>CAFBLT010000001.1_pt1 | contig 1467520 bp, 1383 predicted proteins | sample 7268261 | NCBI WGS metagenome assembly CAFBLT01 (sample SAMEA6814043, study PRJEB35770) | uncultured Acidimicrobiaceae bacterium | biome: Freshwater; feature: Freshwater reservoir; material: water | place: Czech Republic | collected 2017-05-23 | depth 30m m
CGCGAGACGGTGCCGGCGCTTTGGTTGGTCACCCAAACACTCGATCCGTCAGGGCTCACGGCGACGCCTAAGGGGCCCGATCCAACAGTGATTGAGGTCACGGTGTTGTCAGAGGTAGCGATGCGCGAGACGGTGCCGTCGTTATAATTGGTCACCCACACACTCAAACCGTCGGGACTCACGGCGACGAACTCGGGGCCCGCTCCAACGGAGATTGGGGTCACGGCGTTATCAGAGGTAGCGATGCGCGAAACGGTGCCGCCATGGTTGGCCACCCACACACTCGATCCGTCAGGGCTCACGGCGACGCCGTAGGGATTCGATCCAACGGTGATTGGGGTCACGGCGTTGTTAGAAGTAGCGATGCGCGAAACGGTGCCATCGCCACCGTTGGTCACCCACACACTCGATCCGTCAGGGCTCACGGCGACGAACTGAGGGACCGCTCCAACAGTGATTGAGGTCACGGCGTTGTTAGAGGTAGCGATGCGCGAAACGGTGCCGGCGCTTTGGTTGGTCACCCAAACACTCGATCCGTCAGGGCTCACGGCGACGCCTAAGGGGCCCGATCCAACAGTGATTGAGGTCACGGCGGTTGTCGAAGGCGTGCTTGCACTGGCAAGCCCTGACAAGGCTATGAGAGCGAGAATGGCAAATGCTGTTGCGAGGACAAGAGTGTTGCGAAGGAAGCGAATACTTGGTGAGTAACTATTGTTCATAACCCCAGTGCCTTTCAAAGTCCGAGATCAATAAACCCGGATACAGCAACCCTACCAATTCAATGAATTCGGAGCGAACCAGAACAGTTAGGGACGAATTGATGCGTTCTGGTTCGTTGAGCGAACTTCTTAGGTGATGCGTACCCATAATCGGGCTTGCCAAGGCAGTGGCTGGGCTCAGGTGTCTCAGGCTTCTGCTGGTGCAGAGCGACAAGGAAGGGTGAAGTAAGTCCTAAGTACTAAGCAACCGGACACTCCCTGCTTGGTTGGCAGGTGCTAGATTCCATCCCCCAAAGCATCCCCAAAAATCAGAAACACCCAGGTCAGATAATTTTGAAAAGGTCAATGAATTAGGGCGTAAAGGGTTGTAACTTCCCACTACATGCGAAATTGCGTCTAACGTTCAAGAAGCATGACATTGAGGTAGCAACGACCGAGAGGAGTCCAGATGAGCGACGATGCTGCGTTTGAGAAATTTAGGGGCTGTGCAGTTGAGGTTCTTCAGGTGAGTCCTGACGCAATCACAAAAGAGGCGAGTTTCGCCGACGACCTAGATGCCGACAGCCTGGACTTGGTTGAGCTCGTCATGGCGCTCGAAGAGACGTTTGATATCACGGTTGAAGAGAGTGAACTCGAAGGTGTCCTGACTGTTGGTCAGGCCTTCGAGTTAGTTACTTCAAAGATCTGATGCGGATCGGCGAGCTCGCCGGAACTCCCGTCAACGGGAATCGAGTGGCGATCACCGGTATTGGGGCCGTTTCTTGTTGCGGCATCGGTGCGAATACTCTCTTCGAGGGCCTGCTCTCAGGAACGTTTTCTGATGACCGTCGCATTCCCGACTTCGATCCCTTGCAATGGTTTGGTGCGAAAGAAGTTCGACGAGTTGACCGTTTCGCCCAGGTCTCGTTTGCCGCTGCCATGGAAGCAGTCGAAGACGCCGGACTCGGCGACGTCGACCCGGAGCGGGCTGGCGTCATCTTTGGAACAGGCATCGGAGGCATGACCACGTTGACTGCCCAAGCTGCTGTTCTCGCTGAACGCGGACCCGATCGTGTCACTCCTTTCCTCGCACCGATGATGATGCCCAATGCCGGAGCGGCTCAGATCTCGATGCGCCAAGGTTGGACGGGACCGGCCGAGACCGTCACGACAGCATGCGCTGCAGGCACGCATGCCTTGGGTGCTGCAGCTCGACTCGTTGCATCTGGTCGCGTGGACGTCGTTATTGGCGGGAGCGGTGAGTCAGTGATGGACCCATTGACGTTCGCTGGTTTCAAAAATATGACGGCGCTCTCGACAACTGGAGTCTCGAAACCTTTTGACGTTGACCGAGATGGATTTATCCTCTCCGAAGGTGCGGGAGCACTTATTCTCGAGAACTGGGATCTAGCGGTCGCTCGAGGTGCTCGGATCTACGCTGAGGTCCTTGGTGCGGGTTCGACCTCAGATGCATTTCACATCACCGCTCCTCGATCTGACGGTTCTGGTGCTCGTCGCTGCATGGAGATCGCTCTTGAAGACGCTGGGATCACGAAAGACCAGGTGGGCCACATCAACGCCCATGGGACGTCGACCCCTCTGAACGATCTCTCCGAAGCGACAGCCATCTCAGCCCTCTTTGGGGCCACAACTCCCCCGGTGACCTCTGCAAAGGGCGTGACGGGACACAGCCTCGGAGGGGCGGGAGCACTAGAGGCGGTGGCGTCAGTTCTCACCATTGAGCGGGGAATCATCCCCCCAACAATCGGTCTGAACACAATCGATCCTGAAATTGCTATCGACGTTGTTCACGGAGAGCCACGCCCCCTGCCGTCGCCAATTATCTTGAGCAACTCGTTTGGCTTTGGTGGCCACAACGGCTGTCTCGTGATCGGAAAACGGGACTAAGCGTCAATCGCATTGCGCAGGGAACTCACAAAAGCTCCTGCACCATCTGGTCCTTCTCCGTCCAGGACTCGGCGAACGAGTGCGGAACCAACAATCACGCCATCGGCGATATCCGCGACTCGTTTCGCTTGCTCTGGTGTCGACACACCAATCCCCACGCAGACTGGCGGTGAGGGAAATGCCCGAATCTTCGCGACGACAGCCTCGAGTTCATCCGTCATTGAGGATCGCTCCCCGGTGACCCCCATTCTGGCCACGCCATAGAGGAATCCTCGGCTCCGAGCGCATATCTTTTTCGTTCTTTCAGGCGATGACGAAGGTGCGACCAACAACACTGGGTCGATACCTGCATCTTCTGCGACTCTCTCCCATCCATCTAATTCCTCAAGACTCAGGTCGGGCACGATTGCTCCAGTAATGCCTGCCTGCTTTGCTTCACCGGCAAAGCGCTCGTGTCCTAAGTGTGCGATGACGTTGTAATACGTCATCACCACCAGCGGAACGGCGAACTCATCTCGTTGGAGTTGTGCCAACACGCTCTGCGCCGTCGTTCCTCTCTCGAGGCTTCGAACGCCCGCTTCTTGGATAGTTGGACCATCGATGATGGGGTCCGAAAACGGTAGCCCGATCTCGACAGCATCGGCTCCTGCGGCGATGACTGCGTGGACGACATCAATCCAAGCGTCGTCGACTCCGGCCATCACGTAGGGAATAAGCAGAGTGTGATTCTGCGACGTCAAGCTCTCAAAGGTCGGAGAAAGATTCGGAGCACCCATGGGTTACGAGTCTCCACGCAGGATGGCTCGGACTTGGGCGACGTCTTTGTCACCTCGGCCAGAAAGGTTCAGCACTACTTTTGAGCCGAGTGGTATCTCCCCGCCAGCTTCGCGAATGACCCACGCAACAGCATGTGCCGTCTCTAATGCGGGAATAATGCCTTCTCGGGAGGCCAAACGTTGGAGCGCGTCGACGACCTCATCATCACCAGCTTGTTCGTAGCGAGCTCGACCAATCTCAGCCAGGTGGGCGTGTTCAGGCCCAATGCCTGGATAGTCGAGACCTGCTGAGATGGAGTGCGCTTCAGTGATCTGTCCTTCATCATCTTGGATCAACTGCGATCTCATGCCGTGAAGCACGCCTGGGGTGCCACTCGAAATCGCGGCTCCTCCCGCAGCCTCAACCCCAACGAGTACTGCATCGGAATCTACGAAGCCCGAGAACAGACCCGCAGCATTCGATCCACCTCCAACACACGCCACGACAAAATCTGGTTCGTCAATACCAAAGTCATGAATTTGGCTTGACGCTTCTTCACCAATGATGCGCTGGAACTCGCGCACCATCCATGGGAAGGGGTGGGGTCCCATAACAGATCCAAGGCAGTAATGCGTGTCGGCCACTTCAGATACCCACGTTCGCATCGCTTCATTCACGGCGTCTTTGAGCGTTCGACTCCCTGACGTCACGGGTCGAACCTCTGCGCCAAGGAGTTCCATTCGGAAGACATTCAACTCTTGTCGTTTTGTGTCGACCTCACCCATGAAGACAACGCATTCAAGTCCAAGGAGGGCTGCCGCCGTCGCCGAAGCAACGCCATGTTGGCCAGCGCCAGTTTCTGCGATCATTCGACGCTTTCCCATCCGCTTTGTCAAGAGGGCTTGTCCGATGACGTTGTTGATTTTGTGAGAGCCCGTGTGCGCGAGATCTTCGCGCTTGAGGTACAACTCGATGCCGAGTTCTTCAGAGAGCCGGCCGCACTTTGTTAAGGGGGTTGGACGACCTCCGTACTCCCGAAGGATGCGCCGATACTCAGCAATGAAGCTTTCATCACTCCACGCATCAGCGAAGGCTGCTTCAAGTTCTTGACACGCTGGGACGAGTGGTTCTGGGACAAAGCGCCCACCAAACGATCCAAAACGCCCATCAAGTCCTGGGGTTCCCATGATGTTGCTCATCTGATCAACTCCGGTTCCAGTCGAAAGGGCCGTCTTCTGGCTCTCCTGCTTCCGAGAAATCCAAAACGTCGTCGTACTCCCTCACCGCATCTATAAAAGCTTTCATTTTACGTGGGTCCTTTACGCCAGGGGCCATCTCGACACCAGTCGCCACGTCAACGCCAAACGGATGCAGTTGTTCTATTGCGCCATGAACATTCTCGGCATTGAGTCCACCCGAGACCAAGAGCCGATGAGAGTTGGCCACACCTTCAGCAAGCCTCCAGTCAAAGACTTCTCCACTCCCTGGATTTGGACCATCAACCAACAACAGATCCGCCCCGCTCTCAGCAAAGGAAGCGATGTCGTCGCTCGGCGCCGGAAGGGCTTTTATGACGAGTGCGACACGTTCAGAGATGTACTGGACGTCACTGGTGGACTCATGTCCGTGGAGTTGAACTCCCCTCAGTCCGAGATGATTTGCAATATCGACCACTCGTTTCGGTGCTTCGTCTCGAAAGACACCTATGACGAGCGTCTCGGGCGGGAGTCGACGCACAACGTCACTGGCGGTTGCCTGTGAGATTTGGCGAGGCGAGGGAGCAAAGATCAATCCGATGGCGTCTGCGCCGAGGCCGACGGCTAAGAGAGCGTCGGCCTCATTCGTCACGCCACAAATTTTGATAAACGTCTTCATATCGATGTTGCCATGTTACGGGGACCGACGGGAAATCCGTCAAACGTTGAAACGACCTTTGCTGGATCGGGAGAGGTGACAAAACTCTCCCCGACCAAAATGGCGTCGAATCCTTTCAGGGCCAAGTCTTTGGCGTCTTCAGGTGTTGCAATTCCAGATTCGGCAACGGCGAGTATTTCATCAGGGATTGAACCAAGCACTCGCTCAGCTCTCTTGGTATCGACCGAGAATGTGCGGAGATCTCTTTGGTTCACACCAACAATCATTGAACCAAGGTCGAGAGCTCGTTGCAGTTCTGCCTCATCATGGACCTCAACTAGTACTTCGAGATCGACTGAGATTGCTGCTTCAAACAACTCAGACAGCTGGTCGTCGTCAAGTGCAGCAACAATCAGTAGTGCAGCGTCAGCACCCATGATTTTTGCGTCATAGATATCTCGAATGTCAACAACAAAGTCTTTCCGCAATATCGGAAGACTGCAGGATCGCTCCACCGTCTCGAGATCTTCCCGAGAGCCGCCAAACGCGTCTGAGTCAGTGAGCACGCTTATGGCTGACGCACCTCCGGTTTCGTAGGCCTGCGCCAGCACTTCTGGATCAAGAAAGAGATTGAGGTCGCCCTTCGAGGGGCTTTTTCGCTTGACCTCAGCAATTACTGAAAGTCCGGGAGATGAAAGAGCCTCGAGAAATGATCCATTCCTAGGGATGCTGAGCGCCTCGTCGAAGAGTTCCCGAGCGTCACGGTCGTCGTTGGATGCCAGATTCCTATGGCGCTCAAGGATGGCGTCAAGGTACGTCTCCATTTGTTCATCGTAGTGGGGGGAAGCGCAATTGTGGTTCTCAGAGCGAAAAGACCTGAACTGGGCTCTCTCTCGAGATGAGAGAGGTCGTTGTCTCCAGATTGACTTTTCGTTTCAAGAGACAGAGTCCTCTGGCTCTACCAGTCTCCGCATCGAAGAAGTGACGTCGAACGCTACCGACGGCTTCGTCGCCATCGAACAACTCTTCCCCGAACGCAACAGTTGACCTGGCTTCGAAGCCGCACAGCCGCTGAGGGACGTTGGCACCTCGAGCGTCGAGGCGGGCTACTAACTCTTGGCCGGTGTAACAACCCTTTTCAAATGAGACACACTGTGCAACGATGTTGCCCCCAAGTTCGTAGGGATTCATTCCATCCTCGGCGTCCATCGGAAGGACGGAGGGACCACGAACCAATGCTTGAGCAATACTCTCTGCTGAAAGTGCTTCCACGCCCGTATGCAATGGCGGCGCAGACGAAAAGATCTGTTGGGAGATTTCAACACCCGACTCCAAAAAAGGAAGGGGGATTCCACCATCCTCACTCCCTGCCGGAGCGGTTGTGCGAGATATCCACGAGGGTTTGATTTCGATCTCGACTTTTACGCGAAGTTTGAATCGACGGAGACGAGCCGCCAACACTTCAACGTTGCTCTCACTGCCAATGAGAACAAACGAGTCTGTATCTCGTCGAAGGACCCAGCCAAGCCAACCGAGTTTTCCGTCTGGTTCAAGCACCATGGTCCACTTCACTTCGCCGCTGATCATCCCAGCGATGTCCTGCGAGAGTTGGCCTTGCAAAAAGAGTTCCGCATCGACTCCTGCGACCACCACGATGGGGATCTCACTCACTGGTGCGAACCAAGTGTTCACTGCGACGTGGACGCTCGCGACAGAGAGACTGCTGCCAAGACGGCTGCTGCCTTCGAGCGACACTCTGCGTCTTCACTTTGTGGATCGCTGTCCGCCACGATGCCAGCTCCTGCCTGCACACTGGCCTGACCATCTGGGGCCACGACGAGCGTGCGAATCGCAATCGCTGTATCAACGTTCCCACTGAAATCCAGATACCCCACGACGCCCCCATAGACCCCTCGACGAGTTCGCTCCAGTTCGTCGATAATCTCCATTGCGCGAACCTTGGGTGCTCCGGACAAGGTTCCAGCTGGAAGTGTCGCTCGAAGAACATCAATTGGTCCCAAGTTTTCTCGAAGCGTTCCCGATACTTGCGACGTGAGATGCATCACATGGCTGTACTTTTCTAGGCTCATTAGTTCTTCAACGTGCTCGCTTCCAAACACTGCGACTCGCCCCACATCATTCCGAGCAAGATCCACCAACATGATGTGTTCAGCAATCTCCTTTGGATCCTCTTGTAGCTCCCCAGCAAGTCGATCATCTTCTTGCGACGTTTCACCTCGCGGTCGAGATCCAGCGATGGGTCTTGAGGTGACAATGCCGTCTCGGACGCGAACCATTGGCTCAGGCGATGAGCCAGCAATTTCGATGCCATCGAGGCGGAGAAAGTAGAGATACGGACTTGGATTGAGAAGCCGAAGTGCTCGATAGACGGCAAACGCATCCACCGTTCCCTCAATATCGAAGCGCTGGGAAAGCACAACCTGGAAGATATCGCCTGCGGTGATGTACTCCTTGGCCACTTTGACCGCTTCTTGATACTCCTTCGACGTCATCGTCGAATGAGCCTGAGCGAGTTCACCCTTCGCTCCCGGTTCAGGAGCACGCAGTGGAGCTTGGACGACTGGCAAGGCACTGTCGAGCGCGAGTTGATCGAGCTGCGTGCAAGCTGCATCGTAGGCAGCTTCAATTTCTGACTCGCTCTGACCCGGTGAGATCACGACGTTGACAATCAGTGTGATTCGTTGCCGCCAGTGATCAAAGGCAATCAGCTCACCGATGACCGCCATTGCCGCATCGGGTAAGGATCGATCATCGAGCGGTGGTGACTCCAGACGTTCAATCTCTCGAACCGTGTCATATCCCAGGTAGCCCACAACACCGCTGTGCAGTGGAGGGAGAGACTCGAAATCTGGAACCGAAAAGGAATCGAGCAGCGTTTCAAGCATGGAAAAAATCCCGTCCCCCGTGAGATTGAAACTCTCACCGACGCTCGACAGCATGCCTCCTCGAGACGTCATGATCGCGAGAGGATTTCTTCCGACGAATGAATATCTCCCCCACCGCTCACCACCTTCGACCGACTCGAGAAGAAATCCATCACCAGATCCCACTGCTGAAAGGAACACGCCAACCGGTGTCATCGTGTCAGCCACGAGCGCCCGAGTCACTGGGATTATCTGATGCTCCCTGGCCAGCGAGGAAAATATCTCACGTGAGGGAACATTTTCTCCTTGAGACTTCGTCATTCCGCTGTACCGTCACCAGGCCCTGTGGCAAGGTCACGATAGAAACAACTCCGCTCCCCGGTGTGGCAGGCGCCGTTGCCGTGTTGGTCAATTTCGATTAGCAATGCATCACCATCACAGTCATAGCGAATAGCCCGGACGTACTGGCGATCACCAGAAGTCTCTCCTTTGCACCAGAACTCCTGGCGACTACGCGACCAAAACCAGGTCCTGCCCGTTTCAAGCGTCTTCATCAGCGACTCTTGATTCATGTAGGCGACCATGAGCACGTCGTGGGTCTGCCTCTCTTGAATCACTGTTACGACGAGACCATCGTCTCCAAAGACAACGTCATTCACGACAGAATCAGCGAACTCCATCACGCTCATAGGTAGAGTCCTGTTCCGCCATCCATGCGTTCGGATGCAGCCGCGTGGATATCGCGCTCCCTCAAAATGATGTACTCCTCGCCATTGATTTCAACTTCGAACTGATCTTCAGGGTTAAACAGGACGTTGTCGCCGACTTTGATCGCCCTCACGTGGGGACCAATCGCTACCGTTTCAGCCCATGACAGTCTTCGGGACAACTGAGCGGTTGCGGGAATGAGAATGCCTGCTCTGCTCTTTCGCTCGCCCTCGGCGTCACCCACCTTGACCAAGACACGATCAAACAGGACGTCGATGGGATGTTTGTCAATACCAGCGGAAACTGTGGAATCGCTCACACCATTACCGTACCGCTTCTCCCGCAGCAGCCCGTCAAGGCTCAGACTGGCCGAACACGCACCCCGTGGGCGGCAAGGTGGGCTTTTGCCTGTCCGATCGTGAACTGGGCCTCATGAAATATGGAGGCAGCTAGTACTGCACTCGCCCCTCCCTTCGTAACTCCGTCAACGAGATGCTCAAGTGTGCCCACGCCGCCCGAAGCGATCACCGGGATAGTGACTGCACTCGCAATCTGTGACGTCATCTCTATGTCGAAGCCGTCTCTGGTGCCATCTCTATCCATTGAGGTCAACAAAATCTCACCCGCACCTAGTTTTTCGACCTCGACGGCCCACGCGATCGCCTCCTTCTCGGTTGGCTGGCGACCTCCATGAGTCACCACCTGAAACAAGCCGTGATCACGTCGTGCGTCAATAGCGACGACGACACATTGTGCTCCAAACTCCGCGGCGAGCTCTGAGATCAACTCGGGCCGAGCAACAGCAGCACTATTGACGCCCACCTTCTCGGCGCCAGCTCGCAAGAGCGAGCGTGCATCATCGACACTCCGGACGCCTCCGCCAACCGTCAAGGGAATAAAGAGTTGCTCTGCGGCTCGAGTCACCACGTCAATCATTGTTTCTCGGTTCTCATGGGTCGCCGTAATGTCCAAGAACACGATCTCATCGGCACCCTCTTCGCCGTAGCGCACCGCAAGTTCAACGGGATCCCCTGCATCTTTGAGATCCATGAAGTTCACACCTTTCACAACTCGCCCTTGGGCTACGTCAAGACAAGGAATCACTCTGGTCACCTGCATGCTCGAACTCCCTCAGCAACCGTGAAGCGTTCTTCAACCAGCGCTTTGCCGACAACGACCCCCGCCACGTTGCTCGTCGTGAGTGTCTGGAGGTCTTCGAGATCACCAACGCCACCAGACGCAATGACGGGGAGCGTCGTGGCATCCATGACGCGTTGCAGTCCGGCAAGGTCGGGCCCCTCCAGCGTGCCGTCTCGATCGATCGCGGTCACGATGAGAGCTGCAGTCGCATCGCTACTGCAGCGCTCGATAGCGTCGATCAGCGAGTGCCCAGAGCCCTGTTCCCATCCACGAACCGCCACTTCTCCACCATCTGGAGTTATTCGATAGTCAAGGCCAACACCCACATGACCTGGAAATGACTCCATCAAGGACAAAGCAGTGGCAGGATCCTCGATCGCAAGCGTGCCCAAGATCACCCGCTGGACTCCAAAGGTGAGCAGTTCTTCAACGTCGCGTTCCGTGCGAACACCACCACCAGTCTCGATAGGAATTGGGCTCATCGAGGCAATGGATTGAATGATCGAACGGTTCACTCCTGCTCCGTCACGAGCTCCGTCGAGGTCGACGATGTGTAGCCAGTCACTGCCACCCTCAATGAAGGTCTCGGCCAATTCCTTGGGGTCGCCGTAGTTCGTCTCGGCAGCAAAGTCGCCCTTCAGGAGGCGGACGGCACGTCCTTGGCGGAGATCTATGGCTGCGTAGAATTCCATCATGATCCTTCTGCGACCTCAGCAAAACGTCTCAGATACGACAGCCCTGTCACACCTGACTTTTCAGGGTGGAACTGCGCTCCAAAAAGATTTTTAGTTTCAATCGCCGCACAGACGTCTTCACCATAAGAACATGTCGCCACTGTTACCTCAGAGATTGGAGGGGCGAACGAGTGGACAAAGTACATCCACTCGGCAGGATCACGTCGCTCAAGCAGTCGATTTTCTCGACGAACCTCAAGTTGGTTCCATTGAATCTGTGGCAGGCGCACCTCGCCGCGTAGGCGCTCCACGCTCCCGCTGAGGAGACCGAGCCCCTCGCTCCCTGGGGATTCGTCAGATCTCTCGTAGAGGAGCTGAAACCCCACACAGATACCTAAAAACGGCAGACCGCCAGTGGCGAGTCGCTGAATCTCGGGAATCCACCCTCCTTCGCGAAGTGCGTCGGCACATCGACCAAAGGAGCCAACCCCGGGGAGCACTATTCCATCGGTTGCATCGAGTTGGTCTGGATCACTGATCAACACGGCATCTGCACCAACTTTGATCAATGCTTTTTGAGCAGAACGGAGATTCCCGATCCCATAATCAATAACACCAATCATGCAGCGACGTGCCTCACAGAGACCCCTTCGTCGATGGGATCTCACCGCCTCGCTGAGTCATGGCGTCGTTAAGGCATCGAGCAACACCTTTAAACGTCGCTTCAACAATGTGGTGGGTATTTCGACCACTCACCAGGCGAATGTGCAGTGTCATCCCTGCGGCAGTCACGAAGGCTCGAAAAAACTCTTCGACAAGCTGCGGGTCAAATGCTGGTTCGCCAAGACCAGGCGTATCAGGGGCAAAGACGATCTCATAGATCAAAAAGGGGCGACCTGAGATATCCAAGGCGATATCAACGGCGGCCTCGTCGAGCGGAATGACCCGAGACGCGAACCGTTCAATACCTGCCTTGTCACCCAACGCTTCTCGTACGCACTCCCCGAGAAGAATGCCGACGTCTTCAACCGTGTGGTGAGTGTCGACGCGTAAATCGCCTGTCGCAGAGATTGTGAGATCCATGGCACCGTGGCGACCGAGTTGATCGAGCATGTGATCAAAGAAAGGGATCCCAGTCGAGATGTCGCACTGTCCAGTCCCGTCAAGATTGAGATCGATCGCGATCGTTGTCTCTTTTGTCGCTCTTTCGAGCGCTGCTCGTCGTCCAACCTGAGTACTCACAACACCTCCTCGAGGGCCTTCAAAAAGCGGTCATTTTCGTTTGCAGTTCCTATGGTCACCCGAAGGCAATCTTCAAGTCCACTCCATGAGGAGCAGTCCCTAATAAGCACGGAACGTTCAACTAATCGCTCCCATACATCATGGCCGCTCCTGTCTGAGGGTTTGAACAGGATGAAATTAGCCTCAGAAGGCCAAAGTCTGAGCGCCATGGTCGACATTGCCTCACTCACTCGAAGGCGCTCTTTCGTGATCTCACGGACTCGCTCGTCCATCTCATCGACGTGTGCAAGCGCCAAGATTCCTGCCATCTGCGTCAGGCTCGAGAGGTGGTATGGCAGGGCGACCGCTTCGCACGCAGCAATCACTTCTGGATCCCCGATGGCGTACCCCAGGCGGACACCAGCGAGTGCCCACGTCTTCGAGAAGGTCTTTACGATGACCAATCGCTCAGCGTTCTCGCCTCCACGGAGTTCTTGTGCGCTCTCTGAAGAGAATTGTCCATACGCCTCGTCAACGATGATCAGACCATCTCCCGCCTCAAGTGCGGAGTGTACGACATCGTTGCTCTCAGCATTGCCCGTCGGGTTGTTCGGAGAACACAGAAAAGTAAGTGATGGCTGAACCTCAATGACGTCCTTTGCTACCTGCGTGGGGTCGAGAGCAAAGTCACTTCCTCGCTGGCGACGTGTCAGTGACGTCTGAGTGATCCTCGAGATGTGTCCATGTAATGCGTAGGTTGGCTCGAAGACAAGAGCGGTCCGCCCAGAGCCACCAAACGCCAACAAAAGACATTCCAGAACTTCGTTCGAGCCGCTGCCACAGAAAATCTCTTCCACGCTGACGCCTTCGTAATGGGCAATGGCACGGCGAAGTTCGAGTGCTGCACGATCTGGATATCGATTGAGTGCGCCCTCGGCGAGTGCGCTCTGGAGCGCGGTTACAAAAGCCGGAGGCGGCGGGAATGGAGACTCATTCGTGTTGAGGCGCACCTCAACGTCAACGGAGGCAGAGTGATATCCCTCGAGATCAACAAGGTCTTCACGACGAGAAGGAACGCTCATCGGCGTATCCGAATCGACTCGGCGTGCGCAGTCAATCCCTCGGCAGTGGCGATCTCTTCGACAAGAGGCCCAAGTGTGGCAAAGCCATCACTCGTCACTTCAACGACGTGGATGTGGCGGCGAAAGTCGTCAGCTCGCAGGGCACTCGAAAAGCGAGCACTTCGATTCGTTGGCAAAATGTGGTTCGGCCCAACTGCATAGTCCCCCAAACTCGCAGGCGCATTGAGACCACAAAATACGGCACCAGCGGCTTTCACAAGACCAACGAGTTCTGAGTAGTCCTCAACGAGAATCTCAAGGTGCTCTGGCGCGACAATGTTTGAGACCTCCATTGCTTGTCGTGGTCCGTCAACCAGCACGCAGATGCCGCTCTTCTCCATCGTGGCGAGAAGATCATCTCGACGGGGAGAGTCCGCCACCATCTGGGTGACTGCCTGCTCTACCGCCTCTGCCACGCCAGGATCCCAGGTGATCAACCACGCCATGCCGTCTGGACCGTGCTCTGCCTGGACGAGGAGATCAATCGCTGCGAACTCGGGAGGTGTGGTCGAATCAGCGATCACCACAATTTCAGAGGGTCCTGCGAATGCTGAAGCCACGCCGACCTCGCCACTCAGTTGGCGTTTCGCCTCTGCGACAAACGCATTGCCCGGACCCACGACCACGTCAACACGGCGAAGTGACTCGGTCCCGAGCGCCATAGCTGCGATAGCTTGGGCTCCCCCGATGGCGTAGACCTCGTCGATACCGACAATCGATGCCGCAGCGAGCGTGACGTCATCGACCGAACCTTGCGAATTTGGAGGAACGCAGAGCACAATTTCAGCGACTCCTGCTACTTGCGCTGGGATTGCACACATCAGAACTGATGAGGGATAGCGCGCCCTGCCGCCCGGGGCGTAACAACCGGCACGATCCACTGGAACGTCTAGGTGAGCGACTCGTGCAAGTCCGTCGTCGAACACACTGGCCAGGCCCCCTTCGTGGGCGTGGTAGGCCCGAATACGCTCTGCAGCAGTTGTGAGCGCCTGCAACAGTGCCTGTGGAGTTCTTGCAACTGCTTGAGAAATCTCGTCGGGAGAGATCCGCAGTGACTCGCGTGTGACGCCATCAAACTCAGCCGTGAGGCGTCGTACCGCTGCGTCGCCACCTGTACGAACCTCGCCAATAATGGCTGCGACGCTCTCAGCTACTTCGCCACCTGGGGTTCCTGGTTTGGGCAGTAACTCAGACAGCGAGGCAGGCTGTCCTCGCACGTCAATGATCGAAAGCATCCCCTTATCGTATCGTTGGATTCTGCGAGTCAGGGTCCCCGAGTGGCGGACGGCTCACTTGTCGGCCATGATCCATGCGTGGACGACGCACCCGAACTCTCATCTCTCTTGGCAAGCCTGGAAGATATCGCCACAAGGATCTCCGCCATTGTTGAGCGCAATGGAACGGTCGACGGCGTTGACGCTGAGTTGGTAGCCCTTGAGCGCTCCATTGTGGGCTCCCTCAGACGGCTCCGTCGAGCTGCTCGAAGTGCCGAACTGCGTCGCTCTTGAGCGTGCGACCGTCCTAACTTCTCCCTGCGCTTTTCGTCGTGGCGCTTAGATCCCTTTCTGGGGGCAAATATCACTTAAGAGACAGTCGCCACATCGAGGTTTCCGAGCGTCGCACACCGCTCTTCCGTGCAGGATGAGCCTCAAGCTGAAGCCACCCCACTGGGACGGCTCGATGAGCTTATTGAGATCTCGCTCAACTTTCACTGGATCTTGCTGCGACGTTAGCGACAAGCGTCGGCTCACGCGCCCAACGTGAGTATCCACCGGAAGGCCAGGAAGATCAAAGGCCACTGACCGAAGAACATTTCCTGTTTTGCGCCCCACGCCGGGAAGAGTTACTAACTGGTCTAAGTCGCTCGGCACCGAGCCGCCGAAATCATGCATCACGTGCTGAGCCATGCCAATCAAATGCGCAGCCTTCGAGCGAAAGAATCCCGTGGATTTTACGATGCTCTCCACGGCATCCTGCGAGGCAACCGCCATGGATCGTGCATCTGGGAAGGATGCAAAAAGCACAGGAGTCACCATATTGACTCGAACATCAGTGCACTGGGCCGAAAGAATGGTTGCTGCGAGGAGCTGAAATGGCGTCTCAAACGTAAGGGCACAGAGTTCGCGAGCGTTCCCTGGGTAGACCTCTTTCAGGCGTTCGTCGACACGCTGCGCACGATCGAGTCGTGCCGGTGATTTGCCCATAACTGAAGGATAGTGAATCACCTCGCTACCCTTGGTCCATGGAGCAGGATCAACCAAGAGCTACATCACGGCTCAGTGACTCGGAACGTGCGCGTATCGAATCGGCAATTACTCATCTTGGCCGCGAGCTTTCTCGAGAAGCAATGACCGAACAAGCACGCGATCGCCTCACTTCTGGGAACGGCGTGGACCACTTCATCACCGGAGAGAACGTCGAAACTCTTCGCTACGCGCAAGGGGTTCTTTCTGAAGCACGCTACGAGGTTGAATTCTTGGCCGATCGCTTTGATGAGGTGCTCCTTGACTCGGTGCTCTCTCGGGCTCGCGAGATCGGCTCGTCTTGTTTTCTCTGGATCCATGGCGTCACGGAAGGTGGAGATGCACTCGATCTCGCATCTCGAGGTGGGCAGCTTGAGCGAACGATCCTTCGTATGTCACGAGCGCTCCCTCTCCCCTCCGTCGAGCAATCTTTCGATCAAAGTGTCATGAGAGAGTTCAATCAGAATACCGATCGTCACGCATGGCTTGCCCTCAATCGAGAGGCATTTGCCGAACATCCAGAGCAAGGACATCTAGGCGACGCTGACCTTCGCGTCCGACTCGCCCAGCCGTGGTTCGACCCGGCAGGATTTCTCGTCAGTGAGAATCAGGGCGTGATCAATGGGTTTAGTTGGAGCAAAGTTCATGATGATCCCTGGGGTCGCATTGGCGAGATCTACGTCATCGCTGTGAGCCCTCACAATGCTCCGAAGGGGCTTGGCCGAGCTCTCCTTTCAGCGTCACTGAATTGGATGTCGACTATTGGCCTTGATCACGTCATGCTCTACGTTGACGAGTCGAATGTGCGAGCTCGTCATCTCTACGACTCCACGGGATTCACTATCCAATGGCAAGATCAACTCTGGCGACTTGCTACCTAGAGCGTTGAGACTCCCACGAGTCGCCCGATTCCGAATGTGACACCAGCGGCGAGGGTTGCGACACCAAGCTGGCGCAGGGCCGAGACCGTCTTTGATCGTCCGGTATAGCGGCCGAGAAGGGCACCGACCCCAAGCGCAGCAATCCCACTGAGGACAATAGAAATGATGATCGCAGTGGTCCCGCCCGTAAACAGCCACGGGATGAGCGGGATGAACGCTCCAACCGAGAAGAGAAGGAAGGAGATCCAACTCGCGGCCCACGGCGAACCCGTACTTCCTGGATCGATTCCCAACTCTTCTCGAGCGTGGGTCTCAAGGGCCATCTCGGGGTTTCTCATCATCGCGTCCGCTAGGTCCATCGCCAACTTCTCGTCGAGGCCCTTGCTCTTGTAGATCGAAATTAACTCCTTGCGCTCAATCTCTGGGTTTTCGGCGAGCGCTTTTCGCTCGATGGTGAGTTCTCGGTCAAAGAGCTCTCGTTGCGCCTGCATTGAGAGGTACTCGCCTGATGCCATTGAAAAAGCCCCTGCGACAAGCCCAGCAATTCCAGCCAGGCGCACCAAACTGGCACTTGGATTGGCCCCCGCGAAACCCAGGATGAGCGACACGTTGGTAACAAGTCCGTCGCTGATACCGAAAATGGCCGCTCTTTGGGTCCCAGCAGCAACATCACGATGCTCTTCTTCGTGACCCATCAAAGAATTGTCCATGCTTTGAATCCTAGTGAGCACCCGGCGGCCTCTGGGCCTGAAAGAATAGAGACATGAAGGATAAGCGGTGGTTCAACCAATCTCAGCCTCAAACCCTGCAGGGCGCGGTCTTGTTCTCGTACCTCAATGCGGTCATCGCACTTCTCACGCTGATCTCTGGGGGCTCAATCCTCGAGTTGATCGTGATTCTCGGAGGGGTTGGCGCCTTTGGCATCGCCAACGACCGAAAATGGGGTTACCTCTTGGCTCTTGGAGCAGGCATCTGTTACCTGTTCCTCCAACTCCTGGTGTTCTATTTTTCGCCATTTGTCTTCTCGTCGATGTTGAACTTACTTTTCAGTGTTTTTCTGGTTGCTCTCCTCCTCCATCCGGCGAGCCGACTCTACAGAAGGGTCTATTTCCGCTGAAAGGGGTGGGCCCCTTGAGCGACTCGCTACGCTCTCTCTGAGAAGCCTAAAGAGGGAGCGTATTGAAATGACCGTAGTAATTGATGATCTCGCAATGTTCGACTCCATGGTGGGGACCCACTTGGGATACAGCGACTACAAACTCGTTGACCAACCATCAGTTGATCTCTTTGCTGACGCCACCGACGATCACCAATGGATCCATGTTGATCCCGTGCGAGCTGCGAAGGGTCCTTTCGGCGGTCCTATCGCTCACGGTTATTTTACGTTGTCGCTCATCCCGGCTCTGATCCATCAGGTCTTCTTGGTCGAGAAGATGTCAATGGGCGTCAACTACGGATGCAACAAGGTTCGCTTCCCTTCACCGGTTCTCGTTGGTTCTCGAATCCGACTCGGTATAGGCATCGCCGAAGTCACCACGCTTGAGGGCGGCGTCCAAGTTGTCATCGACGCGACGCTCGAAGTAGAGGGCGCACCGAAGCCAGCGTGTGTTGCTCAAGTCGTCTATCGCTATTACTCATAGTCCTTCGATGGCCAAACCCAAGGGAGATATTCTCCCGAGCGCTGAGGAAAAGACTGACGTCGTTCAATCAATGTTCGATGCCATCGCTCCGCGTTATGAACTCGTCAATAAGGCAATGACCTTCGGGCTTGATGCCCGATGGCGTCGGCGAACCGTCGCGTCACTCGGACTCGCGCCCGGAAGCCTCATTCTTGATCTCGCTTGTGGAACGGGAGATCTCAGCAGAACGGCTGAAAAGAATGGCTTTGTGCCCTTTGGCGTTGACTTATCCTTCGGAATGTTGAGCGCTGCTCACGAAACTGGTCCGCTAGTCCACGGTGACGCATCTCGTCTTCCAATTCGTGACGCCAGCGTTGATGGGATTATCTGTGGCTACGCGTTGCGAAACTTCACCCACCTCGACGCTTGTTTCTCCGAGATGGCACGAGTCCTCCGACCGGGAGGTCGCCTGAGCATTTTAGAAGTCGGAGCTCCGAAGAATGCCGTAATTCGTTTTGGCTACTCAATATGGTTTGAGAAAATCGTTCCGACGATCGGAGGACTACTGAGCGATCGAACTGCATATCGCTACCTCCCCGCATCAACCGCCTACTTGCCTGAAGGAGAGGAGATCCGGTCTCGACTACATGCCGTTGGTTTCTCCGGCGTGAACTATCACCTCTTGAGTGGTGGCTTGAGTCAACTTTTCACCGCCACGAGATCTGCTGGATGACGACCTACCTCGCCAAAAGAACTCTGCTGACTGATCTGGACCCACAACGTTGGATTCGACTGGGCGCTCAGCAGGGAATTGTCCATGCCGACGAGCATTCAGTTCGAGTGGGGCTCGGCGAGATCGCGTGGGGCGACCGAGAGGATGAGGACCTCGAGAGTCGCTCAGTCCATGCCAGTTCGTTTCTCTCACAGGTCACGATGGTTGAGAGTTCTGAGCCTGTGAACCCAGAGTTGCGTGCCCATTTGGCACTCGGCTTTTTAGCGTCAACACCTGCTCGACTCGTTATCCCGTCTGTGCAGATAACCCTCGGCCCAACTGGCAGTCATATCGTGACGATTGCCACGACAGAAGAAGAGTTGAGCGACAGGCTGAACTCTACATTGGACGCCTACGAGGCCACCGACGTCACTGAGCGTGCGCCCCTCAACGACGTACTGAGCGTTCAGGACTCTGCTGCCAACGGCAGCTACATCAATATGGTCGATGACGCCCTGGCGTTGATCGCGGCGACTGATCTTGAAAAGGTGGTCCTCGCACGCCGCTTACGCGTGACCTGTGCAGAAGAAATTGACCCTGGTCTCATCCTTGAAAGGATGCGCAGGCGTGAGCCATCATGCACGCTCTATGCATTTCCACTCGCTGCTCGCCTGCGAATGCTTGGAGCATCACCCGAACTTCTCATTGAACGAGATGGCTCCCATGTCTCGAGTCACCCGCTCGCTGGGACCTTGTCGCTCAAGGAGCCTCAATCTGATACGTCTCAACTCACTAATTCCATCAAAGACTTAGCGGAGCATCAATTCGTCGTGGCCGATATTCAGTTGCGTCTTGCCCCTTTCGTCACTGAACTTGAGGTCCCGGCCACCCCGTCGATCGTGGAGTTGCGCTCCGTAGCTCATCTCGGCACCAGGATTGAAGGCGTCTGTAGCGAAGGTGCAACAGGTACGGCCCACGTGGTCGAGCTCTTGTCGGCAATCCATCCAACACCTGCAATTGGCGGAGTTCCTCGAGAGAGTGCCCTCAACGTCATTACCGCACACGAGCCGTTTTCTCGAGACTTCTTTGGTGGTGCGTTTGGCTGGTTTGACCAGGAAGGTAACGGTGAGTTCGTACTCGGTATTCGTGGGATAACTCTTGATGGTCCATCGTTTTCGATTACTGCAGGGGCGGGAATCGTTCAGGGCTCAACCCCTGAAGGTGAGAGCCGTGAAACGAATGCAAAACTGTCGTCAATTCTCGATGCAGTCCTGCCTGGCACGCCATCAGTTCTCGAGCAAATTTCTTAATCTCGAGAAGCCACTGGAGACCAGCCCCGTTTGAAGAGGTCTTCAACGGCCCACTTTGTCACGAGGAAAAGCGCTTCGACAATGATTGCTGATGACATTTTCGATTCGCCTACTTCTCGATCCTTGAAGGCAATCGGGACTTCTTTGATTGACTGACGCGCCCGGCGCGCTCGGTAGGTCATTTCGATTTGAAATCCATACCCATCAGCTTCAACCGAGGGAAAGTCCATCGCGAGCAGCGTCTCTGCGCGATACACCCGGAAACCTCCCGTGGCGTCTGCCACTTTGAGTCCAAGAAGAACGGACGCATATTTGTTGCCTCCCCATGACAAGAGGTGGCGGTACCACGACCACGCTGGGATGGAACCGCCTTTGACGTATCGAGAACCGATGACCACTCCTGCGCCTTGTTCAGATGCGCTGAGGAGTGAGGGAAGGGCCGCGGGATCGTGGGAAAAATCAGCATCGATCTCGACGAAGGCGTCGTACCCTCGTTCAAGTCCCCAGGCAAAACCCGCCCGATAGGCACTCCCAAGGCCATCTTTTTGAGAACGGTCGAGAAGTGAGATTGCACCCAATCGTTCGGCTTCACGTCGGACGATCGCCCCCGTTCCGTCTGGACTCCCATCGTCTACGACTAAGACGTCAACCTCAGGAACCGCCGTTCGCATCACACCGAGGAAGTTCGCAATGTTCTCTGCTTCGTTGTAGGTAGGAATCACAACAAGGACGTTCACCCTTGAAATAGTAGGGGAAGAGAGCAGGAGTACTCCCTCGGCGCCCAGGTATGGCAAAAATCCCCGGGATGGCGTGGAAACATGGAGTCATGACGGAGAGCGCAGGAGAAGAATCTCCGGATACTCCAGAGGCCCTGGATCAAAAAAAGCGATGGCTCCGGCCTGAAGTTCGCTACACGTTGTCTGCAGTTATATTCCTGTTCGTCTTCGAGTACCTCCTCCTGCCGGAACTCGCCTCGGCCCGTCGCAATGTTCATATCCTCGCCACGGTCAATGTCCCCCTTCTTGTCCTGGCGATCGCACTTGAGATCGCCGCACTTCTGGCGTACGCAGAACTCTCTCGAACAGTTTTTGCTCCCGACCCTCCCAATCACTGGACGATGCTCCGGATCAACATGTCCTCACTGGCGGTAAGCCACGTCGTTCCCGGAGGAACCGCCGCAGGAGGTGCGCTTGGCTATCGCCTCTTGACCGACGTGAACGTCTCAGGTTCGACTGCTGCATTTGGCCTGGCCACCCAGGGAGTGGGCTCAGCCGTCGTCCTCAACATCATTTTCTGGCTGAGTTTGATTATCTCCATTCCTCTCAACGGAGCCAAACCGGTCTATGGCTACGTCGCGATCCTCGGCGTCCTCCTCCTTGCGGCGTTTGCTGGAACCGTGATCTTGCTGACCCGAGGTCAGCGACACGCCGATGATTGGTTGAGAAAGATTGCTGAGCGACTCCCCTTCTTGACGCCAGACCGCGTCAGTGATCTTCTCCAAAAATTGGCGGATCGACTCGTCGTTCTTTTTTCGAATCGGAAACTTCTCGGCAAGGCGCTGCTGTGGGCTGCTGCGAACTGGCTCTTCGACGCCGGGTGCCTCTGGGTGATCTTGATTGCGTTTGGCCAAGTCGTGAGCCCCGTCGACCTCCTGGTGGCCTACGGTCTCGCTAATATTTTGGCCGCCATACCCATCACGCCAGGTGGGCTTGGCGTGGTGGAGTTGACACTGAGTACTGCACTGGCTGGATTTGGTGTGCCGTTTGCGATTGCGTATTTCGCTGTGATTTCTTGGAGGCTCGTGAACTTCTGGCTCCCTATCCCTCTCGGGGGGCTCTCCTATATCTCGCTTCGTATCGACAGTCGTCGACGAGCACTGCTTCCAGGCGCCGAAGCAACCTAGGGGGTTGCTGAGGGACGGTTCTCTTTCAGAGCAGTTTCCTTGAGTGTCGCTTGCACATTGAAACCAGTCGATGAGGTCAATCGTCTCCACCGACGATCTGGGCCGAGAATCCAGGTGTTGGTGTCATCGAGAAAGGTCAATCTCAAAATTTCCAAGAGTCGATTCTTTAATCGATCGTCATAGATGGGTGTCAGTGCTTCAATCCGACGATCGAGGTTGCGCTCCATCGGATCTGCAGAGCCTAAGAAGAGTGACGGCCCTCCGTTGTCACTCCTATGCCCAAAGCAGTAGATACGCGAGTGCTCGAGAAACTCACCCACGATCGAGTGCACGCTGATTGTCTCTGAGAGCCCCGGTATCCCGGGCCTTAAGCAGCACATCCCTCGAATCGCCAAATCGATGGGGACGCCATGTTGGGAGGCTTCGTAGAGTGCGTCGATGATGGCGGGATCGGTCAGCCCATTTGCCTTGATCACAATGCGCCCTTCAGGCCCTCGAGCGGCTTGTTCCTTGATTCGCTCAATCAGTCCTGGGCGAAGAGAGCCAGGCGAGACAAGGAGCTCGCGAAACACGCCTTGATGGCTGAACCCTGTCAGAAAGTTAAAAAGGTCGCCCACATCGGCGCTCAAATCAGGGTCTGAAGAGAGTATCCCAAGGTCTTCGTAGATCCGTGCTGTCTTCGAGTTGTAATTACCGGTACCGATGTGGCAATAGCGACGAATCTCTTCGCCTTCTCGTCGCAACACGAGCGCCGTCTTTGAGTGGGTCTTGTATCCCATGACGCCGTAGACCACGTGAACGCCAGCATCTTCCAATGTCTTTGCCCAGTTGATGTTGGCGGCTTCGTCAAATCGGGCAGTGAGCTCCACAAGTGCTGCGACCTGCTTGCCAGATTCTGCTGCTCGCACCAGAGAAGCGACGATCGGGCTGTCACCTGAGGTCCGATACAGCGTCTGCTTGATGCCAAGCACATCTGGATCGTTAGCCGCTTGATCGATGAACTCTTCAACCGTCGCCGAGAATGACTCGTACGGGTGGTGCACTAAGACGGTGTGATCTCGAAGCACCGCAAAGATATCGATGGGCTCTGACTCGCTACTTCGAAGTTCAAGTGGGACTGTTGGACTCCAACCTTCAGCGTGGAGGTCCGGGCGATCTAGTGCGTGGAGCGCCCAAAGCCCCCCAAGATCTAATGGCGCATCCATGACGTAGACAGCCTTTTGCGAGAGATCAAGCTCTCGAGCCAATAACCCGCTGATCTCATCAGATGACTCTTGTGTCATCTCAAGGCGCACCGCTCGACCAAAGCGTTGACGGCGGAGTTCCAACTCAAGAGCCACGAGAAGGTCGTCTGCTTCATCTTCTTCGAGCGTTAAGTCAACGTTGCGTGTCACTCGGAACGTCTCGTGGTGACCAACCTTCATCCCTGGGAAGAGGCGCCAGAGGTGCGCTGCGATAACTTTTTCAAGTGCGATAAATCGTTCACCGTCGGGCATCACAATAAATCTGGGAAGGATTGGTGGAACTTTCAGTCGAGCAACTCGAGTTTCGCCGGTGCTCGGGTCCTCGACTTGCACTGCCAAGTTGAGAGAGAGATTCGAAATATTAGGGAACGGATGTCCGGGATCCACAGACAGTGGTGTGAGAACCGGGAAGATCTGTCGTTCAAAGACGTCATCGAGAAAGACACGATCGTCTTCGTCGAGATCACCAAAGTCCGAAAAATTAATACCTGCTTCTGCGAGGTCTGGCACAAGACCGGCAAGGAAGATTTGATCTTGTCGTGATGCCAATTCGAGGACTCGCTCTCGAATGGCGGAGAGTTGTTCAGCTGGTCGAAGTCCATCAGCCGATCGCGTACGAACCCCAGCGACAACTTGATCTTCTAGGCCGGTCACTCGCACCTGAAAAAACTCATCAAGGAGGCCCGAAAAGATGGCGACGAATTTGACCCGTTCAAGCAAGGGCACCGATGGGTCCTCCGCAAGGTCCAGAAGCCGCGCTCCAAAATCCAGACGAGAGAGCTCGCGATTGCCGAATCGCTCAGGCCCAAACTCTTCAACCGAGACAGGAGTATCCCGCTCAGAGCCCGAATGAGATACGTCTACTGGCCTGGTTGGGTGCTCAATTGTCACAGATTGCTCCTGGTCCTCGTGGGGGTACCTCTGCTAATCCTACTCCCAGCACTACGATCAACAAATGGCCACGACTGCTTTTGATGCCACAGCAAATGGTCACATTCGTCACTCAATGTTTCCTTCCTTCCAACGAATACCCAAACCCAGGCGCAGGACTGAACTTGGATTATTGGTTTTCGCGTGGGCAATCACCTGTTTGCTCTACCTCTTGGCACAGATGGGCTCAAAAGGCCGACTCCCGCCACACACCCTGACCTTTCTCGGCATCGTGCTGGCGCTCACGCTGGGGGTCCACGTGGCAAATCGATGGCTGGTCCCGCACTCGAATTCTGTGCTTTTACCGTTAGCGGCCATGCTGAACGGGATTGGCTATGTCGAAATTGTTCGCTGGAATCCGCCCGCTGCCCAGCAACAAGCGACCTGGACGCTCCTTGGAGCTCTGCTGTATGTCGCTACCCTCTTGGTCGTTCGCCGAAGTAGAGACCTCGATCGGTATCGGTATCTCATCTTGGGCATGGCCATCCTCTTAATGCTTGCTCCCCTACTCCCCGTCATTGGGACCTCCATTAACGGCGCTCGTCTTTGGGTGCACTTCGGGACGCTCTTTCAGTTCCAGCCAGTGGAGATTGCAAAGATCCTGCTCGCTATCTTTTTCGCTTCTTACTTCGCTGACAACAAGGAGCTCTTATCTGTTCCGACGGCTCGAATTCGTGACCGCCTCGTCCTCGATCCGAGGCCACTTGTGCCCATTCTCATCGCATGGGGTTTTTCGATCGTCGTTCTCGGGGCTGAGAATGATATTGGTTTTGCCATGTTGCTCTTCACGCTCTTCATCACCTTGCTGTGGGTCACCACAGGCCGCTTCTCCTACATCGTGCTTGGTCTCGTCCTTTTAGCCGTGGGAGCATTTCTCGCCGCACACTTCTTTACTCAGTTCCATGCGCGTATCTCTATTTGGATCGACCCATGGCCGCTCGCGGACGGCAGGGGAAGCCAACTCGTGCAGTCGTGGTACGCCTTGGGATCTGGTGGCGTCGGCGGCTCCGGCTTAGGACTTGGCAACGCCGGGCTCTACGTCTCGTTTCTCACGTCCGACTTGATCTACACCGCTGTTGCCGAAGAGCTCGGATTCATGGGCTCAGCCATCCTGGTCATCATCTTTGCGTTGATGGTCGGAGCTGGACTTCATATCGCACAGCGGGCACGCTCAGACTTTGCTCGACTGTGCGCAACTGCACTGACGATCATCTTGGGGTTCCAGGCGTTCTTCATCATGGCTGGGGTTCTTCGCATCCTCCCCTTTACAGGGATCACGTTGCCGTTTGTTGCCCGCGGAGGTTCCTCTCTCGTCGCCAACTACGTGATGATCGCCTTGCTTCTTCGAATATCCAACGAGACCGGACCAGACTGGATTAGTGGCTCCAAAGAGCCGGTGCGTGGTCGAAAGTCGTTCTCTGAGCCTCTTTAATTCTCGAGGTTTGGATTCTCAGATTCAAGAATCGCCGCATTGACCAAGATCGGCGCTGGAACACTCTGTCGAAGACAAAGGATGAATCCATCAGAGGGTCGACACGCCAGAATCTCTCGACCCTTTGGTGACATGAGATCAAGTTCGGCCTGGAATGTCCCCTCGACGAGGGCAGTAATGCGAAGTGCGATCACGTCCACGTTCAGACGCTCGAGTACGTCAGAAAAGAGTTCGTGGGTTGTTGGACGCACGCCGATATCGTTTTCTCGAGCCAGCGCCACGGCAGCTCCTTCGGCAAGGCCGATCGGCACGCTCACAATTCGAAAGGGGCTTTCGAGTTCAGAAAGTTGAACAACGGCATATTGAGATGGCAGGGGTACGTTGACATCAATCAATTCGACCATTCGAAAGTCAATAATGTCTTCGCTCTCACTCATTGATCGATCAACCCCCACCTCTCCGAGCCTCGATCGAGAGCACCGTCCCAATCCCAGCGAAGAACACTATCGCTGCTGATCCACCATAACTAAGGAAAGGAAAAGGAATTCCTGTCACCGGCATGATCCCCATGGTCATGCCTGCATTCTGGAAGACGCTGAAGGAGAAGAACGCGAATATCCCGGCACATACCACTCGGCCCAGCACGTCTTTCGTCATGAATGCCCCTCTGAGAATTCGAAAGCCGATAAATCCCATAAGCGAAACAACAAGGAGAGAACCCAAGAACCCAACCTGCTCACCAACTGCCGTAAAGATGAAGTCAGTCTGTTGTTCTGGCACGTAGCCAAGGTTGGTCTGGGCTCCTTGTCCAAGCCCAGTCCCAAAGAGCCCTCCAGAGCCAATCGCGTCTTTGGCTTGCTTGACGTTGTAGATGGATTGCTGGAGGTTCGGATTCGAAGAGTTTTGATTGAGGAAGCTTGTCAAGCGATGGATCTGATAGCTCGAAAGAAACCCTCCTTCGATTGCAATCACGACTGCAAGCACCACGCCGATCACCAACCAGAGAAGGAGCCGCCCTGGGAGACCAGCTGCTGCCATCATGACAAGAAAGACGATCAGAATGACGATTACTGTGCCCAAGTCGGGCTGAACAATGATCAACAGCATGGGGAATCCAACCATCAACAACAGCCGTGACACGTCTCGCAGTGTCAGGCCGTCTGGACGGCGATTGCAGTACGTTGCGAAGGCCATAATCACCGCCAGCACAGTGAATTCCGAAGGCTGGATTTGAAGTGGACCAAGTGCGAACCACCGTTGTGCACCGAGTGCATTGCTTCCCAAAGGACTCAACACCGCAAGAAGCATAAGTATCGAAACCGCATAGGCAGGCGTCGCTATCTGTTCGATCCTTCGGTAGTCAACTCGCCAGAGCACCAGCATGATGGCCACGCCAAGAACATCAAAAATGGCCTGTCGCTTCAGGAAATATTTCCCATCGAGACCGTTGACCGCCAGACCAGATTTCGTTGCGGTGTAGATAAAGATCAGGCCCAGACCAGCTGCGATGACCGTTGCCAGGGCCAAAATCCAGTCCTCTTGACCTTGCCGACGAGTCGAGCCAACTGGCCGCTCAAGGAGGACCATTACGACCGCCCCGCTGCGTCATCAGCTGCGCTCCACATGGCCGCCACCGGTGCGCTCTGTCCGGTCCATATCTCTAGCGCGAGTGCTGCTTGGTGGACCAGCATGCCAAGACCGCCAACGATCTCTGCACCTTGCAGTCGGCATTCCTCAAGCCAGTGGGTCTCTCGGGGCACGTAGACCAAGTCAGCAACGATTTGGCCGCTGTGCGTCAGCGAAGGCGCAATGAGTGGTGTTGAAAAAGCTGGGTCTGCTCCAGCCATGCCAAAGGGAGTGGTGTCAATCACAAGGTCCGCCTCGTGGACGTCGCTCGCTGTGCCGTGGCGGCCACGTCCCCCGGCGAGTCCCAAGAGTTCGTCAACCGCCAAAGTAGAACGGGCGATTACCGCTACATCGCTGACCCCATGTCGAGAAAGTGCAGAAATAATGCTTCGTGCTGCCCCCCCACTACCTGCGAGAACAGCCCGAGCACCATGAGGCCGAAAGCCTGTCTGATGCTCGATGGCGGCGAGAAAACCATCGCCATCTGTCGAACTCCCGGTCAGATGGCCGCCGTTGTTTGTCACACAATTCACGCTTCCGAGATCACTCGCTGACTCATCGAGGTCATCAACGATTTTGGCAATCTCGATCTTCAGGGGCATCGTCACAGAGAGGCCACGAAATCCCTCGACCCGCATCAACTCCACGATTCGTTGAGCGTCTCCTTCACCCGCGTCAATAGCTGCACTGGTCCACGCCAACCCCAGCTCTTGGAACGCTGCTCGGTGCAGGAGTGGCGAAAGAGAGTGCTCGATCGGTCGACCAACCACTCCAACGGCATGTAGCGACGTCTCAATCATCGCTACAGCCCATTCTTTGCAGCAATTTTCTCATTGGCTAGCTGCTCATCGAAGGTGTTGGAGAATGCCTCTGTGCCTGTTTTATCGACAACCGTAAAGTAGAGCCATGACCCAGTCGCCGGGTGCATGGTCGCCTCAAGCGCCGCCTGCGAGGGAGTGCAAATAGGTGTTGGGGGCAAGCCGCGATTGAGGTACGTGTTGTACGGTGACTTGACCGCCTGCGTCGCGTGTGTGACTGGTCCTCCGTCTTGGCCAAGTGCGTAGAGCACGGTGGCATCCATCTGAAGAGGCATGTTGGCACCAAGTCGGTTGTAGATCACTGTTGCCACGCGATTCATGTTTCGATTAAGGTAGCCCTCTTTTTCAACCACGGAGGCAACGGTTACAAGTTGATAAGAATTGAGGGAGTGTTTTGTTGACGAAGGTGTGAGTCCGGCACTTTTTGCCATCGTGACGAAGCGATTCACCATCTCTTGGACAAGGGAGGTTGGCGTGACGCTCGGTGGCAATAGATAGGTCCCTGGAGCCACGAGACCTTCGAGGTCTTTTGATCCTGCTGGCTCGAAGGAAGAGGTAATTGATCCTGATTTCAAAACAGTGTTAAACGATGTCGCAAACGTCGGACCGGTGACACCTTCGAGACGAGTAACAATTTCGCTTAGCGTAAAGCCAGGAGGCACAACGAGGGCTTCGGTATTCGGTCCGGACGCGAGCAGCGAGTGGACAGCTCCGAAGGTTGAGTTTTGAGCAATGGTATAAAACCCAGGTTGCACGGTAGGCGTTCCATGGATCGCGTTGTAAACCTTCCAAGAGAGATCATTTGACATGACGCCTTTGCTCGCTAACCCTGCGGCGACGCTCGTATATGACTCACCTGTGGTCACTTGCAGGGTCACGTTGTCTCCGGGTCCTCCGAATCCATGCGAGCTGGTCTCGTAGATTCCGACAACGCCGAGAAAGAGGACTACCACCGCAAGGACGACCCACCTCACCCAAATGGGTGGGCGCCGTTTCGATCGCGGCATATCTTTCTCGTTTGTTTCAGCTTCGCTCGGAGGGGTTAGCGACATTGCAACCACGCCTCAAGAAGTATCGCTGCTGACGCCGAGTCAATGAGATCCTTCTGATCTCGAGTGGATTTCCCTGCATCTCGAAGAACGGCTCCCGCTTGCTTCGTCGTGAGCCGTTCATCGTGGAGTTCAACACCTATTGCATCGGGTTCCAACTCGTCGCTTAGTGCTCGTGCAAGTTCCTGGGCCCCCTTTGCGCTTGCCCCCTGCGCTCCTTGCAGGGTCACTGGATGGCCGATCACAACATGAGTGATTGAATCCTCCTGGATCAAACGCACCACTGCTTGGATCAATTCAGTGCCTGCGTTGATCGCAGGGCGAGGGAATGCCATGGATCGATCGGAATTACTTACCGCAACCCCAACACGCCGCTCCCCAGGGTCAAGGGCGAGGACTCGTCCATTCGATGTCACCGTCTCGCGTCTCAAGATTTGAGCAACTCCTCAACTCGTTTGAGTGCTGCGGCGAGGCCACTTGGGTCTTTGCCCCCTGCGAGCGCCAACGTTGGCGAGCCGCCTCCACCTCCGCCAATCAACGGCCCTATCTCTTTGACGATGCTGCGAGCATCTCGATTCGCTGAACTTGCAACGGCAATCGCAACTTTTCCCTCTGCCGCACTCGCTACCGCCACGGTTTCAAGCGAACCTCTCGACAATAAGAGCCCCGCCATCTCTCGAAGTTCATCTCCCGATCGATTCTTCACTTCAACGACCAGGGAGGTCCCACTGACTCCCTCGAGGAGCTTCTCAACGTCTCCCTGGAGGGCTTGCGAGCGCAGTGCGTCACGCTCTCGCTCAATCTGTTTCGTTCTCTCCACCATCCGCTCAAGGGCTTCGCTGATCTGTTCGGGCTCAGATTTGAGAAGTGAGCTCATCGAAGCAAGCGTGGAGGCGTGGAGCATTGAACGCTCCGTGCTTTCTGGCCCCGTGACTGCCTCAATTCGACGGGTATTCGATCCAATCGATCCTTCGGAGATGATCTGAAACGAACCAATTGCTCCCAGGGCGTCAACGTGCGTCCCACCGCAGAACTCCAGCGAGTGGGGACCAGCACGCACGACTCGCACGGTTTCACCGTACTTGTCGCCAAAAAATGCGATCGCACCCATTTCCTCGGCCTCGTTTCGGGACGTTTCCGACGTCTCCACAGCCTCATCGCTCAAAATCTCGGCATTGACCATGCGGGTCACGGCGTCGATTTCATCGTCACTGGGGGCACCGTGATGAGAGAAGTCGAATCGGAGTCGATCAGGGGCGACGAGCGAGCCTTGCTGGCGGACGTGATCTCCAAAGACTTCTCTGAGGGCCTTGTGGAGCAGGTGTGTTGCAGTGTGATTTCTGCGAAGCGCGTCGCGTCGTGTTCCATCAATCGAGGCGATTGCATCTTGTCCGGCTTCTATCTCACCAGTCATGATTCCTCGATGCGCATGGAGTCCTGGCAGTGGAGCAATCGTGTCAGAGACAACAACGCTTCCGGTCGCGGTCTCGATGACCCCGCTGTCTCCCATCTGCCCTCCACCTTCTGCATAGAAAGGCGTTCGATCGAGCACGACCTCAACCACGCCGTCCTCGCCTTTTAAGACGCCGACAATGCGACTCGATGTTGAATAATCACTTCGAGAGCGTCCGACAAAGACACTTGGTCCCTCTCGCTCTAGAAGGCCTCGATACGCAGCTTCGTCAGCGACTTGTGGTTGTCGGGCCGCTGCTCGTGCTCGAGCACGCTGCTCGCTCATCAATACATCAAACTCATCTCGAGCGACTGAAATTGAGCGTTCTGCCACCAGCTCTTCTGTTAACTCAATCGGGAATCCGTGCGTGTCGTGCAGACGAAAGGCAATATCTCCTGAAAGCATCTTTGAGCCGTCCTGGCGCAGAGCGTCGGTGGCCTCGTCGAGAAGCGACATTCCGGCTTTCAGTGTTCGATCGAATCCCTCTTCTTCTCTGAGCAAAACGGACGTCAAAATATCTCGATCCGAGACCAGACGAGGGTACGCCTCACCGAGAGACGCCACCGTGGCCTCAATGAGGGTGGGAGTAATGAGTGACGATGCACCAGTTCTGCGAGCCGCCATAATCGAACGACGCACAATGCGGCGAAGGACGTAGCCTCGGCCTTCATTCGATGGCAGCACACCATCGGCAACCAACATCGTCATCGCCCGGCCATGATCAGCGAGAATACGAAGTGCGATGTCGTCCTTTTCATCCGACCCGTAGCGCTTTCCTGTTGCGCTCTGGGCGGCTTCGAGAAGACCCGCAAACACGTCGGTGGCAAAGATTGAATCCGTTCCATTCAGGATGGGAACGAGCCGCTCAAGCCCTGCACCAGTGTCGATATTTTTCCTCGGAAGTTCGCCGAGTGCACCGTCAGCTCCTCGATTGAACTCCATAAAGACGAGATTCCAAATCTCGACAAAACGCTCTTCACCGCCGAAGGCAGGTCCGCCGTCAGATCCGTAGGCTGCTCCCTTGTCGTAGTAGATCTCGGAACAAGGACCACAGGGGCCCGTGTCGCCCATTCTCCAGAAATTATCTTCGCCCATCCGTTGGATCTTCGATGGATCAACGCCAATAGCGTCTCGCCAAATCACCTCTGCTTCGTCATCACTGTCATGAACGGTCACCCAGAGGCGTTCAGGATCAATGCCAAGTGTTTCGGTAACGAATTCCCAAGCCATAGCGATGGCGCCTTCTTTGAAATAGTCGCCAAAACTGAAGTTGCCAAGCATCTCGAAGAAGGTGCAGTGACGCGTTGTCGTTCCCACTATGTCGATATCAACTGTTCGAAAGCACTTCTGGACAGACGTGGCCGTCGGCCAAGGGGCAGGCTCATCGCCAAGGAAGTAGGGCTTGAAGGGAACCATTCCTGCGATCGTGAACAGAACGCTCGGGTCGTGAGGAATCAGACTCGCCGAGGGGACGATTTCATGTCCACGCTCAGCGAAGAACTCCAAGAAGGAGCGACGAAGCGTGATGGCATCCATCGCTCAATGCTACCGGGGCGCCTCCTCCTCTTCGTCGTCACTCTTCAGGCGCCCCTGGCGCTTTGATTCTTCCAACCAGGCCAGGATATTTCGCTCTCTCCCGTGTTCTGAGGGCTGGTAGTAGGAGGCGGAGCCAATCTCCTCCGGGAGGTACTGCTGAGCCACCCATCCGGCGTCCTCGTCGTGAGGATAGCGATAGCCAACACCATGACCGATCTCTTTCGCTCCCTTGTAGTGCCCGTCTCTCAGGTGGGCTGGGACCGTGCTGAGGGGTCCTTCTCGTACGTCCTGGCGAGCTCGCCCAAGAGCGAGCGTGACTCGATTTGATTTCGGTGCCGTTGCGAGGTGAACCACTGCGTGGGCCAAGATCAATGCTGCTTCTGGAAGTCCGATGAATTCGGATGCTCGAGCAGCGGACTCGGCCACAACCAAACTCATCGAGTCGGCCATCCCGATGTCTTCACTCGCCAAGATCACAAGGCGCCGAGCGATAAAACGCGGGCTCTCTCCTGCCTCTAACAATCGTGACATCCAATAGAGACCCGCATCAGCGTCAGAGCCCCGGATAGATTTGATCATGGCGCTGACTTGGTCGTAGTGCTCATCTTGTCCTTGATGGAGAACTCGACCATCTCGAGCGTCGATAACGTCTTGGGCAACGATCATGACGTCAGCGTCACTCTCTCGAGCAGCAGCGAGTGCCACCGCCACTTCCAACGTGGTCAGCAAAGCCCGCGCGTCACCCTCAGAACTGCCCACCAAGAGATCAATGGCTTCTTCATCGGCTTGCGCATCTTCGGCCGCAAGACCACGTCCAACGATCGCCTCGAGGTTCTCACGGGACAGAGGCTCTAAGCGCCACAGCGTCGATCGAGAGAGCAGTGGTGCATTGACCTCAAAGTAGGGATTCTCCGTTGTGGCCCCAATCAGCGTCAAGAGTCCATCCTCGACTGACGGAAGCAAGAGATCCTGTTGGGACTTATTGAAGCGATGAACCTCATCCAAGAACAGCACCGTGCCCTGGCCATGTTCGCCGAGCCGTGCTTTCGCCCCTTCGATGACTTCTCTGACCTGAGCGACACCTGACGACACTGCCGAGAGAGCGATAAATGCATTGGAGCTCTGTTCAGCCAAGAGGGATGCCAACGTCGTCTTGCCAGATCCAGGTGGCCCCCAGAGGATCACTGACGTGAGGCGGTCGCTCTCGGCCAGCACGCGCAGCGCTCCACCGGGACCGACGAGATGTGCTTGTCCAATAACTTCATCGAGAGAGCGTGGCCGCAGCCTTGCTGCTAACGGTCCTCGAGATTCAAGCCGCTTCTTTGCGTGAGCGGCGAAGAGATCGTCGTCGCTCACGACTCCACGGGAAACGGGCGAAGGCCAAGGTCATTGAGGGCCGAGGGGGCGATTCGAGCCGGTGCGCCGGTCATCAGGTCTGTTCCTGACTGAGTCTTCGGGAAGGCAATTACTTCTCGTATGTTCTCTTCGCCACAGAAAATTGCGACGAGACGGTCAATCCCGAAGGCAAAACCCGCATGAGGTGGCGCTCCGTATCGAAAGGCGTTCAACAGAAATCCAAAACGCTCTTCGGCCTCTTGGTCCGTGACCCCAAGAGCTCGAAAGACCTTGCGTTGAATATCAGCTCGATGAATTCTGACTGACCCAGAACCGAGCTCCCACCCATTGAGGACCAAGTCATACGCTTGGCTTCTCACGGCCAAGGGGTCAGTCTCAAAGAGATCGAGGTCTTCTTCGAGAGGCATCGTAAAGGGGTGGTGCGCTGCTTGAGGTTTTCCTTCCGCATCGAGACCATCGAAGAGCGGGAACTCAGTGATCCAGACGTAGCAAGCTGGGCCATCTCCAACGGGAAGCGAGAGGATCTGGCTGCGAAGCGTTCCGAGGACGTCAACCGCCACTCGCCACTCGTCGGCCACGCAGAGCACGAGATCGCCTTCAGACGCCGAGGTGATCTCAAGCATGGCGGACCGCTCCTGATCTGAGAGGAAGCGATCGAGTGGTGAGTCAAAGCCAAGCACACCTTCTTCGCGCGTCACTCTGAACCACGCCAGTCCCCCAGCCCCCATAGACTTGGCTCGGTCGGTCCACGTATCGAGTTGGGAACGAGTGGTTGTCGCACCCCCAGGAATGACCAACGCCTTGACAATAGGAGCGGCGAAGGCCTTAACCTCGCTGTTTCCAAACGTTGCGGAGAGATCGATCAGCTCGCCGTCAAGGCGAAGGTCTGGCTTGTCAGTCCCAAAGCGATCCATGGACTCTCTCCATGTCATGGTCGCCATCTGCCCTGGTCGCTCCCCTGTGGCCGCTTCGGCGGCGTCTTGGACGGCTCGGGTGGCAAAGCCGACGATGTCGTCTTGGGTCACGAATGAGGCCTCAAGGTCAAGCTGGGTGAACTCGAACTGACGGTCAGCACGCAAGTCTTCGTCTCGCATGCATCGAGCAATCTGGTAGTACCGATCGATGCCACCGACCATCAAGAGTTGCTTGGCCAACTGAGGACTTTGAGGAAGTACGTAAAAACTTCCGTGATGCAGCCGAGACGGAACCGCGAACTCTCGCGCTCCTTCTGGCGTCGGTGCCCACAAAATCGGCGTCTCGACTTCGACGAAGCCTTGATCATCCATTGCTGAACGAATTGCTCGATTCACACGCGCCCGAACGCGAAGGTTCTTTTGGAGTCGTGGCCGTCGAAGGTCTAAGAACCTATTGCGGAGTCTGATCTGTTCATCGACCTCAGTGCGGTCATCGAGTCCGAATGGTGGAGGTTCCGCCGATGCCAGCACTTCAATTTCGCAGTCGCCAACTTCAATGGCACCGGTACTCAACCGATCGTTGATTGTCCCTTCGGGCCGAGCCCGAACTGTGCCACTCACTCGGAGGACGTACTCGCTTCGAACATCATGAGCGCCATCAATCACGCACTGAACAATTCCTGAATAATCCCGAAGATCGACGAATGCGAGGTGCTCGCCGTGTTCACGACGGCGAGCTACCCATCCGCAAAGCTCAACTTTTCTCCCGATGTCAGCTGCGCTGAGTGAGCCACACAGAATGTCTCGAAGAGACGTAGCCTCTCGGCCTGACGCGTCGTTCGGTGATTGGCTCATGGGAGAAGTGATCCTGTAGTCGTTGCTCGAGCGAACAGTTCGTCGAGTGAAATTGTTACTTGCTCGCGTTCTTCGCGCAGCATCCGAATTGTAATCGACTCACTCTCAGCCTCTTCCTCGCCGACGAGGAGCGCCATACGAGCACCCGATCGATCGGCAGATTTGAGCTGTGACTTCATTGACTTGTTGTCGTACGCCCGCTCAACGAAGATCCCCGCATCCCGGAGACGTTCGACGATGTCTCGAGCCCGCTCACCACCGGTCACGTCAACTACGAAGGCTTCAGGCACCTCAGGAGCAATATCGAAGACGTTCTCAGCATCACAGGCCAGCAATACCCGCTCGATCCCAATCCCAAAGCCGATCCCCGACGTTGGTGGGCCTCCGAGGAGTTCCACGAGTCCGTCGTAGCGGCCCCCTCCCCCGATCGCATTCTGAGCACCTTCCAGCGCTGACGAGGAGAACTCAAAGGTCGTTCGCGTGTAGTAGTCGAATCCTCGGACCAGACGATCGTTGATTTCAAAAACAATTCCCGCTTTTCGAAGCCCATCTTTGACTCGCTCAAAGTGCGTCCGACACGAGTCGCAGAGTGCCTCTGCGAGTGAAGGTGCACCCTCAATGACGGCGAAGCACTCCGGCCGCTTGCAGTCAAGAACACGTAGTGGATTGTTCTCATGACTTGCTTGGTGTTCTTTGCAGAGCTCACTCGCCTTCGTCTCAAGGTAGTCACGCAGTGATTGGGTATAGCTGGGACGACAGTGCTCGTCGCCCATAGAGTTAATGTTCAACGTGAAGCGAGTCAGACCGAGTCCTTCAAAAAATCTCTGGGCCAACGTAATCACTTCAACGTCCACGTCTGCATCAGCACTTCCGAGCACTTCGACGCCGACTTGATGATGCTGGCGAAAGCGACCAGCTTGGGGTCGTTCGTAGCGAAATGACGGCGTGGCGTACCACGCCCTCCATGGTGCCGCTGGTCGATGTTGGACAAAAGCTCGAACGATGGATGCGGTTCCTTCGGGACGAAGCGCTAAATTGCGACCCCCACGGTCGGTGAACTCGTACATCTCCTTGCCGACGACGTCGCTTCCTTCACCGATGCCTCGATGAAATACTCGAACATCTTCAAACATTGGCGTGTGGACCATTGAGAACCCGTAGCGCTGTGCCAGAGAGCCAAAGATGCCAAGGAGTGCAATCCAGCGATCGCTCTCTGGCGCAAGAACGTCATGCGTCCCAGAAGGCGCTCTCGGCGCTTGGTTGTCGGATGCCACGCCCCTAGCCTCGCGCACCGGGGAGCTGGCGATAGGCATCGAAAACTCCATCGAGTTGTTTCAGTGAGGTCAACAGGCCATCGAGGTGAGCAGGGTCCGCTAATTCGATGTCAAAGGTCATCCGACTCACTCGATCAGCAGTCGTTGCGGTTCGAGCCCCCACGATGTTCAAATGATGCTCAGAGACCACTTGGGTGACGTCCGACAAGAGATGCGATCGGTCAAAAGCCATGACTTCCAAGGTGGCTCGAAAGATTGCTTCGCTTGACGCATCCCACTCAACTTCAATGAGTCGATCACGCGAGCGGACAGACAACGCCGTGGCGTTTGAGCAGTCCGTACGGTGTACCGAGATCCCTCTCCCTTGGGTGACGAATCCAATGATCTGATCTCCGGGTACCGGCGTGCAGCACCGTGCCAGGTGAACCATCACGTCATCGAGTCCTTCGACGTACACCCCCGCAGAGTCACGACGAGGTGCGCGAGTACTACTTGTTGCCGTGGTGGGAAGTTGTTCTTCAACTCCGCCCCTGAGTTCACGACTTAAGCGTTGGACGACAGACTGTGCCGACACCTGCCCTTCGCCAATTGCGACGAGGAGCGCTTCAGAGTCAGCAAGGCTCAGAGACTCCGCCACGGTTGACAGAGAAATTGATGAGAGGGAGGTCTGAACCGGCATGGCTTCTCGGCGCAGGGCTTTGGCAAGTTCATCGCGGCCGTTCTCGATGGCATCTTCACGACGCTCTCGAGAAAACCACTGGCGGATCTTGTTGCGGGCTCGAGACGACGTCGAAAAACTCAACCAGTCGCGCGACGGTCCCGCTGAGGCCGCCTTCGACGTAAAGATTTCCACCGTGTCGGCTGAGATCAACGTGGTGTCTAATGGGACAAGGCGTCCATTCACTTTCCCACCAATACAGCGGTGACCAACTTCTGTATGAATGGCGTACGCAAAGTCAATCGGTGTCGATCGAGACGGCAACGCAATGACTCTGCCTTTTGGCGTGAACACGTAGACCTCGTCTTGTTCGAGGTCGAGTTTTAGCGCATCAAGGAACGCCACCGGGTCAGTGGTTTCGCTGTCGACTTCAGTAATCCGCTGCATCCACGCAACTTCATCGCTCGACTGCGGTCCTTCCTTGTAGGCCCAGTGAGCAGCAATTCCGTACTCTGCGCGTGCGTGCATTTCCTGGGTTCGCGCCTGCACTTCAATTGGTCGCCCTCCCGGGCCAATGACTGTGGTGTGAAGTGACTGGTAGAGATTGAACTTTGGCGAGTTGATGTAGTCCTTAAAGCGGCCTTGGACTGGCGGCCATGTGGCGTGGATGGCCCCAAGAACCCCCCAACAGTCCCGTTCGTGTTCGACGACCACCCGAAGGCCCACGAGGTCGAAGATCTCATCAAACTCTCGCCCTCGCACCACCATCTTTTCGTAGATGCTCCAGAGGTGCTTCCCTCGACCTCGAACGTCAGCTTCAATCCCAAAGCTGGAGAGTCGATCCTTAAGCTCGTCCACCACCTTGGCCACGATGAGTTCTCTCTCGGGAGTTCGAGCAGCCACCATCTGCTCGATTTCGGCGTAGCGCTTTGGGTGCAGGGTGGCAAACGCGAGATCTTCTAACTGCCACTTAATCTGCTGGACGCCCAGACGGTGCGCGAGTGGGGCGTAAACGTCCAAGGTCTCTTGCGCTGTTCGGCGTTGCTTCCACTCTGGGAGGACGGCAATGGTCCTCATGTTGTGGAGGCGATCCGCCAGTTTGATGATCAGGACTCGCCAATCGGACGCCATGGCGAGAAGCATTTTTCGAATCGTTGCCGCCTGCTGCGCTTCCTTTGAGTCAAACGCTAAACGATCAAGTTTTGTCACCCCATCAACCACTCGAGCCACTTGAGACCCGAAGACTTCCTCGACTTGCTCAATGGTGAGACCAGAATCCTCTACTGAGTCGTGCAGCAGTGCTCCTGCCACAGTTGCCTCATCGAGGCCAAGGTCGGCAACGATTCCCGCCACGGTGACCGGGTGAGAAATGTAGGGCTCCCCAGAATGGCGTTGTTGGCCACGGTGAGCGAGTGCTGCGACTCGGGCTGCTGACTCGATCAACTCGGTTGATTCACCCGGGCGAGTCTCTCGAAAGGCACGAAGAACAGGGGCCAGTAACTCGTCGACGACCTCAGTCGTGGCATCACCTTCTGTTGCTACCCTTACCTGGGTCACCATGGCTCTACGCTACCCGCCAGAGTGCGAAGAGAGCGCCCACTTAGCGGCGTTTTCGCTTCCTGGGTTTTGGTGTCGTTCCTGGAGTTGGATCACCGGACGATGAGCGAGTCGCTGCGGAGCCTGGTGTGATCAACCCACTGGTCTTGGCTGGCGCGTTTGTCTTCGTCGTACCCCGAGACTCTTGTGCAACCTCAGCTGGAGTGAGAACCTCAGACCGATTTCCCCTTGAATCAAGACGTTGGCGAACTGCTCGCCAGCGCTGCTCGCGCTCTTTGAGCATCGCGAGGACCGGAGAGGCGATAAAGATCGAGGAATACGCACCCGAAAGAAGGCCCACAAAAAGAGCAAGTCCATAGTTCAAGAGCGTGGTTGCTCCAAGAATTTCTGCTCCGACGACCAGCACTGCCAAAACCGGCAAGATGGCGACAAGTGACGTGTTGATAGAGCGGGCCAGTGTCTGGTTCATCGAGAGGTTGACCATGTCTGAGTAGGTCATTCGTCCAGAGGCGCCCATGGTCTGCGCGTTATCGCGAATCCTGTCAAAGACCACCACCGTGTCATAGAGCGAATACCCAAGAATCGTGAGGACCGCCACCACCGTGTCTGGGGTGATCTGAAATCCAGCGATCGCATAGATCCCAATCGTGACTAACAGGTCGTGAACCATGGCGATGAAGGCTGCAGCGGCCATCTTCGGCTCAAAACGGAAACTGATGTAGATCAATACGGCTAGGAAAAAGACGGCCAAGGCCCACAGCGCGCGGTTGGTGATTTCACCACCCCAGGTCGCACCGACGTGACTTGTTGAGACCTGCGACACCGTGGTGTGCCCCAACGACGCCAGCGTCGCATTGACCTTGGCGTTGACGCTGACCTGCTGGGCGGAGGAAAGCGTGTTGAGGTTGGCTTCAACCTGCACCGTCTTTCCACCCAGAATCTGAACGACAGGCTGTGGGAGACCGTCTGCCTCCACCGCACTCGTCACTTCAGCAACACTCACCCCGGGGGCTTGGACCTCCCACGATGATCCACCCTTGAAGTCAATACCGAGATTGAGGCCTTGGACAGCGATTGCAAGAATCCCGGCGGCGATAATGATTGCCGAGATTCCAAACCACCATCGACGTCGTCCAACAAAGTCGAAGGTGGTCTGGCCGCGATAGAGACGACGAAACGCGCTTGGGCTCTTCGATTCCTTCACTTCAGACTCGATCACCTCTGGGGTCTCAATCTCGCTCATGAGCTCACCAAGGCTTCGTCGTCGCTGCGAACTGGTGATGCGAGTCCTCGAGCCACGCCAAATCGCCCAGCATTGGCTGCCCGATCAGATCGTCCAAGCAAGATGACCGCAGGTCGGGTGAAGAAGTAAGTGATCACAATGTCAAGAATCGTTGAGAGTCCGAGGAAAAACGCGAATCCCCGCACCGCACCAAGGGCGATGGCATAGAGCACCACTGCAGCGAGGAGTGACACAAAGTCAGCCGCCAACACTGTTCGCCATGCTGACTGGAACCCTCGGTCCACGCTCGTTCGCACACTTCTTCCAGAGCGCGTCTCATCCTTCAGGCGCTCGAAGTAAACAATGTACGAGTCGACCGTGATACCGATGGAGACAATTAATCCGGTAACACCAGCCAAGTCAAAACTCGGGGCCAGCGCCGTGTGACCGAGACCAGACACGATCCCCCACAGCAGTGCCGCAGTAATTGCCAGTCCGGCGACGACGACTAAGCCAAGCGCTCGGTAATAGAGGATGACGTAGATCAACACCAAGATCAGACCCGCTAGACCTGCTCCCAGACCGGCAACCAGTGAGGAGTGACCAAGGGTCGGAGAGACAGTTTGTGTTGTCAAGGGAACCAAGCGCACCGGCAAGGCACCAAACTGCAGCGCTCGAGCAAGGGCTTGCGCTTCGGTCTGTGTCAAGTTTCCACTGATCTGGCCTTGGCCTTGGAACGAGGTAAAGGTCGCCGAGGCTGGTTGGATAATCGGGGCTGACTGGACGACCCCATCAAGGTCAATCGCGATGATCTGGTGGAAGTTCGCCTGGGCCACGGCGTCCCATTCTGCGGATCCTTGTGAAGTCAGGGTGTAGCTCACCACCCATGCTCCCGTTTGATCCTGAGTAGCCCTCGCTGACTTGACGGCATGACCCGTCAGTTGAGAAGGGCCTAAGACATAGCGCTGCGACCCTTGTCCCGGGAGGCCCACCAAAATCACATTGCTCTTCGCGTCATCGTTCGCTGGTTTGGTTGTTCGCAACGCTGCAAAGACGGGGTCTGGACCAATGTTGTTTGAGGTAAATCCTGAAGGGCTCGCTGAACTCGGTGTCACCGCAAGGTTTGCTTGAGAGAGTTCGTACTGGCTTTGACATTGTGAGGGAACTGGCGTCGTTGCTGGTTGGACACCTTTTGCTTTGCTGCCCGCAAAAGGGGGTGAATAACAAAGTGCAGGTCGAAAGAGAAGCTGAGCGGTTTGGCCCACTGTGGCCAACACGGCGCGTGCGTTCTTCACACCCGGCACCGTGACCACGATATTGCTTCCCTGCGTTGAGACTTGAGCTCCAGAGACGCCAAGGGAGTCCACCCGGCTCGTGAGAATCGTGACCGTCTCATCAAGATCAGCTTGCGAAGGGTGGCCTTGTGGCTGATACACGACTGAAAGCCCACCCGCCAGGTCAAGACCAAGTCGAGGCGACCAATTGGCGGCAAGCGTCAGCCCAAGTGCCCCGAACGAAATCACTACGACGAGAACGACGCTTACCCACAAGCCTCGTTGCGACCGCCGCCCTGAGGGGGCAGCCTTCGGACTCACGACGAGACGTCACCTTCTTCAGTGCTCTCAGGAGCTTCGTCAACGACAGGCGGATCGGCTTTCTTTGCGATCGCTTGTCGAATGAATGTCATGTGCGTCACTGAACCAGCAACTCCTTCGTCACCAGGCATCAAGCCAGTTGCGAGAACCACTTTGTCGTCACTCATGTCAACAACAGTTCCACAGACGCCACCGATGGTCACGACGTCATCGCCGATTTCAAACACTTTGCCGGTTCGAGCCGCTTGTTGTGCTTTCTTTTGACGAGGCCGCAGCACCAAGAAATACACACCGGCGAAAATCGCCAGGAGAATGAAGAGAAAGTACGACGAAGACGACGACTGGTTATTAGCGGCGATCAAATTGGCGAGGGTCATGATATGCGGGGCTCCAGAGAGTTAGATGTGCGTCTTGAGACTAGCCGAGAGGTCTCGGCCTGAGGACTGCGCCCTAGAACTGATCGCTAGACAAAGGGGTTTTGAGACCCAAGTGCTCATAGGCCTGCACGGAACCAACTCTCCCTCGTGGGGTCCGGCGAATAAATCCCTGTTGTACCAAGAATGGCTCGTAGGCGTCTTCGATGGTTCCTGGCTCTTCGCCCACTGACTGTGCGAGCGTCGAGAGACCCACTGGGTGTCCAGAGAATCGAACACAGAGGACTTCGAGGATCATCCGGTCGACCTTGTCGAGGCCTCGTTCATCGACCCCAAAGAGCGCGAGGCCCTCATTGGCAGACTCTTCCGTGATGGTTCCGTCTCCCCTGACTTGAACAAAATCTCTCACTCGTCGCAAGAGTCGATTCGCAATTCGTGGGGTTCCGCGAGACCGTTCAGAGATTCTTTGCGCTCCACCGTCATCAATCGAAACGTTCAAGAGCCCAGCAGAGCGCTGCACAATCGCTTTGAGTTCGTGGGGTTCGTAGAGTTCAACTCGTCCAACAAAACCAAAGCGGTCACGCAGCGGGCTCGCCACCAAGCCAATTCGAGTCGTCGCTCCAACGAGAGTAAACCTCGGAAGGTCTAAACGAATTGCTCGAGCACTTGGCCCCTTGCCGATCACAATGTCGAGTTTGGCGTCTTCCATCGCTGGATAGAGAACTTCTTCGACCGAGCGAGAGAGCCGATGAATCTCATCGATAAACAGCACGTCGTTATCGTTCAAATCGGTCAGGAGTGCAGCGAGGTCCCCAGGCCTCGCGAGTACTGGGCCAGACGTGACTCGAAATCCGACGCCGAGCTCTGCCGCCACGATTCCAGCAAGCGACGTCTTGCCTAGTCCCGGCGGTCCAGCAAACAAGAGATGGTCGACCGCTTGGCCGCGCTGGCGAGCTGCTTCAAGAACAATGTCAAGGTGTTCAATCATCTCTGGTTGACCGACGAATTCGGAAAGATTTTTGGGTCGAAGTGAAGCGTCGTCTCGCTCTTCGCCACCCAATACCGATGGCTCGACAAGAGGCTCAGCAATCTCCTCATTCTTTCCAAGAACAATGTCGCGACGTGGACTCATGCGCGACTCAACTCTCTCAATGCGAGGCGGAGTGCTTGTTCGATGGGCTCTGAGCCATCGACGGCTGCCATGGCCCGGCGAATTTCATCGTTGGAATAGCCGAGTTCGGCCAATGCGGCACTGACATCTGCTCGGTCCTCACTCTCGGGGCTTGGCAGGCTGAGGCCATGGTCATCGCCTGCAGCGTGTGCGGCCAAAGAATCCTGAAGTTCAAGGACGAGTCGAGCCGCAGTCTTTTTTCCCACACCACTGACCGCTTCGAACGCTGACGAATCTCCTGTTCGCACACCGGTCACGACGCCAGCTGCTCCCATGGTCCCAAGGATTGAGAGAGCCAAGGAGGGCCCCACCCCGTGGGTGCCGAGAAGAATCTCAAAGACTTCTCGCTCTGAACTATTTGAAAACCCGTAGAGCACAAAGGCGTCTTCTCTCACGTGCGTATGGATCGAGACAACCACTTCTCCCTGTTCGGCCACAAGGGTCGCCACCGTTGAAGGACTTGCCACCACTCGATACCCCACGCCTTGCACGTCGATGACGATCTCGGACGTTCCTTGATGGATCACGTGGCCTCGAAGTGATCCGATCACGAGACACCCGCCGAGGCGATCGCAGCGTGAAGTCGAGATGACGTGAGATGACAGACCGCCAAGGCCATGGCGTCAGCGACGTCAGGAGGTGACGGAGGAGTATCAAGTCCAAAGAGTTGCGCAACCATTGCCCCAACTTGAGCCTTCTCGGCATTGCCGTGCCCAACAACCGCTTGCTTGACTTCGTTCGGGGAGTACTGCACCACCGGTATTCCACGTTTGGCGCTTGCGCCAATCACGATTCCTGATGCTTGTGCGACCGAGATCGCTGTGTGGGCGTTGGATTGGAAGAAGATTCGCTCAATGGAAACTGCATCGGGGGCCACCTCGTCAAGAAGTGCCTCAATATCGTTCGCCAATGTGCCCAGGCGCACTTCGACTGCGTCGTCCTTCTTCGTCTCAAAGACACCCGCCACTCGGACAGCGAACTGAGCAGGTCCCGCTCTATTTCGAGAGACCACGCCATAGCCACAGCGGGTCAAGCCCGGATCGATCCCTAAGACGAACATGCGTTCGATAGTACCTGACTCCCCCAGTCAGTGGGCGGATTTCCCGAACTCTCGAGAAATTTGCCAGGAATTGGCCGTCTTAGCCCTCGTAGGCGGCAAAGACCTCGTCTGGAATGTCGTAGTTGGCGTGTACGCCCTGAGCGTCATCGAGCTCGTCAAGGGCGTCCAAGAGGTGGAGGACTTTGGCCGCCTCCCCCTGGTCGGCGATCGCCACAACTTGGGTGGGCTCAAGAGACGGTTCGGCCGAGATCGAGGTGATCCCTGCAGCTTCTAGTGCATCTTTTACTCGGTGCAGATCACTCGGCGCGCACGAGACTTTCCAGTGATCCCCGTCGTCGCTGAGATCATCAGCACCCGCTTCGAGTGCCGCTTCCATCAATTGATCTTCGTCAAGTTCACGTGGGAACATCAAGATGCCTCGGCGTTCAAACTGCCAGCTCACCGCTCCCGGTTCGGCCATAGAGCCGCCATTCTTAGAGAACACCATCCTGATATCGGCACCGGTTCTATTGCGATTGTCGGTCAAGGTCTCAACAATGACCGCCACGCCACCAGGGGCATAACCCTCGTAGGTCACCGATTCATAGCGAACACCTTCTAGTTCGCCCGTACCTCGCTTGATCGCTCGCTCAATGGTGTCAAGCGGCACGGACGCGTCGCGAGCCTTCGCGTACATGGTGCGAAGTGACGCATTGGTGTTGATATCGCCGCCTCCTTCACGGGCGGCGACTTCAACTTGGCGAATAAGTTTGGCGAACGATTTTGCACGAGCTGCGTCTTTGGCGCCCTTCTTATGCTTGGTCGTCGCCCACTTCGAGTGACCCGACATCTCGTTCCTCCTTGATAGCGCTTCGAGAACGCTTTGTATCCCTGTGCTAGATGCTAGCGAGGACCGTTGCCTGCGTTGGCACACGCCACTAAGCGAGCGTGCAAACGAGGATCGCCGGAGAGTTCAGGATGAAAGGCACAGCCAATAATTGCTCCTGCCTGCACGATCACAATTTCGCCGTCAGCACTCAGTCGTCCGAGCACCTCAATTGAGGCACCCACGTCAAGGATCCGAGGTGCTCGTATGAAGACGCCGTCAAACTCTTCACCGAGATCTGGGGCAGCGACATCTCCTTCGAAGGAAAACTTCTGTCGGCCATAGCCATTGCGCTGGACCGTGATATCAAGCCCGCCGAGGCTGACCTGATCGTCTCGCCCATCCGTCACTCGATCAGCCAGGAGCACGAGGCCCGCACACGTTCCAAGCGTGGGACGACGCTCGCTCACCCACTCCGTGAGTGGTTCTCGAAGACCCGAGGAGTCAAGAAGCATCGACATCGTCGTCGATTCTCCTCCAGGGAGAACAAGTCCGTCTATCGAATCGAGATCACTCGGAGTGCGAACACTGACTCCTTCAACGCCAAGTGTGCGAAGAACCTCTTGGTGCGCGTCGACATCCCCTTGAAGGGCCAGGACCCCGATACGCACGACTACCAGCCGCGATCGGCCAGCCGAGTTTCGAGTGCGTTGATTTCAGTTCCACGCATTGGGTCGCCCAGTCCTCGAGAGACCTTGGCGACAATGGTGGCGTCTTCATAGTGCGTGGAGGCCTCAACGATGGCCCGCGCCATGCGTGAGGGATCTTCACTCTTAAAGATTCCCGACCCCACAAAGACCGCCTGGGCCCCGAGTTGAAGGACAAGGGACGCGTCGGCTGGTGTGGCGATCCCACCGGCACAGAACAGCGGCACGGGCAACACGCCAGTTTCAGCAACTTCTTGCACGAGGTCGAGTGGCGCACGAAGCTCCTTGGCCATGGCGTAGACCTCAGCGTCATCGGCTAACGAGAGTTTTCTGATGTCTCCAAAAATGGAGCGGAGGTGTCGAACTGCTTCCACGATGTTGCCGGTACCAGCTTCTCCCTTGGAGCGAATCATGGCAGCTCCTTCACCGATGCGACGAAGTGCCTCTCCAAGGTTTGTTGCTCCGCAGACGAAGGGAATCTCAAAGGCCCATTTGTCGATGTGATTTGATTCGTCAGCTGGCGTCAACACTTCACTTTCGTCGATGTAGTCGACGTCGAGGGAGGCGAGGATCTGGGCTTCAGCGAAGTGACCAATTCGAGCCTTGGCCATCACCGGAATGGTCACGGTCTCTTGAATCTTTTCGATGAGCTCGGGGTCACTCATTCGAGCAACGCCTCCGTCTCGACGAATATCTGAGGGAACTCGCTCTAAGGCCATGACCGCGACGGCACCGGCGTCTTCGGCGACCTTGGCCTGGTCAGCGTCGACGACGTCCATAATGACGCCACCTTTCAGCATGTCGGCCAAGCCTCGCTTGACTCGAAATGTTCCAGTTGCACGCTCTGATGAGGAAGGGGTGGAGTTCGCCATGCCTCTATCCTACCGAACACTCACATTGGGCCAAACAGTGCCCCGCTCAGGGCTTAGCGCTCTTCGAGGGCTTGGCGGCGGGTCGACGTCGCGTCAAGGTCGCCGATCTCCTCGGCCTTGGCCCGCCTCGTAATTGAAGGGTCGATGAAGATCCATCGGATGCTTTTGTAGACCGGGGAGGCAAAGATCGAATGCTCACCAGGGAGCGGACCTTGTTCCATCTTGGCCAGCGCACTTGCAAGGCCAGCGCTATAGCGGACCGTCTGGGCGGCGAGTGCGTCGGCTCGATAGAGGCGACCCTCGCCCATCATGCGGTGCGACAGCGTTCCTTTTCGACCAAATGAACCAAGAAGCAGTGCAAGGCCCGCCGCGGTCGTGCCTCGCACGGCAGACTCGAGGCGAAGGTGTGCGAGTTCGTGAGCGAGAACGCCTTCGAGTTCAATCACACTCATGCTCGACAAAAGCCCAGTCGTGATGACCAAGGTGTTGGTCTTCTTCAGCGTATAGATCGCCGCATTGGGAATGTCGTCATCCAGGATGGCGATCTGGGGCATCGCCACTCCCATCGTCGCGCTCAGCCCACTGAGCATGACCTCGACGCGCGGCAACGCACCTTCTTCAATCACGACCGAGCCGAGATTGTTCTTCAATGTGGTCGGAGCGACAGATTTGAAGAAGAAAAAGAGAATCGCTGCGGTGACCACGCCAAGTGTCACGGCTCCTGGGAGGGTGATCCAAAACGTGACGAGGATCACAATGAGACCGATCACCGATCCAAAGACTGCACAGGCCAAGATCGGCCAGCGAAGGTTCTTGGCGCGTTCGCTATCAAGTGGCGTCTTTCCACCAGTCGCCTCAGCGTGAACCGCGATTCCCGATACGGCCTTCTCGTTTTGAGCAGAGGATCGCTGCTGCGAGCCAGAGCGATTTTGGTTTGAGCGATTTTGGTTTGCGCCGCCCTTTGAACGATTGTTCCTGGAGCGGTTTTGGTTTGAGCGATTTTGATTCGATCGCTGTCCGTTTGATCGAGAATTCTGAGATCCACCAGCGTTCGAACGTTGATTCTTCGATCGATTCTGATTCGAGCGTGGTGGCCCTGATCGTTCAGGTCGAGTGCTCGGCGACTCTCCGTGCTCGTTGGTGGGTTCCGCCATTTGTCTAAACCTAGCCTCGTTGCTCGCTGTTTCTCGCCGAGATCAAGGCGCGGTAGCGCTGTTCGTATATCCCAGCCAAGTTTCCCATGGACCAGTGCTCAAGATACGCACGGCGCTCTTGAGCAACTCCTTGCGAGTCAAGCGCGAGCGCCTGGCGAACTCCTTCGCTGAGCGCCACCGGATCGTTGGGCGTCACCAAAATTCCGTGTCCGTTGAGCGCCTGTTCGTAGCCATCGATCGCTGAGGCCACCACCGCACACCCACTCGCCAATCCTTCGAGGAGGACGATGCCAAAGGATTCTCCGCCAAGGGACGGGGCACACAGCACGTCAGCTGCTCGAAGTCGAGCCACCTTCTCCTCTTCGTTGATGTGGCCCAAGAACTCAACACGCGCGCCACTCGACTCAACCGGTTCACGCTTCCCCGTCACCCAGATCGTCACGTCTCGCCCAAGCAGAGGTGCGGCATCTAAGAGCACGCGCCGTCCCTTTCGGGGCTCATCTCGGCCAAGGAACAGCACGGTGGGACCCGTCGTCGCCGACGCTTTCACTGACTCGAGACTCGTGAGATCTATTCCGTTAAAGAGGACGGTCGAATCAATCCCACAGGTGTCTCTCAGCGTTGTTGCCGCAGCGTCTGACACCGCTATGGCATCATCGATATTTCGCACCAGTCGACGCAACGCAACACCAGCAAATGAAGAAAGTGCGTCGATGCCACTGCGGTGAAAGGTCGCGAGTATTGGGATCTTGTGACGAGCGAGCAAGGGCCAACTCGCAACTGGGGCGAGTGGCTCATGGACGTGAACGATGTCCACGCTACGTGCCTCGCACGCTCTCGCAAAGGAGCGAGCCTTCCCAAGGTGAAAACTCAGTGGCGCTCGCGAACCGTTTGCCCTCACCGAGGTGCTTGCGCCCAGGGAGATCAGTTCAACACCAGCATTGAGCAGGGCCTCGTCGTTCGCAGGCCCGGGAGCTGCGACGCTCACCGACCAGTCGCGTATTGTCATCTCAAGAGCGAGGCCTCGCACTTGGCCTTGCACCCCGCCGGGGGCGTCGAGTGCGTAGGGCGAGACCAGGGCGAGCGAGCCAATGCTCACGAACTCGATGGTTTCTCTTGGAACGGCGGGACAAAGACGTGCCACTGCTCTGGCGCTCGGCGAATGAGTGCCGTCATCTCATCAGCCAAGAGTTGGGTAATCCGAGTGATGTCACTCCTGAGTTTTCCTTGCCTCGTGACGTCAATTGGAGGCCCAACGTAGATCGAGTGATCTCGCCCTGGCCCCGAATACGCCACGCCCGGCAAGAGAACCGCTCCAGTTCGCAAGGCAATCGTCGCGGGACCTGCCGGAAGTTTGGCGTCTTGGCCGAGGAGGGTGACCTCAATGCCATCTCCAACAAGGTCTCTGTCGCACAAGAGGCCCACCACGCCCCCGTCTCGCAAGGTAGCGAGCAGTTTCTTTCCCGCATCTGCGTTCAGTGGCTCAATGATGAGGCCAATTGCTTCACGTTTTTCTACGAACCATGAAAACAGCTCGGGAGGCTCTAACTCTTCGGCCACTGCTGTCATCGGGAAGCCAATACGAGCCAACTGGGCGCCTCCCCACTCCCAGCTCCCGATGTGAGGCAGGGCAATCACGACACCTTTCCCGAGCGCTATGGCCTCTCTGATGTGGTCTTCGCCTTCGACGAACATGCCCCGAGAGTGCACGATGCCTGGATGAATGGCTGGAAGTGTGGCACCCTCGGCCCAGTAGCGGGCGTAGCTGGCGTAGTAACGCCGCACCCATCTCTGCAGGAGTGCCTCATCGATTTCGGTCGTTGATCCGTCTTCGAGAATCGCCCGGAGATTGGCCTCAACGGTGTCGCGAGTCGGACCTTTTTTATAGGACGCCAACCATCCGATCGGTTCTGCAAGATGAACCGCTACCTGGACCGGGAGTTGTTCCAAGAGTGTCCCGAGCGTCTTCCATAACAAGAACCGTCGGCGATCCGCCGAATCTGACATGACCTCTCCCTCGCTCAGCGAGGCGACGAGCGGTGTCGAAGAGGACGGGTTCGGTTTCGTCGGGTGCGACTGGCTCGAGGACCTTCTGCATCGCTTCGACGAGACCGCCACCGAGTCGAACTCTCACCGGTGCGGAAACTTTTTCGTTCAGTGGTCGTTCGCTCACGCCACTCTCGCCAACGAGACTCCAGCACCGCCGAGCGAGTGGTTGTTGGTCGATTAGGCATGGTCGCATTGGCTGCGTTCCAGACCTTCACGAAGCGCCCGATCGCCGTCAGCGTTGTGAGTGCCAACAGCGCCCAGAGGACTGGAATCAACACAAACGGGAACAGAAATCCTGCTCCCAAAAGTAGCATTCGCTCAGCTCGCTCCATCAGTCCACCCGACGCGCTTAATCCGAGTGCTTCTGCTTTGGCTCGTTGATAGGAAACCAAGGACGTGACGCCAAGAATGGCCAGTGGCAACAACACGAGATGGCCCTCATTCTGAGAGACCAAGTACCAGGCCACTCCACCCATCAAGAGTGCATCCGTGATGCGATCAGTCACAGAGTCGAAGAAGGCACCACGAATTGACGTGGTCCCCGCGGCCTTGGCCACTGGTCCGTCAAAGAGGTCGTGCATGCCGGTGAGGGCCAACAAAAACATAGCGAGCAACAAATACCCGAGTGCCGTGGCCACTGCGGTGGCGGTCGCTGAAAGAAGACCGGTTGCGGTGAGAACGTCGGCGGTCACGCCATGGCGCTGCAGCCAGGTGCCTACGGGCTCGGTCTTGGCATCAACTGCTGATCGCCAACGGCCGTCAAACATGTGCTCCTTCCTCGGGATCCTTTTCTCGGGACCCGATGAACCAGCGACGATCTTCGACATGGGTTCTGCTCTCGGCTGAGAGCGGTTCCGCTGGTTCTCTTCTTGGCCCCAAGGATACCACTTCGAGGATTTGAATCAGGGCGATGACGGTGTATCACCCGGGTTTTCCCAGGCTCCCGTAACCTTGTCCCAGGTCTCGGCCAATGACTCAGGCAGGACTCTGGTCTCAGAGATTGACGTCATGAAATTCGTATCTCCCGACCATCGAGGCAAGGCATGAAGGTGAAGATGAGCGGGGATCCCCGCTCCCGCCGCTTCGCCCAGGTTCGCTCCAAGATTCACGCCGTCGGGATCGTAGGCCCGCTCAAGCGTCCCAACGGCCGCACGAGCCGTTCTCCAGAGAGCGTCTGATTCGTCTTCGCTCAGCGCCATGAGTGCAGCTTCATGGCGACGAGGCAGGATGAGGAGATGTCCTGAGCCATAGGGGTAGGCATTCAAGATGCAGCAGACAAGCTCGTCAAGAAAGACAATGCCTGACTCTTTCGAGACCCCACGTTCAATGAGGTCACAGAAGACACATGAACTGTCGCTGTTGCGAGACTGCTCGGTGGCATCAGAAACATAAGCCGCTCGCCACGAGGCGTGGATGCGGTCCATGCTCAAGTGGTTGCCCTGTCGACCTCGGGGGTACCTCGCTCCTGAATCTCTTTGGTCACCGCGTCGACAAACGTCGCGAGTTGGACGTCTCGCTCTGGCGTCTCTGAACCTCGTCGGTTAATCCCGACACTTCGAGCGGCCACGTCAGCGTCACCAACGACGATGATGTAGGGAATCTTCTCGAGCTTGGCGCGTCGAATTCGCCCTCCAAGAGGCTCATTGGCCAGGTCAATACTTGCTCGCACGCCCTCTGCCTTCAGGGTATCGACGACCTCTTGGCCATAGTCATCGTGGTCGTCTCTGACGGGCAGGACTCTGACTTGTTCTGGAGCGAGCCACGTCGGAAGGTTCCCGGCATAGTGCTCGATCAAGATACCCATGAATCGCTCCACCGAGCCGAAGAGGGCTCGGTGAATCATGATGGGCTGATGGCGAGCATTGTCGGAGCCGATGAAGTCAATCCCGAAGCGTTGCGGAAGTTGGAAGTCCAACTGAATGGTCGACATCTGATGGGTTCGCCCAATCGCGTCACGCGCCTGGACCGAGATCTTTGGACCGTAGAACGCTCCCCCGCCTTCATCGAGAACGAGCTCTAAGCCTGCTGCTTCAGCCACTCGTCGCAAGGTCGACGTGGCGGTCTCCCACTCGGCGTCGCTGCCCACTGCTTTGGCTTCTGGTTTTGTGGAGAGCTCTAAAAAGAAGTCGTCGAGTCCAAAGTCTCGCAACAGGTCGAGGACGAACTTCAAGAGCGACTCGAGCTCTGCTTCCATTTGGTCTGGCGTACAAAAGATATGGGCGTCGTCTTGGGTCATGCCTCGCACCCGTGTCAACCCATGGACGACGCCTGACTTTTCATAGCGATAGACCGTGCCGAATTCAAAGAACCGAAGTGGAAGATCTCGATAGGAGCGCTGCGAGGAACGGAAGATCAGGATATGAAAGGGGCAGTTCATCGGCTTTAGGTAGTACTGCTGACCGTCGTCAAGTTCCATGGGCGGATACATGCCGTCGGCGAACCACTCCAAGTGACCCGAGGTCTCAAAGAGCTCTGATTTTGAGATGTGCGGCGAGTTGACGAACTCGTAGCCGGCTTCGACGTGGCGCTGCCTCGAATAATCCTCCATCACGCGCCGAATTGTGCCGCCCTTCGGGTGGAAGACGGCGAGGCCGGGACCTAACTCGTCAGGGAAACTGAAGAGGTCCAATTGAGCTCCGAGCTTTCGATGATCTCGAAGCTCAGCTTGTGCGAGGTTTTCAATGTGCTCTTCAAGCGCGGCTTTCGATTCAAAGGCTGTGCCGTAGATGCGCTGGAGTTGAGGTCGCTTCTCGTCGCCTCGCCAGTACGCACCGGCCACTCGCATCAACTTGAAGTGCCCGAGCCGACTCGTCGAAGGAACGTGCGGGCCTCGACAAAGGTCCGTAAAGGACTCAGAGTTTTTGTAGGTCGACAGTGTTGTCGAATCTGCGGGAGCGTCAACCTCGTCGGCACCCGAGGTCACCGCATCAATAATTTCGAGCTTGTAGGGCTGCTCAGCGAACAGAGCCCTGCCTTCACTCACGTCGTGTTCGGCGCGCACAAAGGGTTGGTCTTCGGCGATGATCTCTCGCATGGTCGCTTCAATGCGGGCGAGATCATCATCACTAAATCGGGCATCGCCCGGCAGTGTGAAGTCGTAGTAGAACCCATCGTCAATCACGGGGCCAATAGCAAAGTGGGCGCCGGGCCAGAGTCGCAATACCGCTTGGGCTAAGACGTGTGCCGTTGAGTGACGTAAGACTTCCCGGCCCGCCATCGTTTGGGGGGTCAGGATTTCGACGAGCGCTCCGTCGGGGAGCTCTTGCGTCAGATCAGCCTCTGTGCCGTTAATCCGAACGGCAAGGGCGTCTTTCGCTAATCGTTTGCCAATTGAAAGTGCGAGATCGTGTCCGTTCGCTCCAGATTCAAGCGAACGCGTCGAGCCATCAGGCAGTTTGACGAGTACTTCGCTGGCCATGGAGATCCCTTCATTGACACGTACGGTTTTCTACAGGCTAACGCCGAGAAGAGCCGCCGCGGCGCTTCCACTTCTTCCAGAGGCTGCGACCTCGTCAAGAGCCATGAGGGCTCCAGGCGTGTCGAGGTCGTGATCGAGTGCAGCTCGAACCTCATCGAGGCCAGCCATGCCGTCTCCCTTGGTGGCGTTGCGCCACGACGTACAGCGAGCCACGGCGCTCTCTAAGTCGCTGTCGTGCCACTCCCAGTCGCTTCGATAGTGATGATCCATCATCGCTACGCGCACCGCTGCTGCGTCTGCTCGGCTCAAGAGATCATGGACGAAGACCAAATTCCCGAGCGATTTGGACATCTTGGTGCCGTCAAGAGCGACGAGTCCGACGTGGAGCCAGTGCTTCACGAAGGGAGCATGCGTCACGGTTTCGCTTTGGGCGGTTTCGCACTCGTGGTGAGGAAAGACCAGATCTCTCCCTCCCCCGTGGACGTCCACGGTCTCGCCAAGTTCTCGCAGCGCGAGCGCAGAACATTCAATGTGCCACCCCGGACGCCCTGGCCCCCAGCGCGACTCCCACGAGGGCTCGTCAGCGAGGGAAGGCTGCCACAGCACAAAGTCAAGAGGGTGTCGCTTAAAGGGATCGTCGATATTGCCGCCGTGCTCGGCGGCCAAGACCAACATTTCCTCATTGTCGTAGTGACTGACGTCGCCGAAGGCCGCGAAGGTGCTGACGTCAAAGTAGACCGCGCCTCCCGCTTCGTAGGCCGAACCCTGTTCGATCGTCGAGCCAATGAGCGACAGGATCTCTGGGATAGCCGAGGTGGCTCGAGGTTCAGAGAACATCGGGAGGAGGCCGAGCGCATCCATCTGCGCGTCGAACACAGCAATCTGTTCGGCCGCCAGATCGAGGTAATGCACGCCGAGTTCACGGGCTTTCTTCAAGATGTCGTCGTCAACATCGGTCACGTTTCGCACACAGCGAGTCTCGTGGCCCAGGTCTCGAAGGCGACGTTGCAAGATGTCGAAGGTCAAATAGACCTGGGCATGGCCTAAGTGGGCTGCGTCGTAAGGAGTAATGCCGCACGAATAGAGAGTGACGAGCGGCCCCGCCTCAATCGGAAATATCCCTTGTCGCGCGGTGTCGAAGAGTTCGACTCCCATAGCCAACAGCTCCGACGAAGCCTTAGGAAGCTCTAAATTCCTGCGAGGCGCAGTGTTGAATGCGCCTTGTGGCGAATGTTCAAGGTAATGCACACGGCAGTAAACGCTTCAATGGGTGACGCCTGAGCGAGGGACCCTGCGTCAAGACCACGAAGGCCGGCCATGGAGTTGATCAGCTCGATCGTGGTTTCTTTGGCTCGCACGCTGTCGCCACAGACCAAGACGTCGGCTTCAAGTCCCGAGTCGAGGTTCTCCATCTCTTTAGCGGGCAAGTGATGGAAGGCCGCTGCAACTTCAGAGCCTGGGAGTGCTGCCGCGACTTGTCCGGCCATTGATCCGCGGGGCGGATACAGCGGCAACATCTCGCGGCCTTCCTTCATGAGCGCGTTCACCATCGACACAACGCTTTTACCCTCCAATTGGCCAGAGAGTGCCTTGATCGTTGAGACTGCGCCTTCCCAAGGGGTGGCGAGCACGATGAGATCGGCGTTCGTGGCCGCCTCATTGTCGCCACCTTCGATAGAGAGCGTTGCACCTTGATTCGCATCGAGAATCATCTGGGCCGTCTCTTGTGCGCGTTGCGCATCTCGAGAGCCAAGAATGACGTCGTGGCCAGCTAATGCTGCCCGTACTGCTAATCCCCGCCCTGCGGGCCCTGTTCCTCCAAGAATTCCAATTCTCATGGTCACAAGTGTCGCACAACGGAGTCGCTCCTTGGCGCAAGGTAGCGTTGGTCTATGGGATTACTTGAAGGAAAGACCGTTCTCGTCACCGGGATCTTGACCGATGCCTCGCTGGCCTTCTCTATTGCCGAGCGAGTCCAACTCGAAGGCGGCACCGTCATCGCCTCGGGCTTTGGCCGTGGACTGTCGCTCACGAAGCGCGTCCTGCGCAAACTCCCAACACTTCCTGAACTCATCGAGCTAGACGTCACTGACCCCGCGCAACTCGAATCTGCCGCGAGCCAAGTCGCCTCCCTCACGCAGACGCTTGACGGCCTGGTTCATGCCATCGGCTTTGCCCCTGAAGACTGTCTTGGAAAAGGAATGTTGGTCGCCTCAGCCGAAGACGCAGCCATGGCGTTTACGATCTCGTCGTATTCCTTAGCGGCCCTCTGTCGATCATTCCTGCCACTTCTTCAAGCTGACGGTGGGGCTTCCGTGGTTGGTCTTGACTTTGACGCCACCAAAGCCTGGCCGCTCTATGACTGGATGGGCGTAGCAAAAGCCTCGCTTGAATCACTGTCTCGCTATCTCGCTCGAGACTTAGGGCCAGAGAATATTCGAGTGAATTTGGTAGCCGCCGGTCCCATCCGCACCATGGCCGCAAAATCTATTCCTGGCTTTTCAAACTTTGAAGACACCTGGGCGGCGAATGCGCCCCTTGGTTGGGACGTCAACAATCCAGGTCCCGTGGCAGGAGCCACAGTCGCGCTTCTAAGCGATCTCTTTCCCGCAACGACGGGTGAGATTATTCACGTGGACGGTGGCGTCCACGCCGTTGGCGCCTAGATCTCGTTCGTCGTCTCTTGATCAGCGAACTGCGTTTCATAGAGAACGCTGTAGAGCCCAGCCTTCGCCAACAGTGTCGCGTGGTCACCACGCTCGACAATGCGGCCGTCGTCGACGACCAAAATCTCCTTGGCGTTGCGGATCGTCGAGAGACGATGAGCGATAACGAGCGAGGTGCGTCCTCCAAGTGTGTTCTCGAGAGCTTGTTGGACTGCCAACTCTGACTCGGCGTCCAGGTGGGCTGTCGCTTCATCGAGCACAACGACTCGAGGGGCCTTGAGCATCAGTCGAGCCAGCGCCACTCGCTGCTTCTCTCCCCCAGAAAGTCGATAGCCCCGCTCTCCGACCACGGTGTCGAGCCCTTGGGGCAAGGACATGACGAGTTTTCGAATCTGGGCGTCTTCTAATGCTTGATGGAGTTCTTCTTCGGTGGCGTCAGGTCGGGCATAGACCAAGTTGGCTCGCAGCGAGTCGTGGAAGAGATGCGCGTCTTGCGTGACGACACCGAGTACATCTCGAAGTGAATCGCTCGTGACGTCTCGCACGTCACAGCCATTCAAAGAAACCGAACCTTCATCGACGTCGTAGAGGCGAGCGAGCAGTGCCGAAAGCGTTGTCTTTCCGGCCCCAGATGGCCCGACCAACGCCGTCAAGGTCCCGGGCTCAATAGTGAATGAGACGTCGTTGATGACTTGGCCGCTCTCTGATTGATCGAGCACCGCCACTGATTCGAGTGAGGCCAAGGAGACGTCTTCGGCGGTGGGATAGGCAAAGTCCACGTGGTCGAAGGTGACGGTGACCGGGCCATCAGGGATGGAGACGGCATCTGGTTTTTCAGTCACCGTGGGTTTGAGGTCAAGGACCTCGAAGAGTCGCTCAAAAGAGACCAAGGTGGTCATGACGTCAAGTTGCATGGTCGACAACTGAGTCAACGGCGCGTAGAGACGCCCTAAGTAGGCGGTCAGCGCCACCACGGTTCCCACTTGCAAGGTCCCATTGATCGCTTCGATCCCACCGAAGCCATAGGCGAAGGCGGTGGCTAACGACGCCGTAAGGGTGAGCGAAATAAAGAAGATTCTCGAATACGTCGCTTGGGCGATACCGATATCGCGCACTTTGCCCGCTTGGGTTTCAAAATGAGCGGCTTCGACTTCTGGGCGACCATACAGCTTGACCAACATCGCACCAGCAACATTGAATCGCTCAGTCATCACCACATTCATCTCGGCATTGACCGCATAGCCTTGGCGCATCATGGCCCCAAGTCGCTGCCCTACTCGGCGAGCAGGGAACAAGAAGATCGGCAACAAGATCAACGCCACCAACGTGATCTGCCAGGAGAGAACAAACATGGCCGCCAAGACAATGGTGACCAAAACCAAGTTTCCTATGACATTGGACAACAAGTCAGTGAAGGCCTGCTGGGCGCCAAGGACGTCATTGTTGAGCCGTGAAATCAATGCACCGGTCTGGGTTCTTGAAAAGAACGCCACCGGCATCGACTGAATATGGCGAAAGACTTTGGTGCGCATGTCGTAGATCAAAAACTCCCCGATCATCGCTGAGATCCGCCGCTCGAACAGTGACAGTCCCGCATCGACGATGGCCAGTCCTGCAACCAGTAACGCCAACTGAATAACGAGGGCGTTGTTCTTGCCCAAGATTCCCTTATCAATAAGCGCTCGAAGAATCAGTGGGTTCACTGCTGAAACCACCGAGCCAGCCACGACGGCCACCATGAAAAAGATCAGGATCTTTTTGTAAGGTTTGGCGAAACCCAGCATTCTTTTTGCGGTTCCCGGCTTGATTTTTTGACCCAAGACCGTGCGATCTCGACGCAAACCTCGAAGCCCCGCCACACCTCCGGTCGGTACTCGCCCTGACGGCCCGTGTCCCATCGACATCAGCGAGCTCCCAGTTCAGTACGGCTTTCCACGACTCCATCGTAGGGAAGAAGTGATCTCTTCGAATCGAGACTTCTCACTCCGCCTTCCGAAGGACAGCAGACAGTTGCTCTGCGACAGGAGTAAAGGGTGGCATCACGAAATCTCGTCGGAGCCAGTTCGCTCCGTCCACCACCAAGGTATGACCAGTAATAAAGGACGCGAACGGCGACGCGAGCCAGGTCACGGCCCATCCGATTTCTCGCCGCTCGCCTAAACGGCCCGCCGGTGAGCGAGTCGCATCAACGTTCGGGCCTTGCGTTCGAAGTGCGGCCAAGTCTTCTCGCATCTCTTCGTGCGGAAACAACCCTGGGGCGATGGCGTTGACTCGCACTCCATCAGGCGCCCACTCAACGGCCAAACTCTTGGTCATATTGATGACCGCCGCTTTGGCCGCCGAGGCATGGGCCATGCCTGGGCCTCCCGTAAATGCTTGGGTGGCGACAATATTAATGATGGAGCCCGAGCCACCCTCTCGCACCACTCGAGCGTGGAGTTCTTTGCTGCAAAAAAATGTGCCGTCAACAACGATGCTGTTCACAGCTCGCCAGGCATTCGGACTCGTATCTTGCGCCAAGACGGGGAAGTTGGCGGCTGCGTTGTTGACGAGAATCGTCACAGGACCAAGCGCCGCTTCAATCTGATCAAACGCTGCTTTGATTTGGTCGGCATCTCGAACGTCACACTCAGCTTCGGCGCATCTTCCCCCAACCGCTTCAACTGCTGTGATGCCCGCTGCTCGGTGCTGTGCGTCTCGAGACACGATGCCAACCGCACAGCCTGCTCGAGCAAGCTCCACGGCGATCGCTCGACCAAGCCCAGTTCCCCCACCAGTCACGAGCGCTACCTGGCCGTCGAGCGCATCGCCAGCCAACATCGCTGTTCCATCATTAGGAGGAGGGGGAAGGGGCACTGCTATTTGCCTTCGAACTCAACGGCTTGTTTGGCGGCTTTGGCTGCATAGCCAGCGGGCATGTCCTCGCTGACAAACTCCACCGACGCCGACAAGGCTTCGAATTTCAATGCCTCACTGAGACCTCGATAGGCGAATGCGTCAATCGTGCGCTTAATTGACTGCACCGCCAAGGGAGCGTTCTTTGCGATCTCTTGCGCCATAGTCAACGCAGTGGCTCGCAACTCTTCAAACGTCGTGACCTCTTGAAAGATACCGAGTCGCTCCGCGGTGGCCGCATCAATGCGTCGCCCGGTGAGTGAAAGTAACTTTGCCCATCCCGCCCCCACTTCATGAGAAAGCCGCAGGTCTCCCCCGGCGTCAATCGAGACGCCCACCTGGGCTTCGGGTAACGCAAAAACGGCATCATCAGCGCAGATTCTGATGTCGCACATGAGGGCTAACTCAAAGCCAAAGCCCAAACAGTAACCATGCACCGCAGCGATGATGGGTTGGGGTAGTTCATGAAAGACGCGAAACCGCTCGTGTACCCATCGAATACCTTCGTAGTAATTCCGGACCTTTTCGGCCGGTGAGCGACCCGTGATTCTGTCTTCAGGCATCCCGAGATCAATCCCCGCACAAAAAGCCCGCCCTTCGGCTTGGAGGATTACGACGCGAATTCGTTCATCAAAGCGAATCTGCTCGGCTCGCACGCCCAGTTGGCGAGTCGCCTCCCAACTCCAGGCGTTGAGTTTTTCAGGATGGTCAAGGGTGAGGATGGCGATGCCGTCATCTCGAACATCTAACTTAATCTGCCAGTCGTCTTCCTCGAGAACCGGTGCCATGCGAAACGCCATTTCTGAACCCCCTTGTCGAGACATTCTCGCACTCGCATGAACCTTGCTGTGTCGACTCGGCTGGTTCAGCCAAAGGACCCAAGTTCTCAAGGGTGAGAGCGAGACTTTTTGAAGCGGTTAGCGTCATGGAGGATGAACGAAAGACCAGCAAAACTTCTCAGGATTGGCTTAGGGCTGGCCGCTACCTTCGTGGTGCTTGGACTTGGGTTTCTGATCACCAACCTGATACTCCACGCCACCTCTCAGAGCTCCACAACGCCAGTTTCAACACAAGTTCTCGCTGTTCGAGCGCTTTCGCCTTCTCAAGTGGAAGTCACTGTGACCGTGCGCTCTCACGCTACGACCACGAGCCACGTCAATTGCCTTCTTGGCATTGAACTGCCATCGATACCCTTGGCCTATCCCAACAGGGTCACTCTGGACCTCGCTCCCGGCCAACTCCAAAAGATTACGGAGACTCGCTCACTCCTGAAGCCTGACGCTGCGCAAGTAACCACCACTGACGTGGCCTTTGCCTGCACGTGAGGAACCCTTAGAGCGGGACTTGGACAGAGCTGAAGTTGTCTTGGAGCCAGGTCACAAAGGTTCCCCACACACCGGTCACCTCTAAAAGCCCCACGATGATCAAGACCACACCTCCGATTCGCATGAGGAGCAGAGCGTGGCGTCGAATAAATCGAGAAAACACTCGGACTTTTTCGGCTGCAAAAGCTGCTGCGACAAAAGGAATACCGAGACCGAGGCAGTAGAACACCGCCAAGGTGGAGCCTCGCAGCGCTGACGTGCCTGATGACGAAGCAGCTAACCCGAGAATTGCTCCCAGCGTTGGACCAATACAGGGGGTCCATCCCAAGGAGAACAGAATGCCGAGAAGGAATGCACCTCCAACGGTGGCACGAGGCAACCAGTGAATTCGTACCTCTCTATTGAGCATTGACGCACCAGGCAGGAACCCAGCGAAGAACATACCCAAGACCACCGTGACTGCACCAAAGACAATGCTGAGTTCACGCTGGTGATTTCGAAGAGCAGACCCTAGGCCACCAAAAAGAGCGCCATAGGCAACAAAGACGATAGTGAACCCGAGGACAAAGGCGACAGAGCCAAGGACGGTGCGAGCTGAAACTCGCTTTGTGTCACTCGCCGCAGCTTCGGCGCCGACAGCACCGCCTAGGAATGAGAGGTAGCCAGGGACAAGGGGTAAGACGCAGGGAGAGAGGAAGGAAAGCAGACCTGCCAACAGGGCTAGCGGTAGCGCAAAGAACAGTGAACCCTGTGAAACAATTTGATTACTTGTGCTAATCAACGCTTAATTTCCTCACTCCCATTTGCTTAGCCAGACTACTTCTTTGGCGTTCATGAATGCTCTGGATCTAGATATACAGAGAGTCGGCAATGGAGGCTGTGTAGCATGGATTTGAGATGATGAACGGCGCCAAAGAAGAGAGCGTTCTAGCCAGCCGGAAGGTCATCACTAAGAATCGGCGATTTAGAGATCATGTCACCATTCCGGCGGCAGTTGTTTCAATATTGTTGATGATTGCGTACACCGCATTTGTTATGAGATTTGCCGTGAATGTTCCAGTTAGCGATGAGTGGTCGTTTTCGGTCAGTATCGTTAATTCAGCAATCCACCACACTCTTTCACTACCTCAACTCTGGTCACCTTGGTACGATGGACATCTTGTCATTCCGGGCGTCCTCTTATGGATTCTCGGGCCGACCACCCACCTGAACTTCAGAGTATTCATTTTTCTCAATTGCCTTCTTTACTGCATCTCTTTTGTTATCATGTTGACATTGGTGAGAATGACGGCAAAGCCGCCCATTCAAATTCAACACGTCCTCTTTCTTGGACTTGCGTGGTTCAGCCTTAGCGGAATAGACAACGCTCTTTGGGCCTTCATGAACCAGATCTATCTGGTTCTCCTTTTCATACCCCTCATGATTCTCTTGCTCAATCGAGCAGTGACACGAGATAGAGCAAGTTTCGTCCTGCTCGCATGCTCAGTTGCATGTGCCGTTGGAGCCTCCCTTTCCTGCATGCAAGGAATGATTGCTTGGCCTGTCGGGTTGCTCGTTCTACTTTGGACACCAAATCACGTTCAGCAACGATGGAGGAGCATCTCTATTTGGTTGATTTCTGCGACCTTGATGACTTTCCTTTTCTTGGTCGGCTACAACGCTGGACACAATGCCTGCGTGGCAGATGCAGCATCCTGTTCCCCCGCTTACTCTCTGCACCATCCAGTAGCTGCCCTTTCTTTTTTTCCAACACTTATCGGAAACATCATCCCAACAACGACGTCAGCTCTTTGGTCTGGAGCCAATCAGTATCAAACAATTCACCAGCACCTAGGTGAGCTGATTTTGGTTGCTGCGATTTGTGTCGTGGTCTATTCGTTCAAGTATCGGTCGGCGTTGTCGGCTTCTTTTCTGGCTCCAGCGTTCATTGTCACCGGATTGATTTGGGATATTCTGATAACGATTGCCCGAGTGGGCATTGGTCAGAGAATGGCCCTCCAAAGCCATTACAACACGCCTCAAGTACTAATTTTGACTGGCATTATCATTGGTGCATTCAGTTTCTTGAAGTTGGCAAGTAGTAGTCAGACCGAGAGTAGTTTTCGACTCTCGAAACGTAAGACGATGAGACCGATGCTTACCCTCTCTATCCTTTTGTTCCTGTTGATCATTGCGCTCGATGATGTAATCGGATTTCAAAATGCTCAACGTAGTCATTCTACGAATACCTATTCAGCACAAGTTCTGGCCAATCTCGATCAAGTTCCCTCCCAGAAGAGGGGCTGCTATGTAAATATAGTTGTCGGCTACGGGCTCTACACTCCGCTTCAAGCGGAAGTTAAATATGGACAACCAATACAAATTTTGAAAAATGATCAACTGAGCATCTTCTATCCACCCGTTTACGATTCCTATCGACATCAAGGACTTCCATTATTTCCCTATTGCTAGGTCGGATGGAACGCTCAAAAAGAGCTACCTCAATTCTTGGCCAAGCTCGGGTCGCAGATTCTTAATTGGGGTTGATCCCTCAGCGTTAGCTGGAACAATCCATTGGAAACTCAAGTGTTTTTTTCTCATTGCTCGTCTTTCAATGAGGAACCAACTCCCCACAGCAAACGGGAGAGTGAACAGAAGAGCAATCAACGTATAGGGAACGAATCCCCACGTATTTACACCCCACACACTCAAAAGACGCTCTACCGGATAGGCGTAAATGTAGACCCCATAGGAATAGTCGTTCAAAGATCCAACTTTCTCAAATGGCAGGTGGATACCAAGCCATAGGACTGGGTAGACAAGAAACGGCGCCATCGCTCCCACGCTTGATAAACGAAATGGTCCGACTTGTGCTCCAAATGGCATCCAGAAACTGGCCACGAAAACCAGGAGTGATGCTAGGGCGATAAGGCCAGAATCCGGAATGAGCTCACGATAAAGATAAATCATCGAGCCAACTAGAAATATTGGGAGAAAAACCAAAAAGTTCATCGTCACCCAGTTATGAATAACGTTAAATTCTCGGTTCAGTGCGGGATCAATGGTAATCACCAAGAGAGTTCCCCAAGACAGAGCGGCTGCGAGAACAACCGTAAATCGAAACCGAAAGAGTTTGAGGAAACACAGAAGAGCCAACAAGAGATAGCACCCAAATTCGTAGTAGAGCGTCCAGAGCGATCCATTCCATACGTAGTGTCCAATACGGAGTTGAATAATCTCCAAATAAAAATTATTTATTACATACTGAACTGGTCCGTTTGACAGAAAAAAGTACGCAGAGAGAGTTCCTGGGTGCTTGGACGTATGGGGTAGCCCGAACCAGCCAACAAGGGAAAAAAGGAAAGCCGTCAAAACCAGACTCACCCAGAATCCAGGTAGTACTCGCAGGAATCGAGACCAAAGATATCGAGGAACGCTATTTCGATCCGCACTTGAAGCAATTAGATACCCGCTCAAACTAAAGAAGCCGTAAACGGCAATTGTATCGACTGCAGATTTTTGATTGATGACACCATCGAATCCGTACCCACCAACAGTCCCCGCGTGACAGATCAGGACGATGAGAGCCAAAGCAATCCGTAAAAAGTTAAAACTATTCTCTCCAACCCTCAGTGACTCGTGGATAGAGCGAGTACGGCCTGATCGATCTTTTCCAAACAGCCGCTTGGATGGTTCACTCATCTAATCACCGAATGCCCGTATCATTGGGATGAGAAGGCCCCGAGGGATGCGAAATAGATAGATAGGCCACTTCTGGAGGGTTTCTGGAGATGCTTTCCTTTTACATCCGAGTCGTATCATCAGGGTGCCTTACCGCCAATAAGCGTCACCCCAATAGGCCCTCCACTCGGAGCATTGCTGATTCCTAGGTATAGAGGTTTGCCTGTTTGATAGCTATGCCACTGAACACATGCGTTTACATCGACAACAACTGATTTCGAGTTCCGATTCAACGTATTGAACGTGACTTCGGCGCCTGGAACGCTCGACGTGGAGTTCGTCACAGTGAATCCAGACTGCTCGAAATCCACTTGGCTCGAGAGTTGGAGCCACGGGTAGGACTGAAGATCAGTCCCAGTAGGAATTTCGACTTTGAAAACTCTATTCAAACCAGTCCCACTGGTTTCCACTTCACCGGAGAGGTACGAAGGAAAGACTTTGTAGGGTTTCCCATCAACCTTCACCGTAGTGGGGAGGTTGACCGTATTCACTGTCGACACGGATCCTCCTGGGACAAGAAGAAATGCATATCCATCTTTCGTAATGCCGTAATACGTCAAGTGTTCCTTAAGGTCTTTCGGTATCCTCATCGTGAATCCAGAGTGTCGAGCTTTCCCAGTTCTAATTATGAATGCAACATCCGGTCGCCATCCCCCAGTTTTCACGTTCGCTACAACTTTCCCCGAAGACGTAACCGCCACAACTCGGCCAGTCGGGTACGAAGTTCGTGGATCAATCGCCCAGCCACTTGAGGTTCCCGTCGAACTCGAGACGAGTGTGACGCGTGGAGTGACCTTTGGCAAGGAAGAAATATTGGCTGGTGGAGTAAAGAAGTTCGGGATAGAACCCAACGCACACGTAGGACCGGAGAGGCCAACGTTGACGGCCGTTGAACCACTCGGGAGTGGCGGAAGGGGTGGAGCGCTCGCCACCAGGTCATTTCGAAGAACAAGGAGCTGTCCCTGGTAGTTCACCAGTGGCGTGTAGTTCGAAAAAATATAGTTGCTCACCGAGTACGACCGTATTGAGTCAGGGACACCATCAATATTCGGATATCCGAACGATGTGTTATTCAGAATCACCACGGGTGGCCGGCTCGCTTTCAGATCAGAGATGAACTTGTTCTGCGTAGGCATGGTCTGTGCGACCTCTTGGATATAGAACTGACTTCCCGGGACTCGATTCAACAGAAAATACGTGACCCCTGGCTCATTTGAGTAGTCCACCACTGGCGCAGTTGGTCCCGCATAGAGGTCCAACAGTTGGCCAAGGCCATTGATCTGGCTTGTGTCGACACTCCCCGGAATTGTGTATCCCAATCTTCCGGAAGCTGGAGTTTGGTTAATGCCATGAAATCTTGAGGGTGCTCCCATAATCGCGTGTTTCACTGAGTTCGGAAAAATGTAGTTCCCAATAGCAAACGGCATGAAGAGTGATCCAACCAGCACCAAACCCGTAAGAGGAACCGTCACAAAATGAGGCGAGTTGAGATTTCGAAGAAGGTTGACCGAGCGCGTCCCGGCCGTTCGAGCCCAGTTGTCAAGAAATTGGAGAGTCTCGACGGTCCAAAACACCAACAGTGGTATTGCGACGGTGAAAGACTCGACGACATGCCATGGGTCAGGGATATCGATTGCTTTCGTTAGATATGCAATTGACATCAGTGCTCCAGCCACCATGGAAATCTCCACAGGTGACCAACTGCCCCTCTGTCGCAATTTCGCTACCACTTTCCATCCCGTCGCTAGCCAAAGGAATACGGGGATCAGAAATAAGAAATTGACAAAATAGTCAGTCGACGCATCCCATCTTATTGCTCGTGCCACTTCAAGACTCCGACTCATCGCGAAGAATGGGAAGAACTGCAGAAAAGCAACAAGTGCGTTGTTGGTCGCCAAGAACACGCACCACACCGCCACCAAGATGACGCCAGAGAGCCCACACCCTAGGGTCAAGGGATATTGCATTCTCCAGGACTCGGCTTTTTTGCGAGATGTAAATTCGAAGAGAAGGATTGTTGCGAGAAAGCAGATCACGAAGAGTGACATCTCTGGGGTCAACAAGAAGCTGACAAAAGCCAGCAACATAAAGCCTGCGGTCCAGCGCAACTTTCGCTTCTTCAGTAATTGGTCAAAGAGAATGAAGAGTGGTGGGAGAAATATAAATCTGGTACTAAACAGTGAAAATTCTCCACCGAGCAGTCCCGTTACGACCCCAACCACAAAGGCCACCAGGATAAGCCGATTGGAGCTGCTGAAGTAGGCCGTAAAGAGATAAAACGTTACCCAAAAAAGAGGGATGACCAGCATTCCTATCCCGGCCCAGGCCCCCCACCAGGAGTAACCGAACAGCGAAAGTCCAATTTGACCAGCAAAGACATCTTGAAAGAACCCGTGAATGACATAGACATCCCTCCAAGGGAAGAGGCCATGGTTAAAGATCAGGTTCGGAAGCGCCAACCAATGTGAGTCGTCGAATCCCCAGAATGAAGGCATCTGATTCCCCGAGAGACTTGCTGCTAGGGAACCTCCCCCATTTCCCCCGATACGGGCCGTGAAGAGAAACACGGCCACAGGTCCCACGAGCCAAGTCAAGTAACTATTTTCTAAACGCAGTGGTTCGATAGCGGTGCCATCGCGACGAACTTCTCGAATCCACAGCCAAACACAAACAATCGTGGCAAGACCAACCAGCCAGAGCGGGAGCCAGGGGTAGTGGACGTAACGATGCTGTGAGACTACGTAGATCGTTGTTCCCATTGACGCTAGATAGAGCAATGGCAGGACGCAGATGGCAAGAAGTGAATTTGAACGGGAAAGCGCATGGAATCGGAGATCCTTGCGATGAACAAATCGCCGGACACCAAACATCTCCCTCTTTTGGATCACGTAGGCCAAACATGCAACAGCAGCGAAGTACCCAAAAAAAGGCAGCAGGACCCACGGCGAAAGTCTGGTATCTCCAATTCGAAGAAGCGAGAACTCAATCGCGACAAGAAGCGCTGGAACGCCAACTCGGCAAAGACTCCAAAACCCCTCGACGAGATCTCCCCACTTGTGAGTGCCAGCTTCGTTTATTGAACTACCTCTGAATTGTTGTCTCGTTGATACATCGCTTTCATTGGGATCCACAGAAGGTTTTTCCAGCGTTGGGCTGAACGAAATCGGGAGGATCGATTGTTCAACAACACGCTTTGACTTCAGAGGCCCTCTCCAACTGATAATCAGATAGAAGGCAAGAAGGAGTGCTGGGAATATGAAGCACAGCAGGTAGTAGGCGTCTCGATAACGAAAATACGCAAAGTTATTGAGCGTTACGTATCCAGTGATACGAGTACTTATGGAGAGTTCATTCGGGACGAACTGCCACAACACCCAAGTGATGAGTGCTGCAGCGACTAAAGAGAGACTAAATCGAATGAGTGATCGCCATGAGTACCAACGATCATGGTGCGAACTCTTCACTAATGCTTATCACCACGACGCGTTAGGCGATCCTTGCCGCGGAACAGTTTGCTGACCAATTCATCGCTGAGGCCAAGCCGCCGCTTCATCCAGTCGTAGCAACGAAGAAGTTGACGATCAAGATAGATAGGTATCGCGTGAAGGCCGTCTCCTGGGCGAGCCCGATAGTTGGTCGAACGAACATCTGGACTCTCTTCAATCGTGAAGTAATACAAGGCCAGAGAACGCCGTGCCACTCCTTCTGGACAGGTCATGGGTTCTGGATGTCCATGGAATGAATCAGCATCTGTCGTGAAGATTAAGGCGCGATTCCCTAATGGAGCTACCTTTTCCACGCAATGACTCATGTCCTTTGCCCAGAGCTCTAAGTCTCCCCCGTATTCAGACTTCCAGTCCTCATTCAAATAGAGAAGCAAGTTTGCCCTTCGCCGCCAATGTCGATGATGTGGGTGGACCGTGAAATCTGCATGGATATTTAAAAACCCTCCGTTTGTTGATTGATGGAGTCCACCTCCTTCAAGAGATGGATCGCATACCAAGTCCTTCACCCCAATCATCTCGCCGAGAAAACTCACAAAGCGAGGCGAATTCAACTCCCTCAAGACCGATTGAAGCGTTGGTCCCCACTCGGCTGAATCATTGTGACTGAATTTTCGCTCATTCGCATGAATGTAGTTAGTCCAATTTTGATTATCGAGGTCTTTGAATTCTTCGACGGATCGCCGATACGCTTCAGGATCTAGAAAATTTTCAAGCAGAATATGGGGATAGGGATCGCCTTCTCTATACGAAACTTTCAGACCCTCGAGCCTGTTCTCAAGCGATGAGAGATCAAGGACAGACTCAATGTCCTCGGCCGTGACTTCAATCACCTGATTCCTCCCCTTCGGCTCAATCAATTTCCCCCCGCAGAACTCCTAGGGAAACCAGGTCCTAGCGTAGCCAGAATTTCCTCAAACAGGCGTGATCCACCCACTTTGAGGCCCATGCATCTCGATTAGCGTCGACTATCAGCATTCTGCGAGAGTTCAAGAATGAACTGATATCCAAACATCGTTGGCCATAGTGAGAGCAACTTTTTCTCGAGTGCCAAAATCAACTTCCTCCAACCCTTCTGAACTCCCAGCACATCAAGGGGGAGACCAACGGCCTCAAGGTGCTCCACGCTAAAGCCTTCGCGCTCCACGAGTCTGCGAATACTTCGCTTCGTGAAAAAACGAAGGTGACTCTCATCGAGGATCCCTCGCTGGTCATAGTCAAAGATGCCTAGCGTTGAGCGAATGCGTGGATACCAGTGTGAGAAGTTCGGCACACAGATGATCGCAGTACCTCCAGCAACTAGATGGTCTCCAGCATCCCTCAGAAGTGACCCTGGATCGCGAAGATGCTCTAGGACGTCACACGCTAAAACAAGATCAAAGCCAGAGCCAGCTCCTTCGGGGACCCCATGATTGAGGTCTGCAAGCACAAATGAGCTCACCCTTTCTCGAACACCGTCGACTTCCTCGGCGTCAACACCGGTCACTAAGAATCCTGCTCGAAGAAGCCGCTCTGCCAAGAGACCTCCCGAACAACCCAGATCAAGTACTTTTCCTGGAGTTCGCGTAGCCAGCATTTCTAAGACTCTTCCATGCGAGCTCTCTGGCGAACCTTTAAAGTCATAGCCTTCGCGCAGGGCAACTCGATTCCCATCGCCAAATCCTGCTTTTTGGAGCCGATACGCCACTACGTCTTTTGCCACTGCGGCTGCGTACCCTAAACCATTCACCCGACAGATTTCGTCTCCGTAGTAGGTAGGAATTGGAATCTCGACGATCTTTTTGCCTGCATCATGGAGTTGGATGATGATCTCTGTATCAAAGTCAAACCCGTCTGAGTTCTTCTCAAAAGGAAGTTCTTTCAGCGTGCTCACCCGATAGGCCCGATACCCAGAGTGAAATTCGCTCAAATCTGTTCCGAGAACGACATTCTCAAACTTAGATAACACCCGATTCCCGACAAATTTGTAGAGCGGCATATTCCCACGCAAAGCTCCCCCGGGGTCCATCATTCGAGACCCAAAAACCGCATCAACTGTTGGATCTTCAAAAGGAGCCACCATTTCAGGCAACTTCTCTGGGGCATACTGACCATCCCCGTGAAGCAGGACAATAACGTCGAGTCCCTGGTCGATGGCCAGACGGTACCCAACCTTCTGATTCCCACCGTATCCAAGATTGATCGGTTGACGAAGAACGGTAACTGGAAGTTGTGACGACTCCTTGTACGCCTCACCAACTTCAAAGGTTCCGTCGGTGCTCGAATCATCACTCACGATCACTTCGTTGATCTGATCGTGAAACTCAGGAGGGATTCGGTCAAGAACTTGGGTCAGGGTTGATTCCGCGTTGTATGCGACAACCAGGATGCCAATTCGGCCAATGTCAGTCATCTTGCCCTCCCCCTCTCCGTTGCAATGATACTTCGAAACTCCCAACCGAATAGGACTTCTCAGGCGGAGCGAACTTTAGGGAACGAAAGCAGGCAGACGACAATCCAAATGGCAAGGAAATAGGAAATTGAGGACAGTAATCCCCAAAGTTGGGCCGAGATTCTATGAATATCGATGCATGTGGTTTCTGCCCCTGTACCATGCTCCCATGACCGAACTCTGGAGTCTTTTTCAGAACAACGACGGAAACATAATCCACAAGTGGACGCACTACTTTCCTGCCTACGAGGAGCACTTCTCTCGATTCAAGAACCGCCCAGCCGTCCTTGTCGAGATCGGGGTCTTCAAAGGAGGTTCACTCGAACTCTGGAAAAAGTTCCTAGGCCCACGAGTTCAAGTGGTGGGAATTGACATTGAGGACAAATCGGAATACGAACAGGATCAAATAGCGATTCGACAAGGAGATCAGAGCGATCCTGTATTTCTGCAAAGCGTTGTTGACGAGTTTGGACCTCCAGACATCATCATCGATGACGGAAGTCATCAAATGGAGCACGTCACCGCTTCTTTTGAATTCCTCTACCCGCGAATGTCCCCTACTGGCGTCTATTTCGTTGAAGACATGCACACGGCTTATTGGCCCGAGTATGGGGGGGGTCTTCGCAAGGCAGACACATTCATCGAAAAATCGAAACATCTTATTGATGAGCTCAACGCCGATCACGCACGAGGAGCACTCGCTCCAACGGACTTCACCAGATCCACACTCTCAATTCACTTCTTTGACAGCTGTGTGATCTTTGAGAAAGGCAGACACCTTCCCAAGCACGATCTAATGATTGGCAAAGAATAGAACGGCCAGGAAAACGCTCATAGGCAGCATTAAATAAATTGAAAATAGACCCGAAAGCCAATTGTGACACCTGGCGATGCCAAGCAGCCGTTCAACCAAATAAAGCGAAAATAGAGACGTATCAAGATGAACTCGTTATTTATTTTCGCTCCATACTTTTGCATAGAACCTTCTGATCCACGAGGTGAAACGGAGGGTCTTTAGATTTTGATACCTCATCACCTCGTCGGTCAGAAATTCAATTTCCTCTCGAAGAAGAACAGTTTCATCAGTACTTTTGACGGACGTAATAGCTTCGTCGAGTCCTAGTGAGCGATCAAGAGTGATCATCGAAAAGAGAGCGTACCCATCAAAATTGTATTCTTGGAATTGTTCGGGTTTACGAGCCGTGATGAAAACTCCTGGTTCACTTTGATCTGACTCAATCTGACATTCCGTGAAGTCGCTAAATATGACATCCATATCATGGGTTTCAAATCGCCAGTAATCGACTGGGTAGTCGTGCAGGGGGAACCCAAAAGATCGAGTGGTCACGATAACAATTCCCCCAGGACGGAGGACTCTTTTAAAGTTACTAATGATGAGCTTCCAGTTCGCTACGTGTTCGATCATTTCGGTTGAAATAAGAATGTCGAAGGAGTGTTCTCCAAATCGCTCGAGCAGATTCTCTGCGTCACACACCTCATCAACACCTGGTCCCGGGGCAATATCAATGCCCACATAGGAGGAAGGCAACATACTTTCTACATAAGTTCGGGGGGATCCATTTACATCAAACGATCCAACCTCCAGGACATCTTTCCCTTTCACGTCCTCCTCGGAGAGTGCCTTCTCTATAAATTCAAGGCACAAGGTGTTACACATAAGACTGATTCAGAGGATAATTCATAATTTATGCTTTTGCTCCTAGGTATTTGTACCGAGAGCCAGAGTGATTTAGCGTTTCCGAAGTAGCCAACCGAACTCATCTCCATTCGTTCCTGGCGCCTGGGGTGGCATGAAATCAAGAAATTCCCACTTAACTCCAAGATGGTTGTCGCAATAGTCAAGCACCAATTTAAACTCCGAAATATCCCAACAATGAACGTGAACTGACCGTTGACGATGAAGCTCTAAGTACTCAGGAGAGACCCGTGAGGCTGATTGATCATCCCTCCCGTGCAAACTACCGCTTGTATGGTTCAAGAAGTCAAGGATATGTTGATCATCTACATATCTGACATCCTGCTCCAACTCCTTTACGATGTGCTCCAGCGGCGTTGGGGGGCGGCCACGATCAAACGTAGAATGTCGGTCCGGAACCAGCAACACAAAGTTGCCATCTTGCTTGAGTACTCGATGCACTTCGACGAGAAATGCGATCGGGTTTGCAAGATGTTCAATAACGTGAGAGGCAATGACAAATTCCTGAGAGCAACTCGCTATCCCTTCGAGGCGGGTCTCGTCAAGGTTGACTAAAATATCTGGCTTGGGAAATCCTGGTTCAGCACCCAATTCAGGAAAGAGGTTGCTGTTAAAATAAGGTTCCCAACGGTCTACGAATTGAACTTCGGCAACGGTTGAAACGGGAAATGGCACGTGGCCCGGACCCACCTCAATGCCTCTACCAGAAAGTTGCTCGCCGAATCAACGACGTACAGCCCACCCGTCTGTTTCGTTCACTCCCATGAAGTTAGTCGCACTTTCGTCAACACTCGCTTTTTCCGATTCCACGGAGGAAGGCGTCACGGATAATCCTTGCATGTAGCCTGTCAGCCAGTGAGGGGGAATCTATGACAGGTGGCAGCACAGACACTGATATTAAATCCTCGTTGTTAAAATTTAGTTTGCTTGATTTTCTTCAAAGATCAATGTCCAAAAAATATATCCCCTTCACCCTGATCTTCGTTGCAGTGCTACTTGCAAACTCCCCTGCGATTCTGCATATTGTCACCACCAATCCTCTGGTGTTGAATGCCGCACTAACGCTCCCAACCACTCATTTATTGTCTGGATTGCCCTACATTGATCCAAATACAGGTCTTACTCTCCAGTCTCTTGGCCACCTTGCTGCAATGAATTGGATCCATGGCCACATCCCTTGGTGGAATCCATTTGAAGGCGTTGGGACGCCTCTCGCAGGAGAAATGCAGAGTGGGGCTTTTTTTCCACCAACGATGCTTCTTCTGTTTGATCAGGGCGTCCTCTATCTCACGATTCTGCTCGAGTCCATCGCTGGAATTGCAACATTTTTGCTCTGCCGTCGACTTGCGATGGGAATCACGATTTCAATGGGCGCTGCCATCGCATTCGCTCTCAGTAGCTCTTTCGTCTGGATCACCAATGCCCCTATGAGGCCTGTCGCCTTTCTCCCGGTCACGATCCTTGGCGTAGAGATGTGTTTGGAGGCAGCGACTTTAAATCGACGAAACGGGTGGCGTTTCCTCGCATTTGGGATCTGCCTTTCCATCCTTGCAGGATTTCCCGAAACCACCTACATCGATTCGATCTTGGTCGTTGTCTGGATCTTTGCCCGATTCATTGGAAGTGAACGTAGTGTCTGGAAACCATTCTTAACCAAAGTTTCTCTTGGGTTCTTTTTTGGAGTGCTTCTGGCTTCACCACTGATTGTTTCATTTCTCTCATATTTAAAACAGGCAAACGTAAGCAACCATGTTGGAACTGGATTTTCATTCTCCGCACTTCCTGCCCAAGGACTTCCTCAGCTCCTCCTTCCCTATTCGCTTGGACCCATTTTTGGATTCTCCTCGGCCAGTCCAGATACCTATCTCCCCATAATCTGGGGAAATGTAGGTGGATATTTAGGCGTGACACTTTGCGTTGGCAGCTTCATAGGGATCTTCGGAAGATCCCATCGCCCACTTCGTATATGCCTGGGCATCTGGATCCTTTTGTGTCTCTTGCGCACCTTCGGCTTCGTACCGATTGAACACCTTTTTGCCCTTATTCCAGGGATGCCCGTCGTTGCATTCTTCAGATACTCAAATGCTTCGTGGGAATTCGCTGCAGTCATCTTGACTGGATTCGCATTGACAGACGTAGCGACTCATCGAGTCCGGCAGCGGTGGGTGTCACTCGCAATCGTTGTTGCTCTTGCTCTCTCGGCCTGGTCGGCCGTTTGGGCATTCAAGATCATGAATTCTCCGAATACGATTCCTGTCACCAGCCACCGAGGCCTCTACCCGGTGCTTTCGTTCACCTGTGCTTCACTTGCTCTTTTGTCGCTCCTCCTTGGATCAGTCCTTACAAACACGAGAAGGCCGACTCACTCTCATCGTGACCGACAGAGCGTTGGCCGAATCATCCTCGCCGGTACAATCGCGCTGGAGGCGATGCTCTTGCTCAGTTTCACCTATCTTTCAGCGCCAAGGCCGATACAAGTAGAGACATCGTCGGTTACATGGCTACAGAAACATCTCGGGAATTACCGGTTCTTTTCACTGGGTCCAATATCCCCAGACTACGGTTCGTATTTCAACATCGCCGAACTAAATATGAACGATGTACCGGTACCCAAAACCTTCATCGAATATGTCGCAAGCAGTCTGAATTCCAATGTCTCACCGTGTTGTTTCACGGGAACGAGCCAGTCCGACCCGAACGGTCCATCATCGACCGCCGAGTTATCAAAGAATATTTCGAACTATGAGGCCGTCGGAGTTAAGTTCATTATCGAGCCCACGAATTATGCATGGCCTGCGTCGAGTCTGCCTTCTTGGCCTGACGGCCCGAGACTCGTCTACAGGGATTCATTTTCTGAGATTTGGGAGCTCCCACATCCCAGTCCGTTCTATACCTCGCAAACAGCATCAGCTTCCGGAGGTACCCAAGTGGACAAATGTGCATTCCGCAACCAAACGATTGACTCAGTGATAGTTGACTGCCAGACGGATTCCACTATTGTCCGATCACAGCAATACCTTGAGGGCTGGACCGCAACGGTAAATGGAACGGCTGCGAAAGTTACTCAGACCTCAAACGAAAATCCCTCCATGTTTCAACAAGTCAATGTTCCAAGAGGAAAGTCAACAGTAAGATTTCATTACTTACCCCCATTTGCAGTCCCTGCTGCTATTTGCTCGCTCTTGGCGCTACTCATAATGCTCGGTCTTTCACTGAGACGCGAATGCCCTAAACAATTCGAAAATCAAGGGGTTAATGTCTGACCTCGGCTCCACTCCTCCAGCAGATATCTCCAGATGTATTCAGTGCGTGAATCGCTCCAGTGTCGGCGAGCACCAGTTTGTCGGGGTCCTGAAAGAAAATATTTGAGCTCCAAAGAGCCTCCATCACGGCCGAGTACACGACAATATTTCCATCAAACTGAAAAGCTAGGTGGTCACCAAACGGTGCCGTGTCTATCTTCCAAATAATCTCAGAGGTTTGAGTATTCAAAATCTGAAAACCTCCGTCGTCCTGCATCAATGCTTGGAAGTTGCCGGAACGCGACACAATGTGCTCACCAGCAAAGAGGCGTTCTCCCCTGTGTAGTTCCAGATAGTCTTCTTTTTGCTGTCGTACCGTTTTCGCAGATCGATAGTCGGTTGCTTCAATCGAAAGATTTGGGTTGTAGTAGGGGTCAACTCTCAGTACGTTCCGCCATGTTTTCCTCATATAAAGAACCTCTTTTTGAAACCGTTCCGCATTCTCGGGAGACGTATCGTAACCACGAGAAACTGATTCATGATGAATAAGTTGGGCATGTGGGGTCCATACGATTCTCCACCCCGTCGCACGGATGCGAATACAGAGATCTACGTCATTAAACGCAACTGCGAGATGCTCTTCATCGAGGCCACCAAGGATGTCCCAAAGCTCTCGCCTCACCACCATGCATGCTGCCGTCACGCATGAGATGGAGCGGGCACAATTCAGATAATCAAAATAAGAAGTATTCGTCGAATCAACGTTCTTGAACACGTGATCGGCAAGCCCGCCAATCCCGAGGACAACACCCGCATGCTGGATAGTTCCATCGGGGTAGTGCAATTTCGCTCCAACCGCCCCAACCCCGGGCTGAATGATTTGCGAAACCATTTCGCTGAGCCAATCTGAAGAGATGATTTCAATGTCATCATTTAAAAGGCAGATAAGTTCAGCCGAAGACTGTGAAACCGCCAGATTGTTGAGCGCCGAATAATTGAAAGGTCGGTCGTCTCGAATCACAGACACCTGAGACAACTCCTCAAAAATCGCCAAGGATTTCAGGAACTCAGGATCCTCACTCCCGTTATCGACAACAACGATACGCATAGCTGGATAGTCAGTGACGTCGAGAAGGGTTCTCATGCAGTGTTCGAACGTTGCTCCATCTCGGGTTGGGATGATGACGTCTACTCGGGGAAATGGATTCGGCAATTTCCAGTGAATTCGGTGATATCCATGCACGGGGTGAGTCTCCACTGCAGCGTCTCGGCTAGTCCGATGGAGATGGTCACCGACGGCCCGGGCTCCAGCAGAGCGGGCGTATTCCTTGGCGCCTAAAAATGATGAGGTTGAATTCTCTGAAACTCTCCAATGGTAGAGATCCATCGGGATGTGTTCGATCTTGTCAGGTCCAATCGCTTCAGTAATTCTCAGGAAAAGATCCCAGTCTTGAGCTCCTTCGTAACCCTCTCGAAAACCCTGCGATTCTAAAAGTACTGATCTTCGAATCACGGTGAAGTGATTGATGTAGTTCTTAGACAGAAGGAGAAGTGGATCAAAGTCGCCCTTAAAGAAGGGTTCGAATCGATGGCCGTGCCTGTCAATCTTGTCTTCATCGCTGTAGAGCAGTTCTGCCTCTGGATGCTCACTCAACCAAAGGACGACTGACCCCAACGCATGAGTGCTGAGTTCATCGTCGTGGTCGAGGAAGCCAACAAAATCTCCCCCTGCAATCTCAATAGCGCTATTCGAGGCTTCAGAAATATGACCGTTTTCTTCCCTCCAAGCGACACGAATACGCTCATCAGAGGCTTCGATCTCACGCAAGAGCGCGATCGTTTGTGGATCTGTTGAGGCATCGTCTGCGATGCATAGTTCCCAATTCGTATAAATCTGATTCTTCACTGACCCAACAGCACATTCAAGATGCTTGGGATTTGTATTGAAGACGGGCATCACGATGGAGATCAGCGGCCGAATCGAAACACTCTTCAGGCTCTCGAGGGTCTCAGCGATCGCTCGGGGTTCACCCAGTTTCATCCAATCTTCGAAGTGGGGATCCTTTACGTCCTCTCCTTCTGACGGCTTTCTCTCTGTGCGCCAAGCAGCGCGTGTTACAACCGCGGTGACGATTCTGCCAAGTCGAGAAAAACCTGCCGATTCTCCATCTCGCTTCGTTGGTTCAGCAGCGTTCACGTGCCTTGAACTCTTGTCACCATCGGATGCGCGTGCGTATTGTTCTACATCTTCTCGATTCTGCTCTTTCAAATTCTCAGAAGACACCACTTTATGTATTTCGCTTAAACTTTTCGGCTACAGCATCAGTAATTCGGACGACTCTTCGCTCCCTCATCCGCTCAAGTTCGCTCTCAACTGCATTCTTTTGCTCCTCAAGTTCACGAATCCGATTATCTCGATCATCGATCTGTTTACGAAGTTCACCCGCTTGTCCAAGGAGTTCAACTTGGCGCTCGTTCAGCTCCTTCACTTCTTCTTCGAAGTCGAGATAACTCTCCTCAAGTGAGGAGATGAACTCTTTTCGAAGATCAATTTCGCGTTGTTGAATGAACTCTTCACTGTCAAATGTAGGTGCGTCTGGCAGCGCTGGAGCACCAAACGCTTCCCCCTTCGGTAACGTTCGGATGTCTTCAAATCCCGTTCGAATTGCCTCAAAGTATGACGACAGATCTTCTTGTGAGGGAGGAACTGCAACGTGCTCCAGGGAACGTGACCATCGAGAGAGGAACCGTTGGTAACCGCGCTCATGACAGAATCGTTGGAATGGCCGTGTCGTCGAGCCCGCTCGGAGATGCTCGACACGTGAGTCCGTATTAATCCACGTCTCGAACCCTTCACTTCGAAACTTAAAGCAGAGATCAACGTCTTCGTAATACGCAGGGAAGTAGCCAGGGTCAAAGCCTCCCACTTTTTCAAATACCTCTTTCCTCACAAGAATCGCTGCCGCAGAGCAATAGAGCGCCGGCCTTGTCGCTGGTTCATGACCATTGAGGAGGACGTGATCAAGGAGTGCCACGCTTCCATCTCTCCAAATAAGACACCCTGCGTCTTGGATGGAGCCATTGGTGTTGAGAAGGACACTCCCAACGGCCCCCATCTCAGTGTTCTTCTCAATAAGTGCGACCGAGCTGTCGAGCCACTGGTCGCGCACAGACGTGTCATCGTTGAGAAACACGACAAAAGGTCCCTTCGCTCGCTGAACTGCGCGATTATTTGCCTCTCCAAACCCAATGTTCATATCTGATCGAAGAGTCGCAGCGAGTCCGGCGACCCCATTATCTAGTTCCGAAAGCAGCGACTCTGTCGGTTCGTTGAGCGTCAAAATGACTTCGTAGGGAATTGAGGTGGAGGCGTTGGAGAGAGCGTCCAAACTCGCCAAGAGTGAAGGGGCGTTTCTCCAACCGATGATGACCACACTGACCAGAGGATCGGACTCGCGTGGGAATTCAATGGGGCGTGCTGCTAATTTCCCAGGACTCATGATCTCCTCGATCGAAGGTGCGGCACCCTCAACTCTAGTTCTCTCCTGTTTTGAGATTTGAACACTGCCTGCCTTGACCTGGGGCCTAGGATCTCCATCTGTGACCTGCCTTTTGCCCTCGCACGTTGACGTTCTCATCGTTGGGGCAGGACTCTCTGGGGTTGGAGCTGCGTGTCATCTCTCTCAGAACAGGCCCACGACCTCGTACGCAATTGTTGAGTCTCGAGAGCGGATGGGTGGGACCTGGGATCTCTTTCAATACCCTGGAATTCGATCGGACTCCGACATGTTTACCCTGGGTTACTCATTTCGCCCTTGGAAAGAAGCCAAGGCGATTGCCGACGGCCCTTCAATCCTCCACTACGTCAAAGAGACCGCTCGGGACTACGGCATTGAAGATCACGTCTTCTACTCAGAGAAAGTCACAAAAGCTTCCTGGTCGAGCCTCGACCATCTCTGGAGTGTCGAGCTATTGAATACTGTCAGCCAAGAAACGAGAAACATAACGTGCAGTTTTCTGTACGCCAACACTGGCTACTACCGCTACGACGAGGGCTACACCCCCGACTATAGAGATCGAGATGCTTTTCAGGGAGAATTCATTCACCCACAGTTTTGGCCTCGTGACTTTGAGGCAGAAGGGAAAGAAATCATCGTCATTGGGAGTGGCGCAACCGCCGTCACGGTCGTGCCAGCGCTCGCACAGACTGCGAGCCACGTCACCCTTCTGCAACGCTCCCCTACTTACATCTTTTCGGCTCCCTTCAATGACGACACTGCTGACAAGTTGCGGAAGTCCCTGCCGCCCATGGTCGCCTATCGCCTCATCCGCTTCAAAAACATCATTCGAGGCTCAATTACCTATCAACTCTGTCGCCGAGCCCCAAATCTTGTGAAAGGAATGTTTAAGAAAAATATCGAGAAGCAGCTCCCTGAGAACTACGACGTCGATACCCACTTCACCCCCACGTACAACCCATGGGACCAGCGAGTCTGTTTAGATCCGAGCGCGTCGCTCTTTCGCTCAATCTCAAATGGCTCAGTCACGATGGTGACTGATCACATCGAGAAATTTGATACCACAGGTATCGTCCTGCAATCGGGGACACACCTCAACGCTGACGTGATTGTGAGTGCCACTGGGTTACACCTTCAAGTCTTAGGAGGCATCGAACTCGAGGTTGATGGAACTGACGTCGATCTCTCAACGACGATCTCCTATAAAGGTCTGATGTTCTGCGGTGTGCCAAACCTGGCCTTCACGGTTGGCTACACCAATGCGTCGTGGACCCTCAAGGCTGATCTTGTGGCCAACTATGTCTGTCGACTCCTCGACGCCATGGACAAAAAAGGTGCCACCCAAGTGATCGCTCAGGCACCAGATCCTTCGATGAAGGTTGAAACAGTGTTTGACCTTGACGCTGGCTACGTGCGGCGCTCTGCGGGTCAGGTGCCACTCCAGGGAGCCAAGCGCCCGTGGCGACTCGCTCAGAACTACCCCCTCGATTACATGGACCTCAAACACGGCTCCCTGCCAGCCACGCTCGTCTTCTCCTGAGAACTTCGCGTCCAAGCTGGCCATAATTTCAATGGTTTCGCACTCCAGAACCACGGATGAATAGTGTTTTTAGGCCATACTGAACACCACTGACACCTCACCTGCCCAAGAACAACCCAGGAGATCGAATGGACCTCGCTTGATGAGCGATAACGAAACACTCGCCACGGCTGAGAGTGTCGTCCCGCCGAAAGAACGCGTGCCTGCAAGGAGAGTTCCGCCTCGCTTTCCCGGGTTCAATGGACTTCGAGCAATAGCGGCAATCTTGGTCGTTGGCGTCCACACAAGCTTTGTTTCTGGTGTCACCCCTCGAACCCACTGGGGGATTTATACCTCGCGCCTCGAAATCGGCGTCATGGTCTTTTTCTTGATTTCGGGTTTCCTCCTCTACCGCCCCTTCGTTGAAGCTCACTTGGCCGGCGTGGAGCGACCAGCGACGGGGGCCTTCTGGGTTCGACGGCTGCTGAGGATTTTGCCGGCCTACTGGGCGGCACTTTTTATCTTGACCACACTGACGCATATCGCTCAGATCGGCCCCGGTGGGTGGTGGGCCTATGTCAATCACTATCTCTTCTTGCAGATCTACTTTCCCCGCCAAGAGTTCTATGGCATCACCCAGGCTTGGTCACTCTGTGTCGAGATGACCTTTTATCTCTTCATCCCGCTCTATGCCATGGCAATCGCGTGGCGGCGAGATCGACGAACTCCCTTAGCCAGTCTCTTCGTCGAGCTCGCTGGATTGGTCTTCATTAGCTTGTTCTCTTTGGCGTGGAGACTCTATGCACTCCTCCATCAGCACAAGTCAGGCACCGGCAATGTGCCCTACGTGGCATGGCTCCCTGCCTACTTGGACATCTTTTCTCTCGGCATGATCCTCGCTGTCCTTTCCGCCTGGACGCATCAAACCCACACAGAGCCGAAATGGCTCAGCTCTCGCTGGTTTCCGTGGCTTTCATGGGGCATGGCACTGCTCTGCTTTTGGGCGGTCTCGAATATTCACATCCCCACGATCCCTATTTACACCGAGGGCTACCACGACCTCATCCGACAAACCTTGTATGGACTCTTTAGTTTCTTTCTCCTCCTCCCTGCGGTCTTTGGCCCTCAAGATCAAAGCCTCATTCGCAAGTTCCTTCGATGCTGGCCTGTCGCATCTTTTGGTGCCGTTTCATATGGCATCTACCTCTGGCACCAAGCAGTCATCGACCAGATCATGAGAGTTGGAAACTTCTCGCTTTTCAATATCCCCTTCTGGCCCCTCTTTCTTGGCACGGTGCTCATCTCAACGGTCGTCGCCTCCGCGAGCTACTTCATCCTTGAAAAGCCCGCGCTCAAACTCAAGCGCTCATTTGCCTGGTGGAAACAACGTGGCGTCCTGGCGTCCCTTGAAGCGACGACCAACCCCAACGACCCCTCGGCCTAAGTAGTTAAGGGAGACGGGACGCGAACCAGCCCCGGAGAACACTCCGGGGCTGGCCAACTGCGTTTTGTGCGTGTGAGCTTTTACGAGACGCTCTCTGGCTCTTTCTGTGCCTCAGGTGCTTCTGGAGGTGCTCCGGTGATCTTGTGCTTTGGCCACCAGAACGAATTCCCTTGGAGTGACGTGACGGCCGGCAACATCTTTGACGTCAAGACATAGGACGCCAACAGCACGGCAGCGATGACGGCGAGTCCAATCTCTTCGAGGATCTGGATGTTGGTAAACAACAGGGACGCGAACGTCGCTGCCAAAATCAGTCCAGCTGCGGTCACCGACGGGGCTCCCGTCAAAATGGCCTGCTTGGCTGCTTCCTTCGGCGGAAGTCCGGCATTGTGTTCCTCTCGAATTCGAGCCGCCATCAAGATGTTGTAGTCAGAACCCACGGCCATCACGAAGAGATAAGCGATTAACGGCACCGTAAAGTCGACACCGTTATAGCCAAGCCCGGTCACGAAGACCAACATGGTCACCCCGACAACCGAGATGTAAAGAATGATGACCCCAAGCACAATGTAGAGCGGCGCCACAATAGCGAAGAGCAAGAGTGCCAAAATGATGGCCACGATAACGAGTGCCAATGGCAGCACGTGCTTCAAGCTATCCGTCATTGCCGATCGAACGTCGACCAACTGTGATGACGTCCCACCAACAGCAATGAAGTTTCCTGGAATCGCTCCATCGGCTGCGGGTTCGATGCTGTTTTGCACGTTGTCTAACGCTTGGGTTGAGTACGGATTGTCACTCAACACGACGGCAATCTGTGCGGCGGCTGGAGATGTGGTTGGGCTATACGTCGTTCCAAGGACGGATTCAACACCCTTGGTCGTGCTCAACTTGGTGGATAAGTTCGCAACGCTGGTTTCATTAATCGGCGTCGAAGAGGTTCCTTCCACGTAGACATAGGTCGGCCCCAAGAGCCCTGGTGGGTAGTTCGCCGCCAGTGTGTTGTAGGCCACCAATGATGGGGTTGACGTTGGAAGCTCAGAGAGCGTGTTGTAGGTGGTCTTGAACCCGAACAACCCAAGAGCCAGTCCCACGAAGACAACGAGTCCCATGACAATCGTCAAGACCCGTCGCTTCATGACAAAGTGAGCGACTCTCTCGGACTGGCTGACTCGCTTTGGCTTGCGGGGCTGGTACGGGAAGAAGAGGTGCTTGCCCAAGAGTCGGAAGATCGCAGGGACCAAGGTCAAACCTGCGAGCATCATGAAGAACACGCCAACAATCAGCCCAGGTGCCAAGGTCGTCAATGCTTGGAGCGACGCCACAAGAAGGGCGGCGAAGGCGGTGATTACCGTGGCCGCGGCCGACATCACGACCACGCCAATCTTCGAGAGTGCTTTCTCAAGAATCTGTGTATGGCCTTCGTTTGCATTCTCGATGATGTCTTCTCGGTAACGGAACAACAGGAAGATGATGTAGTCAGTTCCCACGCCGAACATCACCACGGTGAGCAAGGGATCAAGACTTGTTCCAACCTGGAACCCAAACCCTTCAGCGAGCCATGCGGTCACACCGGCTGCCATCACGTGGATAATTGTGATCAAGACGACGGGCAAGATAGCGATAATGATGCTCCTGAAGACCAGTGCCAAGAGCAGCACAATGGCCAGAACCGTAAAGATTTCGAGAATCGTCTGTGCTGTGGCGTAGGCATTCGTCGTGTCAACACTGATTGATGCGTTTCCGACTTGGCCGGCAACTAAGCCCGTGCCGCGCAGGTAGTCAGCAGTATCACTGTTGATGGTGTTCGATGCATTGTTGACGCACGTTGAACCAGCAGCCTCGCTGTAGACAACCGCGACGAGATCGGCCTTCTTGTTCGACGAAACGTACTTCGGTGACGTGGTGACGGACGTGACACATGGAATCTTCTGGGAGGTCAGGCCTGACACCAATCCTTGGATTGACGTGATGTCGGTGTCTTGGAGGGCTGCACCATTGGACGCCGTCACCACAATTGAACCGGAGCCATAGGCGGAAGCCGGGAAGTACTTGGTGGCAATGTTTTGGGCTTGCACGGATTGATAGGAGTTCGACAGTCCCGCCCCAGCGCTACTCGTCGTGTAATTCAACAGATCAGGCGAGAACCCGATGATGCCAATTGCCAAAATGATCCAGACGGAGATGACTCTCCATGGGTGGCCAACAATCGCCTTCGACAGTTTGGAAAACATAGATCAGTAGCCCCTTTTTTGAAGTTCACGTGACGGTATTGATGTCCCCAGACTCTATCTTTTTGATGGCGCCTGCGAGGTGGTCTGAATTATCCCACAGTTTGTAAAATATCTAGCGCAAGCGTCAATTCTGGCCACCGCAGGAAGCCAACCTTGGGGCGGGCGAAGTACGATCGGGTCCTGGCAGGAAATTCATGGACCCTGAGAATGGATCGACAGCGATGACAGAGCAGACGGCGCTAGAGATTGCACGCTCAGCCACTTTGAAGCCAATCACGGACGTCGCAGCACTCATGGGGATCGGACCGGACCTCCTCGAGCCCTACGGTGAATTCGTCACCAAAATCAAACTTGAAGCTATCTCCGCTCTTCAGGAGCGCCCGACCGCCAAGTACATCCTTGTCACCGCCGTGACACCGACCCCCTTTGGGGAAGGCAAGACCACCACCACGATCGGCCTCGCCCAAGGAATGCATCACCTCGGTCGAACAGCAACCGCCGCAATACGTCAGCCTTCCATGGGGCCCACCTTTGGCATCAAAGGAGGTGGAGCGGGTGGAGGGTACTCCCAAGCCGCTCCCTTTGAAGCGATCAATCTCCACCTCACCGGCGACATGCACGCCGTGACCGCCGCCCATAACACCCTGGCGGCCATGGTGGACAATCATCTCTTTCACGGCAACGAATTGGGTATTGACATCGACAGTGTGACGTGGCGACGAGTCCTCGACGTCAACGATCGAGCGCTACGAAACGTTGAGATCGGATTAGGCCCCGCCCAAGACGGCATTGAGCGCAGCAGCGGCTTTGACATCACGGCCGCCTCTGAGGTCATGGCTATCTTGGCATTATCGACGTCGCTCAAGGACATGCGGGCTCGACTTGGCCGCATCATCATTGGCTTCACGTTTGACCAACGCCCCGTCACCGCCGAAGATCTTCGAGCCGCTGGAGCGATGGCCGTCATTATGAAGGACGCCATCAAACCCAATCTGCTCCAGACTCTGGAAAACACGCCAGTCCTCGTCCATGCGGGACCTTTTGGCAATATTGCCCATGGGAACTCCTCAGTGGTTGCTGACTTGATTGGCATCCATACCGGGGAGTTCTTGATCACTGAAGCTGGCTTCGGGGCCGACATGGGAGCCGAACGATTCTTCAATATCAAGTGTCGTGTCTCGGGACTTTCCCCTGACGCTGGTGTTGTCGTCACTACGGTGCGGGCACTCAAGTCACATTCTGGGTCGCACAAGATTGCGGCTGGAAAGCCACTCCCCGACGCCATGCTCATTGAGAGTCCCGATGACGTTCGAAGGGGTATCCCAAATCTTCGCAAGCAGGTCGAGAACCTGAAAGTGCACGGCATTACGCCAGTGATCGCTATCAACGCGTTCCCCGATGACTTTGACTCTGAGTATGAGGTGATTCGAGACCTTGCCCGAGAGATGGGCGTGCGCTGTGCGGTGAGCACTCACTTTGCTGAGGGGGGTGCGGGTGCGTCAGCGTTAGCCCAGGCGGTCATCGACGCTGCGAATGATCCGAGTACCTCACGATTTCTCTATGAGCTCGACGCCACTCCCGAAGAAAAGATCGACACGATCGCCCGAGAGATCTACGGTGCCGATGGCATCGATCTCTCTGACGAGGCGGCAGCTTCCCTGAGACGCTACGAACAGTTGGGATTTGGTTCGCTGCCTATCTGCATTGCCAAGACTCACCTATCTCTCTCGTCAGATCCTTTACTGAAGGGAGCCCCTCGAAACTGGAGGCTTCCCGTTCGAGAAGTCAGACTCTCCGCAGGGGCGGGCTTCTTGTACGCCATCTGTGGTGAGATGCGCACCATGCCGGGATTGAGTTCACACCCGGCCGCCGAAGAGATCGATATCGACGAGGACGGCAATGTGGTGGGGCTCTACTAGCCATTCCTTGAGAAAAAAGGCAGTCCATTCGTTCATCACGAATTCTGGATAATATTTCTACTGTGCTCTTCAACCCTGTCCTCGTCCGCCTTTCAAAGATCTCGATCGCCCTTGGCGTTCTCCTGAGTTCACTGGCCCTTGGACTCTTCATTACCAAGAGCGATGGCGCCACGACTCCAGGTGGTGCGTATGCAACGTTTTCAGGACCGACAGGCGCGAATCCATCATGGACGAGTTCAGTTGCTATTCCTGGCGCCAACGGCTTCCCCACCGCATCGCTCGCGACAAACTCGTTGACGCCAAGCGTGCCGAGCGGATCGAGCACCTGGCTTTCAGCAAGCACCCCTTTTGGTGGCCAATTCGCCAGCTCGCAAGGCCAGCCCTATTTCGTCTTCAGTCCAACCACTGGACAAGCACCGAGCACAACGACCATCACGTTTGCGACCCCCACGCCCGCTGCCGGTTGGGGGTTTGCTCTTGGTGACGTTGATGCCGAGAAGATCCAAATCTCGGCCACCGACGTCAGCGGTGCTGCCGTAGCGATCTCGGGCCTGGGGTTTCAATCAGTCTTCAACTTCTGTGACATTGCCACCACCAAACCAAGTACCTGTTCTGGGGTCACGGCTCCTTTCGATACGCCTACCTGGGACGCATCCTCGGGGTGGCTTACTGGTGGCGTGAACGACTCGGTGGGGGCGTCTGGTTGGTTTATGCCAAGCGCTCCAATCAAGACATTGACGCTCATTGACACCAACCAAAGCGGCGTTCCTTCTGCGCAACTCTGGATCTCGTCGAATCTCCGAACCGTGGCGGGAAATATCTCAGAGCCTCCCCTCGCCGTGAGTGTGACCACGACGACCCCTGCGACCACGACCACAACAGAGCCACCAACGACCACCTCGACGTCGACGACGACGACAACCACTGAGCCCACGACCACGACCGTTCCAATGACCGCTCCTGCGGGGAATGTCCCGGCCGTTGACGTTCCAGTTCAGATCACCGATCTCAGTGGCACCGTGGTCGATACGACAACGACTGACGCGAACGGAAACTTCGCCATGACAACCATCGCTCCTGGCAAGTACCTCCTCAGCGAGGAGCTTCCCGCTGGCTACTCTGCCCCCACGGGGACCTACCCTCTGCCCATCGACGTCACTACTGGTGACGTGACGGGGATTTCATTCACCAATGTTCCAAAACCAACGCTCGCGTTCTCAGGCGCAAACGTCGCCGTACTGGGTGGACTGGGGATGATGTTGATCCTTCTCGGAGGACTTGTGCTTCGTCTCCAACTGCGACAGCGTCGCCAGATCTAGGGCTTAGGAGCTCGCACTGAAATTTCGTTCTTCGTGCGAGTTGCTTTCCAGCCCTCCCAAGAAAAGTGATCGACGACGTCGAGGCCATCGACGAGGATCGCTCGGGCCAAGACTCCTTTCACAGCCTTGGCGCCATGACCCGCAGCATTTTTCTTGTCGAAGGTAAGGAACCTGACTGAGATCACGTCGGCTGTCTCGCTGAGTTGTTCGAAATCAATGGAGCGTCGATGTTCGGCCGGCAAGAGATCAACGACTGTCGTCTTCGCACAATGCGCCTCAATCGCATGCGTGAGGTGTTCCTTCCAAAATGAACTTAACGATCCGACTCCGTCAAGGGTAACATTCATGGTCAAGCGATACTCGGCGATCTCGTCGGTTGCAGCGTTGAGCCCATAGAGCCCTGAGGGGATGAGCAAACGTGCTCGATCTCTCGGGCGCAATGACGCAGGGTCGACGTGCGCCCACACCACGCCGCTGTAGCGCTGCCACGCAGGCAGTGTCAACGGCGTGGAACCAAGAGCAGCCTTCGTTGCAGTAAGCGAGGAGTCCAAGAGATCACCTCGAGCTTTCAAGAGTTTGGTGGTACGAGCAGGAGTGATGGTGGCGAGCTCCTTGCGCAATGCGCTGGCGAGCGCCTTTCTCGAGCGACGCAGCTGATCATCGAAGACGCCTTGCTTCGAATCTTTGGTTCCGCCCGGCGTCTTGCCCTCGGAGGGAGGTACCAGGAGAAAGGAATCACGAGTCGCCACGAGGTGACGATATCGCCTTCGATTGGCGTAGTGAACTGTATTTGCCTGCATTTCTCTTGGAGGCTCTGAACATTTGTTTTTCCAGTTCAAGCCCCGAAAACGGCCCTTTTTGCTCAAAAAATCGCCCGAGGAGGCCTTGCTCGCTGTCCCCATCGTGACCAGGGGTGCGTAAGCGACTACGGTTTGAAGGGTAAACCCATGCGCTGAGTAAACAAACAAGTAAGCAAAGCGCCTTTTCAAGATCGGTCACTCGACCACGAAACTCAACTTCGCACGCAACTCCCTCGATCGTTTGGTCTGAGCGACGCGCGCACAAAACCCGCACGAAGCGGAAATGAAAGAAATAGAAAGAAGGAATACAGCAATGGCAACCGGAACAGTGAAATTTTTCAATAGTGAAAAGGGCTTCGGCTTTATCTCACGAACTGATGGAGAAGACGTCTTTGTGCACTACTCCAACATCGAAGGTGACGGCTACCGTTCACTCGAAGAAGGCCAGCAGGTCGAATTCGAGGTCGGTCAAGGCCGCAAAGGCGACGAGGCAAAAGCCGTCCGAGCCATCTAATTTCAGTCCCTTCCAGCCCCACGGAGCTATTTTGCGCTTCGTGGGGCTGCGAGGACACTGACCGATTCTTCCCTGCCGATGGCAGGGTTTTTTTTCTGCCCCTCCCCTGAACCTCTCTGTGTCCTAGGTGCGGGTAAAGTACAGACACGTTGATTGACGACCAGGGGGACCAACCGATGATGCTTCGCTCACAAGTACTGCGATCTTCGACACTGCGTGCGCTGATTGCGGGCCTCGTCATCATTGCTGCGGTTGCTGTGACCATTTCTCTCTCACCTCGTGAAGCGTCCGCACGAGCAGCGGCAAAGGTCCAGACCATCACCGTCAAGACGCCTGCGAATTACGTACCGAAACCTCCTGATGGCGCAAAGGACCTCTACCACTGTTCAGTCGTCAACCCGCACTTGAAACAAGACATGGTGGTCACCACCACGGCCTTTCATCCTGGGACCAAAGAGGTTCACCACGCCATCGTCTACCGCGTCGACCCGGAGCACGCTGCTGCTGCTCAAGAGTTGAATAACAATGGCAAAGGCTGGACCTGTTTCGGCGAGCCGAGTCTGAGTAACGATGCGCTCGGTGAATTTTCTGGCATGCCATGGCTCTGCGGCTGGTCACCTGGCCACGGTGCCGACGTAATGCCAACGGGGCTTGGGGCACCGCTCCAAAAAGGCTCAGTGCTTATCGTGCAGATTCACTACAATACGCTGATCGGCGCCAAGCCCGACAGTTCCTACGTAACAATGAAAGCTGTTCCTGCTGCGGGATCAAATATTCAAACCGTCTCCATTCAGCAACTTCCCGCTGCACTTGATATCCCCTGTCCCGAGGGTGTGACTGGTCCATTGTGTGATCGGGCAGCCTCAATCGCTGATCTGTCGAAGCGATTTGGTTCTGCGGCAGCCATCACGGTCTACGGACTTGAGCGGTTCTGTGGTCGAGACCCAATGAATCCTCCCGTTGGAAATTCCACCTCGTGCACGTGGCCCGTGCGAGGGAACGAAGTGATCCAGAGGATCACCCCGCACATGCATCTCTTAGGCCAATCCATGACGGTGACGGTGAATCCAGGCACCCCGCAAGCCCAGGTGATTTTGAATGTTCCGAACTACAACTTTGACAACCAAGTCGCCCACAACATCACTCCCACGGTTCACGTCGGCCCAGGAGACAAGATCGAAGTTTCCTGTACATGGAATCCATCACTTCGAGCACTCAATCCTCAGACCAAGAAGCTTCCGCCTCGGTTTATTACCTGGGGCGATGGGTCCTCGGATGAGATGTGTCTTGCCGTGATGACCACCACACCCGCCTAGCGTCTTAGCTTTGCGCTACAAGAGTACAGACGGCGTCGAGAATCTCTCTCGTTGAGTTCTCATCTGGGCCAACGAGTGTGGTGACTGCATTGACCTCGAGAACAATCGGTCCGTGTTCAGAGATGACAACGTCGACTCCCGCGATCCGAAGACCAAGCGACGCACACGCAAGGCGCACTAGATCTCGGGCCTGACTCGAAGGTGGTGGTGCGTGGACCATGGTGGCGCCTTGGGCCAAGTTTGTTCGAAAGTCCCCCGCCTTGGCGGTTCGCAGAGCCCAACCAAGATCGCGTCCGTCGACCACAGTGACTCGAAAATCTTGCACGGCCTCGACGAAAGCTTGCATCATCTCCCCCTCCTTCACCTCGAGAGCGTTCGCGTGACCTCTACGAACACCGATACCCGATCGTCCACTGCGAGGTTTCACTACGACCTCGCTTGGGCCATCCCATTGAGTGAGGAATGGATCGATGCTTTGCGGATGTGCAACGCCATGAGTGAAGAACGCGTGTGCTTGGAAGAGTTTGTCTTGGCTCGCTCGATGCATCTCAGGTTCGTTCATAACCGTGAGTCCCTTTGCAGCAAACTCGTCCGCTCTTTCTAAGAGTGGGTGAATCGAAGAGCGCACGAGAACAACGTCGGGATCACAAGGGAGGAGGGGTCCCTCTGGATGGTCCCACCACATAGCGACTCGATGACCGACATCAAGGAGCCGCTCGGCGAGAATATTGCCTCGACCTCGCTCGTAGAACGCAGACGGTGGCCCGCTGCGTGGAGGGTGTTTCGGTGAGGTCAAGAGAACGACCGTTTTTCCTTCGGGCATTGCTCTATCCTTCCTGACCTTGAGGACCTCGCTTTGCAGTGGCCCTCATCGCCCCCAGGATTATTGTTCCCTCGTCATTCCCGGAACCTCCACTCACGAGACTGAGTCGCTCTGAACTTGGTTGTTCGTTTCTCGTCTCGGCATCTTTCCAGTAGTGGGCCTAGTCTGAGAGCCATGAGCACAAACCCCAACAACCATGTCCTGTCCGATTTTCAAGAAGAGACATTCACCGCCCTTGGATCGAGTAAATCTCTCTATCGAATGGGATCGGGCCCTGCGGTCATCATCATTCATGAGATCCCGGGGCTCACTCCCCTCGTGGCAGCCTTCGGCCGAAAAGTCGCTGAGCGTGGCATGACCGCCGTCCTGCCTGATCTCTTTGGAACGCCGGGCCGCGCTCCGTCGCCGGGCTATCTCGCTTCTTCGCTCGCAAAGGCATGCGTGAGTCGGGAGTTCGCAATCTTGGCCACCAACAAAACCAGCCCGGCAACCCGCTGGCTTCGAGAATTGGCTGCGGTCGAAGGTGCTCGCTGCGGGGGCAATGGCGTGGGCGCGGTCGGCATGTGTCTGACCGGGGGGTTTGCTCTCGCGATGATGGTCGACCCTGTAGTTGTCGCTCCTGCCTTAAGTCAACCTTCACTTCCCTTTCCAGTCTCCAAGAAGCACCGACGCTCACTTGGTATTTCAGATGGGGACCTCGAACTCGTCAAAGCGCGTGTTGCCGACGGGGCTTGTGTTATGGGCCTTCGCTTTACCGGGGACAAGACGTCTCCACCTCAACGCTTTGAGCGGCTTCGAGACGAACTCGGTGACGGGTTCAGAGGCGTTGAAATCGATTCGAGTGAGTCAAACCCATGGGGTTACAAAAAAACGGCTCATTCAGTCCTCACCGAGGACTACTCCGATGCTGATGGTTCGCCAACTCGAGTTGCACTCGACGAGCTCTTGGACTTCTTCGCCGAACGAGTGGGCGCATAACTTATCCGGGAACGCTCCAGCCTTTGGACTTTGCGATCTCAACACAGGTTGGACAGACCGGATACTTCTTCGGGTCTTTGCCCGGAACCCATTTCTTCCCACACAGCGCTTCAACCGGCGTGGCGTTGATCATGCCCTCAACGACTGAGTTGCCGACGGGAACGAATTTTTTCCGAAACCCACGAGTCGGGGTGTAGCCCTCAAGAACAATGTGGGTAAATCTCTCGTGGTCGTCTTCATCGAGGATCGGATCACTCAGATCAGATTCGATGACTGGAGAGAGTTCACTCATGTCTCGAACAATATCGTGCCTCTGGTTCACAACGAACTCTCGGACAGGTCAAACTAGAGGGATGGGACGAAAGAATCGAGCGCCAAAAGCCTCATCCCGCCAAGCGTCTTCGCTTGGAAATGCCCATTTTCGAGCCGACGGTGCCCCAAAGACGAAGTACTCCTCTGAGCGAGAGGCGGCCTCCGCTGCGCACATGCGATGGGTCGAGGACAAGGTCGAACTCAATGTCTACCCCTGTGAGTTCTGCGGTGGCTGGCACATGGGTCGGCCCTCTCGCTCTGGCTGAGCCCAGAGGCCTTCGGCCGCGTTGACCGTTCTCTCCTGGTGGCCTAGGGTCATCTCTTGATCGGACAGTGTGTCCGATTCCAGAGAGGGACCAGCTATGCCGGATAACGATCTCAACTTAATGAACCCACTGACGTACTCCGAGCGGGTCCCTCATGACTACTTCGCCCACATGCGCGCCACCGCGCCGGTCTCGTTGCGCCACGACGAAGGCTCCATTCCCTACTGGGCCGTCATGACTCATGGCGCATGTGTGCGGGTGAACCGTGAGTGGGAAGAGTTCTCATCGTTCCCGAAAACCTCGCTCATCACCGACATTGATGAAGAGCTCGTCGCCCAGCAGCAACTGATGATGCTGAATATGGATCCTCCCGACCACACGCGCTATCGCCGATTGGTGAATAAAGCCTTCACCCCCCGAATGATTCGAGACTTAGAAGCTCGACTCCACATCGTGACCGACGAGTTATTGAATCGAGTCTCCGAGCGCGGCACCGCCGACTTCGTCGTCGACATTGCCGCCGAGTTGCCCTTGATTGTGATTGCGGAACTCATGGGAGTCCCCTTCGAAGATCGCCACAAGATGTTCGACTGGTCCAACAAGATGATCGGAAGCGAAGACCCTGAGTACTTGGTCGACCCCACGCAAAGCGCAATCGCGGCGATGGAGCTCTATGCCTATGCCTCTGAGCTGTTTGCCGCCAAGCGCGCCGATCCACGCCAGGACTTGATGTCGGCCTTGACGCAAGTCAACGCAGACGGAGAGTCGCTGAGCGACCTCGAACTTGAGCTGTTCTTCCTTCTGTTGGCGGTTGCCGGAAACGAGACAACCAGAAATCTGATTGCTGGCGCGATGAATACCTTCTTTGAGTTCCCCGAGCAGTGGGAGCTCTTGAAATCAGATCGATCACTTCTGCCAGGCGCGGTTGAAGAGATGCTTCGTTTTGTCACTCCTGTCATGTGTTTCCGTCGCACGGCAATGACGGACGTCTCCCTTGAAGGGGCAGAGATCAAGAAAGGCGACAAAGTCGTCTTTTTCCACATTTCAGCGAATCGAGACGAGTCAGTCTTCGAAAACCCTGACGTCTTTGACATCACCCGAAATCCAAATCCTCACATGGCATTTGGCGGTGGAGGGCCACACTTCTGTCTAGGCGCGAATTTGGCCCGCATGGAGATCATGGTGATGTTTGAGCACCTCTTGGACCGCATGCCAGACATCACCCAAACGGGACCCGCTCAGCGACTCCAGAGCCCCTTCATCAGCGGCATCAAGCACATTCCTGTGTCGTTTACCCCACACGCTCCTGTGGCTATCTAGAACGCGCACATGTCAACCTTGCCCGAGGGTGAAAGCACCGCAGACCTCCGCAGGGCTGAGATCGTCGCTCGCGCTCGAGAACTCTTCGGAGATCGCGGAACCACCGACGTCTCCATGGATGAGATCGCTCAGTTTGTTGGGGTGGCTCGCTCTACCCTCTACGTCTACTTCTCAAACCGATCTGACCTCATGGTCGCCTGCATCGAGGGCCTCTACACGCAGTTACAAGTCTCAATGGATGGCCATCCAAGTACTGCACCACTCGAGAGATTCGAACATCTGATCACTGGACTCCTTGAGGTTGTCGACGGTCAGCCAGCCTTCTTTCGCTTGGCCTTGACGACCCAAGGTTCTCTTGGCACAACCGCTGCTGCGGTGGACGTGGAGCTCGGAATCATTGGTGCGGAAGTCGCCAATCAGCTCACCGAGATTCTCGTCGACGGGCAAAAACACGGCCTCTGGAAGATCACCAATATTGAGCAAAGCGTCACGCTCTTGGGCCAACAGATCTACGGGGCGCTCCTCGTGCGAGCTTCACAACATGCGCCCCTCGACGCAGGTGAATCTGCTCGCCATCTCGTCGAATTTTGCTGTGGCGGCCTGGCTGCCTCACTGAGGGTCAATAACCAACCCTAAGCTCGCCGTCGCCTAGGCGATTGCGCCAGCATCTCTCAGAGTTTGAAGGCGCTCTGGGTCAACACCCCAGCTCAAGAGTCCTTCGTCGGTATCTGAACAGGGAAGCGACGCTCCCCTCGATATCGCCGAGGGAGTCGCGCTGAAGCGGGGGGCGGGGGCGGGTTGCATCACTCCATCGATTTCAACAAAGGTGGAGCGCTGTTCCATGTGAGGGTGGTGGAACGTCTCGATGGGAGAGAGCACTGGTGTGGCGCATGCATCAGTCCCATCAAAGATCTCGGTCCACTCATCACGCGTCTTTGTTTTGAATATTTCGGCAAACCGAACTTTGAGTCCTGGCCAGCCCGTCCGGTCCATCTGGTCGGGGAGCTCTTCTCCACTGAGGCCTAGGCCCTCGAGAAGCTCTGCATAAAATTTGCGCTCAATAGCCCCGACAGCGAAATACTTGTCGTCTTTTGTTTCGTAGACCTCATAGAAGTGTGCACCGGTATCCAACATGTTGACTCCTCGCTCCCACTCCCAGAGGCCGGCCACGTTGAAACCATAGGTCATCGTCATCATTGATGCTGCACCGTCGACCATGGATGCATCAACGACTTGGCCGCGCCCAGTCAATCGAGCCGAGAGCAGTGCCGAGACCACGCCGAATGCCAACATCATTCCCCCTCCGCCGAAATCCCCCACCAGGTTTAAGGGAAGAGTGGGGATCTCATCGCTTCGACCAATTGGCCAGAGAGCCCCAGCGATCGCGATGTAGTTAATGTCATGTCCTGCTCGCTGAGCCAATGGTCCTTCTTGACCCCAGCCCGTCATACGCCCATACACAATTTTCGGATTGACGGCCAGACAATCATCTGGTCCAAGTCCTAATCGCTCGGCAACACCAGGTCGATACCCTTCGATCACCACGTCGGCGTCCCCGATCAACTCAAGGGCGAGCGCAATGGCGTCCGGGTTCTTGAGATCAATACCAATGCTCGGGCGGGAACGGTTCAGCAACTCCCATTTCGGAGCCCCAGGCGGCATGGCAGCGCCTGGGCGATCGAGACGCAAGATATCGGCTCCCGCATCGGCCAAGAGCATGCAGGCGTAAGGAGAAGGCCCAATACCGGCCAATTCAATGACTTTTATTCCCTCAAGCGGTCCCGCCACAGTGCTCTCCCTCTCCTGGATGCCCCACTTCTCGGGCCAATGAACCGACGTGATCCAGTTCCGAGTGTAGCGACCGGTTCAACGCCTGGTCGTGCCATGCTTTATGACATGGCGTCATCCTCCCTTTTGCCAGACTCATTCCTCTTCGGCGTCGCCACTGCAGGATTCCAGATCGAAGGTGGCTACAACGGTCCTGCAGAGCCCGCCAATAATTGGGCCCCCTGGGAGAGCGAAGGTCGAGTAGAGCCGTCAGGGTCGGCGACACTGTTTTTTGAGAATTATGAGTCCCAACTCGACAGAGCCCAACAGATTGGTCTGACCTCATTTCGGCTTTCCCTTGAGTGGACCAGGATCGAGCCCACCCGCGGGGCGCGAGATGAGAATGCAGTTGCGACGTATCGAAAGATTCTCCAAGCCATTCGATCACGCAATATGGAGCCAGTCGTCACGCTTCACCACTTCACGCATCCCTCCTGGCTCGGCATCGAGCCATGGCGAGACAGTGCCAATGCTGCCCTTCTCGCAACGTGGATGGAGCACGCAGTAGAACTCTTTGGCGACCTCGTCACCAAGTGGGTCACGATCAACGAACCAAATATCTTGAGCGTGAACAGCTTTCTTACCGGACTGTTCCCTCCGGGTCGGCTTCTCGACACCAACGGGGTGGCCACCACCTTTGACACGCTCTTGGCGGCACACGTGCTGGGCTACAACGGCATCAAAGCCCTCCAGCCCGAAAGTGTCGTGACCACCAACCCCTACACGCTGTCAATCTACGAACTCGACCAGATCGCCACTGATCTGCTGGTCTCTCGAGAACACGGCATTGATGACGCTGATCTCGTGAGTTATCTCTTAGAACAACGACGTGCGCACTATTCGTTTCTCGGCGACGGTGGCCCCGGCAGGCGAGGAACACTTGAGCGATTCTTGCGCCGCATCGCCGCCTCACAGTTCCCAACTGCAGAATCACTCAAAGAGACCCGCAAGGTCCTCGCTCAAAGTAGCCACGACCGCCACCTTGACGTGATTGCCGTTGATCACTACGCCCCGATCGCTGCGAGTCATTTGGTGGTGCCGGGGCGCCAAAGTGCGGGAGGGCGCTGGTGGAACCCAGGTCGAGCTCTTTGGGACGATGAGCCTGATCCGGCGATGTTTCTCAAGGTCTTAGAAGAAGCCGGTCGCTATCAACGCCCCGTCTGGGTCTTAGAGAATGGGATGAGCAACCGAGTGCGGCGAGGGAGGAGCTATGGGCGCATGGATGGCATGCAGCGTCCTCGCTATCTCGCAGAACACCTTGGCGCTGTCGTGAGTGCCATTCGAAACGGCGTCGACGTCCAAGGCTTCTGGCATTGGACTTTGATCGATAACTACGAGTGGGGAAGCTATGAGCCACGCTTTGGTCTCTTCGGCATGGAGCGAGAGCGGGGCCTGCGTGTCACACAACACGACTCACTTGGCGACGACGCAGCTGGCGCCTTCCAGCGGATCATTGCTGGCCTCCATCAGGGCGATTCCTCGGTCATCGTTGAACCCTCGATGCATACGTGACACGAGAGGTATTTGCACCCGGTCGAGTGACCATTCTTGGTGACCACACCGATTATGCCGGAGGGTCCTCGTTGGCAATCGCTCTTGACCTTGGGACGACTGCCCGCTTTGAAGCCAGTGACGCAGGGGTTCTGAGCGTGACCTCTGAACAATCACCGAATCCTGTGGTTCTCCAAGCCCACGATCTCTCTGTGCCTCAGCACGACAGCTTTGCTCGCATGATCGCAGGTCTTGTTCTCGAGATGACGCAGTCTGGTCCATTCCCCTCTGGTGAACTTCATCTGCGCTCGAGCCTTCCTCTCGGAGCTGGTCTCTCGTCGAGTGCCTCGCTTCTGGTGGCGTGTGCGTTGGCGCTAGGAGTCGATCTCCCTCCGCTGGAGTTTGCCATGTTGGTGCAGCGCTGCGAGTCACATGCAGGACAAGAGGTCGGGCTCCTCGACCCCTTAAGCATTGTGCTCGGCCAAGCATCAACTGGGGTGCACTTCAACTTTGCCGATCTCTCGTGGTCACTCGCTCCTATCAATCACGCTGGAATATTTACGGTCGTCCACTCTGGAGTCACGCGTTCACTCGCCACAAGCGACTACGCCATCCGTCGCTCACAATGCCAAGACGCCGCCCAGTTGATTGGACCCCTTGGTTCGGCAACTCTCAGCGACGTCGCGACGATTGACAACACTATTCTTCGTCGCAGAGCACGCCACGTCGTCACAGAGACCCAACGGGTCAGCGCGTGCGCTGACGCGCTCGAGGGAGGCGACCTCACACTCGCTGGAGCACTCATGAACGAGAGCCATGCGTCGCTCCGAGACGACTTTGATGTGTCATGTCGAGAGGTCAACCAACTCGTTGATTCACTCAACTCACAACAGGGAGTTTATGGCGTTCGAATGACGGGCGCTGGTTTTGGAGGATGTGTCGTCGTGCTCAGCGATGAGGTTGACCTCGATCTCACTCCAGGGACGGCGTCATGGAGAGTGCGTCCCTCATCTGGTGCACGGGTCACCTCAAACAAGGTTTTTGGTGAGCCACGCTGATAACTTAAAGGCGCAGCACTATTGGCAATCGACGAAATGAGTGAGATGACGGAGAAAAAGTCAGCCAAAGCGCCGGAGTTCTCAAACTGGGGCCGCTGGGGTGAAAATGACGAACGAGGTGCTTTAAACCTCATCACCCCAGAAGTCGTCACCGCTGCATTGGCATCATCGACAACCGGCAAGGTCTATAACTTGGCAGTCCCAATCCAGCGACGCGGAAGTGCTCCGATCTTTGCCTTCCGCAATCCCCCACAGCGTCTGAGTGCACAGAGTCAAAGTGATGCCGGTTCCGATGCTCCCTTTGGCGCTCCCGAAGACTTGGGGTCGAACGAAGACGTGCTGATCTTGGATTCTCATGGGCTCACCCATATGGATGCCCTAGCGCACGTCTACATAGACGGCTCGATCTACAACGGATTTTCTATCCACGACATCACCACGAAACGAGGTGTTCCTCACTGCGGCATCGACAAAGTTGGCCAGATCGTCACGCGCGGAGTGCACTTGGATCTCCCTCGCCACCAAGGTGTCGATTGGCTCGAGCCTGGAACGGTGATCTCAAGCGCTGATCTTCAGGCCTGTGCCGATGCTCAAGGGGTGCGCGTTCGCTCTGGCGACATGGTGATGGTGCGAACTGGATTTTTAGAGTGGTGGAGGGATCAAGGTAAACCTTCCATGCCGGCCAGCCAGCCAGGACTCGGTCTTGATGCAGTTCACTTTTTCGCTGACAACGATGTTGCCGTGGTTGGATGTGACAACTCGGCGATTGAAGTAATGCCCTTTGACCAAGACGTCTTCTTAGGTGTCCACTTAGCGTTGCTTCGCGGTCTTGGTGTGCACTTAATAGAGCATATGAACCTCGCACAGCTCTCCGCAGACCAGGTAACGGAGTGCCTCATGGTTGTTGCGCCGCTCAATGTTCGAGGCGCTGCTGGCAGCCCTGTGAGCCCAATTGCGATTGCCTAGATAGGAATACATCTGCTCTCCTGTTCCTAGAGACTCCTTGCAGGGCTTCTCTCCTGAGCGTATAATTTGGGAAGAGAAAGGACTTTTATCATGAACACGTTTGCAACGAACCCACGGACTGGCAAAATCGCAGTGGCCTTCAGCGCCGTCGCCGTCTCGGCCCTCCTGCTCGGAGCCTGTGGCTCGAGCGGCAGTAGTTCATCGACGACGACCTCAATGTCTGGAAGTTCGTCTTCATCATCGTCTCAAACCACAACGGCAACTGCTTCTGCGATCCCAGATCCATGCACCCTGGTCACCAACGCTGATCTAACGACCCTCACGGGTAGCGCATTGGCTCTCAATCCACCGACGGATTCGGCCAACGTCCGCTCATGCACCTGGGGAAGTCTCACGAGCGACACTGGATTGGTCTCAGTGTTGATCTCAAAGTCCAATAGTTCTGGAACCGACATGGGTGACGTGCTCTACACGTCGTCTGGAGAAAAAGGAACAACGGTCACGGTCGCCAATGACGGGAAAATTGTAAGCCGGGGCATTATCGCCGGTGGTGGTGGCGCTGGGAAAACCGTAATTTTCCACAAGAGCGGTCTCACGGTGCTCGTTGCTGTGGTTGGGAACGACGTCAGTCAAGAGTCCCTGGTCAGCGCAGCACAAAATGTGGCAGCTGGCATCAAGTAACACCTTGGGGTGAGTGAACCGCTAGGTTCTCTCCGACAGACCGCCCGAGAACTTTGAGGTACTCATGATTGTGATTCGAGGAAGTATTCCAATTAATCCCACGATGAGAGATCGAGCTATTTCAGCCATGAGCGAAATGTCGATCGCCTCAGAAGCCGAAGCGGGGTGCGTGACCTACCGGTTCTCTTTCGACATCAGAGAGCCCGACACGGTTCTTCTCTTCGAAGAGTGGGAAAGCGAAGCGGCACTCGCCGCTCACTTTTCAGCTCCTCATATGGCGACGTTTCAGTCGGACTTAAAAGACGTCGTCCAGGGCGAACCGTCGGTGTTGCGCTACGAAGTCAGCAGCAAAGGCCCGCTGCATTAGCCCACCAGTGAAGAGAGCACTCCTCGTGCTGCGCCTGAATCAAGAGCCTGTGCTCCGAGAAGGATTCCTTCTTCGAGTGATGAAACTCGACCAGCGATCACTAATCCCGCCGCCGCATTCAGCAGGACGATGTCTCGAACTGCTCCAGATGCTCCCTCGAGCAAATCAATCAGCGCCCTGGCATTCACCGTTGCATCTCCTCCGAGCAATTCACCTTCGCCAGGCGACGTGAGGCTATAAGAAGCCGGGTTGATCTCAAAGCGGTTGTACTCGATCGTTCCATCGTCTTGGCCCACAACTTCGACAACGTCACTGAGGGCACTCGTCGAAAGCTCGTCGTAGCCATCTCGGGCGTGGACGACCCACGCTCTCTTCACACCGTTTTGCCCAAGAACGGTCGCCATGTTCTCAAGTGAATGTGGATCTGCCGTTCCAACTAGGAGATAGGGCGGCTGTGCGGGGTTGGCTAAGGGCCCGAGCACATTGAACGCTGTTCGAATCCCGAGGGCTTTTCGAACCGGCCCCACGAACCGCATGGCGGGATGGAACGCGGGGGCGAAACAGAAGCCAAAGTTTCTTTGAGCGATACTCTCGGCTACTTCTTCTGGGGAACACTCGATCTTGACCCCGAGCGCTTCAAGGACGTCGGCGGTTCCCACCTTGGATGATGCGGCCCGGTTGCCGTGCTTACAGACAGGCTGGCCCGCTCCGGCAATCACGAATGCGGCCATTGTCGAAATGTTCACAGAACCCTTGTCGTCACCACCGGTGCCCACAATGTCAAGCGCCTCGACGTCAAGGGTGACTCGAGTCGCGTGACCCAGCATGGAGCGCACCATGCCCGTGAGTTCGTCGGCGGTTTCGCCCTTGGCTCGAAGCGCGACAAGAATGCCCGCGACTTGGGCAGCGTCAACATCACCATCAAAGACAACATCCATCACTGCTTCTGCTTGTGACGTGGTCAGGTCTGATCCTTCACAGAGTGTGTTGAGCACTCCCGTCACCCCTCCCAATGATTCGAGAAGGGTGGACTCGCTCAGTCCCACCAGAGGTCGTGGCCTAAGAGCCCTCGAGCAATAAGTCCGAGCTGGACCTGTGAGGTGCCTTCCACGATTGTTAACTGCTTGGCATCTCGGTACCAAAGTTCAGTGGGGTGATCTTCCATGTAGCCCGCAGCTCCTAAGAGTTGCACGGCGATCCCTGAGGCCTTCACGCCAACTTCAGTGGCGTACATCTTGGCCATGGAGAGGTAGGGCACGTATTCCTTCGTAAATTTGCCCTGATCGGCCAACCATGCGGCTCGATAAGTCAAAAGACGTGCCGCTTCAATCTCAGTGGCGATCTCGGCCAACTTCCATTGAATGCCTTGGAAGTCAGCGATGGTCTTGCCAAAGGCGGCACGTTCTTTGACGTACTCGGTGGCGTACATGATGGCCCCTTCAGCCAAACCAATACCTCGTGCAGCAACGATTGGCCGCATGGCATTGAGGCCAAACATTGCCAAGCGGAATCCGCCAACTTCGCCGATCACGTTCTCTGGGCCCACACGGACGTTCTCAAGGAGCAGCTCGCCGGTGTCGACGCCTCGAACCCCCATCTTCTTGTCGGTCCTTGGCACGCTCAATCCTGGCGCATCTCGGTCAATCACAAAGCACGTAATAGAACCGTGATCTCGAGAGTTGGGGTCACCGGTCTTTGCAAAGACGACGTACCAGTCGGCTTGAACAACGCCGGACATCCAGCATTTGAGTCCATTCAAAATCCAGCCATCTTTTACGTCTGGATCAGGCGTGGCAACCGTGCGCATTCCGGCCACGTCACTTCCCGCTTGGGGTTCCGAGAGACCGAAGGCGCAGCGCTGTGTTCCTTGCGCGATGCCCGGCAAGTAGCGAAGTTTCTGTTCTTCGGAGCCAGCGATCATGATCGGCCCGGTCGGGAGTCGGGTCAGCAACAACATCAATCCTGTGACGTTGGAGTATTTGGTCACCTCTTCAATGGCGATCGTCAGACCTAAGATCCCTGCTCCCGCTCCTTCGTATTCCTCAGGGATACAGAGCCCTAAAAGTCCCGCTGCCTGGAAGGCATCAAAGATGTCTTGGGGATACTCACCGGTTGAGTCGATCTCTCGAGCTCGCGGCTTGATTTTGTCTTGCGACAAGCGTCGAACACTCGCTTGGAGAGCGACGAGTTCATCTGGGAGGTCAAAATCCATAGCCCTAACCTAGCCTGAGCCCTTTTCGAGCTCGCTCAGAGACGCGCTTAGGCGGTTTTGCGTCGTTGACGCAAGATCCGGCGTCGCTCACGCTCGGTGGTGCCACCCCAGATGCCTTCACGCTCTCGCAGTGAAAGAGCGTGCTCGAGACACATGGTCTGAACTGGGCAGACTGCACAGATGGCCTTGGCCTCTTCTGCATCTGCATCATCTTCACTTGAGGGATAAAAGACATCAGAGTCAATCCCGGTACAGGCTGATCGCTTACGCCACGTGGGGTTCATTGTTTCTTTCCTTGCGCCGACAATTGGGGGGGGGTTCCTCCATCTCGAAATGGCCCTGAATTTCCAGGATTCCGATCCGGTGGAGTAGATATTCTCCCACGTCAGAGGGGTATCTGTAAAGAGCAATCTGGAAAAACTTGACCGGAGACTGTGGCAGGCTTGGCCGATGCCCCGTTTTGACCGCTCTTCTTCCCTAGAAGCCCTCAAGAGCAAGACGTTTGACCTCCTCATTATTGGAGGCGGAATGACCGGAACTGGGGTCGCCGTTGATGCCGTCACCCGAGGTCTCAGCGTGGCGTTGATTGAAAAGGACGACTTCGCCTCAGGCACCTCATCAAAATCTTCCAAAATGGTCCATGGGGGCCTGCGTTATCTCCAACAACGAGAGTTTGGCCTGGTCTACGAAAACCTCCATGAACGCCAACGTCTTCTCACGAATGCTCCCCATCTGATCTCGCCACTCCCCTTCCTTATCCCTCTCTTTGGAAAAGACGGCGTCGTCTCCAAGGCAGTGGCCCGCTCGTATCGCACTGCGCTCGTCCTCTACGACGCCACTGGTGGCGTTCGCATCGGCAAGCGCCACAAAGAGATCACTCGAGACGAAGTTGTCGCTCACTTTCCGAGCCTGAACGTCTCACACCTCGTCGCTGGCTTCTTGTACTACGACGCTCGAGGCGATGACGCCCGAGTTGCGCTCACACTTGCTCGCACGGCAGCTGATCACGGGGCAGTGGTGGCGAACTACATCAAAGCCTCTGGGTTCCTTCACGACAGCACGGGCCGCGTCACTGGTGCGACGGTCACTCCTAATGCACCAGGCGAGAAGGGCGCTCCCTTCGACGTGAACGCCCGTGTCGTGGTCAATGCAGCGGGAGTCTTTGCGGACGAGGTCTCATGGCTCGAAGAGGGAGTGGTCGCGGAGACCATCACTCCTGCCAAAGGGGTCCACCTCTCCGTTCGAGCTGACCGGCTCCCCTGTGACATCGCCGCGGTGATTCCTGTTCCAAAAGACAAGCGAAGCATCTTTGTCGTGCCCTGGGAGGACAGCCCCTACGTGTATCTCGGTACGACGGATACAGCCTACGAAGGATCACTCGATGATCCTCGCTGTAACGCAGACGACGTCGCCTACATCTTGAATGCCGTCAACGCATTGACTTCAGCGGAACTCACCGTTGACGACGTCACCGGCGTCTGGGCGGGACTTCGCCCACTGATCAAAGCACAAGCGGGAAAGAAGGTCTCAGCGCGTACCGCTGACCTGTCTCGCCGCCATAAAGTCGAGACCTCTCCAGAAGGAGTGGTGCTCATTACGGGTGGCAAATGGACGACCTATCGCCAGATGGCAGAGGACGCGATGGATGAAGTCGCCGAGCAACTCCCCGGCGTTGGCAAGTGCGCTACTCGCTCACTGGCTCTACACGGATCTCCCGGCAAGAAGAAAATTACTCTCGCAGGGCTACGCCCCGAGATCTCCGCGTACCTCGTTCACCGCTATGGCACTGACGCGTCCGACGTTGCCACTCTCATCGCCGACGACCCCTCCTTGGGTGAACCACTGATCTCATCGCTCCCGCTCCTTGGCGTCGACGCGATCTACGCCGTTCGCTGCGAGATGGCGCTCACGTTAAGCGATATCTTGAGCCGGAGAACTCGCTCCCAGCTCCAAAATTCGCGCGCTGCCCGAGAGATCGCTCACAAAGTTGCAGAACTTGTTGCTCACGAACTCGGTTGGAAGAAAACTCGGAAAGAAAAAGAGATCAAAGCATTCGTTTCACTCATTGACGATGAACTCGCTTCTGCAGGACTTCCTGAAACGGTCCGCTCCGACAAGATCAGCGTATGACGAATCCAACGCAAGCATCAGAGCTCAACCGGAACAAGCCCGTCACGTCGCGTTTCGAAACACTCGCGAGCGTCATCACCCCGCAGATTCTCGAAGAGTTCATCGCGCTCGGTATCGATGTCGACGTGGCGACAGAATCTCGAGAGGATGCGTCTCGAGACTGGTGGCCGCTTTCGATTGGGTGGGCCGCCAACGGCCAAGTACCCGCACTCGCCGAGGTGGTCCTTCGCCCGACGTCGACAACACAGGTCTCTGAGATTCTTTCGCTGTGCTCGGCCCAAGAGATTCCCGTCACGCCAGCCGCTGGGCGCAGTGGGGTTTGTGGTGGCTCCGTGCCTCTTCATGGTGGCGTGGTGCTTGATCTCACTGGGCTGAATCGCATTCTGAGTGTGGACGAGCACTCCATGACCTTGCATGTCGAAGCGGGCGTCTTTGGGCCCGAGCTCGAAGCTCATCTTCGCGCCACCGGTCCGGGCTACACCTTGGGACACTGGCCCCAGTCCTTTGATCTCTCAACGGTGGGTGGCTGGTTGGCATGTCGAGGAGCTGGTCAGTATTCGAACCGCTACGGCAAAATCGAAGACATGGTTCGAGGCCTCAGCGTCGTTCTGGCTGACGGTTCAATTATTTCGACGGATGGGCATGGTCCTCGTTCTGCGACAGGACCAAATCTCACTCAGATGTTTGTGGGCTCCGAGGGAACCTTGGGCGTCATTACTGAGGCCACCTTCGCCATCACCGCGCTTCCCACAGGAGAAGGACGAGGAGCATGGTCATTTCCCTCCTTCGAACAAGGAATGGACGTCTGTCGACGGATCCTGCGGCGAGGAGCAACACCTGCGGTGCTGCGTCTCTACGACGTCACCGAATCCAAGCGGAACTTTGACATCGACGCCAACGTCTTGATCGTCCTCGACGAAGCAGACCCCCTGATTGTGGCGGCCACGATGGAGATCGTCACGCAAGAAGTCGGGGCTGCCACCGTCGAAGATAGTGGACTCGTCGAGAAGTGGCTGGGTCACCGAAACGACGTCAGCGCACTTCGCCCCCTCTGGGAAAACAAGATCGTCGTTGACACGATTGAAATCTCTGGGCCGTGGAGTGTCCTTGACGATCTTCGCGTCGAGGTGGTTGAGGCACTGAATGACACTGAAGGAACCATGGTGTCCTCGGTTCACCAAAGCCACGCCTATAGCGATGGTGCATGTCTCTACTTCACCTTTGCGGGCAAAGCCTCAGAGAAGAACGCCGACGGCACCTTGGGAGACCTCACGAAAGAAGAGGCGTACTACCGCGCGTGTTGGGACAGAGTCACAATGGTTGTGGCGTCCTATGGCGCAGCAATTAGTCATCATCACGGCATCGGCATGAATCGAGGTCGGTTCCTCGCTGACGCACTGGGCTCATCATTCCCCGTGCTCGAAGCAATCAAAGGCACCCTTGATCCCCATGGGATTTTGAATCCCGGAAAGCTCGGTCTTGGAGGGGGCGGGCCCTGGTGAGCCACGGCCAGATTCTCGTCGTTGACGTCGGGACCTCGTCGGTGCGCTCAAGCATCGTCACTGGTGACGGCAACGTCAGCCACGTCAGCCAAGTCCCCGTTCTTCCCTCGAGTCCCGAGGCGGGCATGGTCGAGGTCGACGCCCGCCTGATTCGAGACGCCGTTCTCGAGACCGCCCGGACTACCCTCAGCGCCGTCAGCGGCGTCGACGCAGTTGGCATTGCCAATCAACGCGCCACCACGGTGGTGTGGGACGCCACGACCGGAGAGCCCATCGGCCCCGCCATTGGATGGCAAGACTTGCGCACCGTCGTCAACTGTCTCGTCCTCCAAGGCGAAGGTCTGCGTCTTGCCCCGAATGCGTCAGCAACCAAACTCCAGTGGCTTCTCGATACCTTTGATCCCGAACGAGTTCGTGCAGCGTCTCTACGCTTCGGCACCATCGATTCCTGGGTGGCCTGGACCCTTTCGAATGGTGAGATTCACGTCACCGACGCCACCAACGCAGCGGTCACCGGCCTGTTTGATCTTGAATCTGGTTGGGATGCTCGCACCTTAGAGATTCTTAATATTCCGAGCCCGATGATGCCTCGCATCGTTGACTCTTCTGGCGTTGTCGGTCTGGCCTCTGCTCTTGAAGGGTCGCCTCCGATTGCTGGAATCGTTGGAGATCAACAGGCTTCACTGATCGGCCAGAGTTGCGTCGCACCTGGCCACGCCAAGATCACGTTTGGGACCGGCGGGATGCTGAACGTTGTCACAGGATCGACCCCTCCGCAGTCAGCCGAGCGAAGCGAGGCGGGAACATTCCCAATTGTGGCGTGGAAACGCAACGGCGTGACGACGTGGGGGGCCGAGGCCATCATGTTGTCCGCTGGCTCATGTGTTGAGTGGCTCAGAGATGATCTCGGTATCTTGGCCTCTGCTCAAGAGTCTGAACAAGTCGCAGGGGCCTGCGAGACAAGTGACGGCGTCGTCTTTGTGCCTGCACTGCTTGGGCTTGGAACCCCGACATGGGACTTTGGTGCTCGCGGGCTCCTCTTGGGTATCACCCGAGGAACCGGACGCCCCGAGATCACGCGTGCTGTTCTCGAGGGTATCGCCCAACGAGGTCGTGATCTCGTTGATGCTGCGGAGTCTGATCTCGGCCAAGAGTTGGGCGCTTTGCGTATCGATGGCGGGATGAGCGCGAACACGGTGTTCACTTCGGCCTTGGCCAATGCCGTGGGTCGAGAGATTGAACTCTCTCCCGTTCTTGAAGCGACCACTTTGGGTGCGGGGTACTTAGCCGGACTCGCAACGGGTCTGTGGGCTGACGAGTCAGAGATTGCCGCTCTGTGGAAACCTCGATCGGTGGTATCCCCGAGCGACGACGACACCGCTAGGGCGAGTGCTCGAGAGCGATTCTTAGAGGCGCGCTCTCGAAGCGAAAAAACAATCCCAGATCTCTCCGGTGTCTCTTTTTAGCCGTCTCAGGCAGCGAAACCGACTGTGTGATTTCTAACCACCCAGCGTGGGGCTATCCGCACTAGCCTCATGCGTAACCCGAGGAGGATATCTCGGTTCAAAGAAGGAATATTTCCATGATGAGTCGTCAATCTTTTCGTCGCTCGCCTAGTCGTGCAATCTTGATCACTGGTGTGTTGACCGTGGTCTCCTTGGGAGCCGCTGCGTGTGGCTCCAGTAGTTCGTCGAGTACGACGACAACCAAAGCAACGAGCGCGACGACAACGACGATGGCGGCGCCAACGACGACTGCAGCAGCCGCTCCAACCACGACACTTCCGTGCACCCCATCGAGTCAACAGACCAACTCGGGTCCTCCCGCAACGCAGTGTCTCAATGAGTACTTCAACTCCCCGAGCAAGAACATCGGTTGCCAGATCCGTTCACAAGCCGTTTACTGCCAGTCCATCAATCAGCCCAACAGCGTGACCTTGGCCGCGGACGGAACCGTCAAGCCCTGCAGCGGTCAAAACTGTCTTGGCAACGGGCCAACCGGAGTGCAAATACTCGCCTATGGATCTTCCGTCACGAACTTTGGCTTTACCTGTAAATCAGCGACCACGGGTGTGACGTGCACGGTGGCGAGTGGAAAAGGCTTCATGATCAATGACGCCACCGTCACCACGCTGAGCTAGCGAGTCGGGCGCTCAAGAGGACGCTGACGACTCAAGGGGCTCGAGATCAGTCTCTGAAGTTTAGAGAGCGATGTCTTTAGCGTCGTCCATGGTGCCACCAGTTGCCAACAGGCCTCTGAACGCCATGAGTTGTCGCGGCTTCGAGACGCCAAGCACCCCAGTGATAAATCCATCTTGATGAAATAAGGCCAAGAACCTTCCTTCTTCATCTCGAGGTAGCGCCAGCACGACGTCATCGCTGGCGCCGGGGTGGCCCAAGACCTGTATCTTTTTTCCCCATTGATCAGACCAAAAATAGGGCACCGCCGCAAAGGTCTCGGCGTCACTCGGTCCCGCCAGGAGTGACTTTGCAGCATGGACGCCGTGATCAACTGCCATTTGCCAATGTTCGATGCGGACGAGTTCATTATGTCCCGCGTCACTCCAGTGAAAGCGGGCAACGTCGCCAATCGCTACAACACCAGGTCCAGCGAACAGGTGACGATCGGTGACCACACCGTTTTCAAGAGTGAGTCCTGAACCTTCAAGCCACTGTGTTGACGGGGTCACTCCAATACCAACCACAATCAAGTCGGCGGGGATGGATTCGTTTCCTTCGAGCCCTACCCATCCGGCCAGTGCTCCATCTCTCGGACCTTCGATGCCAGTGACCGTCACGCCAGTTCGCAGCGTGGCGCCAGAGTTCTCAATCATCTCAACCAAGAAGCTGGCCACGTGCTCCCCCACGATCGGCAAGAGTGGCACGGAGAGCCCTTCAAGAATGGTGACCTTGTGCCCGGCTGCCACTGCCGCAGTGGCTACTTCTTGACCGATAAATCCCGCACCAACGAGAACAACCCGACTTTCGGGAGCTAACGCCTCGAGGGCGGAACGAAGACCCAGTGCGTCATCCCAGGTTCGAAGGCCATGAACGCCCGGCAAGGATTCAGTGCCAGGCAAGCGACGAAGTGCCGCTCCAGTAGCGATCACGACCGCATCGGCATCAATTGTCGAGTCGTCGGCCAATGTCACCCGTCGACTCTGCGCGTCAAGTGACGTGGCGCGAACTCCAAGACGAGTGGTGATGTTGAGTTCGTTCATCTTGTCGTGATCGGCTAAGACGACTCGGTCGAGTTCCCATGCGCCACTCAAGACTTGTTTTGAAAGCGGTGGTCGATCGTAGGGAACGTGGGTTTCTTCCCCCACAAGCGTGATCCTTCCTGCAAAACCTTCTCTTCGAAGCGTTTCCGCACAGCGGATCCCCGCCAGAGACGCTCCGACAATGGTGACAGAACCTTGGCGGTCAAGGGCCGTACTCATCCGAAAATCGCCAGCCACTCTTGCGGGCTCCGTGGGGCTAACACCCAGTTCTCTTTTCGAGTTTGGCCCATTGATTGACTCGACTCGGCGGAGTACAGGTGCCCTGGAAACAAGACCGTGTCATCTGGAACGTTGGAAAGTCGCTTGGTGAGTGTTTCGTACATCTCGCCTGGATCTGATCCTGGCAAGTCTGTGCGCCCACAACCTTCGAGAAAGAGTGTGTCACCGGCCAAGAGATGCCCTTCAGTCAAGAAGCACTGACTTCCAGGAGTATGCCCAGGTGTGTGGACAAGCTCAACTTCGATCTCACCAACCTTGATGACGTCTCCTGAGTCGTGTGCTCGCAACGATGACGTCACACCGGTGGTTCGCTCGATCCACGGCACCTCATGAGAGTTCACGTGGATCGGGATATCCACTCGCTCTAACAACGCAGCGATTCCTTCAATCGGATAACCCCCGAGGTCACCGCCAATATGGTCAGCGTGATAGTGCGAGGCAAGGACTCCGACGGGCACCATGTCGTCTTCTGCGAGCAGACCCATGAGTTCGTCGATGCCGTAGGCCGGATCAACGAGAAGAGCTTCACCGGTGACTCGATCCCCAATGGCATAGGCAAAGTTCACCATTTGTCGCGCCACTGGGTCGCTGTGGGCAAAGTCTCTGCCCGAGAGAAGTTGGCGAAAATAAAACCGGTCTGCCATCTCGTCAGTCATCCAAGATCTCCCCAGTTTCTGGATCAATCAATGTGTCAGCGTTTTCTGCCACCGCAGCGAGGCGAGGTGCTAGCTCATCGACCTGCATCTTCGTGGCGGTGAGTCGCTTCTCAAGTTCGTCAACGAGCACCGTCGCTCGTTCAAGGCGAGTCACGAGTTGGTCTACGTCCACCTCTGATCCTTCAAAGAAGGCAACGATCTCGTCGAGTTCAGCTGACGCCTGGGCGTACGACATGGCTCCTGGATCTTGATGCTCTGACTTCGCCATGGCTACTCCTTTGAAGGTTCTTTACTTCGAACTTGCGAGTTCAGCACGCCATCGACGAGCCGAGTACTGATCATTACACCTTCTCCAACATCGTCGAGAGAACGGATGATCTCTCCACGTTCATTGAGCGTCAACGACCAGCCTCGCTCAAGGGTTCGTACCGGGTCGTAGGCCGAAAGCAGCCTGTGCTGCGCATCAAGCCTGGCCTGGGCTGCCCTTGTGGCGTTCGCAATACTCGGCGCCAGCCGGGCGGCTCTTCCACTGAGGTGTTCGAAGGAGCGTCGAAGTGCGAGCCGAGGCGAGGAGCTGAGCCGCTGTCGTTGATGAAGGATCTCGCTTCGATAGTGGCGTAGATGACCACGAGCTGAGCCCACAAGCTGTCCTCGCAGCGTCGAATAGGCCAACTCTCGACGCTGGCAGACTTCGCGAGATGTCGTGGCGATGATCCCAGCTGCAGTCGCCACTTCCCCCCAATAGAGGCCCACTCGCTCTGCAATTGCGGCGCCACACGCAGTGGGCGTGATGAAACGAGCATTTGAAACTACGTCGGCCACTGACTCATCGCCCGTATGGCCGATCCCAGTCCAAATAGGAATTCGACAGCTCGCTATCGCTCGAGCAATCTCTGGAGAGTCAAAAGCGACGAGATCGCCTTTTGAACCGCCACCTCTCACCAGGCAGATCACGTCAATCTCTTCGTCGTGAAGTGTGGCAATCGCCTGGGCCACTTCGCGTGGCGCGTTCTGTCCTTGAACGGTTGCTTTGACGACAGTGACGACAAATGAAAAACCAGATCTCTCTAACTGACCGAGAAAATCATTAAAACCTTCAGTATTCGGGCTCCCCACAAGACCAACTCGAAGTGGGACCAGTGGCACGTCGAGTTGTCGTTGAGCGTCGAAGAGGCCTTCTTTTTGAAGCGCCTCTATCAAGGCTGCACGATCAAGCGCCATCTTGCCGAGCAACGCCGTGACGTCAATGTCAGCGAGAATGAAACCTACTTCGGCTCTCACTCGATAAAAGTCGAGACTGCCACGCAAGACCACCGTCATGCCTGCTTCCAAAAATATCCCTTGCGCCCTCAGGTCCGCTTTGAGCGAACCCCATTTCGAGCGCCAGCACTTGACCTTGAGAGTTGGCGGTTGGCGCTCCCCTTGGGCCTCAGGGTCAACGAGATCGATGTAACAATGGCCGCTCGAATCAGAGATCTTTTGGATCTCTCCTCGCACCCAGAGTTCTCGAGACGCGGGAAACGTTGCCTTGAGGACCGCATCGACTTCGTTGTAGAGCTCGCTGATGGTAATGGGAACACGTTCCATCACGAACTGTTGGTCGTCCCTGCTCATCTCCTCAGCGTAGTGAGTTCAAGATACCCCAGGGCCCGATGAATCCTCTCGTTCAATGAAGCGGATTAGCGGCGAGATGCCCACATGGGGAAGGCCCAAATATTGTATTCGACAAGGTTGCCATCACCTTGTAGGACAAGGGCCGAGGGCGGGTACGCCCCCATTGACCATGTTGCCCAGAGCGCTACTCGAGTTGGCGAGTACACCACGATATTTCCATCGCTCTGGAATATCAACGACGAGCCAGGATGACCAGACGTTCCCGACGACCAGACTGCTCCACCTCCGCTATAGATCACGAAGTTACCGTCACCTTGCATGATCGCCATGTAGGCCCCGTTGCTTGAGAACATTGCTTGGCCCGGGGCGAGCTGGGCCCCCGGCCCAATTGCAGTTCGTGCTTCGGGAGGCACAGCGAATGCAGGCTCGCTCAACGGTCCAGTGAATGAACTCCAAACCGGTTGTGCCATTGAGTTGTATCCGACAAAGTTTCCGTCATTTTGCAACACGAGTAGGCCGGCGTGTGAACTTCTTGACCAAGAGGCCCACACGGCTTTCCACGAACTCGTATACATGACAATGTTGCCGTCTCCCTGGAACACCACGAGCACGCCACCTTTCCCAGAAGTGCCTGTGTTCCATCGCGCTCCTCCTGGTCCATAGGTAACCAAGTTCCCGTCACTCTGCATCACCGTGGCAAAACGACCATCGGGTGAGGTGACTTCTTGATTGATTGCCAGACTCTGTCCCACACCAAGGGACGAGAATTGATCCGTTGTCACAAACAGGCTCGCCATCACGCCAGCCCCTTCGGACGATGATGAGGAAAGCGTCACTTGATACCTGGTTCCCGGCGACAATCCACGCACGACGCACGAGGTCGATGCAGTGATGCAAAAACTTCCTCCGGGCGATGCCGTTACTCGATACGAAAGGACAGGGCTTCCCAACGACGGGGGATTCCAGAACACAGAAATCTGGTTTGCGGTTGTGCTTGCCCGCACATTTAACGGAACGGATGGTGGTCCAGGATTGAACGGTACTTGGACTGTCATTGAAAATGAGACAGTGACGCTTGCTCCAGAGGCGTCACTCACACTCACGCCTACTGTTGAACTCCCAGACGTGGTCGGTGTCCCAGAGATCAGGCCGCTTGATGCTCCAATAGAGAGCCCGTTTGGGAGTCCCGTCGCAGCGTAAGCCATCTGGACTCCACCATTGTCACTGGCAGAGATTTGAAGTGAAAATGGAGTTTGAATGAGGACATTTTGAATTGGTGGAGTTATCACGGCAATGGCATTTCTGACCGTGATCGTGAATGTTGCGTTCGCCGTGATTCCCGTGTCATCGGTCACCGAAAGCGCTATGGGGTAGACCCCGCTCGCTGTCGGAGTCCCGGAGATCAAACCGCTAGCAAAGTCAAGAGTGAGTCCTGAGGGAAGGCCGGTCGATCGATAGGTTATCGGAGAACTTCCAGAGTCAGTTGCGCTGAGTTGGAGGCGAAATGGAGTTTGCACCGTGGCACTTTGACCAGGTGGTGTCGTGAGCGAAATCACATTTTGATTCGAAAATGACGCACCAGTCACCGCACACGACATTGAGAGGTTTGACCACGTGGACTGCAATGCAAAGCTTCCGGTGGAAAGTGCAATATTTTGAGCGCCCGTGGCACCACCCACACCTACCCACGAGCATTTATCCCCATTCTCTTCATATGAGCTATCAACCCAACCGCCAACAGGGAGCTGATCGGTGATTGTTTCTGCGTACTCGTGGCTTGCCACCATCGTCAGTCCATCTAACTGCCCAGTGAACGAACCATTGACGTAGCCTGATCCACACGAAGCGCCCATGTCGGGGATATAGGGAAGATTCGTAAAGGCAATTGGACCATACCCATAGGTATTCGTGTCGGAGTGCCACGCGCAGAACCCTGCACCTGCATTGAATCCATCTGGATGCGTCCCGGAAGGTGAAACGATCACGTACTGAGCGTTGCGGTTCGCCAAAGGCGTGGTGTTGCCAAAGTGGCCTGCGGCGGTCACCGCTTCAAGCAGCAGACTAAATCCCGTGGCATTTGAAGGTGCCGTCGTTGAGTTGTCGTACCATACGCCTGCCAAAGCTCCACCAGCGGGATAGCCGACATGTGACCCGTTTGAAACGGGGCATGATGCTGAGCCAGTCGGAACAAGTTCGCAGTACTGGGTCATCACGTTGGACCAAGTCTCGTTATTCGTACCAAAGCCCTTCAACATCGCTTGAAGCTTTGGTGCAACTCCCTTGGCGTCGCCGCTGAAGGCGGCGTTGCCCTCTGCATTTGTCGACTGAGCTCCCCACTGCGATCCCCAGAACACGACGTAGACTTTTGGGGGTCCCGTGGTGACACCTATGCCCAGGTTTCCGCCTTGATACGTCAGTGGTTGAGGTGACGCCGCCGTTGCGGCGCCAGCATTCTGAGCACTGCTGTTTCGAACTCCGTTGTTCCACGCCTCTTTCGTCGGGAAGATGATTTTTGCCTTCGCTGATTTCTGCACCTCCCCGGCAGGAATAATTTTTTGAATCTCCGTTTTGGACATCGACGACGAACTCGTGTTGCCCTGTGAAAGCGTGGTGGGGGTCGTCGATGATGACGAGGAGTTGCTCGCAGTTGAGGGGGACGTTGCACTTTCGTGCGAAGGAGCCCCTCTCGTTGCGAGAAGTGGAACGGTAATAGCGAGGGCCACAATAACCAAGAGAACGAGTCCTAGAAGATGATGTCGTCTTCGGGGCTCCGTCGCCTTCATATTGCAATCTCCCGGGTCCTCTGCGTCCCGTCGACTCGACTTCGAGGGGAATGCTCTTTCACATTCTACCCTCAGAGAGAGGTCCCCTCTGGTTCCAGCTCTTTAGAAAATTCTTATATTCACTAGCGACATAGGCCGAAGATATTCACTGGCAACGTAGTTCGAATAGGGAAAATCTGGTCTGTCGTTCAATGTCATTGAGCAGATGGCAGACTAGAAGCGGTGGTGAGTCGGCTGGGTAGTCGCGGCATGGGCAACTATGTCGAGGAAAGTCGGAGCTCCAAAAGGCAGAGTGCTCGTTAACGGCGAGTCAGGGCGACCTGCAGGATTAGTGCCACAGAAAAGAAACCGCCGATGGCCGGGAAACTGGAACAGGTAAGGGTGAAAGGGTGCGGTAAGAGCGCACCAGCATTTGGGGTGACCCAGGTGGCTTGGTAAACCCCACTCGGAGCAAGGTCAAACCGTGGGACATGGGCAGCCTGTCCGTCCAGGAAACTGGACAGTCCCCAGGTGGACCGCTGAGATGGATGACTACACAACCCCTATTCCCAGGGGTGGACAGAACTCCGCTTACAGGTCGGCTCACCACCACTTCGACCGAGCACACTTACCCGTCTCTGGGGTAACTTACAAATATGACCGATCAAGACGACATCAGAAAAGCAGCAGTCAGCCGATTAAAGGCGCAGTCTGCGTTCTGGCGGCTCCTTATTACCTTCGCCATTCTCTGGGTCGTCATGATTGTCATTTGGGCACTGGGAAGCCCACGCGGATTCTTCTGGCCGGCCTGGGTCATCTTTGGAACTGGCATCGCATTGGCGTTCACTGGAATTAATGCATTTGGGCCACGGAACAAGGGCATCAGTCAGGCCAAAATCGACGAAGAGATGAAGAAGTTCGACTCAGATTCATAGATCTTCTCGCTTCTCATGCGTTGCCTAGCATGAGAGCACGATGGCCAGAGAGATTCCCACCCCTCCCCTGCTCAACGCGTACGCGACGCAACGTTGCGAAGTTCGCCTCCAGAACTCTTTTGACAACGACTTCGATGACCTTGTTCGCCCAGAACACTCCGACGCGACCCAACGCCGAATCGATGCTGGAAAAAATCATGAGGCCCAGATCATTGCGTCGATGGCGGCGTCCCTTGGCGACGAACTCGTCATCATCGCTGACTCGAATCGACTCGATGCCCAAGCAGCAACCCTCGATGCCATCGCCAGTGAGATCCCTGTCATTGCCCAAGCGTGGCTCCCGGCTGATACGACGGGTCGAAGAATCGGAAGACCTGATCTCCTGGTGCGAGGAAACGATGGGTACCTCCCAGTCGAGATCAAACTTCATCTCTTAGCTACGGAGGGCAACGCCTCCTTGGAGTCGTCCACTCTCGACAAACCGTTTGCCCAAGAATCGTTCAGCGTTCCCAATCAAAAGTTCCGCAAAGGTGGACTGTGGTTTACCGACTCTCTGCAACTCGCTCACTATTTTCGGATGCTCGAGGCTGTCGGAGCCGCTGTGAGCGACGGCTTTCTTGGCGGCATCATCGACGGTTCAGAGACCTTGTGGTGGATCGATCTTGATCTCACGCACGGACGGACTCATCAGCGTCCCCTTGATGCGTACGATGAGACCTTCGCTCAAAGAATCTCCATCGTCGACGCAACTGTGCAGCGCAATATTGATCGAAGTCTTCCGAGGGCGCGTGATCCCTGGTGGCACAAAGAGTGCGAAGGATGTCCCTACGAAGATGTCTGTTTTGAAGAACTCAATGCCAGAGACGACGTCAGTCTCGTTCGCTGGTCAACCACCGATGCCTTAGAGAAACTGCGAGGAGTTGGCGTGATGACTCGCCAACAACTGGCGGGACTTGATCTGGTCATCGTTGATCTCGGTGCGAGATTGTCAGATACCTCCATGCCACTCCCCCAGGTTGTGGAGCGAGCCAGACTCGCAGCGCCCTCCGAGGAACTCGCCGACGTTGTGGGACAGCGCTTGGGTGTTCGTCGCCATCTTGCCTCATCTGGCTTCGTTCTCGTTGAGGATCTTTTGGGCCGCGATCAGCTCACGCTGTCTGTCGCTGGCACGGTGAGAGATCTTGGTCGATCAGTCCGAAGGGCACGAGCAGGAGTTGCCGGAGGCGTGGCGTTATCGATTGAGCCAGATCAGATCACCGCCAAACGGGCCGACGTTGAAGTGGACATCGATATGGAGAGTTACGAACACGCAACGTACCTGTGGGGGGCGTTGGTCAGTGTGAACTGTGAAGCTGAAGGAATTACCGAAGGTTACGTCCCCTTCGTCACGTTTGAGCCACTCAGCGATGAGCGAGAAGCCGAACTCTTTGGCGAGTTTTGGACGTGGCTCATGGATCTTCGCAAGCGTGTCGTGGCACAGGGTCTCAGTTTTCGAAGTTATTGCTTTTGGCACCCCGCTGAAGAAGGTCAAATGCGCAGGGCTGTGGCGACCGGTGGGCCGGGCCTACCTCGAGAACGGGATTTGAAAGCATTCTTTGGAAGCGGGCAGTGGATCGATCTCCACCAACTCTGCAAAGAGCAACTCGTTACTGAGGGACCTCTGGGTCTGAAGGCAATGGCAACCATTGCCGGCTTCTCGTGGCGTGACGACGATCCGAGTGGAGAGGCGTCGATTGGTTGGTACGAAGAAGCGATCTCCTCAACGCCTGGGGCAGCAAAGGAGAGGCTCTTGGCCTATAACGAAGATGACGTCGCCGCGACAAGAGCGCTTCGGACGTGGCTTGATGGTCCCGCTCGAGAACTTCCTCACGTCAACGATTCCTGGAATCGTCCATGAGTCAATTCACCCCAGTGCTCTGTGGTGTGGCACAAGTCTCAGGAGCGCAAGAGGCCATTGTCGCCATGCGAGATGCCCTTGGTGGTGCAGGTCTTGATGCAGGAGCACCCGAAATTCTTGAAAACCTCGATGCGATTCTGATTCCTCGTGGAACGTGGCTCTACGAAGACCCCGGCCGATACTTGGCCAACGAATTTGGATGTCACTCAGCGAAGACGGTGATTGGCGAAGTTGGTATCTCGCAACAAGGGCTGATTAACGAAGCTTTAGAGATGGTGCGAGAGGGTCGCGCTCGATCCGTCGCCATTGTTGGCGGCGAGTCGCGTCGATGGGGACGTGACCACGAGTTCCAAGAGATACTCGGCACGCCCGACCAAATCCTTGAACGGCCAATGAATTTCTTTGACGACGTTGAACTAGAAAAAGGCATCATCTTCCCGGCTGCTCGAAGTTACGCAATGATCGAACGGGCCTTCTCTCATGAGCGGGGCCTCACTGAGGCTGAGACTCTCCAAGAGATTTCTGCACTATGGCACTCGTTTAATGCTGTTGCTTCCTCCCAGGTCCACGCAGCCTTTGCTCAACCTCGCTCCCTTGACGACATCGCCACTGAGCGAGACGACAATCCTTTAATCTCAGCCCCGTATCGGCGCTGGCATGTCTCTCAGTGGACGGTCGATCAGGCCGCCGCCTTGCTTGTCACTTCTGAGGAGTTCGCCGATGAGCTGCAGATCGAACGAAGCCGTCTTGTCTACCCGCACGTTGCCATCGAATCTTCTCACTCGCTCGGTCTCGTCAGACGCGAAGCACTTGGCGCGTGGCCCGCGATGGGCCTCTTAGGGGACGCGGCGCGGCGCCACCTCGGACGGGATCTCAGCGACATCGAGCAGAGAGAGATTTACTCTTGTTTTCCCGCAGCGGTCAGAGTCCAGGCGTCTGAGCTCGGCCTGCCAGTGCAGCCTGTTCCCACACTGACTGGCGGGATGACTTTTTTTGGAGGCCCGTTTAATAGTTTTGTGCTGCACGCCACGGTGACAATGGCCGACGCACTTCGTGAATCACCGACATCTCTAGGCCTCGTTACAGGAGTCAGTGGATTGCTCACAAAACCCGCCTTGGCTGTCTGGTCCGCGTCGCCGCCTGCGAGAGACTCCTTAATCCATGATTATGCACCTGAAGCCGAAGCTGTCACTGGTTCGCTGGACGTTGAGCTGGCTCCTCAGGGTTCGTTCACAATTGAGTCCTCAACGGCCTTTCATGAAAATGGCCAACTCATCGCAGTACTCATCGGGAGGACACCTCAGAACAAACGGGTACTCATTCGTAGTGAAAATGAGTCCTTTGCCTCTGAGGTACTCGAACGCACGTTCATTGGAGAGACCATTTCCCTTTAGCAAGAACCTCGTACTCTGCTAGGTCGCTAACGTCTAGGCGTGAGCACATCCTTCTCTCCTCCTTCGCAACATGGCGATGAGGTAGCTCCTTCGATTGATCGTCGACTCCTTGGTGAACTCGGCGTTGGGCGACGAGCGCTCACAGTCAGCATCGCGCTCGGTGTCTTGATGAGCGCAACCGTGATCGCACAGGCGGTGCTCCTGGCCCACCTCATCGGCTGGGCTATGGCCACCGATGCTCAGGCTCTCCCCGTGGCGACGTTGTCGTGGCTGATCGCCGCCATGGTGGCGCGAGCCCTCCTCGGTGGTTTCAGTGAAGCGCTGAGCGCTCGAAGTGGTCGCCAGGTCACAGGCGTGCTCAGAGCGTCACTCTTCTCAGCCCTCTCTCGAGACCCTGACGTTGCGGGCAACGACGAGAAAACTGGTTCACTGACCCTCAGCGCCACTCGAGGCCTTCGCTCCCTCGAGCCATATTTCTCCCGCTACCTCCCAGCGATGGTGGTTGCGGTCATCACGCCACCACTGGCCATAGTTTTTCTCGCCGTCACTGATTGGCCTTCAGCTCTCGTAGCACTGGTACTTCTTGCCGTCGTTCCCTTTGCCATGGTTCGCTTTGGAAGAAAGGCGGCCCGTGAAAGTGATCGTCAGTGGCGGCGCATGGCGTCGCTCTCTGGACGTGTCCTTGAGATTCTGAGAGGACTCCCTACCCTTCGAGCTTTAGGCCAAGTCCACACAGGACGTCAAGAAATCGCCGAGGCGAGTGACGCCGCGAGCCGAAGCATTCAATCCACCCTTCGAGCGGCGATGCTCTCTTCTGCGGCCTTGGAGTTCTTAGCTGGTGTTGGCGTCGGACTCGTTGCGATGTTGGCGGGTTTTCGGCTGTTGAATGGATCGATGAGCGTTGTCCCTGCACTGGCGGTCATCTTGGTGACGCCAGAAGTCTTCTTGCCGCTTCGCCGAGCCGGAGCAGAGTTTCATGCGAGCACCGAAGGTCGATCAGCTGCCACGTCAATCTTCAACGTCCTTGATGCCGCACCGAAACTCCAAGATAATCTGCTGCCTGCTTCCTCGCTGACGCCAATCATCTTCGATGATGTCAGTGTGAACTATTCCGATTCACGCCTGCCCGCACTCTCGAGATTCTCCCTTCATCTTGAACAAGACGACCATGTTGTTCTTCGAGGTCCATCGGGTTCTGGAAAGACAACAGTGACGAGACTGCTCTGCGCCATGATTCAGCCAAGTTCAGGAGAGCTGACATTGGCCGGATTGAAGAGCAGAGAAATTGATTCAGCCTCGTGGCGGGATCTCGTAAGCCTTGTCCCACAACGTCCCCATGTCTTTGCCGCATCGCTTCAGGACAACCTCTTGTCTCTCGACACTGCATCTGACAGCGATCTCCTCGCCGCGCTCGAACTCGTCGGCCTCACGCATTTGGCCTCTGGACCAGAGGGTCTCGCTCGGCCTCTCGCTGAGGGTGGCCTCTCTTTGAGTGCCGGTGAGCGCCAACGCCTTGGCATCGCGCGCGTCCTTCTCCAGGATCGACCCGTCGTCGTCTTTGATGAAGCGACGGTGCACCTCGACCAACAAACCATCCTTGGGCTTCGCCTTCGCTTGGCTCCTTGGCTCTCTGGAAAGAGCGTCCTCGAGACTGGCCATCGTCCAGGTCTCTTAGAGCAAGGTTGCCGCGTGATCGATGTCACTGCGTCTCGGGAGGTCTCGTGAGCACTGCACGCCTCCTTCGATGGCTACAGCGAAGCGGGCCTTCTCGAGTCCGCCTCTTGACAGGCATCTCCATCTCTCTGGTCTCAGCGATGGCGTCGCTGATCCTTTTGGGTGGCGCAGGCCTCTTGGTTGGCAAGGCAGCGGGTCGCGGTGGCCTAGCTGCGCTTGGAGGGCTCCTTATCCTGATCGAGCTCGTCGCCTTTTTACGAGCACCGTTGCGATATGAAGAGCGACTCCTTACCCACCGAGTCGCTCTCGGTTCAATGGTTCGTTGGCGAGTGTGGCTCTATGACGTGCTTGCTCTGCGAACCCCGGGGAGCCTCTCGTATCTCTCCAACGGCGACCTGCTTGATCGTTCTATCGAAGACATCGATACGTTGGAAGACCTTTATGTTCGAATCGTTCTCCCACTCATCACCGCAGTCGTTGCCGGAGTCCTTGGAGTTGTGGTGATTGGAATCTTTGTCCCCCTCGCCGGACTGATTCTTGCGGTGGGTCTGCTCGTCGGGATTTCTCTGTCCTTGTGGTGTGGGCATCTCTCCTCGCACTCCACCTTTGAAGCGACACGACTTCGAGGCGAGGCCAGCGCCATCACTGTTGATCTGATCGATGGCGGTCTTGATCTCTCGATGGCGGGTCACTACGGCTCATACGTGAGACGCCTCGACGAGATTGAGTTCCACTTCGCTCGAACTGATCGGCGACTATCGCTCATTCGCTCGGTTGGACTCTCGCTCCTCGCACTTGTGTCGGGTGCAGTCCTTATCGGCGTTGTGCTGTGCTGCGCTGTTGCCACTCATCAAGGATCTCTCACTCCCGCCGAAGCGGCGGGACTCTCGCTCGCTAGCCTGGCCAGCCTTGAACCACTTCTCGGCGTCCTCTTTGGCGCCTTGCGAGCTCCTGGCGTCGACGCTGCTGCGATGCGACTTGAAGAACTCGAAACATCACCAGTCTCGGCGCTCGAACCCTCGAGTCCCGTCCCCTGGCCACGTGACGCTTCGCCGCTTACATTTGAGAAGGTCACACTTTCACCCGCTCCTCTGAGCATGCCCGTCATTGAACACCTGACGCTGAGCATCGACCCAGGTGATCATGTGGCAATTCTTGGGGCGAGTGGCACTGGAAAGTCAACGCTGTGCCGCTCGATCATGAAATTCCTTGAGGTTGATGCTGGAACCATTGCAGTTGGAACTGCGTCGTACCCATCGCTGACCTCAGAATCGATTCGCACTCACGTCGCACTCTTGGATCAAAGTCCCACACTGTTTGCCGGCACACTAGGAGATACCTTGCGTCTTGGCGCACCTGATGCGAGTGATGCAGCACTTCTGTCAATCCTTGAGCAGTGCCAGCTCCAAGAACTCCTCCCCAACGGGCTCGAGAGCCTCTCGTTACCTCTGGCGGAAGATGGACGCTCGTTGTCGCTCGGCCAACAGCGGCGCATTGCACTCGCTCGTGTCCTTCTGCGCACGCCCGAGATCCTTCTTCTCGATGAACCCACTGCTGGTCTCTCTCGAGAACAAGCAAAGTCGGTTCTCTCAAACGCTCTTCGCTACGCAGGAGACGCAACGGTGATCCTGGTCACCCACGATGTCGAAGAGACCGCTGGATTTGACGCTGTGTGGAACTTAGAAGGAGGTCGCCTCTCTCGAATTGATCCTGGTGCTGAACCTCTCTTGGAACTTCGCTCGTGACTCGCCGAGCGACCTAAGGCGCTTACCCGTCTAACGCCGCCATTTGGGGAGCGGCATAGCGCTCGCCTTGCACGGATCCCCGAGGAACTGCTGCATCGATACGGGCGAGGTCCTCGGGCGCAAGTTCAATCTCCGTGGCGCCAATATTTTCTGAAAGATACGTACGGCGTTTCGTTCCAGGGATTGGCACAATGTCATCGCCTTGTGCCAAGACCCAGGCCAAGGCCAACTGCGCCGGCGTGACATTGATTTCTTGCGCGATTGTGACCAACGTCGCGACGAGCCCAGCGTTCGCGTCAAAGTTTGCTTCGTCAAAACGAGGTGCGTGTCGGCGATAATCATTCTCATCCAACGCGTCCAGGTTTGGAATTGCTCCTGTGAGGAAGCCTCTCCCGAGTGGACTGTAGGGAACGAATCCAACGCCAAGCCGCCGACATGCCTCAAGCAGCCCCTGTTCAGGGTCTCGCGAGAACAGCGAGTACTCAGTTTGAAGCGCGCTGATGGGATACATCGCACAGGCGCGCTCGAGCGTGGGGATTGATGCTTCGGACATGCCGAGGTAGCGAACCTTGCCCGCTTCTACGAGTCCAACCATGGCCCCAATCGTCTCTTCAATAGGAACTGAACGGTCCACTCGGTGCTGATAATACAGATCGATCGTGTCGATTCCGAGGCGCAACAGCGACGCATCGCAAGACGAGACCACATAGTCGGGTCGCCCATTAATCCCAAGAAACGCACCCGACTCATCTCGTTCATTCCCAAACTTGGTCGCCACGATCACGTCGTCACGGCGAGATGAAATTGCTTTTCCGAGGAGTCGCTCGTTCGTAAAGGGCCCGTACATATCAGCCGTATCAAGAAAGTTCACGCCGGCGTCCAGGGCAGCATTGATAGTGGCGATGGCCTCAGCATCATCTCGCGTTCCGTAGAACTCGCTCATTCCCATGCAACCCAAGCCGAGCTCTGACACCGCAAGTCCTTCTTTTCCTAAATGTCGAGTTTCCATCTGTTTGTCCTCTTTTCCCAGGTCGGGGGTCCTTCATCGAGCCATTTTGGATGGCAGGCATCTTCTGCCTTGCACCTTAGGTCCTTGGGTCCTAGGTTGCTCCTCAATGGCAGGGGGGCCAGGTGTCTCGGTCGCCCGCCCGTGAGCTTGACTCCGGGCGGGCGCTCGGGACACACATCGAATGACTTCCCCAGGTCAGCAACACCGCCCTAGTCTTTCAAAAGTGCTTAGTCCGCTTGCTCGCAAAAATCTTGATGTCATTACCGATTCGTTTGCAGCGCTGAGTCGAGATGACCTTGCTGCTCACCTTGCGAACTGTCACGATGACATCGTTGTTGAGTTTCCTTACGCCACACCACCAGTACGTATCAGTGGCAACGCATCGCTCGCAACGTATCTCGCGAACGCTCTTTCATTATTTTCACTTGAACTCGAGATCACCAACGTCATTGAAGGCGCTGATCCGTCGCTACTAGTGCTTGAGTACACAAGTTCGGGGCTCGCACTCAGCACGAAACGCCCCTACGCCAATTCGTACATTGGAATCTTTCACTTCACCGAATCAAAAATCCTGTTGCAGCGCGAGTACTACAACCCCACTCCGGCTAACGAAGCACTCGCCCCCTAGCGTTCACTCGCCAGGAAGTTCGTTGAACCCAGTGAGTTGAGGCCCCTGTGGGCCGTAGGCGATGCGAGTAATCGAACCGGTTGAAAGCCGCAGTCGCCACGCGAGCAGTGGGTCTGTTCCGAGCGCCCACGCCACTGCCGCCTTAATTGGCGAGACATGGCTCACGATCACCACGTCGCCTTCTCTCGAGCGTGCACCTTCACCTGGGCTTGCAAATAACTCTTCAAGCAGTGGCGTCACCCGTTGGCTCAACGTAGCCAGCGACTCACCATTGGCTGGAGCAAAGTCAGGGTCTCGGAACCACTGTTCCCACAACTTCGGATCGACCACATCGAGTGGAGTTCCGTCAAGATCGCCATAGTCAATCTCGATCACCCGCTCATCGATGTGGAGAGGAACCTCGAGTCCAAGAAGTTCGGCGGTTCGACGCGTTCGCGAAAGTGGCGACGAGATCAGCGTGGTGACCGGACCAAGCGTTTTGCCCGCTTGGCGAGCTTGCTCTTCACCTCGATCAGTTAATTCAGGATCAAGGCGTCCAACGAGGCAATTGCGCCTATTGAGTTCAGACTCTCCGTGACGAACGAGAACCAGCACGTCATCAACCGAGCTGTTCTGTGCGCAGAAGCATCCGCGAGCACTGCTCACAGATGGCAATTTCTTCAATCGCCATCTTTCTCATTTGGTCAAGCTCCACCGATGAGAGACTGAGATGACACCCGCCACACTGTCCATTCGACAATCGGGTTGCCCCTACTCCACCGAGGCGAGACGAGAGCGTCTCGTAGCGCGTGAGAAGAGGCGCATCCAACGTTGTGGCGATCTCTCCACGTTTGCTCCGTCGCTCCTCGATCTGAGCATTTAAAGCTTCATCTTCGGCGCCCAGCACAACGAGTAGCTCGTTTCTGGCACTGAGCGTGTTCGCTGCAGCTGCACTGTTAGCAATACCTTTCGCCTCAAGGGGTTCAAGTGACTCCATGATGGTCAACTCTTGGTCTTCAAGTTCGACGCGCATGGCGACCAAGCGTTGGGCTTCTGCATCCATCGCTGCCAAGTCCCGCCCTGCTCCCGTCGAGGCAGAGAGTTTGCTGCGAACGTCTCGTTCTCTCGTTGCCAGTCGCGCCGCCTCTTCTTCCAGACTCTTCAACGTAGCGAGAAGCGGCAGGCGTTCTGCGTCAAGGATCTGTTGCGTTCTCTCTTGTGCTGAGGCAACCTCTGCAAGCTCTTCGAGCGCTTTTCGAGCCGGGAGCGTTGCCCGGCTTCTCTCGAGAGCGGCGATCTCGACGTCGAGGTCGGCAACCGTGATCAGGGCATCAAACGGGTGCGTCATTCGTTCGAACTCTCCTCTCGGGCCATGGTCTCTACGATGACACGCCACTGAGCGTGGTGGGATCGCCACGTCTCCTCAAGCCTCTGAAGGGCTCCGTGAAGCCCGGGATCGGCCCGTTCGAGTGCGTCGGGGAAGGAGCACCAAAGCACCTCTTGGCTCTCTTCAGGGGGCGGTGAGGGCTCGCTATCTGGCGCCAAGAGGACGTATCTGAGATCTAAGTGTGTGTGTCCTGCAGGGCCTGGATGGACATCAACGTGGAGCAGGGAGGGCCCTTCAGGGGGGTGTGCCACGCTGAGGCCGGTCTCTTCGCTGGCTTCTCGAAGAGCGGCGGCAGGAGCTCGCTCCCCTTCGTCGATATGACCTCCAGGTTGGACCCAGATCCCAAGTTTGAGATGTCGATGGAGGACCGTGCCTCGCTCTCCGACAATGAAAGCTGATGCCGTGAGATGTACCGGATCGGCTGTTTCATCAAACGGAGCGTCCAAGCGTGCGCATTGAAGTTGCAGTTCTGTGATCGACTCCGCTTCTCGCTCGTCAACGGGATCAATGCGTGCAACCGCACGCAGGACGTCATCGAGACGATCGTCACTCATGATCCACGTTCCCTGTATCGACGCACTGACGCAGGTACCGGTACCGTTCCAGCCCCGACTGCTCCATCGGGTGCGGGGATCGGCTCTTCAGCAATCATTCGAAACGGAATCACGCCCGCCCACGCTGGCCCCTCGACGTCCTCATCGTCATCGTCGGGAGGACCAACTGAAATCTTGGCTGATGCTTCCTCAATCGTGACTTCGAGGACGCTCGTGCGCGAGATCTCAGACTCGCTTGAAGGCCGAACTTCTGACGATCGCCCGGGGATAATGCCGTTAATCAGTTTCTCAAGAGCAGCCTCTTTCTCCTCCCCGTCGAGGAGTCGGGCTGGACCAAAGACCGACACTGAGCGATAGGCCATCGATGAGTTAAATGTTGAGCGAGCCACGATCAAACCGTCGACAATCGTGACACTCACGCAGACGCTCGGCGATTCGGTCATCGAGCGCAAGAGGCGACTTGAGCGCGATCCGTGGACCAGAAGGGTCCTTCCAACTCGAACATGAAGACTTGGCAGCACCATGGGTAGGCCGTCAACGATGGTGGCAACATGACAGAGCGTGGTCGCATCGAGAATCGCATAGATCTCTTCGGTGTCGTAGGAACCAAGCTCGGGAAGTCGCCGCAGTCGGCTCCGTGGACTCGCTCCCCCAATCTCTGTACCCATCTTTGTCACCTCCTCGAATGTTTCTTCCTGTCGAGCCTGCCACAGGAAGGGAGTCGAAAGGGCCTAAGTTCGAATCCGTGAGCAATGAGATCACTGTCGCTACGTACAATATTCACGCTGGTATCGATGCGTGGGGTCGCCGATTTGATGCGCTCGACGCCATCGTGTCGCTTGATGCTGACGTCTATATTCTTCAAGAGTGTTGGACCCCAGAAGGGGAACCTGGCATTGCGTCGCACGTCGCCGCTGCCATCGGGGGGTCATTCGAAGAGGTCACTCTTGCATCCGGACGAAGAGCCCTCCCTCATCCTGAGGCTCCGCCCGTATGGCACCGTCGAAAAGCCTTTCTCGATGGCGACCACTCGCTCTACCTCGAGAGCGTGCGCCCCCTGCGAGAGCGAATCGCTCACTCCGAACGATTTGCGCATGGCGAATCTGGAGTATTTTCTCTCGCTGTCATCAGTCGGCTCCCATTGAGCGAGACCAGTACCGTGTGGCTCAGCTCGCTACCTCGAGACCAAGTTCAACGGGCCATCCTTTCAACGTCTATCCACGTGAACGACAAGAGCGTTCGGGTTTTCGGAACTCACATGGCACATCTCTCTCAAGGTTCACCTCGTCACTTTCGAGTCTTCCGCCAAGAGATCCTCGCTTCTCTCCGCCAAGGATCAGACGTCATTGCTGGGGGTGACATGAATGCCTGGGGCCCTCTCGTCGCCGCTCACCTTCGACCCCTCCGGCGAGCCGTGAAAGCCAAGACGTGGCCTTCGTGGGGCCCACACAGCCAAGTGGATCATCTGTTGGCGAGTGCTCAGATTCAGGTTCTCGAAGGCCGAGTCGCCCACATGACGCAAAGCGACCACCTTCCCGTGGTGGCCAAATTTCGCCTCGAGCGCGATTGAGCACCCAGATGAAGGTCCATCAGCCAAACTAGAGGCGTGTCACGCACCTACGCGATCGCTGAATCGTCGCCTTCACGACTCGACAAGCAACACAAACGATTCTTTGCGAGTGCTCTCTACGGAGCAGTCCCCTCATTTGTGATCTTCTTCTGGATCCTCACCAACGGCTTCTCTACGTTCTTCCCTACCGCCTTTTCTTCTAACTTCTATGACGGTCAAGCCATTGCATTGCTCCATGGGCACCTCGCTGTCCCTGATTCGATTCTTGGAATTGAAGGCGTAGTCTCCAATGGGGCGACCTACATGTATTACGGGCCAACGCTGGCCCTTCTGCACCTTCCGTTCATGGTCGTTGCTCGTGGGCTCATTGGCCACCTCACCACCATGTCGATGGCGTTGGCCTACGCCTTATTCCTCGCCGGCATGGCGGCGCTGTTGTTTCGCCTCCGAGGACTCTTGCGACCCCTGGCCCTAGAAGTCGGAAAATTCGAAATGATCTCGACCGCCGTTGGCGTCTTTTGTTTGGGAACCGGTTCAGTGGTTGGATTCTTGGCCGGATTCGTCGCCGTCTACCAAGAGACCGAGTTGTGGTCAATCACCATTGCCATCTGGGCCTTGTGCCTCTTTCTCGACGTGATGACGAAGCCAACACGAAATACCGCCGTGGCCTTGGGGCTCTTGACGCTTCTAAGCGTTGGAACACGGATCACTGTTGGGGTTGGAATTGTCGCACTGTGCGGGTTTGCGTTTCTTGCCCACTTCGCCGCGTCTACTTCTCAGAAACGCGGAAAGGAGTCCTCAAAGTTTCTCAAGGCCTGTGGCCTCAAACTTGACACTGGCCTCCAGTGTTTCCCATTTCTCTTGGCGATGGGCTGCGCGATTCCCGTTTTGATCTACGTCGCGATCAACGAAGCCAAGTTTGGCACGCTCTTCAGTATCCCTATCGGACATCAAGTCTTCGTCACCTCTGGACTTGCTCCGCCGGGGTACGCAGCATTTGCCCGGACTCACTTGGTCTTCAATGGGCTTCAGTATTTTCCCACTGAGTTGCTCTGGTACTTTCGCCCCGACGTTTTAGTCATCTCGTCCCTCTTTCCTTTTGTGAACTTTCCCGCCCAGATCCAAACCGTTGGTGGGACCGCCTTCGCTCAGTTGACGCCATCGAGTTCTCTGACCGACACCATGCCCGCTATCTTGATCATGTCGCTCGCTGGAATTGCGATTGCCCTGTGGCCCTCTCGTTTTGTAGGCGATCGAGGAGATGCCCGCCGTGCGAGCATTCTTCGTCCCATGTTGCTTGCTGGTGTCATTAGTTCGTTGGGAATTTTTACCTACGCATCGGTGGCGCATCGTTACCTCGGCGATACATTTTTCTTCTTTGGCATTGCCAGTGGCGCGGCGCTCGTGATGCTGCCCGTATGGGTTTCATCGATGCGCAAAGTTGTCGCACCACTGCTCATCGGGGGACTTGTCGTGCTCATCGCATTCTCGGCGTGGGTCAATACGGGTCTTTCGCTGGTCTTCAGTCGCACCTTTCCTCCGAGTACGGCACTTTCCCTCAAGCAATCCTTTCAATCGTTCCGCTACTCGCTCCACAACGACATGACCTCAGGACCGTCGCCCAACGTCACCTGGGGTGGGACATTGCCGGGCGTGGCGACTCTTGGCTCACTCTATGTTTCTGGCCACTGCGATTCGCTTTTTGAGTGGAACAGTGCCACATGGATCGGCCTTGAATGGTCGCAGCCCGCTGGCCATCAGATCCTGAGTGTCACGCTCCCAAGTAGCGCAACGTCGCTGCCACTTCCACTTTTGGTGCGAGGTACGCAGAACGGATCACTGAACGTGTTTGCCGTCGAGGTCTCGTCGCATCATCAGTACCGCATTGCCTACCTCTCGCAAGGGCTCAATGAGTCCCTCTTTGGTCCACCCTGGGAGACGAGTAAATGGTACGCCATGCCCTCTTCTCGCCAGCTGACGTTTGATCTCGTCTTAGCTCCAAATCCCAACTCTGCCCTCGACGTCGTGTCGGCGAGCAGCGGCGTCCACGAACTTTTCTATACCGCTGCTCCTCCCAACCCCAATCTCAAACAGACAATCGGCGCGCTTCCAGCGAATCTGCGAAGCGATCCGTCGCTTACGTCGCAACTTGCACCGGTGTTTCCTGGAGCGGTCACTCCCTCGACGGTAACGACACCGATCTGTTCGTCACTTGTGCCGCCAAAAAACTAGCAACGACCCGACGCAGTCGCCCTCCCCCACTCCATCTCCAGCATCAAACGCAGAGCCAAGAGAAGGGAGCAACCCCAAAAGATGCTCTGTTGTTCAGCGCTCGTTCATTCCACCACTAGGTCGTCGCCTCTGCACCGAGCGTGCCTTCAAGACTGACCCCTCGCGTTTCTGGGAGTCGAGACAAAAAGTACAGAGCAGGCACGATCGGGAGAAAGGTCACCAGGGCGGCGATCTCAAAGGAGCCTGATCGATCAGCGATGGTGCCAAAGACAATGAGGCCGGTCACTCCCCCCAGCACTGATGCCGCGATTCCCCATCCAGCCACCGAAGCTCTCACGTCAGTCACGAAAAGTTCATTCGTAAATGCGGTCCCTCCAGGAGCCAAGAAGCCAGTAGCAAGGACACCGAGGAGATAGCCCGCCACGACCGCTGGTTTTCCTCCTGCATAGAGCAGCAAGGCCGCCAGCGAGATCCCGGCGCTGCCAATGGCGATGGCGGGACGTCGGCCCACGTGATCTGCCATCCGCCGTCCACTCAGCAGCCCACCAAGGCCGGTGAGGGCTGCAAGAACAATCATGATTGATTCAACGCCTTTGGGGAGATGTGCAACATTTTCGGCATAGAGAAAGACAAAGCTCGATGCTGGTGACGAGACCGCGGAGATTGCCATGATCAGCCCCATCACTTTGAGGAGCTTTCGGGTCTGTCCGACACCCACCGAACCGAATCGAGGTCTCGCCGTCTCTTCGATTTCTTTCACTCGAGTTGGCTCTGGAAAGTGTTTCGCCAACAGCACGACGATGAGAAGAGGAATCAACGTCGTCAAGAACAGACCACGAAACCCCACCACGCCGCGCAACGCCGAATGGGTCAAGGCATTGATCCCCGCTCCAAGGCCGTAGCCCGCAGTGACAAAGGCCAAGGCCGCAGCCCGACCGGTTGGCTTCGACAGTTCAGCGGTCACCACTTGCGCGAGGGCTTCAGCGGCTGAGAGAAATGGCCGACCCAAGGCAAAGATCGCCACAAACCACCAGTAGGAAGGACTCGCCGCTGCAGCCACGGTGGCCAAGAGCCCAACGACGCACCACGTAATCAGCGTCACTTTTCGACCCAGGCGATCAGCCAAGACAGCGAGGGGAAGCCCAACAATGGATGCCAGCCGTAGAACAGCGAGCCCCACACCAAGTGCGGTCCCCGACAGGCCGGCTTGTTCAACGACGCTTGCGCCGTGGACGACGTGGCCAAAGGACTTGGCCACGTCACCAAGTGCAGCCACCGCTCCAAACTGCCCGTACCCAGCGGCCAGAGAGATCACCGTAACGACAAGAACGGGACGAGTCAGAGACGACGGGAGTCTCATGCGCTCGCTCCCTTCTTGATCAACATGTCGACTTCACCCACGATGGTGCTCCTCATCCAAGGGTGATTGAGCAGAAGTGTCTTAGAGCCGGACGAGGACTTTGCCAGTGTTTCCGCCGGTAAAGAGAAGATTCAAGGCGTCCACCGCGTTCTCGAGTCCATCGACAATGTGCTCAGAGTGTTTGAGTTTCCCCTCTGCGAGCCATCCTGCCATCTCCGCTTGAATCTCAGGCCAACGAGCCATGTAGTCAAGGACGATAAATCCTTCCATGCGACCACGGTTGATAATCAATGAAAAGTAGTTCGCTGGCCCCTTCACCTCATCGGTGGCGTTGTACCCAGAAATCGCTCCGCACAACACCACGCGGCCCTTCATTGCCAAGTTTGCCAACGCCGCGTCGAGAATTTCACCACCCACATTGTCAAAGTAGAGATCGATTCCGTTCGGGCAGAGCTCATGAAGTTGGCGAGCAACGTGGCCAGCTTTATAGTCAATGGCCGCATCAAATCCCATCTCGTCGGTCAAGAGCGCACACTTTTCTGGACCACCCGCAATACCAATGATTTTTGAGGCTCCCTTAATACGCGCGATTTGGCCCACCGACGATCCTGTTGCTCCCGCGGCTCCCGAGACCACAACGACGTCGCCTTCTTTCATGGCCCCAACTTCCAATAGCCCGGCGTACGCCGTAACACCGGTTGTTCCAAGCACATTCATAGCCACAGGAATCTCAATTCCCTCCGGCAAAGAAGACATTGACCCCATGGCGTCATCAGCAACTGCGTACTCTTGCCACCCAGTGAGTCCCGAGACAATGTCGCCGACCTTGTAGCGATCAGACTTTGATTCGACGACCTCGCCCACACCTCCTGCACGAATAACTTCGCCAATGCCAATTGGGGGAAGATACCCGGGAGCGTCATCCATCCAGCCTCGAATCGTCGGGTCAATCGAAAGATAGAGAACCTTGACGAGCGCCTGGCCATCGCTCAACTCGTCAACCGGAATCTCTTTGAGTTCGGTGGTTTGGCTGTCGACCATCCCAACGGGTCGATTCCTCAAGATCACCTGACGATTTACTCTGGCCATTGCGAGCTCCTTTTCTTCGGTGAGGACACTTCGAGATCCTCTTCTCAATGGATCCTAAGGGCCAGCGCAAGACGAGGCTGAAAATCCTCCCTAAACTGCTGGACGCAGAGATCCGTCCTCCACCTCGTCCAGAAAGTAGACCCCTCATGATCGACTACGTGATCAGAAATGCCGACATTTTCGATGGGACAGGCACGCCAAGTCGCCACGGCGACGTCGGAATCGACAAGGGTCGCATCGTTGCAGTCGGTGACGTCACCGAGCAAGGAACCATCGAGTTTGATGCCACCGGCCTCAGCGTGATGCCCGGCGTCATTGACCCTCACACCCACTACGACGCACAACTCTTTTGGGACCCGTCCGCATCGCCTTCCAATGTGCACGGAGTGACCACCATCATCGGCGGCAACTGTGGGTTCACCTTGGCGCCGGTGAAATCACAGGACGTGGGCTATATCTCGCGCATGATGCAGAAAGTTGAAGGCATGCCGCTTATCGCCTTAGAAGAGGGCGTGCCATGGAACTGGGAGTCATTCGCTGAGTACCTAGATGCTCTTGAAGGAAAGATCGGCGTGAACGCAGGGTTCCTTGTGGGCCACTGTGCAATTCGAAGAAACGTGATGGGTGAGGCTCGCCACAAAGAAGTCGCCACCGACGAAGAACTCGAAGCCATGCGAGTCTTACTCCGCGACTCACTTGCTGCGGGTGGGCTCGGCTTCTCATCGAGTCAGTCACGGACGCACTCAGATGGAGAAGGACTTCCGATCACTTCTTCCTTCGCTGATGATCGCGAGATGCTCGCGTTCTGCGCTGAAGTTGAACGCCACGAAGGCACCACACTTGAGTACATCACTTCAGGTTGTCTTGACTCCTTTACTGAAGAAGAAGTCGCACTCATGACCGCGATGTCAAAGACTGCGAATCGGCCATTGAACTGGAATCTCCTCACGATTGATGCTCGTAGCCCCGAAAAGACGGAGCATCAACTCGCTGCCTCAACAACAGCCGCCGAGGCTGGTGGGAGAATCGTGGCCCTTTCCATGCCCACGCTCGTTCCGATGAATATGAGCTTCCGGAACCACTGTGCGCTCTTTCTTATTCCTGGTTGGGGCGACGTGATGAGTTTGCCGATTCCAGAGCGAATCGAAAAACTCAGCGACCCGGCTGTTCGATCTGAGCTCAATGCACTCGCTCGCTCAAAAGATGCCGGAGTGTTCCGGCGTCTCTCGGGGTGGGGTACTTACATGATTGGTGACACCTTTGCGCCAGAGAACAAGTCCTTCGAGTGGCGAACAGTCGAAGACATCGCCACTGAACTCGATAAGGATCCTTTTGACACCTTGGTCGATATTGTCGTCGCTGACGAGTTGAAGACCGTGCTCTGGCCAAATCCCACTGACCGAGATGAGGCCTCGTGGGAGGCTCGAGTGACGGCATGGCAAGACCCACGGGTCATGGTCGGTGGTTCTGATGCAGGAGCACATCTGGATCGAATGTGCGGTGCGAACTACCCCACTGCCTTCCTCGCAGACTGCCTTCGAGGTCGAAAACTCCTCCCTGTCGAAGAAGCGGTGCGCATGTTGACATCACAGCCAGCCGAACTCTTTGGTTTAACGAATCGAGGCGTGTTGAAAGAGGGTGCTCATGGCGACGTGATGATCTTTGACCCTTCAAGTGTTGGATCAGAACCCGCTCGCCTCGTTGAGGATCTCCCTGGCAACTCACCGCGCCTGTTTGCTGGCTCGACCGGTGTGGTCCGAGTCCTCGTCGGTGGCGTTGAAACTGTGGTTGATGGCGAGTCGACCGGAGCGTTGGCTGGATCAATTCTTCGATCAGGCAAAGACACAAGAACGGTGCCAGCGGCCTAAGACACACCGTGTGGCTAACCTTCTGCTCAGAGAGGCCTGAGCGAAAGAGGACCCTATGTTTGAGACGTTCAAAGCCAATCGAGCACTCGCCAAGGAGAAGCGTCTTCAAACAACGGCACTCGCCCGGGCACAAAAAGAACTGGTGGACTGGCACGCCCAACGCGAGCAGGCGCAGCTGCTCGTTGACACGGCCCTCGCCGAAGGATCGGCCCCCGAGGGACTGATGATTCATCGTGGAGAACTTGGCTATGCAACCCTGACGAACTGCTCATTAATTGAAGAGCGAAAAGGGGCCGGTCACTACGCCGGGGGTTCAGCAGGAGTGTCAGTTCCGATCGGCAAAATTGGCGGACGTTCAATTCGCTATCGAGTTGGGGCGACTCGTGGTCACTACGTGTCGGGACCTTCGCTCCCTACCCCAATCGCCACGGGAACGATGTACGTCACGAACCAACGCATTGTGTTTCTCTCTGATACGCAAACTCGAGAGTGCCGCTACGACAAACTGGTCGGAATGACCAGAGACGATAAGGCGGGGATTTTGACCTTGTCAGTAAGTAATCGCCAGCACCCCATCGTGATTGGCTACGGCAAGGACGTGGCCCCTTGGGCAGACTTCCATATTGATCTTGGTCTCGCTCATTATCGCGGCGACATCGACCAGATGGTGAGCCAACTTCAGGATCGCGTCAAAGAACTCGATGCCACAAAGCCAGTCAATCCTGATCCCGTGCCACCGACCTCACTCGGACAAGCACCAACGGCGTGAGTCTGCGTTAAGGACTCGGGACCGTCGCCATCACGAGATGTCCCTCGTTGGGATCTGGACCAGCTTGAGGATCAAAGAAGGAGACGTAAAGCGTCGACGCAGACGAGGAGATCTCGGGGTGAGGGATCATGGCGTAACAAAAACCCTTGGTGAGTGCCCGACACCCTGGCATCACTGCGTCGGCAACCTGCGTCCACTGACCTGTTGGGCTTGAAGAGCGAAAGATTTGGTAACTCCCCACGATCGAGCTCTGCTCAACCATCAAAAAGCCACCATGAACAATATCTTGCACGACGTTGAGAATAAGTGGTCGCCAATTCTGGGCACCAGTTGGAACGGCCAGGTTGACTGGCGAGGCGTAGTTTTCCGCGTCTAAAAGATTCGCTGTGTTCGAAACATCCGTGATGGTGATCGCAGAGACCGTTGAGCCAGCTCCGGGACACGTAACGAATCGACCAGGACACGCTGAAGTGAAGAGGACAAGATTTCCATCCCCCTGGATCACTGGTGAGCCGAGTCCCACCTCGGGAGTTTCGGCTCCATTGGGGTTTGGCAAGAAGACTTGTGTTGGCGCCTGCGTCATTGTGCGGGTTGATGGGTTGTATTCGAGAAACCCCCAAGCTTGCGCTCGAAAGAGCGTCGGTGTCACACAGACGTCGATGAAGGTGATGAGAACATCGACTCCGTTGGGCATCAGGGCGACTCCGTTCGGCCACCGAGCTTGATAGTTGGCTCCGTTCTGAGGCGTGCAGGCGCGCTGCGAGCTATCGGGCATATAAAGGTTCGTCGGGCTTGCCAAAAACTGGGAAGGCACACTTGTAGACGGCCCCACTTCATTCAATGACGTGGGAACAGCATTCGCCGGGGTGGCTTGGATTGCTGCGGTACTCGATTGAATGAATGCTGACTGATACCAGGAGGAGTCTGCGTTGTTCTGCCAAATTCTCCCAGTTTGAGAACTCCACAAAGGAACGTATCTCGTCGTATAGAGCACGAGGTTTCCGTCCCCCTGCATTGCCAAAAATGTTGTCCCTTGACCATTTGTTTGTGTTGACCAGAGTGGCGTGCCGTTCTGAAGGTAGGCAACAAGGTTTCCGTCGCTTTGCAGAACAAGGTGATTTGGCCCGAAGTAGTTATTGAGCCCGTCAGCCCAGAGCGCGCGATTGCCGTCGTAAACCACAAAGTTGCCGTCGTGCTGCAACACTGCGCGAATACGACCTCCTCCAGCGACGATCTGTTGGCCCTCTTGGAGCGTTCCGTTTGTGTTCATGATGTCCAGTCCACGTGGTGCCGCAGGTGGAGTGTTTGTAAACACGCCAGTGTCATTGAAAATCCAGAGGTCTTTGGATCCAACGGGAACGCTGTAGCCACCATCTCGAGAAATACTTTGCGACGCACTCTCACCAATACTCAGAACCGAGGGAGGAGGGGTTGGCGGTGGCGGTGGCGGGAGTTTTCCGGTTTTCGAGCTCCAGGTTGCTTGATCCCGATCGTTATAGAGCACCAAGTTCCCGTCGTCTTGCATGACGAGACGATCTGCGTCTTCGCCATTTGTCCGAGTGGACCACAACGGCACAGGGGTCCCGTTCAGGTAGCTCACAAGATTTCCGTCGCCTTGAAGCACGAGATGGTTTGGACCAAAGTAATCATTGACTCCGTTGGCCCAGAGCGCATGATCGCCTTCATAGACCACAAAGTTGCCGTCGTACTGCAGCACTGCTCGGAAGCGCCCAGATCCTGAATTCAAACTTTGGCCCTCTTGAAGTTGCTCATTGACGTTCAATCTGCTGGAAAATGCATCCGCCGAGGCGTGCGTCACAGAAATTGGGACAATAAAGGCCGTGAGAGTAATAATCCCTGTCAAAGCAATGCCGAGGAATTGATATCTGACACGCTCGAAACGGATTGTCATGCCAAGGAACTCCAGGGGTGGGGATGCGAGATCAACATGTGTGATCCAAGATCAAGGCTACTTCCTGAGGCGTTCAATAACTCCGCGCCATTGGAGATCCGCTGTGTCCTGCCTAGAAAAGAATAATCAGTGGCCCAAAATACGATGAGGTCGATATGGCGCTTCGATGAGCGCAATCTCGGCGTCATCGAGGACCAGCTGCTCTGCCTCTACCGCATCGGTCACATGCACGACCTTGGTGGCGCCAACAATCGGTGCCGTTACTCCTGGTTTTGCTAACAGCCACGCCAATGCCACTTGGGCGGGAGGCACCTGACGAGCCTCAGCGACCTTGACGACTGCGTCAACGACGTCAAAGTCATCATCGACATAGAGCATTTCGCCGAAAGCGTCACTATTCGCTCGCTCCGTCAACTTTCCTCCACCTCTCGTTCGATTCCCAGCGAGGAGTCCTCGAGCAAGAGGACTCCATGGGATGATGCCAACACCGTCGTCCTCACAGAGAGGAATCATCTCCCTCTCTTCTTCTCGATAGACCGCGTTGTAGTGGTTTTGCATAGAGATGAATGCAGCGCCTCCTGCGTCCCTGGCTGCATGCTGTGCTTTGGCAAGTTGCCAGGCGTACATCGAACTTGCCCCGATGTAGCGAGCTTTGCCAGATTTGACGACCTCATTCAACGCACCCATCGTCTCTTCGATCGGTACGTGCGGGTCGTAACGATGAATTTGATAAAGGTCGACGTGGTCCACGCCCAGGCGACTCAGGGACGCGTCAATGGCAGAATGAATGTGCTTCGCTGAGAGCCCTCCCCCATTTGGGCCTGGCGTCATCGGCATAAAAACTTTTGTGGCTAGAACAACTTCGTCACGAGTGAAGTACTTCTTGACGAGGCGCCCCGTCACTTCTTCACTTAGTCCGCGCGCGTAGATATCTGCAGTATCAATAAACGTGATTCCAGCGTCAACAGCTGTTTTGAAAATCTCGTCAGCAAGGTCGTTACTCACCACCCACGGCCGGTCGGTGTCACCTTCACCGAAGCTCATTGTTCCTAACGCGACCCTTGACACTCGAAGTCCGCTTCTTCCCAACTGCACATACTCCACGACTTACTCCTTCTGACGACGTGGCACCGAGACTAAATGATCAGCTTGTCTCTCGTCGGACAAAAGCAACATTGTCTAAGACCCAGATGGATTTGATGGCGACTTTTCTGCCTCAGAATCAAGGAATCCACCAGTTTTGGGCAAATGGTCGGTATTTTTTCCCTATGCGAGAGATCTCGTGGGGAGTGTCGGCTCCCGCAAGCAATCTTCACCTCTCATTCTTTTTCAACGCCTCTCGAGCGGTGCGCTGATGGCAGCCCATCGAGCACAGCATCGCCGTCGCCCGTCTCGGCGACATCAAATCACTACTCGTGCGGTTTCGTCACTCGTCGTTTGTGGCGTTGCCGTGGTTGGCTGCTATCTGGTGCTTGGCGCTCGCTCACACGGCCTTGAAGCGGTTTCTTCCGTTGCGAACAACAAGTTGGCAGCCGCTCCGAGCCCTCCACCCCCGAACCAAGATCCGTTCGCTTCGCCACAGATCACTTCCTACCTCCAAGGTCGATCTGGTGAGATCACTGCGGCGCTTTACAACGTGACCACTGGAGAGACGTACACCTACCATCCAGGGCTTGCACAAGCGACTGCCAGCATGGTCAAGATCGACATCCTGGCCGCGTTGCTCTACAAAACTCAAAATCAGCATCGATCGCTCACTCCTCAAGAAAGCAAGGCGGTCACCGCCATGATCGAAGCGTCCGACAATGACGCGGCGAGTTCGCTCTTCGATGAAGTTGGACAGATGCCTGGTCTCGCCAGCTTCAACTCGACGATCGGCATGAGTGAGACCGTGGGTAACTGGGGATGGGGTCTCACAAAGACCACTCCCGTCGACCAACTTTCCTTGCTGAAAACCATTGTTCTCCCGAACAGCGTGCTCACGCCAAGTTCGCAGAGCTATGAGCAGAACCTCATGGAGCATGTCTACGACAATGAGCGCTTTGGTGTCGCCCAGGGACCCCCGTCAAGTGCTCGAGTTGGTCTCAAAAATGGTTGGTACAACGAGCCGACAACTGGATGGCAGATCAATTCAGCGGGCTACGTTCAACTTGGCTCTACTTTCTACTTCCTTGTGATTGAGACCGCCCACAACCCTGGTCAGATCTACGGTGAGCAGACAACAAGCGGTCTGAGTTCCTTGATTTGGAGTTTTGAATCACAACCACCTGGCACTGAGACGCATGGCCCAACCCTCAACGCCGTGGCAACGCAAGTCCCCTAAGAATGCGGGCCCGATGCAGGCAACTGAACTTTTCTCAGGGTCCAACCATTTGAAGGTCCGCAAAGCGGAGCCTCCACTGCCAGCATCCCCCTCTGATTGATCACGCCTCGCGTGTTCCTAAGATGAGGGGGTGAAATCTAGATACCTGCGAGTTCGCGTGACCGCACAACAACTCACGGCTCCTCGTCTGGGTCACCTCTCATGAAAATTGCCATTATCGGCAGCGGCATCGCGGGGTTGAGCACCGCGTTCTATTTGGCGAGTGATCATGAGATCACCCTCTTTGAGGCAGAGGGTCGACTCGGTGGGCATACCAATACCGTTCCTGTGGTTCTTTCTGGGAAAACCCATCACGTCGATACTGGGTTCATCGTCCACAATGAAAAGAACTACCCCCTCTTCCGTGACTTCCTCCAACAACTTGGCGTTGAAACCCAGGATGCCGACATGAGTTTTAGTGTTTCTCACCAACAACCGTTTCTTGAATTTTCTGGGACTGGTCCTCGTGGCCTCTTCGCACAGCCAAAAAATCTTGTCTCCCCTACGTTCTGGAAACTTCTCGTTTCCATTGCTCGTTTCGGTCGCCTCGGACGCAAGATGCTCCGTCAACCACCCGACGGAGCGGAAGATAAAGAAGAAACGGTCGCTGAGTTTCTCAATCGACACTCTTTTTCAACGAGCTTCAAGAATCAATATCTCATTCCGCTCGGAAGCTCGATTTGGTCAGCTGATCCACGTACCTTTCTCGAATTCCCAGTCCGAGCTTTACTCTATTTCTTCAACAACCATGGGCTCCTCACGTTTATGAACCGTCCGAAATGGCAAACCGTTGTAGGGGGCTCTTCCACCTACATTGATGCCTTGCTCAACGCAATCCCCCTTGACGTACGACTTCATTCCAAAGTCGATGCCATACAACGCACCTCGGAAGGTGTTGCGATCTCAACATCACATGGCGTCGAGTTATTCGATGAAGTGATCTGTGCGACCCACAGCGATCAGGCGCTTGCCATGCTGAGTGATCCCACGCCCGAAGAGACCTCCGTCCTTGGGGCGATTCGTTTTCAAGCGAACCAGGCCGTGCTCCATACTGATCGCTCGATGCTGCCAGCCCTTCGAACTGCCTGGGCGGCGTGGAACTACTACTGCCCTGATCATGACAGCAAGAAGCCAACGTTGACCTACTGGATGAACCGGCTCCAACGCCTCGATGCTTCTGAAGAAATCTGCGTGACACTCAATCGAAGCGAAGAAATTGATCCAAATTCCATAGTGGGAATCTATGACTACGCACACCCGATGTATGACGGCAACACATTTGCGGCACAGCGTCGCTGGGCTGAAATTAACGGAATCAATGCCACCTGGTTTGTTGGAGCATGGTGGGGATATGGCTTCCACGAAGATGGGGTTCGTAGTGCCCGTCGTGTTGCTGATGCGATCGCCTCCGTGAAGGAGAATGTCGTATCGTGACGTCGTCTTTCTTGAGCCATGGCCTCTATGAAGGCACCGTGTGGCACCATCGCAATACTCCTGACTACGGCTTTCGCCAGTCTGTGTCTCTGGGGTACTTCAATCTGGATGATTTGGATGCTGCAATGGATGCGAGCCCCCTTCTGGGCTCAAAAGGATTGTCCCCTGCCAAGTTCAGGCGTCAGGATTTTTTCGGCGATCCCTCACAACCACTTGCAGAATGCGTTCGCGATCTTGTTGAAAAACACCTGGGATTTCGACCTTTGGGGCCGGTATGTGTGCTGGCGAATCTACGCACCTGGGGCTGGTGCTTCAATCCAATTGTCTTTTACTGGTGTTACGACGAGTCTGGAAGCGAAGTCGCTCAAGTCCTCGGGGTAACGAATACTCCATGGCACGAATACCACAACTACGTGATCGACCGACGAACAAGTCAGAGTGTGACCGAGCTAGAAAAAGCACATCACGTCTCTCCCTTCTTTCCCATGGACTTGCACTACACGATTGAACAAACAGCTCCCCACACTGCTTTCTCATTCGCAATGCGTGTCTTCCAGGGGCCCACAGAAATCTTTACCGCTGGCTTGGAGGCCACCAAAGTTCCCCTCAACGCAAAGAATCTTCGAACACTGCTGCTGCGCCGACCAACCCAGCGCGTTTCACTCGGCATCTATGCCCACGCAGCAAAACTCTGGCGGACAGGGGCTCGCTACGTGCCACATCCACGCAAGAACAAGACCGTGAAATCCGGTGAAAGAATATCGAGATGAGCGATCCAAAGTTCACGCCTCCAATTCAACGGGTAAATGATGAGCTCATCGCGCCACAGCCAACGTCGCTCGGTACTCGAACAACATGGCGCTCCACAACAGAGCGAAGGATTCTTGGGAAGATCGTGTCGAGTATCGATGGGGTTGCACTCGTCAATGCGCCTCACCGTGCACTCGGCGTTCCAAACTCCCCCGACCATACGGGAGGGGATCCAAATCTACCGATTTATCTCTACGTGAGAGATGAACGAGCCTGGTCAGTCGTTGCACGACATGGGAGTGCTGGGCTTGGAGAGGGCTATTTTCGAGGGTGGTGGGATACCGACGATCTTGTCGGAATTCTCCGTCTCTTTGTTCGCCGCTCCGCGGGCCTCGATGCCTTTCGAACCAAAGTGCATCACTACACCGGTCCCGTGACCGATCGGTTCCGTCGACTTCGAAAGGCGAACCCCCTCAGAGATCGCCACAATGTCCGAGCCCATTACGACCTCTCGAACGAATTCTTTGCAACGTTCTTAGACGAAACGATGACCTACTCAAGCGCTGTCTTCGAATCTGTAGATACTCCATTGGAAGAAGCATCGGTCTCCAAACTTGAGCGTCTCTGTCAGAAACTTCAATTGTCTCCGAAGCATTCATTGGTAGAGATCGGAACTGGCTGGGGAAGTTTCGCTATGCACGCAGCCTTAAACCATGACGTCAATGTCACCACAACGACAATATCGACCGCACAGGCTGATCTCGCTCGGAAGCGCTTCGCCGAGGCGGGATTGACGGAGCGCATCACCTTGGAAGAAGTGGATTTTCGCTCGCTCAACGGATCCTTCGACCGGCTTGCTTCAATTGAAATGATTGAAGCCGTCGACTGGAGGGACGTTCCCGGTTTCTTTGCGTCATGCTCCTCGCTCCTCAAGGATGACGGACTTATGGGGCTCCAAGCCATTGTCTGTGCTGATCAGCGCCACAGCCGCGTAAAAGTCACTGATGACTTCATCACAACATGGGTATTCCCTGGAGGGAGCCTCCCTTCGATTACCTCTATCGCCAACGCTGCAACGAGTGCGGGCGATCTGAGAATCATCGACGTCGAAGATTTTGGCTCCCACTACGCAGAGACTCTGTCGCGATGGAGATCAACGCTCCATGAGCGGTGGGAAGAGTTGGGCGAACTTGGATTAAGTGCTGAGATGGCCAGGCTGTGGGACTTCTATCTGGCCTACTGTCAAGCGGCCTTCCTCGAGCGCCACGTGAGCGTGGTCCAGATCATCCTCGCAAAGTCGAAGTGGCGGCCCGACTACCTTTCCCTTCGGCCTCTCTGACTTGCCTTATGGTCCAAGGGAAACGCACGAATTGGTCTTGTTATCCCAGAGATTTGAGAGCTGGTAGAGGTGGTTACCAACAGCGAGGTTGGCCGTTTTGTGCACGAACGGAGCAAATGAATAGCTACAAACATCAGCGACTTCATTCCCTTTGACATCGCCCCATCCGGTTCCAAGTGGGTCGGTCACCGTTTCAGCGATTTCATGCGTTGTCGTTGACAGAGTTCCATCTGTCGACATATTGCCGTTCGTTGCATCAAGATACGGAGCATCAGGACTCTGGCTCTCTGCATTCGAACATGTCTCGTCAGAGGGGGTAATCACTACGCCATAAAGGAGTTGCGTTCCATTCTGTGGAGCGTTGTAATGGCTCCCACACCATCCGCCATCTTGGGAATTACTACATCCGCTTGAATCGCAAACGTTTTCATCAATATCGGTATAGACCAGGTACAGCGAATCCATACCTGGCTTCCAACCATTTTCGCTCATAACTTTTGTGATCTCATCCCTCATTTGCTTCTCCGTGATGCAGTTGGAGTGTTTGCGGCAAGGCTTTTGAGAGGATGGATACGCAGTATCGTCAAACGCAGTTCCACCGAATCGAATTTGACTTGGGTTCACGAACTGCTTTCTCCCATGTGCGTAGCCAGAGTATTGAGAGAGGACTTTGAACATGCCGCCTGGCTGCATGTCGCTCAGAAGTTGGCTGACGAGCTTGTTTTGTCGAGGAGTCATCGTTCCCTCAGCGCCGTTCTGCAGTGTCGGCGGCTGCCAGTAAATCGCGTAGACCTTGGCGGACTGCATCACCGGCCCGTCATCAGTAATGAGGTGCTTCTTATTTGCTGCCCCCGCTGTTGCACTCATGATCGAAAAGCCCAGCGTGACACCAAGGATCCCGGCCAAGAAAACGGGCAACGTTCGTTTGTAGACGCTCGCCATCATACGAGGTACAGATTACAGGTGACATAGATTCACCATGCCGCACTAATGCCAGATGGGCGGAATCCCAGAGAAGCGGAGCAGGCTGTTTCATTCCCAGTCTTCCCTGGTCACATTGGTCCAGTGGGCGCTGCGGGACTCGAACCCACGACCTCTGCCGTGTGAAGGCAGCGCTCTAACCAGCTGAGCTAAGCGCCCGAGAAAAAGTCTTGCCACGGGACTCCATGACGTTAGCCGCTCCTTCAGCAAATTCTAAAGGCACCGATTCCTCCGATAACCTCAGCACTATGAGCGATACCTCTGACGAGACTCCTGAGATCGAACCGGCCCCTCGACCTTCACTCAAAGATCGATTCTTGAAGCCCCCGAAGGAGCGCTCCAAGGAAGTTCCCGTCGACTTTGATCAACTGCCACCTGCCGAGCGTAAAATTGCGATGCGCACGATGGATCGAAACGAAATTCGTTTCGGCTACTTGGCCTCTGCAATTGCGCTTCTTTTCTCTCTCCTGGCAACAGTCCCCTTCATGTTTGGACCTTCTCAGGTCACCAAGACTGCCAAAGAAGTCAACGGCGCCTGTCCTGCGACCTATGAACTCGTCAAGGGTGTGTGTACACAGACGACGATTCGCCAGCCTTCCTACTACGTCCTTCCTCTCATTCTCTATCTCGTCTTAAGCCTTTCGATTTTTGTCACGACGAGAATGAAGCGGCGGGTTGCCACAACGTTCACGACACTGTTGACCGGTGTTGCCTTCACGAGCATCTCGATTGCTATCGGTGCTCCACTTTTGATCTATGGCATCTGGCTTTTCTTGAGAGCTCGAAGAATTCAGCGCTTCGGCACCACCGATGCCAAAATCGCTGCCAAACTCTCTGCCGAACAACGCCTAGCCAGAAAAAACGGCGCACCGCGACCTACCGCTCGAGAACGAGCAAAGAACTCAAAGACGGCCAAGCCGACTGGTCCACAGGCGTCGAAGCGCTACACACCAAAAAAACCAGTCAAGAAGAAACCACTTCCAAAAGAGGACTAGCCCTCTTCGATCACCAGTGCAGACCTCAGGAGTTCCAAGACGTCAGTTCGACGTCGGACTAACGAGCGAGCGGTAGGTTCCTCTCCCAGCGCTCGAAGAACTTCGACTTCGGTGACCATGCCAATCACGGTTGAGTACATCGCCAAGAGCAAAAGCCTTGGATCACTCTTTCGCATTCTCCCTGCGTCCATCTCATCGCTCAAAAACCCTGTCGCTCTGGCCACCAGCGGATCGAGTGCTTCGGTCATCTGTGTTGCGGCGGGTGGTCCCAGGCGTGCGACTTCTCTGAGGAGGCCAAGCAGGGCAGGTCGACGAGCGGCCAATCGAAAAACGGAACGTACAATCGCTTCGACACGCTCCCACCCTTCTCCAGCATTGGTGAGTGCTGATTCGAGGACGCCAGAGAGCTCGTCGGCGCTCCGCGCGATCACGGCTACCATGAGGGCCTCTTTTGAGGGGAACCAGTAGAGGATCGTCTGTTTTGAGATTTCGAGGTCGTGGGCCAGTGCGTCAAGAGACGTCACGTCGTAACCCCGAGATCCAAAGGAATCAAGGGCTTGGTCGAGGATTCGCTCTCCAGTCGTGCTGCTCACTGACCACATGGTAGACAAAATACTGACCAGATGGTAGACAATCCCCTATGAGTATCGCTCAGACCCTTCAGGGCCGACGTTTCTTTGTCACTGGTGGAACCGGTTTTCTCGGCACCGCCTTGATCGAACGCATCCTTCGAACGATTCCAGAGTCTTCCGTGGTCCTGCTGATCCGACCAGGCCGCCGCACAACTCCGATGGATCGGGCCATGAAGGAGATCATTCGCAATGACTGTTTCGATCGACTCCGAGATGAACTTGGAGACTCGTTTTCTTCACAAATTGAATCTCGTCTCGATGCGGTTGCTGGAGACGTCACCAGAGATCTTCTCGGTCTCGACGAGGAGGGCTTGGCCAAGATGTCCACGTGCGACCTCATCATTCATTCGGCAGCCGCAGTTTCCTTCGACTCACCTCTTGATCAAGCTGTTGAAATAAATCTGCTGGGGCCAAGCCGAGTTGGAGACGCCATGGCGGCAGCCCGAGAGCTCGCACAGGTACATGGGACGAATGGCCCCCAACACATGATCGCCGTGTCGACTTGTTATGTGGCAAGCACGTTTCAAGGTGAAGCCAAAGAGCATCTGCTCGGCGACCATCGTTTTGATCTCGACGTTGACTGGCATCGTGAAGTCTCATCCGCTCGACGTCTTCGCGATGACTTGGAATCAGAGTCTCGACGCTCCCCTGTTCAAGACGAAGTCACAGCTCGAGCTCGTCGCGAACTCGGTGCAGCAGGAAGCCACGTCGTGGCAATTCGAGCTGAAAAAATTAGAGATGAATGGGTCAAGGAACGATTGGTTGAAGCAGGTACAACCCGTTCGCAAGCCCTCGGTTGGCCAGATGCGTATCCCTATACAAAAGCCCTGGGCGAACGTGCCCTGGTTGAGCAACATGGGCCGAAAAGTACTTCTCCACTTCCGATCTCGATCGTGCGCCCCTCCATTATTGAATCCGCACTTTCAGAACCTGTTCCGGGATGGATTCGCGGCTTTCGGATGGCTGAGCCCATCATTGTCTCTTATGCCCGAGGCCTTTTGAAGGAGTTCCCCGGAGTCCCAGAAGGCATTGTTGACGTCATCCCAGTCGACATGGTGGTCGCAGACATCATTGCCGTCGCCGCACATGGTCCCGCTGACAAGGAAGTCGCTGTCTATCAAGTGGCCTCGGGGGTTCGAAATCCACTTCGCTATGGCCGTTTGGTTGAACTTGTTCAAGAGTGGTTCACTGAGCGTCCTCTCTATGATGACCAAGGCCAGCCCATCTCAGTGCCGGCATGGTCATTCCCTGGTCGGGGTCGAGTCCAGCGTCAACTGAAACGAGCAACCTCTGGCATCGACGCGATTGAGCGCATCTTGGGCGCACTGCCACTTCGCGGGAGGCAAGCAACTCTTTCCGCAGAACTCGAAGAGCGAAATACCATCGCGAAGCGAGCTTTGGGTTACGTTGAGCTCTACGGCTCGTACACCGAGACCGAAGCGCGGTATCGGATCGATCGCTCGCTTGCTCTCTTTGATGCCCTTGAGGACAGCGATAAAGCAACATTCGCCTTTGACCCGGGCGTTATTGACTGGGATGCCTACGTCAGCGATGTGCACCTTCCCTCCGTCGTTCGTCACGCACGCGTGCGGACGACGCCAGGCACCCAGGTCATGGCGGATCGCCAAGATCGCGGTCGTGCTGCGGTTCTGTCACCAGATCGACAGTTGGCAGTCTTTGACTTGGAGAACACCTTGATGGCGTCAAATGTGGTCGATACGTTTGCGTGGCTTGCCAGCCGACATTTGCCCCTTTCACGCCGCGCCTCGTTTGTGGCCGATCTCGTCAAAGATGGACCACAACTCTTGGCACTTGATCGTCGAGATCGAGGGGACTTTCTCCGCTCGTTCTACATGCGATACGAAGGTGCCCCTGCTGATCAACTTCGAGCTGACGCATGGGAACTCTTCAGTGAGCAACTTCTCTTGCGCTCCTACCCAGAAGGCATCGCACGTGTGCGCGAGCATCGAAAACTTGGGCACCGAACGCTCTTGATTACTGGAGCGCTCGATATGGTGATCGCCCCACTGGCTCCACTCTTTGATGACGTCATCTGTGCCCGATTAGGGGAGAAGGATGGTCGACTCACCGGACGGATGCAAGAGTTGCCGCCAATTGGTGAGGCCAGAGCCAACGTCCTCGAGGACTATGCCGATGCGAACGGCATGAAACTTTCAGAGTCTGTCGCTTACGCCGACTCCGCATCTGATCTCGCCCTCTTGGAGGCAGTGGGATTTCCCGTTGCAGTCAACCCTGAAGCTCGCCTCGCCCTGATTGCTCGGCGCCGCGGATGGCTCATCGAAGATTGGCATCGAGCCAAGGGTGGCTCATCTCGCACATTCCCACTTGGCCCTCTTGACGCGAAACAGCCTGGAGCTTCTCGTCGGATCTCGAGAGGTGTCACCAGATGAAAGCCCTCATTGTTGAGCGCAAGATTTCACGATTTGCCGCTGCGCGCGTGGCATCGGCATTTGGTGCCGGGAAGGGAGCAGGCATTGGCCCCCTCCGTTTGACTGACACGGCAACACCAAAAGATCGAGGGGCCGCGTGGGTTGGCGTCACACCAATTCTCTCAGGAGTGTGCGGTAGCGACTTAAGTACCGTTGATGGCAGATCAAGCCACTACTTTGAGCACATCGTCTCCTTCCCGTTTATCCCGGGTCACGAAATCCTGGGGCTTTTGAACGAGGCATCCCTCGACGCCCACGGGATTGAGCGAGCCAAAGGTCAGCGTGTGGTCATCCAACCCGTCCTCAACTGCATTGTCAGAGGAGAAACGCCCTGTGCTGCGTGCCAAAAGGGCGACATCGGACGATGTCAAATCTTGAGTTCAGGCAAGCTTCGAGCTGGCCTGCAAACGGGATACTGCGCAGACACTGGTGGCGGGTGGTCCGAAGGTCCGCTTCGAGTTCACTCATCACAGGTCTTCGCGGTCCCCGATGACATGAGTGACGAAGATGCGGTCACCATCGAGCCCATGGCCTGTGCGCTTCATGCAGCGCTTCGCTGCCACCATGACGAGAACTCCACTATTGCGGTTCTCGGAGCGGGAACACTCGGTCTTGGTGTTGTTGCAGCGCTGGACTTCTTATCGGCGACCAAACGAATCGTTCGACCACGCAGATTAATCGTGGGCGCTCGCTACGACGTCCAGCGCTCATTCGCTCGAGCCTTTGGAGCAGATGATGTCGTGGCCCCTGACCAACTTTCTCGAGCAGTACGGCTTGCCACCCGCTCTCTCGTCAGCGGACAGCCCACTGGAGACCCCGGACAACTCAGTGGTGGCGCAGACGTCGTCGTCGACGCCGTGGGGAGCGCCGAGTCACTTGCGGACGCGCTGAAGATTGTCGCTCCTGGAGGCAGGATCGTCATGGTCGGCATGCCAGGGAAGATTTCGATCGATCTCGCCAGCCTCTGGCACAGAGAAGTAGAAATCGTTGGCGCCTACGCCTATGGCATGGAGCGATTCGGAAAGAAAGAAATCCGAACCTTTGATCTGGCTATGGAGCTCGTCGCCCACCACCACACTGGCCAACTGGTCTCGGCCCACTACCCGCTTGAGCGTTTCGAAGAGGCCCTCGCTCACGCAGGTGCTGCAGGGCGACGAGGCGGTATCAAAATCGTATTCAAACCTGGTTCATCTCGAGCCACCAACAAGAAGGAGGACTGACATGAGCCCTCGTCCCGGATTTGTGCTTGACGTCGATCGCTCGACCCCGCCAACCCTGATGTGGAAAGGCGAGAGCTTCGGCCTCCAAAAACTTCCGACCGGCTCTCGGGTGATCTATGCCCCTGAACCGTTCGACGCACTCGAGGACCCAGAGACCGCCATCCGAGAAGCACTCGAAAACCCAACGGGCGACCAGATTCCCTTGTCAGCGCAACTTCGCTCTGGCATGCGCCTCACCATCTGCTTCGACGATATCTCGTTGCCACTGCCGCCAATGGCCGCTCCAGATATTCGACAAATGGTTATTGAGGCGGTTCTTGACGCAGCTGCCGCTGCTGGAGTCGACGACGTGGTCCTCATTGCTGCACTCGCTCTTCATCGTCGCATGACCGAGCCTGAATTACGCCATGCACTGGGGAACCGTGTCTATGACGCCTTCGCTCCTCATGGCAACCTTATGCAGCACGATGCTGAAGACCCAGACAACTTGGTGCACTTAGGTGTCACCGACAAAGGCGAAGACGTGGAAATTAACAAGCGAGCCGCCGAGAGCGATCTCTTGGTCTACGTCAACATCAACTTGGTGGCAATGGACGGGGGGCACAAATCGGTTGCGACGGGCCTTGCGAGCTACAAAAGCCTTCGTCACCATCACAATCCCTCCACGATGCGTCACTCAAAGTCGTTTATGCACGCTCCCGACTCTGCCTTGCACACTGCCAACTGGCGCATGGGGCGCTTAATCAAGGACAGCGGTGTCAATATCTTCCAAATCGAGACGACGTTGAACACCAACACCTTCCCGGACTCCTTCCAATTCCTCCAAAAACGAGAGTGGGAGTGGAATCTCAGGGACCGGGTCTCATTCCAGGCATCGTCGAGAGCACTCGATGCCGCTCCAAAGAAGATGGCTCGTCAAATTCTTCAAGGTATTAAGGCGCCCCACGCACTTCGAAGTGTCTATGCCGGGGAAGTTGAGGCAGTCCACGAAAAGATCCTGACTGACGTGTGGGCCCAACAGGGCGTTGCCGTTGAAGGTCAAACTGACATTGTGACGATGGGGCTGCCCTACATCTGTCCCTACAACGTGAACTCAATTATGAACCCCATTCTCGTTGCATGTTTGGGCCTCGGGTACTTCTTTAACCTCTATAAAGGTAAGCCTGTCGTGCGAGAAGGTGGCGTCGCCATTCTCTTCCACCCCACCCGTCCTGAGTTCCATCCAGGACATCATCCGAGCTACATCGACTTCTTCGAACAGGTCTTGACTGAGACCAAGGACCCAGTTGTCATGAGTGAGAAGTTTGAAGAGGCCTTCGCGACAGACCCGTGGTACATCCATCTCTATCGAACTGGTCACGCGTATCACGGCGTTCACCCGTTTTACATGTGGTACTGGTGTGCTCACGCCATGGAACACTTGAGCAAAGTCATCATCGTTGGCGGTGACCCGGCGACCGTTCGTCGTTTGGGATTCCATCCAGCGACCACCCTCGACGATGCGCTTGAAATAGCCCAAGACACCGTAGGAGCACACCCAACAATTACCCACCTGCATAATCCACCGCTGTTTTTGTCGGACGTCACATGAGTAACAAGTTCACCCGAAAGATCAGTTCTTTGAAGTTCCCTCTCGCCGCTCCTACGTGGCCTGACTCTCTTCCACGCCCAAATCCCAAGCGTAATACTGGACTGGACTACGACACCGCGTGGGCTCGCCGCTACCCGGCTCGATTTGCTCGCGCAATCTTCGTTGACTTCATTTCCTCGCCTCTCGTGAAGACGATGGCTCCCACCACGGTGACCGGCGCCGAGGCATTATCGAGGATCAAAGGACCGGTTATTTTCGCCGCCAACCACAACTCCCATGTCGACACCGCAGTGCTCCTCTCAGCAATTCCCGTCCACCTCCGTCACAAAGTCGTGGTTGCCGCTGCGTCAGACTTCTTCTTTGACTCGACGGTGAAAGCAACCGCGATGTCATTAGTACTTGGAGCCATTCCGATTGAGCGATCCAAGGTCAATCGCCGCTCCGCCGAAACAGCTCTTGAACTTCTCAAGGAGGGGTGGAGCGTCATCATTTACCCCGAGGGCGGGCGAAGCCCCGATGGATGGATGCATGATTTTAAAGGTGGAGCTGCCTACCTTTCGGTCCGCTCGGATGCTCCAGTGGTTCCGGTCTTTCTCGACGGCACCTCTCGGGTTCTCCCGAAATCCCCCGTCGAATCTGGCGTCTCTCCAGGTGGCTCTGGTTCAGAATCTCGCTCCACTTCTCGGCTCCGTCGACACCCCGTCTCTGTGACCTTCGGTCGAGCTCTTCGCTCACTGCCAGATGAAGACGCTCGAAAGATGGGACCGCGTATCGAGGCTGCTGTCAGCGAACTCGGACGAGAAGTTGCCACTGACTACTGGACCGCTCGCCGACACCGTGATACCTCGACCACGCACGGACCGAGCGCCGCACCATGGCGCCGTTCGTGGGCTCGACCTCCAGCGATCAAGGTTTCCGAGCGAACCCCTCGCGATTCGTGGCCCGAGTAGCACTCAAGAGTCGTTCTTCTCTCAGGGCAATCTCTCTCGAGTCATCGAGTTCTTGTAACTCGCCTCCTCCTGTAGCCCACGTCAACAATAAATCCGCCAAGGCAGGATTCCTCGCCAAGACTGGACCGTGAAGATAGGTCCCAAGAATACGATCTTGAAAAGCCCCTTCGCTCGAGTCCCCACCACCATTGCCCGTACCGTGGCGGACTTGGCCAAGGCGTCGAGCGCTCGGCCCAAGCGTGGTGAGGCCCGCGTGGTTTTCAAATCCTGTCAGGAGTGGAAGACCCAGACCGCCATGTTCGAGTGCGTCGAATTCAACGACGACTTCTCCCACGCATCGAGACCCGGTTCCCTTTCTGGTCGCAACGTCAAGAAGACCGAGTCCGTTATGAAGCGTTCCTTGAGCGTCTGGAAATGAGTTCCCCACAATCTGGAAACCTGCGCAGACCGCAAATACCACGGCACCTTCTTCGAGTGCTGAACGTAGCGTGCCGTCATCCTTCAGCCGTTGTGCTGCGAGGACCTGGGGCCCATCTTCACCACCACCAAGACAGTAGAGATCTCCTCGAGGAAGGGGATCAGCTGACGAAGCGTGGAGAACGTCGACGTCAATCCCCCGCCATGATGCCCTTCGTCCAAGAATTTCAGCGTTTCCAGTGTCCCCGTAAGTGCCAAGGAGGTCAGGGTAGACGGCAACGATGCGAAGAGTCACGATCTGGCCCTCGTCACTTCTTGAAACGCGGTGTAGTTCCCAATGAAGTCAACCGTTCCATCGCTAGCGTTGGCAGCTCGAGTGATGGCCATCTCAGGATCCGCTTCTCGTGAGTGATCGACTCCTCCGTAGTGGAGGCGCACCGAGAGATCTCTCCACCGGTCCCCGGTGACAATGACCACCCGGTTTCGCAGCGATGAAAAATCAACATCAAAGAGCCATGATGGGTCAGCTCCATCTGCAGTCCGCGAATTAATACTCACCACAACTGGCGTCGCAGATTCTTCAACGACCTCAAGCAATGCTGCCCACCCCGCTGGATTCTTCGCAAGCATCAGTCTGGCATCCTGGCCTGGCCGCCGCCGATGCTGGAAGCGACCTGCAACACTTTCAACTGAAGAAATCGCTCGAGCGGCTTTTGTGATCTCAGCCCCTGTCGCAGTGACGGCAGCGAGCGCCATCAGTGAGTTCGAGCGATTGAACGATCCGGGGAGTATGACGTTGAGATGGACCGCCCCGAGTGGCGAATGAACAAGATTCCCTTTCATCGTCCACGTCGGTTCCGGACGAGCAAGATCACACGAATCACATGCCCACGTTTCGTTCTTTCCAAAGACAATATGGCCAGAACATTGCGGACAACCCGCTGCATCTTCCTTCCAGACAAGACCACCGGCAACCCACGTCACCTCACTAGCGGAAAATGCGGCGTACACGACCAGAGGATCATCAGCATTCGCCACTACGTGAATTCCGCCCGTTCGCGAGAGCGCGTCTCGCCATCGTTGTGCGAGCATGCGTACTTCACTCATCCGGTCCAGCTGGTCTCGAGAAAGATTCAAAAGAGTAATCACTGCTGGATTCGATGTTTCGAGGAGACGTGGGACGTAGTTCTCGTCAACTTCCAAGACAACTGCTTGCGCTTCTTCTTCATCAACTAACGCAGCCACATGGCCTGCAGGCATATTGGATCCTGTGTCGTTGGTCGCCACATTAGAAAAATGAGTGCGAAGTCCCGACGCAATCAGTGCTGTCGTCGTCGTCTTGCCATTGGTCCCTGAGACCAAGACCACGCACTTGTTCGCCGTCAGGTCACCGAGAAGGTGAGGATCGATAGCCAAACCGACGCGACCCCCCGCAACCGTCCCTTGACCTCGGCCGAGCTTCTGTGAGAGTTGGTTCACGAGGCCCACGGACTTCATGGCGAGTGAGCGGCGAATCGGCATTGGCTCTACGCTACCGGTGGTCCTTTGCCTTCCTCGGCCACGAGGCATCTGAGCCCAGAAAGCAGTAAAGGGACCGCCGGGGGGGTGGCGATCCCTTCACTTAAATCCGCTGCGCATCGAGGAGGGGGGGTTCCTCTCGCTATGCGGTATGAGACAAGTATGGGGGTATCTGCCTCATCATGCAAGTAGTTAGGTGTGATACTCTCTATCTGATTTAGAGATAGGGAATAAATGGACCTCCGCCAACTCGAAGCAGTACTGGCCATCGCCAACCATGGGAGTTTTTCGTCAGCAGCGGCGGCCCTTGGGACCGTCCAGTCCAACGTATCTGGGCGAATCGCGAAGTTGGAGCGAGAATTAGACGCCACCCTCATTGATCGGGCCACAGGCACGTTGACCGATGAAGGCCAGATCGTGGTCACACGAGCTCGACGAGTTCTCGGAGAGCTCGAATCCATGATGGATGACGTGGTGGCTACTCGCTCAGAAGTCACGGGAATTGTTCGTTCCGGGATGATCGGCACAACCGGTCGATGGTTTATCCCCAAAGTCTTCGATGAGCTCACCAGGCGACATCCTCGTATTCGACTCTTCTTAACCGAAGGGACCACCAGCACCATGGAGCCTCAGCTCCTCCAAGGAACGATCGATATGGCGATCCTCACGCTCCCGGTGCAAGCAGAAGAGCTCTTCGTCGAACCGCTGTTTGAAGAAGAGCTGGCACTCGTTGTAGCGAGTGACCACCCACTTGCTGCAACCTATGGCCGCTCACGAGAACCGATCCCGCTCAAGGCACTCAAAGATCTGAAGTTGCTTCTCCCCTTGCCGGGGACATCGCTGCGCGATGAAATCGATAGTTCGCTGGCCCCCTCGGGCATTACTCCCCAAGCCATCATCGAGCTCGACGGCCTTCGAACGTTGGCGTCGTTAGTTTTCGACGGCTACGGGCCCGGAATTCTGCCAGCCACCGCGGTCCCCGAGCATCTCCGAGGTAAGTTCCGACTCCTCACCCTCGAAGGGTTTCCTCGTCGCCGAGTAGGACTCGTCACTCGAAAACACGGCCTTCCTTCGGCTCCCTCTCGAGCGATCAAGGAGATTTTTCTCTCGATCGCTCAAGACGTTGAGCATCTCCCAGTTGGCATTCATCCAATTGGCAGCGAGCAGCACACCAGTTACCAAGATCACGGCGCATTGCGCAGTCCCCTGGCCTAGATTTTGCCGGTGGCACCTCGAGCAACACCTCTTCGCATAGCCCAGGAACTCTCCACGCGAGATTCTCGAGTCGCTCACGTGATCTCACTTGTTGGCGAACCTCCATCTCGACGACCACTCGCGGTTGCCAAACGATTCGAAAGACTCGCAACCGCTATTTTGCATCAGCAACTCGCTGGCGCTGCTGCCGCCACTATTACCACCCGTGTCATTGACGCCCTAGGAGGTGCGATGACGACAGAGTCTCTCCTCGCTGCCCCACCCGGAGTGATGAGGGCATGTGGCGTCTCTGGCGCCAAGGAAGCGGCCCTGCTGGATCTCGCCACGCGAGTCACCGAAGGACGCCTCCGAATCGGCCAACTCGGCCGAATGAGTGACAGCGACGTGATTGACGTCCTTACCGAGGTCCGAGGGATCGGCCCCTGGACAGCCCAGATGTTCCTCATGGGTCCACTCGCTCGAGAAAATGTCTGGCCTGTTGGCGACCTTGGGGTTCGCAACGGCTGGAGCATCATTCAGCGAAAACGCAGCACCATTACCCCAGAGTTGCTTGAGCGAAAAGGGGCTACGTTCGAGCCATTTCGAAGTGCACTCGCGTGGTATTGCTGGCAAGCCGTCGATCTTGCTCGAGGCAATGGAGGGGTCCTTCCTCCTCCTTGAGGGCGGAGTGTGCCCGCCTCTCTCTGGTGGGTTCAGTGAATTGATCTCTGCTCCATCGAAAAGAAGAGCGAGTAACCTCGTGGTCAACGACATCAGTTCTTTCGATTCAGAGAATGTTCTCTCTGAACCAGAGACGCGAGGAGTACGACATCATGGACACATCAACTCAAGAGGTGAAGGTCTGGCTCGATCCACTTTGTCCCTGGGCCTACTTGACGTCTCGCTGGATCAGGGAAGTCGCAACGGTACGGGACATCACGTTTAGTTTCCATGTCATGTCCCTCTCGGTTTTGAACGAGGGACGAGAGCTCCCTCCTGAATATGTTGAATTGATGGCCAAAGGCTACGGCCCAGTTCGCGTCCTTATCGCAGCTGAACAGAAATACGGCAGCGACGCTATCCCCGCTCTTTACAGTCAGATGGCCGATCGCATTCATCTCAATGAGCGAAAAGACTACGACGACGTCATCGTTGAGGCCCTCATTGCTTGTGACCTCGACCTCTCCCTTGCTGAGGCGGCGTCCTCCACAAAGTTTGACGAGGCGCTTCGACTCTCCCACCACGAAGGCATGGATGCCGTTGGGATGGACGTAGGGACTCCAGTGATCCACGTAGGAGACGTTGCCTTCTTCGGACCAGTGGTGACGCCGTCTCCAAAAGGTGAGGCAGCTGGGCGACTCTTTGACGGAGTGCTTCTCGTTGCGGGCACACCAGGCTTCTACGAACTCAAGCGGACCCGAGAAGTTCGCCCTTCCTTCGAGTAGGGATTGCTGATTATGGAATTTCTCGACGTCAACACACCAGACGGAACGATGCGACTGGCAAGCGCTACCCCCAAGGGTCCTGCCAAAGGAGCCATCATCGTTATCCAAGAAGCCTTCGGGCTCACTGAGCACATTGTGAGTCTCACTGACCGACTGGCGCTCGAAGGATATCGATCGGTAGCCCCTGAGCTATTTCACCGAGCCACTCACGAGCCATTTTCCTATGACGATTACGAATCGTTGCTCAACGTCATCAAGGAGATGAAGGTTGAAGAGATCGAAATGGACCTTGACGCCACGCTGGCGTTGCTCAGCAGTGAAGGCTTCGGCGAAGACTCAATCGGGATGGTTGGCTTCTGCATGGGCGGCTCATTGGCATTGTTCTCTGCGACACGATCAGGGATTGGAGCGGCCGTGACTTTTTATGGCGGTGGCGTGGCAACCGGGAGATTCGGTTTGGCCTCACTCATTGACCTCGCCCCATCGATTCGCTGCCCGTGGCTTGGACTCTATGGTGATCTAGATCAGTCGATCCCGGTCGGCGAGGTTGAAGATCTTCGCGTTGCCGCTGGTCTCTCAGCAGCGACGACTGAGATTGTCCGTTACGAAGATGCTGGGCACGGATTTCACTGCAACGATCGTCCTGAGCACTTCAACATAGAATCTGCGCGAGACGCATGGATCAGAACACTCGAATTTTTCTCTTCACATCTTCACGCCTGAGACAGGGCACTCATCTCGCCCTCCCACTCGTTAACTGCGAGGAATATCCTTCCAAGAAACGGCCTTGTCAACACGGGGATCGCCCGGAAGCCCAAGAACTCGCTCAGCCAAAATGTTTCTCATGATGATGCTGGTGCCGCCTTCAATCGAGTTGGCCTGAGAGCGAACAAACGACTTCTGAAGATCGGGTGTCCCTTGCCCGGCATAGATAGGTCGGATCTGGGGATAGTTCGAGTTGTACAGCATTCCTTGTGCCCCAAGAAAGTCCACCGCTAATGAGTAGATCCGCTGATTCAATTCTGCGTAGGCCAACTTGGCGACTGAGCCCTCGGGACCGGGTGTCCCGGCTTTTCGATTCACCGACGCTCTCATATTCGTCAGCCGAACTGCTTCAGACTCAACCCACAGCTCCATCAGTTGATCGCGTGCCACCATCGCTTGGGCTGACGCGTCGCTCTTGTAGCGGTCTTGAAACGCAGCGACCGCATGGGCGATTGCGCCAGAACCTCGAGGAGGAGTCTGGCCACCAATCGAAACTCGCTCATTCATCAACGTTGTGATTCCAACGCTCCATCCATTCCCAACGTCACCTAAACGGTTGTCGTCTGAGACTCGAACGTCAGTAAAAAAGCACTCGTTGAACTCGGCCTCGCCAGTGGCTTGATACAGCGGGCGCACGTCGACTCCTGGCGCATGCATGTCAACCAAAAATGCGGTGATTCCTCGGTGCTTTGGCTGGTCAGGGTCGGTTCGAGCAAGGATCAATCCGTAACGGGAGATGTGGGCCAACGTGGTCCAGACTTTTTGTCCATTCAGAATCCATTCATCGCCGTCTCGAACGGCACGCATGGAAAGCCCTGCAACATCTGAACCCGCTCCTGGCTCAGAAAACAGTTGGCACCAGATTTCTTCACCCGTGAAGAGTGAGCGGAGGTATTTACTCTTTTGTTCTTCTGTTCCATGGACAGAGATGGTTGGAGCCACCATGCCATGGCCAATCACGTTGTACATCATCGCTGCAGGGGCGCCTGCTTCAGCAAGGCGACGTGCCACGTGACCAGTTAACGCGGGGCTCCCATTCAGACCACCATGACCTTCGTCGAAGTGGACCCACCCGAGACCTCGATCAAACTGAGCTCCAAGGAAATCAACATGTTCGGTAGTGGCAGGTGGGAAGTCGGAGAGGAGCTGATCGACCATCGTGTCGATCTCTTCCATGGAAATCTCTCGAGTGGCTAGATCTGTCATCATTTCCCTTCGTTTGATGAGTACTTCAAGGGGTTGTCCTCCCTAGTACTGCTCATCATATGGTTTTTCACCTTCTCCAGGAGAGTTCGATGAAATAAGGGATATTCCTAGCCTTTTCCCTATTCGATCATGAGGAGTTCTCGGAGCTCCTCTTGACGAACTTCAAAGTCCTCAAGGGAAAGTCGGCCGTCAGCCAAGTCCTCATGGATCTTTGCCAGTTCCAAGAGGATTTTACCCTGGTCGACAACAGGAGCTGGCCCTGTTGACTCCTCTGGTTCTTCACTCTTTCGAGCCTCGCGACGCTCAATCTTTTCTTTCGCGCGTGACTTCTTCTCTTGCTCACGCTGCATCTTTCCAAATGTGGATCGAGATTTTGCCATCATGATCTCCTTTTGAACTCAGTATCGAACTTCTTAACGGTAGGACTTCTTTCGTGGTTTGCTCTGTGCTCCACCAACGACTCGAACGTTTCGTGCTTCTGCACCACGTTTCCCGCGCCCAACTTCAAATGAGACCTGCTGTCCAATTTCGAGCAACGTCGTAGGTCCACCCGCCAAGTTTGTGGCGTGAACGAATAGGTCTTTGTCTCCTTCTTGAGACACGAAGCCAAAACCACGCTCGGCATCAAAGAACTTTACGGTTCCCGTAGGCCCAGATGCTCCCCGTGAAGAACGCGGTCGTGTCGTATTCTCACTTCGAGATGCACCGTTTCGATGTCCGTGGGCATCCCTTCGAGGAGACTCCCTGCGGGGTGATTCACTTCGAGAAGATTCACGACGTGGGGAATCGCGCCGTGAAGAGTCCTTTCGCGAAGACTCTCTGCGTGAAGAATCACGTCGAGATGAGGGGTCACGTCGCTTCGATGCACGGGCGGTGTGCTCTTCTGGTGCCACCGACGGTGCGGGTTTTGTGACTCGCTCTGGGTACACCGGAGCTTCTAAGTACGACGGGTCATCGAAACCGGACTCGTAGCCCAATTTGCGCTGAATCTGTGCCATCGGACGTCGTTGATCTTCGACAACCAGAGACACGACGATGCCGTCAAGACCCGCTCTCCCTGTTCGACCAGAGCGGTGGGTGTAGTCCGTAGCGTCGGCAGGAGGATCAAAGTGGATCACGCCTGGAAGGGCTTCGAGGTGAATTCCCCGAGCGGCAACGTCAGTGGCAACCAGTGCAACTGCTCGACCGCGTTCAAACTCTTTCAAGGCCCGCTCTCGCTGATTTTGTGATCGGTCACCATGAATCGCTACTGATTTCACGCCGACTGCATCAAGCTGACGGGCAACACGATCTGCACCGCGACGGGTTCGACAGAACACAATGGCTCGACCGAGTTGCGTCACGACGTCCGCACACACCTCGAGTCGCTTGTCACGAGGAACGGCCCAAAAGAGGTGGTCGACATCGCCGCCCGCCTCTTCGTCGCCGGTCACATCATGGCGAGCAGGATTCTTTTGGTAGTTCTTGACGAGTCCTTCGATCTCTTTCCCCATCGTGGCGGAAAACAGCAAGACTTGACGATCCTTGGCTGTCTGTTCAATGAGTCGTTTGACGACGGGCAGGAATCCCATGTCGGCCATCCGGTCTGCTTCGTCGATCACAATGAGATCAACGTCGGAAAGATCGACAACTCGCTGTTCAAGAAGGTCTTCTAATCGACCAGGGCACGCCACCAAAATGTCGACTCCCTTGGCCAACGCCTGTTGGGTAGGTCCATAGCGAGTACCGCCATAAACCGCGACGACTCGCTTTGACCCATCTTGTTTCATGGATGCGAGCTCGTCTCGCACTTGAGCCGCCAATTCGCGGGTGGGCTCAAGGATCAGGCAACGAGGCTTCTTGGGCTTTGAGTTGATGCAGCGTTCGACGGCGGCGACTCCAAAGGCAATGGTCTTTCCAGAGCCCGTCGGGGCTTTGGCGACGACGTCTCGGCCCGCAAGGGCATCGGGGATCGCCGCTTCCTGGATAGGAAAGGCTGAGGTAATCCCTCGGGCGGTGAGTTTCTCCACAAGAGCAGGGTCTACCCCAAGATCAGCAAAAGTAACAGGCACTATGACTCCAAACGAGTTGACAGGGGCCAACTCAAGCCTGAAGCGGGAGATAGCCCAGCCGCAACATGCGGCGGACGGAACGAAGTATTCGATACCGACCTACAAATACTACCAGGTTTTGATCAATTCCTGCGTTCATTAGGGAAAACAGGGATTCCCGTCCGTTTTCGAGCGATTGACGAGCGCGTTGTGCCCCGATACGTTTCGAACGAGATCAACGCTCACAAACAAAGGATCGATAATGAGTCAACAGAGATCACCAGACCTGCCTGGAAGACTCGGTCACCCTGCAATGTCTCTCAAAGATGATCCCCGAGCCGATCCCCGACTCATCGCGCTGATGGAGCCTCTTGGCCTGGCCGACGCTCACCAGCCCCTTCCATTTTCTCATGAGAGCCCACTCAGCGAGATCATCGACTTCATCTCCACGATTGAAGAGGGATTCGAGTTGTTGTTCTCTGGGATCTTTCACGACCTCCCGAGCGTTGAAGGGGTCGTGTCAACTTCAGAGACCATTCAAGGGATCGACGGAAATGAGATTGAACTCTTTCTTCATCGACCAGCAGACACTCACGGTCCGCTTCCTGGCATTCTCCACCTTCATGGAGGCGGCATGGTGCTCCTTGGAGCTGACGGTCCCGGCTACGTGCGCTGGCGAGAAGAATTAGCGGCCACAGGGCTCGTCGTGGTTGGCGTCCAATTTCGAAACGGTGCAGGACGTCTTGGAACACATCCTTTTCCTGCGGGCCTCAATGACTGCATCAGCGCACTGCACTGGATGCATGAGCAACGAGAACGCCTCGGTATTTCAAAAATTGTCGTCTCGGGCGAGTCGGGAGGTGGCAACTTATCGATTGCCACGACGCTGAGCGCCAAACGAGAGGGTCGATTGAACGAAATCGACGGCGTCTATGCCCAGTGTCCTTATATTTCTAATGCGTACGCCACCCCCCTTCCCGAGTTGACGTCACTCTATGAGAACAATGGATACTTCCTCGGGGAGGAACTTATGGCTCTTATGGCGCAGATGTACGACCCGTCTGGGCTTCATGCGACCGACGCATTGGCCTGGCCGTACTACGCCAGTATTGACGAACTCAGAGGGCTGCCCCCTCATGTCATATCCGTTAATGAACTTGATCCACTCAGGGACGAGGGGCTCGCCCACTATAGGAAACTCGCAACTGCTGGAGTCTCTGCTTCTGCTCGAACAGTGAACGGCACCTCCCACGCTGGTGACTGTATTTTCCGCACTGCTATCCCCGAAGCCTATGAAAGCACCATCCGAGATATCAACTCCTTCGCTTGCTCCCTCTAACCCCAGAGCCTTACTGCGTAGGTGGCGTTTCGGCTGGCGCGCCGCGGAACTTCGACCAAAGAAGGACATGCGGCTTGGTCTTTCCCTGACTGATGAGTCGCCATGATCGCAAGACCCCAATCAGAAAAACAATGATGAGTGCATTACAGATTTGAGAAATCGCCACGCTGCTGTGTTGATTCGCTGAAAGTTCAAAGCCACCGTTCAATTCGAAAAAAAGCGGGATCGACGACAAGACCATCATCATCCCTGAGCCAAACTTTGAAGTGTTCTCCTTGTCCACAACAACGACGATTCCGAGCATGACCAGGACGATCAGCGAAATAATTGAAACCCAGATCACAGGTCCAGAGAGTTGGTCATTGGGAACGAGTGCGTAGAGCGAAACAATGAGGGTGTTCACAAACGCGTGGAGCGCAAGGGCCGCTCGCGTATTAATTGTGGTCAAGCTCTCACTCTTCGGGAGTGTCGGCACAACTGACATCGCAACGAAAAGAAGGCCTATCAGTGCCCCAGAGACTCCAGCACTCGCAGCGAAGAATGGGACGAAGTTAGAAGGCATTACCGGTCAGCCTAGATCGGACTCACGAGACTCCCAATTCTTTACAGGCGTTCAGCGAAGCCAGGAACAAAAATGACAGAGACCTCGAGGGAACTCCTACCGCCGGCTCTGTCATCACTGTCCAGAGATGCGAAGCGACCTATCGACCAGAGTTGCTCACTGGTGCTCGGCTGGGACAACTCCCTCGGGCGAGACGTTTTCGGGATTTCTCTTATCGTGGAGCTTGTCAGGGAAGCGAAAAAAATATTAGACAGGAATATTCATCAGGTCTTCGGCGACGATGATCGTCCCACTGAAGCCTTCGGCTGCCTCATCAGCCCACTCGGATTCCGTTCCGGGCGCAGGACCTGGAACCAAGTGAGTGAGCACTAACGTGCCAACGCCGCAGTTGGCGGCGGTGGCGGCCGCATCTCGAATACTTGAGTGATAGTCCAAGATGTCTTGAAGTCGAGGAACGGGAATTGCTTCGACGAGCGAGGGCCGAACAACTGTCTGGACGTAGACGTCTGCTCCTGCACAAAGTCGATCAAGGCCTGCGCAGGGAGTCGTATCTCCCGCTATGACCACAACTTTTCCTTCTGCTTCAATTCGATAGCCAACCGTAGGGTGCACTGGCGCATGATTCGTCTGTTCGGCGAAGATTTGTATCCCATCTTCGTCAAAAACGAGACCCTCTGTGACCTCAGTCACGTTAACGGGTGGTTGCCAATTCAGAGAATCGTGATGATCAAGTCGATATTGAATATCGTCTTGCAGCATCGCCAGCGTCCGATCAACAAATGCTTTGGTGCCGACTGGCCCCACTACCTCGAGCGGGAACTCAACGGGAGACATAGCCCAACGCATGGTGACGATGTCATTGAAGTCAGTGACGTGGTCTGAATGAAGATGCGTGAGAAGCACTCTCGTGAACTGCAAGGGCCCAGTCCACGCCGCCGAAGAGCGCATCAGCACACCTCTTCCACAGTCAAAGAGGAAATCTTTGCCACCGGTCTTGACCAGGTTGGCTGGTCCAGCTCGATTCGGGTCAGGAATGGGGCTTCCAGTGCCGAGAGTAATGAGTTCCATATGGTGGGCCGTACAGGACTTGAACCTGTGACCCCTTGCGTGTCATGCAAGTGCGCTACCAGACTGCGCCAACGGCCCTCAACTCACTCATCGTAGCACTGGAGGTTGCGAGCGACCCCCGCTCTGATTTAAGGCGTTCCCTCGTCTGCTGCGACTGAAATTGGCCAAAGAAAGTCGTCGGGCTCTAATCCACGACGACCATTTGATCGTTGGTATTCGTCAAAGCCACTCGCCCACTCTCGATGCCACTGCACCTGTTGTTCGGTGAGTGAGGAGGCATCGCTCGCTGCGATCTCTGGAAACTTCTCGGCAAGGGCGAGCACCACCAGTGCTGACGCGGTGGCGTCTCCTGTTGCGTCATGTGCTGCTTCGTTCGTAATCCCGTAGTGCTCGCAAACCAGGCCCAACGTTCTTTTCCCTTTTCGGTACTTGTCCAAAGCGCGGTCGATAACGAGACCGTCCATCACGGGTCCCTTCCAGCCCAGAGATTGCAGCCCTGTTCCTTTGAGAGCTCGGACTCGGGCATCCATCATTGTTAAGTCGTAGCTGAGATTAAAACCAACGACCGGAACGCCACGTTGGGATGCATCGAGAAGGGCCGCAATAATCTCTTCTACGGCGTCTGGCATCGCTATTCCCTCAGCAATAGCTCGCTCGGTGCTAATCCCATGCACGTTTGAAGCGCCAGGCGGGATTGGCCGTCCGGGATCCACAAGGCACTCGCGGGCTTGCACGACACTCCCACCCTTCATGGTGATCAGCGCAAATGAGACTGGAACATCCTCATGTTTGTTCACCCCGGTTGTCTCAAGATCAAACGCCAATAACTCACCATCACGCCACGATTCACTCATGAGTCCAAGTCTGCCATGAGGGTGGGTCACCCTTGCGGAGCCTGTCCAAGGATCGAATCCTTGAGTGAGACGACCAAAGTCTCTACGATGCTTTCTGTGAGCACCCCACCAAATGGATCTGGTACTCGCCCAGTTGCTTCTCGATCCCAACAACGAGCAGAGCACCAGCGTCGCCAACAAGAAAGAACCCGTCGCCGTCGCCAGCGCCTCCTCCCAGTTCTTGGAGCCGTGATCGTGACCTTCGGAGTCCTTATTTGGTACGTGACGAAGGGTTCAAGCACTACTTCAACCGCTCCGAGTACTACCCAACCAACCGTCACGACCACCACGGTCCCGCTTTACGTTCCACCACCCATCAAACCCACAGTTTCATCGCCAACGTCTGGGGAGGGCCAATGGGTAGCAAAAGATACGTGGCTTCCCGGTGCTCCCGCAGTTTTAACCACCACGTGGAGACCCGAACCAAACAACCTCAATGTGATTGCGTACGGCACGTGGATGAGAACTTCATCAACACAACTCTCGCTCTACCCTGGCTACAAGGGGCCAGGTCCCACGACACTTGATCGAGGCCCCCAGCAGGTGCCAACAAGTGCTCGGCCCAACTTGGTCGCCACCTTTAACTCTGGCTTTTATGAAGCCGATGCTGCAGGCGGGTTTTATGCACACGGCACCCTCTACAACCCAATGATCAATGGCCTCGCTACAGTGGTGACCTACGCCAATGGAACTGCCAACATCATCTCGTGGCAAGCCGGCCCAACCCCTCCGTCAAACGTCGTCATGGCCCGCCAAAACCTCTCGATGCTTGTCAACAACAGCGCACCAACAGCCACGGCCGCCACTGGGAGTAGTTGGGGCATCACCCTTGGCGGCGTACCGGCTGTGTGGCGAACGGGTCTTGGCATTGACGCTCATGGAAACTTGATGTACGTCGCAGCTGCGTCGCAAACAGCTGCGTCACTTGCTCAAATTTTGATTCAAATGGGCGCAGTACGTGGCATGCAGCTTGATATCAATCCAGCCTGGCCCATCTTTGTCACCTACGCCGGCCCTAATGCAGTGGGACCATCGCTCTTCGTGCCAAACCCCCAGCAGACAGCCAGCAGATTCTTAGTGTCGAGTACCAAAGACTTCTTTGCCGTCTTCCAACGCGTTCCAGGGATGGTTCAACAGCCCTGGTGACCGATTGCTGTGGCCTATGACGTCGCTCACAGGGATCGCACTGGCAGAATATGGAGATGAGTTCGACCCCTCGCCATGGACGCCACGTGAGCCAACGAACATTCCTCTGGCGCCGCCTTGGGGTCCTGGGCGCACTCTTGCTCACGATCATTCTCGTGGGTATCGGAGTTTCAAACCTCTTTGACTCCTCGAGCACCTCGTCGCAAAGCACGTCGACGACGTCAACTCCCCCTCATGCGACGACAACGAAGGCCACGAATCCCGTCACGATGACCTTTGTAGGAGACACTGCGCTCGGCAATACCCCGAACCTTCCCGCCAACGCGTCAAGTTATTTTTCGGACGTCCAATCTGCTCTCAGCGCTCCCATTGAATTTGGAAATCTCGAAGGAACCTTGACCGATGCTGGGGGCTCAAAGTGTGGGACGTCGTCATCGAACTGTTATGCCTTTCACAATCCACCGGCATACGCTCAGATTTTTAAATCAGCTGGCTTTAATGTTCTTAACAGCGCCAATAATCACTCCCATGACTTTGGAGCACAAGGAGTCTCAGACACCACCGCAGCTCTTGGTGGCGCAGCAATCTCCCAGGGAGGACTCCCTGGCCAGATCGCCTATGCCACGGATGGCAAAACAAAAGTTGCCTTCGTTAATTTTGCACCGTATTCCTCCACTAACAATCTCCTCGATACGGCAGCAGCAAAAGTATTAATAACGCAAGCAAAAACTCAAGCGCAAGTTGTCGTTGTCTACATGCACGCCGGTGCCGAGGGGTCATCAGCGTCCCATGTGACAGGCCAAGAAGAGTCCTACGTTGGTGAAGACCGAGGAAACGCCAAGGTGTTTGCCCACACTGCCATCGATGACGGTGCAGACCTCGTCGTCGCCAGTGGCCCTCACGTGCTCCGTGGAATGGAGTGGTACCAAGGGCATTTGATTAACTACAGCTTGGCGAACTTTGCGGGGTACCAAAACTTTTCCACTTCAGGTTCTATGAGTCTCACGGCCATCTTGCGAGTAGAGCTCGCGAGTAATGGTTCGTTTGTCTCAGGCCACTTCACCTCTCTTCTGCTCAACAGCGTCGGGCAACCTGCCATCGACTCGACAAATCAAGCAGCAACGTTTGTTAATGCTCTCTCGACGCAAGATTTTGGAGCAGCCGCAGCATTGATCAAGCCGGATGGCTCAATAACGCCACCCCCCGCTGCGCCGTAAACGTTCAACATCCCCCACCCGGGCCAGGCGTTCCAGGACCAGTTGCAGGTTGATCGACTGTTCCGATATTCGAAGGTCTCGGGTTTGGACCGAGATGGACGACGTACCAAACACCTCGCCACGAAATCAACGATGCGACACCAAAGGAACGTTGCGATCCATTCTTCAAATACACCAAACGAATATTGGGGAGATGCCAGTACCCAACTTTGTTCTCACAAGTCCCAGGTGCGATCCAACTCGCCAACTGTGGATTGGCATTCACGCTTTCTAATTTCACAGAGAGTTGTTGTGGGCCGATGTAGTCGTGGTACGTGACGAGGTCAAGTGCAAAGAAGGCAATAAGCCGACTCTGATAATCAGCCGCTGGATTCGTCAGTACGCCAGTCTTCATTTGGAGATACGCAGACTCTGGGAAGAAGACACTTTCGCCCAGGGTCAGCGAATTGGTCTGGATGGCATTCCAGAGAGGAGCGAGGCGAGCTTGGAGCGAGGCGTTGTCCGTTGGGGGCTCGGTTGGCGTTTGGGGCAACGTTCCTGGATCCTGTGTTGTTGTGGTCACCGGGAGAGTCGTCGTGCTCGTTGCCGGCGAGGTCTTGGTTGTCGTGTTCGATGAGATCGATCCAGGGTTCGAAAAGAGCGACGAGATACCGACGGCGATAACGATCACAACAACAAGGGCCATCCCAGCAACAAAAAGACGCCGTCGACGGAAGACTTCAGGCGATGGTTTGGCGTGCTCAGCCATCGTGGTCTAGTGGTTACTTCTCGTCATGCGTTCCATTGTTCTATCTTCTCGCATCTTGCCCTGGTGCTCATGGATGAATCTGATCGGAAGGGAATGAGGCACTTCCATGCGTTGCTGCCATGAGGAGAGAACTCCCCTAGCCTGAGGCTCCCATGACGGCTTCTCTTCTTCCCCAGGGTGCACTGAGCTCATGGCTGATCGGACTCATCCTCATTTCATGCGTTCTGGACTGGATTGTGGTCTCTGGTGCGTCGAAGACTCTGCTGAGATTTGAGTACCTCACGAAGCCAGCTGTTCCCCTCTTGCTCCTCGTTCTTATTCTCACTTCACCGTCGAGTTACTCACTCACACAACTGTTTTTGGCAAGCGCGATGATCTTTTGTCTCGGTGGTGACGTGGCGCTTATGCTCCCGGACCCAAAAGGAAATCGCTTTCTTCTCGGCCTTGGATCGTTTCTTGTTGCTCATCTCTTCTTTATTCTCTGCCTGCTTCGACTCCCTCGCGGAAATATTTTTGTGGGGGTGCTCGTTGTTGTGGCCCTGGCCGTCACCCCAACATTCATTGTGGTCAGATCCATTTCTCGAAAAGCCAAGAAGTTAGTGCTCCCTGTACTTGTCTACATTGCTGTGCTGCTCGCCATGGCAACGTGTGCGCTCGCAGTGGGTCTCAGTGGCCGGTTGCCAACCGTGCTGATCGCTGTCGGAGCAGTCTCGTTTGTCACGTCAGATTTACTTCTGGCTGTGCACCGATTTGTCCGGCCAATTCCGAATGAAACAGTTCTTGTCCACGTCAACTATCACGCGGCAATTGTTCTTCTTACGCTTGGCGTACTTGACGTCATTGCGTAATCAACTCTGTTCAGGTTCATTGGAGGCGGCGCCCGGATTCGAACCGGGGTACAAGGCTTTGCAGGCCTCTGCCTAACCACTCGGCCACGCCGCCGCAAAGAACCACTGTAGTCCCCATGTTCTCGCCCCCCTTGACGACTACCTTGTTGCTCTCTTGAACGCCCAGCGGACCATCAAGAATAAGACGCCGACGAGGACGGCAAACTTGATGACGAACCACAGTGCTCCAGCAATCGCGTTCATAAAGCCAAAAAGGACGACTCCTACAAAGAGCACCACGATCACGATCGCAGCGATCTCCAAGGTACCCATTCCGCTTTTGTCGCCTTCAGCCATGGACGGCCATCCTTTCGCTGTCTTCAAAGTTTGCCACCTCAAATGCTACGGTCAAGGCATGGCCAATGGCTCGTTGCGCAGCGCCCGCGAGGCCCTCATGAACGAGAAATCACTGACCGGAGAAGCCTTCTGTCGAGCACTCTCTGACGCCACCGATGCCTGGCTCTGTGAAATTGCTGATCAAGCGAACCATGGCGGCATCAAAAAAATTGCCCTCTTGGCCGTTGGAGGATATGGCCGTCAAGAACTTTGTCCCTTTAGCGATCTTGATCTGCTCTTGGTCTACGAATCAAGAGGAGATATCAAACCATTTGCCGATGCGCTCTGGTACCCAGTCTGGGACGAAGGAGTCAAGGTTGACCACGCAGTACGTCGACCAAAAGAGGTCTTGAAGGCTGCCTCGAAAGATCTGCGAGTTGCACTTGGCCTATTAGACGCTCGCCTCGTCTGGGGTGACCCAAATGTTGTCAAGCCGCTCCTTGAAAAAGTGAAAAAACTATGGCGAGAGGAACTCGCTGCCGAGTTCCTCCCTCAACTTGAAGATCAGATGGAGGAGCGGCATCGGGCTGAGGGTGACGTTGCGTTTCTACTGGAACCAAATCTTAAAGAGAGCCATGGTGGCTTACGTGACGTCAGTGTTTTGCGATCACTACCCTCGTGCGCACCACTTCTTGAAGGACTCGTTGACCTCGAGGCAATCAATGCTGCCGCCTCAACCTTGGTCGAGGTACGCGTTGAACTCCATCGCGCAGCTGGTCGAGAGCTCGATCGAATGTTGCTTCAAGAACAAGATCAAATTGCCGCACTCTTGGGATTTACAGACGCTGACCAACTCTGTCGTCGAGTCTCAGAAGCAGGTCGAACTATTGCTCGGCTGAGTGACGAAACGTGGAGGCGTCGCCGAATTTGGGAGCCGGGCTCTACCGTGATCTTCGAGCCACATGGCGAAACGCAGGAGGTAGAGGAAGGAATTGTCATATTCGGTGGCGAGGTGACGCTTGCCCCTGCTGCCGACGTCGGCAACGACTCTTCTTTGATTTGGCGCCTGGCTGCTGTCGGGGCAGAACACGATCTCCCGATCTCGCTCGGGGCCGTTCACCGCTTGGCCGATCAATCACCGCCACCACCCGTTCCCTGGACTCCAGCACTTCGTGAAGCCCTCGTGCGACTCCTCTTGGCGGGACCGGGCGCTATTCGGGCATTTGAATCGCTCGATCAGGTAGGACTTGTGACCTTCATGATTCCTGAGTGGGAGCACGTTCGCCACTACCACCAACGAAACGCCTACCACCGCTTCACTGTTGACCGCCACCTCCTCGAAGCTGCGTCAAACGCCTCTGAGCTTGTCGGCCAGGTTGATCGTCCTGACCTCCTTGTGTTGGGCGCGCTCTTTCACGACATTGGGAAGGGCCTTCCCGGCGATCACACAGAGGTTGGGATTGAACTTGTTGGCCAGATTGGCCCTCGGCTTGGTCTTAAGCCTGATGACGTCGGGATCTTGCAAGATCTGGTCCGACATCACCTCCTCCTGGCCGATACCGCTACTCGTCGGGATCTCTCCGACCCGCGCACGATTGAAACGGTTGCCCGCGCGGTTCCAAGCCGGTCCACTCTTCATATCCTCGGCGCTCTCACCAAAGCTGATTCGCTTGCGACAGGAAGTTCTGCATGGGGAGCCTGGAAAGAGCAGCTCGTTGATCAACTGGTGGCTCGAACCGATGAATTTCTCGCCGGGGCGAATGTCGCTCCACTCGCCGTGCCGGCCCCTCCAGAGTTTCTTGAACTTATTGAACATGTTCTCCTTCACCGAACACCTAGCATCATGATCGATCCACCTCGAGTCGTCGTTGCCGCCCTTGACCGACCTGGTCTACTTGCTGATGTCGCAGGGACCTTGGCCCTCCATCGCTTAGATGTTCTCTCTGCCGATGTTGCGAGTCACGACGGCGTCGTACTTGACACATTTAGCGTTGGTGCTACTTCAGGACGCTGGCCGACAACTGAACTCTTTGAAAAAGACCTCACTGGGGTCTTAGAAGGAACCGTGAATCTCGAGGAGAAACTTGCGAATCAAGCCACGACCTACGCAGGTGCGTCGCGGACGTGGTCAGCCCGGCCGATGGAGCCATCGGTGAGAATCGATAATGAAGCCTCTCAGGACTCCACGGTGCTCGAACTGAGGGCTTCAGACCGTATTGGCCTCCTTCACCAACTCACCTCTCATCTCTTCAGTCTTGGCCTGGACGTCATGGCCGCTCGGGTAGCCACCGTTGGAGGCGACGTCGTGGACTCGTTTTACGTTCGAACTCCCACTGGCGAAAAACTGAGCAATTCCCTCCTTCTCGATCAGATGACCGAGTCACTCCTGGAGATTTTGGGGGAACCTGGCTGAGGCGGTGCCGATCTGAGAAGCAGCCTTGGTAACCTAGATTGATGAGCGGTCAGCATGCCCAAAAGCCCAAGCGTTCAAAAACACCCTTTGTCATCGCCGCCGCCGTCGTTTCGCTCTGTGTGGCAGGCACTGGCGTTTTCCTTCTGACCTCACGGTCAACTGATCCAGCTGTCACTGCAACTCCAACGGATACACCCTTTGCCGTTTTAGCGTCGACCCCAACAAATGCGGCCACCGTTGACTCCTCCGCTGCAATCAGGGTCTCCCTCAGTTCACCCCTTGCGTCGTCAAGTCCAATGCCAACCCTCAGCCCTTCTGTCCCAGGCTCATGGCAGCGACTCTCTCCATCAACAATTGAATACGTTCAGGACTCCCCCGTCGGTCCAGGCCAGAGCGTTACCGTAACCATTCCAGGCGGCGCATCGGGGCTTAAGGGCGCAAACGGAAAATTCTTAGCGAGTTCGGTCACAACAATATTCCACACAGCTCCCCTCTCGACATTGCGCGTCCAACAGTTGTTAGCCCAACTTGGCTATCTCCCTGTCACATTTACTCCTGCGGCTCAGTCTTCAACTCCAGGGATTCAGACTGCGGAAGTACAAGGAACATTTTCTAACCGCTGGTCGACACTCCCCGAGTCATTGACCTCGCAGTGGCAGGCGGGAGCCGTCAATCCAGTGACCAAAGGGGCCATCATGAGGTTCCAGGATGTGCACAACATGAAGACTGATGGAATTGCTGGTCCAGCACTCTGGGATCAACTCTTAGCAGACGCGAAATCCGGAAAGAACGATCCCAATCCCTACAACTATGTCATCGTCGCCAAGAATCTCCCCCAGAAACTGACTCTTTATTCAAACGGAGAAGTGGTCTACACCTCAGTGATCAGTACTGGCATTGCGGGAGAGGAAACACCCTCAGGCACCTTCCCCGTCTATCAGCGTTACCGAACCCAGACGATGAGAGGTACGAATCCTGATGGGTCCGAGTACGTCGATCCCGGAATCCCTTGGATCAGTTATTTCTATGGTGGGGATGCTTTACACGGATTCCTGCGTTCCTCGTATGGGTTTCCACAAAGTTTGGGTTGTGTCGAGATGCCGTTCGCAAATGCCGAAGTGGTCTGGCCTCAGACGCCGCTCGGCACGCTCGTGACAGTTCAGTAGGGGAAAGCTGTTGTGTCGATAGATAATTTGACGAGTCAACCCGATAATTCCGGTGAAGAGACTCCCGCCCCTCGTCGGGACCGCATCTCCCAGATTGCTGGCATAGCTGGAAAAGTTCTCATCGGTTCCGGTGTGATCGTGTTGTTGTTTGTCCTCTTTCAAATCTTTGGTACGTCCTATATCCAAAAACAACATCAAACGACGCTGCGAAGCTCTTTCGAACAGCAACTCAAATTAATCCCCACCACGACACCAGCGACCAACGCGGGCCCACCCGTGACGACGGGGACTCAACCAGCACCTGGGCTTGGCCAAGCCATCGCAATTTTGGAGATTCCGACCATCAACGTCAATGAAGTCGTTATCCAAGGAACGACGACGTCGCAGCTTCAGTACGGCCCCGGCCACTACACCACCACACCGCTCCCTGGCCAAGCAGGAAACGTCGGGATTGCTGGCCACCGGACCACCTGGGGCCACCCGTTCTATAACCTCAATGCACTCAAGGCGGGAGACAAAATTATTCTCTCGACGACCTACGGCACGTTTACCTATTCGGTGACCACGTCGCAGATCGTTGAACCAACCGCCGTCGAAGTCCTGAACCCAACACTTGTTCCTACGTTGACGTTAACGACTTGCAACCCTCGCTACTCCGCCGCTCAACGACTCGTGGTCCAAGCCACGCTGACCTCAACGGGTCTCCCTGTGAGTGGCTCTCTGCCTTCGACACAAGTAACCAACACAACCACGTCGACGACTCCGCCAAGCATCTGGCTTGGCGTGGGACTCGGCATCTTGACACTGCTGCTCGGCGCAGCGACGCTCGTCTTGGCCGCTCGATACCGATCTCGTCGCTGGTACATCTACGGAGTCGGAGGTGTCATCTCCTTGGTCTCATTAACCTTCTTCTTCTCCATCATCTCTCAACTTCTCCCCGCCTCGATCTAAGTTTTCTTTAGTTTTCTGGCGCTCGCTGAGTGCGTCCTTTGGACCAAATGGAACGTCACGCTGCGCTGGAACAACGACACCGTGACCATCAAGCATCGATGCCGAACCAAGCGCGTGCCGCCCAAAGCGAGCTCTAATTTCATCGACGGCATCATCGAGTGAGGCCCGTTCAAGTTGAAGACGCTCTGCTGAGGCAATCGAATCGCTGAAGCTGTCACCTTCGTCCATATCGAGCTGCAACTGAACCGGCGTTGATGCATCTTCAAGATTGCTCACCGAAAGGCCGAGGAGCCGAATGCCCTCTTGCACTTCGAGCGTTGCCAGGAGAGCCGAGCCCACGCCGAAGAGTGCCCCATGGTCGTCAATCCCACTCACCATTGTGTGTGATCGGGTTTGAAGTTGAAAGTTCGAGTGTTTGATTTTGACGCTCACAGTCCTTCCTCGTTGAGAGCTCTCTCGAAGCGCCGACGAGACCGCAACTGCCTGGCGACGAAGCCGTTGCTCCAAAATCCCTCGGTCACTCTCATCTACCGAAAACGTTTCTTCATGACCGATTGATTTATTAGCAACACCTGCCACTACGGTCCGAGGATCATCCCCTCTCGCCAAGCCGATAAGCGTTGTCGCGAAGTGATGACCAACGTGTCGCGAGAGCAGTGCGGGGTCGAGCTCTGCGAGTTCTGAAACTCGATCTATGCCAAGCCTCGAGAGTGTTTTGGCGGTGGCGGGCCCGACGCCATAGAGCGCCCTGACAGGGAATTGATCGAGATAGGCACGCACGTCTTCATCGAGGACGACGAAGACACCAGGGCCCTCTATGAGAACACCATCTTCAAAGTGAGGCTTGGCGTCTCGAGATGCCAGTTTGGCGATCAACTTTGAGCTTCCCACTCCTATCCCGCACGACAAGCGCAACTCCTCCTCAATTCGGCCATGGATGGCAGTGGCCATCTCTTTCGGAGTTCCTAAAAGTTGTCGTGCCCCGGTGACGTCGACAAATGCCTCATCAAGACCAAGAGGCTCTACAAGAGGAGAAAAATCCAGGAGAATAGCCTTGAGTTCTTTACTGACTGCGGCATAACGAGAGATATTTCCTCCGAGCACCACGGCATCTGGACACAGGCGTTTCGCTGTCACCATGGGCATCGCTGAGTGAATGCCAAAGCGTCGAGCTTCGTAGGTGCACGAGGCCACGACGCCACGATTGCCATCTCCCCCCACGAGCACTGGTTTGCCTTGAAGTGAAGGGTCGTCTCGAACCTCCACCGATGCGAAGAACGAATCCATGTCTACCAACAAGATGGCAGGTCGCAGACTCGCCGAGCGATCAGCGCGTTCGCTCTCAGCCATTGAGGCGCAGATGTCGAAAACCTTCTGCAAATGCTACGCCCACTCGCGAACCATCATCGCTGGCTTGTTGACGAATGGTTTCACCTGCCCAGTGCGGGTCGTCGGGAAGTTGAGAATGATGCGCGGTTACGGCTTTAACTTTTCGATCAATGCTCGACGTGATGTCGACGTAGGTGTCTGGCTCCAGCGTGCCGGACAAAAGAACGTCGTGAACTCGATGAGCAAGGCCACACTCCGGAAAGTAGTGCGGCATGCTCGACGCTGGCCCGACGGCATCGAGAACCGCCCAGCCTGCGGCTCGATGATCCTGATGATTCACGTAGACCGATCCGAAAAATACCGCCGTTGGGTCATGTCCTAGGACGACGTCAGGTTTGAGTTCGCGAATACGACGAACCAACGTGCCAAGAATCTCCCTTTGTTCCCCAACGTCTCCGTCTGAGAGCCCCAAGGATTCGACCTCGACTCCACCGAGTTCTTTTGCTGCCTTCGCTACTTCCTGTTTTCTCGTCGTTGCCAAAACCGATGGTGTAACGGAAGCGTCTGTGGTGCCTTTGGCTCCATCCGTCAGCAAAAGGACACGAACGCGTGCACCTTCATCTACCCAACGGGCCAGCGACCCGCCGCACGCGACGTCTGCATCATCTGGATGGGCATAGATCGCAAGAACGACTGATGGCGAACTCTCAAAGAGCGAGACTGAGTTGGAGCCGTTCACGATCGACGTTTAGGCGCAGTGGATTTTGTCAGTAGCCCAACCTCTCGTTGGAAGTCCCCAACATCTTCAAATCCTTTGTAGACGCTCGCAAAGCGAACGTACGCCACGTCATCAAGTTCTTTGAGCCGCTCCAGGACGGCAACACCGATATCCTGAGTCGTCACAGTTTCGTTCATTGATCGAAGCGACTCCTCAACTTGACTCGCGAGGTTATCGATTGCTTCCTCAGACACTGGCCGGTTCTTGCAAGCTGAGTTGACGCCAGATATGACCTTGGAGCGATCGAATGGCTCACGGGACCCTGAGCGTTTTTCGACAACGAGAGGCATCTCTTCAATACGCTCAAATGTTGTGAAGCGCTGTCCGCATGCAACACATTCACGCCGCCTGCGGATCGAGCCACCCTCTTCGGCCATTCTCGAATCCACGACACGGTCATCATCTGCTGCACAAAAAGGACACCGCACACCTTCACGATACCCGTATGGTGCTGCCCCCTAGGGAAGTTGAATCTGTTCTCCGGGCACAATGGTGCTTGAACCAATGGCTTTGGCCATTTGCGCACTCAGAGCGCCTTCTTGGGCCGGATTGATCCGGTGAGCTATCGAGGCCAATGTGTCACCTTCGTGGACCACATAAATCGAACCGTCAGCGAGCCCACTAGGCGCACCTCCTGGCGTTGATTGGCCTGAAAGTGTCACCGTCCCTATGGAACTGAGGGGTAACGCCAGCAAAACAGCCACCGCCGACCCAGCCACGATGGCTGCGATCCTGCGTTTCTTCGTTCGTTTGGCCGCCCGAATCCTCCGGCGCTCAGTGACGTCAATGCCACGAGAGACGGGGAGTTCACGGATAGGGGCGATATTAATTGGTTTTGGGCGTTCTAGCCCTTTGACCAGGGTTAATGTGGGCCGTGGCCAAACAAGGTCTTCAACCTCGTGGTCTCCAATAAACGGGAGTGGTGCTATTGCCATATCTTGTTCCTCTTCCTTCTTCTCTGTGCTTTTTGACTTCTATCGAACACCTGTTCGTCTAGTTGAACACGAACAGATGTTCGTGTCAAGTATTTATCCGAACAGGTGTTTGCTTTCTCTTGATTCGTTGAGTACGGTTGTAGCAAACGGGTGTTCGCAAAGGACCGCCCGTCAGAGCAAGGAGTGGCTATGGCAGAGGTTTTAAGCGGAAAAAGGCGTGAAATCCTTGATTTTATTGGGCAGTGTCTTCGAGAGCGTGGGTATCCCCCGTCGGTCCGAGAGATCGGCACCGCCGTTGGCTTGACCTCTTCGGCCACCGTCCACAGCCATTTGGCAGTGCTTCAAAAAGAAGGCTTTCTGATCAAGGATCCGACCAAACCTCGAGCGATGACCGTCCAATATGACCCAGCCTCTGGGGCAGCAATTGCGACGAACCCGGTTCGTAGTGTTCCCCTCGTAGGTGCAGTGGCTGCTGGAACTGGCGTCTTGGCAACTGAGAACGTCGAAGAGCTGTACTCGCTCCCCGAGGAGTTTACGGGAACTGGTGAAACCTTCATGTTGAAGGTTCGAGGTGACTCCATGATCAACGATGGAATCCTTGATGGCGATTACGTTGTCGTACGACACCAGCCAACTGCTGAAGATGGCGACATTGTTGTTGCGGGAATTCCCGATGAGCAGGCAACCGTCAAGCGGCTCCGTCGGCAAGGAACAACAGTTATTTTGATTCCAGCGAATGATGCAATGGCCCCCATTGAGCTCCCTGGCGAAGACGTGACCATTTATGGAAGGGTCATTTCAGTTCTTCGACGCCTCTAGGATGATGTTGTGTCGTGGGGACTTATCATCACCTTGGTTTCCGGGTGGTATCTCACTGGCTTGAGTTGGGTTGTGGCCTTAGTGATCTATCCGTCATTTCGCCTTGTGCCAGATAAATCCTGGGAGGAGTTTCACCAGCACCACTCAAAAATGATCGCAGTTGCAGTGACTCCACTGTGGGCCGCTGAGGCTCTAGGAATCATTCTTTGGGCACTGTCAGATTATTCATCGGACTTGCTTGCGATTATCATTACCGGCGCAGCTGCACTCGGGACCGTCCTCTTCACCGTCTTTGGCGCCGTTCCAGCCCATCAAGCGTTTCAAACAGGATTTAACCCCGAACTCGAACGACAACTTACGTTGAGTAACTGGCTTCGAACCGCCGCGTGGACGATTGCGGCGATCACCCCAACGGTTGTTCTTGTTCAGAGTTGGTAGAAGTTGGTTATGCGTCCCAGAGTTGATCGGTGTAACGATCTGTTCCAGGGGCCGTAGGTTTGAAGGGAATCTGGGCTACCAACGTTCCTTTTCCAGAAGCTTCAAGACGTCGACGCCCTTCTTCAAAGACTGATTCCCAGGCCTCGCTCGGGTCACAGTCCAAAAAGAAGAGCAACAGCACCCGATCGTCACTCGCCTCTTGGCGAGGAACATCACCCGGAGCATCAATCAAAAGGGGAAGAGGAGTAAATGCTCCAACGAGTCCCGCAGCCGACCCGTTCATCAGATCTGGGAGGAGATCGTCTTTGAGATAACCCCAGAGTTCTTCTTGGCTCACGCCTTCGGCCGCATCGATCCATACGGGCACAAAACCCTCATAGGGGTGGTCGAGTGCGAGTTCGATCGGAACTCCACCCTCGTCTCGGAGCACTGACCATTCGTAGTGGTAGAGCAAGGTGTGGACGTGGTCTCGGTGCTCAAACATTCTCCCCTTGGCATGAAGTTGGCGAACTTGACGCACCGACCACTTGTTCCAAAGATCGTGATAGCCATCGAGGACCCAGTACGCCGCTATGTAGGAACCATTTTCTGGAGTGCCAGTAATCGCCGATGAGTCTGGGCTCCGAAGTTTTTTCAAGTCCTTCGTGGCAACGAATCGTTTCCCAGCAAAACTGTACGGTCCAATCATCACGCCTGAATAGAAGTGATCTCGTTCGTACCAGCGGTTGTACTCAACCTCGTGGCCCTTGTGGGGCTCAACAAGCGTGAGCAAAATAGATCCAAGCGCCACTGGCTCGGCGTCAGCAATTACTTCAACGGGGCGGGACTTTTTTAGTTCATCACTCATGCCAGGGCACCGTACTCGCTCTCAGCCAGGGTTGTGACAGGCACGCAGAGCGCCTTATCCCCCAAGGAGAAGTGTAAAGACGCGAGCGACCTCATCGAGGGCGCCAACCGGCACCCGCTCATCAGCGTGGTGGGCCAACATTGGATCACCAGCTCCGAAATTTGCGGCCGGCACACCGAGAGCTGCGAAGGTTGCAACATCGGTCCAGCCCACCTTGGCGCTGACGGGCTTGTCACTTAACTCCACGAGTCGCTGAAGCAGGGGGTGTTTCAGATTTGGCAGTGCACCCTCGGCAACATCATCAACTCTCAAATCGTCTCCGTAACGCTCATCTAAATGACCCTCGACCAAACTTCGCACCCAGGCCTCTGCCTCACTCGCACTTCGATCTGGGGCAAATCGGTGATTAATTTGGAGCACTGCTTCATCAGGAATCACATTGCCCGCAGAACCCCCTCGCATCCCCACTACTTGTATCTGCTCAACGAACGTCACACCGTCTATCTCAACACTGCGCGGGGACGCGTCAACAAGGGAAGGCAAAATATCGTTGAGTCGGTGAATTGCATTCACTCCCATAAACGGTCGGGCTGTGTGTGCGGCCACTCCTCGAAAACTCGCAGTGAGATGCATTGTCCCTTGACACCCCGCCTCGACGCTCCCATTCGTGGGCTCGCCCAAAATTGCCACGTCTCCCTGCAGTAACTCAGCATCGTGGCTGGCAATCTCTCTCAGGCCACTTTCGCTTCGGGCAATCTCTTCTCTCGCATAGAAGACCCACGAGAGATCCACGGCGGGCTCCTCGAGACGTCGCGCCACTACCAACATGGCTGCCAACGTTCCCTTCATGTCCGCAGCCCCAAGGCCCCAGAGTTCGCCGTCTTTGATCGTCGGGTGAGCGATGCCAACAGGAACCGTATCAAGGTGGCCAGCCATGACGACTCGCTGAGACTTTCCAAGGTGCGTTCGCGCAATGACGTTATTTCCTACTCGGGTCACCTCGAGATGAGGGATCGTTCGAACATATTGTTCGACCGTGTCTGCGATCTCTTCCTCGTGGCGACTCGGAGAATCAACCCCAATGAGTTCAGAAGCGAGGTCGATTACCTCGCTCACGTTGCAACTCCATGGTCTCTCAAGACTGCATTGAGTTGGACTTTGTCATGGCGTTCACCCTCAGACAGGTGCTTCAAGACCAGCACGCAGGGTAAGAAGAACTCGCCTCCTGGGAGTTCTCGACGCCGAGAGGCCCCAACAGCGACGCTCCATGGGGGAACATGACCGCGAGATAACTCTTCGCCAGTCTCAGCGTCAATGACGGGAATAGAAGGGTTCAGAATTGTTCCCGCTCCAAGCACTGCTCCTTTGCCGACGCGGGCACCATCAACGATCATGCACCTCGATCCGATGAATGCCTCATCTTCGATAATGACCGGGACTGCGTTCGGGGGTTCGAGCACCCCACCAATCCCCACGCCCCCTGCGAGATGGACGTCGGCCCCAATCTGGGCACACGAGCCAACCGTGGCCCAGGTATCAACCATGCTGCGTTCTCCGACTCGGGCGCCAATGTTGACGTAACTCGGCATCATCACTGCGCCAGGAGCCAAGAACGAACCCCACCGAGCGGATGCTCCAGGCACGACTCGAACGCCAGCTTCTTTGAATCCCGTTTTCAGTGGGAGCTTGTCGGCATACTCAAAAGGCCCGACGTTGATGGTCTCAATGGTCCTGAGCCGAAAGAGGAGCAAGATCGCTTGCTTGAGCCATTCATTCACCACCACCTCGCCGGTGGCCTCATCGACATACGCCACCCGCTCATGTCCTTGATCGAGCAAGGTAACCGCTTGTGTGACGAGTGCATCAGCAGCTTTGTCACCGGGAGTCAGGGTGTCAGCATGTGCATAAAGTTCAGCTATTTGATCTGAGAGGTCAGCCATGTCCCCATCGTAGTGGGGCGACGTCGTTCGAAGAGTCGTTACCCTGTCGCCAGAAGACGTGCTGCGACAAGTTCGAGTCGCTCAGTTGGCTGGACCACAGCAACTCGTACGTAATCAGCACCTTGGGGGCCATAGAGATCTCCCGGACTCACCAACATCCCCCCTCGCTCGGCGAGCTCGTGCGCCAAGGCCCAACCGTCACCTAGCCGCTGCGGTGCCTTGACCCACAGATAAAAGGTTCCCGCCGGGAGATGAGCGTCGTAGCCAATGTTTCTCAACGCATCAACCATCAATGCCAACCTCTCGGCGTAGCGAACACGCTGGGTCGCTACCTGGTCATCGTCATCGAGCGCCACCACTCCGGCAAACTGAACCGGTCCAGGAACCATGAGCCCTGCATGTTGGCGCACGCTGCGCAAGTACTCAACAATCGCTTCGTCTCCTGCATAGAAGCCCAAACGCATTCCTGCGAGATTTGAGCGTTTTGAGAGCGAGTGAACTGCCACGAGGCCTTCGAGCCCGCGTTCGAGCACCGTCCGGGGGCGGTCGCTCCAGGTGAACTCGGCGTAACACTCGTCGGAAAAGACTGGAACTCCATGTGCCCTCCCCCACGTTGCTAGCGCAGCAAGGTCGTCGAGGTCGCCTGTTGGGTTTGACGGTGAATTCGACCACACCATGAGTGCATTCTCCGCCGTACCCTCATCGACGTCTTCGAGTCTCAACCGACCTCGCTCAGTTGGGACCGCCACTGGAGTTAATCCCGCCAGCGTTGCGCCCATTGCATAGGTTGGATAGGAGATGTCGGGGAAGAGAACCACCTTCTTTTCAGGGCGACGAAGCGCGAGGTACTGCGCTGTCGATCCCACGAACTCTTTGGTCCCGATACATGCGCCAATGGCGCTGGTCGGCACCGCTATCGAGAATCTTCGCCGCATCCAGCGTTGCGCAGCCTCACGCAGGTCGTTGCTTCCCGCAGACGTTGGATAGCCCCGCTCAAGCCCAGAGGACGCCAACGCATGGATCACCTCCTCAGAAGGTGGATCACACGGCGTCCCAATCGAGCAGTCCACGAGGCCACCATCAAGGCTCTCTGCGAGAGCTCTGAGGCCGCTGAGGCGCTCGTAGGGATAGGGCGGAGGTTGAAACCCTGGTTGTGTCATCCGGCGACCTCGAACTCCTGGAATCGTGCTCGACTTGGTCCATCGAGAACAACATGAAGGGTGGTGGCGTCATCATCGTGGTGCGTCTCTACAACGTCGCCTTCTCGATGCGCTGCAGCAACAATGTCTCCTCGGGCATGAGGAATCCGAAGCGCGACAATTCGATCTTGTGTGCGGAGGCGATCCCCAAGTGTCTCCAAGAGGTCATCAATCCCAGTCCCCGATGCTGCCGAGATCGTGACCGACCCATCATGGGTGAACTCAAGCATCTTGGCTTCATCAGGCGCAGCATCAGCCTTGTTGATCACCAGGAGTTCTGGAACCTCGTCCGCCCCTATCTCTCTCAAAACCACTCGGACTGCTTCGAGCTGGGCCTCGGGGTCAGCAGCCGAGGCATCGACCACGTGGATCAAAAGATCTGCGAGTCGAACCGAGTCGAGAGTTGAGCGAAATGCCTCGACGAGTTCGTGCGGGAGTTTCGCCACAAAACCAACAGTGTCGGTCAACAAGATTACTTCTCCACCAGGAAGGGCCAGCTGCCGGGTCCGAGGATCGAGCGTTTCAAAGAGTCGATCTGCAGCGGGTACCCCAGCTTCGGTGACGGCATTAAGCAAGGTGGACTTTCCGGCATTGGTGTAGCCCACCAACGTGACCTCGCGGCGCCGACCCCTTTGGCGTTGTGCGCGCTGGGTCTCGCGAGTCTTTGTCACGTGTCGTAACTCTTTTTCGAGTTGATGCATACGACGCACCAAGCGTCGTCGGTCAACTTCAAGCTGGGTCTCTCCTGGGCCTCGCGTCCCGATGCCACCAGCTTGTTGTGAAAAACCTTGACCACGGCCTCGGAGTCGGGGAAGTCGGTACCGCAAGATTGCTAGCTCAACTTGGGCCTTCCCCTCAGGTGTGCTCGCGTTTTGAGCGAAAATATCGAGGATCACGGCTGTTCGATCAATCGCAGTTCTCCCAAGAAGCCGTTGGAGGTTGCGTTGCTGAGCGGGAGACAAATTGTGGTCAAATACCACCGTGTCAACGTCAAGGACAAGACACTGCTGGTGAAGCTCTTCCGTCTTGCCTGAGCCAATGAATGTTGCGGGATCTGGAGCCCCACGACGCTGAATAATCCTTCCAACGACGTCTGCTCCTGCCGTGGCCACAAGTGATTCAAGTTCGTCAAGCGAAAGATCGAGATCGTCGGGATCCATTCCTGGCAGGACGACACCGACGAGGATGATGCGTTCTCGAAACGAACGATCAATCAGTGTTGACGGGAGCTGCGTGGTCATAGGTCTCGTCGAAGTGGCACAAAGAGATCGGCAACGACACTCACTGTCCCAGACAGTGTCGCCTCATTCCCAGAAAGATCAACATGCAGAATCCCTCCAGGATTTGCGACGGCGACAGAGTCACCGCTCAGCCCAAGCGCTCTCGCTGCGCCAGCTGCGGCACAGGTCCCAGAGCCACACGCTTGCGTGGGGCCGACGCCCCGTTCAAAGACAGCCAAAGCCAACCGTTCGCGCGAGAGAACCTGGATCCATTCGACATTGATACCACCCTCGCGAACCTTTTGTAGTCTGCGACCCTCGTGGGCCACGTCGACCGCTTCGAGATCGTCAACGACAACTACGAGATGAGGATTCCCAATATCAACACGAACCTGCCGAGTGACTGAATCGATATCGTCGATCTGTAGTTCGCCCATCTCGACGCTCGCGAACACGGATGACTCTTCGCTTTCTTCACAGTGAACGCGCTTGAGACCCGCCGCAGTCTGGATCGAAAATGTTCCTCCCGCAACAAGTCCTGCACGTACCGCTTCGTGAGCCATGCATCGAATTCCATTGCCCGAAATCTCAGCGTCAGAGCCATCCTGATTTTTGAGCACCATCGTGAGGTCCCCACCATCTCGTGGACCCAAAATCGTGATCACTCCGTCAGCACCGATCCCGCTGCGTCGATTTGCAAGACCGCGCACTTCGTCGCTCGTAAGCTGGACCCGGTCTTCAAGATCAATCATGATCAAGAAGTCGTTCCCCGCTCCCTCATGCTTGCTCACCGCCAGGGTGACTTCTTGGTGCTCCACGGGTCCTAGTCTCTCACCCCGTCACCCTGTTGAGGCCCACCAGGGCCTCTTCGAGGCCCTTTTCAGCCCCTGTCATGCCACCATGCCAACGCACTCGCGGATCCCTCCGAAACCACGACTTCTGACGCCGAACCAGAGCTCGTGTTCGAGCAACGGTGAGGTCCCGTGCCTCTTGATGCTCAAGTTCACCATCGACGAGTCCCAAGAACTCCCGATAGCCAATGGCTTGGCGAGCCGTCCGAGAGAGTCCTCCTGGCCGGATTGCGAGGGCTCGCACTTCCTCCTCGAAACCGTCCTCGATCCACGAATCAACTCGTACCTCAATCGCACGGTCCACCTGATCGACCTCAACGTCAAGACCAATCTGGATGATGGGGCTCGCCTCGTAGTGGTCGAGGCCTGGACCAAACGAAGAAAACGGTCGTCCCGAGCCTTGCGTAACCTCCAAGGCCCGAATGAGTCGGCGTACATTCCCCGGTTCAATCCGAGAGAGCGCTGTCGGATCGAGATCGCCTAATCGATCACGCAAAACCTCCTCTCCTCCCGGGAGACTCAGTTCCACATCGAGTTGTTCTCTCACCTCCAGGAACTGCGGCGGGATGCTGAGGTTGTCAATCACCGCTCGGTGATACAGGCCCGTTCCACCAACAAGAAGGGGGAGATTCCCTCGACTCGTCACGTCTCGAACTGCGATATCGGCGTTCTCTTTGAAGAGCGAGACCGTGCACTCTTGACTGGGATCCAAGATGTCGATCATGTGGTGTGGAACGACACGACGCTCTTCGAGCGAGGGTTTCGCCGTCGCGAGATCCATCTCTCGATAAACGGCCATTGAATCAATTGAAATTATTTCGACATTTCCAAGCCGCTTCGCAACTCGGAGTGCGATCTCCGACTTTCCCGATGCTGTTGTCCCTACCAGCGCCACACCAATGGCGTCCATGTCATCGAACCTGAAGAGTAAGTCGCTGGGGAGTCTTCGTGGGCGCTATCAACTCGACAAACTCCCCCTCAAGGTGATGTGGAGCCCCTCTCGTAATCTTGACGCTGACAAACGCACCCGGAACTCGAGCTTCTCGATCCTCGGTAGTGAAGTGCACGGGCTTTCCTTGACGGGTTCTCCCTGAGATCACCATCTCGTCGCGTCGACTTCTGCCTTCTACTAGTGCCTCTTCAATGCGACCAACTCGGGCCATGCTCTTCTCCAGGGCAGAGCGCTCGACCACAGTCGTAAGACGCTCAAATCTGTCCGCCACGACCTCGGGAGATATAAAGACGTCACTGAGATCTGCGGCACGAGTGCCAGGGCGGGGAGAGAAAATAAATGTGTAAGCACTGTCAAAGTTCGCTTCTGCCGCGACTGCGAGCGTTTCTTCGAACTCGGCGTCACTCTCTCCTGGAAAACCCACGATGAGATCAGTACTTACTGCGAGATCATCAATTGACGCTCGCGCATCGCTTAGGCGTTCGAGGTACCTCTCGGCCGTGTAGCCACGTCGCATCGCCGTGAGGATTCGGTTCGAGCCTGATTGAAGTGGGAGATGGAGTTGGTTACAAACTTCGGGGACCTCCGCCATCGCTCGAATTGTTTCTGGGCGAAGGTCTTTTGGATGCGGACTGGTATAGCGAACTCGTTCAATTCCTTCCACCGCTCCAATATTGGCCAAGAGTTCTGCAAAGAGTGGTTGCCGCTTCGTGATGTCCCTTCCGTACGAGTTGACATTCTGGCCCAACAGAGTGATCTCTCGGACTCCTCGACCCGCCAGCATGGTTGCCTCATCGACAAGGTCACTGACTGGCCGAGAAATCTCCTCGCCTCGAACGGAAGGAACGATGCAGAAGGAACACGAGTTATTGCACCCTGTCTGAATAGTCATCCATGCGGCCCACGGAACTTCGCGCACCGCATTCAGCGCCGGCGCTGCGTCAAGGGAACTCTCTGGGTCTGGCGCGTCGAGAATCTCCATTTGAGGGCCTTGTTCGACTGCTCGTCGCAATAACCCCGGCGTACTTGCCAAATTATGTGTTCCCACCACGACGTCGACGTGGTCGGCACGACGCTGAATATCCTCAGGATCCATTTGCGAGAGACAGCCAGTTACCGCCACCTGCATGCCGGGCTTCTTGCGCTTGAGCGATCGAACGTAGCCCAAGTTGCCAAACAACTTATTTCCTGCGTTCTCTCTGATACAGCAGGTATTAAAAACTACGACATCAGCGTCTTCCAGAATCTCTGCGGGTTCCAGACCATCAGCGACCAAAATGCCTGCAAGTCGTTCTGAGTCATGTTCGTTCATTTGACAGCCAAATGTTCGAATGAAAAACGTACGCGCCACGTCAGAAGTCTAGGTCTGGGAAGGGGCGAAGCGTTTTTAACTTGGCAGATCTTGCGTTCGATACATATTCCTGGCTGCTTCACCCACAACGAGGCCACGCCGGTCTGCGCGAAGCACCGCTACGTCACCAGGAAGCCCCACCTCTACAAGCGCAGCTCGAGCGGCTTTTCCGACCTTGGCACCTTCGCCCGGGCCACACATCGCCAAGAGGCTCGGACCTGCTCCTGACCAGCAGGAAGCCCGTGCTCCCCCTGCGAGCAGCGCTTCCAAAAGAACCGGTGCCTCTTCAAAGAGAGGGGTCCTATAACTCTGATGGAGTCGATCTTCCGTCGCTTCTTTCACCAAAAAACGATGGTCAGCCAGGCCGGAAAGGAGCATCCCCATTCTCCCGAGATTAAAAATTGCGTCCTCGCGAGTGATCGAATCTGGGAGTGCCTGACGGGCATTCTTCGTAGGGAGTGTTCGCTCTGGAATCATCAGAACGAACTCAAGACTCTCGTCAAGTGGAAGTCGAGAGACCTTGACGTGACCGTTGATCGTTGCTGAACCTACGAGCCCACCGACAACGCTGGCGGCTGCATTATCTGGGTGACCATCAAGTCGTGCGGCAACGCTCAAAGGATCAGGGGATCCAGCTGCTGCCGCGGCAGCGGCCGCCAGTGCAGCAGAAGAGCCCATACCTCGCGCTACAGGAATCTGAGAGCGGATGGTGATCGCAAGGCGATCGTGGCCAGTGACTTCAATGGCCACTTTTGCTGCAAGGTGGCTGGCGTTATCTGAGAGCCCTGCACCTTCACCTTCGCTTCGAACGATCAGTTTCGATGCTGGCTCAATTTCAACTTCAACGTAGCGCTCGAGTGCAAGGGCGAGCGCATCAAACCCAGGGCCAAGATTGGCAGCGCTAGCAGGGGCACTTGCGATCACGTCTTCACACTACGCGTTCAAAGAGGTTCGGAGGTTGCAGTGGGGTCTCTGTCGCCGCAGGAGCCTCAATTTTCAGGGAGGGACTTGTCACATGGACGATAGCGAGCACAGTGTTCGCTGGCTCGGCCCCGGTAACCTTTTTCGTGGCCGTCACACTGATTGCTATGCGTTGCCCTGGCCATGCAGGAATCGTGATCGCGTTCTTCAGCACCAGCGACACGCTCGAATGTGGCCACCCGATGGTGGCGACAGGAATCGAGGTCCCCGCAATGCCGACGGGTTGAATCATGGCTTCGACTGCTTTGGCGATCGAGAGTGCTGCTTGGCCTGCTGCATTGAGACGGTTCGTATCTCTTTGACCGGTGACCGCTGAGAATATCTGCACCACATGACCTCCCACGTCGTAGTTCACCGCCATCACGTCGCAACCACCGGCTTCAGAGTTCACTCCTGATTTAATCCCGACGACCCCATTGGTGCCAAGAAGTGGCGTGTACGTGGTGACCTTGCCTGCGACAGGGAGCTCGACAGACGTCTTGGCCACGGTGGCTGCGAAGACCGGATTATTCATCAAGAGTGGCGCAAGGATCAGCTGATCGTGGGGTGTAGACACAGACGCTGGGTTGAAACCAGAAGGATCGGCATAGTGCGTATTCGTCATTCCCAACTTTGCAGCCTGGGCATTCATTTTTCCGACGAATCCTGAAATAGATGTCGCATCCAGTTTTGCCAGTAACTCTGCGTAGTCGTTCCCAGAGTGGACGAGGAGACCTTGGAGGAGCTGATATTCAGTGAGCACTTCTCCCGGTTCAATCGCTACCACTGACTGACCATCTTCTAGCTCGAACTTGTACGCATCGACTTCAGCTTGCGTCACTGTGATGGTTGGACCACTCTCCCCAGGGGAAAGTGGGTAATCATTGAGGACAACATAAGCCGTCATGAGTTTGGTAACCGAGGCAATCGGAACCGATGTTTGATTTGCTGAATCCTGGGCCTGGGCGAAGAACGGCACCACGAAGGATGCTTCACCTTGCACCGGCCACGTCATGGCGGTCGAATGTTCCGGAGCAGTGATACTCGTCCCCAACTGGGACGTCATTGTCGCCGGAGGCAATGGTGTTGACGCTACTGATATCAACAGTCCGGCCACCGTCCCAAAACCGAGGATAAAAACCAAAATCAATATCGTCAGTACATAGTGACGTCGCCACCAGCGACGCTTCTTGTGCTTACTCCCCATCGACGGCGTTATGAAGGCTGATCAATGTCGTCAGCGGACACCAACACTGCTCGGGCTTTCGAGCCTGTGGAAGGACCAACGACACCTTGCTCTTCGAGAAGATCCATCAATCGACCAGCCCGGGCGAAGCCGACTCGGAGTTTGCGTTGCAGCATCGACGTGGAGCCCAACTGCGACTTAATGACGAGATCACGGGCCTGTCGCAACAACTCATCATCGTCATCACCACCACTCCCTGAGAACTCAGATGTCCCAGAGGTCTCTTCAAGGTTGCTGATGCCGACCGCCATTTCTGGCTGGCCACCTTGGCCCCGCCAAAACTCAGTCACGGCACGTACTTCTTCTTCCGAGACCCAGGGAGCTTGTATTCGGCGCGCCACGTTTGACGACGCCGTGAGCAGCAACATGTCCCCCTTGCCCACCAGGCGCTCCGCTCCAGGCTGATCCAAAATCACTCGTGAATCTGCAAGCGACGACACCGAGAACGCCATACGACTTGGAACGTTTGCTTTGATTACCCCCGTGATCACGTCTACCGATGGACGCTGTGTCGCCAATACCAAGTGGATTCCAACCGCTCTCGCCATCTGGGCAATTCTGACGACCGAGTCTTCGACGTCTCGAGCAGCGACCATCATCAAGTCGTTCAGTTCGTCAACCACCAACACAATGAATGGGAGCGGATCGAATTCAGGGGCATCAGCCTCGACTGCCTCAGCGTCAAAGGGTTCACCAGTCGCTTGCGCATGGGCTTTCTGTGCAATGAGCGCAACTTCGGCAGCCGTGTCTGGTGGCCCCTTCGGAGTGAGTTGCCCCGAGCGCAGCGCATCGTGATAACTCGTAATATCTCGAACGCCATGGTCGGCGAGAATGTCGTAGCGCCGTTCCATTTCCTTGACGGCCCATGCCAATGCATTTGCTGCCTTTTTTGGATCGACGACGACCGGCGTCAACAATTGCGGAAGATTGTTGTACTGCCCCAACTCGACTCTTTTTGGGTCAACCAGAATCAATCGGACTTCATCTGGCGTCGTACGCATCAGGAGTGACGTGATCAATGAGTTGATGGCTGAACTCTTTCCAGCCCCCGTTGCCCCAGAGATCAAGACGTGTGGGAACTCCGCCAGGCTCACCATGACGGTCCGCCCCGCAATATCGCGACCGAGGGCAACGGCGAGTGGATCAGTAGCCTTCTTCGCTTCTGTTGACGCAAGGAGGTCCCCAAGCGTGACAAGTTGTCGCTGTCGATTGGGGACTTCGACGCCAATCGCTGATCGTCCAGGGATCGGAGCCAGAATCCGAACATCAGGAGAAGCCATCGCATAGGCAATATCTTTCGAAAGGCTTGTGACTCGGGCAACTTTCACCCCTGGTCCAAGTTCCAACTCGTAGCGAGTCACCGTTGGTCCTACGGTGCAGCCAACCAACGTGGTCTCCACCCCATGGGCCTCAAGCGCCACCACAAGGTCTGCTCCGGCTTGGTCAACGACCTTTTGATCGTGGCGCTGACTTTGCGTCGTCTGCAAGATGTTTTTTGGAGGAAGTTTCCACGACGTTGGCGAGGAGGCTCTGGATACTCGTTTCTTCGCTGGCTTTTCCGTCATGACTGCTGTCATCTCGACAGGCTCTTCATCAGGGACGAGTGGAGGAACAGGAACTGGCACCGCCTCCTCGTCTTCGAATGCGTCATTCTCTTGTGTCATTTCGGGCTCTTCAAAGGGAAGTGGATCCTCAGGAGGGACGTCGTCGTCATCGTAGAAATCATCGTTGGCGTTGCCTTCACTTCTTCGAAGTGACGCTCCAGACCACCACGTCACGAAGAAACCACCTGCACTCTGGAGAGACCGAGAGACATAGAGCACAGCTGTCTTGAGGGGAATGCCTGTACCGAGCACCACTGCCACGATGAGAAGCGCAAGCAAAAGTACGGCTGCCCCAATGGTGCCAATCGCTATCGAAAGAGTGTGGCCGATGAGGGCGCCCACATAACCTCCGGCACGAGAGAGATCTCCAGTCGAACTGCCAAGCGATGGATTGGAGTTGGTTAATCCTGCGAGTCCACTGAGTGCAGCAAGGCCAAGGGCTCCCCCAACCCAGAATCTCGTCAGTTCTACCTCTTCTCGCTTGGCCAGCAAGAGCACCACAATCAATACAAGAAGAGCCGGCACCAGATAACGGATTGTGCCGATGAGGTCTCCGAGGAGGTGATCGACTCCGTGGCCAACCGGTCCAAGGGCTTGAAACCAAACTGCGAGGGCTACAAGGATTGCCGCAGTTCCAAGACCCACTGCGGTGAGATCGACTGCGTGGGATGCGAAAATACCCTGGCGCTCCTGAGGCGCTGAGCCCTTCGGTTTCGCCGGAGTCTTTGAAGCGGTCTTTTTCCGCTGAGGTTGCTGAGAGCGCGCTGCGGCCACGGTCCTTTGAACTTACCGCTCTTTTCCCCTAAAACGGGGGACGCCTGCGCCTGTGTCTGGGCAAAATGACTCAGAAAAAGCCCCTACACTCGCTCTCCTATGGCCAATTCAGTTCCATCCACCGACACCCCAAGCCTGTTGGCTCGCCTTGACGGCGTCGCTGCATACGATCTCGTCGTGGTTGCTCGAAGGCAGCTCAGTCCAGCAGTGCTCGAACTGGTCTGTGAAGGTGACCTTTCAGGATTCACAGCGATCCCTGGCAATGATCTCATGATGGCCGTCCCTCTTGAAGGGAGCGACGGTACATTTCGCCGTCGCTACACCATTCGACGCCACCTCACCGACAGCAATCAAATTGTGTTTTGGATTGACACGACTGCGGACGGTCCGGGGTCCCGCTGGGCGAAAGAAACACCGATAGGTTCAACTATCGAAGCGATTGGTCCCAGAGGGAAAGTCACGCTTGATGAACTTGCCGATTGGCATCTCTTTGTCGGCGATCTCTCATTTCTGAGTGCCGCCTATGCCATGGCCGAAGCCATTGAGCCCCCAGGCCAAGCCCTCTTTGTCTTCGAAATCGATGATCCGAAAGATGTTGTCCTCCCGACCCTTGATGATCTTATCGGCGTCACCTTCTGCGTAGTGGAGCGAGGGGGTCGCTCCTTTGATGATGCAACCGGGCTACAAGCGAGTCTTGACGCTCTCGAGTTTCCTTCAGATCTCGGGCATGTCTATATCGGCGGAGAACTCAGTGTTGTTGGATCGCTGCACGCTGCGTTGCTCGAGCGAGGACTTGGAAAAGAACAGATCAACGCAAAACCCTATTGGCGTCTTGGTGTCGCAAACATGGCCCATGGTGAGCCCAAAAAAGTCGAGGTCTCGTAACTACGTCGCCACAATGACAGGGACGATCATCGGCTTCTGTCGAATCCGTGTGCCAACAAAGCGACCTAACGCCTTGCGCGCCACACGATTCAACCCCTCAACGTCATGAGTTCCCTCACTCAACGCGCTCTTTAAAGCCGACCCCACCGCATTGGCCGCTTCAACAGACAACAATGTTTCATCGTCTGGCCCGACCCATCCTCGAGTTAAGACCACCGGTCCCGCAGATACTTCCCGAGCGTGAAGATCAACTGATGCCACCACCATCACCATTCCCTCGGATGCCAGAACCTGGCGATCTCGAAGGATTCCGTGGTCAATATCACTCGCCGCTCCATCGACGTAGAGGTAGCCCGCAGGGACCGTCGACTCTTTTTCGATGCCACCCTCATCCAATCGAATAACGTCGCCATCCTCAGAGAGAACAATCTTTTCTGAAGAGATACCCATCGACTCCGCTAACTGCGCATGATGGAGCAGGTGACGGTACTCACCATGGACGGGGATGAAGCAGTCTGGCTGTGCGACGCTCAGAAGCATTGCAAGTTCCCCGCGACGAGCGTGTCCTGAGACGTGGACCGGCTCATGCGCTGAGTGGATAACTTCGGCGCCTCGACGGTGCAACTCGTCAATGATTCGGCCAACTGACCACTCATTGCCCGGGATGGGGTGGGCAGACAGCACCACGACATCATCGGACGTGAGATCGAGCCACTTTGATTGGCCAGCCGCCATGAGGGACATTGCTGCCATTGGCTCGCCCTGTGATCCCGTGGAAAGAACGCAGATCTCTCCTGGATCGAAATCATCGATCTTCGTAATGTCAACAAGGACACCGTCTGGAACCGTAATAATTCCTAATTTCCTGGCCAACTCCACGTTGTTTTTCATCGACCGACCGAGGGTAGCTACCTTCCGACCAGATTCGTGTGCTGCATCGATGATCTGCTGAATACGGTGAAGGTGACTTGCGAAACACGCGACGATAATTCTTCGACCCGGCCTCATGGCGAACACGCGTCGAAGCGTCACCCCAACCGTTGACTCTGAGTCAGTGAACCCTGCTTCTTCTGCGTTCGTTGAATCAGCGAGCAGAAGGCGGATGCCGTCAGTCTGCGCTATCTCTCCAATCCTGGCGAGGTCCGTTCTTCGTCCATCAACTGGAGCAAGATCAATTTTAAAGTCCCCAGAGTGCATCACCACTCCCTGCGGCGTGTGGAACGCTATCGCAAAGGCACTCGGGACTGAGTGGGTTACCGGAATGAACTCAACGTCACAAGGTCCGATCCGGATACGCTCACCATCAGCAACTTCAATGAACTGCGTGCGATCAAGGAGTCCGGCTTCTCGAATACGATTCGCCGCCAAACCCACAGTGAGCGCCGCACCGTAGATAGGCGCTTCAATATCTCTCAAGAGATAGGACAGGCCTCCAATGTGATCTTCGTGCCCATGCGTCAAAACAATGCCATCGACTCGATCAGCGTTCTCCCGCAAAAATGTTAAATCAGGAAGGACCAAGTCGACCCCGGGCATATCCGGCTCTGGGAACATGATGCCAACATCAATCACGAGAAGCCGGCCCTCGACTTCAAGACAGGCGCAGTTTCTGCCAATCTCGCCTAATCCGCCGAGGAAAATAACGCGAACTGGAGAGATTTCCCTAGGCACCGAGGAGGCCGAGCTGCGTTACCAGTGCCGTGGCGGCGAGATCAAGGTCAGGATCACTTGGTCCCATCGGGAGGCGACATTGACCAACATTGAGTCCGAGTGCTCGGAGCACCGCCTTCGTCGGGAGTGGATTTGGCCATCGTTCTGTTGATTCAAAGTCATACGATACCGAAAGTACGGATTCGAGCTCGGTGACTTTCTCCTGGTCGCCAGAAAGAAAGGCGCCGATCACGGCCTGCATCATGTCGCCGACCCAGTGTGATGCAACACTCACCACACCCACTCCCCCAATGTCAAGGAATGCCAATGTCAGTGAGTCGTCACCACTGTAGAGATCGAAGGTAGGAGGGGTTTGCGCAATCGTCTGTGCCGCAGCCACAAGATCTCCGGATGCATCCTTGACGCCAATAATATTCGGGCACTCTTGCGAGAGACCAACGATCGTTTCAACCGAAATCTTTCGGCCAGTTCTCGCCGGGATGTCGTAGAGCATGACGGGAAGCAAAGTTGACTGAGCCACTGCCTTGAAGTGAGCAAAAAGTCCCGCTTGGGGCGGGCGGTTGTAATACGGCGTCACCGCCAAGACTCCGGCTGCTCCGAGTGCAGCTGCCTGAGAGGTGAGTTCAATTGAGTGACGCGTATCGTTGGTTGTTGTACCAGCCAAGACAGGGACGGTCACAGCCTCACAAACTGCCGTAATCAAAGTGAGACGTTCGTCGTCGCTGAGGACTGGTGATTCACCGGTGGTACCTGCGACTACCAAGCCCTCAGAGCCGTGCGCGACCAGGTAATTTGCCAAGACAGCTGCCTGATCGAGATCAAGATTCCCAGAATCGTCAAATGGGGTCGCCATTGCCGTGAGGACACGGCCGAAACGTGGTTCTTCAAAGGACATCAGTGTCCCAACTTAGCAGCGGCTCTTTGCTCGCCGGATCGGCCCTCTCTCTCGAGTGATCAGACCAAGTTCCGATCAGCAGGACTCCCATCGGCCTCGAGGTCAACTTCGGCGACGGTGTCTTCAAAGTCTTCGAACTCAATCACACCCATCTCGGTGAACTTCGTACGAAGCCATCCGTCGCCAGCATCTAAGAGACCGAGTTTTTTACAGTTCGGTACGATCTTCCCAAAAAGCAATGCTTGGAAATCGAGCCGGCCAGGGTCTTGCGATGCTGCTTTTGCTGCATCAGCTAACGGCACGCCCATTCGGTCCCAAATTTCTTGACCGGCCATTCGGTCCCGCATCCGAATTGCTGCTTCAAAGGCAAACTCTTGCCGTTCACGAATCTCAGCTTGCGTGAGGTCAAGGTAAAACTCCTGAAGGGAAAGCACGCCGAAGGCAACGTGACGAGCCTCATCAGCCATCACGTACCTCAAGAGTTGCTTCAACAGAGGTTCCTTTGTTGTTTGATGCATTAAGCCAAACGCCGCGAGGGCTAATCCTTCAACCATGATCTGCATGCCGAGGTACGTCATATCCCAACGTGAATCAGCGACGATATCGTCGAGGAGAAGACCAAGGTGTCCATTCATTTGGTAATGGCCAGCCAACTTGGTATCTAAGTAGCGACTGAAGACTTCGACGTGACGAGCTTCGTCCATGACCTGTGTGGCGGCGTAGTACTTCGCGTCAATCCAAGGGACGGTTTCGACAATTTTGGCGGTGCACAAAAGCGCACCTTGCTCGCCGTGCATGAATTGGCTCAACATCCAGTTCTGATACTCCATGTTGAGAGCAACCCACTCTTTCTCGCCCCACTTCTCAAGGACGGTCCCCGAGAGATCAGGGGCAGCCATCGGTCCAGTCCCGCCTTCGAGAAAGGCCTGATATGCCAAGCCCTCTTGATCGACTTCGGTGTCCCACGCTAAATCTGTGGCGCCGTTCCACTGCGATCGTTTTGCTTTTTCATACAACCTGTCGAGTTGCGGTCGCGCACCCTTTTCATAGTCCCAAGTGAACTCCGCTGGACAATGGTCATCAACGAGGTGTCGACTCTCAGAATCGTCAGCGCCCACCAATGAAAAGATCTCTTCGAAATCATTGATCTCATCTCTCCCGATGAGTGAGCTATTGCTCGCCATGCTTTGATTTTCTTCAGTCAATGCCATTTCTAACCCCTATCTCTTTGTTCTTCTCGATGAATATATTTCACTCAGCTCGCTGAAGTGCTTCAACTCCTGGGAGGACATAGCAAGCAACAAGTCGCTCCACGGATTTCTTTTCTGTGAGGTCAAGATCTACGTCCGCTTCAATCACATAGGAGAGAAGGGTACGGACGGCAAATTCGGCAGCTCGACGTGCCTCGTTGGGTTCAAGCCACCGAGCAAAGAAGGGTTCCGCAAAATCTGATGCCACCGATAACAGACGATCCATCTCGCCAAATGAGACATGACGCATGAGCAGCCACGGCTCCAGGCGCAAAATTGTGGAAAGAGCGGGAGATCCACTCAGCCGAGTCGCCGCGTCGAAAATTCCTGCGACGAGAACGCCTTCGAGACTCGTTGCAGATCCCATCGCCACAGCGATCCCAGAAAAGAAGCGTGCAATCTCCGTCTCAACGACTGCACCCAGAACCGCGTCTCGACCACCAGGAAAGATTCTGTAGAGCGTCGCTCGAGACATTCCTGCTCGCGTCGAAATATCTTCAACGGTCGTTCCCTTGATCCCCTCAACTGCAATGCACTCAAGTGCAGCATCGATAATTCTCAACCGCTTCGACGAACTGTCGTTCGTGGTGATTTCAGCGCCGAGAGGCGGCACCACGTGAAGCGAGCGAGCAGCAGAAGAGTTCATTGAATGAAACACTATGTCTAAATTTGTCTCAGCGTCAACGTTCTCGGTTCCCTAGGCACGATCCCTGCCAGAAGCTCAGCCCTCACTAGACGTGAGACCTCTTCAGGATTGCTCAAATCCCAACTTCCCTGGGCGCCGATATAGGAAAGCACCATTCGAGATAAGAATCCTGCGGCTTCGCCTGGTTCCACCCCTGGGGCGAGTTCGTGGCGCTCTAAGTAGGGAAGGAGGAATTCCGAGATTTGAACTCGTGTCGAGGCGACTTCCGACTCAAGGACTACATCAAGAGCTTCAGGTTCAGTGCGAAGGACCATCTGGAGAACTTCATGTTCTTTAATAGCTCGGTGCGCAACGAAGAGTCCACGTTCTATGACCTCTTCAAGGGTCTCTGCATCACGGACCGCTTCATAGAGTCGAACGAAGAACCGATGAAACTCCCAAGCAACGACGTCATTAATGAGCTGATCACGTCCTCCGGGGAAGTAGCGATACATCGTTGCTCGAGACACTCCAGCTGCTTGTGCAACATCTTCGACCGAAGTACGAGATGGTCCATAATGTGCGAGGCAGCCGTACGCCGCCTCGATGATGACGTCTCGTGTCTCCTGCTTCTGCCCCATCGTTAATCGGGGAGCAGGCTCTCAAGCCCAACAGTTATTCCCGGCCGAGTTGCAACCTCTCGAACCGCAATAAGGACGCCCGCCATAAACGATGATCGATCAATGCTGTCATGACGGATGGTGAGGGTCTGTCCTGGACTCCCGAAAATAACTTCCTCATGCGCGACCAGCCCAGGGAGTCGAACGCTATGGATTGGAACGTCATCTTCGCCCCTCCCCCCTCGTGCTCCATCTAAGACCGTCTTCGTGGTCGGATCGGGGGCGCCATGGCGTCCTGACTCATCTCGGCCTTGGGCAATATTGTGGGCTGTCTCGATCGCCGTGCCGGAAGGTGCATCAACCTTCTTGTCATGATGAAACTCAATAATCTCTACTGCGTCGAAATAACGCGCTGCTTCTCGAGCGAATCGCATGAGGAGCACCGCTCCTATCGCGAAGTTCGGAGCCACGATGGCATTCGCTCCCGAGGATGAGGAAATGCCTTCAAGTTGTCCCATGACCTCGTCACCGAGACCAGTGGTCCCCACGACAAGGTGAAATCCTCGCTCAAGTGCCGCGGGGATTTGAGTCTTCGCTACGTCAGGGGTCGTAAAATCAATTAAGACGTCAGCGATACCATTCTCAAGGTCTTCAACCTTCGAAACTCTGACAACCTCGCGATCGAGTGCAACATCCCCCGCATTTGGATCGATCAATGCCACAAGGTGAAGGTCAGGGGCATCTTCAACAGCACCAATGACCGTTCGCCCCATACGTCCAGCGGCGCCAACAACTCCAACCTTGATCACCGCAGAACCCTACCGCCCTCACGCACGAGAGTGAGAACGGCGACGCAAAAAGCCAACAAATACGCTGGCAATGACAAGGACAAATGCCCCGAGGCCAACTCCAGTGATGATCTCTCCCACTTTGAGGCGTGGGGCCTGATACGACAGCGTCACCGACCAGTCCCCTGGTGGAAGGTTGACCGACTGCACCAAGTCATGAGCGATGACCGGCGCAGACGTCGTCGCTCCTCCCTGAACTGGGGTGACCGTTGCCGACCATCCTGGCAGGAATGCTTCTGAACGCACCAGCGTCCCGGCTTGTTCAAGATGCACCACGTTTGTCTGTGACCCAGTAATCGTGTTCACAGATGAAAGAACTCGAGATCCCGATCCCGCCCCCGAGAGATAGACCCACGGAACGAGGTGACGGGTGGTTCGAAAGGTCTGAAGGGTTCCAGACGTTGAAACCAAGGACCACGACGCACGGTCCAGCGCCCCCTGGAATTCACCGTTCAAGGAATAGATCGAACCTGAGGTGTCGGTAACAGTGGACGTATCCATTACTTTGCTGACAGGACCAGTGACAACGAGGCCAACAGCATCCGGGTGGGCTGGAAACGTGATGGCCCAACCGGTTGACGTAGGGGTGATCTGCTGAGAGAGCTCGGAAACTTTGCCATTACTTGATATGGCTTGCACATGAAAACTATTCGCGATACTTGTGTCGTTCATCACCGAAGAAGATCGAGCTATGAAGAACGCCGAAGAGAGCGCAAGTGATTGACCAAAGTAAAACCTTCGCTCGCTGCCTTGCGCCACTGGTGGCTCATGAGGGCATGCCGGCGGCGTTGAAACCGGGAGATTGACCGGAACTCCATTTTCAAGAGCAACAATCTGAGGTGCGAGTTCCCAGTTCGCAACGACAAGCGTGTCAAGACGTAGTTGGCGATAACTCCCGTCGCTCAGCCCACACGCGTCGAGGTTGTTTGCTAGGTGGGCGCCTGTTGCGTCACCATAACTCTGACCTATGAGAGATCCGTACCCTTGGATGGAAGGAAGATTTGTAAAAACATTGGTATTGGGTTGGCCTAATGGGATGAACTGGTCCCAGTGCCTATTTTCAGTATCTACGAGAGCGAACCGACCCGATGTTCCCAGTTGAGATGCGGCATAGGACGGTGACGGCTCTGCGGGGACGCTCGAAATAGCGAGCCCCGTTGTGCAGGCCAGCATAAAAAAGGCTGCATCAACGACGACAAAGCCAACAACCACTCGTTGACGCACCTTTGTCCCGAGACGAAAACCCTTGGTAAGGATGAGAATGCTCGCTACGATGATGACGAGAGAGACCGTGATCCACCAAAACAGGAAATGGCCCTCGACAGCCTGATTCGGCAAAGCCCCGAACCACCGCTCTGTGCCAAATGGCCAGACCAACACGAGAACCCCAACGAGGAGCGCTCCAAAGAGCGGCGAGAGTGTGACCCATTTCCTCCAACCGTCGAGTGAAATCTTTGATCGCTCCCCAGCGATGAGGTGTTGAACAAACCAGGCAACAAGCACAGCTGCGGCCAAGTCCACAATGGCCAGATTTCGACTTTGAAGCCGAGTCTTGTTGATCAGAGGAATCTTGGACATGACGTGGATGAATGGAGTGAACTCTCCCCAGGCAAAAACTAAACCGACGACAGCCATAACAACGAAGAGTCCAATCCATCGCGGAATCTCTTTTCGGTGAGGACCGAAGAGTTGCGTTGCAGCCGCAAAGAGTGCTGCGAGACCGATCATGCCGACGTAGCCGGACACTTCCGGAAGGTTGTAGTCAATGAAATAAGACGGCTGATGGAAGATCCCTGATCCACCAAAGAAATCTGGAATTAAGAAGAGAACAGTCTTTTCGAAGCGAATAGATCCACTTCCAAAAAACGTCTCTGTCAGATTTGATCGCTGGGAAATTCCTATAAATGCGTATCCAGGAAGTAATTGGATCGCAGAGATCGCCACTCCCCACATCGTGGCGACGCCAAGTGCACAGGCAACCAAGAATCGCCGTGGTCGATCAATGCCCCTCTCTGCCCACCACACGCAGTAGAGAAAGACCAAGACGCCGACAGTCTCAAATTCAACAATTGAACGAGGCTCCCCCGTCAAAAAGATAAACGCCACCACTCCAACTAAACCGAGGAGAGGCCACGTGGCTCCACGGAGCACCTGCATCATTCCCAACGACGTATCAGCGTTTTGGAGTCGTTTGGTCGTCATAAGCATGAGAAGAACCACCCAAGGAATTAATCCTTGGCCCTGGATCACGCCCAAGTGCACAAGCTGACCAACCATCATCCCCATGAATGTGTAGGTCACGGCTCCGAGAAAAGCGGGAACGACGTTTATCCCAAGCCATCGAGTCAGCGCATACACGCCGAGAGCCGCCGCGACGTAGCAGGCGATGAGGTTGAGAACCCACGCCAGAGCTCCTGGGAGAACGATGAAGAGAAACGTCAGGGGATAAAGCGAGCCCGCATTGAGGCCACCCATAAGCGGCGTTCCTGAATACGCCAGGGTATTCCATTGTGGAATATGGCCTGTCGCCATGATCTTGCCCGAGAGAACTCGTAATGGGAAATTCTGGATGAGATTATCCCCGGCCACCGGCGGATGTCCCAAGATGCTCGGTACGACAAAGAGGAGTGATGAGATTGACGTCAATACCGCGACTGCCCACCAGTCAGCTCGGCTTGATATAAGACGCTTCATCTCTTCAAGCCCTCCCTTGTTAAATGCATCATCTTGACAACTTACGGTCTCAGCACAGTTCCGTCTTTACGCGAGACCGAGCGAGTACCGAAACCTCCAGTGAAGGCCATTCGGTACTCGCTCGATGCTCGCACGTTCAAGATGTGGAAACGGTTATTGCCGACAACTACCGCCTGCGAGGGCGGTTCTTTGAACGACGATCCCCGTCATCGCCCTTCGGCGTTGGGGCTCCAGGTCCAAGATCTCCGAGATCAGCTGCCAATTCAGCCTCAAACGCATCTTCAAAAGAAGCTGTTGACACCTTGTTCTCTCGAGCGGGCTGCTCAGGGCGACTGGTCGATGACTCTGTTCGCTCTTTGCGCTCTGGAGCAGGTGCCGATGCTTGTTCCCCGGTAAGGCCAAGTGAGACCTTCCCCTGAGGATCAATGTCTTCGACACGAACTTCAATGGCTTGACCGAGTTCAAGAACATCTTCGACTTGACCAATGCGTTTACCGCCGGCCAACCCTGACATCTTCGAAATGTGCAAGAGACCATCGCGTCCAGGAAGGATGCTCACGAAGGCGCCAAACTTTGTGATGTTGACCACCTTCCCTTGATAGGTCTCTCCAACTTCAGCGGTCGGAGGGTCGAGGATCATCGCAATACGGCGACGGGCTTCTTCAACTGCATTTCCATCAGTCGCTCCAATTGTCACCGTTCCGACGACGCCATCATCGTCAACCGCAATATCAGCACCAGTCTCTTGCTGAAGGGTGTTAATGACTTTCCCCTTCGGCCCAATGACTTCACCAATTTTGTCGATAGGAATCTCAATCGAGACAATCTTCGGTGCGCTTGCACCCACTTCGCCACGAGGCTCTGGGATACATGCCGTGATGACGTCGAGGATCTGGAGCCGGGCTTCTTTCGCTTGCATCAGCGCTTTCGAGAGCACGTCTGCTGGCAAACCAGAAATCTTCGTATCAAGCTGAAGTGCGGTAACTGCATCAGCAGATCCGGCCACTTTAAAGTCCATGTCACCGAAGGCATCTTCAGCTCCAAGGATGTCCGTCAAGGTCACGTATGCGTCACCTTCGTGCACAAGACCCATTGCGATTCCCGCAACAGGTGCTTTTATTGGAACCCCAGCGGCCATCAGTGACAGCGTTGAACCACACACAGAAGCCATTGACGTTGATCCATTTGATGACAACACATCAGACACCAAACGCAAGGTGTAGGGGAACTCCTCTTGCGTAGGAACAACCGGCACCAAGGCACGCTCAGCGAGCATCCCGTGTCCGATCTCTCTCCGCTTTGGACCTCTCATGAACCCTGTCTCTCCAGTTGAATACGGAGGGAAGTTGTAGTGGTGCATGTAGCGCTTCGTCTGATCAGGAGTAATCGTGTCAATCAACTGGTTCATGCGAGGCATGCCCAAGGTGGTGACATTGACCACTTGAGTTTCACCACGCTGGAACATTGCTGAGCCATGCGCCGTGGGGAAGAGGTCAACCTCTGCACTGAGTGGTCGAATTTCCGTGACACTTCGCCCGTCAATTCGGACTCCCTCTTCAATGATGCGTTTCCGGACAAGTTTTTTCGTCAGTGAACGGATAGCACCTTTGATCTCACCAATTCGCTCTGGAAACTGGGATTCCAATTTCGCAATGATGTCAGCACCTGCAGCATCAAGGGCATCGTTTCGCTCTGCTTTTGAAGTCTGAACGTTTGCTGCGGTAAGCGTTGCAGTACCGATCTCTTCAACAGCTGCGAATACGTCATCGCCGTAGTCGGAGAACGTCTTGAACTCAATTGGCTCAATAGGTCCTCGGTCAGCAACATACGCCTTCACGAGTTCACGTTGGAGCATGATTGATTCTCGGATCCACGTCTTTGAGGCTTCGAGTCCAGCAGTCAGCACTTCTTCTGTCACCTTCGGGGCGCCAGCGGCATACATATTAAAACTGCCTTCAGTTCCCCCGGCTTCAACCATCATGATGGCGATGTCAGTATCAGCTTCTTCGCTGAGCGCGCGACCGGCAACCACGAGTTCAAAGGTTGACTCGTCACCCTGTTCAAAGGTGGGGTGAGGAATCCATGTTCCATCCTTGGTGTACGCGATTCGAACGGCTCCAACCGGGCCGTCAAAAGGAATACCCGAAAGCATCAGTGCCGCCGAAGAGGCGTTAATTGCAATGATGTCGTGGGGGTTGACCTGGTCAGCACCAAATACGGTGCCAACAACGTGAACTTCATTTCGAAATCCCTTCGGGAATGAAGGTCGAAGTGGTCGGTCGATGAGGCGACAGATCAAGATTGCTTGATCGGAAGCCTTTCCTTCTCGTCGAAAGAAAGATCCAGGGATCTTTCCTGCGGCGTAGGTCCGCTCTTCAATATCCACTGTCAGTGGAAAGAAGTCGGTTCCTTCTCGTACGTGGCGAGCGGCTGTTGCCGTCGCCAGAACGATGGTGTCTCCGACACGAGCCTGTACGGCTCCATCGGCGAGATGGGCTAATTTGCCCGCTTCTAGGGTAAGTGTGCGATCGGTCCCGCTAATCGGTCCGCTCACGCGAATGGCATCTGCCATGGTGCTCCTTGGTTTGTTTGGGGGCACCCCTTTTCGGTTCCCAGTAGTCGACCACCCTGAAGAACCCCCTTGGGCTCAGGTGACCGGCGACTGGCAGCCGACATGAAGAGGCGCCCGTCTTGTGCAACTCGGCGACCGTTTCGTCAGTGCCGAGCTGTTTCCTCGCTATCGGCGGATGCCGAGCGTGGCGATGATTGAGCGATATCGCTCAACATCATTGTCTCTTACGTAGTCCAGAAGACGACGACGACGACCGATCATTTTCATCAACCCACGTCGGGTGTGATGATCATGAGGATGCGTTTGCAAGTGTCCGGTCAAATGAGTAATTCGGCTTGACAACAGCGCGATTTGGACTTCAGGCGAACCCGTGTCGTTCTCGTGGAGCTTGTGCTCGGCAATGATGGCTTGCTTTTCACTCATTTATAATCGTCCTCTAAATTTGGTAGGAGGGTGTCGGACTCACCACGTCGTGGCGAACCCACATCGTCTGCGCTCAATAAAACAAGCCCAGGCGTGCCCCTTCATCGTAGCAGGAGGACTCCACCCCCTGAAAGGGCGCTGTTTTCAGCCTTTATTGGGAGCAAGATCCGAACGGGACCGGCAGAGATCTCTCGCTCCCTCAACATCAAGGCCCATCTGGGCTTTCAGGGCATCGACTCCATCAAATCGTTCTTCATCCCGGAGGAAGTCGAGGAACGAGACCCGTGCGGTGCGTTCATAGAGATCTCCATCAAAATCGAGGAGGTGTGCCTCAATGAGTGGTTCGGCCTTGTCATAGAAAGTTGGCCTCCGCCCTACGGAGATCGCTGCAGGAACCGAACCAATCTTTTCATCTCGGTACCAACCGGCATAGATACCAACGCCAGGAATGGCCAGACCATCTTGCGTCAGAAGGTTGGCAGTGGGATATCCGAGTTCTGTCCCACCACGACCATCACCTCGAGCGACAACTCCACACACTTCATGGACACGACCTAAGAGATCTGCTGCAGCGCCCACCTGACCATCTCGGATAAGCGTTCGGATTCTGGTTGATGAAACAATGTCACCATCTCTCGCATCTAACTCAACTCCTTCAACGTCAAAGCCAAGCCGTTCACCCTCGCGTCGCAATAATGCGACGTCACCTTTTCGATCATGACCAAATCGAAAATTATCGCCGACAATGATCTTGCCAGCGCCCAATTGACCAACGAGTATCTCTTCAATGAACGTCTCAGCAGACTCACCGGAACGCTCCTTGTTGAAAGGGATGACTGCCGCCACATCGATGCCAAGTGATTCGAAAAGTTCGAGACGTTGTTCGAGATTGCACAGCATCAACGGGGCTGATTCTGGTCGGAGCACTTCCGCTGGGTGTCGATCGAATGTTGCAACCACAGAACGTCGACCATGACTCGCAGCGTCAGCGATCACTTGACGAAGCGTGTGTTGATGCCCGAGGTGGACACCGTCATAGACGCCAACAGTGACCACAGAACCGTGAGGGTCTAATGGATCTAATTCATCAAAGATTTTCATGACAGTTGAAACTTAGACCCTCTCGTCGCTTAGCCATTTCCAGAAAGAACAACACTTGCCGTCATTGCGGTAGGCGACGAGGCTTCATAGACCCCAAGAAGGTCGCCTTCCGCACTGATCACACGGTAAGGCCCTGGATCGTCGGCTGCCACTCCTCGTCGCTCTAGGGGGCGACCAGTTGCGACCATGGATTCTCCCTCTGCATCCACCATCACCTCCGCAAGACTCTTCAGTCCCTCCCGGGGAGTCAAGAGGACTCCTGAACTCCCCCACCAGTCAGCATCAGTGTGGTCAAGCGCTTGAATTTCATCGAGCGTTCGCGCGTCCTCCAAGGTGAAAGATCCAACGGCGGTTCGCCGCAGCGAGGTCACGTGGGCACCTCCGCCTAACGCCCGGCCCAAATCGTCGATCAAGGAGCGGACGTAAGTCCCAGTTGAACAGCTGATTGAAAATCTGTACTCAAGAGAAGAACGGTGCTCCACCTCAAAACGTGACACACTCACTGGGCGTGGCGCACGTTCAATCTCTTTTCCCTCTCGAGCTAGTTCATGGAGCCTTCGACCATCTACCTTGATCGCTGAGACCATGGGAGGGGTCTGCATCAACTCTCCCGTGAGTTCCTGCGCTCTTGCTCGAACATCGTCAACGCTACAGTTCGACATCTCGTAGGTGCCTGTTACTTCTCCATCGGCATCAAGCGTCGTCGTGGTTGATCCAAGCAGAAATGTCCCGTCATAGATCTTGGTTGTCGCCTGAAGGAATCGAAGCAGGCGAGTTGCCTTTCCCAATCCAACAATCAGAACCCCAGTAGCTGACGGGTCAAGTGTTCCCGCATGACCCGTTCGCCGCTGCCCGAAGATGCCTCGAAGTTTGGCGACCACGTCGTGGCTTGTCCACCCAGGATCTTTATTGATCACGACAAAGCCGGATGGACCGTCACTCTTTCCCCGACGACCCATTAGTCAGTTGCGTCTCGCTGGTCCAAGCGACGGAGCGCCTCGTCAATTTTGGCGCCCTCAGTGACAGCTGGGTCAAGCTCAAAAGAAAGCTTTGGCGTTCGCTTCATTCGAGATTGACTCCCTACCGCACGTTGAATGGCTATTCTTCGCTCTTCAAGAGCTTCGATTGCATCTTCTGAGAGCGAGCCAAAGTAAATCGTGGCGTTCCGAAGATCAGGACTCGTGGCAACATCCGTTACCGTCAAAAGCCGAAGTCGCTCGTCGGCATCACTGAGGCGTTCGAGTTCATCTGCGACGACTTCGCGTAGGAACTGGTTGACCCTTCGAGTCCGAGGAAAACTTGCCGCGCCACCGTAGGCCCGTTCGTTTGATCGCCGAGCCATGAGATCTACGTCCGAGGAATCTCTCGCTCCTCGAAGGTCTCAATAATGTCGCCTTCTTTCAGGTCTTGATAGTCCGTGAGCCCAATACCGCACTCAAATCCAGATTGAACCTCTCGAGCGTCATCCTTGAAGCGTCGCAACGAATTGATGGATCCCTTCCAGATGATGGCGCCCTCTCTGAGGAATCGCACCTTGGAACCACGCGTGATTTTTCCTTCTCGCACGTAGCACCCTGCGATTGCGCCGACACGTGGAACTCTGAACACCTCACGTACCTCGGCTTCACCCGTGACGACCTCTTCAAATTCGGGGGCAAGCATTCCGATCATCGCTGACTCGATGTCCTCAATTAACTTGTAAATAATTTCGTAAGTACGAACTTCGACACCATCGGTTTCAGCCATTTCTCGACTTCGACGATCGGGTCGAACGTTAAATCCGATAATTGTGGCATTCGATGCTTTTGCTAACTGAATATCGTTTTCGTTAATCCCGCCAACGCCCCTGCGGATAAACGCCAGCTTCACATCTTCGCGTTCGAGTTTTTTCAAACTCTCCGTACAAGCTTCGAGTGAGCCTTGAACGTCAGATTTCAACACAACATTCAACGTGGCTGTTTCACCACGCTGAATCTGTTCGAAGAGATCTTCTAAGCGGGCACCAGCGGCGGAAGGAGCTGGAAGATGACCAGAGAGTCGCATCCGTTGGGCTCGAGCCTCCGCCAAAGTTTTCGCATGAGCCTGGTCGGTTGCAGTGCGCAACTCATCTCCGGCATGTGGTGGTTCTGAGAATCCCAGGACCTGCACCGGAGTTGATGGTCCTGCTTCTTTGATCTGTTCTCCCCTGTCGTTGATCAGAGCCTTCGCTTTTCCCCACGCTGCTCCCGCAACGATTGGATCCCCTACTCGCAACACGCCCCGTTGAACAATGACCGTCGCCACCGGACCGCGACCAATCTCCAAATTCGCTTCGAGGACACTTCCCCTGGCTTTCCCCACGAGAGGCGCCGTCAACTCTTCAACTTCTGCAACGATGACCAGTTGCTCCAGCAGTTCTTGAATACCGGTCTCTTGGAGTGCAGAAACTTCAACAACAATGGTGTCTCCACCCCACTTCTCTGGAACTAATTCATGTTCGGTGAGCTGTTGGAGCACTCGATCTGGATTGGCTTCTTCACGGTCCATCTTGTTGACGGCCACGATGATGGGAACTCCCGCCGCCTTGGCATGATCAATGGCCTCCACGGTCTGTGGCATCACGCCGTCATCCGCAGCGACGACCAAAATCACGATGTCGGTCACTTTGGCTCCACGCGCTCGCATCGCGGTGAAGGCCTCGTGACCAGGCGTGTCAATAAACGTGATGGGGTGGCCTTGCCATACGACTTGGTACGCACCGATGTGCTGCGTGATTCCACCAGCCTCGCCCGCAACAACATTGGCAGATCGGATACGGTCGAGCAGCAGCGTTTTCCCATGGTCCACATGGCCCATAACGGTTACGACAGGTGCTCGAGGAAGCGACTCGCCCTCTTCTTCTTCCTCTTCTTCTTCAAAGAATTTGGCCAAGAGCTCCGCTTCTTGTTCTTCACCTGGGTCAACCAGGCGAACTTCGGCGTCGAGTTCGGCGGCAAACAATTCAATCATGTCGTCAGTGAGTGACTGCGTAGCTGTCACCATCTCTCCTTGAAGGAGAAGGAAACGAATGACATCTCCGGCTGATCGATTTAACTTCGCCCCAACGTCTCGAGCGGTGGAACCGCGTTCGACGATAATTTCTCCCTCTGGCACGGGCGCTGTCGACGGCTGATAGGTCGTGAGCTGCGTTGGCTCGAGTTCTTCAAGATTTCGACGTCGACGACGAGACTTCCGCTGTGGTGGTCGTTGACCTCGACCCCCAGGGCCGCCTCTACCGGGAGGAGGACCCGACGGTGGACCACCGGCGCGAGCGCCTGTGAAACCACCAGCATTTGGAGCTGCACTACTACGAGGACCACTGAAGCCTCCGCCGCTCCGAGGACCACCACTTGGGCGTGGACCACTTGGGGCACCACCTGGTCGTCCTCCGCTTGGTGGACTCGAACGACGAGCGTTCGAAGGTGGCGGTGGAATTGGCTTTCCCGACTGACTCATGGGAGGGCGTGCCGGAGGGGGTGGAATTGGCTTTCCCGACTGACTCATAGGTGGCCGAGTAGTTGCGGGTCGTCGCGACAGGTCTGTTCCTTGCGGGCGAATCGGCGCAGAGGTGGGAACCGAGCTTGGCGTAACAGGTGCTCGAGGAGTTTCTTCGGACTCCGCTTCTGCCGGAGCCGGTGTTGGCCGTGTCTCGGGTATTGGGGCACTCCGAGCTGAGCGAACTAATCGACGAGGTGCCTCTGCTTCTTCAACAACGGGTGGCGCAACTTCTTCGCCAGGAGTTTCTTCGACTGACGTTGCACGCGCCGGAGCTTTCACGGCTTTGGTGGCTTTTGTGGCCTTGGTGGCCTTTGTTGCCTTCGTGGCTCCTGCTGCTTTCGTGGCCTTTGCCGCTTTCGCTGCTTTGGCTGGCTTTTCAGGCTCCTCGGGCGAGACATCGCGACGAAGCCCTTCGGCGTCGGCTTTTCGACGAACACGGTCGGCTTGGGCATCTTCAATCGAAGAAGAATGGCTCTTGACCCCGATGCCCAAGGACATGGCGAGATCGATCGCCTCCTTGTTCGTCAGGCCCAGTTCACGAGCCAGCTCGTAGACGCGTACTTTCTTCGGCAAATTGTCCTCAGTGTTTCACTCACGCCGTCAACCCCTCTCGGGTGACGACTCCCTATTCTCACACATTCACGCCCTCAATCTCACCGTTTTGGAGCAGTTCCCTCCTCGAGAAGCGCCACGACCACTTCTAAGAGGCTTTCGCCCTCATAGTTCAGGCTTGTTCCCAGGCCCCGAGCCAGAGATCCTGCCGCAACTGCTCGTTGTGCGCACGCATCCCGAGGGCAAAGCCACGCTCCACGACCTGGGTGTCCTCGCCCGATCGCAAGATCTCCATTCGCCAATATCGAAAAGCGAACGAGCTCTGAATCTTCCCTACGCTGGCGACAGCCAACGCAGGTTCTCAGCGGGGCTACGACGTCGCTCCCGGCGTCTCGCTCTCGGTGGCAGTTTCTTCAACGGCGGGCTCTTCGCTTGAAACCTCGCTTGGAGCAGCTTCTTCGCTCGGCGTCGTTTCACTTGCAGCTGGAACTTCAGTGACGGCTTCTTCGGCTGATTTCGTAGAATAGTCTGCTGCGGAAATCTGCTCGCCACCTTCAGCTGGCTTCCAGACTTGCGCACCGGTCTCGTCTTCAACCCATTCACCCTCGGCCCATTCTTGGCCTTCGAGCCCTGCTTCTTCCTCTTCGAGTTGGCTCTCACTCTTGATATCAATTCTCCAACCGGTTAGTCGAGCGGCGAGTCGAGCGTTCTGTCCTTCTTTCCCAATTGCCAGCGACAGCTGGTAGTCATTCACGATGACGGTTGCGGTTCCGGATGTCTCGTCGAGACGGACTTCTCGAACTCTCGCTGGAGCCAGGGAGTTTTGAATCAGATCAACGGGGTCGTCGGAGTACGGGATAACGTCGATTCGCTCGCCACGAAGTTCGTTGGTCACCATACGAACTCGACTCCCTCGAGCACCCACGCACGCACCAACAGGATCGACATGTGCGTCATTCGACCACACCGCAATCTTTGTTCGGTGTCCAGGTTCCCGCGCTGCAGCGCGAATCTCTACTACTCCAGACGAGATCTCTGGAACTTCAAGTTCGAAGAGCCGCTTGACGAGACCCGGGTGCGTCCGGCTCACCACAATCTGTGGACCCTTCGCCGTTTTGCGAACTTCAACGATGTAGGCCTTAAGCCTGGTCCCATGGTCATAGCGCTCGTAGGGAACTTGTTCTGCTTGAGGAAGAAGCGCTTCGACTTTGCCAAGGTCCAAGAGCGTGTAGCGATTGTCAGTCTGTTGGACGATTCCGGTGACAATGTCGCCTTCTCTACCCGCATACTCGTCGTACTTCATGTCCCGTTCAACTTCTCGAATTCGCTGCATGATGACTTGCTTTGCCGTTTGGGCAGCAATTCTCCCGAAGTCATCTGGGGTGTCATCCCACTCTCGGACCACTTCACCTTCTGCATTCAGCTCTTGCCCATACACCCTGATCTCACCGGATTCAGGATCAATAGTGACGACTGCTTCTTCTGCTGAATCAGGAAGACGCTTATACGCCGCGACTAACGCGTTTGCCAGCGCGTCGAGAAGTGTGTCGACGGAAATTCCTTTATCAAGGGCTATTTGGCCCAAGGCATCTAAAAACTCAAAGTTAGTGGAACTCATTAGGTGGTAATCCTCTCTGGTGTGGACGTTCTCGCTCGAGGTTTGCCTTTCGACACGCCTCCACGAGATGGCGATGGCTTGGGTTCAGGACCCCAGACATAGACCGTCCTGGCTCGTTCGATTTGGTCATAGCGAAGCGTGACGTTGTCACCAGGATCTTTTTGAATGGTGATTGAATCGGTGCCTGCGTCAAGAAGTACCCCATCAACTCGACGAGTCTCAACCGCATCTGGCGTTGTCTTAATTTTGACAAGCTCTCCGACGGCAGCGACAAAGTGGGCTGGGCTTCGGAGTTTTCTTTCAACGCCTGGACTGGTCACTTCGAGGGTGTAGCGCCCATGCATCGGATCATGCTCATCGAAGTAGTTTGAAACGGCATGGTTTGCCGAGGTCAAATCCCCCAATGAAACGCCGCCGGCACGATTGACAGTGACCCTGATGAGGCCTTTGCTCATCTCCACGTCATGAATTTGAACGCCAAAAGGTTCCACGACCGGGAGCAAGGCAATAGCAAGATCATCTGATGTCACTGCCATTCCTGTCACCTCCTCGTCGCCACACCGACCTGCTCGACTTCTTTTTGCCTAGTGAGGGCACTAACGACAAAGAGCGCGGGCACAAGCCCACGCTCCATCGAAGGTACTTTCACCAACTGGACTGCCTTAGAAGTGTAGCACTGCCAAATCTGTGCCTGAAAGGCCCTTTACTCGCCTAAGCGTTCATGAATCCGATCAATTTTCACCGAAGCCTTGTTGGCATCATCTCCCTTGGATTCCAGCAGTGCGGCTCGATCTTCTGCGGCCTCGGCTTCAGCATTTTTATCCGCAGCCGCCAGGCGCGCTTCGACTCCTTCGGCGACGAGTTTTTCTGCTTCGTCCACGAGTGCAGAGACCATCTCATCTTCAGGGACGACTCGAACGATTTGTCCTTGGATGAAAAGGTGACCTTTCTTTCGGCCTCCCGCTATCCCAAGGTCAGCATGCTTTGCTTCCCCGGGTCCATTCACGACGCACCCCATCACTGCGACCTGAATCGGGAGTGCACGATCTTCAAGCGCCGCCTGCGCCTCATTTGCAATGGCAATCACATCGACTTCCGCTCTTCCACAACTTGGGCACGCAATAAGATCAAGCCCTTTTCGCTCCCGCAGACCTAGCGCCTCTAAGAGTTGGCGACCAGCTCGAGCTTCTTCGACCGGGTCGGCAGTCAATGAATATCGAATTGTGTCGCCAATACCTTCCGCCAAGAGTGTTGCGATTCCCGCAGTCCCCTTGAGGAGTCCCGCTGGGGGAGGACCAGCTTCGGTCACACCGAGATGCAGCGGGTAGTCGAACGTCTCTGAGGCCAGCCGATACGCCGCAATCATCAGAGGAACAGATGAGGCTTTCACTGAGATCTTGACGTCATCAAAATCAACTTCATGGAAGTAGCGAAGTTCAACCTCTGCAGACTCAACAAGTGCCTCAGGCGTTGCTCCACCGTGCCGCTTTGCGATCTCGGGATGTAGCGAGCCTGCATTCACTCCGATTCTTATCGGTACGCCGCGATCTTTCGCTTCGGCAGCGATCATCTTTATCTCTTCTGGTTTCCGGAGATTCCCTGGATTGAGGCGAAGGCCTTGCACTCCAGCTTCCAATGCTGCGTAGGCCATCTCTTGGTGAAAATGAATATCAGCGATGATCGGAACTGGTGAGCGAGGAATGATGTGGGCGAGGCCCTCTGCCGCAGCCGCGTCATTGCACGTGCACCTGACGAGATCAGCACCAGCTGCTGCGAGTTGGTAGATCTGCTCAAGCGTTCCATCAACGTCAGCCGTCTTCGTCGTCGTCATTGACTGCACACTCACTGGAGCGTTGCCACCAATCGCAACTCCCCCGACAGTCACCTGACGTGTCTTCTTTCGTGGCGTGAGTAGTTCGCCGGGAGTCAGCATGATTCTTTTCTCCCTCTCGATGTGTTCATTAGTGGAATGGATTCGCTGCTGGGTGTGCAATATCGAGGTACATCGAGGTCGTCACGAGGATGAGAAGAAAGCCCACGAAGGCGTACACAACAGGCATCATTTTGGTGACGTCTGCCCTGTACATTGGCTTTCCTCGGCGAGTACGTATCCATTCATAGCCAGCGATCACTACATGGCCTCCATCAAGCGGGAGCATGGGGAGCAAGTTGATGATTCCAATAAAAATATTGATTGAGATAAAGACCTCGAGGAATGTCAGCATCCCTTGTTGTGCTCCCTGCGTCGCCGTTCGGACGGCACCAATAATTGATTGGGGTCGTGCTTCTTGAGTCGAGGCACTTGATGATGACGTTGACGATGTCGTCCCAGAGGATGGGTGTACAACTTGTTGTGCATAGTTCTGGAGTCCCGATGGGGAAAACAGATGTGCGATACCAGTCACCGCTCCAACAGACGCTTGGCGAACAACTGATGCTGAATCAACGACCGCCTGTAGTGGACCCTCAGTTTTTGTTCCTTGTGACAAGCCAACACCGAGGTAGCCAACTGCAGGCCCGTTTTGTGGAGCAAGTGGAACCCCGTTAATACGAACATTTCGTCCGTCAAGCGGAGTGGCCGTTACGGTGACCGTCTTTCCATTTCGATCAACGCTGATTTGAACCGGTTTGCCAACACTCCCATGCACGGCTGTCGTAAGTGTCGAGTCACTTGTGACCGTTTTGCCATTCACGCTGACGATTTGATCGCCGGGCTGGATTCCAGCCGTCTGAGCTGGCGTCTGGGCACCACCATCGAGCACAAGGTATTTCTGGACATCAATCACCGAAGAGTCTGAGCGCCCTATCAAGGTGAGGGCGAGAAAAGCTAAAACAAACGCCATCAAAAAATGCATTGCTGATCCGGCTGACGCAACAATGATGCGCTTTCCGAACGGCTGATTTCGATAGGCCCGAGCCTCGTCTGAGGGGTGAATCTCTTCAGCACTGCTCATTCCGATGATGCGGACATACCCACCTGCAGGGATTGCCTTCACTCCATACTCAGTTTCACCTTTGCGCACCGACCAAAGTCGGGGTCCAAATCCCACAAAATATTCGGTGACTTTCATGCCACTCCACTTCGCGGTGGCGAAGTGTCCTAACTCATGGATCAGAACCATGGCAATCAGCGCAACAATGACCAAAAGCAGGTCTGCTGCGCCGAAAAAAAAGAACGTTGCTACGACAAGCGCGAGAATGACAATCAGACGCACGAGTGCTGGAATATCTATTCCTGTCTCTTCCGGGGTCTCTCGATCCGGGGTGCTCTGTTCGTCCGTGACGACGTCGGTCATCTCTCTATTCTCGCGGCTAAAACTTCGGCCGTGACGTCACGGGCCCGCTTATCAGCGTGGAGCACGGATTCGAGGCTTTCCAAGGGGTCCGATTCATAGCGGGTCAGCGTCTCTTCAACGACTTCGGCGATCCCCGTCCATCCAAGGCGTCCTTCCAAAAATGCCTCAACGGCTACCTCGTTTGCGGCGCTGAGCCATGCCGGCGCCGCTCCCCCGCTCCGACCCGCTTCATAGGCCAACGCCAAGCATCCGAAACGATCCCGATCGGGGGCTTCAAAACTCAAAGTCAGCGGAGAGGAAAAATCAAGGGCGCCAAAATTGACTGGAAGTCGTTCAGGATACCCAAGTGCATAGGCAATAGGCAGTCGCATGTCAGGTTTGGAAAGTTGCGCCAGCGTGCTTCCATCAACAAGATCAATCATCGAGTGGACAATCGACTGAGGATGGATCACCACATCAATTGCGTCATAGGCAACACCGAAGAGTGCATGTGCTTCAATAACTTCGAGACCCTTATTCATCAGGGTTGATGAGTCAACGGTAATCTTTGGCCCCATATTCCAGGTTGGATGTGCGAGCGCATCATCAATCGATATCGAGTGATCTTGATCTTTTGGTCGATCTCGAAACGGTCCACCTGATGCAGTCAGCACGATCCTTTTCAGGCCACTGGTCTCATCAGAAAGTGCGGCAAGACATTGATGGATCGCACAATGCTCGGAATCCACAGGAATGATTTCAGCTCCAGGAGTTGAACGGACCTTCTCAACCAAAGGTGCAGCGGCAATGAGTGACTCTTTATTCGCGAGTGCAAGACGCCGCCCAGATTTCAGCGCTGAAAGGGTCACGGGGAGGCCCGCGAATCCAACGACTGCGTTCAGGGTGACCTCAGCATTTTCTGACGCATGCTCAAGACCACTCGCACCAATCGCTATCTCAACACCTTCAACCATCGGAGCAAGTTCTTTTGCCGCCTCTTCAGTCGCGACAACTACGAGCGAAGGTTGAAACTCCTTGATCTGTTCCAACAGCACAGAACTGCATCTGCCTGCTCCAAGTGCAGTGACGTGGAATTGATCTGGGAATCGGCGAATGACGTCAAGTGACTGTGTTCCAATCGAACCAGTGGAACCAAGAAGGGCAACAGTTCTCACGTCCAGCTCTCTCTTCGTTTTCTCGTTAAAGAGTGATCAGACTCTTTGAATCTGTCCTGAAAGGTCAAGCGAGATGGAACGCTTGAACAACGTAAAACGTTGCAGGAAGAACAAAGAGGAGCCCGTCGACTCTGTCCATCATTCCGCCATGTCCAGGCAAGAGCCGTCCCATGTCCTTGAGGCCAAGGTTCCGCTTCACGAGCGACTCCGTGAGATCACCGAGTGGGGAAACTATTGCCACGACGATTCCGAGGACGAGTGAACTCATGAGTGTCCAAGGGTGGATGAGGTGGACCACGATGACCGCCATCAAAATCGCTGCAACTGAACCACCAATAAGACCTTCCCAGGTTTTATTCGGACTGATCGATGGAGCAAGCGGTCGTTTACCGATTGATGACCCAATAAAAAGAGCCGCAATGTCGTAAGCAATGGAGACCAAGATCCCTCCGAGCAGATACGCCAAGCCGTGGCGATCCGGGAACAGATTTGGATTTAAGAGCAACGCTGCGTATGAGCCGAAAATACCGATCCAGGCAAAGACCAGCATTGTTGATGCCAGACCCTTCAAAGCGTCCGTCTTTTCAACACCAATCATGTACCAAATGACTGTGAAGATAAACAACAACACAGCGATAAGGCCTATCGCTTGGGTCCCACGGTTGTAGGCGGCAATTAACAGTGCAATTGTTGCTACAAGTCCGAGCAGTGTCGCCGGATGATAGCCACCACGTCGAAAAGCTGCGAAGACTTCTGCGGCGGCGAGGGTAACGACGACAATGACCAGCACCATCGCAAGAAGCGTCCCAATATCAAACGTCACCAGAACGAGCACAGCAATCAGCACTCCAGTGATAATGGCTACTGGTAAGTCGCGTCCTTGTTTTCCTCTACCACCGCCGTCTCGCTGATCGAGGCCATCTCGAGATTGGCGGGGTGATCGATCATCTTGATCTCGATACCGTGAAGGCTCTCGCTCATCAGCGTCTTGACGTTCCCGGCCACGCCGGCGAGGAGCAGGGGATGTTGCAGCCATCGGGGGAAGCGGCGTGGCTGGAATGTCGTCGAGATTCCAGGGATCCAGGGTTTCTTCATTTGAGAACAGCCCCTCTTGCCCTGGCGCGTCCTGTGCGTTCATCTCTTCGCTGATTGAACTCTCTGTCCCAGGAAGGTCATCAAGATTGAACTCCCAAGGCTGACTCTCTTCGAGAACTTGCTCTGGATTCAACGCCCCCATTGGCTCTTCTTGCGGCTCCAAGATCAAGGACTCAAATGCATCAGAGTCATCCGTCCAGTCGCTGTTATCTTCTCGCCATACGGGAGCACTCACGCCCGAGAGAGGATCATCGCTCACTTCTTCTCGGTCCAAGATCGCCGGCACTTGGCCAGTTGGTTCATCCGTCCAGTGCGGCATCTCGACTGCTGCCGTCTTCTTCTCATCGAGATTCCAATCAGCCAACGGGTCATCGCTTGCTGGGGTCGCACCAGTAATTCGAACTCCCCCAACGGCCGGCAATGTCACCGTTGGTTCATCGAGATCATCGTCATCAAAAAATCCTGAATTATCAGACATCAAGGAGCTCCCGTTCCTTGTGCGCAAGAAGTTCATCGATTCCTTCGATGCTTGCTTGCGTCACCTTCTCTAACTGTTTGGCAACACGTTCATGGTCGTCGGACGACAGTGAACTATCTTTTTCTAGTTGGTCTAACTCCTGGCGCGAAGTCCTCCGGTGATTCCGAACTTGGACTTTCCCATCCTCTGCTTTTTGCCGGACCACTTTTACCAAGTCCTTTCGTCGCTCCTCCGTCAGTGGTGGAAACGCTAACCGTATTACCTGTCCGTCGTTGGAAGGCGTGATTCCAAGGTCAGAAGCGCTGATTGCCTTCTCGATTGAGGCCATCGATCCCTTGTCGAATGGTGCCACCATCAACATTCGTGCTTCAGGGACGGTGAAGGAGGCAAGTGACTTCAATGGGGTCATCGCTCCGTAGTAATCGACCATGATGGACTCAACAAGTGCCGGCGCAGCACGGCCTGTTCGCACATTTCCAAATTCAGCTTTGACATGTTCGAGCGTGTTTGCCATTTTATCTTTGGCATCATCGAGCACCATGCTGGCAAGTTCTTCTGTCATGCCACCAGCGTACCGAGGGCTTCGCCAAGAAGCGATCGGCGGAGATTTGTGGGTGACATAAGGTCAAACACGCGGATTGGGAGATTGTTGTCTTTACAAAATGTGATTGCGGTCAGATCCATCACTCGAAGATCTTTTGCGAGCACTTCAGAGAATGAAACTGTTTCATACCGAGTGGCGCTTGGATCAAGTTTGGGATCTGCGCTGTAGACGCCATCGACTCCTCCGTGCGTTCCCTTCAGAAGGATCGACGCTTCGATTTCAGCAGCACGCAGGGCTGCGGAAGTATCAGTCGTGAAGTAAGGGTTTCCCATCCCAGCCGCGAACACCACAACTCGTCCTTTTTCTAGGTGACGAATTGCCCGCCGGCGGATGTAGGGCTCGGCAACTTCCGCCATGGACACTGCTGACAAGACACGGGTCGCCTGTCCATGCGACTCGAGAGCATCCTGCAGGGCAAGAGCATTGATCGTAGTGCCGAGCATTCCCATCGTGTCGGATGTTGCTCGATCCATACCGGCAAGCTCGCCGGTAGCGCCTCTCCAGATATTTCCTCCGCCGACCATAACTGCGAGCTCGAGATCTCGTGACTCTTTCGCCTCTGCAATCTCTCTCGCTAAGCGATCAACAGTCAGCGCATCGATGGTCTGATCCGACGCCGAGGACGCTAACGCTTCTCCAGAAAGTTTGAGCACGACGCGATTCTCGTTGGCCATTGAGCCAGATCTCCTACTCAGTCTCCGACGATGACTTGGGCGAAACTCACAAGTTCCGCATCACCGAGAATCTGTGTGATGGTCTTTTTTTCGTCGCGTGCGAATGGTTGTTCCAGAAGAACGCGCTCTTTAAACCAGCCATTCATTCGACCTTCAATGATCTTGTCGAGTGATGCTTCGGGTTTTCCTTCGTTCCGAGAAATTGACTCGATCGTTGCACGCTCTTGCGCGACTTCTTCTGCGGGTACGTCTTCACGACGCGCCACCATTGGTCGAGCAAAGGCTGCATGGACTGCGATGTCGTGCGCTAACTCTTCGCTCCCACCTTTGAGGACGACTGCAACGGCATTCACGCCTCGACCAGCCTGATGGTGCAGGTACGTATCGACGACTTCACCATCTCCAGCTTCAAGGCGTACGACCTCACCGATCGAAATATTTTCTTTCAGGGTCGTTCGCATGGTGTCGATTTCATCGTTGAAACTTTCTACGACGCCAGTACCTTCGGCAGCGACTCGTGCAGCGATTTCATCAACTAGCGACACAAACTCAGCAGACTTCGCAACAAAGTCAGTCTCGCATCGAAGTTCAACAATTGAAGCAACGCCACCTTCTCGAACTGTTGAAACCGCTCCCTGCGAGGCATCACGATCGGACCGTTTGGCCGCCGACGCAATACCTTGCTCTCTCAGCCAGATGGATGACTTTTGGATATCGCCATCGTTCGCTTCAAGCGCTCGCTTTGCATCAAGCATCCCAACTCCGGTTGAACGTCGTAAGGATTGAACATCTTTTGCAGTAAATGAAGCCATCGTCTCTCTTATGCCTCCGTCACTTCCGCCGCACCAACAACTGCTGGGACCGGCTCTTCTTCAACGACAACCGCGACTTCTTCGACAACAGGTGCTGCCTTCGGTCGGTTCGCTGCGATGAAGCGACCTTCAACAACAGCGTCCGCAATCACTCGGCACATCAAGGCACCCGAACGAATGGCGTCGTCGTTACCTGGAATGACAAAGTCAATGACATCAGGATCACAGTTAGTGTCAACAACGGCAACGACTGGAAGACCGAGTTTGTTGGCTTCCGTCACAGCGATGTGCTCTTTATTCGTGTCGACGACGAAAATGGCATCAGGGAGTCGATCGAGACCAGCGATACCACTGAGGTTGCGCTCAAGTTTTTCCAGCTCGCGAGAGTGACGAAGCGCTTCGCGCTTGGGCATACCTTCGAAGTCCCCTGCTGCCTGCATCAATCGAAGTTCCTGCAAACGCTTGACTCGACCAGAAACTGTTTGAAAGTTTGTGAGCATTCCACCCAACCAGCGGTGGTTGACGTAGGGCATGCCACAAGCGTCAGCGAATCCAGAGATGGGACCTTGTGCCTGCTTCTTGGTTCCCACAAACAGAATGGAACCGCCACCTGCGACAAGATCTCTCACGTACTCATAAGAGCTTTCGATTCCGCTCAGGGTCTTGTGAAGATCGATCAAATAGATCCCGCTGCGCTCTCCATAAATGAATCGTCGCATTTTCGGGTTCCACCGTCGGGTTTGGTGTCCGAGGTGAACTCCAGCGTCTAACAGCTGGTGCATTGTGACCACAGCCATGGTCTTCTCCTTTATTGGTCTTCCGGTTGGACAATCCCTCACACCGCACTTCCGCCGAAACGGAAGCGACCGTCAGTACGTGATCAGGCCTTCTTCTCGATAATTTCTCTGCGTCCCTCTGCTGGTCAGCCTTTCAACTCTACTCTGCCCAGGCAGGGGCCTTCACACGGACCTCAGGCCCGAGGGTGGGTATCGTCGTAGACCCGTTGAAGTCGGTCTTTTGAGACATGGGTGTAGAGCTGTGTGGTCGCCAGCGATGCGTGGCCCAGCAGTTCTTGGACAACACGTAGATCCGCCCCCCCGTCGAGAAGATGGGTGGCGTAGGTGTGGCGAAGAGCGTGAGGATGTGTCGGGACCTGCGAGCGAGCATCCAAGATCCGCCGAACATCTCTCGATCCCAGTCGGGCCCCTTTTCGATTATAGAAAAGGGCTCCCGAAGGAGAATCTTCTTTCATCGTGGCGTCGCGAGATTCGTGGATGTAACGCTCGACCAAGAGCGCGCAGCGCTCGTGAATTGGGACACGCCGCTCTTTCGAGCCTTTCCCCATCACCAAGATTGACCCGGCGACCAGGTCAACGTCCTCGACGTCGAGGCTGCAGAGCTCCGCAACTCGAATCCCTGCGGCATAGAGCAACTCAAGGACAACTCTGTCCCTCACGTCGAGAGGAGCATCGAAATCAAGTGGCGCATCGAGGAGTTCTGCAAGTTCTGCTGGGCCCACAAGATCTGGAAGGCGCGATGAGGCCGCTGGCGCTGAAAGTCGAGCCGCTGGATCAACCTCGATGACCCCTCTTGAGCGAAGCCAAGAAAAGTAGCTCCGAATAGCCGCGGCTTTTCGAGCAATAGTGGACTTCGCCAATTCACGAGCAGCTAGCGATGCCATCCATCGTCGAAGAACCAATCGATCAACATCTTGCACGTCGTGAATCTCCCCCTCCAGAAGCCAATTGACAAAATCATCGACATCAGCGACGTAGGCCCGTTTCGTAGCAGGGGATCGTCCAGAGATCCACGTCGAGAAGCCATCTCTCTCAAAGTGGTCATGTTCAATTGGTTCCGGTGCGGATTGGTCCACGCCTCAAGGCTAGGCCTCGGGGCTCTCCGAAAGTAGGAGCCTCTTCATCTAGTCTCAGCACTAGGGCGACAGGAAGAAGCAAAGCGTGCCAAACAGAATCTTGATTGTCGAAGATGACGAACGGATTCGTTCTTCAATGCGCCTTTCTCTCGAACAGGAGGGCTACGTCATCGATGAAGCCTCGAGCGGAGAAATCGCTCTGGATCTCTTTCGAGATAATCCCCATGATCTAGCGCTTGTAGATCTCATGTTGCCTGGGATGGATGGCTTCGAGTGTTGTCGAGCACTCCGCCGTGATGCTGCAGTGCCCATCATTATGGTGACCGCTCGTAACCAGACCAACGACGTGGTTGCGGGACTTGAGGCAGGGGCAGATGACTACGTCACAAAACCGTTCATTCCAAAAGAGTTAGCCGCCCGTATTGGTGCGCTCCTCCGGCGAGTCCAACCTGAGGAACTCGCAGATGATCTTTTCCGTTTTGGTGATTTTGAATTACTTCCCGAACAAGGAATCCTCCGGCATCGTGACGGCATGATTGTCCACTGTACGAGGACCGAGTTTCGGCTTCTCTGTGAACTCGCTGCGCACCCCAATAAGATTCTGAGTCGAGAACACCTGCTCGAACACGTGTGGGGCTATGACTACTTTGGAGATAGTCGACTCGTCGACGTTCACGTTCGCCGTCTTCGAACGAAGATCGAACCCGATGCAGCTCTCCCGACTTATCTTCAAACAGTGCGCGGCATGGGTTACAAGTTGGTGGTCTAGAGCGTGACCTCACCGGAAAAAATCCGTTCGGTGCCGCGCCTTGGACTTCGAGGCCGCCTGATCGCCGCATTCGCAACTGGCGCTCTCGTGCTCTCGGTCTCTATGGGTGCGATTGCGTACTACACCACGCGCCATTTCCTCATCACCGACCGCCAAAGTGCTGCGCTCCATCAGGCCTACGCCAATGCGGCACTCTTGCGTAACGCCCTTGCGGCAAACGTTCCCCATATCGACCTTCAAGTCACGTCACTTGATTCAGGGGCAGGGTCGGTATCGCTCTTAAATGACAATGGTCAATGGTTCTCCACGTCGCTCGCTGTTGGAAAGAACTCAATTCCTTTGGCACTGCGTCAAAGCGTCGGATCTCTCCACGTTGCGACTCAGACGTCCGTTATCAACGATGCACCTGCGTTCAGCGTCGGCGTTCCTCTCCCCTCTCAACAGGCGGCGTACTACTTGGTCTACGACCTCTCAGATCTGCAACACACGCTTCGCGTACTTCTGACTGCCCTGGGTGCTGCGGCTGCGGCCACGACGCTCCTTGGAGCTGGTCTTGGGCTCATTGCGAGTCGACGCACCATGCGCCCACTCGCTGAAGTCTCATTGGCAGCAGTAGCCATCGCTCAAGGAGATTTGGAAACCCGCCTGCCGGGCCATCGTGGCGATGCCGATCTCGAGGGATTGACCAACTCCTTCAACACCATGGTTGACCAACTTCAAGAGCGTTTAGAACGAGACGCTCGCTTTACCTCTGACGTCAGTCATGAGCTGCGATCTCCACTCACTACGATGGCAGCAACTCTTGGAGTTCTTGAATCGCGAAGAGACGAGCTCAGCGAGCAAGGCAAGCAAGCCCTTGATCTCATGTCCGCTGACATTCGCCGTTTTGCTCGACTCGTAGAAGATCTCTTAGAGATTTCCCGCAGCGATGCTGGTGCGAGCGACATGATCTATGACACGGTCACAATCGGAGAACTTGTTGAACGGTCTCTTCATGCATCGACACGACTGAATGACAATTTTCCTCCTCCAACACTCTTCATTGATCCAAGCGTTCGCTCCGTTCGCTTGATGGTCGACAAACGCCGATTCGAGCGCATTATGGGCAACCTCATCGAAAATGCTGCCAACTATGCGGGCGGAGCAACCCGAGTAAGTGCAACGCTCAGCCATGACGCCCTGCATCTCGAGCTTCGAGTCTGCGATGAGGGACCTGGAATTTCTCTCGTCGAGCGAGACCGTATCTTCGAACGGTTTTATAGAGGTGACATCTCTGGCCAGCGCGAAGGAAACGAAGGCTCTGGTCTTGGTCTCGCACTCGTCGCCGACAACGTTGCTCGCCATGGCGGAACGGTTCGTGTTGAGCAAGGCCCAAACGCAAAGGGATCTGACTTTGTCGTGATGATCCCACTCCACAGAGAAATCGAGGACGCTGATGAAACGTAAAAATCTTCTTGTTCTCTGTCTAATCGCTCTCGTTACAAGCGCATGTGGCATTCCGACGAGTTCTCAACCAGATGTTGTTTCGAAACATAATGTTCCATTTCATCTTCTTTCCCCTGACTCCTCCTCAACGACGACCACGACTGAGCCTGCACTCGCTTACGCCCAAGAAAATATTTTCCTTCTCGACAACGCCGGGAAAGCCATCAGTGTTCGCAGGGACGTCAGTGTTCCCGCGACACTGACGGCAGTCTTAACTGCTCTCATCGCGGGACCTACTTCAGCCGAGGCATCTCAAGGCATCACCTCGGCGTTGCCGAGTGACCTCAAAGTTATCTCGATTGCACTTGTCGGCTCAACAGTGACCCTGAACTTCAATACTGCGTTTGGGAAGATCAATGGCGCAGCCGAAACCCAGGCGGTGGGGCAAGTGGTCTTGACAACGACTGACCAACCTCAGATTTCAGCCGTGAGTTTCCAAATTGATTCGAAACCAATCTCAGTGCCGACCTCAAGCGGCGTGGTGACCTCTGCTCCGGTCACCGCAGCACAGTACGCGTCACTGAAAAATTAACTTCCTGACGCCTTCTCATTTCTCGCTCTAGGCAATACCTGGCTGAGATCCACCCGAGGCGCACCAGACCAGAGATGTTCAAGGTCATAAAAGCGGCGGGTCTCATCGAGAAAGACGTGGACGACGACGTCGCCATAGTCCATCAAGACCCAGCTTGCGTCCTTGACGCCTTCCACTCGTAAGGGTCCACGGTCTGTGTGGGCTTTGGTCGCCTCCTCGATGGAATCTACGAGCGTCGATACTTGGCGCGAGTTCCTCCCTGAGGCAATCACGAAATAATCGACGACCCCGAGAAGTTCAGAAACGTCAAGAGCAACGAGTTCTTCAGCCAACTTTGCATCGGCTGCAACAACCGCTGCATCGACAAGAGCCCGTGACTCAAGGTGCGAGGTCGAAGCGTTCTCCATGTCGCTCTGTGAACTACTCACGAGATTCAGTGAACAAACTCCACGATCGCTAGCGCAGAAACGAAGGGCAGTGTGAGTCCTGCAGCCCCAATCCACATCCAGCGGTGTTTTTCCTGAAGCGAAGCTTGATGGGCTGCGCGGTGTGCCCGTCGAGACAAGACGTTGTGATGTGTTCGATCCTGTCCCGCAACTGAAGGCGATGCTCCCCACGGACTCGTCGTGGTGAACTGATCTTGGGAGCTCTGAACGTCCATCTGTCTCTAAGCGTACAGATTTCTCGACGTGATGTCGTGCACCACTCCGAGAGGAACAAACTCATCAATTTCTTGACCCGTGGCGACTCGGTGACGGATCTGTGAACTTGAGATGTCTAAATCGTCGCTGATCAGGGCAACCGCCCGCCACCCCGCGGGGAGCGACAGCGGACTCCCCGGCCTCGACATCACCGCTATTCTCACTCGATCTCGAAGCTCTCCGGCACGCTCCCAAGAGTCGAGCGTCAATGCGAGATCGCTTCCCACGATCACCCACGGATCGACGACGCCCTCGTCTTTCTCTAGCGCTTCCACAGTTTCGATCGTGTAACTCTCTCCGCCGCGCTCAACTTCTCTCTCGCAGACCTCAAGACCCGCAGCCCCTTCAATCAAGGACGCCACCATGGCCACTCTGTCGCTCGCAGGGCTTACCTGACGGTTTGGTGACTTTTGCCATGGGTCATTGGCCACAACGAATAAGACGCGTTCGAGACCTAGAGCTTGTTGGCATCGCTGAGCCGCCGCAAGGTGCCCGATGTGGGGCGGATCAAAGGTTCCCCCAAAAATCCCAACTTCAGATGACATTGCCTTAGTGACCGTTCAAGGCCGCAACGACTGGCCCGAAGGCGTCGATCTCGGCTTCATGAATCACAATGTAAGAAAATCCCCAGCGCTCACGGCGTTCGGTGAGCTGCTCGACGATTGAATTCACAGAACCGACTACCCCAATTGGAGTTTGTGCAACATCATCAGTACTGATGCCAAAAAGTGCACTGAACTGTTCAATAATTTCAGTGGTGTTTTCGGTCACTGCTGCAAACGTCGTCCAGACTTGTCGTTCCGGCTTTATCTCGCGATTCGCAGATCCAGCCTCAATCCAGGAGGCTCGCTCGTCGTATTTAGATGGGACGGCGAGCGCTGCAACCTCTGGGCCAACGACGCCAGCTCGAAGCGAAGGGACCACTGAGACAATGTCGGCAACTCGTCCCGCGAGTGTCAAGACGCGCTTCGCTCCCCCTCCGAGGACGAGAGGGGGTCCCCCAGGGGTCACGGGCATTGGAGTTTGCACTGCATTGGTGACGTTGTAGTGGTCACCCTGGAACGTGGCAGTACCGTCATGAAAAAGCTGTCGAAAAATCTCAAGTCCCTCTTCTAATCGATTCACTCGAATACCAGGTTCGTCGTAGTCGATTCCCGATGACTCGTAGTCAGTTCGCATCCAACCAGCTCCGATACCAAATTCAAATCGCCCCTCGCTCATCACATCGAGTGTCGCAATCTCCTTGGCCAATACCACGGGGTGTCGGTAGTCATTATCGAGAACGAGGGTCCCCACATTCAGCGTCGTCGTGGCTTCTGCTGCCACCGTGCACGCAACCAATGGACCAAATTGGTCGTCGAAATGGTCGGGGATGTAGAGCGTCGAATAGCCCATGTCCTCAAGTTTCACGGCCATATCTCGCCATCCTTGAGCAGTAGAGCTGTTCGAAAGTTGCACGCCAAATCGGAATGGTGTCATAGCCCTACAGCCTAGGCCCTGGCGTGCAACGGGACCTCGGCGAGAGGCCGTAGCATTGAGCCATGGCGTCGTCGACCAAGAACACACCCTGGAACCCTGGATCTTGGCGATCCTTGCCGTCTCTTCAGCAACCAGTGTGGCCTGATGAGGGCGCGCTCAAAGCTGTTGAATCGCGACTCTCTGAACTGCCACCACTGGTCTTCGCTGGAGAAGCACGCAACTTAACTGCGTCGTTGGCATCAGTTGCTCAGGGAAATGCATTTCTCCTTCAAGCTGGAGACTGCGCTGAGTCCTTCAACGAATCGTCAGCTGATCAGATTCGAGACAAGCTCAAAGTGATCTTGCAGATGGCTATCGCGCTCACGTACGCATCTGGGGTTCCGGTGGTGAAAGTTGGGCGGATTGCTGGACAGTTTGCGAAACCGCGCAGCAACATGACTGAGACTGTTGGCGGCGTGGAACTTGACGTTTTCCGTGGACACATGGTGAACGATGAAGCAGGCGATGAAGCGTCTCGCCGGCCAGATCCTGAGCGTCTCGTCACGGCCTACAACCAATCGGTTGCCACATTAAATCTTCTGCGAGCATTCACCAAGGGTGGATTTGCAGATCTCAGTCAAGTCCATGCATGGAACCAAGAGTTCGTCGCCTCCTCGGGAGAGGGTCAACGTTACGAAGCCGTCGCGGGAGAAATTGATCGCGCGCTGCGCTTCATGGCCGCCTGTGGCATTGACCTTGATGCCGAAGGCTCTCTGCACAATGTTGATTTTTTCACGAGTCACGAAGCACTCATTTTGAACTACGAAGAAGCCTTGACTCGAAAAGATTCACTGACCGGTGACTTCTACGACTGTTCAGCGCACATGCTCTGGATTGGTGATCGAACGCGCCAACTCGACAATGCACATGTGGAGTTCCTCTCGGGCGTTGAGAACCCACTTGGCATCAAAATCGGCCCCTCTGCGACTCCGCAAGACGTTGTCACATTGTGTGAGCGACTTGATCCTCACAAGACGCCTGGTCGGCTGACATTGATCGCTCGCTTTGGGGCCGGAAATGTTGCGACATTCTTGCCTGGTCTCATTGACGCGGTTTCGGCATCTGGACATCCAGTGATTTGGGCTTGTGACCCAATGCACGGCAACACCATTACTTCTCAGTCAGGAAAAAAGACTCGGAGATTTGATGACATCATCGCGGAGCTCACAGAGTTCTTCGCAGTCCATCGCTCGAAGGGAACCTGGCCTGGCGGTGTCCATATCGAACTCACGGGTGATGACGTCACCGAGTGTCTTGGTGGAGCAGATGAAATTGGTGAAGGCGATTTAGGCGATAACTACACGACTACGTGTGACCCTCGACTGAATGCTCGGCAATCACTTGATCTTGCGTTCCGAGTCGCTGAACTCCTCAGGAGCTAGATCGTTCCTCAACAACCGTGGCATCGTTGTAACGCAGAAGGCGCCACCCAATGTCAGAGTGTTCCCATTCGGTCATGGACGCGTGTTTTGTCTGCAACCGGAGACGGCGGTGCGCTGACCCTTCAGGTGAGCCCACCAAAAAACGCAAGAGCGATGACTCGATAAATCCAGCATGCGTCGCGATAACGACTCTCCCCCCTGGATATCTGGCCACAATGTCGTCAAGAGACGACCCGACTCGATCAACGAACGAAACCCAGCTCTCTCCACCCGGAGCAATGGGAACCGAAGGATCTGCGTCCCAGTCAGGAGCTCCGTAGCGCTCGACATAGTCTTCCCAGATCAAGTTGTCGGCCTCACCTGGATGGAGCTCACACAGTCCACACTCTTGAAGAATGTCTTCTGAGGTCATGCCAAGTGCAGGGGCGAGTATCTCCGCAGTCTGTACTGCACGGGGAAGAATTGAAGCCAACAAGTTCGTTGCGTCTCGAAGCTCACCGGTACTCTCAAGCCGAGTTGCCAGTGCGCTGACTTGCGATCGGCCTTCATCGGTGAGACCCGAACAGCCAATCTGACCTCCAATGCGCCCTTCGACATTGACGAATCCCTGCCCGTGGCGCACAAGAACTATCCGAGTGGCTCCCTCAACAGGATCTGAAAGTGTTCGAAGCCCTTCAGGTGGCTTGACGAGACTCACGCAAGTTCACCGACAAATTGCTCGAGTTGGCGAAGTGTTCGAACTTCAACAAGGCGATCGCAATGCGCTGCATACTGTCCAATAATGGAGTCTCCAGATCCCCAATATGACGATGGCTCTGGATTCAACCAGTAGACATGGCGAGCTTTCGCTTGAAAGTCTGCGACAACCCATGCCTCTGATGCGTGGTAGTTATTTCGTGCATCGCCCAATATCAAAACACTCGTTCGAGAGTTAATCTCATCACCCCATCGTTCATGAAATGCTTTGAGCGCGTGCCCGTAGTCCGAGTGACCATCGACCCAGACGACATCTGCCTCTCGATTGATACGTTGCACGGCATCGGCCGGATCATCTGCGTGATCAAAGAGTCGGGTGACCTCATCAATCCCGTCTACGAACACGAAAGAGCGCACCTTCGAAAACTGTGAACTAATCGCATAGACAAGATGAAGTGTGAATCGAGCGAAGGACGCAACAGAACCAGAGATATCGGCAATCACGATCATCTCTGGCTTGGCTGGTCTGGGATGGCGATACCTCGGGTCAATCGGGACACCGCCGGTGGAGAGGGATCGCCGAACAGTCTGGCGAAAGTCGAGCGGTCCTTTCCGGCCATGTCGACGTTTCCTGGTGAGACGCACCGCTAATTTTCGACTGAGGGGTCTCAGCGCTCTTTCAAGTGTCGCAAGCTCGTCTCGTGTGGCGTGCATGACGTCTATATCCTCCGGCAGCGGTTTTCTCACCGAACGAGCGAGGGCCTCTGCTCCTCGATCTTCGACAAGCCGCCTTCGAATCTCAGCCTCAATCGCCTGTTTGAGACCTTCGATTCTCGCCCCAAGTTCGTCACGGGCAAGACGCTCCTGCAGCGACGTCATTGCGTCACCGGACCCTTGTGCCCGCTGCTCCTCGAGGAGTTCTTCGAGGAGCGAGTCGAGATCCAAGTTTCGAAGCGTTCGGTAGAGATAGTACGTACCCCCAACAGGTCTCCCTGGCTCCATTCCTGCGAAACGAGAGACTGACTCTTTGGCTACTTGTGAAGCGAGATCCTTGTTGTCATGTCGAATCGCGTTGGCCAACATCTCTGCCAACTCCTCGGCAGACATTGCTGATCCTCCTCCACCCCCCATTGGTCGCCCAGGACCTTTGAGCCCGGTTGCGTCACTGGGGCTTTCGGAACTCTCTCCCGATACGTCATTCTCATCAACTTCACCGTCATCGTTGAAGACACGATCTGCAAAATAAACCTCAAAGGCTGTATTAAACGCAGCTTGGTGATCTTCAGACTTCACCAGCGTTGCACTGAGAGTGGCTTTGAACGTCGAGCGTTCGACCAAATCGATATGTGCGATTGCTGATGCCGCATCAAGGTGCTCCGTCATTGATACCGGGAGTCCCGCTTGGCGGAGTTCGACGATAAATGAGTTGAGAACGTCAAGCATGGCAGAGCGTTACCGGCGAGTCCCCGTGAGTTCCGCTGAGGCTCGTTCAATATCCGACTGGTACTTCAACAAGATGTGCAGCGTCTCAACCGCATCTTTCTCGTCGATGGTCTCTTTGCCGAGGACGACGAGTGTTTTCGCCCAGTCGATTGTTTCTGAAACCGAAGGCGCTTTCCTCAAGTCCATTGCCCGCAATGATCGGACAATGCGTGCAATCTGTTCGGCAAGTTCACCAGAGATCCCAGGTACCCGGGTTTCGACGATCAGCCGCTCTCTGTCGACGTCAGGGTATCCAACATGAAGGAACAGACATCGCCGCTTCAACGCTTCAGAAAGTTCACGGGTGTTGTTCGAGGTCAAAAACACCATAGGAATCTGTGATGCTTTGACCGTTCCAAGTTCTGGGATTGAGACTTGGTATTCGCTCAGCACTTCAAGCATCAAAGCTTCCGTCTCAAGTTCGACCCGATCGACCTCGTCGATCAGGAGCACCACCGGCTCAGTTGCTCGAATCGCCTCCAAGAGGGGGCGTGTCAGCAGAAACGCCTCATCAAAGATGTCTTCTTCAAGTTCAGACCAGTCCGAAGACCCTTCACCAACGCCAACCTGGCTTGCCTGGATTCGCAGAAGCTGCTTTCGGTAGTTCCATTCGTACAATGCTTTTGATTCGTCGAGACCTTCGTAACACTGAAGTCGAATCAATCGAGCCCCTGTCAACTCCGCTACTGATTTTGCGAGTTGCGTCTTTCCAGTCCCCGCTGGGCCTTCGACGAGCACGGGTTTTGCTAATCGGTCGGCCAAGAACACTGTCGATGCAATTGCTTCATCGGCAAGATAGTCAACCGCTGCAAGTTGCTCCGCTACTTGAGCGGAGTTCTCAAAGCGCCACGTTTCTTTTTCTGTCATGTTCGAACCTGTCCTTGTCCTCGAATAACCCATCGCACACTCGTGAGGGCTTCTAAACCCATGGGGCCACGTGCGTGAAGTTTCTGTGTAGAAATTCCTACCTCACTTCCTAACCCCAACTCGCCACCATCAACAAACCGGGTTGAAGCATTCCACAACACTGCTGCGGCATCGACCTCGCTCAAAAAGCGCTCCGCGGTCTCATTCTTCCTGGTCACAATGGCCTCAGAGTGCCCAGAACTATGTTTTCCAATGTGATCAACGGCCTCTTCCAAAGAATCAACCACCACGACAGAGGCCTTGAGACCTAAGAACTCCGTCGAATAGTCTTCATCGCCAGCCGGCGAGACACGGGGAAGCAAGGCGCAGGCTCGCTCATCCCCGACCAGTTCTACGTTCGCCATCTCTGTATCGAGTCGCGCAAGAATCTCGCCTGCCACGTCTTGGTGCAAGACGAGAGACTCCATTGCGTTGCAGACCCCAGGTCGCTGCGTCTTGGCGTTCACGATGATTGAGATTGCCATATCAATATCTGCATCTGTGTCGACATAGACATGGCAGTTACCATCTCCGTCAAGAACGACCGGCACGGTGGCATGTTCTTCCATGGACGCAATGAGGCTTGGTCCACCACGAGGGATTACCACGTCAAGAATTCCTCGCAGCTGCATAAATGAAATCGCAGTCTCATGAGAGGTGTCCTCCACGAGCGCGACCACATCTTCATGAAGACCCACATCTTTCAGGCCCTGACGCAAGGCCGAGACAATGGCTTTATTTGATGCCAGCGAGGTCGACGATCCCCGAAGATAGACGCCGTTTCCAGAGCGAATGCAAAGACCCGCAACGTCACTCGTGACGTTTGGTCGGTTCTCGTAAATCACCCCAACCACGCCGAGCGGTGCTCGAACGCGTGAAACTTCAAGTCCATTTGGTCGAGTCGATGAATCGACAACCACGCCCAGCGGATCTGGAAGATCAGCGACGTCCTCAAGACTTTGCGCCATCGCTTCAATGCGATTCGCATCAAGGCGAAGCCGGTCAAGACTCGTGTCGTTCAGACCTTGGTCAATCCCCTCCGCTACATCTTGGGCATTCGCGTCCAATATGGCTGAGGACTGTTCCCGGATCCGAAACGCTGCTCGGCGAAGTGCTTCTTGGCGGAGCGAGTTTGATGCACGAGCAATCTCTTTTGCTCCGATGCCCACACGACGACCCGTTACTTCGAGGTCACTGTGCGCCATGGGCGTCGCCTCTCCATTGCTGAGCCGTCATACGTCGCTGCCCGCCAGGATAACCAGGTCGTCTCGATGAATCACCACTCCACCAGTTTGCTCTCCTGAGGTCAATGTCCAATTCTTGGACGTCGACGCATCAAGTTGGCTGAGTCCTTTCGCGACGAGCTCACCGTCAGGTCCGAGAATCTCAACGGCGTCACCTGACGTGAAGTCGCCGTCGACCCCAACTACTCCCACTGCCAAGAGTGAGCCACCTTCTGAGACCAAGGCGCGAATTGCTCCGGCGTCGATCGAGATTTGGCCTCGGGAGCCAAGGGCAAAGGCGATCCAGAGTTTATGGGCACTCAGTCGACTCGAACGGGGATGAAACGTCGTTCCAACGCTGGCGTTCCCACCCTCTATGGCGGCGAGGACTCCAACGTTTCTTGCGTCAGCAATCACGGTTTCTACGCCGGACCAAGTTGCGATACGCGCCGCCGCCAGCTTTGACGCCATCCCGCCAGTTGCCCCTTCGCCAGGACCACCAGCAACGAGTTCCAGTGAGCGATCAATCTCGCTCACCTCTTGAATGAGTGATGCATCGGCATCAAGACGCGGGTCTGCGGTAAAGAGTCCCGCCGCGTCAGTGAGCATCACAAAACGATCAGCTCGAATCAGGTGAGCGACGAGCGCCGCAAGACGATCGTTATCGCCAAATCGAATCTCATCATCGGCGACGGCATCATTTTCGTTGACAATTGGCACCACGCCAAGCGCGAAAAGATGGGCAAATGTCTGTTCGGCGTGAAGGTATTGTTGTCGATCTGCTTCGCCTAAGCGCGCCAAGAGAACTTGGCCGACTGTTCGGTCCACACTTGCAAAGGCATCAGCCCATTCGCTCATCAGTCGATGCTGTCCGACCGACGAGACCGCTTGAAGAAGCCCGGGATCGACTGGTCGCGCCTTGCCTTCTCCTATGGCGGCCCAGCCTGCGGCCACTGCTCCCGAGCTCACCACCACCACGTCCCAACCCTCGTTCATCTGGTCGTGGACTTCACGAGCGAGTCGGTCTAGGAGCTCTCTGTCGGGGCCGCCATCGTCACTCGTGACCGAGGATGATCCAATTTTGAGGACGAGACGCTTTCTCGCGCTCATGATGCTGCCCGTTTCTTTCGTTGTGGCCGACGGGGAAGCGAACTCGGGTCAAGACCTTCTGAGGCTTGATCTCTCCACCATGAAAACTCCAAGTCACCGACGATTACTCGGTCACCCTCGTGGACCCCCGCACGAGACAGCATGCGATCCACGCCAAGTTTCTCCAATCGTCGAACCGCCTCGTCAAGAGCACCGTCATCAGTCAGATCAGAGAGCCGAACCGCACGCTCCGCAGCGCGTCCGCGCACGACGTAGGCACCATCATCTTGACGTTCAACGACAATTCCCTCTTTGGCAGGACGGTGAACTCGAATTTCGGACTCTTGGACTGACACCTGGGTGGCGCGAGCTTCTGCGACGAGCGTTGCCGCTTGACGAATCAACTCGTCAAGACCTTGTCGAGTCACCGAGGAAATCACGAGATCACAAAAGGACGTATCCATGTCGCCTGAGGCCATGTCGGCCCGAGATCCAACCAAGAGCCGTGGTCGCTCTAGGAGTGAGGGTTGATAGCGACCCAGCTCATCAAGCAGAACAGCACACTGTTGCTCGGGGGTCACTCCACCAGGATCGCTGAGATCTAAAAGAATTACGAGCACCCGAGCGCGCTCAATATGGCGAAGGAAAAGATGCCCAAGGCCCTTGCCTTCCGCTGCCCCTTCGATCAGGCCAGGAATGTCTGCCACGACATATTCAACGGCGTCATCTCGGCTGCCATAGCGAACGACCCCGAGATTCGGAAGCAGTGTTGTAAAGGGGTAGTCAGCGATCTTGGGCTTCGCCGCGGAAATGCTCGCGATCAAGGTTGACTTGCCGACGTTTGGATACCCAACAAGCGCGACATCAGCCACAAGTTTGAGAACGAGATCGAACCAAAGTTCTTGCCCGTCTTCACCCTGTTCCGCGAACCGAGGCGCTCGGCGCCGATTCGAGAGAAAGCGTGCGTTTCCGTGCCCCCCTCGACCACCTTCCGCACACAGCCAGCGGTCGCCTTCGACGCTGAGGTCACAGAGCAACTCACCAGCGAGACTTTTGACGACTGTTCCGACGGGAACCGGCACGACGGTGTCAGAACCGCTTGCACCATGGCGTTTCTTGCCCGAACCATGGACTCCATTTTCAGCACGCCGGAACGGGTGGTCTCGGAATCCAAGGAGTGAAGCTTGGTTTCGATCCGCGACCAGCCAGACGTCGCCTCCGCGCCCTCCATCGCCACCGTCTGGACCACCCTTATCAACGTGGGCCTCTCGGCGGAATGAAACGGATCCTGCCCCTCCGTCTCCGGCTTTGGCATGAAGTTGTGCCTCGTCAACGAACTCAGCCATCCCTTGATCCTAGAACTCGGAGGACACCTCCACGGCCGACGGCATCGTCACGTAGAGCCATTCAGTGAGATCCGAGGGTAAAACGACCATTCCACTTGACGTCGAGATCGTCATTGTCCCCTCACTCCCCACGTGAGAGACCGTTCCTTGACGACCGGGAATGAATGCGGCCTCATCGAGAGCAATCATGGACCCTTCGTCGTGCTCGAGCATCTCTGAAATCCGGATGAGCTCAATATCTTCACCTTCTTTAGCGCTCGCCAGAGGCCGTTCCTCTCGGAGTTCCAGGTGATGACTCCCAGGGATTGGGTTTCCATGAGGACACGTTGCTGGATCCCCGAGCAAGGCGATGAGGCGCTCTTCGACGTCAGGAGAGATCACGTGCTCCCAACGACCAGCCTCTTCATGGACTTTGTGCCACGCCAGGCCAATCACGTCGGCGAGCAGTCGTTCTGCGAGCCGATGCCGCCGTGTCACCGTCGTGGCGACGTCACGACCACGTTGGGTGAGTTCAACTGTTCTTCCGTGGCGCACAACAAAGCCATCATCTGCAAGTCGATCCAGCATCTCTTTCACTGCCGGAGCACTTCGCCCTAACCGCTCTGCGATACGGGCACCAATCACGTCGGTGCCTTCGTCGCTCAGCGACAAGATCGTCTCTAGGTACTCTTCGAGCGGAGTGTGATATCCCTGTTCCACATTTCGACCCTATCGGGAATTATTGGAGGGCGACGAAATTACGAGAGAAGTGTGTCGACCGCCTCAGCGAAGAGTTCGCTGTGGCGCTCAACATCGGCCGTGGTCGTGGTGGGGCACATCAGCGCCATATTGTGAAATGGAGTGAGCAGCACCCCTCGATTCAAGAGGTAGAGATGCATAAACTCATCGAGCAACTCGTCTTCTGCCGCAGCAGATTGGCCACCATTGCGAGGGGCCGGCGCAACGAAACGATATTCAGCCCGAGCCCCGAGTTGTGCGATCGACCATTCCAAGCCTGTTGCCTCGAGTACTTGTTCAACGCCTTCTCGAAAAAGAGTGGCCAAGTCGATCATTCCAACGAACGCCTCTGCGGTGAGGACGTCTCGCAACGTCGCTTTCATCGCAGCTGTCGACAATGCGTTCCCAGCCAGTGTTCCTCCGACACCCCCCACGTCGATCACGTCTGCACCGTTGGCAATCTGCTCCTCGAGACGCGGAACCAGGGCCTCCGAGAGTCCATAGGCACCGCACGGTATCCCGCCGCCCAGAGATTTCCCCAAGGTCACGATGTCAGGATCGAGTCCCCATGCTTTCGTCGCACCGCCCGGGCCCGCACTCAGCGTATGCGTCTCATCAATAATCAAGAGCGTTTCGTATTTTCGCGTCAGCGCTCGGAGCCCGTCGTGGAACCCAGGGTCTGGCAACACGATTCCAATGTTAGTGAGCGCGGGCTCTGCCAAGACGGCAGCAACGTCACCGTGGGCCAACGCCGCTTCGAGAGCAGCGAGGTCATTGAATTCAACAACGCGGGTGGTTGACGTTGGATCAACGGCTGGCCCAACGTTTCCCTTGCGAGTGTGCGTGCTCCCCTTATCCCCACACACCACGAAGGTCTCGTCGACGCTGCCGTGATAGCAGTAAGAGAAGACCAAAATCTTTGGGCGATTCGTTATCGCCCGTGCAAGTCGAAGAGCCCATCGATTGGCATCGGTCGCAGAAAGGGCAAACGACCAACTCGCCATTGAAAAACGAGTGGACAACTCGTTGGCGACCCATTCAGCATCGTCTGTTGGGAGCATGGTGGTGATTCCTCCATAGGTCCCAATGCGTTCTTGGACCGCAGCGACCGTTGCTGGGGGTGAATGCCCCGCCATGGCACCGGTGTCTCCCAGTGCAAAGTCGATGAGCTCATGGCCGTCCGCGTCGACGATGCGATTTCCCACTGCCGTGGCATAGGAAAGTGGGAAGCCCCCCGCCCACTTATTCATCCACGTCATCGGAACCTGACCAAGGAGGTGCGTGGCGGCATCGAAACGTGCGTTCGATACGGGATTCGCCGATGCGTAGCGTTCGCTCTCTTGGGCCACGAGTTCCGCAACTCGTTCTCGATTCGCTCTTGCCATCAGGGCCTCCAACTCAACAGGTGTCGCTCCTATCCGCCTTGAGCGTAGTGACGATGGCTTCAGGCGCTCGACAGTGGCACACTGAAGGCATGGAACCTGAGAATCTCGCTCCCTTTGATCGACCAGCCTGGTGGTGGTTTGCCCTCCTCGATGGCCCCTTAGGCCTCCTGGCGCTCTTGGCGCTCCGCCCAGGCCTCGCAGCCAAGGTCCGGCGTCGAATCCCACTCCAGAGCGACAGAACGCTTCGGGCCGTCTTCGCCCTGGCCATCGCCATTCACCTCGGAGAAGGGGCTCTGGCCTGGAAGAACGCCAAAAAACGTGGCGTCCCGGCCCTCCCCTGGGCCCTCCAAACGACCCTCGTGGGCTTCCCCTCACTTCTTCTCTTGAACCAGCGCCCCGAGGTCGAAAATGAGGCGCAGTAGGACTATCCCGCCACTTTGCCCAAAAACAGGGCATGATGGTCACCGAGAAGCCCCGATTCCTGGGGCTCCAGAGAAGGAGAATAGAAGCCGTGAATAAGACCGAATTGATCGACGCAGTAGCAACCCACACGGGGAATGCAAAAAGCACCGTGGCTGAAGTCCTTGCAGGACTTGAAGATGTAGTTGTTGCCACAGTTTCCAAGGGTGAGAAAGTTGCACTTACTGGTTTTGTGTCATTCGACCGCGTGGACCGCAAGGCCCGTACCGCTCGAAACCCACAGACTGGCGCAGCAATCCAGGTGAAGGCCTCAAAGGCCCCCAAGGTGGCCGCTGGTGCCAGCTTCAAGAAGGTTGTGAAGGGCGAGGCTCCTGCCCCGTCCATCAACAAGTAGTCCAGTTCCTCGGCCTCTGGCCGATAGAACGTAAAAGAACCCGGGGCTTCAGCGCCCCGGGTTCTTTTTATTTCAAGTCTTTGTGCCTAGGTTGACCAGTCCCCTTAAGGAACCAAGAACTACTCAGGCAGGATGTCAACGAGCTTTCGGCCCTTGCGCGAACCAAACTTGACGAGTCCATCGCTCAAGGCAAACAACGTGTCGTCTTTTCCAATGCCCACGTTGAGTCCTGGGTGAAAGTGTGTGCCTCGTTGTCGGACAATGATTGACCCGCTCGTCACTGCCGTTCCATCAAACACCTTCACGCCAAGGCGCTGGGCATTTGAATCACGACCGTTCCTGGTAGAGCCTCCACCTTTAGTCTTTGACATATCAGATCCTTCTCTTTAACCCTTGGCCGAGATGCCAGTGATCTCCACCGTTGAGTACTTCTGGCGGTGACCCCAGCGGGTGCTTTGGTTTGACTTGTTCTTGTAGGTCATCGCGTTGATCTTTGGTCCCTTTTCTTCGCCCACGATGTTGGCCGTTACTGATGCTTTTGCCAATTCTTTCGGCGTCGCCAGGACGGTCTCGCCGTCGACGATCAAGAGGGCTTCGAATGAGATCTGGTCACCAACCTGCTCAGGTCGCAGGTCAACGCGAAGGCGTTGTCCCTGCTCTACCCGCTCTTGGGTGGCTCCGGTGCGAATGACGGCGTACATGGAACTCATACTCTAGCCGAGAACGCCCGGGGCCAGGAACGCAGCCATTAGGGAAGATCCCGATCAAAGACCAGGCCCCGTCCCTCACACTGAGGACAGGACGTCGACAGCGACTCCATGAGCCCTTCGGAGATCCGCTTCCTTGTCATCTCAACGAGGCCCAATTCAGAGATATCGAAGACTTGGGTCCTGGTCTTATCCCGAGCCAGTGCCTGGCGGAGCTGGGCCGTTACCGACTCTCGGTGGGCTTTGGACTCCATATCGATGAAGTCGATCACAATGATTCCACCGATGTCTCGGAGACGCAGCTGGTGGGCGACTTCTTCGGCAGCTTCCAGATTGTTTTTGAAGACCGTCTCTTCAAGGGTCGTCTTCCCGACATTTTTCCCAGTATTCACGTCGACCACCGTCAAGGCTTCCGTCCGCTCAATGATGAGTGAACCGCCAGACGGCAACCAGACCTTTGAGTCGAGCGCTTTGTGAAGTTGTTCATGGACGAAGTAGCGCTCGAAGAGTGGCAAGGTCTCTGTTGCAAGGTCGTAGTGTTCAACCCGATCAGTCATCTCAGGGCTGACCTGCGAGACGTAGGTCTTGACCTGTGCGTAGAGTTCAGGATCATCGATGAGGACTCCTCGATAATCGCCGTTGAGTTCTTCTCTCAACATCCGAACAGCGAGATCAAGCTCTCGATAGACGAGCCCCGGTTTGGAAGAGCGATTTGCTTCTTTTTCAATCGCTTCCCAGCGTTGCGTGAGATCGGCCACGTCGCCCGCTAACTCTTCAGCGGTCGCCCCTTCTGCGGCGGTTCGAACAATGAGACCGTGGCCTTTCGGGCGAATCTCGTCCAAGATCTTTCGAAGTCGTCGCCGCTCGTTGTCCCCAAGTCGCTTCGAGATCCCTATGGTCGACGAGTGGGGAACAAGAACCGCAAAACGACCAGGAAGCGACACTTCCTGGGTCAGGCGCGCTCCCTTCGCTCCAATCGGGTTCTTGGTGACCTGGCAGATCATCAGTTGTCCAGGCTTCAAGACGTCTTCAATGCGTGCGTCTTGAGCGTTCCCTGCTTCAACGTCATCTGGGTCGTAGTGAACGTCACCTCGATAGAGCACTGCGTTCTTTGGGATCCCAATATCAACGAACGCGGCTTCCATGCCAGGCAGCACATTTTGTACTCGCCCGAGATAAAGGTTTCCATCGATCTGCGTTGTTTCATCTGTTTCTTTGACGACGTAGTGCTCGACGAGGGTGCGCCCTTCGAGCATGGCAATGTGGGTCGTGGTCCCCTGGACGTGGACACACATCATGTAGCGGCCGACGCTTTTACCCCGCCGCTCTCGCCCGCCTCGGCGACGCCGCTTTCTCCCCGTGCCACCGGGCGCTTCCTTCTCCTCGGCTTCCTCGGAAGTCGCGGCAACGACTGGCGTCGGCTGTCGACCTTCTTCTCTGGTGGAGACCGGAGTCACGGGTGCCACAAACTCGCCGCCGGACGGCTCACTTGGTTTCGTATCGCCTATCTTCGGTGCCGGTCGGGTCTCCCCTATTTTTGGACCCTCGTGTTCAGGGGCGCTAGGCGTTGAACCAGTTTCGAACGTGCTGTTGTCTACTTCTTCGTGCTCCGTCATTTCTCCAGAGCCTCCTCGTCTTCATCATCGACCAACTTTCGCGGTCGTCGGATTGGTAACACCTAAGAGCCGACCATCTTCCGTGAGTGGCTCGAGGTAGGTACCTTCAAATTCGATCAGCTGTGCTTGGCGACTCGCACGGACGAGTCTGAGGGTCGGATCGATCCCCTGAAGAAGCTCTGCAGGACGAACACCACGCGGTTTGGTGGCAAGTTCGGCTGACAGTCGTATCGACCCAACTCGTTGTCCAGGTCCTTCACTTTTCAGGCTGAGCACGCTGGGCCTCAAGTCATCAGTGACCTGTCGACCTTTTCGTTCACGCTCAATTGGGACGTTTGCAGCGCCGAGCAGGGCTTCAACCCGCTCCGTTCCTTGCGCTGCGCTCATTCCAGTGACCTCCACGATCCAGAGACATGATGTTACTTCTTCTTGAAGGGACCCCTCGGCACCCCCTAAAGCACTGCTCGCAGTTACGTCAAGACCTTCGGGAAGCAAGGCTCCAAGTTCCTTCGAAATTATTTCTAAGGACTCTTGGCTCCACTCTTCCCCCACCGAAAAAGGACTCACAACCGGCGAAGAAGACGAGAACCGAATATCGGTGAACTCAGCCTGCGATTCACACCCTGTGGGGAGCGCCAAGGAAAAGCTCAGAAGGGGTCGGGGAGAAAATCCTTCAGAATAGGCAACAGGGAGTTTGGCTCGGCGAAGCGCACGCTCCCAGGCTCGTGCCACGTCGCGCTGAGAGGTATAGCGAATGCGTCCAGTTTTTGTATACCGAAGACGGAGCCTTTCTGGGACCACGTGCACGTTTAGTTTCCGGATCGACTGAGTGAAACCGAGACGGGCCTCCCAAGATCAAGGCCTTGTCCAGTTCCCTGGCTGCCGCCCGCGGGTGCACTCGCCGATGCCACCACATGTTCGAGGTCGTAGTTCGTGCAGGCTCCGCAGTCGTAACACGGAGTCCATCGGCAGTCTTCAACGCCCACTTCTTCGATTGCGTCGTGATATTCACCAATAAGGAAGTCTTTGTGAAGGCCTGCAGAGAGGTGGTCCCAGGGAAGCATCTCGTCTTCATCGCGCATTCTGGTCGTGTAGTCATCCATCGAAAGCCCCTCATCAGCCAAGGCGCCTTGGAAAAGGGAGAGATCGAAGTGTTCTGACCACTCTTGGAACGTTCCGCCATTTCGCCAGACTCGCTCAAGCACTGCCCCAATCCGTCGATCTCCCCGTGAAAGCACACCTTCAGCAGCAGTGGCGGCAGGTTCGTGCCAGCGAATCTGGAGGCCTTTGGTCTTCTTGGCAGCGTCTCTCAAGAGTGTGATCTTTCGCTGCAATTCACGCGGTGCATTCTGGGAGTGCCATTGAAACGGCGTTTGGGCTTTGGGGACAAATCCTCCCACCGACGCCGAAACCGTCACGTGCTGGTGATATTGCTTGCCAATTTCCACGCATCGTTTTCCCAACTCTGCAATTCCGAGGACGTCTTCATCACGCTCAGTGGGAAGTCCAATCAGAAAGTACAACTTGACCCGACGCCACCCTTGGCTAAATGCGGCATCAACCGCTGCGAAGAGGTCGTCGTCAGAGATCAACTTATTGATCACTTTGCGCATTCGCCAGGTGCCGCCCTCTGGGGCAAAGGTGAGGCCTGTGCGCTTCACTTGCTGAATCTTCGCTGCGGTCGCCACAGTAAAGGCGTCAACTCGAAGCGACGGCAGACTCACCGAAACTTGGCCACCATTGTTTGGGTCATCAACCACATCGGCAACAACACCTTCAATCCCCGAAAAATCGGCACTCGAGAGCGACGTTAATGCGACTTCGTTGTAGCCAGTTCGCTCAATCCCCCGTGCCACCATCTCCGCGACTTGTGCCGCTGGTCGCTCTCGAACGGGTCGAGTAATCATTCCCGCCTGACAGAACCGACAACCCCGGGTACACCCGCGAAAGACTTCGACGTTGAGGCGATCGTGGACAACTTCGGTGAGCGGCACCAGTTGGTTTTTTGGATAGGGCCAATCTCCTAAGTCTGCGACCGTTCTCTTTTCCACAATCTCTGGAGCACCAGGATCAAGAAGGTCGAGCCCCACTTGGCGGCATCCCTCAAAACGCGGCGCATAGAGCGAAGGGACGTAGACACCCTCCACTCCAGCTAACGCTTTGAGCAACGATGCTCGATCACGAGAGGGGTCTGCTTTCCACGCACCGACCACATCAGTGATCTCGGAAACCACTTCTTCACCTTCCCCGAGTACGACGGCATCAAGGAAGTCAGCAAGAGGCTCTGGATTGTACGTACAGTGCCCACCAGCGAGAACGATGGGGTCGTCAACACCACGAGCGTCTGCATGGAGTGGAATCAACCCTAGGTCGAGCATGTTCAGGACATTGGTGTAGGTCAGTTCTGCCGAAAGGTTGAAGGCGACGATGTCAAACTCTCGCGCGGCGAGGTGGTTCTCGACACTGAAGAGTGGGATGCCTTCGTTTCGCATCGCCGCTTCCATGTCAACCCACGGTGCGTAGGTCCTCTCAGCCACTGCATCGACTCGTTCGTTGATAATTTCGTAGAGGATCTGTAGTCCTTGATTGGGAAGACCAATCTCATAGGTATCGGGGTACGCGAGCAGCCAACTTGTGATCCCCTCGCCGTGAAGTGGCTCAAGAGCTCCGAGTTCTCCTCCCACGTAACGAGCAGGCTTCTCGACATGAAAGAGGAGTGGCTCAATTTGGTCAAAAAGCGAACTCATAGATGCTCAGTCTACGACGAAGCGCATGAGCAGAAGCCAGAAAGGGTGCGTGCCTATTTCGCTGGCGGATTCGTTGTTGGAGATGTGGTCGTGGCTGGCGATGATGCCGTTGGGAACTTGACCGGTCCAACTGGATTTGTCGCCAGCCAGTTGAAGGTCTGAGCCACCACGGGAGCTGCAGCGCTTGCTCCATAGCCACCTTGGTCAATCACGCAAACTATGACGTACTGTGGATTTGGATTCGGTCCAAAACCCACGAACCACGAGTTGGGTTCTTGTCCCGGCGAATTCGATGCCGTTCCAGTCTTTCCGCCGACGGAAAACGTTGCCTCATTGAAGTGCGCGTACTGTTTAAATGTTTCGTAGGCCGTCCCATTCGGGCTTTGGACAACACCAAGGAGACCTTGCAGAATTGGGTCGGAGATCGCAGGTGTCAGTGCAACGTGGCCGGTCACTCTCGGTGGGTACTGGCGAATCAATTCTCCCGACGACGACACGAGACCCGCAGCAACTTCTGGGGCGTAACGCGTTCCTCCATTGAGGAATGTCGAATATGCGATCGCCATTTCTAATGGAGTGACTGCCGTCGCACCCTGGCCAAAGGCCATTTCAATATTGTCACCTTGATACCACGTGGTATTTGGAAAGGCCTTCGGAGCTGAGGCATGGAGTTTCTGGCGTTCGATCGCCGAGTCAACGCGACCAACGGATCCACCAAGCAAGTCGATGCCGGAAGCTTGCCCGAGCCCATACTGAGCAGCGACGTCCTGAATGGGTTGCTTGCCATACTTTGTCGTTTGCGCTGCGAAGAGATAGCCCAAATTGTAGAAGTAGTAGTCCGATGAAGCAGTGAGAGCCCCCGCCATATTTACTTCGCCGACACCTCCCGCTTCATCGTCAAGAAAGACGCATCCTGCGCCACCAGCGATACAGGAAGGAACAGTAAAGGTTCCAGTGTCGTTGACGTATTGACCCGCACTAATCAATCCCTTTTGAAGGGCGGCTGTCGCCGTGATCATTTTGAACGTTGACCCAGGCGTATAGAGCCCACTGATCGCGTAGTTGTTTAACGCTCCACTCCCAAGAATCCCATTGAGATTTGCTTGCGTGATTCCCCCCACAAATTGTGCAAGGTCGTAGGTCGGATAGCTCGCCATCGCCAAGATTGCTCCGCTTCGCGGATCCATCACGATCGCAGCACCGTTCGGGGCGGGTGGCACTTTTCCAGATCGCTTGTCAACAGATTGGCGGTCAGCGAGAATCTGCTGTTCAAGTACCGTCTGTAGTGTCTGTTGAAGCCCAAGGTCAAGATTCAAGACAACCGTGTCGCCTGGGATGGGATTTGTTTGAGAGACCACACCAGCGACCTGGCCTTGGGCATTGACTTCAATTGACTGCGAACCATTCGTCCCTCGAAGAGGCGACTGATAAAACTGTTCGATTCCTGACTTTCCGTAGGCAGATGCCTGGGAGTACCCCTTCCCCTTGTTTTCGGCCAGTTGCGTTGGAGAGATTGCTCCGACGTAACCCAACACATGAGTCCCCGACGTTCCTCCTTGTGGGTAGGTTCTCGACGTCGTCTCTTGGACCGAAACTCCTGGAAACTGTTCTGGATGTTCTTGAAGGAACTGAATTGTCGCCGCAGACGCATTCGTTTGAATAGGTGCTGGCTGGTAGGGGTCATATTTCGCATTATTCAAGATTGCCTGCACTTGAGCTGGCGTCTGATTCGTTAACGCTGCCACTTGCCCAACAACAGCTGGGTGTTGCGATGCCTCAAGTCGGCTCAACACGATCTCTTGGCTCACTTGATTGCCTACGAGAATCGTGGCGGAGCGATCAGTGATCTCCCCTCGGGGAGCTTCAAGAGGAACCACTCGAACCTGCGTTGCCGTTGCCGCTGCCTTGATGGATTGTGCGTCGACAATCTGAAGCGTAAAGAGCCTCAGGACAAGAAACCCAAAAAGAATCGCAAAAAAACCTCCAAGGGCGACGAGCCGAAAGTCTGGACGTGCGTCCGTCTCATCAGGAGATGGCACCAAGTCAGCGATTGAGACGCTCCGTCGTCGAGATCGAATTCGAGGCTGCCGAGGTGAGCGTCGTCTTCCAAACCCAAAAATATTCACCAGCCCGACACCTCGGTCGTGACGCGTCGGCGCGTTTTCTGTTCACCGAAGGCCCAGAGAACGACCACCCATCCCGGAATTGAAATGATCGCGGCAAAGACGCCGACGAGTGGAATCAAGATCACATAGTTCACCGAGGCAAACTGGTCTTGGCCAAAGATGAAACCCAGAAGTCCATAGACCAAGATCGCCAGTGCACTCAAGCCTCCGCCGAGCGCTGGCGTCACCCACCACGCAGCACCTTCTGCGCTCATGCCACTTCGCTCTGCGAAAAGTCCAATGCTAAAACCGAGGAGTGTTGCGACCAACGCAGTGAGGCCAAAAGGCGTTGGCTGAATGCAGTCAAGCGCGATGCCACTGGCAAATCCGGTGATGGCGCCGGGCTCTGACCCCGCCACAAGCCCGGCAAAGATCGGAAGAAGCCAGATGATCTCTGGATGAAGCCCAGCGACTCGAAGATTCGAGATGATCGATACCTGGAGAACGACAGCGACCACAATGATCAGGGCGAGGCGAAGCGATGTTGCTCTGTTCATGCTGGGGGCTCCCAAAGCAGGACCTCGACATAGCCCAACTGATTGAGATTCGCTGCAGGATTGAGTGCAATATTCATCTGCGTCGAGTTTGCTGGTGTTGAGGCACTCTTGACCTTGCCAAGCGGAATCCCTGCAGGGTATTCAGCTCCTTGCAAGCCATTGGTAAAGACCATCGTTCCTACTGAGACAGCGCTGCCAGGTTTCACAAAGTTCATGGCCAATGGGCGGCTCGCGGAAATTCCGTTCACCACGCCATTCGCTCCAGTCGTCCCGACCACACCTCCGACGCGAGACTGCCCATCGGTGATCAGCCGAATCGTCGCCGTGCCGTTCGTCACAGAGATCACTTGTCCAACGAGTCCGCCACTTCCAACAACCGGCATGCCAACGGCAACACCAGATCCACTCCCCTTGTTGATCTGGACTGAGGCGGCAAAGTTCGACACGTTCGACTCAATGCTTTGAGCAGTCACCGTTGGAATAGTTCCAACGAATCCAAGATCTTGGAGTGCGGCGATTTGAGCAAGTTGATGCCGTTCAAAGGATTGAATGGATTTGTCTTGTTCTAATTGGCTCACGATGGCTTGTAGTTTCGAGTTCTCAGAGGTCACTGCCCCATAGTTCAGCGCACCAGAGAAGAAATTACCGATCGGCCTCGTGATCGAGTTCACAACTCCGACGGCCGGCGACAGCACCACCGAGCCAACACTGCGAAGACCCGAACTTATTCCTGATGCCGTGCCGAGACTCAATGCCAGGATGGAGATGGCGACGAGGACTAAGACAGCGAACGTTGTGTATGACCGGCGAGACCGGCGAGAAGCCACGAACGACCTACCGGCGAACTCAGCGCGTCGAGGAGGTAATTAAGACGCGCTTGAGCGCATCAAACTCCTCGAGGCACTGACCACTTCCGATTGCCACACAGTTCAGCGGATCGCGTGCCACCACAATGGGCATCCCGGTTTCATGCTGAATTCGGGCGTCTAAGCCGTGGAGAAGTGCTCCACCTCCCGTGAGGACAATCCCCTGCTCCATGATGTCAGAGGCCAATTCAGGCGGTGTTCGGTCCAACGTGACCTTGACGGCATCGATGATGGCCGTCACCGGCTCTTCGATGGCTTCTCGGATCTGCTCGGTAGAGATGATGATGGTCTTTGGGAGGCCAGAAACCAGGTCTCGGCCCCGGATCTCGGCCCGAAGCTCCTCTTCCAGAGGAAATGCAGAGCCCAACGCGATCTTGATCTCTTCAGCAGTCCTCTCACCAAGGGCCAAGGAGAATTCCTTCTTGGCGTAGGAAACAATTGCTTCATCAAGTTCATCGCCACCGATTCGAATCGACTGGCTGTTCACGATTCCACCTAATGAGATGACCGCAACTTCCGTTGTTCCACCACCAATATCGACAACCATGTTTCCCGTTGGCTCGTGTACTGGAAGTCCGGCGCCAATTGCGGCTGCCATTGGCTCTTCAATGATGAATGCTTTTCGTGCTCCTGCGTATTCCGCTGCTTCCATGACCGCTCGTTGTTCAACACCAGTGATGCCAGATGGAACGCAGATGATCATTCGTGGTTTTGCAAATCTGCGTTGGTGAACTCGGTGAATGAAGTACCGAAGCATTTTTTCGCAAATCTCAAAGTCGGCGATGACGCCGTCTTTGAGTGGGCGAATAGCTTGGATATTGCTTGGGGTTCGACCAATCATTCTCTTGGCTTCGGCGCCGACGGCCAGAGGTTTCCCATCTTTCACGTCAATTGCAACGACGGAAGGCTCGTTCAGGATGATTCCACGTCCGCGGACGTAGACCAGTGTGTTCGCCGTCCCAAGATCAACGGCCATGTCTCGACCCAAAAGGAAGAGGCGGTTATCAGACATTCATGTGTCCTCTCGCGACCACGATTCGATGGGAGAAACCCATCAAATCCATAAAGAATTTATCTCCACAGGCTAGGAGACAGGGCACCCAGACACAAGGCACCACATTTCGCTGCTTGTCGGTTCGTGTGAAAACTACGAAAGACCAGGGAAAAAGAGGGAAATCTCTCGTGCCGCAGCTTCTGGTGAGTCCGAGCCGTGGATGAGGTTTTCGGTCATCTCAATACCAAGATCACCGCGAATTGTCCCTGGAGCTGCGTCCGTTGGGTTGGTCGCTCCCATCAACGTCCGCACAACCTTGAAGGTGTTCTCTGGACCTTCCACGACCATAATCAGCGCTGGTGAGCGAGTGATGAAATCAACAAGACTTGCAAAAAACGGTTTTCCCTCATGCTCTTGATAGTGGACCTGCGCCACCTCTCGAGAAATCAGACGAAGCTCAGCAGCGACGAGAGAGAGTCCTTTTCGCTCGAGTCGAGCCACGATCTCTCCCGAGAGACGTCGCTCAACTCCATCTGGCTTTACGATGACAAGGGTACGGTCCACGAGGGTAGAACCTAGCAGCGTGCGAGAGCCTCAGGAACAAAAAAAGAGGGCCTCTCCAAATTCCCGAGAAGCAAACGACTCAGTTCCCGCTGCTTGGGGCCAGGGTCGAAGCAAATATTTGCCAGGCCAACAACGACTTCGCAACCAGGCTGAGTGTTATATACGCACGCTCGCCAACAAGGTAGTTTTTCCACTTTCCTTTTTGCGCATATTGAAGCCACTGGTTCAAGGCAAAGATATTGAAGAAGATGAAGAGGGAGATAAAAATCCCGTAGACAAATCCTGGGGCGTGTTGGTTTGCTCCTGGTGCGATCAAGTAGATACCGATCGCCACCCACGGGACGATCCCGGCGAAGCAACCAACGACAAATGGCCACCATCCTCCACCGGGAGACTCCAAGCGCTCCTGGAGCCATCCAAATCCGATCATTGAGGCATTGACCCCAGCCAGGGCGACAAGTGCGGCAACGTCGTTAATCCCAGTGATGAGGGCAATCAAGATAATCATGATTGAGGAACTCACGGAGTATTCAAGCCACCGGTAAGGATTTCTCGATCGGCTCAAGTCTTTTGTATAGCGACCCCACCCCGGTCCACTCACAAAGAAGTGGGCGAAGGCGGAGAGCAGGAAAAACAACGCCACGAGCCAGGCGACACGAACGTTGAACAGTTCCACGATTTGTCGCGGCGTTGTGCTTCCAGGAGGGCCAGCCATGTAGTCCGCTTTGACGCCAAGTGCGAATGAATTCGCCAAGATCAAAATAATCACCGCTTGCACAAGGTGTGCCACGCCTGCGATCACGTTGTAGCCACGAAGACGTTTCATGATTGGGTTCATGGTCTCGGCTGAATTATTCAGGAGTGATGTTTCTGTCATAACTACAGCGTACCGCGCTGTTCGAGAAATTCGCGGAGGGCTCGTTCGTTCGTGTTCAAGGTCAAATTACTTTTGTTTCACTACCTCAAGGAGTCGCAGACGGGCATCTCCAACGACGTAGAGCGATCCAGTTGCGAGGACCAAGCCGTCTTCCCCGGCGAGCGCAACCGCTCGATCAACCCCGTCTTCAATCGAAGGGGCCACCAGTGACGCCACCCCCAATGATTCGCAGGTATCTGAAATCACCGTTGCCGACATCGCTCGAGGCGTATCTGGCTCGACACAGACAAACGTCCCGATCCCCGCATCGATCAGGGGTTCTAGTAACTCTTGGGGGTCTCTTCCTTCGAGCATCCCAAGAACGGCAATCATCGATCCCGTTACGTCGAAGCCATCCTTGAGTGCGGTTCCAAGCGAGCGAGCTCCTGCTTCGTTGTGTGCCCCATCGACAACGAGCAAAGGTAAGTGTCCTAACACTTCACATCGACCTGGGACACGAACTCGCCCAAAGCCAGCATCGACAACTTCGCGAGACGGCGCTCTCCCAAGGAACGCACTCACCGCCGCCAATGCCACTGCTGCGTTTTCTCCTTGGTGGGCGCCGTGAAGCGGAATAACAACGTCTCGAAACTCTTGACCAGGGATTGTGAGATTCACAACTCTGCCACCGAGCGCTAAACGATTCTCACTCGCACTAAAGGTCTCACCACTACGCCACAGACCCGCTGCTCCCACCGCATCGCACTTGGCTGCAATCACTCTGGCAACGTCGTCGCTTACGAGCCCAAGAATGGCCGTTGATCCTGGCTTGATGATGCCTGACTTGTCAGTAGCAATTTCGATGACTGAATTACCTAAGACCTGGACGTGGTCGAGACTTACGTTGGTGATCACACTGACTGAACCAGTCACCACGTTGGTTGAGTCCCACGTCCCGCCCATACCTACTTCAATGACGCCAATATCGACAGCCTGGTCGGCAAAGTACAACAGCGCAGCAACGGTCAGAATCTCAAACCGAGTGAGTGGTTCTTCTCTTTCTCCTTCGATCAGGGAAATACGAAAGAGCACGTCGAGCAAGTCGTCGTCACTTATCGCTTGATCAGCGCAAGCAATGCGTTCGTTCACCACGTGAAGGTTGGGGCTCGTATAGGTGCCGACAAGAAGGCCGAGCTCGCTCAGAAGCGACGTGATCATCGCCGTCGTCGAACCTTTTCCGTTCGTCCCGGTGATATGAATTGCGGGATAGGAGTCCTGCGGGCTTCCAAGCAGCTTCAGCGCAGCGGCTACGCCATCAAGGCTTGGAAGGAGTCGGCGTGTTGGAACCACTCGTTCGTAGTCAATGTGACTATCAAGCCACCGGAGCGCCTCATCGAACGAGGCGAACGGTTTTGGCACGCCTTAGGAGGCCGCGCGCCGAGTACGGCTGGGCTTCTTCTTCTCGATCGGCACCAGCGTTGGGTGAACTCGATCAAGTACAACTGCTGCATCAACGACGCACTTACCAACGTCGCTTCGACTCGGGAGGTCGTACATCACGTCTAAGAGAACCTCTTCAAGAATCGCTCGGAGTCCTCGAGCTCCCGTCCCCCGAAGCAGGGCCTGGTCAGCAATGGCCTCCAAGGCATCGGTGGTGAACTCCAGGGCGACGCCATCGAGCTCGAAGACCCGCTCATACTGCTTCACCAGTGAATTCTTGGGCTCAATAAGGATTTGAACCAGCATCTCTCGGTCGAGCTGGCTCACGGCACTGACAACCGGGAGCCGGCCAATGAACTCAGGAATCAGACCAAACTTAATGAGGTCTTCGGGGAGGACGTTACGAAGAACTTCGGGGTCGTCTTTGGTGACTGCACCGACTTCAGCTCGAAAGCCAATCGACGACTTACCGATTCTGCTGCCGATGACATTGTCAAGACCGGCGAATGCTCCACCGCAAATGAACAAGATGTTTGTCGTGTCGATGGTGATGAACTCTTGGTGAGGATGCTTGCGCCCACCTTGTGGTGGAACCGACGCAGCAGTTCCTTCAAGAATTTTCAGGAGTGCTTGTTGCACACCTTCGCCCGAAACGTCTCGAGTGATGGAAGGGTTCTCACTTTTGCGAGCGACTTTGTCAATCTCGTCGATATAGATAATGCCTTTTTCGGCTCGAGCGACATCAAAGTCCGCAGCTTGGATCAGTTTGAGAAGAATGTTTTCGACGTCTTCGCCTACGTACCCAGCTTCCGTCAACGCCGTCGCATCTGCAATAGCAAACGGGACGTTCAGCATCCGGGCCAAGGTTTGCGCAAGCAAGGTCTTGCCACAGCCAGTCGGGCCGAGGAGCAAAATGTTCGATTTCGCCAACTCAACCGTGTCATCGACAACGGGAGCGGCTTGGATTCTCTTGTAGTGGTTATAGACAGCTACCGAGAGAATCTTTTTGGCGTAGTCCTGCCCGATCACGTAATCGTTCAGGAACTCAAATATCTCTCGGGGTTTTGGAAGCTCTTCGAATGAAACGTCACTCGTTTCCGTGAGCTCCTCAGCAATGATGTCATTGCACAAGTCAATGCACTCATCACAGATGTAGACGCTTGGTCCCGCAATGAGTTTCTTTACCTGTTTCTGGGTCTTGCCACAGAAACTGCATTTTACGAGATCGCCGCCTTCGCCAAACTTTGCCACGTCTCTACCCCTCCATCGCTTCGAATAGTGCGTTGAGAATTAGATCTCAGCCTACGCCGCGCCGACCGCTTCGAGTGACACATCTCGAGACGCAATAACTTCATCCACAACCCCGTATTCCACGGCTTCTGCGGCAGTCATGATGAAGTCCCGGTCCGTATCTGAGGAAACTCGCTCAGGATCTTGGCCAGTATCTGCGGCAATGACGCCGTTCAAAAGGTCCCGCATCCGGAGAATTTCCTTGGCCTGAAGTTCAATGTCAGAAGCTTGGCCACCAACGCCTCCCCATGGTTGGTGCAAAAGCACTCGAGCGTGAGGAAGAGCGAATCGCTTTCCTTTGGCCCCTGCGGCCAAGAGGACGGCGGCAGCTGAGGCAGCCTGGCCGAAACAGAAGGTCGAGACGTCAGGACGAATGAACTTCATGGTGTCGTAGATCGCCAAGAGTGCAGTGATGTCACCGCCTGGTGAGTTGATGTAGAGGTGGATGTCTTTATCGGGGTCTTCTGACTCTAAAAACAGCAACTGAGCACACACCAAGTTTGCAACGGTGTCGTCAATTGGCGTACCAAGAAAAATAATTCGCTCTCTGAGAAGCCTCGAATACAGGTCGTAACTTCGCTCTCCTCGACTCGACGACTCGACAACGGTTGGGACGAGGTAGGACCTCGGCGTCATGTCACTACGTTCATACATCATTTTTCCTCCTCGATCGAACTCGAATCGTCTTCTGCTTCGAGCTCAGCCACGTTGGTTTCAAGGAGTGCTCGGTCAATTGACACGCCTTCCTCATCCACAATGGTGACATGCTCGACAAGCCAACTGGCGGCTTTCGACTTTGCCTTCTCTGCCTTGAGCGCTCCGGTCCGACCAGCTTGGTCGAGCTGTGCTCGAAGCGCGTCAGGTGTTGAACCTACCTGCTCGGCCATTCGCACGATCTCTTCTTCCAACTCTTCTGGGCTCACGTCGAGGTTCTCCGCGCTCGCAACGGCTCGAAGAGCTAAGTCAACTTTGACGGCTTTCGTGGCATCAGTTCGCAATGAGAGCACGAGTTGATCACCACTTTGTCCTGTCGCTGACAAAAACTGCTCGATCGACATGTTCTGCGATTCAAGACGATGACCAAGATCGTGGAGTCGCTCATTGACTTCCGCGTCAATCAAGACATCGGGGACTTCATCTTCGTTGACGAGTTCCGCTAACGCACCAAGGGTGCTTTCTCGAAGCGACATCTGCGCTTGGACAACTTTCATTCTTCCGATTCGCTCTCTGAGGTCGGCTTCGAGCTCAGCCACCGTTGAGAACTCAGAGTTCTCTTCGGCCCAGGCGTCACTGACCTCTGGCAACTTCTTCTCTTTGACCGCCGTGACGACAATCGAAAATGCGATCAGCGTTCCTCCCGCTGGCGTTCCCGAAACCTCGAGATCAGCGCCAGCCTTCAAGCCAAGAAGTGCCTCATCAAGTTCAGGAATCACTACGCCACTGCCAACTTCGTAGAGGTAGTCATCAGCTTGGGCAACTTCGTTGCCCTCTTCATCGTTTCCCTTGAGGTCAAGTGTGACGAGGTCACCATTGAGAATTGGTCGAGTGACGTCAATCAACTCTCCATCGTTCTCTCGCAGTCGATCAATCTGTCCCGCGACGTCTGCGTCGTTCACTAAGGGTGAGGGAATTGTCGTCGTGAGTCCGTCGTAGCCTGCGACATTTACTTTCGGTCGAACCTCGACGATTGCCGCGAAATGGACGGGACCACTCTCTTCGCCTTCGGTGATGTCAATCTCGGGAGGAGCTATTGGGTCAACGTCAGTGTCGACAACCGCTTTGGCGTAAAAGTCTGGAAGAGCCTCTCGAAGTGCTTCAGCTCGCAGTGCCGTTGCGCCACCCATACGGGCCTCCAACACTCGGCGGGGAACTTTGCCGGGCCGAAAACCTGGGATCCTGGCGGACGAGCCGATTGACCGAACCGCACTATCGAGCGCCGAGTCAATCTCAGCCTCGTCGACGACGACGGATAGTTTTACTTTATTGTCTTCAACGATTTCAGTAGTAGCGCGCATGGTTTCTTTACTCTATCGGCGCTCTCGAGCCCCTCGGACCGAGTTAGATCATGACGCTAAGGGCCCGCAGTGACGCAGCCCCCATCGTCGCGTTTCCAGTGATCTTTGTCCCCTCCGCACTGAGGGCCGCTTCAGGTGAAATCCGGCCTCCAAAACGGCGGACGTAGGTCTCCTGGCTCATCGAGATCGTGCAGGTCGCCACTGGTCCTTCCATCGGCTTTGCTCGCCCCTCGACGATTTCTATTCGACGTCTGCCCCCAAGTGGGCCCTCAATCTCAAAGGCGACCGACTCGCCTTCCTTGGCGCCCGATCCCTTCCCTACGACGACGCCCAATGCAAGATCGACTCTCCCAATCGTGACCGCTTCCCCGATGCCGTTGCGGCCACCTGGCCGGTCAAGGGCGAATCGAATGTCTTGTTCGTGAAGCCATGAATCCATAATGCGGATCTCCATAAATTTGCGCATCGGGACTTGGCCAACAGGACTCCAGCCAATTTCGTCGAAGGTCTCCTCAGAAAAGGATCGCAACGACGCAAGTCGCTCTGCCGTCACGGTTGCGAACTCGTCTCGCACATCATTGCCACTGCGAGTGCGCAAGAACTCCACCCACTGTTCGTTCATCTCACCGATGGGGTTTTTCAGATAGCCCCGCTCCCCCAACTCAATCTTGGGGCTTTCGACGCCTTGCAGCGAGCGTTCGATGCCGACCAAGTGAGCGAGCTGGTCCTGGACGTCCCAGCCAGGGCACGCCGTCGGCGTTGCCCACTGCTCTGGGCTCAGGCCATTCGTGGCTTCCAATGTCGAAGACCACACGGAATCCAGCCCGTCAATTACCTCGTCTGTTCTCAAATCATCCATGAAGTGAGACTAGGACAAAAGCCAGAAAAAGATGAAAAAGGTCTGTTCCAACCAAAGCTGGCCCCTTTGCAGTAGAATCATGCCAGTAAGCCGCTGGGGCAAACTCCATGCGACAAGACAAAATCAGGGGGGGTAGTGCAATGACGAACTACAACGGATATTGCGTCAAGTGTCGAGAAAAACGAGACTTTGACGGACAAGAAGTAGAGCTCAAAAATGGCCGTCGTGCCGCCCAGGGCGCATGCCCAACGTGTGGCACCAAGATGAACAGGATATTGGGCAAAAAGGCATAGTTATTTTCTTGATTTACCGCCAATGCCGGAGGAGTTTATTCCTCCGGCATTGGCGCGTTCTGGCGCTAGGTCAAGAACAATGGCATTGTCTTGTACAGGAAAATAATGAGGGGGCATTTCATGTTTGATCTTCTAATTCGTGGGGGTACGGTTGTCGACGGGACGGGGTCGAAGCGACGCGTGACAGATGTGGCGATCACCGATGGCATCGTTGTCGCTCTTGGAGATCTGGCCGGTTCGCCTGCGACCACAACAATCGACGCAACGGGTCTTTTGGTCACACCTGGTTGGGTCGACATCCACACCCATTACGACGGCCAGGTGACCTGGGACCAAGAACTTGCTCCCTCCTCGTGGCATGGCGTGACCACGGTGGTCACAGGAAACTGTGGTGTGGGATTCGCCCCGGCACATCCTGACAAACACGATTGGCTGATCGGTCTTATGGAGGGGGTTGAAGACATCCCCGGCACTGCACTCGCTGAAGGCATCACGTGGGAGTGGGAATCGTTCCCTGAGTACTTAGATGCCTTGGAGCCTCGAAGTTGGACCATGGATATCGGAACGCAGATCTCTCATGGTGCGGTTCGCTCCTACGTCATGGGCGATGCGGGAGCTCGAAACGAGCCAGCGTCGCCTCAAGAAATCGAGTCCATGAAACAGATCGTCAAAGAAGCAATCGACGCTGGGGCTCTGGGGTTTTCTACCTCTCGCACGATTGCTCACCGGGCTATCGATGGCGAGCCGGTCCCTGGGACCTTCGCCGCAGAAGATGAGCTCTTCGGGATTGGCAGTGCGTTAGGAGAGTTGAAAAGCGGCGTCTTCGAACTTGCCCCCATGGGAGTCGCTGGCGAAGACATTGTCTCGGCTCCCCAAGAGATGGCGTGGATGAGAAAACTCTCTTCCTCAATTGAACGACCCGTCACCTTTGCTCTTCTCCAAGTCGACCCCGCCCCAGGGCTTTGGAAAGACATGCTGGACGCCTCTCTCGACGCTGTTCAAGAAGGTGCGGATCTTTGGCCACAAGTTGCGGGACGCCCGACAGGAATCCTCACTGGCTTCCACACGACGTTCTGTCTCTTCGATCAGATCCCCGCTTACCAAGCAATCACGGCCACGAATCCAAGCCATGAAGAACTCCTTGAGGCACTCAGTGACCCGTCTGTCCGACAAGCAATTACGTCGTTTACTCCAGAGGACGCCACTGCGGCCATGCTCTTTGAAGGCGCCTTCGAGAAGACCTACGTCCTCGGCGACCCTCCTCAATATGAGCCAGGGCCTGAGCGATCACTCGCTGGTTTAGCGCTTCGAAACAAGGTCACCCCGCTTGAGGTTGCCTATGACGCAATGATGGAAAACGATGGATGGGGCTTGTTGTACTTGCCGATCCTCAACTACTCCGACGGCAACCTTGATTCGACCTACGCCATGCTCCAGCACCCTCGAGCAGCGCTCGGGCTTGGTGACGGTGGCGCACACGTCGGGACCATTTGTGACTCGTCGATGCCGACATTCATGTTGACGCACTGGGTGCGCGATCGTTCTCGAGGAGAGCGTTTCGAACTCGAGTGGGTCGTCAAGAAGCAGACGCATGACACCGCTGAACTCTACGGTCTCCATGATCGAGGGACTCTAGAAGTTGGCATGCTCGGCGACGTCAACATCATTGACTTTGACAACCTTGCCTTAGAGACGCCGACCGTTGAAAATGATCTCCCAGCAGGTGGGCGACGACTTCTTCAGCGTGCCAGGGGCTACGTGGCAACCATCAAGCGGGGTACGGTCACCTACGAGAACGGGGTAGCGACTGGAGCGTATCCAGGACACCTCATTCGAGGGACACAAAACGCACCTCACCTCGTTCACTAATTCACCTTGGGGACGCCCCCCACTTCTATTGAGTAGCCTGGGGGTTCAAGTTCACGCTTGAGCCACGGGAAGTGGCGCAGCTTGGTAGCGCACCTGCTTTGGGAGCAGGGGGTCGCAGGTTCAAATCCTGTCTTCCCGACCAGTATTTCAACAAGCCCAAGAACAACTGCTCATGCATCGTAGCTTCGACATAGTTCAGATCAGGAACGCCAACTCGAACTACTCGTCAATTCAACTCTCGAAAGTGCGCTCTGCGATCCCATCACGCTGCGTCAATCTTAAGCGTGAAGGCGACGCCTTCGCGTTGCTACTCCAACCCCACCACCAAGGGCAACGAGGCCAAGTCCTCCAACCATCAACGTTCCTTCGCTTGAACCAGTTGCTGCCAATGTTGCCACTTTGACAATCGAAATTGTCAACACGCCACTGTCTTGTTGTGCGGGGAGTCCTGGATCAGAAACGGTGATGGTGAATGAACTCACACCAACTGCGGTCGGCGTTCCAGAGATAACCCCAGTTGCGGCATCCAGGGTTAGACCTGCTGGGAGCGACCCAGTGCTCACGGAATAGGTGTAACTCCCGGCGCCACCTGTAGCGTTAAGCGTTGCGGAGTAGGACTTTGCCAGCGATCCTTCAGTTAATACTTTCGTCGTGAGAACAAGTGGTGCCACTGATGTCGATGCCATTGCCGAGTGAGTCACGGCTACATCCTGACCATCACCAACCGCCGTGCACTTCTCCGAGGTAGAGCAACTCAACCCATTGAAAGAAGAATTTGCTGTAGCCGGGTCTGGTGCGACGATCTTTGACGCCACCCATACACCGCTCGCATTCGTTGCGACCCAAGGTTGAAAGTTAGCCCCGTCGTCTAAATAGCCTCCCGCGAGAGTGCAGTTCATTCCAGTGGTGCAACTCATTCCATAAATTTCGGAATCAGTTGTTGTTGGATAAGGAGCAACAACTGGAATTCCTTGAGCCCATAAACCAGCTGTGAGCGTTGCTGCCATTGCTTGGTTGTTCCCCGAGGCATCCCGGTAGTAGCCCCCCGCAGTGCAGTTATTCACGCTGACACAACTCACCCCATAGAAAGCGCTATCTGCGCTCAACGAATAGGGTGTTCCAACGACCTCCGGGGATCCCCAGGTTGCTCCTACTCCAGAAATCGCGAACGCTCGAAACTCTGATGATCCGTCGTCTCGATACTGTCCAACCGCTGTGCAGGAGTCCCCAGAGGCACAACTAACACTTTCAAGAGTTACATTCGTACTTGTTGTCGGACCATTTATCGGCACTGCCGTCGATACAATTCCTCCGACCTCAAGGACTACCAAACCTTGATAATCCAATGCTGCGTTCTCGTACCATCCGACTGCGGTGCAGTTGCCCACACTTGTGCAACTCGCAGATGCAAGTCCTGATTCGCTTGGAGTGGGATTCGGCGTTCCGCTGGTAGACGCCTGAACGGGCCATACGCCACCACTCTCTATTGCCCACATGAGGTGATACGAACCAGCAAGTTGGTACTCACCCACTGCAAAACACTCTCCGACAGCTGAACAACTCACGCTGTCAAATGAAGCATAAGTAGCACCTGCATCGGGAGAAATAATACCGAGTGAAGGTCCCCAGACGCCATTCGTCTGCACAACAACCATTCCCTGGCTCACACCAGCACTGACATCAAAATTCCCAACCGCTACACAGTTGCCTGGGCTCGTGCAACTCACACCCTGGAACGAACTTTCGGCACTCGTCACCTGGACGGCCGGAGGAAAAACCGGGCCGGCCGAAGCTGCGCCGGCGGGAACGCCCGTTAACAGGGTTCCCCCAAGTACTAAGGCGAAAGCACAGACACCAGAGAGATAATTTCTCATGCGGTTCATTTCGGACCTCCAACTATCAAGCCGATCGTCTGGTTAAGCTTTGTCTTTACGCTAGCACTATACATTCTTTGCTTCCGAGGAGTTGTGAGGGATCGCTAGGCCCAATCAAGTCCCTAACGACACAGGCCTACTACTTTTGTAGTTTTACTCCACTTGAGATCAAGGAATTCGATACTGTTTTCGACCTCGCCTTGCGCAGGTACACCACTAAACTAATTGAGAGAAAGAGGAGCCACACCACTCCCTGGAGCACTGTTGGGTGATCGGCGTAGCCAAAGAAGGAGTGGAGGAGATCGCCTCCCACTGACGACTGCGCCAGAACGTTGCTCGAGTCCCAGAGCGTCTGTGTTCCAAAGGGAAGCCACCCAAGCTCTTGAAGGTTGGCGACTGCATTGGAGAGGAGACCTGCGGCAAACACCAAGAGAAGAACGCCAAGGATTCGAAAGAATCTACCGATATTAAATTTTGCTCCCATCTTGTAAATCCCAAAAGCGATTCCAAGTGCAACCACGAGGCCGGCGATCGCTCCTATGAGGAGCCATCGTGAGTTATCGGCCGTTGGGGCTTGTTTTGAAGAAGCGAACACAATAGCCAAGGTAAACACCATGGTTTCGAGTCCTTCTCTGCCAACCGCGCTAAATGCCACCAAGCTCAGTCCAGTTCGAGTCCCATTATCGAGCGCGTTGTCACTGCGTTGTTTCAGTTCTTTCGAAAGCGTGCGACTGTGTCGCTGCATCCAGAATGTCATGTACGTCAGCGATGTTGCCGCGATTAAATACGTGATCGTCTCAAAGATGGTTTGTATTCGCGATCCGCTGTACTGGCTGATCAAGAGATACGCCGCAATTCCACCCACAAGAATGAGAACAAACGCCGCCGCAACACCGAGAAAGATATCTTTGAAGTGACGTCGTTGGTCGATGCTCTCGAGATACGCCAGCAGAATGGCGATGATCATCGACGCTTCGATCCCCTCTCGGAGAAAGATGACAAACGTCGGGATCACGGTCGCACCGCCGCTGCTCGGAATGCCGATGGCGTTCTGAAGGTTCCCCTTCTTGACAAGACGAGGCTCCATTCATTCTCCATGGGCTCCTTGTTGAAATGACCCACGACATCCTCCTCAAATATTAGGGCACCCTAACTTCAAGAAACTTACTGTGTCACCTGGGCCAAGGCAAGTTTGTGGAGTGCTCAGCAGGCACCAGGGATGCTCGAAGCAGCTCGGGTGGAGCCCGAAAACGTCGTTGTCACGGCGTTCTGCCACGGTGCAGCCCCTGGCGAAGGAGTGAGTGCAGGGCCAACGGGGAATTCAGGAATAGGCCGAACGATGGGGAGTCCTGTGCTGACGACGCAGTAGTTCCCTCCACTCGGGTTGATCAAGGAGAACACCAAGGTGTTCAATCGATTCTCCGAGCGCAAAAGAGTTTCTGTGCACGTGAGGTTTCCTGGAGAGCAGGCATCTGCTCCCAGGCCGAGGTCAAGAGTTGCTGGTCCATTTGAAAAAATGTTGTCTACGATTCGGAGATCGTCATCAACGCGAGATGGAGAGGGAACCCCAGAAGCAACTGGGGGGACTACAGATCCATGAATATCAAAATGTGACCATTGAGACTGAAAGCCTGCTGGGTTCAAGACCACATTTCCATAGATGTACACCGACCTCGAAGGTATCCACTGTCCACCGGCATCGTTAGTCCCCCACCCTCCGAGGTCTCGCCGTGTTTGGCACGCTGCGACATCGCCGTCGCAGCCGCGGCTCCCCTGAACAACTTCGATGGCGTGGCTTCGAGAACCGACCCGATAGAGAGTATTGAAAGCGAGAAGAATTCTGAATCCTCCGTTGACCCCAAGCCCAGCTCCTTCAGTGTCGTGGACAATATTGTTCACCACTCGGATGTCGTAGGCCTCGTAGTGAATCCAAGGAGTGGTCATGAATTCAAATCCAGTCCCTTGCCCGGCGGTGAATCCTCCTGTTCCACAGTGAGCAAAGGTATTTCCTTCGACAAGTATTCGAGCTGAACCGCCCTTGGCGTACGCACACCAGTCCCCTGCATGCGTCACTTGATTTCCGACAATCTGTCCATCTTGGACGGCCACGAAATCAATAGCGTTGTCCCACGCGCCAGTCACGATTGAGTCCTCAACATACATAAAGCGTGATTGGTTTACTTTCAACGTCTCCTGTGCGACATTTTGGCCATCAAGTGTCAGATGTCGAAGAAGGACGTGATCGCACTGTTCGCAGTGGAAAGCATCACCACTGTTGTTGACCGAAACTCCATCAAAATAAAGATATGACACGTTGAAGACGTTGACGTTGCCAGCAAGAATTGCCGTTCCCGCTCCGTCGGCGGCCCGCAGCCAGATTGGGGCCGCCAAAGTGCCGTGTTTGGCCTCCCAGTAATTAGGAATTGACGTGACGGGATACGAGCCCGCAACAAGATTGATCTGGATGCCAACTGAGGGATGTGCGGGTACACGGTTCCATGCTTCGCTTAACGTGCGAAGTGCGGTAGCCCGAGTGGTTCCCGCTCGCGCATCATTGCCAGAGCTTGGATCAACCCAGAGAGTGTTCACGGTTGGCGTTCCGATATTGAATCGAGTACTTGCATTCCCTGGTGGTTCGACTGGAACTGTTGTCGCCGTGGTCGTCGTTGGGATGCTTGGTACCGTTGTTTCGTGGGGCAGAGTAGTCACCATGGCCCCCGAGGATGTTGTCCCTGACGAGATCGCACCTGGCTGTCCACACGCTGCCAAAAAGCCTGCAACAGAGATACTCAGGGCAATCACCTTGAGGCGAGAGTGACCATTTTGAGATTCGAAACCCCTCACGATACGCAGTACTCGCGAATAAAACATTCGTCACTACTCTTTTCTTTCACGCCTAGTCCCTTAGGCGCTGCTGAGGTTGTCGCTTCTCTGTCTCCACAGTAGTCCTGAACACATCATTAACTTTTCGTGATTCTCATAGACTTTTCAGGAAGGGTGAGAAATGTTCACGGGCAGCGATTTATAAAAATCACGCCCACGGTTGATGCAACAGTTTCCCCGTGGCTTGTCGCGATAAAACGAACCGTGAGAACCGTGGAAGGATCAGATCCCATCCAAGACGACTTCCAGTACACGCGAGCAGTATAGAAATCACCTTCGAGTGATCCAGTGACTGGCCAAGTAGAAGTTTCTCCATTGTGAATTATCTCGAGATGGATTTCGTCCGGAGAAGTTCCCCCCGTGCTCACCGTCATCACACTTGTCCCTGATCCCGTGGTGCAATCATTCTGACGAGAATTCGATGAGTAAATAGTTGAGGGGCTTGGCGAGAAATCGGAAAAAGTTGTTGGATGCGCTGAGGGAACTGAAAGAACAGTGGTCACGGTGTTGCTCGGGGCTGTTGTGTTTTGAGGGGATTGACTAGTTGTCGGCACGCTCGGCACTGTTTTCGAGTTCCCTGACGTAGTTCCATTACTCGATGGTTTAAGCGACGTAGTGGTGCTTGCCCCAGGTGAGGTCTTGGTGGCATTTGAAGCACCTACTCGAGTTGTCGTTGTCGCGTTGCTTGCCGACGACATTTGATTGTCATCTGGGAGAAGAAGCCAGAGCCCTGCGATCAGGAGAACAACCACAATTACTGCGCCTCCCACCATCATAAAACGTTGTTTCGACCGATCCTTGTTAGTCTCTCCTGTTTCGTGATTGCTCATTTTCCCCCTCCACCGAGCACGCTAGGGCTCTTTCTCTAACTTACTCGTCTTTGTCCTCTTGAGAGAGGGGTCTTCGGGGGCTGTGGGGTGCACAAGTGACTCGCCGGAACGAGCAAAAAGATGAACCTCGCCCCTCGGAACCGATACCGTGTCTGCGATGGTTGGTTTTGAAGTCACAGGTATCGCACAAAAAGAGGCCTGGGCCGCCAACGTCGTCCCTGACGTCGAGCAAGTCCGCCCCGGTCTCTGGTCGATACCCGTACCCATGCCCGACAATCCGCTTCGCTATGTCTTGGTCTACGCCTTTGAATCCAATTCAGGAATCACCTTGGTTGATGCGGGATGGGACACCGATGAAGCGTGGACGGCGCTCAATGAGGGAATCGCGAGAGCCGGCGGTTCCATGTCAGACGTCACGGGCGTGGTGGTCACACATATCCATCCTGACCATTACGGGCTCGCTGGTCGCATTCGAGATGTCTCGGGCGCATGGATAGGCCTTCACCCAGCTGACGCGGAACTCTTGGAGGGTCGCTACGTCGAGACCGATGAGCTCGTCGCTCGAATGCAAGATCTCCTCACACTCTCAGGGGTACCCGACGAACTCAGTCCAGACTTGGCAACGGCGTCGATGCAAGTGAGAAGCATGGTCCACATGGCGGTGCCAGATCGATTGATTGAAGATGACGATCTCATCGGCATCGACGGCTGGGATCTCAAGGCGATCTGGACTCCAGGACACTCGCCAGGCCACCTCTGCCTTGTTGACCCCACAGCGAGACTCGTTATTTCGGGAGACCACGTTCTGCCAAGAATCACACCAAATATCTCCATGCACTCCCAACAGTTTCCAAACCCACTCGGCTCCTACCTCGAGTCGCTCGTCAAAATTGGCCACTTCGAACAAGATGAAGTCTTGCCCGGTCACGAGTATCGATTTAGGGGACTGCAAGCTCGCACCGAACAACTGATCGCTCATCACGAGGAGCGACTCTTCGAGATCGAAACTCACTTACGCGATCACCCCGGACTGACTTCATGGGAATTGACGATGCGCCTGACTTGGTCTCGGCCGGTCAGTGAAATCCCAAGCTTTATGCAGCGCATGGCCAATGGCGAGACCTTGGCCCACCTCGTACTCCTCGAGTACCGAGGGCGTGTCCTGCGAGAGGGAGATGCTCCCGCTCGATTTTCTCTGCTTGATTCCTAACGGAGTTTTCGTGCCCCCGGCAGGAGTCGAACCCGCAACCTTCGGGGTAGAAACCCGACGCTCTATCCAGTTGAGCTACAAGGGCGCATCCTCACGATAGGCCCTCACGAACTCGAGCGGGGTCACGTCGTGCGTTGTGGCAGACTTTAGGCCTTGGTGGTCGTAGCTCAGTCGGTAGAGCGCCGGGATGTGGCCCCGGAGGTCGCGGGTTCGAGCCCCGTCGGTCACCCCAATCAAGAGGAGCACCCCTGAGGCAGGCATTTGCCCGCTTCAGGGGTGCAACTTTGAACACGAGGAGGACGTATGTCAGAAGAAGTTCAACTCACCAGGAAAATTGAAGACGGCATCCTGTGGCTCACGATTGATCGAGCTGATGCTGGCAACTCACTCACCGCAGACATGCGAGATCAACTCGCTGCGTGGTTCGAAGAGGCATCGAGTGACCTGCATGTTCGAAGCATTGTTCTCACTGGGGCGGGTGAGAAAGCATTCTGTACTGGCGCTGACCTTCGCTCACAACGTCCAGGACCACCCCGTCCCGAAGGAGCACCCGAGCGCGCTACCGGAGATGTTGCTCGCTTGATCCAACAAGGTTGGCAACGTCTCGTCGTAAGTATTCTCGATTGCGAAAAACCTGTCATCGGCTCCATCAATGGAACTGCAGCAGGCGGCGGCATGCACTTGGCATTAGCGTGCGACCTGGTTATCGCCTCAGAGACTGCCAAATTTATTGAAGCATTTATCCGCCGCGGGATTGCCCCTGATGCCGCGGGAGCCTGGCTTTTGACCCGCCTCGTTGGTATTCAGCGAGCCAAGGAGCTTTTCTTTCTTGGCGAAGACGTGTCTGCTCAGCGTGCTTTGTCGTTAGGTCTCATCAACTACGTCGTGCCAGGTGCCTCACTCCACGCGGAAACACTCGCACTCGCTTCTCGTTTAGCGAGCGCACCCACCAGGGCGATTGCCATCACAAAGGCATTAACAAATCGCTCCTTGGACGTTGACCGAGCTACTGCACTCCTTGACGAGGCGTGGGGTCAAGAACTCGTGACCACCACCGAAGATATGAAAGAAGGTGTCGCAGCCTTCGTTGAGCGGAGAGACCCGAAGTTTCGCGGTTACTAAGGCTGCGTTGTCGTCGTCGTTGTTGTTGATGTTGAGGTTGTTGTCGTAGACGATGTCGTTGTCGACGACGTCGTTGTCGACGTATCGGGTTTTGTGGTCGACGTTGTCGTTGTCGTCGAAGGGTTTGTTCCGAAAATATTTCCAATTGAGGTGTCGCCGGAAGATCCACTCGAACCATTCACGATCGAGGTCATTGGCTTGCCAGCTGCTAATTCAATGACGGTGATCGTTCCCATGGAGACCACAAACACAAGCCCAATCACGGCGATCACTGGCCACCGTCTCGATTTCGACCAAGGAGCACCGTGAAGCGGTGGTGGAGCGGGTTTGGCCGGCAAGACCGTTGCTTCACCGGACACCTCAATGGGTGCCTCCAGGTTGAGTGGTGGCGGTGGCGAGACCGACGACGAGTCAGCGAGAGACGATCTCGCATCTGACTCAACAAGTGCTTTGACTTTTTGGTGACCTTTCTCAAGCGATCCAAAAACTAAGGAGCTGCCAATGGTGGCTACCGCACTCCCAATGGCGACAGCAAGCACCGTTCCAAGAGCGCCGACGAGCCTCGAGAGGATGACCGCTGCAAATACCGCCCCACAGACAGAGGCAACGACCTGTTTCCAATTGAGCGACATTGTTCTTGCTCCTTAGGAGCCCATCAATGGCGAGCGCAGGCTGCCCTGTTCTTCAGGAGTGAGCCGCGGTCGACGAACCCAAGTGTCATGACAACTCTCTGAGCAAAAGAGAACAAGGGCGCCAATGGCGTCGCGTGCCGACGTTGTCGCCACGCTCGGATCAAGGGGAATCCCACAAATAGGGCACGCGTGCGCTTCGCCGACAAGAACACTGAACTCGATCGCCACCACGTCGAGTGGCTCATCAAATCCTTTGACCTCTAACGGAGAGATCTCTGCAATGGCCGACCACTCTGGTCGAAACTCAGAGAGTTCTCGAGTGACATAGACCGCTCCACCTGGGGCCAAATCACACAGCCTGGCCGCAACATTGACGGGCGTGCCAATGTAGTCATCGCCTTCGTGCAAGAGAACGTCTCCGTTCGTCGCCCCGCAACGAACGGAGAGTGCCGCACGTGAAGTTTTCATAGCGTGCTGGATTTCAAGCAGTGTCGCCAGGAGCGCCGTTTCATTGACCGAGACGAGCATCGCCCCGTCTCCCAACCACTTCGCGATTCGAACACCTCGACGAGAGCAGACGTCACGAGCAATGGAGCGAAACGTACTGAGGAGCCCCACGGCTCGCTCGTCACCTTCTCGAGCGGTCAGCGCAGTGAAGCCCGAAAGGTCAATAAAAGCAAATGATCTCGGGACTCGCACCCTTCCATGTTCTCACGCCCTGCCCACCATGAAGTGCCGCTCTCAGTTTTCTGGGGGATCTCCAAGGAAGGATGCCAAGTGGTTTCGCTCAAATTCCTCTTTCTGCCAGGATCGCCCCGTGACCATTGAGAGCGGAACTCGAAAACTCAGGGCTTGCTCTGAAATGCCTGGGCTACGAAAGGCCTCAACGACGATGGGCTCGTAGAAGTCATCTTCGTAGTCGTTGAGCACCTCCCATTCGCCCTTTGTCTCGAGCGTGAGGAGCGAGCCATGGGCGAGGCCTCCGCTCACTGGAATCATCCCTGGATAACTCTCGCCTCGGAGTTCTCGCACCTCAAAGTCGATAACCCAGCTTGGCGTCATGATCGGGACACGACCAAGGAGAGAATGGATGATGCCAGGGAATTGGAGGGTTCCATAGACAAAGAGTCGATAATTATCGGCTCTATTTAGGCCCGGCGACTCCATTCCCCCACCGTACCGTCGAGGACCAATGGAAATCTGGTCGGAGACCTGTGTATCTTTATGAGCGGTGGCTAAGTCGCCACACCCCGTCGAAAGAGGAGAACATCATGGACGTCCGAGACAAGATCTACATCAACGGTGAGTGGGTCGCTTCCACTGGAACTGGCTCACTTGAGGTTATTGACTCAACCACAGAAGAAGTACTCGCCACGATTCCTGAAGGAACCGCCGAAGACGTCGATCGTGCCGTCAAAGCCGCTGCAGCTGCCTTCCCCTCATGGTCAGCTCGACCACAAGAAGAGCGCGTCGCCATGGTGGTCAAGATTGGTGAACTGCTGGCCATGCGAATGGACAAGATTGGCGAATTGATCTCCCATGAAGTCGGAATGCCAATGGGTCTTTCGGTGCCGATTCAAGCTGGGATGCCAGTCGGAGCCTTTACTGACCTCGCACAACATGTTGCAGAGTTCACCTGGGAAGAAGAGATTGGTAACTCACTCGTCGTCCGTGAACCGATCGGTGTTGTCGGAGCGATTACCCCCTGGAACTACCCCCTCTATCAAATTGTCCTCAAAGTCGCCCCGGCAATTGTGACTGGGTGCACCGTGGTCCTCAAGCCGAGCGAAGTTGCTCCCTTGAATGCATTTGAATTAGCAGAAGTTATTGATGAAGCTGGACTTCCAGCAGGGGTCTTTAACCTGGTCACGGGCGTTGGTCCTGTTGTCGGGGAAGCAATCGCTGCTCACCCACTCGTTGATGCGGTTTCCTTTACAGGGTCGACTCGAGCCGGAAAGCGAGTCATGGTTGTTGGCGCCGAGACCGTCAAGCGTGTCACGCTTGAACTCGGCGGAAAGTCAGCCAACATAATTCTGGAAGATGCAGATATCCCCACCGCTGTGAGTGCGGGAATCTTTGGCTGTTTCCTGAACTCAGGGCAGACCTGTTCAGCATTGACTCGGATGATTGTTCCTCGATCAAAGTTGGCTGAAGTCGAAGAGGTTGCTGCTGCGACTGCCGCTGCATTCCCTCCAGGCGATCCTTTTGCCGAAGGAGCGATGGTAGGACCCTTGGTCTCGGCCATCCAACAAGAGCGAGTTCGTGGCTTCATCAAGAAGGGTATTGACGAAGGAGCCAAGTTGCTCATCGGTGGTGCAGAGCAACCAGAAGGACTTGAAAAAGGATTCTTTATTCAGCCCACGGTCTTCTCGGACGTCACTCGTGACATGACCATTGCTCGAGAAGAGATCTTTGGACCTGTGCTCTCAATCATTCCGGTTGACTCAGAAGAAGAAGCCATCGAGATCGCCAACGACTCCGACTACGGTCTCGCAGGTTCGGTTTGGTCAGGCGACCCAGCCCATGCTGAAGAAGTCGCTCGCAAGCTCCGCACCGGCCAGGTCGACATCAATGGAGGAGCCTTCAACGTTTCAGCTCCCTTTGGTGGCTACAAGCAGTCTGGAAATGGCCGTGAGCGGGGCAAGTTTGGCCTTGACGAGTTCCTCGAAACCAAGTCACTTCAGCGTTAAATCTCAAAAAGAATGGCTCGGCTCAGCCGTTTTGCTATTGTCGCCACGCGCCTCTAGCTCAATGGCAGAGCAACGGACTCTTAATCCGCAGGTTTCGGGTTCGAATCCCGAGGGGCGCACCAAATACCTGGCCTGCTCGAGAGATGGGTTCGAATCGATGGAGATTTTGAAGAGCGCTCTTTATGGCTGACACTGCTCATTCTGCAAGCCTGACTGAGGGCCCCCGTTTTGGACTGACACGCCCAAAACCGGTTGGCGCACCTCACGTCGTTGCCATCGTGCTCGACGACACCGGCTTTGGCCAACTTGGTTGTTTTGGTTCGACGATCGAAACGCCCGCTATCGATCGACTAGCCAGCGAGGGACTCCGTTTCACTCGTTTTCATGTCACGGCGATGTGTTCTCCTACCCGAGCCTCATTTTTTACCGGGAGAAATGCACATCGCGTTGGCATGGGGTTCGTCGCCGACATCCCGCTCGACCATCCTGGCTACACAGCCAGAATCCCCGAGAGCGCCGCCACCCTCGCTCGACATTTTCTCGATGCGGGTTGGGCAACGCGTGCGGTTGGTAAGTGGCATCTCGTCCCCCGCTACGAACGTTCCGACGCGGGGCCCTTCCATAACTGGCCGCTTGGTCTTGGCTTCGAGCGCTACTACGGCTTCTTACTCGGCGACACGAATCAATGGCGGCCGCATTTGGTCGAAGACAATCACTACCTCGACCCACCGACGTCCTGGCCTGAGAACTATCACCTCAGTGAAGATCTCGTCGACCGAGCCTTGAGCGATATTGCAAGCGTGCGAGTCTCTGCTCCGGGGAAACCAACCTTCACCTACGTGGCGTTTGGGGCAGCGCACGCACCCCATCATGTTCCAAAACGCTGGATCGATCACTACGCCGGCAAGTTCGATCAGGGCTGGGATGCCTGGCGTGATGAAGTGATTGAGAAGCAGCGAGAATTGGGAATCATTCCAGACGATACCCACGCATCACTTCGACCACCCTGGGTCGAAGCATGGGATTCTCTCAGCGACGATGAGAAAAAGATGCATGCCCGTCAACAAGAAGTTTTCGCCGCATTTCTCTCTCACACCGATGAACAGATCGGCCGACTCCTTGGCGGTCTTGACGACCAAGGCCTCAGTGAGAATACGATTGTCATGCTGTTTTCCGATAACGGAGCAAGTGCCGAGGGTGGCCGCCTCGGCAGCGTGAATGAACACCGCTTCACGGCACACATCCCAGAGAGTGCCGCGGACAATATGTTGGCCATGGAAACCTGGGGTGGCCCAGAGACCTACAACCACTACTCCTGGGGATGGGCATGGGCGGGTAACGCTCCCTTTCGACTTTGGAAGCGATTCACCTGGCTTGGAGGGACCCGTACTCCCCTGATCGTGCGCTATCCACCTGGAATCAGTGACCCCGGTGGAGTGCGCAGCCAAATCACCCACGTCTCCGACCTTGCCCCCACACTGCTCGACCTTGCGGGGATCGAGCCTGAAACTGTGATTGATGGCGTGACACAACTTTCCTTTGATGGGAAGTCTTTGCGTTCAATCATGGAGAATCCCAACGCTCACGAGCAACGGACCACTCAGTATTTTGAGCTCCTCGGATCACGATCGATCATTCACAATGGTTACAAAGCAACGACGAACCATGTTCCCGAGGGTCTTCTTGATGAAGAGGAACTCGTCGAAGGAAGTCGTTCATTCGAAGAAGACCGATGGGAACTTTTTGATCTCGCCAATGACTTCGCTGAAGCGAAGGATATCTCTGACACTCATCCTGAGATTGTTGATGAGCTTGACCGAGTCTGGCGAGAAGAGGCTGAGGCGAATCACGTCTTGCCTCTTTTTGACTCGCTCATGTCTCGCTTCGGTGCATTGATTGGGCCTCTGTGGCCGGTGGGTCAACACATTGAAATCACACCAGGGACAAAGCCGGTAAGCGATGAAGTTCTCCCAATGCTCTTTGGTGGTTTTACGTTGAGCGCAGAACTCGCAAGTCCTCCTGGCGAAGGCGTGCTCTGCGCACTGGGCGATCATCTTGGTGGGTTTGCTCTCTTTGTCTGTGACCACCGCCTTTTCTTTACGCTGGTGACACCAACAACCACGACTGAACTCAAGTCGAATCGAAGCCTTTCTCCTTCAGATCGGATTCTCAGTGTTTCGTTTGATCCTCAACTCCACAACACCCTGGCGCTCCATATCGACGGAGAAATTGTGGCCTCAACAACACACCCCGGCGAGATCCCCGTGGCGTTTCAACATGGTGGGACGTCACTGCGAGTGGGATCAGACTGTGAGTTCGAAGTCTCAAAGCGTTATCAAGCTCCATTTCCCTTTCAGGGAACCATCTCGAGAGTCGTCCTTGATGCTTCAACACCTACGGTGACCAAGATGAGTGAGCTCTTAAGAAATGCGCTCCACGCTGACTGATCTGGGAAATGAACCCCCTCGCTAGAATGAGGAGCGATGCCACTTCGCCAAGAGTTTCAAGCTGCTCGAGATCTTGGAGAATCGTTCTCGGTGTCGACCCTCACGTCTCTGCGGCGCCGCCTTCAGCACCAACTTCGAACAAGCATCGGTGTCACGAAAGAGCCACCCCCGCCCTGTAGCGATCCAGATACTGCATATTTTGCCCCGGACTCCATTGTGCGAGTGATCCATTCAGACTTTCCTTCAATGTTGATTGGGGGGCTTGCCTCACTGTTATTCCAAATGTTGCATCCCTTGGCCATGGCAGGCGTTGCCGAGCACTCACGGTATCGAGACGACCCCTTAGGCCGCCTTGAACGCACCGCTCAATTTCTTGGCACCACGACATTTGGCTCTCGGGTTGAAGCCGAAGAGGCAATCAACGTCGTTCGCTCTGTCCATAACTTCGTCAACGGCACCGCTGCTGACGGACGTCCCTACTCTGCAAATGATCCAGCGCTCTTGACGTGGGTCCATTCAACTGAAGTTCGATCATTTCTCTCTGCATCTCTGGCCTACGGTCCTCGGCCTCTTTCGCTTGAAGAACAAAATCGCTATATCAAAGAGATGTCCAAAGTCGCGTTCGCACTCGGGGCGACCCAGGTACCACTCTCGGTAAGTGACCTTGATGAATATTTCTCTAGTGTTCGCCCAGAGTTGTCATTCACGCCTGAAGCCAAAGAAGCTCGCAACTTTGTCCTTCTCGGCGTGCGGCGCCAACCCCACGAAGTGGCGACGTACGCAACAATGATTGGCGCTGCCCAAACAGTTCTTCCCTCATGGGCGAGGAGAGAGCTTCGGCTTATTTCAATTCCCGTTGGAGATCGCTTTGGGGTTCGACCAGTGGCTCTTGCGCTTTCAGGGGCAATGCGGTGGGTTGCAACTCCCCTTGACTAGATAATGGTAAGTCCTCCATCAATCACAACGACCTGACCAGTCGCGTAGCTGTTCTGGGCCAGTGCGAGAACCATCTGGGCAATATCTTCGGGGGTCCCTGTTCGCTTCATCGGTGCAGTATTGCGAACGACGTCGCGGACAAACTCCCAGTCTTCAGTCCAAGGAGTATCAATAAGGCCTGGAGCAACCGCATTAACTCGCACGTCGGGCCCTAGGACATTGGCCAGCAACACGGTCTGGTGATTGAGAGCCGCTTTTGATGCGGCATAGGGAATCGAACTTCCTCGCGTGCGAAGGCCAGCAATTGAGGTGACGTTCACCACGCATCCTTTCGACGCCGTCAACGCGTCCACTGCGGCCACCGTCATTGCCCATGTGCCAAAGACATTGACCTCAAATATCTCTCGCCACACGTCACGCGACGCCGCAGCAAGATCTCGGTGAGGAATAAACTGAGTGGTTCCGGCGTTATTGACCAGCACATCAAGTCGTCCAAAGGTTTCGAGGGTGGTGCTCACGAGTCGAGCAACATCATCATCAAGTGAGATGTCACCTTGAACGTATACTCCAGATTGCAATGAGTTGGCGACACGCGTTCCTTGCTCGATAGAACGAACGGAGTTCACAACAACAGACGCGCCTTGTGCATCAAATGCTCGAGCCACTGCTTCTCCGATACCACTCGATGAGCCGGTAACGAGGACTACTTTGCCTGCAAACTCCTCTGCCTTACTCATCTATCTCCTTGCGTGAACGGGACCACTCCGCTTCGCCTCTAGGCTAGGCCTGTGCGAATCCTTGTGACAAACGATGACGGTTTTGAAGCTCGAGGCATTTGTGTCCTCGTGAAAGCTCTGGCGGACTGGGCGGATCAGGCCCCTACGGGGGAAACCAGGGAGTTGATCGTCGTGGCTCCCAACAAGAACCACTCTGGGGCAGCCACTGCAGTAGGTGAAGTGTTCAACCGAGATGGGATTGAGTACCACCGAGTCGCGTTGACAGGCGTCGAGCACGTCGAAGCCTATGCATTAGATGCACCTCCCGCTCTGTGTGCGATTGTTGGGTGCCGTGGTGCCTTTGGTCCACGACCGGACCTCATTGTTTCTGGGATCAACGCAGGTATCAATGTTGGGAACTCGGTCCTGCACTCTGGGACCATTGGTGCAGTCTTGACCGGATCTCAAATCGGCGTCTCGGGTCTTGCGGTATCGATGCAGGCCATCAAACACGCTCCCTATGAGACTGCCGCCCATTTAGCCATTGGGGTCCTCGAGGACCTGTCGAACGCGCCGGTCGGCACGGTCTTTAGCCTCAATGTTCCGGCCTTAGCCTTCGAGGAGCTCAAGGGAATCCGTCATGGCCGAGTCGCCACCGCGGGTATCATTAAAGAAGCAATGCATAACCCCGATGGATCCGATCGAGTACTCAAAGTCGGAGAAAAGGGGAAACTCGAACTTCGACTTGGGGCCGCAGTGCCAGCCCTCGGTGACGTGAGTACCGAGTCCTCTGATACTGACGATGGAGCGCTCGTCGCTAATGGCTATGCCACGCTGACTGCACTTCGGACCGTTCACGACGACACGGAACCCGCAAGTGAAGCCATGGTCAGAGCCGCTATCAGCGCAACCGAACAGCACATCACCGGCATTTCCTAGCCACTGGAGCGCCAAAGTGACCGACCAGGGTTTGACCCTGTACGATCACGAAGATGAAATATCGACGCTTAGGACGTTCAGGGATGCTCGTGTCATCGCTGAGTTATGGAAACTGGATCACCCATGGTGGCCAAATCGAACAAGATGCCGCGTCAGCGTGCGTCAAAGCATCTCTTGATTCAGGGATCACCACCTTCGATACCGCTGATGTCTACGCCATTGGTGCAGCCGAAGAAGTGTTGGGCAAAGCCCTCAAAGGCATTCGCCGTGACAGTATCGAGATTTTCACGAAGGTCTACTGGCCAACGGGGCCAAATCCAAACAACCGAGGCCTCTCACGCAAACACATTATTGAGTCAGTGAATGCATCGCTCGAGCGACTTGGGACCGACCACGTTGATCTCATTCAAGCGCACCGATATGACTATGAAACGCCTCTCGAAGAAACACTCCGAGCATTTGATGATCTCGTTCGTCAAGGAAAAGTTCACTACGTCGGAGTCTCTGAGTGGAACGCTGAGCAGATTGCGAACGCTGTTCAAATTGCTGAGCAAATGGGATTTGATCGCATCATTTCGAATCAGCCCCAGTACTCAATGCTCTGGAGAGTCATCGAGCCTGAAGTGGTTCCCGTCTGCCAAGCCAATGGAATCGGCCAAATCGTGTGGTCTCCTATGGCTCAGGGCGTCTTAAGCGGGAAGTACCTCCCAGGCCAGCCCCTTCCCGAGGGTTCACGGGCTACGTCAGATGACGGCAAGAACTACATCAGTTGGCTTCTCCGAGATGAAGTTCTCAATCCAGTCCAAGAGTTTGCTCGTCTCTCCCGAGAAGCGGGCTATACCCCCGCAGCGGTTGCCTTGGCGTGGGTTCTTCGAAACCCAAATGTCTCCTCGGCCATCGTGGGAGCTACTCGAGCTGAGCAAGTCTTAGAAAACGTCAAGGCAGTCGACATCGAGTTAGAAGATGACTTTGTCGCCGCTATCGAAGCAGTGCTGGAACCTCAAGTGATGCGCGATCCTTCGTTCACCACAAGCCCCGCAACTCGACCCTAAGAATCTTAAGAAAAACGAACGAGCGCTAACTGGGTCGCGTGGGCGACAAGTCGTCCTGTTGAGTCCCAAATCTCGCAGACCTCGTCAACGTATCCATGCTCGACCACCTGGGCGCGTTGCGAGATCTTGACTGGTCCAGGTGCAGGAACTGCCCGGATGTAGGTGGTGAGCTGCAGCGTCGGCACCCATCCGACTGAACCAAGCGGAAACGTCGCTGGAGGAAGGCTGTCAAGCAGGTAATGGAGATTCAGGGTGTCAACGGGTTGGCCGTCACTAAAACTCGCCCACCCCTGAAGGACGCCGACACCATTCTCGAGGCCCTGCGTCCAATCCATGCATGAGGGGTCGAGCCGCAAATCAGTCTCGTCCATGATGCCAACGGTGAACTCGCCAGAGCCTGTGGAGGGTATCGAGATACAAGATGATCGTTCCGGGAGGTCGGGTGCGCCGAGCGAGTCATACTCTCGCCCCTCATCCCCCATCTTCCCGAACACCATTGTGGACGCCACGCTTATGACGCCATCTTGAACGACAGTTGCGTAAACTTGAGAAGCACTTCTACCGCTTCTTAAAATTGTCACGTCGACGAAGGCTTCACCGACGCTCGGTGCTCCCACGTAGGTCGTTGCTGCAGCGACGCAAACCTCATGAGCTAGTCCCGCATCAGACAGTGCGAGTGCTGCACTTCTCACCATGACCGCAATGAGATACCCACCATTGGGTTTATCGCCTACGGTCCAGGCCGGGTGGAGAAGCGCTCGATATCGGCCCTTCACCTCGGTGGGGATCACCGTCGTCGCTGCCTCAATGCCTTGAGGGCTTGGTGTGCTCATTCGCTAGAAAAACGATGGGAGAAGGAACTCAGTGCTCGGGTGGAAAAGATCCGATGCTCTTCAAAGACTCGGATGTACCCGGTTTCCGCAATCTTCCATTCGCCATTTTCCTTCACGTAGCGATCCTCATAAAACGCGGATCCGGCAATTTCAAGATCAGCGTCGGGGATGATGACACGATCTTCGAGGTACCACACACCAGTGGCGACAGAATCAGATTCAAAGGTGATCTCTGGGTGGTGCCCATGATGCTCAGAGATGATGCTGTTGTTTCCAAGCGACGAACTCAGGAACTCAACAATGGCGCTCCGTCCATCAAAAGATAAGTTTCCATTGTCGTATTTGGCCGCACACTCGATCGTCAGCAGTTCTCCCAGCGCATCGAACTCCTTGAGGTCAAGGTGTCGAAAGTATCGATACTTCAGATTCAGGATCTTCTCGTAGTCATCGCTGCTCATTGTCTCTCCCCTTCTAAGGAACGACTGAGTGTACCGAGTGGAGGGACCACAATCGCCAGGTACACTGAGAATCGCTAGTCTCGGGGGTTTTCCGAGACTGCCAGAGCATCGAGGAGACGCCCAATGAAACAACTGAGTCACTGGATAAACGGAGGCTTTGAGACATCAACGTCTGATCGTTCCGGGACGATCTACAACCCGGCGACCGGCGTCGCCACGACCAAAGTGCCCTTCGCCACACCAGAAGAGATAGAGCGAACGATCAGTGTTGCTCGCTCCGCCTCTCGCTCCTGGGGGACATCATCGCTCTCAGCGAGAACCGAAGTTCTCTTCGAGTTTCGCCACTTAGTCAATGCTCGAAAAGACGAACTTGCTGAAGCGATCACCTCTGAACATGGAAAAGTCCACAGCGATGCTCTCGGAGAAGTCTCGCGAGGACTCGAAAATATTGAGTTTGCTAGTGGAATCGCCAGCCACCTCAAGGGTGGCTTTTCGTCGCAGGTCTCTAGCGGTGTCGATGTCCACTCGCTGCGCCAACCTGTCGGCGTCGTGACCGGCATCACTCCCTTCAACTTCCCCGTCATGGTGCCACTCTGGATGATGGCCAATGCGCTGGCGTGTGGAAACGCAATGATTCTCAAACCGTCAGAGAAGGACCCGTCCGCCTCCCTCTTGCTCGCTCAGTACCTCAAAGATGCAGGACTCCCTGACGGGGTCTTTAACGTCCTGCACGGCGACGGAGACGTCGTAGGAGCACTCCTTGAGCACTCTGGCATCGATGCCGTCAGTTTCGTCGGTTCGACCCCCATTGCTCGCTCGATTTACTCTCGAGCCACAGCCAGTGGCAAGCGAGCACAAGCACTTGGTGGCGCCAAGAACCACATGGTGGTCTTGCCGGACGCAGACATTGATCTCGCAGCTGACGCTGCCGTTTCGGCAGCATACGGTTCCGCAGGAGAGCGGTGCATGGCTATCTCGGTGGTTGTGGCCGTAGGCGAAGTAGCCGAACCACTTATTGACGCAATAACGAAACGATTGAATGTCTTGAAGATTGGCCCTGGAAACGATCCCGCCAGCGAGATGGGACCACTGATCACTCGCGAGCATCGAGACAAAGTGGCCAGCTTCGTGGCCGGAGCCGCTAGTGAAGGTGCTCGAGTTGTCGTCGATGGCCGAGACGTCATGTTTGATGGGGACGCTTCAGAAGGATTCTTTCTCGGGGCTTCTCTCATCGACAATGTGCAACCAGGAATGAAGATCTACGACGAAGAAATCTTTGGACCAGTCCTCAGCGTGGTTCGAGTCTCGTCCTATAGCGATGCTCGAGACCTTGTCAATGAAAACCAGTATGGCAATGGAGTCGCGATCTTTACCCGTGACGGAGGTGCTGCTCGTCAGTTCACCGTTGAGGTGACCTGCGGCATGGTCGGAGTGAACGTTCCCATCCCAGTCCCCGTCGCGAGTTACAGCTTCGGTGGATGGAAAGACTCTCTTTTTGGAGATGCACACATGTACGGTCCTTCAGGTATTGAGTTCTTCACTCGCAGCAAGGTCGTCACGTCGCGCTGGCCCGATCCTGCAACGTCGGTCGTTGACCTGGGCTTTCCAAAGACTCGCTAATACAGCGCATCTGCACCAATACTTCCTCACTATGGAGACTTCACTCGATCTATCGCTTCCCCCAGAGGATGGCAGATCACAACGGGTGACCGCGTATGGGGTCTGCGTTGTCAACAATGAAATCTTGTTGGTGCGGGCGTCGACACTCACAGAAGTTCCTGGTCGGTGGTTTCTTCCAGGTGGCGGCGTCGATCATGGCGAGCATCCCAAGGAAGCTCTTCACAGAGAAGTTCGCGAAGAAACTGGTCTCCACGCCACCGTTGGCCCACTTCTTGGTGTGTTGTCTGACGTGCGGACACGAAAAAATGGCGTTCTCCATCACACCATCCGCTTGATCTACCGGCTCGATGAGGCAACGGGAACAATCACGAGCGAGACAGGCGGGAGCTCCGATTTGGCAACATGGGTGAGCCTGGAAGAGGCCCGCTCACTCCCACTTGCCCAGTACGTGCAGCGAGCCGCCGCCCTGATGGGTTTGGATCTTTAGTCCTGAAAATACTTTTCTCGCAACTCGCGTTTTAAGAACTTCCCGGAAGGATTCCGCGGAAGGCGCTCCTCGCTAAAGACCACCCGAGATGGAATCTTAAACGGGGCTATCCGAGCAATGAGTTGTTCTTTCAGATCGTCCTCGCTCAGTGTCATGCCCTCTTTGAGATTGATCACGCACGCGACTTCCTCGCCGAGGCGTTCGTGTTCTACTCCAAAGACCGCTGCTTCGTAGATCTCAGGAATTTCATAGATGGCGCTCTCAACTTCAGCCGAGTACACGTTCTCTCCGGCTCTCAGGACCATGTCTTTGACTCGATCTTCGACGTAGAGGAACCCGTCCTCATCGAGGCGTCCCACATCTCCAGAGCGAAGCCACCCGTCGACAATGGTTTCTGCGGTGGCTTCTGGTTTACGCCAATACTCTCGGATAAGCGTGGGCGACTTCATCCAGATCTCTCCACTTTGACCAACTGGCAACGCCACTCCCGCTTCATCTCGAATCTCGGTGTCCATAATCACGGTGCGGCCTCGCCCGGTCGACGAGGGGTGCTCGACATAGTCATCGCCTTGGTTTCCTGGGCCGTACGCATTTGTTTCGGTCATCCCATAGCCAATGTTGGGACGTCCCTTTTTAAACGAACCTTCGACCCGCTCGACAAGCTTTTCGGGAGCCGGGGCGCCACCCCCACCGATACTGGCCAGTGAATTGGTGTCGTACTTTTCGAACTCAGGGCTTTCAAGAAGATCCCAGCTCTGCGTCGGAACGCCAACAAACGTCGTGACTCGCTCAGCCTCGATGAGACGCAATGCCGTAGCTGGATCCCAGCGATGCATCATGACCAATTTGAGTTGGAGTCCAACGCTGGTCAGCATCACTGGGACGCAGCCGGTTACATGGAAGAGCGGGACAATCAAAATAAAACACGGTGGGTAGCCAGAAGCGCTGAGTGCGTCGTCTCCTTTTCGGAGATTGGCCACCGTGACACCAGACCAAAACCCAAAGAGTGCTTGTGTGATTGAGCGGTGCGTAGAAAGAGCTCCCTTTGGAAACCCTGTCGTTCCAGAAGTGTAAAGAATGGTTGCTGCGTCGTCGCCAGTTACCTCAACCAAAGGCATTGCGTTCCCAAGCGTCACGACACTCTCGTATCGAGCGACATTTCCAACCACAGGATCAAGCTCATCAGAGCGGACCACAATGATGGGGACGTTTCGTTCATGGGCGGGCTTGTGGGCTCGATCGAGTCGCTCAGCGTCAACGATCAAGAGAGAGAGCTCAGAGTCTCCAATCGCATAGTCGAGTTCTTCCTGAGTCCACCACGCGTTCAGTGAAACCGAAATTCCACCGATTGAGATAATGGCAGCGAAAGAAATCACCCACTCGGGAAGATTTCTCATCGAGATTCCGACTCGATCACCCTTCTTAATCCCATAGTCATTCACTAAGGCAGCTGCGAAGGCATCGACGTGTTCCATAAGTTTGCGAAAGGTCCAACGCTCATCTTCATAGATGATGAACTCAGCATCACTCTCTCTTGTTGCTGCAAAAAGTTGACCAAGCGTGTCTGGAGCGAGTTTGAAGACACGATTTGTTACGCCGCCGATTGTCTCTTCAACGACTTCAAACATCTGGCCAGGTGCGATGGTCTGAGCGAGCGCTTCTTCGTAGGTCATCGTCATTGGAAAACACCTTTCCTGGCCAGTAGATCCTTCTCCTATTGGGAAGTTATCGCATGGCTGACGATCCTAGGTCCGTTGAGCGTCTGCGGAGACCGAAAAATCTTGCTAGGAATACCCCTATGCCCATTACCGTGACCCCATTATCCACTGTCGATGACGCCACCAACGATGTCCGGCTTCGAACGGCAAAGATTGTCAATGAAGAGATTCTGCCTCGAGAGGGAGACCTCTTCCCTCAGCGCCGAGGTACGGCCGTCACCGAAGAACTGAAACAGAAAGCTCGAGATGCCCGAGCACACGTGAAGGACAAGGTCAGAGAAGCCGGTCTCTGGGCCCCACACTTGCCACAAGAGTACGGAGGCATGGGGTTGGAATTTCTCCCTCACGCGTACATGAACGAGATCTTGGCGTACGCCATGGGTGCAGCGTCACTTTTTGGTGTCGTGGCTCCGAACTCAGGGAACCAGAAAATTCTTGTCAAGTACGGCACAGAGGAACAGAAACAAAAATGGCTGGTTCCTCTCATCGAAGGAACAATGGAATCTGGATTTTCGATGACAGAGCCAGATAGTGCAGGATCTGATCCCCGCTCACTGAAGACGACCGCTCGCAAAGAAGGCAACGAGTGGGTCATTAATGGGCATAAGTGGTTCACCTCAAATGGCATCGAAGCTGACTTCTTTATTGTCATGTGTCGAGCCGAAGATCCCTCCGGGGAAGAGGGTCGCTCAGGCTCAATGGTCCAGATCATCGTGCCGACCGATACCCCCGGACTCGAGATCGTGAGAGGAATCGGGATTTGGGGACATCACTCCTCTGATCACTGTGAGGTTCTTTATAAGGATGTTCGAGTTCCCGTTGAGAATGCCTTAGGTCGCGTTGGCCAAGGACACGAAGCCGCACAAGAACGCCTTGGTGCAGGCCGGATCTATCACTGTATGAACTCTGTGGGCCAAATGTGGCGCGCATTCGATCTCATGGTGGAGCGAGCCATGACTCGAGAAGTTCACGGCGGTCTCCTCCGAGATAAGCAGTTCATCCAAGGATTTATTGCGGACAGTTATATCGACTTGCAAACGTCTCGGATGATGACCATCAGCGCGGCGGAAAAAGTCGACCGAGGCGATCCAGATGCACGCACCGACATTTCTGCGCTGAAAGTCTATGTACCAGCGGCGTATTCGCGAGTGGTTGATCGGGCTATCCAGGTCTGGGGTGCCGCAGGAGTCTCGAATGATCTCCCTCTCGCTCAGATGTATCTAGGAGCGAGGACGCTCCGATTGGCTGACGGTCCCGACGAAGTCCACCGAATCTTGATTGCCAAGAATGTCTTTCGTCACTACGAGCAGGGCGCTTCTTGGGACTTCGCCAAATAAGTCCCTGAGACATGTTTCCTTCAGTTATTTACTGATAGGCTGAAGAGCGTTCGAACTCCATGAAAGGAACTACATGCTTGCAGCTGATTATCCATTACTAAACATCCTTCTCACTATTCTGTATTTCTTCTTCTTATTCATCTGGATTTTTCTTGTCATCCAAGTCTTCATCGACATCTTCGCAAGTCACGACATGGGTGGATGGCCAAAGGCGATCTGGGTCTTCGTGGTGATTGTTTTGGGCCCCATTGGCGTCCTGATCTACCTCATCGCACGTGGCGGCAAGATGCAACAGCATCGTGTTGAATTAATGAAGCAGCAACAAAAGGCGTTTGATCAAGCCGTTCAGCAGGCTGGCGGAGGATCAAATACTGCCGATCAGTTGCACAAACTTTCAGACCTTAAAGACAAAGGCGTGCTGACCCAGGCAGAGTTTGATGCTCAAAAGGCGAAGATTCTCGCTTAAAGAAGTTTCAGAAAACTCGTTGAGAAGAAGCCCGGCTCGCTGAGCCGGGCTTCTTTCATTGGCCTACGATAACAACATGCTCGTTTCTCAGGTTTGTAAATACGAAGATTTCATTACTCCAGACTTTTTGGCATGGCGCCAAGCACTGGGCGGCTATCACCTGGTGCCCGACCGAGAACCTCCAATCACGGTCCATCGAAAAATGTGGGAGTGGATCTTTACCCTTCAAGCTTTGAAGGAGCGCGACATGTTGGAGCCCGGCAAGACGGGTATTGGCTTTGGTGTCGGCAAGGAACCTCTTGTCGCACTCTTCGCGAAAGAGGGAGCAAAAATTCACGCAACTGATCTCGACCCAAAGCAGGCACAAGAAAATGGTTGGCTCGATACTGGCGTTGAGTATGCCACCACGATTGATGAAATGAATCTTTATGGACTTTGCGACCAAAAAGAGTTTGAAAAGTTGGTTTCTTACTCATACATTGATATGAATCATCTTCCCGAGGAACACGACCACTACGACTTCTCGTGGTCATCGTGTGCGTTCGAACATTTGGGCGATCTCCAATCCGGGATGGATTTCGTTGTCAACCAGATGAAGTTCGTCAAGCCTGGCGGCTACTCCGTCCACACCACGGAACTCAATGTTGGCTCCAATTTTAAAACGGTTTCTGAAGGAGCCACGGTTTTGTATCGAAAGCGAGACATCAAGCGCCTCGTCAAGCGGCTCCGCAGACAGGGGTGTCGTGTCGAACTTGACCTGACACTTGGGACCACCCCTGACGATTTACATATTGATACTCCCCCCTTTGATCCTGAACCACATCTCAAGGTCCAATTGGGTGAGTTTGTGACAACATCCATGGCGTTAATCATCCAGAAGCCGTTGTAATTAGGACCCCTTTCTCACCCACCTCCTGGTTTTGTCGCGAGGAGGGAGTATTCGAGTGGAATCTGTGGTTTTCCCTCCGGTACTTTAAAGCGGGTTGTACCTGGTGCAGTCTGTTCGAGGAACGGCCACGGCTTGTAGGCCAAGACGTCATGTTCGTGCAAGAACTTTAATTCAAGACCTTGATCCAAGAGGCTGCTGACAACTTCTCCTAAGTGGTGAGACCATTCAAACATCTTCCTTTTTGTTAATTTTGCCGAAGGATCTGCATAGTCACCATCATCTTCAAATTCGATGCCTGAGGGATTATGAAAGTAGGGCCACGCCGGATTAAACACGATGTCCTCATCATCAAGCATGGAAAGAATTGGGTGAATCTCTAAGAGATAGAAACGCCCGCCTGGCTTGATGAGAGAGGAAACGACACGTGCCCATTCCGGAATATCAGGTAACCAATTCAGGGCGCCAATACCGGTGTAGACCACGTCGAACGGTGTCGGAAACATCTCTCGAGCGTTGTAGACGTTCCCTTCAACAAAACTGGCTTCAATACCTGCTCGCTCAGCAAGAGATTTTGCTGCTGCAATTGAGTTCGGTGAAAAATCAACTCCTGTGACCCTGGCCCCACGGCGCGCCCACGATAAGGTGTCCAGTCCAAAATGACACTGGAGGTGGAGCAGTGAGCACCCCTCAACTGAACCAAGCTCGTCAGGCTCAAAGTCGTGCAGTGTGGAATTTCCTTTCAAGAAGCCAGCGATGTCATAGAACTCACTCTCGACATGAACAAGGGTCATCTCATCCCAGCCTTCTCGATTGGCCTCGAACTTCTCTTCTTTGGAGATTGGGTTGGACATAGTGCGACTATGCCACACTGCGGCCAATGTTCAATAGGAGTGGGAAAATGTGAGAGTATCTTTCTTCGCCCCCCGAACAGATTCCCCCTCCTGACTCATGATCACTGGTTCAAACCTCACCATCGAAATTGGCCACAGAGCACTGATCAAAGACGCCTTTTTTTTGGTGGCAACTGGCGAAAAAGTAGGGATTGTCGGCAGAAACGGTACAGGTAAGTCAACCTTGATATCGGTGCTTGTCGGCGAATCTGACGCTGAAGTTCGACACACTGGTGACGTGAAAATTGTTGGAACGCTCGGCTTCCTTCCTCAAGTTCCCGCCCCAGGAGGTCTTGGGAAAGACCCCAGCGGTTTTTCGCACGTGCTCAATGCTCGTGGCCTCGACGTCCTCGACGAAGACCTCAATGCGGTCCGTAAAGCCATGAGCGACGATCCAAGTGAAGAAAATATCGAGCGCTTCAGTGAGCTCGAGGAAAAATATCGCTCGCTCGGTGGCTACGAAGCAGAAGCAACGATGGCGCGGCTTGCCGACGGCCTCGGGCTCCGCCAAGAGCTGCTCTTCGCTGACATCGATACTCTCTCTGGAGGACAACGACGTCGTGTCGACCTCATTCGACTTTTGTTCCATGGTCCAGAGATCATGATTCTTGACGAACCAACGAACCACTTGGACTTGCCCGCCAAGCAGTGGCTTATGGAAGAACTCTCTTCATTTAGCGGGACAATGGTGGTCATTAGTCACGACCTTGATCTCTTGGATCGCTCTATCGACAAGGTGCTGCATCTCAACTCAAGTCAGTTGACCGAATACAAAGGTAACTACTCCACCTTCACGAATCGTTTGGCTGAAAACCAAGCCATCAGCCAGAAGACAGCAGCGCAAGAAGAGAAGGAGATTAAGCGTCTCTCTTCTCTCGCCAACACCATGCGAGGCCAAACCGAAAAGCGAGCAAAAACTGCCAAGGCGATCGACCGAAGGGTTGAACGGATTCAAAGCAATCGGACTCAAGTCCAGCGTGCCGACAAAAAAGTTCGTCTCCGCCTTCCTACGCCCGCTCGATCTGGCGATACGCCGCTAGAAGTTGAAGGAGTAGGTGTCTCGTATGGCGAACACCGAGTCCTTTCGAAAATTCGAATGCATGCGGGACGGGGCGATCGAATTGCTGTCGTCGGGAAGAATGGAGCTGGAAAATCCAGTCTCTTGCGTTGTCTCGCTGGAGTTCAACAGCCGAGTATCGGCACTGTGGCCCTGGGGCCAAACGTCTCTCTTGGCTACTTCGCCCAAGAACACGAGCAGATCGACTTAGACATGCGATCTCTTGACAATGTTGAGGACACAGTCCTCACGCAAGAAGCTGAGCGTCGCGCTCTTCTCGGATCGTTTGGACTCACCGGGGCAGCCATGGAACAACCCGCTGGTTCCCTTTCGGGAGGGGAACGGGCGAAACTCGGCCTCGCCATGCTCTCTGCGGGGGGCTCCAACCTCCTGATACTTGATGAGCCCACAAATAACCTGGATCCCGCATCTGTTGAGGCCGTTGGTCGCATGTTCAGCGTCTGGGAAGGCACCATTGTCGTCGTGAGCCACGAACCAGCATTCGTCGAGGCGTTGAACCCCACCCACTGCTTGCGACTCCCCGAGGAGCGGTTTGATTTTTGGCGAGATGAAGATATCGACGTTGTTGAGATGCGCTAATAAGCATGTCTTTCTCTTCTAGAAATGGAACCTGAGGGTCTCGAGACCAGGCCACAGATTTTTCACTAGTCGTGGGGTCACCCCAGAGCCATATAGTTGGGGCGGCAACCCTTACTCCCCCATTCAGATGACGGCTGGAGCCTCTTCAAAGGACCAGACATGTGCGCCCTATGTCAAGGTACTGCTCAGTCTGATCACGTCACATCTAGATAATGAGACTCGTATAGAAGAGCTGGGCTAGATCCACTGCAATAAAACTCGCTGCTGCGACAGCCCCCACCTGAAAGACCCATGGGAGTTTTCGAACCAAAGCAACGCAGGGAATCAAGAGTGCTTCTGAGCGATATCTACTCAGTTGTGGTCCTTGGAGGAGCAGGAGCAGCCAGACCGCTAATGAGTAAATGACAATAATGATGCTGGAGCGTTGAATCGGCTTTTCTCGAAGTGCAACCACGCAGATGCTCACGAGAAGCACAAAGATAAAAACTGATTGTTCCTTTGGGGCGTGAAAGAGATAGCCGGGATTTCTATTTTGTAGAGCAAACTCAACGCGAGTCCCACCAGAAAGCGACTGGATAAAAATGAAGACTGGATTGTTGAGTCCAGACCCGTAATTACTTTGGATCTTGGCCGTGGCAAACCAATCACCAGTCCATAGTTTGAAACTAGCTAGCAAGGCGAGGACACCTACAAGCATCGTCCCAGTGGTCGCACTTGTACGCTTCACCCACTCCCAAAGTCTTGAACCTCGGTCGTAGAGCAGAATGACGACAAACGAGATCGGAACTAAAACAAGACTCGCTGAGTACGACCAAATTGCGACTACGCCAGCCAATCCAGCAAGGAAGTAGCGCTTCTTGATCAGAAGTATCAAGAAGACGGTCGAAAAAAATGCCACCAATGAAATCGGGAATACCGCGTTGAAATAGACCATTCCTGGAAATGCTGCTGCGAGAGCGAGGCAGCAAAGCGAGCGAACGTCCCAAGATGGGCCAATCAAATACCACACAGCAACCATTAAGAGATAGGCAAAAACAGCAGAAATCACTACGGCGCCTTGTTCAGGCGTCACACCAATTCGACTCACTATTGAGATCAACCATGGGTAGAGCGGCATCCACGCAGCATCGCCACACCAGCTAAAGACTGGGATCGAGGGAGTCTGCTTGCACCAATAAACATGTGAGTATCCGACTTGGGCAATCCTCAAGTAGTGCCCTGAATCCCACCTCACCCAAAGATGGGCGTTAAAGAAATCATGGGAGAGGCCGGAGCGAAGCGCTGCAATGAAGAGCAGGATGTGGGCATACAGCACCGCCAAGAACGGAGGGACAAGAAGAGTAGTGAAATGCTTCACTCTCATCTGTTCGCTTGCCGCCTTATTCGAAACCGTCAATCTGTCCTTTCGGGCGAATACTCCACATTGCCACTCTCGCTACGTTAGAAGACCCTGGCTCTTGCAGCCGAATTCGAAGATCTGTCTTGACGTTTCAATCAAGATGCCCCGTCTCTCTTCAGGCTCTCACAGGGTCAAGAAAGAGGTGGCGTCCGGTAACGCCTCTTTATCTTGGACGACAAACATATGTCCCCCTTCGTAGACCTTTAATGTGCTGTTCTCAATCCGTTTGTGGAGTGCCTGGCTATTTTCCAGTGGGGCGAGCCCGTCGAAGCGTCCACATCCGATAAATGTTGGAGCAGTAACGAACCCAAGTCGGTCTGCGACGTCATGGCCTGACCGAGCAGAGAGCTGCGCATCAAGGCCAACCTGGCGTTCTGGGCTCACCGGTTCGAGGTCTGCGTGTTCGATAAAAGTCATGAGAGACTTTTCGATTGGGTGTTCCTCGAGCCACTCGTCGGTAAATCGCTCGTCAGTCAACATCCTTGAGATCCGTCTCCGCTCATCTGGATCCTTGTCTCCCAACGTGTGGAGTGGATAGGACGAGCCAGCACTTCCTCCCGCTGAGGTGCACCAGAGACAAAGGCGTGAAATGACCTCGGGGAACGTCACTGCAAATTCGAGAGCAACCATTCCCCCAAAACTCATACCCATGACGCCACACTGGTCAATATCAAAATACTCAAGGACGTGTTTCGCGTCCCTTGCGTAGTCAGCCATTGTCCAGGGCGTTGGGGGGATCGTTGACTTTCCGAGTCCTCGTTGATCCAAGACTATGAGATCGAGTGACTCGGCTAACTGATCAAGGAGAAACTGTGTTGACGCAATACTCGCCCCAGAGCCATTGAAAAAAAGGACAGTTGGACCAGATCCCGACCGGCGAACATACAGATCACACGCGTCCGTTTGAATGTAGTCCTCAAAGGTTGACGGCGAACTCATGTCGCCAGACTAGGACAATGCATCAGCCGACGGACGCTCCGGAAGACATAGGAGAATCATGACCTCTGAAAGATCACGGGCTGGGTCGTCCGGTATGCTTTCCCATGTGATGACCCCATCCATCCCTGATAGCCCTCTGCGAAGCCACGTCGTGATTTCTGGAACGGGGCGCGCCGGGACGAGTTTTCTCACACGATTTCTTGGAGAGTGCGGACTCGACATCGGTGGTGTTTCAGACGTTCATGCTCGGGCTCGAGCCGGGTTAGAGCAGAACCTCCTTACTGCTGAAGCGGCATATGTCGTCAAAGACCCCTGGCTCTTTGCGTATTGTGACGTCGTCGACCTGAAGGAAATCAATATCGAATTCCTTATTCTGCCAATTCGTGATCTTCTCGACGCATCAAGAAGCCGTGTTCTCCAAGAGCGCATTAAAATTATGGACTCACCCTGGGTAGATTTACCTGTCGCAGAAGTTTCGGCCGAGACCCCAGGAGGCATTCTCTACTCACTCGATCCAGTCGACCAAGCTCGCATTCTTGCTGTCGGATTTCATAAACTCGTCCACTGGGCGACAAGAAACGATATTCCAATCATTTTTCTAGATTTCCCTCGTTTCGCTCACGACGGTGACTATCTCTGCGATGCGCTCGCTCCGGTGCTGACGGCGCATTGTTCTCCTAAAGAAGCCCGAAAAGCCTTTGCTGCTATCGCTGACTCAAGCCTTATTCGGATTAAAGATCAAGCGAATGAACATGACTCTGGAGTCGGTGCAGATCTAGAGACCGAGCTGGATCGGGAGGCCTTGAAGATTATTCTTTCTGAGAAGCGCAATGAAATTGGGCTTCTCGAAAATCAACTACATGACCTGTCCCTGCAATTCACGACATCTCAGGCATCACTCGCCCAACGAGAAGAGGCCAGTCTCGAACTCTCCCGCCGCCTCAATGATCTTGAACAGCATTTCAACCGAATGACCGAGCGAGCATCACTGCTCCAATTAGACAGCGATTCAGTCCGTCAAACCCTGAGTTGGAAGATCACAAAACCATTACGATCAGTGAAGCGTTTCTTTACGAAGTCTGATCTGCGTGGAGACACGAACTCCTAAGAGTTCACTACCTCAATCGCACACGAGGACTTACGAACAGCCACTCGTCGTGCCACATGAACTGCAGACATAGCAGGAGCCTGCTCGTTGCATCATGTCGCCACAGCTGTAGCAATAGGGTGCGTCTCGTTGTTCTGGACGAGCAAGTGTTGAAGGAGCGCTCGACATCTCAATGGGTTGCGCTGGCGCTTGGATCCCAACTGTCTCCGTCGACAACTCTTCAACACCTGGCAATGTTGGCTGCGTTCGCTCCGATGAGGAAAGTACCCCGAGCTCTTCGCGCTCGGCCAAGGTCAAGTAGTCCAATGCGAGGCGGCGGAACATGTAGTCCACGAGACTCGTCGCGATTCTCAGATCAGCATCATCGGTGATACCAGCAGGCTCGAAACGCATGTTCGAGTACTTGCGAACGTACGTCGCCAGTGGAACGCCGTGCTGGAGACCAAGACTGATCGAGATCGAGAAGGCATCCATTATTCCAGCCAACGTCGAACCCTGCTTCGAGACCTTGATGAAGACCTCGCCAGGCCGGCCGTCTTCGTACTCTCCAACCGTGACGTATCCCTCGCAGTCGGCAACCCGGAACGAGAACGTGCTTGACGCCCGTCGTCGAGGGAGTCGCTCTCGAACCGCACCCACCACAACCGCGTCACCCGCCGTTGCCTTGGCGTGTGCCAATGCATTTTCAAGTTCAGTGATTCGAGCTTGGAGGCCGCCAACGACGGGCTCATCGTCGTCATCCTTTTTCGTTGTCGAAAGAGGCTGCGCTACTTTGCAGTTATCGCGGTAGATCGCTACGGCTTTGACGCCGAGCTGCCAGGCGTCAATGTGAATCTGTTCAATATCTTCAACAGATACATCTTCTGGCATGTTGACGGTCTTCGAGATCGCTCCAGAGATAAAGGGCTGTACTGCTCCCATCATCTTGACGTGACCCAAGTAGTGAATAGTGTTGTCGCCCATCGAACATGCAAAGACAGGAAGGTGCTCTGGCTTGATGTGAGGCGCACCGAGTATCGACATGTTCTCATTGATGTAGGCGACAATCTCCGCTGCTTCGCCATCGTTGTAGCCCAACTTACCGAGCGCTCGAGTCACCGTCTGATTGACGATTGACATTGTTCCTCCGCCGACCAACTTCTTTGTCTTGACAAGACCTAAGTCAGGCTCGACTCCAGTGGTGTCACAGTCCATCAGCAGACCAATGGTTCCCGTCGGGGCCAAGACCGTTGCTTGGGCATTGCGCACTCCGTGAGTCTCGGCCAGCTCAACTGCCTCATCCCATGCTTCTTGCGCTGCACAGAGCAGCTCGGTGGGGACAAGCTCTTCGTTGATTTCTGATGCAGCGGCTTGGTGCTTTCGGAGCACTCGCAACATCGGTTCCTGGTTCTCGTGGTAGCCCGCGTGTGGTCCCATACGAGACGAGGTCTTCGCACTTGTGGCATAGGCGTGACCGGTCATCAGAGCAGTCAGCGCTCCAGCCCATGCTCGTCCTGCATCAGAGTCGTAGGGCAAACCATTTGCCATCAACAACGCTCCGAGGTTGGCATAGCCAAGTCCAAGTTGACGGAACTTCACTGAATTCTCACCAATAGGCTTGGTTGGGTAGTCGGCGTTGCCGACCAGAATCTCTTGAGCGGTGAAGACAACCTCAATCGCAGCCTTGTAGCCCTCAACATCAAACGTCTCTTCGTCATCAATGAACTTCATCAAGTTCAAGCTCGCGAGGTTGCACGCAGAGTTATCGATGTGCATGTACTCACTGCACGGATTCGACCCATTGATGCGATCTGTGTTCGACGAGGTGTGCCAGTCGTTGATTGTCGTGTCGAACTGCATCCCAGGGTCAGCGCACTCCCATGCTGCCTCTGCGAACTGGCGAAACAGTGCGCGGGCCTTCACGGTTCTCACGACCGCTCCATCTGCTCGAGCAATGAGATCCCAATCAGCATCATCCAAGACCGCTTGCATGAACTCATCGCTTACACGAACCGAGTTGTTTGCATTCTGGTACTGAATCGAGGTGATGTCACTGCCATCAAGACTCATGTCGAATCCTGCATCTGCGAGTGCTCGGGCCTTCTTCTCTTCGTGGGCCTTGCACCAGATGAAGTGCTCGATGTCAGGGTGATCTACGTCGAGCATGACCATCTTGGCGGCACGACGAGTCTTTCCACCTGACTTGATCGTTCCTGCCGATGCATCAGCACCACGCATGAAACTCACTGGTCCCGACGCGGTACCACCACCGTTTAAGAGCTCTTCTGATGCTCGGATCTTTGAAAGATTGACACCTGCTCCTGAACCACCCTTGAAGATCACGCCTTCTTCGGTGTACCAGTTCAGAATTGAACTCATCTTGTCTTCGACAGCGAGGATAAAACATGCACTGGCTTGCTGTGGAACGTCTTTGACGCCAATGTTGAACCAGACGGGAGAGTTAAATGCTGCTTTCTGGTGAATGATTAAGTGCTTGAGCTCATCGCTGAAGACTTCGGCTTCTTCGTTGTCCACGAAGTAGCCATCCTTGATCCCCCATGCCGTGATGGTGTCGACCACTCGGTCTGCGACTTGCTTGAGCGAGGTCTCACGCTCTGGGAGCCCGAGTGTTCCTCGAAAATACTTTTGGGCAAGAATATTTGTGGCGTTCACACTCCACGTTGAAGGAACTTCGACGCCGAGTTGCTCAAAGGCCACAGAACCGTCTCGGTAGTTCGTGATGCGGGAGTCTCGCTGCTCCCAGACAACCTCTTCGTAGGGATGAACCCCTTCGACGGTGAAGTGTCGACGGATACCAATTCCTGTGCGCTGTGGTGCGATGGCCATTTCTGCAACTCCCCTGCTTGTTTCCCGATAGATTTCGCTTCATTCAACGACCTTTGAGTCGCTGAAGCCCCCTGTAGGTACCTATTTTGCCACAAAACCACTACATGTTGTGGTCAAACAAAAAATGAACTCAAGATGCTGTGGTTATTACAGCACTGTAGTTACACGCTGTCAATCATTTTCATCTTTGAAACACCCAGGTCAGAGGGTGTTCGCGAAAGTTAGCAATTTCCCCCCTCCCGGCTCTCCCCAACGGTCGCTCAAGTAGCCTCGTCGTCCATGGCCCACGTGATCGCAATTGATGCCGGCACGAGCGGCGTCAGGGCTCTAGCCATCGACGAATCCGCCCAGGTCAGCCACATTTCCTATCGGGAACTCACCCAGTACTACCCCCAGCCCGGCTGGGTCGAACACGACGCCGGCGAGATATGGCGCTTCGTTCAAGAGACCCTTCTCGACGTCACCAGTCGACTGGCCGAGGATGGTCAAACGGTCAGCGCCATCGGCATCACGAATCAGAGAGAGACAGTGGTGGCGTGGGATCGAGACAGTGGGGCGCCACTGGCTCGAGCAATCGTGTGGCAGGACAAGCGGACCGCTCCACGCTGTGCATCCCTCCGTGACGCTGGTCACCTTGAGACCATCCGATCCACAACGGGATTAGTCCTCGACCCGTACTTCAGCGCCACCAAGATGCACTGGCTCCTCGATGAAGGATCGCTCAAGGTCACGCCCTCACTCGCACTCGGCACGGTGGACAGCTGGATTCTCTGGAACCTGACGAACGGAGTCTTCGCAACTGATCTTTCCAATGCGTCTCGCACAATGTTGTGTGACATTGACACCGGGCAGTGGTCGCCCGAACTGTGCGACCTCTTTGGTGTTCCACTTGACTCGCTGGCAGAGATCCGACCTTCATGTGGCCGCTTTGGCCAGGTTGCACATCTTGAACTTGAAGCGCTTCACGGAGTGCCCATCAGTGGAATCTTGGGCGACCAACAAGCCGCTCTTTTTGGCCAGGCATGCTTTGCGCCAGGCATGGTCAAAGCCACCTATGGCACTGGAGCGTTCGTCGTACTGCAGGCTGGCACAACGCTGCCACCCATTAGCGAGGGTCTCTTAACAACCGTCGCGTGGGATTTAGGAGAAGGCAGCGGCGTCTCTTACGCCATCGAAGGTTCTGCCTTTGTTGCTGGAGCCGCCATTCAGTGGCTTCGAGATGAACTGGGAATCCTGGGTGACGCTTCAGAGATTGAACCACTCGCTCGTAGCGTTTCGGGGTCTGATGGCCTTTCTTTTATACCTGCATTCGTCGGCCTTGGAAGTCCGTGGTGGGACGAAAGTGCACGCGGCGCGCTCATTGGCATCACCCGTGGTTCAAACCGAGCTGCTTTGGCGAATGCCGTCATCGATGCAATGGCCTTTGAAGTGCGAGCGATTACTGATGCGATGCAGGCGGTCGCTCGGGACAATCTCGTTGAGCTTCGTGCTGACGGTGGAGCTGCGGTGATGGATCTCCTCTTGGAGCGTCAAGCAGATCAGTCTCGCCTTGACGTGGCGCGGCCAATCTCGCTTGATACCACCGCACGTGGGGCTGCGACAATTGCGGGCCTTGCTGAAGGTGTCTTTGAGTCATTGGAACAGCTCAGCAGCCTCTGGCACGTGCACTCGCGGTTTTCGCCTTCAAGGGATGCTGCGAGCGCCGACGCTGCCTATGCAACGTGGCTCCATGCGCTCGAGAAAACCCAGGACTGGGTCCGCTAAGCCCGCCACATGGTCACTCTGCGCCAATCATGAGCTCGAGAGACAGGGAGCATGGTGGTGATCCATACTGTTCAGAGAAACGATCTGGATAAAGGAGACCACCATGACAACGCAATGGACTACTGAGACTCTTCGAGAAGGTTTGGCCTTTGGGGAAGGTCCACGTTGGCACGACGGGCGTCTCTACTACTCGGACTTTTTTCGCCATGGCGTCTTTTCCATGCTTCCCGATGGCTCCGACGAACAGCTGGTCGCCGAGGTTGCCGGCCAACCTTCTGGGCTCGGCTGGATGCCCGACGGATCCATGTTGATCGTCTCAATGACTGATCAAAAAGTTCTCCGTCGAGCAACAGATGGTTCGATCTCGGTGCATGCAGATATTTCAGAACATTGTGGCTATTGGGCGAACGACATGGTCGTCAGCAGTGACGGGACTGCGTACGTTGGCGACTTCGGCTTCAACTTGGACGCGTTCCTTCTTGAGCACGGCGTCGAAGGAGTCCTCACTCCCCCAGGGCCGCCGACTACCAACCTGTGTGTCATCGACCCACGTGGCGCAATCATTCAAGTTGTCGGCGAGATGGCCTTTCCAAATGGTCCAGTCATCACCCCCGATGGAGCAACATTGATTGTTGCCGAAACCATGGCGATGCGGCTGAGTGCGTTCGACGTCTCGAGCGATGGCACGCTTTCGAATCGGCGAGTCTTCGCTCAACTTGAGCTCGTTCCGGCAGACGGGATCTGCCTTGACGCCAACGGCGAGGTTTGGGTTGCAAACGCCTTAGCTCCTCAAGCTGTTCGCGTGAGAGAAGGTGGGGAGATTACCGGGATGGTCACCACGTCCCAAATCTGCTTTGCGTGCATGCTTGGAGGCGATGAACGCTCTACCTTATTCTGCATGACCGCTCCTACTTCAGAAGCTGCCGTGGCCAGTCAAGGACTGAACGCCAAAATCGAAGCGGTTCACGTCGACGTACCCGGTGCGGGACGTCCCTAACTTCTCAGCCTAATTTTGGCAGTGCTTTTTTGAGGTTACGGATCGACTGCGCGATTCTCTGTTCGTTTTCGATCAATGCAAAACGAACATGCCCGTCTCCTCCGGGGCCAAAGCCCACGCCTGGCGACGTGGCTACGTCAGCTTCTCTCACTAAGAACTTCGAAAGTTCGAGAGACCCCATGTCCTTGTAGGCCTCGGGGATTGGCGCCCAGACAAACATCGTTCCCTGCGGGGGAACGACGTCCCAGCCAATTCGAGTAAGCCCTTCACACAGGGCATTGCGCCGTTGTTGATAGATGTCGCAAATCTCTTTTGGATAATCAGGAACTTCATTCATTGCGACAATCGAGGCAATTTGAATGGGTTGAAAGGTTCCGTAGTCCAAGTAACTTTTCAGTTTGGTCAGCGCTGCAACTATTTCAGCATTCCCGACTAAGAAACCAGATCGCCACCCAGCCATGGAGAATGACTTCGTCAAGGTATAGAGCTCAACGGCACACTCTTTGGCCCCATCAACCTGGAGAATCGAAGGAGGTTGGTAGCCATCAAAGCCGATATCGGCATAGGCGAAGTCGTGAACCACAACAACCTCATGTTCTAAGGCAAATGCCACGAGGCGCTCCATAAACGCAAGGTCAACGCACGCCGTCGTTGGGTTGTGAGGGAAAGAAGCCACGATGACTCTTGGTTTTGGCCAGGCTTCATCCCATGCGGTCAAGAGGCCTTCGAAGAACGCATCACCTGGCGAAGGCGCACCTTGACCTTCCAAACTCGGGTCGATCATACGAACTTGGTGGACTTGAGCCCCAGCAAAGAGCGGCGCATAGATGTGAATTGGATAGGAAGGCGAAGGGACGATGGCCGAGTCATCAGGTCCGAGAAGGACCCACATCAAGTGACTCAGCCCCTCTTTGGCCCCAATGGTGGCGACGACTTCGGTGTCAGGATCAATGGAGACGCCAAACTTTCGCTCGTAGAGATTTGAAATCGCTAGTCGCAGAGGTGGAATACCTCGAGAGGCGGAGTATCGGTGATTCTTCGGATTGCGAACGGCTTCGGCCAACTTCTCAACCGCGACGTCAGGTGATGGAAGATCGGGGTTCCCGAACCCCATGTCGATAACGTCTCGGCCTTCTTTTCGAGCAGCGGCCTTCAGGTCGTTGATGGCAGCGAAGACATAGGGGGGCAGATCGTTGATACGTCGGAAATCCATGGGCCTAACCTACCGGCGATTCTCTCTCGTCTCGCGCTAGAGCACCGAGTAACTCAAGAGGGACCGGCCAGCCAACAACTGCCCAAGTCGCTCCGGCCTCATTTACTTGCGTGAGATGGGATCGAATATTCGAATGTTCCTCGGCCTGGTTATCGCTCTGGGGAAGGATCCCTGCCCACGTCACTTCCGTTCGCGTGGCTTGTTGGGCGAGCGCCTCGGGTGTTGCTCCCCACATGTTGACCGCAACCCGTTGTTCTTCGGCAAGCTTCATCGTGGCGTTCGCTCCACCTCCAACCCAGAGGGTCGAGACAATGTCCTTGAGGTGCGAGATGCAATGCACCAATGCTTCTCTTCGCTCGTCTGGAGACGCGAAGTCGATTCCGTAGGCATCATTTTCGGCTTTGCTTAATTTATCCCCCGTCCCAAGTGCCGCAATAACTCGCCCAGGGCTCAATGCTTCCAAGGCTGCAAACTGAGAAATCAGGACGTTGTTCTCCACGAGGCCAATTCGCGCCACTAATGGACCGAGAAAGAGGCGAGGGTGTCGAAGCGAAATGGCCGCAAGAATTGGAAATGGAGCAAGGGCCGGCCGCTCAGGATTCCCCATGGGCCACAGATGGTCATAACAAAACACTCCGTCAATACCGTACGCCTCTGCCTCTTCGGCGACTCGAAGTGCTTCGTCAGCGGTGTCTCGAAATGTTGGGAGAATGACGCCGATCTTCATCTCTCCTGCCTCGCCCAAAGCGCCGCTCCACATGCGCCTGCTCGCTCCCCGAGAGATGCGGGGACAACATCGATACCTGGATGACGATCTCCTCCTTCCAGCATTGTCTCAAGTGACCTCTTGATAAAGGGAAGTAGAAGTGGGATCTCGTTGGAGAGTCCCCCGCCAAGAACAACACACGTCGGGTCGAGAACCGCCGAGAGGTTGGCGATACCTCTCGCCACCCACCAGCCCACTTCGGCGAGGACCACAAGTGCTTCTTGATTACCGGCTCGAGCCGCACGTGTCAGCGCTTCCCCATTTACGCTTGCCCTCTCGCCCCCGTTGTACGCAATCACCGAGTCAAGATGACCCGAGGCCAGCGACTCTTCGACAAGTCGCGCAATTCCCGTGCCCGAGGCATAGCGCTCCCAACAACCATTCGCCCCACACGGACATGGTGGCCCATCAATATCAAGCACCATATGACCAACTTCACCGGCAAAACCATTCCCTCCTCGCAAGAGCTCACCGTTCGCGATAATCCCAGCGCCAATACCCGTGCCGAGGGTCACCATCACCATGTGGTGATGACCCTGACCCGCCCCATACTGATACTCGGCCAACGCCGCAAAGTCCGCATCGTTTCCAACACTGACCTTCGAATCGAGAAGCTTCGTCAGTTCTTTTTGAAACGAAACCCCAGAACAACTTTGCAGATGAGGTCCGTAGATCAAGACACCTTCAAGACTCACCATGCCAGGAACGCCAACTCCAAGAGGAATGTCGCCAAGGGTGAGGCCGAGTTCAAGGTGAAGGTCTCGCACCATGGTCGTGACTTCGCTCAGCACGCTCTCTCCACCGTCTCGAATCGTGCGTTGTGGTGTCTGCACCTTCTGCTCCGCGACAACAGAGCACTCACTGTTCATGATGACGCCCAACATCTTGGTTCCCCCGATATCAATACCGAGTGCCAACCCCTCAGGGTTGGCCGTCACCGCAGTGACTCCGCCCTTGCCTTTAGTTCACGCAGGGCAGTCGCTTGAATACGACCTTGGGCCCGTGATTTCACAAAGCCCGGGATAGGGACACGAAGTGCAACTTCTAAGTGATACGTCACTTCAGTTCCACCCTTGACGCCAGAGAAGGCGTACTTCCCATCGAGAACTGACGTGAGATCACCTTCAGTCAACTTCCACTCCAACTCTTCAGGCGCATGGGTGTAGTCGTAGAGCAACGTATACGTCGTGGAGCGCCCAAAGGCTGCAGCCCGAAATGTGACTCGGAGAGCTCGGCCAAGTCCGTCTCGCTCGTCGACCGTGACTTGCTTTATGTCCGAGACCCACTCGGGGTACCGCTCAATATCAGCGGCAACTTCGTAAATCTCTGCGGGCGAGGCGTTGACGAGAATTTCCTCAGTCGTTTGATCTGCCATTCTTCTCGCCTCCTTCTCTCTCAGCTCCTGAAAACGGCCATCCATTTTGGAGCGCATCGCCCAGCCTACGGGCGAGAACGTCATAGTCAAAGGATGCCTCCGCTCGAACTCTTGCTTCCCCGCCAAAGCGCTCTCTCAGGGCGGAATCTTCGAGGAGATCGCTCAGGCTTTGTGCCAGTGCGCCTTCATCATTGGGCGGCTTCATCACAATGCCAGTCTCCCCGTCAAGAACCGCATCGGCTGATCCACCACTGAGCCCTGCTATCTGGACAACTCCCGAGGCTGCTGCTTCAAGGAAGACAATTCCGAAACCCTCTTTCTCTAAGCCACCCCATCGCTCGCGACAGGCCATAGCAAAGATGTCTGCTGCCCCCATCAAGTCTGGAAGATCTGCGTCGCTGACTCGGCCAAGCATTTTGACGGGTGCACCTGACGATTCAATGAGACCTGCGAGCTTGTTCTCGTCTCTCCCCGAGCCTCCAATCCCAACGAAAAGATTGGGAAAGCGAGTCGCACATTGTCCTGCTGCTTTGATCAAGGTATCCATACCTTTCCGAGGAACTAAGCGACTCACACTGAGGACGAACAGTGCATTGGAAGGGATGCCAAAGCGTTCTCGAGTATCCCGGATTTGATCAGCAGAGCGGGGATGGAAACGCTTGGTGTCGACACCAGGCGGAATTTCAAGCACAGGAGTTCGGTCTGTTCTAAAGAGGCGTTGAATCTCTCGGGCAGGATACGGACCCGCAGCGATCACTCCACTCGATCGGCGCACTGTGGTCTTTATGAGTGAGCGAGAAACTGGAAGTCGAGAGGGAATCGCCACTTCAGCCCCGTGAACAATCACGGCCGAGGGCACCGAGCAGTGCTTCGCCAACATTCCCAATGGCCACGCTGGATCAAAGAGGACGAGATCAGGATTCCAGCGATCAATCGCACTCTTGAGGGCGAGACGGTTTCGTTTCGAAGGAAAAAAGAGTGTCTTGGCATCGACCCGATCAATCACGAGGCCCCGCTCGCGTTGCTCAGCATCAAAGTCATCACATCGTGGATCTGAGCGAGCACTCAATACTCGAAAGGTGCTCGGGTCGAGTCGGCTCCAGAGTTCCCAGAGATAACTCTGAATGCCACCGACTTTGGGAGGGAAATCATTTGTGACGAGGAGGTGGCGATGCTCACTCATCGTGTCGCCCTATTCGTTAACGACGTCTCCATCGACTCGCGACTCGTAGCGCAGCGGAGGGACCAGTCCAGCTCGCCCAAGGAGCCGAACCGCTCGAGCTTCTTGGACGTCGATGATGATCGCGTCATCGGGTTCTCTCCCCAAGATGAACGTGACCACGCAATCACTACATGCGTTGTATTCGCGGCCCCTACAGCCATCGCACTCAATGGTGATGTTCTGCTCCATGATCGCTTCCTCTCGAGGACTGGTGTCCACCCTGTGTGTTCATCCGACAGCACCATCATCGTGAGGGGGTGTAACAGCGGACTCATGGTGTCGTTTTCCCATGAGGAAAGCCCAGTCGAGGAGCCTCAAGACTCGGTGCGCCACTCTGTGCGGCCCGCAGAGCACTGGCCACCGAGTCTGTCCCCCACGCCACGCCTTCGGTGAACACGGTGAGGAGCGACGGATCAACGTAAGCAAAGAAAGGAGGCCCGCTCACCCCATACGCTTCAAAGGCCGTGTCTGAGATCAGGCACGTCGCTCCGCCGAGTCGAGAGGCAATGCTCTCAACCTGCTCGTCTTCCAGCGAACGAAAGATGACGATGATCTCGTCACCAGGGCCCACCCCAAAGAGTTCGGGAGCCACGAGACCCGCAATCACGTCTTCGCAACCGTTGCAGTCGAGCGAAACAAAAAGAAGCAGTGCGCGATGTCTCAGTGCCGTGAGATCGAGTCGACTCGGCGATCCACCAAGGTCGATTCCTTCAAGTGGGGTCACAGGAATCGGGGAAGCCCCGCGATTCATCGGTATCGGGGTCGCACTCGCGAGTGCCTGCTCGGCTTGATCCCGAGAAAGTCGTCGTGACGACGTCACTCCACCGATTCCGAGGGAGCCGTATCTCCAAGATCACTCGATCCTGGTTCAACTCGCTCAATGGATCGTCCGTGCCCACACCACCGGCACTCCACCGAATCAACGGATTCAGAGATCGTCTCAAGATCTTCTATTTCCACGTCACCTCCAACGGTGAAGTGATGATACGCACGAACCGTTGACGTCGTCACGACGTCGAAACGGGTGAGATTGCCACAGGAACTGCATCGATAATGAGGAGAAGTCACGACCCGAGGGTACCGTGTGAAAAGGGAGGGAGGATCATGGCGTCCCGCTGAGCTCGGCTCGACGCAACGCCGCCTCGTGGGGGCTGAGGGCTCCAGAGGCCTCTAATCGGTCGAGTTCGTCCAGGCGAGCAAACAGCGTGGCCGCCCGAGAGCCGCTCACTGCTGGGGTTCCTTGCGGTGGCGTGGGGTCGTCTTCGGTGATCACTTGGATCCGAGACAGGGAAGGACTGGCGAGATCATGCGCTCCTGCTTCATCATCATCTTCTTCTTCTTCATCACCCTCCCCTTCGTCACGTCCAAGTTCACGAAGCACAACGCGTTGGAATGCTTCGGGGTGGCGAAGATGCTCAACCGCCAAGGGAGGCCCGTCATCGACTTCGAGGATGACGTCGCCTCGCCGCAAGAGGCGATCAGTCACACCTTGAATGAGATGAACTTCAATGATTCTCATGAGGCGAACCTGTTCGCTCTTCTTTCGAAGTGAACCATTCGAAACAACAACTCGCTCGTTCGTGAGCGACACGCTTCGAGAGCGCCATCTCATCCATCTCGCAACCAACCACCAGAGCGGAAGTCCAATCACCACTCCCGCCGCGATCTCTCGGCCAAGTTTTGGCCATGAGGTGGCGTACACCACCAACCAGATCGCCCCTGCACAGGCAGCCAGGAGCAGGCATGACGGAGCGACCAACGACCCACGGTGTGATCGAACTTCCACGATGATTTCCTCGTCACTCCCGAGTGCTCTGCGTGAAAGTCCCATTACTGAGCATCGTACCGGCGCGGGCCGCTCCAACCGAGGAGTCCCCCAAGCAAACGTGGCCGACCAACGATATTCTTTTTCGATCTCAAGATCTCACCAGACTCGAAAGGGCCAGACGGGTGCTCGGATTGCACTCGGTTTCATGGCAGTCGTCATTTCGGGAGTGTTCGCGTTCCCGCTCTCGAGCGCTCAAGGTTCCACCATCATGTTTGACGGTCCCGCGCTCTGTAGTTCTGGGAGTCCCCCAGACGGCTACCAGGGCTACTGCGCTACGTATAACGGTGACAACACGTGGTACGGCTCGTACGGTCTTGGATTTCCAACAGATCCAGGATGGGGACTGTGCGCTGAACAACCAGCGAGTGGAAGTGGATATCCCTCGCCCAGCTACGAGTACGTCAGCTCATCTGCTCCAATCGGAACCGATGCAACAGAGTTTGCTGCACTTGGATTTGCACTTTCACAAGCCCAAGCGCAAGGTTTCTTCGACGGTCAACTTGGCGTGTTCACGTCGGATCAAGCAGGCGCGGCGGCCAAGATCTTCTACGACATGGCGGCCTGGGGAGATGCAGTGCCCTCAATGGATCCTGGGCTTTCACGTGCCTACGCTCAACTGACTGGCTACTACGCCGCCGCCCAAGGAGCCAGCGCCGCTCCGGTTCTCAACGTCACACTCTCGACTCCTCACTCAGGAAACCCGACACTCATCGATGCACAGGCCACCCTGGTCTTTGCCAACACAGGTCAACCGGTGCCAAACGTCGCTGTCGAGTTCGTCGCCAGTAATGCCACGTTCGCGAACCACACGTCAATGTTGACCGCCACCACTGATACAGCGGGAAATATCGCTGTGCCGCTCAACGCCGATGGCAGCGGCACGGTACATCTCTCTGCGAGTGTGACGACAGGCCAAGTTGGATTGGCGTTTTTCAAGCCAACAGTCTTCGTGCCAAGCGCGCAAATAATCGTCGCGGGCTTTACTCCTGCGAACCAAGAGCACACCGCTTCTGTTGAGATTCCAACGGTTCTCTACGTCGAAAAAACAAATGCCACCGAACCGGGCCAAGGCATCCCTGGAGCGACCTACAACTTGTACGTGCAAGGCACTGCCCCCGCCTCAACGCCTGCGACGCCGCCAGGAACCAAGGTGTACCCCGGTGTTACCTGGTACGCCACAGGGGAAACAAACGCCACCGGGCACTTGGGCTTTGTGATCCCCGCCGGCTATAGCTGGTGTGTTGCCGAAGTCAGCGCGCCGTCTGAGTTCATTCTCGATACGGGTCTCCACTGCACCGCAGTGATCACGACCGCCTCTCCTGACCCTGTTCGAACGGTGGCGTTGAGCGAAGAAGTTTCGACCATCACCTTGACGGCCTACAAATTCAACGCCAACACTCCCCATACAGTCTTGCCGGGGGCGACCTACGCTCTCTTTGTCGTTGGCGCGTTTCCGACGGGGTTCACTCCACCGCCTGTTCCGCGTTCCATCGTGGTTCCTTCGGGGATGGAGCTGTTCGCCACTGGCGTGACGAACGCTCAGGGCCAATTGATCTTTGAACTCCCCCAAGGTCACGCCTGGTGTCTCCAAGAGCTCGTCGTTCCAAAGGGCTACTTGCTCGACAATGGCCTTCACTGCACTGCGGTGTTGACCTCGTCAAGTTCTTTCAGCGCGACGACGATCGCTCTGCCCGAGTTGGCGGCAACCGGCGTATCGATTCCATTCGCTCAAATTGGAGGGCTGTTCATTCTTGGAAGTGGACTTGTTCTGTGGTCGTCGTATCGGCATCGCTCGCGAAAGACTCGTTAGTGCCATAATCTAAACGTGTCGAGTCCCTCTCTTCTCAATACGGAGGTACCCACCGACACCCAGAGGCGCCACCGTGGGTCTTCTCTCTGGTGGTACCTCTCTGCGGGCGCGTTGTATCTTGTCCTTGGCATCTGGTCCACCGCTCACGCGTGGACACAGGGGGTCACCGACCACCTGGTCTCCCCAAGCGGCGATGCCTCACTGTTTGTGTGGTCCCTGCAGTACGCCGCCAACGGAGTCGCGCATCTCTCGCTGCCTTTCAACACTTCGTTGTTATTTCATCCCTATGGATTCAACATGGTGGCCAACACCACGTCCTTGGGGATCGGTGTGCCTCTCGCTCCCATTACGTGGATCTGGGGTCCCATAGCCACCCTCAATGTCGCGCTGACCTTGGCCCCTCTGGGATCTGGCCTTGCGATGCTCTACGCATTGCGTCGCCATGGCATCTGGTGGCCCGCAGCGATCCTTTCAGGAGCCATCTGGGCTCAAAGTCCCTACGTTCTCTATGCGCAGACCTCCGCGTGGCTCATGGTGGTGGTCCTTGTCGTCGCTCCTCTTTTGTGGGCGCTCTTCCACGAACTCGTCGTCGTGCGACGGCGATCACCGATCTGGGTTGGTGTTGGAATTGCGGCACTTTTGATTTGGCAATTCTTTCTCGGCACCGAAGCCCTTGCCATCATGGGAGTCGTCGGCGCGATGGTGGGTGTGGCGGTGCTCATTGCTCAGCTCCGAAGCGTTGTCGACCCCCTCGTTCTCATTCGTCGGGTCGCCATCGGCCTCGGCACCGCACTCGTGATCACGCTCGTTGTCTTGGCATGGCCTCTTTGGTGTGCACTGGCAGGGGCTAACCACCTTGCCGATTGGATTTGGCCGGCGCAACTCTTTCTCTTTGACCAGACCAAACCCTTGCAGTACGTCAGGAACCCCACCGTGACGATTTCAGGGTTGACCATCTACAACGGCTTGAATACGATCTTGCCCAATCAGGCCTATCTCGGGCCTGGGGTGGTTCTTGGAATCGTGGCCGGATGGTTCGCTCGCTGGAGAGATGCTCGACTTTGGTTGAGTTGTTCAATCATTGTCTTTGGATTTCTTATGGCCGAAGGTGGTGCCTTCTGGTGGTCACCGTGGCAGCTCGCATTTCACGCACCCTTACTGCACAACATTTTGTCACCTCGCTGGATCATCGTCGTGATCTTTGGTGTCTGTTTCGCGCTCAGCCTCTCCATCTCCAACCTGGTCACTCGCCTGCACCCCCATGGCGAACATCGACGTGGAATTCATCAAACCTCCACCCATGTCACTCGTTCTTCAATGGCACTCGGGATGGGTGCCCTCTTGCTGATTCTGGCTGCTCTCCCCATTGCTCTCTGCGAAGCAAAGGTGGGGCCTCCTCAGGTTGGTGCGTCCTCCCCTCCAAGTTGGTTCGCTACTCATCACGGTGGTGTGCTCTTAGTAAGCCCGTTCCCTGAGGTCTATGCGAACGCGCTCGCATGGGAAGCGCAGACTGGCATCCACAACGCCCTCGTCGGTGGTTGGGGGCCAGAAACTTTCAACCAACTTCCGAGCGATCAAGCAACGACGCAATCAACACTTCAAGTCATTGCTCGTACACCCGCAAACCAAGTCAGTGTGACTCCTTCTCAAGTCACGTCGCTACGCCAGGCCGCTCTCGCGTGGGGTGTCACTGACGTCATGGCGGCTTCACCGGGAGGGAGCAACACCTCAGTCTGGGGTCAACCCGCGACCAGTGCCGTGGGGTACTTCACTGAAGCGTTCGGTCCCCCCACTTCCGTTGGTCCAGGGTGGTGGGTGTGGCACCTGACACCTCGTTCAGTTGGAGCGATCGTTACCCCTAGTGTCTCGCTTTCATGCAATACGCTGGCCGGTGACGACCCTTCTAAAGTGATCCCCTGCCTCACACTGGCACGCTGAGTGTGGGTGCCGTCTCCTCGTTCTCGGGCTAGGGTCACGTTCGAACACGCGGGAGGTTGCAATGTCATTCATCATCGTCGAGAAGCCCACCGAAGCCGTGGCTCTCGTCACCTTGAATCGGCCCGAACGCATGAATGCCATGGCCTTCGACGTCATGGTTCCGCTCAGGGAGGAACTTGAAGCGATCTCAAATGACAACAGTGTCCACGTGGTCATTCTCACTGGAGCAGGATCGGGCTTTTGTTCTGGTGCCGACCTAGAAGACCCTGGCGCTATTCCCAATAGTGACGGTCTCGGGCTCCCCTCGATAGCTCGAAGATCCATGGGACTCTTAGAGAATGTGATCTTGACACTGCGTCGACTTCACCAACCGGTGATTGCTGCCGTGAATGGCGCAGCAATCGGAGGTGGGTTTTGTCTCTCACTGGCAACCGATATCAGAGTGGCATCGACTCCGGCATACTTTCGTGCCGCAGGAATCAATAACGGCCTCACGGCATCAGAACTTGGATTGAGTTATCTCTTGCCTCGCGTCATTGGCCAAGGTCGCGCAGCCGAGATCATGTTGACTGGTCGAGACGTCAGCGCTGAGCACGCACTCGACATTGGCCTCGTGAGCGATGTCGTGGCTCCTGAGCAACTGCTCGAGCGATGTCTCGAGATTGCTGAAACTATCTGTGGTTTCTCCCATGCGGGAGTCCAGATGACGAAGCGATCACTCTGGACAAGTCTCGATGCGGGAAGTTTCGAATCCCACATGGAAGCCGAAGGAGTCGCTCAACTCTTCATGCGCCTCACAACACAAAACTTTGAAGAAGCGATTCGAGCTCGTCGCGACAAACGACCCCCGAACTTCGAAGCCTAAGAGCGACGTTTCATTTCTTTTTAACGATTACGTAGTTGCGTCGCCGCCATTTCTAGGTATGCCGTCAGCTCAACGCGATCCTCATCACTCATCTCCATGGCGTTGACCGCTGACGTCATGTGAAGGATCCAGGCATTGCGAGCTCGTTTGTTGATGACAAACTCGCCGTGACGCATTCTCAGCCTCGGATGACCCCGGCGTTCTTGATAGGTCGCTGGCCCACCCCAGTACTGTGCCAAGAACAGCGCCAGATGTTCTTTCCCGGGCTCTAAATCCTCTGGGTACATCGGACGCAAGATCTCATCGGTTTCAACGCCTTCATAGAACCGATTTACAAGGTCTACAAAGAATGCCAAGCCGCCAACGCGCTCATAAAGTGACTCTTCCATTGCCCCGAACCGTACCTGGTCTTTCGCCACTTTCTAGCCACCGAGCGAAATCTCGTAGACTGAAATCCACGTCACCTCTGTGAGAACAGGGCGTGCGGGTGTAGCTCAATGGTAGAGCTCCAGCCTTCCAAGCTGGCTATGCGGGTTCGATCCCCGTCACCCGCTCCAGGAGTTCGTTTTTGGGCCAGACCCCCGAAGGAGGATCTCATTATGAGAGCAGTTGTCGTCACCGCCGATCAAAGCGTCGAGGTCCTCGATGTTGCCGACCCCACGCTGCCTGGTCCAGACGGGGCGATCATCGAAGTTGACGCCACGGCCATCTGTGGATCTGACCTTCACCTGTATCACGGCGTGTTGCCCTCAATTGGGATTCAGCCTGGTCACGAAGTGGTGGGTCGCATCATTGAAGTTGGCCCCGACGTGCGTGAGCGGCGGGTGGGCGACCGAGTGCTCGTCTCCGCGGTCGTTGGCTGTGGCCACTGCGATCAGTGTCGTCGAGGTGACCCCGTCTCGTGTCGAGTAACTGGACCAATCGCCCTCGGGACGACGCCAGACGTTCACGGAGGACAAGCAGAGTACTTGGCGGTCCCTGCAGTCGATCTCTTTACCCTGGTCATTCCCGAAGGCGTGTCCACGGAGAACGCGTTGTTGTTGACAGATATTTTGCCAACTGGATTTCTTGGCGCACAGATGGGCGCTATCCAGCCAGGCGACACTGTGGCCATCTTTGGCATGGGTCCCGTGGGCATCATGGCGCTCGCAAGTGCGAAACTCTACGGACCGAGTCGCATCATTGCTGTTGACGTGGTTCCAGAACGCTTAGCTCGAGCCGAAGCGATGGGAGCAATTCCCGTTGACGCTTCGGGAGAGATGGGAGCGCTCGGCGTGCTTGAAGCCACGGGTGGTCTCGGTGCCAACGTGGCAATCGAAGCAGTCGGGCATCAACAGACCATTTCAGATGCTCTGAGTTGCGTGGGGCCGAGGGGCCGCGTCTCGATGGTTGGCGTGAACCTCGACATGGACTTTCCCTTCCCAATGGCCTTGGCGTTTTTAAAGGCTCTTGAATTTCGAGCAGCCTTCGCCGCCATCCCTTCGACTTGGGCCAACTTGGTTCCCCTCGTCACCGAAGGACGCTTAGATCTCAGCGACGTGTTCACGCACCGCATGGGGCTCTCCGAAGCTCCCGAGGCCTACCGTCTCTTCGATCAGCGCGAAGACGGAATCCTCAAAGTCCTGCTGGACCCGAAGGCCTAACACCGCTCCCTCGATCTCCAGGGAGTGCTCGAGGAGTAAGCGGTGGTGGCGTCTCTCTTCGAGGAGGATCGAAGCGTCGGGGAGGATTCGGTGCGCTCAGCCCCTGGTGGCCACGGCTTGTGTCGGGTGGCGCCGCTGGTGAAGTCGCCGATGGCTCGAATGGGGCGCTGTCTCGACGCGCGTCTTGGCCCTGAACAGGCAGGGTTGTCGTCGGTGCGAGCGCCTGCGCCACCGGGGTCGACGTACTTCGAGCAGCTGGCGATGCCTCAAGGGCTGAAGAGAGGACCGGGAACGTTGCGCCCGCGCTCAGAACAAAACCGGCGAGGGCCGAGGCCGCCACGATGAGTCGCTTTCTCATCGTCATTGGGCATGCTCATTTACTTCCGCCGACGGAGCAACTCCAACGGTGTTGCCGGCATAGTTGACTCGTTTGGAGACCACCAAGCCGAAGGGGTAGAGCGTCTGTCGCCCCCACATGCTCACCAATGCCAGTGGGTTCCGAGAATTTCCATGGGGAAACGCATCATCAGCGATTCCTGTTTCTGGGTAACTTCGCTGATCGGTATGACGGGTGCGAAACAGTGCGTCCCAGAATGAGAAGACGGTTCCGTAGTTTGAATTGAAGTGGGCTTCTTCAACCGAGTGATGGACTCGGTGTGCTTGGGGCGAAATGAAGAGAAAGCGAAGTGGACCGAGATTGGTTCGAATGTTTGAGTGAATGAACGCTGAAAAACAGACAGCGCCAAAGGCGAGTTTCATCGCTTGCGGCGAGGACAGCCCGAGCATCACGCCAGGGATATACACAATGGTGGCGCTTATGAGTGTTTCAACGATGTGTTGGCGAGAGTCAGATAACACATTCATGGAGGTTTGAGAGTGGTGGACGGCGTGGAAATACCAAAGTCTCGGCACGTGATGATGTGTCCAGTGGCTGAGCCAGGCCAGGCCATCACTGAGAACAAACGCGAGCATCGCCACTCCCCATACCCCGAGCCATGGGGTGAGCGACAAACTCCACCCACCGCTTACGAACAGAAAACCAGCATGAAGAATGCTCAAGAGACCGGCTACCACGCTCACTGAGAACACCGTTGAGGCGAAGAACCACGTGGCGTCCTCTACGAAGCCTCGAGAGAGCATGCGCTCTCTGCGTTGTGCCGGCCAGAGACATTGAACGATAGCCAAGACAACGAGAACGCCCCAGTAAAACGGATTAAAGACCAGGGCGAGCCATGAATCGAATGCGGACGTGACAACGGCCGCTTTCAAAAATGTAGGAACAGCGCGTGGGCCAACCTGAAGAAAAATCGCGACCCAGACGCCGAGGAGTCCTGCAAGACAGAACGCCACCGTCGCTGAGGCCAGCGTGCTGAGTTGATTCGGCTGTGCCACGCTACGGTGAGATCGTTCCTGATCACTCAGCGTTTCATATCGTGACTCGATAACTGTCATCTCTGCTCCTTGAGGGGGGAACTCTCTTTCCCTTCACATCGCTCAAGATCCAACGGCGTCACACAGAAATTTCTCACTACTCCACTAGAGCACGAATCAACCAACGAAAAAAGGACATTCTCCACTTTTAGGCCCCTGGCCTTCCCGACGCTGGTCTCGACGTGGGCGCCGTCGACGGGGTACTCGATGGATGCAGCGCAGGTGTCGATCCACGCTGTGGAGAAGAGCCTGAGGGTTGAGTATTCGGAGGGCTCGGTGTCGGGGACGTCACCGGCGACGTCCCCGCGGGCACCTGCTGTTCTGGGAGGCGTTGCGGTGTGGTTGGTGGTGTTGGCCGAGGTGGGATCGTAATACTTGGTGGCACAGGGACCCCTGCACGAGGAAGCAATGCTCGAGCAGGACCTTGGACGTGAGTGAGATCACGCGGGTTGAGTTGTTGGAGATTCCGGCGGAGTTGATTCCCCGCCTCTCGAGCAGCCACCGGATCGTGGTGATCGACCGCAACGTTGAGCTGATGCAGGGTTTCTTGCGTTTGGTAGAGCGCGGGCGACGTGACGGGGAGGCCGATCTCGTACGCGACGGTCCTGGTAGGCCCGGGCAGTGTGTCGGTTCCCACTGCCGCAGCGGCAGCCACACTCGTTGAGGCGAGGAAGATCACACCAATCGCTGCACCAACTGGGTGGCGCAGCCGATGGAGACGGCTCGCCCGGCGTTTCGTGGGCGACGAGATCGAGACAATAACGTCGTCGTTCTTCGCTGATCGCTGAAGGGCATCGCGAAATTGTTCCAATGATCGTGCGTCAGGCGTGATGCTCTCGGGCGCGAGTGCTGAGGTTAAACGACCAAGAAGTTCATCATCGCTCATCGAGCTCATGGCGTTCCCTCACTCTCAAGAAGTCCTCGAAGTCGCTCCAACGCCCTGGCCTGGGCCATCCGAACTGCTCCTGGCTTCATCTTGAGGACATTGGCGACTTCGTCAGCTGAAAGGCCCGCCACCACACGAAGTTCCAAGACTTCTCGATCCCGTTCTGGCAAGAGTTCGAAGGCTGCTCGGACTGCGTCGTGCTCTTCAGAGGCAATCAGCCTCTCAAAGGGTTCTGGTGACGAGATCTCTCGCTGAGTTTTGACCTGACGTTTGCGATACATTTTTCGTTGGTAATCAAGCACCACGTGGCGAAGAACCCCATAACTCCATGCCTCTGGGCTGGCGCCTGATTCGTCCATTCGTTGAAGGCCATCAACCACTCTGGTCATCGCATCTCCAACTGCGTCACGGGCGTCGTCGATACTTGGAAGCCGGCGCTGCGCGTACGCCACCATGGCTGAATAGTTCCGCTCATAAAACGCCTCCCATGCGTGAGGATCTCTCGCTATGAGTCGCTCATGTTCGAGATCCACTGCGCGAGAGGTGCCCTCGTTTTCTTGTTCATCGCTCATTGAGGCCTCGTGTCACACATTTTCTTGAGTCAAGACTCTCAGAGGTCGACTAAGGAGATTTCCCTTAACTTTGAGGGACGTTGTCGGCAGTGGTATTCGTGCCAATGTCACCAATGAGATTCTCTAACCCCGCCTGAGTGGGATCAAAGCCCAAGGCCCAGCGCAATTGAGCGGTCACGGTCTGGTTCACCACTGGCCAGTCGTCGGTCACAGGGTCGTTGGGGGCCAGGCAGCCATCGGAGCCCAGGGGCACCAGCGAAGCTGGAACCGGGAGATTGATCTGCTTGGCGATACCAATGAGGCCACCTTGGCCCGGAGCGAGCTGACAGATGTCAGAAAAGACAAGGTGTCCCGCATTCAAAATTGAGATCAATCGCTTCGGCTGGTTGAGTGCGTTGTAAGCCTTGATCATGCCTGACGGGACTACGACTTGATCATTCGTTCCGTACTCTAAGAGTCCCGGGACTTTTGGAACCGTTGCCCCAGCGCCTGTTGCACTTTGGCCGAAGGTTCCATACGATGCGCCAGCGAGCCCGATGAAGACATCGACTTGTTTGTCACTTACTGCGAGTTTCTCAACTGCTGCCCCTCCCGCAGAGTGCCCCACCGCTCCCAGCCTGGTCATATCCAAGTGGTTGGAGAAGAGTGATGACGATGAGGTGGTCTCGGAGTTCATGAGCAAAATCGTCGCTTCAAGATCGGCGACGTCGTTACTTTGAGCAGTTGACGTCTTTCCCGTCAGAAACCCGTTGAGCACTGCCGTGAGATCACGGTCGACGTGTTCGGGCGCGGCGACTACAAATCCCCAACTCGCCAAGTGAGAAGTGAGATAAGTGGACTGGGTATTGAATCCGGCATAACCGTGGCTAAAGACCACGACTGGATACTTCCCTGCAGCCATTGGGACGTTGCTGATTCCACCAGAGGGATAGATCACGCCCGCGAACGAGGCATACGCCTTTTGTAGTGACGCAGGAAGGCTGTTCTTCACGTTGTAGGTCGCTGGCGTGCCGTGATACGTGCTCGCATTCGCTGGGTACCAAACTTCAACGGGGGTTGAGGTGCCCGGAAGCGTGAGCGTGGTCTCTCCTACGCCGAAGGGGCCTCGATCGAGGAACGACGTGGAGTTCACATTTGAGACAATCGGGACCGCATCTCCAGTCCCTCCAGCGGTCGCAACCGAAGACGTGATCATTGCGAGCCCTATCGAACAGAGTGCCAAGATCGAGAGCACGCCCAAGATGGCGAAAGGAATCACAATTGGAGAACGAGAACGATCGACATTCGTCGCCACATGTTTCATAGAAGTGGTACTTCCTTTTCTTCTTGTTATGGCGAGCCAACTTGGCCCTTCTTCGCTCTAGAGACTTTACTTACTAACCAAAGGGCAGTTGTGGGGCGTCGTCGAGAGACGGCATGTCCTTCTTTCCTTGGGCCGGATAGACCTGATCGGGTCTGAAATTCCAGAGTTTTCGATCTCCCCGGCGTCCCCCTACAACTTCAACCCAGGTGCTGCCATTTCCAAGATGCTCAACATGGGCGACAAATTCAAAGGTCGATCGGCGCGCTCGAGGGTCGTCAATTTTGACTGGATCACCCGCCCGAAGACCCGCCCAGGTTGAGCTGCGCTGCACTTTGGCGGGGGAATCTTGGCTCACCTCCATTTCTTAGTCCACGCATTGGCATCTTCCTGCCATGCTTAGAGGGTGGAGAACATGAACGACGTCGACCAACGCTCTTCCTCGAGCAAGGAAGTTGCTCTTGCTGCGGGAATATCATTTCTTGCCGACTACGGGCTCTCGACCGCTCTCGCCGTCGGTATCGACGTGCTTCGTGGTCGAAAAGGGGTCGCCCTTGCACTTGCTCGACTCGCATGTCTCGGGGTTCCCATCGTCGTCGTGACAACCATCTCAAAGAAAATCGTCCAACGGGAGCGCCCCGTATCGGCCGATGTCGACTCGACGCTCCTTCGCTCACCTCGCTCTTCAAGCTTTCCGAGTGGCCACACTCTGGCTGCAACCGCCAGTGCTGTTGCTCTCCCTCGATCCGCGTTCGGCCTGGTTGTAGGGATGACGAATGCCGGCGCCGTCGGGTGGGCGCGGGTTCGCGTTGGTGCACACCATCGCTCTGACGTGCTTGGTGGCGCCCTCCTTGGCGCAGCTGTTGGTCTTGCCGTTCGGCCGCTCCTTCGCTCCCTCGATCGAAGAGCTTCTCGAGCGCAATAGGCTGAGGACTATGTCTGCACCACCATTTGTTCTGCTCTATGACTATCGATGTCCCTTTGCACGAAACGTCCACGAACATGTCATTGCTGCCATTCGCACTGGCCTCGACCTCGACGTCACCTTTGAGCCCTTCACGCTGAATCAGGGGCATATTGAAGAGGGTCAACTTGACGTCTGGGATGACCCGTCGCAAGACGCTGTCCTCTTGGCCTTAGAAGTCTCTGTCGCTGTGCGAGACGCGTTCGAAGATCAGTTCTTGACGCTTCACGGAGCGATGTTCCATGCCCGACATGTCGACGGCGTGGCCTTAAATACCGAGGCCGAGATCACGCCAATTTTGGAGCGGGCTGGACTGAACCCGGATGCCGTCTACGAGATTGTTGCGACGCAGACGCCTCGGGCCGTTATCGCCAAACAGTGGAAGCACTACCACGACGACTTAGATGTCTTTGGCGTGCCCACATTTATTTTTGGGGATTCCGACGCAACCTTTCTCCGACTCATGACGGGCCCAGATCACAACAATCTGGCGGCGTCTCGAGACGTCGTGACCCAGATGATTAATCTCATGGTCCTCCAACCCGAGATCAACGAGTTCAAACATACGCAACTGAGCCGCTAGCTCACGCGGCGTCGATCGTTTAGCTTCGCGCGTAAGACGCGAGGAGGTCGAAGGAGGCATGTTGCTCGTCTTTGTTGCCCGCAAATGCACAAACCAACTCTGTGCCACCTGCTTCGGTGAGGCGACCAATACCGTCCAAAATCTGTTCGGCTGATCCCACGAGCGAGATGTCTGCCGGGCGCTGTACACCTTCGATGTCCAACATGGCCTTATACGACGGCAGGGATGGGTAGATCGAGAATGCTTCATCGATCGAGTCTTTCGCAGCTTCAATATTGTCGGTCAGACAAATAGGAAGCGACACGACAATGCGTGGAGCATCTCGGCCAGCATCGTTAGCCGCTTGGGTAATCTTTGGCGCGATGTGAGTCTCAATCGTCGAAATTCCCGTCATCCATGTCACCGTTCCATCAGCAACGGTACCCGCTAGCTTCAACATCGTGGGCGCAAGGGCTGCAACCAAGAGTGAGGGAGCTTCGACGTCGGGGATCTCGAGTGGCCCAGTGGTAATTGCCGTAATCACTTCTCCAGTCACCATCGACGTCCCACCATTCAGCATGGGGACGAGGGCTTCTAAGTACTCGCGCATATAACGAGCTGGTTTGTCGTAGGAGTAACCCCAGAGACTCTCCACGACAATTTGATGGGAGAGCCCGATTCCAAGACTCAGTCGATTCTGCGTTGCCGACTGCACGGTCAAGGCTTGTTGGGCCATGATCTGCGGGTGTCGGGGGTAAACCGGGATCACTGCGGTGCCAAGGTCGATGTCTTCGACGTGACTCCCCACCACAGCGAGCATTGTGAGTGCGTCGTTTCCAAAGATCTGCGTCGCCCAGGCGCTGTTAAATCCTGCGTCTTTAATGCGACGGACCTGGTCAATCGCCCCTTCAATTGAGCGATCCATTTCAATTAGTGTGCCGATTTTGATCATGAGACTCCTCGGGGCCCCGCAGGCCTTAGTAACCTGGGGTGATGGGTGAACGTCTTGAGGTTAGTAGCAGCGGCGTGGCTCAGCGATGAGAGTTGGAATCGTGGGAGCGGGACAGCTCGCTCGAATGCTGGCAGAGGCGGCCAGTGCGTTGGGAATTGAGACGGTCGTCCTGGCCGAGTCGGCCTCCGAGGGCGCAGCAAAAACCGCCACAGAACTCAAAATTGGCTCTCCTCATGACCGGGCGGCCATGGAGGATCTCGCACAAAGTGTCGATGTGGTGACCTTCGACCATGAACTTGTGGATCTAGAAATCATTGCCGAATTGGAATCTTCAGGGGTACGTCTTTCCCCATCAAGCAGTGCGCTTCTTTACGCAGTCGACAAGGCCGAGATGCGATCACTTCTCCATGCTCGAGGACTCCCATGCCCCGCATTCGAAATCATCGCCCCTGGCGATACCTCGTCGGCCAAAACACTTGGTGAGCAGTTCGGCTGGCCATTCGTCATCAAAGCAGCACGCGGCGGCTACGACGGCAAGGGAGTCTTCGTCGTTCAAAATGCGACCGAAGCCGCAGACGTCATTGCGTCGCTGCACGAGAGGAACATCACCGCCCTCATCGAAGAGAACGTCGAGATCGTTGCGGAACTTGCCGCACTGATCTGTCGCTCGCACGACGGTGAGATTGCGGCATGGCCTGTTGTCGAAACTGCCCAGATCGATGGTGTGTGCCGAGAGGTTCTTATCCCCGGTTCTCTCAGCGAGCAGCATCGACTCGAAGGTGAAGCGATTGCGCGAGCCGTCGGAGATGTCGTCGGCGTCGTTGGGATTATGGCCGTTGAGCTTTTCGTGACCAAGGATGGCCTCCTCATTAATGAGTTAGCAATGCGCCCCCACAACTCAGGTCACTGGACCCAAGACGGATCGGTGACCTCCCAGTTTGAAAACCATCTTCGAGCCGTCGCCAATCTCCCCTTAGGGAGCACTGAGGTCAACGCTCGGGCAGTGGCGAGTGTCAACATCTTCGGTACGCAAGAAGGTGGGAGCCTTGACGGGTTCCTTGGCGCTGGACTCAAAGTTGAGGGAGCGCACATTCACCTCTACGGTAAAGAGAGTCGGAAGGGTCGAAAACTTGGTCACGTGACGGTGTGTGGCTCAAACCCTGATGACGTACGCAATGCTGCATGGGAGTCGGCAACGGCTCTTGGGACCGAGGTCCCTCACCAGATCGGAGAGCAAATTAAATGAGCGGGAACCCCGTCGTTGGAATCGTCATGGGAAGTAGTTCTGACGCAGACGTCATGAGTGAGGCATCAGCCACGCTCGATCGATTCGGCGTTGCGTCTGAAGTCCACGTGGTCTCTGCGCATCGCACCCCTGAAGCCATGTTGCGCTACGGGACCGATGCCAAGCAGCGAGGCCTCAAAATCTTGATTGCCGGAGCCGGTGGGGCAGCCCATTTACCAGGAATGTTGGCGTCGGTAACGTCCCTGCCCGTCATTGGCGTCCCCGTCGCTCTTGCTCGACTTGACGGTATGGACTCATTACTTTCCATTGTCCAAATGCCACGAGGCGTCCCCGTCGCCACAGTGGCGATAAACGGAGCGGAGAACGCTGCCCTGTTAGCGCTGCGCATGTTAGCGATTTCTGACTCAGCACTTTCGGACAAACTCGACGAGCATCGACAGTCACTTGCCGATGCAGCTGCTGCACAAGACGCTGGCCTTGAAGGCAAGCACAACTGATGTCTGAATTGACGTGGCGACTCGGCCTCGGCGAGTCCGCCACTGCCGTGATCGTGACCGCAGATGACTTAGGGCTCTGTCATGCATCAAATATTGGTGTCTTCGACACCCTCGCTACCGGACTTGCGACGAGCGCATCGCTCTTGGTCCCCGCTCCCTGGGCTCGCCAAGCCGCAGCGCTGTACCGTGGCCAAGATATCGGTGTCTCATTAGCGATCACCGCCGAACATGAGCTCTTGCGCTTTGGACCCATCACCCACGCACCTTCACTGTTGGGTGGAGACGGAGGGTTTGCTGGAAGTGTTGCTGACGCCCTCGACCATGCCGACCTTGATGAAATCCGTCGCGAATGCCGAGCCCAACTTGAGCGAGCAGTGCTCTACGGCTTCGACGTGAGCCACCTTGCCGCACATCACAATGCCTTAGTGACGAGACCAGAGTTCTTCGACATCATCTTTGACTTGGCCCAAGAGTATCGACTCCCCCTCCGGCTCCTCTCGAGCCCGCAAGATGCCCTTCTCGGCTTCCCTGCTCGCACGCTGGCAAAGAATGCCGGCGTGATTGTTCCCGATCGCGTGATCGATTCAACCGGTCAGGGCCTGCGATCAAAACTTGAAGAGATCTCTGACAGCCTTGGTGACGGGGTTACGGAAATTGTCATTCGACCCGCAGAAGAGACGGACGAATTGAAAGCCTTTGCCTCGGACGCGGCGCAGCGAGTCGATGATCTTCGACTTTCGGCTCGAGAAGCGACATTAAAGGCACTCTTGCGGGACCACGACGCCACGCTCATTGGCTGGCGGCCACTTCTCGAATTGGCACGCCGAAGTCCCGCATCGATGATCTAACTCACGAGTCTCCAGCTCGGGTCGTTCCCTTCGCTGATTTCGTGGAATAGCGTTCAAGCAAGCGCCCGTACTTTTCTGGTGCACGCTAAAGGAGAACAGTGGCAGCAAAGAGTGTCTTGACATCCCAAACTGAAGACTTCCCACGCTGGTACCAAGACGTCCTGGCCAAGGCCGAACTCGCCGACAACGGACCGGTGCGAGGCACAATGGTTATTCGGCCCTATGGCTATGCCATTTGGGAGCGCATCCAGGCCGAGATTGATACTCGGATCAAGTCTTGTGGCGCACAGAACGCGTACTTCCCTCTCTTCATTCCTGAGAGTTATTTACGAAAAGAAGCAGAGCACGTCGAAGGCTTTAGCCCCGAACTTGCGGTGGTCACCCACGCCGGCGGCGAAGAGTTGGCCGAGCCAATTGTCGTGCGCCCAACCTCAGAGACGGTCATTGGTGAGTACATGGCGAAGTGGATCCAGAGTTATCGAGACCTCCCTCTTCTCCTAAATCAATGGGCAAACGTGGTTCGCTGGGAGCTTCGCCCAAGACTGTTTTTGCGAACCTCTGAGTTTCTCTGGCAAGAAGGACATACTGCGCACGCCTCACAACAAGATGCGTCAACGTACGCAGCCCGGATTCACATGGAGGTCTACAACGACTTCCTCACCTCGGTTATGGCGTTACCGACGTTTCTTGGCATTAAAACAAAGGGTGAGCGCTTCGCGGGTGCCGTCAACACGATGACCTGCGAAGGGATGATGCGTGACGGCAAGGCCCTTCAGATGGCAACGAGCCACGAGTTGGGTCAAAACTTCGCCAAGGCCTTCGACATTAAGTACTCAGCCGATGACGGAAAAGAACACTTTTGTCATACGACTTCTTGGGGAGCATCGACTCGTCTCGTCGGCGGCTTGATCATGGCACACGGGGATGACAACGGCCTCATTGTGCCTCCTCGACTCGCTCCTATTCAGGTCGTCGCCTTGTGCATCCGAGATGATGCAGAAGTGGTGAGCGTCGCGGAAACATTTAAGAGTGAACTCAATGCGCTCGGGATCTCGGTAGAGATCGATGCAAAAAGCGGGAGTTTGGGGCGACGACTCACCGACTGGGAGCTCAAAGGCGTCCCCGTTCGACTCGAGATTGGTCCACGTGACTTGGCCGAGGGCGTCGTAAGTGTGGCCCGCCGAGATACGGGAGAGAAAACCAATATTGCATTAGCGGAGGTGGCAGCCCACGTGGCATCACTTTTAGAAACGATGCACAGTGATCTCCTGGCGCTTTCACTTCAGCGAAGAGATGATCAAACCGTCACCGTGAACTCGCTCGACGAGGCAAAAGATGCTGCTCGAGTGGGCTTCGCCAAAATGGAGTGGTCTGCTGTTGGCGACGAGGGCGAGGCTGCATTGAATCGCGAGACATTGAGCGTTCGATGCCTTCAACGGCCCGATGGATCACTGCCTGAGTCGCCAGAAGAAGCTGATCTCGTCTGCATTATTGCGCGTTCTTACTGAGCGATCCCTCGCTTAGGAAATGCCTGAGAAGAGATCATCTTCTTCGCTTTCAAGTGGTCCAATTCGACTACGTGCCAAGTTGTAGTGATCGAAAGGATGCACGCCATGGCGGACTTCATCAGGAAGGCCAAACCAAAAAGAAGACGTTGGATCGATCTGAGTGGCATGAGCTCGCAGTGCATCATCTCGCACGTGGCCAAAGCCATCCACTGAAATCGTCGTCGTGAAATGTTCTTCACGACGACGGCTGAGTCGCTCTAAAAACTTCTCGTCGTAGGGAGATTCAAGACCGAGCTCCAGATGCTTTTCGTGAAGCTTCACCATGCGAAGTGCCGGCCATACGGTGTAATACAACTTCGAAACTTCGAATGCCTCACCGGCATCTTCGTAAAGATCGGGATCAGCAGCTGCTTCAAACGCTGCCACGGCTATCTCGTGCGCTCGTATGTGGTCGGGGTGAGGGTACTCAGTTTGTTCGTCAGGGTACGCAACGATTACTTGAGGGTGTGTACGTCGAATCACCTTCACCAAGCGGCCAACTGCTTCATCAAAGGGTGCATTCCAAAATGCGTCCTCTCGTTTATTCGCGTCAGAGTCAGGCATCCCAGAGTCCCGATAGCCAAGCATCACGACTTCGTCGTAGCCGATTGCCGCCGCAGCGTTCGCGAGTTCTCCCTCTCGACGACTGCCGAGTCCTTCGCCTTCGCCCAGGACCACCGCTGGGTTGAGAATCTCGCCCTCTTCCCCGCCCGTGCAGCAGACCAAGACAGTATGGACGCCTTCAGCGTGGTAGCGGGCCACCGTCGCGGGCCCTTTCGAGGCCTCATCGTCAGGGTGGGCATGGACGGTCAAGAGACACCGCTTCGAAGACATCTCCCAAAACCTAGGCGATTTGGCGGCGGGTCCAATCGCTGATGATGGGCATCTAGGCTGTGACAAACGTGGTCGACATCCTAGGGAGGTCAATGTGGCCGGCATATTCCAGCGAATTGGTGCAATCTTTCAGGCCAAGTCCAATAAGGCACTCAATAAAATTGAGGATCCTCGTGAGACACTTGACCTGTCCTATGAGAAGCAACTCGACAATCTCACCAAGGTCCGAAAAGCCGTTGCCGACGTGGCGACAGCTCGAAAGCGAATTGAGCTCCAGGCTGCAGAGTTGCAAAAACAAGCCGACAAGCTCCAAGGCCAGGCGAAAGCAGCATTGGAGCAAGGCAATGAAGACCTCGCTCGAGAAGCCCTTATGCGACGAGCAGCCTTAGGCGAACAACTCAAAGACCTCCAAGTCCAACACGACCAAGTTGCCGAGCAGGAACAAAAACTTATTCAGACCTCGCAGACACTTCAAAACCAAGTCGAGGAGTTCCGAACTCGAAAAGAGACCATTAAGGCGACCTACACCGCCGCTGAGGCCCAGACCAAAATCAGCGAAGCGGTCAGTGGTATTTCAACATCAATGGGAGATGCCGGCCAAGCAATGGTGCGCGCACAAGACAAAATCGCTCAAATGCAAGCACGAGCTGGAGCCATGGACGAGCTATTGGCTTCTGGGGCCCTGACCGATCTTTCGAAACCAGTCGATGACATTCAAGCGCAACTCGACAAAGTCTCGAAAGCCTCGACAGTTGATGGCGAGCTTGCGGCCCTCAAGGCTGAAGTTGGCGGAGGAACGGCTGGCGAGCTCCCTTCTGCCAAGTAGGGAGCGAACTCTTCTCTCATGAGTTACGCAAAAAATATCGAATCCGATCACGGCCTTAGTTTCCGGATGTTCTTTACCGGAATGATGATCGTCGTCCTCTGGGGCATCTTGGGCGCAGTGCTCTATGCGGTAGGGGTCGGACTTGTCCTCATCGTCATTCTCGGTCTCGCTGGCATGTTTGCCCAGTACTGGTTTTCAGATCGCATCGCGCTCTTCGGCATGGGCGGACAGATCGTGACTCCAGAAGAGCAACCGCAACTCCATGCAATGGTGGATCGTCTCTGTCTCATGGCTGATATGCCAAAACCCCGAGTTGCCATTGCAACGACCGATATACCAAATGCATTCGCCACGGGGCGAAGCCCCAAGTCAGCAGTTGTCTGCGTGACGACGGGGATTATGTCTCGCTTAGAAAATGAGGAGCTTGAAGCAGTCTTGGCGCACGAACTTTCTCACGTGGCGCACCGTGACGTTGCCGTCATGACCATCGCGAGTTCTGTCGGGATGCTCGCTGGACTCCTGACTCGAGTCGCTCTGTGGAGTTCAATGTTTTCCGGTGGAGATGATGACAACAACGGAGCAGTGGCTGGCGAGATGCTTGTGCTCCTGGTCTCTATCGTCGTGTACGCCATTAGTTTTCTTCTCACCATGGCATTGTCACGGTATCGAGAACTCGCTGCCGACCGCTCAGGAGCAATCCTCATTGGCCGCCCTTCAGTCTTGGCATCAGCACTCGTCAAGATCACAGGCGACATGTCGAGAATTCCTCAACGGGACCTTCGCAAAGCCGAAGCATTCAATGCATTCTTCTTTACTCCAGCGGTCAGTGGAGCCCAAGGAGCGTCATTGGCCACACTGTTTTCGACCCACCCAAGCCTCGAGCAACGCCTCGCTCAACTCGATGAGTTAGAGCGACAACTGGGCCACGCCTCGTAACTTCTCACATGGGTATTCTTGACGCACTCAGGGGAACAACAAAACAAGTCCAGCCGAAACTCGATGCTCTTTTTGCCATGCCTTCAGCGGCAGTGACACTCGAGCTTCAAGCAGGACTCGTGACCTCTGGCGAAGCAGGAGTGTGCTGGAAGCCCCCATCTGGACAAGCACCTGCGGACGTTCAGGCCGAAGTAACAACTCTTCTGGATATGGGCGACGACGATCCAAATTCACCTTCTCTGCGATCAGTTGAAGACGACCTGGGCTTTCGCTGGCTGATTGTTGAAGGGGCGAATCTTGATGATCTCGTCACCCACGTTCATCAGGTCAATACACTCCTCTGCGAACACGGATGGGGTCCTCAGCTTCTTTGCAGTGTCTTTGGCTTTGTCCCGGCCGAGGGCGCAGACCAAAGTGCCACGAAAAGCTATCTGATCTATCTCTACAAAAGAGGAACCTTCTACCCTTTCTGCCCAACGGCTGAATCAAAACGAGATAACGAAGCTGAGTTACGTCTCAAAGCAACGATTGGGAGCGACCTTCCCATGGAGAGCGACTTGAGCCGATGGATGGCGTTGTGGGGACTTCCCGTCACCTAAAATTCACTGCGTACTTAACTGAGAATCGAACGTTCTTGAGTAGTATTGAAAGTGATGACCTCTCTCCCCACATCCTCAAACAATGATCGCCGTCTCGCTCTAGATGGTGCTGTTAATTTCCGGGACATCGGTGGCTACGAGACAGAGTCAGGAGCCACCATCAAATGGCAAACACTCTACCGAGCAGATGGTCTTTCAAATCTCTCGGAGGCCGATATCGACGTGATGCGAAGGCTAGGCATTTCATCGGTCCTTGATCTTCGAACCACGTTGGAGTTCGAAGGTGGCACCTTTCCCGTTGAACATGTTGCCGTGGAGCTACACCACCTTCCACTCATGAATGATGTCCCTGATCCTGAGGCGTTCAAGACAATTCCTGGCTTCTTGGCCACCAGTTATGTCGAGATGCTCGAGAGTGCATCAACTGAAATTGCTAAGGGATTGCGAATCGTTCTCGATCCAGCAAACCTGCCCGCCATCGTTCACTGCTCTGTTGGAAAAGACAGAACTGGAGTCCTGACGGCCTTAATCTTGGGCCTTCTTGAAATCCCGCGCTCGGTCATCATCGACGATTACGCGCTGAGCGCCGACGTCATGCACCACGTTCGTGACCGGCTGGTCGCTCGATACCCTGAAGCCACTGATCTGATTGAAAATGCCGATGAGATTTTCTCGGCTGCTCCTCGGAATATGGAATTCTTCTTAGACGCAGTCACCGAGAAGTGGGGGTCGATTGAAGCTTATGTGCTCTCTATCGGATTGAGTACTGAAGAAATCGCTCATTTGCGCTCTGCATTGCTTGACCAGCCAACGCCCTAAGTCGTCTCGGTCAAGCGAGTTTGTCAACTCGAGCAGCCAACTCCAAGTCTTTTTCAGTCAAGGCTCCCGCGTCGTGTGTCGACACTCGGAGCGTTACCTTCGTATACGCAATAGCGATATCAGGATGGTGATCAAGAGACTCGGCGATCGCTCCCACGGCTACGACGAACCCTAGTGATTCGGGAAAACTTCCACAGGTCTTGGTCAACGTCATCACGTCACCGTCGCGTACCCATGGAGAGTCGGCCAAGGCTGCATCAATGACTTCGTGCGAGAGAGGTGCAGCCGAGCTCATGGTTTCGTCATCTCATGGGGCTGAATTGCAGCATCAAACTCTTCACCACTCATATGTCCAAGTTCAATAACGGCTTGGCGAAGCGTCAGGCGTTCTTTAAATGCCTTCTTTGCGACTTCTGCAGCTTTGTCATAGCCAATATGTGGGTTCAGACCAGTCACGAGCATCAAGGAGTTTTCAAGGTGCGTTTGAATCTGTTCGAGATCGGGTTCAATCCCCTCAACGCAGAACTCTGTAAACCGGCGACAGCTATCCGAGAGCAGCGTGACCGAATGCAGGAAGTTATGGATGATGACGGGTTTGCAGACATTGAGCTCCAAGTTCCCTCGGCTTCCTGCAATACCAATAGCGGTGTCGTTCCCCATTACTTGGATACAGACCATCAACATCGCTTCGCTTTGAGTGGGGTTGACCTTGCCAGGCATGATCGAGCTGCCTGGCTCATTTTCGGGGAGCCGTAGTTCCCCTAATCCGCTTCGAGGCCCTGATCCGAGCCAGCGAATATCATCGGCGATCTTCGAGAGCGAGACAGCCAAGGTCTTGAGCGCTCCTGAGGCAAACACCAGGGCATCATGCCCAGCCAAGGCTGCAAATTTGTTTGGCGCTGTCACAAACGGTAAGCCGGTAATCAGCGCGATCTTGTGGGCCGAAAGACTTCCAAACTCAGGGTGAGTGTTGAGGCCGGTTCCAACCGCCGTTCCACCAAGTGCAAGCTCGTACAGCCCACCTAGAACAGCTTCCAATCGATCGATGTCGGCATCAAGTTGCGCCACGTAGCCACTGAACTCTTGTCCAAGCGTCAGCGGGACCGCATCCATGAGGTGTGTTCTGCCAATCTTGGTGATTCCTTCGAACGCCTCTTGCTTGGCCGCTAACGCGGCACGGAGATGTCGAACGGCAGGAAGAAGGTTGCTCGTCATCTCCTGGACCGCTGCGATGTGCATGGCAGTAGGAAATGTATCGTTCGATGACTGTGACATATTGACGTGATCGTTGGGGTGGACGGGATCTTTACTTCCTCGAACGCCGTCAGCGAGTTCGATGGCTCTGTTCGAGATCACTTCGTTCACATTCATATTGGTCTGGGTACCAGAACCTGTTTGCCAGATCCGCAGGGGGAACTGGTCATCAAACTCTCCAGCGGCAACTTCGCGAGCAGCGTGAATAATGAGCTTGGTTCGTTCTTCATCGAGTTTGTCGATCTCAAAGTTGACCTGGGCCGCTGCTTCTTTCAAAATCCCAAAGGCATGAATAAGCGAGGCCGGCATGGTGTCGGAGCCAATTTCAAAGTGGTGCAATGATCGCTGAGTCTGTGCTCCCCAATAACAGTCTTCAGAGACTTCGATCTCCCCCATGCTGTCGGATTCAATTCGCATGCCCACGAGGGCTCCTTTCGGTAGTTCTTCTGACATTGACCTTGTTACGAATCACGCTCACGGGCCGGGACGAGTCCTCCACCCACTCTGACATGTGCGCCGATCAACATGCTTGGCACCCTAACGGATCGGGGCAGTTCACTTTGACGCTCTCTTGATCGCGTCTCGAAGATCAACAGAACCTCGCCCCGTGCCCACCAGTCGCACGGCCGAGCCTGCGTTCACCGTCTCGCTCTCTTGAAACTCAGTCATGGTCATCTCAAGGAGAGCTACTGACTCATGAGATGACCCATTCAAGAGATCCTGAATCTCAATGACGCCTTCGCCAGATCCGTTCCAAACCCCAAGCAGTGGCTCCCCACTGCGGGGTCGGGGCAAGTTTGGAGCATCGAGCACCACTTCATCTCCGAAGCCCGCAGTTGCTCGATCATCGCGCGCTAAGGCCACCACCACGTCTCGACCTGCAGCGAGACGACTCGGATCGTTACTCTTCACTATCAATGCGGTGCCTTTTGCAACAAGATGATCAAGGGTGGTGATCTCTCTCGCCATCACCGAAGCCGAGCGACCATCTCCAAGAGTCCCCACAACCCCGAGGCGAAGATCAACGACGGCACTGGCAAGAGCCCCTAGAAGCGTGAGTGCGTCGAGTTGTTGTTCTTGCGAGACGATATTGCCAAAAAGGACTGTTGAGATTCCACGAGCATTCAACCCCTCGAGCCAGGTCACCAGGACGTCAAACCAGTCATCGAGGTTCGAAACGTCGAGGTCTTCAACAATGAGCAAGGTATCCCCCACGGAGCGACTTAGCGTCCCTTGAAGACAGGTGGGCGTTTGCCCATAAAGGCACGAATAGCTTCTCCGAGATCTTCGGTTCCAAAGTTCACCGCTTGGGCGCGACCTTCATCCTCAAGCGCCTGGGCCATCGACGTCTGAAACGTCTGATTCAAAAGTGATTTTGCGAGTCCCAACGCAATTGAAGGCCCAGTGGCTAGTTGGGTGGCGAGGGTGGCGACAACTTCTTCAAGCGTCTCAAGAGGAACCACTCGATTCACAAATCCGAGTTCTTTCCCTCTCTCGGCGCTGGTCATCTCCGCAAGGAGAACCAACTCTCGTGCTTGGGCCAATCCAATCAAGCGCGGAAGGAGCCACGACGAACCAAGGTCTGGCGAAAGCCCACGAGAAGTAAAAATCATGGAGAAGCGAGCTCGCTCAGAAGCGACCACAAGGTCGCAGCCAATAGCGAGGGACATGCCAGCCCCCACAGCGAGTCCGTCGACTTTCGCGATCGTGGGCTTTGACAACTCGTAGAGGGCAAGCGCCGTTTCATTCAAGCGTCGCATTCGGATGATCCCAGGAGTTGAGGGATCCATCGCACCACGGGGATCGGTGAGATCAGCTCCTGTGCAGAACTCGCCCCCAGCCCCGGTCAAAACGAGGCATCGGTCATCTTCGTTGTGCTCGACCTCTCGAAAGACCTGCGTTAACTCGTCAAACATGATGCCGTTCATGGCGTTCTTCTTCTCAGGGCGATTCATCACCACCGTGACGACCCCACCAGAGCGTTCGATCAGAAGTGTTTCCATTGTTTTGCTCACTTCTCCCATCTCTCTTTAGATGTCAATCTCAGGGAGTCGTTCGATGTTCACGTCTCGGAATGTCAAAATCTTCACTGAAGGAACGAACCGAGCAGGGCGATACATATCCCAGACCCATGCATCAGTGAGATTCAACTCAATCATGGGTGGTGTCGACTCAGCATGAACTTGAACGTCAACCTCGTTGGTCAAATAAAAGCGTCGCTCTGTCTCAACAATATGAGTGAAGAGACCAATGACGTCTTTGTATTCTTGGACGAGCTGCAACTCAATTGTTGCCTCGTAGCGTTCAAGATCCTCGTCGCTCATCGCAGTACTCGATCATCGCGTGGAACAAAGCGATTCACGAGAGAACTCAACTCTTCGCGACTCGACGCTCTTTGACCTTGGCGGCTTTACCGTGAAGGTCACGCAAGTAGTACAACTTGGCTCGACGAACGTCACCGTAAGAATCAACTTCAATCATCTGGACTGTGGGCGTGTGGAGAGGGAATGTACGCTCGACTCCAACGCCGAAGCTTACTTTTCGCACGGTAAAGGTTTCTGAGACGCCTGCACCTTGGCGGCGAATCACGACGCCCTGGAAGACCTGAATTCGCTCTCGGTTCCCTTCCGTCACTCGCACGTGGACTTTGACGTTGTCTCCTGGTCGGAATTCCGGGATGTCATCTCGGAGCGAGTCACGATCAATTAGTTCGGTGGGGTGCATAGCAAGCGTCCTTTTGCCTCGACGAGGGTGGCGAAACAGAAATCCTAGCCGTTCTCTCTGGCCTGCTCCACCGGGCCTCAGCCCGCAGGATCGGCTCAAGAGTCCTTCTCGGTCCCTTCGTAGGCTTCCCAGAGGTCAGGACGGCGCTCCTGAGTGCGCCTCAGGGCCTCTGCGTGGCGCCAGGCAGCAATCCTGGCGTGGTCACCGCTCAAGAGGACCTCAGGAACCTCATAGCCTCGAAATGTCGAAGGTTTGGTCCATTGGGGGTACTCAAGGAGTCCCTCCGAGAAACTCTCCTCGAGGGCCGAAGCCTCGTTGCCAAGGACCCCAGGCACGAGCCGAAGGGTGGCTTCAATCACGCAGAGGGCCGCTAGTTCCCCTCCCGCGAGGACAAAGTCACCGAGCGAAATCTCATCATCGACGAGTTCATCAAGAACTCGCTGATCGATTCCCTCGTAGCGTCCACACAGCAACGAGAACGAGTCCAGGCCAGAGAGCTCTTGCGCTTTGGCTTGGTCAAAGGGGCGGCCGTGAGGAACAAGGGCAAGCAGCGGTCGAGCTGGACCATGGGTCGCTTCCCTTTCCTCCACCACCTTGAAAATCGGCTCAGGTGTCAAGACCATCCCTGCCCCACCGCCAAAGGGGGTGTCATCGACACTTCGACGCTCGTCACTCGCACCATCTCGGATATTGATCGCCGTAATTTCGGCCTTCGCATCGCGTTGTGCCCGCCCCAATATGGACTGACTCGCGTAGTGGTCAATGATTTCAGGGAACACCGTGTAGACGTCGATTCTCATTTCGCCAAATCCAAAAGACCGTCGGGAGGATCAATGATCATTCTGACGTTGGCTTCGTGAGAAAGCACAAATCGAAGTGGAATCAATCGTCCATCTTCCAACACGCAGAGATCGCTCGCTGGATTCGCTTCAACTGCGGCCACGGTGCCGACGACCGTTCCATCTTGCAGTTCCACTCGGCAGCCGATGAGTTCGTGAACGAACAGTGCTCCTGGAATCTCACGGGGCTCAGCACTCAGGACAAGGCCTCGAAGATGTTCGGCGCTTGTTCGATCTCTCACGCCATCGAAGCGAACCAAATGGCGACCTTGGTGAAGTCTCCATGTTTCTATCGTCAACGGACCACGCTCAGTTTGGAGCGACACTCCTGGAGCGAGACGATCTTCAACTTCAGACCACAGCAGAATCACCACTTCTCCATTGAGCCCGTGAGGCTTAATGACTCGTCCGACCTCAAGCAGGCCGTCGGTCATGGTCGACTCAGTCGTCGACGATGTCGACGTTTGTCGACACGCCGGTACGGGCGCCAGCAACACCAACAAGCGCTCGGATCGCCTGGGCGGTGCGCCCTCGACGACCAATAACTCGTCCCATGTCGCCAGGTCCGACGTGAAGGGAAAGTCGAATCTGTCCTCGACGGTCTTCCGCTTCAACAAGGACAGCATCTGGGTCACGCGCAAGTGAGCGAGCCAAATACGTCAACACCGCTTCAGGGAGGGTGTCTCGAACATCGTTCGCTTCGTCGTCGCCGTGCTCATCTTCAACAACATCATCAAGATGATCATCGTCATAGCCACCGTCATCGATGGTGTTGATATCGCCGTCTACGTACTCTGCGTCAGCCATGAACTACTTGGCTTTCTGTTCGGTGAATTGATCCCAGGCACCAGAAGACTTGAGGAGAACAGCGACTCGCTCTGTTGGCTGTGCGCCTTGGCTCAGCCACTTCACGGCCTTGTCGTTGTCAATGTGGATCACGGTCTCAGGTTCGGCCTTCGAAATTCCTCGAGGCTCGTAGGTCCCGAGGATCTCGAGAAATCGACCGTTCCTTGGCGAACGGCTGTCTGCGGCGACGAGCCGGTAGGTCGGTTGCTTCTTTTTTCCCATCCGTACTAAGCGGAGTTTGACTGCCACGAAAATATTCCCTTCGATGATTTTTTTTGAGCTCTTGCCACTCGGCCACGTTTCGACCCTCTTTGACAAGGCTCCTCTATGTTAGCGGTCCTTGCGGGGGGTAACTCTCCCGCCCTTCTTCTTCTTGTTCCTTTGCCCACTCTTCGAGGTGGGGGCGCCGTGGGCCGGTGAGGCTTGCCCCATCCCCGTCAGTTCAGGCGGTAGCCCAGTTCCCGGCGCTGGTTTACCCATCATGGAGGGGTCAAGACTCGAGAGATCTGGGCCTCCACGCCCCATCATGGCCTTGGCCATCCCTAACTTGCCTTTGGGCATGGCACCGCCACCACCCATTGATTTCATCATTTTCTGCATCTCTCGAAACTGCTTGAGCAGCTGATTGACGTCCTGAGTAGAGCGTCCAGATCCCATGGCGATGCGGCGCTTTCGAGAACCGTCGATCAGGCTTGGGTCACGACGCTCGCTCGTTGTCATTGAGCGAACAATGCCTTCAACACGATCAATTTCACGGTCATCCACCTGATCGGCGGCTTGGCGCATCTCCTTGGTCATCCCAGGCATCAATTTCATCAAGCCACCGATTGATCCCATCTTTCGGACTTGACCTAACTGGTCAACAAAGTCATCGAGGGTAAAACTCCCGTCAAGCATCCGCCCCGTTGACTTGGCCACCACGTCGGCGTCCATGGTTCGCTCGGCTTGTTCGATGAGGCTCAATATGTCGCCCATTCCCAAAATTCGATCTGCCATTCGATCTGGATAGAAGAGATCAAGGTCGTCGATCTTTTCACCAGTTGATGCGAAGGCAATTGGTCGGCCAACAACTTCTTTGACGCTCAGCACCGCACCACCACGAGCGTCACCGTCAAGTTTGGTGACAATGACGCCATCGAGCTCCAGCGTGTCGTGGAACGACTTCGCCGTGGCCACCGCGTCTTGGCCCGTCATCGCGTCAATGACTAAGAACGTGTAGTCAGGCGTCGTCGCATTGGAGATCTCTCGAACTTCTCCCATCAAGGCTTCGTCGATTGCAAGACGCCCCGCAGTGTCAAGAATCACCACGTCTCGGCCGAGTCGGCGAGCTTCTTCCACGCCGTTTCGGGCAACCGAGACTGGATCAGATGCTTCAGAAAAAACGTTGACACCGATCTGGTCGCCGAGGACTCGCAACTGCTCAACGGCGGCCGGGCGTTGGAGGTCAGCTGCAACCAAAAGAGGATTGCGCCCTTGTTGCTTGAACCAACGGGCAAGTTTCGCCGCGGTCGTTGTTTTTCCCGCACCTTGGAGTCCAGCCAAGAGGACCACCGTTGGTGGCTGTGAACTGTACGAAATCTTGAGGACGTCGCCGCCAAGAACGTTGATGAGTTCTTCGTGGACCGCCTTGACGACTTGCTGGCCAGGCGACACTGCCTTTGAGAGCTCTTGTCCCGAAATCCTTGTTCGGACCCCGTCGAGGAAGTTTCGGACAACGCCAAGTTCGACGTCGGCTTCAAGAAGTGCGACTCGGATCTCTTGCAGTGCTTCGTCTACGTCCGCGTCGCTGAGGCGACCCCGACTTTTAAGTTTCGACGCTATGCGATCAAGGCGTTCTGAGAGTGCATCAAACATGACGAATGAAGGTTACCTGAGTCAGATTGACCTTCAACTCAGGGGGCTAACAGTGCGTCGACAAAGGCCGCCGGATCAAAGGACACCAAATCATCTTTTCCTTCGCCGAGGCCGACAAGCTTCACTGGCAGACCCAGCTCACGCTGAATCGCCACGACGACTCCTCCGCGAGCGGTGCCATCAAGTTTGCTGAGTACCACACCCGTGGCGTCAACCGCTTCCATGAATTGGCGGGCTTGACTCACCGCGTTTTGGCCTGTTGTCGCGTCGAGGACGAGCAGAACTTCTGCGACGTGGCCGGGCTCTTTGTCGGCAACCCTGCGAATCTTCTTCAACTCTTCAACCAAGTTGACCTTGTTGTGGAGTCGTCCCGCCGTATCGGCCAAGACGAGATCGCAGCCTCGAGCTTTACCGCGAGCAATCGCGTCATAGACCACCGAACTCGGATCACCGCCTTCTGCGCCGCGAACAACTTCGGCCCCAGAACGCTCTCCCCACTGTGCAAGCTGTTCAGCAGCAGCCGCCCGAAATGTGTCACCAGCTGCGAGAACAACTTTCTTGCCGCTGGCGGTCTCTCTCGTGGCGAGCTTGCCAATCGTTGTGGTCTTGCCAACGCCATTGACACCGACGAACAACCAAACAGCGCATCGATCAGCGGGGACGTCCATTGAGAGCGAGCGATCAATCACCTCTCCGTCGGGTCTGTGACTCAAAATCTCGAGGAGCTCAGCTCGCAACAGAGCGATGACGTCGTCGCTCTTGGTCGCCTTTGCGACTTCTTGGACCCGACCAAGAAGGAAATCAGTTGTTGCCACACCAACGTCGGCACCGAGAAGTGCTTCTTCAAGTGCGTCAATGGTCTCTTGGTCGAAAGTTGATTTCGAGGACAGTCCCCGCAGGGTGGCGAAAATTCCCCGGGACCGACTAAGTCGTTCTCGATATTCAGGCGCACCACCCGCTTGCTCTGGGAGAGTCTCTGGAGGGCCACGTGGCTCGTGTTCCTGCTCTTGTACACTTTCGGGGGCGAGAACCTCTGGAAGAACTCGGGGCTGTGGGCTAGAAGAAGTCGGAGGGCGAGAGCGGGACCGGAGGACAAAAAACCCGATCGAACCAACGAGAAGAACTGCAACCACCACCAGGATGATGATCAGGGTCATGACTCTTGCGTCTGTCCTTGTGCTGACTCGGCCGGTACGCGTTCAGAGACCACTTGGGATGAGCCACCTGGCTTCATGGTGACTCCGTAGAGCGCGTCACCTGTCTCCATCGTTCGTTTCTGGTGACTGACGATAATCAACTGCGCCTCATGACGGAACTCTCGGATCAGGCCTAAGAAACGGTGCAGGTTCACGTCGTCGAGTGCCGCCTCGACTTCGTCCATCAGATAAAACGGTGAGGGTCGAGAGCGAAAGACAGCAAACAAGAATGCCAACGCCGCCAGCGAACGCTCTCCACCCGACAAAAGTGAGACTCGACGAACATTTCTCCCCGCAGGCTTGACTTCTACTTCGATCCCAGTGGCCAAGAGATCGTCTGGCTCGGTCAGCGTGAGTCGACCTTGGCCACCCGGGAAGAGTGTCGCCACAAGACCCGAGAAGTGCTCGTTGACGTCAGCTGCAGCCGAAGCAAATGTCTGCATGATCTCTTCATCAAGGGCTCGCACTACTTCGTGTAGCTCTCGGCGTGCTTCACGCACATCGGTGACCTGACGCTCGAGATCCTGATGGCGCTCTTCAAGGGTGCTGAGCTCTTCCAGAGCTAATGGGTTGATTGGCCCCATCGCTTCTAACTCAGCATCAAGGGCGGCAGCTCTCTCGAGTGCCGTCACATTCTCTGGAAGCTCTGGCTGGGCTTGCGCCACCGCTTCGACAGGGTCTGCATTGAGATCACGACGTATGAACTCAATCGCGGCTTCCAATTTCACTGCGACTTCCGCGCTCTCTATCTCGTTGGCCCGAGAGGCCGTGAGGTGGTTTGACAGAAGGGCGTCTGATTCTGCTCTTTCTTTCCGGAGAATCTCTAAGCGCTCGCTACTTGCTCGGACTGACAAAAGCTCTTGGGCATAGGCCTCACGGCGGGACTCCAAGAGTGATTCGAGTTGGATTCTCGCACCATCAACGATTGCGATAAATCGATCGATGGCGGTGGCGTCACTTTCTAGGCGCTCGCGGCGAGCTTGCGCGTGGAGGCGTGCCTCCACATGGCCGGACAGTCGGCGTTCGACTTCATCGACACGCTCACTGAGTGTTCGACGACGCTCTGTAAACTCGGCGGTACGCACTTGCAAAGCGTGGCGTAGCTCTTGGACCTGAGACTGGTGGGCTTCAAGCGTGGCTCGAGCTTCACTCGCCCACAGTGCACGCTGCTCAGCGCTCTCTGCCGCCTCTTCTAATGCCGGTAGCTGCGCTTTTAATTCATCGAGCGCTTGTTGCTCATCAGCAGAGACTCGCTCGAGCTCACCAGACTGGACGCCAAGTTCTTCTTGCTCTCGCACAAGACGCTCAACCACTTCTCCAATGCCTGCGAGTTCTACCGTCATTGTCTCAATTTCGTGGAGCGCACGGTCATGCTGGCGTTGGAGAGCAGCGAGTGCGTCGCTCGATGTTTGTACCGATGCTCTCGCCTCGACTCGCTCTTGCCCCGCTGATCGTGCTCGCTCCGCGAGCGCAGTCGCCGTCGTATTTGCTTCCTCAACTGCTGCAGCCGTCACGACACCTGAACTCGAAGAGACCCGCCACCCAGCCTCGGCAAATCGGTCTCCGTCTTCGGTCACAACAACTAAGTCGGGTCGATCGAGCGCCAGATCAATCGCTGCATCAAGAGAACTTGCCCGAACCGCTCGGGCAAAGATTCGATCCAAGACCCCATCAAACGAACGAGGGGCATGCGCCGCGGCACGGACGTGACGGCGAACGGGTTCCGCGTTTTGTGGCATATCGCTCACTGTGGCTTCGGCATCATCAGTTGCTGCGAGCACGAGGCCACTTGCCCCATCTCGGTGGAGGCGCTCCAGTGCGTTTCGAGCAGCTCCTCGACCGTCAACCACAACCGCTGCAACTGCTGCTCCGGCCGCGGACTCCACGGCTCGCTCCCAGCCTGGGTCCACTTCAATGAGATCAACGAGGGAGCCGACGACTCCCTGCACGTCGGCGAGAGATTTTCGGCCACTGCTTCCGGTTAAGTCGTCAAGTGCTCGACTCAATGCTTCAGCCCGAGCTGCGCCACGAGCCGCTGCCTCTTCTGCGCGTTGTGCAGCGGTTTCTGCATCACTCAGCCGTTGCGTGAGCACCCCAAAGGCGCTCGTCGCAGTCGCAAGTTCGCGTTCTAAGGACTCACTCGAGGTTTGCAGCTGCGACAAGGCATCTTGACGCTGGCTTCGAAGTTGCACTTGTTCTTCTTGGAGTCGAGCGGCCTTTTGGAGGCGCACCGCCACGTCGCTTGAGGCATCTTGACGCAGCGAGGTGGCTTTCGTGAGGAGTTCAATGCGCTCATTGGCTCGGGCTGCTGATTCGACGGCGTCTTCATCGTTGCCGCCACCCCAAGTGGCGTCATACTCAGCTTCTGCCCGCACCAGCGATGCTTCAGCCTCTTTGAGGCCATCTCGCTCGGGAGCCAATGCGTTCAAGGCGAGATCCACGTCTTGGATCTCGCTGGAAATTCGCGCACTATCTGCTTCGAGTGAGGCAACAACGTCAGCATCTTGAGAGGCATCTAACGCTTGGGCGACACCTCGAGCTCGTTGATCGAGAACTGCTGCGAGACCCCGAGCGCGCTCGACGAGCCCCTGCACGTCAGCCACGGACTGCGCAAGCCCTTCTGCTTGATCTTGCGAAAGCAAGGCTGCTGTCGTCGTAGTCTCTTGGTCCAGCTCGGCCAGTCTCTGTCGCAAATTCTGTTCGAGCGTGCGGCCTTCACGGATTCCTGTCGACAACTCCTCACTTCGCTGTTGGAGTGCGGCGAGCTCGACGCCTGCGATGTGGAGACGAAGTGTGTGGCGCTCGTCGGCAAGGGTTGAGTGGTTGCGTGCTGCAGCGGCTTGTCGCTCGAGTGGCCGCATTTGTCGACGAACCTCTCGCAAGAGGTCACCTAAACGCTCCAAGTTTTCTTGGGTCGCTGCTAATCGTCGTTCTGCTCGCTCTTTTCGACGTCGATGCTTCAACACCCCAGCCGCTTCTTCAATAATCGCTCTGCGATCTTCGGGCCGTGCATTTAACACCGTGTCGAGCTGGCCTTGCCCGATGATCATGTGTTGTTGTCGCCCAACACCAGAGTCCGAAAGCATCTCTTGAATATCTAAGAGCCGACAAGGCGTGCCGTTCATCGCATACTCAGAATCACCTGAGCGAAAGAGTGTCCTCGTAATCGTGACTTCGGCCATCTCGACAGGAAGTCGATTGTCACTATTGTCAATGGTCAGGGAAACTTCGGCCCGCCCTAATGCTGGCCGTGTTGCAGTGCCGGCAAAAATGACGTCTTCCATTTTTGCACTTCGAAGCGCACGCGGTCCTTGGGCGCCGAGCACCCACGTCACTGCATCAACCACGTTGGACTTGCCTGAACCGTTCGGTCCCACGACCACAGTGACCCCCGGTTCGAGTTCGAGCGTGGTCGTATCAGCGAAGGACTTAAATCCCTTCATGGTCAGCCGCTTCAAGTACATCGAAGCGACCCTACCAATGCTGGAGAAGGCCCACTTAACGAGGGCTCGAGACTAGATCTGACAGTGTTCACAGAAGAAGGTGGAGCGGCTGTTGTGCTTGACCCGGACAATGGGCTGACGGCACCGCCGACACGGTTCACCTTCCCTGGCGTAGACCTCGTGAAATTGCTGGTAGTTCCCTGGTTTTCCGTACAGATCCACAAACTGCTCGTCGGCCAATGTTGAGCCGCCGTGCTTGATAGATTCCGCCAAAATCTCGACCATTGAACGCCAGAGCCGGCGGACTTCAATCGTGGAAAATGAGTCAGTTTCACGGTCATATCGCAGACCCGCAGCGAACAGGGTCTCGTCCGCGTAGATATTTCCAATCCCCGCGACTTCCCCCTGATCGGTCAAAAAGGCTTTGACTCCCATGGGGTGGCTCCGCATGACAACAGCGAATCGTTCCCAACTCATCACGTCTTCGACTGGGTCAAATCCGAGTTTTGCTAACTCTGGCACTTTGGCCCGAGTCGCCGCACCTTCGCCACCCATCGCCACCGACGATGACGCCGACACCGCTGCAACTTTGCCATCCGGCAACGGAGTTGAGACAAACATCTCACCAAACGTTCGGGGATCCACGTAGCGAAGTTCGCCACCCTGGGTAAAGCTAATGACGATGTGCGTGTGCTTTTCTTTGACTTCCTTGATGGACTTGGCTCGTCGAAGTTGCCCACTCATGCCGAGATGGATCACCAGCGACGACCCGTCATCGAGACCAATGATGATGTACTTCCCCAATCGGGTTACTGACTTTAAAACGTGGCCTTCCAACAGGGCTCGAAAGTCCTTGGCCGTTTTGTGACGACGAACGGCTCGACCATTGGAGACTGCGACGGCTTTAATTTTTCGACCAACGATGTCCTTGGAGAGCTGTTGGCGGATTGTTTCTACTTCGGGCAGTTCAGGCACCCTGTACTACCTCCCACGCGGCACGTGCCGCCTCGATTTCTGCGGATTTTTTTGAACGGCCCTCACCGGCGCCGAGGACACGTTCGCCCATGCGAACCTGTGCGACGTAGTGACGATCATGATCTGGGCCACTCACGGAGAGTTCATAAACAACGGGTTGATTGTGCTCTGCGTCGACCCATTCGTTCAACAGACTTTTGTAGTCGCTAGCCCCGGGGTTCTTCGCCGCAGCATCGAAGCGATCTCCCAACAGGTTCATGATGACGTTTCTTACGCTGTCGTAGCCCGCAGAAAGATAGATCGCTCCAAAGACCGCTTCCATGGCATCCGCCAACACTGACGGCTTCTCCACGTCGCCGGCGTTCTTGGAACCCCGTCCAACTTTGATCATGGCGCCAAGTTCGAGTGTGCGTGCAAGCTCAGCAAGGACTGTTTCGTTGACAAGAGAGATACGCGCTTTGGACATGTTGCCTTCATCCATCTCTGGATGGCTCACGTAGAGCGCTTCTGCGACAACAAGATCAAGGACGGCGTCGCCCAAGTACTCAAGGCGTTGGTTCGAGGGCACCCCGTGTTCTGGGGTATAGCTCGGATGGATCAAGGCATTCTCGATCAGGCCCATTTCGTCGCGTTCAATGCCGAGTCGCTCCGCCAGAATTTCTGCGGGCTCGGCTACCACCGCAACCAGCTCAGCCAGCCTCAAGCTTGGCAAAGACGTAATCGACAGCGTCACGGACCGTTTTGAGGTCCTCAAGGTCTTCGTCATCAATGCGGAATCCAACAGTGCGCTCGGCCAACTCCTCTTCCAGGCCTTCGACCAGCTCGATCAGGGCCAAAGAATCGGCATCAAGGTCCTCTTGGAACGAAGATCCTTCGCTGATGGTGCCTGGCTCGATCTCGAGAATATCGGCCAACTGCTCTTGGACAAGGAGAAAAACCCCTTGTCGATCCAGCGGTCCTTTGGAAGTGTGGGTTTCAGCGGGCACGAGAAGGCCTCCTGGGCAGTTCAATGAGTAGAAGGGGTATCTTACCCGGATTCAGGAGCCTCAGGGACCACTACGAGGCGCCTACCGCCTCTCGAAGGGCGTCAGTAATACCAGCAGCGGCCAGGTCATGGCCCACGCGAATGGCGTTCATCATGGCCGTAGCACTCGATGAGCCGTGACTGATGATGCAGACTCCCTCGAGTCCGAGCAACATCGCTCCACCCGCACTTTCTGGGTCCAAGCTCGCAGCAATGGGAGCCAAATAGGGCAAGAGGACGTTACTTGCGGCTTTGGTCTCGTCGTTCGTTCCAAAGACCTCAAAAATGGTCGACAGCAGAAACCGAAGTGTTCCTTCCATGGTTTTCAGTGCCACGTTCCCAGTGAAGCCATCGGTGACAATCACGTCGGCCTCAGCACCCAAGAGGTCTCGACCCTCAACATTTCCAAAAAAGTTCACCCCAGAATCTGGCGAGGAGAGCAGTGCGTGGGTCTCTTTGACCAGCGGCGTCCCCTTCGAGGGCTCTTCACCAATAGAGAGCAAGCCGACGCTTGGGTTCGTCGTCGCAAAGCGTGCAGTGGAAAACGCCGCGGCCATCTGGGCGAACTGCAACAACATCGCAGGCGTGCACTCGGCGTTGGCACCCGCGTCAACTAAGACACTGGGGATGGCGCCTGGGCGCGGTAGCGGCGTGGCGATGCAGGGTCGATGAACACCCTTAATGCGTCCCATCCTCAGAAGCGCGGCGCCCATTGTGGCACCCGTATTACCGGCCGACACCATGGCACACGCGGCACCATCGCGAACAAGTTCGGCGCTGCGCACCAGGGATGAGTCTTTCTTTCGGCGGACTCCCCCCGCAGGGTCTTCGTCCATGCCAATGACTTCACTGCACGCAAAGAGCTCAAGGCCCAGTGTGTCGCCAACGAGTTCAGGAGGTCCAACGAGGAGGACCTTGATGCCAAGTTCGTCACTGGCGCGTTTCGCTCCTGCAACAATCTCGACGGGCGAGAGGTCGCCACCCATTGCGTCAACGGCGACCGGTAGGTCAGCCAATTGTTCGCTCAACTTAATTAACCTCTATGGCCTGGCGTCCTTTGTACCAACCACAGTTTGGACACACGACGTGTGGCGTCTTGGCGGTTTGGCACTGGGGACACACGCTGCGAGAAGGGGCCTCAAGAACCCACGCAGAAGCTCGTCGGCTCCGGGTCTTCGATTTTGAGGTCTTCTTCTTTGGAACAGCCATCTCATTCTCCAGATCTCGACGCACTCACCTTTTGAGTGCTGGGCACCACGTGAGGAAACTCACCTGGCCTTTGCGCCTCCCTACTCAGAAGGGCGAAGGACATCCAATCTAGCCCACCGGGGATCAATCGGATCCTCACAGCCGCAGGGACCCACATTGAGATCCTTTCCGCACTGAGAACAGAGTCCTTTACAGGCCTCCGAGCACAGGGGGGCCAGCGGGAGCTCCAGCACAATGGCATCTCTGACCATGGGCCCAAGATCCACAAGATCGCCAACGAGTGGGTAGGCCTCTTCGTCGGACGGGTCGAGGCCTTCGAGATATCGCTCTCGAACCGGAACATCGATCTCACCGGTCACGCGTTCTGCGCAGCGCCGACACGGTCCTTCCCATCGACCCGTGACGTCTCCAGAGACGACGACACCATTTGGGATCGACTCGATGGTCCCGACGAAAGTGACCTCGTCGCCTGCGGGGACGTCAGCTTCACCTGGTGAAGGGGCTTTCAGTTCTCCTGAAGGATCAAAGACCCCGTGAACCGCACACTGATCGACGGCTCCGAGTTGCCTGCGGAGACGGGCCACCCCGACAACGAAGGGATCGGTCGCCACTGCTCAGGTTTGATCCTGATCAAAGAATGGATCATCGGCTTCGAAGAGCTCTTCGGACTCGGCGTCTTCGGCTTCTTCAAGTTGAGGCTGAAGACGTTCTCGTCCGGCAGAAACTGTTTTTAAGACCCGATTCAAAACGATCTCCATGCCCGCCAACTTTTGATCGCAGTAGTCCTCGGCTTCGTGGCGCATGCGACGGGCGTTCTCGTTCGCTTCTTCGACGATCTGTTGCGCAGTGAGCTTGGACTGGCGAACAAGTTCGGTGCGCGAGACCATTCGCTCTGCTTGGGCCTTCACTTCTTCCATCAGCGCATCAGCTTCTCGCTGCTGTTCAGCCCGAAAGTCCTCTCGTTCTCGAAGAAGCCAGCGGGCTTGGCGAAGCTCTTCAGGCAGACGGGCCAAGGCATCTTCAAGGAGATCGAGGACTTCGTCTCGAGAAATCAATACCGAAGCCGAGAGCGGCATGGTCTTTGCCGTCGCCACTACGTCGACGAGTTGGCGCAAGATGTCTTCAGCATCGAGTTCGCGAGCTGGCTCTGCAACGTCATCGGCAAAATCCTCGAAGTGATCGCTCACAGTGTTCCTTCCTCAAATTTTTTCCGGAGTGCCCTGTCAACCGGAGGAGGCACAAACGCGGAGACGTCTCCCCCGTACCGAGCCACTTCTCGAAGAAGTCGCGACGCTATAAACGAGTGACTTGAGCTCGATGGGATAAACATCGTCTCAACTCCAGAAAGTTGTCGGTTCATCTGCGCCATTTGGAGTTCGCTCTCAAAGTCCGACACGGCTCGAAGTCCCTTGACGATCGCTGACGCGTTGACTTCTTTGGCCACTTCAACCAGCAAGGTCGAGACAGCCACGATCGAAACGGTGGGGAGGTGCGCCATCGACTCAGCCATCATCTCGCGACGTTGGTCAAGATCAAAGAGTGCTTCGGACTTCTGTGGATTTCGCAATGCCGCAACGACGACCGAGTCAAACTGAAGCGTTGCTCGCTCCACCACTTCTAGGTGTCCGTTGTGAAACGGATCAAAGGATCCAGGGATCAAGGCAATGGTCATCGTTCACCTTCTCCCTGTTGTTCATTGATCATCACAGTTACGAGCGTACCGCCGTAGCGGCGTTGGCGATGAGACACCCACCCAGGCGGCACGATTGGCTCGTCTCGGCTCTCGACAACCATGGTCGAAGCGCTGATCAAGGCGAGTGTCTCTTGAAGTTGTTCAAAGCCGTAGGGAGGGTCCACCAAGACGAGGTCGACCTCTGGAGGGGTCCAGGTCGGCAACGAAGCCTGCACGAACGTCACCGGACCGTCGCTCATCCCCAATGCCTCAACGTTGGCTCGAGTGGCTCCTAAGGCAACGTGGTCGGCGTCGACAAAGATCACTGACGCCGCCCCTCGGCTCAGTGCCTCAATGCCGAGTGCGCCACTTCCAGCAAAAAGATCAAGGACTCGCAGTCCCGCCACGCCACCCATGGAGCCGAGGATGTCGAAGATCGCCTCTTTGACTCGATCAGTCGTGGGGCGCACGCTTGAAGGAAGTGCGGCTTTTAACGGTCGCCCTTTGGCGGATCCAGAAACCACTCGCATCCCTCTGAGGGTACCGTTCAATTAGCCCTTGAAGAGAAATGCTGCGTCATCTTCGTCCAAGGTGGCCCGCAACTCCTCGGCCAAGGCTGGATGGTGCCGAAGTTGAGGATCGTCGGCGGTCATCTCACGAGCCATCTCTGCGGCTGCTTCGAGGAGGTCTCGGTCTCTCACCAAACTGGCCAAGGCCAAATCACTCTTGCCTTGCTGGCGACTCCCAAGGATCGTTCCTTCGCCACGGACCTCTAAGTCAACCTCAGCCAAGACAAACCCATCAGTCGATGCTTCGATCGCTTCGAGGCGAGTGGTGGCGTCCTCGGTGATTGAGCCTCCAAGGAGATAGCAAAAACTCTGCGTGTCACCTCGACCTACTCGGCCTCGAAGTTGATGAAGTTGTGCGATGCCAAAGCGACCCGCGTCTTGAATCACCATGACGCTGGCGTTGGCGACGTCAACTCCCACTTCAACCACGGTGGTCGCCACCAGGACATCAATGCGTCCCTCTCGAAACTCGCTCATCACCGATTCTTTTTCCGGGGTCTTTAATTGTCCGTGCAAGAGACCTAATCGAAGACCTTTGAGCTCACCAGTGCGAAGTCGCTCAAGCTCTTCGGTGGCGGATGTTGCGACCACTCGGTCAGAGCCCTCTACGAGTGGGCAGACGACGTAGGCCTGGCGGCCAGAAGCAACTTCTTCGCGCACGCGCTGCCACGCTTCAATCTCTTCGAGGTCAGTTCTCGCCCACCGTGTCGTGATTGGCGTTCGGCCCACCGGGAGTTCATCGAGGATCGACATCTCTAAGTCTCCAAAGACCACCATGGCGGCGGTGCGTGGAATTGGTGTGGCCGTCATGACCAGGAGATCAGGGTCGTGGCGAGTCCCGTCAGCTCGCTGTCCCTTTTCGCGCAACGCCGCTCGCTGCTCAACACCAAAGCGATGTTGCTCGTCGACGACTGCAACGCCGAGCGAGGAAAATACCACCGTGTCTGTTAACAGTGCATGGGTTCCGACCACGAGATCAATCTCTCCATTGGCCAGGCCTTCGGTAATAAATCGACGCTCGGACGCAGGCGTCGATGCCGTGAGAAGTTTGAAGGTCACGTCTCGCCGACCGCCGAGTCGTGCCTCATCGGGAACGCTGAGTCCTTCAAGGTGATCTCGAAGCGCGAAGAAGTGCTGGACAGCTAAGACTTCTGTTGGCGCCATCATGGCCGCTTGATAGCCACCTTGAACTGCGGCCAACATCGCGGCGAGCGCCACCACGGTCTTGCCAGAACCCACGTCTCCCTGCAAGAGACGATGCATAGGGAGCGGGCTGGCAAGATCCACGAAGATCTCATTGAGCACACGCCGTTGAGCGTTGGTTGGCTCAAAGGGGAGCTGCTCAAGAAACGAACGCACCAAACTCTGAATGACACTGGGCTCACCGTTGGCTTCTCCACTCTCGACTGCGTGGCGAATGCCACGCGCATCTGCTTCGAGTGCTCGCTTTCTCAAAACGAGAGCGAGCTGAAGTCGAAGGAGCTCATCAAAGGCGAGCCTCCTTCGCGCAGGGACTGTCTCTTCAAGAGTTTCGGGAGCGTGAATACCTCGCATCGCAGTCGTTCGATCGACGACGTCAATGCGCTGGCGTTGGTCCTGATCAAGAGGATCCGCGAACTCTCCGGCGCGCGCTAAGGCTTCAGCGACGAAGGTGCCGATCTCCCAACTGGTGAGTCCAACTTTTGAGGACTGGGGATAGACCGGGATAATCCGCCCAGTCTTCGCCGTCCCCTGAACTTTTCCCTCCATGCCAACCAAGAGATCCACGATGGGGTTGGTCATCTGCGCATTGCCCCGATAACTGTCGAGTTTTCCGAAGAACAGCGCTTCAGAGCCAACTTTCAACTGGTGAATTCGCCACGCTTGGTTAAAGAACACCACGCGCATCGACCCAGTTCCATCGTCCACGTCAAGCTCGACCATGGCTTTTTTATTTCGGGTTCGTCGCTGGCTCGCGGCGGTAACGGTGGCCAAGATCACCGCTTCGTCGCCAACAGCTAAGTCCTTGAGATCAGATTGACGGGTGCGGTCGATGTAGCGACGAGGGTAACGCCAGAGCAGGTCGAGGACCGAGTCGACGTCCCACGAGTTGAGTGCAGTTCGTTTTTTGTCGCTGACTTTCTCCAGCAGCCCGACGTCAAGCGACGCCAACTGAGTGAGCGTCCGACCAGGGGACGCGAGACGTGCCGAGGAGTCCTCGGTCGGTGTCACTCGATTCCAAAAAGGTATGGATAGAGCGGTTGACCGCCATGGTGGACTTCAACCGAGACTCCAGGTCGTTCTTCAGCGAGCCACTCAGAGATCTGTCGCGTCGTTCCGCTTGACGCACCGTCGCCCTCGATGACGGTGACGAGTTCATGGCTTGGGAGGATCAAGCGCTCGAGGAGTTTCTTCGCAGCCCCATCAAGCGAATCAGCTACCACCAAGATCCCTTCGTGGCTCAGTCCCATCCAGTCGCCTTCTCGCACTGGTCCCGCACCGGTTTCGGCGTCTCGAACCGCCTGGGTGATTTCGCCAGCGATCACCGAACTTGCGGTCTCTCTCATGGCGTCGAGGTTCTCTTGGATCTCGGCTGACGGGTCGTAACTCAGTAGGGCAGCAAAGCCTTCAACGATGCTGTTTGTGGGGACGACCATCACCGAGCACTCGGTCAGTTCATTAACCTGTTCAGCTACCGGGCGAATATTTTTGTTGTTCGGCAGAATCACGACATTTGCCGATCCTGTTGCCTCGACGGCGGTAACCAACTCGGCCGTCGACGGGTTCATTGATTGACCACCCTTGACCAGGTGCTTGGCTCCAAGGGAACGGAAGATTCGACCAACGCCGTCCCCGGTGACCACTGCGACAACCGAGGTCGTTGGTGCAGGACCACTCGGTCGAACCTCTCGCTCATCGATATCGACATTGTCTCTGACCCACCGCTCCTCGATGACTTGTTCATCGAGGTCGGTCACCCGAATCTCTCGAGGCTTTCCAATTTGAATAGCGGCTTCAATGGACGCCCCGATGTCGTTGGTGTGAATGTGACAGTTAAAGATTCCCGCTCCCCCCACCACGACAATGGAGTCGCCAATCCCCGCCCACACTTCTTTGAACGCGTCAATGGCCTCGTCGGGTGCTTCGAGGAGATACATGACTTCGTAACGCAGATCAGAAACGTCACCGTCGCCGTGACTCTCTTGAATAGAAATATTGACGTCCATGCTTTCAACATCTGGGGCAATCGGAAGAGCTCGATCCGACACCACAAAACAAAGCGCATCAAGAAGCAGGAGGTAGCCCGTCCCACCTGAGTCGACAACTCCCGCGTGTCGAAGTGCGGGAAGCAGGTCAGGAGTTTTTGCCAACGCGTCTTCTGCGGCGAGCCGAGCCGCCTCAGCAACACTCGCCACGTCGCCGCCTTCGTTGGCGGCACTCGTCGCTCCATCCCCCGCAGCTTTGGCGACAGTGAGAATTGTTCCTTCAACGGGTCGCACCACGGCTTGGCGAGCGAGAACATCGGCGTGAGCAAATGCTCCGGCCAACGTGGTGCCATCAATTTCCTCGCACGATTCAAATCGTTCCGAGATCCCCCGGAGAAGTTGCGACAAGATCACTCCGGAGTTTCCTCTCGCTCCCATGAGAGAGCCATGAGAGACGGCCTGACAAAGTGTCGCCATCTCCACGGGGTCGTCGAGAGCCTCAATCGCAGAGATGACCGACTCGATCGTCAACGCCATGTTGGTCCCGGTATCGCCATCAGGGACGGGATAGACGTTCAGTCGGTTCACCACATCTTGGTGGCTTCTCAAGACGTCTCGATAGGTGCTCAGGACCTGGCGGACGTCCATGGCCGACAGCGTCGAAGAAGGGCTCATGGCCAGCGATGCTAACCTGTAGCCCTGACGTGTACGAGGAGGACTCTTTGAGCCCCTCGGCCACAGGCTCTCAACCGGGGAGCCACTGTCCAGGAGGTCTGACCCAATATGGCTGCAGTGTGTGAACTTTGCGGAAAGAAGCCGTCGTTTGGCATGAATTTGAGCCACTCCCACCGACGAACCAAGCGACGGTGGGATCCAAACATCCAGCGGGTCCGAGCCCTTATCGATGGCTCACCAAAACGAGTCAACGTCTGCACCTCATGTCTGCGTGCCGGTCGGATCACCAAACCACCTCGCCGAGAGATCCCAACCGCGAAATAACACTCATACGTCGTGAACCCAGCCCATTGGGGAACTCGACTCGCCAAGAATAATTCGCTGCGTGTGCTCTGGCGTAATCATGCCGATGCTGATCGGTGGTTCAAGACCCTGGTCTTCGAACCCTGAGCGAAGTCCCTCAGGGTCGCTCGTTGTCATCACTAACGCAAAATCTTCTCCCCCGCCAAGCGCCTCATCAAGCGTGGCGCCAGAGCAAACGGGAACGCTGGTGAGTTCAAAGCCAACGTGAGAAGCATCGGCAAGCCGGTGCAGGTCGATACTGAGCCCATCTGAGACGTCGATCATGGCCGAGATCCCACACTCTCTCGCTGCCGCTCCCTGGGCGAGCAGCGGGACGGGTCGGAGATAGGCGTTGCGTAGCGTGCTTTCGATCTGTTCTTCGCCTCGCTGGAACGCAGCGAGACCCGCTGCTGATCCACCAAGGGGTCCGGTCACAAAGACCGTGTCTCCAGCGTGCGCTCCGCTGCGCGTCACGGCCGTGCCACGCGGCACGTGGCCGATCACGGCAATTGAGACCATCGTGGTGGCGGCCTCGCTGACGTCGCCGCCGACGACTGGACAGGAAAACGCAGCTGCGGACTCAACGACCCCTTCCATCAGCTCATCGATGCTGGCATGTTTGGCACAGGCCACCGAGGCGACCATTACCCAGGGGCTCCCGCCCATCGCCGCAATATCAGAGAGCGTCGAACTTGCGGCCCTCCAGCCCAGCTCTTGGGGGCTCATGAACTCAAAATTGCCGTGGACCCCCTCGACGGCAACGTCCGTACAAAAGAGGATTTCTGAGCCCTCAGGGGGCGTTCCTAGGACCGCAGCATCGTCTCCAAACCACTGTTGACCTTGGGGTTGGGCAAACGAAGCCGCCATGAGCATTCTTCCGATACGATCCAGAGTCGAATCTTCTCGACCGATCGGTCCCCCGTTGGGGGCGGGTTCCCGTGTTGGCGAGGCCACAGATAAGGCTTAGCATGAGTCGCTGTACCAGGGGAAGTCCCACCAGCGGTTCTCATAGGAGGACAACAGAACAATGGCATCTAGCAACAATGCAAAATTGAACGCATGGGTCGACTCGATCGCGGCCTTGACACAACCAGACGACATCTACTGGTGTGACGGCTCTGCGCAAGAGTACGACCGACTCTGTGAGCTCTTAGTAGCGAACGGGACCTTCACCAAACTTTCTGACGCCAAGCGACCAAATAGTTACTGGGCGCACTCTGACCCGGGTGACGTGGCACGAGTCGAAGACCGCACCTACATCTGTTCAACTGACGAAATCGACGCTGGTCCCACCAACAACTGGCGTGACCCCGCCGAGATGCGAGGACTGCTCGACGGTCTCTTCGCAGGGTGCATGAAGGGTCGCACGATGTACGTCGTCCCGTTCTCAATGGGCCCGCTGGGTTCTGAGATTGCCCACATTGGTGTGCAGCTCACCGATTCTCCCTACGTGGCAGTGTCCATGCGAATCATGACTCGCATGGGACAAGGTGCATTAGACGTCCTTGGCGACAGCGGCGAGTTCGTCCCCTGTCTCCACTCAGTGGGTCACCCACTTGCCGACGGCGAAGCCGACGTGGCGTGGCCCTGTAACGCAGAGAACAAGTACATCGTCCACTTCCCAGAAACTCGCGAGATCGTCTCATTTGGTTCTGGCTATGGAGGAAATGCTCTCTTGGGGAAGAAGTGCTTTGCTCTTCGCATCGCTTCAGTGATGGCCCGAGACGACGGCTGGTTAGCCGAGCACATGTTGATCTTGAAGCTGACCTCTCCTCTCGGAGAGACAAAGTACGTCGCCGCCGCATTCCCATCGGCGTGTGGCAAGACCAACCTGGCAATGTTGATCCCAACCTTGCCAGAGTGGAAGGTCGAAACCGTTGGCGATGACATCTGTTGGATGAAGTTCGGTGCAGATGGGCGTCTCTATGCCATCAACCCTGAAGCTGGGTTCTTTGGCGTAGCCCCAGGAACCTCGATGCACACCAACCCCAACGCCATCGTCACTGTTGGTGCCAACTCAATCTTTACGAACACCGCCATGACCAGCGACGGTGACGTCTGGTGGGAGGGCATGAGCGAAGAGGTTCCTGTCGGGATGACCGACTGGCAAGGGAACGCCTACGACCCGGCGTCAGAAAAGCCAGCTGCACACCCGAACGCTCGATTCACCGTTCCAGCTTCCCAAGACCCCGCCATTGCCTCCGAATGGGAAGACCCCGCTGGCGTGCCGATTTCGGCGATTCTCTTTGGTGGTCGTCGAGCCTCAGTGGTGCCGCTGGTCTTCCAAAGCAGAGACTGGGATCACGGCGTGTTCTTAGGATCGATCATGGCGTCAGAGACCACGGCTGCCCAGGCAGGCGCGGTTGGAAATCTTCGTCGAGACCCCTTCGCCATGTTGCCATTTTGTGGCTACAACATGGCTGACTACTTCCAACACTGGCTCGACGTCGGTGCAAGCAGTGATGAGTCGAAACTACCGAAGATCTTCTACGTCAACTGGTTCCGACGAGGCGACGACGGACGTTGGCTCTGGCCCGGGTATGGCGAGAACAGCCGCGTGCTCGAGTGGGTCTTCGAGCGGGTTGCCGGTCGAGGCGACGCGCTTGAGACCCCAATTGGTGCAGTGCCGACCATGGCCTCACTGAACACCGAGGGTCTTGATATGAGCGACGCTGATGTCGAAGAGCTTTTGCGAGTCGACAACGATGAATGGCGAAAAGAAGTGCCGCTCATTCGAGAACACTTTGCCACCTTTGGAGATCGACTCCCCGACAGCCTTCACGGTGCCGTGGACGATCTCGAACAGCGACTCTCCTAGCGACGACCACGTTCGCGACGCCGCTGGCGTTGGCGGCGAAGTCGAGACATCCGTCCAAAGATGTAAAACAATGCACCCCCGCCCGCAACGGCGGCCATCACGATGTCGCCTTGAACGAAGGTCAACGAAATCGCCACGGGAATGACCGCACCGATCACCCAGATCAGTTGTTGACGGGTTGCAAACTTGGCAAATGCTCTCCCCTGGGCCGCCACGGGGATATACCGCTGGGTCATCGCATCAAAAGAAGGCTGGCCAATCGCGCCCGCGATGCCAACGATTAACGCCAGCACGATTTGAATAGGTAGCCCTCCAAGATACGACGCTCCTATCGCTCCAAGGCAGACCAACAACAACGCGGTCATCAACATCTGTGGCTCTCTCATCCAACTACGAAGACGCGGGACGAGCGCCAAGCCAATCAACGCTCCAATGCCACTTCCCCCCAGGGCCAAGCCGTACCACCAGAGCGGGGCATGGCTCCGGCGCAGCCCAAAGGCCAATAAAAAGACGAGGAATCCAGCCAGGCCACGCAATAGCGAGTTCGCGGTGAGCCCGAGAAGAACTTCAGGGTGAGTGACGGGTTGAAGTCGAACCACGTCCGGATCCCCGTCATCCCATCCGCTCGACGCTCCTCTTCGATCGTCATCGACAGAGACATCGTCGTCATAGGCATAGCCCTCGTCGTCATAGTCGCCGTCTGACCTGCCCCGAGGAAGCCGAAGACGGAACCCCGCTATGGTGCCGCAGATAAAAACTGCCGCACAAAAGATCAGAACCGCAGAAGAGCCAATTGTTTTCAATAAAATAATTCCTGGAATCGAGATCACAAATCCAGCCAAGGTTCCAAGCAGTGTGAGTTGTGCATTCCACCCGGCCAGGCCATGTTGTGGCCGACCGTCAGGAGTCGATTCGGTGAGATACGCGTCGGCTTCTTCGTGTGAGGAGTACTCGTCACCCATCTCTTCTTCGGCGGTCGCAATTTCTGGGACGAGCGCTCCTCGTGTGACCATGTACAACTTTGAGAGCACCAGAATCAAGAAGGCTTCTGGGAAGAGGGCCAAGCTATGAATGTCTCTCGCCATCAACGGACACAGCAAGGCTCGACCCACCGCGGAGAAGACCACCATGGCCCGGCGAGTATTACGCGACCGGTCAATCAAAGGCCCCAGGAATGGCGAGACGATAGCGAAGGGGGCGATGGTCAAGAGGAGATACAACAACACTTTCGATTTCGCCTCTGTGGGAGAAATCGAGAAGAAGAGTGATCCCGCCAGCGAGATCGTCACCAGTGTGTCTCCGGCGATCATCAACACTTGGACGAGCGCCAAGCGACCAAAGGGTGTCGATTGATCAAAAAGGTCTTGGAGTGCTTCGCCTGCAAGGCTTCGCAGACGAACGATGCGAGCCCGTACGGCCATAGCACTCACTCTACGTTGTCACTCGCCTCAACCTTGGCTCATCATCAACATTCACCCTTTCTGATCCCTCCACGGGCTTCGATCGCTACGCTGTCTCACATGGAGATCGCCACCGGACTTGCGCCAGGCCTTGGAACTGGAATTGGCGTCAGCGCCATCGTCGTTATTGTGGTCCTGACCTTGGCTTTTGTTGTGGGGAAGATTCGTCATCGCTATCGCGACATCGACGTCTTTTGGCCCTTGGGTTTCGTCGCGGTGGCAGTCTCTGACTTCGTGATGTCATCGAGTGCGACGGGTTCTGACACAGTACAGCGGGTACTTCTTTTGGTGGTGGTTTCTCTGTGGGGAGTGCGACTTGCCGCTCACTTAGGGTGGCGCAGTCGAGGCGAAGAAGAGGATCCGCGCTATGTGGCACTCATGCGAGGAGCAAAGGGTCGAAACGAAACGCTCTATGCCATCGTGGTGATCTACGCCTTACAGGCGGCCTTAATGTTTTTTGTCTCACTTTCGATTACGGTCGGCATGTACGCCACTTCCCCGCTTCGACTCTTAGAAATAGTTGGCCTTGTTCTTTGGTTGGTGGGCTTCAGCTTTGAAGCCATTGGCGACTTTCAACTCTCTCGGTTTTTGGCGAAGCCAGCGAATAGAGGCCACGTCATGAATCAAGGATTGTGGTCATGGACTCGACACCCGAACTACTTCGGCGACGCCGCGCTCTGGTGGGGAATTTTCTTCATCGCGTCAGCTGGACTCTGGGGATTCGTCACGGTCTTGTCACCGCTCGTGATGAATCGCCTCTTAACCAGTGTCTCGGGTAAACCTCTTCTTGAAGGCAGGATGAAAAATACTCGAGAAGGCTACGCCGAGTATCTCGAGAAGACCTCACCCTTCTTCCCTCGTCCACCGAGAAAAACGTCCTAGCGGTTCTTTTTAGGGGGCAGTTTCAGCGTCGGCGACGATAAGTCGTGGCCCAGACGGCCAATCCAAGTAACGCCAGGTCCAGTTCGTCAGGACTCGGAAGCGGTTTCGGTACCCAACCAGATAAAAGAGGTGAAGCGCAAGCCACGCCAGCCATCCAAGAGTTCCGGTGATGACTGGGCCTCGCTTCATTTTGGCAACGGCAGCACGACGACCAATCGTCGCCATAACCCCTTTGTCTTTGTAGACGAAGGGCGTAGTTGCTCGGCCATTGAGTACGCTGAGAATCTGCTTCGCACAGTGTGTCCCCGATTGAATAGCGACCGGGGCGAGCTGCGGACAGACCGAGCCGCCGACATTCGTCAGCACTGCGGCAGCGTCGCCGATCGCCCAAATATTCTCTTGGCCCTCAACCGAGAGATCGTTCATGACACGAACTCTCCCCTGAGGTCCTGGTTCGTGTGGCAAGGCGTCAGCAGCCAGTGTGCCCCGAGCGCTCACACCCGCAGCCCAGATCACCCCATCAGCTTGAATCATCGAACCATCACTCAGCGTCACGCCGTCTGCGTGCACCTCTGTCACGGTCACGCCAAGACGAACGCCGATATTACGCTTCTCAAGGATCTTTTTGGCATAGCGACTCGCTGCTTTCGGAAATGCTGGAAGCACGCGATCTCCCTGGTCAACGACAAGAACCTGGGAATCTTCAAGACTGATATTGAGGCGATCTCGGCGGACGCAGATATCGAGCAGCTCCATGACCGAACCGGCGGTCTCCATCCCTGTTGGGCCAGCACCAACTACGACAAACGTCACACCTGGAGGAAATCTCTCTGGTTCTGCATCGTGTTCTTCTAACGTTAAGAGGAGATGATTTCTTAAGTGTCGAGCATCCGCAAGCGTGTAGAGCGGGAGTGAGTTAACGGCAGCGCCCGGAACATTAAAAAATTCTGCAGTAGCCCCCGAAGCGAGAACCAAATGGTCAAAGGGAATATGTGGTCCATTAGCAAGGACGACATCTCGATTATCAAGGTCAATGCTCTTGACTCGACCATGGCGAAACGAGATGTTGTCATCATTGCGAAAAATTGTTCGAATGGGATAGGCGACGTCAGCAGGCTCAAGACCAGCGGTGGCCACTTGATAGAGCAGAGGCTGAAACGTTTGAAAATTATGCTGGTCAACGATTGTCACGTGGGCCTCGGTCCCAGCTAACCCTCGGGCCACATTCATACCGGCGAATCCTCCGCCAACGATAACGACGTTCATCCCAGTTGGGCTTCCTTCAGCGAGAGTGTTCAGTGAAGCCATACCCCTAGTGTGCCAGTGAATGGCAACGTATCAAGCGAAAGAGACTTTTGTGACTACTCGGGGGGCTGGCGATCACTCAAAAGGTCAGATTTAAACGCAACAACACAGAAAAACACCACGGTATAGAACAGCACGACAAGAAGGATTAAGCCAAGGCTTGAATAGATAAAGAACGCCAATATTAGAAGGACGACATAGACAACGATTGAAAACTTTCCCTGCCATGTCAGCGGTTTAAAACCACCTGTCTCAGTCTTTCCAAACCAAAGTTCTTTCTTGTCCATCGCTCCCTCTCGACCAGTTCACTACTTCCTCCGTGGGGCCGGTGGGGATCGAACCCACGACCGAGGGATTATGAGTCCCCTGCTCTAACCGACTGAGCTACAGCCCCGTTGGCCTCTAAGGGTAGTCGTTGGTCATGATTCTCTCGTGGTCTCGACGAAACGTCACCGTAGCCATTCTCTGGCGGCTGCGTTTGGCTAGCCGCAGTCTCTTCCTTGACTCAAGCACTTTGGGCTGCTGAACGCACCGCAGCGATTACATCTTCATTTGAGGCCCCAGGTCCCAACACCGCAGAAATTCCAGCCTCCAATAACACTGGGATGTCGTTGGGCGGGACGATACCGCCAACGACAACTCCTGTGTCGAGCCCAGCTTCTCGAAGCGCGTCGACTACAGCGACCGCAAGGGTGAGATGAGCACCGTTATGCATTGAGACTCCGACGACATCAATATCTTCTTGAATGACCACCGCAGTGATCGATTCAGGTGACTGGCGAAGTCCTCCATAGACAACTTCGCAGCCCGCATCACGCAAGATCCTTGCCACAACTCGAAGCCCTCGGTCGTGTCCATCGAGTCCAACTTTTGCAACGTAGACACGAAGGGGCTGCGTCATCGTCACAGGATGACTCGCTCGAACCAGGTCCCAAAGACTGATTCAAGTGCACTCATTTGTTCCCCCACTGTCACATAGCGCTCAGATGCTTCAATCAGGGCGGGCATCAAATTGACGGTTGAGTCCGCGGCCTCTCTTTCAATGCGTTGCACACTCTCCCTCACCAACTCATCGTCTCGATCCTGTTTAACCCGAGCGAGGGAGTTGAGTTGTTGGCGCTCAACCTCTGGGTCGATGCTCAACGTTGGAGGGTATCGGTCATCATCCTCTACGTAGCCATTGACGCCCACTTGAATCCATTTCTTCGTCGCGATTTTTGATTGGAACTGATATGCGGCATCTGCGATCTCATTCGAGAACCAGCCATCTTCGATGCAGGCAATCGCCCCGTCGAGCATCGAGCCATTCCCTTGGTCCAAGAGGTGAGCGAAGATCTCTTCGGCTTGACGATCAAGTTCGTCCGTGAGCTCCTCGACGAACCATGATCCCCCGAGTGGATCAGCAACGTGGACGACACCAGTCTCTTCGGCAATGACTTGTTGCGTCCGCAGCGCCAATCGAGCAGCGTGTTCTGTCGGGAGGGCTAAGGCTTCATCAAAGGCGTCAGTATGGAGACTCTGTGTTCCCCCCAGCACGCCGGCGAGAGCTTCAATGGCAACTCGGACCAAGTTCACCTCGGGTTGCTGTGCGGTCAAAGAAACACCTGCAGTCTGCGTATGAAAGCGAAGCTGAAGAGAGCGAGGATGTTCTGCCCCATACCGCTCTTTCATCCACCGAGCCCAGATGCGACGAGCCGCACGGAACTTCGCTATTTCTTCGAAGAAGTCACTGTGCGCGTTAAAGAAGAAACTAAGACGTGGGGCAAATTCATCAACCTTGAGTCCCGCCTGGATCGCTGCCTCGACATACGCGAATCCATTCGCCAAGGTGAACGCCAACTCTTGAGCCGCCGTCGATCCAGCTTCTCGAATGTGATACCCAGAAATTGACACTGGGTGCCAACGGGGCAATTCTGCTGTCGAGAAACGAATCAGGTCGGTGACAAGGCGAACACTTGGCCGAGGAGGAAACACAAACTCTTTTTGCGCTTGATACTCCTTCAAGATGTCATTCTGAATTGTTCCAGAAAGTTGTGATCGCTCTACCCCAGTGAGATCACCAACCCCGATATACATCGCCATGACAACTGCTGCCGGAGAGTTAATCGTCATTGACGTGCTCACCGAGGCGAGATCAATTCCAGAGAACAGGGTTTCCATATCTGCTAACGAATCAACGGCAACTCCTGCTCTTCCAACTTCACCTTTGGCCAAGGCGTCATCTGAATCTCGCCCTAGCAAGGTTGGCATATCAAAGGCGGTTGAGAGTCCGTCTCCTCCAGAGCGCAACAGCTCTTTAAATCGAAGATTGGTGTCACGTGCGGATCCAAATCCTGCGAATTGGCGCATCGTCCAAAGTCGCGATCGATACATCGAAGCATGCGGACCGCGAGTGTAGGGATACTGCCCAGGGAACTCACCGTCATCTGGACCGTAGACGGGCTTGAGGGGAACCCCAGACATGGTTTCGAAGTTGGCGTCTCGTAACTCAGAGGCCTCGAAGCCCTCTCTCCAATCTTCTTTCCCGCCCATTGTCGAACTCTACAGCGATCTCACATTCTCAGGAGAGTAAGTAATTCCTCAGGGGTTCCCTCAAGCTGGCGGAGGAGAGCTCCTGACCCACGTGGACACAACGATCAAATACGAAACAATCGCCACCAGCATGGCCCACAAGAAGACGAGGATATCGATCCATGCTCCAACAGGGGGGACGCCAGGCATAGCGCCGCGAAGGGCTGGAAGTGCGAAGATTAACGCCGCACCCCAACCCAGGAGTGCAGGTTCGATACGTCGCCGACGGGATCCCACGGCAATTGCGACAGATGCTGCGTAGATCCCAATCAATACAAACATCGCTAATGCCAGGAGTGCGAAACCTTGCGATACAAACGGACGTTGGAGCTCGAAACCAACCGAGGCAATGTCGGGATGAGTTGTGTGTTCGGGATAGTTCACCGCAAGACTCCAACCAGCAAATCCAGATTCACCACTCAATTCGATGGGGACTGGAGTGAGCGTTGACGACGATCCGTTAAAGGCAGTCATCTCCAAATCCCCTGTGTAGTGATCGAAGGGGTACTCCGACCATTTGCCCGAGGCGAAAAGTCTGATTTCTTGTGCGGCGATCGGCTCTCCCTTAGGAAATTTCAAAGAACGCGCACCCGAGTACGAGTTGACATGAACCACGATATTTGAGGAGGGATTTCCGTTTTCATCCGCCCAAGATCCCGTCGGCTTAAAAAGCATCCGAACGGTGACTTGTTCAGTTGCTGGATCAATGCCAATTGGGATTGCAGTCACACTCACTGAGTCTGGGTGATCAATCGGTGCACCGGTGACGGCCACTCGGCCATCACTTTGTCCAAAGGCAAGAGCTCCGAGAACGTACACAATCGCGAAGACAACTGCGATAACTGCAACGATGAGGACAACCTTTTTCTTTTCCGTGGGGGCTTGGGTTTCAGACATTTTCAAAGTTAATCAGATGGGCAATCAAAATTCAACCATTTTCTGATTTTCCCAGGTCGCGAAGAAAACCTTCGCTTTTCATGGAGACATAACTTTATGGATCAGGGCCAAAGCCCAGTGTGTTTCCGAACAAGTTAGAGCCATCGCTTCTTTTTGAAAATTGCGTACATTGATAATGAGACGCCGACCATCATGAGAATTGAAATTCCAAACCCAAATCGGTTATGCATGAGTGGGATGTTGAGAAAGTTCATTCCATAAATACCAGCAACGAGCGAAGGTGCAAAAAGAATAGCTGCCCACCCAGAAATCTTCTTGACTTCTTGATTTTGGCTCAAGCCTTCTTCCGTTAGCTTCTGCATCTCTTCATTCTGTTTTTGCGTTGCCAGGGTGGACTGAACGACTAATGCATTCTGTAAGACCATCCGACATGAATCCACCTGCTCGATAATTCGAGTTGCGTGTGAGTCAATATCACGAAGTTCATATCGGAGCTCTGGATCAATATTGAATTTTTCATACCCAGCCTTGAGACCGTTGATGATTGAGCTCAATGGATGGGTGGCTCGCTGAAAATCAATGATCTCTCGAGAAAGATCGAAAATTCTTTTCGAGAGAGAGGCGTCTCCAGCAAAGAGTTGATTCTCAATCTCATCGATATCATTTTCTAGCCCTACTGCAACTGGTGCGTACTCATCAAGGACTTGACTGATAATTGCGTAGAGAATTCCCTCTGATCCGAGGATAATCTCCGCCGGATCGTGTTCGAGGTCTCGCCGCACGTGCGTAAGATCCGGCGCCTGTCCGTGGCGGATGGTGATGACAAACTTCGCTCCAGTGAAAACATGAAGTTCACTAAATTCCACTTCTTCCGTTTCATCCTTGTAGCGAGCACTCAAGAGGGTCGTAAAAAGTGTCGCACCGTAGCGTTTCAGCTTTGGACGGTGATGAATATCTAACGCATCTTCGATTGCATGGTCATGAATAGAAAATAGTCTCGCCACATGAAGAAGCTCTTCGGTTTTGGGCTCGTCCAACGAGACCCACACCAGAAAACCGTCATCGTCTTCCGCCAGGGAAAAGGACTCCTCGAGCGTCGCTGGCTCTTCAACAACTAAGCCATCTCGATAGACGACATTCCAAACGATTGTCATAGATTCCTCGTATCACGCCCAAAGCAAATCCCTGAGGTTTGTAGACCCTAACTACCCAACTTGACATTTATGTGTCGAATCAGTGACGTCTTGTTAATAGCCAACTGCTTTCGCCCAATCGGCATCAATAATAAAGGTGCCTTTGGCGGTGATGCTATTGATGACGACGGTGGCCGGCTGTCGATTCCCCGTTGATGCCTCAATCGTGACTGGACCTGTCCAACCGGTCCAACCATTGACGACATTGAGAACGGAAGTAATCGCTGATGCGCTAAAGCTCTTGGCCTTGCTCACGCCATACGCCCAGAAGTTCACCGAGTCATAGGTGTAGGGGCTCCACGAACCAGGAGCGGAGTGAAACGTAGATTGATACGTTGAAACGAACGATGAGGCGTGGGGGAAGTCTTGGGGGGCTGGGACGCCAACGACTGGACATGCTTGCGCTGCAGGGATCCCGGCGGCAGTGATGTAGGCCGAGTCGTAGGAGGCATAGTCGACCATGCACGACGCAGTAATTTTTCCGTCGTACATTTCCTTCGCGATCAAACCACCTTCTGGATAGTAGACAGCCGAATAGACCACCTGAGGATTGGTGGCTGCAACTTGGGTGACCACTGAGGTGTAACTACTCGCTCCGGGCGTGATCGGCTGATACGCCGTGACCTTGACTCCAGCCTTCTCAAGATCTGCTTTCAGAGAACTCGCGACCGTTACCGTGTAGTTCTGCGTTGAGTCATAGATGATCCCAACTGATTTCGCTTTGAGCCAACTTGTCAGCGCCGTGCTCGCTGCAGGTGCTATCTGAGACGTCATTGGCTGGAGGGTATAACCCATCGAGTCAGTTGCGTTGTCAGATGTCAATCGGATCGGGACGAGCCCCGCTTTGATATAGAGCGGAAGAGTCTTGACCCCTACAGACGAGTTGTAGGGACCAACGACACCGTCGAGTCCATTCGCAATCGCTTGATTCGCCGCCTTCACGCCAGTCGTCGCGTTCCCAGCATCGTCAATCGGAATAATCTCAACGTGTTTTCCCTGGATGCCTCCGTTGGCATTGAGTTCGTTTGCTGCCATTGTGGCTCCGTTGAGCATGCCCTTGCCGAGTTGACTCAGACTTCCTGTCAATGGAGCTTCAAGACCGATTTTCACGTTGCTCGATCCAGAAGATGAGCGAGTCAAGAGGACCACTGTTGGTATGGCAACGAGAAGAACAACAAGGATGACAATACCGATCGTCCATTTGCGCGTTGTCGTCATGAGGCTCCTCGTAGATCAGGGGTTGCGAAGAGAACGACTACGTTCTCAACTTCCTACTTTAGAGGATTGTTTCCCAAAGGAAAGACATATCCCAGCGTTGGCTTGCCCCATACTCTTCTGAGCGCGAGAGTCACCGGTTTGCAAAGGTGCGACTCGATGAATGACCGCCTACTATGACAAGCGTGGAATTCAAGAGCCTCTCGCTTCGCCCCATCTTTAGTGCAGCCGGATTTCAAAATACGACGTTCTTGATTATTGGCGTGGCACTGCTTGTCTTGGGTCTTGCCTTAGTTCTCTTCACCCGACGACGCCGGACCAAACGCGATGAGGCATTCTTCAGCGAGCTCCACGAAACCTCGCTCCACGATGAAGAACTTTTTGACGCACCTGAAGAATTTGTCGCTCCTCTCCTCAGTACTCCTCCGCCGACAAATCCACTCCCGGGAGATGCAATACAGCCAAGGACCTCTTCAGAGGCTGAATCTGCGCGAGAGAGAACCCCGCTGAGTGACGCCGAGCAAGTCATGGCAGATCTTGACAAACTGCTTGGAAATCCCACTGATTGAGGCGTTGCCTCACAGCACACAAAAAGAAAGCTCCGGGGGAGAGACTCGAACTCTCAACCACACGATTAACAGTCGCGTGCTCTGCCATTGAGCTACCCCGGAATAGAACCGCAACTCGCGACGTTAGCAGGCACATTCGACACCTCTCTAACGCTGAGCAGAGAGTCCTAGCCCTCTAGAAATCCACGCAATACCTCTGAACGATCGGGACGCCTCAGTTTGGCAATCGTCTTGATCTCTATCTGGCGAACACGCTCTCTCGTGATACCAAATGATTTCCCCACCTCTTCTAAGGTGCAGACTCTTCCGTCTTCAAGACCAAATCTCATAATGACGACGCTGCGTTCGCGTTCGTCAAGTTGCCCGAGAACGTCTCGAACCGCTTCGTCGAGAAGATGACGAGACGTCGTGGCTTCTGGGGATGCCGTTCCCTTGTCTTCAATGGTGTCAGACAGGACAAACTCACCGCTGTCCCCCATTGGCTGTTCAAGGGAAAGAGTGTCTTGGCTCAGTCGTAAGAAATCTTCTACTTTTGAAGGCTCTAGAGACAGCCGAACCGCAATCTCATCGGCTGAAACACTTCGTCCTAACTCTTGGGTCATCTGTCGTTGTGTCGCCACGACTCGATTCATCACCTCCACCATATGGACTGGAATTCGGATCGTTCGAGCCTGGTCAGCAATCGCTCGGGTAATGGCTTGTCGTATCCACCACGTGGCGTAGGTGGAAAGTTTGAATCCCTTGTCGGGATCAAACTTTTCAACTGCTCGCATTAATCCAAGATTGCCTTCTTGAATCACATCCAAAAAGGCGAGGCCTCGGTTGCGATACCGCTTCGCGATCGAAACCACTAATCGGAGATTCGCTTCAATCAGTTTCGCTCGTGCATCTTCTCCTTGACGGACGGCCTTCCTGAGTGTCCTGACGTGCCGAGCTGAAACCTCATCAACCAGTGGTCCACCACCAGCAACGGCCATCTCATGGCGGGCGAGGCGCGCTTTCGCGACTTCTCCGTCTCGGAGCAAGAGAGCGAGCGTGACTTCCATCTCCCCAGTGAGAAGTTGCACGTGACCAATTTCTGAGAGATAACTGCGTACTGGGTCCTCCGATGACGAGGTACTCGTCCCCTCAATCGTCCTTGATCGAGATGTGGCGACATTTCCCTTTGGTGTTTGTTCGTCATCGCTTTGCTGGTCGTCATCGTTATAGACGTAGCCAGATTGCTCAATTCGCTCAATCAGTTCAGCAATTAACTCAGGACTGAGTTCAACATGGTGGACTGCCTCAATAAGTGCTCCCTGGGTGATCTCACCGCCGCTTGGAACTGACGCTAAAAGTTGCCCAAGTTCAATGACAATGTCATCAGACAAAACAGATCCGGCCGTTGCTCTATCTCCACCGATGGCCGCTTCTGCGTCATGTTTCATTCTGTGCCCCCCGACTTGAGAGCCACGCTACCAACGTTGCTTCTGCTGCGCTCCCAGAATCTGGATCATCGAGTTCTTCGAGAGCGGCGTGGGCCAAGGCAACTTGGCGAGAGCCTTCTGCGACCTCTACTGATCCTTGTCGAAGGTCGGCCTGGAGATCGACCAGTGCTTTTCGCGCTGCACCTCGAAGCAACTGAGAGATCACGGGGGAAACTTGATCAATCTCAGACTCTGGGTCGATCATCGGCTCTTCTACCGCAACTCTCCGAAGCAGCGCAGAGGCTCGAGTCGAGGAAGACTCAATAGCTTCAGCGAGACTCGTCGACGACAAAAGGGCCTCGAAGGCACCACGCTGATCGCTGTCAAGAAAGAAAAAGGGCTCAAGTCGATTCACGACAAGCTCCGGATAGTGCACCGCGATGCGAAGCGCCTCTAAGCCTGGTCTATCGACGATCGCTGAGGCTGGCGCAACACTTTCGTCGTCGCCGTCTTGTGGCTCGTCTCTTGGAGGTGGCTCCTCGCTACGACGTCGACCCTTTGGCTCGGGCGCTGAGCGTTCACCCGCCACGTGGGCTTGGAGTCGCTCTCGAACGAGTTGTGGATCCAATCGGCATCGGTCAGCGATAGAGATCACGTACTGGTCACGGACTAAGGCATCCGGGTGCTCTGCGACCGCCGCAAGTGCCCCTTCGGCAGCCTTTGCCCTTCCTTCAGGGCTTTCAAGGTCAGCCAAACTGAGGGCACGATCAACGCGGAACTTCAAAAATGGCTTGGCGTCTTTCACGGCAGCTTTGAGCGCTTCGGGGTCTGAGCGCCCAAGTTCCGCTGGATCTGTCCCGGCGGGAAGTTCGCAGACCGCGACGTCGACTTCGTGTTTGGACTCCCATTCATAGACCCGTCCTGTGGCACTTTGCCCTGCCGCATCAGCGTCATAGGCCAAGATAATTTTCTTCGCAAAGTTGCGCATCAAACTAAAGTGCTCTTCACCGAGGGCGGTGCCACACGTTGCAACTGCTCGAGGCATGCCTGCCTGGAAGAACGCGATGACGTCGGTATAGCCCTCGCAGACAATAATCTCGCCTGACTCGATGATGTTCTTCTTAGCCCAGTTCAATCCATAGAGAGTTCGGCGTTTCGAATAGATAGCGGTCTCGGGAGAGTTCTTGTACTTAGGCTCGTGTCGCTCTGGCGGTGGACTCCCTGGAAGTGGCGGGAGGATTCTGCCTCCGATCGCAATGGCACGACTTGCCGGGTCGCAGATTGGAAACACCACACGCGCTCGCAAGAAATCTTGTTGGCGAGATGCTTTATTGACGAAGCCTAAGCCCGCACCTTCAAGAATTTTCTCGTTTACTTTCAAGTGCTGGGACAGAGCGTCCCACTCGTCAGGAGCCCATCCAAGGCGAAATGCCTTAATCAACTCGCCGTCATAGCCACGAGAGCGTAGATAACTTCTCGCTGCGCCTGCATCTGGATTCGTCAAGAGACGTTGGTGATAAAAATCAACCGCTTTTTCCATGGCGTCCAAGATCTGGGCTCGGTCTTTTCGGTCGGGACCATCAGCATCTTCATGCAAGGTAATCCCAGCTCGATCCGCCAAGAGGCGCACCGAGTCCACGAAGTCCATCCCCTGTACTTCTCGCACAAAGGAGATCGCGTCTCCAGATTTTTGACAACCAAAACAGTAGAAGAGCCCCTCTTCAGCATTCACTGAGAATGACGGCGTCTTCTCAGAGTGGAAGGGGCAGAGCCCACTCCAGCGTCGCCCTTGCTTCTTCAACGCCACGTGCTCGCCAATCAGCCCAACAATGTCGGTTGCTGCTCGAACTTGCGCTACTTCTTCCGCGGGGATCGCCACAGAGTGAACGGTACCGCGCAGGGCGAGGGGCCGTAGCGCCGAGGTGCTCTCCCGCTAGCGTCGACGAGCAGCAGGCCGTTTTGCTGGAGATTTTCGAGCTGGAGCCTTTTTCGCTGTCACTCGTTTGGCGACGGCCTTCTTCTGTGTGGTGGCCTTCTTCTGAGGAACCTGTGAGAGCACGGCCTGCGCTGCGGCAAGACGGGCCACAGGGACTCGGAATGGAGAACAGCTCACGTAGTCAATACCCGCAGCAAAGAACGTCGCAATTGATTCAGGGTCTCCCCCGTGTTCGCCGCAGACGCCAGTCTTGAGGCCCGGCTTCGTTGCCCGCCCCTTTTGGACACCCATGCGCACGAGCTCTCCAACTCCGTCAAAGTCCACGACTTCGAAGGGATTGCGTTTTAAGAGTCCCATCTCTAAGTAGGGGCCCATGATTCGTCCTTCAATGTCGTCTCGGCTGAAGCCGAAGGTCATCTGCGTCAGGTCGTTCGTTCCAAACGAGAAGAAGTCCGCGACTTCTGCGATCTGATCAGCAACAAGTGCAGCTCTCGGCGTTTCAATCATTGTGCCAATGACAACCTTGAGAGAGCCCTTCTTGGCCCCCTTCTTCGCTGCAGCCTTCTTCGCCACGTCGGCAATTGCCTCTTCGACCCAGCGACGAGCGAGGGCGAGTTCTTCTCGGGTCACCGTCAACGGGATCATGATTTCAACCACTGGGTGTCCACCCTTGTTCGCTAAATCATGCGCTGCTTCCATGAGAGCACGAACTTGCATCGCATAGAGTCCTGGCTTGACGACGCCAAGTCGCACGCCTCGAGTCCCAAGCATGGGGTTCGCTTCTTCCCAAGCTTTGGCGGCCTCAAAGAGTTTTGCTTCATTCGCCGTCAACCCTTTGGTGGCTTCCTTGATCGCTAAGTCATGCGTTGATGGCAAGAACTCGTGAAGGGGTGGGTCCAAGAGTCGAATCGTGACAGGAAGCGAGTCCATCGCTTTCAAGATCTCACGGAAGTCCTCGCGTTGAACTTTTCGAAGGGCTTCTAATGCTGCTTCTTCTTCTTTCGGGTCCGACGCCAAGATCATTCGTCGAACGACAGGGAGTCGGTCGTCGCCTAAGAACATGTGCTCTGTTCGGCACAGACCAATTCCCTCTGCGCCAAGCGAACGTGCATTCTTTGCATCTGCTCCAGTATCAGCGTTCGCTCGAACCTGGAGATGGCCCTTTCGGATCTGATCAGCCCAGGAAAGAATCGTTTCAAACTCCTTGGGTGGTTTGGCTGAGGCGAGCTCAACCTGGCCGACAACAACTGTTCCTGCAGAACCATCGAGTGAGAGCCAGTCGCCTTCTTTCACGGTGACGTCACCGACGGTGAACTTCTTGCCCGCAATGCGAACAGCTTCGGCTCCCACGACTGCTGGCTTGCCCCATCCACGTGCCACGACGGCTGCGTGACTGACCAAGCCGCCACGAGACGTCAAGATTCCTTCTGCGGCCAACATGCCAGTGACGTCTTCGGGGGACGTCTCTGAACGAACGAGGATGACGGCTTCGCCTCGCTCCGCAGCCTTGGCTGCATCATCAGCGGTGAAGTAGGCCTTCCCGACCGCAGCTCCCGGCGATGCACCGAGGCCTTTGGTGAGTGTCTTCAAGTGATGACTTTTGAACTGGGGGTGCAAGACCTGAGAGAGATGCTCTTCGGTGATTCGCTGAATCGCTTCGGCCTTGGTGAGTTTGATCGCAGGATCTTTGGTCATTTCGACCGCCATACGAAGGGCCCCTTGGCCAGTTCGCTTTCCAACTCGAGTTTGGAGCATCCAGAGTTTCCCCTGATCAATCGTGAACTCGGTGTCACACATGTCGCGGTAGTGGTGCTCTAGGCGAGCAAAAATCGCAATGAGGTCTGTGTGGACACCAGGGAACTTCTTCTTCAAAGCGCTCAGAGGCTCTGTGTTTCTAATTCCAGCGACGACGTCTTCACCTTGGGCGTTGACGAGGAAGTCACCATAGGGCTTGTTTTCTCCAGTCGAGGGGTCGCGCGTAAATCCAACGCCGGTTCCAGAGTTGTTATCCCGGTTTCCAAAAACCATCGCTTGAACGTTGACCGCGGTCCCAAGATCGTGAGGGATTCGCTCTCGGTCTCGGTAGGTAAACGCCCGCTCACCGTTCCAGCTTCGAAAGACCGCTTCAATCGCTCCTCGCAGTTGTGCGCCGGGGTCTTGAGGGAATGGTTTTCCCGTGTGCTTTTTGACCAGTGCTTTGTAGTCTGCAACGACCTCTTTAAGGATCTCAACTGGGACATTGGCATCAGAAGTTGTTCGTGCTTGCTCTTTTGCCTTATCAAATCGGTCATCGAATGGTTCTGCTGGAAGGTCGAGAACGATTCGACCGTACATGGCGACAAAGCGACGATAGGAGTCATAGGCAAAGCGCTCATCTCGCGTTTGCGCTGCCAAACCTTCAACTGACTTGTCATTCAAACCAAGGTTCAACACCGTATCCATCATCCCCGGCATCGAGAACTTGGCTCCAGAGCGAACAGAGACCAACAGTGGATCCTTGGCATCGCCAAGGCGTTTCCTCATGGAGTGTTCTAAGCGCGTGCGCGCTTTGGCGATCTCTGTGTCAAGGGATTTTGGCCAGCCACCCGTCATGTACGCCCGGCACGCGTCCGTAGAAATAGTGAACCCTGGCGGGACCGGCAGTTTCAGCACGGACGTCATCTCGGCCAGGTTTGCGCCTTTGCCCCCTAAGAGGTCTTTGAACTCCATGGGAGGTCGAGCATGAGTGTGTGAAAAATCGTAGATATAAGCCATGAACTCTCTTCTTCTGGACAGTCGGGGGACGAAGACTCAATCCTAGTGAGTCTGAGCCGCTTCTCCCAATTATTGGCTCTGTACGGACCCTTCGGCCGAGTTGTTATCCTCACTGAGATGCCCAGTTCTCTTGCCGTAGACGCCCGAGGCCTCACCAAGGTCTTTTCAAAAGGAGCGGTTCGAGCCCTCGATGGCTTTGACATTGAAGTCCCCATTGGCCAAGTCGTTGGACTCTTAGGCCCCAACGGATCGGGGAAAACTACAGCTGTCAGAATCCTTTCGACGATTCTCCAACCCGATGCTGGCTCTGCGGCCATTATGGGATTCGACGTTCAAAAGCAAGCGTCGTCAGTGCGACGCGTCATCGGTTTAGCGGGCCAGTACGCCACCGTTGACGAGAACCTCACGGGAACTGAGAACCTGGACATGGTCGGCCACCTCTGCCACTTGGCCCGCGGAACCGTCAAGCCTCGAGCACTCGAGCTCTTAGAACAGTTCGGGCTTTCAGATGCAGCGGATCGACCGGTGAGCACGTATTCCGGTGGAATGCGCCGTCGTCTCGACTTGGCCGCCGCGTTAGTAGCTCGACCTCCGCTTTTATTTCTTGACGAGCCCACCACTGGCCTCGACCCCCAGAGCCGACTCGGTCTCTGGGACGTCATCGAAGCTCTGGTGAAAGGTGGCACCACGGTGTTGTTAACGACACAGTACTTAGAAGAAGCAGACCGGCTGGCGAATCGAGTCGTCGTCATTGACTCAGGGAAAGTGATCGCCAATGGCACCCCGGCCGAATTGAAGCGCGACCTCGGCGCAACGGTCTTGGAACTCACCTTGGCTGACGACGCGTCGGCCACCACGGCGTCAGAAATGTTGAAGGATCTCTCGACCAAGGTCACACACGTTGACGGGAATCTCTTAGAGCTCACCGTTGAAAAAGGCCCGGCGGTTGCCGCTGAGGCACTCCGCCGCCTTGACGCAGCCGACATGCCTCTGCTGGGGCTTTCACTTCACGAGCCGAGTCTCGACGATGTCTTCTTGGCCCTCACCGGACAGAAGACCGAAGTCGACACTGAAGCTCTTACCGCATCGACTGGACGCAAAGGCCGCAAAGCCAAGGAGACCTCGTGACCGAACTCACCATTACCCCCGCCCCCTCGCTGGCCGGATCGAGTCGCCATGCCCTTTCAGATACGTGGACGGTGACCAAGCGCAACTTGATCCGAACTCGTCGCGTCCCAGAAGCAATCTTCTTTTCCAGTCTTCAACCCATTATGTTCGTCCTTCTCTTCCGCTACGTCTTTGGTGGCGCAATTCCAGTTGCAGGCACTACCTACGTCAACTACCTGATGCCAGGAATTTTCGTCCAGACGATGTGCTTTGGAGCGATTCAAACCTCGATTGGACTCGCCGAAGACCTTCACAGTGGACTTCTTGAGCGCTTCCGCGCATTGCCGATGAGCCGCTCTGCTGTTCTTGGTGGACGAACAACTGCCGACGTGTTCAGAAACGTCTTTGTCATTCTTCTGATGACGATCGTTGGAATCCTGGTCGGTTTTCGCCCTGAAGGCACGATCTTCACCTACCTGGCTGCATGCGGAATCATGTTGCTGTTTTCCTACTCTCTGATGTGGGGATTCGCCTACATCGGACTCGCTGCACCGAATGCCGAAGTTGCTCAGTTGATGTCGTTTCCCCTTCTCTTCCCGCTGACCTTCGCCTCGACGGCCTTTGTGCCACTCTCGAGCATGCCTGGTTGGCTGCAAGGCTTCGCTGCCAATCAGCCCGTCTCTGTGGTTGTCGATGCGGTGCGCTCTCTCATGATCGGTGGGACCTACTACTCGCCGTCATCAATCTGGAAAGCGATCGCTTGGAGCGTTGGGTTATTCCTCGTCTTGGCGCCACTTGCGGTGCGCAAGTACCGAAAGGCTTAACTAGTTCGTTGGCGTTGTTCGGCTGATCAAGTTTGCGACGAGCTCTGTGATGGGGATTCGAACTTGCTCGGTGGTGTCTCTGTCTCGAACCGTGACGGCCTTGTCCTCGAGCGAGTCAAAGTCAACAGTGACGCACCACGGAGTTCCCACTTCGTCTTGTCGGCGATAACGGCGTCCAATTGACTGGGTGACGTCGTAGTCACACTGAAAATGAGGCTGCAACATTCCAAGGATCTCTCTCGCCAATGGCTCGAGTTCCGCTTTCTTTGAAAGTGGCAGCACCGCAACCTGGGTGGGTGCGAGTCTCCAGTCAAGGCGAAGAATTGTTCTCGTCTCCCCGCCAACTTCATCTTCGTCGTAGGCGGCCAAGAGAAAGGCCATCATTGCTCGCGTCGCCCCTGCTGCTGGCTCAATGACGTAGGGGGTGTAGCGCTCGTTCGCCGCTTGGTCGAAATACTCCAGTGGTGTGCCTGAAGCGGCGGAGTGCGCTTTGAGGTCGAAGTCAGTGCGGTTCGCGACGCCTTCGAGCTCTCCCCACCCCCACGGGAAGAGGAACTCGATGTCGGTGGTGCCCGCAGAGTAGTGACTGAGTTCTTCTTTGTCGTGGGGGCGAAGTTTGAGCATTTCTTTTGGAATGCCGAGGTCCAAGTACCAGTTGTATCGCTCTTCTACCCAGTAGTCGAACCACGTGGTTGCCTCAGCGGGAGGAACGAAGAACTCCATCTCCATCTGTTCAAACTCTCTTGTTCGAAAGACAAAGTTCTGAGGAGTGATCTCATTTCGAAACGACTTTCCAACTTGGGCAATTCCAAAAGGAGGTTTCTTCCTTGTGGTGGTCAAGATGTTCATAAAGTTTGTAAACATCCCCTGGGCGGTCTCGGGCCGTAAGTACGCCACCGAACCCTCATCTTCCACAGGGCCGGCGTGTGTCTTGAACATCAACTGAAAATCACGAGCTTCGGTTAAGTCTTTTGAGCCACAATTTGGACAGGTGTCGCCGATTAAGTCTGAACGGTGTCGCTCGTTACATTTCCGGCAGTCAACCATGGGGTCCGAGAACGTTGACAGGTGACCACTGGCCGCCCAAATAGCAGGGGGTGACAAGATGGCGGCGTCTAGACCCACGACGTCATCGCGGTACTGGACCATGGAACGCCACCACGCATTTTTTACATTTCGCAGCAACAAGACGCCCAGAGGGCCGTAGTCGTAGGTCGAACGAAACCCTCCGTAGATCTCCGCCGACTGAAAGACAAAGCCTCGGCGTTTTGCGAGATTCACGACTTTCTCCATTAATCCAGAATCTGGTAATCCAGAATCTGGTGCCGCTTCATCAGGGGTGCCCATAGGAGTCCTAAGTTAGTTGGCGAGAGAGGTCCAGTGAGAACTCCTCGCTCTGCTTACTCAAGAGCCGAGTGACTTGATTCGCCATGAGTCGTCCCCGTTGCGTCAACACCACACGACCCTCTCGCTTAACAACGAAGCCGTGAAGAGCATCTGGGTTGAATCCCTTCGGCGTTTGAACGCCTTTTCGAGTCCGAATTTGAAGGGCCAACGCTTCAAAGTCCTGAGTTGCAATGCTCAACTGCTCGTCACCGCCTAGGGGACGCACTCCAGATTCGACTCCTTTGAGATACGTGTCCAAGTTGGCCACATTCCACGAGCGATACCCATTGTGATGACTATGAGCTCCCGCTCCAAGGCCCACATAGTTGCCTTGGTCCCAGTAGAGCTGATTGTGTCGCGATTCGTGTCCGGGTTTCGACCAGTTTGAAACTTCGTACCACTCGTACCCACGCTCTTCGAGGGCGGTATCGACTATTTCGTAGCGTCGAGCCAGCGTGTCATCATCTGGATGACGCGCAGGGTCTCGACTCAGCGGTGTTCCTTTTTCCACGCTTAAGAGATAACAACTCAGGTGAGGAGGAGCACTCTCGTGATCGAGAACATCTTCTAGCGTTGCCTGCAAATCTGCATCACGTTCACTCGTGGCCCCTGCGATCAGATCCATTGACCACGTCGCGACCCCAGAGTCCGCCACGATGTCGGCAATTTCCTTGACGCTTCCACCACAATGTTGTCGGCCAAGGTCTTTCAACACGTGCTCTTGAGTCGACTGAACCCCTACGCTGAAGCGTGTCACGCCAGCGTCCACCAGGCTGCCAAGTCGCTCGGCTGTCGCGTCTTCTGGGTTTACCTCAACGCTGACTTCACAATATGAGGTTTTTTTGATCTCGGCGAGAATCTTTCCCAAGAGCGTCGGGTCTATTCGAGAAGGGGTCCCACCTCCAACATAAATTGAGGTGGCTGACTTTTCCTGAAGCTCAGCGTTGATCTCGATTTCTCGGAGAACACCATCGACATAGCGCTCATGGAGATCATCAACGCCGACATAGGTCACAAACGCGCAGTAGTCACAGCGAGACGCGCAAAAAGGAATATGGATATAGACCCCAAGGTCATCTGTCATGTGGTTGTTGCGCGATACGCATCTCTGGCCGCTGCGTAGCGCCGAAGTGCTTCTTCGCGCTCTGCTTTGAGGTCAACAAGTGGCGCGGGGTAACTCGATTGGTGGAGGAGTCCCACCCCTCCCCCGGGTTGAAGGACGTCGGGTGCGGGGATTCCAGCAAGTTCTTCGACGTAGCGATGGATATAGGCGCCGTTTGGATCAAAGCGTTGCGCTTGAGCGACGGGATTGAAGATCCTGTGGAAGGGAGCGGCGTCAGTCCCCGTCCCAGCCGTCCACTGCCACCCTTGTTGGTTCGATGCAAGGTCCCCGTCCACGAGGCGCCACATGAACCATCGCGCTCCCCATCGCCAGTCGAGATGAAGGTGCTTGATCAAAAAACTCGCACTTACCATTCGGGCTCGATTGTGCATTGTCCCCTCCTTCAGGAGTTGACGCATCGCGGCGTCGACGAGTGGGATTCCCGTCTCGCCTCGAGCCCAGCACCGAAATCGTTCTTCGGCCCGCTCCCCGCCGTCCCACTCAAGGCCCGCCATCTGAGGTTGGAGCGCGTCTCGAACCGAATGTGGTGCCGTGAAGAGGACGTCGGCGTAGAACTCTCGCCAGCAGATCTCCGAGCGAAAGGTGGCTCGCCCACCTCCAGCTCCTTGCGACGCGGCCAGGACGGTTCGTGGATGAATACAGCCAAAGCGAAGATAGGGCCCAAGGCCTGACGTTCCGTTGCGCTCCAAGATGTCTCGGCCTTCGCCGTAGTCATCGACTCGATCATCAATGAACTCCTCGAGTATGGCCAGCGCTGCGTTCTCGCCTGGTTGGGGAAGCGTTGCAGGTGGACCATCTGGAAGATCACCAAAGAGTAGGGGTCGCCGAGTGCCTCCGAGTCGACGCATCACTTCGTATTCGGTGTCACTTGGCGCTTCGAGCCACTTCACGTCTGGCACCCCAAGCACCACATGTGGACCGCGAACTTCCCACCGTCGGCGATACGCTGAAAACACTTTGAGCGGGAGATCTTTTTCCGAACGAACGGTGCCAGGCTCTACGGCATAAGGCGACGACATTGAGATCAGTTCAGCGCCTTGATCTTGAAGAGCGCTCGCCACTCTGGCGTCTCGAGCGAGTCCTTCTGGGGCAAAATCACCGGTCACGAGCACTGAACGTGCCCCAATCTCTTTGGCGAGTGCTGGCACCACGGTCGCTGGATCTCCACTACGCAGGGTCAACGGCACTCCCATGGATTCAGAGAGCGCCTCCAAGCAGCCAATCAAAAACTCCACCCGCGTTGGCCCCGACGGTCCTAAAAATGTCTCGTCTACGACGAAGAGCGGCACCACACCCTCTCCTCCACTTCGCCGAATCGCTTCATGGAGTGCTGGGTGGTCACCCAGTCGGAGATCCCGACGAAACCAGAGAATGCTTGGCGCCACGGCGACTAGATCCCTGCCGCGGAGCGAACCGCTTTGAGTCGTCGGTCAAGATGAACTTCCATGACTTCAGTTGCTAAGGCTTCTAACTCTTCCGCACCTTGTGGAGGTGCTCCTGCTAATACCCCTCCTAAGTCGCCTCCCACAATCCTGCGCAGCAGAAGCAATGCATCAGGAGAAATGGAGCGACCTCGCCGACACGATCGACAAAGCACACCTCCCTCCAAAAGATCGAAGGCGACGATATCTAAACTGTCTTCCCCGCAGCTCGCACAGACATCGACAATGGGGCCAGCTCCTTCGAGTTCGAGCATCCGGAAAAAAAATGACGGGGCCACCAGAGTCGGGTATCGTGTTGGATCATCAAGGACTCGAAGCGCTCGGGTCAATGTCTCGAGGACCCGGACATCTGGTTGACCTTCTTGCGTGACTTGATCGATGACTTCAAGCATCGAAAGGCCCGCTGACATTCGTGTGAGATCCTCTCGGACATTCCAGTAGCGCTCAATGACTTCGACCTGATTCACGATGTCAAGGTCACTTCGACCACGCCAAAGCATCAACGAAACATTGGTTAAGGGCTCAAGACGCGATCCGAACTTCGACCCAGTTTTTCGGACCCCTTTGGCTACGGCTCGGACTTTCCCGTGTTCTTTGGTCAGCGCCACAATGATCCGGTCAGCTTCACCGAGACGATAGGTGCGAATAATCACTCCCTCGTCGCGAAACTGGCTCATGGTGCGTCCTTCACTTCGGGCTCGGTCGCCTCCCGATCTGGTTGATTGAACTCTTGGGGTTTGCGTTCAATCCCGAGATACGAGTTCAACCAGTTTCCTGCTCCTACCAGGACGGTAATCGCGACGATGGCAAGGAGCACGTTTCGAATCTGCGAATTCTGTGCAAATGAGGCCACGATGGCGAAGATCACGACGAGTGATCCAAGAACGATGCCGATTTTGGTGTACTTCATGTTTCGAGTCCACCGTAGCGACGTTCTCGACGTTGGAATTCCAATACTGCTTCATAGAGATGCTCACGGCGGAAGTCGGGCCAGAGGACCTCGGGGAAGACCAGCTCCGAATAGGCCATTTCCCATAAGAGATAGTTCGAGATTCGATGTTCACCAGACGTCCGAACTACCAAATCTGGATCGGGCATATCTGGGTGATAGAGATGCTTTCGAAGTGCTTTTTCCGTCACATTTTTCTCCGCGACCCCTTCGGCCACCATTGCTTTCACTGCGTCAATAATTTCAGCCCTGCCGCCGTAGTTGAAGGCCATCGTCAGTGTGAGCCGACGGTTCTTCTTCGTCAACTCTGCCGACTCGTCCATCTGCTTCAGCACTCTTCGAGGCACTCGCCAATCGCGGCGGCCAGAAAAACGAATACGAACTCCTTTTTCATTGAGTTCATCTCGCCGACGCATGAGAAGTGACTCATTGAATCCCATGAGATAGCGAACTTCGTCGGCAGGCCGCCTCCAGTTCTCGGTCGAGAAGGCATACATGGTGAGCCACTTGACCCCAAGGGCCAATGCGCCATCGACCGCATCGACAAGGGCAATCTCTCCAGCTGCGTGCCCTTCCGTTCGAGGAAGGCCTCGTTGATTGGCCCAGCGACCATTTCCATCCATCACACACGCCACATGGGTCGGAATTCGGCTTCGATCAAGCTCGACCGGGATCTCTGCAACCTTGCCAGGGTCCTGATCTGGCGGTGGTGGTGGCGTTTCAGGCACCTTCTGAACCTACCCGGAAGAAGTGACGGTGGCGCTCCATAGGGACGTAGTCCCACTACGGTGCTTAAAAATGCCTGATGACACGCCTCTGAGCCAAGAAGAGATTGAGTCCCTCGGCCCCGTGGGCGTGGCGCTGCGACGGGTGACTCGTTCACTGCCAGATGGCGGAGAGGAGCGACCCGGCCAGATCACGATGGCCCAGGCCGTTGAGGAGGCGTTCGTCGAGTCTCGTCACCTTCTTGTCCAAGCGGGAACTGGAACGGGGAAGTCGCTGGCCTACCTCGTCCCCGCGGCGCAACTCGGAAGGCCAGTCATCGTCGCCACTGCCACCAAAGCCCTCCAAGAACAACTCGCCAGCCGAGATCTTCCACTCGTCGCCACCACCTTGGGCGACATTCGTGTGGCGGTTCTGAAGGGTCGAGCAAACTATGTCTGTCGACAAAAAATTAGCGAATTGGAAGAGCGTGGCTTCCAGTCAGCCTTAGAAGACGAAGAAGATAGCAACGCCCCAGGTGCACAACGACTCGTTGGACAGATCCAGCAACTCATGAACTGGGAGAAGACCTCCGCCACGGGTGATCGCTCTGAACTTGGTGAAGACGTTTCTGATCGAGCGTGGTCGATGGTTTCAACTGGCCCTCGAGAATGCCCTGGCGCCTTTAACTGCCCCCAAGGTTCTCGATGCTTCGCTGAGTTTGCCCGAGCGAATGCGGCATCGGCGAACATCGTGGTCATCAATCTTCATCTCCTTGGAGCGCACCTCGCTAGTGGCGGAACCTTGCTTCCAGAACACGACGCCATTGTCATCGACGAGGTCCATGAACTCGAAGGTGTGATGACCCAATCTCTGGGAGTTGAAATCACTCCGGGACGCTTGCGATCCCTCGGGGGCCTCGCCCGGCCCTATCTCACCGGAACGGGGCTCGACGCCGCAAGCTCGCTGGTCCAAATCGGCGATGGTCTGGCCTCACTCTTGGGCGAGATCAGCGAATCAAGTGCAATTGAGCTCAACGACCACGTCGACCTTGGCGTCACACTTCGCCAAGCAGACGAAGCGACGCGCAGAATTCTCTCGGGGTTGCGCGGCACACAGGAAAATCCTGAACCATCATCAGCCCGAGCTCTTTCTGCTGCCACTCGTCTGTTAGAAGAACTTGAAAGGCTTCGATCTCCCGGCGACGATGACGTGCTCTTTGTTGAGGGAAGAGGAAATTCTCGGGCCCTCACGCTTTCTCCGATTGATGTAGGCCCCGCATTAGTCTCGGGCCTCTTTGAGCAAGCAACCGTGGTGATGACAAGTGCGACCGTCCCTCAAAAACTTTCTCAACGCCTCGGGCTCCTCGAAGGAGATGTTGACCAGATTGATGTGGGGTCACCATTTGATTTTCCAAACCAAAGCATGCTCTACGTGGCCAAAGCCATTGGAGATCGCCGGGCCGATGATGCAGAAGAGCGGATTGCCGACGAGATCAGTCTCTTGATCAATGCTGCAGGTGGGCGCACCCTGGCGCTCTTCACCTCTCGACGAGCACTTGAAAAGGTCTCTGATCTTGTAGCGAACCAGGTTGACCACCCCATTCTCGTTCAGGGTTCAGCAGGGAATCGAGCACTTATCGAGCGCTTTCGAGAAGAAGAAGATGCCTGTCTCTTTGCCACAATGGGACTCTGGCAAGGCCTTGACGTCCCTGGCCGAAGCTTGTCGCTTGTCGTGATTGATCGGCTTCCCTTTGGCCGACCTGATGACCCACTCTTAGAAGCTCGACGGGCTCGTGCGGGATCCCAAGCGTTTTCACTCGTCGATCTCCCACGTGCGGCAACGCTTCTGGCTCAAGGTGCGGGTCGACTCATTCGAACAGATACTGATCGCGGGGTGGTCGCGGTTATGGATGATCGCTTAGCCACGGCGAACTACCGATCGACATTGTTGGCATCGCTGCCACCAATGAAGCGGAGCATAGAGAGAGTTGACGTCATTGCGTTTCTCCACGACATTGTCCCAAACTAGGGCGACCAACGTCGTTTCAGCTTGAAGTTCAGGTACGTCGAGGACGCTGGACTAAGAGTCCAATGACGAAGAGGATGATCCCCGCAATCACAATAAAGATATTGAAGTGGCGACCAAAGAGTCCGACGCCAGCGAGGAAGACTACGGCGGCGATTCCTGCGATAAATGCGGCAAGGTAGCCACGACTTCGAGTGCTGTCCATCAATCTCTCCACTTCTTCATGTGCTTGCGTTAAATCAAACGCTATCTCTCACCAGACCGCCATAGCGGGATACGTTATTTCCGAGCGTTTAAAACTCCTCAACTCGGAGGTGGAGTAGGTTCAGGAACTTCTAGCCACAAACTGTGTAGGAGTTTTGGAATTCATCTTGGAGAACACGAGCATTTTCATAGCGCGTGTCACACACAAGCTCCTCATCTAACACTCTCGATTCGTAGCGCCAACCCTCTGGCATCGCCAGTCGATCACCGAGGCTGAGCAAGGCCGCTTCATCCATGGTCGGGTCAACAAACTTTGAGAGCGCCTGCATGACGTACCGAACACCGTCTGGATTAATCAATTCGTAGATCCTGCGTCCTTTGGCCCAGGTGAAGATGGTCTGGCGATCAACAGAACTTTCGGCATACCCTCCACCCTGAAGACTTTCGAGTGGGAACGTTACCGTTGCAATGTGGCGCATCTCGAGTCCTTGGAAATTCTCAAGAACCATTTCAGGGGCTCCACCGTCTTTCCCGAGCGTGTCAATTACCCAGTTCCGAGGTCCATTACGGATCGCAACCGTTGCCCCTCGCTCTTGAGCGAGAAGATCTGTATCAACGGCGTCCCACAAATCTTGGGGGCAGTCGTTGATGAATTGGGTTCCCCACACTTCTGCGGTGAGCGACGTATCGCTCAACGTAGCGAAGAGGAATTCGCCGTAGCGGACCATGAACATCTCTTCCATCAGAACCCCTGGAGTGCTCATCGTCATTTTCCTCTTTTCTTTTGGATAGCCCCACTATAGGGAGATTCCATCCTCAATTCTTTTTCCGTCGAGAAAAATATCGAGCTGAGAGAATGAACGGGACATAGGTAATCGCTCCGAATAGCAGCCCGTAGCCAAATGAAGACCACGTCCAACTCGAGCGCACCAACATTTCAGCAAGGGCAAGCGCAAGGGTCCAGAGAAGAAAACCAAGAAAATATCGAGCGAAAACGAGCAGTTTTATCATTGCCCGAATGTAGCCGATGTGGATCTTTTAGATCCCAAATCGATCAAGAACTTCGGGGCGACTTTGCCAGTGTTTTTCCACCCTGACGTAGAGATCGATGTGCGTCCCCGGGGGAAGCTGGGCTCGAACGGCTGTCCCAACTTCTTTGAGAACCTCTCCACCCTTTCCGATCACGATCGCCTTTTGCGAATCTCTCTCCACCAAGATTTCAACACGAATCCATTTGTTTTCCCACTCAGTGACCTGACAGTGAATCGCGTGAGGAAGTTCATCACGGGTTCGAGCCAAAAGCTGTTCTCTGACTAATTCAGCAACGTGTGAGGCATCCCCCTGGTCGCTCACCATGTCATCTGGGTAGTAGGAGGGTCCCTCCTCAAGATGGCTAATCACCGCAGTGACCAGTTCGTCGACGCCTTTCCCCTTTTTTGCCGATACAGGAAAGAACTCGATGTCACGCGCTATTTCTTGAGCCCTCTCTCCGAGGTCACTGGCGATGTCGTCAACCGCTTTGACGGCCGCTAGGAGTTGTGCAGCAGTCTTTGAAGCCCCGGCCGCATCAGTCTTATTCACCGCGACCATCATCGTCGGCCCACCCCTGAGCGTCACTTCTAATGAGCGACGCAAGACCAATCGATCCCCAGGACCAATTGCATTGTTGGCCTCAATTAGAGCGATGATGACGTCAACGTCATCAAATGCATTCATGGCTTGTTCATTGAGCCGTTTTCCCAACTGCGTCTTTGGTCGATGGAGCCCAGGCGTGTCGACGAAAACAACTTGCGCATCTCGCCGAGTTAGCACGCCTCGAATCTGATGGCGAGTGGTGTTGGGTCGCGAAGAGGTGATCGTCACCTTCTCACCCACAATCCAGTTGACAAGCGTTGATTTTCCTACATTTGGTCGACCCACAATGGTCGCGAATCCCGACCTCATTCCTCACCACCGTCTTGTGAGCGTGGCGTGAGCCGATGAATTCTGACTCGGTCAATTCTGCGGCCATCGATTCGGTCCGCACTCACAGCGAACCCATCGATTTCTGCACCCTCGCCCATGTCTGGGACGCCACCCACGACGTCAAGAAGCAGGCCACTGATGGTGTCCCAACTTCCCTTCGGAAGGTCTGCCCCTAAAAGATCGTCAACTTCGTCGATCGTCATACGTCCCGCAACAAGAAAGGTGTCGTCATCGATTATTTCAACCATTGCCTCTTCAACATCGAACTCGTCAACAATTTCTCCAACGAGTTCTTCGAGGACGTCTTCAAGAGTGACGACGCCAGCAGTTCCCCCATACTCATCAACAACGATGGCTTGGTGAAACTTTGACTCCTGCATCTCTTTCAACATCGCGGAGAGTTTCTTCGTCTCAGGGGCAAAGTGAGCATCTCGGACATGGCCCCCGACTGGCTCTTCGCCTTTGCCTTCACGCTCAAGGCGCACAAGATCCTTAATGAAGGCGATTCCAGTGATGTCATCGACTGATTCTCCATAGATCGGCACTCTCGAAAATCCAGCGTTGAGCGCATCAGCAAGGGCGGTCGAGACCGTGATGGCGTTTTCAAAAGAGATCACGTCAGGGCGCGGCACCATTACTTCTCGAACAATGGTGTCGCCGAAATCAATCACTGAGTGAATGAACTCTCGCCCATGTTGTTCGATCACAGAGTCATCGTGGGCAACGTCAGCCATGGCGAGCAACTCTGACTCGGTGACCAATGCCACGTGGTTCTTTTCTCCTCGCCTCCCCAAAACAAGGTCCGCAAGACCAATCAGGACGCCAGAGATTGCTCGAATCGGCGGAAATCGAATCAGCCACTCCACGATTGGCGCACTAAGAAGGGCGGCGCGTTCAGCGTGATGAACTGCCCAGTTTTTTGGGACTGCTTCAAAGAACACAAAGATGATCACCACTTCGAAGATGGTGGCGGCCAAAATCCCCCATGGCCCCACCCAGCTATCGGCCAGGACGCCGATCAAGGTGGCTGAGACAAGTTGGCAGATCAAGACGAGCAACAACAGGGGGTTCAAGAAGCGTTCGGGGCGTTCGACGAGTTTGACGAGTGCCACTGAGCCTCTCCGATGGTCGTCAGCTAAGGATTTGGCCTTAATCCGCGAGGTACGCACGAGCGCTGTCTCGGCTAATGCCAACAGACCAGAAATAATTAAGAGCACCACGACCACGACGCTTAAAACGATTTCTGCTCCCAGCGAAACGCTCGCGAGTATCACACTGACCCAGATTCTTTGGAAAACTGCACCAGAAGTTGCTGTTCTCTGGCTTCCATCTTTTCGGCTTCAGAATCGACCTCGTGGTCCCAGCCCAAGAGGTGCAGCACCCCGTGGACGACCAAGAGAGAGAGTTCTTGATCCAAGGTCACCCCATGGTCGACGGCGTTTCGCGCAGCCACGCCCGGGCAGATGACAATATCTCCGAGCAGCATCATGGGGTCGTCGCCCTCGTCTTCTTCGAAACCCGGGCCGGCAGTTCCAGCATCTGGGAATCTTCCAGAAGGGACAGGGTCGTCATCAAGCGGGAAGCTCAACACGTCGGTCGGTCCCTTCTTCCCCAAGAATCGCTCATTTAAGACGGCAATTGCCTCTTCGTCGACGAAGAAGAGCGACGCTTCAGACGCGTCTGGAACACCCTGCGCGCGTAACGCTGACGTTGCTAATGCTACAAAACGCTCTAGTGGAATCTCTTGGTCAGCCTGTTCATTAGCGCCAAATACCTCAACGGTCATTCGTTGGATCGCTTTCCGAACGCACTCTGTCGTAGGCATCGACAATATCGCCCACAATTTTGTGGCGGACCACATCTTTTCGATTCAGGTGAACAAAGGAAATGCCATCAATGCCTGTCAAGATGTCTTCGATCCCAACCAATCCTGAACGCCCGCCAGGAACATCGACTTGCGTCATGTCGCCCGTCACCACACATTTGGAGCCAAATCCAATTCGCGTTAAAAACATCTTCATCTGTTCAGGTGTGGTGTTCTGAGCCTCATCAAGAATGATGAATGAACTATTCAGCGTCCGCCCTCGCATGAAGGCGAGAGGCGCCACTTCAACGGCACCCTTATCGATGAGGCGTTGCGCCCCTTCGGGCTCAAGCATGTCAAAGAGCGCGTCATACAGAGGACGCAGGTACGGATCGACCTTGGCCATGAGATCGCCAGGCAAAAATCCAAGACGCTCACCTGCTTCAACTGCCGGTCGGGTCAAGACGATCCGGCTCACTTGTCGAGACTGCAATGCTTGGACAGCAAGAGCAACTGCGAGGTAACTCTTTCCGGTTCCCGCCGGACCGATGCCAAAGGTGATCGTATTGTCACTAATAGCGTCGCAGTAGCGTTTCTGTCCGCCCGTATGTGGTCGAATTGTTCGTCCCTTGGCTCCTCGGACAACAGTTGCCCCCAAAACCTCAGATGCTCGAAGATCATCGCGAGCCATATCGATCGTGCGATCAATCTTTGATTCGTCCAGTCCTTGGCCTGACGTGAGCAGAAGGACAAGTTCTTCGAAGAGTTGAACCACGCGCACGGCTTGAGGTCCTTCAACTGAGATGAGGTTCCCCTGAACGCTGATCCTCTCCTCAGGAAAGGCTGCTTCGATTTGGCGAAGACGGATATCTCGCTCCCCCAGGAGTCCGGCCATCAGATGGGTATCGCTGACGAGTGTGGACGCACTCATTGGCGTCGTCGTTTTGGTCTGAGGTGGATTCATCCTGGCGGCCACGTCAGTGCTCGTCCTCCAAGGACGTGAAGATGGAGGTGCGGGACCGAATTCATCGCATCGGCGCCAACATTCATCACCAAACGATACCCACGATCTGGATTTTCAATCCCTTCAAGTTCCGCCACACGCTGTGCCCCAAGGATTAACGCCCCCACGAGATCTGCGTCCTCCTCGGTCAACGTTCCAGCATTCTCGACATGGCGACGAGGAACGACAAGAACATGGGTTGGGGCCTGTGGAGCAACGTCTCGAAAAGCAATCACGTCATCATTCTCGTAGATCACCTCAGAGGGGATTGTTCCAGCAAGGATTCCGCAGAAAAGGCAGTCTTGTTCTTGGCTCATGAACTCACCGTCTTTTTCTCAGTTGCCGAGGGCATTTCTGATTCCATAAAAGAGACCGTACCCTCTCGCACTCCCCCGAGGAGAGCGCCTGCGCTCACTGCTGCGGTCTCGCCACGCAGGATTTGTGACGACAAGGTGACGTGGTGAAAATCTTTCCCGAGTTCTCGTTCACTCCAGCCACCTTCTGGACCGATCAACACTGTGTGAGTGGATTGTAAAAGTGGCTGACCCCCAGGAACTGCGAGCGCTACGCAGGCGTCGCCTTCCAAGGAATCAAGAGAAACGGGTCCTTCGAAGGTTGGCAGTCGAACCCTTCGTGACTGGCGACAGGCCTCATTCGCTATACGTTTCCATCTGTTTATAGCCTTCTCGCCCTTACCCCCCTCCCATCGAACCGCCGCATGGTCGGACTCGAGAGCGACGATCCTGTCGATTCCGAGCTCGGTTAACTTCGCGACTGCCCACTCGCTTCGATCACCCTTCAGCGGAGCAAATCCTACGGTCAGTTGTGGAACACAGGCTTGTTCGAACTCAATCTCACCACAAGGAAGGAGGGATCGCCCTTTCACGCTCGTCATCTGCCAGTGTCCGGAGCCGTCAACCACGACGACGTATTCATCGTCTCGCAAACGAAGAACAGAGAAGAGGTGATGCGCATCATCATCAGAGATCTGGATGTTCTCAACAGTGTCGACAAAGATCTGGCTCGCAGCACTGGCTCGTTGCAGAAGGGCACTCTTTCCCATTTAAGAAAATGCTGAGCGAATCTTGCCCAGAATGCTCGAATGCTCTTCGGGGGGTTCGATGTGTTCGTCTCTGAGAGCAGCAAGCTCTCCGAGGAGTTCAACTTCTCGGTCCGAAAGGTCTGTGGGCGTCTCTATTTGGATGTGAATATAGAGGCTTCCTCGATTCCGCCCGTGAAGTTGCGGCACCCCTAAGCCCTTCAGGCGAAGGACAGCCCCCGATTGGGTGCCTGGCTTAATCGCTACCGCTTCTTGACCGTCCAACGTGTCCACGTCGAGCGACGTTCCTAACGCAGCCTGGGCGATTCCGATATGGACCATCGTATGAAGATCATCACCGTTGCGCTCGAATCGAGCATCCGCGGCCACGCCGATATGGACGAAGAGTGAGCCCGCTGGTCCTCCACGCGGTCCCGCGGCTCCCCGATCAGTTAAGCGAAGCGTGTTCCCATCTTCAACACCGGCGGGAATTTCAACGCTGAATGTTCTCTCTTCGGTGACCCTGCCGTCTCCTCGACACGCGTCGCATGGCGACGAAATACTTTGTCCCATTCCTCGACACCTCGAACACGGAGATGCGGTCACCATCTGCCCTAACAGTGACTGTCGCACCCGACGAACTTCACCAGTTCCCTCGCATGCGGGGCACGGCGTCGCATGGGTTCCAGGGGCTGCTCCAGATGCTTCGCAGGTGTCGCACGGAACAGGGAGTTTGAGGGTGATGTCTTTGGTCACGCCAAAGGCAGCTTCAGCCAGATCAATGACGATTGACGTTTCTACGTCTTGGCCAGGAGTAGGCCCACGACGCCTTCCCTGCTGGGCACCCATCTGTGAGAAAAAGACATCGAAGAGGTCGCCGATCCCGCCGTTCGTGTCAAAGACCGATCCACCCATCGGGCCGTTTCGAGGGTCACCGTAGGCGTCGTAGCGAGCTCGGCGCTCGGGATCAGAGAGCACTTCATAGGCCGCTGAAATCTCTTTGAACCGAGCTTCAGCTTCGGGGTCAGGATTCGTATCTGGATGGAGTTCTCGAGCAAGTCGACGGTACGACTTCTTAATTTCATCAGGACTCGCGCTTCTCTCGACTTCTAAGATCTCATAAAGATCTGACGTTGCATTAGCCACGCGTATCTCGCCCTGGAGACGCCGAGCGCTCTGCAGCGCCTCGATCAGCTTCAATTCGCTCGGAGAGTTGCCGCCCAACAACGTCGGCAGCAGCCATCGCTGCGGGGTAGTCCATACGCGTTGGCCCCAACAGCCCAACGGCGCCTGCTCGTTGGCCATCGACCTCAATGGGGGCGACGACAACGGCACACGATGCCAACGACTCATAGCCATGTTCAGAGCCGATCGCCACCGAGAGTCCTCGTTCAATAACATCTCGAAGGAGTGACACCACGACCAGTTGTTGTTCCAAAATAGTCAGCACGCCTCGAACGGTTTCGATGGCATCGAAGGAGCCAGCGAGGCGAGAGGGGCCGCCGACATATACCGGCTCGTGATCACCTGGTTTTGCCGCTGCGCTCAGTGTGGTCTTGGCTAAAGCGCAGATACTGTCAACGTCACTGTTGCCACTCTTCGGGATGTCAGGCACGTGTGCGAGTGTGCTCCCAGAAAAGATGCGTTGCAGATGGGCGCTCGCATTCGACAAAGTCTCGTCGTCCATCTCAGTTGAAAACTCCAGTGGCCTATTTTCGACCGCACCATCAGAGAGGACTGCGACAATGAGTGCACGTGTTGGCGAAAGACCGACGACCTGCACTGAGCGAATTGGAGCCTGCTCATGGCTCGGCCCGACAACGACTGCCGCGTGCGACGTCAGATCGCTCAAAAGAGAAGATGTTCGCTCCAAGACGTCTTCGATGCCGCCTTGCACCCCAGTAAAGAAGTTTGAGACTTTTTCTCGTTGTTGAGGCCCGAGTTGCCCAGGGGTCGCCAGGTGGTCGACAAAGAAGCGGTACCCCTTATCTGTTGGGACTCGGCCCGCACTCGTGTGTGGCTGGACAAGATAGCCATCTCGCTCAAGCGCAACCATTTCACTTCGAATAGTGGCTGGGGATACGGTGACACTTTGAGCGGCAGCCACGTGGCTAGATCCCACTGGCTGAGCGGTTCCAATGTACTCAGTGACAATCGCTTCTAAAATGGCAGCTTTCCGGGCATCGAGTTCGTCGCCCTTGCGAGCTGGTGCATGTGGAGTGGGTTCAGACGTCATAGTGGCTCTCAGCACTCCAGTCTAGTGAGTGCCAACAGTGGGCACCCGAAGGAGAAAACACGGGGGTTTTCCCTTTTTGACCACCAAATCATCCCACCACTGCATCACCGGCTAGTGGCCGAAAACCTGCTGGGCACCGTGGCGTCTCTAGTTAATCCTAGGAGGCAAAGAGGTTCCGAGCAGGAGCGCCGATTTGGGGCTACTAGAAAGCAAGTCATTCGCAGAGGAGCGAGAGCCACTTCGATTGACAGAAGGAGCCAGGCCGCAAAATCGGCGTACCTTTGGGGTTCTTCTTCCGAGATTAAATCCCGAAGGAATGAGACCCGACTAGTCGCCCATCCTCAGGGCAGAGATAAAGGCTTCTTGGGGAACCTCGACCTGACCGAGGTTCTTCATTCGCTTCTTTCCTTCTTTCTGCTTCTCTAAGAGTTTGCGTTTTCTCGTGATGTCACCGCCATAACACTTAGCCAACACATCTTTTCGTTTGGCCTTGACGGTCTCACGTGAAATCACTCGACCACCAACGGCAGCCTGGATCGGTACATCAAACATCTGGCGGGGAATGAGCTCTTTTAATCGCTCCGACATGCGTCGACCATAAAAGTCAGCTTGGCTCTTATGCACAATGGTTGAGAAGGCATCCACGGGCGCATGGTTAATCAAGATATCGACGCGCACTAAATCAGAAGTTTGATAGCCCTTGGTCTCGTAGTCCAACGAGGCATACCCCTTTGTTCGGCTCTTCAGTTGGTCGAAAAAATCCAACACAACTTCGGCTAAGGGTATGTAATAGACAAGTTCAACCCGCTCGGGACTGAGGTAGTCCATCTTTTCCATCTCCGCCCGACGAGATTGACAGAGATCCATAATCGTCCCGGTGTATTCGGAAGGCGTGAGAATCGTGGCGGTCAACATGGGCTCATCGATGTGATCAATTCGACTTGGCTCTGGCAACTCCGTGGGATTGTCAACGGTTATTTGTGTGCCATCCGTCAGGAACGCTTCATAAACGACCGAAGGAGCGGTCGCGATCAAGGAGAGATTGAACTCCCTTTCTAAGCGCTCTTTCACGATCTCCATGTGAAGAAGACCGAGAAAGCCACATCGAAACCCAAAACCCAACGCATGGGAGGACTCCGGCTCGAAGGTCACTGACGAGTCATTGAGCTTCAACTTCTCTAAGGCGTCACGCAGATCAGGCAGTTCGTCTCCATCAATTGGATAGAGGCCACAGAACACCATGGGTTTTGGATCTAAGTACCCTTCGAGTGGTGCAGTTGCGCGCAGCGCTGTATCAGTGACCGTTTCACCAGAGCGAGCTTCACCAACATCTTTGATCCCGGCAATTAAATACCCCACTTCTCCTGGGCCGAGTTCATCGGTAGGGAGTGGGACCGGTGTTCGCACGCCAAGCTCTTCAACATCATGAACGGCTTTTGCTTGCATGAACTCGAGGCGAGCTGAACTTCTCATGGTGCCGTTCATCACGCGCACCGAACTCACCACGCCGCGGTATTGGTCAAAACTCGAATCAAAAATCAGTGCTTGGAGCGGCGCGTCTCGATCACCAACGGGAGCGGGTACACGTTCGATGATTGCTCGGAGCAACTCTGCAACACCTTCTCCAGTTTTCGCCGAGATCGCTAGAATCTCATCGGCAGGGAGACCCAACACTTGTTCAATCTCTGCTGCACAGCGCTGAGGGTCTGCGGCGGGCAAGTCGATCTTGTTCAAGACCGCAAGAATTTCTAAATCGTTTTCAATCGCTTGGTAACAGTTCGCCAAGGTTTGCGCTTGAATCCCTTGTGACGCGTCAACAAGCAACACTGCTCCCTCACACGCTGCCAAAGAGCGAGAGACTTCGTAGCCAAAGTCGACGTGACCCGGTGTATCAATAAGGTGCAGCACGTGGCCTTCGAAGTTCACCCGGACGTTTTGGGCCTTAATGGTGATTCCTCGCTCACGTTCGATATCCATAGAGTCCAAGTACTGCTCACGCATGAGACGAGGATCGACCGCACCGGTGATCTCTAAGATCCGGTCCGAGAGGGTCGATTTTCCATGGTCAACGTGGCTAATGATTGAGAAATTTCGAATCAGCCCCGTCGCCACGGCTTCCTGGGGGTGGTGCGACACGATTCGTCCATCGTACCGGGGTGCTCGCCTCTTCTCGTCCCAGGATGTACCTCTCCCACCAGGTTTTCCCGCTCCACCTCCCTGAGCGGCATGGTTTTTAGGAGATTTCGCCTGCCTGCTATGCTGATCTTTCGTCTCACAGGACTCCTGTGCTGACAAAAATTCAGAAGCCCCCGAGATACTTTGAGGACGTTGTGGCCAATATAAAAAGCCAGATCAAGCGAAACCGTCAAAACGAGAAGCACCGCATTGCCAATAAGGCCGTGCGATCTGAGCTCAAGTCCCGATCGAAGAGCGCTCTGAGCGCTGCGGAAAACAAGGACGACTCTGCCGAGGTGGCTTTACGCCTCGCCATCAAGCGACTTGATAAGGCAGCAGCGTCGGGTGTGATCCACAAGAATCAAGCAGCAAATCGTAAAAGCCGCCTGACTCGCCGGATCAACGCCATCAACGCCGACTCCTAAGACTTCTCCTCGCCACCCCAAGATTTCTTTGGCGTGAGTTCCCTATCGTTTGTAGCTGCTTAAAAGTCGAGCCAGGCGAGCAACGAGAATCTCGATCACGACTCGCTCGTCAAGTCCCGACATTCCTTTCAGGTCAAGATCGGCATCAGCAACGAGCCCGATTGCTCGTCGGATGCCATCAGTGTCGACTCGCCGAGAAAGATCAAGTGCTTTTTTCGCAGGGTACGCATTAATGCCGAGCAGTGTTGCTGCGTCATCTCCAGAACGGAGATCCGTGCCGTCAAGGCGAGCAACTCGAGAGAAGTGACCGTCAAGCGATGCGACAATCACGTGGCCTGATTCTCCTCCTGGCCCCATCATTCGATCAACAACTCCCAATGCAGAGGAAACGTTCCCGCTGTCAATGGCGTCCGTGAGATCAAAGATCGGCACTGAACCTTGCGACCCGAGAAATGGGGTCAGCATGGCTTCGTCAACGGTGACCCCCTCGCCATAGGCAGCGGCCAGGGTTTCTAAGAGACCGTTGAGTCTCCCGAGATCTTCTCCGAGATGGTCGAGGAGCATTTTTTGGGCGCTTGCGTTAAAGCGAACCGGTGCACTTCGCAGGTGATCAGTGACGTACGTCTTTCGCTCTCCGAATCGCCGAGCCGAGACGTCAAGAACGTCCCCATACTTCGTCACGGACTTGGCAAAGCCTCGTGGAAGTGCGCCGTGTCCGGCCACGATGACTAACACGGCGCCTGGAGGAGGTGGATCAAGTACTTCCAAAATTCGTTTTGACCCCGCTGTATCGAGACGACCAGCGTCTCGAAGCACCACAATCCTGAGGTCTACTAAAAACGGTGGCGTCGTGAACGAGTCGATCACCGCACCAAGGTCGAGCTCTTCGTTGCCCGATCCCCCAACTTCCTCGACAACCAATGAAGGGTCTCGGTCGCCAAGGAGTTCTTCGAGGAGATCTCTCACTTCATTCGCCACGAGCGAGGGGTCATCTCCTGTAATCAGATAGACCGGCTTTCCCGCTCGATTCCGAGCAGCCATCACGGAGCGCTCAACACGCGATCGATGGTGTTTCTGACCGCCACGGTTCCTGCAACATCATGAACTCGCAGGACCCGGCACCCTCGAAGAATCCCAATGGCTGAGGCGGCCAGTGACGCCTCTTTGCGTTCGTGGACCTCGAGATCTAGCAAGACACCTAGACAGGTCTTGTTCGAGGAAGACAGCAAGAGCGGAAACCCAAGATCAGCGAGCTGCGCCGAGCTTCGCAAGAGATCAAGTGACTGTGCAGCATTTTTACCGAGATCGAGTCCAGCATCGACGATGATTCGCTCTCGAGGAATCCCCGCTTCAAGGGCTTGGGTGGCCCGCTCGAGGAGAAACTCTCGAACCGAATCGACGACGTCGTCATAGTGGGGGTTGGGGTCGGCGACTCGAGGGCGCAGGCGAATATGGGTGGCCACCACACTGGCTCCCGCTGCTGCCGCGACTCTGAGGTAGTCGGGATCACCAAAACCACTGATGTCATTGCCCACCACCGCACCGACTTGATACGAGGCTTCGGCGACCGATGCTCTCCACGTATCAACGGAGACCGGCACGTCAAAACGAGCCGTAATAGCCTCTATGGCGCCAACGACTCGATCAAGTTCTTCGGCTTCAGAGACTTCTTCTCCCGGCCCGGCTTTGACTCCCCCAACGTCGAGGAGGTCCGCTCCGGCATCGACGTGGTCACTGGCTTTTTCCAAGAACTTGTCGAGGGCGAAGTTGGCACCTTGGTCATAGAACGAATCAGGAGTCCGATTCAAAATTCCCATGACGAGTGCACGGGTAGCAATATCGAATTCGTGAGGCCCAAGTGCTACCTGGGATGCCGAGATAGACGACGTCAGTGCCACGACTTAGAAGAGTCTCGTTGCAAGTGCCTTGCGATACGAGACCGCAAGGGGATTTGTCGGGCCCAAGGTCTCCAAGAGGTCGAGATACTCTTGACGAGCCTCTTCATCAGTACTGACCTTTTCTAGGAGTGCATCGAGCAGTGGTCCTACCTCTTGGCCTTGAACGTCGATGGCCTGTTCGGCTAATCGAGCTTCGGCCATGAGTGCGCGCGTCTCTGTCGTCTCAGGGATCTTGGCCAAGAGTTCGAGAGCTTCCCCTGGTCGATGTGTAGCAACAAGCACACCCGCGAGTGCCGCAATAACGTTCGTGTTGCCAGGTTCGAGCCCCCATGCTTTTCGCAGCGACGTCTCGTCGCCGGCTGCGACCAAGAGATCGACTTCTGAAGGAGCGGGAGCAATGCGATCGAGAAATTCTTCTATCTCAGCTGCTCCTTGTCCCCCGACAAACCCATCGATAACTTTGGTGTCTTTAATCCCAAAGACCGCAGGTATGGATTGGACTTGAAACATCTGAGCGATGGAGGGGTTGGCGTCCACGTCGACCTTGGCTAATTCAACAGTTCCTCCTCGAGCGGCGACCGCAGCTTCGAGCATCGGACCGAGGGTCTCACACGGGCCACACCACGTCGCCCAGAGGTCGACCACCACGGGGACGACCTTGGAGCGCTCAAGGACCTCTTGTTCAAAGGTGGCATCGGTGACATCGACCATATGGTGAGGATACCGGCCTTCGTGGCCCAGAGTCTCGCTCAAAGCGATAGCGTCTCAATATGGCAAACGAGACCTCATCTCCTATTGGGATCAACGTCGAATCCGTCTCGAAATGGATGGTCGACCACATTAAAGGGGCAACGGCCCCTTTCGACTTTGATCTCGTTGCAGGAGGCCGATCAAATCTCACCTATCGGGTCACCGATGCCAATGGCATGACGATGGCGCTTCGCCGACCGCCCGTCAGCCATGTTCTCCCCACCGCTCACGACATGGTTCGAGAGCACACCATCCTCTCAGCCCTCGCCCCAAGTGGCGTACCCGTTCCCCAAACCATGGGACTCTGCGTTGATGAGGCAGTAAACGAGCGCCCCTTTTATCTGATGGAGTTTGTCGAAGGACACATCTTGCGTGACATGGCGACTGCAGAAACTGCATTTAGCGTTGAGCAACGATCTGCTATCGGACCAAATCTCGCAGCAACGTTGGCTCAGCTCCACCGAGTTGACGTCGATGAAGTTGGCTTGGGTGATTTGGCTCGGAGAGATGGCTACATCGAACGCCAACTGAAGCGTTGGCGAGGCCAGTACGAAAAGATGAAGGTTGAAGGCGTCGACCACGGCGGACTTGTTGAGGACGTCGGTGATGCCCTCGCCGCACAGATCCCTGCACAACAGCGCACCAGTGTCGTCCATGGTGACTATCGTCTCGACAACACCGTGCTTGGCGATGACGGACAAGTCCGGGCCATTCTCGACTGGGAGATCTGCACACTTGGCGATCCGCTCGCCGACGTCGGCCTCTTGATGGTCTACTGGGCTGAACCCGCCGACTCTTCGGTCGCCCTCCTCGGCCAAGCGCCAACTATGGCGCCTGGGTTTTCGACTCGTGCTGAGGTTCTTGATTCCTACGCCAACGCATCTGGTCTCGACCTAAGTAAGGTCGCCTATTACCAAGCGTTCGGGTACTGGAAGTTGGCCTGCATCTTGCAAGGGGTCTTCGCTCGTTATGCCGCAGGCGCAGGTGCGGGAGACACTGGAAGTGTTGATGCCTATCCAAAACACGTGGCGCTCTTGGCCGAAACCGCGGCAACAACTCTCGCGACGGTGGGCCAATGAGCCCAGCAGAGTCACAGAGTTTCTACGAACTCGTCAACGACGTCTCACTCCATGAGCCCGTGTTGGTGGTGGCACTCGAAGGCTGGGTTGATGCTGGCCTTGGTGCGTCATCGGCTATGGCATCGCTGTTGGAGTCAAATCCCACTGAGTTGCTCGCCACGTTTGATGACGATCGCCTCTTGGATCAACGAGCCCGCCGCCCAACTGCTCGCATTGTTGACGGCATCACCACTTCGTTGACCTGGCCTTCAATCGAAGTACGCGTTGGGGTTGACCTTGTGGGCCGAGACGTCTGTTACCTCGTCGGGCCCGAGCCCGATATGTATTGGAATGGGTTCGTCGACGCCATCATTGATCTCGCTCGTCGATTGGATGTTCGACTAGTCGTCGGCCTCGGCGCGTTCCCCGCCCCGGCTCCACACACACGTCCCGTTCGCCTGGCCGCCACCGCCCCAGAATCATCAGCGCGACTCTTAGAGCGAGTTGGTCAAGTCTCCGGAGAGTTAGAAGTTCCCGCCGGAATTTCTTCAGCCCTTGAAATGGGATTTGGAGAAAGCGGAATCGACATGGTGACGCTGTGGGCTCGAGTGCCTCACTACGTAGCGGCGATGCCATTCCCCCAGGCTTCTGCCGCGCTCATTGAAGGTCTTGGCCAGATCGCAGAGCTTTCACTCGATGCGAGTCGTTTCGCAGCCGAGGCCGAGGCTTCTCGTGCACAGGTCGATGACTTGATCTCTTCGAATCCCGAGCATATGGCGATGGTTCGAGCGTTGGAGTCGACGTTAGACGCCACAGAAGGAAACACACTTGGAGTTGAAGAGCTCCCAACCGGTGACGAATTAGCTGCCGAACTCGAACAGTTTCTGCGTGGTGAAGACTCCTAAGGTTTCAGGCGTCTCTGTCTCCACACCCTCGTCGATCACCGTTTCACCCTCTTCATCAGCTCGCTCATCGCTTCCTGATTCTCCCGATCCAAGTTCAAGGCCGAGTTGATAGCCATCGAGATAGTGCGAGGCTTCGCCTTGTTGAGGGTGACGATTCGCGAGTTCATGAAAGTCACTGGAGTGATCAGGGAACCGAAGATGCGCGAGTTCATGGACAAGGACCGCGTCTAACACCCAGCCGGGGACGTGTCGGAGCCGATCGGAAATTCGGATTGACCCAGAGTCAGATGAACACGACCCCCACCGACGTCGCTGCGTGGTGACAAAAGAAACAGAAGTTGGCACTCGCTCAAGTCGGTACTTTTTCGAGAGCGCCACTGCTCTCTCGAGAAGTTCAGGATCCGATGCTCGAAGGGCTGGACGTCGTTTTGAAGATCGCTCTATGAGCCAGGTCACCAGCTCCTCTTTTTCTTTCCCCTTGACGTGGGAGGGAAGAGCGACAATCAACGTCGTTCCTTCCCACCATGCCGTTGCCGTTTTTTTACGCTTGGTGCTCGTTCGGATCTCCATCTCGGGCGAGAATGCTGTCTCGTCCCGGTGTTCGACCTTCATCGTTGAACTCTCACGGCGTTAGGGAACAATATTGACGAGTTTGGGGGGACGGGCAATCACTCGAGATGGCGTGGCCCCCGCGAGATCGTCTTTCACTTTTTGTGACGACAACGCGACCGCCATGGCATCTTCTTCAGTGATCTCGTGATCAACCTCAATCCGGTCTCTCACTTTGCCATTCACTTGAACGACCATTGTGACCGTGTCAGAAGCCACCAGGGCTGGGTCATAGCTTGGCCAGGGTTGTTCATGGACATGGGATCCATGTCGTTGTTCATAGAGCTCGGCCGGCAAATGTGGGGCCATGGGGGCAAGAAGGACCAATAGTGCATCTATGGCTTCATCAAGGACTTCTCTTTTGGGGCCAGCCTCAATTTGGACGTAGCGAGTCAAAAGGTTCACCAGTTCCATCAGCTGAGCAACTGCTGTGTTGTAACTCCAACGATCGAGATCTTCGGTGACTTTCTTTATGGCCTTATGCACACTGCGTCGGACCTCATCGTCCTCGGGGACGATCTCATCGTTCGCTCGGTATGGGTGGGGATTGGTTGCCACACGCCAGAGACGATCGAGGAACCGGCCACAGCCCTCAATGACGTTGTCGGTCTGATCGGTCCAGTCGAAGTCGTCGGCCGGGGGTCCCACAAAGAGGTGAAAGAGTCGAAGTCCGTCCGCCCCCACGCTCTCGTAATAGGCGGTCGGAGCAACAAGATTTCCTTTGGACTTCGACATCTTTGATCCATCCATTCGGATCATGCCTTGCGTGAAGAGCTGCTGAAAAGGTTCACGATCAATTCCTGGAGCGAAACCCGTGTCGATAAGTGCCTTCGTGAAGAAGCGCGCATAGAGAAGGTGCAAGATGGCATGTTCGATACCACCGATGTACTGATCTACCGGCATCCACTTCGCCGCGGCCTCCGGCGAGAACGGTGCGTCGTGATCAAAGGGGTCGGTGAATCGTAAGAAGTACCAACTCGAATCAACGAAGGTGTCCATCGTGTCGCTCTCTCGTCGAGCGCTGTTGCCACATTTTGGACAGGTGACATTGACAAACTCTTCATGTGACGCCAACGGGGACTGCCCCGTTGGGGCAAAGGACACGTCATCTGGTGCGACCACCGGCAAGTCATCGGCGGGAACAGGGACGATCCCACAGTTCACACAGTGAATAACTGGGATGGGGCATCCCCAAAAGCGTTGGCGAGAGACTAACCAGTCCCGAAGTCGGTAGTTAATTGTTCCCGTTCCAAGGCCACGCTCTTCGATCCACGCAATCGCGCTTGCTTTGGCGGCGTCGACCTCGAGACCATCGAGAAATCCACTGTTGACCTTGATGCCCCCACCCGTATAGGCCTCATCGAACTCGTCAGGAAGACCTTCTCTTGGTTCGGTGGTGCGAAGGATTGGGAGCCCATAGGCCTTGGCGAATGCGAAGTCCCGCTCATCTTCTGCGGGCACCGCCATAATCGCGCCCGTGCCGTAGCCCATGAGGACGTAGTCGGCGATATAGAGCGGGACTGGAGACTCGGTAAAAGGATTGATCACGTAGCTGCCGGTAAAGGCACCGCGTTTGGTGAGCGGCCCTCCTTCTGATGAAGTGCGCTCGATGTCGGTGGCGCCGGCGATCCGCTCTCTGAGCGCGTTCACTTCGCTGCGACACTCCTCGGTGGTTACTTCATCAACCAGGGGGTGTTCTGGAGCCAAGACCGCATAGGTCATACCGAAACTCGTATCTGGGCGTGTTGTGAAGACAGGAATGCTGAGGTCATCTCGACCGGCGACGCTGAGCGAGAACTGAGCACCTTCAGATCGGCCAATCCAGTTGCGCTGCATTGTCTTGACTCGCTCGGGCCAGGCGAGATCGTCAAGACCGTCGAGGAGTTCGTCGGCGTACTCGGTGATTTTGAAGAACCACTGCTCGAGTTCTTTCTTTTCCACGAGATCGCCCGAACGCTCACAGGTTCCATCTGCTTGGACCTGCTCGTTGGCGAGCACTGTCGCACATCCTGGGCACCAGTTCACTGGCGCCTGTTTTCGATACACAAGACCGGCTTCTAAAAATGCCAGAAAGATTGTCTGGGTCCATCGGATATAGCCAGGGTCATGACTGCGGACTTCTCGGCGCCAGTCATAGACGGCCCCAAGTTTGCGAACAGAGCTTCGAAGTTCTTCGATACGAGCATCGGTGAACTCACGCGGGTGCATGCCGGTCTTAATGGCGGCATTTTCTGCGGGGAGTCCAAAGGAGTCAAACCCAAAGGGTGACAACACGCCAAAACCCTTCATCGTTTGATAGCGAGTGACAAGGTCGCCAAAGGTGTAGTTGCGAACGTGGCCTTGATGCGCAGAACCCGAAGGGTAGGGATACATGCACAGGGCATAGAACTTTTCTCGCGGATCATCGTTCTCGACTTCGTAGAGGCCAGAGGAGAGCCAGTTCTCCTGCCATTTCGCTTCAATTTCGGTAACTGGATATGCGCGTGCCATTGCGTTCAGCCTACGCCCTGGCGATCACTCCTCACTCTCTAGGGAAGTGCCGTTTCTTCGTGCAACGCAGCTTTCGACGTTGGATAGAAGTAAGGAGCATGAAAACACTGAGAACTCAGGAAGTTGCCCCTCAATGCACTCCTTCGCCACTGAGAGAGAGTGCCTCCCTGGTGGGAGAGCTCAGTTGGTAGAGCCCTTGACTGGGAGTCAAAAGCAGAACGAAGCCAGCAAGAGATGCATCAACTTCGGCGAGCCAACGCCATCCATGTTTAGGATCTCAATCGTTTCGGTCTAGCCGAATAATCGTTCTCGCCGTCAGCATTCCCTGTGCGAAGATTCCTGCGTGACAACTGGCGATTCGACCGAAGAAACGAGGTCCAGGTTCGGACTGAGTGAGTTCTTTATTCTCGCATCTGGCTTCAGTTCTTTTGGAAGTTCCATGGCGTGGATTACCACCACGTTTATCATTTTCCAGCAAACCCACTCCGTCCTGGCTACGTCATTTCCATCAATCAGCTTCTATCTTCCGGCAGTACTTCTGGGGCCAATTTCTACCCGGCTGTCGTCACGCTTTGGAGCAACGCAACTCTTCGTCGTCAGTGAGGCGGCTGTGGCACTTGTCACACTGGTGCCAGTAGCCATTGCCCTCTTCGGTCATTTGGGCACGACCACGCTTCTCATTTGGGAGTTTGCTCAAGGGAGTGCCATTGGCCTGCAAGGTCCGAGTAAAAATATTGTGACGCTCATCTTTGCTCCACACGGCAAGGTCCCTGAGTACAACAGCCAAATACTCCGGGCCATTGCCGTCTCCGCTGTGATTGGATTTCTAGTCGGGGGCATTCTGCTTGATACCTTCGGCCCTTTTTGGAGCTTTGCCCTTGATGCCCTCAGTTCTCTCGCGCTCGCTGCTGTGGTGATGCCTCGATTCCATGATCAGCAGCGCAACGAGAAGCCAGAAACAATCACGCTGGCCCTTCCGCTCCTCAAGACGAATCCAGGTCTCCGAAGTGTGTTTTTGATGTTTGCAGTCGTGACAGTGGTGGGAAGCATTATTGTTCTCTTCCCAAGTATCGCCGATGACGTTGGCAAAAGAGCCAGCGGACTGTCTTTTCTGAACACGGCCTTCGTATTCGGCGGCCTGTTTGTGGTGGGGTCCGTCCGATTCCTTCATCAGCGCGTGAAATGGGGCTCCGTTGTCTGGGTAAACACGATCATGACCATGCTCCTCCTATTCTTGCTCCTGGTCGCCTATTACATTTCTTCATCGCATTCGTTAACCCTCGTCATCATTATTCTCATTCTTCTCCCTCTCGGATTTCTCGTCTCTCTGCAAACATCAATCCTCACCGCACTGGTTCAAATCGGTTCTCCAAAAGAGTCACGCAGTTCCGTTATCGAACTCTTCACTCTGCTCCCAATGGTCATTATTCCCCTCAGTGAGGCGATCATCGGCTTGTTGGCTGACCAGTTCACCGTGAGCTTTGCGCTGGCTTCGGTTGGGGTTGCTCTCATTCTCGTCTTCGTTCTGAGTCTGAAGTCCCATCAAAAACAAGCTCTTGCTGAAGTCGACCAGCAGCAAAAGGTTTTTGAAGTTCACCCAACGTCTCCGTTTCGTTGGGAAGGTCGCTCACAAGACTCCAGCTTCCACATCCACAACGCACAGGATTTCAAAACGGGGGTGCGGTGGACACTGGCAAAGAGTAGGCAGTAGGTGCAGACCGAGCGTCAGAGTATTCGATGCCTCACTGCTAGGGTGGCCCTTGTCCCTGGGGGTATAGCTCAGTTGGTAGAGCACTTGACTGGCAGTCAAGGGGTCAGGGGTTCAAATCCCCTTACCTCCACCAAAAAGCCTATGAAGGCTTGATTCCTTTTAACTCATGGGTAGGGGAATCAATTTGAAGTGATTCACGCTGACAAAAGGGTCGTCTATTTTTTCAGTCTTGCCACCCGCCTCTGGTGCCGATCTTTCACAGCTCGAGGGTGATGCTCACCGGGCAGTGATCTGAGCCCATGACTTGGTCGTGGATCTGAGCGTCGAGCACCTTGGCCACGAGCTCCTCAGACACTAGGAAATAGTCAATACGCCATCCAGTGTTGGTAGTGCGCGCTCCCCCGCGATACGACCACCAGGTGTAGTGGCCGTTCCCTTGGGTAAACATACGGAACGTGTCGACAAAACCAGCACTGAGCATCGCATCAAATCCAGCTCGCTCTTCATCAGTGAAGCCAGCCTTTCCGAGATTGGGTTTTGGCCGAGCCAGGTCATCTTCACTGTGAGCGACGTTTAAGTCTCCGCAAAATGCCACCGGCTTCTTCTTAGCCAATGCTTTGACGTGTGCCAAGAAGGCAGGATCCCACTTCTCATGACGAACAGACAAACGGCTTAAGTTCTCTTTGACATTGGGCGTGTAGACCGTCACGAGATAAAAGTCATCAAACTCTGCGGTGATGACGCGTCCTTCAGTATTGGTGTTGCCGAAGGCATCGTTTTTAAGTTCGTGCTTGGTCTCGAGACGCTTTGCCAAGCCTTGGGTGACCTTGAGGGGCTTGATTTTGGAGAAGATGGCGGTGCCAGAGTAGCCAGGCTTTTCAGCCGAATGCCAAAACTCATGGAAACCGTCGAGCTCAAGTGGCGACTGATCTTGCTGCGCCTTGATCTCTTGCAAACAGAGAATGTCAGGCTGTACTTCATCAAGGAAGGGTTGAAAGTCGCCTTTCTTGTGCACGGCACGAATTCCATTGACGTTCCATGAGACCAAGCGAAGGGACATGGGCTCAGCCTAGGAGCGCATAGGGGTGACGTTGCTGATCTCCACGAGTATCACGCCAATCACTAGATGGTGAGACGGCGAACCTCGTCAGCTTCTTCGAGAGAGAGTTCCCACGATCCCGCAACCGCGTTCGCCCTGATTTGCTCTGGGCTGGTTGCGCCAGCGATCACCGAAGCCACGGCAGGTGTGGCGAGAAGCCATGCGAAGGCGAGTTCGAGCAGCGTGTGATCGCGTTCTTGCGCCCAGGACTCGAGGCGCTCGAGGATGTCGAAGTTCGCGTCCGTGAGGACTCGCTCAGCCATTGCCCACTTCTCAATACGCGTACCCTCGAGCACCGCAGCACCCCGCCGGTACTTGCCACTCAACAAGCCGCTGGCCAGAGGGAAGTAGGGAAGATAAGCCAGGCCAAGCTCGGCACAGACAGGCAGGACCTCAACCTCGTCGCTGCGCTCAAGCAGGCTGTAGTTATTCTGAACGCTAACGAAGTGCGCGCCCTGTCCCGCGTCCACTTCGGCCTCGCGTAACTGTTTCGCCGAGAAGTTGGAACATCCAATCTCGATGATCTTGCCCTCGTCGACGAGCTCGTTCAACACTCCCAGGGTCTCTGTGATCGGCACCGTGTCGTCGGGTTGGTGTAACTGATAGAGATCGATGCGGTCGGTACCGAGTTGGCGCAGGCTTCGCTCGACGGCTTGGCGCACATAGGGGCCAGAGGCACCTCCGGCGATTTCGTCATTGACTCGACTTCCGAACTTGGTGGCCAAGACGATGTCATCTCGCCGACTTCCGAGAGCGCTGTGGCAGCGCTCTTCGCTGGTCAAGTAGGAATCAGCAGTGTCAAAGAAATTTATGCCGGACTCAAGTGCGGCGTCTACCACCGGCAGGACGGCATCCTCAGCCATGGAGAAGCCGAAGTTATTCGTACCAAGTCCGATCACCGATACAGAGAGTGAGCCAATGTTGCGCTGGCGCATGTCGAGTTCCTTTCCAATGCTTCTTTGGCAAGGATAACGCTAAGTACGTGAGCGAGAAGTTCTGAAGGGTTTCGGGAAGGGTGAGAACCACTCGGCCCTCTTCGCCGCTCATCTGTTGGGACTGGGGGTTCTTGGGTCTGCTGTGCTTCGTTCTCTGCCTGCCCGATCAGCGCACGGTCGCGCAGAGCTGCGTGATCGCTCGCTTCGTCTGTGCAGTTGACGACGTGGCGAGACGCGCGGGGAGCACGCACACGGTAGCCAACGGAGTTAAAGGTGGCGAAGGCACGCCGAGCGTGGCTGCCTGGGTCGGCGTGCTCCAGACGGTCTCCTCGGAGGGATTGCTACAGGTCTGCGAAACGGTGATTCCGTAGGCGCCCGCCCGCTTCGGCCAACGCACGGTAAGAGGAAGGAAGAGCGGGGTCTTGAACGGTTGCGCTGCGCCAGTCGTGGACCAGGTCACTGTCCGTCCATTCGCAGCCGTGGTCGTCGTGCCGGACGCAGTCGTTGTGCCGGTCGTGACCACTGCAGTCCACCCAGGGACGGATCCGGCGGTGACGTTCCCGAACGCCGACCCGAACTGGGCCACCACTTTCACTGTTCCACCCCCTCCGTTGATGCACCCGTGCTGGACTTCGAGGGTCATGGCGCTGGTCTTGCCCACGATCGCGTTGGACTTCTGGAGTTCGACGATCGCGTGGGCTCCGGCGGGAAGTGAGCTCATGGCGAGCAACGATCCGTTCACACTGACGACGAAGCCCACGATCAAGGTTGTGCGGGCGAGCAGGTGGCGATATGACATGTGGAGAACCTACCTTGCGAGGAGAATCGCAACAAGCCTCCACACCTACAACCCCGACGGATCCAGATGAACTTCCACCTCAGTCCTCTGAGCGTGATGCAACGCTAGAGACTTTCTTGGAGGGAGCTGGCAATCTTTGCATCGACGTCTTCGACTCGAAGGCGGCTGTGGAGTGCCCAGTAGTAGATGACAAGGTTAAAGATCGCCAACACCAACAGATCCCAGTAGAGGGGAAGCTGTCCTTGACCGCCGACCAAAATATTGTGGAATATTCCAATTCCTCCAAGCATTCCCCCGGGACCAAAGCCTCCGTAAAACGAAATAACTCCCATGCCAAGGAGGTAACCCAAAAACCAGACCCCCGACTTCCACTCAAAGGTTGGCACCTTGTCGTTGAGATGAAACACACGAGTTGCTGCCATCACGAGCCATCCAAAGATCATCACCACCATCAAGGTCGAATAGGTCTGCCAGCCCGCCCAATAGACAATGAAGTTGGCACAGATAAATGCAAGTGGAGCGAGGACTCCTGCAGCGGGGAGTCTGTACGAGCGGGCCATGTCGGGCTTCTGCAGCCGCAGAGCGCCAAGGGCGAGTGGGGCACCGGCGTACATTAAGACTGCTGCGCTTGTCACAACACCAACCAACTTGCCCCACGAGGGGAACGGGAGAAGGAACGCAAGCCCAATGATGCTCGAAAAGATGACAGAGACGACGGGAATGCGTGTTTTCGTTGAAGTCTTTTCAAAGACACGAGGAAGATACCCCAGTTGACTCAAGCTGTAACTCACCCGAGACGTTGAGGTGAGATAGATCAAACTTGTCCCCGTCGGCGAAATAATCGCGTCTGCTCGCAGAATCCAGGCCAGCCAGCTCAACCCCGCAATAGTGGCCACCGTGGCAAAAGGAGCCGAAGCCAGTGTTGAATCCTTCGCCAGCCCAGCCCAGCCGTACTGATGAAGGGTCGCAGGGTCCAAGGCGGCGATGAAAGCGACCTGCGCACCAACGTAAACAAAGATGCCGACAAGAAGCGAGAGCAATACTGCTCGTGGAAGATCCTTCTGAGGGTTCTTACTCTCACCTCCCCACTCCACTGCTTGTTCAAAACCCAAAAACGAAAAGACAATTCCGCCGAGTGGAATCGTCAGCAAAATTGCTTTAAACCCTCCTGAGCTAAACCCGTTGGAAACTGAGGCGAAGAATCCACCGCCACCCGTAAAGTTTGCTCCGTGAAATTGGGTGACGAACAACACCACGATCGTGAGTGTGGGAATCGCTATTTTCCAACCCGTAATCCCAGAGTTGACCTTGGAAAGCCAACGAATCCCAACCAAGTTCAGTGCCGTAAAACAAACCATGAGCACAACGGCGACGATGTAGCCGGGCCCTCTCAGCGTTCCTGTTGAACCGTCATACAAACCTGACGCCCATGAAATCGTCGACGTATATTGAATCGCTGCCAAAACCTCAATGGGAGCCACCGAGGCAGCTTGCACGTAGGCAAACCATCCAAACGACTCTCCTGCAAGTGTGCCGAACGCAAAGTGAGGATACCTACTTGCTCCACCGGCGATCGAAAACATTCCGCCCAACTCGGCATAGACCAACGCGATGAACGCAACAATCACGGCGGCGATACCCCACGAGATCAACGCAGAAGGTCCAGCCAGCGTGGTGGCAATCAACGCACTAAAGAGCCAGCCTGATCCAATCACCGAGCCGGTCGATGACCAAAGAAGGCCGAAGAACCCAACGTCTCTCTTGAGCGAGACAGCCGCTTCTTCGTGATTCGCCATATCTCGGATCTCCAGTCTTCAAACGAAACGTTGTTGCGAGCGAATACTCAATCTAACTGTTCTTCTCCGTTTGAGGACGCACCTGAGGTTCAGCGCAGCGTCATTCCGAAGCACGGTCCATCTCGCACCATTTCACGCGGACGGCGTCTCAGCATTGGCTCAACTATCCTGACGGGGACTGAGAGAACTCTCGGGCTAACGAGGAGGCACGATGCACACACCGATCTGCGATGAGTTAGGAATTGAATTCCCAATTTTTGCCTTCACGCACTGTCGCGACGTCGTCGTTGCCGTCAGCAAGGCCGGCGGATATGGGGTCTTAGGTGCTGTTGGATTTAGCCCCGAGCAACTCGAGATTGAGTTGAACTGGATCGATGAGCACATTGGAGACCATCCCTATGGCGTCGACATCGTGATTCCAAATAAGTACGAAGGAATGGACGAAGATCTTTCCCCAGAACAACTCGGCGACATGTTGCGCTCAATGGTTCCTCAAGAACACCTCGACTTTGGCCGGAACCTTCTGCTCGATCACGGCGTCCCGCTCGGTGAGAGCGGCGAAGACAATTCGCTCCAACTTCTCGGGTGGACCGAAGCCACGGCAACGCCACAGGTCGAAATTGCGCTGCAACACGACAAGGTGACCTTGATCGCCAATGCCTTAGGGACTCCGCCAGTTGAGATCATCGATCTCATCCACCGCAAAGGTCGCAAGGTCGCCGCACTGTGTGGCTCTCCAGGCCAAGCGCTCAAACACGCCGCTGCCGATGTCGACATCATCATCGCCCAAGGAGGCGAAGGCGGGGGGCATTGCGGCGAAGTTGGATCAATCGTTCTGTGGCCACAAGTCGTCAAGGCCGTCGCTCCTCGGCCAGTCTTGGCAGCCGGTGGGATCGGAAGTGGCCAACAAATTGCTGCGGCGTTGGCTCTCGGATGTCAAGGTTCGTGGTCAGGTTCGCAGTGGCTCATGGTTGAAGAGTCTGAGAACACTCCCGTTCAACAAGCCGCCTACGTTGGTGCCAGCTCACGCGACACGGTTCGAAGTCGCTCGTTTACCGGCAAGCCCTGTCGGATGCTCAAGAACGACTGGACCGAAGCGTGGCAGACGCCTGGGAACCCTGAGCCCCTTGGAATGCCGCTTCAATACATGGTCTCAGGAATGGCCGTTGCCGCTACACACCGTTGGCCTGATCAGACGATCGATGTTGCCTTCAACCCAGTTGGCCAAGTCGTAGGCCAGTTTGAAAAGGTTGAGAAGACCGCTGCGGTCATTGAGCGCTGGGTTGATGAGTACATCGATGCCACTGCACACCTCGACGCCTTCAATGAAGCTGCAAGCGCCTAACGAAGAACCCCCACTCTTCTGGGATTTTTGCCACCGCAGTCTTTTATTCCCAACAACTTCACCGGTAACTGGAAAGATTGTCCTTATGACTCCTCAGCGTCAGCTTCGTTCTGGCTGCACTCGTCACGTCAAAGGTCTCAAAGCCCGAGTACTGATGGGGAACACGAATCAACTCCACGCGAGGGGCCGCCAAAAGGGAGCCGAGTGAACACTGAAGTGATAGTGAACGGTCAAAAGTCCTCACGGGTGAGGGACTCTCTTGTGCTTTGGGTTCTTGGTGGGACGATCGGTTCAATTGGCATGAGCGTCTTTGGCACCATTGTTGGTTCGACTCCCTCGCCGGCAACCGTCACCTGGTGGTACTTCATCACTTTGCGCGGAACCTTGCTCGCTGATGTTCTCTTCTACTTCTTTGTGGTGCTGCTTGTCACAAGTTGGATTGGGGTTGGTCTTCACGCGAGACGTGGAACACTTCTCGTGAAACACTGCTGGATCATCCTTTGTCTCTGGGGAGTTCCTTTGCTTCTTGGTCCACCAATGTTTGGCAGGGACCTCTATAGCTACGTCGCTCAAGGACTTATCGCTCACCAGGGGATGAATCCCTATCACGTCACTCCTGAAGTTCTTGGAGCTGGCCCAAACTTGGATTCAATTGCCAGCGTGTGGCGCAACACCATCGCCCCGTACGGGCCTCTTTTTCTTTCACTCTCTCGAGGCTTGGTCTCCCTTGCGGGACATTCACTCGTCGTCCAAGTCCTTCTCATGCGATCATTGGAAATCATTGGGTTTGTCCTTGTCATGGTGTTCTTGCCACGCCTTGCCCGACAACAGAGCGTGAATCCTGGGCTCGCCCTCTGGCTTGTGGCGCTGAGTCCCTTGGCCCTTACCAGCCTGATTGCCTCAGGCCACAATGACGCTCTCATGATTGGGCTTGTCGTTGCGGGAGTTTCACTTGCACTTGAGGGACGACTTGCCATCGGATTTGGTATCTGTGCGGTCGCCGCTTCGATCAAACTTCCCGCGGCTGCGGCAATTCTGTTTCTCGGAGTTGACGAATTCCGAAGAGCTGATCGCACCCGCCGACTTCGAATTCTCTTCGACGCGATTCTTCTACCAATCGCAATCATCGTCGGAATTACATTGGCAGCAGGATACGGCTGGACATGGCTTGGACCTCAGGCCCTCAAGGTCCCAGGATTAGTTCGTGCCCTTATGACCCCATCGGTCTCGTTGGGATCGTTTGCGTATTCGATTCTTGATCTCGTTGGGGTCCACGTTGCATCACACACCATGGTCAGTATTTTCCAAGTGATGTGTACCGTTCTCACGCTGAGTGGCTGTGCGTGGTTGTTAGTGAACGCGCAGAAACTCAATGTTGTCCGAGCGCTTGGGCTCGCACTCCTCCTCTTTTCCGTCGGAAGTCCAACACTGTGGCCGTGGTATCTCATGTGGGGAATCTCACTCTTGGCAGCCACGTCAGCTCAGCGTTCACGCGTGTTGGTGATTCTCGCTGGCTTCGCAATCTTCCTCGTCGATGCCGCGGGTACCCCAACGATTTCTGGATGGGGGGTCTATGTCACCGGCCCACTTGTCATAGCCGGCGTGATTTGGTTTGTGAAGACTCGACATTGGGAGAAAGTTGTGGCTGGTGCAGGCCTCTAATTCGCTCTCTGAGACAAGGTCGACAAGACGACTACAAGATCGACTTCGCTGGCTCTGGAGCCGCTACGAATGGCTTCGACTTCCCATTGGGATTTATGTCGCGTTCCGATTGTTCACTGTTATTGCGGTCGCTCTCGGGAATATCCCTGACAATCAAGGATTTGGCGAAGCATTTTCTCGCTGGGACGGCTACTGGTTCCTCCAAGGCATTGAGCATGGACTCCCCTCGACACTCCCAATGGTTGATGGCCATGTCGCTGCGAATCCAATTGCCTTCTTTCCACTGTTACCTCAACTCATTCGAGGTGTGTCGTTTGTGACCTTCGTCGCTCCGTGGGTGGTGGGGATTGTGATCTCTGGCGTCACGGGACTTGGCTGCATCGTGGCTATTACCTATCTTGTTCGCCAATTTGCGTCGCAAGATGATGCTCGTCGCACGGCCATTCTCCTGAGCGTGTTTCCAGGCACCTTTATCTTTTCGTTCATCTACAACGAAGGAATTGTCCTTACGCTCATCGCGTTTGGTCTCGTTGCGCTTCTGCGAGAACGATGGCTCCTCGCTGGTGTTCTTGGCCTCATCGCCACTGCGACAGCCCCGATTGCCCTGGCGTTTGTCGCGACGTGTGGGCTTTGTTCTCTGCGGGCACTCTGGCGCTCTCGCGACTACTCATCGTTACTCGCTCCACTCTTGGCTCCCCTTGGATTCCTTGGCTACATGGGATGGCTTTGGATACACACCGGCAACCTCATGGCGTGGCGCCTCACTGAGCGAGGTGGGTGGCAGAGCGAGCCTTCAGTTATCTACCCCTTCCACCTCGTCTGGATCTTCGTCCAAAACCCCATCTCGCAGGTCAAAACCACTGACTTGTTGATCATTGGCATGGTGGTGACCGCCTTCGGTTTGTTCTGGGCGTTTCGCCAGCGCCAACCATTTCCGGTTCTGGCATATGGATGTTTTGCCGTGACCATCGCCCTGATCTCGTCGCCGATCGGGCTTCGGCCTCGCTTCATCCTTCTTGCCTTCCCCGTGATCGTGGCCTACGCCCTCAGGTTCAAAGGTCGACCTTTCACAATCTTGGTCTGGGTCAATGGCGCCCTCTTGATGGGTTTCACTGCTTTTTCGTTTTTCACGTGGACGATCTTTCCCTAGGGAAGCATCTCCAGGACGGCTATGAAATCTCGAGCACCCTGTTCAGTGACCTCAAGTACTCTTAGGACAACAAGGTCCGTGTTTTCGTTTTTTGAGAATCAAAAAGGGGGTGAAACCGCACATGGTGATGGACGTCGAGGTGCCGAATCTCCCCCTGGAGCGCCTTGGTCCGTTAATCGGCAACGACCGCTTAGCGTCGATCCAGATCCGAGGGCGTGCCTTCAAAGAAAATCTCCATGGACGCAGGATCTGGAACGTCAACTCAACCGCAGCTGGTGGTGGCGTTGCCGAAATGTTGCGGTCACTCGTTGGCTACACGCGCCAAGCTGGAATTGATGCTCGTTGGGTGGTGATTTCTGGGGACCCCGAATTCTTTCGCATCACCAAACGTCTCCATAATCAGCTCCACGGTCTTCCAGGCGATGGCGGTCCATTAGCGGCCGCCGAGTCAGCTCACTATGTCAGCGTGATGGAACAAAATTTGCCTGAGCTGCGAGAGCGTATTCGTCCCGGAGACGTCGTGCTCCTCCACGATCCCCAGACTGCGGGTTTCGTCGAAACCCTCAAAGGGCTCGGTGCCATCATCATCTGGAGATGCCATATCGGCACGAACCAACACAACGAATGGACAGAGAGCGCATGGAACTTTCTTCGTCCATTCATCTCGACTGCCGACGCGTTCATTTTCTCTCGACGCGATTACGTGCCTGAATGGATCGATCCCAGCCATGTATCCATCATTCCCCCATCGATCGATCCCTTTTCTCCAAAGAACCAAGAGATCGATGACGTCAACGTGCAACGTATTTTGGCGACGATTGGTCTCCTCGCCCCCGAGTCAGATCAAGAGCCTGGAGTTTTTACCGGCTACGACGGGCTGGGCCACCATGTGCGAGATGTCGCGGAGATCATCAGCGATGCCACGCCTCTCGACCCGGCGATCCCTCTCGTTGTCCAAGTCTCTCGATGGGATGGCCTCAAGGACATGGAAGGAGTGATGGTGGGCTTTGCCGAAGGCGTCGCTCCACGCAGCGACGCTCACTTGGCCCTGATCGGGGCCTCAGTAGGCGACGTCAGTGATGATCCCGAAGGTGCTGAGGTGTTGGCGAGATGCACTGATACCTGGGAGCACCTCCCCTCTGAGATTCGAGCAAGAATCCATCTGGTGTCGCTTCCGATGGACGACCTTGATCAAAATGCGGCAATGGTCAATGCGATCCAGCGCCACGCCACGCTGATTGTACAAAAGAGTCTCGTCGAAGGCTTTGGCATAACCGTGGCCGAAGGGCTCTGGAAGTCGAAACCCATGGTGGCCTCATCTGTGGGGGGCATTCAAGACCAGATCGTTGACGGGGCTGGCGTTCTCCTCAATGATCCCTATGACCTCGTCGCCTATGGCGACGCAGTGGCCAGCCTTCTTCTCGACCCAAACGAGATGAAGCGGCTCGGCCAGAATGCCCACGAGCACATTCTGGCAACATTCATCGGGGATACCCATTTGCTTCGCTATGTTGATCTCATAGAGTCACTACTTCAGCCCTAGACCGCCACCCACAAAAGGAGCACATTTTCATGAGCGCATTTCCGCCGATCGCCGACTACGGCTTCATTTCGGACTGCGAAAATAACTGTCTCATTGCACCTGACGGCACCGTTGAGTGGCTCTGCCTTCCTCGCCCTGACTCTCCCAGTGTCTTTGGTGCAATTCTTGATCGCTCCGCTGGCGGGTTTCGACTCGGGCCCTACGCCACCCACGTTCCCCACGACCGCCGCTACATTCCCGGCACAATGGTCTTAGAGACCACGTGGCACACCTCGACAGGGTGGCTCGTCGTTGAAGATTTTCTGGTGATCAAGCCGGTCGAAGAACAGTCTCGAAGAAAGGACTATCGACGCGCTCCTGATGACTCGGCCGCGGTTGGCACACTCCTTCGGGTGGCCACCTGCATCTCTGGCAACGTCGAAGTCTTTGCGAACTGTTCACCGTCGTTCGACTACGGAAGTGTGGTTGGCAACTGGGAGTATGCGGGTGACGACTACCACACTGCAGTCATCAAACAACCTGACGGCGACATCTCACTGACGCTCGAAAGCAATCTACGCCTCGACGTCATGGCTGGTCGAAGTTATGGGAGAACTCGCCTTCAAAAAGGCGAGTCTGTCTACACCGCCCTCTCTTGGGGAGACGATCTTCCCGGGACCTTAGAAGAGTCACGAAAGAACTTTGACTCGACCGTTTCATTTTGGCGACGATGGCTGAGCAACGGGCAGTTCCCCGATCACCCATGGCGCCAGTACTTAGAGCGAAGTGCCTTGACCCTCAAGGGTCTGAGTTATGCCCCCACCGGTGCCATCATGGCGGCGCCGACGACCTCTCTCCCAGAAACTCCCGGAGGAGACCGCAACTGGGACTATCGCTACACGTGGATTCGAGACTCCGCGTTTACTTTGCGGTCGCTCTATCGCTTGGGTTTCAACTGGGAAGCACTTGAGTACTTCTCGTTCATCTTCGAAGCTGCGTCGGCGGGCAATGTTGGCAACACCGGCGACTGGGAACTCCAAATTATGTACGGGATCGCTGGAGAACGCGATCTTTCAGAGCGCACCCTCGGGTATCTCTCGGGCTATCGAAACTCTCGACCCGTTCGAGTCGGTAATGGCGCGTGGAACCAACACCAAAATGATGTGTGGGGCATGTTGCTGGACGCGGTTGATAGCCAGATCCGCCAATCTGCCGGGGACCTCCCTCGTGGGACCTGGGAAGTATTGGCTGGGTTTGTCGATGCAGCTATCCGCCACGCCGGAGATCCTGACCAAGGGATCTGGGAGATTCGTGGCGATCCACAACACTTCACGGCCTCAAAGGTTCTCTGTTGGGTCGCTATGGACAAAGGCGCTGATCTCGCTCGCCAACGAGGCGACGAGCGCGCCGAAGGTTGGGCCAAAGCAGCTGACGAGATGAAAGCCGAAATTCTGGATAAAGGCGTGAACGACAAAGGCAACTTCACACAGTGCTACGACAATGACGAACTTGATGCCTCACTCTTGCTTATTCCAATCATGGGATTCCTCCCAGCTGATGATGAGCGGGTTGTCAACACAGTTCGAGCAATCGCAAAGGACTTGACCGAAAATGATCTCGTCCTTCGCTATCGAGTCGACACAACGGATACTGGCTTTGAGGGAGAAGAAGGAACCTTTACGATCTGTTCCTTCTGGTTAGTCACTGCGCTCTCCATGATTGGAGATCTTGAAGAGGCCATGGGACTCTGCAAGAAGTTGCTGTCCTTGGCTGGTCCTCTTCACCTCTATGCCGAAGAGATTGACGCCAAAACTGGTGAGCACCTCGGAAACTTTCCTCAGGCCTTCACTCACTTAGCGCTCATCGAGGCCGTGAGTGGCTTGATCGAGGCTGAAGCAGCGTTACAGAACGGTGCTCGACCGTGAATATTGCCCACGAAAGGTTTAGAGTGCTCCCATGAGCGATTCGAGCCAGCCAGTTGAAGAAGAGCCCGTCTATAAAGATGGGCCTCGTCCCTACACCTTGGCCGTCGATATCGGCGGGACTGGGCTCAAGGCGTCAGTGCTTGACGCTAACGGGAACATGGTGGCTCCTCGCGTCAAAATTCCGACTCCGTATCCCAACCCTCCCGAGCAACTCGTCGCATCGCTTACCGAACTCGTTACTTCGCTCCCAAAGGCCGAGCGAGCATCTGCAGGATTCCCCGGGATGGTCAGAGACGGCATGGTACTCACGGCTCCTAGTTTCTCTTGCGTGCAGGGAACTGGAAGTCCGGTCGATCCTGCGCTGGTTGAAAAATGGACCCGGTTCAATCTTTCAGCTGAACTCACCAAGGCGTTCAACATCCCGACCAAGGTCGCCAACGATGCTGATATTCAAAGTGTGGCCGTCGTCAGCGGAAAAGGACTAGAGCTCACCGTTACCCTAGGAACCGGCTTTGGTACCGGCATGCTCTATAACGGCCAGCTTCTCCCTCACCTTGAGATCTCCCACCTTATTTTTCGCAAAAACGAGACCTTCGATCAACAACTCGGTCAGGCGGCCCGGAAGGAAATCGGCAACAAGCGTTGGAACAAGCGAGTCCTCAAAGCCATTGACGTGATGAGGACGCTTATGGCCTTTGATCACCTCTACCTTGGGGGAGGCAACTCACAACACGTTCACCCTGAAACACTTCCAGATGACGTCACCATCGTGTCGAACTCGGCGGGGATTCTCGGGGGCATTGACCTGTGGGAGCCAGATCACATCGGCGTCCATCACGACGTCGACCACTAAGCCAACCCGGCGCTTCTTCCCTTAAGGTTGCTGTTGTTGTGATAGTTGTTCGAGGGCGAGCGAAAGCTGTGCTCGGTCTTCGTGAGTGCCGAGGGCCACAAACGCAGCAAGAACCGCCGCACGGTCATGGGCCAATTCAAGAGTGTCGTGCATGGTCTTCGCGCTGAATGACGCGAGGCTCTCTGATGCGACGTAGGAGAACGAGCGACCCACTCGAACCCGAGTCACGTAGCCCTTCTTTCCCAACCGGTGCAGAATCGTCATGATGGTGGTGTACGCATGGCTTGGAAGTTGAGCGGCAATATCAGGTGCGGGAACAGCTCCCTCGCTGACCCAGAGAATCTCCATCACTCGTCGCTCGAGTCCGCCAAGTGGTTTCATCATTCGCCCCATTTCGCTTAAGTACGACATAGTGTAGAACTTTGGAAAGGCTCGTGGCACGCCGCTGGCTCGCCCTCCGATGCTCAGGCAGGCATGATGGGGAGATGGGATCAAAGGGAAGCAAGCCACGAAAGCCGAAACACCCCTTAGGGAAAGTTCCAAAGTACGAAGAGCCGAACAATATTCCCATGGCTGGACTCGGCGGAGGAGCTTCAGTCGGGCTTGGGCGAGAGGGCCACAGTTCTGACCATCACAAGAACAAGCCCCCTGGAAAACTCGGTGCGGGCTTTCTTCGCCTCTTGGGGCTCAAGAAAAAACAACCCTAAGTCAAAGCTCAGACAGGCGCGACAACCTCGAGCCGAGGCGTCTTCGGTTCTGGTTGGGATGCGCGTAGATCATCAATCAACTCATCTCGCACTGCACGATGGCCCGGGTCATCAAAAAGATTGACCTGTTGAAGCGGATCCTCTTGGAGATCGTAGAGTTCACCTTCGCTCCCGTCATGTGACGTACCAGGCGCGTAGATCGAACAGACCAACCCATCTCGATAGATCGTTCTCATGTGCACGTCAACACCAAAAAGTTCCGAGTCCCATTCGGTGAGCACACGCTCAAATCCTCGAGTCTGCGCATCATTGTCGTCAACAGGCAGCGGTTTACCTTCCATCCACTCGTTTGGCGCAAGACCGGCAATTTGGCTAAACGTGGGAGCGAGATCAAGAAGCCCAACGGGTCGAGACACCACGGCTGGTTCGACGTGAGCAGATCGTGCTGGCCTCCAGATCAGTGGAAGGCGCATCAGCCCATCGACGTGGTACGGGCCTTTGAACATCAAGCCAAAGTCACCGCCAAGCTCGCCATGGTCTGTCGTGAAGACAACGTCGACGTCGTCACCCCAACCTGAGGTCTCAATCATGGCGAGCACCCGGCCGATGGCCTCGTCGATGAGTTCGATCTCCACCGCATTCTTGGCCGTCACTTCTCTGAGCTGATCAGAGGTCAAGGTGGCGGGGACCCACTCAAGTGGAGCTTCAAAGTTTGAGACAAGGGATCCGTCGTACCACTCACTCCAGTGGCGAGGCTTCGAAGCGAGGACTGCTTCTCGCTTCGTCGCATCCTCGATGTAGCCCTCGGGCAGATCAATGTCACGCCATGGGACTCTTCCAAGCTCACTTTCGGGAGGGTCCCAGGGGTGGTGAGGATCAGGAAAGCTCATCCAACAAAACCAGTCTTCATCATCGCTGCGTTGGCGAAGCCAATCAATTGTCCGATCGGCCACCCAGTCAGTGTGATAGATCTCGCGATCGATCGGATTATTTTTCACTTGAACGACTCCGGTGTCACCGCCACCCATCGCATTGACTTCGAGGTTGCCATCAAGCACTGGATAGAACATGCCGAGTGCTTCTGGATGATTGTTCAAAATCCACACGCTGTAGTGCAAGGGTCCATTCGGGCCATGCGTTGCACTCTCGAGGTAGTCAAAGCCCCGGTGAGGGCCAGTTGTCCCGTCGTACCAAGGATCTATCGAGGAATGTGTTCCGCTGGTGGCCATACGAGTCTCTGGGAACGCATTGAACGGATCGACGTAGGGCTCGAAGTGAGACTTGCCGATGAGCGACGTGGCGTATCCCGCTCGAGAGAGTTCTTCGACGACACTCGGCGCATCAATCGGCATAGGAACACCATTCATCCAGACTCCGTGCGTGGAAGGGTGCTGCCCCGTAATGATGGTGGCGCGCGAAGGCATACAGACCACTGATTGAGGATGGGCTCGCTCGTAGCGAATTCCTTCGGCCGCCAACGAGTCAATCACCGGAGTGCGAGAGTAGATCCCACCGTTACATCCCAAGGTGTCGAATCGTTGTTGATCGGTCGTGATAAATAGAATCTTCCTGCCCATTAGTTCATCTCCTCCATTTGGCGTCCAAGTTCAACCAGTGCTCGAAATGTCACTGCACCTATTACTAATGCCATAATTCTCGGGTCGGTATCGGTCGCATAGACGGCCACGCACGACGAATCATCAAGCGCAATGACGTCAAGCGTCCCTCTATGAAAGGTCAGGACAGGAAGATCCACGCGATATTGAATCCGTCGAAGTACTGGGTCTACGACGAGGAGCTCCTCGTTGAACGTCAAGCCCGAGACCGTCGTGATGGTCCTCGTGGTTCCCTCGACAACAGTTTCCGCAAAATCTGGGACCCACTTGGCTTGTTCGGCAGGATCGCCAATATGGTCCCAGACGGTTTCGGCGCTCTGGGGAAGGGTGATCTGGTAGCGAACCGCTCCAAGCACTAGGTCGTCCTCATAAACGTCGCAATCACCTCTGCAAATTCAGGCCCTCGGTCTTCTTGGAGAAAATGCCCTCCACCTTCAATGGTGGTGTGTGGCTGATCTGCAGTTCCTGGGATCTCTCGCAAAAACATCTTCTCTCCCCCGTGAGTGATCGGATCCTTGTCTGAAAAAGCACAGAGCCAAGGTTTCGTGAAGGTGCGCAGCGTTTCCCATGCAACTGAATTTTCATGTGCAGATGCTGACTGGGTTGATGTGGGAACGAGACTGGCAAATACTCGCGCACCCGCTTTATACGACTCTTCAGGGAAAGGAGCGTCATAGGCGGCGATGACCTCTGGGGTGAGGTTTGTCACACAACCACCGTTGACGATTCCGCCAACGGGGAACGTCTCGACACTGGCAGCAAAGTTCTGCCATGCGAGAAACGCGTCGGTCATAGGAGCGGTCCCGTCGGGCAATCCAGTATTGGCCACCACAACTCGAGAGAACCGCTCTGGGTGAGCCGCAACCAAGCGCAGACCCAACATCCCTCCCCAATCTTGTCCAACAACGGTGATGTCGTTGAGGTTGAGCTGATCAAAAATCAGACTCGAGAGCCATGCGACATGACGCTCGTAGGTGTAGTCACTCAACTCAGTTGGTTTGTCAGATTTACCGAAGCCCACAAGGTCGGGGACGACGCAGCGCATCCCCGCTGCGACCAGTGGTGGAATCATGAATCGGTAAAGGTATGACCACGATGGCTCACCGTGGAGCAAAAGAACTAACGGTCCGTCTTGCGGTCCCTCGTCGAGGTAGTGAACTCGAAGCGTCCCGCCTTGCGTGTCATCGATCTCTACAAAGTGGGGAGCAAAGTTGTAATCAGGGAGATTCTCAAAGCTTGTCTCTGGGGTGCGGAGATATTCCATGAATGGGCCTCTTTCTCGTTTCGTCACTCACGAAAACCCTACCTTACGAAGATCTAACAATTGTCAGCCCTACTGACAGAGTATGGAGTGGGTCTACACTCAGATCACGATGCATATGAAAGACGGAGAACCAAATTTTCAAGGCGTCATTGGGCGCACCCTCGCTGAGTCAACGCCCTCATGGCCAGAACCACCACACGCTGCTGGAAAGCCGAACGTTGTGATGATCGTCCTTGACGACACGGGTTTTTCACACTTCGGCTGTTACGGCTCCGATCTCAAGACGCCCGTCGTCGATGCGCTCGCGAAACACGGTCTTCGCTACACCGGCTTCCATACGACGGCGCTCTGTTCTCCAACAAGGGCGTGCCTGCTGACGGGACGCAATCACCACACCGTTGGCATGCGAGGTATCTCAAACTGGAACACTGGCTTTCCTCACATGCGCGGAGGAATTACCCCACACGCCGCCACGCTGCCCACACTTCTTCGCAAAGAGGGCTACGCAACATTTTGTGCTGGCAAATGGCATTTAGCTCCAATGGAAGAATGCTCAGCCGCGGGCCCGCAGGATAACTGGCCCCTGGCGAAAGGATTCGATCGCTATTACGGCTTCCTCCAGGGAGAGACCGACCAATTCTCTCCAGAGTTAACCTCAGATAACCATCACGTCGACCCACCAGGAAATGCAGACGATGGGTACCACGTTAGTGAAGATCTCGTCGAACACTCAATGGGCTGGATCCGAGATCTTCACTCTGTCCGCCCGGACCGTCCATTTTTCTTGTACCTCGCTTTTGGAGCGATGCACGCGCCACATCAATCACCTGCGGAGTATCGCGAACGCTGGAAAGGCGCATTTGAAGAAGGCTACGAGGAACGGCGGCGAACATGGTTCGCCAACCAAGAAAAAATGGGGATTGTTCCACCCGGCACGGACTTAGCGCCTCGCAACTGGGGAGTTCCTCCCTGGGAAGATCTCAGCGATGCCCAACAGAAGTTTTCAAATCGCCTCCAAGAAGCGTTCGCCGCGATGCTCGAACATACCGATGCCCAAATCGGTCGCCTCGTAGAGTTTTTGACCGAAATGAACATGCTCGACGACACCGTCGTCATGATTCTCTCTGACAACGGGGCCAGCCAAGAGGGTGGCGCATTCGGCGTCATGGACGAATTCAGTTTCTTTAATGGGCTGACAGAGGACATCGAAGACATCGTCGAAAACCGCCTTGACGACATCGGCGGTCCTCATAGTCACTCGAACTATCCCTGGGGATGGGCCCAAGCGGGGAACAGCCCATTGAAGTGGTACAAACAAAACACCTACGGCGGTGGCGTTCGAGATCCCCTCGTCGTGCACTGGCCAGCTGGGATAACAGAGCCTGGCGCGATTCGTCGACAGTTCGTTCACGCCGTTGACGTCGCTGCAACTGTGCTCGATATCGCAGGCATCGAACTCCCAGAGCAGGTTGACGGCTACACCCAAATTCCCCTGGCTGGCTCAACAATGCGAGAAACCTTTACTTCTGGAGAAGCACCATCTCCAAGAGACGTGCAATATTTTGAGCAGATTGGTCACCGAGGCATCTACGCCAACGGGTGGAAAGCAGTCACGTGGCATCAAAGTGGAACACCCTTTGATGCTGACAACTGGGAGCTCTTCAACCTCAACGATGACTTTTCCGAGTGCCACAATCTTGCCGAGTCCAACCCAGAGAAACTCAAAGAGATGGTTGATCTCTGGTGGGAAGAGGCCGAGCACTACGGAGTGCTCCCGTTGGACGATCGAAGTATTGAGCTCTTTGGGGCGCCACCTCGGCCACACACCCCTCATGCTCGACGGACCTACGAATACTTTCCACCCATCAGCCACATTCCAGCTGACGCCTGCCCTCAACTGAGTGGACGTCCTTTTACGATCACCGCTGAGATCACCACGACCGATGCTGTTGAAGGTGTGATTTATTCACGGGGCTCGCACAATGTTGGACACAGTTTTTACTTACAAGATGAAACCTTGAATTTTGTCTATAACGCCTTGGGCTCTCTCCATGTGATCTCGGCGCCTGTCGTTCTCTCACCCGGCAAGCACCATGTCGGAGCCCGGTTTGACCGAGAAGGAAAAGCTGGACGCATCACGCTCGTCGTTGACGGAGAAGATGTCGGGTCAGGAGAAATACCTAAATTGGTCCGTATGCTCGGCTCGACAGGGATGGACCTCGGCCGAGACGGGCTCTCTCAAGTGTGCGATGCCTATCGTGGCGAGTTCCCCTTCAGCGGAACTATTCACAAGGTTACGTTTGACATACCTATTAGGAAAGATGCAACCGACATTGCGGTCGAGGCAGCGAGTGAGTTCGGCCGAGAGTAACGCCCACCGGCGAAACGTCATCATGACTCGAAGTGGACTGCTCAGAAAGACTCGATCTCAGGATTTTGAAAGGGGCGAACGTGAGTGATGGAGAGGACTCGTTCCTGGTCTCGTTCAATGGAGCCGCCGCAACTCTCTGGCTGAATCGTCCCGAAAAACAAAATGCCATGACATTCGAAATGTGGCAACAGCTTCCGGCTGTACTCGACAAGATTCTTGAATCCGAACCCAGAGTTCTCTTTGTTCGAGGAACAGGCGCCCACTTCTGCGCAGGAGCCGATATCGCCACCATTGGAAAAGGCCTTGGAGATGCCGGAGTACCTCACGGCTATCGAGCCACCAATGAAAAGGCCGAAGAAGCTCTCGCTGCGTATCCTCGACCAACCATTGCGGTGATCGAAGGGAATTGTATTGGCGGGGGATGTCAGATTGCTGTTGCCTGTGACCTCCGGCTCGCGACTCCTTCTGCCCGATTTGGGATTACGCCAGCCAAACTTGGAATCACGTACCCTGCGAACTCGATACTTCGAACCGTTGCCCTCCTCGGGCCAAGCGCAACAAAGCGGCTCCTCTTTAGTGCAGAGTTCGTCGAAGCGGACGAAGCATTTCGACTCGGACTCAGTGACTATCTTGTCGAGCCAGACGAACTTGAGACCACACTTGAACAGCTCGCAGAAACTATTGGCTCACGGTCATTACTTTCGCAACTTGGAGCGAAAGCCATCGTCAATGCAAGTAGCCACGGCGAGCAGGCTCTTCGAGACGTCATCGATTACTGGGAACACGCCGCCCGCTCGAGCTCTGATCTCTCAGAAGGGCTCGCTGCGTTTTCTGAGCGGAGACAGCCAACGTTCGAATGGAAACCTGAAAACTAAGTCCCACGACGAAGAGGGTGCCTCTCTTTCGTGAGCAGTCGAACCGACGCATTCTTTTTCAGAAAAAAATGCTGTGCCATGCGGTTCTTCAACGCTTTGCGGAGCAAGATGAGTCGAAGCGTCGTTATGAAAAGATGAACTACATTCGTTCTGATGTCTTTCGATCCACCCACCTCACCATTAGTTGGATCACCCCTGAAGGCGCTGATCTCGCACCCGCTGCAATTCTTTCTTCAGTGGAGGCGGACTCAGACTCCCCCCTCGCTAGCGGCAACACAACCATGGCGTTGGTTTCTGCCGTTTCTCATCGTTGTTCCCATGCTTGGTATCGCAGGGGCACTCCATAAGACGACCGTGATCTTTCCCGAGGGGGCGGCACTCGCGTTTGGAGTCTTCGTGCTTGTCATCCCTGGATGGACCGTGTCGCGTTGGCGACTCATGGTTGTCCTTCCGATTGCGGCCCTCTATGGGGTTGGGTTGGCCTATCTCTCAATTCCATTTGCCCTTGAGATGATTGCGGGGATTTCTGGCGTTCTCATTCTCCTGCACTTCATTCGATCCATGCTGGCGCCAAGCATTTCAGCAACGTTGATCCCAATCGTGTTTCACATCCACTCCTGGTTCTATCCAGCGACCGTGATTGGCGTATCGATCGCCATCACCCTGATCGGTAGCATGTTGGCTCGAACAGCACCACAAGCACCGACCCCATCGCTCTTGAGTCTCCGCAGAAGTGTGAGCGTCAAGTTCTGGATCATCTCAGTCGTCTGGATCCTCATCGTGACCACGTTGCATCTCCCAAAAGTGATGCTTGCGCCTCCTCTTTTTGTATCAACGTATGAAATTGCGGGCGTGAGCACTTCATTCAAGCTTCAACTCAGCAGAGCAACGATTTTTGGTGTCCTTGGTTTCCTTGGCGTGGCCCTGCTCGCCATTGCCTCCTCTGATGAAATTGCGGGCCTTGCGACGTTCACAATTGGTTTGGTGTACATGGCAATTGCTCGTCGATATCACCCTCCTATTTTGTCTATCGCTCTGTTGGCGTTGATCGCCGGTCCAATTGTGGACTGGAAGTTTGGGCTCTATTTGGCGATTGGATCACTAAGTCTCTATTTCCTCAATAGCGTCTTTGACCTCTCAACGAAGCAAATAAAGTTCTTTCAGAGAAACGGTTCTTCTGTCTCATGACATTTAATTTTTAGAGGGACACCACCATTCCTTGCTCTCGGAACCTCTTGCGAGATAGGTCGGGTAGCGTCGGTTGCATGGCGTCACCACTGAACCAGGTTGATCTTTCCTGTCAGATTTCGCGCTCAGAGGAGGAGCCTCGTCTCGCTCAAGCACAACGACGACTTCTTCATCTCCGATTAGTCAGTGCCGGGCTCCTTGGCGATGGCCAACTGGGTCCAGGCCTCCTCGTCCTCTTTGAGGGTTGGGACGCCGCTGGAAAAGGTGGAGCAATTCGACGCCTCGTTGCCCCCCTCGACCCTCGTCATGTCACGGTTGCGTCATTTGCTGCTCCTACCGAGCGCGAGATTCGTCACCACTTCCTCTGGCGATTTTTTCCGCTTCTTCCCGGGCTTGGAGGAATGACTGTCTTTGACCGCTCGTGGTATGGACGCGTTCTCGTCGAGCGTGTCGAAGGACTCATCGATCAAAAGACATGGAGACGGTCGTACGACGAAATCACCACCACGGAGACCGCTCTCGTCAGTGAGGGGATGGTGATCGTGAAATGTTTCTTGCATATCTCAGAAGAGGAGCAACTCAAGCGCTTTGAAGCTCGCCAAAATGATCCCCTCAAGAAGTGGAAGCTCACCGATGAGGATTGGCGTAATCGAGCAAAACGCACCGAGTATGAAAAGGCGATCAACGAGATGATTGAGAAAACCTCAAGTCCTGCCGCACCATGGGACCTGATCCCCGCAAACTCAAAGCGCTATGCGAGGCTTGCGGTTCTTGAAACAGTCATTACGAGACTCGAAGAGGGCATGAATGCCTGTGGGATTGAAGTACCCCCTTCCAAGGGCGACGACTACAGCGCCTAACGCTTAGCCTCTAGAGTTTCTTGTGCGGCAAAGAGATTGCCCAGAAGAAAGGTTTCGCACAGTGAGCACAACTCCTTCTCGATACGGCATCACAATCCCCTTCGATGGTATTTCGCTCGCGGACCATCGAGACTGGTACCGCCAACTCGCAGACTTTGGCTACAGCGACGTTTGGTCGGCTGAGGTTGATGGCGCAGATGGTTTCACCCCTCTCACTCTGGCTGCAGCATGGGAGCCTCGATTAAACCTCGGGATTGCGATCGCTCCGGCCTACACCCGAGGTCCAGCACTGTTAGCTCAAACCATTGCATCACTTGCCGAGGTGGCCCCAGGACGATTCACGTTCGGTCTTGGTGCATCAAGTCCCGCAATTGTGGAGCGTTGGAATGCGATCCCTTACGAAAAACCGTTTCAAAAGACACGTGACACCCTCCGCTTCCTTCGAGAAGCGTTGAGCGGTGAAAAGGTAGACCGAGAGTTCGAAACCTTTACAGTGAAGGGCTTTCGACTTGCCCGACCCGTAGAGGTGCAACCCGCACTTTTTCTTGCTGCGCTTCGTCCTGGGATGCTCCGCCTCGCAGGGGCCGAAGCCGATGGTGTCATCCTCAACTGGCTGAGCGCAAGCGATGTCACGACCGTCTTGGGTGAGTGTGGAACCTCTATCGACGTGGCCGCTCGCCTCTTTGTCATCCCGACTGACGATGAAGATACCGCCCGAGCGATCGCTCGGAGAATGGTCACTGCATATCTCAACGTAGATGCCTACGCCGCATTCCACCGGTGGCTTGGCCGTGGACCCGCTCTCGAACCCATGTGGGACGCATGGCAAGCAGGAGACCGAAAACGAGCTTTAGAAGTCATCCCAAATCAAGTCATCGATGACTTGATCATTCACGGTTCCTACGCAAAGTGTCGAGATCACATCAATCGCTACATTGATGCTGGAGTGACGATTCCCGCCTTGGCTATCGTTCCCTTCGGCGTTGACCTCGCCGAAGCAGTCCGCGAATTAAGCCCCTCCGCTCGATAAGCACGAATGTCAACTCATTAAAGAGTTCCCTTTAGGCTATTCGTCATGGCTCGCACTCTCTCAGGTATTAGCCGTTACCTTGATGTGGCGCTGGAAGCATCCGTCATTGGAAGCTTTACGCGCGTCGGGCCAGCAGCTCGCAGGCGTCTTGGTCACTGGAAACCTCCTTCTCCAACGCCGGGGCGTGTCGTTGTCATCACGGGAGCGAGTTCCGGCCTTGGAAAACAAGCGGCACATGATCTCGCAGACCTTGGCTGCACGATGGTTCTTGTTGGGCGAGACAATGCTCGTCTCGAAGAAGTTGCCACAGCTCTTCGCTCAAAAGGTTCCAGCGTCATCGTCGAGTGTGCCGATCTTTCCGATCTCTCTCAAAGTGCTGATCTCTGCGACCGACTCTCAGGCCAACTTGATCGTATAGATGTGCTCATCCATAATGCTGGCGCACTGTTGCAGACGTATCAGCTTGGTCCTCAATCTCGAGAGGTGACGCTGAGTGTCCACCTGCTCAGCCCCTACATTCTCACGTCACGACTTGCCCCGCTTATGGCGAGCGATCAGCCAAAAGTGATCACGATGACCTCGGGAGGAATGTACACAGAGCCTTTCGTCCTAAAGCGCCTTGAAATAACACCTGAAAAATATCGAGGATCGGTTGCATATGCGCGTGCCAAACGGGCCCAAGTTGTCCTCAACCAAGCGTTGGCAAGACGAGAGCCAATGGGCCAGCGGACCTTTTGCGCGGTGCACCCCGGTTGGGCAAAGACACCAGGTGTCAGCGAATCGCTTCCAACGTTCGACAAGTTGTTAGGCCCGCTTCTGCGCACCCCACAAGAAGGAGTTGAGACACTCGTTTGGCTTTCAACCCTCCCTGAAGGTGAGCCAGAAAGTGGCTTGCTTTGGCTTGATCGCCAACCCCGGTCTCCCTACCATCTTCCAAAAACCAAAGTGAGCGATGAGACCCAAGTTGCCGAAGGAAATGAACTGATCTCCTGGCTCGACGAGGTCACCGCACCTTTTCTCTAAGCCGCCCTGCGCTTGCGCCAGTGTGGCTCTCAATTCGAGCAGGCGAACAATCCAAGTGATAGTCAATAGGTATGGATTTTCGTCGTGATCGAGTCACCGCCCTCGCCCAACAGGTTCGCTCGAAAGAGCTGAGCGCTACAGAACTCACCCAGCACAGCCTGCGAATGATCGAGGAGCGAAATGGAGACATCAACGCCTTCGTCGCGGTTGATGCAGAAAAGGCACTTGAGCAAGCAGCGGCGATCGATCAGATTGTTGCAAGCGGTGGCGATCCTGGTCCACTCGCCGGTATTCCAATTGGCGTCAAAGATCTGGAGGACGCCGCAGGGTTTCGCACCACAAACGGCTCTCCTATTTTCGCCGATGCACCACCTGCGCCCACCGACTCAATTCTTATTGGGCGCCTTCGCCAAGCTGGCTGTGTCGTTATTGGAAAAACCAACACACCAGATTTCGGCTGGACAGCACGAACCGAAAATAGCCTTTTTGGTCTGACGCTGAATCCCTGGAATCGCGAACACTCTGCCGGTGGTTCTTCAGGTGGGTCCGCTGCGGCATTGGCGGCGGGGATGGTCCCGCTGGCAACGGGAACCGACGGCGGGGGTTCCATTCGCATCCCTTCTGCAGCATGTGGGTTAAGCGGTATGAAATCTTCCTTTGGTCGTGTCCCCTCGGGAGGAAGTCAGCCGCCAAATTGGCTCGACCTCAGCACAAAAGGACCCATGGCACGCTCAATCAATGACATTGCCGCTGCCTTGGAGGTTGTCGTTGGTCCTGACCAGAGCGATCTCAGTTCCCTTCCTCGCCCGGAAGCCTCATGGCGAGATGCCGTCGTTGATGCGCACCTCCCTGCACGAGTCGGTTGGGCCCCCACGCTGGGCTACGCCGATGTTGATCGTGAGGTGCTCACCGCATGCGAGCACGCCTTAGTGGCTTTTGAAGAACTCGGCGTTGAAGTCGTTGAAATTGAGGGGCCGTTTGAAAAAGACTGTGTGAATGAGTGGCTCACCATCGTGGGTGCTTGTTTGGCCCGCTCATTAAGTGAGCACTCTGAACATCCACGCTACGCAGAATTGGATGAGACACTCCAGTTGATTATTCAAGGCGGGACACACATGAGTGCCATTGATCTCGTCAACGCATTTGATGCTTCCCATTTTCTTAATTTGAAATTGGTTGAACTCTTCCACTCAGTTCGCATCTTGGTAACGCCGACCATGGCGGGCGTCGCACCCCCTACTAATTTGGGCGGCAATGGATTGATCAATGGTGAAGAAACTGTGAACTGGGTCCAGATGACCTACCCGTTCAATATGACGCACTCTCCCGCTGCCACGGTTTGCGTCGGCCAATCCTCAACGGGAGTCCCGATTGGAATTCAATTAATCGGACCACAACACGCTGACCTTGTGGTTTTGCGGGCTGCAGCCGCCCTCGAGGCAGCTCTCGGTTTTGAGAGCGTCGCAGCGTTCTAGATTCTTGCCGTATGAGTTCACCTCACCATGTTCCAAATCAGCTAGCGGAACAACTGCTTGATCCCACCCTCTACCTCGGGGATCCATTTGGTCTCTACCGAGAACTTCGAGAGTCGGCTCCCGTCGCCTGGTGCGAATCCAAAGGGTTTTGGGCAGTCACCTCCCATGAACTGGTGAGTCGAATCAGTACTGATCCAGAACAGTTTTGTTCTGGCCGTGGGATCTTGGTCGAGGAGATAGGGGTTGTGTATGACAATCCTCCAACGATGATGCACACCGATCCTCCAGCACACACTCGCTATCGGCGCCTCGTGCAACCAAGTTTTAAACCCACCGCAGTTCGCGAACTTGAGTCATCGATTCGCTCGACCGCTACCTCGCTCATCGATCAAATTCCAACAGGTGAGGACTGCGACATTGTTCGCACTCTTTCTATTCCCTACCCACTCCAAGTGATCTGCACGTTGCTCGGTGCCGACCCTTCAAAGTGGCCACTGTTTTTTGAATGGTCCGAAGCGGCAATCCCAGGGGCAGGCTCTCTCACCGCTGAACAGCGATCTGCCCGCCAGCTCGAGATGTGGGAACACCTGATTAACCTCGCTGGTGCTCGACGAGCTGCGCCCACGACCGACGTCGTCTCTCAGCTCGCCCTGGCTGAAATCGATGGCGATCTTCTCTCTGAGCCAGAACTTGCGATGTTTCTCATCCAACTGTTGGTTGCGGGAAACGAGACCACACGGAACCTCATTTCGGGGGGACTGTTAGCGCTCGCCGAGCATCCCGAACAGTATGCAGCACTCAAAGCGAATCCGTCTCTCATCCCTGTGGCCGTAGAAGAGCTCCTGCGGTGGACCACACCGGTCATCTCGTTCTTGCGCACCGCCACGCGCGACACCTTCCTTGGAGATCAAGCCATCGCAAGCGGCGATCCAGTGTTGTTGATCTATGCCGCCGCCAATCGAGACCCTGCCGTCTTCGGCGATACGGCCGATCTGCTCGACGTGACGAGAGACCCAAATCCGCACGTGAGCTTTGGATTTGGAACCCACTTTTGCCTAGGAGCTCCCCTGGCTCGACTCGAAGCGAGAGTTGTTCTCGAAGAGATTCTCGCTCGCTACGACACCATAGAGATCACCGGGACGGTGAAAAAAAGTCCAAGCTCTATTATCGCTGGCATTGATGAGGCAGTTCTGACACTTCGTTGAGTGCTTCGGAGATCTACCCAGCTTGTTCGGCGGTGAACATTTCGAGCATCTCGGCAAATTTTGCTTTTGCCGCCTCATGACGGCTTGGAATGTGTTCCGTGGGGATCTCATGAGGTTCGTATTTTTTCAATGCCGATCTGGCCACCGTTTGGCGGTGCACTTCGTCAGGACCGTCGTAGATTCGAGCTGCTCTGGCGGCTCGGTACATAGCCTCTAGTGGCATATCTGAGGAGTATCCCAAGGAACCATGCGTCTGGAGCGATCGGTCAATCACGTTGTAGAGAACTTGCGCGCCGTAGTACTTGATCATGGCAATTTCATTCCGAGCGGCCGATGCTCCAACTTTGTCCATCTTCCAAGCCGCTTGAAGCGTCATGAGGCGAGCAGCATGCATTTCCGCCAACGAGTCTGCAATCCAGTTTTGGATGGTCTGCTTCTCTGAGAGGAGTGAGCCGTGGGTATAGCGAGAGACGGCTCGTTCACACATCATGTCAAACGCACGCTTGGACTGGCCAAGCCATCTCATGCAGTGGTGAATACGGCCAGGCCCCAAGCGGGCCTGTGCGAGTTGAAATCCTGCTCCTTCATTGCCGACAACGTTTTCGACTGGAACACGCACCGACTCATAAAGAATCTCTGCGTGGTTGCCGAACTTCCCATAAACCACTGAAGGATCGTCCATCGATCCCACGTCTCGAAGGATTGTGACGCCCGGGGTGTCCACGGGCACAATGATCATCGACGAGCCCTGATAGGGGTGGACGTCTGGATTCGTTACCGCCATCACGATCAAAAAGTCAGCGACAGAACCATTCGTTGTGTACCACTTTCGTCCATCAATAACCCATTCATCACCATCACGAATTGCACGCGTGCTTAACAACGTTGGATCCGAACCTGCGGTGTGAGGTTCGGTCATTGAAAAACCGCTCCGAAGTGTTCCGTCAAGTAAGGGTTGAAGCCAACGCTCACGGTGCTCTTCACGACCTGACATCTCCATACCAATCGCCAACATCTCAGCGTTCCCAGAGTCGGGAGCATTATTTCCAAAGACCACGGGAGCGTATGGGCTCTGCCCAAGAATTTCATGCATCAGCCCGAGCCGGACTTGCCCAAAGCCCTTGCCTCCGAGTTCTGGAGGAAGGTGCGCAGCCCACAAGCCTCGCTCCTTCACTTGTTCTTGGAGAGGTTTCATCACCTTGATGACCTGCTCATAGGTCAGATCCAGCGTCTCGAGGGGGAAGACTTCCTCAACGACGAATCCCCTCATCCACTCCAGCTGCGCTTCAAATTCCGGTTCCGTTTCAAAATCCCAGGCCATAGTGCTTCCTCCTTCTCGGTGCTCCGTGAACTCGGCCCCTCCTCCGAACCCGCTAGCGTAGGAGCGTGCCAAACGACAACTCCACCACTATCAGTAGCACTCTCAGCGTACGTTCTGCGACTCCATTGAGTTCACGGGCGCTCACCAGCGAGGAACGAGCAGTCATTCGTTCAGCAGAGATCGCCCTTCTCGACGAAAAACGCCTTTTGAGCCCTGAGGAAATGAAGTCACTTGTGGAACTAGATATGGCTGCGACCTCAGCTCTGGCATCGCTCGCTCATGAAGTTCGACTCTCATGGTGTGGACCTTCAGTTGAGATCGAAGGGATCTTGTCGGCGAAAACAGGAGGCTGCCCCGAAGACTGTCACTTCTGCTCGCAGAGTTCGAAATTTGATACGCCTGTCAAAGCAACTCCTTTTCTCGACACCGATGAAGTATTAACCGCTGCAAAAGAAACAGCCGCACTCGGTGCCAGCGAATTTTGTATCGTCCTCGCCATCCGTGGACCTGATGAGCGAACCATGAATCGAATTCTTGAACTTGTGCCATTGGTGAAAGAAAAGACGGGACTAAACGTTGCTGTCAGTGCTGGAATCTTGTCACCAGAACAAGCGGTCCGCTTCGCCGAAGGTGGCGTGCACCGCTACAACCACAACCTTGAAACATCTCGATCTTTCTTCCCTTCGATCGTGACCACGCACTCATACGACGAGCGCCGAGACACGTGTGAGCTCGTTCGAGAAAATGGCATGGAACTCTGCTGTGGTGTCCTCCTCGGCATGGGTGAAACGGATGAACAACGACTTGAACTTTTGGTGGACCTCCAGGCGCTTGATCCTCAAGAAGTCCCCTTGAACTTTCTTAATCCACGGCCTGGGACGCCACTTGGGGACCGGCCGATAATGAGCGCGTTAGAAGCAATCCGCTGGATCGCTATGTTTCGTCTCGCGCTCCCCTCAACCATCCTTCGCTTTGCGGGTGGGAGAGAAGTGACCTTGCGAGAACTCCAGATCATGGGGATGACCTCAGGCATTAACGCATTGATCGTCGGCAACTATTTGACGACCTTGGGGCGCTCCCCCGAGGAAGACTTTCAGATGCTCAAGGATCTCCAGATGCCTATCGGGGCACTGAGCGTCGCTCTTTAACTCCATGAACTTCTGTTCGGGCTGTGGCAAAGAACTCTCGGTTTGTGCAGGCTGTCGTCAAGAGGACCCACCGCATTTTTGTTCGATCTGTGGCAATTGGATGGCGGTCCAAGTAGCGCCAACGGGCTGGAAGGCAACGTGCCGAGAGCACGGGACACTTGAAGAGATTGAGATTACGTCGCCTCTCTAGCGTTTCTCCTTGATGACTCATCTTCAAGGTAAGCCACAACGCCATCGAGTTCGCTGGCGTCGAAAACATCAAAACCATCTACGTCTCGAAGCCAATTGATATTTCGAGACAAGAGCTCGCCATTCCCACTGCGATCATTCAGTACGACAAAGACCTTGCTCTTCTCGAGCTGTCGCTCTAAGACCTCATGACAAAGTCGTACATTCGATAAGGTCCCAAGGATCGAATCTGAGATCAACAGCACCACATCAGGCTCAAGCGCTACGCAGAGATCAATCGCATCAGCGTCGCTGGCTTGGGGACTTCGAAGACCTCCAGCTGTTTCAAAAAACACGACGTTGCATTCCTCGCCAACAGCAGCGAACTTGAGGAGGTCCGCTTTTGAAGGGGGTGTCACCCCAAGTTGGGTTGCCGCCATCGGAGGAGCCAAAGCAACTCCAAGACTCAGCGACGCAGGACACACCGTTTCAGGACTCTCTCCGGTGGCTAGCGCCAAGATATTGGCGTCGCGACTCTCGACGCTGTCTCCTGGATCAAACGATTGAACAAGTTTTCGAGCTGACACCTGAAGTCCTCGGCTCCGTAGCGACGTCAAGACTGCCGCACCCACCCAGGTCTTGCCCACGTCGGTCCCTGTTCCGACCACGACAACTCGAAGTGGGTGTCTGGTTCCTGTCATCCTAAGATTCAACACTACGTGGGACCGGTAGTGTGATCTTGGCGAGGTTACGCCCTGAGCCTGGGAAGATTGAAGAGAGAAAAAGGAGACATCATGATCACTATCGGAGTCGTTGACACGATGTTTGCGAGATTCGACATGGGCGGTGCTGCCCTTGACGAGTTGGCCACCTGTCCCGGTCATGGTGAGACTTTCAGCGTGATCCGCCAGACGGTTCCAGGGTTCAAAGATCTCGCCGTAGCCGCGAAGAATATGATCGAGCGCCAAGGGGCCTCAATCGTGGTCGCATGCGGCATGCCAGGGAGCGCCGACATCGACAAGGTCTGTGCCCATGAGGCGAGCCAAGGAATCATGCAGGCCCAGCTCATGACAAGCACTCCAATCCTGGAAGTCTTTGTCTACGAAGACGAGGCTGCCGAAGCCGACTTGGCCTCAGTCTTCGAGAATCGAACGAAAGATCATGCTCGCAATGCCTATTGGATGCTCTTCGAACCTGAACAACTCATTGCTCGAGCTGGCCATGGCATCCGTCAAGGTTTCGGACACGCTGGACCACTGAACGCGTAAAGCGATTCAGACCTCGATATCTCGAGGAAGTCCTAAGACCTTTTCCGCAATGATGGAGCGCTGAACCGCAAATGTTCCGCCGCCAATCGTGAGCGCAGGCGAATAAAGAAACCCATGAAGCCACTGATGCTCAGCTGAGAAGGGCTCCGCTTGACACATCGCACGCGCTCCCATGAGGTCAAGGGCAAGATTCATTGCGTCTTGACCGAGGTCGTCAGCAAGCGCTTTGCGAGTCGACGCCTCAGGTCCTGGGGTCTGTCCGGCAATGGCCGATGAGACAAGTCGTAATTTGAGCGCTCGAAGGGCTTGTGCCCTCACCCACAGAGCGGTGACACGCTCTCGAAGAAGTGGCTTGTCTTCAAGGTGACACGATCGAGCAAATTCGAGAAGTTGATCAATCGTTGGACCACTCCCCCATAAGAGACCTTCGCCAGAGAGCGACACGCGCTCGTTCGACAGCGTGACCTTGGCCAACCTCCAGCCATCATTCACATCCCCGATGACATTGTCATGAGGAATCCTGACGTCATCGAAAAACACTTCATTAAATGCATGGTCACCCGTCATGTCGATCAAGGGCCGAATTGAGATACCGGGAAGATCCATCGGGCACACAAAATAAGTAATTCCATGATGGCGTTCGGCCTCGGAATTTGTTCTCGCTAATAAAATCCCAAACGATGCGATGTGGGCTCCACTCGTCCACACTTTTGAGCCGTTCACCACCCACTCATCACCATCTCGAACGGCCGTCGTCAATAACGCAGAAAGATCTGAGCCAGCGGAAGGCTCAGAAAAGAGTTGGCACCAAAACTGCTCTCCAGAAATCAATGTGGGAAGCCAGCGATCCTGCTGCTCTTTAGTCCCAGCGGCCAACAATGTAGGACCTGCCCATCCGATCCCAATGGGGTTGATGGGACGGCGAATCTTTGCCTTTGAGAGCACCTCGTCAATGACGAGTTGCTCTTCGGGGTCCGCCCCAATCCCCCAGGGGGACGGCCAGTGTGGGGTCACATAGCCAGCAGCCGCCAAGTCGGCTCCTGTTGGCTCAGGGTGGGCTTCGAGCCAGTCGTTGAGGTCCTCTCGGATTGAATGTTCCCTTTTCACGTCTGCCATGTCTGTAGCGTAGGCTCGCCGCCAACTCCTCGCTACCATTTGGAGTCAACGCCAAGCAAGGGGGAAATTGAATGTCGAGTTGGAACTATGCCGACGTTTGGGAAGAAATTGCCAAGATCCAACCGGAGCAGCCCGCCATTGTCCAGGGTTCTCGAACCATCTCATGGGGGGAGTTTGAAGAGCGTTCTCGAGGGGTCGCTGACTGGATGCTCTCGCTCGGTGCTCAGTACCAAGACAAGATTGCTCTCTACCTTTACAACAGTCCTGAATATATGGAAGGAACCTTCGCCGCATTTCGTACCGGCCTCGTCCCAGTAAACACGAACTACCGGTACGGAAACGAGGAGCTTCTCTATCTTTGGGAAAATGCTGACGCTCTTGCCGTTATTTTTCATGGTTCCTTCGCCGAACGAATCGAATCGATAAAGGACCAGTGCACAAAAGTAAAAGGGTGGCTCTGGGTTGACGACGGTGCAGGCCCTTGCCCTGCGTGGGCAACGCCCTACGAGAGCGTGACCAGTGAGGTTCCAAACTCACTCGACTTCGAGTGGTCTCGAACTGCAGACGATCTTTTGATGCTCTATACCGGTGGGACAACCGGCATGCCCAAAGGCGTCATGTGGCGTCAAGACGATCTCTTTGTGCTCGTCAATGGCGGAGAGACCGGTCGCTACGACACGACGAAAGGCGTCGATGATGTCACCAGGGTTGTCACGTCGCAGGGTCCGGGCATGACACTGCTTCCCGTCTGCCCCCTGATGCATGGAACAGGGATGTTTACAGCCCTCAAAATACTTTCTGAAGCTGGCCGCCTTGTGCTGATGGAAGATCGTCACTACGACCCAGAAACACTCGCTCGGACTATCGGTGACGAGAGTGTCAATGTCATCGTCATCGTTGGTGATCCATTTGCTCGCCCACTCGTAGATGTTCTCAATGAGCATCCAGATTCGTATTCGCTTGCGTCTCTCTTAGTCATCATGTCGTCGGGGGCCATGTGGAGTGAGGACGTCAAGCAAGGACTTTTGTCACATAATCCCAACATGATGTTGATCGATGCATTCTCTTCTTCAGAAGCACTTGGCATGGGGAGTTCAGTTTCAACGGGGAACTCTGCGGCCGCCACTGCGGAGTTCAAACTTGGTCCTCATGTTCGCGTGATTGATGAAGATGGAAACGATATTGCACCTGGCGCTGAGACGCCCGGTGTTTTAGCGCTCGGAGGGCGAAATCCTCTTGGGTATTACAAGGATGACGTCAAGACTGCAGCGACATTCAGAGTGATTGATGGAAAGCGCTACAGCGTCCCAGGCGACTTTGCCAAGGTTCACGAAGATGGGACCATCCAACTGCTCGGACGCGGTTCACAGTGCATCAACACGGCTGGCGAAAAAGTATTTCCCGAAGAAGTTGAGGAAATATTGAAACGACATCCACAGATCCTTGACGCATGCGTCGTTGGAATCCCCGACCCAAAGACCGGAGAGCGAGTCGTTGCCGCAATTGAAGTGGAATCAGGCGCTGCCCCAGAAGCTGACGAGGTGATCACCCACGTGAAAGAACATCTCGCGCACTACAAGGCCCCAAAAAATGTGCGGATCGTTTCGACAATCGGACGCTCGCCATCGGGAAAGATGGACTACGGCCGTCACAAGACCGAAGCTATCGAGTGGATGGAGAGCCACAAATAGCCCATCGAATCAGGGCTTCAGGGTTATGGCGCGTTGACCGTGACGGACGAGTGCACTGTGTTCTAGTCTCTGCGTGGTGCAGTTCAATCTCGCAGATCTCTTCGAAGCGGCAGTCGACGCCTATCCTGAGCGTGAATATCTGATCGCTAATGGCGTCCGACGGACCTACGCCGAAATGGAAGCTCGAGCAAACCGCCTTGCCCATCATCTGAGCGATGCTGGCGTTGGGCCAGGAGATCACGTCGGGATTTATGCCTACAACTCGGTCGAATGGGTAGAAACTGCCTGGGCTGTTTTCAAACTTCGAGCAATCTGGATCAATATCAACTACCGCTACGTCGAAGAAGAGCTTCGGTATCTCTTTGGCAACGCAGACTTGAAGGCACTTGTCCTCCAGCGAGAGTTTGCTCCTCGAGTCGCTGCACTCTTTGATGAACTCCCCACCCTTCATCATCTCGTCGTGATTGAAGACGGTTCAGGGGAAGAAAACCCCACCACCGATTCGGTGCTCTACGAAGACGCCATGGCAGGCGGGTCACCACTCCGTGACTTTGCTCCCCGCTCTGAGGAAGATCTCTACATTCTCTACACCGGTGGAACAACTGGTATGCCTAAGGGTGTTGTGTGGCAACACCGAGACGTCTTCTATGCGCTCGGTGGCGGTGTTGACCCAACGACGAATACTCGAGTGCTCGACCCCTCAGAGATGGTGGGAAAGGGTGCTGGGGGCGTCATCACCCACTTGCCGATTGCACCGCTTATGCACGGAGCCACCCAGTGGGCGGTCATGGGGCGAAGTTTTGTCGGTGATCGAATTGTCCTCATGGACAAGTTCAATCCAGATGACGTCTGGACACTGATTCAGAATGAAAAGGTCAACTCCGTTATGGTGACCGGCGATGCAATGGCCAAGCCACTTATCGAGTCCCTTAGCGATGACTCTGGATATGATTTGTCGTCGCTTTTCGCCGTCGTCTCATCTGCCGCTCTCTTTAGTGCTCCGGTAAAAGATGAATTCTTCAAGCGTTTCCCAGATCTCTTCATCACCGACGCCATCGGATCGTCAGAGAGTGGCAACAACGGGATGACAATGATCTCCAAGGACAACACAGCTATGAAATCCGGTCCTACGGTGAGCATCTTGGGCGACACGGTCGTCTTTGATGAGGACCTCATCCCAGTTGTTCCTGGCTCTGGTGTTATCGGAAAGATCGCGCGCTCTGGGGACATCCCCGTGGGGTACTACAACGACCCCGTAAAGACTGCGGAGGTCTTCTTTGAAGTCGAAGGTACTCGCTACGTCATGCCTGGTGATTTTGCAACCATTGAAACTGACGGATCGGTCACCCTCTTAGGTCGAGGTTCGGTGGTTATCAACTCTGGGGGAGAAAAAATCTTCCCCGAAGAGGTTGAGTCAGCAGTTCGATCTCATCCTGATGTCTTTGACGCCATCGTCGTCGGTGCCCCCGACGAGCGCTGGGGACAAACAGTCGCAGCGATCGTGGCCCTACGAGAAGAGCATTCACTCAATCTCGCTGCACTACAGGACTATTGTCGCAACAAAGTCGCAGGGTACAAACTCCCTCGCCGCCTCTTTGTAGTTGACACAATTCAACGATCACCAAGTGGAAAACCTGATTATCGATGGGCAACCACTATCGTTGAAACGCTTGAACCCCACGTCTGATGGCAGTCTTGCTGCAAGACGTCCTGAAAGCTCAAGGTCGCTCCAACAAACTCAGTGCGCTCCCGTGTGCGGTGGTGACAATGGAACTCCAACGAGGCGTGATGGGAGATCTTGCCTCGTTCCCTGACCTCGCTGCAGTTGCCAAAAGCGTGGGGGTCCCAGAACACGCTGGCGAGTTAGCTGCACTCGCTCGAGAACTCCATATCCCTGTTGTCCACTGCACGGCTGAGTTTCGAAGTGACCGTGCAGGGACGTTAACCAATACTCCGCTCCACACCACCCTTTTGCGAAACCCCGCGCACCTCCTAGAAGAGACTCCCGCTACGGAATTAATCCCAGAGCTCAGGCTCTCTCCTGCTGACATTGTTCTTCCTCGTCGCCATGGCGTCTCCCCGTTCACTGGGACGAATCTTGATGCCACCTTAAGAAACCTTGGAGTACAGACGCTCATTGTCACTGGCGTCTCACTCAATATTGGAGTGATCGGACTCTGCATCGAGGCAGTCAACCTTGGCTACAGCGTTGTCATTGCGACTGATGCGGTGTGTGGGGTCCCCCTCGACTTTGGTCAAGAGATTCTTACCCATTCTCTCCGTCTTCTCGCCATATTGGCAACGACCGCAGAACTACTTGTCGCCCTGCGTAGCGAAGGTGCCTCGGGCCAAGATAACCTCTAATCCAATGTCTCCCCCGGACGAACCCACCCCTGAACATCCCCTCGGCCAGCCTTCTCCAGGCTCTGAGGTTCCCGTGGCTGACACCGCGACTCCGAATGAATCCTCAAAGGCTCCAAAAGGGCCTCAGCACGCTGCAGCAAAGAAACGGCGGAGATTTTGGCCACGTCGACGATGGGTGCAAGTTGTCACCATTGTGGCCATCGTGGTGGTCCTTCTCCTCGCTGCTCTCGCTGGATATGCCTACTACCAAGCCAACCGAATCAATCACGTCGACGTCAACGGCCTCACTGCAGAGACCAGTTCGGGCGCTGGCAAAGGCACTGAAAATATCTTGATGGTGGGATCAACCGATCGTTGTGCTTTAAAAGTACAAAACCCCATCTACGGAATCTGCTCCCAGGGTGTCACTGGTGTCAATAGTGACGTCATCATGATTCTGCACCTTGACTGGACGACTTCAAAAATGTCAGTGCTTTCGATTCCTCGAGACACCTTCATTCCAAATGCTCGATCCACTGGTCCCAACAAAATCGACGCAGCCCTCTCTGAGGGTCCCACGCAGTTGGTCAAAGCAATTCAAGAAGATTTTGGGATTCCCATCCAACACTTTGTTGAGTTGAACTTCGAAACCTTTGCGAGCGTGGTTGACGCCCTTGGTGGTTTAAATATGTATTTCCCAATGCCCGTCTATGACGCATACTCACAGCTCCACCAACTCACTCCGGGCTGCGTGAAGCTCAATGGAACTGAAGCTCTCGCCGTTGTCCGAGCACGTCACCTTCAGTACCAATCGAGTTCTGCAAATGGTTCCAACCCTTCGAACTGGCCGCAAGAAAACTTAAGTGACCTTGCCCGTATTCGTCGAGATCACGAGTTTCTCCGCGTGTTGGGTGATCAAGTGAAAAAACAAGGACTGGGCAATCCAATTACCGATGCAAAATTGGTGAATGCCATCGCTCCCCAACTCACCGTCGACCAAGGTTTCTCAACGAGCCACATGATTGCGATGATTGGTCAATTCCAAGGAACAGACGCATTTAAGACACCGCAGTACACACTTCCTGTGATGACGTCGACCTCGTTCTCGTACGTGTACCAGGGCTATAACTACGGCAACGTGACCTTTCCCGTTAATGGCGAGGGTCTGGCGACAATTGGGGCGTTCCTTAACCTTCCACCTTTGACAAATACGATGACCGGTCAACCGCTGCCGAGCCCTTCAGCAACGAACGTGAGCATTTTGAACCAAAGTGGAATCTCGAGTGCGGGAGATGCTGCTTCGACGGCGATGAAGGCACTTGGCTTCAACGTCTCTTCTGTGACGCAAGGAACGCCACCAGGAAATCCCGCAGAGACCGTGGTTGCCTATAACTCTCTCAACCCAGATGTCATCGCCCAAGCTCAAATGGTATTGAGATCGATGTCCGGACAGACCATCATGGCCTACGAACCGAATTTAACGAGCCCGGTGACCTTGATGTTGGGTTCGACGTACTCCATCTATACCCCAGAAATCTTTTTGCCATTCACCACACCAACAACCAAGGCAAACAACACAACAACAACGATGAAGGCTTCAAGCACTACGACAACAACGGCACCTTCGACGACGACGACCATTCCTGGCTTTTCTGCACCGAATAGCTCAACGACAAAACTCGAGCCATGGGATCCTCGGTCCTGCAATAAGTCCGGAGGGGCTGGTCCCTAGCATTGAGCCTCTTCCCTGAGGCATCCTCCTCCTCGTCTAGATTTGCGACGTAGATCTTGGAGATTCCGACAGGGCAAGAGAAAGGGTAATGGGACTTATGGTTGATACAAGCACCATCGCTGGGCTCATTCATGCCCGACAAGATGACGAGAACGTTGGAATTCTGAGCGCAGACGGCGACTTGACACACTCACGTGTTGTCGAATTGGCAGCACAGCGCGGTACGTGGCTAGCGAAAAACCGGCTCCCCGGTCCATTTCATATCGCAGTGCTGTCCGATAACTCCGTTGAGTACCTCTTGTGGCTCGAAGCAGCTGCGCTTGTTGGGGCCTGCGTGGTCGGAGCAAACACGACCCATAGAGGCGATGAGTTGGCTCGAGACCTTGCTCACACAGAGTGCCAACTTCTCATCACTTCGCCTTCCTACTCCCCTCTTGTTGCCGGGCTTGACCTTGGACCCGCACTCGGAACGGTCCATGAAGATAACCAGCGAGTGCTGACCTTGGGCTCAGACGGCTTCTATGAGAACCTCTTGCCTTTCGAAGGGGCCCGGGCATCTGACTTGCCTAGTGATGACATCTCTGCATCCACTCTGGGCTATCTGTTGTTTACCTCGGGCACTTCTGGCGCACCAAAGGCCGTGAAGTGTTCTCAGGGACGCTTAGCGATGATCTCTGGGATCGTTGCCCAGATGTACGCTCTCACTCCCGACGACGTCTGTTATGCCGCCATGCCTCTGTTCCATTCAAATGCACTGATGGCTGGATGGGGGCCCAGTTTGGCGGGGGCATCTGCCGTCGCAGTCCCCAGCACCGAGCGATTTTCAGCCTCTGGCTTTCTCCCCGATGTTCGCCGTTTTGGGGTCACGTACTTTAACTATGTCGGCAAACCACTCTCGTATATTTTGGCCACAGCTCAGCAGGATGACGATGCAAAGAATACCCTTCGCCAGTGTTTTGGAAATGAAGCCGCCCCAGATGACATCGACCGTTTTGCTCAACGCTTTGGATGTGCGGTCGCCGAGGCCTACGGCTCCTCCGAAGGGGGCGCCAACGTCGCTCGAACCCCTGACTCGCCTCCTGGCGCTCTTGGACGGGCCCCAGAAGGCACACTCGTCCTTGACCCTGAGACTGGGGCAGAATGCCCGCCAGCTCAATTCGATGAATCGGGTCGACTCTTGAATGCAGAAGCCTGCATTGGCGAGTTGGTTTCCCTCTCGGGAGGGCAGTCGTTCGAAGGGTACTGGCAGAACGAAGAGGCCATGGAGGCTCGGCTGCGTGATGGCTATTACTGGACGGGAGACTTGGCCTATCGAGACGAAGCGGGTTTCTTCTACTTCGCTGGCCGGGACCACGACTGGATGCGTGTCGATGGCGAGAATTTCGCGGCCGCCCCAATCGAGCGAATCTTGCAGCGTCACGATGACATCGTCATCGCCGCGGTCTACGCCGTTCCTGACGAAACTGTAGGTGATCAACCAATGACCGCAGTTGAGTACGCCAAAGACCCGAAAGATTTTAATCCAGAAGCCTTTTCTGAATTCCTCTCCCACCAAGAGGATCTTGGGACAAAGTGGGCGCCGAAATACATTCGAGTTATGTCCACTCTTCCAAAAACCGCAACGTCGAAAGTGATCAAGAAAAGTTTGCGGGCCGAGCGGTGGAACACGCCAGAACGAGTGTGGTGGCGGCCAACAAAAGACCTTTCCTATGTGCTTCTTTCACCAGAAGAAGCAGTCCAGCTCAACGAACTGGTTCAAGACCGAGTGCTCTAAGCGCCCTTATCGGTCAGTGCTGAGAACAAGACCACTTGTGGGGACTCCGGTTCCCGCAGTCACAACAATATTCTCAAGAGATTCCACCTGGTTCACGGCGTGGCCTCGAACTTGTCGAACAGCTTCTGCGATGCCATTCATTCCGTGGAGATAGGCCTCGCCTAGTTGACCGCCATGCATATTCATTGGAAGCTCTCCGCCAATTTCTAAGCGACCACCTTGGATAAAATCTTTAGCTTCGCCCTTTGCACAAAAACCGAGTTCCTCTAACTGATAGAGCACGTAGGGAGTGAAGTGGTCGTAGAGGATTGCGGCATCCATGTCGCTTGGACCCATCCCACTTGTCTCCCAAAGTTGACGTGCCACCACTGACATCTCGGGAAGGCCCAAGAGGTCGTCGCGGTAGTAACTCGTCATCATGTCTTGTCCCGCACCAGAGCCTTGGGCAGCAGCCTGGATGATGACCGGTCTCTGGGGAAGATCACGAGCGCGTTCTTTGCTGGTGACGACAATGGCCTGTGCGCCATCGGTCTCTTGACAGCAGTCCAGAAGGTGGAGCGGCTCAACAATCCAACGAGATGCTTGGTGTTCTTCCATCGTGATGGGTTGTTCGTAAAACCAGGCCTTTGGATTCGTCGCCGCATGTTTTCTGTCGAGGACGGCAATTGTCCCAAGGTCTTCACTGGTTGCCCCCGTCATGTGCAGATAGCGTTGCGCAGCTAACGCGACCCAGGATGCTGGTGTCAAAAGCCCGACGGGCATATAGGTGGCGAGATGCGCACTTTCAGCGTTGGCCAGCGGCGGTCGTCCCTGGACCCCAGCGCCGAAACGGTTCCCGGAGCGCTCATTAAACGCTCGGTAGCACACGACGTAGTCAGCAACCCCTGCTTCGACCGCCAAGGCCGCTTGTTGAATTGTTCCACAGGCGGCTCCTCCGCCGTAGTGGATCCGGCTGAAGAACGTCAGCTCTCCCATGCCGAGGGAACGAGCGATATCAACATCAGGATTTGTATCAGAAGAAAAGGTCACCATCCCTGAAACGTCACTCGGCTGGATACCCGCATCATCAATCGCTGCTTTGACGGCCTCAACAGCGAGGCGGAGTTCCGAGCGACCAGAGTTTTTTGAAAATTCTGTGGCTCCAATGCCAACGATTGCTGTGTTGCCAGCAAAACTGTGCGCGCTCATCAAACTTCCTGCTTTGGAAGAGTGAGAGAAACTGTTCCTACGACGTGATTCCCCATTGTGTTAGCACCAGCTATCGACACGTCAACAACTCCACGTGCGGGATCGACTTCATCGTCTCTGAGCGCGATCACTTCGCCTGTGAAGACCATGGTGTCGTCTGGGTAGTTTGGGACGCCGAGGCGAATATCTACTCTCGATAAGAATCCCCCGGGACCAGTCCAATCAGTGACGTATCGTCCAACAAGCCCATTGGTTGTCAGGATGTTCATAAAGATATCCTTACTCCCACGCTCTTTGGCAAGATCGCTGTCGTGATGAACATCTTGGTAGTCACGGCTCGCCACTGCGCCGGCCACAATCAAGGTCCGTGTGATGGGGATCGAGACCGTCGGCAGTTTCTCTCCAACCGACAGTGAAGGAAAAGTTCGAGTCTTCATTAGCGGTGCATGATCTCGTCAGGTCGTTGCGCAATAAGTGTGCCAAGGCGCGAGAGCTGGAGACTTGGGCTCCCGAGCTCAAGTTCAATCTGCTTGCCCCAAAGGAAGTACCGGTGAATTGGGTACCCAATATCTGCACCAGTTCCCCCGTGCAAGTGCTGTGTGGCATGAACAACGCGTTGACCACGGTCTGCTGCTTGCCATTTCGCCACTAATACGGACTCAGTAGCCGGAAGATTCCCATCAATCCGCCATGCCGCCTGCCATGCCGTGACTCGAATCGCTTCGAGGTCAATGGCCGCATCGGCAGCTCGAAGCATTGTCCCTTGGAAAGTAGAAAGCGGCCGGCCGAACTGTTCTCGTTCATTCAAATGCGCCGCCGTCTGGGCTAAGGCTGCTTCACAGACTCCGATTTGGGTCAATGCCAACGCCGTCATTGCACTGTCGAGCATGAACGCTGTCGCCTCCACCCCACGATCTGGTCCTGCCACCAGGTCGGCTGGACCAACCGCAACGCTGTCGAAATGCACGTGAGGGTGAACGGCTCGATTTGTCGTTTCCGCTCGCTCGAGTGTGACCCCACTCTGATTCTTCGAAATCATGGCAACGATCACTCCGTCGCCCTCGATTCGAACAGGAACCAAGATGGCGTCTGCCACGTGGGCAAACGGCACTGCGTTGGCTGTACCACTCACGATCCACTCGGATCCTTGAAGAACCGCAGTGAGGGCAGGAAGTTGTCGTGGAGAGGTGCTCACGTCAGCGATCGCTGAGGTCAAGATGGCGTTGCCTGCAACGACCTGAGGGAGCCACTTTTCTTTTAACGGCGTGGGACCAAATTTTGCCAAGGGGAGGACTCCGCCGACAAGGGTGGCGAGCAGGGGAATTGGCGCCACAACTTTTCCTTGCTCTTCAAGCATCAGGCCGGCCTCAATGAGACCTCCACCGATCCCACCTAAGACCTCAGGAGTTCCTACGCCGAGTAGATCAGCCTCTGCGAGGGCACGCCAGAGTTCACGATCAACTCGATCCGTGGTGGCTTCGATCTCGGCAACTCGATCAGGCGTCACCATGCCAGCAAAAATTCCACTGGCGGTCTCTCGAATGGCATGTTGTTCATCAGTAAAATCAAAATCCATGAGATCTACTTTCCTATGAGGCTGCCGAGATAAAGATCGGCAGGCTGAGTTCATCATCTAATTTGTCGATTCGTGCCTGAACACGCATTCCAATTGCGATCGAGTCAACGTCAAGATCCAAGTTCGCCACAATGCGTGTTCCCTCGTCTAAGGCAATCAACCCAATCGGGAGTGGGTACTCAAATGAAGGGACCTGTGGGTAGTGGACCACGACGAAGCTGTAGATCTCTCCTGCTCCAGCTGACTCAACGGTGTCCCACTCCAATGACCCACACGCGCCACAACCGGGCAGTGATGGATGGCGGAGCGTTCCACATTCTGTGCAGTGTTGAATCAGGAGTTTGCCGGCCTTGAGCCCTTCATAGAAATACTCATTATCTTGTGTGATGGCTGGGCGAGGCCGTGGCGGCATTGTCGGCGCTTGCGCACCAGGAGCGAACTTCAAAATACGAAATCTCATTGTTCCAACGTGCTCTGCCGACGTGATTGCGTTGGTTCGACCTTCTGGATCCTCAGGGAACGAGTCATCAACAACGTAGAAGTCCGAGCGTGTGGTCGAAAACCGACCTACCCCAAGTCCTGTCTTTTTCACGTCGCTGATCGTTTCAATCACCGACGACACGGCAATGCGCTCGCCGGGCTTCAGGGGGCGAAGATACTCCTGCTCGCAGTTTGTTGCGACGACTGACGTAAAGCCTTCTTCATCTAAGAGTCGCATCATGCGATCGTTTGGGTGCTCGATCTCTTTTACTTGGCCACGCTGCGAATCGCGCTCAAGTGTTCCTGTGAGTCCCACCATTGACCACGCTTGGAGCATGGTCGGTGGAGCAATCACACTTTCGAGACCAACTTCTAGGGCGGCTCCAGCGTCAACGTAGATGGGATTGGCGTCACCCATTGCTTCAACCCAATGTCGAATCATTGGTTCATTCACTGGGTCAAGACCAACCCAAGGCGGACCGGTTGATTGACCAACGAGTTCAGCGAGCGAGTGGGAGTGGTCTTGGGTCACGAAGGAGGTCCTGGAGTTACTTAGCGCTTGGCGCGTTTCATGCCTAAGCCTGCCATGGCCAAGATCTCACGCTGGACTTCGTTGACACCGCCACCAAAGGTATTGATCTGAGCCTGACGTGCTGAGGTTTCTAAGCGACCTTCGAGAATGGCTCCTGGTGAATTTGGTGCGAGATACCCCGCTGAGCCGACGATGCCAAGAAGTAATCGGTAGATCTCAATGATGCGTTCTGTCCCAAAGACCTTCATCGCCGAAGAGTCCGCAGCACCGACTTCGTCGCGAGCAACGAGGACCGCCATTCGCCAGTTCAGTAACCACATCGCTTGGAGCTCCGCGTCACATCGAGCCAAGTCCTGAGAGACCCAGTCATGATCAATCACGCGAGATCCGTCATCAAGGACTGTCTCTCGAGCCCAGTCAGCCACCTGCGCAAAAAGCTTGTGTCCGAGTCCAGCCCAGGCGGCCAGGCCAACACGCTCGTGGTTGAGCTGCATGGTGATCATTCTCCAGCCTTCATTTTCCTGGCCAACCAACTCCGTGACCGGGACTCTGACGTCTTGGTAGTAGGTCGCAGTCGTTGAAATACCACCAACCGTCATAATCGGACTCCACTCAAAACCTTCAGCAGAAGTTGGAACGCAGATGATCGAAATTCCTTTGTGCTTCGGGGCATCGACGTCCGTGCGGCAGGCAAGCCAGATGTAGTCAGCATCATTGGCCCCCGAGGTGTAGATCTTGTTCCCGTTGATGACGTACTCGTCTCCGTCCTTGACCGCACGTGTACTCAGTGCAGCGAGATCTGTTCCAGCTTGTGGCTCGGTATAGCCAATAGCGAAGATCAATTCACCGGCGAGAATCTTGGGAAGGTAAAACGATTTCATCTCATCGGTTCCGTACGTCATCATCGTTGGACCGACGGTATTGATCGTCACGAAGGGGAATGGGGCCCCGGCTCGACGAGTCTCATCAAAGAAAATAAATTGGTCGGTCGCTGGTCGACCCTGACCACCAAACTCTTGTGGCCACCCAATACCGAGCCAGCCGTCTTTTCCCATGCGCATGACGACGTCTCGCCACACTTCTCCGCCTTCACCCGCCGCTGCGAGTCCGTCCCGAACCTCAGGGGTCAGGATCTCTTCGTAGTACGCGCGCAGTTCGTGGCGAAGTGCCATCTGCTCAGTTGTCTCTTCAAGGAACATTAGATTCTGGCCTCCTTTAGCCTCTTGATCACTTTAGCGACCAGAGAAAATGTAACATGTTCTAGTTCTTAGGTACGAGCCTATTTTCGTAGCCTAAAGGCAAGACCTCTCTCCCCGGTTATCATCACTGAAACGTGTTCTAGCCGCTCGAGAGATCCTGGGGTAAGGAGGAGTTTCATGCGGTTTCACCAGTCGGTGACGTTCTTAGAGATGGATGAGCTCCTCGATATCGCTCGCGTGAGTGAGGACCTGGGATACGACGGAATCTACGTCTCAGACCATCTCTTCAACCCTCGTTCCCTCGAGTCTCGCTACACCTATTCCAAGGCCGACGACGGCGCCCCCTTCTGGGAGAAGGACGAGTCCTGGCCTGACCCCATGACGTTGATCTCGGCCATGGCTGCGGTCACCTCACGGATCACCTTTACCACTGGCGTCTATATCGCTCCACTCAGAGATCTCATTACCGTAACGAAGTCGGTTGGGACCACCGCTGTTCTTTCAAAGAATCGAGTGCGTCTTGGCGTCGGAGTCGGATGGTGCAAAGAGGAGTTCGATCAAACCGGCCAAGACTTCACTACTCGCGGAAAGCGTCTCGATGAGATGATCCCAGCGCTTCGAGCACTCTGGTCAGGAGGCTGGGTTGAGTACCACGGGGAGTACTACGACGTCCCTGAATGTCAGATCAACCCGTCGCCAACGCAACCAATCCCAATTCTTGGCGGCGGCCACTCTGCCCCCGCGTTCCGGCGGGCCTCGACACTCTGCGATGGATGGATCGCAGCGGGGGCCTACTCCGAGGAAGATGCCTGGACCCACCTGGCGACGCTCAAAGAACAGTTGGCAGCGAACGGAAGAGAGCATGATCCGTTTTCGATCTACATGTCGATCTTTGAAATACCCAATGTGGATCTCTATCGCCGATTTGAAGACGCAGGCGTCACCGACTTGATCTGTGCCCCGTGGATGATGGTCCCACAAGACACACCCACGGAACAGCTTGCAGAAAAGAGAATTGAAGAGATGACCCGTTTTGCCGAGGAGATTATTATTCCGATGAAAGGAACCTGAGATGAAAGATCTGAAACTTGGACTCCAACTTGGTTACTGGAGCGCGGGTCCTCCACCGAACGCCACTGAACTCGTCGCCGAAGCGGAACGCTTAGCGTTCGACTCAATTTGGACCGCTGAATCCTATGGATCAGATGCACTGACACCTCTTGCCTGGTGGGGAGCTGCAACAAACAATGTCCGACTTGGCACGTCACTCTGCCAACTTTCCGCTCGCTCACCTGCTGCGATGGCCATGGCAGCCATGACACTCGATCACCTCTCTGGTGGACGATTTGTCCTCGGGCTTGGCGTCTCTGGGCCACAAGTAGTCGAAGGTTGGTATGGAGCCCCGTTTCCAAAGCCACTGGCGCGAACCCGCGAGTACGTCGACATCGTTCGCAAAGTCCTGTTGCGCGATCAGCCCGTCACAAACGACGGAGAGCACTACCCTCTCCCCTATCCCGGTGGGATGAATCTTGGCAAGCCCCTGAAATCGATTGTGCATCCCCTCCGCAACGACATCCCCATCATCTTGGGGGCTGAAGGTCCAAAGAACGTGGCGTTGGCGGCCGAAATCGCGGATGGGTGGTTTCCCATTTTCTTTGCCCCGAAGGCCATGGGGAGTTTTCAAGCTGCACTTGACGAAGGATTCGCCCGGGAGGGAGCTCGACGAAGTGCAAAGGATTTCGAAGTCTTAGCCTTTGCTCCCACCATCATCCACGATGACGTGGAAGCCGCTGCTGATCTCTATCGACCAGCAGTCGCCCTTTACGTTGGTGGCATGGGAGCCAAAGAGGTGAACTTCCACTTCGATGTCTTCTGTCGGATGGGCTATGAAGCCGAAGCCACCAAAATCCAAGATCTCTACCTTGATGGCAAGAAGGACGAAGCAGCTGCGGCAGTGCCAACACAGATGGTTGAAGACATCGCCTTGGTCGGACCAAAAGAGAAGATCCGAGATGATCTTGAAGGCTGGCGTGAGTCGATGGCAACGTCACTGTTAATTAACGGCGACATCGCCACCATGCGCACAATGGCCGAACTTCTCGGCTGAGGTTTCTCTAGGCGCTTGCGGCCATGCTGGCGCCGATTGCCAACACGTTGGCCGTTGCCCCACCGAGAGTTAATTCAATCTGGCGGGTGAGCAAGAAAAAACGATGCAAGGGATAGTCGCGGTCAACGCCGACGCCACCGTGGACATGGGTTGAGGCGTGCACAACACGCTGCCCCCCATCTGCGGCCCAGAACTTCGCGATTGCTGTCTGATCAACGGCGTCGAGGCCCTCGCTGATTCGCCAGGCGGCCTGAAGAGCGGTGAGGCGAATTGCCTCTGCATCGACGTAGGCATCAGCCATACGCTGGCCGACGGCCTGAAACGTGGCGATCTTCTTATCAAACTGTTCTCGCTCTGAGGTGTACTCCGCACCGAGACGAACTGCTGAGGTCACCGCTCCGGCTTCCATGGTGCACAACGCTGAGGTGTAGCGAGTCACAATTGACGAAAGAATCTCCGCTCCATCTGCCTCCGTACCACCGAGCAAGTTCGATGCATCAATCTTTACGTCTTTCAAGGTGACGATGGCCTCTGGACGAGATGCGGCGTCTTGTCGTTCTGTTGTGACTGCATCTGCGGTCACCAAAAACACACCGACGTCCCCCGAAGCCAAGGTGGCCGGAATGAGAAAGAGGTCTGCTCGAAGCCCCGAGGCAACACATGCTTTGGTTCCATTGAGAACAAAACCACCATCAACACTCTGTGCGGTCGTGGTGGGAGCCGACATCGCGTCCGCAACAAGTTCTCCTACGAGTTCCGCTGTCGTGACCGTGGCGACGACTTCTCCCGCTGAAATCTTTGGAAGCCACTGAGACTTTTGGTCGTCAGTAGCAAAACGCGCCAATGTATCGGCGACCCCCACCAAGGTTTCGACGACGGGGGCATACGCTGCGGTGAGACCTGCGACTTCAATAATTTGGCTCAGGGCAACAAAATCGAGGCCAGCACCTCCGTACACTTCAGGTAATCCAATGCCGAGAAGCCCTGCATCTGCGAGCGCAGACCACAGCTTCTCGTCAAAGGGGCCTCGTGCATCGTCTGCAGTTTCAATTTCCTTTAAGCGCTCAAGCGTTGCCTGTCCCGTGAAGATCTGAAGGGCGAGATCCCGGACGGCTTGTTGTTCTTCTGTGAGTGAAAAATCCATGAGGTTCCTGTTCTGTCGTTAGCGGAGGGAGCGGGGCATATTGAGTCCAAAGATCGCAATGAGATCTCGTTGGATCTCATTGGTTCCACCCCCAAAGGTGAGGATGACCATGGTTCTGGCGTACATCTCTAAGCGCCCGGCAATAACTGCGGCTGGACTCCCTCGCTTCAAGTAGCCCGCTTGTCCCACCACTTCCATGAGAGAGCGGAATGCTCGGAGGTAGTACTCAGTTCCAAAGACTTTGATAATTGAGGCATCAGCGACGTCAAGCTCACCTTGTGTTGCTTGCCAGGCAACTTTCCAGTTGATGAGTCGAAGGAACTCGAGCTCAGCACTGAGTCTGCCTAGGTGTTCCTGGACCCACTCTTGGTCGATGACTCGACGCCCATCGGGAAGAGCCGTCTTCGCGGCCCACGCGGTCACGTCAGTGATACAGCGATCAATAATTCCAGGGGCGCACAAGGTCACGCGCTCACGATTCAGTTGGCTCGTGATCAAGTTCCAGCCCTGATTCTCAAAACCAACCAAGTTTGCAGCCGGCACTCGCACGTCACGGAAAAACGTTGAATTGATGTTGTGCGATGAGGTCAGGTTCAATGGAACAACTTCGATTCCTGGAGTATCCATCGGAACAACAAAGATCGAAATACCTTTGTGCTTGGGCGCCTCTTGGTCAGTGCGAGCCGCTAGCCAGATGTAGTCCGCGTCGCCAGCCAAACTCGTCCATGTCTTTTGACCGTTGATGACGTATTCGTCGCCGTCTTTCTCGGCTTTCGTGGTGAGCGACGCCAAGTCTGTTCCCGCTCCAGGTTCGGAGTATCCGATACAGAAGTGCACGTCACCAGCGAGAATCCGAGGCAAGAAGTCAGCTTTGAGCTCGTCAGAGCCCCACTCCATGATGGTCGGCCCAACCGTGTTAATCGTGAGCATGGGAACCGGGGCTCCAGATCGCATGGACTCGTCAAAGAAAATTAACTGTTCAATTGCACTTCGTCCTTGGCCTCCGTACTCCTTCGGCCAGCCAATGCCCAGCCACCCGTCGGTCGCCATCTGTTTCACGACCGATCGGACCGTTGGCCCTATGCCGTTTGAGACGGCTAACTCCGCTTCAATCTCCGGGGTGAGGAGTTTTTCGTAGTACTCACGAAGCGTTGTTCGAAGTTCTTCTTGCTCTTTCGTATACCCGATCTGCATCTTTCGACGCTCCCATTCCCTGAGCTCACAGGTGCCCGTTGGCACCCAATTACTAGAACACGTTACAGAGTAGCCACCCGAGCGGCCACCCGAGGAGATCTGGGTGGCTATCATCAGCATCTGGTGCGATTGTGCACCGAACCACAGGTGCCACACCCTGGCACCCATGCCCCGAGAGGACCAATCCCATGCCCGAGCCCGTCATTGTTGCGACAGGAAGAACCCCCATTGGCCGAGCCAACAAAGGCTCCCTCGTTGAATGTCGCCCAGATGATCTTGGCGCCCTTGCTGTTCGAGAAGTCCTGGCCAAGGTTCCCCAACTCGACCCCCAGCTCGTCGAAGACGTGATGATGGGCTCTGCGCAACCTGCAGGTGAAGCGGGATACAACTTGGCTCGAGCAGTCGCAATCCTCGCTGGACTCGAGAACGTTCCTGGAGTGACAGTAAATCGTTACTGCTCGTCATCACTCCAAACCATTCGGATGGCCGCTCATGCGATTAAGGCCGGCGAAGGCGACGTCTTTGTCGCTGCTGGTGTTGAAACGGTTTCTCGTTATGGATTTGGTGCTGCTGATGTTGGCCCTCACAACGCTCACTTTGCCGACGCTGAAGGTCGCACCGCCGAACGAGCACCTGCGGTCACGACGCCGTGGACTCCACAAAGCGGACTGCCTGACTACTACATCGCCATGGGCCAAACCGCTGAAAACGTCGCCGAGTTCGAAAACGTCACTCGTGCCCAAATGGACGAGTTCGCAGAACTCTCGCAGACTCGAGCTGTCAACAGCCAGGAAAACGGTTTCTTTGAACGAGAAATTATTCCTGTCACACTCGCCGACGGGACCATCGTCTCGAAAGACGACTGCCCCCGTCCTGGCACCACACTTGAAGGACTCTCAAACCTCAAACCTGCATTCCGAGAAGGTGGCTCGGTCACCGCTGGAAACGCATGTCCCCTGAACGATGGTGCAGCTGCCGTTGTTGTCATGAGTGACGTCAAAGCCAAGGAACTGGGCATTACGCCGCTGGCTCGAATCCTTTCGAGTGGAGTCTCTGGATTGAACCCAGAGATCATGGGTCTCGGCCCAGTTGATGCGTGTCGCCAAGCATTGGCTCGAGCGGGCATGACCATTGACCAGATCGATCTCGTCGAGATCAACGAAGCGTTCGCAGCCCAGGTCATCCCATCGGCCAAACACTTAGGCATCCCGTGGGAGAAGCTCAACGTGAAAGGTGGCGCAATCGCATTGGGTCACCCCTTCGGACAGACCGGCGCACGCATCATGACCACCCTGCTCAATGCATTAGAAGACGAGGGCAAAACCTTCGGCATGGAGTCGATGTGTGTTGGTGGTGGACAAGGTATGTCCATGATTGTTGAGCGACTGAGCTAACTCCACCCCTGAGAGGGGGCTGCGGGCTGAGGCCCTATCTCGGTGAGTTCGCTCCCGTTTCAACAGCAGAGGCCTTCTTGGCCATCAACCGCTTGTCCTCTTTGGCGTCGACGACGCGCCCGGCGTCTGGAAGAAGGACCGGGATGCCATCGTTCACGTCATAGGCAGTCTTGGTGCGAGGGTTGTAGAGAATGTCGTCGTCTTCGAAGTACAGCAACGTCCCCTTATCAATTGGGCAGGCCAAGATGCCAATGAGCAGAGTGTCGAGAGCCATATCGTTCCTTTTTCTAGTTCGATGAAAGTCTACTGATGAGTTCGAGGACCTCGTGGACGTGTGCCGCGCACTCTGGTTCGCTGGGAGCTTCAACATTGAGTCGAAGTAAGGGTTCTGTATTCGATGGGCGAAGGTTGAACCACCACTCACCGTGATCCACCGTCAATCCATCAAGACGATCAACGGTGCCACCCGTGGTGGCCACGTACTCTGCGACTGCCTCAACGGCGGCCGCAGGATCTGCAACCTCAGTATTGATCTCACCGGAGGCGACGTAGCGCTGGAAGGGAGCAAGCATCTCAGAGAGCGACTGGCCTGACATGCTCATGAGCTCGAGGACGATCAGCGCCGTGATGATCCCTGAGTCCGCTCGATAGTTCTCTCTGAAGTAGTAGTGACCACTGTGTTCGCCACCAAAGATGGCCCCAGTTTCGGCCATGGTCTGCTTGATAAAACTGTGACCGACTCGTGTTCGAATACCAATGCCGCCGTGTTCAGCGATCACCTCAGGGACGACTCGGGAACAGATCAGATTGTAGAGAACCGTTGCTCCAGGATTTTTGTCCAACATCGATGCAGCCACGAGGGCTGTCGTGAGCGAACCCGAGACGGGGTTGGCGTGTTCGTCAATAAGAAAGACTCGATCGGCATCACCATCAAATGCCAGTCCCACGTCTGCACCGTGTTCGAGAACTGCTGCTTGGAGATCTCGAAGGTTCTCTGGCTGAATTGGATCAGCTGGATGATTGGGGAATGTCCCGTCGAGTTCCTCAAACAGAATCTCTACAGAAAATGGCAAGCCTCGAAAAACCAAAGGCGCCACAAGACCACCCATTCCGTTGGCGGTGTCGCAGACAATTTTAAGAGGCTTAAGTTTCTCAAGGTCAACGAAAGAGTGGACGTGTGCTGCGTACTCATCAAGAAGATCTTTTCTCTCAATTAACTGTTTCTGGTCAGGGGCAGGTGAAGCAAGGAACTCCTTCGTCAATGCTTCGATCTCGAGGAGTCCCGTATCTCGTCCAATAGGTTTGGCCCCCGCCAAGCAAAGTTTGATCCCGTTGTACTGAGCGGGATTATGAGATGCGGTGAACATCGCCCCGGGAGCGTCTAATTTTCCCGCCGCGAAGTAAAGAAAGTCGGTTGAAGCCATTCCAAGGTCGACGACCGAGACGCCTACCGCATTAGCTCCCCGGGCAAAAGCAAAAGAAAGGTCTTCGCCAGATGGTCGCATATCGCGTGCGATGAGAATGCTTGGGACCCCCGCAAATGTTGCCACCGCTGAGCCAATGGCTCGACAGAGGTCTTCGTTGATCTGGTCTGGATAGGTGCCACGAATGTCGTAGGCCTTAAAAACATGAGAGAGATCTGGCATCAACGCTCAGCCTAGGCCACCTGCCTCGTTGCGAGGAGTCCGCAAGAATGAACGAGCGCTTCGGAGAATTTCACCTGATCTCGAGCCACCCAGAACAAATCCTAAGAATTCGATAATTCTGGAGCCAAGGGTGACGCTGGGGCTGTAACCTCATGACGTGCGCATCCGACCTGTCCTCATCGCTTCCGTTGCTTCTCTCGGCCTCCTTGCCGCAAGTTGTAGTTCAGGAGGTTCGAGCTCAACGAGCTCGGCTGGATCGAGTGCCGCAAGCACCTTGATCACCAAATCCCAAACGGCAGTTCAGACTGCGGGAAGTGTTCACTTCGTGGACGTGACAAAAATTGGCTCAAAGAGCGAGTCTCTTATTGGTGATATCGGGCCCTCAAGTGCGCAAGAGGTACTCAGCGTGTCTGGCTCAGAAGTTCTTTCTGTCGTCCTTGTTTCGAACACGATCTATATCAAGACCTCGTCTGCGAGTGTCCTCCAATCAGCGCTCACACTCTCTGCAACCACGGCAGCAGCGAGTGTGAATAAATGGATCTCAATTTCCTCTACCGATAAGGCATACAGCTCCATCGCTCAAAGTTTGACCGTCAATGCTGCGCTGAGTATCTACTATCCAAAATCTTCCGCAGCGTCGATTCTTCCAAGCAAGACAGTCGCTGGAGTCACGGTGACCCCAGTCACTGGCTCATCAACACCATCGACCAAGACCAAGACCACTGTCCAGACCACGGTCTACCTCAATCAGAAGACCAGCCTTCCGGTGACTGCGTCGCTGGTGGCAAAGTCGGGCTCGACGACAGAGACGAAACAAGCGGTATTCACCAAATGGGGAGATCCCATCACGGTCACTGCTCCTGCCGATTCAGTGACCTACGCTTCTCTCGCTGGCTAGTTTCACTAGATCTCTCGAGGGTCGAATCCAACAGGATTTCTCCATTCAGATTGCCCCTTAGCGAACTCTTCGTAATCTTTCTATGAAATCGTCAGTTTTGCTTTTTTATGGGTATTTCGTGCATATAGAGTCAGGTTGTGAGAACAAAGCCGCTCCATTTTCTCCCCATGATTGGAATCGCCTTTCTTGTCGCAAGTTGTAGTGCGAGTTCAAGCACTGCGTCAAACTCCAGCACAGTTTCTCGCCTGATCTCAAAATCACAAAATGCGGTCCAGTCGGCGGGGAGTGTTCACTTTGTTGATATCACCCAGATCGGCAAAACAGATAAGACGTTAACGGGCGATATCGGTCCAACCGCCGCTCAAGAAGTACTCACCGAATCGGGTGTTCCAACACTCCAAGTTCGATTCGTCTCAAATACTGTGTATCTCTTGACGTCATCAACTTCAGTCTTACAGTTCACGCTTGAGCTCGCACCAGCAACCGCTCAAGTCCAGACCAATAAATGGATTTCGCTGACGGCCTCAGATAAACCCTACGCGGCGATCACTCAGAGCCTGAGTATCACGTCTGCCTTGAGCATCTACTTCCCCACCTCGACCGCCACGGCAAAAATTGGAGCGACACGAACCGTGGGAGGAATAAAGGTCATCCCCGTCACCGGCACCTCAAACCCCCAGAAGAACGTGTCGGCCGAGACGACTGTCTTCATTGCCGCCGCAACCTCACTTCCAGCTGCGGGAACCCTTGCGGCAAAAACAAGCAGTGGGTCAGAGTCAAAACAAGGCATCTTTCGATCGTGGGGAGTCCCCGTAAGTGTCGAAGCCCCTGCTGGGTCGACTCCCTATTCCTCAATCATCGGCTGATATGCCGTTCACGAATCACAATGGAGCCGTCCTCTGGCTGACCGGTCTTCCTGCTGCGGGCAAGACCACTCTCGCTCAGAACCTTCACCAACTTCTTGAAGACGTCGGGGCTACGTCGATCATTCTTGATGGCGATGAACTTCGGAAAGCTCGGACGGTCCCGCTGGGCTACACCAAGGAAGACCGTGATGAGGCAGTTCGCCTTGCTGGCCTAGAGGCGATGCAGAAAGCGCTCGATGGGGCCATCGTGATTGTTGCGATGGTGAGCCCCTTTCGCGATGCTCGCAGGGCAGTTCGCCTCCGGGTGAAAGATGCTGGGTTTCATTTCATTGAGGTGTTCCTCGATACTCCAATTGAGATCTGTATAGGTAGAGATCCAAAGGGTCTCTACGGCAAAGCACTCAATGGAGAACTCAGCAATATGACCGGCATTGACGACCCGTATGAAACCCCAGAGAAACCTGAGGTCATCATTGGGTGGGAGCACTCTCCAAACTCTGCAGCTGAGTACCTCATTGATTGGGTCAATCCATTGGTACGCGATCCATTAAATCAACAAATCAACAAATCAACTGAACGCTAAGGGCTTGTCGTTGTAGGAAGTGGGGGTAAGGGAAGTTGGTCAATAGCTATCTGACCACTCGTCCCATTTGAGACGACGTAGCCAATGCTTGAACCTGTCGTGACGTGATACGACCACGACTTGCCCGGGGCAATCGGACCAGACTTCGTTCCCACTGCCGCAAATAAAATCGATACTGTCTTCTTGGTCAGGTTGGTCCACGTCACCGTTGGGTTTGGTGGTGTCACAAGAGTTAGCGGAAGCGCGCCTTTCGAGGTCAAAATCACTTGCTGTCCTTGGTCAGTCTGTCCATTAATTGGGCGGTCGGGCGCGTACTCTTCACGCGGCACCGTGACGGTCTTTCCATTGATGACCATGGTGGTCTCTGGAATTGAAGGTGCAGCGGTCACTGGAGCCAATGTCGTCGTGGTACTTGGACTACTCGACGACGATCCACAAGCCGCAAGGGCGAGCGGAAGAGCGACAATCCCAACCAAACGAAGAAGGAGTTTTCCGTTCATTGCGATCATCACGTTGTGGCAGGTAGGAGAAGATAGAGATTCTGAAACCACCAGAATGCAATCGCCAAAAGGATGGGTGTGGACAAGACATAGACCGTCCAAATGCTGTGGCGATAGCGCCGATAGGCAAGGACGGTGGCAATAATCGCCAGCACGTAGAGAACACCTAAAATGATGCTGGCCGGAATAGCTGCTGGATCACCCGAGAGTCCTCGTTGATAGTTGGCTGGTTGATACTTCGGCTTCTCCGCCGCACCTGGGGTATTGGTTTGACGAGCGACAACGTACGTGGTCCCTGTCGCTCCATAGGGCTCGCTTGACGTCATCAGCGTGACTTGGGCTTTGTTGACGGGAGACGCGGGGTCCTGGGCGCCTGCCTGGACCGTACCGGTTCGAGTGACCACGTAGTTAAATGACCCAAGTCCACTGGCGATCGTAAAGCCCTGTCCCTTCTGGAGGTTTGAAAGATTCTTGAATGGAGCCCCTGAGGTTGTCCTTCGTCCAAGAATCACGGCGTTTCCAATGGTCCCAGGACGAGCGGCTTGGGTCATCAGGCCTGGCCCAAGTGCGGTCTGTGTTGCAGAACTCCCCTGGACCACTACCTCTTTGATGTCAAGTGAAGGAATGGTGAGAATTGCCGCGGGCGCTCCATCAGGGGGGAGCTGGCCGCTGAGAGGAACGGCCCCAGCTGGGGTTGTAAAGACGTTCAGAAGTTGTCGCTGTGCTCTCGCTTCTTTCAGATTTGTAAACGCAAAAACATAGACAACAAAGAGAATCAAACTCAGTCCTAGGACTGTAATAATTAATCCTGGTACTAACAAATCTATTCGGCGTCGAGGCTTCTTCTCATGATCCTCGGAGACCTCCTCGACGTCACCGTCCCCGAGATCACCATCTCCCTCAACAACGGTGTGTTTCAGATCCTGTTCTGACTCGAGCACGGTCATATTTCGTCGCCTACATCAATGGGGTTTTGAGTCTCCTCACCAAGTGATTCAGAAAGCACCCTTGCATCCAGTCTTCGTCGAGCTGCTGACATGATCATCATCATGGCACCAAGGATGGCAAGCAGAGCACCTGCGACCATGGTTGCGGGAAGCATCAATCGACTCATACTCGCACTCAAGGTAAAGGGGCCGTAAGTCGGACTCGAAGATGGCGTTGGTGCAGGCTTTGATGTTCCTTTCCCTGCACCAGCGGCCGAGGCATTCAGTGACCCGAGCGACGAAGAAAACCGTGAAGAGGAATTAGAGGATGAATTTTGAGATCCCGACTTCGACGACGAATTTGGTGCAGGGTTTGGTGCTGAATAGGACGGGTTCCCTACGCCATTTGCTATTTCGTCACGCGACATCGCCAAGATGTTGTCGGGAAGTGGCACCATGCCAGTTGGGAGGACCGCTGAATTCGAAGTACCACTTGCCGTTGCGTCCAAAATTGATGTCAACGCAGTTTTTATATTGGCTTTATCGGCCTCCGAGAGATTCGGGTTTCGCGGTACGACAGCAGAGATCACCGTTGTCATGGGATAGCCATCTGCCTGAGAACTATTCGTATAATCCGGTGTGCAGACTCCATCTCCATCCCACGTGCAGGTCTTCACTCCCGCAGTGATTGATTCGTTCGAAGGTGCCACAAAATTGCTGCTGGCATTCTGAATACCCGAAAAACTGAGCCCGTAGTATGCCGCTTCAGCCCAGTTAAAGAGGCCAAATCCATCACAAGGACCGCTCGAACATGACGCTATGAACTGCGTAAGTTTGAGCGACTGTTGGCTTGTAGTGGAAAACTCACCGAAAAACTGGTTCTGAGCCACAAATGCAGGGAATTGGTCACCCAAGAGGCAGCCATTTGGTGCACCTCCACCAGGGTAAAAGCCACCGAGGAGAATCTCTTCACCTGCGACAGTTTCGATTCCACTGCCTCCGATTGAAGCTGCAAAATCCATGGTCATAGCTGGGGATTTACAAATCCAGGAAAGCGTGTGGTCCGTGGTTCCCGACGTATCAGAGCGAAGATACGCCCCGAGGAAATCAGCTTGGCTGTAGCCGGCCTGATCGTTCAACGAGGAAAAGAGTTGGCAGTAGTCGCCAAAAGTGCATTTCGAGATGTCGGTACTTTGCGGTGTCGAATAAACGCCAGCGATAATCCCTGCGACCATATTTGAACTTAAATTAATTCCAGATTGGGGAACTGTTGTCCCTTGTGACGACATCTGTCCTCGATAGCCAACAGTGGTAGCGCTCAAAGCAATCGGGATACTAAGAAACCCATCGCGTTTCATATATTCCTGTTGACTGGCCCCTTGGGCGTCATCAGTGAATGCCATCTGCACGGCGCCTTTTTCGAGCTGATCTAATGCTTCAAGCCCATTAATCGTGGTATTGAAGGGCACCACAACGCCGGCTCCCCCATTTCGACACGTTGCCATGGCAGCAGCATTCAGAAGAAGATCAATTCCAGCTTCACCTTCCGTGATGAGCTGAGTTGCTTGCGCACAATTCCCTGTCGAACTTTCAAACGTCAGCGGTATGACCACAGAGTTGGATGAACTTGGGGTAATACTTCCATTCCCCGACCCAAGCGCCGGGTTCACCAGCACGATCGCGCAGTTGTTATTTCCACTTTGATCACAATAGAACTGTTTAAAATCTGGATTTGCTGTACCGTCAAGATTCAAACATTGAAATGCTTGTCCGGCTACTCCGGGTATCTGTCCACCAATACCAGTACATGGGATGACGGATGATGGATCTTCTACATTCTGTTGGGCTTGGAAACTGTAGTTGATCGAACCATTTCCAAGCGTCTGAATCGTTGCGGTAGGAATTGCTTGGATCTGCGTCCCTTGAAACGCGCAGAGCCGATCAGATGGGTTGGCATTCTTGAGACTGCAGTAGTCCACTTGGAGGATTGCTGATGGAGAAAATCCATAGAGCTTGAGATATACCCACTGATCTGGACCAATTCCGTCGGTAGGAGCCGCTTCGACGACGCCACATTGAAGTGGGGTTGGGCAAGGCATCGCCACACATGTTCCGCTCACCGGGCAAGGGGGTGCCCCAACAGCCTGAAGTTGTGCATCAGAAAGGTTCCCTGAGGCCGCACCCGCTGGAGGCGGTTCGTTCACCGAGGAAGAGAGAAACGATCCGGAGACGAGGAGAATGCCGGCCATCACGCAGAGTAACCACTTCTTCATTACATCTCTCCTTCAAAAGATTGCGAACGAATTCTGCGGCGCCGACGAAGGAGGCCAACGCTAGGTGGAACAACAATCAAGGCAAGAAAAACGGCAGTGACCCCGGCGATGGCTGCTCCCGGAGCTGCTTCACTCAACATGTTGGCCACCGCAGCGTTGAGTGCAATACCGAACTTCTGTCCACCTGCCTGATAAAGACCATTCGATCCTTTGACCGCTGCGGTCTGTGCCGCTGTGGCCGCACTCACTTGCTTAACATCTACTGAACCCGAGGCAGCAGACGATGCTCCCCCGCTCCCACCGGTGCTTAGTTGAATGGGACCACCAACATATTGCATTGCTCCAGTGATGTATGGGTTCGGGCAGTTTTTTGCAGTAGGAGGATCTGGTGTTTTCTGTCCGGGGAGCCGACCGATCGCATCGAAATCGGCAAGGATAAGGTTCGGCGGGATTGGGGAATACCCGAGCTGGCCAGCTGAAATCTGCCCTTCACAGGCCATGAAGTGAATAAACTGAGCCAGAACCGCAGCCTTTTGAGTCGAAATATTTGTCGACGCAATCAGATAACTGTAGGACGAGATGGGATAGGCCTGTGGCTCTGGTGCATTGAAGACGCCGGGGTCTCCGTTACATCCATTCAGGTTTTGGGTCAAGTCGGCGTTGAGGCAGTCATGGGTCAAAGCGATGGCATCAGCAACGGCGCTCGGCTCTACAAACGCACCAGATGCATTTTTTACTCCGGCACATGCCGACCCGTGAAGAATCGCATATGCCGTCTCTACGTACGTAATGGTGTTTGGATAACTCGCTACATAGTTTGATGCGTTATCCGAACCAGCCTGAGGAACGAAATGTGTGAGGTCAAAGCCGTTTTGGACCGCATTTGCCGTCGCCGAAGGCCACTGAGCAGAGGGAATTGAGTTGGACGGAGTAAACGTTGAGTTAAACGATGCATACTCGGCACCTTGGAGGCTCGAAAGGTACTGCGAGAAAATGTAGTTATCTCCGGACGCGTCCGACCTTACGACAGGATTAATAAATGCGTGGGGAAGCGCTACTCCTGGATTGAGAGATTTAATAGCACCGTCGTCCCAGTAGAGGACTTTCCCACTGAAGACTCCCATCATCGCTGCAGAGTCAATTTGGAGGTTCCGAATGGGCTGCGACGTCGTTGATTGTAGGTTGTACATCAAGCATGTTGCCCCAGCCACGTCGGGCATGTATTGATATGTTCCCGCGGCTGGTTGACCTGGGGGGCAACTCGCTTGTTGCGCGTTGTATCCAATTTCGCTGGCAGCAAAGTCCACTTGGTTCGCACAGAACGCGTTAAGTCCTAGTACTGATGAACTCGTCTGATAGTTCACACTTGCCCCGTAGAGGTTTGAAACTTGCCCAGTCCAGTTGTTGATCGCTACTGCAGCATAACTTGATCCCGATCCCGTAATCGTCTGTCCAGCACTCGCTGGATGAAGATCGACAAACTGGAAACCGACGAGCGCGGCCAAAGCCACAACCGAGAGTTTCCAGAAGTCCCCTCGCTGAATTCGATGGAGCGTCAGAGAGAAACCCACCATCAACCAAATCTTCCCTGCACGTAGTCAGCGGTCCTGGGGTCCTGAGGTCGAGCAAAAATGTCCTCGGTCTTCCCCGTTTCAACGATGTAGCCCGGATTCCCATCTTGCGAAAGGAAGAATGCGGTCTTGTCAGAAACTCGCTGTGCCTGCTGCATATTGTGCGTCACGATTACAACCGTCACCTCATGAGCAATCTCTTTCACGGTCTGCTCGATTCTCAATGTTGATCCAGGGTCGAGCGCTGAACATGGCTCGTCCATCAAGAGAACAGCTGGCTTTACTGCGAGCGCTCGGGCAATGCAGAGCCGCTGTTGCTGTCCACCTGAGAGGGCCCCACCCATATCTTTGAGTCGATCTCGAACCTCACTCCAAAGGCCCGCTTTGGTGAGGGCTTCTTCAATTATCTCATCCTTATGCTTCGACTTGATTCGATTGAACCGAAGACCCGCAAGCACATTGTCTCGCACCGACATTGCCGGGAAAGGGTTTGGTCGCTGGAACACCATTCCAATGTGCCGTCGAATCGTTGCCGCCCGCTGATTTGGATCGTAAATATCTTCTCCATCCAAATCCACAGAACCCGCAAGCGAAGCACCAGGGACGATCTCGTGCATTCGATTCAAAATTCGCAGAAACGTTGATTTTCCGCACCCGGACGGCCCAATCAGCGCTGTGACCTTGGTGCGCTCCATGACGAGATCTACGTTTTCTAAGACCATTCTCTCGCCGAACCACGCGTGAACACCCTTGGCATGAAGCTCAGCAGCAGTAACGCCATCAACTCGTAGGGAAGTGGGAGACGCAGTGGCTGATGATGCGACGCGTCGGTCAGTTTCTCCTGTCAATACTTCAGTCATATTCTCCTCGTTAGTCACTGGAAAACTCCTCTTTTTTCACAACTGCAGATTCATTTGGCTCAAGCGCAGACCCCGGGGTCCATCGAACAAACGAAAGAAGCGACCGACGGCCACCCCCTGAGCCTTTCCGCTGGGCGCCAAGAATTCGAGCCAAAATAAAGATTCCAAAGACAAGAACAAAGAGAACGAGTGCCGAGGTATAGCCCAGATCGATCTGCGATTGAATCGGAAGTTTGATCTGCTTGTAGGACAATAGTGACAACCCCATTTGTGGGCCGACGAATGGATTCGCATTCATCACCTGGTTCCCGAAAATTGTCATGATCAACGGTGCTGTTTCACCGATAGAGATCGCCACCCCAAGCAATACCGAGGTGATCAATCCAGAGCGTGCGGTGGGAAGCACCACGGACCACACGGTTCGCCACTCAGGAGCAGCCAACGCAATCGCTGCTTCTCTCAAGTCATTATGAACAACTTTAAGAACCTCTTCTGTTCCACGAGTGACAGTGGGAAGCAAAATAATCGCCAGTGCAAGTGCCCCAGCGAAGCCTGAGTAGTGAAATTTCGTCACCCAAATCGAATAGATGAAAACACCAGCCACAATTGCAGGAGTCCCACTCATGGCCGTGACGACGACTCTGACTGATTTTGTAAAGCGTCCTCCGACTTCGTTGATGAACACCGCAGTCAGCAGCGCGGCGGGGATTCCAATAGCGGCGGCGATGGCGACTTCTTCAATCGTCCCAACCAAGGCGTGAGCGACACCACCAATATTATTTCCAGAGGGTCCGGTATAGACCACTCCCTGCTGGGTTTTCGTCAGTACATCCCAGGACAAGAGTGGGAGCCCCTTTTGGAAGACAAAGATCGTCAACATCACCAAGGGAAGCATCATGATTCCAGCTCCCAAGGTCACAATGGACCCAATGAGTCGATCAACCGCTACTTGACGGGTGAACATCTGGCGATTAACGAACCAGTAAAGAAACAGAAACGTAGGTATCCACAACACAACAAATCCAAGTGCACCACTCAACAAGGTGAGTTGAGCGAAGATAATCCAGATAATCGAATAGGAGGCGGCCAGCGTCAAAAGAAGAATGACAACGTCGGATGGCTTGAACTCTTTTGGACGAATCCGGCGTATAGCCGAAACCTTCTTTTCTTCAATCTCGCCAGAATCTTCAATGTCAGGAGAGTCCATAACTGCCGTCATCAGCGCCCTGCCATCTTTGATGCATTCACAATTCGAGACGCAATCATGTTAATAATCAACGTCAAGATAAACAGAACAAGTCCCGCTGCAAGGAGTGCACTTGTTCCGAGGTTCCCACCCGCGCCCCATTGGAGGGCAATCAACGCAGCAATCGAGTTTCCCCCAGCTTGCACAACATGAAAGTTCAGCGGGAACGCTAGGGCGATGATGATGGCAACGGCAATTGCTTCTCCAAGGGCACGGCCAAGGCCCAACATGATGGAGCCGATCATCCCACCTTTCGAAAATGGAAAAACAACGTCTCGAATAACACGGGCTCGACTGGCTCCAAGCGACATCGCCCCTTCTCGCTCCCCACTTGGTGTGAGCGAAAACACTTCTCGACAGAGTGACGTGATGATGGGCATACACATGATTCCCACGATCGTTCCAGCGATAAAGAAACTTGACGTATAGGCGCCAGAAGTATTTTGGAAAATTCCGAGACTCCCAAAGAATGTTGAGAGCCACTTTTCTAATCCAACCATATGTGGTTGCAGAATGAAGAAGCCCCACATGCCGTAAATAATTGACGGCACCGCCGCCATTAAGTCAACGGCAGCGGTGAGAAAGTTCTTGAATGGGATGAACCTAAGGAGTGTGTCAGGGGCATATTCGTTGATGAACAGAGCACATGATATTGAAACTGGTATGGCGATAATCAGGCCGATCACCGCGATAATGATTGATCCCGAGAGGGCTGAAAGAACACCAAACTGCGGATGGGCTCCAGTGGTCTGCCAGCCAGTATTCGTTAAGAATCTCCACCCCTGTGATCGAAACGCTGGAAGCGCTTCGATGAACAGAAAGACACCAATGAGCGCAAGGATAACGAACGTGGCAAGACCGGCCCCTCGAGTAACTCCTCGAAACAGCCGGTCTTCATTACTTCTCTTGTTCGCTAACTTCAGTGGGCTCGGAGCCAACTCAGAGGTCATCTTCTCCCGTTCTCTTCGGTAAATCCTTTTTTCTCCCCCTTGAAGCACCTGGTGCCCAGCAGAAGCTGCTGGGCACCAGGAGTCACGCTCCAAGAATTCTCTTACTCGTTCCCTTCCTTAAGCCGGTGGCTGTGGGGTTGGGGTGCTTGATGACGTGGTGCTGAAGAGGCAGAACCCGTTCGGTGAAGCCGTGGTTCCCGCAGCGTGCGCCAAGAAGGGTGCGTAGGGCCCAGTTGCGTACATGGTTTCTGCACCAGTTTGACCAACACCAAACGTTCCTTCTGGAATCGCAGTCTGATTGATCACACCAGTTGTTGCTCCCGCAGAGATTGGGTAAAACCCAGACGCCACGATGGTGTTCTGGATTTCAGTCAAGTAGGACTTCCCAGACTGAGGGTTGGTGATGCTGGCGGTACGTGGCGTGCAGAGGAACCCTGTTTCACCGACGTAGTTCAACGCCGCGGCCGTGGCTGCTGGTTGGCCAGCTTGGCTGTTATCGGCATAGACGTTGTAGACCAATCGAGTTGAAGGGAAGTGACCCGTCAAGATTGAAATCTGCGTCGGCATACATGGTGCTGGGTCTCCAGCGACAGTGGTGCAGACGACTGCAGGCTCACCGGTCGAAGGAATGTTTGAGGTCACAAGCGACCCACTTGCAAAGGTTCCAATTCCACCAAGTGCGAGGGTGGTTGCACCCGTTGCGTCTTGTGAGTACACCTTATACTGGTTGGTTGCACACGTTGCTGCAGTGTTCGCTCCACCTGCTGCAAGGCACTGCTGCTTAAAGAGCCCTGCTGAGTAGAAGAAGATCGAACGAGCGAGCACGTTTGCGTTCACCTGTGAACCGAACGTCCAGACTGTTGCAGCACCGGTACCTGTTGACGTGCATCCAAGCCACCATGCGTAGCACTTCGATGGCTTTGTCGCACCAGTCAAGGTGTAGGGAGCTGAAGCACTGGCATGCGTTGCCCCTGCATTCAATCCACCGGCAAGGTTCGGGTTCGTCATGTTCTCTGGAAGTGCCGCCAGGTTGAGCTGGGCCACTTCGTTTTCGAAGATGTTGATCGGACCATTGCACTTTGCGCCAGATGGCTGGGTTGTCGCCGCAGTAGCGGTGACGAGGCCTCCAGCTGGATCTGCCAAGGTGTTCCCGGTGTCATAGCAGTTGGCGTAGAACGAACTGGTCTGAAGTGCGGTTGGGTCCGTTCCAAGCGTGGTCTTCCACGTGGACTGCGTTCCTGAACCGGTCTGAGCAGTAAAGACGATGATTGGGGCATTGCAGCCACCGACCTGCGCCCAGTTCCAGAGGTTGCCCTTCCAAATTGCCGCTAGTTCTGACACGGTCAACTTTGGAATGTTGTAGGTGCAAGGTGTCGTTGACGCAGTGGTCTTCACATAGTGCGTCCACGTCACGCCATCCTTGGCGAAGGCCACAAAGTTCAGACCCTTGTTGTCACCCGTGGCGCTGTTGCTCGCTGCTCGAGAGGAACGAGCGTAGCTTGCGCCGTTGAAGACATTGAGGGCCCCCGTGGCGTAGCTGTACTTGTTATTGATGGCCGTCGCGCTCCCAGTTGCGGACTCGAGTTGGAGGATACCGTTCGATGAACCAATTGGTGGCTCTTCCACGACAATATCGCCAAATGGGTTGGTAGTCGTTGAGGTGCTCGCGTTGATTGGGTTCAATACCCCACCATTGGTCTCTTGGGTCACAGTCAAACACGAGAAGTCAAGTGGCTGAATAGCGGTCGCACTCGCTCGGTCAATCGTCATCGTGCATTGAGGTGACTCATTGTAGAGGAGGTCGAGTTTGTTCATCATTGGATAGGTCGTCGATGAACCAGTTCCAACAATGATGTGGTTGGCTCCAGAAGTTGGGACCGCAGTTGCATTTCCGACTGCACCCGCAGGTACCGCAGAAATCGCAAATGATCCAGCAACCGCAACAGCGGAGAGCCCGGTCACGAGTCGCATCAATCGATGCCGCTTCGGTGATTGAATTTCACCGCTTTCAAAGTTCGTTGTCATGGGTATGTTCCCAATCCCTTCTCGCCTCAAGCTCTTCGCCTCAGGACTCAATTCGCTAGGTTTCTTCGCCTGAAACCCACCCCTTCCAAGGGGGAGATTTCACAACAGACCAAAACCTAGAGAATGGGTATGAACGAACCCCATCGAAGTTGTGACAGAGAGGTAAACATCGAAACAATTTTCGCGTTCCAAAATCTCATCAGATGTCACACGTGAATGTGCCTAATCTCCGATTTCTGCCGGCTTTTGAGCCGAGATGGTGAATTTAAAGTGAACTGCGGCGTCGGCGAGCCCCAACGACGAGAAGGACCAGGCCAATCACGCTGAGGGCGCTGAGCACCAGGCCGAAATTGACGGAGCGATCCGCACCGTAGGTGAGCTCGACGTGTCGTTGCATCGGGACAACAGCCATCAGGTTTGGGCTAATTCGATAGGGGCCCGTTGCCCCCGATACGTGCCAACGGGGGTAGTACGAGACGCGAACAACAACTGGTTTCCCGATCTGGTTGACATCAAAACTGACTGAGGTAGTCGTTGAAGAGATGTTCGAGACAGCAGTTGGCACAATCGCTGTGGACGTGGTCGTCGCACTCGTCCCTCTCGGCCACGAAGACGGCCCCGGTGCGGCAAGCGGCACACCCCATCGGGCGGGTTCTCCAAACCACGCCACGTTGGCGTCTTTCCAGGTACCTGAGGTTGCATCTATCCCTGGGACAACGACCGGCAGGTGCGTGAGCCCCTCCACCATTGGCGAATTATGGATGAGGTACACCGACCATGTGGTCTTCGTTGTTGCACTCCCATTTGCGGGCCAGGGGCCCGAACTGGCTACTTTGCTCAGCATTGGATCTCTGTCGGCTTGTGTGGTTACCGAAGAGCTGGTCGCCATGAAGTACTTCACGCCCAAAATCTGGAGTTGCTGAACTCCTTTGGCCACGTCAACGCCTCCATAGGGCAGCCCTACTTGGGGGTCCGAGGGTTGAGCGGAAAGCGCTGATTGGGTCAAGAAGTGGTAGGGCGTGGTCGCAGACGCTTCGAAGAAGAGACCTTCTTGGCTGCCGACACATCCATTGGTCCAATACGGGAGAAGCATTAATGCCATGGGAGTTCCAAAGCGATCTAAATTGGCGTTGTACTCCCACATCGCCCTCCCACACCCGTAGCGGGCGGTGACGTTCTTCATCGTCGAGATGACCCCTTGATATTCAGGGTAGGCAGGTTTGGCTTCGTAGCCCGAGTAGTTCCACGACGCCCATGATGAGACCTGGTTCGCACCAACCGTGATGCCAATCTTGCTCAACGCAGAAGGTGGAATGATCCCGGGGGCAAGTGGGGGCACGACGACACAGAGTGCCAACGCCAAAATCACAAGAGGGCCGGCTACAGCTCCAGGGAGCCACGGCGCCACAGGAGGACGGGGAAGATCCGCATCCTCAAGCAACGAGGTGGCGTAGCGTTCAATCTTGCGTTTTCGCCAAGCTGTTGCGACTTCACGCGTCAGCTCTCCAACGGCCCAGCCGGCCAAGAGGTAGAGCGAGATGTACCAAAGCGGCAGAACTCGCTCGTTCCAGAGGCTTCCTTGCGGCAGGAGAATAAAGGTCAGAGCTGATCCCGCTGCGAGGATCGCGAACGTCACGACAAAACGGCTGGTCTTGTACAGCCCAATCCCAACACCAATTACAGCGAGGGCCACGACCCAGTAGTCAGCTCCTGGGAAGAGTTTTGCGAAAAAATCTGTGTCGTTCACGTAACCCATAGGGTTCGCCAGGCCTTGCCCTTGCACGAAGGGGATGAGCCACCAACACGAGAGGCCAACCCCAAGCACTCCGGTGCGAATCGCCCACCACAATGAGCGCTGGCGGGCCTGCCAGGAATCATCTCGATCCGTCACCTCGGCGAGGACGGTGTCGTCGCGAACAAACAGCCGATCGGGAAGCAGGCTCATGAGAATCAGAATGGCGACCCCGGCACCTGCGTAGAGGTAGGGGATCATGTGGGAACCCAGGCACAACGCCATCACCACTGGGGTAATGATGCTTCCCTTTCCGGTTCGGATGCCTCTCGCAAAGAGGCCGAGTACCAAAAACGACAGGGCCAAACAGAGCGAGAAGGCGTACTCCCCCGCCAGTGTCGAGAAGAGATTCCCTCCATCGATGGTGAAGGAAGAATCAAAAAGAAATGGCAGTGTCGAGATGGCTAACGCGCTCGGCAGTGGTGCTCGCAGCCGAAACATCCTTCCTAACCCATAGGCACAAATCGGCATCAAGAGAGAGCCAATCACCGTTGCGAATTTGAAGGCGACGCCGTAGGGAATGACGTAGGAGGCCAGCGCGGCGAGAAAGTCAGGGAAGACGAAGTAATAGGTATAGAGAGGAAAGCCGTCGTACCAGCCCGGATACCAGCCGGTGAGGTGACCGTGAGAAAGCAAGTTTGTCCGCAAAAACTCAGGGAGCGCTACGTGAGCACCAGTGTCGCCACCGGTCGTAATCGTATTGGTCAAAAGTAGATTCGGGTGGAGTTGCCAGAGCGTGATCCAGATCACGCCTCCGATCGCCACCACCGCAGCAAGGCGAGGGAGGTCCCTCGAGAAGTGAGAACGGCGATGCTTCGCCGATTTAAGACTCAGTGCCATCCGAAAAGTGTCCCAGATGAAGAGGTATACGAGATGATCGCCAGGGAGTTAAATGCGATGTGGGTGACAATGCTCAGCCCAAGTCGACCCGTTCGATAGAACAACACCGCCAACAGTGCTCCAAAGAGGGCGAGGCCAGGGAGTTGAATCAACTCACCATGCACCACACCAAAAAGCAACCCATCGAAAAGGACAGCCAGAACAAGAATGATCCGCTTCCCCATGAGGGTCTTCACCAGAGATGAAAAACCAGCGAGTGAGCGAAAGAGCACGCCGCGAAAGAAGATCTCTTCAACAATCGGGGCGAGAACCAAGGTGCAGACAATAATGACGAAGTAGCCCACTCCATGGCTGGACCCCGTCAACTTGGTAATCGGTGCGTCAAAGTCTTTGAGGTGACTTCGAAAGGGGAGGTACATCAAGCCAATAAGGATTTGTGCTCCTATCCCGATCGGGATTCCCAAAAGATCCCAGGACGAAAAGCGAATCCCGAGAGTGTGGCGAGGTGCGCGACCAATATGGACAACAGCCCAAGCTGCACCGAGGAATCCCGCCCAAAGCCCAAAGAGGCTTGAGAGGATGTACCACTCTGGCGGTGATGTCGAATGAGCGAGGGAGCTCAGTTGTGAACTCTGGCCTTTGATCGCCGCCATCAGCGTCACCAGGCCCGTTGAGAACAACTGGCCAGCTACAAATCCCGCAAATGCTGCGAGCAGCCAGCGAAGTGCTTGTGAGCCACTGAGGGGATCGAGAAAGACGCCTTTGCCCTTCAATTGAACCGAGGGTGCCTCAGGTAGGGGTTGGCTCACGAGAGACACGTTAGTGAAGAAGCAGCCAGGCTCTTGAGCCCGATGCCAGAGGTGTGGCACCCTGCGCCTAGCATGGACTCGTGGAAACCCCTGAGACTCCGGTCGAATCCAAGAAGTCAAAGAATCCCTTCATGAAGGATGGCCAGAAAAACTGGCGATGGATCTGGGCCCTTGTGGCCGTCGTCGCCCTTTTGGTCATTGTTGTTCCCTCACTTCTCCCTCACTCGAGTTCGAAGAATTTGAGTTATTCACAGTTTCTCAGCGATGCCAATAATCATCAGATTAAGACGGCAACCTTTGACAACTCCTCTGGCTCAATCAACGGGACCTTCACCGATGGCGCCAAGTACAACTCCATGGGCTTTAATCCCCCCCTCCAAACCGATATCAACCAAGTCCGAAAAGACGGAGTCACGGTCAACGTCGTCACGCCTTCGAACACGCTTGCGACCTGGTTGCCGTACATCTTCTTCATCGCGATCTTTGGTGGGATGATCTTTTTCGTCTCACGCCAAGCAAGAGGCCAAATGAACGGCATTATGTCGGTTGGCCGCTCCAAAGCTCGCCTCTACTCCGAAGAGCACCCCTCAACCACGTTTGAAGACGTCGCCGGGTACTACGGAGTCAAGCAAGAGATCAGCGAAGTCGTCGACTTTCTCAAAACCCCGGAACGCTTTAAAGAGATTGGCGCAAGCATCCCGAAAGGCATCTTGTTGGTCGGTCCACCAGGAACTGGAAAAACTTTGCTCGCTCGAGCGGTAGCCGGTGAGGCGGGCGTCCCATTTCTCTCGGTGACGGGTAGTGACTTTATGGAGATGTTTGTTGGCGTCGGAGCCAGCAGAGTCCGCGACCTCTTCCAAACGGCTCGGAAAGATGCACCCGCAATCATTTTCGTCGATGAAATCGACTCCATTGGCCGAAAGCGCGGTGCGGGAGTTGGTGGAGGTCACGACGAACGCGAACAGACGCTGAACCAGATGCTCTCAGAGATGGACGGCTTCGATCCTGCCGAAGGCGTGGTCATGATTGGTGCAACCAACCGGCCCGATATTTTGGACCCAGCACTTCTTCGTCCAGGTCGTTTTGACCGACAGATTGTTGTCCCGCTTCCAGACCTTGACGAACGCCTGCCAATCCTCAAGGTGCACTGTAAAAACAAGCAGGTTGAACCCGACGTCGACCTTGAACTCGTTGCTCGAGGAACCCCTGGCATGAGCGGGGCAGATCTTGCCAATCTGGTCAACGAAGCGGCCCTCCATGCTGTTCGACGAGGTTCAACGTCGATTGCCATGATCGACTTTGAATCTGCGAGAGATCGCGTCCTGATGGGTCAACGACGAGACAGCTTGGTTCTCTCGGACGACGAAAAAGAACGTGTCGCCTTCCACGAAGGGGGTCACGCTGTTCTGGCCTACGTACTTGAGCACGCTGACCCTGTCCATAAGGTCACGATTCTTCCGACCGGCATGGCGCTCGGGGTCACGATGCAGATGCCGATGGAAGAGCGTCATATCCATCCACGTAACGAGATTGAAGATTCACTCTGTGTCCGAATGGGAGGCCGGGTCGCTGAACTCTTGGTCTATGGCGACCTCTCAACGGGTGCAGCAAACGACCTTGTCGGCAACACTGAACTTGCTCGTCGGATGGTTCGAGAGTGGGGCATGAGCGAGAAAATTGGTCCTGCAGCATGGGGTTCTCAAGGGCAAGTGTTCTTAGGTGACGACCTCATGCATACTCGTGACTATTCAGAAGACACCTCTCGAGTCATCGATGATGAAGTTGAGAGAATCCTTCGCGCTGAAGAGACGCGAGCGACCGAGGTATTAACACTGCACCGTGGTGGACTCGAAGCTGTTGCTCGTGCACTCCTCGAAACTGAGACGCTTGATGGTACCCAAGTTGGCCAACTCGTTGATGAAGCATTTGGACAGCCTGTTCATGCCAATGGACCAAAGGCGGTCGTCCCTTCGCTCAACGGCGCCTCGTTTGGCGAAGGGCACCAGCGACCGACCGTCTTAGATGAACCAACGAGTGACCAAGAGTGGGGGCCACCCGCATGGCCTGATGGAGAGATGCCCTCGGCCTAGTGTCAGCCTGTGCTCATCGGCACGCCGACTAAATTTCCAACGCTCGGAACTGCTCCGCCTTGCAGGTCTTCACTCAGTGAGAGCGGACCAGTTGACGAGATCACAATGGAGTTCTTCTCGAGCGCCTTCAACACTGAAGTTGGCAGAAGGACCGCCGTCCCGGGAGAAATTTCTCTTCCCGTCAAGCCACTCACTGCCACTCCCCCTGAGGCCGTGACGAGTGAGGCAGACACCGTCACTGAGGAACTCCCCATGTTGGTCAGGGAGCCGCCAAGTGGACCAGAACCTGTTCCGCCAACGAGAAGCCAGCGGCTTGCGTGCATGCTTGCTTCGTCACTCAAAATCACATTGCCCCACCCGCCGTGAAGTGCTCCAGAAACCTTCGTCAACATGCTCACTGCTACACCTGGCCCGGACGCCGTGACGTTGGCGGAGAACGTATCCGTCAAGGGAACCTTCGACGTGGGGACCATCGAAAGATTCCACACTGAATACGGTGCGACGACGTTGGTCCATGGTGCGACCCATCCTGAAGGGAGTCGCACGTGAACCGTCACATTTTGAGCTTGTGGCGTTGGGTTTGAGACAACGAGGGACATCTGTGTGGCCGGCGAGGCAACGCCACGAGAGAGCACCCAGTGGCGTTGAATACTCGGCTCCCCGATCGTGACACTCGCTCCAGCTGGTGATGGTGATACTTGGGTGGCAAAGGCAACGATTGTTCCTTGCGTGGCGCGAACTTGCGCCCCGAGGTTTGAAACGTGTGGGACCAGAGCGAGACCCGAAAGGACGACGATACTCCCTGGGTTGACCACGACTCCCTGAGCATTTTGGGGTGCAACAAAACCGCTCTCTGTAGAAAACGAAGTGTTCACCACTGCCTGTGTGGTTGTTGGATTTACTAATGAAATGTCATAGGTCTCATTTACCTGGGTCGAACCACCAGTGAAGTTCCAGACTGGTGACGTCGCAGCGGCACATGGGGTAGCTGAGCCATTCCCTGCTCCCGTCAATTTTTCAACAACACCAACTCCGCCGCCATTGATCTCAATACCTACGCTGGTCCACCCATCTCCGCTGACAAGTCGCGACGGCTGAAGTGACGTGGTGGCTCCGGGAGCAATTTTTAGCGTCACAGAGCCCTTATTCCCCTTGTCATCAACCGCACTCGCCGTTGCTGATCTCGTGGAGGTTGAGCTATTCGCCAAGAGAACAATGCCGTCTGCGGCAGACCCTGGAGCTTCGCTGAACCCGCCACAAGTAAACGAAGATGACTCAGACGACGCGGGTGCGACTTCACCCACAGGAGAAGTCACCAACGACATTGGTGCGGGCGAGGACGTCGCCACGCTGACAATGACCAAAATGGCGAGAAGAAGAAAGGTCGCAATGAGGATCAGTGGTCTGCGACGACTCGTCTCTTCGGAGTGGCCGTGGCGTGCTGCGCTCATAGACGTTCCTCTTCTGAAATATCAGTTCGGACCTGTCGGGTTCGACGGCGCCGATGCGCAGGCCACCACCAGTCCAACCAGCGATGGCGACCCAAAAGAACAAGGGCGATCCCAATCCAGGCCAGCACCATCGCCAACCCTGCAAGTGCGTTGAGAGGGAGCGCGTTCAATGTGAGCGATGCCTTCCCTGGGGTGACTGACGCACTTTGCGCCCACCCAAAGGCACTTCGTGTTGAGGACGTTCCTGTGGTCGCAACCCCCCACTCGCTTGCTGGTGCATTCCCAATGAACGCTGTGCGTTGCGGAGAAGGAATTGTCCCGCTCATTGGAGACGTCTGAGTGATCGCGGTCCAGCCGGTCACCGCAGCCAACGACGATGCGGTGGCCGATGAAGAGAGCGGCGCTCTGCGACTTGCGAGTTGTGTGATCGCCCCTGGATTTTCATAGATGGTTGCGCCGCCGCCTCCCGGGATCTGCACTAAGTCACTCTGTCGATCGAGCGCGGGCAGCAGACTAGGAGACGGAGGAACTGAGACACCTGTCTGCACCCCTGGGAGCGTCGGCGCAATTGTCGAGACCACCACAATGGCGCTCACCCCGGCTGGCGCCAAGAGCCTGCCAAGGTGGGCTGTCTCTCCGTTCAGCGCTTGATGGATCGCCCTGGTGATTGCTCCGCTCGCAGTCGCTGAGGGGGGGAGGAATAAGTTTGAAGAGCCTGGGAGGCCATTGGTTGACGTCGACCAAGCAACACCAGCTTGAAGAGGCCACGAACCTCCGGGAATGGCGCGGGGATCGCCAAGCCAGAGGATGCGATGTCCGGTGGAGGCTGGTCCGTTTAAGAATGTCAACGAGTCGCTGTAGCCCTGGGTAGGCATCTTCCATCGGCCATTCCCTGCGGAGCCAATCGCAGGAAGGAGACCAAGGAGCGCAACCGCAACACCAAGGACTCCAACAATCTGACGCCACCCAAATCCAAGGTGTGCAAGGTCATCTTCAAATGCAGCGAGACCAAGACCCACGAGGGCTGCGATCACGACCGCCAACGGGGCGAGCACCACAATGAGATCGGGGGCGAACGCTCCCCACCCGCCGCGGCTGACAAAGAGGGCGAAGCCGAGTGCAAAAATACCTGCCCCTACTAAGTGACCCGAGAGTTCGAGCCGACGTTGTCGGGCGAGAATTAAAGGGACGAGGGCCGCAACGGGAAGGAGCCAAGCCAATGCGCCACCACCATTTGGACCAACGGCGAATCGCAAGAGTCCTCCTATGCCAGGGTTCGACCATGGACCCCCTGCGACACCAAAGATCGAGAATCCACTGAATCCAGAGATCAGTGTGGGAATAGTCAGAGGTGCAAGGAGTAGAACTGCGAGAACGATGGAGCCGAAGACTCGTCCAACTCCTGCAAATGGCCGCTGGGGACTCACAATAACTCCAGCGAGTGATGAGCCAACTGTCACCACGATGACAACAACCAAAACTGCGGGGGCAAAGGCCGCGATCACTGTAAGAAGTAGTGCTAGTGAAACGACGTTTCCTTGTCGACTTTGTCGCCATCCACGGCTCGCAATTGGCACAGTCGGTCCAAAAGGTTCATCAAATGGAGTCACACGACACAAGCGGAAGATCCTTCGGATAACAAATGGCATCGCCCCCAGTGCCACGACCCCGGTGAGATGCCCCGAGGAAATCGCATTTGAACCAAGTGACAGTCCACCAAACGCTACGGCTGCGAGAAGTCGGGCGCGAGTTGACGCGACGGGCTGAATCAGTCGGCTAACTCCCCATGCGCCAAGAGGAATCGCTCCAAGGAGGAGAATCCTCTCTGCTGCACTCACGTGCCCCAAGGTCAGAACGCTAAAGAGGCCGAGGGCACTAAAGCCTGGATGTCCTGGCGCACCATTTCCAAGACCGGTGGGCTGCCAACTCGCGAAAACTACGTGCCATAACGAGGCCCACGAAGGAAGCGGGACAAGTTGACCCACCATAGGGAGCCGAGTCCCGATGAGATTCCGAGATCCAATGATGTAGACGATGATTGCGGCAAGGGCGAGTGCCACCATCGAGCGAGCTGATGAAAGTCGACGACGTCCCCGACGATTCCGTCGACCCCTGTGCCCCAAGTCATCGAGTTCATCAAATCCTTCATCATCGCTAAATGCCCCACCAAAACCAGAAGAAGTTGGCGGTAATTCATCTTCTGTCTCTTCGGGTGGGATCGCTCCTCGTGCTGCGTCGTATCCGTGATGGAGCAGTGTTGAAAGAAACGAACGCAGCCGTGTTGCTCCTCGAGTTTGATTTTTCCGAATCACCCGATCTGATGTTGTTCGCAACGCTTGAATTTGCTTGCGCATCTTCCGAATTTCTTTACGCTGGCGCCACCATTCTCTCCACGACTCTCTGATATCGACGGCTCGCGAGCTATCGCGGCCGAGAACGGCCACGACGGTCTCGCCAAGATCCAACACCAGCAGCATCACGACAGTGAGAGACCTCTCGAACCTCCCCCAACAGACCAGCAGCGTCCTGAGGTCGTTCCTTCGCCGGAGCCGCTGCAGTGTTGGAGCCTCTTCGAGTCCCTCGGGGGTCTGCGGCGTTCGCTCTCCACTTGCCCGGCGCTCAAGATGCGAAACCACTGCTTGTGGCGCACAGACAATTCGTGCTCCCGCAATTTGAGCCTTCCAGCAAAAATCGAGATCTTCACCCAAGGTTTCAAAGCTGTCATCAAACCCACCGAGCAGACGCAAGAGATCTTCTCTCACCAGGGTCACTCCCCCGGGAGCTACAAAGACGTCTCTGACGAGATCATGTTGTCCCTGGTCGAACTCACCGGGTTGCACTCGTTCAATAATCGTTCCAAATCGATCGATACTTTGCCCCACATGAAGGAGGATTGATGCATTTTCGGCGATGACGTATTTCGGCGTAACAATGGCCGCGTTCGAACGAAAACTCTCTTCGACCAAGAGATGAACTGCATCGGGTGCCACGACAACGTCGTCATGGCAAAGTAAGAGAAACGCCGCTCCTTCAACCATCTCAAGTGCGGCATTAATCCCACCAGCAAATCCATCATCGTGCTCACGATGGGCAACAAAAGCCGAAGGGGCGACGCTGTTTATCCGATGGGCGACCTGGTCACCGCCTGAGTTGACAATGACCAGCAGCGAGAGCGCCTCATAGTCCTGGGCAACCAAGGAGGCCAAGGTCGCCTCCAGCCACTCCCCTGGATCAGTCGTCACGACGACTGCCACCACCGCAGGCGCTCGGGTATCCATCAAGAGACCGAGGCTACTTCGCCTGGGTTCTCTCCATGTGCTTGCTAAAGTATGCATTATTAGATACACTTGTATCTATAGAGAACGTGTCCATCGGAACTTTCAATGGACACAAGAGGAAAGGATGGTGCGAGATGGCAGAGAGTAACGCAAAGAAGCCAAGTACCCCAAAGAAAAAGGTCCAGAAAAAAGCCGCTGAAGAGACGCCACCCACGGTTTCAAAAAGTGATGGTGACTTCTTTGATGAGATGATCGACCGAGCCAAGGACACCGCCTACACCGCTGTTGGTTTCGGCGTGATGGCCGTGAACAAGACCCAGGGCCTTGTGCGAGAAGTTAGCAATGGACTGAATCCTTCGAAGAGTGATGGAGAGGCCGCTGGGAGCGTTGGTCGGATCGCAGACGCGCTTCTGTCAGGTGTCCGAAAGGCAGATCACCATGTAGAAGGCGTGATCACCAAAGTTGAAAAGACGGTTGAAACCTATGAGGTCCAACTTCCAGATCAAGCTCGTGACCTCGTGAGAAAAGCTCGAGTCACCGGGCAAGAGACTCGCTCAAAGGTTCGAGCAAAAGTTCTCAAGTAAGACCTACCTTTGAATCAAGCATTAAAGAGCGCCACCCTCACAGGGGGTGGCGTTTTTTAATGCTTGGATGTGTCTTGGAACGACTCCACGACATCGACCAGGGTGTGGTGAAGCGAGATTTCTGATTTCCATCCCGTTGCCGCGAATACCTTTGAGCATTCCCCTCGCAAGACAGGGACATCGACCGGGCGAATCAACGAATGATCCGTTACAAGATTGAGGTTGAGTCCGACAATCTCTAAGAGCATTGCCACAATCTCAGCAATCGATTCATCAGTTCCAGAACAAATGTTGTAAATCTCACCCGACGCACCATGTTCAATCAGCAGTCGATACGCTCGGACGACATCTCGAACATCAGTAAAGTCTCTCCGGGTCGTCAACGTCCCCACGCTCAGGTCCTGGTCTCCCGTACGCGCCGCGTCAACAATACGTTTACTCAAGGCAGGAACAGCAAAGACAGGAGCTTGACCGGGACCAATGTGATTGAAAGGTCGCACCACGATCACCTTTTGCCCGAAACCTCGAACCGCCTGAAGGGCGACCTGCTCAGCGGCAGCTTTACTTGCGGCATAGGGAGATGCCGGAGCCACTGAGCTTGACTCTGTGAGTGGAAGATCATCGGGTTGAACGATTCCATACACCTCTGCTGAACTCACGACCAGTGTAGTGACGTCACGGTCGCATTGGCGAGCAGCAGCTAAGACGTTCGCCGTTCCAATGACATTGACGCTGAGGACTTGACTTGGGTCATTCCACGAATCACCAACATGCGAAAGTGCAGCCAGGTGATAGATCGCATCGGGTGCAGCTTGAAGAATTGCCTGGGAAACAACCTCGGCCTTCGCGACGTCAGTTTCCATGTCAAGGATGACGACGTCGTCTCCTTGGTCACGAAGGTGCCGTTCAAGATGTTGGCCGACGAAGCCCTGGCCCCCTGTTATAAGTGCACGCACGAGTGAAACCTTACTTCCCTCTCTTCGTGACGCCCCTCGAGAGGGCTAATTCATAGGCATCTCTATGGCATTGCGCTGCTTTCTCCCACGTAAATTCCCGTGCTCGAGCCATTCCCATCTGAGCTCGCTTCTCCCGTTCACTCGACCCGGCATTCAACGCCTGGAGTAATGTCTGCGCCAGGCTCCCGGGATCTCCCGGGCCAGCAAGCCACGCTGCCTCTCCACACATGTCCGCCATCACCGAGTCACTCGTCGTGACGACTGGAGCCCCGCACGCTAGGCCCTCTAGTGCTGGGAGCCCAAAGCCTTCGTCAACAGAGGGGTAGGCCAAAAGGCTCGCAGTTCGCATCAGCGCGGGGAGGGACTCAGACGAGACGTACCCCAACTCCTTGACGCGAGTACGAACCGGCGACCCGCTGAGAGCAGTATCAAAATCGTCCATTCCCCATCCACGCTGACCTACGAGCACTAACTCAAGTTCAGGGTGATCGCTCGACATTCCTTCGAAGGCCTTCAGCAGAGTGAGCAGACCTTTTCTGGGTTCGAGTGTTCCCACGTGAACGATTCGTTGCATCGCGGGGACAAGGCCGAGTGACGTCAATATCGCCTCATCTGATCCGGGTGATTGCTCATGTGGTTGAAAACGAAGATGATCGATCCCGTGTGGCGCCACAAGGACTGGGACGTCCACATTGACATGGCGACCGAGACCCTCGGCGGTGCGCTCAGAGACACAGACCAGCACCGAGGCGTGCGCAGCGGAGTATCGAATCGCTCTCTTAAAGAATGCCACTTTTGATTTTTCATGAACGTCCGGTCGCTCAAAAAATGTGACGTCATGAATCGTGACGACACTCGGGATCGGGCAGTGCCGCGGCATCGTGTAGTGCGGACCGTGATGGACATCGATGCCAGTCTTCGCTAATTTTCGACCCAAGAGAATTTGCTCGTAGACCAATCGAAGTGGTCGAGGTGAGGGAACAACGTCGTAGAGCGTTGCGGCAGCGTTCATCTCTCTCCACCGCGTCGTGTCTCCCTTCCGAGTCACCAGATGAAGAGTGGGTACAGCGTCTGCAGTGAGCGCTCGAACCAGTTCAATGGTGTAGCGACCCGCTCCTGCTGGCTTCTCTGGGACCGCGCTGACATCAATACTGACAGAGATTTCACTCATGTCATCGTCCGCCACACCTCGACATGAGCTGATGCGACATCAACCCAGCGATGTTTCTTGGCGTACTCACGTCCACCAGTTGAAATACGAGTTCTCGCGTCACCATCTTCCAACGCGGTGTGGATTGCTGTTGCCATCCCCGTAATGTCTAGAGGGTTAACTTTCCAGCAGTGTGTTGCCCTTTCGGTACTCGGGGTCGTGGTACTCACGATGACGGGCGCCCCATGGGTCATCGCCTCAAGAGGAGGAAGACCAAAACCCTCCAAGAGCGGAACGTAGGCGAAGCATGTTGCGAGTTCGTAAAGTCCCGCGAGAACCTCATCTGGCTGCCTTCCGGCCAAAATAGCGTGAGGATCACTTCGGACATTTGGGCCCCATCCCGTTGGACCAACAATTAACAGCGGCACTCGTCGATCTATATCTTTCGTGGCGAGGTGATGCGCCTCGATGAGCCGAGGGAGATTCTTTCTCGGCTCAAGCGTCGAAACTGTGAGGACGAATTCACCTCGAATCCCAAGTTGATCTAACAGAGATTGGGCTTTTCCACGATCAGCCACCTTGAGGTGGTCACTCCCCGCTCCTACTGTCGAGATCCGATCTTGAGAAATGCCAGTTTCAAGAAGTTCATTCGCCACATTTTTTGATGTTGTCAAGATCCGACAAGGCGAGGCCATCACTCGTTGGAACGCCGCCTCATGCCAGCGCTCTCCGCGTCGAGTTGTCAATTCAGGATAGTGACGCCAACTCAGGTCATGGATCATGACTGAACGCGGCGGGGAATTCTTCGAGGTAATCGGACCGGCGAGAGATGTGAGATGGAGTATGTCAAGTGGAATCTTTGGAGTCGCCCATCCCTGGTCCCAAAGCGCCATCTGAAGACGATGCGAATACCGAGAAGTGTAAATACGGTTACCAGAAGCAGCAAGTGGTTCGTCTCCATGTGGTCGGCTCGCAAGCGCGATCACCTCAACATCCGGCGCATGCAGCTCCTCCAGGCCTCGAAGCAAACCTGTTAGATACGTGCCAATTCCGCCGGGGACTTCTTGGCGTAACTGTTCAGCAATCACCCCAACCTTCATGAACTTCCCGCAACTCTCCGATAAAGATCATGCATTTGTATGGCAGTGCTCTCCCAAGAAAAATCTCCGACTCTGGTTGTTCCAGCCGTCTTCAAAACGGATCGCTGGGCCTCATCCCCCACTGCTGTGACAAGTGCTCCACTCAAAGCCTCCAAGTCGTGTGGTTCCACCATGAGCGAAGCTCCTCCAACCACTTCATTCAATGCACCAGCTCTTGTCGTTACGACAGGGACACCGCATGCCATTGCCTGTAACGGAGGGAATCCAAACCCTTCATAAAGCGAGGGGTATGCCAAGACTCTCGCTTTTGAAAGAAGGGCTGAGAGAATGGAGTCACTCACAAATCCCGTCTGAAGAATCCGATCCTGAACTCCCGACGCTTCTATTGCGTCACCAAGATCATCGCTCCCCCAACCCGAGGGTCCCGCTAAAACCAAGAGCAGCTCAGGGAATTCATCAGCCACGGCACGAAATGCCCGAACAAGACCAGGAAGATCCTTGCGAGGTTCCGCCGTTCCAATACTTAGGACGTAGGGCCGACCATCTGGAACAAGCAAATTGGCACCGTCGAAATCGGGTGGTGCAAGTGTGGGAATTCCCGAGTGGATGGCAACAACTTGGTTCGGTTCCGTACGAAACGAATCCCGAACCTCTTCAGCAACAAACCTCGAAGGCGTATGGACAACAGCACCTCGCCGAAGAGCTCGCTCGATTAATCGTGGATAGCGCAATGTGTCAGGTTGGCAGAGTTCTGGGAACCTCATGAACGTGAGGTCATGAACAGTTACCACTTCTCCCGCTTTTTTAGTAGGCGGGACCGTAAAATTTGTTCCATGGACGATGTCGTTGTCTCCGAGAAAATACTCTGCATGAAGCAAGTTCGATCGTGACCAAAGCCACGTCAAGGGGCGAGCCGGCATGGCCCGCTGCTCACTCGTGACATGTTCTGGAAGTCGAGATCCCAATTGATCTCGAGTTCTCCAACTAATTGCGAACGCCGAGAGTTCGAGATCGCTGAGTTGACTCAACGACGAAAGGAGTGACGACGTAAAGACGCCAACGCCGGTTGGAACCCCAAGGAGTGGGGTGGCGTCAATTGCAACCTTGAGTGGTGCGTCAGACCCTTGGTGCTCGGGCATCCAATGAGCCTCTCACATTGACTTAGGCGCTGATTCCACCATCGAACGAAAGGATTGCTCCCGAGGCATAGGCCGCTTCATCTGAGGCTAGATAGGCGATGGCGCCGGCAACCTCAGAAGGCGTGCAGTAGCCAAGTGGCGTCATGATGCGATCGAGTTGTTTGTAGTCAGCCCCCTCTGGCAATCCGAAGTTATGGACCAAGGGTGTGTCGACGCCACCTGGTGCCACGCCATTACAGCGAACCCCTTTCGTTGCATATTCAATCGCAATTGCTTTCGTCATCATCGAGACTCCACCCTTTGAAGCGCAGTATGCCGCGGAGTATGGCTGACCCATGACTCCCGCCGTTGACGAGAGGTTGATGATGGTGCCTCCACCATCCAAGAGATAGGGAAGCGATTCTCGACACACCAAGAATGTACCGGTCAGATTCACGGCAAGAATTCGATTCCATCCCTCAAATGATTGATTTTCAGTGTGCTCAAAGCCACCAATTCCCGCTGAGTTCACCACGACAGAAATACGACCGAGCTGTTCTGCTGAAGTACGGACTGCATCAATAACAGACTGCTCCTCGGTCACATTACAGACAACGGCCACCGCAGAGCCGCCCGCATCTGTGATCTCGCTCACAACTTTGGTGACGCCATCTTCGCTGATGTCAGCACATGCAACGGCGCCACCTTCTGCGGCAATTCGCCGAGCAGTCGCTCGTCCAATACCAGAAGCTGCACCTGTGACGAATGCTACTTTTCCTGAAAACCGATCATGTTGGACGCGTTCAGGATCAGTTCCACGCACTGCGTCACTTCGTCCGATGACTTCAATTGGACTCACAATTCCTCCTCGATGGCGTTTGTACTTCGCTTATCCTTATCTATTTCGACGACGCCTCGTGCACGCTCTGATTCACGGGCCATTTTCACCTGTTTCCCTCTCTGAGTTGCCGCGTCTTGCGCAGCAACCTTCAGCGATTGCTTATCGATTTTCCCCATCGCTGTGACGGGAAGTTCGTCCATCAAGATAACGACGTCGGGAAGCTTGTAGTCAGCGAGTGTTTCTCCGAGAGATGCTCGAATCGATTCTCTGGAAGGTTCTGCTTCTCCAGGCTCAGGGACGATGAAGGCCACGCCAATCTCACCGAGCACGTCGTCTCGCCCAGGAACGATCGCTACTGCCCCAATGCCCGGCACGCTGTCGAGTGCCTGTTCAACTTCTGCTGGGTAGACGTTGTAGCCCCCACGCTGATAGAGCTCGTTGTCTCGCCCAACGAGTGAAAGGTTTCCATCGATATCGACAACTCCAAAATCTCCGGTCGTGATCCATCCATCTTCTCCACGTACGCCGCGAGTCAGATCTTCATCAATCTGAAGGGTGGTCATTGCCCCATCGACCTGTCGAGTGGCGACGTAGCCCAGCATGGTGGCTCCACTCTTGAGATGAACTCGACCAACCTCACCGCTCGCAACCGTGCGCCCATGGTCATCCCTTAACTCCATTTCGACACCAGGCACAGGGCGCCCAACCGTTGTGGCCACCACGTCATCACTGTCGCCAGGAACTGTTCCTGTACCAAGGGATGCCTCGGTAGAGGTGTAGCGAACAACGACAGGCACGTTAAATCGTTCCCGCAACGCTGCGACTTGCGACGGGGCCATACGAGCCGCCCCTGTTGAGGTAATCCTCAAAGAGGAAACGTTCAGAGCATCACTCTCATCTAACTCAAGAATTAATGCCCACTGGGTTGGCACTCCTTGGGCAACACTCACTCGTTCTTCGACGATCGAACGCAACGCACTTCTGGCACTCCAAGGAGTTGGCGTGATGATAGTCGTCACCCCGTTAGAGATCTCATCCCACACTCTGGTCATGTACCCAATGTGGGCAAATGGAAGAGGGGAAAGCTTGCGGTCACCTCGCTGACTCAACACGTCAGTGCCACGCGCTACCGAACGAAGGGAGTCATGAGAAAACAATGCTCCTTTTGGCAGTCCCGTCGTTCCACTTGTCCAGACAACGGCGACAAAATCACTCGAAGAGCGACCTTCGACAGCGAGAAACGCACGATGGGGCAGAGCGCGCATCTCGCTTCGAGTCAGTATGGGGCCCGAGTGTTGATCGACCTCTTCTACTAATGCGTCTTCAATGATGCTCAGGCGCGGTCGCATGCGCTCAAAAATGCTCGCCTGCTCCTTCTTGCCCAGTCGAGGATTCATTCCACAAAGCACGGCGCCAACACGAAGAACCGCTTGATAGGCGACTGCGTAGTCAATCGAGGGGCCCATAAGGAGGCCAACCACGTCACCTTTGCGAACGCCACGGTCGAAAAGCTCTGCAGCGAGTGATACCGATCTCTCTTTCCATTCCAGAAACGTCACCGATGAGCGTACCGAGCCTTCGTGCGAGGGTTCAACGTAGGCTTCAATATCAGGATTGAATTCGGCCGCTCGATCTAAAACCTCGTCAACGAGTTCTAGATCGTTCGTCTCTATAGCTTGCACATCCATTAGAGCCGTGATGCTAGCCAAAATGATCTCTCAGAGAGGAACCTACCGCTCGGCCTCCTTGTTAAGGCGTTCAGGGATGGCCGCTAAATCTCGGAGTCCCTCTTGGTCGACCCCCGGCGTCCGTGACACCAAGATCTTGGGCCTACGCTCATAATCGTGATCACTGTTCTGTGTGGAGGCGTGGGGGCTGCAAAAATGCTCCGAGCTCTCCGACTTGTCGTTGACGGCTCCGAGCTCACTGGCATCGTCAACAATGGCGATGACCTCACACTTCATGGACTCAGAATCTGTCCCGATCTCGATACGATCACCTACACGTTGGCCGGTCTGAATAACCAAGAAACCGGGTGGGGGCTGACGGATGAAAGTTGGAGGGTCATGAAAGAACTCTCTGAACTCGGTGGTGCCTCATGGTTCGGACTTGGTGATCGAGACCTTGCAACCCACCTCTATCGAACCGAGCGCCTTCGTCAAGGCGACAGCTTGAACGAGATCACACGAGATCTCCTCGCACACTTTGGCGTTGATATCACTCTGCTGGCCGCCACCCAAGATCCCATCGCGACAGTGTTCGAGACAGTTGAACATGGAAACTTGAGTTTCCAAGAATATTTTGTACTGCACCACCATGACGTTGTCGTTACGTCAATCGATATTCTTGGGGCCCAAAAGGCACGTCCCTCACAAGGTGTTCTTGAGGCAATGGCGAACGCGGAGCGTATCGTCATCAGCCCTTCAAACCCATTGATTTCGATTGGGCCAATCTTGGCTCTTCCTGGAATTCGAGAGACCCTTATGGCGCGTCGAAGTGATGTTGTTGTGATCTCTCCTCTGATTGGAGGCAAAGCTCTCAAAGGCCCAGCAGATCGGCTCATGGAGGAACTGGGCCTGAGCGCCACCTCGAGAGGCGTGGCATCGTACTATCGAGAAATCGCCTCAACCCTAATTATTGACAATTCAGATAGCGCCGATCGTTCGAGTGTTGAAGCTGAAGGTATGCGCTGTATCGTGACGCCCACAATCATGAGCGACGATGTCGTATCGGCCAACCTCGCAGAGGTGGTGCTCCATGGCTAGCCCAAGTTCCATCACCATCATGGGAGTACAGGGGATCGGAGAGATCACCCATGAAAGTGATCTCTCTGAGATCCTCGCCGCACTGTTAGGTCCTGCAGATGGGGAGATCACTCTGGAAGACGGCGACGTGCTCGTCGTGACCCAAAAGGTTATTTCGAAGGCCGAGGGTTGCACCGAGGATCTCGATCATCATGACGTAGCAGCAAAGATCGCACTCGTTGAGCGCGAATCAGTTCGAATCCTCAGGCGGCGAGGTGATCTCCTAATCGCTGAGACAACCCATGGCTTTATTTGTGCAAATGCCGGCATTGACCTTTCCAATGTCGACGAAGGAACCGCTGTCCTTTTGCCAGAAGATCCCGACCGCTCGGCACGACGTTTACGAGGCGACCTTCAGCGCCTCCTCGGTGTCACAATCGGCGTCATCATCTCTGACACGTTTGGTCGGCCCTGGAGAAGTGGTGTCACCGATATCGCTCTTGGATCCGCAGGGGTCCTGCCAATCCTTGATCTTCGGGGGACCAACGATGCGAACGGGCGCGAACTCCAGGCAACTGAGATTTGCATCATCGACGAACTCGCTGGAAGTGCTGACTTGGTGATGGGGAAAGCGTCAAACATTCCAGCCGCTGTTATTCGCGGAGTAGACCCGACCTGGCTCGGGGAAGGATCAGTGGCCTCAGACGTGATTCGAAACTCTCAAAACGATCTTTTTCGCTAACAAACGCTACGAGTTCAATCCTCGAAATGAGTCGATCGTCAACTGCACCCCATCAGCGAACCCAGTTCGTGGGCGCCACTCAAGGTGGTCGCTCGCTCGTTTAATGTTCAAACATGACCGATCAAGTTCACCAGGGCGAGCTGGCGCGAATGTAGGGGCAGCCGTTGTCGACGCTATGTCAGCCATAGCGGCGTAGATCTCATTGACGGAAAGTTCACTCCCCGTTCCAATATTTATGACGAGTCCTTTCCCTCGATCAACCGCATTCACAAACGCATCGACGACATCATCGACATAAATAAAATCACGCGTCTGATTTCCGGTTCCAAAAATGGTAATCGGTTCGCCGTGCAAGAGCCGTTCTGTAAAGATCGCTACAACTCCGGCTTCTCCATGTGGATCTTGTCGGGGCCCGTAGACATTTGCTAGCGCCAGTGCCACACACTCAATGCCGTGGAGTTCTTGGTACGCAACCAAGTAATCGATCATGGATTTCTTGGAGACGCCGTAGGGCGAGAGTGGTCGATACGGTGCAGTTTCTGGCGTCGGGATCTCGTTCGGCCCAGGCTCTCCGTAGAGCGTTCCCCCACTCGCCGCAGCAACGACTCTTCGAGTACCAGAGAGACGGGCGCCTTCTAAGACATGAAGCGTCCCGAGAATATTGATCGACGCATCGAACACCGGGTCAGCCACGGAGCGTCGCACGTCGGCTTGGGCGGCGAGATGAAAAATCACTTCAGGTTTGAGGCGAACTATTAACTCGACAACGTCACTCTTTCGGATATCCACTTCATGCAACGTCATACGATCTGAAGATTGAGCATTTTCTAAGTTACGAAGACGTCCCGACGAGAGGTCATCGATTACGTCGACGTGGTGTCCACTCTCAAGAAGTCGATCGACAAGTGTTGAGCCGATGAAACCAGCTCCACCAGTTACAACGCAGTGCATCTCACTCGCCCACTCGAGCATCGTGTAGTTCTACTCCGTCTTCTACCGCGACGCCGAAACCAACGACACTTGTTGGCCCAAGAACAGAGTTCACCCCGACACTGGCATTCGCGCCGACGATCGAGCCTTCGACTCTCGCCCCTCGCTTGATGTGGGCGCCTTCGAGCAGGACCGATCGTTCGATCACGGCTCCCTCTTCAACTCGGGCTCCTTGTCCAATCACGCTTGTGTGAATTGAAGCATGTGGGTCAAGTTCAGCACCCTTCAGGATGAGTGAACCGTTCTCAAGATTCACGTTGAGAAATGATGGGCTTCGCCGACCCTCCAAGATGTCGTAGTGGGCTTGAAGATATGCCTCGGGGGTTCCTGTGTCGAGCCAGTAGCTCTCATCGGCCATGGCATAGAGCGAACCATCTGCAACCAAGGCTGGAAACGTGACTCTTTCAATTGAAATCCTCTCACCGAGGCCAATGCGCTCAAGGACCGAAGGCTCAAAGACGTAGGTTCCCGCATTGATCAGATTTGTTGGGGCTTCCTCAATTGGAGGTTTCTCAACAAAAGCAATCACTCTTCCATTGGCATCCGTTGGAACCACCCCAAATCGAGAAGGGTCGTCAACGGGATGGAGCGCAATCGTTCCTTCGGCGCCGCGTTCTCGATGAAAAGCAACGAGGGCACTCACGTCAAGATCGGTCAACACGTCACCATTGACGACAACAAACGTCTCTTCGGCCCCTAATTCCTGCGCAGCAAATCGAACAGCTCCCGCAGTATCTAATGGTTCTGGCTCCACGGCATATCGAAGTTTGACCCCTGCGCACTCTCCATTCGGATACGCCTCAATAAAGCGATCTGGCAGATATCCCAAGGAGAGGATTGCTTCATCAATCCCGTGACGGGCAAGTTGGAGAAGAACGCCCTCGAGCATCGGAATTCCCATAATGGGAAGCATTTGTTTTGGAGTTGACGACGTCAGTGGTCGGAGACGAGTTCCTTCGCCACCAACGAGGATGACTGCCTGCACTGTTCCTACTTCTTTTGGGTTGTCGTTGTTGTTGCTGGAGGAATCGTCGCTGGAACAGTCTGTGGAACACTCACGGGCGCAGACGTTGGCGTCGTCGATGAGGCTTGCGCAGCGGTGAGCATCTTGGAGATGGTGTCCTTCGAAGGCTTCAAGATTTTTGTGCCTTGCGGGACGAAGGAAACCGTCATCAGTGAATTACCGGTGAAGTGGCTTGACGTCGGGTCTGTACTGGTCTGTGGAGTTGTTGAGGCGAAGTTCGTCCAGTACGTCACCGCGACCGTTCCGGCTTTTCCAGCGTTTGGAGTTCCCGCTGGACATTTATCTCCGTTACTCAAACTGACCGCAGGAGTAGCTCCGTTTGCAGGAATCTTTAGCGACCCCGTTGAGATGCTCAAGCCTGGGTAGCCAGAAGCGAAGAGGACCACGGTTGCATTCTTCCCTGCACTTGCAGCATTCTTCGGCGCAATCTTGATAACGCCGTCAGCTTGAGCAGTCAGTGAGGCCGTCGCGGTGCTTGGAGATGCTGCCAGAGATGGCTCGAGGGACCCACAGACATCAAAGGCAAGCGCTGCGTAGGTCGTTGTCCCAACGAGTGGCGCCGTTGCGGGAGTCGTCGTTGGAGTTGCTGCTTGGGTCTGATAGGAACTTCTGGCCCAGAACACCGATGCCAGCCCTACAACAATGATGATGGCAAGCGCTGCGTAGTAGTTCGTGGGGCGTTGCGCGCGATAGGTACGTCCCCCACCCGTCGAGGCCACCCTCGAAACCCATTTGCCTGTTTGGCTTTTTGCCACGACGCCAAACTACAGGCTCTCATGACTACGGCGGAACGAACCAAGACGGCCTTCAACAAAAGGTCCTCGTCATCCACGCTCAAAACGATCCTTTTCCCTCGGAAATCTGCGCGAAACAACCAACTTGCGGTGGCTCCCAGGGGCCTCGGCAAGGACGAGTTGACCAGGCCTCTTCTGCTTCGTAGGGTTCGGCCATGACTCTTGAACTCAGCGTGACCCAAGGCCGACTGCGAGGCCATCTTGATGAGGGCATCCCTGCCTTTTTCGGCATCCCCTATGGAAGCAACCCTTCTGGGGAGTTACGGTTCCAAGCTCCGCTGCCCGCCCCCCCCTGGTCAGGTGTTCGAGAGGCCAGTGAGTTTGGTCCCATTGCCCCACAACCTGCCGCTCTTGGGGGATTTGCTATTCCGGGAGATCCGAGTGAGCAGTCCGAGGACTGTCTGAGTCTGAACGTCTGGACACCCAGTATTGATGGCCCACTTCTGCCGGTGATGTTCTTTATCCACGGAGGGTCATTTACCAGCGGAACTGGAGCAAGCCTCGTCTATCGAGGTGGCGTCTTGGCCGGAGAAGGAAACGTTGTTGTTGTCACCATCAACTACCGACTCGGGGCCCTCGGCTTCTTGGGTCATGCTGCACTTCAAGGCAAGAACGGTTCGCTTGGGAACTTTGGTCTGATGGACCAAGTCTTAGCGCTCGAATGGGTGAGGGACAACATTGCCTCATTCGGAGGAGACGCAAAGAATGTCACTATTTTTGGAGAGTCCGCTGGGGCGATGAGCGTCTGTGCGCTGTTGGCAAGCCCCACTGCGAACGGCCTCTTTCACAAGGCCATCGTTCAAAGTGGGCCCCCAGTATCCCACCGCCGGGATCAGAGCCTTACTCGGGGAGATCAGCTCGCCGAGATCCTGGGTCTTACCTCGCCAACTCGAAGTGATTTTGAATCGATACCAGCTGCGCGCTTTGTCGAAGCGGTTAACGAATTCAGTGCAAGTACGCCTGAACCAGGTGAGGTTGAATTACCACTACTCCCCACAATCGATGGCGTCTTTTTACCAGGTGATCCACTCTCCGCAATCGAAAATGGTTCTGTGGCTCATGTGCCATTAATGACCGGCACCACCCGAGACGAAATGACGATGTTTTCCATGGGTGATCCCAAGGTTTCCCAAATGGGAAGAGAGGAACTCCTGCATTGGCTCAAATTCGCTCTGCCTGGTTGTGACCCTGAGAGCGTCCTCGAAGCGTTTATCTCAGCGAGGACTCAGCGTGGCGAAGCAGTCGATCCGCCTGCGCTTTGGGTAGCGATGTCCACCGAGGCCATCTTCCGCGCACCAACCGTCCATCTTGCAGAAGCACACTCGCCCCACGCGGCCAAGACATTTCTCTATTTGTTTACTCAGGAAACTCCAATCTTTGGGGGCATATTGGGGTCATGTCATGCTTTGGAACTCCCTTTTGTCTTTGGGTCTATTCGCAATGAATTCGTCGGTCTTTTTTCGGGGAACAGCCCCGAATCTCAAGAGCTCTCCGAGCAAATGATCGCAGCCTGGTCATCGTTCGCCCGAGACGGAGTACCGTCTGTATCTGGCATCTGGAGCGAGTTTGATCGATCCCGTCGTCCAACCCAAATCTTTGGACCAGAAGGAGGACAGGTCGAGAATCCTCGGAGCGAGGAACTCGACATTGTGAGTGCAGCACTCCAAGCATCACAGACGGGGGCGTAGCCCAACGGCAGAGGCAGAGCGCTTAAACCGCTTCCAGTGAGGGTTCGAATCCCTCCGCCCCCACTCAAGAGTCTCGACCACGGGGTGGGGCGACGCACGACCTGATTCCATCTCATGAGAGAGTGGAGCCATGGATTTGCCGGCAACGACGCTCATTATCCCTGCGTTCAATGAGGCAGACCGTCTCGCCCCAGGATTCGATCGACTGAACACGGCCGTTGAAGAAGGACGAATTGATTTCACCAACCTGGTTGTTCTCTACGTCGATGATGGGAGCAGCGATAAAACCGCTGAGACCGCTCGTGAACTGATTAGACAACTTCCACACGCTGATGTCGTTGAACATGCCGCGAATGTTGGCAAAGGTGGCGCGGTTCGCACTGGGGTAGCCGTCACGACCACTCCCACGCTGGCCTTTGTTGACGCAGACTTTGCCATTGACCCTCGCCAACTCCCCAGCCTTCTCACTGCACTCGATGAAACGCCAGTGGCTATTGGTTCGCGTGCCGTGGCGGGGCATATCAATTACGGAAGCTCAGTTCGCACGATGGCTGGTCGAAGTTTTAACCGCATTATCCGACTTCTCACCAACATTGACGCTCGAGATACCCAGTGCGGATTCAAAGCAATCAGAAGTGCTCACGCGAAAATATTGTTCCACTTCACGACGATCACAGGTTTCGCGTTTGACGTTGAACTCCTTACAAGGGCACAGCAGCTCAACTGGGGAGTGTCAGAAGTCCCCGTCAGTTGGCAGGATATAAAAGGAAGTCATGTGCGGGTCGGCCAAGACTCACTCAACATGTTGAGAGAGCTAGCCCGAGCACGAAAAGCATCATCGATCCCAGAACTTTGGGCTCTTCATGACATTGTTGTCAGCAACAACGAAACATTCCGAGCTGCTCTCGAATCAAGCGGCCGCGCCCATTTCCCCATCATCAAAAGCAGCGAAGGAAAATTCACCGTTCTTGCTACTTTGCTTGATGCACAGCAGGCACGATCTGACCTTGAGAGTCTTCGTGCGACTCTTGGTGGGTCGATCTCTTCCTACAGCCCTGAGTCTCTTGCCAACGTCTCACCAGGCCAGATCATGTTGGCCTCTGAATTAGAAGCGACAGATTAAGAAAATGATCAGCCAGTAAGCCAGTCGGCCACAAATTCGTCACGTCGAAGGACCCACTCTTCTTGGGTGATACCAAAGCGGGCATGGTCTTCCCACACGCCATTGATTTGAAGAAATCGTTCGGCGATGCCTTCAGGACGGATCCCGAGTTTCTTGACCACGTTGAGAGAACGATCATTTCGAGGAATAATTGAGATCTCAATTCGATGAAGATCAAGGTCGTCAAAAGCAAAGGCCAAGGTGACGGCCACGGCTTCTGGGATGTAGCTCTTTCCCGCCTGAGCTTGATCAATCCAGTATCCAATAAAGCCACTTTGGAATGGTCCACGCTGAACCGATGAGAGGGTCAGTTCGCCAACAAATTGACCATCTACAAATATTCCAAACCCGTACCCGGTTCCAAGTTGACGTTCTCTTTCTCGCAAAGAACAACGAGCGGCAAAACTGTGACGGTCCTCCGCGGGGAGTGGCGCGTCAGCTGGTCGTGGCTCCCAAGGAACGAGCCAGTCTCGACATCGCTCACGAACTTCAATCCACGCTTCATAGTCTGAAGCGGTCATCGTTCGAATCGTCACTCGGCGGCCGTGTCGAACAAGGGTTGGTGATGACTGAGATCGCACTGATCGCATCAAACTTCGTCCCATCTCTCCCACTGCCTCACATCGTTACAGTCCCGCGTCATTCGTGCCACTTCACCGGGTTCTCAATGACGCGACCATACCGTCCAAGATATCCGACTCTGAGGTGAGGCATCCCGAAAACCCCAGTCGCTCAAGCGTCGCTTCAAGCACGATCAGCCCGCCAACAATGACATCTTCTCGACCGGGCACCATCCCCGGTCGCTTTGCCCGCTCTGCACTCGTTTCATTCGCAAGTACTTCTCTCCATTTTGAAATCACATCGAGTGAGAGCCAAAAGTGATGAACTCGATCACGGTCATAGTCGACAAGCTCTTGTTCGACCATCGCCAAGGTGGCCACGGTCCCTGCCAAGGCAATAAGTCGACTCTCGGGGGCCAGACTTGCAAGAAGAGGAACACTGGCGACTGCACGATCGAGGGCTTCATCAGCCATCGCTCGCGCTACGGCACACTCTCCACGAGACGGTGGATCACTTAAAAGAGTTCGCTCTGAGACCCGAACACAACCCACCTGCATCGAGTGTGCGAAGAGTTGCGAGTCTCGGACAAGGACGATCTCGCTCGATCCTCCACCAATGTCGAGGACGACGTCATCACCAGAGCCCGGATCTAATCCAACCATGGCACCAGCAAAAGAGAGACTCCCCTCTTCTTCGCCGGTCAAGATTTCAGCACGAACTCCAGAGGTCTTTGTCGCCTCATCAAGAAATTCTTGACCATTGAGTGCATCTCGCGCTGCAGACGTCGCTGCGAGTCTCCCGCTGTTCACTCCCGCTGCATCCATGGTCTCGCGGAACTCTCTCAGGACACTGAGCGTTCTCTCCATCGCTTCATCACTGAGTGCACCAGTCGAGTCAACCCCCTTCCCAAGTCGAGTAATTCTCATTTCCCGAGCGAGAACGTTCCCATCGCCGTCTTCGATCAGCAGTCGAGTCGAGTTCGTCCCACAGTCAAGCGCCGCAAAAATCTTTGATGTCACTCGACGACCTCCACTTCATTTTGCTCCACGTTGACCAAGTCGCCAAGGTGAATCTCTCCGGCTACCAAGTCCCCAACAGGATCCTTCAGGCCGGCCAGAAACGATGCGACGTGCGCGTGGAGACATTTCACCCCAGTGCGAGTACCCCCCACTCCTCCAGACGGCTGCGGGAGGTCGTGACGCGTGACCAAGCGTGAACGCCGTGCTGCGTATTCCTCATGTACGCCAGCAAGAACTTCGGGATCAACCTCATCTTCGTAGCGATGGACTCCTCCCTGCGACTCAATTCGACTGACTTGCTCTCGCAGGGATGCATCAACGAGCCAATACAGCGTTGGCATCGGCGTCCCATCGTCAAGGTGCGGTGCATTTTCGATAACGACTGGCGACCCGTCAGGACGCCGGACGATGACGTGAAATCTTCCAGAGGGTGGTCGTCCCAAGAGAAGCGAGACCGCCTCAACGTCACGAGTTGACGCTCGTGATTCGCTCATTGTTTCCAGAAAGACAGCGTCCCCACGACTCGTTGCCAAAGTCCTTGCGACGTTGATGCTCGAACCTGCGAATGTTGCACAGGGGCCGCTGATTTCGCTGTCCCGTTTTTCACCGTTGTCGTGGTGGCGCGTGGCTGTGTGGTTGTCGTGGTGACCGACGGCAGAAGCGCTATGGCAGAAGGGGCGATCGGCTTTGTCAGCCCCGGGTCTCCTGGGTAGGGGGCCTGGCCGGCACCTGATTGAGACGGAGTCCCAGACGGAGGGAGGACCTGAATGAGGCGCTGGCCCGGCTCAACGAGTTGATACTGCTCTCTGGCTAAGCGGGAGATCTCTCCAGGAGAGGAGAGTGAAGCTTGTTCGTGCAGAAGAGCTGCGTCTTGTTGTTTCATTTCATTCAACTGCGACGTTGACGCATTCAGCGCATTGCGCTGATTGACAATTGCCTTCGCTGGGAACCACGCCACCATCATGATCGCAGCGACAACAATCGCTCCAGAAATCAATACGATGGTCCTCCGACGATGGCGCTGTTCCTGCTCCCCTTTTTTCTTTGGAGGATTCGCCTTTGAACGCTTCGCTCGGGGTCTATGCGTCGCCATCGCGTCCCCCTCGCGCCAACGCTGTCCCACCAAGGAAACGCGCTTCATCCCCAAGCTCTTCTTCGATCCTGAGCAATTGGTTGTACTTGGCAACTCGGTCTGAACGACACGGTGCCCCTGTTTTAATTTGGCCCGCATTCGTTGCCACAGCTAAATCAGCAATCGTCACGTCTTCAGTTTCACCTGAGCGGTGAGAGATCACTGGCCGATATGAGCTCATCGTCGCCAGTGAAATGGTTTCTAAGGTCTCCGTCAAGGTTCCAATTTGATTCAGTTTGATGAGAATGGAGTTCGCAACTCCCCGCGAAATTCCTTCGCTCAGTATTTCAACATTCGTCACGAAGAGATCGTCTCCAACAAGTTGCACTCGATCACCAAGTTTGTTGGTGAGAGTAAGCCACCCATCCCAATCATCTTCTGCCATACCGTCTTCAATCGAAACGATTGGATATTTCTGAGCAAGTTCAACCCAGTAGTTAGCCAATTCGGCAGAACTCAGGGTGCGTCCCTCCCCTTCAAGCACGTATGACCCGTCTTTATAGAACTCAGAGGTCGCTGGATCTAGGGCAATCGCAATCTCGTCTCCTGGAACCCGTCCAGCCTTCGTGATTGCTTCTATGAGCACCTTGACCGCTTCTTCATTATTTGGAAGGTCAGGAGCAAACCCACCTTCATCTCCAACGGCGGTCGAAAGGCCTCGAGCAGAAAGAACGTCTTGAAGCGCGTGGTAGCACTCGGTTCCCCATCGCAATGCTTCTGTAAAAGAACTTGCCCCAACGGGCATGATCATGTACTCCTGAAAATCAATAGAGTTTTTTGCGTGGGCACCTCCATTGATGACGTTCATCATTGGCACAGGCAGGACATGTGCCTGGACGCCACCGAGCGCTCGGTAGAGCGGAAGCTCGAGTTCCTGGGCCGCTGCTTTGGCTGACGCTAACGACACAGCAAGGATGGCGTTTGCTCCAAGTCGGCTCTTGTCAGCGGTCGCGTCCGCGTCAATCATTGCGTGGTCAACGCTGCGTTGATCCATCGCGTCAAAACCATCGAGGAGTTGCGATATCTCACCGTTGATATTTTCTACTGCTCCGCGGACACCTCGACCCATCCAGTCGGCTCCGCCGTCGCGTAACTCCAAGGCTTCTCGGGCTCCGGTCGAGGCTCCTGAAGGCGAAATGGCTCGGCCTCGGGCACCCGAATCAAGCAGCACTTCTGCCTCGACGGTTGGGTTGCCCCGCGAATCGAGAACCTGGCGCCCAACAACTCGTTCAATAGCGCTCATTTCGCTCCCACACGGCCGACACAGGGACACCTCCACGCTACCGCCGAACGTGCCCAAACTTGGGGCACTCCTTCTCTAGCGGCTTTTTTGCTCTGAATCCACGATATTTTCCTTCAGACGCTCACTTCGCTGGCGGAGCGCACTTTCTGGATCGATGCCCCTCAACTGGGCTAACTCGACGATCGAAGCGAGCATCGACGCAATCAAGTCCACGTCTTGCCCCGTGCGCCGAGACTCTGCATCGTCAGAAACACTGCTTGGTTCAGTACCAAGTTCATCGAGAACTTCTCGTAGAGAGGTCACTAGCTCATCAGTGCTTGGTCCCTCAAGGCCGATTGCAGTGGCCTTGCGACGGAGTTTGACGTATCGAGCCATCGCCGGAAGTGCTGAGGGGATACCTTCTGTCACCGAGTCTCGGCCCTTCTCCTGTTTTTTGTTGTCCTCCCAACGAGACGCAACATCATCGGCAGTTGTCAAACTCACGTCCCCAAAGACATGGGGGTGGCGAACCGTGAGTTTTTCCCGGACACCATCAAAGACGGCGGTGAGATCAAACTCCCCTTCCTCGGCTGCCAAATGCGCATGAAAGACCACTTGGAAGACAACATCACCAAGTTCCTCAAGAACATCTTCATAGGCGTTGTCTCGAGCTTCACCATCGTGAGCGTCAGAAAGTTCCTCAAGCGCTTCGAGTGCTTCGTAGGCCTCTTCAAGAAGATGGCGGAGAAGTGAGTCATGTGTTTGACGCTGGTCCCATGGACAGTCCCGGCGAAGTCGTGCCATGAGGTCAACAAGATCTTCTGCGGCTGAGCCTACGGTGCGAAGAACGGGCACGTACACGCTGGTGAGGTGATCAACATCACGGAAATGATCGAGTTGATCGATAGCAACTCGCCTCACCACTTCATCGTCAAGTCCGAGGTGATGAAGTATCACCACTTCCAGTGGACCTTCTTGAAAGTCAGCATCGACAGCAAGCTTGACAAGAGAAAGAATCGATGGCGAATAGCACTGCGTGATTAAAAGGGGTCCTGGCCCTCTGAGACGTTCGCCCACTCGAGAGCCATCGACGAAATGAACCTGCTCGCCCATCGGATCAACCCCTAAACGCTCCCACGCGAGATCAAGAAACGAGAGTGCTGGGTGCACGATGAGATCAATGTCGACACGTTCTCGAAGAAGTTCAACGGTGCGCTCTGCCACGAGCGGAGATCCGGGGACACCGTAGACAACTTCGCCATGTTTCTTTGCCCGTGAGATCAACTCATCCACGATTGCCACGTAGAGTTGCTCGAAATCTCCTGAGCGCTCATAGAGATGATCAAAACTCTCAATGCTTGGAAACTCTTGAGCCGCCGGGTGCACCGACGTCCTCAAGACGCTCTGCGACGCTTCTCTCAGCAGCGAAATGGTTACCCCAGAGAGAAGTTCAGATCCCGCAGGACCTAAACCAACGACGATGACACGAGGACGTGTCATGCACTCATCCGGTACTAGGAACTGTCAGATTGGCTTTTGCGTTCAGGATTGAATTCGAAGGTGGTGCCGGAGGTGGAAGAACTCCAGTCAGTGTGGAGGTCTTTTTCCACGTTCCATAACGTGGATTCAGCGTAACCGTCGCATTCTTGACCAGCGAGCTAGCTGCCCCCTTGGCCAAACTCGCGTCCTTCGCCAACACTGTTCGGCGAACCGCATTTTCAATAGATGCGAAATCGGTTGGAGTCCTCGATGTCACTTTCAAAATCACGTACTGCTTGTTGGACGATGCCAAGGGTTGAGTGATTGCGCCTACCCCGAGTGATCCAACGTCGCCAATGACCGACTGGTACGCGCCAGAGTTGGGCGAGAAGCAGCCAAGTTGGCCACCTTTTGCCTTCGATGCGTCAAGAGAACTTTGTCCAGCAACGGTAGCGAAGTCAGCCCCAGCTTCGATTTGAGCTCGAATGCTTGCCGATGTTGCTTGATCAGCTGAGAGAACCCCGGAAACACAGATTGTGTCAAAGGTGGAACTATTTTCTGCATAAAACTTTTGGAGCGAGGCCGCGTCCAATTGAATGCCACCTTCTCGAGCCAACAAAACTTCGGAGTCAGACTGAGCTTGGACTTGGCGAGTGACGAAGCCTTTCGGCATCGAGCCAAGAATGTCTTGGGCACTCTTCACGCACGCGTACTGGGTGCCCGCTACCTGGTTCAAGGTTGCGTTCATGGAGTTTAAAAGGTCAAGACGTGCTTGAGCAATATTCTCCGTGGCCTGTGAAGACAGATCCAACTTCGCGACACCGTCATGAATAATTTGATTCGTAATCTCTTGGTTCAGCCAATTCGAAACGTAACTGACTGAATACGTACCGGTCGATGCTCCATTGATCGAACCAAGGCCCGACTGTCCAGATGATCGGATTAGTGCCGAGGCATTGAGATAGCAAAGGTACGCGGGATTTGCCGTTGTCGACGCGAGATCGCTGTCCACAGTTGATTGAGAAACTTGCGTTCCATTCACCGTGAGCGCACTCGAAGGAGATACGCCACCGATGATCAGTGCGATACCAATCGAGATCAAGATGGTCGCAAACAGGGGAATCACTATTTTTCGCATAATGATGAGATGCTACTCAGCCTTTGGCCGCTTGCTTGGCCGTCGGCAGGAGGTCGAGGATCAAGGTTCGCAATTCCACTGGAGCACTGATTTTTTGAGAAAGATCGACCCGCAAGGTGGCATTGGCCTCGTCGTAGGCCCGATCCCCAAAAAGGCGAAGAATGCGGACCTGCGCCGACGCCGTCAGATGCAGCGGCGAGATTTTGGCCAAGGGGACCGACCGACCACCCGTCCGTGCGGGGAGGACCGAAATCTCGCTGATACCAACCTCGAGACAGGTCGTTCGCAAAAGCGCGAGATCGATCAGTCCTTCTGCCTCTTTCGGCAGTGGCCCATAGCGATCGATCCACTCATCGCCAACATCTCGAACCTCTTCGTCGGTGGTTGTCGAGGCCAATCTTCGATACGCCTCAAGACGAGCATCTTCTTTGGCAACGTACGACGCAGGAAGGTGTGCATCACCAGGCACGTCAATCGAAATCAACGCCACTTCTTCGGGCACAACCCCTCGAGCTTCTGCAACTGCTTCGGCAACCAGTTGGACGTAGAGGTCGTAGCCAACCGCTGCAACATGTCCCGACTGATCTCGACCGAGGAGATTTCCCGACCCACGGATCTCTAAGTCACGCATTGCTATCTTGAAACCTGATCCTAAATCTGTATGTTCGCCAATTGTCCGAAGACGTTCATAGGCCTGCTCTGAAAGCACTTTGTCTTCTGGGTAGAAAAGGTAGGCATAGGCGCGCTGGCCAGATCGCCCAACGCGGCCACGTAACTGGTGGAGTTGGCCCAATCCAAGAAGGTCCGCTCGACCAACAACCAACGTATTGACACTTGGCATATCGATTCCAGATTCGACGATCGTTGTACAAACGAGGACGTCCGCATTGCGCTGCGAAAAATCTAGGACGACTCGCTCAAGCGTCCCTTCATCCATTTGACCGTGTGCAACGGCCACGCGAGCTTCAGGAACGAGGCGGCGAACGCGACGAGCCGCATCCTCGATATCCGAGACACGGTTGTGGACGTAGAACACCTGTCCTTCCCGCAGGAGTTCTCTCCGAATGGCTTCGGTGATGGCTCGCTCATCGCGCTCTCCGACGTGGGTCAAGATTGGTCGGCGGTCTGTTGGTGGTGTCGTGACCATTGAAAGATCTCGGATTCCGGTCAACGCCATCTCGAGGGTACGAGGTATGGGGTTCGCACTCAAGGTCAGGACGTCGATCCCCGACGACATACGTTTGACGGCTTCTTTGTGTGAGACGCCAAAGCGTTGTTCTTCGTCAACAATTAAGAGTCCGAGATCTTTAAATTCAATATCCTCAGAGAGCAGGCGATGAGTCCCAACAACGACATCAACTGATCCGTCGCTGAGTCCGTGCCGCACTCCCTTGACCTGCGCGTCGGTGAGGAACCGACTCAAGAGTGCCACCTTGAGTGGATAGCCTCCGAAGCGCTCAATCAGCGTTTGATGGTGCTGGCTTGCAAGCAGCGTTGTCGGCACGAGCAGTGCGACTTGCTTACCGTCTTGCACTGCCTTGAATGCAGCCCTCACCGCTATCTCGGTCTTCCCGAATCCAACGTCCGCGCAAACAAGTCGATCCATAGGCCGAGGGGTCTCCATATCGGCTTTGATGTCCTCAATGGCCTTTCTCTGATCAGGAGTCGGCGTATAAGGAAATGCGGCCTCCATCTCTTCTTGCCACGGAGTATCAGCCGAGAATTGGAAACCCTCGGCGGTGAGTCGGGCTTGATACAGCGCCACGAGCTCTTCGGCGATCTCAGAGGCCGCAGCCTTGGCCTTCGACCGAGTCCGTTGCCAATCCGACCCTCCCATTCTCGACAAGGCTGGGGACTCCCCTCCTGAGTACGGGGTAACGGTCTCGATCTGGTCTACGGGAAGGTACAGCCGGTCATCGCCTCGAAATTCGAGCACCATGTAGTCGCGTGTTGTTCCCCCGATACTTCGACTCGTTACTCCAGAGAAACGTGCCACCCCATGTTGGCGATGCACCACAAAACTTCCAATTCCGAGATCGTCGAAGAAACCATCGGTGACTTGTTGCTGTGAGCGAGCAGGGCGGTGAGGGACTCGCCGGCCCGTGATGTCAGGTTCGGAGAGAATTGCCAACCGGAACTCAGGCAAGACGAATCCCTGGGAAAGAGATGAAACCCCGATGGAGATTCCAGGTTTGTCATCGACGTGCTCCACGATTGGCGCTGCGATTCCTTCTTCACTGAGCACGTCGGAGAGTCGATTCGCACTGCGTTCTCCAACGCCCAGCGCCACAACGGTGAATTTCTGCTCTAGCCAATGCGTCATGTGTTCGACGAGGCGAGCTGCATCTCCGGTCATTGGAGGAAACCCCGCTGAACCGAGCTGTGGTTCTCCTTCTGAACTTGGGGTTGTTGGCAAAGAAATGACAGGCGCAACACTTTGAGCGAACAGCCGGTCAAAGTCGGCGTGAAGACCCATTGCTTCAACTTCTGGGCTCTCATCCCCCTCGCTCCACGTCGACACCAGGGAATTCACGAGTGCAGCTTCTTCTTCCAAGAGTTCAAGAGCTCGATCGCGCGTCCTTCGAGGGTCAACGATGACGATGGAACTCTTGTCTGGAAGTGCATCGCTGAGCAGGTGGACCCCCGGGACCACCATTCCAAGCCATCCCTCCATTCCGTCGAACATCGCGCCCTCTGCCAAACGAGACATTGCCGAAGATGCCCAAGGTTTCTCGGCACTCAGCCTCCGAGCCTGTTCTCGATCTTGATCATTCAGAAGAAACTCTCGGCACCCAAAGAACCACGCTTCATCAACCGCGTCTCGAGCACGCTGATCGCTTGCGTCAAAGGTGGTGAGCCGATCGATCTCATCACCAAAAAGATCAACTCTCACTGGAGCCGATGCCGTCGATCCGAAGATGTCGACAATGCCACCTCTGACTGTGAGCTCACCACGATGTTCGACTTGGGACTCTCGGCGATAGCCCTGAGCGACAAGTGAGCTCACCAACTCTTCTAAATCTTGCTGCATTCCTAAACGAAGAACGACGGGATCAACGACGTGTGGCGTGAGCCGCTGGAGGAGCGCTCGAACCGAGGCAACGACGATGGCGGGAGGGTTTGGCGAAGCCAAACGCCATCGCAATGCCAACCGCTGGCCCATGACGCTCGTTTCGGGACTCACTCTCTCGAGAGGAAGCGTGTCCCACGAGGGTAAGAGCGCAACAGGCCCCGCGTCGAGCCCCGGTACTGAGAGCGGAGGCGAACCAAGAAAACACGCAAGGTCATCTCTCAAGGTGGTGGCGTCTCGTTGTGTCGCAGCTACGACAACGAGCGGTCCACCCCCAACTTCATGGAGTCCCGCGATCGCAAAGGCTTGGGCGCGAGGAGCGACGGCCAAGGTCGCTCCACCGACGCCAATGACGCGACGTAAGGCTTCACTTTTGATCAGGCGATGTTGAAGTCCAAGGAGGGGTTCGTTGTTAGCCACGGGTATTGACCGAGGTCATGGCCCGCTCAAAGCCTTCACGCACTACTAATTCGATTGCATCTGCGGCGGCCTCTTCGGCCTCGAGAAGGATCTGGGCGTCATGTCCCTTGAGGCGAGAAAGTACCCATGAACTCCCCGCGTCTGGGTGAGGAGGTTTTCCGACACCGATACGAAGTCGGAGAAATTCTCCAGACTTCAACGCTGATTTGATAGATCGCAGTCCATTGTGCCCTGCGATTCCACCACCAGCCTTGAGTTGCAAGCGACCTGGCTCGAGATCGAGTTCATCATGAACCACCAGGATTTGCTCGGGATGCTCGATACCAGTCCTCTCAAGCAGTGGAGGCAGCGCCGCTCCTGATTCATTCATGAACGTCGTCGGGATAGCGAGTGCAATGCGCGACTCTCCGAGTGAAACCTCTGTGAGTTGTGCTCGTTGCCTGGGCTCGATTTTTAACTCAGCATTGAATCGCTTGGCCAGGAGTGCAACGGCATCGCCACCGACATTGTGGCGGGTTCCTTCGTAGTCGACCCCGGGATTGGCAAGACCGATGATCAGAAAATCGACGGGTGTTCCGCGACGTACAGATGCGCCTCCCCGGCGCCATGCCATGAGTGACCTCAGGACTCGGTGGGCTCGCTGCCCTCGCCCGACTCTCCTGCAGCAGCGGCACCATCTTCGCCGACGCCCTCTGCAGCACCCTCTTCGCCGCCTTCTTCTTCGGCTTCGAGGACTTGAGCACGGGCTGCGTGAGCTACTGCGATCGCTGTTTCTGGATCGGTGTCTGCGACCACTCCATCAGGGAGATCAAGGTCTGCGACTCGAAGCACGTCACCGATCACCATGGCTGAGATGTCAATCTCAAGCGACGTTGGGATAGAACCAGGTCGGGCGCTCACTGACACAGTGAACAACTGCTGGTCAACTCCACCGTCTGCGTGACGGACGTCAACGGCATCTCCAGTGATGACGACCGGTACTTCCACCGTGACCATTTCGTCTCGACTTGTGATTTGGAAGTCAACGTGCTGAACAGTTCCACGCACCGGGTGGCGCTGGAACGAACGCGCCAGCACGAGATAGCGGTCACTGCCCGTATCGAGTTCGAGCAACTGGTTTGTTCCTGACTCACCGGTCAACGCGACTCGAAGTGCAGGCCCATCAATTGCGACTGACAACGGTTCAGTTCCGTGTCCGTAGACAATCGCGGGAATTTTTCCTTCTTTGCGAAGGCGACGGGTAGCTCGTGAGCCGGTCGCTCGACCAACTTCAGCTGTCAGGGTGATCTCAGGCATGACGTGGGACTCCTTGGGGAGAACGATAGGGATTCGAAAACAACGCTTCGGATTAGGCCTCTTATCCTAGCCCTTCTGGGCCAGGGCCTCAGAATCGCTCAGGCGAGGTTCTCTCCGCCGAAGATCTCTGAGACAGAAGTGTCCTCAAAGACCGCATCAATGGCATCTCCGATGATGGAGGCCACCGAGAGGACCTCCAGGGTGTCGAACTCATGTTCTGAAGGAATCGGCAGAGTATCGGTGACCACCACTCGAGAAAATGGTGCCGCTTTCAGCCGGGCCGTCGCTGGATCAGAGAGGACGGCGTGCGTCGCCATGGCCCAGATGTCTTTGGCGCCTGACTGGCTCAAGAGCTCCGCCGCTGCACAGATCGTTGATGCGGTATCGATCATGTCGTCGATCAAGATGCAGTGTCGGCCCGCAACCTCACCAACGACGTGGCGAGCTTCAACTTGGTTCATCGTTCCACGAGGCCGGGTCTTGTGAACCAGCGCCAAGTCGCAGCCCAAGTGCTGCGAGTATCGTTCGGCCACTTTGACTCGCCCAGCATCAGGGGCAACCACCACGATGTCACTGCCCACATGCTTCTTGAGATAACCCTCAAGGACAGGGGCAGCGGTGAGGTGGTCGAATGGGAGATCGAAGAAGCCCTGGATCTGTCCCGAGTGGAGATCGACGGACACGACACGATCAACACCTGCGGCTTGTAACATGTCGGCTACTAATTTTGCGGTGATCGGTTCTCGACCAGTGGATTTGCGGTCTTGGCGTGAGTAGCCGTAGTAAGGACACACTGCAGTAATTCTTTTGGCGGATGCACGTTTTGCTGCATCAACCATGATTAGTTGCTCCATCAATGTGTCATTCACTGGGCCGCAGTGCGTCTGAATAATGAAGACGTCGGAGCCACGTAACGAGTTATCAAAGCGACAGTGAACTTCACCATTAGCGAACTCACGGAGATTTGCATTCGAAAGCGACACTCCCAAGTGGTCAGCAATGGCCTCGCTGAGCTCAGGGTGTGATCGACCAGAAACGAGGGCGAGACGACGAGTTGGGATGACCTCCACGCTTCGAACGCTAGCAAGGTCTGGAGAGGTCGTCATCCGACCTAGGGAGCGAGCGATTGGAAGGCTGCGATCCGACTCGACTCCGCGACCACCACACTTGGAGCGAGCGTGACAAACGACTCAACAAATGCGCCCGACCCTATGGTCGCGTGGAGCGCGTGCACCGTCCCCACAACGGCTCGTTCACCCATGGTTGTGTCCTCAAGCATCGCATTTGGCCCTATCCGGCAGCCTTCAGCAATCCGACACTTCCCTCGAAGGACTGTTCCTGGAAGCAGCGTGACGTCCTTTCCGAGCTCAACGTCAGTGTCAACGTAGGTCCTCTCTGGATCCCACATCGTGACGCCTCGCCGCATCCATCGTTCATTGATGCGGTCCCGTAGTTCTGCTTCGGCCACCGAAAGCTGAGCTCGATCATTAACGCCGGCTGCTTCCATTGAATCGACCACGGTCAGCGAATGCGTTGGATACCCCGCCTCGTAGAGCACACCGACCACGTCGGTGAGATAGTGCTCGCCTTGCGCATTTGATGATCCCAATCGGCGCAGCGCCGGTGCGAGAAGCGCCCGCCGGAAGCAGTAAATCGAGGTATTTACTTCATGGATCTCTCGTTCTTGTTGGGTGGCGTCCCCGTGTTCAACGATTCCAGACACTCGACCATCTTTTCCTCGGACTATTCGTCCATAGCCCGTCGGGTCGTCAAGCTCTGCGGTAAGCAGCGTGACACCAGCCTCTCGGTCTCGATGCCGGGCGACGAGTTCAGCCAATGTGGCTGGTCGAAGGAGTGGTGTATCTCCCGGAAGGACGACGACATCATCGTCGTCCTCCACGCTCGAGAACGCGCTCAACGCAACGGCAGCGGCATCGCCCGTTCCCCGTTGCACTACCTGCTCCACGAATTCGACCCGCAGGCCTTCGGGGGCTAACTCGCTCACCGTTTTCGTCACTTGATCTCCACCGTGTCCAACGACCACCACGACACGCTGGACGTCGAGCTCGGCCAAGGCATCAATGACATGGAGGATCATTGGACGCCCGCAGAGGCGGTGGAGCGGCTTTGGAAGCGAAGATCGCATACGCGACCCCTCCCCTGCCGCCAAGACGATGGCGTGTAACTCTCTGCTCACCCCTCCATCTCTAGCAGGCCCACGCTCGTCTAGCGTGATTTGTTATGGACCAGATTCCTTACGACGAGTTCAGCCTCTTCCATGAAAATGCTGAAGAGTGGGGACTGCCCTACGAGCGTGACCCATTCGTCCGCCGAGAGGCCACGGCTCTTCCTGACGGGAGATCACTCTCTGGCTTGCGTTGGGGCGAGGAGACCCCTTCTCTCATCATGCTCCACGGTGGAGCGCAAAATGCTCACACGTACGACACTGTGGCGCTCGCGATTGAACGCCCCCTCCTTACGCTCGACTTACCGGGACATGGACACTCTGACGGCGGAACGCAGGGCAAGGCAATGAATCCCGCGTCAATGGCTGAGGACGTCGCACACGCCATCGAGGCACACTCTCGCCCTCCGGTGGTGTTGGTGGGAATGTCATTAGGAGGCTTAACGTCCCTTCACCTCGCAGCGTCTCGCCCCGATCTCATTTCTCGAGTTGCCTTCATCGACATCACCCCAGGAGTCAACGGCACGAAGGCGCAGCACATCACGGCGTTTGTCAATGGACCAGAAGGATTCGAAAGTTTTGATGAACTCTTGGCACGAACGATTGAATTCAACCCCACGCGAAGCGAATCGAGTTTGCGGCGCGGCATCCTTCACAATGCACTTCAACTCGAGGACGGCACCTGGGTCTGGCGTTGGGCCCGGCATCGCAGTAACCCGACGGGGGCCGAGGGCGAGATCAAAAGTCCTCCAACAGAGGGCCTCTGGGATCTGTTGGGATCACTCACGCAGCCTGTGATGTTGGTTCGAGGGATGGACAAAGGAAGTGTTGTTGATGACGACGATGAACAAGAGTTTCGCCGCCGACTTCCCACTGCCAGGATCGAACATGTTCAGGGTGCTGGTCACTCAATTCAAGGTGACCAGCCCTTGGTGCTCGCGACACTTATCCAAGAGTTCGCTTCCTAACTTTCTTCTCGGCTGGCGGGGGAGGGCTCGAACCTCCAACCTCCGGATTCAAAGTCCGGCATTCTGCCGATTGAACTACCCGCCACTGTGAGACTCTTCACTATCAGATTGACCGAGGTCCTGATGAAAAGAGCTCATTCTTCAACTGTCCTTATCTTCCTCATGGGATCCCTTTAGACCCATACGACAGGCTAGAGGGCAGAACGCAAGGAGATTGAAATGCCCCACTCAGCACCACCACGACAGTTTGATCCAATCGCCGCTCGAAAGATCGGTCAGCACCGAATCGCCAGATCCACCCTAGCCGCAGGGGTTCTTGCGACCATGAGCACGCTCGGGCTCGTTGGCGTCTTCGCAGAACACAGTCTCGCTGGGGCCACCACGGCAACATCGAACTCGTCATCGACCTCGCCGTCGACGAGTAGTACCTCAGATGATGAATCTTCGTCGTCATCAGGTGCGACTCTCACCCCGACCACCGCCGCTCCACAAGTCACCACTCACGGTTCCTAGCCCCAGTGATGTCGTCGAGGCTTCAAGAACCTCGGTAGTCTCGTTTGAGATCAAACGACCCAAACGTCACTGGAAAGAAAGGATGAGAGCATGCGCATTTTGGTTGTTGATGACGATCAAGCCGTACGCGAATCTCTCCGAAGAGCCTTAGTCCTTGAGGGCTACGACGTCGAGCTCGCCGAGGACGGAACGGCAGCCTTGCGCTCTCTCACGCAATCTGCACCTGACGCCATCGTCTTGGATTTGCAGATGCCGGACGTTGATGGTTTAGAAGTATGTCGACGGCTCCGTACATTGGGCGACACCACCCCCGTCCTCATGCTGACTGCTCGCGACGCTGTGGGCGATCGAGTCGAGGGCCTCGATGCAGGTGCTGACGATTATTTGGTGAAGCCGTTTGATCTCGCGGAACTCTTTGCACGACTTCGAGCCCTCTTGCGACGCAAAACTCCAAGTTCGAGCGACAGCGACCTCTTGCGTTTCGACGACCTCTCTCTCGACCTCATGAGTCGAGAGGTCCGCCGAGGTGATCGATCGTTCGTCTTGACCAAAATCGAGTTTGAACTTCTCGAACTCTTTATGAATCACCCACGACAAGTTCTCACCCGGGACAATATTTTGGACCAAGTCTGGGGTTACGACTTCGACTCTGGGACGAACTCATTGGCTGTCTACATTGGCTACCTTCGTCGAAAGACCGAAGAGAATGGCGAGCCACGGCTTCTCCAAACGGTCAGAGGCGTGGGCTACGTCCTGCGCGAACCGTGACCTTTCGAGTCCGACTGGTTCTTGCGGCCACCGCTGCGGTGACCATCGCCGTCCTTTTGGCCTGCGCAGCAGCGTGGGTCGTGGCGCGAAATTCATTACTGCGCTCGGTTGATGACACGCTCTATCAATCGTCGCAACTCACTATTAATCGGGCCACCATCGCCACGAATCAAAGCAACGGGGCTTACACCCAGGTCACCGGTGCAAGCGGAACGGTCCTGCTCACCACAGCAAACCCCGCCCTCCCGGTCAACGCACTTGTGCGCTCCTACGCCGAAGGAAACGAAGAGGGCTACTCCTACGTCACGATTGAATATCAAGGCGTCGTGCTGCGAGAGATGATCTCTCCTCTCCAGCCAGGCCAACAGATCGGTACTGGTCAAGGAACTGGCTTTCTCCCAGAGACCGCCGCTCTCCAACTCGCCCAACCTCTCACTGGTGTCAATCAGCAACTTCGCCAACTTGGAGGGACGCTGCTCTTTGTCGCGGCCGGTGGAGTGTTGATCGCAATACTTTTGGGGCTCTTAGTTGCCCAGACCGTCATTCGGCCACTGAACAAAGTCACGGACGCCATCGAAGACTTAGCTGAAACGACAGATCTTTCTCGTCGATTAGACGAAGGAGGCAGCGATGAACTTGGTCGATTGCGCTCTGTGTTTAACCGGCTCTTAAGCGCGTTAGAGCGTTCAAATAACCAGCAACAACAACTCGTCATGGATGCGTCCCATGAGCTTCGGACACCACTCACGAGTCTGCGAACAAACACCGAAGTTCTCCGACGAGTCGATGAACTCGATCCACTCACGCGAAACCAACTTCTTGATGACGTCCTCACTCAGTTGACCGAACTGACCAACCTGGTCGGCGACTTGTCAGAACTCGCTCGAGGCGAACCCGAAGCAACTCCCCCAAGTAGATTCCGCCTCGATCAACTCGTCGACGATCTCGTCAATGTGGCGTCAACGTACGGGAGGACTCGAAATGTTGAAATAGAACTCGATGCGACGGAGTCCTGGGTGTTCGCACAGCGAGACCGGGTGGGTCGAGCTATCGGTAATTTGATCAACAACGCCATTAAATGGAGCCCCGAGGGAGGAACGATCTCCGTCCGAGTCCTCGACGGGTCCGTGAGCGTCGAAGACGAAGGACCTGGCATTGCCGAGGAAGACCTCCCAAAGATCTTCGATCGGTTCTATCGAGCCCCCTCGGCTCGGAGCCTGCCGGGCTCAGGCTTAGGGCTCTCGATTGTCGCCCAGGTGGCGGCGAACGAAAAGGGCCATGTTGAGGCTGGGAAGGGCCAAACGGGTGGGGCATTGCTGAAATTCTCGATTCCCTCCGTTCCCTGAGTTTCTTTCAGTTCCTTGGCTAATTCTTTTGGTGTGGCTTCCTTATTCTTAAAGAGTTCGGCGAAACTAGAGACAGAGAAAACAACCCTCGCCCAAGGAGCCCAATGTCGCGTTACACACCCCCCACCTCACGAGAGATCGGTGTACGACGCGTCCAGTCCATCACCAAGCTGACGGCCTTGAGTTGTGTGCTCAGCACGGCTGGACTCGTTGGCTTTGTCGCCCACGAATACGGCGGCGCCACGACGAATGCTGGTGCAGCCACTACGCCGGTCGCTGGATCAAGTGGATCGTCACCGATCGGCTCGTCACCATCGGGCCTTACTCCAACGACTACTCCTCAACAGAGTGGTGCAACGAGCAGCCCAGGTGGGGTCTCAACGGGGTCAGGATCTTCGTCGCAACTCGCTCCGTCTTCGACTCCTTCATCAGGCTCAAGCATCTCAAGTGGTACGAGTAGCTCAAGTGGTACGAGTAGCTCAAGTGGCGCATCATCATCATCTGCCCCTTCAGCCACACCGTCTGCTCCTGCCCCAGTCGTGACGACACCACCGGTCTACGTTCCCACGACGGCGCCACCAGCCACGACGCCCCAGTGCCATTCCACTGGCTCGCGACCTTGTTGAATGATGCTCCTTCGCCCCCGACGATGGATGCCCTGCCAGTCTTTGACCGTTTTTCGATTTGGAGTACGTCGGTAGATCTTGGGGTCACGTCGGCCGCTGCCTTAGCTGACGCCCGCGTTATTCTTGATGGCGTCTTGGTCGAGGTCGAACAAGCCGCAAGTCGGTTCCGACCGAACACCGAAATCTTCGATCTCAATGCCTCTGCTGGAACTGGACCGTTTCAGGCATCACCGATGCTCTTTGATCTTGTCGCCCACAGCGTCCATGCTGCGCACGTCACAAGCGGCGCATGCGATCCAACGGTGGCGGACTCACTCATTGCCCTCGGTTACGACCGAGATTACGGTGCACTCCTCGATGAGGGAACCATCGATTCAACACATATTCGTCCTTCTCCAGGTGTCAGCGGCATCGTCCTCAATGCCGACCAGCTCACAATCGAACTTCCCGACGGCGTGCATCTCGACCTCGGGGCTACCGCCAAAGCCCGAGCGGCTGACATTGCCGCTGAAGGAATCCATGCACAACTCTCAGTGGGTGTGGTGGTCGACATTGGAGGAGACCTCCGAGTAGCCGGCCCCGCCCCAGTAGATGGCTGGATGATCGGTATTGCCGACGAACCAAAAGATGCCGAGGTTCGAGGGCATGACGGCGACGCTCAAGAGGTGGTCTCGATTTCCAAGGGAGCTCTTGCGACCTCGTCGAGCGTCGTTCGCCACTGGAATCGAAGTGACACTCGTCACCACCACGTCATCGATCCATCAACCGGGTGGTCGGTTGAAACTCCCTTCAGGATGGTCACCATCTCGGCTGGGACCTGTGTCGAAGCGAACGCATTTTCGACAGCAGCAATCGTCTGGGGAGAAGACGCACTTTTTGAGATCCCTCAACGGTCTCTCGTGGCACGCCTTGTGCGTCATGATGGAACGATCGAGCGGCTCGGGGGATGGCCGCTTCCAGAGACGGAAGGTGGAATCGCATGATTGGACTGACGTCACCGATTCTTTGGTACACCGCACGTGCGTCTGGCATCGTCACGCTGCTTCTCTTCACCCTGGTCATGGCGATGGGCATCATGACGGCGACTCGAGTCGGAGGAGCCCCACTGCCTCGATTCGCAGTTGCCGAGCTTCACCGCCGACTCTCTCTGATCGCGGTGATCTTTTTGGCACTTCATATTGCCGCTTCGGTGATCGACACCTACGTGCACATCAGTGTCGTTGCGATCTTCGTCCCCTTTGCTTCGGCGTACAAGCCTCTTTGGGTGGCCCTAGGAACGGTCTCGCTCGATCTCATCTTGGCCATCACACTCACCAGTCTGTTCCGCCAACGAATTAATCATGAGGCCTGGAGAGCCATTCACTGGCTCTCCTATCTTGCGTGGCCGATTGCTCTCATCCACTCAATCTTCATCGGCACCGATGTTCGCTTTGGATGGATGGATCTCTTCGTCGCAGGCTGTGTGGCTATCGTCGTCGCCTCTGCCATCTGGCGCATCTGGGCCAACCCTCACCCTGATGGGGCGCTCACAGCCGTCCCAGATCGAACCACTCCAAAGACTGCTCGGAGCGCAAAACGGGCACCTCGCGTCCCTCAGCAACGAGCTGCGCAGACCTCAACACCGATCGCCTCATCGTCAAGGCCGAAGCGCCCACCGCAATGACCGATCTCGCCCCTCCCCTTTCGTCACAGCGACTCCTTGCTGGAACCGATCATGGCCAGCGCTTGAACTACGAGCAGCACCGAGCGACCCATGGGGACTTGCTTCTGCCAGCTCGAAAACAAGTACACCAGTGGCGCACGACCATGTTGGACCAGATCGCTACGGCAGGACTGACTGGACGCGGGGGTGGCGGATTCCCCACTGCACGCAAACTCCAATCTGGTGTCAATGGACGGCGACGTCCCCTCATGGTGATCAACGTCATGGAAGGAGAGCCCGCGGCCAAGAAAGATAGCGTGCTTGCGTGTTTTGCACCCCACCTCATCTTGGATGGGGCTGAAGTTCTCGCCACCTTGACGCATGCCGTCTCTATCGCTGTCGCGGTTGCGAGAGATAACCCAGCGGCGCTGCACTCGCTCGAACTTGCCTTGAGCGAACGGAAGGCTGCTCGACACACCCCCTTCGACGTCGCATTGGTCGCTCCCCCGGGGCGCTATGTCGCCGGCGAGGAGTCAGCACTCGCCCACTGGCTTGACGGAGCACGTGCCGTTCCAACGTTTCGTGCAACGAAACCCTCCAAACTCACCATTAAGAGCCGACCCGGCGTCATCGACAACGCTGAAACTTCCGCTGATCTCGCCCTTATCGCCCGACGCGGACCAGAGTGGTTTCGCTCTGGTGGCCTCGGGGACGCGTGCGGGACGACCTTGGCCACGCTCTCTGGAAATGTTGAAGAACCAGGCGTCTTTGAAGTTCCTCTCGGGACGCCACTTCGAAACGTCATAGCCCTTGCTCGGCCGCAAGGACCAATCCTCGGCGCCCTGCTCGGTGGCTACGGCGGGACCTTCGTGGGGCCCGCTGCTCTTGATGCCCCCTACTCCCAAAGCGGACTTCGACCCTACGGCTCAAGCCCGGGAGCCGGTGTCATTGTCGCCTTCGATGGCTCCAGCTGTGGCGTTGCCGAGACCGCCCGAATCGCCAGGTGGACGGCCAACGAAAGTGCAGGACAATGTGGTCCTTGTGTCTTTGGGCTTCCCGCTTTGGCAAGCGAACTCGAGCTCTTAGCCAATGGCGAGCGAGTCAGTGGGATTCAAGAGCGAATCCTCTCTCACCTTGAAGTGATCAACGGGCGAGGAGCATGCGCTCACCCAGACGGCGTGGTCAGATTGGTTCGCTCAGCCTTCGCTGTGTTCGCCAATGATTTCCAAGCCCATGCCCAAGGTGTGCGTTGTCCCCGAGCGGGAGCACCAAGCGTGCTCGCCCTTCCTGAGAACAGTGGAGAGATCGAATGGAAGTAAGACTCAGAGTGGACCCCGTGGCGTGCGATGGATTTGGCCACTGCGCAGAACTTGCGCCCGAGCTCATCTCACTTGATGAGTGGGGCTACCCAATTATCTTGGGCGAGAGCATTCCAAAGCAGTTTCGCGGCGTCGCCGAGATGGCCGTCAACCAATGCCCTCGTAAAGCCCTCTTTCTTGAGCGAGTCGCCACCCCAACGACAACGCCCACCACGAGATAGCGAGCAGAACTAGTTCGCTGCCTCTACGAGCTCGATGCGGTTGGCGAATGGATCAAAAATATGCGCCCTGCGTGCACCGTTGAGCGGCTCGGCGAGCGAGACAAGGATCCCGTGTGCTTCAAGTGACCCAACGAGATCGTCGAATCCTTGAACGAGGAGAGCCGGATGTGCTTTGGCTGCGGGCCTGAACTCAACGTCCTCGCCAAGATGCAGTGCCACCCCTGGTGTTTCAAACCACGCACCACTCTGATTGTTGAGTTCGATCGGCTTTGAAACCCGTGTGAACCCCAGGATGTCCTGATAAAAAGCGGTTGCCACTGATTCTTGGCCCCTCGGCATAGAGAGTTGAACGTGATCGATTCCAAGAAAACGAAATCCCATCAATATCCCCCGTTTGGTGAATAGGCCTTCTTCCGCTAGCCTGACACACTCATGGGTTCCCTGATTAAAAAGCGCCGTAAGCGCATGCGAAAGAAAAAGCACAAGAAGATGCTGAAAGCCACTCGCTGGCAGCGTCGAGCTGCAGGGAAATAACTCAGTCGTTCTGGCTCTTGCCGCTATGGCAAGCGCACGCCAGGATCACCAAATGACGCAGGAACTGCCTTCGCCTCAATAAGCATCCCTTTGCTCTCGTTGTGGACCAATGAGTCGACACCGAGAAGTCCACACGACTCCTTCGTCCCTTCGACGAACATCGTTGATCCACTTCCCGCCAGGATGGGTTCGTGGCCCGTCGCCTCTGCGAAGCACGCACGCCAGGCGCCAAGCTCTGGCTCAACGAGGAGGGCGGCGTCGCTGAGATCGTTACGATCGTGATGGACTCCCCCACGTGCTTGCAGGCCATCAAAGGCCTGAAAGACCGCGGCGGTTCCAATGGCGCAGGGAGGAACAAACAAGACGACTGTTCGCTCCACAAAAGCCAAGGGTTCAATCTCTTCCCCCACGCCCCTGACGCGAGCTCGCCCTCCGAGGGAACAGAACGGGACGTCGCTGCCAAGTTGGAGTGCGTCGCGGGAATCCTCAACTCGGGCCCACCGAAGAATCGCTCCGGCATCTGCTGATCCTCCGCCGAGACCTCCCCCCATTGGAATCACCTTTTTCAGGCGCACTGCTGCCCGGCGCCCTGCGAGGTCAAGCGCTCGCATAATCAGGTTCTCCGACCCCAGCGTGAGATCATTGGCTCGAGCCCCACTCTCAGACTCCAACACAATTCCCTCGCCTCCATCGACGATCACGAGTTCGTCCGCGAGATCGAGCGTCAGCATCTCAGCATCGATCTCATGGAGACCGTTTTCCCGTCGGGATCCAACGTGGAGTGACCACGTAAGTTTTGCCGGGGCTAAGACTCTTTGGAACTCGCTCATTTGAGACTCAGTGCTAATCGTCCAAAGTCTCGAACGTCAAGTTCTTCTGGACGAGCCGTCGGCAAGACTCCGGCGGCTTCAAAAGCTTCTGGGGAGACCACTGCTGCAAGTGAGCGCCGCAGCATCTTGCGACGTTGCCCAAAGGCTTGTCGCACCAATGCGAAGATCTCGTCTTCACTCACAAGCCCTGGATCAACCGCCGGCTCAGGACTGCGTTCTATCGAGACCAAGACAGAGTCGACTTTGGGCCGGGGAACAAAAACGGTTGGGGGAACTCTCCCGGCCACCGATGCTGTGCCGTGGTACCCCACCCGCAGGGAGACCGCCCCATAGGCATCATCGCCAGGGCCGGCAGCCATCCGTTCCCCCACTTCGGCCTGGACCATCACAAGCATTCGCTGAATCTGTGGGACGTCTTCCAACACCCGCAGGACGAGCGGTGTGGCCACGTTGTAGGGAAGATTCGCAACAAGCACCCACGGAGACCTTGACAGAGAAACCACCTCGTTTAAATCCATGTGAAGTGCGTCACCTTCGACAATGTGGGCCTCGGAAAGTTCTGGTCGATTCCGCAAAATCTGAACGAGGTCTGGATCAATCTCGACGGCCGTTACAGAAGCTTGCGTGCTCAGTAGTTCTTGCGTCAACGCTCCAAGTCCAGCTCCAATTTCGATGACGTGGCTCTCGCTGGTGACTCGACCCAGTCGAACAATTCGCGCCAGGGTGTTCGCGTCAACGACAAAGTTTTGTCCGAGTTTTCGCTTTGGTTTGAGTCCAGCCTGTTCAAGGAGCGCGATTGACTCGGCGCGAGTCAAACTCACCAAGAAAGTGAAACGGTCACTACCCCAGCACCAGGATCTGCGATCTGAGCAAAGACTGACTTGTCGAGGTCAATGACCCGAGGCCACTGCGATCCCTCAGTGTCGGTGACCACACAGGTCGTCGAGGCTCCCGTGGCGCTATTGGTCACTCGCACGGTGGTCCCATGAGGAAGCGTGGGGCTCGCACACTCTCCGGCGTGCCAGGCGTACCACGTGGCGTGGCCAACGACGCTATGGCCCAGCGTGGTGGTGGTCGTGGGTGGCGGGGCAACGACGACTCGAGGAGCTGCCGTGGTCGGAACCGGAGCGGGAACCGTCGTCGGGGCTGGAGCGGGCACCGTGGTGGGAGAAGCCGGGATCTGATTGGCAACATTTTGGATATTTTGGAGGGCTCGCCCCTGGGCTGCCGCCGCTCCACTTTGGAGGGTTGTACCTGACGCCGCCGGCGTGGCCGGGGCTGGGGAGGCCAGTGCAGTCGAGGCTGCGCCACCTCCCAAGAGAGCGAGTGGCGTGATCAACATGGCCGCAGCTGCAGACGCAAGAAGGGCATGGCGTGACACGTCAGTTCGTTTATGTTGCAGGACTCCGCCCTTCATCGAAAATAAGAACTCGCCGGCCAGAGCCTCCACTCCAACTGGCAAGTAATCAGGTTAGGAAAGGGTTGTAACGGGCGCAAATGGGATGGTGAATCCGCCTCTTTCTCCCAGGTCAAAGGCTATTTCTTGCGTAAAAACCCTAGTCAGACAGGCTTTCGGGTGACTTCACCCAGGTCAGAGCAGGTGGCCGGAATTTCTTATTTTCCGGGCAAGGGGGAGCCGAGGCCAAAAATCCGTTCTGCCGTTGTCGAGGTAGCAGCCGCAATTTCGAGGACTGAGAGCCCTGCAGATTCGGCGACGGCCTGGCCGACGAGTGGTGCGTAGGCAGGCTCATTGCTTTGGCCCCGGTGCGGAACTGGGGTGAGAAAAGGACTATCTGTTTCGATGAGCAGTCGCGACAGGGGGACTTCCTTCACCGCTTCGCGCAATGCTGTGGCGTTTTTAAAGGTCACAATCCCTGAAAATGAGACGCTCATTCCAAGTTCGACACATCGCTGCGCGTGCTGGGGCTCGCCGGTGAAACAGTGCAGCACTGTCTCAGGAGGAACACCTTCGCTTTCAAAAATTGAAAAAAGGTCCTCCCAGGCATCGCGAGCGTGAATGACCAATGGGAGCTCGTTTGCAAACGCCAGCCCAATTTGATCGCAAAATGCCTCTCGCTGCTCCTCTTTCGAGGCGTGTTCGTAAAAATAATCCAGTCCACACTCACCGATCCCGGCGATTCCCCCTGCGAACTCGTCGATCATGGGCTGAATCCACCCCCGGCTCTGTCCGGCTTCATGAGGGTGGAGGCCAATCACCGCACGCACCTCTGGGAGCGACGCTCCGTGGTCTCGCCCTCCAACATCAAGCGAGAGCGCGACTGCTTGTCGAGACGTCACTTCATCAGTCCCCACACAGACGACTCCGCTGACGCCTGCATCTCGAGCTCGACGGAGGGCATCAATGGCTGCTTCCTCGACATCGTCAGCGACGTAGCGCTCTTGTAAGTGGCAATGCGAATCCACCCACGACAAGGTCATGGTGTTGTTTTGCGTCGAGGGAAAAGAGGGTCTCCCTTGATCACGTCATGGCCCGCAAGGGAGTTTCCCCAGTCTGCCGCTCCCGGGAGACGCTCATCCTCAGGGGACCCACTGAGCCCTAAGCGATGCCAAATCTCAAGAGATGTCGCCGGCATGGCTGGCGCAATGAGCAGCGCAACGATTCGAACAACTTCTAAGGCGCTTCCGAGTACGTCGTCAACGGTTCCTGGTTCAGCCTTCCAAGGTTCAGTGTTTTCCAATTCGGCATTCGCCGCACCAATAAGGCGCCATGTCGCTTCTAGGGCCTCATGGGGGGCAAAGCGCTGCCAGGCATCGCTTGCTGATGTCACCGCCTGGGCCGCTGCGGCAACCAGTGGGCTCTGCGGATCAGGGGCTGGGGCGGTGCCTCCACATTTTGAAGCCACCACAGTGGCGACCCGGGCGACCAAGTTTCCAAGATTATTTGCCAGATCAGAGTTGTAGCGCTCAGTGAGACCTTCAATTGAGAACTCGCCATCAGTTCCAAGCGGTGTATTGCGCAACAGGTGATAGCGGATGGCATCGACGCCGAAGTCTTCAGTGAGCGATGCCGGGGTGATCTGAGTGAGTTTGACCGGGCCTCCCTGATCATCCACCATCGACTTTGAAAGCTTTTGGCCACCCACCAGGAGCCAGCCATGAACAAAGATATTCGCTGGGGGTTCGACGCCTGCGGCCATGCACATTGCTGGCCACCAGACGCAGTGGAATCGGATGATCTCTTTACCAATGAGGTGATGGACGTGGGGCCACCAGGTCGCTACGTTCTCTGGGTCTTCGCCATAGCCGAGGGCCGTGAGGTAGTTAATAAGCGCGTCGTACCAGACGTAAAACACATGAGCATCGTCCCAAGGAACCGGGACTCCCCAACTCAGACTTGTCCGAGTAATCGATACATCTTTGAGCCCACCTTTAATAAAACTCAGGGCTTCATTTCTCTTTGACGCAGGACGTATCGCGTCAGGATTTTTTTCGTACCACTCGATAAGGCGGTCCTGGAACGCGCTGAGCTGGAAAAAGTAGTTATCTTCTTCCATCTCAACCACGCCACGACCGTGGACGGGGCACATTCCATCATTAAGATCATCGGGGGTGTAGTAGTCCTCACAACTCACGCAGTAGAGGCCTCGATAGGTGTCTTTTTTAATGAAGCCGTTGTCGTAAATCTTTTGCAGGAAGTCTCGAACTGTGTCGTAGTGGCGGGTCTCTGTGGTGCGGACAAAATCATCATTCGAAACGTTGAGACCCTCCCAGGCTTCTGAGAATCGAGCCGAGGTTCGATCCGTCCATTCGCGAGGAGTGACTCCGTGTTCCTCTGCCGCCTCGGCCACTTTGGCCCCATGCTCGTCAGTCCCAGTCAAAAAGAGAGTGTCGTCACCGATGAGGCGGTGCCAGCGAGCGATGGCGTCTGCGTTAACCGTGCAGTAGGCGTGGCCCAGGTGCGGGACATCGTTGACGTAGTAGATCGGAGTCGTGATGTAGAAGCGGGTCACTCCTTTATCGTACCGGTCAGGTCAGACCCTTTGGTGTGAGGTGTGAGGTTGCCACCTCGTAGGCCCGTCGTCGTGAAATTCCAAAAAGTTCTGCGGCATCGTGTGCGGCATCTCTTCGAGAGAGACCATCGGCCATCGCCGTTTCGACGAAGGATCTGATCTCGGTGTCACTCACATCCTTCTTCGTCCTAGGTGTTCCACCCCCCAGGACGAGGACAACCTCGCCTTTGAGCTCTCGCTCCGCAAAGGCGCTTTCGGCTTCCTCAAGTGTCCCTCTCCATATCTCTTCATGGAGTTTGGTCAGTTCACGAGCAATCACGATCTTTCGTTCTCCCTCGAGCGAGAGCGCTAGCTCGCCAAGCGTCCCTGCCACTCTTCGTGGTGACTCAAGAATGACGATGGTTCGAGTTTCAACCTTGAATTCGGCAATTCGCTCAGCACGCTCTTTCCCGCGTCGAGGCAAGAACCCCTCAACGATGAAGCGCTCAGTTGGCAGTCCACTCACCACGAGGGCGGCGATGACCGATGACGGACCAGGAACCGTGGTGACGTCGAATCCATGAGCGACCGCGTTCGCCACAAGGACCTGCCCGGGATCAGAGATGCCGGGGGTTCCTGCATCGCTCACCACTGCAACGCTCTCCCCCGCTTCGAGGGCTGCAAGAACCTGTGAGACTCTCGCCTCTTCGTTGTGCTCATGAAGTGACACCAGGCGACCTTTGCCAGGAATGGATTTGGCACTCAAGAGTGCTCGGGTCCTTCGAGTGTCTTCACAGTAGATATGTTCGACGTCAGAGAGCACCTCGATTGCTCTCTCGGAGAGATCACCCAAGTTCCCAATTGGAGTCGCAACAAGGATGAGCGAACCAGCCATCAGCCCCGCCACTGTGGCTCGGAAGGCCTGAAGGAACATCTCATGGGAAGGAACCTACCGGCCAGCGACTAGTATGGATAGTCCTATGTCAAAGCGAACTGTGAAACGCAAGCTCCGGGCCAAGAAAAAGGCCAACCACGGCAAAAAGCCGAACTGCGGCCGAGGGTAGGTTGACGCGACGATTCAGTCGCATCCCTTGATGGACTCGTTACCTCGTCCCATCCCATGCCTGAGATCCCAATACTGACGTCAACAGTGACGGTCGATCCGAAATAATCCCGTCAACGCCAAGGCTGATCAAACGCTCCATAGATTCTGTGTCGTTGATCGTCCAGACATGCACTGCAATATTGGCCCCATGGGCCGCTTCAATGAACTGCTCGGTGACCAAGGTGAGTTCACCAAAGGTTTCTGGAACCTGGAACGCCACCACGTTCAACGCTTCGGGGGTCTCGCCAGCCTGGACGGCACGAATGAAGTTCGCTGTTTCAAGAGTTGCAGCAGAAGTCAGTGTGTCGGGGCTTTGACGACGAAACTCTTGGATGGCGAGATCATTGAATGAGGCGACGATCACATCGTCGCTTCTTCCACACTTCGCCAACGTGGTGCTGAGAAGTTCTTCGTAGGGGGCAACCTCGGGCGCGGTGCGTTTGATGTCCATGTTGAAGACTGTCTGAGGAAACGTCAGCAGCACCTCTTCAAGTGTGGCGATCCCAAATGAATGATCTTTTGGCGCCTTGCCTCGATGCCTATATTCCTTTTCATCTCTCCCTGGCGTGACGTCCGCCCCTTCGATAAACCAGTACGAGTTATCACAGGATTGCAATTCGCTCAGTTCGAGGTCACAGATCTCTCCGATGCCATTGGTTGTGCGATCAATCGTTTCGTCATGACAGACAACCAAGACTCGATCTTTTGTTGCGTGCACGTCAAGCTCAACTGCGCTCGCACCCGCTCGTAATCCCTCTTCAATCGCGTACAGCGTCGACGAGGGTGCTTCATGGGCGCCCCCCTGGTGGGCAAAGTTGACGATCCGTCTCGACAACCAGGGGTTCTCTCTCATCACCATGTCCTCAGGCCGACGCGCGTTCCTGGGCCTGAAGGACTTTCAGGGTGTTGTGCTCAACAAAAAATGCCAAGAACGGGACAAAACCTGAGCACACCATCACAAGAACTCGAAGTTTCGTTGGCTTGAGTTTGATCCAGACTTCAATCACCGTTACCAAATAGACCATGTACAAGATTCCGTGAATTGGGCTCACGATGTGAGCAAGGCCCGAACTGTGATTCACCCAATCCTGAATAGCGGCATAGGTCAAGACCAAGAGGGCGACTCCCACGACCCATGACATCACCTGATATCGACGAAGTACTCCACTCATCTCATGTCTCCTTTTTCGGTGGAACGTCTAGTCCAGAAAGCTGGGCAAGGTGATCGTTGTAGGCCCGCATCGCATCGTCTTCCTCATCGGGCCTCCGCTTGGCAGCTTGTGCCTTCATCCGTTGCTCGTCTTCAAAGGCTTTTCGTTCCGCTCGTTCAGCTTCGCTTGGCGCCGTGCTGTGGATCAATGCCCACCAACCTACAACGCCAGCTGCGGCAAAGACTGGCCACTCAATTGCATAGACGTAACTCAGAGCATTTCCTTCTACGGCCCGAGCAATCTGCCACCACCCCGCAGCAATACACCCCGCGACCCAGAGAATAAGCCCCACATGAAGCAAGAACGCTCGAGGTGAAAACCAACGTGATCGCACGGGGTCAGCCTACCGACGCTTGGCTCAATGAGCCGACAAGGCCGGTAGCGTAGTGGAAATGGGACACAGGGCATGATGAGCGATATGGCCTCGATGCCGATGTCGATGCCGATGCCCCTGCCATTCACCTGGGGACGTATCGCCACGTTTGACGTCTCTTGGATGACGACGGTGTTGCTTCTTCTTGTTCTGCTTCTCTACCTCTTTGGGGTTCGACGCTACCGAACCTGCACTCCAGGCTCGTCATGGTCACGCAAAAGGACACTTTCATTTGTTGCCGGCATTATCTGCGTCTTTCTTGCCACTCAAAGTGTCATCGGGGTCTACGACATGACGCTCTTTACCGACCACATGATCCAACACTTACTGCTGGTCATGATTGCAGCCGCCCTGTTTGCGATGGCAGCTCCTCTCGAACTTGCCTGTACGACACTTCCAGGCGCAGCGGGTCGTGGATTCAACAGGGCAGTCGATTCTAAGGTTGGCGAGTTTCTCGGTTACCCGGCTGTGGGATTTATTCTCTACGCAATCTTCATTCCCCTGACCCACTTGACGTCCCTTTTTAATTTGATGTTGTCGCAGATGTGGGTCCATCATCTCGAACAGTTTGCTTTTGTGATGATTGGCTATCTCTTCTGGCGCCCGGTAGTCGCGATTGAGCCATCACGACACCCACTTTCACCGGGTCTTCGAATGATCTACCTGGCACTTGCTGTGCCTGTCGATACATTCACAGGCTTGGCTCTCGTGATGTCTGACCACGAACTCTTCTCAACATATAGTTCGATGCACCGCACATGGGGTCCTTCATTACTGACAGACTTGAAAACTGGAGGAGCAGTGATGTGGATCGGGGGAGACTTCTTGATGTTGTTGGCAATCTTCCCGATCGCGTTCTTTTGGATGCGAGACGAAGACAGCAAAATAGATGATCTCGATGCACGACTTGACGCAGAACGCCTCGCTGCAGGCTTGCCCTTTACGCGCCACGAAATGCACCCTCATGACTGATCAGTCGCACGGGAATACAACGTCGAAGAGCAAACCAAAAATTGGAAAGCGCACATATAACGAAGTCCAAAAGCTCCTGAAACATCTCAAAGTGACCGGCTGGACATTCGGTATTGGACTGATCACGCTCATCATCTTGGTGATCGTGGTCCTCTGGTACACCGGGCTACCTGCGTACTTGAAAGATCACACACCGAACTGGTGGTGCTTCGCCTTGGCGGCCATTGTTGGCTACGGACAGTACGTGGGATATGCCATTTCACTGAAGGCGTCATCCCAACCAAAACTCCCCTTCTTCAGAACCTTTGAGCTCGAAGTTGCTGAAGCAGTCACGTATACCTACACACCAGAAAGCCTTGGGAGCTTCGCACTGACAATCCGGTTCCTCATGAAGAAGAAGTTGACGAGTGCCCAAGCGACCGCTGCGTCTGGGTTGAGCTCTACGATCACCACCATTGTCGGTGCGGTCATTCTCGCAATAGCAACAGTGCTCGCAGCGGCAACAATTAATGCGAACGACCTCAAAAAAGAAACACCATCAAGTACTTGGGAGGTGGTGTTAGGGGTCATCGTTGTCGCCGCTGCGGTGACCATCATGATCAAAGCACCAACACTCCGGCAAAAAGTTGAAGCGTGGCTGAAACAGTCCTGGGTCTATTTACTGCAAGTAGTACGACAGCCACAACGCGGCCTCCAGATTGCAGCTGGCGAGTGCGTCACGGTTCTCGCTCAGACTGCGTGTTTAACGCTTGTCTTGCTCTCTCTCCATGCCACTCCAAAAATTGCTGCGGTTCTTGTCATCACTCAGATTGCTGGACTCGCGACGAGCCTGGTGCCGATACCCGGTGGTCTCGGGGCGCCCGAGGCAATCTTGATCGCAGGGCTCAACGCCATTGGCGTCCATCATGCCGAGGCAATTATTTGTGCAGTCACCTATCGAATGCTTATTTACTGGCTGCCACCACTCCCTGGCGCAATCTGCCTTTTCAACCTCTACCGCAAAGATTTGATCTAGAACAACGCTACAGAATGCCAGCTTCTTGCGCGAGTTCGCCAAGATTTCGTTGCGGTCGAGCCCCTAAATGGCTGATGACTTCACTTGCACACAAGCTCGCCAAGTGAGCACTCTTCTCTGGGTCGAGTCCATTCGTCATTCCATAGAGGAACCCTGAGGCGAAGAGGTCACCCGCCCCATTGGTATCAATAACCTTGTCAACAGGCGTCGCTGGGACTTCAAGCCGTCCAGCGGGCGTCACCACAACGGAGCCCTGTTCACCTCGGGTGATCACCGCGAGGACCCCAGTCTCTTCAAAGGATGCAAGCGCACCTTCAAACGTGGTGGATTTAAATAATGACATCGCCTCATCTTCATTGGCAAAGAGGAGATCGATGTCACCGGTCAACAGATCAAGGAAATCTGCACGATGGCGCTCGACACAGAACGAGTCGGAAAGCGTCAACGCTACAGAACCCTCTGCCGCATGTGTGGCTGAAATAGCCGCGCGCATTGCTTCTTTTGCGGGTGGAAGATCAAAGAGGTACCCCTCAAGGTACGTAATCTTTGTCCGAGCAAGTAACAGGCCATCAACATCACCTGGAGCAAACGTCGTCGCGACCCCAAGGTGAGTTGCCATCGTCCGTTCAGCATCATCAGTCACAAAAACCAGACATCGTCCTGTTCCGCCATCGCTCTCTTTGGCAATGGCAGCTTCAAACTCAACTCCCGAGGCCGTAATGTCGTGGGTAAAGATGTCACCCAAAGAATCGGTTGCAACTTTTCCGATAAATCCTGCTCTTCCTCCCAGGGACGCTATGCCAGCCATCGTGTTTGCCGCTGAACCTCCCGATGCCTCGATGCTCGAGGCCATCGCTGCATACATAGCGTCGGCCTGATCAAGATCAATCAGGGTCATTGAGCCCTTGGCCAATCCCAGGCGCTCCAAGAGGGCATCGTCACTCTGGGCGATCACGTCAACGAGGGGTGAGCCGATCCCCACAACGTCGAGGAGTTCGGGCTCTGGCTTGTCAGAGAGGGAAATGGGAGTCGAAGAAATTGTCACGGGATAAGGCTAGGTGGTCGAACGGTAGCCTCTGAACATGTCCAAAACTTCCGAGAACCCTTACCGCCTCAGCGATGCTGTTTTTCCAACGGCCTACCGACTTGAACTCGCCCCTGACTTAGGGGAAGCCACGTTCAAGGGTAGCGTCGAGATTGATCTCAACATCACCTCTGAAACACCGTCCATCACACTGAATGCTGTTGACCTTGAACTCTCCGAGGCGACAATCGAGACGAATGGAGCAGCGCCAACCAACTGCTCCATCTCCCTTGACCCAGAGACGGAACGTGCAACCTTTGATCCAGGTCTTGTCCTCCAAAAAGGAACGGCAACGTTGCGAATTAAGTTCACCGGAATCTTAAATGATCAATTGACCGGCTTCTATCGTTCAACATTTCTTGATCCCGATGGCACGACCCAGACGATTGCCACAACGCAGATGGAGGCGACCGACGCGAGAAAAGCATTCCCCTGTTTTGACGAACCTGCCAAGAAAGCAACCTTCACCATCACCCTGATCGTTCCAAAAGATCAAGCTGCGTACTCGAATAGTCCCATCGTCGCAGAGGAACTTCGAGAAGACGGAACACGGGTGGTGTCATTCGCTCCAACAATGGTGATGTCGACCTATCTCGTCGCCTTCATCGTTGGTCCTTTTGAAGAGACCGACACTCTCGACGTCGATGGCACGCCAGTGCGGATTGTCTATCCCCCAGGCAAAGCATCGCTTGCGCCATTCGCATTGGAAGTTGCTGCACATTCCCTTCGATATTTCACGAATTACTTTGGAATCCCCTATCCCGGCGACAAATTAGACCTCGTGGCAATTCCTGACTTCGCCTTTGGTGCGATGGAAAATTTAGGCTGCGTGACGTTCAGAGAAACTGCGCTCTTGGTTGACCCCGCGACTGCTTCTCGCTTGGAAGTCGAGCGAGTCGTTGACGTCATTGCTCACGAGATCGCTCACATGTGGTTTGGAGACCTCGTCACCATGGGATGGTGGGAAGGAATCTGGCTCAATGAAGCATTCGCTACCTTCATGGAAATTAAGTGCACTGACGCCTTCCGGCCACAGTGGCAACGTTGGGTGAGTTTCGGGACCTCACGAGAAATGGCGATGGCGGTTGACGGACTTCATTCAACGCGTCCTATTGAATTCGAAGTTATTTCACCCGCTGATGCTCGAGGGATGTTTGACATTTTGACCTATGAAAAAGGTGGAAGTGTATTACGGATGCTTGAACAGTATTTAGGAGAAGATACATTTCGAGATGGAATTCGCCACTACTTAGAGCTTCATGCCTACTCAAACACGGTGACCTCTGATCTTTGGAATGCCCTCGAATCGGTCTCTCAGGCACCCGTGCGAACCATCATGGATACGTGGATTCTCCAAGGAGGACATCCTGTCGTCACGGTTGAAAACGGGACAGCGTCACAAGCTCCATTTTCCTACGGTCCTGCCCAGCAAGAGAGTGCCATTGGCTCGATGTGGTTGATCCCTCTCTTGACTCGACCTTTGGACTCAGACTCCATTGAGGCCACAATCCTCGGGAAGGATCCGGTTTCGGTTCCCTCCGGTACGGTTCTCAACGCAGGCGGATGGGGTGTCTATCGGACGAAGTACGACAGTGCTGCGTTGGCAGAAATCGCCAGCAACCTCGGCCGCCTTGACGCGCTTGAGCGTGCCACTTTGGTTGCCGACACTTGGGCGGCCGCATTGGCCGGGAGATCCACCTTGGCTGATTTCTTGACCCTGGCTGCTGGTTTAGGCAAAGAAATCGAGCCGGCCACGTGGACCACCGTGGCAGGAGCATTCGGCACGGTTTCGAGAGTCCTTCCACACGCTGAGCGCGCACTCTTCGCCGAGCGAACCACTGCTGTCTTTGGCCCTCTCTACGAACAACTGGGATGGGACGCTGAACGTGGAGAAGATGAACAAACGCCAACATTGCGATCACTTGTGCTTTCAACTCTTGGAACTCTTGGCTCCCACGAAGGTATACAGCGAGAAGCCTTGCGGCGTTTTGATACTGGTGAAGTGAGTGGAGACCTCGCTGATGCCATTATCGCTGTCGTAGGATATTGCTCTCGAGACGGTGACTTTGATGAAGTCCTTCGGCGCTACGAAGCCGCCAGTGACCCCCAATCCGAGCATCGCTACCTCTTTGGTCTGACAGGCTTCCAGAACGTTGACCTGACGAAAAAGGCATTTGATCTCTGTCGCGGAGAAACGATCCGCACCCAGGATGCTCCCTACGTTGTCTCAGCATTACTCGCAAACAAAACAGGGGGCGTCGTCGCCTTCGATGAACTCATGAGTCACTGGGACGAGTGCCTTGCTCGCTTCCCGCAAGACGCACACAGTCGAATGCTCGGCGGGATTGCACGGATGATTGGTTCTCGAAAAAGCGCACAGGTGATTGCTGATTTTGTGAATTCTCATCCAGTTCACTCTGGACAACGGACCGTTCTTCAAGGTGTCGAGAGGATGTGGGTCGGTGTCACCTTCGGAGAACGCGAAAGCCATGGCTTGACTGAAGTGCTAAATCGGGCATACTAGAGAGGTGAATCTTGCCCTCGCATTGACAGTGTTTGGTGTAATTTTCGTTGCCGAACTTCCTGACAAGACCATGATCGCCACGGTGGTCATGGGAAGCCGTTCAAGTGCGCTCCCAGTATGGATTGGCGCATCACTTGCATTTGTCGTTCACATGGGGATCGCAGCCGTAGCGGGAAAGTTCCTGGCACTCCTCCCTCACAAACTTCTTGAAGTCATCATCATGATCGTTTTCTTAGCGGGAGCTGCTTACTTATTGTTCGTTCCAGAGAAGTCAGAACTAACAAAAGGAGAGCGAGAGGCAGAGAAAGAAACGCCAGGTTCCTTCCTCAAGGTTGGCTCCACAGCATTCGCTGTTATTTTTATTGGAGAATTTGGCGACCTCACCCAGATCTTGGCCGCGAACTTCGTGGCTAAGTCCCACGAGCCATGGATCGTCTTTCTAGCAGCGTCTCTTGCGCTCATCGCCATTGCAGCGTTGGGGGCTTTCGGTGGTCGTTCGCTCGTAAGAATTCTTCCCTTAAGCCGAATCCGCCAAGGTGGCGGCATCCTGCTCGCTGGTTTTGGGATCTATACCCTTATCACCCTTATCATTGGCTAGGAAGTTCATACTTCGAGGGGAATATTTTCAAAATGACGCTTCACCACGATGATCGAATTCGGGTTCTCCTTGAACATGCCGTCTCGGTGCGTGGGTTTATGCCCGACGATGAAGGGATTGCGCTCTACGAAGCAGGTCTTGAGGCCGGCACTCGCTTTCCAGGTGGCGCGTTCTTAGAGATCGGTGCGTGGTGCGGAAAGTCATCGGTCTATCTCGGCGCTGCTGCGGAATCGACTCATAGTGTGCTCTTCAGCCTCGATCACCATCGTGGCTCTGAAGAAAATCAGGTTGGGTGGGAACACCACGACGAAGATCTCGTTGACGCGCATGATGGCCGTCTCAACACACTCCCCCATTGGCAACGATCGATTGGCGACGTTGACCTCGAGATGAGCGTTGTTGGGCTTGTCGGCGACTCTCGGGTTGTCTCATCATTGTGGACGACTCCGCTGAGCCTTTGTTTCATCGATGGTGGCCATGGTGAAGAGCCGGCGTGGAATGACTTCAATGGATGGACGCCTCACATAGCCCCTAGGGGCCTTCTGGCAATCCACGACGTCTTTGAGAATCCTGACGATGGCGGAAGACCTCCCTATGAGATCTACTGTGCCGCACTCGAATCCGGAAAATTTGCAGAGATTGGAGCTACCGGGAGTTTGCGGGTTCTGGAGCGACGCGCTGCTTAAGGAGCAGTACACGCTCCGGTGTGTCGCTGATCACACCGAGGGCCCTCGAGGTCAATTGTCTTGCCCAGTGTTTCTCCTCTGAACAGTCCCGCTGCTGGAGATGACGTGCTCAATGCATCCGCAGCCAAAATGATGGCAGCAGCGGTATACGAAGTGGTCTCGTGTTCTGGATACGTCACGTTTTCTGGGTATGCAATCCCCGTCAGATACGAACCATCAACTTGACGGTGGCCTTGTGCGACTTCAAAGAGCTCAAGTGCCTGATCTTTCATCCCGAGTGCATCGAGGGCCATCACGCATTCAGCGGTTTCTGCTGCGGTCACCCATTCTGAGGTCGACACACATCGCACCCCAAGGCCGTACATCACGAACTCATCAAGGTGCGTTTCCATTCGACGCCGACCGGCTTCACCTTCAAGTGCACCTGAGAGCATCGGGTAGTACCAGTCCATTGCGAACTCATTTTTTGGAGCAAATGCTCCAGGGTGGTGAGCTACCGCGTGGCCTAATCGTCCCGCTGCCAACTCCCACTCTGGTCGAGGTGCCCCGAGTCGGTCGGCAATGGCGATGGCGCATCTGAGTGAATGGTAGATCGAGGCTGATCCGGTCAAGAGTGCATAGCGCTCAGGGATTCCCGCGCTCGTCAACGACCATCGGATTCCACCATCTGGGAGTTGCCACCGAAGAACAAAATCAATCGCTTTTTCCATCATCGGGAAATGGCGTTGCAATATCTCGTCACTTCCCGTAATCAATGAGTGATGCCAAAGTCCAGCGGCGATATACGCGCACACATTCGTATCAAGTCGAGCATCTTTGATGGAGTGGTCTAAGTAATAGTTAAACCAACTTCCATCGCCCAACTGGACATCGGCTAGCCAGTTGTATGCCATTTCTGCTTCTTTGAAACGACCACATACCGAGAGTGCCATCGCTGCTTCCACATGGTTCCACGGGTCACAGTGTCCACCATCAAACCAAGGAATCATTCCATTCTCGCGCTGAAGACCAACGAGTGAGTCAGCGGTGAGTTGAACCTCTTGGGACGTGAGGATGCCAGGGACTTCCGGGATAACGACGAGTTGGTCGGTTGTACTCATGCGGCCACCTCGACCTTTGAGGTCTGAGGGGCTTTGCGAAGATACACAACAAAGCTTTTCCCCATCACCGGAGCGAGAATCTTCTCAGCGACTCGAGTCGTTCGGGGCCCCTTGACGATGTCCCACACAAGGAGCTTGTGATATGCCTTGACGGCTCGGTTCTCATCGTTTGTTGGCCCCACCGCGCACTTGAGCCACCAGTAAGGACTGTGGAGACCGTGGGCATGATGCGAAGCGAATGGCTCGAGGCCCGCGGCACGAAGCCGATCAAAAAGAATGGAACGTCGATACAGGCGCACGTGCCCACCAGGAACGTCGTAGTACTCCTCCGAGAGAGCCCAGTTCACAAGCTCAGGTCCAAAACGAGGAACCGTGATGGCCATCGTTCCGTTGGGAGACAACACTCTCGACAACTCCGCCATTGCCGCTTCATCATCTGGAATATGTTCCAGGACTTCGCTACAGATCACCCGGTCAAAGGTTCCATCCGGAAAAGGCAAGTGCAACGCATCGCCTTGAACTGCTGCAACGCCTGAGGTTGATTCAATCTCGCCGGCTTCAGCCATTGCTCCAAAAGTATTTCGGACTTGAAAAACTTCGTCAGCTCCCGCATCGAGCGCGACGATTGATGCCCCTCGTCGGGCAAACTCGTACGCGTGGCGCCCAAATCCGCAGCCAAGGTCAAGGACGAGATCTCCAGGCTTGACGCCGAGGGTGTCGTAGTTCGCCGTCAGCATCAGTCAAACCCCACTGAAAGAGGCATCGGGTCGCCAGAAAGAATTGAGTGGTAACACGCTGCTGTTCCCTTTGCGGTGACTTGCCAGGTGAAGCGTCGGATCACGCGCTCTCGTCCAGCATCGCCAAGACGTCGCCCAAGTTCTGGATCGTCCAGCACTCGACGAATCGCAGCGGCCAATGCTTCAGGATCATCTGGTGTAACCAGGAGACCGGTTTCACCATCCTTCCCCACAACTTCTGGAAGTGCGCCACCAGTTGTTGCAACGACGGGGACGCCACAACTCATGGCTTCAATCGCTGGGAGGGAGAAGCCTTCGTAGAGTGACGGGACAACAGCAACTTCGGCTTCACCGTAGAGGCGCGCAAGTTCTTCATCACTCACCCCACTCACCGTGGTCACGATGTCGCTGAGATTCAGTCGATCGAGGGCCTTGGCTACTCGACCATTGGGTTTTGGATTCCCAATCACAACGAGTTCAATGTCACGCTCGGTCCGCAGTTTTGCCACCGCTTCAAGCAGTGGGACCAATCCCTTCATCGGAACGTCTGAGGACGACGTCACCATGATGCGTCCTTTGACTACTTTTGCGTCCTTGTAGGGCTTAAAGACCTCTGGGTCGACGCCAACGGGCACGACGGTCATTCGCTCAGAAGGGACACCCATTTGAGAATGAATATCTTTCGCTGAGTTCTGCGACACTGTCAAAATCGCAGGAAGTTGCTGGGCCACGCGAACTTGCATTCGTAAAAATCCAAACCAACGCTTGGTGTTGAAGCGGCGAAAGATATTTGTGTCGTGATCAAGCGCAATTTCTCTGTCTACTGTGATGGGGTGGTGAAGCGTCTCAAGAATTGGCCATCCCTCATTCGCAAGTTCAAGTATTCCTGTCCCTAAGCATTGATTGTCATGAATGATGTCGAATTCACTACGTCGCTTATTAAGAATCGAATGAATTCTCTTTGAATATGCTTTTGGTTCTCCGAATCCTGCCGTCATCATGATGCCGAACTCTTCAAGGTCCTCGAGTGAAGTGAACTCGCGTGGGTGAGGAATTCTGAAAGGGTCTGGGTCTCGATAGAGGTCAAGTCCAGGGACAGGCGTAAAGCCAACTCCTTCGTCGATCTCTGGCCAGGGCGGTCCCGCAAAAACTTCGACGCTGTGTCCGAGGGCAACGAGTTCTCTCGTCAAGTGCCTCGTGTAGACCCCTTGGCCGCCGCAGCGAGGATTCCCCCGGTAGATCAAGAAGGCCACCCGAACCCCACCTGGTGCTGGAGGGCGAGGGGCAATGCGTTCCGGGGTCGTGATTGAGCGCGACCGATCCCACGAGGTGCGGGTTTCTCGAATGAGCTGGAGGGGGGTCTTCGGCACAGGACTCCTTGGTGGCCGGGGGGTCTCTATCGTCCCAAGGAATAGCGGCTCATGCAAACGGGGCACGAAAATCCTAGGGAACGTTGGGGTGACTACGCTAGAAGCCATGGACCTTACCTACCCAGCTGACGCAGAAGCCTTCCGACTCGAGATCCGCCAATGGCTCGTTGACAACTTGCCAGATGGTTGGTTCGACGAAGGATTCTCCATGACATCTGAAGAGCGAAGTGCATTTAATGACGAGTGGATCAAGAAACTTTATGGAGGTGGATGGATCTGTGCGAGTTGGCCAACTGAGTATGGCGGCAAGGGACTCGCTCTTCTTCAACAAGTCGTCCTCAACGAAGAATTTGCTCGAGCTCAAGCACCACTTCGTGCTGACTTTTTTGGAGACACATTAGTTGGACCCACTATTTTGCAGTGGGGTACCGAAGAGCAAAAGAAATTTTACATCCCTGGAATCTTGAAAGGCGAGATCGCCTGGTGCCAAGGCTTCTCTGAACCCAACGCAGGGAGCGACTTGGCGTCACTCAAAACAAAAGCAGAACTCGATGGTGATGAGTGGGTGATCTCCGGACAAAAGGTTTGGACCACGCAAGCTCAATACGCTGACTATATCTTCTTGCTCGCGAGGACCGATCCTGACGCGTCGCCGCATGCGGGAATTAGTTACATGCTCGTTCCAATGAACCAACCTGGAGTTGAGGTTCGTCCTATTCAGCAGGTTGATGGAACTGCGGAATTCAATGAGGTGTTCTTTGATAACGCTCGTTGCCCAAAGGAAAATATCGTTGGTGGCGTCAACAATGGATGGAAAGTTGCCATGACGACCTTGGGATTTGAACGAGGTTCATCTGCGACAACTGGCTACCGACGATTTCTCAAGGAATGGGATCGTGTGCTCGAGTTGGCACGTGAAACAAAGAAGAATGAAGACCCTTTAATTCGCCAAGAACTGATCCGCTCGTGGTCAGACATCAAGATCATGCAGATTAACGGATGGCGAAGTTTGACCGACTCTCTCAATGACACCCACGAGACAGCAAAACTTGGTGCGTGCAACAAGATGTTCTGGTCGGAGACACACCAAAAAACTATGAATACCGCCATCAATATCCTCGGGATGAAGGGTCAAGTCCTCTCCGGCGGCAGTAGCGATGAAACTATGCAGTTAGGCCCACGCCGAGGTCGAGCCGACTATCCCGTCGACGACATTCAGGCGCTCTTCTTCTTTTCTCGATCGGAAACTATCTGGGGAGGGGCGGCCGAAATTCAACGCAACATTGTCGGTGAGCGAGTCCTTGGACTCCCTAAAGAGCCGAAGGTCGCCGCAAAGGCTTAAGGCACTAAATCGAGCCTCTTGTCAGGTTGGGTATTTCTCGCCGACAGTAAAAGTGGGACCGTTGCAAGCATGGTGGCGACACCTCCAAGAGCCAAGCCAAATCGTGGCGAACTCGCCATGCAGATCAATCCAATCAATGGAGCTCCAATCGGGGTCGAGCCGAGAAAACCAATCCCGAAAAGAGACATCACTCGTCCGCGCATCTCTTCATCAGATACCAATTGCAGTGTGGCGTTCGCTGTCGAGACAAATGCGATAGACGCTGCCCCCATAGGAACCAGGAGCACTATCGCCACCCACTCAGAGGGAGCAACAGCAACACCGAGCAACAGGATCCCAAATGTCAGACAGAGGACCGCCAACATTGCGACCGAGGGCTTCGATCGGTGGGCCACGGTCAAGCCACCCACGACTGCGCCTATCCCCATCGCCGCCATAAAGACTCCGTAGGTTGCAGCGTTCCCGTGAAACGTCACACGAGCCAAGAGTGGAAGTGAGACGGTGAAGTTAAAGGCGAAAATTCCGACAATGCCGACGGCAATCAACACGCTTGAAATTGTCTCATTATGGAAGGCATAGCGAAATCCTTCTCGAAGTTGCCCTTTCGCTCGAGCAACCCTCCGGATAGGCGTCAAATCTCTTTGTCGCATAAGTGCGAGTGCGACAATGACGCCAATAAACGAGAGCGCATTCAAAAAGAAACATGCTGCAATTCCTATGGTGGCAATGATTGCTCCCGCAAACGCTGGTCCGATAATTCGACCAGAGTTCATCAGCACGCTGTTCAAACTCACGGCATTTGGGAGCAACTCTCGCCCCACCATCTCTTGGACGAATGACTGTCGAGCAGGGTTATCGAAGAGATTCACAACCCCAAGACAAAATGCCATCACAAAGACTTCCCAGACGTGGATACGGCCGATTCCAACAAGGATCCCTAGGACCAGAGCAAGAACCCCACTAGCTCCTTGGGTGAAGAAAAGGATCTTGCGTTTCGACATCCGGTCAACAATGAGACCTCCCCACGTTCCAGCGATGAGCATTGGAAGGAACTGGAGTGCAATTGCGATACCGAGAGCAACACCACTATTCGTGAGCTGGAGGACGAGCCACCCTTGTGCAACTGCCTGCATCCATGTCCCAGAAATGGAAATTAACTGACCAGCAAAGTAGATACGAAAGTTCCGAACTCGCAATGCGCCAAATGTTCGCCGTGTCGCCCGGCGGACCGCGCTCATTGGTCCTCTTCGATTCGCTCTAAAAGCTCGACTAGTTCAAGGGCCTTAGATTTTTCTGCCAGGCTCAATCCACTGAGTCTCTCCACTAAATATGCTGTCTTCATTGTCCGAACTCGTTCAAGTTCCCGCCGACCTTTTGTTGTCAGAGAAACTCTCGAGATTCGACGATCCTGTTCTTCAACAGCTCGAGACACAAGTCCCGTCTCTTCCATCCCGGCAATCAAACGGGTCATTGATGGTGGTTGGATCTGTTCTGCTTTCGCGAGTGCTCCTAATGTTGGGGCACCAAGGCGAGCGATCATCGCGAGGGTGGACGCCTGGCCTGGGGAAAGTCCCCCAAGGGACTGTTGTCGGAGGCGTCGATGGAGGCGAGTCACCGCAGTTCGGAGCCGAGCAGCCGTATCGAACTCTTCGTCAGAACTCGAGTTGGGAGCGGTTGCCATACCCCCATACTAGTTAGTTCTGCTAACTAATCATGCACTTTCCAAGAACTGTTATTTTTCCCAGTGTTTAGAGGTCTGCTCGAGGGACCCAGCCGCCGACACCGATCTGAACACTCGTTGAGGAGTCGGCATCGTCAACGCCACCGATGACCTCTGTGACCCAGTCCAGACGGCCTTTCAGGATTCTCTCGACTCCCCCTTCGAGGGTGCTCGAACTGATGGCACAACTCGTACAGGCACCTTGAAGTTGCACCTCAACCACGCCAGATTCAACATCAGCCTTCAAAAGGACCAGGTCGCCACCGTCAGACTGCACCGAAGGGCGCATGAGCTCAATCAGAGCCTGCAGCGCCGCCAGGCGCTCTCCTCGCTCGTCATCGGTCAACGTTGCTGTCGAGATTCCTGTGTCTTGACTCATTTGCTCCACCTTGTCCTCACGGCCAGAAGTTCTCCAGGCCTCTAGTCTGCCGTGAAACCGTGTCTCTTGGTGCATGCTCTCAAAAATCGCCATTTCCTAGCCCTGAGCCCTTGCCGAGATCTACTCAGTACAGTTGTGGGGATGGAGCCACATTCAGTATTGAGCCTTGACCAGATTGATCTTTCAGATATCGACTTCTGGGCACGGCCCTGGACCGAACGCGAAGGAGCATTTGAGCTCCTCCGCCGAGAGCGACCCATGCCGTTCTACGACGAACCATTTGATGAGACTTCCCCCATTCCACTCCCCGTTGGTCCTGGGTACTACGCATTGACCACTCACAAAGACGTCACCGAAGTCAGTCGAAACCCTGATATTTACTGTTCAGGGAAAGGTGCTGTTTCGATGACTGACCTTCCTGAAGAAATGGTCGAATATTTCTCGGGGATGATTTCAACTGATAATCCACGACACGCACGCTTACGAAGAATCGTTTCAAACGCGTTCAACCCTCGACGCGTGCAAGCAATTGAAGATTCAATTGAAACGGTCGCTCATGACGTGGTTGCCACTGCCAAAAAAGAAGGTGGGTGCGACTTTGTCGTCGATGTTGCAGCACCACTGCCCCTTAAAATTATCTGCGACATGATGGGGGTCCCAGAGAGTCAGTATGAAACAGTCTTCCGTTGTTCCAATGTGATTCTTTCGATGGGTGACCCCGAGTACGTCAGCGATATGCATCCCATTGAGGCGTTCTTGGCAGCAGGCGCTGAATTAATGGGGATCATGCAAGAACTCGGTGTCTATCGGCGTGAAAACCCAATCGATGACGTCACGTCTGCACTGGTGAACTCCTCAATTGATGGGGAATCCCTCACTGATCAAGAACTGGCTTCATTCTTCATTCTTTTGGTAACCGCGGGGAACGAAACAACTCGAACCGCAATAGCGCATGGCCTTAATGTTTTAACGGAGAACCCCGAACAAAAAGCCCTCTGGCGCTCAGACGTTCCGAAGTACACAAAAACTGCGGTCGAAGAGATCGTGCGCTGGGCGTCACCCGTGATTTGGATGAGGCGAACACTCACGCAAGATGCAATTCTCTCTGGGATTGAACTCAAGAAGAACGACAAGGTGATCTTGTTTTACAACTCAGCGAATCGCGATGCTGAAGTCTTTGATGACCCGTTCCGTTTTGATATCACTCGTGATCCAAACCCTCACTTGGGTTTCGGTGCTGCCGGTCCCCATTTCTGCTTGGGTGCTCACCTGGCCCGGCGCGAAATTGGTGTGATGTTTCGTGAACTTTTCGACCAAGTGCCAAATATTGAAGCCACTGGGGAAGCTGTTCAACTTCGTTCCAGCTTTGTCAATGGCATCAAACACCTTCCGTGTGAGTTCAACCTCACCTAATGGGCCTGCCCTCCTTCTCGTGAATTCAGGCTCCTTGGGAGGGCAATGACATTTCCACCCGCAATTCTCAAGCGTCTCCTCGATCGCCTTGACGCTTGGCAACAAACTTTTCCACCGACCGCCTTTGCCATTGGCGTCCTGAAGAAAAACGGTGACGACAGAGGGGGGATGTACGCCGCACTGATTACGTTTTATGGACTTCTTTCAGTCTTTCCGCTGTTTTTACTGTTCATCACAATTACGTCAAGCATTCTTGGTCCAAATTCACAAACTGAGAAAGATCTTGTTCAGTCCGCTCTTGCGCATTTTCCAGTCATCGGGAAAAACCTCGGCAATAGCATTCATGCACTTTCGAAGAACAACGTATTGGCTTACGTCATCTCACTTTTATTCCTCCTCTGGGGCTCACTGGGCATCACGTCCGCGTTACAGATGGCGTCACACCGCGCGTGGCGGCGACCTCGGAAAGAAGAGCCGAATATCGCTATTCGTTCACTTCGTGGGCTCAGACTTCTCGGCGTAATTGCGTCTGTCGTACTTTTAAGCTCAGTCGCTTCAGGAGTGGCCGCGTCCGGCTTTCTTCGACACTTCACTTATTTCGCAAACGCGTTGACCTATGCCGCCATCATCATTGTCAACGTCGGTGGCTATTTCCTCGCGCTGAAGATTCTTGCCCCGCCCAACGTCAAAACCCGCTCACTCATTCCGGGGACCTTGGTCGGTGGTCTTGGTTGGACCCTCTGGCAGTGGATCGGAGGAATTCTTCTCACACACCAATTTCGCCACACCAGTGAGATTTATGGCTTCTTTGCAATTATCTTCGGTCTCATTTTTTGGATCACCGTTGGAGCGCAACTGTTTCTCTACTCGACGCAAATTAATGTGGTGGCTGTCCAACACTCGTGGCCACGAAGTTTCTTCGATCCCTCTGATGAGGTCAAGGCGGAGTTAGGGACCGTCGATTAGAACAGTGCTATTAATACTGCTTCGAAACTTCGGCGTACGAAAATGATTCACTATTTTCGTTGAGCCATGTTCCAAGGACTCGTGAACTCTCCTCAACTGATTCAATCCAACTCGCCAGAGCACCTTCATCAGCCTCGTCGCTGACGTGTTTGATCAAGGCAACCGAAATACCGAGTGCAGCCCCTGCATCAGCAACGGCGTAGCCTTCCATGTCGGCTAAATCAGCTCGCGCTGCAAGCCGTTCTTTGTCAGATTGATCGTGGATGAAGAGGTCTCCAGTTGCCAATGTGACGCCTTCGCCCAGAGAAAGTACGGGTGCAGGATTTATCCCCGTCAACTTCTCAATTGAGGCGCCGTCGATATCGTGCTGAAAGACACTCCCGACGATGTGCGTGCCAGAAAGCCCCCTTCGAAGCGCTCCAGCGGTCCCGACGTTGAGCAACGCATGAGGCCGCTCATTGGCGCCCAGGGGTGCCAGAAGGCTCAACACCGCCTGGTTGGCAGCCAACTTCCCGACTCCCGTGATCAAGACCGGCAAGTCGGTCTTGAGAAAGTCAGCCTCCTGACTGACCGCAACGACAACAAGGGGTCGAGAAGGGTTGAGTGTGCCGCGGAGTTCCATGCCTTAGGACAATAGTCACAACCGGGCCAGATGTGATTAGTCTTTCGGACGATGCCTACTTCTCCCGATCCAATAGAAACAGCTGTCCTCCACAACCAGGACTACGTCCAGCATCACGGCGTCAGGCTCCTCCCAACAGAGCCCTCCAAGCACTTGGCCATTGTGACCTGCATGGACTCTCGCCTCGACCTCTTTGGCGCACTTGGGCTTGATCTTGGAGAAGCTCACATCATTCGAAATGCTGGCGGCATCGCTACGGACGATGTCGTTCGCTCCCTCATCCTCTCGCAACGCCTTCTTGGGACAGATCGAATCATGGTGATCCACCACACTCGTTGTGGGCTTGAAGGACTTGACGAAGAAGGACTCAGAAGCACGATTGAGAAAGAAACAGGCGTCACCACCCAAATGGCGTTCGGCTCATTCAATGATGCCGCCTCCGACGTACAAAAAACTGCTGCTCGCTTATCAAGCGAGCCAGCATTGCAACAAGTAGACATTCAAGGTTTTGTTTTCGATGTTGACAATGGATTGCTCACCACTGTTCAACTTGAAAAGTAAAAACGTACGCTACAGAAGCCGTTTGAATCCTTTGTGACTCTGAGTGAAGCCATGCGATTCATAAAAACGGTGAGCGTTGTCCCTCTTGGAGTTTGAGGTGAGTTGTACCCGATAACAGCCAAGTATTCGAGCTCGCTCAACCGCAGCCTCTACGAGGGCCCCTCCGATGCCTTGGCCTCGAAGATCGGGGTGGACATGGACCGACTCAAGTTCTGCACACAATCCCCCGTTGTACTGCAAATGACGAAACACAATGAGTTGAAGACCGCCAACGACGATGCTGTCCTTCTCAGCAACGAGGAGACTTGACGGAGATCTCTCGATCTCATCGAAAGCCGCCTGATAAGAGTCACGATCATCAGAGCGTTCTACCGAAGCTCCTAGTGCGCCGAGAGTAATGAGTTCGACGAAACGGTCGATATCGCCTTGATGCGCGTCTCGAATCAGAATTGACGGCACCAACAGGCCCTAGTCGTCATCGTTGGCGTGTTCAGCCATCAGGTCATCAATCATGCTGACCACCGCGGGGTCAGTCAGGGTCGTGACGTCCCCCAAACTTCTGTGCTCTGCAACATCGCGCAAGAGTCGACGCATAATTTTCCCTGATCGGGTCTTTGGAAGATCAGGGGTCAAAATGATCTGTCGAGGTTTTGCTATAGGGCTGATGACCTCGCCAACATGATTTCGTAGTTCTTGAATTAATCCAGCTTCATCGCCTTGAGCGACTTCCCCCGACATCTTGAGTGTCACGAACGCAACAATGGCTTGCCCTGTGGTGTCGTCTGATGCGCCAACAACCGCTGCTTCAGCCACGGAAGGGTGTCCAACAAGGGCGTGCTCAACTTCTGCAGTTGAGAGTCGGTGACCAGATATATTCATCACGTCATCGACCCGACCCAAGAGCCAGAGATCTCCTTCTTCGTCTCGCTTTGCCCCGTCACCAGCAAAGTACATTCCTTCGAAACGAGACCAGTAGGTCTCTCGGAAGCGTTCTTCATCTCCCCAGATACCTCGCAACATCCCAGGCCAGGGTCTGGTCAACACGAGGAGACCACCATGGCCATCAGGGACACTGTGTCCTTCGTTGTCGACAACATCAACCGAGATCCCCGGGAATGGCACCATGGCCGCTCCTGGCTTCGTGGCGGTAACCCCAGGCAAGGGGGTAATCATGATTCCGCCGGTCTCTGTCTGCCACCACGTATCCACGACTGGACACGTATCTGATCCGATATGTGTGCGATACCAGATCCATGCTTCGGGATTAATCGGTTCGCCGACCGATCCCAAGAGGCGAAGACTCGAGAGATCGTGAGCCTGTGGGTGCTCTTCTCCCCATTTCATGAACGTTCGGATCGCAGTAGGAGCGGTATAGAGAATCGTGACGCCATACTCCTCAATGATTCTCCACCACCGATCTCTCCCCCCAGCATCCGGCGTCCCCTCGTACATCACACTCGTCACGCCGTTCGCGAGGGGCCCATAGACAATGTAACTGTGACCCGTGACCCACCCAATGTCTGCAGCCGTCCAACACACATCTGTTTTGGGCTTTACGTCAAAGACCAGTCGATGAGTTGTCGAGGTGTGCGTCAGATAGCCACCGGTCGTGTGGAAAATTCCTTTCGGGCTTGCCGTCGTACCCGAGGTGTACATGATGTAGAGCGGGTGTTCAGCAGGAAACGACTTTGGTGAATGTGTCGTTTCTTGTGAGTCAACAATGTCATGCCACCAGACATCTCGGCCTTCTTTCCACGAGACCTCCTGACCAGTTCGTTGAACAACGAGCACGTGATGAACATCTGGGCATTTTTTCAATGCCTCATCGACGGCTGGCTTCAATGGGGAAATCTCGCCACGTCGAAATCCCCCATCGGCAGTGATTACAAATCGAGCGTCAGCATCCAAAATGCGATCTGAGAGTGCCTCGGCAGAAAATCCTCCAAAAATCACTGAGTGTGGAGCGCCGATGCGCGCGCACGCAAGCATTGCCACCACCGCTTCAGGAATCATTGGCAGATAAATCGCGACTCGATCCCCTTCTTGAACTCCTAATGATTCAAGGGCGTGAGCTGCTTGGGACACTCTCACCAAGAGATCGGCATAGGTGATTGTGACCCGATCATTTTCTGGCTCTCCGACCCAGTGAAACGCAACTTTGTCGCCTTGACCGCTGGCCACATGGCGGTCGATGCAGTTCACCGATGCGTTGAGTGTCCCATCTGAAAACCATTTCGCATGGGGAAGATCCCACTCGAGCGTCGTCGTGAAGGGCGTGTCCCACTCCAAGGTTCGAGCCTGCTCAGCCCACCATGCTTCAGGATCACTGGCGGCGTCTTCGTAGGTTTTCGTTGTGGCATTCGCTTGATCGGAGAATTCCTTCGACGGCCGGAACTGGCGTTGCTCATGGAGCAGTGCTTCTACCGCTTCGTCTGGACCTGTCACCTCGCTCATCTCCTCATCCTCTCCTCCAGGATCACTCCCCACAACCTCACCAGAGCGACATTAGGCCACACGGGGCCAGCAGGCCCTTCTGGCTTGAGAAACGATCCCAAAAAATGGGGATCTCACACCCTCGCGAGACTCTTAGAGAAGTCTTATCTGGGATTCAGATCTGCCTTAGGTCACTAGCATTGAATAGAGCCAGACAGAGAAGCGATATTTCGGAGGAAGAATGGAAGACGAGAACAAGCAACAGCCCAGCCTCCCCCCTGGCGATGATGTTCCAAACTGGACAATGGTCAACTCGCAGGGCACAGCACAAGCTCCCAACGGACCGTCAGCGATGACCCCACCACCGTTTCAACCCGCACCCGCCCCAGCCCCAAGAGGAAATGGTCGGGGATTTATTATTGGCGCTGGGGTAACAGCACTCGCAATTCTCCTCGGCGCTGGGATAGGTCATTCATTTTGGCCAGCCTCAACCTCAACTTCGAGTCAGAGCGCTCCCGTTCAGACTGCTCCGCCACAAGGAAGTTCATCTGGAACAGAAAGAACGTCGAGTACTGCAGAGACTCAAGCGATTGCCGCCAAGGTCAATCCTTCATTAGTTGATATCAATACGAACCTTGGATACCAAGGAGCCCAGGCGGCAGGAACCGGAATGGTGATGTCATCGAATGGACTGGTTCTCACAAACAACCACGTGATTAATGGCGCAACAAAGATTTCTGCAACAGATATTGGAAATGGGAAAACCTACACGGCTGTCGTCGTTGGCTATAACCGGACCAGCGATGTCGCAGTTATACAACTACAGAACGCTTCAGGCCTGAGCGTTGCACCATTTGGAAATTCCAAGACGGTTTCAGTTGGACAAGCTGTCGTTGGGATTGGAAATGCTGGCGGGACTGGGGGCACACCGAGCACTGCGGTCGGAACCGTCACGGCTCTTGACCAATCCATCACCGCATCAGATGAGTCCTCAAGTAACACCGAACAGCTCACGGGGCTCATTCAAACCGATGCCCCTATCCAACCCGGAGAATCTGGTGGGCCATTGGTGACGACGTCTTCGAAAATCATCGGTATGGATACGGCCGCCTCGGCCAACTTCTCCTTCAACCAAGGAACGACACAGGGCTTCGCCATTCCAATCAATAGTGCGCTCTCAATTGCTCACCAAATCGTTGCTGGCCACGCCAGTGACACCATCCATATAGGGGCTACCGCCTTTCTTGGAGTCCAGGTGCAGGCGACCTCGGGAGGCACCTCCTCGTCTGGACAAGATGGCGGATCGGGAGCAACTGGAACGTCGATTCCTGGGGTCAGCGTGGTCGGAACACTGGCAGATTCACCTGCGGCCAAAGCTGGGCTCGTCAACGGCGACACGATTACTGCGGTGAACAACGTGACGGTGAATTCACCATCAGATCTCACCGCTGCGCTCAGTCGATTCCATCCAGGCGACAAAGTGACGATCAAGTGGACAGATGCCAATGGCCAAAAACATGCTGAGTCCATCACCCTTGAGACTGGTCCTGCCGCTTAACACCAGCAGTCGGGAATTACGACTTCCCTAGGAAATCGAAAGTCCTTCTAATGATTGGCCGATGCCTTAGGAGTCATCTGAGAGGAATGCCCCAACGGCAAATGATGCCAGGAGAGTGAAGGCCCCCACAAAGATGAGTGCGAGGCCAGTTCCCTCAACGTTCAATGCGAAGGCACAGTTTGATGCTCCACGAGAAGCACTACAACTCGCAATCTTTCCGTACTCTGTCGCAATGCCAATGATTCCAACGATGAGAAGGCCAGCGCCACCCAATCGCATAATCCGAAGGATACGTGTCCGTTTGATTGGCTCCACTTCGTCACCCTATCGCTTTTGCAAAACTTGTTCCCACGATTTTTGAGAATTTAAATTCAAACTCACTGTTCCGCGAGAATAGCGGCGAGCTCTAGCACTGGATCTCTGACAATCGGTCCAGTCGCGATCACTTCCGCCCGTTGGATGACTCCATTGAACGCAAATGGTGCTTCATAGCCCACGCCGACGGCTGGTCCCCACTCGAAGCCACACGTCACTCCAACTCCAACACCATTGAATCCGGCGGGCGTAAAATGTGAAAGGGAACCTTCTCCATCCTGAACCCCATCAATTTCGAGTGAGATTTCACCTCCCGCTCCATCATCTTTCTCAAACGTGAACACAACGGTATGCTCACCAGGACTCAGCAGGGTATCGGAGTGCACGCTGTGGCGTTCTTTCCCATAGAGATTGTGAACATAACGAACTTGTCCCTGGCAGATATGAAGTGACCATCCACCTAGCGCAGAGCCCAAAGCCACCAAGACCCCGTCAGGAATCACACCATCTTGTGTCGTGAATGACACCCGAATCGAGTGGGAACGATTTCGAACATTTACCGCCACAAACTCCGGCACTTGGGCGCCTTGTTGGAAGTAGCGAAACACTGAACGCTCTTTTCTGTGATCTGGTTTTGGGTGTGCCAGTGTCCACAACACGCGGTTATCGAGTGGCAACACATCATTCTCATTTGCTTCACGCCACCACAACTCTTTGAGTTCCTCTACTTTTTCTGGGTACTGTTCTGCTACATCATTCGATTCTGATACATCTGAGGCGACGTGATAGAGCTCCCAGACATCGTCTTCAAAAGGTGCACTGGGGCTCAGCCCATCGTTGTAGAGAGGACCAACTGGGTGAAAAGCTACTGCTTTCCAGCCATTGTGATAGAGAGCTCGAGAACCGAAAATCTCAAAGTACTGCGTTGTTCGAATTGGAGGATCTTCCCCGGCACCAGCTGAGAGGAGAGGTCGAAAACTCTTTCCATCAACTCTCGACTGAACTACTTCTTGGATTGTGTCTGGAGATTCAATACCAGCGACGTCAAGAATGGTTGGCATGACATCGATGGCATGGGCATACTGACGGCGGATCGAACCCTTGTCGCCACGACCATGTGGAAGTCGGATGATGCAAGGATCAGCCACGCCACCTTCGTGGACTTCTCTTTTCCACCGCTTGAATGGGGTGTTACCGGCCATTGTCCATCCCCATGGATAGTTGTTATGGCTGAGTGGCCCTCCTATTTCTTCAATGCGTGAATACATCTCTCGTCGAGATGCAGGATCAAAGTTTGAAAGTCTAATGTCGTTAATCGATCCTTCGCTTCCTCCCTCAGAACTCGCACCGTTGTCTGATACAACGACGACGACCGTGTTGTCTAAATCTCCGATCTCCTCTAGAAAAGAAAAGACCCTACCGATTTGGTCATCGGTATAGGACAAAAATCCGGCAAAGCACTCCATGAATCGCTCAGAGAGCTGGCGGTCTTCTTCTTTCAGAGTCTCCCATGCGGGAACCCAATCGGGTCGCGGCGAGAGAATCGTTTCAGGTGGGAGTAACCCCATCTCGATCTGCCGAGCAAACGTTGCCTCACGCCACGAGTCCCATCCCTGAGAAAAGTGACCGCGGTATCGATCAATCCATTCTTGAGGAGCGTGATGAGGTGAGTGACATGCGCCAGTGGCGAAATAGAGAAAGAACGGTTTCTCCACATCTACTGCCCGAAGGTCACCGATGTATTCGATGGCACGATCAGCGAGATCAGCACTGAGGTGATAGCCCTCCTCGATCGTTGCAGGTGGCCGCACCGAGTGATTGTCACAGTAGAGAGCAGGATTGAATTGATGCGTCTCACCTCCATGAAATCCATACCAGCGATCAAAACCTCTGCCAAGCGGCCACGTTTCTCGCGGAGCCGCCATGTTGGTCTCATCTTCGGGAGTCAAGTGCCACTTGCCAATGGCATACGTCGCGTAACCGCGTTGACGAAGAATCTCGGAGAGAAAGCCATTTTCCTTTGGGGGCTTTCCCCAGTAGCCAGGAAATCCAATAGCCAGGTCTGCGACTCGACCCATAGCGTTGCGATGATGATTTCGTCCAGTCAACAGACAAGCACGAGTAGGAGAGCACAGTGCGGTTGTGTGGAAATTCCCCAATCGAAGGCCCTCTCCTGCGAGACCATCGATGACTGGTGTTGCAATGTCTGATCCATAACAGCCAAGTTGAGCAAAACCAACATCGTCAAGGACAATCATGACAACGTTGGGTGCACCCTCAGGAGGCGTGGGGAGGGGCGGCCACCATGGTTCAGAGTCTCGCCAGTCTCGACCGATTCTTCCTTGGAACTTCTGTGCATCCATCGAGAGATCCCCCTTCTCAACCACCTCTGCCAGACTCCCTATCAAACAGCAGAGTTCTCATCCTTGCGTATAACGATCGAGTACGTCCAACCACCCTCTTGATCGCCCCTCCTTTGCCGAGGGACAGCACCTCCGTGTCATGGTTCGGCAGTACCGTTGAGACATGCCATCAGACCACCTGGACGCGGAGCACTCCTCATCTTTCGATCCTCAACAGGGTCAACGCGAGGAAACTCACGTGGCGTTTCTCCCTGGGAAGAAGGAGGGAATTCGAGACCATAGGGGTCTCGCCTTCCTTCTGACGCTGGTAGCGCTTGTCCCAGTCATTGTTGTCATCTTCCAACGAACGGGTCACTCTTACCTCCCAGCTGCTGACCAAGCGCTGATCGATTTGCGGGTGCGCGATGTGTTTTCCTTTTCATCCAATACGCCCTTCTTGGGGCCCTACAGTCGTTTCGGATGGAACCATCCCGGAGCTCTTCTCTACTACTTACTTGCCGTCATCAATTGGCCGCTTGGCAATCCAGCGTGGGGACTCCTTCTTGGCGTTGCACTCTTGGAGGGAATTGCTCTCGCATGGACAGCTCGACTCGCATGGGTCTTCGGTGGTCTCAAAACTCTGATTCCCTGGGTGGCCGTTGTCTCGCTCTCGTGTTTGGCGGTGGGCCCAAATGTCCTAGAAGTTATCTGGGGTCCAAATATCCTGCTTCCATTTTTCGTCCTCTTCCTCCTTCAGTGTTGGGTCATCCTTTGTGGTGACAGTCGACGACTGCTCGGTCTTGTCTTCGTTGGGACCTTACTGATTCAGACCCATGTTGGCTATGCGGTTCCAGTCATCGTGCTCAGCCTTGCGTCAGTCACGTGGCTCTACATTGGAATAAAGAAGAATTGGATCGTCCACCATGCACGGTTGACGTGGCGCGGGCCACTGATCCTCTTCGTTGTTCTCTGGTTTCCTCCTCTTGTCCTAGATCCGCTGTTTCATTCACGTCTCAACTTCGTACAAATCATTTCAAGTTCAAACAGTGGCTCCACCCTTGGACTTCATGGTGCCCTCGGATATATGGCCGCTGAGTTCCACTGGGTTCCTCCATGGCTTGGTGGCGCAGACGTCATCAACCCCTTCCTCGGAACTGCGTACACACAACCCCTGATTTGGCTCTTGATTCCCATTTCCCTCCTGGCGATCTCTGGATGGGCCGCCTTCACAAAAAAGAATCAGAAATTAACCACACTTATCATCATGTTGTGTGTGGTTTTTGGTGTCAGTATCTTGACGCTCAGCCAGGTCACCGGTTTTGCGTTGCCCTATCTTTTTTACTGGCGCATTGTGGTGGGGGCATCACTGGTGATCCTTCCCCTTTGGGCGCTCACGCAAGTGGTCCAACAAAAATATTTCCACTGGATGAGAGCTGGATTCCTCGTCGTCCTCTCGTTCAGCATTCTCATTGCCAGTTCTGTTCAAACCAATCGAATCCTGAACGCAAATGGCCCCATCACCCCAGCTTCGCCAGCTGCACAGGATCTCATCTCCCAATTGACCAGTCACGGCTACCCCAAGGGTCCCATTCTTATTCGTTATGCCGGGTCAACGGTTTTGGGCTCGTGGGTCGCTGTCTTTGATGATTTCACGCTCCATGGCGTCCCCATCAAAGTCGACCCGGGCCTTGGCTTTTCGTTCGGTGAGGGGAGAACTGCAACACTCTCGCAGGTAACTGCAGTTTGGTACGTCACCGATCAAAGTCAGTACTACAGCATTCTCTCTGGACAGCCTTCAGCAACCGTCTTGGCACTCTCCCAGCCTTTAACTTCTGAAAAATTTGATCAGTTGGTCACACTTGAAAGAACACTCGCTTCTTCTCTTGCTGCTCAAGGACGTGCAAATCTCATACCCAGCCTGAGTAGTGAACTTGTACAGGTCGAAATCTCCCCTCAAGGAGATGTGACAAAAGAGCAACTCTCCACATTGAGTTCTCTCAACAAGGAGGTTGATCAATACGGTTGTGTATGCAGTGTTGTCTCTTTTCCTCCCGCCCTTATCCCACAGTATTGAGCGATGGAAGCACCACCTGAGAAGCATCTGAATGGCCGACCACCGAAGTACCTTGCAACCTCCACAGAAGAGGCAAGAGTGCGATACTACGAATTGTGTTTGTTCGACGAAGGAGAACCCGATGATCCATCAAACTATTTCAAAGTGGCATGACCATATGCGAGGGAACCTTGCAAATGGACTCGATGACCTCTTGGACGATGACGTAATTTTCTATTCACCAGTTCTCTTCGCCCCCCAAGTAGGGAAGGATCTCACTTCTCTCTATCTCACTGCTGCAACGCAAGTATTTCCAGGAGACCAAGCAGGCACTTCTCCTGACAAAGCAAGTTCAAAAGGTTCATTTCGCTACGTGAAAGAAATCATCCAACACCCAACAGCCGTCTTGGAATTCGAGACCACTATCGACGGTAAGTCCGTGAACGGTATCGATATGATTACTGTGAACGATGAAGGCAAGATCATCGAATTTAAAGTAATGATTCGACCACTCTCAGCGATCAATGTCATCAAAGAGCGGATGATGGTGATGCTCGAGACATTGAATAAAAATTAACGGCCTCGATTGCGTATTTCTGCGAGTCGAACTTCAAGGAGTCGGGAGACGAGTTCATCGCTGAGTGGATCCATTGATGTGAAATGTAGTGAACTCTTGGTCCAAGTTCTTTTCCCAAGCTCCAACTCAAGGACGTTGAGAACGGAGCCACTGAATGGCAAATAGCTCAGGTGGTTCTTGAACGAAGCAAACCCAGCAACGACTCCACCCTCAATTCGAAATGCCGGGACTTGATAAGAAATACACTCTTCAATCCCTGGAATAAATTCATGAATCATGCCCCGCAATTGCTCCAGGCATCCGCGACTCATCGGATCAAGTTTTGATAGGTACGCGTCGATTTCTTGACTTGCCATGACAAATCTCTCCTGCTACCCGATTTCAATTTCTCCATGAAACGTAGAGCGTGGCCGTAAGAAACCCAGGCCGTCTCGCTGTTGTGCCCCCGGCAGGATTCGAACCTGCGCACATGGTTTAGGAAACCAATGCTCTATCCCCTGAGCTACGGGAGCGAAGAATCGCCTTCTTTAACTAACCCAAGCACTACCTGCTGCGAATCGGATCAGATCTAGTCATCATTTCAAGATCGTAGTGCCGATTGAACGGATATTTTGACTTCAATTGTTAAGGAATCCCCTACTTGGCATTCAGGGTGAATTTGACAGTTGAGTTGTTACCTTTTGAACCATCAGTCATGCACACAAAATTTCCAGTCGTCGTGCATCCATAACTATTTGAGCCGTAATACGGGTTATTCCACGTCATCGTTACTGTTGAACCATCTGTTCCGATGAAAGTCGCGCTACCTTCGGTTCCAGTTGCTATTCCATGGCTTTGAGTTCTCCACTGGCTCAAGGACGTCACGCTATCGCTGGGATAGTTTGCTGCCCATTCGCCACCCTCGAGAGAAATCTTTGAGCAAGTTAGTCTCGAAGTGGACCCGTTTGTCAACGTGATATCAACCCCTCGGGCACTGTTGGGATCGGGTCCAACGGGAGGAACGAGGGCTCGTGCCGCAGATCCCCCCACAATGCAGGTCGTGAGTGGTGTGTCACTCGTCAATGCACGAATCATTGTCGTTGCCTTCTGCGTGCCGTAGGTTTTGACGAGTTGGGCTTGAAGGTCAGACCAAGAAGCCCGTGCGGCCGCACATGCACCTTTCACAACTCGGGTGAAGTTCTGAATTCCCCCAGCGACAACCTCTCCTCTGGGGGTGATCGGGGTCGTGCCTGAGCACGTATCCGGATTGACACTGCCACCATCTTTATTCAGGGTGGAATGCTTCACACGTTGTAGCGGGGAGGTGGGAGGTAAATTTTTCCCACACACAAATTTGTCGAATGGTGTCGAATCGTCGCACCCTGTAATGAGTTTCTCGGGGAACTGCGTCGGCGGAGTTGATGGATATTTGAAAAACGTTGGCTGAGACACTTCAGCTAAGCCAACTGGATTGGTCATACTTGCGGTGACGCCGGGTTCTTTGTAGTCCCCCCAATTACTATGAGACCAGAAATCTTCATAGACGTGGAGTGCCCGGCCAAAACCACTTATGACGTTGCACTTGGCCACCGATTCGGGGGACTTCCCCTTCAATGGGTCAATCAATGCACAAGCGTCATAGGTGCCACCGGTGCTGTTGAAAATATCAACTGCCCTCGCATTGACCGTTCCATCTGCATTCAACATTCCCGCAGCGCTCGTCACCGCAAAATCCATATAGCGCTGGTATGAGTAAAGGCAGTTACTCAACTCTTGCCATGCGACACTCTGTGGTTGAGGATCCCCATATCCATAATCAGCATCGTCACAGTGCTTCGACGCAGGACCGAGTCCCCCAGTGAAATCATCAGCGATACCTACCCCTCCGTAGGTTCCATTTGTTCCTGCCAGCATCGTCATGGACGCATGCTCGAAGCATTTATTGACTCTTGCGTTTGCACCACAACTCAACGTTCTCGTGATTGGCTCATGGACAACGCGTTGTCCTGGAATAGCGACCGTTCCAAATCCGTCAGCTGGAACGGCGGTAGCAGTAACGACGATAAGGAGAGATGCAGCCGCCGCCATCGCTCTGAGGAGGGTTGGCTTCTTTTTACTCACAAATCGGACGAGAGGGTGTCTCATGGTGGTCCTTCAATCGTCCACTCAAGAAGATCAAGACCTTTGAAATTCTTCAGCCCTGCATTTTGGGCTGCCGTCTTCACCGTGGTTTCAATTTTTTGAGCTTGCTGGTTCGAAGAATATTCATTTTGAAGTGCACTTGTTGCGACTCCTCGGTCCGAAAGATTCCCCGCTGCGAGTAACAAGAGAGCAAGATTGGTGACTCTCACATTGTTTTGGGTCCATGCTGATAATTGATTGGGGACACCGCTCAATCCTGGAACACTGCTGGGTGGAGTGTCGGAAGCGAGACCCGCCACCCCGCTACTCGACGTTGAAATCTTGTTGTCACACACGGGAGCTGCTGCACCCGCAGCTAAAACGGTTGATTCCGATAATGGTGACCCTGAAGAGTCCTGCTGAACCGCAAGAAGTGCTTGTTCCGTAGCGAGAGATGCGACCTCACAAGAACTGAGATCATTTTCAACTTCACTCACCCACGCACTGAACTCAGCGCTCTTGGACTGCGTCCCTGAGGTCGCCGCCCCCGAGGGAAGAATGACGTATGCCAAGCCAACGATGACAACGAGCCCGATAACTCCAATGGCTACCCAACGATACCCTCGGCTCTTAAAAGAAAACGACGGGCCGTCATCAATTAACAGATCACTCCGAGAGGTCATCACGCATGTCCTCTCAGGATGGGTTTCGAAACTTCAGGGCCAACCTACCAGGTCACACCTCAAAGAGTGAGGGCGTCACCAAATCCTCAAAAGCCAAATTGATCATCCGTGAGGCCGAGATAGATTCTCGCAGCATCGGTATAGGTTTTCTCTCCGATAAAGACATGTTGGGTCCCGGTATACATATCCCGGAATGCCCGCTCGAGACGACTCCCTTCTCGAATCGCAGAGGTTCCCGCTGCCAAATGTGCCCATTGGACAATTTCCCGGCTTGATTCTGTGGCATACGTGGCCGCTACCCGGAGATCTGCTCGCATCGTCGGCGTTAACTCTTCCCCTCGAAGGACTGCATCTTCGACATCGTTGAAAGTGGACACGATAAGGAGTCGTGCTGCCCTCCACATTGCCAAGTGGTGAGAAAGATTCCTCTGAAAGGTCCCCCGGTGAGCTAACGACGCCTCGTCACCCATCCGCACCTTTGTAACTGCGAGTTCCGTGACGTCATCAAGCGTGCTCTTTGCAACACCCAAGGCCCAGGCTGCATGTCCAGCGGCGGTGATGGGAATGAGACCCATTTGGAAGGCAGCGGAGCTCCCTCGAAGAGGCTCTCGGGTGAAGAGCGGAAACGTTCTGAATTCTGGGACAAAGACGTCAGTGACTCCGTAGTCGTACGAGCCAGTCCCTTTCAACCCTTGCACATGCCATCCATCAGTAAAGTCAATTTCGCTTCTCGGGATGATTGCTACAAGGAGTGGAGGAATTCCATCATCTCCGGCCACCATTTCTCCATCGACAGTTGGAATAAAACCAGCGGCGACGTACTGAGAATGTGCTGTACCCGAGCCAAAATTCCATGCACCAGTCAATCGGTATCCATTTTCCACAGTCTCGCCCATCCCGTTTGGAAAGAACTGTCCGCCGATCGTGGTCTTGTTCTCATGATTCGTGAAGACTTCTTGAAATCCTTCATCAGGGAGGTACGCTGCACTCGTTGCGGCTGATGGCAAATTTGCGATTCCGATCCAGCCAAGTGAGCCGTCTTGCCATGCGAGCTCTATCCACGTCTCAATCATTTCCGCGAATGTTGGCTCACATCCTCCAGCCACTTTCGGGTTGCACCATCCCATGAGACCGCTCTCCCAAAGCGCGTCCACTGAGCGTTGCGTCAGTGTTCTGTTCTCTTCCCCAATCGCTGCTTCCTCAAGAGTTATTTCTCGCAAAGAACGAGCGGCCTCAAGTCCTTGGATTGACATCGTGCTGGTCATATCAACGCTCCATTCCTGCAATCAAGGTCTTGATCACATGCCCATCTGTTCAAGAAGGCCAACGCGAAGGCCGGCGGTAAAGCCTCCATCAACCACAAGCGCATGGCCGGTGATAAAGGATGCATCGTCCGAAATAAGAAACGCCGCAGCTGCAGCAATTTCTGAGGGTTCACCGAATCGACCAAGGAGGTGCTCTTCTCTTAACTTCTCTTGGTAGAGATTCATTCCTTCGGAGTCCGTTATTGAACGAAGCATTGGGGTGTCGATCCCGCCGGGGCAAATGCAGTTGACTCGAAGACCACGTCTCCCATAATCAATCGCCATCGATTTCGACAACATCACCACGCCAGCTTTGGAAGCGTTATAGGCACTTCCACCTTCAGTGCCTTCAATACCTTCAATACTTGCAATATTGACGATTGAACCCCACCCTTGTGCAAGCATGTGCAACGCTGCATGCTTATTAACATGGAACGTCCCCTTGAGATTCACGTCAATGACCCGATCCCATTCGTCTCCGTCAAGCATATGAACAGGTCCACCACCAATAACTCCAGCAGCATTCACCACAGAGTCGATCCGTCCATGGGCAACCATGATGCTCTGGAACGCCGAGGCCACGGCTTCTTCATCTCGAACATCTAGGACGTAGTCGACGCCGTCACTCACGTCGAAGGTGACAACGTGAGCCCCTTCATCACTGAGGCGCTGAGCGCATGCGGCGCCTATGCCCGAGGCGCCCCCCGTGACAACAGACACCGTTCCTTCAAGTCGATTCATGCTTCCCCCTTTGCCTAAATCTTTAGAACGCTGACTGTTTCTATGCCCCGAGTTTCCGCAAAAAATCAGGGGGGATAACGACATCATCCCTGGAAAGCTCAGTGACCGACGCTTTGCCAAGGCCCATCAACGCCGAATCAATTCCACCATGAAGGATATCGAGAACATTTTCAACACCAGCTTGACCATTTGCGGCCAATCCCCAGAGGTACGCTCGCCCAATCATAACGGCTTTGGCTCCAAACGCTAAAGCCTTGACAACATCGCTACCTCTTCGAATTCCGCCATCAAGCACAATCTCAATCTCCGACCCAACCGCATCAACAATGGCCGAGAGGTTTCGGATCGGTGCAGGGGTGCCATCCAAGTTATTTCCACCGTGGTTTGAGACAGAAAGTGCAGATGCTCCTGCATCGACGACTCTCTTGGCATCATCAATGCGGCAGATACCTTTCACCATAAACGGCCCACTCCACTCTGAACGCAGCCACGCGATGTCATCCCACGTGGGAAGGTCGCTTTGCATCCATTCGTAGTAGGCACCAAAAAATGTTGGCGGCTTCTCTCCAAGTGGTGCCATATTGGGGGTCGAGAGGTCTGGAAAGTGACCTGTCTTGCCAAACGACCACAGCCATCGAGGCTTCGTAATCACGCCAGGAGCAAGTTTGATCATTGCAGCGAGGTTGATCTTTTCAGGAATCCATGGACTTCCCCAATCTCGACCGTTCGAAAAGGTCCAGTCCAGTGTCAAAATAATTCCTTTGGCCCCCGCTGCCTTTGCGCGCTCTAAACGTTGGACCATGACGTCTCGGTCTCCCGACCAATATAACTGAAAGAGAACTTGACTGTTCACCGCGGTGACGTCTTCGACTGACTTACTCGCAAAAGAACTCAGACCCATTGCCACGCCACGGTTCGCTGCGGCTCGAGCAATGGCAACTTCTCCATCGGGATGAACTGCTTGCACGCCAGTCGGCGACATGATCACAGGCATAGAAAGCTTTTCTCCAAGAACAGTGACAGACATGTCACGCTCTCGAGGAAGGTTTGCGATGTGAGGCGCAAATCCAAGCTGATCGAACGCAGTGAGGTTGTCGTTGAGCGTCACGCCTTTTTCTGACCCAGCGATCAACGCCCCGTAGACAGATTTCGGTAGACGTTTCTTGGCGCGTTGCTGCGCAACTGCGACTGTCTCAAACCACTTATCTCCCACGGCACATCCCTCTACTCATCAGCCCTTGACTTTACTTGGGTTGGCTTGTGCGGTGACTCTCTGAAGGCTGCTACCTCGAAAAGCCTTCCACCACTATGACAATGGCGTTGGAGCTCCCTCTCTCTCCGCTCATTTTCTTTCCCTGAACCCTCAGCCGAGGCCTCCTTATTCAGGTATCAGAGGAGCTCGTGAGCGTGGCGCACCCTCTGGAGGAAGGTCAAGTGGGTGCATCGTCACACGATGCGCTCCTCGACGAAGTGCGACGAGAACAGGGCCACCCAAAAGGAGAATCAGAGCGGCGTTGATCACGGCGCGAGGAATGTCAAAGCCAAGTGACGTCGTCACGTCAAAGAGAAAGAAGTGAGCGATGTTGGTAGAGAGTGCGCCACCAGGTACGTAAGAAATAGAAGTTGATGATCCAATACCAAATGGCCAAAACCATAGATTCATCACAACTCCGTAGAGGATGCAGCCAACAACGGCGTAACTCGCAAGAAGATATTTTTCAAATTTGATATGGCTCACCTGAGGGAGAAATCCCGCACCAAGGCCCACCCATCCAGCAGCCAACATCTGGAACGGCAACCATGGGCCAATGCCTCCAGTAGCGAGAGCTGAAACGAAAAGCGTAAGCCCACCAAGGGCAAAACCAAAACTTGGTCCATAGACAAAGCCAGCCAGGATCAATAAAAAAAACATTGGTTCGAACCCCGCAACTCCAGGGCTTGGAATTCGTAGTGCTGTTCCACACGCGGCCAGAATTCCCAAGACTGCGATTGCTCGAACGTCAAAGCTTCCCCGCGCGAGTTCACTTGCACAGAGAAGCAGGAGGAGTGGGACGAGCACCATCAGCTCAATTGGAGCATCAAAGCGATGAGCTTGACTCGCACTTGAAGAGACGGTCAGGACGAATGGCCACAAGAGGGCAACGACGCCTAGCAGCGAAAGTCCCGAGAGAAGAAGTCCCGCTCGACGCGTGAATGGCACCGAAGTTCCAGTCATTCGCCTCATATGACTCTCTCAATCTCTTCAACCGTCAGCCACTTCATCGGAGAAAATATTTTGGCAACCTGAGGGGCAAAGACCGGCGTATGACAGACGACTTCGCGCGCGGGACCTTGCGCGATCACTTCACCTTGACTCAAAACAATGGCCCGATCCGCAGAGAGTGCAACGAACTCGACATCATGGGTGGCGATGATGACACACACTCCTATGTCACGGAGCCGGTGAAGCTCATCGACGAGCAAACGTTTGGCGCAATAGTCAAGACCCCGTGTCGGTTCATCAAGTAGGAGAACATCGGGCTCTGCTGCCAGGACAACCCCAAGCGCCAGTGAAAGGCGCTGCCCTTCAGAAAGATCTCGTGGGTGTCGATCTCCGTTGAGATGTCCCACAACCTGCTTCACCACCAGAGCCGTCGCACCTGAAGGAAGGTGATGCTCTTTGTCGGCAACTGAGCATTCTTCATCGACTCGCTGGGCATAAAGAAGGTCACCAGGTTCTTGAGGGACCAAACCAACAAGCCCAATTCGCTCTTGCGCGCGAACGTTGAATGGATTTGCTCCCTTCAGCGACACACTCCCCTGAGTTGGGGAAATCACGCCGGCCAGGGCGTTGAGCAATGTTGACTTTCCAGAACCATTCCTCCCTAACACGCAACAGATTTCCCCTGACCTGAACTCAAGGTCAAGTTTGCGAAGAGCCTCGTGAGAGCCATAGCGAACAGAGAGTGATTTCACCAGAGCGACGACTTCTCCGTTGCTCGCCCGATCCGCAGGGAGTGGAGTGTCCGTGAGGGAACTTCGAAGAGTGGCAACTCTCCGGCGGGCATCGCGAACACTCAATGAAAGCGGATCCCACTTGAGAAGACGCGCCAACTCAAGCACGGGAGGGAGAATCGGTGACTTTCTCATGACGTCGATGGGATCGCCATAGGTGACGGTGCCATCAATGCCCATCACCACAACGTTGTCGGCAAATGGGAGGACCCGTTCAAGGCGGTGTTCTGCAACAAGCACTGTAAGTCCAACGTCATGAACCAATCGAGTCAACGCATTTAGGACTTCTTCAGCGGCTCCGGGATCGAGTGCTGACGTCGGCTCATCGAGGACAAGAATCCTTGGCGCTGCGGCTAAGACTGCTGCAATGGCTACTCGTTGCTTTTGGCCTCCCGAGAGTTCTTGAAGAGATCGATCTCGCAGATCATGCAGACTCATCACGTCAAGCGCATCTTCTACTCTGCGCCGCATGGTGACTGGCGAAAGGCCTAAATTCTCCATCGCATAGGCCACTTCATCCTCTACGCGTTCGGTTACAAATGATGCAGAGGGATTTTGGCCGACGTAGCCAACGAGATCAGCCATCTCTGCTGGGTCATGGGTTCTCACGCTGCGGCCATCGACAGAGATATCTCCTGCAAAATCGCCACCCGAGAACGATGGAATGAGGCCATTCACGCTCTGCAACAGTGTCGACTTTCCCACTCCTGTTGGACCAAGGACAACAACAAACTCACCTTCGTCGATGGAAAAATTTACGTTCTTCAGGATCCAAGGCGTCTCTGCGCCGTAGCGAAATGAGACTGACGAAAACTCAATCATGCGTCAACCGTTACTTTCGCCGGTGGCAGCCTTGTTGGGGAAGACAACTGCGCTCCTGGTTTCGAGACAACGAGTGGGAGAAGTCCCAACGCCATGCCGCCAAGCGCTGCGAGCGAGACCGCGGGCCACGCCAAGGGATAAGGGCTATACGAGATCACCGAGGGATTCGTCGAAGAAAGGATAAGAGCAGAGATCACCACGAGCCATCCAGAGACCGCACATATGGCCGAGTGCCATCCAAACGGGGCTGGTCGGTAGCGAGTTCGCACGCTTCGCCGTCCACTTCCAAAGATGCCGCCAGCCAAAAGGACGATTCCCAGCACACAAGAGAATCCTGGAAACGGCACCGTCCCTTGCGCGCTCAAGAGCCCGTAGACCCCAGCGATGAGAACGATGGCCCCACTACCGCTTGCGATTCCACAGATCCATGAGCGCAGTCGAGACGTCGTCGATGATGCTCGGCCAAATCCACGGGCCCCCATTGACGCCGCAAGTTGCATCGAATGCTCAAGTGCATCCTCTAAGACCGGAACTGCGATCCCTCGGACTCCGGCAAAACCTTTTGTTGGCCGACCTCGGAGTTTTCGAGCAGAGCGAACACGAGACACTGCCGCAATGATTTCTGGCGTGAAGCACATGCCAACAGTGACGGCGACGGCAATCTCGTTGAAAATTCCAGGAAGGGCACGCAGGACCTCTCTCGGGCTGGCAACCGCGTTGGCAACGCCAAATGCCAGCAACACGAGCGCCAGCTTCAACCCTTCCGTCGCTGCAACAATGAGGCTTTCGGCGGTAACTGGTCCTCCGAGGCTGACACCTTGTGCCCAAGATGGCAGACCGAGCGTCGGGAGAGTGAACAACACATGTCCAGGGAGTCGTTGTCCAAGAACAATCTGAAAGAGTATTCGAATCACGATGACCGCTCCCCCAAGTTTGAGGAACATGGGGAACGATCGTCCCCACGGAGCTGGCGATTGGCGCAGGGCGCCAACAATAATAAGAACTCCACCGAGAGCCAACATCGTCACGGGGTTAGAAAGTTTCAATGCCGTGATCGAGAGTCCTCCTGCCCAGATCCACCACGCCCATGCGTGAGGTCGATCGTCACGCATCATGAAGAGCGCCTTTTCCAGAGAAGAACAGCACCAACGACAAGAACAATGGCCAGCAACGACCCAACGACCGGCACAAACGAAGTTGAATCTGTCGCTGTTGCTTCTGGTTGAAGCGCATGAGCCAGAGTCCCACCCCCTCGAATTGTTGTTGTCGTCACAGAACCCCTGGCAGGTGAAGACGTTGGAGGTTGACCACTTTGGCGAGGGAGTGTCGAGGCCGAGTTTGTCTGAGGGGACGACACTGGAAGTGTTACTCCTGGCTGGACCGGCGATGAGTTACTTGGCGAAGGTGCCGGTGCTGGGCAGAGTTGCGTCGACACTGGCGAGATGTCGGGGGGTGCATCGCTTCCGTTCCCAGTTCCAGCGTTTTGAAAGCGCCACCCTTCGCTTACTTGTGGCGTGGCCCCATGCGTTCCAGGACCCTGGTTTGAGTAGTGCCAACCAGACCCATCGCCAAGGAAATACGACCAGTACTGGTATCCCTCACTTGTTTGAACCCCACAGCCGCTCGCTGGAGAGTTATTCAGCGAACACAGCAGTCCAGTAGGTGCAAACGTCGGGCCGGCCATGCCATTGGCAGCCAATGCATCGCTCAGCGCACGGATACTTGAAACTGAGGACGTTTCGTTCACGCAAAGCACGCGAGGGCTCTGTCCGCTCGAAAACTGAATGACGACCGCAATCGTCTGAGCGCCAGCGGCAACCGCAGAGATGAACCCGGGCAGCACCACAACAATGGCACTCAGCACGACACCGGTGACAAGTTGACGAATCTTCATCTCAAGCGGGAAGAATCATCGCAGAGAGTGCCGTTACGGACTGGTTCGTTGAGAATATATCTGGTCCTATTGAGGACAACTGATAGAGGTAGCCACCTTGATTAGCTCCTGGTGTGAGTACTTCAAACTGAGCCAAGGCCATCACAGGACTTGTCGACACTCCGCTTACGATGCGTGACCAGGCCCCTGTCGCCAAAGAGGGGTCTTCCCCAATGGATCTAAGTCCCGCAATCACTGAGGCTGTCGTGTTGGAGTCGAACCCACCACCAAACCAATCCCATCCGGCGACTGGAAGCTCAATGCCTTGGAGATATGCCAAGGCATCGGCAACCGCATTGCTAGACGATGCTCCCATCGCCCCAATTCCCACCAGCGCAAACGCCGTTGAGTTGGTATCAGGGCCTTGGTAGTCCGAAGGTAATCCATTACATGCATTGTTTGCGAGGTCCGAAGAAAACCCACCACCAGAACACTGCTGAGCAAGCAACCATGTCAGTGCACTCTGCAACTGAGTATTACTGGTGGCCACGCCCGCGAGCACCAGTGCCTTGAGGGAAATTCCTTGGCGGATCGTGCCATCAAACGTGGCATCGCTGTACCCAAAGAGGCCTGCCTCGGGACCACTTGTTTGCTGAGTCGCCAAGAGCCGAGTTTCAAGGGAATTCGCTTGCGAAGCAAGGGACGAAACATTGCTGACATGTGCCGCCAAGAGAAGTTCTGCAAGTGCACTTGCTGAATCGTTTGTGGCTGACGGAGTCGCGCCATCGTCGACGTACGAATCGATATAGCTCGCCAGATAGTTAGCACCGCGCGTCATTGCTGATGTGATGAGTGATGATGTGTCACCCGTTGAGGCAAGAGCAATCACGGTTTGGGCAGTGTTGCTGAGGCTCGGCTGCGTGGAGTAATAATCGAGCACGTAGCCATCACTCGTGACACTGTTTGCTAAGTACTGCGCACTCAACGCCGCTGGAGTTGGAGCAATACTCGGCGTTGAAGGAGTGGACGTCGTCGTTGTGGACGTTGAAGTGACAGGCGGACATGCTGCTGAGGCAGATGATGAAGATCCAAGCACCAGTGCTCCACTTGCCACAAGAAGACACACAAGAATGATGGCGCGACCCTGTGCGGACTTTAGGAAAATTGCGCCGAATACCAGAAGGATGAATCCAGCGAAGAGAACTGGAAGCAGATCAAACCCGGTGGAGGCTAAACAACTTGATGTACTCATGACCCTCTTTCAGTGAGAGGGATCGAGAGCACTACACAACGCGAGCAGAGTCTAAATCCCTGCCCACGTGTCTCGACGTTGCAGGATTACTTATCCCAGAGACGAGGTATCCCGACTTGGAATCAGATCAGAGATCTCATTCCCTACGGTTGCGGACCAGCGCCGGACTTTGACCGGCTTCCCCTCGTATCCAATTCTTGTTACCACTCTGAACGTAGCACCTCGATGGATTCAAGAACTTCCAGCCACAGGGCCAGGCGCTTCCTACTCTCCGAGATAGCTCGACTCGAGCAAGGCCCGGTTCTCAGCGAGCTCCTTCGAGGTTCCCGACATGGCTAACTCGCCGTGTGTCAGTACGTAGCCTCGATCGGCAACCTGGAGGGCCATCTGTACGTGTTGTTCGACGAGGAGGACGCCACAGCCGGTGTCGTCAGCAATCGATCGCACGATAGGAAGGAGTCGCTCAACGATCACTGGCGCGAGGCCAAGGCTCATCTCATCGATCATGAGCAACTTCGGCTTGCTTGCCAAGGCACGCCCCAGGGCCAACATCTGTTGCTCTCCACCCGAGAGAAGACCAGCTTGGCGTTCCAGTAACGGTTCGAGCGCAGGAAAATACTTGAGTGAGGTCTCTATGTCTGCTTTTCCTTTTCGAACGCCAAGGCGCAGATTCTCTTTCACGGAGAGCGAAAAGAACAAGGAACGGTCTTCAGTGACATGACTGACTCCGAGTCGAGCAATCTTTTGAGGGGCCATTCCATTAACTGGTGTTCCCGAAATTGCGATCTTGCCTTTCAGTGGTGCCTGGAGACCGCTCACCGTGATCAGCGTTGTTGTCTTTCCAGCGCCGTTCGGCCCTAGAAGTGCTACGACCTCACCCGGGTTCACGCTAAGAGTGAGCCCTCTCACAACGGAGATGTTGTTATAACCAGCGTCAAGAGACTCGAGAGAAAGAACTGGGTCAGCCATGTCACGCCCCTGCTTCGGTCGATGCACTCTGGCCAAGATATGCCGTGATGACCTTTTCGTCGGCGCGAATCTCTGCGGGAGTGCCTTCGGCAATCAGTTGGCCAAAGTCAAGAACGTAAAGGTAGTCACAAATCGTAAGAACCAAACCCATATCGTGGTCAATGAGCAGAGTTGGAAGACCTCCGTCGACGAGTGCACGAATCCGCTTTCCCAACTCTTGACTCTCCTCGGTGTCAAGCCCGGCCGCCGGCTCATCCATACATAGGACCGCAGGTTTTGCGGCCAGAGCTCGAGCAACCCCCACAAGCTTTCGCTGTCCATGACTGAGTTCAGTGGGGAGTTGACCTTGCGTCCCCCCAAGATCAAGTGAATCCAAAATAGAAATCAGCGCATCAATGTCGTCATTTCGTGGCCGCACTAGGTCTCGCAAAAATCCACCAACGCTCACGGATTCAGAAGCGACCTGAAGATTCTCCAACACCGTCAGGTCATCGAAGAGTTCTGAACTCTGCCACGTCCGTCCCACGCCCTTTCGAGCTCGTGCTGTCGAGGAGAGAGAGCCGATCTCCTCACCCTTGAACTCGATGCGTCCTTGCGAAGGCACAAAGCCAGTAATGGCATCAATGGTTGTGGTCTTACCTGCCCCGTTTGGCCCAATGAGCCCAACGAGTTGCCCCGGCTCCACCTTGAGATCAAGCGCATTGACCGCACGATTTCCCCCAAAGGTAACAGTTAATCCCTTCGTCGAAAGGACCGCCATCAGGACTTACTCTCTGACATCTCAAGTGGAAGGTGGGCGAGGGACTCTGTGCGATTTCCTCGGAATGATTCGTACGCCGTGCGGAATGCGCCGGCCACACCTTGTGGATTGAAAATAGCCATTGTGATCAATCCAATTCCAGCTAACAAGAGCGTGTACTGATCTGAGACGTGCAGCCACGACGTCAGCACAATCGAGCTGATACCGCCCGAGACGATGAGTCCCCCGACGACGGCCCCCGAAACCGAGGAGATTCCACCGAGATATGCGAATGCCAGGAACAGCATGGATGGGACTGCTCCAAAGTACTGCGATGAAACCGACCCGAAGCGATATCCAGAGAGCGCCCCACCGATTCCTGCGATGAAGGCCGCCACACCAAATGCCAAGATCTTGGTCTTCGATACTGACACGCCAGCAGCTGCGGCTGCTCGTTCGTTTGAGCGAACGGCCAGCATCTGGCGTCCTACTCTCGAGCGACGGATATTGACCACTCCCCAGATCAAGAGCAGCACCACAATGAGGCAGAAGACCCCAAACCAGGGATTGGGCAAGAGCCCTTGACCGCCGCTGAAGAATTTGGTCCACGGCTCATTGGGTCCAAAATTAAGGCCAAAGATCTGTGGTGGAGCAACAGACGCTCCCTTGAATCCAGACCACGCGGGGTTCCCAAAGATGAGATCTTGGATAGTGACCGCCGCTGCGAACGTCACGACCGCCAAGTTCACTCCTCTCACTCGCAATGCGGGGAACCCAGCCAAGAGCCCGACGCCGACGGCGACACAGGCGCCAAGAAGCGGACCAATCGGAAAGGGGATGTGATACGCATCTGCAATTTTGGACAGCGTGAAGCCACTGATACCCGCGAGTGCCATCTGCATCAATGAGATCTGGCCGACGTAGCCCGTCAAGACCACAAGTGAAAGGCAGATCACTGCTCCAACAAGCGAGTTCACGATTGCTAACCGCCAGCCAGGCGTCACGATAAACAGGAGAACAAATGTTGCAGCCGCCAGACCCAAACTGGCTGGAAGAACCCGCTTCGTTCGAGGAGCAAAGGGGAGTTTGATTGTTTCAATCGCCCCGCGCGTCGGAAGACTCTTCCCCCGGAAGACAAGGACAAGAATGATCAAGATAAAGGGGATCGTGTCAGTCAAGCCTGGCAAAGCCGAACCTTGAGCTTTGGGAAACCATGACTTATTCGAAATCAACTGAATCCATGCCGACATCATCCCAAGCCCGAGACCCGCAAACATGGTGATCCAGAACGAACGGAAACGCGCGAGGAGTGCAGCAGCTAGGGCAGGGACGATAAGCAACGTGATCGTGTACGGGTCAATCGATTGATTGATAGGCGCAACCAGGATCCCAAAGAGTCCGGCCAAGACCGTTGAGGCCACCCAGTTCACCCCAGCTAAGAAATCGGGTGAATACCCAAGGACCAATGCCCCTTTTTCATTTTCAGACGCTGCGCGTGTCGCTAATCCGAATCGGGTGTACTTAAAGACCGCCCACAGCACTGCGGTGACAACAATGACAATGCCTACAAGCAGAATTTGGTCACTTGGAAGCCGAATTCCCCGAGGAAGAGCGACTGGATGCTGGGGCAAGATCGGACCAACTGCTTGGGCCGACGAGGTGTAGCGAAGTACCACAATTGCTTGCAAAATAATAAAAAGCCCGACCGACGCAACCACTCGAGCGAGCACAGGAGCTTTGCGAAGAGGTCGAAAGATTAAGAGGTGGAAGAGCAGTCCCATAAGGGCGCACTCTGCCAACGCGATAATTAGCGCTTCCCAGATCGGCATCGCCGCACCTTTAATAATGGTGCCGTAGGCCTCATGGCCCCCTGATGAACTTGCCAGTTGGATGAACACTGGAATCTTCGGCAGCGAAAAGCCCGATGCCCCAAAAAGATGGGCGAGACCCTCAATGAGTGAGAGCGGGTTTGGAATTGGTGGCAGGAACAACTGACCGTTCGTGCGCAGTCCGTAGTAGATGTATCCGCCGTACATCGCCATGGCGCCTGCTGAAAAATTCACCACTCCAGATCCCTGGTAGTTCAGGGTGACCGAGAGAGCGATTGCCGCAATTAATGCACCCCCGCCTATACCAAGGACGACTGCCTGGGTTTGATCCGCGCTGATCAATATGACGCCGAGCAGAACGATGCCCAGGAGTGCGGCCCCAAGGACCGCAATCTTCCTGGGCATCGTCAAACTCTTAAGTGAAACAAACTTCGACACTGAAGAGTCAGTACTCGCTTTAGCCGGCGAACGCGTTGATCATCTTGTTGTTATAGGAATCAGCAATCGCAGACCATTTTCCATCCTTGAACTGCTCAATACCCATCTGGCCAACGCAGATCACAGGGAACAGCGCCGTGATTTTTCCACACGCAACTGGCGTACCTGGGATACCCCATTGAGGTCCAGTGAATCCACTAATTGAACTCGCAAGTTGAGCCGAGGTGGCACTCGTTCCGAGTTGGTTGTAGATCTTGGCAATCGTCAGCACGTTCCCATAGGTTGGGCCGGCAAAACCGGTGTACTCCATGGCTGGGTTGTACTGCTTCACCACTGCTTCATAGGCAGCAAGCTGCTCCGAGGCTGGGACCTTAGAGGTGTAAGGCATGAAGTAGTTCACACCGTAAGCACCGAAGTACCAACCGTTCGGGAAGGTTCCGCCAAGGGCTTTCACCAGCGGAGTTCCAAAGCACAGACCAGTTGTCAACACCTTTGGCGTGACATTCAGGCTCTTGAGTGCGTTGTAAATTGAGATGCAACCTTGTACTGGAGTGATCGGCACAAAGACGTCAGCGGTGGTTCCACCGGCTGCCTTGATTGCGCTCTGGACGTCTGCTCCTTGAGCGGTTGGCGAGATAAAGACTTGCGTCACTTTGATGCCCGCTGCCGTCAAGATTGGCGTAAACAGCAACTTGGCTGAGTCAGTAGCTGCAGCATCAGTTGTCGCAACAACTGCAACTGACTTCACTGATCCCAATCCACCAGAAGTGATGTAGCGAGCCATACCTTCGACCACGCCGGGAGCACCTGGCATGTAGGTCACTGCACCCTTAGCGGTGAAGTCAGCGGCGGTGAGGCCGTTTCCAACAATGATTGGCTTCTTGCCGTCAACCACTGAGTAAAGCGACGCATTTCCGACGGTCATGGCTCCTGTGAGGATCACATTGACAGAAGAATCATTGAGGAACTGAGTTCCACACTTTTGGCCATCTTCTTCAGTCGCGACGAAACAAGTAGAAAGTTTGATCGGGTGTCCTTGAACTCCACCAAGTTGCGCGTTCACGTACTTGACAGCGAGCGCCGCACCGGCAGTGGACTCAGGGTATGAAGGGTTTCCAAACTGCTGGTTGACATACCCAATGGTTATTGGGGACAGCGATGAGTTCGCCGCTCCCGCTTTTCCGCCTGTGTAAGCCAGAGAAAGCGTGTTGCTTTGCGCAAACGAAGTCGCTGTTTTTGTAGCGCCACCGCTCGATGCAGAACCCGACGTCGTGCTTGACGAACTTGATGAGCTTGACGAACAAGCTGCGACGAGTGCTCCAGCGGCAACGAGAACCGCTGCTGATCGCAGCATCCCGACCGATCGACGATTGATTTTCATCTGATCCCCCATTTAGGTAGTTTCGGACGAGGCAGATCACCTCGTTGTGTAGTTGGAAAGTTAGCACCCAGTTTCGAAGGTGTCACCCAATTGTCACCCTGCAGGGTCGGGTTTTCTTGAACTTCTAGGAAGGGAGCCACGGTCAAGGGGGTTTCCATTACTCCGCCTTGTTTCTGAGGCGAGGGCTGGCGGCACGCTGTAACCCAGCGGCGTGGGTGCTCAAGGCGAAATCTCTCGGAACCAGGGTCTACCACGACGTTTTCTATCAGTGGCGCGGAACTCTCCTAATCTCACAGTGGTGCGCGCTCATGCGCTCAAGACCAAGGAGAGAATGTGGGACTGTCAATCGGGATTGTGGGCCTCCCCAATGTTGGCAAGTCAACGCTCTTCAATGCCCTGACAGAGAACGACGTTCTTGCAGCGAACTATCCCTTCGCCACCATTGAGCCGAATATTGGTGTGGTCTCAGTCCCTGATGAACGTTTGGCGGTTTTGGCGTCGATCTTCTCGTCAGAGGCGATTCTTCCAGCATCAGTGACCTTCGTTGACATTGCCGGCATCGTGAAGGGTGCTTCTGAGGGTGAAGGACTCGGCAACCAGTTCTTGGGAGCGCTTAGGGAGTCCGATGCAATTTGCCAGGTAGTAAGAGTCTTCGTCGATGACGACGTTATCCATGTCGATGGCGCAGTCAACCCTGTCTCGGATATCGAAACCATCAATACCGAATTGATCTTGGCCGATCTTCAAACCATTGAGAACCGCTTACCGAAACTCGAGAAAGAAGCACGAAAAGACCCTGAGCTCGCTGCGCAAGTTGGTGCGGTCCAAAAGGCTCAATCTATTTTGAACGAAGGGCGAACAATCTCGGCGGCGAGCGGCGAGGTTGATCTCGAACTCTTGAATGAACTTCACCTCTTGACCGCCAAACCATTTCTCTACGTCTTTAACGTTGACGAGATGTCACTCAGCAACTCAACACAACTCGCTGATCTTGTGTCCTCGGTCGCACCCGCACCTGCAATCGTTCTGTGCGCACAACTCGAAGCAGAACTGGCTGGGATCGAAGGGGCCGATCTCGTCGAGATGCTCGACTCCTATGGATTGAGTGAACCAGGGCTGAACCGTTTGGTTCGCCTCGGCTTCGAAGCACTCGGTCTTCAAACCTATTTAACGGCAGGCCCCATGGAGTCACGCGCGTGGACCATTGAGGTGGGTGACACCGCCCCTAAAGCCGCAGGAGTAATCCATACTGATTTTGAACGAGGATTTATCAAGGCAGAAGTCGTGGGCTTCGACGACCTCGTCGAGGCTGGTTCTCTGGCCAATGCCCGGGCGGCCGGAAAAGTACGCCTCGAAGGCAAGGACTACGTCATGCAGGACGGCGACGTCGTTGAATTCCGCTTCAACGTCTGAGGGTTCCCACAGCCATGTCACGGAGGAGGCCCGTCACCCTCTAGAATGACCTTTGGCGTGCCTCGACAGATGTCGGCGCCGGGCTTGAAAACCTTTGGCGCGTTCTTCGCGCCCTGAACAAGGAGAGAACCCGTGACAAATTCCGCCATCGACTTTAAAGTTGCTGACATTAACCTCGCCGAATACGGTCGAAATGAGATCCGCCTCGCCGAACACGAGATGCCTGGCCTCATGGCCATGCGAGCTGAGTTTGGTGATTCAAAACCACTGAGTGGCGCCCGGATTACCGGCAGTCTTCACATGACGATCCAAACTGCCGTCCTTATTGAAACTCTCGTTGCCTTAGGGGCTGAGGTTCGATGGGCGAGTTGCAATATCTTCTCGACACAGGACCACGCAGCCGCCGCTGTCGCCGTGGGCCCCAACGGAACCCCCGAGGATCCACAAGGTGTTCCTGTTTTTGCATGGAAGGGTGAATCGCTCGATGAGTACTGGTGGTGCACCGACCAAGCTCTGACATGGCCAGGAGAAGATGGTCCGACTGCCATCTTGGATGATGGTGGCGACGCCACGCTCTTAATTCATAAAGGTCTCGAATTTGAAAAGGCAGGGGAAGTCCCCACGCAAAGTGCGTCTGACAGTGAAGAGTACGGCGTGATTCTGAATCTCCTCACCAAGATTGTTGCCGAAGAGCCTGGCAGATTTGCCGCAGCGTCAAACTCAATCAAGGGTGTCTCTGAAGAAACCACAACTGGTGTGCTTCGTCTCTATGACATGCAACGAAGTGGTGAGCTTCTCTTCCCTGCAATCAACGTGAACGATGCTGTGACGAAGTCAAAATTTGATAACAAGTATGGCTGTCGCCACTCCTTGATCGACGGCATCAACCGAGCAACTGATGTTTTGATTGGTGGAAAAGTCGCCGTCGTCTGTGGCTACGGTGACGTTGGAAAAGGTTGCGCGGAGTCACTTCGCGGCCAAGGTGCTCGAGTGATCGTCACTGAGATTGACCCTATTTGCGCCCTCCAGGCTGCAATGGACGGTTACGAAGTCACCACACTTGAAGATGCGTTGAGCCGAGCCGACATCGTCATCTCAGCCACTGGGAACAAGGACGTTATTCGGGTCGAACACATGGCAGCGATGAAGCATCAGACAATTCTCGGAAACATTGGTCACTTTGACAATGAAATCGACATGGCCGGATTGTCCGCTGTGCCTGGGATCAAGCGGGTCATCATCAAGCCTCAGGTCGATGAGTGGACGTTCCCAGATGGACACTCGATCATTGTGCTCTCAGAGGGTCGACTCTTGAACCTTGGGAACGCCACAGGCCACCCGAGTTTTGTCATGAGTGCTTCGTTTACCAACCAAGTCATGGCTCAGATCGAACTCCACGCCAATACCCATAACTACCCAACGGGCGTCTACGTACTACCCAAGCACTTAGATGAAAAAGTGGCTCGGCTGCACTTAGACGCACTTGGAGTGAACTTGACGAATCTCACCTCAGCGCAAGCTGAATACTTGGGGTTGAGTGTTGACGGTCCCTATAAAGCCGACACCTATCGCTACTAATTCAAAAGAGTAACGACCTACGATCTTCTCAGCGGACTCCGCTGAGAAGATCGTCTTCAACACCAACTTGGTTCGTAGGGTCTTGAACGCGCACAAACCATTCCTGGACAAAAAGCACCTTGAAGACTTCCGGTGGCACCTGGAGGAAAAATGACTGTGCCGTTTGAGAGGCATGGGCCATCAGCGCTGCACGTTTGAGGTCGACATATTTCTCAACGTCAATAACTGCACCGATCTCTTCGTCTGAGCTTCCCATTTCTGGGGACTCATCGTTCTCGTCTCGATCAGGTCGTTCGATTCCGTGACGCGCCAAAATCTCTCCAAGTTGAGCGAATGCTGAGCGTGCAATGGTTGCGTAATAAAGTTTCGGCTTTACCTTCGCCATCTCTACAGCCGCCAAGGTGATTCGGTTGGCTTGGATGTGGTCAGGATGCCCATAAAATCCATTTTCGTCATAGGTCACTACGACGTCCGCGTGTTCTTCGTCCAGGATTTCGGCCAACCGTGCAGCGGCGACCGCGACCGGGGTTTTCCAGAATGAGTTTGGAAGGTCGTTCTGAGGCCAGCCCATCATTCCCGAGTCGTGGTACCCCAAAAGAACCAAACGCTCAACGCCCAAGATCTCACATGAGCGCTCCAACTCTTGACGCCTATGCCGTACGACTTCAGCCGTATCGTGATCATCGTGCTCGGGAGCAAGACCATCGGGGCTGTCCCCTAATTCTCCGTTCGTGCAGGTCACAAGAATGACTCGTGCCCCCTCTTTTGAATACCGAGCGATAATTCCTCCAGTTGATGAAGCTTCATCATCTGGGTGCGCATGGACGAGGACAATGGTTGGTCGGTGCTGAGTCACGTGGGAATCCTAGAAGCCTTTTTGTTTCAGTGAGCCACGACGCCTGCAAAGAGGTCCGTTTCAGGCAAAGGACTCCCCGTCGTGTCATAGCCTCGCAGATAGGTTTCTGTACCGAACCACTCCACAAATACCTCTTTTGGAAGCGCTACGAGATCGTCGTTATCACTCTGCGAGGCATGGGAACGAAGGGCTCTGTGTTTGAGCTCGACAACGTCGGAACAGTCCACTGACGTCTCCATGAGTTCATCTTGAACACCTTGAACGAGCCCGAGGCGAAGCCAGTCAGGGAGAGACATTCCCGCTTCTCCTTTCTCGATGCAGCGCTTGAGCGTCGATTCAGAGAACGCCACGAAGTAGACCCGTTGGACCCATGGCGATTTCTCCACTGCAGCCATTGTGGCGAGGTGGGTTTGTATGTGATCGGGATGACCGTAAAAGCCATCAGATCCATAGGTCACCACCACTTGCGGTCGCTCCTCTTCAAGAATTTTCGCAATCTTCGCGCTCACTTCATCGACAGATTGATTTACAAATGCTGTTTCCGCCAGGTTCGATTTCCATCCAGCCATTCCTGAATCGTCATAGCCAAGCTGTTCGACCCGATCGATCCCCAAAATCTCGCACGAGCGGGAAAGCTCCTCTGCCCTCGTGGCTGTAACTATTTCAGCATCGTGTGCCTGATCGATTGAGGAACGCCCTTCAGCATCAAAACCGAGCCCACCCGTGGTGCACGTGATCAACACTTGACGCACACCTTGACGCCCATAGTGGGCTTGGACACCTGCAGTGAAGAGGGCTTCGTCGTCTGGATGCGCGTGGACACAGACCATTGTTCTCCTCGACGTTTCCTGTTCCACGGGTCTCAGATCCTCAGCCAATCTGAAATGCTTTGACGACAAGTAACACGACGGAAAGAACGAGGTAGCCAACCATTCCAATCAGCGTCCAACGTCGCCAACCGAGAAGCGGAGGCCGAGTCATTAAGTTCAACGACGGCATCCGCCAATCGGAACGCTCACCTCTATAGGAAATTGGCGTGGCTGGCTTGCGGAACACGAGCCAGGCCCCTCCCCCGATTACTAAGGCACCTGCTAATCCACCAGCCATGTATTCAGATAACTTGACGACGTCGATTCCCTGGAACACGGTCGTGATCATTAAAATAAGTGACAGCACAACCAAGATCGAAATGATGATGGTTGCCACGATATTGAGCCAGGTCCGGTTCACCCAGGGACCAAGGACCTGTGCGTCATTGCAAAGAAGAAGAAGGAAGACCGTCGCGAGAGGCAAGAGCAGTCCGGCCAAGGCTTGCACTGTTGTCGTGATCAGCCCGAGTGGTGCGCCAGGGATGAGCACCAAGCCTGCTGCCATGAGGACCAGCGCCGAGAAACCGCCATAAAAACCTTTCGCGTCTTTCCAACCCTTATTCAACGAGAGATGAGTGCGACCCAGGTCTCCAAAGGCATAGGTCGTCGCCAGCGTCACGGCAGCCGCTCCAATGATTGAGGCGTTCAAGAGGATGATGGCAAAGAAGGCTCCAGCCCAACTCCCAATGTGTGTTTGCAGACCACGAGCGACCCCTAAGGCATCGGTGTAGTTCCCAAAGAGCTTCGTTCCCATGAATGCCGCTGCAACAACTGAGACGACAATGACTGCGGAAACCACGGTTATTACTGATCCGATACCCGTATCAACTCGCTCATAGTTAATCCAACGTGGTGTGATCTTTTTATCGATGATATTTGATTGTTGAAAAAAGAGTTGCCAAGGGGCGACTGTGGTTCCCACGATGGCGATGATAAGCAGAACTGAATCTGAGGTGACCCCACCCTGCACGCCAGGTGTGACCAAGTGTCGGGCGACTTGGCCTGCTGAAGGATGCGAAAGGATGATAAGTGGGATCACTAAGAGGTTGGCAAAAATGAAGAGGAACATAAAGCGTTCCCATCGCCGAAAGCTCCCTGATGTTGTCATTGCAATCAATGTCATGCCAGCAATCGGCACCGATATCCACGCAGAGATATGAAAGTAGGAAAGTGCCAAGTTCACTCCGATGAACTCAGTGGCAATGGTCAGAAAATTGAGAACGAAGAGGTCGCCGATAGCGACACTCCCCCAAAATCTTCCGTAGCGCTCACGAATAAGGCGACCATGACCGACCCCGGTCACCGCTCCAAGTCGAACAACCATCTCTTGATTCACAATGAGGACCGGAATCAAGAGTGGAAGAACCCAAAGGAGGGAGAGTCCAAAATTCTGTCCAGCCTGGGCATAAGTGGAGATTCCACCGGCGTCATTATCTCCGACCATGACAATGATCCCTGGGCCGAGTATCGCCAGAAGAGTGAGAAGGCGGACGCGAAAGCCTCGTCGCGTTGAGCTGTCGTTGCTCTTAATCGTTCCGAACGCGCCAGTAATAGCTTCTGACTCGTGTGATGCTTCCATGACTTTCCTCCTTCCCTTCTCTCTTGGTATGCGCTTTGTGCGCGCACCACCGAGTCTCAAGAGGAGAAGGTCAAAGACGCGTTCCCCTCAAGAAAATCCATGATGCTCGTGCCGCCGGGCTCACGTCCCGACGGGCGGTACTTGGGGGTTTCAGCGATCCTCCTCGTCCGGCGGGCATTTTTCGATCAACAAGTCGATGTTCATCGTCGCTACTCCTCTACCGTGGCTTTGCCGAATTCACGGCGCCACCCCTGAGGGAGAAGAAGTTCAATTAAGTCGTCAATTGTGACAACGCCAAGGAGGCGCCCATGTTCCTCATCGACGACAGGAACCACGGTCAAGTTGAAATCGGACATCTGTCGAGCGACTTGGTTGAGATCCCAGTGCGGGTGAACGTGGGCGGACTCGCTTTGGGCGACACTTCGAATCGCAATCTCTGGCGCAGAGCGAACCAGTGAGGCGATTGATGCAGAACCTTCTAACGCTCCTCGCGGATCGACGACAAAGACGACGTTAAGTGTCTCGACAGGGGCTGATGAGTTCTTTACGGCACTCAAGCCATCAGCAACAGATGCGGAATTTGGAACCGCTACAAAATCAGGGCTCATAATCCCACCAGCGGTTTCAGGATTGTATGACAAGAGATTTCTCACTTTTTGTTGCTGTGGCTCTGGCAGGAGATCAAGCAAGTTCAGTCGACGAGATTGATCAACTTCAGTAATCAAGTCTGCTGCGTCATCTGGCGCCATGCGTTCCAAGAGGCGAGCTGCTTGGATATCGGTTCTCGAATCGATGAATTCGAGTTGGTGCTCCATGTCCAACTCTTCGAACACGTCTGCTTCGAGTTCTCGATCTTGGCCCACTGCCTCAATGATCTCTTCGCCTTCATCATGGCTCGCTGCTTCGACGAGGTCGGCAATTTGAGCGGGATGTAACTTCGCTAATTTCCGATAGGGAATACGGAGCTTGGCCGAAGGGACATGAGCAACAAAAGGTTCAATCGAAGCAAAGTCCACAACGCCACTATTTGAGATGCCTTCACCAATACGTCCACGAAACAGTCGGCGAAGGAGTGGTCGCCGTCCAGGATCCACAGCGACGACTTCGTAGACGCCATCGATGGGAGCCAAGAGAATATCGTTTGCTCGGATCAGGCGACCTCCGACAAAGTTGATTAGATGCCGCGCCATCAGGTCCTTGGCCAGAAGAATTTCACCTTCACGACGTTCGAATTTACGCAGATCGATTCGTTTTCCTGAGAATCGAATTGGGCGATTGCTGAGCGAACTCACTTTTTCGGCTCTCATGAAGAGGTCTCGACCGCCAACTCGCACCACGAGTCCAACGACAGGAGGATGTGGGTAGTCACCCAATCGAACGACGACGTCCTCAATTCGACCGATCCGGTCACCTCCCTCGTCAAGGAGAGAGCGCCGCACGACGTCAGAGAGATTTACGATGTCGGCGTTCATCTAGGTACCTCTGTCGGTCGTAGAATATTCAGTCCTGTACTGATGAAACCTAGACTAGCCCCGTCAGGTCTGGAGATCTCCCAGGGCCCCCGACACGGCCTTGAGTTCGCTGTCCCAGTTGGCGGGTGTGGAGAGTGGACGAAGAACAAACTTTGAAAAGCCCACTTCCAGATATCCTTCGATCAAGCGACGGAGATCTGAAAGATTTTGCGGCAAAATCTCATCGACATCCTCTCGCTTCGCACGTCTTCGAATCGCATCAAGTGCCGAAGGCGGGAGTGGCTCTGCGGCGTACCCAATACTTACTCCATAGTGCTCCGGATCGATGACTCGTCCAGCTTGTGACGCAGCTTCTTCGATGCGTCGGCGTCCTTTGACCGCATCATCAGCGCTCAGCATTGTGGGGAGCCACCCGTCAGCGAATCGTCCACAACGATCAAGCGATTTCGGGGCAGTTCCTCCGAGCCATATCTCAAGAGGCTGCTGTTTTGGGAGAGGGTCGAGTGTGACCCCGCACGCAGTCCCAGCGGGCGTGACAACGTCAGTGGGGATCCCAGCCAAGAGCGATCGAAGAACAGGAAGCGTCTCGTCCATTGTGGAACTTCGCTCTGATGGTGCGACGCCGACTGCGCTGGCCTCCTCGCCACGCACGAGCCCAGGCACCGCCGTTACAAGAAGGCGACCATTGCTTAGGTAGTCCAGTGTGGCGAGTTGGCGCGCCATTCGAATGACATTGCGACCTGGCACCAAGAACGTTGTTCCTATTTTCAAAGTTTCGAGTCTCCCTGCGAGCCACGCAAGCGAGACCAAGGGATCGAGTCCAGGCTGTGTCAACACTTCAGAGACCCAGATCGAGTCAAATCCATGAGTCAATAGGCTCGTGCAGATCCCTTCGAATTCTGCTGGATCTGCGACATGGCCTGCGGTGCCGATACCGAAACGAACTTTCACGGGGCTCCCTTGATTACGGCTGCAACTCGATCAGTAGCATCATCATCGATCTCTCGATGGGTGACAAGGCGCACGATACCCGGAGAGATGGTGCCCGCAATGATTCCTTGCGCGCTTAGGTACTCCAAGAGACCATCGGCTTGTAGGTGTTTGAACACAACAAGATTTGTTGGTTGGGTGAGAACCTCCTCAGCCACCTCAGGCCAGCGCTGAGCCACGGCTTCAGCAATTCGGTGTGCTCGCTGATGATCTTCGGCGAGTCGTTCAACCATTGAAGTAAGCCCAATGATCCCAGGGGCCGCGACAACTCCAGCTTGGCGCATCGATCCACCGAGTCGCTTCCGCTCCACTCTCATTTGCCCGGTCAAAGATTCAGGTCCTGCAAGAAGTGAGCCAACCGGTGCACAGAGTCCTTTTGAGAGACAACACATCACCGTCGTTGCAGGAGCAACGATTTCAGCGGCAGGGATACCAGTCGCAACTTCAGCGTTGAAGAGTCGTGCCCCATCAACGTGGAGTGGCCGGTCCCCAATCGCTTCTTTCAGCGTGGCGAGTTCACCCGGTTGCCACACTCTCCCCCCTGAAGGCATATGCGTATTTTCGACAAAAACTGCCGAGATTTCTGGCTGGTGATGATTTGCGGTTTCAAGAGAGCGCTGAATGTCCTCAAGACTGAGCGTTCCACGATGATCATTTAACGTGCGGAACTGAAGAGAGCTGTTTCGTGCTGCCGCACCTTCTTCATAGATCACCACATGTTGGCGAGCTCCTGCCACAACGACATCACCGGGCTTGGTGAGAACTCGAATCGCAATTTGATTTGCCATTGTCCCAGACGGCACAAAAATGGCCGATTCTTTTCCCACCCGGCGAGCAAATCTCTCTTCAAGCTCGCGTACCGTTGGGTCCTCGCCATACCCGTCATCTCCCACCAGAGCTGACGACATTGCTTCTCGCATTTCGTCTGTGGGTGACGTCACGGTATCGCTACGCAGATCAATCATTGAAGGTGCCACATATCAATGCTACCGGTGACCCGTCTCTCTCTTTGAGGCCATAGGCTACGGGCATGCCAAATGAAGAAGAATCATTAGATAGCGCCGCGCTCGTTGGAAATGTTGGCGTCCATGCTCAACTTGGCATTGAAGCAGTCGAACTCTCAAAAGATCGAGTTGTGCTTTCCTTGCCGATCGGCTCAAAGGTGCATCAGCCTTATGGGATTTTGCATGGAGGTGTCTCTGCACTCCTCGCAGAGTCTGCAGCGTCGATTGGGGCTGCTCTCAATGTTGCGTCCGACAAAGCAGTCGTTGGAATTGAACTCAATGCAAGTCACTTGCGCTCTGCCGTATCGGGAACCTTGATCGCAACTGCCACTCCCGTGAGGATCGGGAGAACAATCCACGTCTGGCGGATCGAACTTACTGATGAGTCAGGAAGAGGTATTTGTGAAGCCCGTTGCTCTATGGCCGTCATCGACCGACCTGCCGAGTAACTCACCTTCCTCCTTCTTGATGAAGGAACCTCGTATGCTTAGCCAGATGAACAAATCTGCCTCCCTTGGGGCGTGGTGATGGCAGGTATTCGAATAACAGGCTGGGGCATTGGACTTCCTGATCGCATCGTGACGAATGAGGAGTTATCCCAAACGCTCGACACCTCTGATGAGTGGATTCGGGAGCGATCTGGGATTCATCAACGCCATATTGGGGGAACGACCTCCTCACTCGCGGTGATCGCGGGGCGTGCAGCAATGGATCAGGCTGGCGTGACCGGTGATGATGTCGACATGGTGCTCCTGGCGACAACGACTCCAGATAAGACCGTTCCTGGGACTGCACCAACCGTTCAACATGCATTAGGAATCACTGGAGGCGCAGTCGATCTGAATGCCGCCTGCTCTGGATTCGTCTATGGCCTTGTTTTTGCATCAGGGCTCATAGCAACAGGGGCCAAGAGAGTCCTCCTCATCGGCGCTGAAACGTTGTCTCGCATTGTCGACTGGGAAGACCGTGGAACTGCAATTCTTTTTGGGGATGGAGCAGGTGCGCTGCTCATAGAGGCGACTGATGACGAGGGTGACCTCTTAAGTTGGGACCTGGGCAGCGATGGGAGTCTGACCGACCTCCTTTACTGTGAACACGGCGACGCCATCCATATGGAAGGGAAAGAGGTCTTTCGACGAGCTGTTCGAGTGATGGTCGATTCTTCAACGAACGCGATGAGCCAGGCCAACGTAACTGCCTCCGATATTTCACTTGTTATTCCCCACCAAGCAAATATGCGGATTATCCAAGCAGCATGCCAGCGACTGGAGATTCCCGAGGAGCGAGCCGTTGTCGTCATGGACCGCTATGCCAACACGTCGTCGGCATCAATCCCACTGGCATTTGTTGATGCGATTGAGAACGGAAGGATTCACCCCGGAGACCTTCTCCTCCTTACAGGCTTTGGAGCTGGGATGACCTGGGCAAGCGCGGTGTTGCGATGGCCTCGCTAAGGGGTCCTTCGCTCGTCATTCTGGCCGCGGGACGAGCCCGCCGCTTCGGCGGGATTAAGCCTCTCGCCCCCATTGGCATCAACGGGGAAGCCGTTCTCGATCTTGGCGCGAGTGACGCCATCACTGCAGGCTTTGCTCAGATTGTTATCGTCATCAATAACGAAACTGGCCCTGTGATCCGAGACCATATCGCCAACACGTGGCCATCAAACGTACGGGTGGAGTTTGCGATCCAAGACCGACCACTTGGAACCGTCGACGCAGTATTGAGCGCTCGAGAATTTTGTGAGCACGGCGAACCATTCGCTGTGATTAATGCCGATGATCTCTATGGCACTGACGCCCTCGGAATGACGGTCAAGCACTTGGTTAGCACTCCGACCAATATGTTGGTCGGATTCCGTCTTGATCGAGCCTTGGTAGGAAGCGATCCAGTCACTCGAGGAATTTGCGAAGTTATTGATGGTCGACTCGCCTCGATTACTGAGCGCCGGAGCGTCGTCGCACTCGAACATGGCTACGAATCGCATGATGATCTTGAGCCGAGATCACTCAACGCCGACGCATTGGTGTCGATGAATTTGTGGGGGTTCGTCCCCTCGATGTGGACTGTCTTTCAAATGGCCATGGAGCAGGCCGAGGCTGCCAGCGAAGACAATGAGGTTCTCCTCCCCGAACTTGTTTCCGATGTCCTTCAGGGGAGATATGACGCCCTTGATTCTGGCTTGAAAGAGTTCTCTGTTCTCCCGACCGACACTCGTTGTATCGGCGTCACTCATCCTGATGACCTTGGAGTTGTCCAGGAAGAAATTGCTCTCCAGATTAAACAGGGATTTCGCCCCAAGCGACCTTTCGAACTTTCTGGAACATGACACGGACGTCTCGGCTCGTCATTGCCTTCGGGATTAACGTCTGCTTGAGCGTTGGACTTGTTCTCGCCGGTCACGTCGCCCACTCCACAAGCTTGGTTGCTGACGCAGGCCACAACCTCACTGATGCAATGGCAATTCTGATCGCCTTGGTCGCCACCATCGTCTCACTTCGCCCGCCAAGTGATCGGCGGTCCTACGGCTACGGGCGTGCCACTATTCTCGCAGCGCTCGTCAACGGCGTCGTCTTGACGTTTGTCACGATATCTATCGTTTGGCTGGGGGTTTCTCGTCTCCTCCATCCTCAACTCATGCACGGAGGCGTTGTCGTCATTGCGGCAACGTTCTCACTGCTTGCCAACCTTGTCGTCGTCTGGCTCTTGATGGAAGGCTCAGATGACATGGGCATTCGAAGTGCCTTACTCCACTCTGTGAGCGACTCACTCAGTGCGTTCGTCGTCATTATCGCTGGATTCGTTGCTCTCTTTGCCAGCGGTCCCGTGGCGTTGCGAGTTGACCCGGTCGCCACGCTCATTGTTGCTGGATTTATTGTGGTTGAAGCCATTCGAATCACCAAGGAGAGTCTCCACGTGCTCTTGGAAGGTGTCCCGACCGACATCGACGTCGAGTTGGTGCGTCAGTGTCTTTGTTCATTAGAAGAAATAGAGTCAGTTCATGATCTCCATATTTGGAGTTTGTCCTCAAGTCATCGAGTCTTGAGCGCTCATCTCGTCGTGAAAGGCGACCCGACAGCGTCTGCCACAGCCCCTCTTATTGCGCGCACCCGTCACCTTTTGGACGAACAGTTCTCGATCGATCACGCCACGCTTGAGATTGAGATTGCTCCGTGTAGTCCTGAGACTTCACATCTCTAAACAATGATTTGAGCCGAGACGCGACGAAACCCCGAGTGACTGGGCGGCCGAAGCCTCCCCGCCTCTCGGGGCGTCGCCCGAGTGGCAACCACCGCATTCCCAGGTTGTGTCGGACAACCCGAGGCCGATGCGTCCGGTTCGTGTCCCGAAGGCCACGCCCGTGACGATGTGCCACCTACCTCGTTCACTCCGTGCCTCTGCAAAGTGCTCCTCTCGAAGCGCTCCGTGCCCCTCCTCAGTACTCCCGAAGGATCCCCCTGGAAAGACCATTCCCTGGTGACCCGAAGCTCACCCGACAACGTTCGGCGGGTTGTGTGAACCCGGCGTTGGGAAGCATTGTGTGCTTTTCTCACGACGAGGTCAAGTAAAAATCGAAAATCCTCTGCTTATCCACGACCTTTTTCCTGTTCTCCACACGGAACCGTTCTCATCCCCAGCGCAATCCACAGATCGAACCATGGTTTCCCACAAGGAAGGAGAAAAGGCGGAACTAGAGCGGCGTGACGTAGGCGGCCGAGATTCCCCCATCAACCAAGAAGGTGGAACCCGTAATGAAGGAGGAGTCATCACTCGCCAAGAAAGCTGCTGCCCCGGCCATCTCTGAAGCCTCTGCGAAGCGACCCATTGGAATATGAATGAGGCGACGAGCTGCTCGTTCTGGATCCTTCGCAAAGAGCTCTTGGAGAAGTGGGGTATTCACTGGCCCTGGGCAAAGGGCATTCACCCTTACTCCTTGTCTCGCAAACTCAACGCCAAGTTCTCGAGACATCGAAAGCACTGCTCCTTTCGACGCGGTGTAGGAGATTTGGCTCGTGGCTGCTCCCATTAATGCAACGAACGATGCCGTATTAATAATCGAACCACTTCCTCGCTCAAGCATGTAAGGGAGCACTGTTTTACAACAGAGGTAGACGGAAGTGAGATTGACATCTTGAACCCGTTTCCATGCATCAATTTCAGTGACAAGGATCGAGTCGTCATCAGGAGGGGAAATCCCGGCGTTGTGACACGCTATATCGATGCCTCCATAGTGCTGAGCGGCTTGTGCGTAGAGATTTTTCACCTGATCGGCATCGGTGACATTCACAGGGATGAAAAGTCCGCCGACGTCGCTCGCCACCGATTCGCCTGCCGCAACATCCATATCCCCCACCACGACGTTGGCGCCTTCGGCAGCAAAACGAACTGCCATGGCTTGACCAATTCCACTTGCAGCTCCCGTGATCACGGCGACACGACCTTCGAGTCGATGTGCTTTGGGATCCGTATTGGACGGTAGGGGTGACATGGAACTCCTTCTATGACTCGCTTGAAATGAACACATTCTTGACGTCACTAAATGCGTCGAGTGCGTCAGGCCCAAGCTCTCGACCGATTCCTGACTGCTTGAATCCTCCAAATGGAGTCCAGTAGCGCACTGAGGAATGCGAATTCACTGAGAGATTACCTGAGTCGATTCCGCGCGCCACTCGCAGCGCCCGACCGAGATTCTCGGTCCAGATCGATCCAGAGAGCCCGAAGGGTGTGTTGTTCGCGATTGAGATGGCATCTGCTTCGTCTTCGAAAGGAAGTACGACCACGACCGGCCCGAAAATCTCTTCTCGCACAGCCCGATCTGTCGGTGAAACTGGGGCGAGCACCGTGGGTGGAAACCAAAATCCAGGTCCAGTTGGGCAATTTCCCTGAAAGGCAATTGGAGCACCTTCCGGGACGTACGATTCGACGATTCTCCTTTGTTCATCTGAGACCAGCGGACCCATTTCAGTTGTTTCAAGCTGGGGGTCACCGACAACAAACCCTGTGACAGCTGACTCAAAATGCTCCAGGAACTTTTCATACACAGATCGCTCCACCAAAATTCGGGACCGGGCACAACAGTCTTGACCTGCATTGTCAAAAACCCCACCAGGGGCACGTGATGCAGCCATCTCGATATCAGTATCAGCAAAGATCACATTGGCACTCTTGCCTCCAAGTTCTAATGTGACACGCTTCACTTGATCAGCACAGCCCGCCATGATCCGAGACCCAACATCCGTTGAACCGGTGAAACAGACCTTGGCTACTTTTTCATGCGTGACGAAACGCCACCCAACAATTGACCCACTTCCAGTAATCACGTTGAACACGCCTTCTGGAAGTCCCGCTTCTAGAGCGAGTTCACCGAGCCGCAGCGCCGACAGTGGCGTAATTTCCGCTGGTTTGAGGACCACCGCGTTTCCCGCTGCCAAGGCTGGGGCGAAACCCCAACTTGCGATGGGCATCGGAAAATTCCACGGAACAATGATTCCAACGACTCCGAGCGGCTCGTGGAACGTAACATTGATTCCTCCCTCAACTGGAATTTGAAGTCCGCTGTGTCGCTCGGGAGCTCCGGCGTAATAGTTGAGAACATCACGCACATTTCCGGCCTCCCACCTTGCATTCGAGATGGTGTGACCGGCATTCGCTACCTCAAGCTGCGCCAACTCTTCTTGGTGAGTGTCGACCAGGTCTGCGAACCTTCGAAGCAGCCTGGCTCGATCACCTGGGCTGACCTTGCGCCAACTCTCAAACGCGAGCGCGGCTTTCTCAATGACTCGGTCCGTCTCTTCAAGTGAATGGGAAGCGACCGACCCTATCGTCGACTCGGTTGCTGGATTAATGACGTCAAATGTGCTCATAGGCCTAGCCCTGAATCTAGCCATGTCACTCCCCCTCTTGAGGAAGCGTCAGTTCTGAGACGCCAACAGAGAATCCAGTTGCCTCGCTGAACCTCAGAACAAACGCTCAGGAGCCGCCACTTCCCAAGAATCCCCGGACTACGGGAGGGATGCCGATGACATGTCCGGGCCAAGATCAATAGTCTGGCGAGGTCCCGTGAACCACTTCTTCACCGATAGGTGCCAGTAAATCCAGAGCAGGATCATGGCCGTTGGAACTACCAAGATTGTGTAGTTCACGTATTTCCATGCAAATCCGCTATCCCACGGCACCCCCAGCGTGGAGGTTGGCATGAATGCCATAAACGTGACAAGAACAACGTCAAGCAGTGCAATGACCGAGAGCACCTTGTACTTCTTTCCTAAGTTCCACTCTCCAGGAACGAATGCATCACCCATTTTCAGGCGCTTCCAAATCGGAATCGCAAAACACCAGTAGAGCCCGATGACGCCGATCGACACCACCGCATAAAAGGCAATGGGGACAGGTGCGCCATTAATATCGACCTTCACGAGGGCTGGCAAGGTAATGATCACGGAAACAATGACCGCCAAAATCACGCCGGCAACTGGAACTCGCTTCGCGCTGAGCTTCGACCACATCTTGTGTCCAGGAACTGCTCCATCTCGACTAAACGCAAAGAGCATTCGTGAACAACTCGTCAAACAGGCCATCGTGCAGAACAGCTGGCCGATAGCTGAAATCAACAGCACCGATCCACCCCAGCGAGAGGAAAGGGCCTGGGAGAAGATGACCGCCACGCCACCGCCACCTTTCGTGACGTCAGATTGGTTTTGAACCGCAAAGAGGAACGCCAGGAGAAGAACCCATCCACCGATCGCTGAATAGAAAATCGAACGCCAAATACCTTTCGCTGCTGCAGTGGACGCCCCATGGGTCTCTTCTGAGAGGTGGGCAGAAGCGTCGTACCCAGTGATTGTGTACTGGGTTAACAGGGCTCCGATCGGCAACACAATGAAGAGATAGCCCACGCCACTGGTCTTGCCACCAAAGAATCCAGTGTTGTTGACGGTTGAGGTGAAGACCATTGACGCACTCGCATGGTGAGCCGGGACAATGACCAGGATCAAAATAACGGCCGCCGCTCCGAGGACGTGCCACCACACCGAAATATTGTTGAACACTGCCAGGAGATGGCTTGAGAAGATATTGGCAAGTCCCACAATCAAGAGGACACCAATAAAGTACAAGAAAATCGTGTTCAGATTTCCTGAGTGATAACTCGTCGACAAGAATCCAAGAGTTAAGTCAAAGAACGTTGCGCAGCCGTACGCCACTGACGCCACAATTGCAACGAGTCCAATCAGGTTCAGCCAACCTGTGTAGTACCCCGCCTTTGGCCCACCAAGTTTCGATGCCCACCAGTAAATTCCACCCGACGTTGGGAACGCCGAAACCAGTTCAGAAAGACAAAGTCCAATACAGAGGATCAGTGCTGCAAGTACGGGCCATCCCCATGCAATTGCAGCAGGACCACCGGCATTCCAACCTTGTCCAAATGTCGTGAAACACCCAGCAAGAATTGAGATAATCGAGAACGAAATGGCAAAGTTTGAAAACCCTGACCACGATCGTTTCAACTCTTGCTTGTAGCCGAGAGAAGCGAGTTGTTTCTCGTCCTCACTCATTGTGGCAACGTCATTGCCCGATGCTGGATTTACTTCTGACACGTCATACCCCCCCCCTCATCTGTGGTGCGACCCCAGACAGGCTGCACCCCCCCTTGTAGTGAGAAGATAGCAGCGCGCTCCTTGAGACGCTTGGTTTTGAGACCGACTGCGTGAAAGGTTCGAATTCTGGCCACCCTGTCAACATGGAGGGCTCTAAGCGATAGCCTTCTGCGGTGCCCGATTCCTTAACCATCGATCAGTTCAACCTTGGCAAAGTTTTCGAAGCCATTGCCGAGACGGTCCCTGATAGAGACTTCATTGTCATTGGAAACAAACGCTTTACGTACGCCGAGACGGCTGAACGCTCTCGACGCCTGGCCTCATATCTGGCGTCGCATGGACTTGGAACACATAAGGAACGACGTGATCTTCAAGGTCACGAATCCGGTCAAGACCATGTCGCGCTCGCCCTCTACAACGGCTCCGAGTACCTCGAAGGAATGATTGGCTCGTATCTCGCTCGATGCGCGCCTTTCAACGTCAACTATCGCTACGTGGGGACCGAACTTCAGTACCTCTTGGACGATGCCAGGACCTCAGCAATCATTTTCCACTCCTCATTAGCACCCGTTCTCAAAGAAGTGTTGAAGGGTCTAGCCCAGTCACCAAAAGTTCTCTTGCAAGTTTCAGATGACTCTGGCGAACCACTTCTCGAGGGCGCCGTTGACTATGAAGAAGCCTTAGCAAGTTCTGATCCGAATGGACCTGAGGTCTCCCCCGACCCTGACGATCTTTACGTTCTCTATACGGGTGGTACGACAGGAATGCCCAAGGGAGTCTTGTGGCGCCAGCACGACATTTTCATGGCAGCGATGGGTGGTCGCAAAATTGGTACTTGGGAGATCGTGCCTTCCTATGACGCACTCCGAGAGGGTGCGCTCAATGGCATGCCCATCAAGATATTGATGCTTCCTCCGTTGATGCATGGAGCGGCACAGTGGGCCAGCTTCATCATGGTGTGCGAGGGTGCCACGTTGGTGATGGCAGCAAATCCCCGGACTCTTGATCCTGTTGACGTCTGGAAGACCGTCGAGCGAGAAGGCGTCAACACATTCACCGTTGTCGGCGATGCCACTGTTCGTCCACTTCTTGACGAACTCGACCGAGGCTCCTATGACACCTCCAGCCTCTTTGTCATTGGCAACGGCGGGGCTCCTCTCACTGCAGCAGTTCGTGCATTGATCGGCGAGCGCCTACCAAACGTCTTGATTTCGGATTCTGCGGGGTCGTCAGAGACCGGGGCCCAAATGTCAACGAGTTCTGCCAGCAACGAAGCGGCCGGTTCCTTCCAGCCAGGGCCTGGAACCACTGTCGTCAATGAAGAAATGAACGCCCTCTTGGAACCCGGGCACGAAGGCAATGGATGGTTGGCTCAAGGGGGCTGGGTTCCGTTGGGCTACTTCGGAGACGAAGCAAAATCGCTCAAAACCTTCCCGATCATCGAAGGACAGCGATTCAGTATCCCCGGAGACCGCGCGCGACTCTTGGCCGATGGCGTGATTGATCTCTTAGGGAGAGACTCTGTCACGATCAATTCTGGTGGTGAAAAGATTTTTGCCGAAGAAGTCGAAGGGGCGATCGCTGGCCACCCCAGCGTCGTCGATGTGGTCGTGACGGGTCGAGCTTCTGAGAGGTGGGGACAAGAAGTAGTGGCGGTCGTCCAGATTGGCCCTGAGGCTGAGCAAGATGCTGACGGAATTGTTGAGTTCGCCTCATCCACCATCGCTCGCTACAAACTCCCCAAAGATGTCATCTTCGTTGAGACCCTTCAGCGTTCCCCTTCTGGAAAAGCCGATTACCGATGGGCGAAAAGTATCGCTGAGGGCACGACCACAGAATCATGACCGCAGCAGAGGCCATCCTTCAAGGCTGCCTCGGAGCTTCTCACGTCGGGAGCGGTCCAACCGATGAGCAATTCAATATTCTCCAGAGCCTTTCGCACGGTTACTTCGGCCTTGATCTGGATATCAGATCTCTTTCTCCGATCGGTGCAGCGGAGTTAGCGCGAAACGTCGACGAGCAAGATCGGCATCGGGTCGTCGACTTTCTCATCGTCCTTGAGTTCTGCCGCCACCCCGCTGACACTGGTCAAGCGGACCTTGTTGAGGAGTACGTCGACGCGTTGGGAATCGATGAACCATTCCTTCTTGTCGCTCGCGACGCTCTTACAGCAGAGCATGCCAAGGTCATGGAGGACTGGAGTCGTTTTAGCGAAGCACCTACTCTTGAGCCAGGACTTGCGACAGAAGATCCCGCCCTCGCTGAACAACTCCGTTCGCTTCAGTACTGCCCTCCTGAAAGTTTGGGTCGCGCATTCTTCGACTACTACGAGGCCTGGGGGCTCAAACTCCCTGGAGAGCCAGGTGGTGGATCAGCAGACCTCGTTGCTCATGATTTCACTCATGTTCTTGCCGGCTATGTTCCTACTCCGGTCGAGGAAATCTCATTGCAAGCAATGCTGGTCAGTGCAACAGATTTTGAACATCACTTCTCAGGCCTCATTGCGTCCCTGTCTCTTTTTGAAACAGCATCATTTGACATTCTTGATCTCACCCCTCAAAGTGAAACACTCAATAGAACGGGTGCCACTGATATTTTCGCCGAGGCATTTCGCCGAGGCCAGGAATGTGGTGGTGACTTTTCAACTATTGATCATCTCGCGAGAGTCAGCGAATCACTCGAAGACATCCGACGTGATTTAAGAATTCCTTCGCGAAGCGCTTCCCTCTAGGGGTCCAGCGAACGAAGTTGTTATTTCTTAATCGATTTAAACTTCGAAACAATCAATCGCGCTTCGAGGTTGTAGCCAGTGGTTTTGGCGTGGATGTCACCCTTTGAACAGAACCACGTTAAGGCACACACGCTCGCCACTGGTGCTGGGATTTCCCCGTACTTCTTCACATTGACCACATTGGTAAGTGGTGTGTACGCCCCAGTTGCAGCAGTCATGTCAACAAAAAGTCCACCAGCCTGCGCATACGATTCGCTCAGTGCTGGGTTGATCAACGACTGGAATGCCACCACCGAAAGTTGCGCCAGGCTCATTCGGGCCGGGGTCGTTGGCTGAGTTGGATACACGTAGGTTCCAAGAATGACGTCAGGATACGTCAGGCCAATGATCGGCGTCTTAGAGCCTGCTGCAGCTCGAAGATCATTGGCGATCGTCGTCACGTTCTTCTTGACATTGGTGGTTGCCGTGCCGACACATGAGATTGGATCAGGGTCTTTTGCGCACGAGGTCACGTCGTTCCCAGCGATGGAAACGGTAATCAGTCCAATGTGGCCTTTGTTCTTTGTGATGAAAGCGTCAGCAGCAGCAATTTGAGTTGTCGTTGGATACGCAACTGCCCCAGCGGTGTGTTTCATTACTGAAGGACAGCCAATGGTATTGAGGACTGAATCAGTTGTCGCTCCTCCACACCCAAAGTTCTTGAGGGTCATCTTGATATTTTTTGCCACTGGGACTGTGTAGCCAGGGGTTGAACCAAGGCCTGGCTGATACCCAACAGAGTAGGAATCCCCGAGTGAGACATAGTACGTCGGTGAGGATTTTGCACTTGCGCTATGAGGTAGGACGACAATCATTCCCGCCACCAGCATGAATGCGACGATTATTGCCCGAGGGTTTGTGACAAGCCTCCGAAAATTCATTCCCACTTCGTTCATCGTTTCCTCTCAGCAAACTGACATGTGTGACAGAACCGCGATGCTTCTGTGATGCATCGTCTTCCCAGCATAGTGATACCAAAGCCTACGATCAGGTCAGGCCAGCGGGAACGAAGAGGTCTCAACCACCGAAGAAACGACTAACGATGAGAGATGGTGGAGATGATGGGATTCGAACCCACTGCCTCTACATTGCGAACGTAGCGCTCTACCAATTGAGCTACACCCCCGTCAAGATCAAAGTGTACCTTGCCCAGGGTGGTGAATTTTCAGCGTGCGGCTGCGCGCTGGGGTTCTTCCCACCAGTCATCACCATCAAGATCATCATCGAAGTAGAGGTCTTCCGAGCCACGAGAGCTCGCAACCCGATGACGGCCATCATCTTCCTCGAATCGGTCGTCTTCGAGATGGGCGACCCCATGGGCAACATGGCGGTCATAGCCTTTTTCACCGATAAAGCCGTTGGTCGCCGCATAGGCCATCAGGCCCACATACCCCACTAAAGCGATGATCGCCAAAATGGTCACGTAGAAGAAGACGGAGACGATGAATCCGATAATCGCGCTTAGCAAGACTGCTGCGATGAGAGAGAAAAGGATGTTGCGTCGTCGCAGCGCCGCCTCACGTCGACTCAGCGAAGTTGATGGACCTGATGCACCGTACGAGATGCGATCGTCATCACCAAGGTAACTGTCATTGGCGTACTCATCGTCCTCGTAGTGTTCGCTTTCGTACGCACCGCGACGATCACCCATTTGGGTGCTGCGATCTTCTTCGTAATAATCCTCATATTGTTGGCGCATTTTATTTTCTCCCCCCTGGCTTATTGGGCCAAGTAAGACGAGTCGTGGTTGGGCAATTGTCGGTGGATTTTGTGGCACCGCGATTTGCGGCGGGGGCAACGGGTTTTCGCCTCCACTAAGGCGATACGCGGGCTCCACCACTTTCGGTCCAGAGCGCTCAAGCAAGTTGAGCGATTTATGGAACGACATGATGGATCGGTCACTGTCTGAGTTCCGAATCTTGCGATAGATACTCGGTCCAAGAACCACTCCCCACAACACGACAAGAAGAAGAACGATGATCATCGATTCCGCGCCCTGCCTTTCCGTTTTTCCCTGCTTTAACGGTACAGAACCCCTCGCGCGTGGTGGTGGATGATGGTCGATTTTCTCCGCTTAGGTTTTCCCTCGCGCGCTATAGCGCCCATCTCGGTCGCGCTGGAGTGAAATTTCAATCCCAAAAGTGGTCGAAATTCCCTTGGATGTCATTACCTCTTCGAGCGGACCACTCGCCACAAGGGCTCCTTCTCTCAGGAGCGCCCCATGGGTCATGAACGGCGGGATCTCTTCCACGTGGTGGGTCACGAGAACCGCCCCTTCTGGCTTTGGGGCAGCCATCACGGCGCCGAGGCGCTCGAGGAGGCGCTCTCGGGCTCCCATATCTAAGCCCGCAGCCGGCTCGTCGAGACACAAAAGTTCAGGATTACTCATCAAAACTCGGGCTAATAAAACATGGGTGCGTTCCCCGTCAGAGATAATCCCAAGTGATTTTTTACTTAGCTGACCCACCCCAAGTTCTGCAAGAAGGTGGTCAGCTCGAACATGATCAGCATCGTCGTACTCACGCCACCATGGCTCAAGCGCGCCATCGACTCCTGTGAGTACCACGTCATGAACACTCAATGCTGGTCGAAGCTGTCGCGCTAACGAAGAACTAAAAAAGCCAAGTGATGCTCGGAGTGTTCGCAGATCTACTCTCCCAAGACGATGGCCCAAGAGTTCTACCTCACCAGTCGTCGGCCACAATCGACCCGAGAGAATGGAGAGCAATGTTGACTTGCCAGACCCATTTGGACCAAGAAGCACCCAACGTGATCCTGATTCAATCTCAAGTCGATCAAGCGATAACAAGACCTTCTCATCGCGAACGACACTGACGTTTCGAAGCCCAGCAACCCGTGTCACTGGACTAGTCGCGGCGAATAATCGCTCGTGGCCACTGAAACCTGGTCACTCGTGGAGCCCGCACTCAACTTTGTCACTGTCAAACCATCGCCCCGCCCGAGGATCTTCGCCCGGCTGCACTGGTCTCGTGGTCGAAGCACAGCCAATTGAAAGATATCCCTGGGCAATCAGTGGGTGGGTCATCAGCGCATGATCTCTCTCAAAACTGGCCACATCATCGTCGCTCCATGTCGCTAGTGGATTGATCTTTACTAGCCCAAAACTCTCATCCCATGACACGATGGGCGCAGCCGCTCGCGTGGGGGCGTCGCAGCGCTTCACTGCAGTGAGCCATGCTTTCTTCCCCGCGACAGCCTTCTTGAGAGGTGCGACTTTTCGAACTGCGCAGCACCCCTCCGCTCCACAGGGAATTCCCACCGCATCAGCCCCTGGCTTTGTCGTCGTCAGATTCAAGTTGTATCGAGATACGACGTCTTCGACAAATGAAAGCGTCTCGGGAAAATGGTCTTCGGTGTCAAGGAAGATGACTTCGATCTTTGGATGAATGGCCACTGCAAGATCAAGTAAGACAAGGTCTTGAAAAGAACACGCAAAGACCAAATCATCGCCAAAGCGATCGTAGGCCCAGGAAATCACGGCACCCGGCGTTGCCGATTCAAATGATTCGGAAATGCCCTCGATCTCGAGCAAAAGGTCCTGGTGCTCTTGGGAATTCACTGCGGTCATGCCTTACACTCCTCGATGTGGCCTGAGATCTGCTCTGTTCAGCGTATTTCTCACTTTGTGTTCTCTGAGGTACGATAATTGACCTCGGAGGTCGGGAATTCCCAACCCCCGAATCCTAAACCTCAGTCCACCTCAAGCACCTCCTCTTCCAAGGAGAGGGATCTCCAAAGAAGGTTTCTAGATGTCCCCCCAGAAAATGATAAATCAGCCGATTGATCATCTTGACCTGCTTGAGTCCCATGCCATCTTCATCCTTCGCGAAGTTGTTGCTGAGTGTGAGCGACCAGTACTCCTCTTTAGTGGAGGCAAGGATTCCGCAGTCCTCTTGCATCTTGCGGTCAAAGCATTCGAACCGAGTGGCCTTCCCTTCCCTATCCTCCACATTGATACTGGCCACAACTTCCCAGAGGTCATTGAGTTCCGTGACGAGTTCGTCAAAGCTGCTGGCGGACAGCTCTACGTGGCGAGCGTCCAAGAAAGCATCGATCAAGGACGAGTCGTTGACCCTGGCCATGGCGAGTCACGGAATCGACTCCAGACAGTGACTTTGCTTGACGCTATAACCAAGCACCGATTTGACGCTGCCTTTGGTGGAGCTCGACGAGACGAAGACAAGGCTCGAGCCAAAGAACGCGTGCTCTCGTTCCGAGATGCGTTTGGACAGTGGGACCCCCGACGCCAACGCCCAGAGCTGTGGCATCTCTACCAAGGTCACGTCACACCAGGCGAACATCTCCGGGCATTCCCGCTCTCGGATTGGACCGAGCTCGATATATGGCGATACATAGAACGTAAAAAAATTGATCTTCCTTCCATCTACTTTGCCCACGAACGCGAAGTCATCGAGAGAGACGGCATGTTGCTGAGTGTGAATGAATGGATTCACCCTCGAGGAAATGAAACTCATCACAGCCAGATGGTCCGCTACCGAACGGTGGGAGACGTGACGTGCACCGGGGCGATTGCTTCGGAGGCCACCACTATCGATGAGGTCATTGATGAGGTCATCACCTCGACCGTTTCTGAGCGAGGAGCCACTCGAGCAGACGATCGATTCTCCGAAACATCGATGGAAGACAGAAAACGCGAAGGGTACTTCTAGAGCAATGGATGCAACGCTTGAAGCAGCACCAATTGTCGATCTTCTTCGCTTTGCGACGATTGGCTCAGTCGATGACGGAAAGTCAACACTGATCGGTCGACTCTTGGTTGACACTCGTCAACTGTTCCATGATCAAATCGAAGCCGTTGAACAAGCATCTCGTCGACGCGGTGTTGGCGACATCGACTTGGCATTTGTCACTGACGGACTTCGAGCTGAACGAGAACAGGGAATCACAATTGACGTTGCCTACAGGTACGCGTCAACACCTCAACGTAAATTCATCATCGCTGACTGCCCGGGCCATATCCAATACACGGCAAATATGGCAACCGGTGCTTCGAATGCCGACGTGGCCCTTGTTGTTGTCGATGCCACCGCAGGTCTCAAAGAACAGACCAAGCGTCACCTTTGTATCGCGGCTCTCCTTGGAGTTCGCCATCTCATTGTCTGTGCCAACAAGATGGACAAGGCTGATTGGGACCACGAAGCGTATGACCGCATCGTTGATGAAATGGAAGGTCTCCAGCACATTCTCGTAAGCAAATCAGTAACCGTGATTCCCATTTCAGCGCTTAATGGTGACAATGTTGTCGAACACTCTTCTGCGGCGCCTTTTTATTCTGGCCCGACGGTCTTAGAGGCCCTCGAGGCAATACCTTCAGGGGTTTGGGCGGGAACTCACCATGGGACCTCCTCCCTTGCCACTCGCCTACCAGTGCAGTGGATTCTGCGCCAGCCGGGAGGAGGGCGGATGTATGCAGGAATGGTTGATGGCGCGCCCCTTCATGTCGGCGATGACATCGTGGTCCTTCCCGACGGACTCCACAGCACCGTGACAGAGATCATGACGCCCAATGGGCTCTGCGATTCCGCTGGAATCGGACTTTCAATTTCTGTTGGACTCGCCGATGATCTCGACGTTTCTCGAGGCGACATGATCGTTGGCGCAAATGACTTACCTGCAGTTTCTAATGAAATTGAAGCAACGGTTTGCTGGTTCGGGACGACTCGGCTCACTGCGGGAACTCGGTTTAGAGCGAAACACACCACTCGAACCACACCAGCAATTGTCAGTGCGGTCACTGCTCATCTCAACATTGATGATTTGACGTTGGTTCCAGCAGAGATGCTTGGAGAAAATGAGATTGGCACCATCACATTGACCTTCGCTACTCCGTTAGCCGTCGACGATTATCAGAGAAACCGAATCACTGGGAGCTTCATCTTGGTGGACGAAGCAACAAATATTACGGTGGCCGCAGGAATGGTTGGACCTCCGGGTCTTGAAAAATAAACTAGCGGCGTTAGGGTTGCGCAACCATAAGGATCGATCCAAGAATTAAAAGAAACACCACCGCATCAATCCCCCATCGCAAGAGCGAAACGGGGCGACTCCACTGAGTGACTTCTGGGACGACGCTTTGGCGAGAAATCAACAGGCGAAGTCTGCTGGCTGAGCGGAAAATCATAACTTCCGCGACAACAATGCCGATGAGCCAAAGCACGCTGCCACTCACAACAAACGAAGTTGAAAATGTGTAGCTCTCGTGGCTGACCAGAACGAGGACAATGCCGCTCAAAGGAATCAAGTACAGGGTCCTTCCTGCAACTTCGCGTCCGGGCGAGAAGAAGCGAACAGCACCCCCAGGCCACGCTCGTCCAGGCACGCCTCGACCAAGACTGATGGCGGCTGCGTACATTGCAACCATGATCACGAGTGACACAACAACTGCGGCAATGTGCACAATGAGTACCAGGTCAAAAACGGTTGAACGCGGTGCCGTCTCGGCGAGAAGATTCACGGGCATATTCTTGCCGACTATTGATGCTGAGTGGGTTAAAGGTGACAAGAAGACGAAATCTTTGCGAAATCAGTTTGTTCGAAGGCAAATTCTCGCTTCTCCGCTAGACATTCGAGGTGAGAGCCTCTAAACCATAGGCATGCATCAATCCATCTTGTTGGCACTGGTCGTCATCACGGCGCTTGGATTCGACTTTACGAATGGATTCCATGACACGGCCAACGCGATGGCCACGTCGATTGCAACCGGTGCCCTCAAGCCAAAGGTGGCAGTAGGGATGAGTGCCGTCTTAAACCTCGTCGGAGCATTCCTCTCTCTGGCAGTTGCCGCCACCATCGCCAGTGGCATCGTTGATCAGAACTTGATCACACTCCAAGTGGTCTTTGCGGGACTCGTTGGTGGAATTGTATGGAACATGCTGACCTGGTATCTCGGCATTCCCTCGAGCTCGAGTCACGCTCTTATTGGTGGCGTCGTTGGGGCCATGTTTGTTCATGCTGGATCCTCTGCCATTGAGTGGAACGGCGTATTTTCGAAAGTGATCATTCCCGCCCTCCTCGCTCCCTTCGTTGCCGGGAGTATTGCCGCCGCCGCGACTTGGCTGGCCTATCGCCTGACGCACAATGTTCAGGCTGGTGTGAAATCTTCAAGCTTTCGTTGGGCCCAGGTTGGTTCAGCATCCATGGTTTCATTAGCACACGGAACAAATGACGCACAGAAGACAATGGGGATCATTACCTTGGCCCTCGTTGCTAACGGCACCCTCGGAAAAGATGGCGTGACCCCAACCTGGGTCATTATTTCTTGTGCGATTGCGATCTCTCTTGGTACTTATCTAGGAGGGTGGCGAATTATTCGTACCCTTGGAAAAGGCCTGACCGATATTGAAACGCCGCAGGGCTTTGCGGCAGAGACATCGTCGGCGGCTGTTCTCCTTGCCTCCTCTCATTTTGGAATTCCGCTGTCCACCACGCAGATCTGCACCGGTTCGGTGGTGGGTTCAGGAGTTGGCCATAGCGTTCCGGTCCGCTGGAGAGTCTTCGGCCGAATGGTCTTCACCTGGGCGCTCACACTCCCCGCTGCAGCACTCGTCGGGGCAGCCTCATTCGCAGGACAACAGGCAATCGGAGGCAATGCCGGCGTCATTGTGCTGACAATCATTCTTGTTGGGGTCTGTGGCGGAATTTATGCCCTCTCTCGCAAAAACGCAGTATCTGCGAACAATGTCAATGATGACTGGGACCCTTCATCGACACCACTTCCATCGGTCCCCGCCACATAGAATAAGGAACCCTGATGCATCTGCTTTTGGCCTCATCAAAACCGCTCGTCGACTGGGCGGGACTTGGAAAAGTCTTTCTTGTGTCAGCGCTATTTGCGTTGGGCGTTGTCTTTGTAATGTCGCTTTCAATCATGGCGTTCTCGGACGCCTCGACCCACAGTGGGGGAAGAAAAGTCACGAGTACCGCGCTGGCTGGATTTGGAATCCTCGTGATTCTCGCAATTGTCGCCTACGGCATCTACATCATCACCGCAAAATAGGAAGGGACATATGAAAATCACCACTTCCATGATTGTTGTTGGGGTCGATGGTTCGCCGGAGAGCGTTGCTGCGTATCGATTCGCCCAGCATGAGCTTGCGCAGGGAGAACGATACAAATCGATCTTGATTGTTGCGTCACTGACCGATCCGTTGGGCCTCGGCAACGACGATGCGGTTGATGATGCACGAGCCGCAGCAATGCGACAGCACATTGTTGAAGCAGTAGGAGAAAGTGATCTTCAAATCGAGGTTCGATCGGGAGACCCAGCTCACGTCTTAGCTGAAGTCTCAGATGATGCTGGCCTCTTGGTTATAGGAAAACGCGGTCATGGCGGCTTTCGAAATCTCGTTTTGGGTTCAACAGCTTCCTCATGCCTCGGCATAGCAAAGTGTCCCGTGATGGTCATTCCCTCAACGTTCGAAAACTCTCTCACGAGTGAACTAGTCGTCGGCATCGACGGTTCCCTCTCGAGTCACCGAGCCCTGGCGTGGGCCATCGAAGAGGCTGCGGGGCGTTCAGTGAATGTTGAACTCGTCGCCACATGGCGTCGCCCTCATCTTTGGGAACCAGTCCAAGGCTCGCCTGGTCACTATGAAGCGCTTGCGGATCACGAGCTCGAAGATGCCATGAGTTCGCTTGACTCGAAAGGCGTGCTTGTCGCCACCCACAGCATTGAGGGACATCCTTCCGAGGTCTTGCTCTCGCGCTCAGAGACCGCAGGTCTCATTGTCTTGGGGAACGAGGCGCACAAGGGCGGAAGGATCCATGCCCACGCCACGGCCGTTGAGATTGCCAGTCATTCAGTGTGCCCCGTCGTCGTTGTCCCCTAACCTCACCCTGCACCGCTCGAGGCAGCCAGGAAGGTACGCTCGGTTGAGGCCAAAGAGGACAACGGTGAGCAACGTGAGGGTATTTGAATGACAGAGATGCGACTTGACCCACTTTCGGGTCGCTGGGTAGTTATCTCTCAGGCACGTTCTGAACGACCTGATGCGTTCGTTCTCCACGCCAAACGACTCGAGCATGAACCCTTAGAACCCTGTCCCTTCTGCCCAGGCCACGAAGAAGAGACGCCCCCTGCGCTGGTCACCTACGACGAAGACGGAGCTTGGAAAGTTCGTATTGTTCCAAATAAATATCCCGCCTTTGAAGGAGATCAGCCCTTCGTGGTGGAAAATCGGGGACCCGTCTTTACGGAAGGAACCGCTGGAGGAATCCACGAGGTCCTTATTCTTTCTCCCGAGCATGGGGCAGCGTGGCCCGACCTCGATGATCACCAAGCTGGATTAGTTATGAAAGCCATGAGAGATCGCATGGAAATGCACTCGCACGAGTCCTACCTTCGCTACAGCCAGGCGATTGTCAATGCCGGCCGAGAAGCGGGAGCGTCGGTCGAACACCCCCACGGGCAACTCATGTCGATGAGTTTTGTCCCACGAGAACTCGCCGAAGAGCAGGCTCGATTTGCACGCTTCACAGCGCGATGTCTCCTCTGCACAACAATTGAGGCTGAAGAGTCTGTAGGACACCGTATTGTGTTTCAAGATGACCATGTCGTCGTGATTAGCCCCTACTGGGCCAGTGTTCCCTACGAAATGCTGGTCCTGCCTCGACACCACACCCCTCACCTCCACACCGCTGCTGACGTCGACGTCGAGTCAGTTGGTCGGGCAATTGGGATAGCGCTACGAGCGCTCGTTTCAACTATTGGTGACGCCGCCTACAACCTTGTCTTCCACTCTGCACCATTCAAGATGGGAGAGCCATTTCACTGGCACGTCCACATTGTGCCAAAAGCAACCACACGAGCAGGATTCGAAATGGGAACTGGCGTGGCCATCAACATCGTTCCCCCTGAAGCCGCAGCGATAGAGCTCGCCGCTCACGTACTCAGCTAAGCAGCGCCTCCGCAGCAGAGTAAGGGTCGGTCTCGCGAGCAACGAGGCGTTTCACACTCGCTTGAAAAAGTTCGCCGTCAGCCACCTGTTCGACCCGCTCAGCGAGGCGTGCTTGCAGTACTCTTCGCAGCGCTTCGATGAGCCGTGCTTCTCGTCGTGTTTCAAGCGTTCCAGAGCCCACGAGGTGCGCTCGGTGGTCCGCAACGGTTCGCCACAACTCGCTCACTCCCTCGCCGCTTTGCGCGACCGTCTCAAGAATTGGCGGTCTCCAGTCTCCAAGTTGTGAGAGGTCAAGCATCTGTTCGAGGTCTCGGCGGGACTCTCTCGCCCCTGGTCGATCCGCCTTGTTAATGACGAAGATATCGGCAATCTCAAGCAAACCTGCTTTGTTGGCCTGCATGGAATCCCCCCACCCCGGGGTGACGACGACGACGGTGGTATCTGCAGCTGACGCCACTTCAACTTCCATCTGGCCGACGCCAACGGTCTCAATCAACACCACAGGCATCTCCGCTGCGCCAAGGAGTCTGACCGCATCAGGAACTGCGAGCGATAGGCCCCCGAGGTGTCCTCGAGTGGCCATGGAGCGAATAAACACCGTCGGGTCGGTGGCGTGATCTTGCATACGGATACGGTCACCAAGGATAGCGCCACCACTAAAAGGTGACGAAGGATCAATCGCCAGAACAGAGACCTGCTCGATGGCTTCGGCTGCTCCGTTTTCAACTTCCGGCCAGCCGCGTCGGGCCGTCGTGATTAATTGATCAGTGAGTGTGGATTTCCCTGCTCCCGGCGCACCGGTTAATCCCACGCTGTAGGGAGGAGCTGTGGCGTAGACCAACTTCGCTACCTCGAGACTCTCCGCTCCACCTCGCTCGATCATCGTCAAGAGGCGAGCTAACCCAACCCGACTCCCTTGCCGGGCGTCGTCAAGTAAGACTGCAGGATCTCGAGATGTTGTAGTCATCACAGCCAGGTTACGTCGGCGCCGAGGGATGCCAGTGTCCCCACGAAATCTTCATAGCCGCGTTCAATATGCTCGACCCCCGCAACGACTGTTTCGCCCTCGGCGGCAAGTCCTGCCAAGACCAGGGCCGCTCCGGCTCGAATATCTGGGGCCTTGACGGGCGCCCCGGAGAGTCGAGGAACGCCCCGCACGACAGCGTGGTGGCCCTCAGTTGAAATATCGGCTCCCATCCGACGTAGTTCGTCGACGTAGCGAAATCGGCCCTCAAAAAGGTTCTCCGAAACGATTGAGACGCCATCAGCCACGCTGAGTGCGGTGACTAAAAAGGGCTTGTAGTCAGTCGCAACCCCCGGAAACGGCAAGGTGGCAATGTCAGAGGCCACGCAACGTTGTGTTGACGTCACTCGGATCCCTTCTGGTCCAGAAAAGACTTCGAGGCCCATCGCCTCGAGTTTCTTCAAAAACATCTCCATATGTTCTGGTCGTCCATCGCTCACGGTCACCGAACCACCGCCGAGCGCTGGCGCCAAAAGGTAGGTCGCACAGACCACTCGATCTGGAATAACTCGGTGGGATGTTGGCGACAGTGTCTCGGATCCTTCAATAACGAGCTGAGATGTTCCTGCTCCTTGAATAGAGGCCCCCATCGAGGTCAGCATCTCTGCCAAATCCGTTACTTCAGGTTCGCGAGCAGCATTCTCGATGGTGGTTGTCCCGCTCGCTGAGACGGCGGCCATCAAGAGGTTGTCAGTCGCGGTATGGCTTGGATACTCCAAGACAATGTGCGCCCCACGTAAGCGACCTGATGCATCAGTGACCTCACCCTCAACGAAGCCATGGTTTGTTGTAAAGCGAACCCCCATGGCTTCGAGACCCGAGAGATGAATGTCGATAGGCCGACTCCCAAAGTCATCCCCGCCTGGGAGCGAGACACGTGCCTTCCCACAACGAGCGAGCAGTGGTCCAAGGACGACAATCGAGGCTCGCATCTTTTCGACGAGTTCGTAAGGGGCAACCGGAGTTATTTCTTCGGTTGTCGGCACATCAATACTCAGGCGGCGGCCATCGTGTCGTTCAACGCCGCAGCCGAGGGAGCGAAGCATGTCAGACATGATTTCAACATCAGTGATGGCTGGAACATTCTCTAATTCATAGGTTCCCTCTGCCAAGAGACACGCTGCCATCAATTTCAGGACTGAGTTCTTTGCCCCTCCAACCTCCACGCTTCCAGCGAGTGGAGGGCCTGGGTTGACCACGATCCTTTTCATACCTTGATTATGGTCGCCAGTGGCGGCTCTTCCTAACCACAGCCGGAGTTTGACGTCCAAGCGGGTCGCCAACCTGGCTTCTCAAGTAAGGTTTCCGCCATGGACCGAACGCCTGAAACTCCAGATCGGAACCTCGCCCTTGACTTAGTGCGGGTCACCGAAGCCGCTGCCATGGCGGCGAATCGATTTATGGGCCGGGGCGACAAAAATGCGGCTGACGGCGCCGCCGTTGAAGCGATGCGAGTCGTGCTCTCTACCGTGCGAATGGACGGCATTGTCGTGATTGGCGAGGGTGAGAAAGACGAAGCCCCCATGTTGTACAACGGCGAGCGAATCGGGGATGGCTCCCCTCCCGAGTGCGATATTGCTGTTGATCCAATTGATGGCACCACATTGACGGCAAAGGGACGCGGCGGCGCCCTCGCCGTGATTGCCGTCTCTGAACGAGGCACCATGTTCGATCCAGGACCTTGTGTCTATATGGAGAAGATTGCCGTTGGCCCACGAGGCATTGGTGCAGTTGACATCCGAAACTCCCCCACCGAGAACCTAACGTCGCTGGGGAAACAACTTAATCAACCAGTTCAGAACTTAACTGCGGTCATTCTTGATCGAGATCGTCACGAAGAACTCATCGGTGAGGTTCGCCAAGCCGGGGCCCGGGTGCGCTTGATCACCGACGGTGACGTCGCCGGAGCCATCCAGACAAGTTGGCCAAACTCGGGAGCCGACATTCTCTTTGGAATCGGCGGGACTCCAGAAGGCGTGATCGCAGCGGCTGCGTTGCGCTCCTTGGGGGGAGAACTCCAAGGCCGACTCTGGCCTCGAAACGACGAGGAGCGCAGCGCTGCACTCGATGCTGGCTACGACCTCGATCGAGTCCTTATGACCGAAGATCTGGTCTCGGGTGATAACTGCTTCTTCTCTGCGACCGGTATTACTGACGGAGAGCTCCTTCAGGGGGTGCGCTTCACAGAAACAGGAGTTTCTACTCAGTCAATCGTGATGCGATCTCGATCTGGAACGTGGCGAAAAGTCGATGCGATGCACCGACTAGAGAAACTCTCGCAGTTCTCTTCGATCGACTACTAAACCTGCGAGGCAGGAATACTCAAACGCAGTTCCGCTCGAGCAAGGTCTGCTTCTGCATTGGCGAGTTCTGCCATCGCGTCACCCATCTCTTCCTCGCTTTGGCGAGAGTTTGCTGCTCGCAGTTCAGTGACTCGAGCCTCTGCTGCAACCTGTGCTTCTCGAGCCCGAGGGACATCGAGTTCGCTCACGAGTTCAGCAACCCCGGCCAGAATCGTGACGCGCGTTGTGCGCGCACTCTCGGGTGAGTCAGGGAGCAATTCTCCACCGGCACCTTCGCTGGTCGTGATCTGGACGAATCCGCCATGGATCACGACGTCAATCTGGTCACCTTCGACCGGCTCGATTTTAACGAGACCTGGTACCACGTCGCCGATGAGTTCCGCGTGTTCTGCCATGACCGTGAGGTCGCCTTCTGACGTCGCCAAGACAACCGAGTTTGCCGGTCCGGCAAACAGGGCGGCTTCTGGAGTCACAATTTCAACGCCGACGGCGTGCTCGGCCATTTAGTTCGCGTCCTTCTCCATCTGGTGGGCCTTGGCCAGCACAGACTCTGCGCCCCCGACATTCAAGAACGCTTGTTCAGGGATGTTGTCGAGTTCCCCCTTGATTAGCGCTTCAAACGACTCGACGGTCTCGTCAATTGGAGTGAAGACACCAGGGAGACCGGTAAAGACTTCCGCCACGAAGAATGGCTGTGACAAGAATCGCTGGATCTTTCGAGCACGTGACACGATGATCCGGTCTTCTTCACTCAGCTCATCAAGACCAAGAATGGCGATGATGTCTTGGAGTTCACGGAACCGCTGCAAGACCTCTTGGACTTGGCGAGCGACGTCGTAGTGACGATCTCCGACAATCTCAGGCGCCAGGATGTTTGACGTTGAACCAAGTGGGTCCACCGCTGGGTAGATACCCAACGCAGCGATCTGACGTGACAACTCAGTCGTAGCGTCCAAGTGGGTGAAGGTCGTGAACGGAGCCGGGTCGGTGTAGTCGTCCGCAGGGACATAGACCGCTTGGAGCGACGTAATCGACTTCCCTCTTGTCGAGGTAATCCGCTCTTGAAGCTCACCCATCTCGTCTGCCAGTGTTGGTTGGTAGCCCACTGCTGATGGCATACGTCCCAACAGCGTTGAGACTTCAGATCCGGCTTGCACGAAACGGAAGATGTTGTCCACAAACAACAACACGTCTTGGTTCTGCACGTCACGGAAATACTCGGCCATCGTCAAGGCAGCCAAGGCCACACGGAGACGCACGCCAGGAGGCTCGTCCATCTGACCAAAGACCAGTGCGGCCTTTTCCATGACGCCAGACTCCTGCATTTCGATCCAAAGGTCGGTTCCCTCTCGGGTTCGCTCGCCCACGCCAGCGAAGACCGACACACCACCGTGCTGGGTGGCGACTCGGTTAATCATCTCTTGGATCAACACGGTCTTTCCCACACCGGCTCCACCGAAGAGACCGATCTTTCCACCCTGTACGTAGGGCTCGAGGAGGTCGATGACCTTAATTCCGGTTTCGAACATCTGAGCTCGTGGCTCTAATTGATCAAAGTCAGGAGCATTACGGTGAATTTCCCAGCGTTCTTTGACCTCACCAATATCTGGCGTGTCCAGCGGCTCACCCAGGACGTTAAAGACGTGTCCGAGGACGACGTCGCCGACAGGAACCGAGATACCTCGGCCCGTGTTGCGCACCGGTGTGCCTCGCAAGAGGCCGTCGGTTGGCTGCATACAGACACAGCGAACCCGTCCTTCTCCGATCTGCTGAGCCACCTCTCCGGTGACGGTGATCTTGGAGCCATCAAGCTCCAAGTCCATCTCCACGGCGTGGTTGATCTCTGGAAGGGCGTGAGGTGGAAACTCCACGTCCACTACCGGTCCAGTGATCGCTACGACGCGGCCATTCTCTAGTGCCTGCTTTTCAGGGGCGACGGTCATTCATGCTCCTTTTTTCTGACGCAGTGCTTCCGCACCACCCACGATTTCCATGATCTCGGTTGTAATTGAATCTTGACGAGCTCGGTTCATGATCCTTGTCAGGGTCAAACTCAAGTCGTCAGCATTATCAGTTGCCGCAGCCATTGCTCGTTGCTGCGACGTGTGAAACGCTGCCGCACCTTCTAAGAGGGCGGAGAACATTTCGCTTTCGAGTGCCTTCGGGGCAAGATCTGCAAGAAGTTGCTCGGCATCAGGCTCAAACTCGGTGTAGCCACGTAACTCGTGCGGCGCGTCCTCTTCTTCACGTTCTCCTCGGGGGTCAACAAGTGGCAAGAGTTGTCGAGTCTCGACTTTTTGTGAACCAGCCGAAATAAATCTTGTGGAGACTAAGAGCACTTGGTCAGCCTCTCCGGCGATGAATGGTGCCGCTGCGCTCGCTGCAACTTCTCGAGCATCAGCGAAAGAAGGTCGGTCGGTAAATCCCTGGAACGATGCTTCGACCTCTTGACCGCGAAAGCGGAAGTACGGTCCGGCTTTCTTTCCAACGACAATGACTCGCGAATTCGCGCCTTTCTTTTTGAGCTCGATAATCAGACGCTCCGCGGCTCGAAGAGCTGAAGAGTTGTAGGCACCAGAGAGTCCACGATCGCCAACGATGACGACAATCACGGCCGTCTCAATCTTTTCTGGCGTTCCAAGCATCTTGCCCGCTGCATGTGCGTCGCCCTTGGCAGCTTCGACAATGACTCTCGCCATTCCCTCTCGGTAGGGGCGGTTCGCAATAATTCGAGCTTGGGCTCGTTGAATCTGAGATGCGGCAATCAACTCCATCGCTTTTGTGATTTTCCGCGTTGCTTCGACACTCTTAATACGACGTCGAAGAACTCTCTCTTGACCTCCAGCCATGGGTGCTTACCTCCTCTCTTCTCTCTGTTTTCGAAACTGGTCTAAGCGTCTGTTCCGAGATCAAACCCGGAAAGGAACGTGTCGAGGGCCTTGTCGAGGGCGTCAGTACTCGAGATCGCTCCTGTGGTGCGGATCTCATCGAGAATTCCAGACTGGCTAGCCCGGAAGTACTCACGCAACGACGTTTCAAATCGTCGGACTTCCTTGACCGGCACGGTGTCGGCCCACCCCTTGGTCCCGGCATAAATAACCACCACTTGCTCTTCAACGGGAACAGGTGCATTCAGAGGTTGCTTCAACAACTCGGTCAAGCGATATCCCCGGTCAAGTTGTTGCTGGCTTGACTTGTCGAGTTCTGAACCAAAAGTGGCGAAGGACTCTAAGTCTCGGAACTGAGCCAAGTCGATCTTGAGTGTTCCAGCGACTGACTTCATCGCCTTGATCTGGGCAGCTCCACCGACTCGAGACACTGAGTTTCCGACATTGATAGCGGGACGCACACCTGAGTAGAACAGGTCAGACTCCAAGAAGACCTGGCCGTCGGTGATTGAAATCACGTTGGTTGGGATATAGGCCGAGATGTCTCCAGCCTTGGTCTCAATGATCGGCAGTGCGGTCAATGACCCTCCACCGAGTTCGTCCGAAAGCTTCGCTGCACGCTCTAAGAGACGGCTGTGAAGGTAGAAGACGTCACCTGGGTAGGCCTCACGACCTGGTGGGCGACGAAGCAGAAGCGACAACTGCCGATACGCCTCGGCCTGCTTGGAAAGGTCATCGTAAACAACGAGTGCTGCTTGGCCGTTTTCCATCCAGTGCTGTCCCAGCGCACACCCTGCGAAGGGAGCGAGGAACTTAAACGGCGCAGGGTCTCCTGCGGAGGCGACAACGACCACGGTGTACTCCATCGCACCGGTGTCTTCCAAGAGTTTGACGGTCTGGGCAACCGATGAGTTCTTCTGGCCGATGGCAACGTAGATGCACTTCACGCCTTGGCCTGCTTGGTTCAGAATCGTGTCGATGGCGATCGTGGTCTTCCCGGTCTTTCGGTCACCAATGATCAACTCTCGTTGCCCTCGGCCGATTGGCGTCATCGCGTCAATGGCCTTGATGCCGGTTTGTAGAGGCTCGGTCACAGGTTGTCGGCCCATAATTCCAGGGGCTTGAATCTCCATACGACGACTTTCTGTCGCGTTAATTGGGCCCTTGCCATCAATGGGCTCACCCAAGGCGTTTACGACTCGGCCGAGCATGGCGTCGCCACAGGCAATCGACAAGATCCTCCCGGTGGCTCGCACAATTTGGTCTTCTTCTAATGAGTCCACTGATCCGAGAACCACAGAACCCACAGTGTCCTCGTCCAAGTTCATTGCGAGACCCAATGTCCCGTCTTCAAACTCAAGGAGTTCGTTCAACGCTGCTCCTGGGAGTCCTGAGACTCGAGCAATACCGTCCGCTACCTCAACGATTCGACCGACTTGCTCTGCCCCAACCTCTGGGGTGTAGTCGGCGACGTGACGCTTGAGAGCTTCAGTAATCTCATTTGCGCTAATCGTTAGTTCTGCCATGTGGCTCCTCCGTCATTCTTTCTTTACTAGTCGTTCTTTTGAAATGCTTTGTGGTCGGCGTCTAAGTGCTCTCGAAGTTGATCAAGTCGACCTCGCGCCGTCGCGTCGACCAACAGATCTCCAACTTCAACGCGTACTCCACCGAGAAGCGATGCGTCTTCTGTGATTTGTAACTCCACTGGATTGCCCGCCAACGCTGCGAGCGAGTCTCTCAGTGCATCAGCTTGCGCGCTATCAAGCCCTTTCGCTGTACGAACTTTTGCCACGCGCCACCCTCGAGCACGTGCGGTCAAATCAACGAGCCAGTCAATCGTGCCGACAACGTCTCTGGCACGTCCTCCCGCGATCACGTACTCCAAGAGGCGGACCGAAGGCGCTGATGCTCTGTTGGCTAAGAGGTCGTGCACGACGCCTTGTCGTCGCTCCACTGGCATATCTCGATCTGTCAGGGCGTGGCGAAGACTTGGATTCCCTTCGATGCTGCGGGCGAATCGGAAGAGCTCATCTTCGGTCTCTTCTAAATCGCGTACCTCAAGCTCTTCGTAAAGAGCAGCGGCGAATCCACCAACACGCTCTCGAGCACCCATCACCGAGAGTCCGAGCTCGGCTTGGGCCTCTAGGTGTGCTGCTTGTCGAGAGCGCACCGCCAAGAAGGCCAGTGATTGAGGAACCTCTTGCGCCAAACTGACAAGAGCGGCATGAGAAGCCAAACGGACAGACGGTGCAGATACTTTGTTTTCCAAGACATCAGCCATCACGGCCTTGCGAGCCGAGCCAGTGACCGACGTATCCGTCATGGCGGCACGCAAGTCATTATTCGCCAAGATGGTTTCTTCGACTTGCGCGAGTTCAGCCGCGACCCTCTGGGTCGTTGCTTCATCAAGCTCACCTAACACGGCGGCTGCATAGCCTTGGATTGACGGATTCATCCTTGTGCGCCCGTCTCCCCTGCGTTTGCTGAAGTGCGAAGGGCACCTACTGCTTCGTCGACAAGGTCCTGGTGGGCCTTCATGTCGACCTCTCGACCGATCACGCGCTCGACAACACCCATCACGATGGTGCCAAGTTGCGCTGCCGCATCGTCAACCGCTCGCTGTCGCGCCAGAGTCACCTCGGCGTCAGCATTGCCAACGATTCGGTCATACTCGGTCTGACCTTTTGCTTGCGCCTCGCTGCGAACCTGTTCTGCCGTTGTGTTTGCTTGGGCCACGATGTCTCGTGCTTGGCTCCGAGCGTCTTCTAGGGCTTGGCGGCGTTGGTCGTCAGCAGCCGCTGCATCAACTTTGGCTGCTTCAGCCGCATCAAGGGATGCCTTGATGTCAGCTTGGCGATCCGCCATGGCCTTGGACAGGGGCGGCACGATATAACGCTTGGTCAACCACAAAATGATCAGCAGTACTGCTAACTCGACGAAGAACGTTCCGTTAGGCAGAAGAAAAATTGCTGCGATCGACATACGTCTCTCTCCTCTACTTGACTTTCAATGAGTCCGTTTCAATGGACTCGTGGGCTGAGTTCGGCCTAGGCCTTGGCGAAGACGTACACAAAGACGACCATGAACAACAAGTTGATGAAGTACATGGCTTCTGCAAGACCAACGGTCAAGAAGAAGTAGGTCCGTGCTTTGTTTTCGATTTCTGGTTGTCGAGCAATCGCTGCGATTGTCTGGCTACCGGCCAGACCGTCACCGATGGCTGCACCGACGGCGCCGCCGCCCAATGCAAGTCCACCTCCGACGAGGGCTCCTGCCAGCTGAACTGCCTGCTCCATTGTTTGTGCCATTACTTTCCTCCTGTGTGATGGGACTTCATTGATAAAACTTTTTCTTCACGAAGTGCTTTAGTGCTCATCTCGGCTCATTCCCATGCCGAAGTACAACAAAGCAAGCAACGCGAAGATAAACGCCTGGATGAGACCGATCGCCATATCGAATGGCTTCCAAATCATGATGCCGAAGAAGGATCCATACCAAGGAAGCAACGACGCCATAACAACGACCATAAGGCCTCCAGAGAAGATATTTCCAAAGAGCCGGAATGTCAGAGTGATTGGCTTGGTGATCTCTTCAATAATGTTGATCGGCACCAAGGCCTTGTAGGGGGTCGCATAGTGATGGAAGTAACCCTTCCAGCCACGACTCTTCACTGACTCATAGTGAACCCAAAGAATCACAGTAAGGGCCATCGCCAAGGGGAGGTTTACGTCACCGGTAGGAACAGGGAAGTACTCGGTACCGTTGTTTGGCAGCACCGACATCCAGTTACAAATCAGGATGAACAAGAACAGCGTCATTGCCAGGGGAATGAACTTTTTCCCTTGCGGCCCGATTGAAGATTCGGTGACGTCTTCAATCTGTTCAATCAGTGTTTCGTAGGCCAGCTGCCACTTTCCAGGAATACCTTTGGTGGCTTTCGAGCGCACGTAGAAACCAATGCCGAGAACAATGGCGGCGGCGATCAGCGACGTCCAGATGATGTCGTAGTCGAGTTGGAGTCCAAAAATCTTTCCCGTTGAGATGTGCTCACCAACGGTGATCTCACCAGTCGCCAAAATCTCTGGGGTCATAATGTGCCGCCTTGGACAAAGATCACGCGGGCAACACTAATCACAAAAAGAATCTGGAAAATCACGAGGCCAATTACGACCCCGAGACCTAGAGGTTTTGACAGTAACAACAGCCCAATTGCCACGACCGTGATGGCCCCTAATCGCCAGGCTGTCTTGGTCCGGAGCATGCGCCGGACAACCTTTCCCGAGCCCTCACCCTTGCCTTCGATCTTGGCGACTCCAGCATCGAGAAAGCGGAGATTCAAGATTGCTGCGCCGAGGCCCACCACGATGCCGATGGCCGCCAGGGGCGATGAGAACACGATGGCAATGATGACTGCAACCACGCCCACGGCCATCGCTGAGATCACTGTTCTGCGCAGTAAGCGCTGAAGCACACTTGCATCGAGCTCTCCGAAGTTTTCAAGCATCGATGACATTCTGACCTAGAGAAACTTTCGAATCTGCGCAATGGCCGAGAATACGGCCGCGAGACATCCGAGGACGAGTCCGACAAAAAGAAAAATTGGTGAGGTGTGCAGAGCACTGTCTGCCCAGATGCCGAGTACAACTCCGATGGCGACGAGTACCGCACAGCTGATTCCCATCGTGGTGAAGGCTGCCCACTGCGGAATCGAACCTTGTGAAGGTGATGGGGGCGTCTTCGTCTCGTCGTCGGTAGTCATTAGTGGTACTCATTCGAAAATAAACCTTCACGGAGTTCGATTATTACCCAACGAGGGTATGGGTAATTCGGGGGAACGCCCCCTTGATCATTACACCTCAAGGTCACTCGCGCCAAAGGCGCCAGAACGACCCTCCTCCGCCACCTTCCCGTCGTGGGCGGAGCCGTCGCCTTCCGGGTCATCTCCGTTGCGACGGAGGCCTGGATGGAACCACGTATAGAGGCCCACTCCAAGGACCAGGGCCCCAAAAATAACGAAAGGGTTGGCGTTTGGCCGAATGAGTGGATAGAGGACGAAGCCGCTCAAAAGGGCAGTCCAGAGCCACAAAATGGCCACTGTCCGACGATGCCCATGGCCCAATCGAAGGAGTCGGTGATGGATGTGATCCTTGTCTGGAGTCTGGAACCCCTGCCCCTTCGCAGTCCTTCGCACGAAGGCGAAGAGGGCGTCGAGGAGGGGCACCCCAAGAATGAAGAAGGGGATGAAAAGGGGTGCAAAAAAGAAGAATGTGACACCGCTCGCCGGTGCGGTTCGACCACCAATGACCATGGTCGACGCACTCATCAAAAGCCCCAGAAGGAGAGCGCCGGCATCGCCCATAAAGATCTTGGCCGGATGGAAATTAAACGGCAAGAACCCCAAACAGACCCCACATGCGATCACCGCAACAAGGGGTCCAATGTTCTGGGCCGGTAAGAGTCCAAGGTCTTGGAGCCGCAGCCCATAGACCGCCAACGCGCCCGCTCCTATGGCGACCAATCCAGCGGCGAGGCCGTCAAGGCCGTCAATGAGATTGATGGCGTTCGTCAGAGCCACCACCCAGAGAGCGGTAATTAAGGGAATGATCGTTGGGGAAAGCACGATAAAGCCGGCGAAGGGAAGTTTGAACTGATACATGGTGACGCCGGCAAAATACAAAATGCTGGCAGCCAACACCTGCCCGGCGATCTTGGCTGGAGCAGACATTGCCCGGAAGTCATCGACGAGACCGACAAGAAAAATCGCCGCAGCCCCAATCAGAACCCCGAGCGCTTCGTTCGAACCTGCGAAGACTTGGTGGAGTCCCGGGATCACCGATCCCACGGCCATGGCAGCGCAGACGCCGATAAACATCGCCGCTCCTCCACCGTAGGGAGTTACTCGATCATGCATCTTTCGATCTGATGGCATATCGACGTAGCCAACTTTGATCGCGACCTTTCTAGCTGGCCACGTCACCGCAGCAGTGACGCCAATGGCCACGATCAAGACAACTGCGTACCAACCGATTGGTGGCATGAATCGTTCGTCGGTCCTAGTTCACCAAGGAGGCGTAGGGGTCAAAGGCGCCACAGAGCTCTGCAACTTCTTTTCGAACCGATGTAATCACCGCTTCATCATTTCTGTCCTTGAGGACAGTCCCAATCAGCCGTGCTATCTCAGCCATCTGGACTTCGCCCATTCCCGCTGTCGTCTCTGCGGCAGTCCCCAAACGAAGCCCCGATGTCACAAACGGGCTGCGTGGGTCATCAGGAACTGTGTTTCGGTTGACGGTAATACCCGCTCGATCCATCACTTCTTGGGCTTCTTTTCCGGTGAGGTCTTCATCAAACGTTCTCAGGTCAAGCAAGACCAGATGGTTGTCAGTCCCCCCTGAGACCAACCGGAACCCCTGTTGCTCTAACGCGACCGCAAGGGCCGCTGCGTTTGCCACTACTTGGTGGGCATAGACCGAAAAACTCGGATCTAGGGCTTCTTTGAAGGCCACGGCCTTGGCCGCAATCGCGTGCTCAAGCGGACCACCTTGCAGGCCGGGGAAGATTGCTCCATCGACCTTCTTGGCCAGATCTTCCCTACAGAGAATCGCCCCTCCACGAGGACCCCGAAGGGTCTTGTGCGTCGTAAACGTCATCACGTCAGCGATACCAACTGGATTGGGATGGGCGCCCCCAGCGATCAACCCCGCAGGGTGTGCCGCGTCGAACATCAGCATGGCGCCAACCTCGTCGGCAATCTCTCGATAGTCCTTGGCATCGATTGTCCGGGCGTATGCCGTAGCCCCAGCGACAATGAGTTTTGGGCGCTCGGCCAACGCAAGATCTCGGACTTGATTCATGTCGATCATTTCGCCAGGATTATCTGGATCTCCACTAGCTGGCGTGAGGCCATACGAAACAAAATTCCAAATCTTTGACGTGATCGAAGCAGGGGATCCGTGTGTCAGATGCCCGCCTTGGTCTAAGCGCATTGCCAAGACCGTGTCGCCAGGGTCTAAGAGGGCTTGATAGACGGCCACGTTGGCATTGGCTCCCGAATGTGGTTGGACGTTTGCATGGTCCGCTCCAAAGAGTTCGGTCAATCGATCTCGTGCCAAGTCTTCAACTTGATCAACGACCTGGTTCCCGCCGTAGTACCTCCTGCCGGGATAGCCCTCTGAATACTTGTTCGTAAGCACTGAGCCAGATGCTGCGAGCACAGCTGGCGAGGTGAAATTCTCACTCGCGATGAGTTGAAGCGTGGTGCGCTGACGGTTTAACTCTTCATCAAGAAGTCGAGATATCTCAGGATCATCAGTGATCCATTCGGCAAATGGGGACGATGCAGACACGAGCGTTAGCCCTCCTTTGTTTCAAATCGAAGACCAGCGGCATCGTCGAGTGCCGAGATCTTCGCTAATCGATTGAGATGTCGCCCTTCTTGAGGTACCGCAGCAAGGAATGCGTCGAGCGCGTCGAGCGCTGTTGTTTCTCCCAACGTTCGATCACCGAAGCAGATGACATTTGCATGATTGTGCATTCGAGCGAGCTGCGCAGTCGTGACGTCATGCACCACTGCAGCTCGAACTCCATTTATTTTGTTCGCCGCAATTGAAATACCAATCCCGGTTCCACACACCGCTACTCCAAGATCAACTGTTCCTTCGGCGACCGCACGACCAACAGCAGCGCCAAAGTCGGGGTAGTCGACTGAAACCGATGGGTCGTTGGTTCCAAAATCAGTCACCTGATGGCCAAGCTCTTCTAAGTGTGATGCCAAAGCAGCCTTGAGGCGAACTCCAGCGTGGTCTGAACCAACGGCAAAGTGCATATCTCGCATCCTACCGAGGTTGCCAGCCTCACTCACCGGACACCCTGAGTCCCGATACACTTCGCCGACATGGCCATCGATCCTCGAACCCCGGTCATCGTTGGCGTAGGCCAAGTCCTCCATCACCCAGACAAGGTCTCTGGCCCAGAGGACCTCGTTGAGCCCCTCGATCTCATGGTCGATGCCCTGCGTCGAGCGGCTGAAGATATCGACGGCGTTGCCGAGGGAGCACCTAGCCCGCTTGGGACACGCCTCCTTTCAAATATTGATCGGCTGACCTCGGTCGTGAGCTTTACGTGGCGAACTGCCAACCCATCACTTTTGGTCGCCGAGCGTCTCGGCATCCATCCTGGCGATCTTGCTGTCACCGCAACTGGGGGCTGCATGCCACAGAAACTCGTTGCCGACGCAGCCACTGCCATTTTGAACGGCGACGCCGACGTTGTTGGAGTGGTTGGCTCTGAGGCAATGTTCAGCCGAGGAGCGTCTCGAAAATCTGGGTTGGGAGATGTGCAGTGGACACTCCAGGATCCAGAGACAACTCCACCTGCTCGTGTCTTTGGAACCGAAACAATGCCACTGACCCCATTGGAGATTGAACGATCGATTCTTCTGCCTATTCAAATCTATCCACTCTTTGAAAATGCAAGCCGGGCTCGAAATGCTTGGACTATTGACGAGCACCGCCAAAAGATTGGGAACCTCTGGTCGTCGTTCTCGGAGGTAGCAACAGCGAATCCTTCCGCTTGGATGAGAGAACCCCATTCGAGCGAGGAGATCATCACCGCCTCGCCGTCGAATCGGATGATCGCTGAGCCCTATACGAAAATGATGGTGGCCAACCTCCCTGTCGATATGGGAGCGGCTTTTTTGATGTGTAGCTACGAAACCGCTCGCTCACTTGGAATCAGAGATGACGCACTCGTGTTCCCTCAGAGCCATGCTCATGCCAATGACCATTTCTTCATCTCAGAGCGACCCGAACTTGATCGCTCTGTCGCTATCAAAGCTGCTGGAGACAGAGCGTTCGAACTAGCTGGTGCCTCAATCGATGACGTTGCCCACATCGATCTCTATAGCTGCTTCCCAATCGCCGTGGCCCTCGGGGCAGAGGCCTTGGGTTTGGACCTTGAGGACCGCACTCGACCCCTCACGCTGACCGGTGGCTTGACCTTTGGTGGTGGCCCTGGGAATAACTACGTTGGTCACTCCATCGCCACCATGGTCCAGCGCCTCAGAGAACACCCAGGAGACCTCGGCCTTCTCACGGGCCTGAGTTATTTCGCCACCACCCACGCAGTTGGGTTGTATTCAACGACCCCGCCTTCGACGTCCTTCCAGAGTGCCGACGTGCAAAGCGTTGTCGATGCTGAACCCATCCAGCGAGTTGCGCGTGAACTAGAAGGCACGGTGCGAGTTGAGACCTATACGGTCGTTCACGATCGGGACAATGGACCGGAGAAAATCATCGCAGCTGTTCGCGATCAATTTGAAACAAGAAGTTGGGCATGTATTACAGATGAAGCAACGATGAGGGACCTCGCTGGAACTGAACTCTGTGGCCTCACCGGCGTTCTCACGAACGATGGTTCCCTGATACTCGATTAGCTCAAGTTCTTTTCGACGTAGGCGCGAATCTCATCAAAAGAAATCGTTCCTTCTCTCAGTTCATCGATTTCGCTGTCATCAATTCGGATAATTGTTGAAGGTGCACCATCCCTCAGACCGCCGTCAAGAAGTACATCGATTCCAAATTGGCCACTCAAGACGCCTGCAACTTCGTCTGCGCTGTGGCATGGATCCTCACCGTGTCGATTCGCACTTGTGACGGCCAGAGGTCCCGTGAGTTCAAGGAGTTTGAGGGTCAGATCGTCATTTGGAACCCTCAAACCCACTGTCTTGTCATCTGATCCAACCAAGGTTGCAATGCTCTCCTGGCACGGGACCACAATCGTCAACGGGCCAGGCCAAAAGCCCTCTGCAACGCAGTGTGCGGCTGGGGAGAGCACCCCCACCAGGTCTTCTGCTGCGGCGAGGCTCGCCACCAAAATTGGGAGTGCCTGCGTTGAGGGTCGTTCTTTGACGGCAAACAGTTGCTCGATAGCGCCGTGCTGCGAGAGGGATGCGGCGAGACCGTAGACGGTATCTGTTGGGATCGCTCCAACGGCGCCGGCAACCAGCATGGACGCAACGGCATCGATCTGATCAGGTGGAAACGTGTTCATGAGTTCTTCACCGCGCTCAGTCCTCTCGGTTTTTCCGCTAAATCGTAAATGACTTCCACGTCTTCAAGACCAACAGCGCTGGCGAGTGCGACTGCGGGCTCAACCTGGCCTTCTCCCATTTCTATCCCGACAACTCCCCCAGGCGAAAGCCATGGACCCACCTCGCTCAAGATAGTGGCCACGTCTCGAAACCCAGGCGTTCCATCTTTTGCATCCAAACTAAACAACGCCTCATCTGGCTCATAGAACAACTCAGTGGCCAATCCTGGTCGCTCACTTACTGCAACGTACGGCGGGTTTGAAACCAACAAATCTATCTTTCCTTTCAATGCCGGCTCCAAGGCATCGAACCAACTTCCCAAGCGGAACTCAACGCGTTCGATGCCAAGTTTCATAGTGTTTTCAAGAGCCAGCTCGAGAGCGTCTCGAGATAGATCACTCAAAATCACTCGCTCAAGAACAGTGTTCTCTTGAAGTGCCGACGCCAAGCTGAGGCCAATCGCTCCGGTGCCGGTCCCAAGATCAACAATCGTCAGAGCGGATCTTGTTGCAGATGATGCTCGCCATCGCTGAAGAACTGCTTCAACAATCTGTTCAGTCTCTGGACGAGGGATCAAGGCCCGCTCGTCAACAAGGAGCTCAAGGTCTCGAAACTGCCATGACCCAAGCACGTATTGCAAGGGCTCCCCCGCTGCCCTCCGAGCAGCAAGTCCCCGTGCCATCGCTGCGACCTCTTGATCGTGAGTTACCCGAGCGGCAACGGCCTCAAGAATCCAGCGTGCTTCTTGAGCTGAACCGGTCTCTTCGGTCAACTCTTCGAGAAGAAGATCGTTAGCCACCGGCTTGGGTGAGCTGTTCAGCTCGCTTTGCCGCCATTAACGCGTCAACTACCTCGTCAAGGTCGCCGGCCAAGATGGCGTCCAGTTTGTACAGCGTCAAGTTAATTCGATGATCAGTGACACGACTGTCTTTGAAGTTGTAGGTCCGGATCTTTTCAGACCGCCCACCGCCACCGATTTGCGAGCGGCGCAGGTCGCCAACTTCGGTTGCTTGCGCGTCTTGGGCGGCTTTCAACAAGCGAGCCCTCAGGACCACCATGGCTTTTGCCCTGTTCTGGATCTGACTTTTTTCATCCTGCATCGCCACCACAATCCCAGTTGGGATGTGGGTAATTCGCACCGCAGAGTCGGTGGTGTTCACGCTTTGACCACCGGGCCCACTTGAGCGATAGACATCGATCTTGAGATCATTCGCATCGATCTCCACGTCGACTTCTTCAGCCTCTGGCAAGACGGTCACCGTGGCTGACGAGGTGTGGACACGGCCTTTGGACTCCGTGACCGGGACTCGCTGAACCCGGTGGACGCCCCCCTCGTGTTCGAAACGGCTCCAGGCGTCTCCGCCCTTGACCACAAAGACAACTTCATCGAGTCCGTCGCGCTCGGAGGCACGCTCTTCGAGCACTTCGATTTTGAGCCCTCGAGTCTGCGCATAATGCTGATACATCTCATAGAGATCTCGCGCAAAAAGATTAGCTTCTTCTCCGCCTTCGGCGCCACGAATCTCCATGATGACGTTTCTTCCATCGTTGGGATCTTTTGGAAGCAATAGTGCTTGGAGTTCTTCTTCGATCTCAAGAGCGAGGTGATGTGCCCGATCTACTTCTTCACGAAGCTCTTCTCGCTCAGACGCGTCTGCGACCTCTAAAAGTTCAGTTGCGGACTCTGCGTCCCCTTTGGCTGCCTTGAGGCGGCGATACGCTGCTACCACCTCACTCAGCTCCTTGTGGCGCTTTGAGAGTTCACGCAAAAGGTTGGGGTTATTCGAGACCTCAGGTGAAGAGAGGCGTGATTCAACGTCGGCGTATTCCGCCTCGATTTCTTGAAGTCGATCGTCGAGCATGTCAGTTCCCTCGCTGGTCTCTCAGCGAGCGGGCCCGTTCAATTAGGACTTAGCGCCCTTGGCTTTACGGTCACCGTAGCGACGGTTGAATCGATCAACTCGACCACCCGAGTCAACAAGCTTCTGCTTACCCGTAAAGAACGGATGACACTCATTGCAAAGCTCTGAACGAAGTTCAGGCTTCGTGGACATGGTCGTAAAGACGTTGCCGCACGAACAGGTCACTGTTGCTTCAACGTAATTTGGGTGAATATCTGCCTTCATAGTGTTCTCCTCAGTGCGGGGCTTTCATTCTAGATGGTTCTGGAATGGTTGTTAGCCGTTCCCTTGACCCTTGGCGATCTCGGCCAAAAACTCGTCATTTGAATCGGTTGTCTTGATTTTGTCCATCAATAACTCAAGGCCTGCAGCGGCGGAACCATCTGAGGCCAAGGCATTGAGTACTCGGCGAAGTTTCCAGACTTGTTGAAGTTGACCCTTTTCAAAGAGCAGCTCTTCATGTCGAGTTGACGAGGCATTGACGTCAATCGAGGGATACAGGCGTCGCTCGGCAAGGCGGCGGTCAAGGCGAAGTTCCATGTTACCGGTTCCCTTGAACTCTTCGAAGATGACTTCATCCATTTTGGAACCGGTCTCTACGAGCGCAGTTGCCAGAATCGTGAGTGATCCGCCCTCTTCAATATTTCGAGCGGCGCCAAAGAACTTCTTCGGCGGGTAGAGCGCTCCGGAGTCGACACCACCCGACATCACTCGTCCCGACGTTGGGGCAGAGATGTTGTAGGCCCGAGCAAGGCGGGTAATACCGTCAAGGATAATGACGACATCTTTTCCAAGTTCAACAAGTCGCTTCGCACGCTCGATCGTGAGCTCTGCAACGTGAGTGTGTTCATCGGATGGACGGTCAAATGTCGAAGCAATCACTTCACCTTGAACGGAGCGACGCATGTCGGTCACTTCTTCAGGTCGCTCGTCAACTAAGAGCACCATGAGGTGGACCTCAGGGTTATTGGCCTCAATCGAGTGCGCAATCTGCTTCATAACCGTCGTCTTCCCCGCTTTCGGAGGGGAGACGATCAACCCACGTTGTCCTTTTCCGATTGGGCTCAGCAGATCGACGATACGCGCCGTCATGTTGTCTTTATCTTTTGGAGTCTCGAGAGAAAGTTTCTCGTCTGGAAACAGAGGTGTGAGATCCTCAAAACGGCGACGTGATCGCGCTTCTTCTGGATCCATGCCTGAGACCGTGTCGATGCGAATCAGTGCTGGGTACTTTTCATTGCTCGCAGCTGGACGAAATGCTCCCTCGATGGCGTCCCCTTTTCTCAGCGCAAACTTTCTCGCTTGACTTATGGAGACGTAGACGTCCTTGAGCGAGGGAAGATACCCTTCGCAACGCAAGAAGCCATAGCCCTCGTCACGAAGATCGAGGAGTCCTCGACATTCAACGAGTTCGCCTTGGTAAGGAGCGTCAGAGCCGCCGCCTTGGAGGTCTCGATCGCCAGATTCTCGACGAGGACCTCGTCCTCTGCGACGGTTGTTATTTCGACGATTTCCAGGATCGCCATTTCCCTGGCGGTTGTTATTCTGTGAACGATTCTGATTGTTCTGGTTCCGTGGTCGATCAGTGCCCACGTCTTCGGCATCATCAATAGGAGCTGACGCAGCGGCTTTCGGCTCTGAAGATTCAGAAGATGGGCTCGATGCAGACTCAGAGGACGCGTCGTCGCCAACCCCTGCTGCGGTCAAGATCCCAGAAATCAAGTCGGCCTTCTTCATGCGGCTCGTTGATTTCACACTGAGTTGTTCAGCAATGGTTTGAAGTTCGGCGCGCTCTTTGGTTTCAAGGACGCTTCGGCCAAGTTGTGCTTCGGAAGTCATGTCTTTCGACGCTCCTTTTTCTCCCACGAAGGCATTCGGGGTACCGGTGTCTACCGGGAGAAGATCAAGGGTAGGACGCCAGCGGATTGCTGGACCCTGTGCACTCCCCCTCCAGCGACCCGACCAAATTCTGGGGTCTTCGTCGTATGACGACGGTGAGGAAGAACAGAAGTAATACTAGCCCGAATTCACACTGCCTCGCAACGCGAGGCTCAAACCCCGAGTTCTTTGAGGATCTCGCTCATCGTGGGCTCCACCGCTCTTGGGACCTCAATCTGGCTAATGGCCCGGTCAGGATCCTTCAGCCCGTTCCCGGTGAGCACACAGACCACGCGCGAGCCCTCCGGGACCCCCACCTTTAAAAGTCCAGCCACTGAGGCCGCGCTTGCAGGCTCGCAGAAGACTGATTCTTCGGAGGCCAAGAGGCGATATGCCTCAAGGATTTCGTCATCGGTCACCAAATCGATTTTCCCTCCAGAGGAATCTCGTGCTTCCTCGGCCTCTTTCCAACTCGCCGGCTTCCCGATGCGAATCGCCGTTGCGATCGTCTCTGGGTGTTCGACGGCGTGACCAAGAACAATGGGGGCAGCGCCTGAGGCTTGGAATCCCATCATCTTTGGAAGTCGGCTTGCGTGGCCAGCGTCGTGATACTCGCGATACCCCTTCCAATAGGCCGTAATATTTCCCGCGTTTCCCACCGGGATGAAGTGGAAATCTGGGGCATCCCCAAGGGCGTCAATGATCTCAAAGGCGCCCGTCTTCTGCCCTTCAATGCGATAGGGATTGATTGAGTTCACCACTGTTATGGGCGCGTGGCTGGGGAGTTCTCGCACCAGCTCTAACGCTTGGTCGAAGTTTCCGCGGATCTGGAGAACCGTTGCTCCATGAATCAGTGCTTGGGCTAGTTTCCCGAGTGCAATCGCGCCGTCAGGAATCAAAACCGCGCAGGTCAAACCAGCTCGCGCCGAATAGGCAGCCGCTGATGCCGAGGTATTCCCTGTCGACGCGCACACCACGGCTTTGGCGCCGTCTTCAACAGCCTTCGAGATGGCCATGGTCATTCCGCGGTCTTTAAACGAACCTGTGGGGTTCGCTCCTTCCACCTTGAGAAAGACTTCAGCGTGAAGTCGTTCGGATAGATACGGCGCTTCCAGAAGAGGAGTGGCTCCCTCTAACAACGTCACGACGGGCGTCGCAGACGTAACCGGGAGGTACGCTCGGTACTCTTCAATCAGTCCCCGCCACGCCACTTAGGAGCCGTTACTTTCTTCGCTCGTCACAACCCGGAGAATTCCTCCAACCGAATCGACGACATCGGAGCGTTCCAACTCCTGAATCGTCGCTGCCATGTCGCGTTCAGTTGCTTCATGCGTCAGGAAAATTAGTCGCGCCTCGTCGTCGAGACCAACCTGTTCCATTGAGCGAATTGAAATATTGTGATCACCATAAATCTTGGCTACTTTCGCCAAGACGCCTGGTTGGTCAAGGACATCAAGCGAAATATAGAACGCGCTTCTCAGATCATCGATGCGAACTGCTTCGCGATCAAGACTGCGGACGGCCGCCGGGGCAGCCGTCTTGTTGACAAGATTTCGCGCTGCTTCAATGACGTCACCGAGGACCGCAGAAGCTGTTGGCATGCCACCCGCCCCTTGTCCATAAAGCATGAGAGGCCCAGCGGCGGCACCTTCGATGAAGACAGCGTTATAGGAGCCACCCACTTGAGCAAGCGGGTGGTCCAAAGGAACCATCGCTGGATGCACCCGCACAGAGATCTCCTTAGGACCAACTTTTTCAGCGATCGCTAAGAGTTTGATGGCATAGCCAAACTGTCGTGCAAATGCAATATCGACACTTCGTACCTTCGAAATACCCTCTCGAGAAACTCGTTCAAGGGGTATCTCACAGCCAAAGGCCAATCCGGCGAGAATTGCGGCTTTCGCTGCAGCGTCAAAACCTTCAACGTCAGCGGTGGGGTCGCGCTCGGCCAGACCACGTGCCATCGCTTCCGCGAGAACGTCAGCATATTCAGATCCCTCATCTGACATTTTGCTCAGGATGAAGTTGGTCGTCCCGTTCACTATTCCCATCACTCGAGTAATTGACTCGCCGGCAAGTGACTCTCGGAGCGTTCGTATGACTGGAATTGCCCCCGCCACCGCTGCCTCGAAATTCAGATCCACGCCGTTTGCTTCTGCGAGCGCACTGAGTTCTACACCGTGCTGCGCCAAAAGCTCCTTATTGGCTGAAACAACAGGTTTGCCAAGTTTCAGGGCGGATTCGATCAATTCTTTCGCTGGTTCGACTCCACCTATGAGTTCGACAACCATGTCAACGGAGTCATCACTCACAAGTTTTTGGGCGTTCTCTGTCATCAGCCCTGAAGGGAACCATGGTGCGCTCGAGCGGTCCCGTTTGAGATCGTTCACCGCTATCCCGACAATTTCAATTCGGATCCCACTTCGATCTGCAGTCTCTCCCGAGCGCGCTGGGTCACTCAGCAACTCAACGAGCGCTGCTCCCACGTTCCCGCAGCCCAGAATGGCCACACGGACAGGTGTCACTGATTCTTTCGGCACACCTTCAACGCTACTCGGGCTTCAGCATCTCCTCGGAGGACTGGCTTAAGCGTCAAGGGCGCCGAGGTCTTCGACCGTCTCTCTTCGCACCACAACAGTGGCCTTGCCTCCACGAACAAAGATCACCGGAGGTCGAGGGACCTTGTTGTACGTCGATGCCATGGAGTATCCATAGGCCCCCGTCACCGGTGTGGCCACTAAATCCCCGACGCTAAGCGCCCTGGGCACCCAGCCCTCGGGAACAATCACGTCGCCGCTTTCGCAGTGCTTTCCAACAATCCGCACACTTTGTTCACGGGCCACCTCAACGTTCGCGGGATCGAACGCTTCGTAGCCCGCTCCGTAAAGAACAGGGCGAGGGTTATCGCTCATCCCCCCATCAACTGCCATGTAGGTCCGGATGTCTGGAAGGACTTTGATTGTTCCCACCCGATAGATCGTGACCGCGGCTTGCGCCACGATTGCACGGCCGGGCTCTGCGGTCACGACAACTTCGTCTCCAACGCCAGCCGAACGCAGCGCACCATGGACAGCGTCAGCCCACTCACTGATTGATGGGGCGATTTCACCGTTTAAATAGGCGACGCCAAGTCCTCCCCCGACGCACAACTCGCGCAGCCCTAATGGAACAAAGAAACTCGCCAGGATCTCCGATGCCTGCGCGAAGGAATCCACATCGAAGACTTGACTTCCAATGTGAGCATGAATCCCCGCTAGGTCAACGTGCTTCATTGCCTCAAGGCGAGTAACCGCTCTCTGTGCAGCCCCTGACGCGATAGAAAAACCAAATTTAGAATCTTCCTGACCCGTCTTGATGAATTCATGGGTGTGGGCCTCTACTCCTGGCGTGACACGAAGCAGGACGGTGGCCTGAAGTTCTGCGCTCACCAGTCGTTCGAGACGATCAATCTCATCTTCAGAGTCGATGATGATAAGCCGCACACCTGTTTCGAGCGCCAAGAGAATTTCAGCTCCAGACTTATTGTTTCCATGAAGAACGATTTGATTTCCTTGCGCCCCAGCTCGGAGCGCGCTGTAAAGTTCGCCTGCTGTCGCAACATCAAGACACATGCCCTCTTCGAGCGCCACGCGTGCCATTGCAGTGCAGAGAAATGCCTTCGTTGCATAGGCCACACCCGGGCCAAACGCGCGAACCGCTTCTCGACAACGAATGCGTAGGTGCTCTTCGTCATAAATGAACAGCGGCGTTCCATACTCTTCGGCCAGTGTGATGACGTCACATCCTCCAAGAACCAAATGACCATTTGAAGAGACCTCTGCCGTCAGAGGGAGGAGACTTTGCTCAATTGGCGAGACCATGGCCCTAAGCGTAGGTGGCGCGTCGCCCTCAGGGTGAAGCTTCTTCGGCGGCTACCATGGCCTCTGTTCGCCTCTGTAGCTCAGCGGATAGAGCACTGGCTTCCGAAGCCAGGTGTCGGGGGTTCAAGTCCCTCCAGGGGCACCACTCGCCGTGAGCGCACAGAGCCTTAGCGATCGGGAAATACCTGCCACTTCTCGTCTCGGCGCAGGATGGCCAGGCTGCCGAAGAGGACAAGTGCGACCAAGCCTGCAAACAAGACAAGTGACCAGCGATATGAGGTGTGCACAATCAAAAGTGCCGCAATGAGCGCTCCCACGATCCGAGTCACGATCGAGAGAACCCTCCGCAAAGTGGTTTTCAAGGGAGCCGTGGTGATCTCTGCTGCAAGCTGTGTCGCAACAGCGGTGATGTAGGTCGTTGAAATATTGGCAACCTTCATCCGTTGCTGTGACGCACTCTGAAGGCCCATCGCGCTACCCAGGAAAATTGTTATCACCATTGAAGGGAATCGAGAAGGAAGTCCGCTATCTACGAATGTGACAGCCAGTGCCGCAAGCGCCAATACCAACTCAGCAATCGTCATTTTCAATAAGTATCGAGAGCGCGAACGGCGAGGTGTTTTTGAGATGAATCCAACGACTCCCGCAACCCCCAAAAATGAGAGCGTTGCTGCCACGGTGTTGATCAAAGAGATGCCCTGGACTCCCCCGAGGCCCAGCCCCAGCACGACGAAGTTTCCAGTCATGTTTGCAACGAAAGTCCGACCGAGAATCAAGAAACTCACGGCATCGGCGACGCCTGCCGCTAAGGCAAGAATGCCAAGCAACATCGGTAAGGGTCCGTCGTGGATATCTTCGGTCCACCACCGAACGAAAATATTTGTGGCGCTGCGCTTGTTATGTGGGCTCACAACCTACCCGATAGCAATTTCAAGATCCCTTGAGAACGTTTCGTAGTGTCCCCCTGGGAGATACGACTCTGGAATTTCATCGATCGCGTCATAGCGATCAACGTCAAAAACATTTGAGGACTGAATTGACTCTTCTTGGGCCACGCCAACAAGTGTCAACTCTTTTGCCGTTGCAAACGCATCCTTCGTTGACGAAGCCAACGTTGCGAGCACGCTTCGATCAACACGGCCAATGAGGGCATACGTCACACCGCTCGAAGACTCCCCGATGAGGTGGGCCACCATTGCGTGATGCTTCCCGTCATCGATGCCATAGACCGTCAAGTCACCCGAACCAAAAACCTCCCTGACGCGATCATGGCGTTCATCATGAGGGAGGAGATGCCATTGAATATGCCGACGATCTTTCATCGCCCAGAGAGCACCTGGAGGAATATTCCCTTCAGGCTCGTCCTCTTGCAACGGCGTTGATTGATCAGCCCCAACTAATGGCTCTGGAGCGATGAGCGAGTCATTGTCCAAAATGATGTCACCAGGCTTCGGCCGATCTCCAGAAGAAGACGAAACCGCTTCACCCCATTCATGTTCATTGTCCTTGGGTTCCTTGCTCATTACTACTCCTTCTGGCAGGCATTCAGAGGCGTGTTCGTAGCCACGACCCTAGTGCCCAATCGATCACAATTCAGAATTTCTCACACCAAGAAAGGGTCTTCATGGTTCAACGCCTCCTCGAGAGGCTGGGGATTCTCAGTGTCTCTGCGGCTATGCCATAAAAAAGTGACGGGGAGGGGTTACATTCAGCACTATGAGCAATCGCTTCCTTCCCGTCTCACTTTTCGCCGTCGCTATCTTTCTTGGCGCGTGTGGGTCATCCTCAACTTCTTCGTCCTCATCAACAACGACTTCAACGGGCAAATCAGCCACCACTTCGACCACGTCGACGTCGTCGCCACCTTCTGCAAAGACCACAAGTTGCAAGACAAGCGACCTCACAATTACCGTTGGGCCTTCTCAAGGAGCTGCAGGACACGTCTACATCCCAATTCTCTTTCAAAATACTGGGGCGAGTTCGTGCACCATCGACGGCTTCCCTCAAGTCGCCGGCACAAATAGCAGCGGACAACAAGTTACCCAAGCCGCTCATTCGTCGGGGACACCTTCCACGGTGGTTCTCCCGGTGAAGGCATTTTCTTCTGCGACCCTGACTGCGATAAATGTGCCGAGTGGGAACGAAACCTCGTGCACCAACTTCGCTGGCCTCAACGTGACACCCCCAGACAACACCACGGGCGTCTCAATCACCGTCCAAACCCCAGGATGCGCTGGCTTGAGCGTCTCACCGGTCGTGGCCGGCACAAGCGGGCAATAAACCCGCGAACTCGAGCCATTGCGTCGGGGGGTTTTGGGGACAGAACTCTCGCTAGCCTGGAGAAATGGTCGACACCTTGGTCCCACCCCTACGCGATCGCCCTGAAGTGTTACCGAGTGAGCGACTTCTTGAAAATGGCATGCTCGCAGGAGATTTACGTGGCGACTTCAGAAGAATTGCGGACGCAAGAAATGCGCTGAGCGTGGTTGCTCTCTGGGCTGGGGTCATTCTTTTATGTGGGCTTTCTGCATGGCTCAAGCTGTGGTGGGTTGTTCTCCTTGCTTTTTTGTTGATGGGGCCAATTCATGTCCGGTTTGCAATCTTGATGCATGAAGCAGCACACAAACTGCTCTTTTCAAAGAAACGACTCAATGATTTCGTCGGCACATGGCTGATTGCCTACCCAGCATTCGTTCCAATCACTCTCTATCGTCGCGGTCATCTTTCTCACCATCGAGATGAGTTTGGACCTGATGAACCTGATATGGGTTTCTATCAGGGCTATCCCTGTGAACCCTCGGATCTTCGTCGGCGTCTCCTTCGAGACGCGTTGGGAATTTCAGGTTGGAAAAATTTCTGGGCATTATTGCGAGCAACGAAGACAGCGCAAGGAAGAAACATTGCCGTCCCAATTCTTCTTATTCAGTTGGGACTTTGGGCAGGTTCTTGGATCGCAACTGGCGAGTGGTGGATCTACCCCTTGTTGTGGTGGCTTCCGTGGATGACACAGTGGAGAGTGCTGAACCGGCTCCGTGCGATCGGTGAGCACGGCGGGATGGAAAGAAGCGGTGACCGGCGAGCGACGACTCATAATGTGAGCCAACACCTTCTTGCTCGATTCTGGTTTGTTCCCTATAACACCGGCTGGCATTTGGCACACCATGTTGATATGGGAATCCCATGGAGGAATCTTCCCCGGTATCACGCTGAATTGGTTGCCTCTGGTTACGTGACCGATGCCATCACGTATCGGAGTTACCTCTCGCTCTGGAAAGCAGCGACTGCCGCATCAGCTAGGTGATTCACGTCGCCGTCATTCCACCATCGACTGGCAACGCAGTTCCGGTGACACCGCTCGATGCTTCTGATGCGAGCCAGCCAATGAGTGCTGCAGGCTCCTGCGGGGTGAGAAGCCGCCCAATAAGTTGATGGTTTGCGAACTCTTCGGGTGAATCCAAGCCGTAAAGTTTGGCCGACGCTCCGAGCATGGAAGTATCCGTTGACCCAGGACAGATGGCATTGACCGTGATGCCTGTACCTGCGACATCACTCGCCAAACCTTTCACCAAACCGATGACACCGTGTTTTGCGGCAACGTATGCCGCTGCATTATGGACGCCGATCAGACCCGCTGCCGAGGACACGGCAATCATCCGTCCGTGTTCGACCGGAGACGAGACCAATCTTGACGCAACCGCGTCGAAGAGTCGCCGAGTCCCATGCAGGTTGATATCGATCACTGTGTCATAGGCAGCGTCATCCATCTCCCAAAGCGGAACCCCGCCAGCGATGAAGCCAGCACACGCCACGCCAACATCGAGTCCACCAAACTGCTCGACCGCTGTTTCTACCGCCAATGCCATGTCAGATGCTGATCGGACATCTCCAACCAGGGCCAATGCGTGCGAGCCATGTCGACTCACTACATGATCAAGTTCTTGTTTTGTCGCCAACGCATAGGGGATCGATGGATCATCTCGGCAGCGATCAACTGCGACAACCGACATACCTTGTGCCACGAGATTGTCTACGACGGCCGCCCCAATCCCTCGTGCGGCCCCGGTCACAATGGCAACTCGACTCATTGGTCAAACCTCTTCTCGATAGTGGTGAGCAACTGCGATGTCAGTGTGGCGAACAACGCTTCTCCCTCTTTGCGAGATGCACCCCTCGGATCACCCAGCACACCATTGTCGCTCACACTCTTGACTCCATGCTCACGTAGTGACTCCATGATCTCGCTCAATGGAGCCACCTGTCCAGTAATCCCCTCAAATTCGCCGACTCCCTCTGGCCAAAGCCAGAGAAGGAGTGACGTCTCACTCCGACCAGCATGGGCGTCCCCGCCTTCAATCGAGGGCGAAAAACAACACAGTGCATCGCCTTCGTGCCGCGCCAACTTCTCGGTCGTCGCGAGTGCCGACGCGTTTCCCCCGTGACCAGAGACAAAAACCACCCCTTGGAATGATCGACGAGCTGATCGAACGACTTCGGTTAACAACGCCGCAAGTGCTTCTGTCCCAATAGAGAGCGTCCCTGGAAAATCTTGGTGCTCGCCACTCGACCCAAGCGAAATTGTCGGCCCCATCACGAGATCGTTTCGAAGATCGCACGCCCGCTCGCAGAGGCTCTCCGCTATCAAGGTGTCGGTCCCAAGAGGGAGGTGAGGTCCGTGTTGCTCGCACGACCCAACTGCCATGATCAGTATGTGATCGGGGCTCGCTGCCACATCCATCCAGGTTCTTCTCGCTAATACCTGCGAATCACCTGGCGCCATGGCTCAAGCAGAACTGGTCAGTCGCAACGGCACGCGTGATGAGTGGTCAACAGCGGGCCCAGGACGCAACGAAACAGGGACTGATGCCATCGCCGTCTCTCCATGCCCAAACACACATTCGGGGTCAGGTCCATCAAGTGGGATGCCCGTAAAGAACTTCGCAGCCATGCAGCCGCCTTGACACGCGTCGTATGACCCACATGATGCGCATGCACCCGCGCTCGAGGGTTCTCTCAGAGACGTAAACAATTCGGAGTCTCGCCACACTGAGGTGAAGCCTCCACCATCTCGTACGTTTCCTGCTTTGAATTCGTCATGAATCACGAAGGGGCAGGCGTAAACATCGCCTACTGGGTCAATCAAACACACCACTCGGCCTGCGCCACAGAGGTTCAGCCCGTCGAGAGACTCTCCTAACGCAGAGAGGTGAAAAAACGAGTCGCCAGTGAGGACATTGGGGTGATCAAGGAGCCATGCATACAGTTCGCGCTGTTGAACAGCGGTGGGGTGGAGTTGGTCCCATGTATCGACTCCTCTCCCGGAAGGACGAAGGCGAGTTAAACGAAGTTGCGCACCGTATCGATCGGCAAGATCTTGGAACTGTTCGATTTGGGGAATATTTTGCCTCGTCATGACCACTGAAATTTTGAACTCTCCAAAATTCGCTTCGGCAAGATTATCCATCGCTCTCGTCGCAGCAGCGAATGAACCAGTTCCTCGAACTGCGTCGTTCGTTGCCGCATCAGCCCCGTCGACGGAAATCTGAACGTCGACGTACTCAGTCTCGGCAAGACGTTTTGCTCGAACCTTGTCGAGCCGAGTTCCGTTCGTCGAGAATTTGACACCGACCCCTCGATCAACTGCGTGATCGAGCAGCTCGAAGAAGTCCTGTCGCACAAGCGGCTCGCCTCCACCCACGTTGACATAGAAAATCTTCAATTCAGCCATCTCGTCAATAAGTGCAAGCGCTTCAGCGGTTGAAAGTTCGTTGGGATCACGTCGCCCAGAACTCGAAAGACAGTGGATGCACGCCAAGTTGCACGCATACGTCAATTCCCAGGTCAAGCAGATCGGTGCTTGGAGCCCAAGCTTGAAGCGATCACGCAATGTTGGTTGTGTTTCAACGGACACCGATAACCTCCGATGTTGCTAAGCGTGCCAATGCTGCTTCGTACTGCCCTGCCTGTCCTTCTCCAACCGTCGCGATGATTGCCCCAGATGCGGACTCGTAGTCTTCCAATACTTTCACCAACTCGACGAGTGGTCGGGACTTCAAAAAGACAAGCCGACGATTCCCATAGTGATAGGCCAACGCGCCGAACTCTTCATCTCGAAGGGCGACTCTCTCGTCGAGACGCCACGCAAGCGTCGGATCGAACGTTGTCGAAGACGCTTTGTTGTTTTCTGACACGGGTTTAGTAGACCCCGCACATTCCATCAATAGATACTTCCTCGACTAAGAGATCCTCGACAATCTCATCGTTCTCTCCGGAATTTTCGTTGACCTCTGAGACTGTGGTGGTTGGATCTTGCATGGTGATCTCCTTGGCTTTCAAAGTAGGTACCTCTATTGTCGCACCTGGTGCTCAATGTACGATACTCACTCCTTGGGCCCGTGAGACGCCATCTCTTCGGGGCGAAACCACGGCATTCTCCAGGGGGCCATTCTCTTTGGCAGGATGCCTTGTGTGAGTTCAACGTTTCCAGCACTTGCTTCTCTTGGCCTGCCTTCTCCTGGTGGACCCGACCCGCTCCCCTCAGGCTGTACCTTCCACGTGGATTCGAACACGACCTATCTCGGGCAAGGCGTCGTCGCCGGTGGTTCCCCATTTCGGCTCCGTCAGCTTTCTGATCAGGGTGCCTTGGCCTTCGAGTCGTGGGCAGCTGGCGGGCCTCTCGAGGCAGCCTTGTCGCAACAGCAGCTTGCTCGCCGACTCGTTGATGACGGGGTACTTCACCCCACATGGCCTTCAGAGGTCTTCTTAGACTTTGACGATGTCACTGTCGTGATTCCTATTCGAGATCGACCTGAGCAACTCAATGATCTTTTAGCTCAACTCGAAGAATTTCGGGTCATCGTGGTTGATGATTGTTCCGAGGACGTCAATGAGATCAGGAGGATTACGTCCCTCCATAATGTTCGCCTCGTCACACGCGATCGGCAAGGTGGTCCAGGCGCCGCACGAAATACTGGAATGCATGAGGTAACAACTCCACTCACTGTGTTTATTGATTCGGACTGCTGGCTCACCCCAGAGTGGCTTCCCCCTCTACTTGCTCACTTCACTGACCCACGGGTTGGAGCAGTCGCCCCAAGAATTCAAGGCAGCCGGGGGGCGTCATCCCGAGAACGTTTTGAACATGACGCCTCACCTCTCGATGTTGGATCCTCACCGAGTTTGGTCCGTCCTGGTTCGCCCGTGAGTTTCCTTCCTTCCGCGACGCTGCTTCTTCGAACTCGCCTTGGACCAATGCTCTTTGACGAGTCCCTCAACGGTGGCGAAGACGTTGACCTTGTCTGGCGCCTCGCTGAATCTGGATGGCTTGTTCGTTTCGAACCCTCAAGCGTTGTCCACCACCCCATGCGAGGGACCCTCCATGGGTGGTTTGCTCAGCGCTACTTCTATGGAACGACCGCTGCACCTTTGGAGCAGCGCCACGGTGACGCAGCTGCGCCTCTCAAGGGGCCATTTTGGAACCTGCTTGGGTGGCTCTTTGTTGCCCTTGGTCTCCCTGGTCTCGGAGCCGTCTGTCTTGGCGTCTCAGTTGAGCTCTTGCGCAAACGACTCCAATCCTTTAGCGATTCTCCACTTCGTTTAGCGTGGGATCTCAGCCGATTCTCCTGGCAGCACACCCCAGCACTTTGTCGTCAGCTCGTGCGGACCTACGCCCCGCTGATGATTCTTGGATCCCTGTTTTCTCGAAGGCTTCGACGGGCCTTGCTTGTGACGCTCTCGGTTGGGACACTCGATCGTTGGCAAAAAAGCGGTAGCGACCTCGACGTCGCCTCGTTTTCCTACTGGTCTGTCCTCGATGACGTGACCTACGCTGCTGGGGTCTGGAGTGGAGTACTGAAAATGAAACGACCCGGAGCACTTCTGCCCCGGGTCACGTTCACATGGCGGAAACCTGTTCCCCCGTTTCAAAACTCTTCTTCGCAGCACACCTAGAAGGCAACAACCCCACGGATGTTGATTCCTGCCTCGAGGTCGTCGTATCCCTGCTGCACGGTTTCGATGGTGTACTCATTGGTGACAAGTTCATCGATCTCGAGCATGCCTGCGTCATAGAGTTTCAAAAGGCGAGGAATCTGGACCCGGGGACTCACCGACCCAAACACTGTTCCAAGAATCGACTGGTTGAACATCGAAAGATTGAAGAGGTTCAACTCGATCTTGTCTTGGGCGAACGGAGCGATTGCCGTTGCCACGATTCGAGCATCTTTGGATCCCATCGCACACGCTGGAGCAATCATGTCGCCGGTCAAGACTCCTGGCGTCAAAATCACCACGTCAGCCATTCGACCTTCGGTGAGTTCGGCGACAAGGAATGTCGCGTCGAGCATGTTTGAAACTCCATGCGTTGCACCAATCTTTTTGGCTCGCTCAACCTTCGAGTCAAGAGGGTCAACCGCAATAATTGCTCGGGCTCCTGCGAGGCGCGCACCTTGAATTGCACCTGACCCCACACCACCAGCACCTACAACAACAACCACTTCACCTGGGACGACTTTGGCTCGGTCGACCGCTGACCCAAATCCGGTGGAGATTCCACAACTAATCAACGCAGCCGCTTTCAAGTTTGCATCGGGGGCAATCTTGACCAGTGAAGCTTCGTTGACGACCATGTACTCAGAGAACGTTCCAAGCTGCGTCATCCGATTCAAGTGCTGATCGCCAAAGTGGTGACGCCACGTTCCGTCCGAGATCATGGGCCCAGCCAGCGTTGACATGCCGAGGTCACAGAGATACTGGCGTCCACTTGCACACCAGTAGCACTGGCCACACGCGGGGATAAAGGCAACGGCAACTCGGTCGCCCGCGGTCACGGTCTGGACCTCGGGTCCTACGGATTCGACGATGCCCGCACCTTCGTGGCCACCGATGCAAGGAAACATTGAGTCAACGCCGAAAATCTCTAAGGTCTCTCGAGGGGCAGAAATATCTCCGGTGCGCAAGTGCTCATCAGAGTGACACATGCCCGCATAGACCATCTTGACTTTGACTTCGTGTGCATGAGGCTCATCAATTTCAATGTCTTCTGCCGTCCATGGCTGGTAGAGACCTGTACAGATTGCTGCTCGGACCTTCATAGAATTATTTCCTCCCAGTTGGCTTCCTCACGAATTCTCAGCGAGGTCAGAAAACGACCCTAGCCCGGCTTTGCGAATCATGAAAGTGGCACGACCTCACCACAATACTGCGGCCCTACATTCTCTCTGGGGCCTCGATCCCTAAGAGACCGAGGCCCGTTCTCAATGTGGAGGCCGTCAACTCACAGAGTTCGAGTCGGCTGGCTTTTGTCGCCTCATCTGGGGCTTTGAGGACTGGACAAAACTCATAAAACGACGTGAACTGCTGGGCCAATGTAAAGAGATAGGTGCAGAGCTTCGATGGACTCAATGTCTCGAGAGAGTTTTCGATGGCTTCAGGAAATGCCACAAGCTGTCGAGCGAGATCCCGTTCTGCTGGCTCCGTGAGAGTGATCTTGCCACCCGACGGCAATGAATCAGCTCGTCGAAAAATTGAACGAATACGGGCGTGAGCGTACTGGAGATAGGGGCCAGTATCGCCTTCAAAGGCCAGCATGCGGTCCCAGTCGAAGACGTAATCACGCTGCCGATCTGTCGAAAGGTCAGCAAACTTAATGGCGCCCATTGCTAGCTGATGTGCAATGACGTCAGTATCGGATGCTTCGGCACCGCGTTCTTCAAGTGCGCTGCGTGCCCGAAGTGTTCCTTCGTCAAGGAGCCCTTTTAGCTTGACGGTCCCACCATCTCGAGTCTTGAACATCTTTCGATCGGGGCCAAGGACGTTTCCAAAAGCGACGTGTGTCGCCTGAGTATGTTCATTGAGCCATCCCGCCATGGTGGCAACGGCAAAACACATCTCAAAATGTTGTGACTGAGGCGCACCAACCACATAGAGGATTCGATCCGCATTGAGATGACTCACCCGATCTCGTATGGCTGCTAAATCGGTGGCGGCATAGCCGTAACCTTCATCGGATTTTCGAACGATGAGGGGAAGTGGTTCACCATCTCGGTTGACAAAGCCCTCCGGGAAGACGCAGAGTGCTCCGTCAGAGTCGACGAGGAGCCCAGCTGCCTCGAGATCAGCAACAACATCATCAAGCATGTCGTTGTAGGCCGACTCCCCGACCACGTCGGTCTCACGCAGTCCAACCCCTAGTTCTTCATAGACCGCGTCAAAATAATGAATTGACTCAGCGACTAAAACTCTCCACAGTCGAAGTGTCTCCTCGTCTCCACCTTGCAACAGGACAACTCGGGAGCGGCTCCGTTCTTTGAAAGTATCGTCTGCATCAAATTTTCCTCGAGCTTCGCGATAAAAACCGTCAAGATCTCCAACAGAAAGATTCGCGACCGCATTATCTTCGCCAAGATCAACAAGATGCTCAATCAGCATCCCAAACGGCGTACCCCAATCGCCGATGTGATTCCGGCGCAGCACCTGGTGGCCTACAAACTCCAAAATTCGACACAACGAATCCCCAATGACGGTGGAGCGAAGGTGTCCGACATGCATTTCTTTCGCTACATTCGGGGCTGAGTAGTCCACGACAACAACTTGTGCCTTCTCTGCGGCCGAAACCCCGAGGGCCTCGTCAGCACCCATCTCCTCAAGTTGGGAAATCAGGGCCTCGTCAGAAACCGTGAGGTTTAAGAATCCAGGTCCAGCGATCTCAACGGAATCGACGAGTCCTTGGAAGTCGACGTGGTCGACGATCTCTTGGGCCACGTCTCTTGGGGGTCGACCAAGTCGTTTTGCCAAGCCCATGACGCCGTTGACTTGAAAGTCAGCGTGATCACTTCGTCGCAACACGGGATCGGCCCCTTGTTCAAGGCGGTCGAAACCTGGCGTCAGGCTGTCAAAAAGTTTTTCGGCGAGGGTGGCCACTGCTCCATCTTCTCACTTCCACCCTGCCGGCTTGGGCTCCTAGGTGGCTCCGTTAACCCCGTCCATGATTCCCACGGCTCGAAATGGTCCAAAGAAGCCTTGTTCTAAGAGACCATGCCCGACGTGATCGCCGTAACGGAACTCAGCCAAGTGGTCAATGATCCCGTATTGAGCGAGTCCCTTGACCTCGTCAACACCCAGCACCAATCCCTGAGTCACGGTCTCTGGACCTTGATACATCCCGTGGCGCCAATCAGCATCAATTCCATAACCGGTCCCTACGGAAATGAAGTTTGGAAGAATCGAGGTGCACTCAATCTCGATACCACTTTCCTCGAAGACAATTCTTGAGGAGCGGATCAATCGTGTTCCCGGCTCCATCTCGTGATGCCATGTTGCAGGGCCTAAATCATCGTGAGGCCGAGTTCGGTCATGCCAAACCCTTTCGGACTGCACTAAGTGGCGAACGCCATCATCATCTTGGTGACAGATATAAAAGATTGAGTGGTCCTCAAACTGCATCGGGTAGTAGTTCCACATCCCCGGCAACACCATTAAACCCTCTCGAATGCCTGGAGGCTCCGCCTCTCCTACCGGGCGAATTCCCCATGATCGATCGCGATTACCCGAGCCATCGATTTGGAACTCGGTTCCATCAACTGAAAGCAATCCCGTCCATGATCCGGTCTGGGCTAATCGGTTGGTGTCAAAAATCAGGCGTCCATGTTGGCGTAAGGTCTGGCGGGGTTCCAACACCGCTTCGATATTCCCTTCAAAGACCACGTCCATTGCAATCGAGTGTTCTGTTGGCTCTACGACGACTCGGAGCATCTCTAAGGGCTTAATAACTTCAATCAGAAATGGCCCCACACTGAGATCCATCCGATCTACCAGTGGTTTCGATGAACGAACGATGTGCTGTTTCTCGCCAATCCGAATGTCGATAAACGCATCGGTTGTTCCAAGGTTTGGATACTGTCCTAAACCAAAGATTGCAAAGAACTCCTTATTCTCTGGGTACATGTTGAAGTAGTAGCGATCGTATGCATTTCGATCTGACGTCGCCGCATTGGCGATGAGTTCTGCGCTCTGGTGGACAGGGAAATCGTCGTAACTTGAAAGGCCGTTTGTCATGTCGCGACTCTAACTACAACATCCGCCGCCGCAACACCCACCGCCACGTGGGGCGGGGGTATCGGCAAGGCCAGTTGAGGCAAAGACTGGGAGCAGGCGAGCAGCTCCCACGTGGCCTTCTGGACACGTGGCAGGAGCATCGGCTTGATCCATTGGCCGAGTGAGCTCGTAGGTCGCCGTACAGGTCATACATCGATAGTCGTAGCGCGGCACCAGAGGTCCTTCTTTCTTGGGGTGATGGGCGTGTCCATGATCGTACTCACCTGAGAATGGACCCGCAGACTGAGAGCGTTCGTAGGGGTTCTAGTCTTAGGGCTATGCCTGAAACATCATCGCATCCAGACAGTTTTGAATCCCGATCCACGCTCAACGTTGGGGACCGCTCAGTGGAGATCTTCTCATTGCGAGCCCCAGGACTTTCTGAATTCGACGTGGACCGACTTCCCTTTTCAATCAAAATTCTGTTGGAGAATCTTCTCCGCCACGAAGACGGAAGAAAAGTCACCACCGCCGACATCGTGGCCCTCGCTCAGTGGGCGATCAACCCCCTGGCACACGGTGAAGCTGCTGGCGATGCCGCAAAGGAGATCTCCTTCAGCCCAGAGCGAGTGCTGATGCAGGACTTAACCGGCGTCCCTGCAGTCGTCGATCTTGCAGCCATGCGCGATGCCATTGTGGAACTTGGAGGCGACGCCTCGTTAATTAATCCACTCGTCCCCGTCGAACTTGTTACCGACCACTCCGTCATTGTCGAACGCTCTGGGTCTTCTGAGTCTTACGAACAAAACGTTGCGATTGAGTACCAGCGGAACCTTGAACGCTACGAACTACTTCGATGGGCTCAAAACTCCTACGACAGATTTCGGGTCGTGCCTCCTGGCATGGGAATCTGTCATCAAGTCAACGTTGAACACTTAGCTCGTGTGGTTTTCGAAACTGATGGCGTGGCCTATCCCGACACTGTGGTTGGAACTGACTCGCATACCACCATGGTGAATGGTCTTGGTGTCCTCGGATGGGGAGTTGGAGGGATTGAAGCAGAAGCCGCAATGCTCGGTCAGCCAACTTCGATGTTGATCCCCCCTGTCGTTGGTCTCAAACTTGTTGGTGCAACTCGTGAAGGAGTAACCGCAACCGACGTAGTACTCACCATCACAGAGTTGCTTCGCAAACACGGCGTCGTCAGTAAATTTGTTGAAGCATATGGAGAGGGTGTTGGCGCACTAAGCCTTGAGACCCGAGCGACAATCGGAAATATGAGTCCTGAATATGGCGCAACGTGTGCCATCTTCCCAATTGACCAGGTCACGCTCGACTATCTCGAATTCACCGGGCGGCCTCAAGGCCAACTCGAACTCGTTGAGGCGTATGCGAAAGCACAAGGTCTCTGGCACGAACCTACTGCCGTGGAGCCAATCTTCTCGGAGTACGTCGAGCTCGACCTCAGCACGGTTGTCCCCTCCATGGCTGGCCCTTCACGCCCCCAGGACCGAGTGGACCTCCCTCACGTTCACCGCGCATTTCGCTCCGAGCTTGGACGCGAGCCAAAAGAGGCGATCGGCGTCGACGCAGGAGCATCTCTTCGTGACGGTGCCGTCGTGGTTGCGGCGATCACGAGTTGCACCAACACCTCGAATCCTTCAGTCCTCGTCGCTGCTGGACTCGTCGCTCAGCGAGCCGTTGAGCGCGGCTTAACTGCCAAGCCATGGGTCAAAACGTCGCTCGCACCAGGTTCCCGTGTCGTGATGGACTATCTCGATCGAGCAGGGTTGACCCAACCTCTCGATCAGCTTGGTTTCTACCTTGTGGGATATGGATGCACAACGTGCATTGGAAACTCTGGGCCACTCTTTGATGGGATCTCTGATTCAGTCATCGCGAATGATCTCTCGGTCACCTCAGTACTTTCTGGAAACAGAAATTTTGAAGGTCGAATTCACCCCGACATCAAGCAGAACTATCTCGCGTCACCACCGCTGGTCGTGGCCTATGCGATAGCGGGAACCGTTGACATCGATCTTACGACTGAGCCTCTTGGGATTGATCGAGATGGCGTACCCGTCATGCTCGCCGATCTGTGGCCGAGTGACCTTGAGGTTGCCCAAGCGGTTCGCGCATCGGTGACTCCAGAGATGTTCACTGAGCGATATAGCGCTGCCTTTGAAGGCGATACGCACTGGCAGGCGATCGATGTTGCGCAAGGTGAGACCTTCGCGTGGAATGCGGCGTCGACTTATGTCCGTCGGCCCCCGTTCCTCGAACATCTTTCGCATGAGCCTTCAATCATCGAAGACATTCTCGATGCGAGAATCTTGGCGAAACTCGGAAATTCTGTCACCACTGACCACATTTCTCCCGCAGGAAATATTCGCGGCAACGTTCCAGCTGGGGAATATCTCATTGATGGTGGCATCACCCCGGTGGACTTCAACTCATATGGCACGCGTCGAGGAAACCACGAGGTCATGATGCGTGGCACATTTGCCAACGTTCGGCTTCGCAATGAACTCGCTCCTGGAACTGAAGGTGGCAGAACTCTCAAACTCCCAGAAGACGTTGAGACGTCGATCTACGACGCGGCAATGCGCTACGCAGCCGAAGAGACTCCGCTGATTATTCTTGGGGGGAAAGAATACGGTTCGGGTTCGAGTAGAGACTGGGCCGCAAAAGGAACCAAACTCCTTGGAGTCAAGGCAGTCATCGTTGAGTCATTCGAGCGAATCCACCGCGCCAACCTTGTTGGGATGGGTGTGCTCCCCCTTCAATTCCCAAATGGCTATTCGGCCAACTCTCTAGGACTCACTGGTCGAGAAATTGTTTCGATTACTGGGCTCGGATCGCTCAATAGCGGCGAGATCCCAAAGAATGTTGAAGTTCTCGCCCGAAAAGAAGATGGTTCCGCTGTTGAGTTTGATGCTCGCGTTCGGATAGATACCCCAACCGAAGCTGACTATTTCCGACACGGTGGCGTGTTGCCATTTGTGTTGAGGAATTTAGCTGGCCTCTAAATCATCTCAACGCCACAAACCCTGCTACTTCGTATCAACAATACGAAATGCTTCTGCGGTTCGTTTCTTTTTCAGACCGGCGGCCTTTCCAATCTGTCGACCCCAGGTCGTTAACAACTCTTCAATATGCTCCCCGTCACCTATTTGGCTGTCATGAGAACGCAGCGCTGCAATCTTTTGATCCAACACGTTGGTGGTGTCAACAGCCACGGTTGGGTTATTCATTGCCATCACCCATACTTCGGGGACGCTGTGGGGCTCAAGACCTTCTTCTAAAAGTTCGGGGAATGCGAAGGGATTCCGAGCGTCGGGATAGACCGCACTGATAGCTGCTTGACCGGCAGCCAAGTGGTCGGGATGCGACGCATAAATACGATCAAGATTGAGTTCAGGACTCTGGCAGATCACGCGGTCGGGCTTCACTTGACGGATCACCCGTGAAAGATCTCGTCTCAGTGCTAGGTCTGCGACCACTTTGCCGTCTTCATGACCAAGAAAAATGACTGCCCCCACGCCAACTTGTTTGGCAGCATCGGTCTGTTCTTTACGACGGAGTTCTCCGCGTTGTTCTCTGGTGGTTGATCGGTCGCTGCCACCAGCATCACCATTGGTGACGATGCAGTAGACGACATCGATGCCTTTTTTTGTCATCACAGCGACTGTTCCCGCTGCTCCAAAATCAACGTCGTCAGGATGCGCGGTAATTACCAGTACCGTCTCGACGCCTTTCGCTGGATTGACGATGGCCGGCTTCGCAGCAAACCCAAAGGCAACGGCTTGAGATTTTTTCTTCTTACTCAAAGTACTGAATCCTTCGGGTCAGGTTGCCAGGTACCGAGTTCCTTGAGGTGGGGACTGTTCGAGAAAATCTCAACGACAGGAAGTTTGAGTTCTAAGCGCTTTTGGATCACACTCGCTTCAACGATCTGGTTCCAGAGCAGGAGAGAAACAACGACTCCAGCGGTTCCCGCCCGAGCGGTTCGCCCCGATCGGTGAAGGTAGGCCTTTTGATCCTCTGGTGGGTCGTAGTGCACCACGACGTCGACACCATCAATGTGGAGCCCCCGGGCAGCCACATCAGTGGCGACGAGAACGTGGAGTTTGTTGTTAGTGAATTCAGCGAGTGCTCGTTCTCGTTGTTGCTGGCGAAGATCCCCATGGATAGCCGCAGCGTTTACTTTGAGTTTTCCCAACTCTTCAACGAGTCGGTCTGCTCCTCGTTTGGTTCGACAAAAGATGAGTCCTTTGTCGTAGGAACTGACGATGGCGGCAGCCACTTTGACCTTGTCCATTTGGTGGACGTTAAAGAAATAGTGGACCATATTGGCAACAGTCTGCGTATCAGACTGAACTTCATGGAAGACCGGGTCGGTCAGATATCTTGAGACCAACCGATCAACCGCGCCATCCAAGGTGGCAGAAAAAAGAAGTGTTTGATGGGGACCACTTAATCGACGCAAGACCCATTCGACCTGCGGCATAAATCCCATATCGGCCATTCGATCTGCTTCGTCCAAGACAAGGACGTCGAGATCCTCAACCCCAAGCTCACCTCGATCTCCGAGGTCGATTAACCGACCCGGCGTGGCAATGATGATCTCGCAGCCTTTCTTCAATGTCGCTATCTGGCGCTCGATGTCAGCACCTCCATAGACAGCGATTGCTCTCATGCCAAGTGACGCTGCTAAGGGTTCCAGGACTTCGTGAACCTGGACGGCTAACTCTCGTGTCGGCAGAAGAACAAGTCCTTTGGGTTTCGCAGGACCCCCAGGAACCTGTTGAAGGTTTCCATTGGCGTCAGCAAGCTTGGCCGCAATGCGCTGAAGCATAGGAAGACCAAAGCCCAGGGTCTTTCCAGAACCAGTCTTTGCTTTCCCACAGACGTCTCGGCCAGCTAACGCGTCAGAAATGGTCATTGCTTGAATTGGAAAGGCCACGGTGATGCCGTCGTTGGCCAAGGCCTTGACGAGGGGTTCAATGATCCCTAGAGATTCAAAGGTCCTTGTCGTTTCATAGGTATCGGCCTCAGGCGAGGAGAAGTCCGCGTTCGTAGCGGAGGGGTCTGTCATATTTTTCCCTATCTGGTTTGGTCGGGCCCGTAACCAGCGTGAGAGGAGATGGGCCCCGGATTAGATCGCCGAGTGCGATCTCTCCCCCCCTACCCTACTGGCGCTCCGTCCCTTCTTCGAGACAGAGCCTCTAGCATCATGGGAACGCTGGGAAACAAAAGAGAAGGAACTCGAAAATGGCTCGACTTGAAGAGGGAAAAGTAGCTCCAAAGTTCACTTTGAAAGACCACGATGGCAAGAGTGTGTCACTGGCGTCCTTCAAAGGACAGAAAGTTGTCGTCTACTTCTATCCCCGAGATGACACGCCAGGTTGCACAAAAGAAGCGTGCCAATTTAATGACAACCTTCGAAAGTTTTCGAATGCTGATGTGGCGATCCTTGGGATCTCACCCGATGGCGATAGCGCGCACACCAAATTCCGTACAAAATACAAACTCAAGTTCCCCCTTCTCAGCGATCCTGACAAAAAAGTGATGAGTGCCTATGGGGCATTCGGAGAAAAAATGATGTACGGCAAGAAGACAGTTGGAGTTATCCGCTCAACATTTCTCATTAACGAACAAGGAAAAATTCAGCGGGCCTGGTACAACGTACGCGCTGACGGACATGCGGAAAAAGTCCTTGAGGTCGTCAAGGACGGCTAGCTACTTTGCGGCGTGTTTGCCGCGTGTACCTCTCTCTTTCTTAACAAGCTGATAGCGGTGATAGATGAACACCGCTATCGCGATCGCGATTACCGCTCCAACGACATAGCCAACCCAACTCACACCTTTGGTCCACTCCTCGTAGTGATCACTGAAGACATAGCCAAGGATGGTGAAAAGGGAGACCCAAACTGAAACCCCGAGGGTCGTAAAAATTCCAAATCGAACGGGCTGCATCTCTGCAACCCCGGCAGGAAGCGAGATCACCGAGCGGACAAGTGGGATCACTCGACCGACGAGCACGGCAACGTCGCCTCTTTTCTCAAACCACGCGTGTGCTTTGTCGAGATCTGTGTGAGTTAAGAAAACATACTTCCCCCATCGATCAACTACAGCCCGGCCTCCGGTTCTGCCAACGACGTAGGCGACAAAAGACCCCACAACTGAGCCGATGATCCCAATGACGATCACAAGCACAAGATTTAAAGGTTCATCACCACTTGAAGCCGCAAACGATGTCGAACACAAGGCCCCACCGAAGGCCAGTGTGACCTCGGAAGGAATTGGGAAACAAGCGGACTCAAGCACCGTCAGGACGAAGACGGCGATATATCCATAGGTGATCAGATAGTGCTGCATCAAAACAGTCTCGCCGAAAAAGGCACTCTTGGGCAGTGATACTCCTGAAAACTCTTCAGCATCAACTATTTTTGATGTTTTGGACACCACCACGTTGTCCGTCCACCAACGGTGTCACGGAAAAGTGCCTGACCATCTTTTGGACACGCCCCTCCAGGGTGCCGCTCGGCCATGAGGTCCCCCGTATGTGAACCCCCACGGTCGAAGAGTTGCGTCAAGGTTGAGCGAACGTGTCGATGAAGCCGCTTCGTTTCAGCATCGTTCAACGTGGCACAGCCTCGTCTCGGATCAAGAGCAGCTCGCCACAGCATCTCATCAGCGAGCAGATTCCCAACTCCCGCAATCTTTGACTGATCCAACAGTCGAGCTTTTAAAGCTGGCCCTTCACCCCGGGCTGTAAGCGCCTCTCGGAATTCTTTGAGGGTCAACGTGAATCCATCTGGTCCAAGAGCATCTTCGTCTGGATCCACCAAAATTCTCCCCAAACGCCGGGGGTCGTGGAGCAAGAGGGAACCACCATCAACAAATGTCACGCTCGCTCGAACCCACTTATCCTCATATCTGCCAGGTCCATATTCCAAGCGATCGATCGTCGCGAGCCCGTCGAGCAAGAGTCCTCCCGTCATGCCAAATCGCATGCCAAAGGTGGGGCCCTCTGTATCGAGAAGGAGAAGTTTTCCTTTCCGACGAGCTGTCAGAAATGACAGGCCAGGAAAAATATCAGCTGGTCGAAGACCAGGCGTATTCATCTTCCCCGCGTAGCGGTCGACGTGAACAGACGCGATCTCTCTCTCAAGGGCTCCTTCGGCCAAAAGTCGGTAGTACTCAATCTCCAATATTTCAGGCATCAAGTGCCACGGTAGTGCGATGTCAGAGCAATGGCGAAAGGCTCGGTAAGGTAGCAACGTGTCACAAGAAAAGCCACAGTGGACCGAGCTCTACAACGAAGTTGTTACGAGTGGACTTTGCACAGGATGTGCGGCATGCGTGATCGCTTGTCCACATGATGTCTTGAACTACGACGACCAAAACGGTGTCTACAAGCCTTTTCACCTTGATATCGACGGGGACTTCGAAAACTGCACGCACGGAGAGAAAGGGTGCACACTCTGCACTCGTGCATGTCCCCGTTTCCGAGACTGGGAAACCGAAATTGATGAGAAGCGATTTGGCCGAGCTCGAAGCGACGAAGAGATCTTTGGTGTTTCTCTCGACATTGTCCTGACTCGCGCAACTGATCCCGAATTGGCCGAGGTCGGCCAGGACGGTGGCTTCGTCTCCGCGCTGCTGACCTTTGCCTTAGAAAACGATCATATTGACGCTGCATTGGTGTCGTCCTTGGAAGGCGATGGTTCTTCATGGCAGGCAAAGCCAGCCATGATCCGTACTCGCCAAGAAGTTCTCGACACAGCGGGTTCTCGTTATACCTATTCAGCAAATACGCTCGCCTACCCAGAAGCAGTCGAGGTGGGTGCAGAACGAATCGCACTCGTCGGCATGGGCTGTCAAGCCTCAGCACCGGGAGCCATGCAAGCTCGCAAGGCCGGAAAAATTGCCCGTCGCCTTGGCCTCACAATTGGACTCCTTTGTTCAAAGACCTTTGACGACTCGATCTTCGAAGAACTCTTCACCGCGAAGTACAACATCGCACGTAGCGACATCGTCAAGATGAATATCAAAGGTGTCTTTCAACTGTGGCTGCGCGACGGTAGCTACGTTGAGGTGCCCCTCAAAGAGTGTCATGCCTATACCCGAGAAGGCTGTAAGTCTTGCCCTGACTTCGCTGCCGAGCACGCGGACATCTCAACAGGAGGAATTGGCTCGTTTAACGACTGGACTTTGACCATTATTCGCACCGAAGCGGGCCGGGACCTTCTCAATGCAATGGTTGAGGCCGGAGCCGTCGAGGTGCGCCCTGGCGATGATGATCCTGACGCCATTGCCTTGCTGCGTCGACTCTCAGGGGTGAGCCGCAAACGCTGGCCGGCTACCGCTGTTGCGGCTCCGAGTCTGCGGACTCCCTAGTCTCGAGAGGGAGCCGCTTCTCAGAAGTGGTGCCGATCCAAGCGCCGTGGCTGTCTACGATGGCAGAGTGCCACCTCGCCCAAAACATCCCACATTCTCAACCGTCTTATTGGTTCGCCATGGGACGACTCCCTCGACGGGGAAGATTCTCCCTGGACGCGCTCCGAATCTTCACCTCTCAGAGGTCGGTGTCGCGCAGGCCAAAACTGCGGCAGAGCGAATCAGTGAACTCAAAACTGCACCAACACAAATCTATGCCTCGCCTCTCGAGCGAACCCGAGAGACCGCACAGCCGATTGCTCGGGCCTTAGGGATTCGGACGCGAGTTAACAAGGGCCTTTTAGAGTGCGATTTTGGAACATGGACGGGTGAACGGCTTGACCGCCTCATGAAGAAGAAAGAGTGGGCCCAAGTTCAAAGATCGCCGTCGACGTTTCGATTTCCTTCAGGAGAGTCATTTTCTGAGATGGCGACGAGGACCTACGACACGGTCGTCGACCTGGCGAGCCGACATCGAGGAGAAACAATCGTGCTTGTCAGTCATGCAGATCCCATCAAAGCGGTCATCTCAACTGCTATTGGTTCTCCACTTGACCTTTTTCAGCGCATCACTATCTCGCCGTGCTCAGTCAGCGCATTGCTTTTTAGCGACGCAGGTCCTCATGTCTTGGCAGTCAATACAACCGGTTCTCTGAAAGAGTTGGCGCTCTCATGACCTTCTACGAGTTCACCCATCCCGATCGTTTTAGTGCTGGCGCCGTTGGAGACGTTGGATCACGATTGTTCCTGATCCAGGCGATTGAAGGAACTCGTACCTTAACTATCAAGGTTGAAAAGCAACAGATCGCCATTCTGGCGACCTACCTATCACGAGCGATCGAAGGGCTTGGTCGACCAGGTCATCTTCCAGAAGATCTCGCACTGGTACTGAGTCCAGATCAAGGGATCGACTTTGTCGCTGGCAATCTTTCGGTTGCCATTAATGATGAGACTGGAAACGTCGATGTGTTAGTTGAAGAAGCAGTTGAGGAAGGTGCACTTGGCGACAGCGCCACGATCGTCGTCAGCAAGGAGCAAGCTGCCGCGTTCGCTATCCACGCGACACAACTCGTCGAAGCTGGAAGACCCCCCTGCCCGCTCTGTGCGATGCCACTGGACCCCCGCGGTCATGACTGTCCTCGAACGAACGGCCATCGCGCCCCATTGACGTGACCCGTTCCGAGGTTGAAATTCTCAGTAAGGGGTCCATCGAGGTGCAAGCCCGATTCTCAAATAGTTCGAATAGCACGCTGTTGGTTAATGTTTCCTTCGAAGGGGAGGACCTTCTTGCCGTCTATAAACCCGAAGAGGGTGAGCGCCCCCTCTGGGACTTTCCTGGTGGACTGTGGCGACGGGAAATAGCGGCCTATCAACTCAGCGAGTTCTTAGGCCTTGATCTCATCCCGCTGACACTGCCCCGAGATGACGCTCCCTTTGGCCCTGGGTCGCTTCAGCGATACGTCAATGAGGATACAGAGCACCACTACTTCACAATCAGAGACGACCCAGAACACCACGCGACGCTCCGAGCGATCGCTGCCTTTGACGTCGTCGCAAATAACTCAGATCGCAAAAGTGGCCACGTCCTTCTAGAAGGTCATCGTCTTTGGGGCATCGACCATGGTCTCTGCTTCCATGAAGAAGAGAAACTTCGAACGGTCGTCTGGGATTTTTCTGGCGACTCCATTGAACCTGGCCTTTTGGAGCGCATCAAGATGCTCAAGGACTCGCCACCGATCGAACTCATCGAACTCCTCAGTCCCCGTGAAATTGCCGCCATGGGTGATCGAGCAGACGCTCTCCTCTCAACGGGTGTGCTTCCATTCCCTGACGAAGATGGCCCCTATCCGCCGTATCCCTGGCCGCTGGTCTGAGCCTTAGGGCAGGAAGATTCCCATCTGTGTTTTCATAGTTTGGAGAACTGCATCTGAGAGGAGGGTGGAGCCATCAGGGGTGATGTGTATCCCGTCAGGAGTTCGGACATTGATATTTTGTCCGTTCACCGAAAGGAAAGGGGTGAAGTTCCCCTGCTGGTTTCCTAGCGTTGTTCCTGAAGAGACGTAAATAACGTTTTTCACTTTTACTGCCGCCTGATGTTGCAGCGTATTCACCGTTGCAATCCGAGCATTGAGTTCGGGGTCTTGCATGGGCGGAATACTGACCCAGATCAAGGTTGCCCCGGTCGAAGTTGCGAGTTGCATGAACTCAGTCGCTTTTTGCTCGTAGATCTGATTCCACTGAGGAGTTCCATACGGGATGTCTGGTGGCCCCGGAAAGTCTTGGGGGTCATTTGATCCCATCATGGAGACGACAACTTGTGGGTGAGACGCTGCGAGGCCATTGGAAAGCTCAGCTGGCCAGTTAAAATAATCGGGGCGGGTAAGACCTGTGGACTCCTTGCCATCTAACGTGGCCGTGACCACGCCAGTGTTCGCCAACACATTTTGCAAGGATCCGCCAAGGTCAAGGCCAAGTGAATCACCAAGTATCAGGACCCGCAGCGGCGTCGCTGAGCTTGGATGAGTGAGCGGATTAAGTGTCGTTGTCGTCACACCCTTCGGCAACGTCGTTGCTGGCACAGTGCGCTTTGGTGGCGAGACAATAACCAAGGTGCTCCCCCCACTGACGGTGGTATTTCGACCCAAGAGGCCATTGGCCGCCGATTCAATTCGTGAGACTTGCAAAAACCGACTCGTCGCAGCGATCGGTCGAAGGATGCTGAGGGCAACAGTGCGTCTCGTCCCAACCGGTGAAACCTGTGCGTTGTGTTCAAGCGTTGTTGAGTCTAGAAAAAGCCAAATGCCAAAGGCAGCCAACATGAGTGCGACGACTCGAAACCATGGTGCATTCTTTCGATCGCTGAGAGGTTTTCGTTGCGAAGAGGAATCGACTGCTTCATCGCTCTCAGAGACATCTTCATCGTCGATCGGGACGTCTTCGTCGCTCATGACAAGTTCTCAGATCCCGGGAGACGAATGATCACATTAAAAATTGTAGATCGCTGAAAAGAAAAAAAGCAGTCGGTATCCATACTCAAAACCGGTAATAGATAAAAGGGGCAACACCCGTTGGGCCCAATGTTGTAATGAGGAGGAGCACCAATGCCAAACATCCTGCCTGAACGACGAGATGCTGCTGAGAAAACCAGGTGGTCGCTCGACGACCAATGTTCGACGGGATGAGTTGGACGGCAAGAACGGCGGCAATAGTGAGAACCAAGAGGGGCGTCACCAGAGAAGGGAACGTCCCCCAACCGGTAATAAGCCGGCCTATGAACTCGAAGGCGTTTGTAAATGATGTTGCTCGGAAGAAGATCCAGGCAAAACTAACGAATTGGAACGTTAAGAAGATTTCACGCCAATGTCGCCAGGTGCCAGTTTCGACTGCGGGCAGACCTTTCTCTTCTCGTCTCGTCCGGCGCAGATGACCGACGACTTGTCCCACTCCATGCAATGCTCCCCACGCCAAAAATGTCCAGTTCGCACCATGCCAAAGCCCGCCCAGAATCATGGTGAGCATGATGTTGCGGCCAATCTCGGTGTTCGTTCCTCTGTTGCCGCCAAGTGGAATGTAGAGATAGTCGCGTAGCCAACGAGACAAGGTGATGTGCCAGCGCCTCCAGAAATCTTGCAGATTATTTGCAGAATATGGTTTGTCAAAGTTAACGGGGAACCGAATCCCAAGCAGCAACGCGAGACCAATCGCAATATCTGTGTAACCAGAAAAGTCGCAGTAAATCTGCACTGCATAGCCCCATGCTGCGAAGATCGTATCCAACGCTGAATGACTTCGAGGAGAAGCAAAGACTGGATCAACAATTGCGGACGCGACGTAGGTGCTGATCACCACTTTCTTGAAAAGTCCCATGATGATCAGCTGGATCGCTCGTGCGTAATCAATCTGAGACGAATCTTTGCGCTGGCGAATCTGCGGGAGAAGTTCACCTCCTCGAACGATTGGTCCGGCAATGAGATGAGGGAAAAAAGCCAGATAGACCGCAACGTCAATAGGTCGAGCCGGCTCGAGCTGCCGTCTGTACACATCAACCACATAGGAAATCGCCATAAAGGTAAAGAACGAGATAGCGACGGGAAGTGTGGGTTGAATCAAGGGGATGATGTCGCCAAGTCCCATTTTCCTGGCAACGTTGTCAACATTGACAGCGAAGAAGCCCACGTATTTGAAGTACGCCAAGATCAAAAGCAGTCCGCTCACCGACCCGACCATCCACCACTTCCGTAGTTTTTCGCTTGGAGAGGACGCCACCAGTCTCGCTCCCACGTGAGCAATCACCGTCTCCGCAACTAAGAGGAGCACGAACCGTGGATCCCACCAGGCATAAAAGAAGTACGAGAGAGCGAGGACCGCTACCTTCCAAAAGATTGGGAATGGACTTAATGCCCAACAGAGGCAGAACGCGACTGCAAAAAAGATGGCGAAGTCAATGGTTGGGAACAGCATGGTGTCGTGGTGTTTCTGAGACTATCCCTGGACCCGCTCCTTGCGTGAGGATCCCCGCGTAGACCAAGAGGGAGCGCGAGAAAGCCCCGACTCGAAGAGTCAGGGCTTTCTCAACAGATTTCAGTAAATAGAGGGACCAGCGAGGGATTAACGGCTTTTGAGGGCCTCAATCAACGCGGGGACCACCTTGTGAACATCACCAACAATGCCAAGGTCTGCCACTGTGAAAATTGGCGCGTCTTGATCTTTATTGATCGCAATAATGTTCTTCGAACCCTTCATTCCAACCATGTGCTGCGTTGCGCCAGAGATTCCACACGCTAAGTACACGTCAGGCTTCACGGTCTTTCCAGTTTGTCCTACTTGGTTTGAGTACGGGACCCATCCAGCGTCAACAATTGCTCGACTCGCACCAGGTGCTCCATTGAGGAGTTTGGCAAGCTCTTCGACAAGCGCATAGTTCGCAGCCTCTCCAAGTCCCCGTCCACCAGAAACCACGACAGCAGCTTCGTCAAGTTTTGGTCCAGTTCGCTCTTCCACGTGCCGCGAGCCAATAACAGCAGCGTTTGTATTCCCAAGATCAGGAACGCTCAATGGGCTCACCGCTGCAGCTGCGCCGCCAGATGGCTCAGGTGCGAACGATTTGGCTCGGATGACGTAGATGCCAGGACCTTGTCCTGTGAAGTGTGCACTCACGATCTGAGTACCACCAAAGACTGGATGTTGGGTCGTCAATGAATCTCCACCGACAAGGCCAGTGATATTTGTCAGAACAGGGAGGTCTGCCTTGACCGAAAGTCTTCCCGCGATGTCTCGTCCGTCATACGAGGTCGGGATAAGAATGGCGTCTGGACCCTGGCCCGCTGCAATAGCTGCTGCGATGGCTCCGGCGACCGGTGCTCCTGGGAGCGCATCTCCGATATCGCCGACATCGTGAACGGTGGATACTCCGTACTCCCCAAGCGTGGCTGCATGAGTGGCAGTGTCCGCCCCCCAGGCAACAGCCTCAACCGTCGTGGCGAACTCTCGTGCCGCGGTTAAGAGCTCAAGTGTGGTGGTGGTTAAACCGGTCTCACTTGCTTCCGCTACAACCCAAATCTTTGCGATCGTCATATCTTCCTCTTTCTTCGTTCGTGTCGTTAAGAATTTGTCTACGTACTCGGTGAATCAGACAACTTTGAGTTGTTCAAGGAAGGTCACGATGCGCTGTGCGCCGTCGCCTTCGTCGACCACAATCTCACCAGCGGCTCGAGCCTCTGCATCGTCAACCGACGTAATCTCCTGGTTTGGCGAACCGGTCGATACGCCAAGGTCTGCTGCGGTGAGCGTCTCAACGGGCTTTGACTTCGCCGCCATGATTCCCTTAAAGGATGGGTAACGAGGCTCAACGACTCCTGCCGTCACCGTGATCACCGCAGGAAGCGGAGAGGTGACCTCGTCATAGCCAGATTCAGTCTGTCGGTCGACCTTGACGGTGTTGCCATCAATCGCAACTGATTTTGCAAAAGTGATTGAAGGCAGCCCGAGAAGTTCAGCGATCTGTACAGGAGTTGTTCCTGTGTAGCCATCAGACGATTCAGTCGCCGCCACGACGAGATCAGGCTGGCTCTTTGAAATCGCCGCAGCCAAGACTTTGGCTGTCGTCAGTGCGTCAGCACCTTTCAGCGAGTCGTCGCTCACAAGGACAGCGCTGGCTGCCCCCATGGCAAGCGCCGTACGCAGGCCCGATGTTTCACCATTCGGTGCCATCGACACCAAGGTGACCTCGCCACCTCCTGCTTGCTCTGCGAGCTGAAGGGCCATCTCAACGCCATAGGCGTCTGAGTCATCCAGGATCAGTTTTCCTGAGCGGTCCAGCGTGTTGGTCCCTGCCTCCAATGACTGAGGGGCGGCGGGATCTGGAATCTGTTTTACACATACGACAACGTTCATGGCAATAATCTATGCGGAAGTTTGGGTCTCTCTGCCAATCGTGGCAACGGAGTCAGAACTAAGCCAAAAAATCCGAAGATTTCAGGACTTTTCGAGCTAGTTCCACGTCGTCGGTGATGACCGAATCGACATCCCATGCCCCCATACGCTCAATGTCATGCGAAGCGTTCACCGTCCAGGCGTTGATCGCAATCCCCAATTCGTGGGCATCAAGAACAAGTTCGTGGCTCAGTCCAAGCACAAAGGGGTGGAGCGCCTCAAAACCATGTTCAGAAACCGTTTTCAGGGCTTCGCTGAGTCCATTTGTCGAGAAGACCAGCCATCCAATCTCGAGCGCTGGCTCAAGAAGCCTGACTCGCTCAAGGGTCGGAAGGTCAAAGGATGAAATGAGGACTTCGTCTCGACACCCGAGCTCGAGAATCGTCTCCACGACTGAAGCGGCCAATCGCCCGGAGGAGTCATACCCATCTTCAGCCGGGTCGTTTTTGATCTCAACGTTGACGACCATCCCTGCACATGCCTCAAGGGCGTCAGTGAGCAGTGGGACGTCACTCGGGAGCTGGGCCACGAGCAGCCTTGAGATCTCTCCAATCTCAGGGATCTGGGCGTCGTGGTGGACGACCAGTGCCCCATCAGCGCTTTGGCGCACGTCGAGCTCAACTCCATCGGCACCGAGGCGTTTCGCCTCAAGAAAGGCCGCCAGAGAGTTCTCCTTGGCCCTTTGAGCGGCTCCTCGATGTGCAAATACCTTGGTCATCGTGAGCCTCTTCTTCTCTCTGAAGATCTGCGTCCTCAAAATACCGCTTGAAAGATCTTGAGGGTGGCGATACGCTAACGACAAGCCACTTCTCTGTTCTGTCATAGCCAATGACAGGTCATGTGAAAAAGGTCACAAAGGAATTCTAGGAACTACGGGGGTAGTTATGGCGTTGATCTGGAACCGAGGAATCGATTGGGATGAAGAGGACTGGCGAGAAGAAGCCGCGTGTCGCAACGCAGATCTCGAGTTCTTCTTTCCCATCGGGGTGACAGGGATTGCTATCGATCAGATCGACGCTGCGAAACGAGTGTGTCAAATGTGTGACGCCGTAGAACCATGTCTTGAATTTGCACTTGCCACGAATCAAGAGTCCGGCGTGTGGGGCGGTACGTCAGAAGAAGAGCGACGGAAACTTCGGAAGAGTTGGCTCGCAGCGCGACGCCAGACGCTGCTTCTTCAAAAAGAGCACACCAAACAATCTTTGTAATTGACTGTTCACGAGACGCTGCGCTCGTCGAAAAAGTTTAGAGATGATGAATCAACGGAATCGTCAACGAGACCTTGGTTCCTCTCCCTTGAGGAGTGCCACCAGATTCCATGGTGATCGCTCCGTGTAACTGCGTGATCACCAAATCCCTCACGATGCTTAAGCCAAGACTTGTCGTCGTGGCGATATCAAATCCATCCGGAAGGCCACAGCCGTTATCCGAAATATTGGCCCAGAGTTTGTCTCGATCGTTTCCCAACGTCAGCACCACGTGGCCAACTTCTTGTGCCGGATTCTCCCCAACGAATCCATGTTCGACAGCATTTTGAAGAATTTCGGCGAGCGCCACCGCCAATGGTGTTGCAATGTCAGCCGTCGTATCACCAAGATCGCCGTGAACAGTGATCTCGATTGGGTGAGAAACCACCACAGAATCTTCTGCCATTTGAACCAGCGAGCTCACGATCTCGGCAAATGGGACCTGGTCTCCTGGTTCACGCGAGAGAATTTCGTGCACAATGGCGATGGAGCGAATTCTTCGCTCCGCTTCAAGCAGCGCTTGACGGCCATCTCCCGCTCCGGTTCGGCGAGACTGGATGCGAAGCAACGCAGAGATCGTCTGGAGATTGTTTTTTACCCGGTGGTGGACTTCTCGAATCGCAGCGTCCTTCGACAAAACCAAGCGGTCAAGACGTCGAAGGTCAGTCACGTCTCTCAAGAGAATCAGTGCTCCGGTCACCGTTCCCCCAGCCAGCATTGGCACGCAGTGGGCCAACACCGCAACGTCGGGGCGTCGTTCTATCTCCTCGATAACAGGTCGGCCTGAGCTCAGGGCCACCGCAACGAGTGCTGCATCGACACCGAGTTCATCAAATTGACTCCCATCAGGTGGAGAAAACACGCCCATTCGGTGCAAGGCATTGACGGCATTCGGTGTGGTGAACTCAACACAGCCTTTTTCATCAACAACAATCGCTCCGTCACCAACTCGGGGTGTCTCTTCTGCCGCAACTTCCTCGTCGGCAAAAGGAAAGGTTGACTCAGAGATCATGATGCAGAACCGTTCAAAGACATCAAGGTAGGTCCGCTCATAAAGACTCGCTGATCCCCGGATCGAACCCTGCACCCGCAACAACACCGCTACGACTTCATCTTCAAAGCGGACTGGAACATTCCAGACCAGAACTTCTTCGTCAAACTCGACAAGTTCAATGGTTCCTTCAATGAGTCGTCCGGTGTGGAGTGCTTCTGCGGCCAGGTCCCAACGCTCTTCGCTCATGGTTTGGCCAACAAGGTCCTGGCTGATCAAGGTGCTTCGATTATTTGGCCGGATCTGGCCAAGGACGACGAGTTGCGGTTGGGTGCCAGCGGGAGCGCTGGAGACGGGTGCAACCAAGAGGAGATCACTAAAGGCTAAGTCGGCCAGGAGCGACCATGATCCGAGAAGGCGCTGGAGATGTTCAGTTTGGTCTTCACTGAGATCAGTTCTCAACCGAGCTAACTCTGCTGGTGTCGCCATCAAAGTCCTTCAAGATCAATGTCAACACGCTGGCGGTTTTCGAAACTTGCCAAGCTCGTCAAGCCCGAGGAGCTTGCAAGCCTTTGGAGGTCTTCCATCCGCTCGGCAACTCGATCGACGCGATGAGCATCAGAAGCAGTTGTCATCGGAACCCCATGGGCGATAAATCGTTCTAAGAGTGGAACTGCTGGATATTGTTCGTGCGCGAGATTCCGCCATCCAGCACTTGAGAGTTCAGCCGCCATCCCAGAATTTTTTGCGGCCTCTGCAAGGCGGTCCCACCACTCAGTCGGATTCTCTGGAATTCGGCCAGCACATTTGATGAGATCAGGATGCGCTAAGACATCACAGGTCTTGGTCGCTGCCAACTCCTCCATTGCTCCGGTATACGCCTCCCAACAGGCATCAACGTCACGCGCATCCCACTGTTCCATAACGACTGGATTTTTCACGTCATCGAATTGCCATGCCCCTATCCAGTGGACTGAGCCTAAAAGGACATCAAATGGATACTGAGAGAGCAGTGTTCCCACTTCTTCCATTTGTCCTTGGTAGTAGTCGACCTCCATGCCAATCTTTACTGGGAGACCTTGTCGTTTGGCCTCTGATGCGAGTTCAACGTAGGCATCCAGATCACTTCGAGCGTGGTGGTCGAAGTAGTTCGCTATTGACTCTTGCACCGCCGGGTTGTCATCGCTTTTCTCCCAGAATTTGCCAACGATGTCAGCCGCTTGCGTAAATCGATGGAGATGCTCAGTCAGTGCGACTTCAACGACACCGTGCTTTGCGGCTTCTTCACAGTAATCAGCGATTTGGTCGATCGAAAGCCAGGTCTCTGCGTCTTCATGGGGCCAAAGGTGTAAGTGATAGTCAAGCATTCACACTTTTCCTATCAGCCCGGCTCACTCCCTCAATCTTGGCACGATTTGAGAGCGGGTCGGCGCTCTCTTCAAGAACTCCGATACCGGAGTCCTTCCTAGATTGACTTCTGGTTCGCCTCAGTCACGTAGTGACGCTCGCCACCTTGGTCAAGCCAGACTCGCATAACTCGATTTGTCGACGGGTCATTAAAGACTTCATCTGTCTTTATCCAGCCAGCTTCTGGGGCATCTGTCTCTCTATGGCGTCTCACAAAGAAACTCGCGACAACGCAGCCAATGATTACCACCACCAATGCAATAGCAAACAGAGCAATAATCATATTCTCTTAACTCTTCGCAGTAACGATGACGGCAGTCCCGTACGCAACGATCTCAGTCAGGCCTTGACCGACTTCAGAAGAGTCAAATCTCATCGAAACGATCGCATTCGCTCCTACAAGTTGTGCATTTTCAATCATGCGGTCCATCGCATGGCGACGGCTATCTTCGACAAGGCGCGTGTACTGCTTGACTTCGCCTCCAGCCATTGCCTTGAAGCCAGCGGTGAAACCCTTCAGCGCTCCCATCGATCGAACAACAACGCCGAAAACCATCCCAATACTTCGGTCAATCTTCCAGTCTGGAAATTCTAACGTTGTGGTGATCGGGAACTGAGGCCCGCCTTCTTGCCCGTAACGAGGTCCGTCATCTGCCATCTGATTCCCCTTCTCTAAAACCGGAATTTTTCAACTGCCACAACAATAGTCTTTCCTCATGTTCGGTGCAGAAGCCACATGGCCCACGAGATGGCTAGTTTTTTCTGCCCATCATTGAGTGACCAAGTTCAAGCAAGCCTGCCATGTCGTGAATATCGTGGTCGAAAAAAGGGATAGGGATGAGAGCAGCATCTCCACGCGAAAAGCGATCTCGGCTGAGCGCTTCTCTTCTTGCCACGACAGCAAAGTCGTCAAAACTCTCAGAAATTATTGTAAGGACTCTTCGGAGGCGAGCCCCATCAGTTTTCAAAAGATGAGAAAGGTGATCTGAAATTACTTCTCTCTGGTCAATGAATTCTTGGGCAAGATCATTCACGGCCGGATTAGAAAGTGAGGTGGGTAGTACTTTGTTCATCACGACAGCTCCGATGTCAAGATTTCGCTTTGCTAGCTCTTCAGCGAAAAACTCTGCTTCTCTGAGAGGAACAGTCTCAGACGTCGAAACAATCAGGAAGCTTGTTCGCTCATCCCCTAGGAGTTGTTGTACTGCGTTGGCTCGTTCTACAAAGCCCCCATACATCGACTCCAGCGACAAAAAGAACTCAGTGATGTCAGCCAAAAACTGTGTGCCAAGAATTCTGTCAGCGATCTGCGTGAAGGGCCGAGTCGCCAATCCCACCAATGATGATCGAGACGGCGTAATCAACCAGCGGAGGAGGCGGCTCGAAAAGAAGTCGGCCATCCGCTCAGGAGCATCCAAAAAATCAAGGGCATTCCTCGTCGGTGGAGTGTCGACGACAATGAGATCCCACTTTCCCGAAGCGTGTAGGTCGTAGAGCCGTTCCATAGCGATGTAGTCATGGCTCTGAATAAAGCGACCCGTAATATTTTGATAGAGCGGATTCGCCAAAATCTTCGCTTTTGTCTCTTCGTCGGGAGCATGTTGGTCAATCAAGGCATCCCAACTCTCCTTCGTGTCTAACATCGCAGCCGACAAGGTGCCTCGTGGTTCTACTCCGGCGTCGGTGAACACGCTTTTTGGGACCTTCTTCACCTTGTTGCCAATTCCTTTGATCCCTAAGGCATCTGCAAGTCGCTTTGCTGGATCTACTGTCACCACGAGAACGTTGCCGCCAACGTTTGCTGCCGCCACCGCTGCGACAGCAGCGGCAGTTGTCGTTTTTCCGACTCCCCCTGGGCCACAGGCAATAATCACCTCTCGGGTGCTCAACAGACTCTCGAGCGAGTCCAGTTTGGTCCGAGCCGTCATTATTCAAGTTCCTCCGCGAGGTGTTCGGCCACTTGACTCGTCGTTCTCAGTCCATCGGTGCGGGAGAACAGGTAGGGAACCAGCAGGATTGGCGTACTCGAAGAGAGCCCGTGGCGAAGTGTTTCGAGATGTTGCGTCCCGTTTCTCCGCAGTGTGGTTGCCAACTGCGCTGCGCCAAGTACTTCTTGGATATCACCATCAACGATCTTGTTCATCACGGCAATATTTTTTTCCGAAGAAAGTTGGAGGAAGAGTTCTTCATCTGTCGGCGTAAAGCGCTCTGGGAGAACCCTATTGACAATGACGCTTGCGAGATCCACCGTTGTTTCATCTGCTACTCGTTTCGCAAGATCGAGTGTTTCAGAAACCGGCATTTCTTCAGGTGTTGTCACGACCACGAGTCCACTTTGGGCAGGATCAGAGAGAATCTCGGACATCCAATCAGTTTGCGAACGGATCAGTCCAACTTTCACCAAACTCTGGATGGCCTGAGGAGCAGCCAAAAGGCCAACAATGTGGCCGCTGGCTGAACTATCTACGACAATCGTGTCGTAGTGCTGCTCGCGTACTTCGTAGCAAAGTTTTCCGATTGTCAAGATCTCCTTTACGCCTGGAGCAGCCGTTGCGACAAAATCAAAGGCTTTCGCAACTGGGCTAATGCGCCCAACAATTGGAATCTTTAAGTTGATCCGCAAGTACTCTCGAAGTGACGCTTCGGTATCCATATTCATTAACCAGACGCCGGCCGCCTGTACGGGTTGAAACCCAACGTCTGATACTTCGAACGCTGCTGCTAGGTCACCTTTGGCGTCAATCTCGCAGGCCAGGACTTTCTTTCCTTGATTTGCGAGCAGCCGCGCTAGTCCCGCTGCAATCGTAGTTTTCCCAACACCGCCTTTTCCTGTGACGAAAAGTAAGGCGCGATCTGTCAGTGGGGTTACTCCCACGCTAGGCCCGCTCAGGCCTACGGTGCGCCGAAGCCGACTCGGCGATCTGAACTTGGAGCTCCAACTTCTACGTAGGCGACTTTGGCAGCCGGTACCGCTACACGACGTCCCTTTCGGTCAGTCAACCACAGGACAGTTTCGTTACTTAATGCTGACTCGATATCGGCCATGATGGCGCTTCGATCAGCGTCTTCTTCTAACTCAATTTCCAGTTCTTTTGCCGTCTGTACGATCCCGATGCGGACATCCACGTCACGCTCTCCTTTGCTCGTGCTTCCACCAGGGATTCCCCCCGGTACGCCTACGTTACAGGGGACGGGCAGAATGGTGGTCGTGGAGCACATCAACGACCTCACTGAGCGCAATGAGCGCTGGGCGGCAACCATGGGTGGATTTCGTCCTGAGACCCGCCTCGAGGTGATCACGGCCCATGAAGACTCGAGCGCTCGCATTGAAATTTCTGACGTTGATCACGGGGACCAAGGGGTTCATCGTCTCGCCCGAGAAGATCGAGAAGGCCTGTTAGCTCCTGGGGCAACGAGAGCCCATGGGGCGGGCCAGAGAGCGCTCGAGGAAGAACCTGACCCTTGGCGCACGTGCTTCGAGCGAGACCGAGATCGAATTCTCCACGCGTCATCATTCCGGCGTCTGGCCGGCAAGACCCAGGTCTTTGTGTACCCAGACGACCATCAAAGAACACGACTCACCCACGCGTTAGAAGTCGCCCAAGTGGCAACTGGAATTGCCCGTGCTCTTGGGCTGAATGTGGCACTGACCGAGGCAATCGCATTGGGCCATGACTGTGGTCACGGTCCAGGTGGCCACGCCAGCGAAGACGCGTTTGATCCATTTTTACCCAATGGCTTCAACCACGCTCCTTGGGGGGCAGACGTTTCACTGGTTTCTTTAAATCTCTGCGTTGAAACCCTTGACGGTATTCGTAACCACTCATGGTCCCGACCAGCACCTTCAACTCCTGAAGGAGAAGTTGTGAGTTGGGCAGATCGGATTGCGTACGTCTGTCACGACTTTGAAGATGCCGTCTCAACCAGAATCGTGACACCTGAGCAGCTTCCCCAAAGTGTGGCCGATCTCTGCGGGAGCCGTCGGGGTCAGCAACTCGGAACCTTTATTGATGCCATGGTGGCAACAACACTTCGCTATGGAACGATTGGAATGGATCCACAGCACGCCCAAGCGCTCGCAGAGTTTCGAGCTTTTAACTACGATTCCATCTATCTTCGCCGTGAATCTCGTGACCAAGCCGACGCCGTTGTTGAGATTTTGACATCGCTGGTTGAACACTTTATTCAACACCCCAACACGATCCCAGAGACCGTGGCCCAAGGTGGTCTTGTTGCGGGAGAAACTGCTGCAGCACATGCCGCAGTGAGCCACGTAGCTGGCATGACCGATCGTTATGCGTTTCGGTCCGCCGTTGCGCTCACTGGCTACAACCCAGATCGGTTACCACAAGGCATCGACCCTTAAAATCTTAACGTCCTGAATCGTTAGAGACCCAGCCGAGGAGGGTCTCCCCCCTCCATCCACTCCATGCGTCGTTTGGTGGTCGCCAGGGCCAAACTCTGATGCGGAAGTATCCAGAAATTCTCAGCCGTCAGTGCACGTGTGACTTGCTCTGCGACGACGCTCGGTTCGATGCCCGAAAGCACGGCTTGACGCGCAAAGTCCCCGATCGCTTTGGTCTCTGGCTGGTCGCTCCAGGATGCCAATTCGGTTGGGATATTCCGTTCTGATTCGTGGATCCGCGTTTTCACAAATGCTGGGCAGAGCACTGAGCAATGGACATCCGAATGTCTCATTTCGAGTTCATAAAAAAGAGACTCGGACAGACCCACCACCGCAAACTTTGACGCACAGTAGGGACCCATTCCTGGGACCCCGCCCAAACCGGCCAAGGAGCCGGTGTTGATGACGTGGCCTTCATTTTGTTCGAGAAGCAGCGGCAGAAATACAGAGATGCCGTTCACGACTCCGTCGACATTCACCCCCAGCACCCAGTCCCAGACGGCTGGTGGCGTATTAATTACTGATCCACCACCCACACCTGCATTGTTGAAAACAATATGAACCGCTCCGAAGCGCGTGAGTGCTGCATCTCTCACCGATTCAACATCGGTCAAGTTTGCGACATCGCTTTGAATGCCAATGACAGTGGCCCCATCGTTTGATAATGAAACGACAGCTTCCTCTAAAGGCTCCTCTTCAATGTCAGCAAGAACGAGGTTGATGCCTTCTTTGGCAAATTGTTTCGCCGTTGCAAATCCAATGCCACTTGCTCCACCGGTAATCACGGCGACCCGCCCATCAAGTTCTTTCATTTCACAGCTCCTTCACAATTCTCTGTTTTTGAAATTCTGCCATCACCCTAGTGAACTCCAATCCCAAAGTTCAGAGTCCTAACTCAGCCGCAGTTCCTGGCGATACACCCGTGCTGGGCCTTGCGCAATGACACGCTCAGCAAGTTCCTGAAATGCCCGAGAGACTTCACAGTCGGTGTCAGTCACTGTGATTGGCGATCCTTGATCTCCACCCTCTCGTAGTGCAGGAACGAATGGAATCTTTCCAAGCAGAGGAACGCCAAGGGCGCCAGCAAGCTCTTCTCCTCCACCAGAGCCAAAGAGTTCATAACGCTTGGCATCGTCACCGGTGAACCAACTCATGTTTTCAATCACACCTCGGACCGAAAGTTTTAATTTACGTGCCGCCCACGCTGAACGTTGGGCCACTCGTTGGGCAGCAGGTTGTGGTGTGGTGACGACGTACATCTCGACTCGCGGAAGAACTTCAGAAAGAGTTAATGCCACGTCTCCAGTGCCAGGTGGCATATCAATAACGAGGAAGTCAGGCTCGCCCCAATAAGCCTCGGTGATGAACTGCTGAATTGCCTTGTGCAACATTGGCCCTCGCCAGATCACAGGCTGTTCATCGGGCACAAAGAATCCCATAGATAAACACCGAACTCCATGCACTGCCGTAGGGAGCACCGTGTCACCAAGGATGATCGGATCATGGAGTGGTCCCAACATCTTGGGAACCGAGAACCCATACACATCAGCATCAAGAACACCAACGCGTTTGCCGGCATGAGCCAACGCAATAGCAAGGTTCACCGTGACAGATGACTTCCCAACACCACCTTTGCCTGAAGAAATTCCAAGCACTCTCGTCGTTGACTCGGGATCAAGAAAACGAGGTACAGGATCACCGTGGGCGTGTCCATGGTCACCCTCAGAGCTCATCATTCGTCGCAGCGTGGCCCGCAGATTGAGACGCTCATCTTCGGTCATCACTCGACGAGTTACCTGAACGTCACCTGAAGTGTGAATCTCTCGAAGGGACTCGCCCAACGTACGCTCAAGGTCGTCAGCTCCGGGCCATGCGGCGACAGGAAGGGCCAAGGTGACGTCCACGGTGCCATCTTTGATTGAAATCGCCCCAATCATGCCTAAGACCCCAAGTCCGAGTTCAATCTCAGGGTCAATAACAGCATCGGCTACCGCTCGAATCTGTGCTCCATCAGCCATTTTTTCCTCTCCCATCCGCTCAGCCTCTCACGCCCACAGTGGTTTAGGAGACGACCTCGGTAGACTAATGATTATGGAGTCCACTTCCGACCAACTCACTTCAAAAAGCACTGGTGACGATGCAGGTTTCTCTGCAGCAATCTCTGCTCTCTCGAGCGCCTTCGGCGATCCTTCACGACGCTCAATCTATCTGCACCTTCGGGCGAACCCGCACAGCACAGTCACAGATATTTCTGACAAGTTTGACCTCCACCCCAACGTCGTCCGTCATCACCTCGACCGTCTCGTTTCAGGTGGCTACATCGAAGTCGAAGCACCGCTTCGATCACAGAGCGCGGGGCGACCAGCGAAACGATACGTCTGTGCCCCAAATGAACTCTCTCTTGAACTTGGTGTTCGAAAAGATGATCTCTTGGTTGCCCTCCTTGAGCGATCACTCAGTTTGCTCGGACCAGAGGAAGCCGAAGCAATGGCCACCTCTGTTGGCGAAGAGTATGGACGAGAGTTAGCTTCTCGCATGGGACCAATCGACGGGACTCGATCGATCAAAGCTGCGATGGTGAGCGTCGCTGAAGCAATGACCGCTCACGGATTCGCGGCCCACGCAGAGCTCTCCTCCAAGTCCTCTTCGGTTGTTGTTGATCACTGCCCATTCGGTGAAGTCGCGGCACACCACCCTGTTCTTTGCGCGGTAGACCGCGGCATGGTCTCAGGCCTGCTCGACGGCCTCGGCGCCAGTGACCGAGGCACCGAAGTGCAACTCATGTCTCGGGCTCGTGGTGACGACACATGTCGAGCTACCGCATAAGCAGTGCGCTCCTATCTCGACCACGCTTCCGTCAGCCCACTTCGACCTGAAGTCATCGCAACCCTGAAAGACGTTCTTGAACTTTCCCAAGGAGATCCTGGGCGTCCCTACGATGAAGCAGTCGTCATACGCCAATTGATCGAAGACTCACGAAATGAAATTGCAATATTGGCTGGATGTACTGCTCGCCAAGTGGTTTTTACTTCTTCAATTTCTGAATCTGTCACAACTGCGTTTCATGCATTTGTTCATGGTGGCCGAGTTCTTGCTCCTGGGACAGAGCGAAGCAGTGTTCTTGAGAATGCCGCGGAGTCTGGTATCTTCACCCCACTGGATGTGGATACGCGTGGACACGTTGATCTCACGCATCTTGAATCGTTACTTTCAGAAGGCCCGGTGGATCTCGTTGCGTGCCAGATAGCGAACCACGAAACCGGCACCCTGCTCGACTACGAATCTGTCCTCGAGATTTCGAAACGCCACCACACGCCAGTCCACCTTGACGCAGCGATCGCCTTTGGACGTTGCGACCTCGATATTGGGGCGCTCGATGCTGACGCAGTGACTATCTCGAGCGAACTCCTTGGGGGGCCAATGGGAACGGCGGCGCTCATTGTCCAAAAAGGGCGGGTTCTCCCGCCACTCCTACTCGGTGGCTCCCAAGAGCGAGCACGCCGGGGAGGTCTGGAAAATATTCTTGGGATCGTCGGCATAGGTGTCGCCGCAAGCGTGCTCAATGATGACGCTCTGCGACTCCGTGAACTCGTGACTGCCCGAGCGCAGATCGAGACACTTGAAGGCGCTGCTCTTGGCGTTGAGGGCGTGATCGCTGTGGGAGATCCAGATCCAGCTGGCCGTCTCGCCACCCTTCGCTGCTTCAGTATCAAAGGAGTTGACGCTGAGCCCGTTCTGATGGGGCTGAATCGAAAGTCAATCTCTGTTCACTCTGGTTCAGCATGTTCTACAGAAGCATTTGAGCCCTCAACAGTTCTTGCAGCGATGGGCCAAGAGGCTGATCGATCACTCCGTGTCTCTGTTGGATGGTCAACAACGGACCACGACATCCAAAGTTTCGAAGAGAACTTTGGAGACGTCATTACAACTCTTCGAGCACTCAACGCTTCCTCGGGTTAGCTCTTGCTCTTTTCAAGCGAAGTTGCTGTGCTCTGAGATGGTTGTTTTCGCCGCCGCATAATAAGGACAATGACTCCTGCCGCGACAACAACAATCCCAACCGGTACGGCCCACAAGACAACACTGATACCGCCAGCAGGAGGCGTGAGCAACACAGCATTCCCGTAGCGTGCCGTGAGTTGATCGATAATCTCGCTGTCACTCATTCCACGGGCGATATCGACCTTGATCTGAGCTCTCACGGCGAGTGACGATGCCGAAGATGACTGTGCAACCGAAAGGTCTTGACACGCGGGGCACTTCAACTGATTCTCCAACGCTGTCGCTCGCTGAGAATTCGTCATCGGTGTTTCATCAAGAACCCCTGAACCAATGAACAACGTTGCACACAAAATAACTGCCATTGCTACCCACCGGGCCCACATGGGAATCGTTTTCATATCAGTTCCCACTCGACGTTGAAGGAGTCTGGAACTGAGCTACAGCCTTGTCGAGTTGTGATGCTGTCGTTGGTCCAACCAGAGCCTTCACCACACGTCCAGAAGGAGAGATGATGAAGGTTGTCGGCGGCGAGGAGACCCCCCATTCGTTCCCTAGGAGACCTCGAGGGTCGGTCAGCACCGGATAGTTAACACCCTGGGCTTTGATAAACGACTCCATCGCACTTGTCGAGTCATTGAAGACAATTCCAACCATTTGCGCCCCGTCAGAGAGTTTTGACTGATCGTAGGTAAATGCCGAAAGTTGGGGAGCTTCTTCCTGACAGGGAGGACACCAGGATGCAAAAAAGTTAAGGACCACTGGACGTCCTTTTGCTGACGCGATCGAGAAGGTGGGTCCCTGGAGCGTGACGCCCGCTGTGGGTGGAGCGTTCCGTCCGAGTAGAGGGCTTTGAAAACTCGTTGATTGACTTGAAGGTCGAGTAGCGAGAAACACAATGAGCACAACCAGGACTGCACCCACCAGACCAAGGAGAGCGAGTCGCAATCCGATACGTCGAGCCTTCGTCACGACGCCGATACTTCTGCTGGCTCTGGCGCAGAGGTCTCGGCATCAAGGCGACGGCGATGGGGAACAAACGCCAAGAGCCCACCAAGTCCGATGACAAGGCCTCCGATCCAAAGCCAAGGCAGGAGTGGTTCAACAATGACACCAATGGCTACAGACTCAGGGGTCAATCCATTTCCAGCTTGGGCTCCCGACGTACCCCCTTGTGTCCCCATCGCGTCAAAGGTCAAATAGACGTCGCCAATAAAGGCTGAGTCAATTGCAGGGCTTCCAACAGGCTCCGATGCTCTGCCCGCGTACTGGCTAATCCCCGGAGTGAAGATTCCACCATTGTCAACACGGATCACTGCCTGTGTCGTCTGTTTCACCGAGGTGTCAATGACCCGCAAACCTTGATATTCAAATTGATGGCCTGCGAACGTCACCGTTTGATTGGGATGGAGGATAATTTCGCCGCGCGTCACGTAACTCGTTGATGCCACGATCCCCACGGCCAAAATAACGACACCGAGGTGGACGATCATTCCCCCACCCGAACGCCCAATAAAAGCGCCCAGGCCAGTTCGCCCGCGTTGTCGCTCTCCTCGAAATTCAACAACGATTGACCGCACCGCTGAGGACGCAGCGACTGCCCCCAAAAAGAACCCTGCCAAGGGAAAGAATCCTCTGACACCCGCAGCCACAAGGACTGCGACGAGCCCCGTTCCGAGCAGCATGGGGAACTGAAGTCTCCTGGCAACAACCTGGAGAGTGGCATGTCGCCAGGAGAGCACTGGGGCTATCGCCATCAGCGTGAGGAGCCCTATGCCAAGAGGAACCGCTATTGAGTTGAAATAGGGGGCGCCTACGGTCACCGTATTGTTGTTGATTGCTTGATACAACAGCGGGAACACTGTTCCCAAGAGAACGACAACAGCAAATCCAACAAATAATAAATTATTCAAGACAAACGCACCCTCGCGAGAGAATGCTGCATCGATCCCTACGGGTGAGCGGAGCTGGTCGCCACGCCATGCGATCAAACCCAAGCTCCCTAAAACAATAAAAGCAAAAAAAACAATGATGATGGTTCCAAGACTTGATGCACTGAACGCGTGCACTGACTGCACCACACCCGATCGGGTAAAGAACGTCGCAAGTACGGTGAGCGAAAAAGTGGCGACGGCGAGCGATAGATTCCACACTCGCAAGAGCCCCCTTCGCTCTTCAACAACGATCGAGTGGACGAACGCCGTTCCACACAGCCACGGCATCAGAGCAGCGTTCTCGACAGGGTCCCATCCCCAAAATCCACCCCAGCCAAGAACTTGGTAGCTCCACCATGCCCCAAGGACGATCCCAACGCTCAGGGAAGTCCAGGCGATTAATGCCCATCTTCGAGTATCAATATGCCAACCCTCTCGGACTCGCCCAGTGATCAACATGGCGATTGCAAAGGCAAACGGCACCGTAAAGCCAACCATTCCTGCGTAGAGAAGTGGCGGGTGAATAGCGACAAGTGGATTGTTTTGTAGCAGCGCATTTGGTCCAGCCCCTGATGAAGGTATGACAGACCCGGTAGTGATGAATGGATTCGCTGGTCCAGCCATAAGCGCGAAGAAAAATGCGGCAACAAACATCATGACCGCTGTGGCCCATCCAACAACCTCGTCGTCAACATGACGGCGATAGCGCCAGACCACCGCGACAAGGAAGCATGAAAGCACAAGTCCCCAGAGCAGAATCGATCCTTCGAGGGCGGACCACATACCCGTGATTGAGTAGATCAGAGGTGTGACCGACGCATTGTTCTCTGCGACGTAGGCAATCGAAAAATCATGTGTAATCAATGCCCACTGCATGGCGATTGTGGCGAGAACCGCTCCGACCAAAATGACAGGGACTAGCAGTCGACCATTCAACGTTGTGAACGGCGCATATCCTCGACGTCGACGCAACAGGTCAACAATCAAGAGCGTCATACCAAGCAGGGCACTCACGAGAGCAAGCCAAATACCAACTTGGCCAAGCTGGGCTTTCATCTAATGGACAGTTCCGTCTGGAGCCTTGACCCGCTCTGGATGACTCTCAATATAGGACGACGTGTGTTTGACCATAATTTGGTTCGACACAAATGTCGCCGATTCAGACGACTGAAAATGCCCAACCACGACAACGGGCATTGATCCTTTAAATAGTTGTGGTGGTGTCCCGCTATTCACGACGTACACCTGCTTCGTGCCACCAGCGACTTGAAAGGTGGCGCCAGTATCTGTTCGGGTCACACTTCCAGGGACCACGGTTCCTTGAAGGCGGATCTCAGAGGTGCCAATCGACTGTTTTTGGCTCACCGCTTGATCAACCGTCTTGAAATAATCAAGTGAGCTGCCAAGTCCCTTCACCAGGAGAAATCCAACGGCAAGGGCAATGACCCCTCCTACGAGAAAGAGCCTGACCGCTGGCCTTGTCATCTTCTTGGTTGGCTTCTGGGGTGTGGCGGGAGCCGTGCTCTTTCCTTCGCTCATGACTGCGGCCCGCTTTGGCGACCCTTGGCTCGACGAAGGCGAACGAAAAGAGATGCACTGTAGATCGCGAGAGTGCTCAAGGTGATGATGTAGCCCGCTACGACATAGCTCATGAAGGAACTCCTTCAGCACGCCTTGATGCAATCGCTGCTTCTAATGCAACGTCTTGTCCAGCGACTCGAATGACTTCAATGCGATATCGAGCAATCACCATCCAGACAAACACAAGAGTAAATGCGACGAAACTCAGGAGGAGTGTCCAGGCCATCGAGCCATGGATTGTTGGGGTGAGATTCGAGTTCAATACCGTTGCCCCTTGGTGAAGTGTTTGCCACCACAACACTGAGAAATGAACGATAGGAACGTCAACGGCAGCGAAAAGAGCCGCCACCGCACAACGACGAGCCCGAACATGAGGATCAGCAGGGACTCTCCGCAACGCTAGGTAGCCAAGAAACAGAACTCCTAAAAGCGCTGTCGATGTCAAACGAGCATCCCATGTCCACCAGACTCCCCAGGTTGGCCGTCCCCAAATCGAACCTGTGATGAGCGTCAGAATCGTGAAGACCACACCCACCTCAACTGCAGCAGCAGCTAAATAATCAAACACCATTGAACGGGTTCGAGGCCAAAGGTAGAGAACACTGCACAGCGCCGCCATTCCGAATGCGACATAGAGAGCTACCCATGCCAGTGCAGGATGGATATAGACCAGCCTCACGAGCTCGCCTTGATCCACATCAGGAGGAGTCACGAAAAGCCCAAGCCAGACCGTCAAAAGAACCAGCACGAATGCGACGGGTCCAAGGGCTTTGTTAAGTCGTTGTCGCATCAGTTCTCCTCTAGAGCACCATAAAGGCCAATGCCGAGCGCCGAGTACACCACGCTAAATACCGCCAAAACCCCGACCCAACGCCCTCCGAGGCCTGCGCCATGCTCGAGAGCCGCCTGGAACGAGCGAACTCCAGCAATGAGCACTGGGGCAGCGATCGGCAGCATCAACACCGGGAGCAGGGTGGCTCTCATCCTTGATTCGCCCGAGAGCGCCCCATAGAGGACACTCACTGCGCTCAGCCCGAGGGCAGCCAAGAGGCACGAACTCACCAGAATCAACCATGACACCACCACCACATGAAAGAGAAAAATCACACCAAGGATGAGCAGAATTTCGAGAAGAACGAGTTCAACGGACAAGGCCATCATTTTTCCCAAAAATACTCCTGCTGGGTCAAGGCCTAACAGGCGGGTGGATTCTCGCGTTGCAGGTGATCCTTCAAGCGCTCGCGACCTTTGAGCAAAGAGAACCGTTGAGAACAAGAGAGCAAGCCAGAAGAGCCCCGGGGCACTGTTAGCAAGTTGGCTGCGTTGTGGGCCAAACGAAAATGCAAACAAGAAAAGGACGAGGATCGCGAAAGGGAGAACTTGCCAAAGGGCCACTCTCGAGCGAGCTTCAATTCTCAAGTCGCGACCAGCTACCAACCATGCATCACGCCACATGAGATGCTCCAGGAGGTTTTCGCAAACCTGGCTGATTGTCAATAACGACTCCACCAGCCATAGTGATCACGCGGTCGGCCATCGGCAAGACCAGATTTGGTTCATGACTTGTCGCCACCACGATTGCACCACCAACTGCTGCTTCTTCAACAAGTTCACCTAACAGTGTTCGTGCTTCACTGTCGAGTGCTGCATGAGGTTCATCAAGTAGCCACACTTGCGGGCGACGAGCGAGGAGCAGTGCGAGACCAACTCGTCGTTGCTGACCGGCAGAAAGTTGACCCATTGGTGTTCTCGCTAATCGTCCTTGAATACCGACTCGCTCAAGAGCTGGCTCAGCTCTTGTCGGATCTAATCGGGCTGCTCGCAATGCAAAGACCAGATTCTCTTTTGGAAAGAGCTCTTCGTACATCCCTGCATCGTGACCAAGGAGCCCGACATGGTGGCGCAGGGCCTGGCGCTCAGTGCCGAGATCATGGCCGAGAATCGTTGCCTGGCCACCCTCGACCGGAACGAGTCCCGCAAGGAGCCGGAGGAGGCTCGTCTTCCCCGCTCCATTGGCCCCCAAGACGGCAGAAACCGATCCTTCGTCGAGGTCCAGATCAACCCCGGCGAGGACCGGAAAACGGCCGACAACGACGACGGCGGAACGGAGGTGGATGGCGGGTGCCATGGCCTTGCGATGTTATCGGTCTTTCGGCAAAGAGCGGGGTCGACCCGCGAAGTCCTTAGCGCAGTTGGCGGCGGAGAAGCTCAAGATCAGACTCAACCATCATTTCAATCAGCCGAGAAAAGTCAACATCTCGCTTCCAACCCAGGGTGGTCTCGGCCTTTGACGCGTCTCCGACCAAGAGATCCACTTCTGCTGGGCGCAGAAAGCGCTCGTCTAACACCACATGGTCTTGGTAGTCCAAGCCAGCGACCTTGAATGCTATTTCGCAAAGTTCGCGCACTTCATGGGTTTCACCCGTGGAAACTACGTAGTCGTCTGGAGTGTCTTGTTGAAGCATGAGCCACATTGCCCGTACATAGTCCGCTGCGTAACCCCAGTCACGCTGTGAGTCAAGATTTCCTAACGCGAGCGACGTGTCGAGTCCCATCTTGATTCGTGCGACTCCATTCGTCACCTTTCGCGTCACAAATTCAAGACCTCGTCTCGGTGATTCATGGTTGAAGAGAATTCCAGAAGAGGCATGAAGGTCGTAACTCTCGCGGTAGTTCACTGTGATCCAATGACCGTAGACCTTTGCAACACCGTAGGGACTTCGCGGATAGAACGGTGTGTCTTCATCTTGAGGAACCGCTTGGACTTTTCCAAACATTTCAGATGAACTTGCTTGATAGAAACGGATCTCAGGATCAACTGCTCGAATTGCATCAAGCATTCGTGTCACACCGAGCGCTGTCGTTTCTCCCGTAAGAACCGGTTGTCCCCATGATGCCTGAACAAAACTCTGTGCGCCAAGGTTGTACACCTCTTGAGGCCGGTGCTCTCTGAGGATTTGAAGAAGTGATCCCTCGTCTAAGAGATCGCCACTGGCGATGGTGATTTTGTCCTTAATGTGTTCGATTCGCTCAAACGTGACGGTGCTTGATCTCCGAACAACACCGATGACGTCGTAGTCCTGCTCCAAGAGAAGTTCGGCAAGATATGACCCATCTTGGCCCGTTACTCCGGTGATTAAGGCTTTTTTCTTCATGGACTGAACTCCTAGGACTACGTCTTGGTCAAGAAATGAGGGTGACCCTGTTCTTACGCTAGTCGCCCCTTTGGGCCGGTTGGGGGTCTCTCGAGACCTAGATTCGTTTCTATGAGCACGATTGGGATCGTTTCTTACCGCCTTGGTGGCGCTGATGGCGTCTCAATAGAGGCGGCGAAGTGGAAGGCAGCCATCTCGTCATTGGGTTTTTCTGTGAGAGAAATCGCGGGTGAGGGCCCTGAGCACGTCATAGCTATAGAGAGTCTCAGAATCGACAGCACCGACCCTGTCGATGTTGACCAGCTCGATGAAGCCCTCAATGGCCTTGACCTTGTGATTGTCGAAAACCTTTGTTCACTCCCCCTCAACCCTTCTGCGTCAGAAGCAGTGGCGCATGCTCTTCAAGGTCGACCAGCAATTCTTCGACACCATGATCTCTCTTGGCAACGACCAGATACAGCTCATTTCGGGCCGCCCCCGACGGATCCACTTTGGCAACACGTCACGATCAATCAGCGAAGCAGAGATGAGCTCGCGACACGCGACATTCTCGCCACCTGCCTCTATAACCGCTTTGAAATGAATCCTCTTCCAGGCGATCGACATCTCGCTCGAACAGATGCCGGGATAGACGCAGATGCTCTTGTCGTCCTTCAGCCGACAAGAGCACTTCTAAGAAAAAATATTCCTGGGGGTCTCGCTCTGGCCGAGTCGTTGGGTGCGACCTATTGGCTCACCGCTGCGGCAGAGGACGGGTACGGACCAACGCTCGATGAACTCCTCCAGGGTGCTCGCGTTCAGGTTGTGCGCGGTCAGGGTCCGGGGACGATCAATGACGTCTACGCAGCGAGCGATATCGTGGTCCTTCCCTCTCTTTGGGAAGGCTTTGGAAATCCCGTCATCGAATCAGTGACACACAGAAAGCCCCTCGCACTCGGGAACTATCCAGTTGCCCAAGAACTCCTTGCGTTCGGTTTCCAGTTCTTTTCGCCTCTCCAGCCCCAGCCGCTTCAAGACTTCCTCGCTGATCCAGACGAAGAGCTCCTCGAGGAAAACCTTGAGATCGCACACACTCACTTTGATATCGCAGACCTGCCATCTGTTCTCGACGACCTTTTCGCCAGTAGTGCCCTCGGAATTTAAGGGAAGCAGAACCAGCGATAACCTCTCACTCCATGAGCGTTACTTCCTCGACCAACGACGCACCGTCACGGCGGCTCAAGGGAGAAGAGCGTCGTTCGCAGCTCCTCTCCGTGGCTGCGTCTCTCTTTTCAAAACGTGGATTTTCTTCAACCACGATGGATGACGTCGCTGAGGCAGCTGGCGTTACCAAGCCGTTGTTGTATCAACACTTCTCATCAAAAAAGGCCTTATATCTCGAACTCGTTGACGAGGTCGCGCACAGGATATTGACGGCAATCGAAAACGGTACCCAACGAGCAGAGGGGCCTCGCCAACAAGTTGAGGAAGGGTTGCGGGCCTATTTCAGATTGGTTGTTGAAGATCCAGCGGCATTTGAACTCCTCTACGACAGAGACCATGGCGGCGACGAGGAACTTGGACGTGCAGTTCGACGAGTTGAGCGTGCACTTGTCGATGCAGTCGATCCTTTTATTGATGCCGGCCTTGATCCTCAACATCGTCTCTTTCTTGCAGCCGGTCTGGTCGGCATGGCCGAAGGAGCGTCCGTCGCATGGATAGACATGAGAATCACACTCAGCAATAACGCAGAACGAGACCAAGAAGCTGAACGGCTTGCCCGGCGAATGTCCTCAATGCTGTGGGCCGGCCTTCGCTCTGTTCGAGCCGATTAACACAACTACTCAGTAACGAGAAGGGCTGTCGTAATCTGACAGAGTTCCCAAATTTCTTGGGCACACGCGTCATACTGAGGCTGCTCGCCACCCGCCGGGTCGACGACATCTTGTTCTTCCTCGAGAGATACATTCTGGAGGTCGAGAGCTTGCAGGCGATCGACGAAAGGCGCTTCTTCGACACTGATTTCACGCACCAGTCGCGTGAGCGTGATCGTTTTCTGTGCCGAGTTCGCGTGGACTCGCCGAATAAAGCGAATGTGGTCTGCCTCCATTGCAATAATGACGTCGGCTCGTTCGCAGTCTTGGACGGAGAGTTGATGACTTCGATGAAGGCCAACCGTCGAGGTGTCGAGCTCCCCCACGGACTCGAGGGCTGCTTTCGTGCGCTGGCCCATTGGCTGTCCTTCAACAACATGCGTCCCGGCGGTCGTGATGTTGACAGAAATGCCTTCGAACTCTGCTAATTGTGCCAGCATGATTCCTGCCATGACAGAACGCGCTGCGTTCCCAGTACAGAGAGTCGCAATCTGGAGAGGTCCCCGTTCACTCATTAGATGTACTCCTTGCGCCGCAGCCACATCAGGGAGAACCAACCAGCGATAGGTGGAAGATAGGCGGTGAAGAGCCGTTGGACGAACACCGCTGCCACTGCGATGGATGCTGGAATCCCCGCTGCTTTGAGCCCAAGGATCATCCCAGCTTCAACGACTCCCATTCCTCCAGGAACAGGTGAGATCCCACCCAGAATTGAACCAATCGTCAAGACCACGAGCAGAACCGGTAGAGAGAGGTGCTCTCCAAACGCATGGAGTGATGCCCCCAACGCGAGGGCCATGACGAGCTGCGCAATCAACATGCCACCAAAAATTTCAACAATCTTTGCTGGTTGATGGATCAGAACCTTGAAGTGGCTGACCACCTCATGGAAGCGAGGAACAAGTTTCTCAGCAACGAGACGCCTCCAGCGAGGCACCGCAAGTCCCACAATCACGACAACTCCAATTGCAAGGACGCAAAGTAATCCAATCTCCAGAATCTTTTGATCACTATTGCTACTCGAAGATTTTGTTAAGGACTCAAAATGGAGCGAGCCCAAGGCGAACGGGATACTGATGAGAAATAGTCCCCCTTTGACAATCCAGGACGCCGTTGAAACCAACACCCCAGAACTAACGGCAATGGTCGTATCGACACCTTGCTTTTGAAAGAAGCGAATCCGCGCGGCAAGAACTGCCGGGGATCCGAGCGCTAGTCCGCTGAAAGTATTCGAGAGCTCCAAAACGACGATTGGAAAATAGGGGACGACCGCGGTAATTGAACCCAGTGTTGACATCGCAGAACCGAAATAGGCAACTTGGGCGATCAGAGCAGTCACGGTCACCCAGAACCAGTTGGCGTGGGCCAAGGTCGAAGCCGACTGGGCGACGTGGAGGAAGACGCCAATCAATGCCCATCCACCGATCAGCGTTCCCACAGCGAGAATCATGTTCGTCCAGCTCACGCGATGGAGTTCTGCGAGCTTTGGTACGTCTACCCCAACGAGTTTTGCTCCGGATTCTCTTAACTCCTTGAGAAGTGACTTTTGATGTTTTGATCGAAGGGAGGCTGAGAGACTTGTTGGGAGTGCAGGGCTTTGTAAATACGGCAATGCGTCTGCCACGACTTCTTTTCCTAATTGGGAAACCGCGGCCGCAGCGGTTCGATCTGCCCCGACCACCAAGGCCATTGAACACATTGCCGCTGCAACATCACGATGGAGCGCGTCGCTCGATCCATAATTGAGGGACCGATCAAAATCAGAGAGGATTGCCTGATCCCCTTGAATGGTTATTCGATCCAAATTGAGAGAACCGTGGACAATCCCCTGGGTTTGAAAATTCTTCAAGATGTCAAACAGAGACGCAATAGCCCTATCGCTGACGTCGTCACCGTCGTCTTCTACCTGAACAAGCGTTTTCCCTCCAGGGAGCATTGTCACAACAACCCCATTGTCTTGTGGCCCCACCATCCCTGACGCATTGATCGTCGATGTTGTACCTGGGGCTGCGCCATGAGCCAACATGGTGAGATAGCACTCATGTTCGACTTGCTGCAATCGAGTTAAGGAAAAGACGCCCGAATCATTTCGCAGAAAAATCATTCGGTAAAGTTTGGAAAACATTTGGCTCTCTTGGGCATCTCGCCCATAGAGGGTGACTCGGAGTTCACTCCCATCATCAGATCGTGCTCTGTAGCGAGCAGGACCCCATTCTTGATGGTCGGCGAGCCGGATCTCTGTCGCCGAAATCCCGAGCAAACTCAACGAATCCTTTATTCCCTCAATTGAAGGAAGGCCCGTTGGTGATCCAAATAGTAAGTGCACCCCCGCAGCGGCGGCCCAACCTGCGGCGAGTGAACCAAGCAGGCTGATTGGCAACCCCGAACCATGGATCAGTCCAGAAAAGACGGCTACGAATATCGCTCCTTCGAGAACGCGCTGAAGCCCACGGCTCAAGAACGGAAGTGCCACCAGGACGAGCGCCACTGAAGCAGAAAGAATTGGAACTGGAAAACCAAGATCTACTCCGTGGAGTGTTTGGGCGGTACTTTGGGGCAAGCGGGCCGCCACACCAAAGATTTCTTGAAAGCCAAAACTAAGGAGGAGCGCAATCCCTGCCGCAGCAAAGAGGTCCCGGAGAATCTCTCGTCGTCGACCAAAGAGTGCAACTGCGACCAGCAAGATGATGGTCCCGTACGAGCACAGAAGCCACAGCAACGTGACGAGCCATGTGAAACCTAGATTCGGAGGATAGAAGACGTCGGAAATAGCTTTCTGAGCAGCGCCGTTCGAGGAGACTAAGAGACCGAGATACAACAAGACGAGCAGCGATATGACCACTCGTGAAACGTCAGTTCCCCTCCTTCGGCGAACGTTCTTTCCATTCGCCGAAAGGAAAATAGATGAGAACGATCGTGATGCCCTGTCGCCAACCTTTGGTTGTTCTGGCTGTTGAGTCTCCATGGGTGACTCAATGCTACGCACTCTCGAGGAGTGTGCGGACCTATTGGAGGTGGATGCCTGAGATTGCTCGAGCAATGATTAATCGCTGAATCTCACTCGTACCTTCGAAAATCGTGTAGATCTTCGAGTCACGGTGCCAACGCTCGACCGGATACTCACGCACATAGCCATAACCACCGAGAATCTGAATTGCTTCTTCTGTCACTTTCACGGCTGTTTCCCCTGCCATGAGCTTTGACATCGAACCTTCACCATTTAAGAATGGCTTCCCAGTTGCACCCATCCAAGCTGCTCGCCACACCAAGAGTCGCGACGCATCGATGGACATCTTCATGTCCGCCAATTTGAAAGCAATCGATTGGTTTTCAATGATGGCTCGTCCAAACTGCTGACGTTCTTTGGCGTAGTCAAGCGAGTACTCGTAGGCAGCACGTGCGATACCGAGTGCTTGTGCTCCAACGGAAGGACGAGTCGCTTCAAATGTCTTCATCGCGGCTTGGCCGCCAGACTTCTTCCCTTCTCGAGCCCGAGCAAGTCGTTCGTCGAGCTTGTCTTTCCCGCCAAGCAAGTTGGCCCCGGGAATTCGACAGTCCTCGAGGACCACTTCGGCGGTGTGCGAGGCGCGGATACCCATTTTCTGGAACTTTTGTCCCATCGAGATACCCTTCGTTCCTTCGCCGATCACGAAACTTGCTTGGCCTCGACCTCGAAGTTCGGGTTCAACGGAGGCCACGATGACGTGGGTCTGAGCAATCCCACCATTCGTGATCCAAGTCTTCGTCCCATTCAATACCCACTCATCGGTCGCTGCGTCATAGACGGCTCGGGTCTTGAGTGAAGATACGTCTGAACCAGCGTCAGGCTCTGAGACGCCGAATGCGCCGAGCTTGAGATCTCCTGGTGTTCCAAAACACTGAGGAATCCATTCCATCTGTTGTTCAGGCGTGCCGTTGGCCATCAATCCAGCGACGGCCAACGTCGACCCAATAATTGCCATGCAGAGCCCTGCGTCTCCCCATGCCAACTCTTCAAGTGCCAGCACCATTTTGAGACCAGTTGGGTCGCTAAACGCATCAGCCATGAAGTCAAGTCCGTAGAGGCCAATTTGCGCGGCTTCTTCGATGATGGGCCACGGTGTCTCTTCGCGCTCATCCCACTCATGGGCAGCAGGTCGCATAACGCCTTCAGCGAAATCGTGCACCCACTTTTGAATCGTGAGCTGATCCTCGTTGAGTTCCATCGAAAAATCTGACATTTCAACCTCCATAGAGAACGCCTCGCCTGGGGCGGGGCATCAATTTCTATTGCGTTTCGTGGACCACCTTAGGCGCCACTTATTACCGAATGGTAACAACCTAATCGTGCCCCAGCGGGACGCTTACTCTTCGCGCCGAAGTCCCGTGCCATCTGGCGTGTCTTCAACCACCCATCCGAGCGCCGTGAGCTGGTCTCGAAGCGCATCTGCGGCAGCAAAATCCTTCTCATCGCGAGCCTTGTCGCGGGCCTCCGCCAAGGCGAGTGTGTCGGCGTCAATCTCTAAGTGAGCTGCTTTGACGCTCAAACCCAGTGCCGCACAGAGCCCAACTGCGGTTTCGCCGAGCATTGTCGCTCTCTCTTGATCTCCCTCGTCAAGGGCAGTATTGGCGGAGCTTACGAGATCAAAAATGAGCGCGAGTGCCTGCGGGGTTTGGAGGTCATCATCCATCAATGCGCAGAATGATTCGATGACCGCCGCATCGCCATTGAGGTCACTTCGCCGAAGGGGAGCCACAGGTGAGGTTAAATGAAGTCGCCGAGCGAGTGAATCTAAGCGAGCGAGTCCTCGTTCAGCATCGGCGATGGTTTCCGTGGTGACTTCAATAGGGGCTCGATAGTGAGAGCGAAGCACAAGAAGTCGATAGGAGCGAGGATCCGCGCTCGCCAGAAGATCCGTCAGCGATGTGAAATTCCCAAGGGACTTTGACATTTTTTCGCCTTCAACCATGACCCATCCGTTGTGCGTCCAGTGATGAGCAAAGTCCTTGCCAAGCGCGACAGCTTGTGCTCGTTCATTTTCATGATGAGGGAATTTTAAATCGAGACCACCGCCGTGGAGATCAAACCCTTCTCCTAGAAGTTCCAACGACATCACCACACATTCGGTATGCCAGCCTGGGCGCCCGCCACCAAAGGGTGCGTCCCAAAGTGGTTCTCCAGGTTTGGCTGCCTTCCACAATGCGAAATCAAGTGGGGATCGTTTTTCATCGTTTTCTTCGACGCGTGCCCCTGCTCGTAACGAGTCGAGAGGTTGCCCCGCGAGGAGCCCGTAGCCCTCCACTTTTGTTGTCTCAAGGTAGACACCATCGCTTGTCGCATACGCGACACCACGTTCAAGGAGCTGTGAAATCGTCGTAATCATTGAGCCAACAAATTCAGTGGCATGCGGTGTGTGATCTGGGCGCAACACTCCCAGCGCATCCATGGCATCCCACCAATGACCTTCAAATTCTTTGGCTACTTCTGCTTCACTCCGACCTTCTCGTTCTGCTCGCCGGATGATGTTGTCATCAATGTCAGTGATATTCGAGACATAGGTCACCTCAAAGCCAGAGAAGATTAGGTATCGACGAAGGACATCAAACACCAATGTAAAGCGACCATGTCCCAGATGTGGCAAGTCATAGACCGTTGGGCCACAGACGTACATCGAGACCTTTCCTTCGTCTCGAAGCGTCAATGGCTGGACCTCTCGAGAAGCGGTGTCGTGGAGGCGGAGCATTCACATAGGCTATTGCGGACATGGACCATCAACTGAAGCACCTTGATCCTGAACTCCGAATGACCCCAGAGAAGCCTTCTCTCGAAGGCCTAGAAGCGCGATGGTCCACAAAGTGGGCCCAGGACGAAACCTATTTATTCGATGCTTCCAAAGATCGAGAAGACGTCTTTTCCATTGATACCCCACCTCCAACAGTGTCGGGATCACTCCATATTGGCCACGTCTTTAGTTATACCCATACCGACGCTATCGCTCGATATCAGCGAATGCGCGGAAAGTCTGTCTTCTATCCCATGGGTTGGGATGACAATGGACTCCCAACTGAACGGAGAGTCGAAAATTACTTTGGCGTCCGTTGCGATCCATCGCTCGCCTACGACCCAGCGTTTCAACCCCCCGAAACACCAGACGAGAAAACACGGATTTCTGTCTCGCGTCCAAACTTTGTAGAACTCTGCTTAAAGCTCACGCAGCAAGACGAGGAAGTCTTCAAGGAACTGTGGAGGACGCTCGGGCTGAGCGTTGATTGGTCACTCGAGTACGCAACAATTGGTGAGACCGCACAACGAGCATCACAACGAGCATTTTTGCGCCAACTTGCTCGTGGGGAGGCTTACCAAGCTGAGGCTCCAACCCTGTGGGACGTTGATTTTCGCACGGCCGTCAGTCAAGCTGAACTTGAAGATCGGGAACGACCTGGCGCCTACCACCGTTTAGCGTTTGCCAGAAGCGATGGATCAGGTTCCGTTGAAATTGAAACTACTCGGCCTGAACTCTTAGCTTCATGTGTTGCACTTGTCGCACATCCAGACGACCCTCGCTACCAACCACTCTTTTCAACGAATGTTTCAACCCCACTTTTCGGTGTCAATGTTCCCGTGCTCGCCCATGAGCTCGCTGATCCGGAAAAGGGTTCTGGAATTGCCATGATCTGCACCTTTGGTGACACCACTGACGTGGTGTGGTGGCGTGAACTCTCTCTCCCCACGCGAACTCTTATCTCCCGAGAAGGTCGTTTAGAACATGCTCCTTTTGGTGAACAAGGTTGGGAGTGCAATAGCGTTGAAGCGGCACAGCGCGCCTATGCAGAACTTGAAGGCAAGACGGTCAAACAGGCCCAGGCAAGAATCGTCGAAATGCTGACGGAATCCGGTGACTTAATCGGGGAACCTCGCCCCATTACACACCCCGTCAAGTTTTATGAAAAAGGTGATCGACCCTTAGAGATCGTTACCTCCCGGCAGTGGTTCGTTGCCACACAACAGATGCGTGACACGTTGCTCAAAGCCAGCGAGCAACTCCACTGGCATCCCGATTTCATGTCACATCGGTTGAGGACCTGGATTGAAGGACTCAACGCCGACTGGAACATTTCACGCCAGCGGTTTTTTGGAGTCCCACTGCCTCTTTGGTATCCACTCAACGATGACGGATCAGTGAACTACTCACTCCCGCTCTCGCCCAGCGAAGATCGCCTTCCCATCGATCCATCAACCGATGCCCCAGATGGATACGAAGAATCACAACGAGGCGCCCCGGGTGGTTTCATTGGGGACCCAGACGTGATGGACACGTGGGCGACGAGTTCACTCACGCCACAAATTGCAGGGCGATGGGAAGATGATCCTGAGTTTTTTGCAAAGGTTTTCCCAATGGACGTCCGTCCCCAAGCGCACGAAATTATCCGAACATGGCTTTTCTCAACGATCGTGCGGTCTGAACTTGAATTTGGCGTTTTGCCGTGGAGTAACGCCACTATTTCTGGCTGGGTCTTGGACCCTGATCGCAAGAAAATGTCGAAATCAAAAGGCAACGTGGTCACTCCACTGCCTCTCCTGGAAGAACATGGAGCTGATGCGGTTCGTTACTGGGCTGCCAACGGACGTCCTGGAACCGACACCGCCGTTGACGCAGGACAAATGAAAGTTGGTCGACGGCTTGCCATCAAAATCTTGAATGCGTCTCGGTTTGCACTCGGTCGTCTCGGCGAGAACCCCGTCCCTCCCTCGTCGTCAATTTCTGAGCCAATTGATCTTGATCTGATTGCACAACTTTCTCAACTTGTCGAAGAGGCAACAAAAGCCTTTGATGACTTCGACTACGCACGAGCCCTCGAAAAAACTGAGTCATTCTTCTGGCGCTTCTGTGATGACTACGTGGAGCTGGTCAAAACAAGGGCCTACGGTGACCCTTCTAGCCCAGCGACTGCCTCAGCCCAAGCAACCTTGGCTCTTTCGCTAAGCGTCCTTCTTCGCCTCTTCGCTCCCTTCTTGCCATTTGTCACCGAAGAGGTCTGGAGTTGGTGGCAAGAGGGATCGATCCACCGTTCACCATGGCCTCAGCAGTCTGAATTTCCTGCGGACCCTCCCAAGATATCTGGAGTCTTTGACGAAGCCTCTGAGGTTTTAGGTTCCATTCGCCGTGAAAAAACTACGGCGAAGAGGTCAATGCGAACACGTGTCGACGTCGTTGTTGTCAAAAACTCAGCTGAGATTCTCGCATGTCTTCGAGCTGCGGTAAGCGACATCTGCGATGCGGGTGGGGCGGAAACCATCGACCTCGTCGAAGGAACTCCCTCGGTGAGCGTCACACTCGCCCCTGAGGAACCTGCGTCGACTTAATGCTCGAGCGAGACCTCTGTTGTCTCGTCATCGCACCAGACAATGAGTAAACCTTCACTGCTTGCTTCGTAGATCGCAATCTGGGCGAACTCTCGACCCAATGCTTGAGCTTCAGCTCGCTCCATGCCAACGACACACCACCCGTGCTCTTCATATTGTGATGAATAGCCATGTCCGTACGCAGGGAAGAAGTGGATACCGCGAGATCGAATCTCTTCGAGGAGAGACGTTGATGCTCGATCGTTCTCATGTTGAGAGACTGCGCTCGCATATGGATTCCACGCTGAAACAATATGGAGAACCGAACTCAGGGACGTTGCGAGTGTCCGTGGTGGAACTTCCACGCCGTCCACCAGGACCCGAACGATGGTCTTCCTCCACTCATCGACGATCTCCGCCGATGGTCGGCGATCCGATCGACTACTCACCACCGTCGAGATACACCCTCTTTGCTGTTTCGCCCATCTCTTCAGGGGAACCACTCGCAATGATCTTTCCGTGAATCATGATCGCGGCGTCTGTGGCGACTGAGATGGCCGTACTGACGAACTGTTCAACCAATAAAACCGTCACTCCCCCGCTGGCGATCTGCTGGACGAGTTCATAGAGCTCAGCCACAACCAAGGGTGCGAGACCCATTGAGATCTCATCGAGGAAGAGGACTTTGGGATCGCCAATGAGTGCTCTCGAAATAGCCAGCATCTGCTGTTCGCCACCCGAGAGCGTGCCGGCAAGTTGGCGACGTCGCTCTTTCAGCTTCGGAAATCGCTGATACGCGACCTCTTGGACTCGAGCGATCGACTCTCCTCGATAGCTCCACATGACCAAGTTGTCATGGACACTGAGGTTCGGGAAGATTCCTCGTCCCTCTGGAATTGAGCACACTCCAGCACGAGCGAGTGCTTCAGCAGTCCGATGTTTGAAGGTCAACTCACCAATAGCTATTTCCCCCGCAGTCTCTTCAAGCCGACCACTAAGCACTTTCAGGAGTGTTGACTTCCCTGCCCCATTCGGGCCAAGCAGTGCCAGCACGCTTCCCGCAGGAACCGAGAGGTCAACACCATGGAGTACTTCGATGCGTCCATAGGCCGCTTTGACTCCCGTCATGGTGATGGAAGGAGCCTGCGTCAAGAGCTGAGCGCTCATGCGTCGTCCTCTGGTTCGGCGATGGTTCCTAAGTACGCTGCCTGAACGACTGGGTTCTCGCGAATCTCTTGAGGGGTCCCCACGGCAATAATTTCACCAAAGTCCAAGACAAAAATCCGATCACAGATCCGCAGAACGAGTTCCATGTCATGCTCAACTAAAAGAACTCCACGTTGTTCATTTGCCAGTTCACGTAGGAGTTCTCCCAAGAGCTGCGTTTCGTTGTCGTCAAGTCCGCTGCACGGTTCATCGAGGAGAATAAGCGCTGGATCGATCGCCAAGGCACGAGCAAGCTCAACAAGACGTGCTTCACCAGTGGGCAGCGTCGAGACCTGGCGATCAGCATCACTCGTAATTCCAACACGATGCAAAAGTCCCTGAGCGGTGAGATCGCCAATTTCTCGACGAGCATCAATTCCCACTTGCACGTTTTCTCGAGCCGACATTGAACCGAAGAGTTCAAGACGCTGGAACGTTCGCGCAAGGCCGAGGCGGGCTCGGCGATGTGGGCCCAACTTCGTCACGTAAGTTGATTTCAACAAGACCGTTCCTCTGTCTGGCTCTTGGAGACCGCTAATTACATTGAAGAGCGTGGTCTTTCCCGCACCATTTGGACCGATCAAACCCGTCACTTCGCCACGACACACGTCAAGGGCGACACTATTGAGTGCTGCAACTCCACCAAACGTGACGGAGACATCACTAATACTCAGGACTGTTTCAAGCGTGCTTTCAGCCAACGACATTGAGATCCTTTGTATCAAGGTTCATCGAAGAACGTGGCGTCGAGAGATAGGGGATTCGAATGTTCCGGTTAATCCAAGGAATCGGCACGATCCCATCAGGAACATTTGCCATTAATGCGATTCCCACGCCCGCAACAATTCCTGTTGCCCCAACTCCCCACGGAGGAAGGTGTGACGACGCGAGAGGAAGCAAGGCCGCTGCAAGTCCTCCGAGGAGCGCTCCTTGCGTCGTTCGGATACCAAAGATTGTGACGAACAAGACAATTTCCAAACTGGCAAACATCTGCACATCTAGTGCACTCAGGGCCAGTGATTGACCCGCAAAGAGAATTCCACCCACCCCTGCGAGTGCCGCTGACGCAGCAAAGACCATCATCTTTGAAACAGTGGGGTTCATCCCAAGGGTCGCAAATGCTGCTGGTGAATCATTCAGCGCCACTAATCGTCGCCCCCACTTGCTTCGTCGAACTGCCAACACTCCAATTGCTGCGAGAGCAAATGCCACTGCAGTAAAGACCAGGTACGCCTTATCGCCGCTCATTGACACCCAGGGGATGCCGAGACGTCCCACTTTGATTGCTCCACCTTGAGGAATAAAACTGATGTTACTGAAGAAGCCGTAGTAGGCGGCCTGGGCAAATGCCAAGGTCGCCAAGGCGAGATAAAGACCTTGAAGCCGAAGTGCGGGAAGGGCGATCAGTGCGCCGACCCCGGCACAGATAATGATCCCGATGATCAATCCCCACCACGACGCACCCCCGTTCGCAACTTGCGACATCGTGTAGGCGCCAATCCCCATAAAGGTGAGTTGGCAGAGTGAGACCTGCCCGGTGTAGCCGGTCAAGAGAACCAATGAAAGTCCGACGATTCCCAACGCAATCCCTTGGGTCACTGAACCAATAAGTGATGCGCTCAAAACCAGTGTTGCGAGCCACGCCACGATGACAAAAGCCACACCTCCTCGAAGCGACTGGGCCAGTGAGGCCACTTTTGGTGGAGTCGACACCGTCAGACGACCGATGGCGCGTAAACGAGCCGAGGGTAAAAGCAGCAGTGCAACAAATAAGAACACAACTGGCGTCAAGAGTCCGATCTGACTGACAAGATTTGTTGGGATGTGCCCAGGGAGATATCCGATTGCGTAGCTTTCCGCGAGTCCCAGAATAATTCCACCGGCGAATGTCCAGGGAAGATTGCGTAATCGACCCAGAATCGCTGCCGCGTATCCGTTGACAACCAATAACGTCAGCAGGTTCACGTCAAGACCCGACACCGAAAGCTCTGGACTAATCAATATTCCTGCCAAGGCGGCAAGAAAGAAGCCAATGATCCAACCCAGGCGGGACATCCTTCTGGGTGACACGCCCGCCAGCGAGAGGAGTTCCGGGTCATCCACCACGGCCCTCATCGCAATACCACTCCTGAAATTCTGAAAATAAAGACGGAGGAGTACAGCGACGGCAATGGCGACGGCGACAACGACGAGTTGGTGATAGGTCACGTTGACGTCAAAGAGTTGGAGTGAACTTCCAGAGAAATACTCGGGCAGCGATCGAATCTCCGGTGCCCAGATTGCTTGTGCAAGTCCCACAAGAATCAGGAGGAGCCCCAATGTCACCATAAGACTTCTGACAACACTGGCGCCGAAGAGTCGCTTCATGAACGCCTCTTCAACGAAAATTGCGATCAACGGTGCCTCAATAAAAAGAACCACAATTAACGAGATCCAAGACGGCCAACCCCAGGACTGATTAAGTTGCCAATAACTGAATGCACAGAACATGGCAACGGCTCCGTGAGAAAAATTAAATACTCCCGTCGTCGTATACGTGACCACAAGTCCCATCGCCGTGATGGAAAAGATCGCTCCAGAGACGACCCCAATAATGGTGAAAGTAAGGAACGTGGTCATGTTGACAGCACCACTTTGAATGCTTTGACCACGTTCCTCCTCGTCCCTCGAAAAGTATTAAGGATTCACCTTTGGAAGGGGGCCATCGATGGAGTAGTAGACAGACTTACAGTCCCAACCACCTGAAGCCGTTGGTGCCACTCTGACAAACTTCCCGTTCTTAATTTGAGCAAAGAGCACACAGTTTGGTGGAATCTTCTTCGCCGGGTTCGCTGGAGCAATCAAGCCAGAAGCTGTGAAGCTCGTAATTCCCTTCAATGCCGTCAGGACACTTCCTCGAGTTGGGTTTTTCCCAGCCTTCTTCAAGGCCTGCGTGAAGAGTTGGGCATTGGCCCACCCAAAGAGGGTGTAGAGGTCTGGCTTGAAGCCGGGATGCACCTTTTGAATCCACTTGTTAAAGGTCGCCACTGCTGGAATTTTCTTGGCGTCTTCACCAAGGTAAAGCGACTGCCCTTGAATAATCCAGATTCCATTGGCATTTACCGCGCCACCTGCTGCAGGAATGAACTGAGAGGAGTAAACGGGACCAGCAGACATCACTACTTGAGGGTGGAAGTTCTGCTGAGCCATGGCCTTGTCCAATGCAGAAAAGATCTGCCAGTCACCATCAGTCATCAAGACCATCTGAACGCCTGCGTTTTTCATGTTGATAACGTCAGTTGTGAAGTTTGTTTCAACTGGTGAGACTTCTCGCACATAAGAGAACGCGTAGCCCAAGTTCTCTAAAGCGGCTTTTTGGCCTTCCCATTGAGAAATTGCGGTCTCGACATTTGAAACCAAGTTTGCAACGTGCTTGATTGCTTTTGGATACTTCTTTTTCAGATAGGAATAGCCAGCTTGTGGAGCACCTTGCTCGAGTGGCTGCGCACTAAAGACGTTTGGAAGTGAGCTTGTTCCTGGGTCCAAGGTGTTCGACACATCAGGGAAGGCAGGGTGCTGGGCAAGAATATTGCACCCATAGTTGTCGAAGAGCGAAAAACTCCCGACTGTTGCAAAGAGGCTTGAAACTGCCTGAGCAGTCTCGCTTTGGTTCTGCGTCCCGGAGAATGCATCGTCAAACGACTTCACGTAGAGCTTGCGCCCATTGACTCCACCTTGGGAGTTGATGTAGTTGAAGTATGCCTCGACTCCATATGCTGCCCCTTGAAAAAGTCCTGGGACCGGACCAGAAATGATCGAAACGTTTCCAACCGTCACTGAGTTCTTCGTGATACCCGTGGTTGCATTCAACTGTGCCGACGTTGCTGTTGTCGGAGCAGCACACGTTGAAGCGCTAGATGCTGCACCAGCAAGTGAACCTGAGGCCATGACCACTCCCGTTGCTGCCATCGCCGTTGCCGTCATAAGAGCGACAACTCGTTGGCCCACTCGTGCCGTTGTGTGATTGCGCATCAATCTCCCCCTCGATTTTTGAAACCTTGCAGTATTTGTCCGTGGTGGAAAACTAGCCGTTTCTTGCTTATTTTTCCGGTCGTGTGAGTGTAGAACACGTTTCAGTCCTGATGAAAGGCCTTTTTGTTACTCGTTATTCTTCAAGGATTGAACCGGATTTTGGCCCTTTGTCGCCCTCACCGCCTCTAGGAACGCCACCACGCCTGCTGTAGTCGCCGAGCAGCGCGGAGAAGCCAAAACGTCAAAAGCGTGCTGAGCGAGAGGAAGCTCTATGTACGCAACTGGTGAACTCGACACTTCTCGAAGTGCAGGGACAAACGCTCGAGGAACCGCCACGGGAACCAGCGTGTCGTGGGTCCCATGAAGAACAAGAAACGGAGGTGCCCCAGAGTGAATTCGATGCAAGGGTGACGAGCGTTCGAAAAGTTCTCTGTCCTCGCTAATTGCCTTCTTCATGACTTGACGCTCCAAGAGAACTTTGAGGCCTGAGCCGTATCGTCCACCGATTGCTTTCTGTGCGGTCATGTCCAGGACGCCATAGAAAGGGACACACGCAACAACAGACGTGTCGCTCTTTTCGAATCCTGGCTGAAACTCCGGATCACCAGCCGCCAACGCAGCAAGTGCTGCGAGATGGCCTCCGGCTGATCCGCCAGAAATTGCTACAAACGATGGATCGCCTCCATATTCTCCGATGTGTTCTTTGACCCACCAGATTGACTGCATCACGTCAATAATGTGTTCCGGCCAGGTTGCCTTGGGAGAAAGTTGGTAGTTCACCGTCACGCAGATCCAGCCTCGAGAAGCAAATTCGAACATCATGGGTTTTCCCTGTTCTCGTTTATCTCCAAGCACCCATGCACCTCCATGGATGTAGAGAAGGACGGGAGCATCACGCGTCGTAAACCTTGACTTGATGATGTCGAGACGATGAGCTTTGACGCCATCGTCAACGTACGAAATATTTTTAATGATCTCGATATCTCTCGAGGGAAATGGGATCGAGCGCATGACTCTCCACCACCGACCCCACACAGGACGCCGAAACGAATCAGGAATCTCAAGAGGGAAATCCGGCGTCTTGAGCAAGGAGCGTCGAACGACGCCTCGAGACGCAAACCCCACTCCCAGTAAGACAAGGAGGCCAAGCACGACGAAAGCATCGAGAATAAAAGCAACGCGGCCAAGCGTGCCGTGCCAACCCCCGAAACGAGCAAGGACGAGCACAGCAATCACGAACACTACGGTGATTTGACCGCAAAGCTCCCCCACAATCCAACCAATGCCAAAGGACGATCCAGTCAAGGGATCTTTTCGGATTGGCACGTAGGTCACCCCGACCAGTAACAGGACGAGTGCCGAGAAAATCAGGTTGGCAAGTGCCATGACTCCCTAGCGTAACCCTGGTGAGCTCCTTTGGCGAAAGCAGTTCTTGTCATTTGGAGCGAAGTTCATCTATTAGTTCCGCGAGAATCTCTCGAGAAGGTTCAGCCGGGAAGAATATGGCGACACGATCCGCGAGCCATCCAAATCGTCGGCTTAATTCGTCCGCAACCTCGCGTGGATTTCCCACCACTGAAAGTTCCTGGACCATTTGATCACTCACAAGTGATGCGAGCGATCCGAAATCCCCTTCTCGAACTCTCTGCGAAAGAAGGGGGCCGAGGTCTTCTTGTCCAATTGAAGCGAGCACACGTCGATACCCTGGGGTTGAACCGTAAAAGCCGAGCAATGCGCGCACCCCATCGAAAACTCGCTGGCGGTCGTCCTCTGTCTCAACGAGCCCCACAATGGCCCCACAGACAACTTCAAAATCGTTTCTCTGCTTCTTCGCTCGCTCAAGTCCTTCAGCGAGCGCCGGCCAGGTTGAATCTCGAAGAAGTGCTTCCGAGCAAAAGGGCAGAATCGACAGCCCGTCAGCCTTTTCCGCAGCCAACTTGGTCATCACCGGGCCCAGAGCTCCGAGGAGGATGGGTGGAGGACCAGACGAAAGTGGACCCGGAGAAAACATGGGCGTCATAAGGGTGTGTTTGTAATACGGCCCCTCGTGGTTCAACGCGTCTCCGTTCTGCCATGTAGCGAAGATTGCATGGAGTGCTTCAATAAGGTCGCCCATGCGCTCGACCGGGCTCGACCACTCAAGTCCAAAACGACGTTCAATATGCGCCGAGACTTGCGGAGCGATACCTAAGCGAAAATTTCCTTTTGTGAGTCGTTGGAGGTCAAAAGCACTGTGAGCCAGGTGAATTGGATTCCGAGGAAACCCGATGGCCGCATTTGTCATGGAATTTAAATTTGGGCAGATTGCCGCTGCCAAATAGAGCGGGGCAAAGACATCATGTGGTCCTTCTGCTGAAAAAATCCCGTCCACACCGGTTTCGGAGAGTTCCTTGGCCTTCTCCCCGATATTTTCCAAGGCTGTTCCCATGATGGAGACATCGAACTTCACCCCTCCACCCTCTCACGGGCGGAGGATTCTCTGCGTCAAATAGACTGGGGACGTGAAAGAAGCCCCCGCAGCGTTAGAAAAACTCCGAAACACTATTGGTCTCTGGACCTTTGCCCACGAGTTTGTTGCTCCCCGAGAAGCCGGGAACGTGGCCGCATTCGTTGAATCGCTTGGCTATTCGGCCCTTTGGTTTCCTGAGGCTTTTGGGAGAGAAGCCCTCACCAGTGCATCGCTCCTCTTGGCTTCGACGAGTGACCTCACCATTGGCTCGTCCATTGCCTCAATCTGGGCAAGAGACGCTATGGCCGCCGCTAACGGCGCTCGAAGTCTGAGTGCTGCGTTTGACGACCGATTCATTCTTGGTCTTGGCGTCTCTCACAAACCACTCGTCGAAGAGACACGCGGACACGCGTACAGCAAACCAGTTGCAGCGATGTCGAATTACCTTGACGCCATTGAAAGCGCTCCAATGTTTGCTCCGGAAGGATCGACGCGCGCTCCGCGCCTCATCGCCGCTCTCGGACCAAAGATGCTTGAACTCGCCGCCACCAAAGCGGATGGGGCCATGCCATATCTCGTCACTCCCGAGCACACTGAATTTGCCAGAACGACAATGGGCGACGATGCCTTTTTGGTTATTGAACAAGCGGTTGCACTCACTGACGACCAAAATGATTTCCGCACACGGGCCTCTCAGCATTTAGAGATTTATTCGGGTTTGCCGAACTATCAAAACAACTGGCGCCGTCTCGGATTTGGAGATGAAGATTTTATTCCTGGCTGCAGCCCCAGGCTCCAGGATGCACTGATTGTCCAAGGAGATGAGGACGCGGTCGCAGCTCGAGTCGCCGCACACTTTGAAGCGGGAGCAGATCATGTCTGTCTTCAAATTCTCGGGCCAGACACGTTCGCTCTCCCCGAAAAAGATTGGCAGAGGTTGAGTCCCTCCGCGAACTCATGAGCGGGACAAGAATCACCATCGAGAAGATGATTGGCGCACCAAGCCAGAAGGTTTGGGCAGAGCTCTCAGATATTGAGTCGCATGTTGAATGGATGGCGGATGCCGTCGCCTTGGAATTTCACAGTGAGCAGCGAAGCGGAATCGGGACCTCATTTGCATGCCGAACAAAGATTGGGCCCTTTTACACAACTGACGAAATGGTTATCGACCAATGGCGAGAAGGCACTGCAGTTGGTGTCACCCACTCGGGCGCAGTGACAGGTTCGGGGACTTTCGAACTCAAGGAAATTTCTACGTCTGAGACGCTGGTCACTTGGAGTGAAGTACTTGTCTTTCCCTGGTGGATGGCAGGGAAAATTGGGAGCACCGTCGCGCGTCCAATTTTTGGCTGGATTTGGAAACGAAATCTTTCCCGTCTCTCGGATCGAGTGCTCCAACACATCTAGAGAGTGTTGGCAACGAACAAAGCCCCAGCTGACGGAGAGATTCCCGTCATGCCAGGGCCTTGTTCATCAATTTCTCGGCACTACGCGCCAAATAAAAGTTTTAACTAATTTTTTTTAGATCCGAGCGTAAGAAAAACGCTGCCATGATTTCAAGAATCCCCATCACCAAGAAGATGATGCCGAGGATGATCGCCAAGGTCTTAATTGATTGATTTGGTAATGAAACAACGATGACACCCGCTGCCAGACTGATCAGCCCAAAAATGATTGGCCAGACACGGGATCTCCCAGGTGATCCGATGAATCCAGAGAGAAGTGCGACGATCCCTTGGACAATCCAGACGATTCCGATGAGAAGGCCAAGAAGCGCTTGGCTGAAGTGGAGATGACGAATCAACACCACACCAATGACAACTTCCAAGATACCAACACATGTCAACCAGATCCGGTGAGGCTCATCTCGATCAAGTGCTCGAATGAAGTGAAACAGACCGCTGATGATGATCATGATTCCAATGAACACACAGACAACGTTGAGGGTCCCTGTTGGATGGACGCTCAGAATAATTCCCAGCACCAACGTGATGATCCCCGCGATGAGTTGTAGTTGCCACGAGACCGCAGGAGAGATCCCGCCATCTGTGGTTGGCCTCATATTTGTTTGTGACATTTCTGCCCCTTTCGATATTCCGCCCTTTTAGAAATTACAAGCGATAGGCGAAGTCTCGGTGGATGACTACGACAAAGGGTAGAGAGAACGAAGTGATAGGAGGGTTTTTTCGCAGTCTTGGGCGCATTCCTGGATGATGTCGCACACTGGCCTACTTGCTTTGATCCGACCTGCAACTTGACCTGAAAGCGCTATTCCCGCCTCAAGGTCACCCCCGAAATAGACATCTTGGATCCCGCTCATCGCACTCATGGCATTTTGCTCATGATCAAATTCCAGAGCGCTCGTTCGTTCTGTCCGAAGAGCCCGAAGGGCCGGGGAAGTATGGGCATTCAAAAAGACAGTGTCAGTCTCAGCCGCATTCACAATGGCGTTTTTCCAGTTCCGGTGAACGGGAGACTCTTGTGCAGAGACCATCACGGTCCCCAGCTGAACACCTTCAGCCCCAAGTGCCAGCGCCGCGGCCATCGTGCGTCCATCGAGAAATCCCCCAGCGGCGATCACGGGGAGGTCGAATGCCTCGGTGACTGCGGGGAGGAGAACCATCGTGGAGACTGGCGTGGGACTTTTAAATCCTCCACCTTCCCCACCTTCAACGATCAATCCATCAACTCCGGCGGCAACTGCTTTTTCAGCAGCTCTCAACGTCGGGACGACATGGAAGACGGTCAACCCACCGTCTTTTAATTGCGACGTGTACTTGGTGGGGCTTCCCGCCGATGTGGTGACGAACTTGACACCTTGAGCAATCACGAACTCGACAATCGCTGATGGGTCGGCGACGAATGCTTGAGCGATGTTGACGCCAAAGGGTTTCTCCGTAAGGTCCTTCATCCGGGCGATCTCGTCGCGAACAATGTCCAGTTCTCCTGACGAAGTCTCAATAATCCCTAATGCCCCGGCATTTGAGACGGCAGAGGCCAACTGAGAGCGTGCGATCCACCCCATGGGGGCTTGAACAATCGGAATCTCAACTCCTAATAACTCTGTGACTCGGTTCTTCAACATGGACGTGATCTTCGCGCAACTTATCCCATCGAGCTGTTTTTGACTATAAATTCAATTTAAAGGCGAATCCGAGAAGCTGGCTGGTAGTTCGGACCTGCAGTGAGATCGACTCGGGCCAGTAACTTTTCACAGGCTGGTTCAAACGTTTCAGCGAAAGCTACTGAAGCCTCTTTGCCGAGTAGCTCCCATGGCAAGGTCGTGATGGCATCCGTTTCATCTTCAATGTTCTGGCGGATCGCGACACCCTCAGGGGTAATAGTTCGGCTCTGGGCGAGACCTTTGCGTTCGAGATCAGCCCATCCGGCATCGATTACTTCATCGCTTGCTCCACGCGAGCGGGCTAACCAGTCTGGCTCGTAGTTCACCCAACTGTTATGGAGAATTGATGCTTCGCCATGAGTCAGACCATGTGCGACCACGACTGCCCAGTGTGAGTCGCCTCGCCACTCCCTCAAGCAATTCACCCCATGCCATGCACTAATTAGCGGGTCATCAGACCGTGGGGCTGCTCGATGGGTGGCAAAGAGCACTCGGCCCTCCAATGGAAGCGCGTCGACGACATTCCAGAGCTGCGTGCGAAGCGAGGACAGTGGTTCAATTGCTTCTGCGGCGAACTCTTCAAACCCATCTCGAACTGCCATGTCTCGCGCCTTCGAAACTTCTCGAAATGCCTCTGGTGTTTTCAAAATATCGAAGGCAATAGCGATGCCGATTGGACTGATGGAGCCAAAGGCAGCACACACGGCCTCTGGGCCAGCGGGAGCGAGCGGCGCACAACGAGCCGCTATGTAGCCCAACGGTCCTGCAAGACCCAAAGCTTCATAGCGCCTGATAGCTCCAGGGTCCCAGAAGATCCACCCAATGAGCGTCTGCACGCTTCGAGCATTGCGCTGCGTGATCTCTTGCCAAGAGCCACTACTCATCGAAGAGCCCACCCTCGGCGAGTCGAGCAGGCCGGTTCAGTTGACGTCGCTTTTCTATCTATCGAAATGTAGTGCTGCATTAGATCATAGGTTTGGCAAGGGGCACGATATTAAATTCAGCTCGGATGTCTTCAAGGTTGCGATCGGCAATGGCAAGGTGATCCACTTGGCTCAGGTCAACCGAGCATCGAGCTCCCCGAGCAAAACCCTCAGCAAGGAGATCGGCGGTGCCTGAACGATCAAGCGTGGCTACTTTGGCCCTGATAGCTCCATGATTCACGATTCCTGTTTCGTGGATCGACAAAGTGAGAAGAAACTCAATCCAGTTGTGTTTGCTTTCATTCGCAGCAGCGAGAAACCCAGATCTTGCTATCTCACCTGGAGCTGTTGGTTCGTAGCCCGTGATCACGTGGTTCATATCGTGATTGACATAATGAGCTGGCACATGAACATCATCGCCAGGAAGCTCGATGTTGTTGCGCCGATAAAACTCGATGAACTCGTACCCGAGTGTCCCTTCGCCCAGATTATGAAGATCTTGGAGTCTCTTCGATAAAGAATGATCCGGCATTTCGAGGTGAAGGTAGTGATCACGAAGCGAGACCTCTGATATCTCGGGGAGAATCACGTCGTAGTAGCGCTCAAGGTCACGCGAAGCCGCATCTGCCCCTCGCTCTAAATCTGTCCTGAGTGCCTCAACTTCTAGGTCATGGACGTCAAGTGCGTCAACGTACTCCTCGACTCGAGAAACTTGACCTTCTGACTGAGGGTGTCGGCACATCTCCAGAACCATGAGGAGCTCACAAAATCTCCGTCTTCGCTGATCGCCTTCAAGCCGTGCGGCCAGCGCCGATGGGCTGAGTGGCGGAAGTTGACCAAGATCAAGATCATCTCTTCCCCAAAGGTTTTTCGTAAGAGAAGAAAGTAAGTTCAGTTGTTCAGAAGTGGCCCCGTCATCAACTTCAATTCCACCCAGTAGTCCGGCAACAACAATCTCAACGAACTGTTCGTCTATTCCCTGTGCCATGAGATACCTCCTTTTCCCCTTCAGCGTTTTCCAGCCCAGCCAAGATCACTTTCGGCTTGGGCCAACATAGATTGGAGTTGCACGATCAGTTGGAAACCATCAGAGCGCAGGCTCTCATCAGCGATATGGATCTCGCTGAACAACACGAATCCTTCAGCGGCATACGCCAAGATCTCATTAAACGCCATTGCTGTTCGAGCCTGGACCTTCGACTCTCGTTGGATTCGATCAGCCATTGCCTTGACCATCTGATTATTGGGGTCAGGGGCGAGAAGCGACGATTCAACTCCCCGGCCAAGGAGCCATGCAAGGAGTTTCGTCCGAAGAATCACGTCCGGATCAAAGAGTGCTGTCTCAGCTTTCCCATCTTCTAATCGACCTGTCGATCGGGCCAAGAGCTCTTGGCTCACCGCAGCAAACAACGTATCAATGGTTCCAAAATTCCTCAATACCGTCGATGGATTGAGATCTGCTCGATCAGTGATCACCCGGACCGAGACTTCATCAAATGGGAGTTCGCGTAGTAAGTCAATGGTTGTTGCGATCAGCTGCTCTCTGGCCTGAAGAGCAGAAACTCGAGATCGTCGATCAGACGATGTTCGCTTTTTTGCCGCCGCTCTTCTTTGATCAATAGGCACGAACTAACACTACCCGAGGGTATCTGATGCAGGATTTTAAGAAATCACAACAGTGGTGATTGTCACTGAAAACTAATGCGCGGCTGAGCTTATCCGCGCAATAGCCACAATTAAAATAGTGATTGATATTGAAACTTGCACCATCATGATTGCTTTTGCTGGACGAGTTGTGATCTCCTCTACCGTGGGCCCAAATGTCGAGTTGGAATTAAACGACAAAAAGCAGTAGTCAAACCAACGAGGAGGATCGTTTGGGTGAGCGGCATTTGGTGGGAACACGATCGCCCCTCCTTTTAGGTAGGAGTTGGCCAATTGGTACCAGAGCGAAAACATCAATGTCGTAGAAAGATAGAAAAGCGCCACCAAAATAATCAGCGAGACAACTTTTTCATGACGGAGATTATTTGAGCCAATCAGAACTCCAAGATTCATCGCAACTCCAATGGAGGCAAGAATCAGATACGCCAACATCACGGGCATTGCATAACGGGGTGTTTGACGTTCAGAGTTTAAAATTGTGATGATCGCCAAAATCCCCAGAACGGCAAACATCAGTAACGCGCCGTAATCAACAGCATCAGTCACAAAGGTGGAGATACTCTTTTGAGAAATCGCAAAACCCAGCCTGTGGCGAATGGCGAAATCAATAACTTGAATTGCGGTCACCACGAGAAAGAACGTCACCATTCGAATGGGCTCTCTCTTGCCCATATCCTCCGCAGGCCCAATGGGGTCCTTCAGATGGCGCAGCTCCTTGCCTAGCCAGTTGCCAGAATCCGCCACGCTTCAAATACTGCCAGGATGCTCAAGCAATGCTGAGGATGCTTAGTCATCCATGAGGGAGAGAACGGCCGATCACTGAGGAATAACCATCCGGTCGCAAGGCAAAAGTTGAATCTCCGTCTCTGCTTTTAGATTTCTTTCTCCAGCTGACCGAGGATGTTGTGGATACATCTATGAGTACGACGTAGTTCGCCATGGCTGCGCTTCCAGGTCTCGGAGTTATCTCTCTCGACCAACGCTCGGCGGTTTTCTTAGTAGAAAAAACGGAATTATCATCTTGGAAACAAGGAACTTCTAGAGGTTGTAATGATTTCCCTGGCGCCTTCGCCCTGGAGTTGAATTTACGGCTTTACGGACACGACATCTTCGCTTTTTAACCATCGACCAGACATGACGTTCACCACTAAGGGATTAGAGTCTTACTGCGTGAAGGGACGATTCTATTCAGTTGCCATCTTGTTCAGCGGCGCAGCCGTCGTCATCATACTGGCGTGGCTGAGCGTCTACGGAGCAAATTTCAGACCCTGGCTTTTTCAATCGCACTACATTGTTCACTTCCCTGACCTCAACGCCCGCATCAACCAAATGTGGGCATTAGATCATCTGGGTCTGCTCTATACGCCTTTCGCAACGGAAGCGTTTACGTACCCACCACCAGCCATCTTTTTGTTCTGGCCGTTGAATCTCATTTCCAAAACTTCTGGGTTCTTCCTCTGGACTCTGTTCACAATTTTGTGTCTCACCATTACGTACTATGTCGCGTTCACGTACTCGGGATTCCGCAGAGGAACCCTGGCACTTGGGGTGAGCTTTTGGTCGTCCGCAATCACAGTGATGATTTTTCCACCCATGATCGAATGTCTCGCTTGGGGTCAGACAAGTACCATCCTGATTGCCCTCCTCGCCGCCGACTTCTTGGCTATCGAAGGTAGACGAAAAGGAATTTTGACTGGGATTGCCGCTGCCATAAAGCTCTATCCAGGTATATTCATTATTTTTTTTGGATTCCAGCGCAAATGGAGGGCTGCTGGAACCGCGTTGACGTCTTTTTTACTTCTCGTCGCTGCAAGTTGGATTTTGTGGCCTCGACAATCAACAACTTTCTTTTTCAAAAGACTTTTGAACGGTAGTGAAGTAACACATTTCGAGTCGTATTCGGCATTTTCAGGAACCTATGAATCCGCGTCTATCTGGAGTTTTTTAAAGAGACTCACTTTTCTCCCAAGTTCCCTGGCCTTCTTCCTTCTGATTGCCTGCAGCATTGCTGTCCTAACTATCGGACTCATCGCGTCAGTTCGTCTCTATCGTGCCTCATGGAAAATAAGTTCTCTGGTCACGTTGTTATTCGTTACTTCGCTGCTGTCCCCTGTCTCTTGGGACCACTACTTCACGTTCACTCCGCTTCTCCTCTTTGCCGCAGTTGAGGTTGGCCGCAAGACAAGATTTGGCTATAGCGCCCTCGCAACGTTCACTGTCTTTCTGATCCCTTGGTATTTTTTCAGGGCACCAGTAACTGATCCCACCACAAGTTTTACCATTCAAGATATTTGGATCACGATTCTGACGTTTGTCGCAAGAAATGCATACATTTTCGCGAGCACTTTTTTCATTGGGGCCGCGTGGTTCGAAACACGACAAAATCGGGAGATGAACAGCACTCAAAGTAGGCCTGTAGACCTAGGCTGGCGGCAGCGGTTACCACTTCAGTTCCTCACCAAGGGGATGGCAGAACCCGCGGGTGGATCAATCAATTCGTAACTGGCGTCCGATGTTCTCGAACTCTGCTCAGGACAAACAGAAAGACCGGCCCATGTGGACCGGTCTTTCTGTTTATTCCATGGTGGCGGGGGCAAGATTTGAACTTGCGACCTTCGGGTTATGAGCCCGACGAGCTACCAGACTGCTCCACCCCGCGCCGTTGCTAGAAGATCATAGGCCAAAAGTCACCATCGTCCAACTGCGCACTTCTCCCGCAGTTTCAACCTGTTGCTTAGTGAGCAATTTAAGGAGAGACTGCCGAGAGGCCTCACGAACAGAAGGGAAACTATGACACTGCATAGCGAAGCTGCATTCGAACGTTTCACAAAAGCACTTGGTGAATCAGAAGGATCCGGATCTTGGTTTCCTGTGCGCCAAGAGGACATCAATTCATTTGCGGATGTCACTCATGATCACCAGTTCATCCATGTTGATCCCGAAGCTGCAGCCAAACTTTCACCCTGGGGAGTCCCCATCGCTCATGGCTTTTTGACTCTTTCGCTCTTGACTCATCTCATGGCGTCGATTCCTCAAGATCCAGCTCGGATGGAAGGTGTCGTGATGGGAATCAATTACGGCTTTGACAAAGTTCGATTCGTCAGTCCGGTCAAGGTTGATAGTTCTATTCGAGCGACATCCGTGATCTCACACGTCGAACTCAAGGGAGATGCTATCCAAGTCACTCGAGATGTCACCATCGAGATTGAGGGCGAAGAAAAGCCTGCATTGGTAGCGCAGTGGCTCACTCGAGTGATCTATAGCTAAGCGAACTACCCTTTTAGCGGATCAGAAAGATACAGGCGGAGCTGTGTAGACCGCTTCGTGGTCAACCGTGCTCCATAACGCGTGCCCCATGTCCAAATCACCGCTGCAACAGGGACAGTTATAGCAAGTCCAATCATCAAGGCAACTCGATTCACAGTCCCGTGATGAACTTTTGCGAGCTGATACAGCACCACTGAAGGACCGAGACCAATGAGCCCCAGGAGGGGGACGAGCATGTAGGGGAATACCACAAGGAATCCCCAGCGAAGCCACATGTGTTTCCACTCGTGTCGTTTTTTGATTCTGATTTTAAGAGGAATGGGATGGTACGGCCAGATAATTCCTACCAAACTTGCGATCCCGAGTGAACTTAATGGAACTGATGCGACCCAACCAATGCAGAGTGTCATAGTGACCCTGTCACCCGTCGTTCCTCCAATTATGGCCGCAACAATAATGACGACAGGGGTCACGATGAGCCAAAGTACAAGATGCTTTGCACGCAGAAGCCTTGTCAACATCGCCTCATCACCCATCGCTGCCAAGACTCTCGATGAGTCAGGAGCCCATTCATTCGTTGCGGGCACATCAGCAATCATCCAAGTTGCGAGCACGATGGGAAAGAAAAATGCTCCCTGAACATTAAAGAAAAGACTTTTAAGATCGACGGGGACACAAAACCACAACAACGTCACCAAGATGGCATTTCCAAAGAGGCAGAGAAAAGTGCTGTAGGGATAGACAAACGTTCGCCGAACCTCTTCGAAAATAGCAGTGCGGAGATTATCCGGAAGAACTGGATTCTCTTTCATCGAAAACCTGCGAGCGAGATCCATTGATGGTCATTCTTCCAGCCTTCGCCTCTCAGAGTCACCATGGACTCGCTTTCTTTCGTATTACCATGAAAGATGAGGAAAGGAACTGTGTCATGCCGATCACCAGGTTGAACCATGCAGTTCTCTACGTGCGTAATTTAGAACGCACACTGAGTTTTTGGTGTGGACTTCTCGATTTCGTCGTCGTCCATGAAATTCCAGAACAAGCTGCGTTTCTGCGAGCTCCCCTCTCGCATAATGATCACGATCTTGCCTTCTTCGCTCTTGGCGACACCCTTGGCGGCGACACTGCGGGTCGATCAACCGTTGGTCTCTACCACCTCGCCTTTGAGGTCGATACGCTGAGTGAACTGCAACGCTTAGCTGGAGTCATGTCGAAGGATGGATCCCTGGTTGGGGCCTCTGACCACGCCACAACAAAATCTCTCTACATCTCTGATCCTGATGGAATCGAAATTGAACTCTGCTGGATTGTTCCTGCAGATCTCCTTGACGCAGAAACCCTTTCGAAACAGGCAACTACTACACGACTTGATCTTGAAATGGAACTTGCTCGTTACGGTCCAGAAACACGAGGCGGTATCGGTATTTCACTTCCGCGCTAGAGCGAGTTTCATCACCTTCGCTAGCGAGAACTAGGACGACCGAACGCAGCGGTACTTGTCTTTTTCGCTGTCGTTGTGGTTGTCGTTTTCTTTGGAACAGTTGTCGTTGTTGAGGATTTCCCTGGAGTCGTGGTGCCACTGCTCCCGTTTGAACCGAGGGCCGCTTGAGCCGCGAGAAGATCCGCATACATGGCCTGAATCGCAGCTTGGTATCCCGCCAGATCCCCGTTCTGCAACGCGGTCTGCGCTGTTTGGTACGAAGCTTGCGCCTGCGCAAGTAAGGCGGCCACGTTCTCTGAAACCCCTGAATTCGTACCGCCTGTGGTTCCTTGATTGCCTGAGGTTCCTGAGCCCGCTGATCCATTTGGAATATTGAGATTTGCTGACAAGACATTGGACAGAGCGGCCGTCAGTGACGTTTCGATATCGACGTGGTTATTAAAGACAGCGACCACATACTTCATCTGTGGCAGGGCGTTTCCAGTACTGGTGACGTACAACGGCCGGACGTAGAGCATCGACTGATTAATAGGAATCATCAAGAGATTCCCTAAGAGCACGCTTGATCCATGTTGGTCAAGTGGCGTGATGATCGAAGAGACTTTTGTACTTTGTTGGATCTGCGAGTCTGCCTGAACAGGGCCGATGACATTTTGTCCAGACGGAGTGGCATACGCATTGAGTTTTCCGTAGTTGTTTGGATCAGACGTACCAACCATGAATGCAGCCAGGTTTTGATTCGACGAACTCTTCGATGCAGGCACGTACGCATCAGTGATTGTAAACGTCTGTGCTGTCGTTTCCGGAAGTGAGTTCACTTGATAGATCGGATTCATGACTTCCGCCGGACCTTGAATAACGATTCCCTGAGAGTTCGTCTGTTGCGTCAACGCAACGGTTTGAGAGGGAGACCCCGCTCCTGCTGTTTCTGAGATATTCCACGCATCACCTGCGTTGTAGAACGAAGCCGCATTCGTAATGTGATAGCGCCCATAGGTTGAGACTTGCGCTGAGAACATGTCACCGGGATAGCGTAAGTGGGCACGTATATTTGCTGGCATTGAACTCCCAGGCGTAAAGAGCGAAGGGAAGGCCGACTCATACGCTGAAATAATTGGGTCACTTTGGTCGATGACATAGAACTTCATCGACCCCGAATACGCATCAATGACCACTTTGACCGAATTGCGCACGTAGTTGTAACTCCCTGGGAGGCCACTTCCTTGAGGAACTTGCGTGCTCGAGACGTTCTGGCCATAGGGGTACATGGTCGACGTTGTGTAACCGTCAAGGACCCACTGAATCTTGCCGTCCACCAGGATGCTGTAGGGCTTTGAGTCATACGAGAGAAATGGAGCCGCCTTCTGCACCATGACATTGATATCTCGAACCGACATGATTCGAGATTGAGGGGTAACGAGGTTCGAGATCAGAAGATTGAAATCTCCAAGTCGCAGTGCAAATGCAGCTTTTCTCAGGAAACTTGAAAGTTGAACACCACCGGTGCCCTTGTAGTGACTCTCGACATTTTGACCGGAGGTTGTTTGGAAGTCGAGTTCTGTCTGTTTTGAATTCGCGACGACATAGCCGGGATCATTCAATCCAAAAAAGACTCCTGATTGGACAATGGTGGGATACCCACTGCTCGACGTTGGGGGAACGTCGGCCACCCCAAAAATTGGGTTCCCATTGGGTTGAACTTGATTCGCAGCGGCGAGCGCCATCCCATTTCCATGGGTGTACTCCAGGTGCGTGTTAACCCAACTTGCGGCTGGAAGATCTGCTGGGTTGAGCTGGCGAACACCGGCCAAGGTTGGGGTCATTCCCCCACCAAGGTCATAGCGATCCACCCCAACCGAAGGGAAGGAGTAATACGAACGAAGGCCTTGAAGCTTTTGAAAGGTCTGCAGTGAAAGCTGAGGGTCTGGGTCCCAAAGACGGATGTTCGCGAGCGTGGTGGCATTTGCTTGGATCGAACCCGAGTCAACACTGTTGCTACCAGCAAAGGAGTGCTGTGTCACGGTATCTAAATTGAAAGCTGATCGAGTCGCAGAAATATTTCTTGCGATATAGGGAGATTCAAGCGAACTTTGAGCTGGAGTTACTTTTAATGTTTGGAGCAATGTTGGAAAAATTACCCCAATCACCAGCGCGACAAATGCCCACAAACCGATGGCCAGGACGGGCAGCGTCCATCCTTGGCGCCAAATATTGACCAACAAAATAATGGCTGCCAAAATCGACATCCAGAAAAGCAACTGAATCGCAGGAATCCGAGCATGAACATCGGTGTACGTGGCTCCTTCAACGTAACCATTCGTTGACGTCGTCAATTCAAAGCGTTGATAGAAGTAGCCAACCGCTTTGCCGATTGCAATCAATGCAATCAATACCGAAAGGTGAACCTTGACGCTGGAGCGAACACGGGGTCGTCCTCGTTGCCCCCGAATTCCACCATTGAGGTAGTGAAAAATTCCCGTCACGATCGTGATCAAAATGAGCGAAACGATAAACCAACTAATCAGGAACTGGATGAACGGCAGTTGAAACACGTAAAAGCCAACGTCTTTGCCGAACTGTGGATCGTTCACCCCAAAGGACTTCGAGTGAGTGAAGAGAAGATAACTCTGCCACTGACCGACACTCGAGAACCCAGCGCCAAGTCCAAAAATGATGGCGAGTCCGGCATACATTCGTTTCGCGTAAGGCTTGATCGTCATTTGATATCGAAGAACCATCTCGTCTTCAGGAGTTGCGAGTTCTGCGGTACGGCCGATTCGATCAACGATCATCAAGTTGATGAACAAACCAGCAAAAAAGATCAAACCAAAAATGAGGAAGATTCCGACTTTTACAGAAAGAAAAGTATTGAATACCTTCTGCTGTCCAACTGACGTAAACCACATCTGGTCCGTCCAGAGACCCGCCAGCGATCGCAGAGACCCGATGAAGATAACGATGGCAACTGCTGCCACAATGAGCCAAGTCCGACGACGAGACTTCTTTGATGGTGGGGACGTTGCTAAGTCCTCTGGGGATCGCATCAGAAGTTCAGCCTAGGCGACCCGCCCGAAAACCGGTCATCACCTGTCCCTAGGGGGAGGGACGATCGTGTGCGCTCCCCCAACAACTAGGAGATCACTGGCAAAATTGCGCAGCGACAGCCGGCGTGGGCCGGCGGGAATGACTGGCCGGTCGGGAATCTGGATCCGGCGCGAACCGTGCCTTCGAGTTCATTGTCGGCACAATCTGGGCAGGGATCACTCAAGCCACCGGTGGTCCAGCGAACCGAACCTGAGCCCGAGGCAGCCACGACGGCCGCCGAAAATGCCTCGAGCGCAGCGTCACCGACAACCCTCTCAAGCCGAGAACCTCTCCACTCTCGAAACGCACCATTGACCTGTGTCCCAGGGTCCGACGAAACGAGTGCTTCACTTAACCGGCGTCGCAAAGGAATCGCTATGTGTTGTGCTAATTCTTCCGCGATCTCTACAACCGCAGCATGGGAAAGATCAGAACTCTTTTGTACGCCGTGGTCATGGGCGAAGATCTTGCCAGCATTCGCTGCATCTCCAAGTGGGTCAACAACGGCGGATGCAAAACGCGCGATTTGCACTGCTTCTTCTTCGAGAACGGTTTCTCCTTCTTTTCCTTCCCTCAAGGCCTCCAGGAGGTGGTTTTGCTCATCTTGAAGAGTCCGCTTCACTTTTCTGGTCAACGTTGACCTCGATGCACTGAGAGCGCCGTCACGTGCAGCGAAGAGGGCGGCATCGGGTCCACTTGGAGTTCCCTTCTCAGATTCAGGAATCAGAGTTGCCGCTGTTTCGCTTCGCGCGCTCGCTCGAATTTTGGCAAAGAGTTCTTCAACCACTTGCGACTCAGGTGCCTCAAGGCCAGAGTCGTCGGCCAACACCCCCTCTTCGCTCTCAGAACCCTTCAACGCTGGGTCTACCGCAACAAAAGGTCCTCCCGCATCGTCAGAAAGTTCTTCCGGTGTCGGTTGACGGCGAGCCACCTCTTGAGCCGCAGCTCTCGCCGCTTCATCGGATTGACTGATGTCATCAGTCAGTTGATCGATAGTTTCTCGAACCCCAATGATTGATCGTGCGAGTTCATCTCGAGCAGCACGCAACTGTTCAATTTGAAGATGCATCATTCGCCGTCGGGCATTCATATCAGCCAGGACTCGGTTTCGAGCCTCCTGGGCTTGGTCAATCATTGAACGGCCTTGCTCACGTGCGCGAGCAACCAAGGTTTCGCCATCTGCTTGCGCTTGTCCAATGATTTTCTGTGATGTTGACGCCGCGTCTTCTTCAAGAGTCGCTGCATTTGCTTCTGCATCACCAACACGCGCTGCGGCTTTTTGTTCCGCATCGACAATCCCTGCGCTCGCTCGGAGCTGAGCCGACTGAAGCATTTCGTTTGCCTGTGTCTGTGCGCTCTCTAAAAGATGACGGGCTTCATCGTGTGCTGTTCTCAACACCTGCGCGCTCTGTGCTCCAAGGGCAGCCGTGAGATCCTCTTCTTTGATGACGGGATTCCGAGCGCGTTCTTCTGCTGCGGCAACTGCACGTCGCAACTCAGTTTCTCGGTTTTCCCAAAGTTCGAGTTCTTGACTCACGTGTTCGAGGAACGAGCGAACCTCACGAGGATCAAAGCCTCTCCGCACGACTGCGAACGATGCACGCGATACATCAACGGCGGAAATCCTTGACGATGAAATGCTATATCTGTCTTCGGCCATCCCTTGAGCCTACGACTCCATCGACACCTCGGTCTAACGCTCGATACTCCCGTTCGCCATGGTGATCGTGCCTCCGCCCGCCATCAGGATTTTTAGTGCCTGATTCAGGGTGTCAACGGCGACTATCTGAAGGCTCGAAGCAGCAGTTGATTGGGCTGCTTTCTTCTCGGTTCCAGGCACCAAGAACATCGTCGCCCCCGCATTTGAGACCGCAACAGCCTTCTGAGGGACACCCCCCACGTCACCGACCGCTCCACTGGGAGACATCGTCCCTGTTGCTCCGATTGTTCGATGATGGATCAAGGTCCCATTCGAGAGCTGGTCAATGATTCCAAGCGTCATTGCCAGTCCCGCAGAAGGGCCACCAATATTCGGCGTTGAAATATTCACGGAAAATGGTAAGACGTAGTGAATGTCATCTTGCAACGCAATACCAAGAAAACCTTTTGCCGCTCCGCTCACTCCCGGGCAGGGAGAAGGTTGGGTCGCTGTCGGTGGTTTCCCGACCGTGACATTTACAGCAACTGGTGATCCATTCGTAATGGTCCCGTTGTCGGAGATTGATGCCTTCTTGATTAGAAATGATGCTGTCGTTCCGGGCAAAAGGTTTCGAGTGACAGCAATAACAGCGCATGCCGTCGTGGTCGCTTGACCGTTCACGCCGACAACAATGTCAGCAACAGAGATACGGCCAGAGGCCGGTGTCGAGGTCCCAACAGCCTCAACGAGAGCTCCGTCGTTCGTGCTGGTCACTGGATATCCAAGTCGTTGAAATGCCGCCGCCTGAGCATTGGTCTTGGACTGTGCCATCTGGAGATACCCCTGAATGTCGAGGTCGTTGACACTGACGCCGGGGGTAACGAGCGCATCACCAGAGACAATCTCGGCGTCGGAATTGAACCATGCCGGAAGATATGTCAGCCAGCTCAACGGGGTGAGATACACGTCCGTGAGCAAGATGTGCCCCGAGTTGTTTGTGCCTTGCTTTCCGTCAATTGTGATCAAAGGTGCTACTGGCTCTGCTCCCCCAGGAGTGACCGAGTAGTCGCCAGTTGAGACCTGGGAAGCGCCAAACCCACAGGCCACCACAAGGAAAATGGCCACAAGAGCCCCCCGGACAATCCAATGGCGCCGGCGGAGCGGCTTTGACGGCGGCATACTGATTTCGTGACTCACGATCCCGCCACCGTATCGGCCTTCGCGCCCAGAGAGCGCAGGCTCGCAATTATCGCCGCTGGAAATCGGAAGAATCCTGACGATCTCTCCTCCCTTCGAGATGCACTGCACGACGAAGACATGTTTGTCAGAGTTGCTGCTCTTGGCGCTCTTGCAAAGCGGGAATCGCTCACAGCTGTCCATGTTATTTCAGCGCTTCGTGACCTCTCGCCAGAGGTTCGCCAACGTGCCGCCCAAACCGCCAAATACGTCCAGGATGAAACTGAGACGACCCCTCTCAATGAGGCATTGCGTGAATCACTCCACGACTCCATTCCACTGTGCGTGGTGAGTTCTCTGGAGGCACTTGCTCTTCGCGAAGATACTGACTCGGTGGAAGAAATTGGCATACTAGTTTCTTCCCATCCTGATCCACTCGTTGTCGAAGAGGCTGTTGCGGCGTTGGCAGAGATAGGTGACGTTCGAGGCCTTCCTCTCATTCTCGGAGCAGCCGAAGGAAAACCGGCCCTTCGACGTCGAGTGGTTGCGGCCCTTGGCGCATTTGAAGGAGATGAAGTGGAGGCCACACTCGACAGGCTAGAGAAGGATCGAGACTGGCAAGTCCGACAAGCCGTGGCAATGTTGCGCCGGGTAGAGAGCGATGAAACCGATTAGCGATTCGCGGCTTCGAAGAGTGCCCCAAGGCGACCAATCTCGTCGAGACAACGAGCTGCTCCTTCTGCGACCACTGAGATTGAGTTCGAGACGACGTGGACTGGGACCGACGTGCCTTGAGAGATAAGAGGGACAATCCCATCTATTGCTGCGCCACCTCCCACAAGATGAATGCCTTCAAAAATCGCGTCTTGCGCTAACTCTGGTGGGGCCTCTGCAAGACATGCCGCCGCCCCTCCCACCATGGCGTTCACAAGTTCATGCATCGCTGAGGCGACCACCTCCGAGCTCACCTGCTCTGTGGAGGGTGCTCCGGAAGATGTTCGACGTCCATGCACCTCAGCGAGTGCCAGCGGTGTGGCTGGGTTCGCCGATCCAATTCGGATTTTAAGCTCTTCGCCGACACGATCAGAAATGACCAGGTCGAGTTCTTGGCGAACATATTCAGAGATTGCATGGTCCAAATCGTTTCCACCGATTCGAAGCGCCTTCATGGCCACCACGCCACCGAGTGAGATCACGGCGGTCTCGGTAGTTCCAGCTCCGATGTCTAAAACGACAGAGCCCATTGCTTCGTAGATCGGCAAGTCAAGTCCAATCGCAGCGGCCATCGGGGCCTCTATCAAAATCGCACTCGACGCCCCGGCTCGTTCTGCTGCCTGTTTGAGTGCTCGTCGCTCAATCGATGTTGCCGCTGCAGGAACACTAAGGAGCACTCGGGGTCGACTCATTCGACTCAATCCGCAACGAGCCAACACCGCTCGGAGCATCCGTTCCGCCATATCAAAGTCCGTGATGGCGCCTTGATGAAGGGGTCGAACTGTGACGACGTGATCTGCGGTGCGACCGACAAGATCTGATGCTTCATGTCCAAGAGCCAAGACTTCACGAGTTCGAGTATCAACAGCAATCACTGATGGCTCGTCGAGAACCAGGCCGCGGCCCTTCACCATTACCCGGGTATTTGCGGTTCCAAAATCGATGGCGAGGTCTCGAGACACTGCTTCTAACCCTACGGCCCTTGCCCGCCCTGAAACCACGCCTCCTCCTGAGTAGCCTGAAGAACTGTGATCGGGGAGAATCCACAACCCCCAGGCGATGCCGAAAATCCAGAGGAAGCCTCGGCTTCTGAGGGGCGTGCTCGACCTGGAAACGGCGAAGGAGGCTTCGTCCCACCCTCGCAGCGGGACTGGGTTCATCCCTCGGAGTTTTTGGCCATTTCTAAAACTTTGGAGAGCTCGAGCAAACCCTCCCACCGACATCGACGACGGACAGCGATTGTGTCGATCGCGGCAACAGTCGTTCTTGTTGGCGGGATCCTGGTCCTTGCTCATCCAACGTCGAATTCGACCACAACAACATCGGTACTCCCTGCTCAACAGATCAGTTCCGCACCTCAACCCATCCAAAGCTCTGCGCCATCACTCGTGGCAGTGAACGTCTCGAGCAATGGAAGCAGCACAACGACATGTGGTGTCGTACTCGATGCGTCGCATGTGGCCACCACGGCGGGTATCCCAATGTCGCGTTCAGTCCAAGTCATGACCTCTTCAGGCCAGCAAGAAGATGCACGCGTTACGCAAGTGGATGAAACTGCGGGGGTTACCGTCCTCACAGTTGTGTCACCTCTTACTGCTTCTTCTCCCCCGACGATCTCAACTGCTCCAGCTGGAACAATGACCGCAGTGAAAATGGCATCGTCATCTGGATCGTCGAATGTTGCCTGGAGCAGCGCTCATCTTGAGACTCCATCAGCAGCAGCCACCCACCACAATCTCGTCTTCGACACCATGCGAGTCTCGAACTCATTCTCCTCGGTCCCAGGTTCAGTCGTGATTAACAAATTTGGAGAAGTTGTAGGCATTGCTGCTCCTCAAATTGGTTCTCACGTCTACCTTCCTCTCGCCTTTGTCATGTCCGTCGCCACCCGACTAATGACGACAACTGCCCCTCATCACGGGTGGCTCAAGATCACTGGCACCGATTCACCACGCGGAAGTGGCGCAACAGTCACCCATGTCAATAGCGATAGCCCTGCGAAAGGACTCGTTCTCGAAGGGGACACCATCACCAGTGTGAATAGCAAACACGTCGCCACTATGGCTGCGTTGGTAGATGATTTGTACACGATGGACGTCGGCGAATCAGCCAAACTCACCGTTCTGCATCAGGGATCCAGCCGTGTTGTTGCCGTCTCCCTCTCGGATGCACCGTAGGATTGGGATTCCTATGGACGACCCGCAAAACCCCTTCGATGGCCTCCTGGGTGATCTGCTCAAAATTTTGGGTGGCCAAGGAGGAGGAGCCCCGTGGTTTGAATCGGCGCGTGCACTCGCTGTTGGGGTTGCCTCCGAAGGAGAGGGTGAAGAAAACCCAGACCCCTTGGAGCGAATCGCCCTTGAACAACTCGTCGATGTCGCCGCTCGTCACGTTGAAGAAGTGACCGGTATTGGCTCGACACCCACGCCAATAACTCCCGTGAATCGAAGCACCTGGGCTGTTGCTCAGTTGGACAGTTGGCGCCCCACCATTGAGAAAGTTGTTGAAGCCCAAACCGAAGCTACTGGCGCATCCCTTGCTCAACTCACACAAGATCCCGACGCCAGTGGCGTACCACCGCTCTTCGGCCAATTTGCTGAAATGTTGGGGCCCATGATGTTGGGGCTTCAATTCGGCTCCGCCGCGGGACACCTTGCTGAGCGAGCACTCGGAAGTTTTGCCCTTCCGCTTCCCTGGCCACCAGGTTCAGACCTATATCTCGTCCCTCGAAATGTGGCCAAGTTCGCCGAAGACTGGAGCCTTCCCCTTGACGAGGTTCGCCTCTTCGCATTGACTCGTGAACTCACCGCACAGAGTGCATTTTCGAATCAAGGGATTACCGAGCGAATCAATGCGCTTCTGATGGCTGCTATGGCTGACTCACTGGCGACGCAAAAGTCATTGATCGAAAAGATGACCTCGTCTGGTGACCCCGAAGCACTCAGCGCCATGCTCTCTGACCCTGACGCAATCCTTGCGGAACTTGTGACCCCAGGGGCACACGCCTCATCGAATAATTTGACTGCGGCCACAACCGCTCTCGGTGCGTACTTCGATCACGTAGCCGAGGTTGTCACCACTCGATTGACGGCGAGCCATGCCTTACTCAAAGAAGCGTGGCATCGCCACCGCGTGAGTGATGCGAAAGGTGAACAGGCCGCCGGCGGACTGTTTGGACTTGATCTCTCTGCAAGAGAAGTTGAGCGAGGGCAAGCGTTCGTGTCGGGAGTCTTGGAACGCCAGGGCGAAGATGGCCTCGCCAAACTCCTTCATCGCGGTTCTTCGCTTCCAACATCTGCTGAGCTCGAGGCTCCTGGCCTCTGGCTCGAGCGACTGGCTCTTCCTGAACTTGATCCTGGGAGCGATTCCGCTTCCTAAGACTTAGGCCTCAGCGGTCTCTGTTGCTGGCGCCTCTTCAGGGAATCCAAGATCCCATTCGACTTCGAGACCTTCTCGTTCGCCATCTCGGTTGACGCGTTCACGATTTCGACGAAACTGTGGATCATGCGGAGGGAGAAGAACTAAGCGAGCCCTGACCCTGTCTTGGAACTCTTGCATGACGTCGGTGTCACCCCAGACCGGCTGGAAGTCCCAGTGGGGCTCGACAGGGCCGAGGTAGACGATTCGAACTTGGCCAACGATTTCAATTGGCTCTTCTTCGCTCTCTGTCGTGACCTGACTCATTCGTCCTCCTGATTGGTACTGAACTCTCCATGCTACTCCCCGTTTCCCTTGCGCTTCCTCGGGTTCTCCTTGAATAAGAATTCCCTAAATACTTGGGGTTTTTCCGAATTCTCGCTCTACAATGATAGTGAGACCAAGGAGGTCGAAAGATGGACAATCAATGGATGGCAAGTGGCAAGTGTCAAAGCGTTGCCCCAGAAACTTTTTTTCCCAGCGACGGACTTGGAGTCATCAGAGCCCAGAGGATCTGTGCCTCGTGTCCGGTCCAAGACGAGTGTCTTGAATACGCCATAGAGAATCACATCGATCATGGGGTGTGGGGTGGGCGTTCAGAGCGTGAGCGTCGCCGAATCATTCGAGCGCGGCGTGGCCAAAACGCCGTTCTCAGCGTCAGCTGAGCAGTTCAAAGACCGAAGATTCGGTCTTTGAAGCAGTTCTCAACGTCTCAGAAGGTCAAGATGGCGCGTTCATCGATCAACTCGCAAGGGAGACACCCGGCTGCGTTGACGTGCACAGAGACCCCATCCATCATCGGAGCGTCTTCACTCTGATTGGCACAAACGACACACTGCTTGAAAGCGTCGTTCAATTTGGCGCTCGAGTTGTCTCCCGCCTTGATCTCACCCACCATGTTGGTGTTCACCCCCGCTTTGGGGTTCTCGATGTTGTCCCTTTTGTTCCACTTGCCAACGCCACTCTCGACGATGCCTGTGTCCTGCGGGACAAGGCAGCGCATCGTTTCGCTGAGGAACTCGCTCTGCCGTGCTTCCTTTACGGACCACTCGATGAAGGTCGGCACCGAACTTTGCCCGAGGTTCGCCGCAACGCCTTTGAGACTCTCAGCCCTGACCTTGGGCCCTCCACCCCCCATCCACGTGCAGGAGCATCGGCCGTCGGAGCTCGATTGGTCCTCCTTGCGTGGAATCTCTGGCTTTCGAAGGTCTCGCTCAACCAGGCCCAGGAGATTGCCCGCCAGATTCGATCTGAAGATCTGCGAGCACTTGGCCTCCAGATCGACAACGACGTGCAAGTCTCGTGCAACCTTTTGGATCCAAGCCACACAACGCCTGCAGATGTCCACGATCGAGTGCTCGCGCTTCTCCCCGAGGGAGGAAAAATTCTCCGAGCAGAGCTTGTCGGCTTAGCGCCTCAGTCATGTCTTGACGAGGTTGACCCTGCTCGCTGGAGCGAACTCAATCTGAAGATTGCAACAACCATTGAAGCGGCGGCGCGCTCAATTGGCTTCGAAATAAGTTAAGAGGCCGACTCCATGGCGAGTCGTCGCTCTAGTGCACGAGCTCGACGGACCCGTCGACGCTCTCGCTCGCTCATACCGCCCCAGATTCCAAACTTTTCACTGTTCGCTAACGCGTATTCCAAGCAGTCTTCACGGACGACACACCCGCGACACACTTCTTTGGCTTCTCGCGTTGAGGCACCTCGTTCAGGGAAAAAGAGGTCGGGGTCGACGCCTTTGCAATTGGCCTGCCCCTGCCAACTGCGCTCTTCTTCTCCGGCTAACAACGAGATCACATCCATCGGTCCTCCTTTGTGCGCCATCTTGAGATGGCACCGATGTAACTACAACGGTGTCATCTTGGGGCAAAACAAGGGAAAAAGCAAGTCCTCCTGCCCAGGAAGGCTAGAAAATGGCCTATCCGGCTGGTCGAAGGAGTCGTCGGTGCTTGAGAAAGTCCACCAGAACGTAGCCGCCAAGTTCATCGTGGGAGGGGTAAAACGTCCGTCCCCCATTGACTTTGGCGATCTGTTCGACGAAGGGATAGTGGGTTCGTTCGAGGTCGAGAGCGAAGGTATTGATCGTGATATTGGCTTTCGTGCACCGAACGACCTCCGCCATCGTGAGTCGAAGCGTCTCTGGGACGGGAGGGTAGCTGAACTCGGGCTCGCCCCACCGGTTGATGTGGGCCGTGGGCTCTCCGTCAGTCACCACGATGATCTGCTTGGTGCCGTGCTGGCGCGCCAGCATGGAGCGACTCAGCGCGAGGGCGTGCTGCAAGTTGGTGCCATAGATGTAATCCCACATCACGGTCGGTAACTCTGTGGGCGAGACTTCTCGAGCAACGTCAGAAAAAACAACGAGTCCGAGATAATCGCGTGGGTACTGCGTTGAGATCAAGGTTTGAAGGGCCATCGCCATTTTCTTTGCCGGAACAAAGTTGTCCCTCATGGGCATCGACATCGACAAGTCGATACAAAGCACAGTGGCCGAGCGAGCCAGCGCTTCGGTCTCGACGACTTCAAAGTCTTCTGCTTGGAGCTTGACGGGCACTCCTCCCCCGCGTCGAGCAACCGCGTTATGGACGGTCTTTGACAGGTGAAGATTCAGTGCGTCGCCATATTCGTAGGGCTTGGTCGTCTCTTCTCGATCGTGCCCGAATCCTTGGTACATCGTCTGGTGTTGACCAACGCTGTCCTTATTGACTTGAGAAAACAAGTCCTGAAGGGCTCGATTTCCGAGGCGGCGAACCCCATGGGCCGTCAGCTCCATCTTGCCGCCCTTATTTGCAATGAGCCCAGAAGCCTCAAGTGATTTTGCGACTTGGGCCAAGCGCTCGAGTTGGTGGGCAGCATCCTCTCCCAAATTTCGACGGACTTCATCGATATCGATTTCATTTAACGCCGATGCCGACGACGCTGTTGAGAGGAGATCTTCCATCCGCTCCAACTCTGAAAGTTGTCGAGCAGCATCGGCGGTCTCGGACATCGACATTGATCCTTCGCCATCGAAGGAGTAGCTCTGACCCCAGTCAAGGTCAGGAAATGCTTCTCGGAGATTTGCGCTGAGACGATCCATTGACCACCGCAAATCCATATCTCCTAACAGCGATTCCGCAAGGCCCTGCAGTTCGGCCCGCTGTTCAGGTGAGAGTGATTGCCACATTGCTTCTGCGGCAGCCATCTGCTTTGCCATCTGTTCCAAGAGATCGTCAAGCGTTTCTGCTCCCGGGAACATGTCGCCGTACTTCTCCTTGAACTCCTCGAAGGTGGGGTCAAGGGGTTCGCCGCGCTGGCGCTGCTCGAGCATCGTTGAGATTGCATCCATCGCTTCGCGCATGCGCGCGGTTTGTTCGGGATCAGCATTCTTCAACGCTTCTGACATCCCCTGGAAATACGTATCTGCGATCTCTTCTCGCATCTCTTCTAACAGCGCTTCGAACTTCTCTCTGGCCTCGCTTGAGACAAACTCATAGCCCGTCATCGAGGAAACTCTCCCGGCAAGATCAGCCGGCATCAGGTCAAGCGCCATTCTGCGCTCGGTGACGACGTCATTGGTGACCTCTTGGCGTCGCTCATCACCAGAATCAGCTGCTTCATCAGCGAGCTCTTCGATGCCGTCTCGCTCGAGCGCTTCAATCTCGTCGAGCGCTTCGCGATATTTCGCTAACTCGCCATCTGGATTTCCCTTCGACAACAACTCTTCTCGCCGCCGCCTGGTCTCTTCAAGCAGGTCTCGCAGCCCATCAATCCGCTCACCATCAGGCAACTCAATGCCTCCGCTCAACATCCGCTCGATGGCGTCCGAGAGGTCGCCATTTCCCAAGAGATCGTCACCTAACGCGGCAAGGAGATCCTCAGGGTCGAGATTGGCGAACTCTTGGCTCCCATCCCACGAGTGGTAGTCGTAGCGAGCGCTCACTTAACCTCGAGAGCGATAGAGCGCTCTGGCGCCTGACGCGTCTTTGTTGAGGCGCTTCGTCAGGTGCATGCCTTCTAAGAGAAACTCGAGAGCTGACGCCATCTCCGCGGGTCCTGCCGCATCACCAGCGATTCGCCTCGTCGGAGGCTCAAGGGCAGGGACTTGCGCCAAGAGCTCGAGGTAGTCGCCAGCGGGGAGGTCGTCTCCGGTGTGGGCGATCACTTCTCCCTCAAAGGCCTCCACAATCTCACCGGATTCGGGGATCGCAACGTTTTCCCGGAAGACCAGCAGCGTTGCGGCACCGAAGAGTTGAGAGATCACGTCTTGTTCTCGACCTTCATCAAGCGCCTCAACTTCGATCTTTCCCTGTGTCGACGCCAATGCTGCGGAGAGGTCACTAATTCGTGGGACGACCATGTCTTCATGCAACCGAAGGCTTCGGCGAAGAGCGTTCGCAACCACTGATTCGTAGTTCGCAATAGTGAGACGGACCGAGACTCCACTTCGCTGGTTGAGCATGGGGCTGCGTCGAGCCAGGTGACTCGCTCCTGCGATCACCTCTTCGATAAACCACGGAACAATGACCGGTAGTTCCGTCCGAGCAAGTTTCGCCTCACTGCGCACGATGTCGATTTCGGTCGAAATTTCTCTTGGGTAGTGCGTCCGGATTTGTGCACCAAAGCGGTCCTTGAGTGGCGTGATAATTCGACCACGGTTGGTGTAGTCCTCAGGGTTGGCCGTCGCGACAAGGACGATATCGAGAGGGAGGCGAATGCGATGGCCCCGGATCTGGATATCTCGCTCTTCCAAGACGTTTAAGAGCCCAACTTGAATACGCTCGGCAAGGTCGGGAAGTTCGTTAATGGCAAAAATGCCTCGATTGACTCGAGGTACCAGTCCGTAGTGAATCGTCAGCTCGTCTGAGAGGTAGCGACCTTCAGCCACTTTGATGGGGTCCACTTCACCAATCAAGTCCGCAATCGTTGTGTCAGGAGTGGCCAGCTTCTCTCCGTAACGATCGCTGCGGTGGATCCACGAAATCGGGGTGGCGTCGCCGTGTTCACTGACTTGCGTCTTGGCGTAGGCAGAAACCGGGTTGTAGGGATCATCATTGATCTCTGAACCAGCGACGATTGGAAGCCATTCATCAAGGAGCTCCACGAGCGAGCGAATAAGCCTTGTCTTGGCTTGGCCTCTCTCTCCAAGCAAGATCACGTCGTGGCCGGCCAGAATCGCCGTCTCAAGTTGCGGCAGCACCGTTTCTTCAAAACCTTGAACCCCCGCAGAGATCGCCTCCCCCGCAGCAATCTTGGTTTCAAGATTAATGGCGATCTCTTCGGCCACACTGCGGCTCAGCCAGCCACTCGACCGCAGTTCTCCGAGGGTCGTGGCCAAATCGGCAGGAGGCGTGAAGGTGGTCGGCGTGGTCGTTGAGGAGTCCATTTCTTGATCCTATGTCCCAAAGTTGCGGCTTGGGCCAGGCACAATCAGAATGGGAAGGTTGATGGCATGAACGAGGGGAATCTGATCCTAGGATGCCCTCTAGGCCAGGAAGCCAAGAACGTAGGTAGCCAACGTGTGGAACACCAAGGAGGCATAGTGACGACGGTAGAGAACTCTGCAACAAGAGTTGACAACTCAGAGACGCCAGTCGTTTTAGGAGGCACTCGTGGAGGGCCGGACGTCTCCACGGTTCGGAAAGATCGATGGTGGATTTCGCCCGTCATCACCGTTTCGATCTTGACCTCATTTGTGGTCTACGCCACATGGGCCGCATTCGTAGGCAAGAACTACTACGCCGGTTCATCGCTGCACCGAGATTTGATTAGTCCGTTCTACTCGCCATGCCTCACTGCGTCGTGTGTTCCAGGTTCGACACACTCTCCAACAATCTCGTGGTGGACGATTTCGCCGGCTCTCTTGATCTTGATCTTCCCGCTTGGATTTCGGTTGACGTGTTACTACTACCGACGCGCCTACTACCGATCCTTCTGGTGGGCTCCACCTGCGTGTTCCGTCGTTGACTCGCACAAGAGCTACTCCGGCGAATCTCGCTTCCCATTAATTTTCCAAAATGTTCACCGTTACTTCTTCTACTTCGGGCTGATCTTCAATGTGATCTTGACCTACGACGCGATTTTGGCGTTCTCCATGCCAGGCGAAGGTGGTATTGGTGTCTCAATCGGTACGTTGATCTTGTGCTCAAATGCAGTGTTGCTCTGGCTCTATTCCTTGTCGTGTCACTCCTGTCGACACCTCTGCGGGGGCCAAGTCCGCTCATTCGCAAAACACCCATGGCGCCACAAGTTTTGGAAGTTCGTCACTCCTTTGAACGCCAAACACATGCAGTTCGCCTGGATCAGTTTGTTTGTTGTCGCACTTTCTGATGCCTACATCCGCCTAGTGGCCAGTGGAACGATCACTGACTTCAAAATCTTTTAGAACCAAGGAGCTCACACCATGACAACTCTTGAACATCACGACTATGACGTCATCATTATCGGTGCCGGTGGCGCTGGGATGCGCGCAGCCATCGAAGCCAAAGAACGAGGTCTTCGCGTTGCGCTGATCTGCAAGTCGCTGCTTGGCAAAGCACACACTGTTATGGCCGAAGGTGGCGTTGCCGCTGCCATGGGGAACGTCTATGAAGAAGACAACTGGAAAGTTCACTTCCGAGACACCATGCGTGGGGGCAAAATGCTCAACCACTGGCGCATGGCGCAACTCCACGCACAAGAGTCACCCGATCGAGTCCAAGAACTCGAAAAATGGGGGGCACTCTTCGACCGGACCAAAGACGGCAAGATTCTCCAGCGAGACTTTGGAGGTCACCGCTACGCCCGGCTCGCCCACGTTGGTGACCGAACTGGTCTTGAGCTGATTCGAACCCTCCAACAAAAAGCTGTCTCTCTTGATATCGACGTCTTCATGGAATGCAAAGTCGTCCGCCTCCTCACAGGTGACGATGGTTCCGTGACCGGTGCCGTGGCCTACTGGCGACCAACCGGCGAGTTCGTTACCTTCGCCGCAAAGGCAGTGGTCCTCGCAACTGGTGGTGTTGGAAAGTCCTGGAAGTTCACGTCAAACTCATGGGAAGGAACCGGAGACGGTCACGCCGTTGCTCTCTGGGCCGGCGCTGAGCTTATTGACATGGAGTGCGTCCAGTTCCACCCCACCGGCATGGTGTGGCCCCTCTCTGTGCGAGGCATTCTCGTCACCGAAGGTGTTCGAGGAGACGGTGGCGTCTTAAAGAACTCCGAAGGTGAACGCTTCATGTTCAACTACATCGCCGACATGTTTAAGGCAGAGACGGCTGACTCAGAAGCCGAAGCCGACCGTTGGTATGACGATCACACTGCTGGGCGTCGACCACCTGAACTTCTTCCTCGCGACGAGGTTGCCCGATCGATCAACAGCGAAGTGAAGGCTGGCCGAGGCTCGCCGCATGGAGGTGTGTTTCTCGACATTGCGTCTCGCCGAAGTGCAGAAGTGATTCGCCGTCGACTTCCGTCGATGTACCACCAGTTCATGGAGCTTGCGGGAGTAGACATCACCCAAGAGGCCATGGAAGTTGGCCCGACGTGTCACTACATCATGGGTGGGGTTCGAGTTGAGCCTGACAACGGAGCCACCTCGGTGCCTGGACTCTTTGCCGCTGGGGAAGTCTCCGGGGGTATGCACGGATCAAACCGACTGGGTGGAAACTCACTTTCTGACCTCTTGGTCTTCGGTCGTCGAGCCGGCATGGGGGCAGCAGACTTCGCCGAAGGTCGAGCGGGAGATGTTCCAAAGTTGGAAGAATCCCTTATTCGCCATTACATAGATGAAGCCTTGGAGCCCTTTACCCGAGACGAGGGAGAAAATCCTTACGACTTGCAGCACGATCTCCAAGAGATGATGCAGACCAACGTCGGCATCATCCGAACGGGCCCAGAGCTTGACGAGGCGCTCGAGAAGCTTGAAGTACTCAAGGAGCGTGTCAACAACATCTCCGTCAAGGGTGGTCGAGCGTACAACCCTGGATGGAACTTGGCGACTGACCTGCCCGCAATGTTGACCGTGTCAACGTGTGTCGCCTTAGGAGCTCGAGAGCGCAAAGAGAGCCGCGGAGGACAGACTCGAGAGGACTTCCCGAAGGCCGATCCCGAGTTGGGCAAGATCAACTTCGTCTCACGCCAGCCAGCTGGTGGAGGATTCAATGAAGAGATCAAGATCTCCCCTGAACCCCTCCCAGAGATGCCCGATGAGCTCAAAGCGCTTCTTGAGGAGGCCCCGAAATGAGTGACGTTGTCATGCACGTGTGGCGCGGAGATTCCAATGGTGGAGATTTTGAGGAGTACACCTTGCCCGCCCAAGAAGGCGAAGTCGTCTTGGACGTCATCCACCGAATCCAAGCGACCGAAGCCCCTGACTTGGCATGTCGCTGGAACTGCAAAGCCGGAAAATGTGGTTCTTGCTCAGCTGAGATCAATGGAAAGCCTCGTCTGCTCTGCATGACACGTATGGATCAACTCCCAGAAGGTGAGCCGGTCACGGTTACGCCAATGCGAGCCTTCCCAATTATTCGAGACCTCGTTTCTGACGTGTCCTATAACTACGAGATGGCGCGAAAAGTACCGGCCTTCTTACCTCCCCCCCGGCCAGAAGATGGCTATCGCATGAGCCAAATCGACGTTGAGCGTGGCCAAGAGTTCCGGAAGTGCATTGAGTGCTTCATGTGCCAGAACGTCTGTCACGTCATCCGGGACCACGAAGAGAATAAAGGGAAATTCGCGGGGCCCCGTCTCTTTATTCGCTACGCAGAATTAGAGATGCACCCTTTAGACACCAACGATCGACGAGACCTCGTTCGAGACAAAGCGGGTCTTGGGATGTGCAACATCACCAAGTGCTGCACTGAAGTCTGCCCCGAACACATCAAGATTACCGATAACGCGATTATTCCTCTCAAAGAACGTGTCGTCGATGCTGACTTTGATCCCGTGGCCTGGCTCGGTCGAAAGATCCTTCGCCGGACGAAACGAACCCCTCAAGAGGCGTCAGTTCAGCCTGAATAAAACCAGGGATGGTTTGGTCCTGACCTCGCTCTTCGAGCGAGAAGGGCTAACTGATCAGGCCAAGTGACCGAACGTCATCTCGTTCGCTGACGAGTTCGTCGGTGGTGACCTTGATCCGATCTTTAGCGAAGGCATCGTGTTCCACGCCTTCAACGATGCTCCAACTTCCGTTGCCGTCAGCACGTACGGGGTAGCCGAACATGAGTCCTTCAGGAACGCCGTACTCACCGTTAGAAGAGACAGCAACCGACACACAGTCATCATTGGCTGTTGGTGTTCTCAATCCAACAACCGTGTCGATCGCCGCGTTCGCTGCCGAGGCTGCCGAAGAAAGTCCGCGAGCCTCAATAATGGCTGCTCCTCTTTTTTGAACTGTTTCGATGAACGAACCTTCGAGCCACGCACGATCCCCAATGACGTCCGCGGTTGGCTTCCCATTAATCGTCGATGCGGCAAAGTCTGGGAACTGGGTGGCGGAGTGATTTCCCCAGATGGCGAGGTTTTTTACACCACTGACCGGCTGCGATGCCTTTGTCGCGAGTTGGGTTTCAGCACGGTTCTGATCAAGTCGCGTCATTGCAAACCACCGATCTGAAGGGATCTCAGGTGCATTTGCCTTCGCTATCAAACAGTTCGTGTTGCAGGGATTTCCAACCACGAGCACACGAATATCGCTCGCCGCATTCGCCGCAATCGCTTGACCCTGTGGTTTGAAGATTCCACCGTTAACGTTTAAGAGGTCGCCACGTTCCATGCCGGCTTTTCGAGGGATCGATCCAACGAGCAATGCCCACGATGACCCATCAAACGCTGTATTGAGATCTGAGGTTGCTTCCACTCCAGCGAGAAGAGGGAAGGCGCAGTCGTCGAGTTCCATGACCACACCTTCAAGAGACTTCATAGCTGGCTCAATCTCCAAGAGCCTCAAGACAACCGGTTGGTCAGGCCCGAGGAGTTGGCCAGAGGCGATTCGAAAGAGGAGTTGATAGCCAATCTGACCAGCGGCTCCGGTGACGGTTACGTGCAGTGGGGAATTTGTCATGGCCATAACCGTATCCGCCAAATGACCCCCCTCAAACCATGTTGGCCGAGGGGCAAAAAGAGTTAGAGACGGTCAACGATGGCAGAGGCAAATTCAGAACATTTGACCTCTGTCGCACCCTCCATCAGACGGGCAAAGTCGTAGGTGACGACCTTGTCGGCGATGGTGGCCTCCAGGGCTCGCACGATGTCATCTGCGGCGTCCTGCCAGCCAAGGTGTTCGTACATCAGCACACCCGAAAGGAGGAGCGATCCAGGATTCACTTTGTCCTGGCCCGCGTACTTTGGAGCAGTTCCATGTGTCGCCTCGAAGATTCCATGGCCAGTGACATAGTTGATATTCGCTCCGGGAGCGATCCCGATACCACCCACTTGCGCAGCGAGCGCGTCGGAGAGATAGTCACCATTGAGGTTCAGTGTGGCGATGACGTCAAAATCAGTTGGTCGGGTCAGGACTTGTTGCAAGGTGATATCCGCTATCGCATCCTTCACCAAGAGTTTGCTGCCTGGCTTCCCATCGCAGTCATCCCATCCAACAGCGACATCCGCAAACTCTTCGCGCACGAGGTCGTAGCCCCAGTTCCGGAATGCCCCTTCAGTGAACTTTTGGATGTTTCCTTTATGGACCATCGTCACTGACTTTCGACCGTGATCGAGTGCGTATTGAATAGATGCTCGAATGAGTCGCTTGGAGCCAACTTCACTCACTGGTTTAATTCCAATACCCGATCCTTCTCGAATCTCCCACCCGAAGGTTTCGGCCAGGTAGCTCCGCAGTTGCTCTGCGCCTGGCGTGTTGGCTTCTACTTCAAGACCTGCATAGACGTCTTCCGTGTTCTCTCGGAAGATGACCATGTCAACGAGTTCAGGGTGTTTGACGGGTGACGGAACCCCTGTGAACCAACGAACAGGGCGGAGGCACACGTAGAGGTCAAGGAGCTGACGCAGCGCCACATTCAAACTACGGAACCCGTCCCCCACGGGCGTCGTCAGCGGACCTTTAATGCCGATGAGGTGAGTTCTGAATGATTCGACAGTTTCGTCAGGAAGCCAACTCCCGGTCTCATTGAATGCTTTCTCTCCTGCGAGTACTTCTTTCCAGGCAACGGAGCGTCCGTGCTTCTTGGCCGCAGCATCGAGGACAAGCTTGGCGGCGGGCCAAATGTCAACACCGGTGCCATCACCCTCGATAAACGGAATGATTGGTTCATCTGGAACGTGAAGAACATTGTCGGAACCCATTGTGATGATGTCTGCCATAGCCTCTAAGACTACGCCGTTCTCAGGAACTGGGAAACATCCAACTCACTTCTGGTTGAGGCCGAGGGCGAGGGCAATTTCGCGTGTCGCTTTTGATCGATTCAGCGTATAAAAATGAAGCCCTGGCGCACCCTCTTCGAGCAATGCCGCGCAAAGTTCAGTTGCGAGCGCAATGCCCTCTTCTCGTACCGCATCGGCACCTCCAGTACTCTCCGCCGATTCGAGTCGTTCAATGGCCCAGGCGGGCACTGGGGCGCCCATGGTGGCCATCCTTGGGACTGACGAGAGGGACGTGACCGGCATAATCCCAGGGAGAATAGGTTTGGTGACTCCTCGATCAGCAATGTCGTTGACCAGGGATCGATACTCCTCGATCGAAAAGAAAAACTGCGTGACCCCGAAATCTGCGGCCTCTAACTTACGAGCTAAGCGATCTCGATCGCTGTTGAGAGTTTCAGATCGAGGATGGCCCGCTGGATGGGCTGCCACCCCAATTGAGAAATCACCTACTGATCGTGCGAGTTCGACGAGTTCAAGCGCGTACTGAAGCTCTCCCACTTTTGCATCTGGTTCTGTTGGGGGATCTCCGCCAAGCGCCATGAGATTATCGATTGAGGCATCTCTATACTGCTCGAGAATTTCGGTCAGTTCACCTCGACTGTGGGCAACACAGATCAAGTGTGCCATCGGGTTGAGTGACGTGTCTCGCCGCATCATGGTGACGAGGTCATAGGTTCGCTGTCTCGACTCCGCTCCTCCGCGATAGGTCACCGAGACGAACGAAGGGTGGAGAGACTCAAGATCCCGAATCGTCTCGCCAAGCACCGCAGCTTCGGCATCAGATTTCGGAGGAAAGAATTCGAATGAGACAGTCCGAGACTCCTTGAGGAGTTCGTTGATCTTGGTCATGGCCGAGGAAAGTCCTATCCGTCGGCTCGGCCGAAGTCGTCGTCATAGCGAACAATGTCATCCTCACCAAACGACTCACCATATTGAACCTCAATAAAAACCATGGGGACAGTGCCATCATTTCCGCAGCGATGCCGAGTTCCCACTGCAACATCTACCGCACTCCCAGGTCGTACTTCAAAAACCTCTTCATCCAAGGTCACGGTCGCAACACCCTCGACGACAAACCAGTGTTCCGAACGTTTCGCGTGGCTCTGGTAACTCAATCGCTTTCCGGGTGCCACGGTAATCTGCTTTACCTTGAAGTGTTCGGTGTCGTCTAAGACGACATAGCGACCCCATGGTCGCTCATCGAACTCACGACCTTGCTCATCAAACTGTGTCGTCATGGAAGGCGCTCCGCCGCGAGGACGGCATTTCGAAGCAACATCGCTCGTGTCATTGGCCCAACTCCCCCGATTCGTGGCGTTATCCACCCCGCTACATCACTCACGTCTTCGGCAACGTCGCTCAAGAGTCGCTTACCTTCCCAACTCGTCCCCGCTCCCACGACCGCGGCTCCTGGCTTAATCATCTCTTTCGTCACCAACCCCGCCACACCAGCGGCAGCGACGACGACGTCTCCTTCTCGGACCAGGGATGCCATATCGTCAACTCCAGTATGCACAACCGTCACTGCTGCATTGCAGCCGGGTCGTCGCATCGCAAGGAGTAGCGCCAACGGCCGACCAATCGTAAGTCCCCGACCAATTACCACAACATGTTTTCCCTCAACCGGAACCTTGTGCGCAGCCAAGAGCTCGACGATGCCTGCAGGCGTGCACGGGAGGGGCCCAGGAGCGCCCATGACTAACTTGCCCAAATTGACGGGGTGAAGCCCATCGGCATCCTTCGCCGGGTCAACCGCCAAGAGGACCTCTTCTTCGTTAATCCCCTCTGGCAAGGGGAGCTGCACGAGAATTGAGGCGACGGCCGGATCATCGTTCATCGTTGAAATTGCGGCGATGATCTCTTTTTGCGTTGCTGATGGCCCAAGGTGGACGTGGGCACTTTCGATACCGATCTCGGCACAGTCCGCATGTTTCATCGCGACGTAGCGCTCACTGGGGCCATCTTCGCCAACCAAGATCGTGCCTAAAGCGACGCTGCGCCCCGACGCGATGAGTCGAGCGACTCGGTCACCAACTTCCATCTTCATGCGTCCAGCGACTTTTTCGCCGTCGAGGAGTTCTGCGCTCACGTCTTGATCCTAATGGCGGAAGTGCCGCTCACCGGTGTGGACCATCGTGATCCCCGCAGCATCGGCTACCGCAGTGACCTCATCGTCGCGAACTGAGCCTCCAGGTTGAACAACCGCTGAGACTCCCGCATGAATAAGCACTTCCATGCCGTCTGGGAAAGGGAAGAACGCATCAGAGGCACCTGCAGAACCCACCACTTCTCCTCCTGCCTTCGCGACCGCAAGCTCGGCCGCGACCACTCGTGACTGCTGGCCGGCGCCAATACCAACGGCTTTCCCACCTCGAGCCAGTGCAATGGCATTTGACGTTGTCCGAGCGCAAACTCGCCACGCCAACGTCATATCGTTCCACTCTTGATCAGTTGGCTGTCGTTGCGTTGCAACGCTCCACTCAGATCGGGGCACTTCAATATCGTCAGCGCCTTGTACCAACATGCCACTACTGAGTGAACGCAGTTGTCGAAACATCGCCTCGGGGGCGTTGGCGGCTAGTAGCCGCGTTGCTTTTCTACGGCTACGGAGAATCTCAACCGCGTTCTCATCAATCTTCGGAGCGATGATGACGTCGGCTTGAGGACCTTCAGCGATCGCTGCGGCGATCTCCGATGTGATGGGGCTAGAAAATGCCACGATCCCACCAAAGGCACTCAACGGATCAGCCGCCAAGGCCTCGGCAAATGCCTGTGCCGGTTCGGTGTTGACCGCCGCTCCACATGCATTGGCGTGTTTAATGATCGCTACCGCTGCATGGCCGTTGGCATCACTACTGAGTTCATGAACCAAGCGCCATGCCGCATCAGCATCAAAGAGATTCAGGTAACTCAGTCCTGTTCCGCTGAGCTGTTCGACGCTGTCCCACCAGGTGGCCGAGCCCGCAATTCGATAGCGGGCTCCTCGTTGGTGAGGGTTCTCTCCATAGCGAAGGACGTCAGCCCGCTCTAAGACAAGCGGAATAGTTTCCGGCAGAAGGGGGTCCTCAACAGATGTTGAACCATCTGGTCCTCCGCTCTGAAGCCACGCCACGATGGCTGCGTCATAACTCGCCGTATGGGCGAACGCTTTAGTGGCGAGCGATCCACGCGTCGACGCAGAGAGAGCGCCATTCTCTTTGAGCTCTTGAAGCAGACCGTCGTAATCCTCAGGAGAGACGACGACGCCAACATGAGCAAAGTTTTTGGCCGCAGCGCGCACCATGGTTGGGCCACCAACATCGATGAGTTCGATCGAAGGATCTGAAGAAAAGGGATAAAGGTTGCAGACTACGAGATCAATCAATTCAATACTGTTGTCATCAAGATCTTTGAGGTGCTCCGCTTTTGAGCGATCAGCCAAGATCCCGCCATGGATTTTTGGATGAAGCGTTTTGACCCGACCACCCAGCATCTCGGGACTCTGAGTGATCGACTCCACACTGACGTGTTCGATACCTGCAGCCGCCAGTGCTGCTGCGGTTTGCCCTGAAGCTACGAGTTCAACACCAAGCTCTTGAAGACCTTTGGCAAATGATTCGATTCCACTCTTGTCGTAAACGCTCAGCAACGCTCTCACGGCGTCGTCTCCTTTTTGTTGGTGAACTGATCTTCAATCTCATATCCCTGAGAGAGTGCTGCTGCGGCCTTGATAATGGTCGCCGGATAGAGCTCTCTCTCGACTTCTTTGATTCTTTCGTGCAACGACGACACCGTATCGTCATCGAAGACTGGAATTTCAACTTGCGCCAAGATCGGCCCTGCGTCCATCTCGAGGGTTGCCAAGTGAACGGTGCAGCCAGTGACAGGGACTTTGGCCTCGAGTGCTTGTTCAACACTGTGCCAGCCAGGAAATGCGGGGAGCAATGCTGGGTGGGTATTGAGGATCCGTCCCGGAAATGCATCGTGAATGGGACGTGCCAACACCGTTCCAAAGCCCGCCATAGCGACGAGGTCAACTTGTCGCTCCACGAGGAGATCTGAGACTGCCGTCGAATAGTCCTCTCGCTCAAAGGACGCTCCATAACCTCCGAAAAATTCTCTCTCAAGAAGGATCGCTTCAATGTGCGCGTCCGCCGCTACGTCAAGACCTCGACATGCTCGGTCTGAAAGCACAACAGAGACGTCAATCCCTGCCCCGAGCATGGCTTCAAGGATGGTGCCGCTTCCTGAGACGAGTACCGCGATACGCACGTCCCCCACGCTAGCAACCTCGCTCTTGGAGGTGCTCAGAGACTCTTGACGATGGCAACCATCTTCTCGCCAGCTTCAGTTGGATTCAGCGCAATGTGGACTCCCGCATCTGCCAACGCATCCATCTTTGCCTGTGCGGTTCCCTGGCTTCCCGAGATAATGGCACCAGCGTGGCCCATTTTCTTCCCAGGAGGCGCCGTCACCCCAGCCACGTACGAGACGACAGGCTTGGTCATGTGGGCCTTGATGTACTCAGCAGCTCGTTCTTCTTCGTTCCCGCCAATCTCACCGATCATCATGACGGCTTTGGTCTCAGGATCTGCCTCAAAGGCCTCAAGGCAATCAATGAAGTTGGTTCCCGGCACGGGGTCGCCACCAATACCAACACACGTGGTCTGCCCCACACCCTGTTGCGAGAGTTCATGAAGCGCTTGATAGGTCAGCGTTCCTGATCGCGACACGATCCCAACCGGTCCACCAGCCAGAGCAATATCCCCTGAGGTGATTCCGATATTGCACTTCCCAGGGCTGATGATTCCCGGACAGTTTGGACCCAAGAGTCGAGTTGAGGGAAAATCTTTTTTCAAAATGTTGTAGCAACGTGCCTCATCATGAGCTGGGATACCTTCAGTGATACAAACAATGAAATCAATCCCAGCCTCCGCAGCTTCAAGAATTGCTGCGGTCGCTCCTGCAGGAGGTACGACGACAAAGGATGCGGTTGCTCCTGTCTCTGCGACCGCTTCGGCCACATTGGCAAAGACGGGGATACCTTCAACATCGGTGCCCGCCTTTTTTGGTGACGTGCCCCCTACGATCTTGGTCCCATAGTCACGATTTCTCACGCCATGGAAACGACCTTGACCTCCAGTAATCCCCTGGACAATGACCTTCGTGTTTTCATCAACAAAAATACTCATGCGCTTAGTTCCCTTCTTCTCGTGCATTTGCCATGGCAACCGCACGTCGCGCGCCATCAAGCATGGTGGGCTCCGCCACCAAGGAATCGTTTAAATGATCTTTCAGAAGTGCTCGGCCTTCTTCTGCGTTCGTTCCGTCAAGTCGCAACACGATCGGCGAAGCAATGTCAACCCGACGAAGCGCTTCGATCACACCTTTTGCTACTTCATCGACACGAGTGATTCCTCCAAAGATATTCACAAAGATCGACCGGACTGCAGGGTCAGCATTGATAACTTCAAGAGCCGCTGCCATCACGTCAGCATTCGCACCACCGCCGATGTCGAGGAAGTTTGCTGCCGTCCCGCCGACCTGATTGACCACGTCGAGCGTCGACATCGCCAGTCCAGCTCCGTTCGCGATAATCCCAACCGAGCCGGTCAAACCGATGTAGTTCAGTCCTCGTTCTTTGGCCATTGCTTCTCGCTCGTCTTCGGTGTCGGTCGCTGACCAAACTTCCCATTCGGGATGCCGGTACGAAGCATTGACGTCCAAGGTGACCTTGGCGTCAAGGGCACGAACGATATTGTCCGTCGTCCAAATCAAAGGGTTGATCTCAGCCAAGTCACAGTCTCCTTCGACGTAACAGGTGTAGAGCTTGAGAATCAGCGCTGCCGCTTGCTCTCGGGCTCCCTCGTCGATGCCAGCGTCAGCAACCCATTTCTGAGCAGTGGCCGCATCGAGTCCAATTGTTGGATCAATGGATATCTTGAAAATTGCGTCAGGGTTTGATACCGCAACCTCTTCAATTTCTACGCCACCCTCTTTTGAAAGCATGCCGAGATAGACCTTGTTCGATCGATCCAGCGTGAAGCTGACGTAGTACTCCTTCGCGATGTCACTCGAACATTCGACCCAAAGTTTTCGAACCACGTGCCCTTTGATGTCCATCCCCAAAATATTTCCCGCGTGGGTTCTTACCTCATCAGCATTGTCAGCGAGCTTGATTCCTCCTGCTTTGCCTCGCCCTCCGACTCGAACTTGTGCTTTGACGACAACGGGATAGCCGATCTCTTCGGCGACGCGCACCGCTTCGTCAACAGTCTCAGCCTCTCCCCCAGGAGAGACGGGGATTCCGTAACGAGCAAAATACTGCTTGCCTTGATATTCGAACAGATCCATGTTCGTGCCTACTTTCTTTTCAATTGAAGGTGAAGCGATTAAACGCTACGACGGTTTGCTCTAAAAACTATGAAGCTGATGCTTCTTCTCGCTTATCTAATGCTCCACCAAGCCACTGCCCAATCTCTGGAAGTGGTGAACCAGGGGTAAATACTTTTGCGACGCCAGCTTTTTCCAAGAGTGGAATGTCACCTTCAGGAATTATCCCACCCACGATTACTAACACGTCTTCTCTCCCGGCGGTGTTCAAAAGTTCAACGATTTTCGGAACCAAGGTGAGGTGCGCTCCAGAGAGAAGTGAGAGGCCAATCGCATCAGCATCTTCTTGGATCACAGCTTGCACAACTTGCTCGGGCGTCTGGTGGAGACCCGTGTACACGACTTCAAAGCCTTCGTCTCGAAGGGCCCGAGCGATCACTTTGGCCCCGCGGTCATGACCATCTAATCCAGGCTTGGCAACGACGACTCGGTAAGGACGCTTCACGGGCCTTGATGATAGGCCCGATTCGCACCCCTCAGCCCAATCGGGAGGGGGCGGCTGGTAGGTTCAAGGTATTACTGAAGACGCCTTACCCCTTGTGCCGGCCGGTGGTCAGCTTTCTCAGCCCCGCCTCGACGGGCAATCTCCGAGGCAGGGAGGTCTCCCCATGGGTTTTTTGAAGGCCCTGCGACCCCATCAATGGCTTAAAAATGTCCTCGTTTTCCTGGCACCCGCCGCTGCTGGGACCCTGCTCCATGGAACAACTCTCCTCAAAGCCCTCGTGGCATTCGTGGCATTCAGCCTCTGTGCATCAGGAACCTATCTCTTGAATGACATGCACGACGTCGCCTCAGATCGACTTCATCCACGAAAACGCTTTCGCCCAATTGCTTCAGGCCAACTCCCAATTCCCGTTGCCGTTGTCGCAGCCGTCATCCTCTTGGTTGGAGGAATTGCACTTGGAACATTCGCTGCGAGATGGGAACTTGGCGTCGTCTTAGGTGCCTACGTCGCCCTCACGCTGAGCTACACGTTTGCTCTCAAAGAGATCCCTGTCATTGAACTTGTCTGTGTCGCCGCAGGATTTGTTTTGCGGGCACTCGGTGGTGGTGCCGCCACCGACACCCATTTGAGCGTTTGGTTTATCGTGGTTATCTCATTTGGAGCCCTCTTTTTAGTAACCGGCAAGAGACTCGCAGAACTTCCAAACCCTGACGGAACCGGCGGGGAACAACGAGCAGTCTTGGCCCACTACACCCGTAGTTTCCTGCAGTCCACGCTTGTCCTGACGACCACCATCACAATTACTGCCTACTGCCTCTGGACATTTGAAGGATCTGGACTCTTGGCGCGCGCACAAGGTCGAGAAGTTTGGATTCAGCTCACTGTTGTCCCTGTCGTGATCGCTGCGCTTCATATCCTTCGACTCTTGGACAAAGGTGAAGGTGGCGCACCCGATGAGTTGGCTTACAAAGATCGCCTCCTTCAAGTCTTGGGTGTGATCTGGATTGTGCTCTTAGCGATAGGTGTGTACGCGTGATTGACGCCACGGAAGAACTCTTAACGGGATGGGGCAACACCGCTCCCTCGTTGGCCAGAGTTGAACGACCGCGCACAGGCTCTGAAGTCGAAGAGGCCTTCGAGGACATGACGGGACCGATGATCCCTCGTGGACTCGGAAGAAGTTATGGAGACGCCGCGCAGTGTGCTGGTGGAACGGTTGTGTCGAATCGAGGGCTCTGGCATCTCTCACCTATCGATCCAGAGACTGGTCTCGTCACCTTGGGAGCAGGAGTAAGTCTCGAGGAGCTCTTGGCGGTTTCGATTCCTGCGGGTTACTTTGTCCCCGTCACTCCCGGCACCCGTCAAGTAACCATCGGTGGCGCCATTGGTGCTGATATTCATGGGAAAAACCATCACGTTGACGGAAGTTTCACCAAACACGTGACCTCCATGACGCTCGCCACACCCACAGGAGTTGTCACCCTCACCCAAAAAAGTGACCCGGAGTTATTTTGGGCAACTGCCGGAGGAATGGGCTTGACTGGCATCATCACGCAGGCAACCTTGCAAATGATCCCAATCACCACGAGCTACGTCACTGTCGATACGGAGCGCTTCAATGATCTCGATGGTGTGATGAACGCCATGTTGAGCGGTGATGATGACTATCGCTACTCGGTCGCCTGGGTTGACTGTATGACCAGCGGTCCAAAGATGGGTCGAGGTGTCCTCACTCGCGGCGACCACGCCCCTCGCTCGGCCTTGAGTGGTCGGAGTGCGAGGAAGCCGTTGGTTGCGCCCTCGTCGTCGATGTTGACGGTGCCCTTCACGCCTCCTTCTGGCCTCTTGAATCGGCTCTCGATCACCGCCTTCAACGAAGCATGGTTTCGAAAAGCCCCGCAACGACGCGACGGAGAGATCCAGAGTTTGGGTTCGTTTTTTCACCCTCTTGATGGCGTGTCGTGGTGGAACCGACTCCATGGGCACCGAGGATTTCTGCAGTATCAATTTGTTGTCGATGACGCTCATGGAGAGGTGATTCGCCAGGCCATTGAAGTCCTTTCGGCAGCATCAGTTCCTTCATTCTTAGCGGTGCTCAAACGTTTTGGCCCTGCAGATCCTGGTCCACTCTCGTTCCCACTCAAGGGGTGGACCTTGGCCCTCGACATGCCGATCGGTCCGCCTCAGTTGGCCGATGTGCTTGATCAACTCGACATCATGGTCGCCGAAGCTGGTGGGCGGATCTACTTGGCCAAAGACAGTCGACTCTCCCCCGAGTTACTTCGGGCGATGTATCCAGATGTCCAGAAACTCGAAGAGGTTCGCAAACGTATTGATCCCAAGGGAGTCTTAGCCTCTGACCTTTCACGTCGACTTGGTCTTTCATGATTCGTTCAAACAAAGGAGTTTGAGTTATGCGCAATGCCTTCGGTCAACCACAGACTGTCCTTGTTCTGGGAGGAACGTCAGAGATTGCTCATCATGTTGTCCTCCAATTGGTTCGCGAACGAACCACGACCGTTGTCTTGGCGGGTCGCGACAAAGGGCGACTCGAGGACGCAGCGTCCGAACTTCGAGAAGCGGGTGCCACGACGGTTGAGACCATCACCTTTGACGCCAGCGATCCATCAACTGCTGGCGCTACTATCGATGATGCGTTTCATGCGGCGGGTGGACCCATTGATTTGGTCCTCCTCGCGGTTGGACAACTCGGCGATCAAGACATTTCTGACAATGATCCCGTGGCAACCATCAAACTCTTTGACGTGAATCTGACGTGGCCCGCTGCCGCACTCGCAGCACTTCGAGGCCGTCTCATTTCGCAAGGAATGGGCCACGTGGCGGTGTTCTCTTCGGTTGCTGGGGTTCGAGTGCGACGAGCCAACTTCACCTACGGTGCGACCAAAGCCGGTCTCGATGCACTTGCCCAAGGATTCGGTGACTCGGTGAGGAGTTCAGGGATCAAAGTCCAAATTGTCCGTCCAGGATTTGTCCGCACCAAAATGACACAAGGTCTTTCTGAAGCACCATTTACCACCGACGTTGACCAGGCTGCCGAGACCATCGTCAAAGGGCTGAGCTCATCAGCTACGGTGATCTGGTCACCACCCGTACTCCAAGGTGTCTTCTTCATCATGAAGAACCTCCCAGGATTTCTCTGGCGACGACTCCCTGGGTAAGCGCCCTTCGAAACTATTTTTTCGTCGTTGTCGTAGTGGGCTTCGTTGTCATGGTCGTCATGGTGCCATTTGCGGGATAGCGAGCTGACATCGTAAAGAAGTCACGCACCCACCAATTCGCAAAATAACGAGACGGCCCTGCAGATCCAGCTGCCATTCCCGACATGAGCGGCACACCATTCGACGGTGCCGCCGGTTGGCCAACCGGTGGGCTGTAGATCGAGTACTGCACCCAGTCAGCATTGATATCGAGCTCCATCGCACGCACCGCACCAGCTCGAACCAAGGTGTCAGCTAGGGCGGTAATCGAAAGACCAGGTCCTGCGACATAGACAACTGCTCCGTTCGCGGTCACACCCATCCCGGAACGCCAGACGTACGCAGAGCCCCCGAGTGTGCTTCCCCATTTCGTATTGTCCGACACGCTCAACCCCGACGCAGGTTGTGAGTTATCAACAATCAGTGCCAGGTTCTGTCGAACTGAGACGACCTTTGGCGACATTGAAACGCCGTGGTCCCACGAGCCAACCGTGATCGAGCCGTCGGTATAGATCACCGCTGAAGCTGCACCAGGAACAAGTGGGAAAATAACTCTTCCGTCCGTGTAGTACCCACCTTGCGCGTCATTCATTCGAAACCCTGCATTGAAGGCGCTGGTCAGGGTCATTGCGGCGGACTCTGGAATTGGTGCCGAGTTTTTGAACGGACCTCCTCCTGGAATTTGACTTCCTGAGTAGAGCGTTGCCGACAAGAGTTTCGTGTCCATCCACACCACGCCCACGACTTCACTCGTGTGCACAGAATCAGGCCGCAAAAATGCTTCATAGAGCGACGAGCATCCAGCCGAAAGCCGCCCTGCTGCATGCCACGTTCCCTCGCCGGGCTGCACGGGTGATGCAGGTGACTTGATGGTTGGGGGAAGTGGAAGTGCGTTCGGACAAGTGGGATTGACGCCAGTGCCAGATTGTGATTTTCCACCAAATGCATTCGCTGGTGGCTTTCCACCTTTCGGAGGTTGATGGTACTTGTACCATTCGGCTTCCGCCCATGTGATCGCTGGTCCGATGTAGTGCTCTCTTCCCCACTCAGCAAAACGAGCAGAGTACGAGACTCCGTAGGATGGATTCGTCAATGCCGAGCCAAGAGAATACGTCAGCCACCCAACGACGATAACCAGGGCGAGCAGGACACCTGCCCAAATTCGGCGGCGGCGATAGGTCCGAGAGCGCGATTTCTTCTGGAGTTCCTGGCGGCTTGGCCGAGGACCCTGTGACGTTGGACGAGACGACGCAACCGGTTGGCGAGAGCCAGTACGCCGCGGGGGTTGCCCCTTGGGTGGTCGAGAAGTCGGCATCGAGGCTCTATCCTCTCACCCTTGCTCGCAAAACTGGTGGCACTCCTCCCCCTTTTAGGGGCGTTTTATGGGAGCCATCGAGAGCATCAGGGTCTTTTCCCCCACGCTTGGGAATTTGACCACTGCACTAGTCCGGTCTCCCTCTCCCGATAGTGAGAGCACCGTACCGTCCCCCCATCGGTCGTGGACAACGACGTCGCCTGCGCTGATTCCAAGTAAGTGTGCTCCACTCGAAACGGGGGGTGATGCTTTGCGGGGAGTGCCACTCCCAAAGACATGTCCCCCATCGTGGTCCGAAGCCAAGCTCTCTCGTCTCCGAGAGAACTCATTGTCATTACGTTCTTGGCTCCATGAGGACTCCCGAGCACGCGGTGACTCGGTCGCACCAACGTCGACGATGAGGTCGGTGGGGATTTCTGAAAGAAAGCGACTGGGAATATTATGATTTGTCTGGCCCCAGAGACTCCGAACCCATGCATGGCTCACCGCTAAGTGTCGTCGGGCTCGAGTAATCCCGACATACGCAAGACGGCGCTCTTCTTCAAGCTCACTCGGATCACTGAGAGAACGGAAATGAGGGAAAATTCCCTCTTCAAGACCAACCAAAAATACTGCGGGGAACTCAAGACCTTTTGCAATATGCAGCGTCATTAATGACACTCTCGTCGTCTCTTCATCGAGTTCGTCAGAGTCAGCAACGAGTGCCACAGTGGAAAGAAAATCCTCAAGTGTTTCGTAACTCGTTGCCACTCCAACGAGTTCTGCAAGGTTCTCTAAACGACTCTCCGCCTCGTGGGTATGTTCAGCGTGAAGTTCCGAGCGATATCCACTCTCTTCCAAGACTTTCTCTACGAGTTCTCCCGGGGTGGTGTTCTCGATATCACTTCGGAGCGATGCCATTAATCCAGTAAACGCTTGGGATCCTCGAAGGGCTTTCCCCGAAACACCAGCGTCGCTTGCTTGAGCGACCGCACTTTCAAACGCAATACTATTTCGAGCTGCGAATTCTCCGAGTTTTGAGAGTGACGTCGCACCAATCCCACGTTTTGGAATGTTCACCACTCGGCGAGCGGAGACTTCATCACGGGGATTCGCCACAAGACGGACATAGCTGAGAATATCTTTGACTTCTCTCCGGTCATAGAACCGCGTCCCGCCAATCACTTTGTAAGGAATTCTTGATCGAACAAGTTCTTCTTCAATGACGCGACTCTGCGCGTTTGTCCGATAGAAAATAGCGACGTCGCCGTGTTCGATACCTTCGCTGGTCTCAAGCCTGCGAATTTCACTGGCGACCCAACTCGCTTCGTCATGTTCATCTTCTGCTCGATACCGTGTCAGTGGTGGGCCTGTCTCACCATCGGTAAAGAGTCGCTTGTCTTTACGACCGGCATTATTTGCGATGACTGCGTTCGCCGCATCGAGCACATTCTGCGTCGATCGAAAATTCTGTTCGAGCAAGATTGTTGTTGCGTCAGGAAACGATGTTTCGAAATCCAGGATATTTCTAATATCGGCTGCTCGGAATCGGTAGATTGATTGATCGGAGTCACCAACAACACAGACGTTTCGCCGTGTGGCCCCAAGCATCATCACGAGTTCATTTTGTGCCCGATTTGTATCTTGAAACTCATCTACCAAGACGTGTCGAAAACGTTCTTGGTAGGACGCAAGGACATCAGGGCAGGTCTTGAAGAGTTCGACCGTCACCATTAAGAGATCATCAAAATCCATTGCGTTGGCCGCTCTGAGGCGTCGCTGGTACTCGGTATAGATATCCCCAATTCGACGACGAAACGGGTCTGAGGATCCACTGACGTCTGCTGCAAACTGGGCTGGATTTAACAGCTCGGCCTTAGCCTGGCTCACGACGGCAGCCACCGCTCTTGAAGGGAGTCGCTTCATGTCGATATTCAAATCCGACATGACAATTTCAAAGAGCCGCTTGGAATCAGTTGCGTCATAAATTGTGAACTGTGAGTCGTACCCCAATCGATTTGCCGAGGCTCGAAGAAGGCGGACGCACGCCGAGTGGAACGTCGCGACCCACATGCGGTTTGCCGTGGGACCGACGAGTTCGGCGACTCGGAATCGCATCTCATCAGCGGCTTTGTTCGTGAAAGTTATGGCAAGGATTTCATAGGCTTTGGCGTCACCGGTTGCCATCAGATGAGCGATGCGACGAGTCAAGACTCTCGTTTTTCCTGAACCAGCCCCAGCAATAACAAGAAGAGGTGAACCTCGATGCGTTACTGCAGCGCGCTGAGGCTCTGTCAGTCCTTCGAGAAGTGCGTCTGCGTCAAGAGTGACGTGGTTGCGAACATTGACTCGTTCGTCGGCCAGCCCAGGCAAGTCCGCGGCAAGAGGTTCTGGCTGGTTCACTCCCACTCGATGGTGCCCGGTGGCTTGGACGTCACGTCTAAGGCCACTCGGTTGACACCTTCTACTTCGTTAATCAAACGATTCGCAATCGTTTCAACGAGGTCATAGGGCAGCCGAGCCCAATCAGCGGTCATCGCATCATCTGACGTCACGGCTCTGATGATGATTGGATAGGCGTACGTTCTTCCATCCCCCATGACTCCGACCGTTCTCACAGCGGGCAAGACCGCAAATGATTGCCAGAGGTCTCGATACAACCCGGCTTTTCGAATCTCGTCGACGACGACAGCGTCAGCATTTCGAAGAATCTCAGCCCGCTCACGAGTGACTTCACCGACAATACGTACCGCCAATCCAGGACCAGGGAATGGTTGACGCCAGACCAATGCTTCGGGGAGTCCTAACTCTTCTCCCACCGCTCGAACTTCGTCTTTAAAGAGCGCACGTAGAGGCTCACAGAGTTCAAAATCAAGATCCTCGGGCAAGCCACCCACATTGTGGTGTGACTTTATGTTGGCCGCATGGCCCGATCCCGATTCAATAACGTCGGGGTACAGGGTCCCCTGGACGAGGAACCGTGGTCCTTTATCTGACGTCCCCACTCCGAGATCTCTGGCTACTTCTTCGAAGATTCGGATGAACAACTCGCCAATGATCTTTCGTTTTCTTTCGGGGTCCGTGACCCCCTCTAACGCGTCAAAAAACCGATCCGCTGCTTTGACGTGAATTAACTCGATATGAAACTGTCGACGGAACGTCTCTTCTACTTGATCTGCCTCGTTGGACCGCATCAATCCAGTGTCCACAAAGACGCAGGTGAGTTGATCTCCCACGGCCTTATGGACCATGGCAGCGGCCACTGCCGAGTCAACGCCTCCACTCAGCGCGCAGAGCACCTGTTCGGATCCAACCTGTGCCTTGATCTTTGCGACTTCTGTCTCAATGATCGACGAGTTCGTCCAACTTGGAATCATCTCCGCTGCCTCATGCAAGAACGTGGCAATCAACTCCTGTCCTCTTTCGGTATGGACGACTTCTGGATGGAATTGGACCCCATAGCGCCTCTGCTCTGGATCAAAGAATGCAGCGACCGGAGCTTCGAGCGTTGACGCCACCGAGATTGCTCCTTCAGGAGGAGCTGTGATCGAGTCTCCGTGACTCATCCATACCGTGCTCTCTTTGGCCCAGGTCGAGAGGAAGTGAGATTCTCGTGTCACTGACAAGCTTGTCCGGCCGTACTCGCCTCGACCTGTCGCCTCAACCGTTCCTCCAAGGTCTCGTGCCATGAGTTGTGCCCCGTAACAGATTCCCAAGATCGGGATATCCAAGTCATAGATCGCTGGGTCGATCGAATGTGCCCCCTCTTCGTAGACCGACTTTGGCCCTCCAGAAAGGATGATCGCGCCTGGTTTATGCGCTGCAACTTCAGCCGCGGTGATGGTGTGGGGAACTATTTCAGAGTAAACATGTGCTTCTCGGACCCGTCGAGCGATCAGTTGCGCATACTGCGCTCCAAGATCAACTACTAAGACAACGTCGCCGGTTTGACTCAATGGCCCATGCCAACGCCCTGCGAGCGTTGCAGGTCCTTGCCCTCAGTTTGAAGTGATGGTGCGATCATCACCTCGGCGTTTTGAAACTCTTTGGCCGTTTCGAATCCACACGTCGCCATGGACGTTCGAAGGGCGCCGAATAAGTTCATGCGGCCATCGTTTTGGTGTGCAGGCCCTAAGAGAATCTCTTTCAGGGAACCTCGGACTTGCGTGCGCACACGAGTTCCTCGAGGAAGCGTCGGGTGGAATGTTGCCATTCCCCAGTGGTTGCCAGGAGCAGGTGCTTCGGTGGCCGACGAAAGTGGTGAACCCAACATCACTGCATCAGCGCCACACGCGATTGCTTTTGCGATGTCGCCACCTTTTGACATTCCTCCGTCAGCAATGACATGAACGTAGACGCCTGTCTCGTCCAAGTGTCGCATTCGAGCTCCTGCAACATCAGCAATCGCTGTCGCTTGAGGGACACCGAGTCCGAGAACCCCTCGAGTTGTACAGGCATTTCCTGGCCCAACTCCAACAAGGACTCCGACGGCACCGGTTCTCATGAGGTGAAGTGCAGCTTGGTAGGACGCGCACCCTCCGACGATGGTCGGGATATCAAACTCTCGAATGAACTGCTTCAAGTTCAAGGGCTCTGCTGTTTTTGAGACGTGCTCTGCCGAGACAACGGTTCCTTGGATCACCAAGATGTCGAGTTCGGCTTCGGCGATGGCTTTGGCGAGTGATGCCGTCCGGGGAGGTGTGACGGATGCTGCAGAGGTGATGCCGGCGTCCTTGAGTTCTTTAATCCGAGCCTTTACAAGTTCCATCTTGATGGGCTCTTCGTACATCTGTTGCATGCGACCGGTTGCTTTGTCATTATCCAACGTCATGATCTCTTCAAAGAGCGGCATTGGGTCTTCGTAGCGAGTCCAAAGACCTTCGAGGTTCAAGACACCGAGTCCACCAAGTTTTCCGATCTCAATGGCAGAACGTGGGCTGATCACCCCATCCATGGCAGAACCCAGCATTGGCAGATCGAAGTGAAATGCGTCGATGTTCCAGGAGATGTCAACATCTTCGGGGTCTCGAGTCCTTCGACTCGGCACGATGGCAATGTCATCGAATCCATAGGCCTGTCGACCTGATTTGTAGATACCTATCTCTACCTCAGCCACCTGAAATGCCTCCGCGTCTCGTGCTTATTTGGACGAAAACGCCGGGCCGACCCTCCGGCGATACCTAATCCTAGTCGGAGAAACGAGGTCGCTGTGCCTACTCCTCAGGGTTCGTTGGAGAATGAAACGTCGAGGGCCGCACAGAGCAGGTCGACCAAGAGTCTGCCTGTCGCCCCCCAGATCATCTCGTTTGAGATCTCGAAAAACCAGAGAGGAAAACTCCCATCACTCGTCTGAGGCGAGGGCCGCTCGGGCCTGATCCATCTCTCCTCATGAAAGACCCCCTCAGCCAACAGTTCAACGAGAGCGACGTCAAAGACTCGCTCTACCTCGTCGGGGGCCGCTCGAAGTGAGGGTCGCTCCTTAAGAACTCCAATCACTGGCTGGATAAATGACGTCGAAGCCAATGTGACAATCGGGTGGAGATGCCCAATAATCTCGACAGAACTGGGGGCCAAGCCAATCTCTTCAAAGGATTCACGAAGTGCCGCGTCCTCCGCTGTTTCTCCAGGGTCGATACGCCCACCAGGAAAACTCACTTCCCCCCTGTGCTTTCGAAGCGATCGAGATCGCCGAGTAAGAATGACTCGAGCGTTACCTTCTTCTTCGAAGAATGCGATCAAGACCGCTGACGCACGCAGTTCACCCTTTGCATCAATCCCATCAAGGAGCTCCACTTCTTCGTCACGAGGGGATGGATTCTCTTTCGGAGGCCCAGCAAGACCATTTTTCTCTAAAACCGCTCGAACATCCGCCAGCGAAATAGTGGCTTTCTTAAGGGGATCTGTCGAGGCCCACGGAGCACTTCTTCCTGGTTGCCAGTTCTCTGGACGAGGGATGATCTGAGGGTAGGTAGCCACACTTCATCTTATCGAACAGCAGCGTTTGTTCAGTTTGATTTTTGGAGACGTCGCTTCAGTGAAAGAAACAACCTAGATGTCAAGACGCTATCTGAATCGTTTTCACGATGGGAAGAGCCCTAGGACGCTGGTCGCCGTGAAGCCCCATCCCTTCGAGGTGGAACGGAATTGCCTCTCGCATGTTCTCAATCACCTGATCAACCGTGTTGCCTGTCGTAATAACTCCATCGAGACCAATGACGTACCCCGCCAAGTTTGTGCCAGCCTCTTCGATAACAATCGTGTACTCGGTCATTTGCCACTCCTCTTTAAACCGGCCTGTCTCATGATACTCAAAAGGGTGCCCATCGGAACATCATCGGAGAGGTGACCGGGGATGGTGACGCAACCAGACTTGATCGGATGGTGAAACTGCCGATGGCTACCACGCTGCCGTGAAAGGTACCAACCATCCTCCTCCACCGTCTTCTTCAATTCGCGAACCTTCACTGATGCACAATGGTCGCGAGTTTGCTCTACTTCGTCAGCCTCTTTATTAAAAAACCTCTCTCGGGGACTCCTCTTTCAAACAAACTGGCCGGGTCACCTCTCCAAAGAGAAGCAACCCGGCCAGTGTCAAAACAACACTCAAGCGAGTGTGGGTTACATCATGCCGCCCATGCCACCCATACCGCCGCCCATACCCGCCATGGCGGCGGCTGCAGCAGCGTCGCCACCTTCGTCAGGCTTATCAGCGACAAGTGCTTCGGTGGTGAGCAAGAGTGAGGCGATCGATGCAGCATTCTGAAGTGCCGAGCGCGTGACCTTGGCGGGGTCGATGACTCCAGCCTTGACAAGGTCAACGATCTCACCAGTTGCGGCGTTCAGTCCCATCGCACCCTTTGCATTTTCAACGGCTTGAACTTGCACCGCACCTTCCATGCCAGCGTTCTGGGCAATTTGGCGAAGTGGAGCTTCGAGAGCGTGAGCAACGATCTTGGCACCCGTTGCTTCGTCACCATCGAGTGAGTCAACAAGCTTGAGTACCGCTGCACGGCTTCGAACCAGTGCGGTTCCTCCACCAGCAACAATGCCTTCATCGATGGCTGCACGAGTTGCGCTCAACGCATCTTCAATGCGGTGCTTCTTCTCTTTGAGCTCAACTTCGGTGGCAGCGCCAACCTTGACGACCGCCACGCCTCCAGAGAGCTTGGCGAGTCGCTCTTGGAGCTTCTCTCGGTCCCAGTCGGAGTCAGTGTCTTCAATTTCACGCTTGATCTGTGACACGCGCCCAGCAACGTCAGAGGCTTCGCCCCCACCATCGATGATGGTCGTTGCGTCCTTGGTCACGACAATTCGACGGGCCGTTCCAAGCAGATCAAGAGTCGTTGACTCAATCTTGAGTCCAACTTCTTCTGAGATGACTTGTCCACCGGTCAGAACCGCAAGGTCCTGGAGCATTGATTTACGACGCTCACCAAACCCAGGAGCTTTCACGGCTACTGAGTTGAAGGTGCCACGGATCTTGTTCACGACCAGAGTGGCGAGTGCTTCTCCGTCAACGTCTTCAGCAACGATTAAGAGTGGCTTGCCAGTCTGCATAACTTTTTCCAGAACGGGCACGAGGTCACTGACCGAAGAAATCTTTGAGTTCACAAAGATCAAGTACGGGTCATCCAGCACTGCCTCTTGTCGCTCAGGGTCTGAGACGAAGTAAGGAGAAAGGTAGCCCTTGTCGAACTGCATTCCTTCAGTGAGCTCAAGTTCGAGACCAAAGGTGTTCGACTCTTCAACGGTCACGGTGCCATCTTTTCCAACCTTGTCGATGGCGTCTGCGAGGGTCTCACCAATAGAGGCGTCCCCAGCAGAAATAGACGCCACCTGGGCGATCTCTTCCTTGCCGCCGACTTCCTTGGCTTGCGAGGCAATGTCCTCAATGGCAGCCGTTACCGCCTTGTCGATGCCGCGCTTGAGGCCAGTTGGACTCGCTCCCGCTGCAACGTTTCGAAGGCCTTCTTTGATCAACGCTTGGGCCAGCACGGTGGCCGTGGTGGTGCCGTCACCGGCAACGTCGTTGGTCTTGGTGGCTACTTCCTTCACCAACTGTGCGCCCATGTTTTCAAATGGGTCGTCCAGCTCAATCTCTCGGGCGATCGACACACCATCGTTGGTGATGGTCGGCGCACCGAATGCTTTTGCGATAACCACGTTTCGGCCTTTTGGCCCGAGGGTTACCTTGACGGTATCGGCGAGTTTGTCGACACCTGCTTCGAGCCCACGTCGTGCGGCCTCATCGAATTTCAGAATCTTTGGCATAGTTACTCCCTTAAAGAGTTGATTGCACCCTGCGAACAGCCCCAAAGGGGGGAGGGACTGCCCACATGGTGCAGAAGTGAATGGTTACTTATTGATTTTTGCTAACACGTCTCGTCCAGTAAGGATCAAGAGATCCTCGCCGTCGACACTGATCTCAGTTCCGCCGTACTTCGAGTAGACGACGGTGTCGCCTACCGAGACGTCGAGAGGAACGAGTTCGCCAGTGTTCTCAGCTCGGCGTCCTGGACCTACCGCAAGTACTTCGCCTTGTTGGGGCTTCTCTTTCGCAGTATCGGGGATAACCAAACCTGAGGCAGTTGTCTCCTCAGATTCGCCTGGACGGACCACAATTCGGTCATCGAGGGGATGCAGATTCATCAGAATTACTCCTTAGTGTCTATTGGCACTCTAACCTTGAGACTGCTAACTCTAGCAGACTCCCCAAGAGAGTGCCAACCGGGTCGGCCTCACTCCCTTCAGGCTCGCTAGTCTCGGGGGCTCACCACCGAGGAGAACCATGGCCACCACCAAATCGAAGAAGGCTCCGTCCAAGACCAACCGCCCCCGAGGGGCGATTCGAAAGAAAGCCAACGTCAACTCCTCTCCGACCCGAGCTCGACGAACCACCACTCGCCGAGTCCCCTGGGAGCACCTGGGCCACCCTTCGACGGGAGTCGTCGTCACCGGAGGGGCATCGGGCATCGGCGAGGCCTGTGCGCTTCACCTCGCTGAGGCAGGTCGACCGGTCGCCATCTGGGATATCGATAAAAAAGGAGCTGAGCGAGTCGCTGATGAATGTGCCGCTCGATTCCGAGTCCCGACCATCGGCCTTGGTCTTGACGTCTCAAAATCGAAAGGCTTTGCCGCTGCGCTCTCGTCATCACTGAAAGCACTTGGCCAAATCGGCGGACTCGTCCACGCCGCAGGAATCGCGGGTGCGGTCCAAGTCACCATGCTCGATGATGAATCGTGGGATGCGGTCCTTGATGTCAACCTGAGAGCTGCAGCGATTTTGACCAAGGAACTCACCCCTTCACTGCTTGACGCAGGACCAGGGTCTGCCATTGTGTACCTCTCCTCTATCGAGGCATTCTTTGGACACGACTTTCTGCCTGCCTACTCCGCATCAAAGGCTGGGCTTCTTGGTCTGACTCGATCAGCCGCCCACACACTCGGGCCACACGGGATACGTGTGAACGCCGTCTGTCCTGGAGCGGTCGATACGCCTCTGCTCGCCCCGCTCTTAGAGATTGAAGGACAGCGAGCGGACCTCGAAAGAAGAACGCCACTCCAGCGGCTTGCAGTCCCTGACGACATTGCCAAGGTGGTGCGTTTTTTGCTCTCGGACGAAGCCGGCTACGTGAGCGGTGCGAGTTTGGTGGTTGACGGTGGACTCACTGCCATCAGTGGCATCTAGTCAGCTCGCCACACTCCAAATGATTTAGCGCAGGACGACCGTTCGACCAATTTTGTCGTGCAGCGTTTGGTTCTGCTTGTCCCAGACTGGCCAGAGAAGATCAAGGAGTTGCGCCAGGGAGCCAACCAAACCGATCAGACTCGCTGCGGCAATGATTTCAGCTGAAAATGCTCGGACCATCGCTTGTGGAAGAGGGACTTGTCCGCGGGACGAGGTATCAACGCAGACCACTTTGACCACTTTCATTCCAACGGTTTGCCCATTCCAGAACGCAATGAGGAAGCCGGCATAGAGGCCCCGAATAACGAAACCAACGGCAAAATCAACGAGAAAACCAGTAGAGAGGACTCGAGACATGATGCCAAGAGCCACGCCAATAATCAACGCATCGATGAGGTAGCCAAGCACCCGCCATCCATAGCCTGCGAAGGCCTCTCCATGTTGCACGCCTTCGCTTTCTGGAACACTCCATGATGGCGGGACATAGGCATGTTGATCGTCAGATGATCCAGAGGATGGTCCATCAAACGGTGCGGGAGAGTTTGGGGTGTCGTCGTTATTCTCGCTCATCATCTCTCTCATCTCCTCAAAAGCGTGCAGTCCCTATTTTACAAAGAATGTTGCTCGCTTCACAGGTGCTTTCCTGCTGATATGAACTGATCTGCTCGGTCGAGCCGAAACAAACCTTATTAGTCGTTGAGAACAACCAGAGTGCTCGCAGCTTTGTCATGAATTGTCTGGTTCTTGTCATCCCAAAGAGGCCACAGCAGGTCAAGGATTTGAAGGATATAGAAGAACCCAAAAAGTAGATGAAGAATATTTCGACCGAATCCTTTTCCAAAACTTGCGGTCTCTCCCGTCTTTGCGTCAATACATTTGACGCCAGTTACCTTCATGCCAATTGTCTGACCACCACGTGAGCCGATAAAATATGGCGCATAGAACAAAAAGAGAATCAAGGCAAGAATTAACCCTATAAAGGTGACCTTCAGCAAACTAAAGATCACAATCAGAATCAGAGATCCAACCCCAAGAATGATGCCGTCGAGAATGTAACCGCCCAGTCGTTTTGAATATGGGGCGAGATTTGATCCGCCGCTGACACCCGAACTTGGAGCTGCGGCATCGTTCCACTCAGGAGCCTTTGGCATCGCTGAGGGTGGCGGTGGAGGTGGGGTCGCTGCACTTGCACCACTCGCTGCTGCGGGAGCACCCCCGGCAACTGCCTCTCCACAACTTGCACAAAATTGATTCCCGTCTGGGGACTCTTTTCCACATTTGCTACAAAATTCCATGGCATTACCCTCCCTTAATCGTCTGATCCAAAAGATAGCCCACTCACCGCCAATAAACCTGGTTCTTGCTCATGCCAGGTTATTGAGCCTCACAAAAGAAGAGGCCCGAGCGATTAGGGCTGGTGCCGTTGTCGATTCCAGCCGCCGCTGGCGTCAGGGGTATAAAAGACCCGATCGTGAAGTCGGTCTTCGCGATGCTGCCAAAACTCAAAGAAGTGGGGGATAACTCGGTATCCACCCCAATGGGGCGGCCGAGGAACTTCGCCACCTTCAAATCTCCGTTCAGACTCTTGAACGGCATCTTGAAGTTCGACGCGCGACGCAATGACTTGGCTTTGGTGAGAAGCATGCGCTCCAATCTGGTGGCCGCGTGGTCGTGAATCAAAATAGATGTCTGATTCTTCTGGCGACACCTTCTCGACCGCTCCTTCAATCCGGACTTGTCGCCCAAGGGGCTCGACGTACCAAAGGAGAGAAGCTTTGGGATTCTCTTCGAGGTCATGTCCTTTTGCACTTTCGTAGTTCGTAAAAAAACAGAACCCTCGCTCGTCACGACCTCGAAGGAGAACCATCCGAGCCCGGGGTTGCCCACTCTTGTCCGCCGTCGCTACGCAGATCGTTTCGGGTTCTCTGACGACCTTGACGGCCTCTTCCCACCAACGCTCAAATTGAACGAAGGGGTTGGGATCAAGTGTCGCTTCGTCGAGAGGGATCCACTTCACACCAGGCGTTGTCATCACGCACGCTCCATTTCTAAGACGAGCGATGGATTCGCTCCAATCGAGAAGTCGTCGCCGCCGTGTACTCGAAAACGATGCCAGCCCGCAGCACCAATCATTGCAGCATTGTCTGTGCACATCGCAAGCGATGGCAGCGCGCACTGAACGCCATGCTCAAGGGCTGCGGTCGTCGTTCTTTCTCGAAGGAGCGAGTTGGCGGCGACACCACCACCGAGAACAATCGCCGTGGCATCAATGCGCTCGACTGCCTGCATCGATTTCGCGACGAGGACGTCAACCACCGCTGCCTGAAAGCTCGCTGCCACGTCTGCCACGTTGATCTCAGGACTTCGATCAACTGCTCGAACAACCGATGTCTTCACTCCAGAAAAAGAAAAATCAAGGTTCTCCCCAGGCAGGGCTCGAGGGAATCGAAAGGCGGTTGGATCTCCTTGCGCCGCCAATTTGTCGATGGCTGGCCCACCGGGGTAGCCGAGCCCCAGATATCGAGCAACTTTGTCGTATGCCTCCCCGGCAGCGTCATCGATCGTCTCACCCATCAGGCGATACTCGCCGGGACCGTGGACGCCGATCAGCATCGTGTGCCCTCCGGACACCAAGAGCGTCACGTAGGGAAAGACCAGCGAGTCTGACTCTAACTGGGCAGCGAAGAGATGGCCTTCGAGGTGATTGATACTCAGGAAAGGAACTCCCCAGGCATACGCCATGGCCTTGGCTCCCGAGAGCCCTACAAGAAGTGAGCCCACGAGTCCCGGCCCAGTCGTGACGGCCACTGCAACAACGCCAGGGTCACGAATGGATCTTCCCGCTTGTTCAAGTGCTTCTTGGACAACCGGTTCTAAGAGCTCAACATGGGCGCGTCCCGCTATCTCTGGAACCACGCCACCGAAAGACGCGTGCAGGTCTATCTGACTTGACACGACAGAGGAGAGAACATGAAGGTCCTCATCCACCACGGCTGCTGCGGTCTCATCACAACTCGTCTCAATCGCCAGGATCATCTCTTTCGTCATAGGGTCAAGCCTAGGGACTCTGCGATGACATCTCGACGGGCACACTCGATTTCCGAATCGAGATCACGTGCCCACATCACAAGGGCATCTTCTCCTTGGGCGTAGTACCCCCGCCGCACCCCGACTGGGGCCATTCCGAATCGACGATAGAGACCTTGCGCACCTTCGTTGGTGACCGCAACTTCAAGGGTCATATGGATTGCCGCTCGCTCGAGGGATGCTCGGATCCCATCGAGAAGGAGTCGAGACGCGACACCTTTCCCCCTGGCATCTGGCAGGACGGCGAGCGTGTTGACGTGGACTTCATCGTCCACGAACATCAATCCGAGATAGCCCACGATGTTCTTATCGATGACAGCCTTGGTGTACCGCCTCGACTCCCCCGCGTCTAGTTCGCTTCGCAAGAGCGCCTCGGACCAGGGCTCAGGGAACGATGCCTTCTCAATCGCCACAATTGATCGGAGGTCCTTTTTCTTGAGTGGCGCAATCTCCATTACGAGTCGGCTAGACGAGAAGGGGCAGCAACTTTGAAGTTTGCCACCGCGTCTGGATCTCGGAGGTAGATCGGGGTGACGTCGCTTGGAATATCTTGTTTCGTGACTCCCCCACGCTCAACCATCATGGCTGCTGTTGCTGGCGAGGGGAAGAGTGGCACGGGGGCGAACTCAACTCCTTGAAGGTGGGCAAAAAGCTCTTGGTATCGAACTCCACCGTCACCCACGACCACGAGCGATTGCGGTCGAGTGTCCATCTCTTCAATCAGGTCACCTGGCAGCAAAACGCGCGGCTCTCCTTGAGGAAAACGTTGGCCATTCTCGACGGTGAAGTATTGGGCGAATACTTCACCTCGGCGCGCGTCAAGGACTGAGAGAACCGTTTGCGATGTTCCGAGCCTCTCGTCATTCGCGAGTACTTCGAGACTTGTTAGCGAATAGAGGCCACTACCACTCGCCATCGCCAAGCTCCGAGCAGTTGCTATTCCAACCCTCAGGCCCGTATAGAGACCTGGACCGACGTCAATGACAATGCCATCAAGCTCTTGGACTGTTATCCCGGCCTGTGCCAAAAGTTCAATAGCGGAAGGGAGAAGCGTTTCGGCGTGACGCCGATCTTTCGTCGTCATGGACTCACCGATGACGACCCCGTCGATCACGAGAGCGGCGCCTCCTGCGGCCGTGGCGGTTTCAAGGCTGAGTAGTTTCATGATTGTCCCCATCGCTCGAACGCCGCCGAAATCAGGCCTCCATTGAAAATATCGTCTGTATCTACAAAGTGGAAAATCCGTTCGTCATCTTCACTCCCAGTTTCAATGTGCACAAAAACTTGATCCCCGCCAAGCACATCAGGGGCGACATCGCCCCACTCCACCATGGCCACAGCTCCCTCTTCGACGAGTTCACCGATTGCGAGATCGTCGGCCTCAATGCCGGAGCCCACTCGATAAAGATCAGCGTGCAGCAAGGTGCGAATGCCGCGACGTCCATCAACGTCGTAGGTGGCCACCATGGTGAAGGTAGGACTGGTAACCCGGGACTCGATACCGAGTCCCTTCGCAACCCCTTGCGTAAACGCTGTCTTGCCGGCACCAAGCCCCCCGACAAGAACGATCGTCATGCCAGGGTTCATCAACTCACTTACCGCTTCTCCGAATGCGTGCGTCTCACCAAGTGAAGTAGTTCTAAATGACATCGTGGTGTTCACGTAGCACACTCCAAAATCCCTCGGACAACACTGAGATCTTCTCGCATCATGGCCACAACTCTTGGTCCTCCTCGAAGTGCCGCCGCGGGATGAAACGTTGGGATAACTGGGGCAGAGGAGAGTTCAGAAGTTTGAGTCGTTCCATGAATCTCAGTAATACCTTTTTTGGTGTTCAGAACTGCACGAGTCGCAAAATTTCCCACGCTTAGAATCACGTGCGGTTCAAGAAGTTCCAGTTGGCGAAGAAGAAAATCATGGCATGCGGCTATTTCGTCTCGCTTTGGATCCCTATTCTTCGGAGGACGACACTTGACAACGTTCGTGATGTAAATCTCTGCTCTCGTCTTCTTGAGTTCCTCTCCGATGAGTCGCTCAAGCAACTGGCCAGAGCGCCCTACAAATGGTTCGCCTGTCAGATCTTCAGCCTCACCTGGTGCCTCTCCGATCACCACGACCTCGGGACTCTCAGAACCCGATCCGAAGACAACGGTAGTGCGAGAGTTCGAAAGTTCGCATGCACGACAGTTCTGGGCTTGTTGAGAAAGAAGGTCGATGTTGCGCTGTGCCATTACACGAGTCAAGACGAACGCCACCACCGGCGGCGTACTTTTTGTTCTTCAGGAAGAGTGCCAACGTATCGTCGTGGGATCCGGTCACCAAAACCACAGAGCACTTCATAGGGAATTGTTTGGAGATGTGCCGCCCACTCATTCGCCGTGATCCGATCATTGCCCTGCGCTCCAAGAAGAGCTACTTCATCGCCGACCTCAACTCGAATGTCGCCGACGTCGACCACAATCTGGTCCATCGTGACAGATCCCGCTAGCGGAAAACGCTGCCCGCCAATGAGGACCTCATGGTGGGCATCAAAGAGTGATCGAGGGAAACCATCGGCATAGCCAATGGGAACCGTCGCTACTCGTCCGGCGTGTGGCATCGCACGACGACGTCCATAGCTCGGTCGCTCTCCAGCATCAACATCTCGAACCGCAGTCACGAGCGACTTAATCGACATCGCTGGCTTCAAATCAAGCGGCTGCTCGAGACGAGCCATCGCCGACACCTCATCGTTTGGCACTTCACCATAGAGAGCCAGACCACATCTCACCATTGAAAAACGAGAATTTTGATACACGAGTGATCCCGCAGAGTTCGCCACGTGAAGAACTGAAGGATGGACGCCATGCTCTTCAGCGATACGAACTGCTTCATCAAAACGCTCGAGCTGAATCTGCGTAAATCTAACGCTGTCATCATGTTGCTCGTCTGCGACCGAGAGGTGGGTCCACAGACCTTCGACAACGAGTTGGTCCTGCCCTTGAAGTGCCTCGAGGACGGCGGGAAAATCGTTTGGCATCGCTCCCATCCGGTGCATGCCGGTATCAACCTTGATGTGAACTGGATTTCGACTCCCGATCTGCTTCGCAGCTTCGATCGCCGCGACGACTCCTTCAACCGTTGTCAGCGTTGGGGTGAGTACCGCAGCAAAAGCCGCCGTCATCGACTCGGTTGTTGGCTCCGAGAGAAGCAGGATTGGTGCAGTGACACCTCCCTGGCGAAGTTCAATCCCCTCGTCAACAAGGGCGACCGCTAAACCGTCTGCACCACCTTCGAGAAGAGCTTTGGCCGAAGGTACTGCTCCGTGCCCATATCCATTCGCTTTCACCACCGCACAAAGCGCACTCGAACCGAGACGCTCCTTCATGGCTCGAGCGTTCTGGCGGAGCGCATCAAGGTCAACTTCAACCCACGTGGGCCGGCTATGTCCCTCAGCGCTCACGGTGTGCCTCCTCGATGACTTCGCCCACCAGATTAGGAAGATCTGAAGCAAGCAGTGTGGACGTCGCCCTGGCCCCGGCGCAACCGTGAATGTGCGCGCCCAAGGCCCCAGCGAGAGGAAGCACAACACCTTGTGCCAGCATGGCGGCGATCACTCCTGAAAGAACGTCACCCGTCCCAGCTGTCGCCAGAGCTGGCGTCCCAGCGTTGACCATAAGTACCTGCTGCTGATGTGCCGCTGGGGAAACGACCAGCGTGGTCGCCCCCTTCGAAAGAACAGTGACTCCTGATTGATCAGCGACTTCTCTCACGTCCTTCAATCGATCACTTCCAAGCGCACGGCCAAGAAGTCGCGCGAGCTCCCCATCGTGAGGCGTCATGATCACAGGTGACGCAGCAGCATCAACAAGCTGACGAAGGGTTGAAAGATCTTTGACTGCTGTTATTCCATCAGCATCAAGAACCACCGGACACGTCCGTTTCGAAATAATCTCTCGAATCGCACGTTGACTCGCCTCATCGATGCCAAGACCTGGCCCAACAACCAGCGCCTTGACTCGCCGGGCTTCATCGAGGACCGTGGCCACGAAGTCCTCTGGCTCAACTTCTCGGCGAACGACGTCTGGTGGCCACGGCGGAGACTGCGTATCCGATCGGCGGGTGATAAGCCGAACCATTCCAGACCCTGCTCGAAGGGCACCGAGAGAACAAAGCGATGCAGCTCCTTCCATGCCAGGCGAGCCCGCAACGACACCCACAGCGGCAGACCACTTATTTGCATCTCTTGCCCGACGAGGAACCGAGGTGAGATCTTCATGGCCAAGAAGTGCCATTGACGATGCCCCAATGGGAATTCCTATGTCGGCAACACTGACTGTCCCTGAATGTTCTGGACCGTGCCCAAGAAGAAGCCCAGATTTGTAGGCGGCCATGGTGACCGTCAGATCAGCGAGACATGGATTCCCCAGGCACTCGCCCGTCGTCGCATTCAATCCCGAGACAATGTCAACGGCAACGACTCGAACCCCAGCTTCAATCTTCGGCGCCACGTACTCACGAGAGAGGCCGGTCCCAAAGGCAGCGTCAACAATGAGTTCGCTTCCCTCGAGGTCATGGCTCTCTGGGAATGGACCAACAACGTTCACTCGAGCGCCACGACGGGTGAGCATTGCTGCCGCGATTCGCCCGTCTGCTCCGTTCGAGCCGGGACCGGCGAGCACAGTGATTCGTCGTCCACTCACTCCTTGAAGGAGGCGGCCAACAGCAAATCCAACAACCATCCCGGCACGCCGGACTAAGACGTCATGGGAAATCGTTTTCAATGCCGTCGCATCACACGCAGTCATTTCATCTGCAGTTACGACGGGTTGCATTCGCACCGTCCAAGAGACGTGGCACACGCCATAGCGATACCAGCGTCGTGTGTCATAGAAACAATGACTTCGCTTACGCCAAGATCTTTTGCCCGAGTAGCTGCACGACCATGGAGCGTGACGTGAGGAGCTTCACCTCGGCCGCCCGTGATCTCAATATCTCGAAATCCAACGTCGCCAATCCCTGCACCCAGTGACTTCATGACTGCTTCTTTCGCAGCGAATCTTGCTGCAAGCGATGATGCGCGAGCGTGCTCATTTTTTATTGTCGTGAACAGATCGTTCTCCCTAGAAGTGAGAACTCTCATTGAAAACCGTGGGCGTCGGGTCATGACAGTGGCCATCCGTTCAATACCAACAATGTCGATACCACTGCCCACCACGTGTCCTCCCGAGCGTTCCCCAGAGGTACTCACTCAACCGTCACCGTTTTAGCCAAGTTGCGTGGTCGATCAACGTCAAGGCCACGATTGCGAGCAAGGTGATACGCCAACTGTTGGAGCGGGACAATGTCTTTGACTGGTGAGAGCAATGTGGAAGTCCGAGGGACCATCAAAAGATAGTCGGCGAGGCTCGCCGCCTGAGTGTCCCCGTCCTCGGCGACCAACACGACGGTGGCCCCACGGGCCTTGACCTCAGAAACGTTGGAAAGGATCTTTTCTTTCATTTCTCCACCAGTAGCAACCGCAACAACCACGCAACCGGGCTCAATAACTGCCAACGGTCCGTGCTTCAACTCACCAGCCGGATAGCCCTCGGCGTGAAGGTACGAGATCTCCTTTAATTTCAACGCACCTTCAAGAGCAGTCGGGAAACCAGCATGGCGGCCAAGAAAGAAGAAGTCTCGAGCGTCAACCAACTCTCGTGCCACCGCCGCCACGTCTTCGTCTCGAGCAAGCGCCTCTTGAACAGTTCCCTCGAGAGACCACAACTCGGATACAACTTCGGCCACTGCACCTTCGGCAAGCGTTCCGCGGACTTGTGCCATGCGAAGAGCAAGGAGTTCCAACGCAATAATCTGCGCAAGCACTGTTTTTGTAGCCGCAACACCAATCTCTGGTCCGGCACGGGTGTACAGGACGCCATCGGCTTCTCGTGCCATTGATGAGTCCACCACATTTGAAACGACAACCACTCGGGCATTCGACTGTTTGGCTTGACGCATTGCTTGAAGTGAATCCACGGTCTCACCAGACTGGCTGACGCCAATCACGAGTGTGTTCGAATCGAGAACTGGGTCACGATAGCGAAACTCGCTTGCAATGTCGACGTCGACGGGAAGTCGAGCCCATCGCTCAAATGCATATTTCGCCACAAGTCCCGCGTGATAACTCGAACCACACGCGACGATACTGACTTTTGTAATGCTGGCTAACTCTTCACGCGAAAGGTCAAGTTGATCAAGAAAAATCCGGCCGGATGATTCAACCCGCCCCCGCATGGTGTCGGCGATGACCCGGGGCTGCTCATTCATTTCCTTGGTCATAAAGTCGTCGTAGCCATCTTTTTGTGCTGCCTCAACATCCCACTCCACGACGAGTGGTCGAGGGGTTACTGGATTTCCTTCGAGATCTGTGATCTTGACTGAGCCGGGTCGGAGCTCGACGATCTGGTCATCCTCCACCACCACAAGATCTCGAGTTCGCTCGAGCAGCGCTGGAATATCCGACGCAAGGAAACTTGCATTCCCTGCCGTTCCGACAATCAGTGGCGAAATCCGACGAGCTGCAACAATCAGATCAGGTTCGGCCAAACTCACGACACCGATCGCGAACGCTCCTCGAACTTTTTCCAGCGCTTTTCGAACTGCTTCGACGAGTCCATCGCTCGTCAGAAGACACTCTTCGATGAGATGAGGAAGGACTTCGGTGTCAGTATGCGATGCCAAGGTATGCCCAGAGGCGACCATCTCAGCGGCGAGTTCTGCATAGTTCTCAATAATCCCATTGTGAATAAGTGCGATGTCCCCTGCACAATCCAGATGGGGATGCGCATTGAGTTCGTTGGGCTGACCATGAGTGGCCCAACGGGTGTGTCCGATGCCTGTGACGCAGCCTGGAGGCGCATCCTTCGTCTGTTCTCGAAGTATCGAGACTGAGTGGGTCCCATCAGCAACCCTGACTCGATAAATATCACTCGAGTCAATCAAGGCAATTCCGGCCGAGTCGTAGCCTCGGTACTCCAGCCGTTCGAGACCATCGAGAAGAATGTCGAGGGCGTCGCCAGCACCGGTAACGCCAATGATGCCGCACATATCTCTCTAGGTTACTGCCCCCAGTCTCAACCTTGTGAGCCCAAGGACTTCGCAACGAGAGCAACCAACTCCGCCGTTAATTGACGTGCGTGAGCATCATCTTCTGCTTCAACCATGACGCGAATTACTGGTTCAGTACCAGAGGCCCGAATCAGAATTCGACCTCTGTCTCCAAGGTCTAATTCTGCACTCTTGACTCTCTCCCAAAGTTCTGTCGCCCCAGCGAGATCGCTGCCAGGGGCAACCGGCACCGCTTCTAAATACTGCGGGTACAGCGTGAACGCTGATGCGGCCAGTTCCCCAAGCGTTGAAGAACTTCGACGAAGAAGGTCCGCGAGCAAGAGTCCACTCAAGAGCCCATCACCAGTTGTTGCAAACTCTCTAAAAATAATATGACCTGACTGCTCGCCACCAAGCGTGAGTTTGTCTTTATCAATGGCCTCGACAACATTTCGATCACCCACCGCAACCGTTTGAACATTGATCTGCTCGTGTTCCATCGCTCGATGGAACCCAAGGTTCGTCATGACGGTTACAACAACTGTGTCATTCGCGAGCCGACCTTGATCTTTCAAATCTTTTGCGAAAAGAGCGAGCAGAGCATCTCCATCAATGACAGCCCCATTTGCATCGACAGCGATCAGTCGATCAGCATCACCATCAAGAGCTAACCCGAGATCGGCTCCCTGCGCCACAACGGTAGAACTCAACTTCTCTGGATGCGTTGAACCAACTCCATCGTTGATGTTGCGCCCATTGGGTTCTGCCCCAATTGTGGTGACCTTGGCACCTAATGCTTCGAGAACGACCTTGGCCGTCTCGAATGCTGCACCATTGGCACAGTCGACCACGATGCTCATCGATGCCAACGCGTCTACGCCCAGTACATTGACCAGGGAATCGGTGTAGAGGCGATGAGTTCCAGGTTCCTGCGCCGTCGTTCCCTTTGTTCCCGCATAGACATGCTGACTTGGATCTAAGAGAAGCGCCTCGAGCTCCTTCTCGATCGCAACTTCAGTCGCTGTCGAAAGTTTCGTACCTCCCGAGCCGATGACTTTGATCCCATTATCGTGAAAAGGATTATGAGAGGCAGAAAGAACAAAACCAGGAATCATCATGCTTGCACTCAGAAATGCCACCCCAGGAGTAGGAAGCACGCCTACATCTAGGACCTGCACTCCCTCAGAGTTCAGCCCTTCGATAAGTGCAGTTGAGAGTGCAGGGCCCGATTCCCGGGTATCTCTTCCAACAACCACTCGCTCAAGGTCCATGACTCTCGCCGTGGCGCGCCCAAGACACATGGCGATTTCAGTTGAGAGTTCCTCAAAGGCAAGGCCACGAATGCCATCAGTCCCAAAGCGGGGCTGAGCCATGGATTAACGCTTCGAGTACTGCGGTGCCTTACGGGCCTTCTTGAGGCCGTACTTCTTCGACTCTTTCTCACGAGCATCACGAGTCAAGAGTCCAGCCTTTTTCAGTTGGCCCCGAATTTCAGGATCGAGTTCGATCAGCGATCGAGCGATACCAAGACGAAGCGCACCAGCTTGTCCTGAGGTTCCACCGCCGTCCATCGTGACGTCAACGTCATAGGTCTCGAGCACGTCGGCAATACGCATGGGCTCAGTAATGAGTTGGCGATGTGTCGCTGAAGTGAAGTACTGATCGAAGGGACGCTTATTCACTGTGATCTTGCCAACACCTGGTCGGAGGCGGACCCGCGCTACTGCCTGCTTGCGTCGGCCGGTTGACTGCGTCAATGGAATTGCCATGGTGCTCCTTGATTACGACGAAACCCGGCGCGCGCCAGGAATGTCGTGAGGGGTTGGGTTCTGTGCTTCGTGAGGGTGCTCAGTTCCTGCGTAGACCTTGAGCTTCGTGAACTGCTGACGACCCAGACGATTTTTCGGAATCATTCCTCTGATGGCTCGCTCCACAACAATCGTTGAGTCTTCTTCCATCAGCTTGGCGTAACTCTTCGATCGAAGACCACCCGGGTATCCAGAGTGGTGGTAGGCCAACTTATTGTCAGCCTTATTCGAGGTCATCACGATCTTGTCAGCATTGATCACGACGACGTGGTCGCCAGTGTCCATGTGCTGTGCGAAATAAGGACGGTGCTTACCTCGGAGAATTCGAGCCGCTTCAGTGGCAAGGCGACCAAGCACCATTCCGTCCGCGTCGATGAGGTACCAGGACCTATTGATCTCGCTAGCTTTCGGGGAGTACGTGCGCACTGATGATCTCATTTTCTCTTGACGACAAAGGGGGCGTGTCACAACTTTGAGTGACACTCCCTTGGAGGAGCGAAACTCTCGCTTCCAGGGAGTCCCATATTAGGGCGAAATTGGGCCTTTGGGCAAACCAGCCTCAGGTCCATAGCCCACCCCCACCAGGCAGAGGCCATGAGACGGAGCTGGCTGGGCTGCTCCCTCTCGAGATTGACTATGGAGCAGGGCGACGATATCGGCGCCATTCGAGCGCCCTCGGCCAATTTCAACCAGTTGTCCGGCGATTGATCGGACCATCTGGTGGCAAAAGGCCGATGCTTGGATCTCAAAGCGAATCAACCGACCGCCAAAGAGATCAAAGGATTCCGAGGTATCCACGACATCAACAGAGGCATGCGTCACCAGTCGGACGATCGGTTCAGCTGAAGTGGTCCCCGCCACTTTCCGGCAAAAGCATCGAAAATCATGACTCCCAATCACTGCCCCAGAAGCTTGTGCCATAGCTCGAACGTCCATTGGCTCGCTGACATGCCATGCCAACTCGGCCAAGAGCGGGTTTGGCGTTGCACCCTCAAGAATCAAATAGCGATACCGCCTCCACCGAGCGCTGTGCCGAGCGTCAAACTCTGGCGAGACTTTGACGGCATCAATGATTGAGATGTCACCGCCGAGTTGACGATTTAATGAATGTCGCAATTCGTCGGGTCCACGTTCCCCATCACGCGTTGAGGGAAGGGGGTCAACAAGGTCAACGTGAATAACTTGGGCAATCGCATGAACTCCGGCATCCGTTCGTCCCGCACACACGATCAATGGCGATGTTTCTTCTTGCGTAATCCTCTGAAGTGCATCGGCCAACTCACCTGCCACAGTTTGCATGCCAGGTTGTTTTGCGAAACCGTGGAACATCGTTCCGCGGTAGGCAACCGTCATCCTCCAGCGAGCGCTCTGGCCCATGAGGGCAGTGTCCTTAGACCAACTCGAGGCGCGCCATTGGGGCATTGTCCCCTGGTCGCGGACCCAACTTCAAGATTCGTGTGTAGCCACCAGATCGCTCTGTGTAACGCGGACCAATTTCAGCAAATAGTTTGCTCGCCATGTCCTTGTCACGAATAAGCGCAACAACTCGACGTTGGTTCGCGATGCCACCCTTCGCCGCTGCAGTGATGCACTTCTCGGCTACAGGTCGCAGCGCCTTCGCTTTCGCTTCGGTAGTCACGACAAACTCAGCAGCAATCAACGAGGCAACTAAGTTCCCCATCATTGCTTTTTGGTGTGCAGAACTTCCGCCAAACCGACGGCCTTTCTTTGGAGTCCCTCTCATCTCAGTCCTCCGTTCGAAGGGCCAGACCACGCTCGTCAAGACGATCATTCACGTCTTTCAGAGAAGTCTGGCCAAAGTTGGTGATGCTCAAGAGATCCTTCTCAGTGCACGCAACGAGTTCGCCGATTGAGTTCACGCCACCACGCTTCAGGCAGTTACGTGCTCGCTCAGTGAGACCCAAGTCTTCGATTCGAGCATCGAGCTCACTTGAAGCACCCAGCGCTGCGCCAACGTCACCAAGCTCGAGGCCGGCTGACTCTTCATCGAGCGAAGAAACAAGGCCAACGAGCGATCCCAACGTGGCGCCGGCAGAGGCCAGCGCTTCACGAGGAGTAATTGTTCCGTCAGTCTCAATGTCGAGGACAAGGCGATCGAAGTCAGTCGACTGCTCAACTCGAACTGGCTCAATCGTGTACGTCACACGACGAACTGGCGAGAAAATTGAGTCAACTGGGATGACGCCGATAACGTTTGATCGCTTGTTGCGGTCCGCTGAGATGTAGCCACGCCCTCGATCAACAGTGATGTCAATAGCAAGGGTGCCGTTGGCGTTCACTGTTGCGATGTGGAGTGAGGGGTTCAGGATCTCAACGTCACCGGGGAGTTGGATGTCAGCAGCGGTAGCTTCTCCTGGACCTTTCTTCTCAAGACGAAGGACAACTGCGTCTTCGGCAGTGATCTTCAACAGGAGATCCTTCAGGTTCAAAAGTACGTCAGTGACGTCTTCCTTCACACCTGGGATCGTGGTGAACTCATGGAGAGCTTCGTCGAAACGAACCTGCGTGACTGCTGCGCCCGGGATCGATGACAGCAGCGTTCGTCGGATCGAGTTCCCCAATGTGTGGCCGAAGCCTGGGTCAAGCGGTCCAACAGCAAATCGCTGCCGATTATGTCGTTCCTCGTCGATTGACTCGACGGTTGGTCGTTGAATGATGAGCATGGTGTTTTTGGCTCCTCGTTTGTGTGGTGGCTCGGGGTACGAGTTGTGCTATTTCGAATAGAGTTCGACGATTAACTGCTCTTGTACCGGCTCGTCGATGTGTTCGCGAAGCGGTAGTGAGAGCAGGGTCACCTGGAACCCGTCATCGGCGGACTCGAGCCAGGGCACTAACTGGCGATCGAGGGTGTCGCGGTTGCGACGGACGTGAAAATTCTCTCGTGTTGGGCCTTTCAGCGCGACGACATCACCTTTGCGGAGACGGTAGGACGGGATAGTGACCCGCTTTCCGTTCACCGTGATGTGACCGTGACGAACGAGTTGCCGTGACTGGCTGCGACTTGCACCCCACGCTGATCGAAAGACCACGTTGTCGAGACGCAACTCAAGCATCTGCAAGAGGACCTCTCCGGTAATACCTGGTCGACGGTTCGCCTCTTCGTAGAGATTACGGAACTGCTTTTCTAAGAGACCGTAGATTCGACGAGCCTTCTGCTTCTCTCGAAGCTGTGACAAGTACTCAGATCCTTGGCGCATGCGGTCACGACCGTGCTCACCAGGTGGGTAGGCGCGGCTGGTCCGTTCGGTGACCTGATCTGACACAGGGCACTTCATGGAATAGCAACGCTCGCCCTTCAAGAAGAGCTTCGTTCGCTCTCGGCGACAAAGGCGGCAAACGGGGCCGGTATAACGAGCCATGCGGTGACTTCTCTCCTACTTAGACTCGGCGTCGCTTTTTAGGGCGACAACCGTTATGGGGGATAGGGGTGACATCTTTAATACCTACAACTTCAATTCCAACTGCTGCGATTGAACGGATCGCGGTCTCTCGACCAGAACCAGGTCCTCGAACAAAGACGTCCACCTTGCGGACGCCGTGCTCCATCGCCTTCTTGGCTGCTTGCTCGGCGGCAAGCTGGGCAGCAAATGGCGTGGACTTTCGTGAGCCTTTGAATCCAACATTTCCAGCCGACGCCCAGGAGAGGACATTTCCTTCTGGATCAGCGAACGTGATGATGGTGTTGTTGAATGAACTTTTGACATGAGCAACGCCGTAGGCGATGTTCTTCCGTTCACGACGCCTTGGTCGACGAGTTCCTTGGGGCTTTGCCATTACTTGGTGACCTTCTTCTTCCCAGCGACCGTCTTCTTTGGTCCCTTCCGAGTACGAGCATTGGTGTGAGTTCGTTGTCCGTGAACCGGAAGTCCCTTTCGGTGCCGCACACCTTGGTAACAGTTGATCTCCATCTTTCGACGAATGTCTTGTGCGACATCTCGACGAAGGTCACCTTCCACCGTGACCTCGGCATCAATCCAGCTACGAAGACGAGTGATTTCTTCATCGGTGAGGTCTCGCACGCGAGTATCAGGATTTACGTTGGCAGCTTCGAGCGCACGCTTCGACGTGGTCAGTCCAACTCCAAAGATGTAGGTCAACGACACCTCAACCCGCTTTTCACGGGGGATGTCAACACCAGAAATTCGAGCCATCTTGTTCCTTTACCCTCTTCCCTTAACCTTGCCGCTGCTTGTGGCGCGGGTTTTCACAAATCACTTGCACGTTGCCGTGACGACGTATGACCTTGCACTTTTCGCACATTGGCTTCACGCTTGGTCGTACTTTCATTTCATAACTCCACTCTGGACCTTGTTGAAAGAAAAATTGCTCATTTATATCGATAAGTAATTCGCCCACGAGTCAAGTCATAGGGAGTGATCTCCACTTGAACTTTGTCTCCTGGAAGAATTCGGATTCGGTGCATTCGCATCTTTCCGGAACTGTGAGCGAGGACCTTGTGCCCGTTTTCGAGTTCTACTTTGAACATTGCATTGGGCAATGGCTCAATGACCGTTCCTTCGAGAACGATGGCATCTTCTTTCGGCTTGGACAGGTCTCTCTCCTTAAAAATCGAACTTCGACAACGCAACAGCACACCGCAATGCACCGCTGCTGAATTACAGGGGGTTTCGCCCATCCATCCGACCCCAAGAGGTCGCTATTGGACGGGTCATTATCTTACTCACTCCCAGGGATAACGCCAGCCCGAGGCCAGGTGGGCGGAAAATGAGTCAAATCAGGGCAGGGTGAAGACCTCCGGACCGTGGTCAGTTATGGCGATTGTGTGCTCAAAATGGGCTGAAAGACTGCCATCTGCGGTCACCACAGCCCATCCATCCTCCAGGGTCATCGTCTCTTGAGTCCCAATATTGATCATCGGCTCCACCGCAAAAACCATCCCCGTCTTCAGAGAAGGCCCAGGAGAGCCTGGCCAGTAGTTCGGCACCTGGGGCTGCTCGTGCATTGCTGTCCCGATGGCGTGGCCGACGTATTCACGAACAACCGAGTAGCCCTGCGCTTCAGCAACGCCCTGGACTGCTCTGCCAATCTCGTGGAGACGATTTCCCTTCGTCATCTGATCAATTCCCGCGAAAAGACTGGCCTCCGTTACTTCGAGGAGTCGCTGTGCCTCTTTGGAGATCTCACCAACGCCAGCTGTATAAGCAGCGTCGCCGTGGTAGCCCTCAATGATGGCGCCACAGTCGATGGAAATAATATCGCCCTCAACCAAAATGACCTCAGCGCTCGGGATGCCATGAACAATCATGTCGTTTGGTGACGTACAGATCACCGCAGGAAATCCGTGATAATTCAAGAAGTTTGACGTTGCGCCTCGCCGTTCAATGACTTGCGCAGCAACGTTGTTGAGATCCATTGTTGAGATACCGGGCCGAATTGCAGCTCGTGTTGCCTCGTGCATTTCTGCAACAACTTTGCCGGCCTTACGCATCTTGTTGAGCTCATCTTCGTTTCGCCTCACGTTCCCGCTTCCTTCCGCTGTTTGATTGCGTCAACGGTGAGCGCAAAAACCGAATCCGGATCCTTGGATCCATCAATAGTCTCGAGCAACCCGCGTTCGGAGTAAAAGTTGATAAGTGGTCGGGTTTCAGTTTCGTATGCTTGCAGCCTCACCAAGATGGCGTCGGCCGTATCGTCAGGACGCTGAATCACTTCTCCCCCACAGTGGTCACAGACCCAGCCTTGCGTCGGAGGCTCCGACAACGAGTAGATCGATCCACAGTCCACGCAGACACGCCGAGAGACAAGGCGATTCATGACCAACTCCGTGGGAACTTCAAGATCGATCACACAGTCAAGACCGCGACCATCAAGGGTTTCTTCCAACATCTCACCTTGGCTGATCGACCGGGGAAATCCATCAAGGAGAAAACCTCGTGCATGAGCGTCGCGCTCAGAAAGACGGTCGGCGACAATTCCCATAATGAGTTCGTCGGGGATCAATTCTCCTTCGTCCATCAAGTCGGCGACTTTCAGCCCGAGGACCGTTTTTGCTCGAACAGCGGCGCGCAACATATCTCCTGTTGAAATATGAGGGACCGCATAGCGATGGGAAAGCCGGACACATTGTGTCCCCTTCCCCGCGCCCTGCTTCCCGAGGACGACCAACCTGACCCCGGCAGCCATCGGATTACTTTAAGAATCCTTCGTAGTTACGCATCATCAACTGACTATCGATCTGGCGCATGGTCTCGAGGGCCACGCCGACACTGATGAGCAGGGTAGTTCCATAGAACGGGAAGTTATTGAGGTGCCAGAACGCCATCAAGAGGCTTGGCAACACCGCAACGGTCCCGAGGAACAACGCACCTACGACAGTGATACGACTCAAGAGGTGAGCAAAGTAACGCTCCGTTGGAGGACCCGGACGAATCCCAGGGACGAACCCACCTTGCTTTCGAATGATGTCGGCTTGTTGGTGGGGTTCGAATGCGATGTAGACGTAGAAGAACGTAAAGGCCACAATCAAGAGAAAGTAGAACGAGATATAGATAAAACTCGTAGGCGTGAGTGAGCGAGTAACAAATGTCTGGAACCACGCCCAAGGAATCACGTTAGACAATAGGACCGGGATGTAGAGAACCGAACTCGCGAAAATGATTGGGATAATTCCTGCTTGGTTCACCTTCAGTGGAATGTACGTCGAACTTCCTCCATACATCTTTCTTCCCACAACCCTCTTGGCGAAGGTCACAGGGATTCGGCGCTGTCCTTGATCCATAAAGACGATAAACACCAAAAGCGCCAAAGAAACTGCCAAAATTGCGAGCGTCTTATACAGCCCACCTTCTTGATAGATAGATTTAGCCCCCCCAGGGATTGAAGCCACGACATTCGCAAAAATCAAAATCGACATTCCTTGGCCAATCCCGCGCTGGGTAATCAGCTCAGCCAACCACATAACAAATGCAGTTCCGGCAGTGAGGCAAAGGACCATAAAGAGCCCGAGTGGCAAGGTCAACTTTGGAATCAAGTCAATGGTCGATCCAATGAGCGCTTGGTCGTGACCGTGGAATGCATAGACCAGCCCTGTCGCTTGAAGTATCGCCAGCGCCACTGTGAGATATCGAGTGGTTTGTGTGATCTTTTTCTGACCAACTGCACCTTGTTCACGCCACTCTTCGAGTTTCGGGATCACTGTCGTCAAAAGCTGAATAATGATCGAACTTGTGATGTAGGGCATGACCCCAAGACCAAAGATTGCCAACCGAGTTAGTGCACCTCCAGAAAAGAGGTTCAAGAATCCAAGAACACCCTTAGACCCCGCTTGGCTCTGCAAGAGTTGTATCTGCTGGTAGGAGACACCAGGAACTGGGATGTTGGCTCCAAGTTGGTAAATGCCAATGACCACCAAGGTGAAGATCACCTTGTTACGCAGGTCTGGAACCCGGAAGATATTCGCGAGTCGCGTCAGCACAAACTTGAACCCTAGCGGTTCGTGTGGGCGTTACCCTTTGCGGGAGGACGCACGGCAAATGGCAGGGCGATCTTTTCGATCGATCCACCGGCCCCAGTAATCGCTGTTTCTGCAGACTTCGAGAAACCATGTGCTGAGACTTTGATCGCTGAAGAGAGGTCTCCTCGACCAAGAATCTTGACTAATTGACCCTTTTTCGCCAGGCCGTTGGCCACGATGACGTCCAGGGTGACCTCGCTGATACCAAGTGCCGCGATGGCATCAAGGTTGATAGGGGTGTACTCAACCCGGAACGGGTTCGTAAATCCCTTCAATTTTGGAATCCGTTGCATCAAAGGCAGCTGGCCACCCTCGAAACCTGCCCGAATCGTGCCACGAGCTTTTTGACCCTTGGTCCCTCGTCCTGCCGTCTTTCCACCTTTTCCGGCAATTCCTCTCCCGACTCGGTGACGGTTTTTCTTCGCACCCTTTGGTGGTGTCAGATCATGAATTTTCATTTGGCAACCTCCTCAACGGTGATCAGGTGAGGGACACGAGCAATCATGCCGCGGATCTCTGGACGATCTGGGAGTTCATTCGAGTGCCCAATTCTTCGCAGCCCGAGAGCGCGAAGAGTTCCACGGTGCTTTGGCTTGGTCCCGATACCAGACTTAATTTGGGTGACCTTGATGGTCTTTTCCGCAGCCATGCTTAGCTCACTTCCTTATAAAGATCTTTTGCTCGCTCGGTCTCTCGATAGGCACGCAACACGCCCCCAGGAACAACTTCCTCGGCGGTCTTGCCACGAAGGCGAGCAACATCTTCAGGTCGCCGAAGCGACTTCAGGCCGGCAATCGTGGCATGGGCCACATTGATTCCATTCGATGAACCAAGGGACTTCGCCAAGATGTCGTGGATCCCCGCCATCTCCAAGATTGCTCGCGCTGCCCCACCGGCAATCACACCGGTACCCGGAGCTGCGGGCTTGAGAAGGACGCGTCCAGCTCCAGCTTCTCCTAGAACTTGATGAGTAATCGTCGAACCGGCAAGAGGAACATCGAACATGTTCTTGCGAGCCTCTTCGATTCCTTTTTGCACGGCCAGGCCGGCCTCTTTGGCTTTTCCGTAGCCGAGACCCACTTTGCCTTTTCCATCACCAATGACCATGAGGGCAGCAAAACTAAACCGTCGACCACCCTTGACGACCTTGGCAACTCGGTTGACATTGATCGTCCGCTCTTCGTACTGAGTTTGATCGGCCATTAGAACTCCAGTCCCTCTTTGCGTAGTGCGTCAGCGAGTGCCGCCACACGACCGTGGTAGGAAAATCCTCCACGATCAAATACCACTGTCGTGATGCCAGCATCTTTCATTCGAGTGGCCAACACTTTCCCAACTTTTGTCGCCCCGTCACGATTTGAACCCGTGGCGTCAATCCCCTTCTCAACAGAAGAGGCCGCCGCAAGCGTCCGACCAGAAAGATCGTCAATCACTTGTACGCTGATGTGCTTGTTCGTTCGAGATACTGCGACGCGTGGACGGTTTGGTGTTCCCGTCATGTTCAATCGAACTCGACGGTGACGACGAATACGAAGCTCTCGAGTTGTTCGTTGTGCCATGGTTACTTCGCTGCCTTTCCAGCCTTGCGCTGCACGCGCTCGCCGGCGTATCGCACGCCCTTGCCTTTGTAAGGCTCAGGTTTACGGAGTTTTCGAATATTTGCGGCTACTTGACCGACTTTTTCCTTATCGGCACCCTTGACAAAAATCTGTGTGGGCTGAGGTACTTCAAAGGTCACGCCATCAGGAGCATCAAAGTGCACCGAGTGACTGAAACCGAGTGAAAGTTCGAGTGACGAAGGACCTTTCGCTTGGGCCCTGTATCCCACACCAACGATCTCTAACTCCTTGGTATAGCCATCAGTCACACCGGTCACCATGTTGGCGACAAGTGAACGCGTCAGACCATGGAGCGCTCGGTGATTACGCTCATCACTTGGGCGTTCGACCAGAAGCGTGTCTCCTTCTTGTCGAACGGTGATCGCGTCGGGAAGAATTCTCTCAAGAGTTCCTTGAGGTCCCTTGACAGTCACCATTTCATTCGTGATGTCAACAGTGACCGAGGACGGCACTGTGATGGGGGTCTTTCCAATTCGTGACATCTAGGCCTCCTTCCTGATTCGAGTTCGATTACCAAACATGGCAGAGCACCTCGCCACCAAGATGACGCTGTCGCGCTTCTCGGTCAGTCATGAGACCAGCTGAGGTGGACAGCACGGCTACGCCGAATCCACCAAGGACTCGAGGGATGTTGTCCGCTTGGGCGTAAATGCGCAGTCCAGGCTTTGAGACTCGGCGGAGTCCAGCGATGGTGGCTTGGCGCTCAGCGTCATATTTGAGCTCGATCGTCAGTGCCGTTCCTGGTCGTCCTTCTTGAGGAGCGGTACCAAAACCAGCGATGAAGCCTTCCCGCTCAAGAATCTTGGCCAGCGACTCCTTCAACTTTGAACCAGGCATGGTGACAGAGTCGTGTTGCGCTTTATTGGCGTTCCGGATACGGGTCAGCATGTCCGCGATTGGGTCAGTCATTGTCATCGCAATACCTCCCTCACCAGCTCGCCTTCGTCACGCCAGGAATCTCGCCAGCGTGGACCATCTGTCGCAAGCAAATACGACACAGCCCGAACTTGCGATAGACGGCTTTTGGCCGACCACATCGCTGGCAGCGGGTGTACGCGCGTACCTTGAACTTTGGTGTCTTTTGTTGCTTGTTGATAAGTGCTTTTTTTGCCATAGGATTAACGGTTCTCCTGTCGGAATGGGAAGCCAAACGCTGATAAAAACGCTCGCCCCTCATCATTAGTGTGGGCAGTCGTCACAATCGTGATGTCCATACCCCGTGGGCTATCGATCTGGTCGTACTCAATCTCCGGAAAAATCAACTGTTCGGTGACCCCGAAGGTGTAGTTGCCGTGTCCATCAAAGGACTTTGGGCTCAGTCCACGGAAGTCTCGAATTCGAGGAATCGCCAAGGAGACAAGGCGGTCAAAGAACTCCCACGCTCGATCTCCTCGCAACGTCACTTTCACGCCAATGGCTTGGCCTTCTCGAAGCTTGAATCCAGCGATTGAATCCTTGGCTCGGGTGATAGCGGGCTTCTGACCAGTGATGGCCTCGAAGTCTCGTTGGGCACCTTCTAAGAGTGACTGCTGTTGGGTTGCTTTTCCCACACCAGAGTTCAAAACAATCTTGGTCAAACGAGGAACCTGCATGATGTTGGAAAGACCCAGGGTCTCCTTGAGCTGCGGGCGAATCTCCGCGTCATAGCGCTCTTTCAGTCTTGGTCGTGTCACTGTGCTCATAGATCTGCTCCACATTTCCTACAGACGCGAACCTTCTTGTCACCGTCTGTCTTCATTCCGGCCCGTGTCGGACCATCACATTTTTTGCACCACAAAGAAACAGCTGACACAGGGAGCGGCATGAACTTGTCAATGATGCCGGCTTGTACCGTCTGTCCTTGCTGCTTCACGTGACGCTTCGAAATATTGATGCCCTCAAGAACGACCTGGTTCTTTGTTGGAATGGCACGAATCACTTCTCCGCGCTGTCCAGCCCACTTCCCAGTCCGAACGACGACTTCATCACCCTTCTTTACTCGCATCAAATCACCTCCGGGGCAAGAGAAACGATTCGCATAAACTTCTTGTCACGAAGCTCACGCCCTACAGGACCAAAGATTCTGGTCCCTCGAGGCTGTGACTGCTCGTTGATCAACACTGCGGCGTTTTCATCGAACTTGATGTAACTACCGTCCGCTCGGCGACGCTCTTTCTTCGTACGCACCACGACGCAGCGAACAACGTCACCACGCTTTACTGCTGCGCCTGGAATCGCGTCTTTCACCGTTGCGATGAAGACGTCACCAATTGAGGCATAGCGACGTCGCGATCCACCAAGGACACGAATACACAACACTTCTTTGGCACCTGAGTTATCTGCCACTCGCAGTCGCGACTCTTGCTGAATCATCGGGCACGCTCCAGGATCTCATCAAGTCGCCAACGCTTGAGCTTCGAAAGAGGCCGAGTTTCAATCACTCGAACTCGATCACCCATTTTGGCTTCGCTCTTCTCGTCATGGACATAGAGCTTCTTGGTTTGCTGAACGGTCTTGCCGTAGCGAGGGTGACGAACGCGCTCAACGACCGCGATGACCACTGTGTTCTCCATCTTGTCGGAGACCACAATGCCCTCTCGGACCTTGCGCTGTGCTCGCTCTGTTGTTTCCGTTGTTTCAGCCATAATTAGGCCTCTCCTCCGTCGTTCTCCAAAGCCTCGGCCTCAGTGATTTCACGATCGCGAAGCACCGTGAGTGCTCGGGCAATATCTTTTCGAACAACGCTCATCCTCGCCGTATTGTCGAGTTGGCCAGTGGCCAGTTGAAAACGCAAGTTGAAAAGCTCACGTCGTGACTCGGCCAAGCGATCAACGAGTTCGGGTGAACTTAATGACAGCATCTCATCTGCTTTGGTGTTCATAGTTGAATCTCCGACGTTCCATGTGTCCCGGGACGGATCACGAATCGTGCCCGAATAGGAAGTTTCTGGATGGCGCGCTCCATTGCGGAACGTGCGAGCTCTTGATCAACCCCTGCGAGTTCAAAGAGGATTCGACCGGGCTTGACGACCGCGACCCAGTGTTCTGGGTTTCCTTTTCCAGATCCCATCCGGGTTTCAGCTGGCTTTTCAGTGACTGGTTTGTCGGGGAACACTCGAATCCAGACTTTTCCACCACGCTTGACGTGACGGGTCATGGCAATACGAGCAGCCTCAATTTGACGAGCGGTCAACCACGCAGGCTCGAGGGCCTGAATTCCAAAGTCGCCGAAGGAGACCTCAGTCCCAGCCTTGGCGTTCCCGCTCATGCGACCACGCTGTTGTTTACGGTAGCGAACCTTACGAGGCATCAACATGACTAGTCGTTCTCCCTCTTGAAGTGAGGCGTCTCGTGATGCTCATGAAGGGTACGTCGTTCAATCTCTTCTTCTTCAGCCAAGCGACGCTCTAACTCATCAGGCTCAGCTGGCGTTGCGACGAGATCCTTGATTGGCTCTTCGAGACTTGCCTCATCATCGATTTCGATTGGGTTCTCAGTCTCAACGACGGCACCCGGCTCTGGCATCTCCGCCTTTCGACGGCCTCCACCTGCAGTCACGAGTCGTCGTGGACCTTCAGGTGCGGCGGGAGCGACGACGCCACCCATGCCTGAAGTTTCACCAACGGCCATTGCTGCTTCCTTGGTGATCTTGTCTTCAATAGAAACCTTGTACGGAAGGATGTCGCCTTTGTAGATCCATACCTTGACGCCAACTTTTCCGGTCCCGGTCGCTGCTTCACGGAAGCCGTAGTCAATGTCAGCTCTGAGGGTGTGAAGAGGAACTCGTCCTTCTCGGTACTGCTCTTTCCGACTCATTTCCGCTCCACCTAGTCGGCCTGAGCACTGGACCTTGATCCCAAGTGCTCCAGCTTTTTGGACGGTCTGAATCGCACGCTTCATTGCTCGACGGAAGGCAACACGACGAGCCAACTGGTCGCAGATCCCTTGGGCAATCAGTGCAGCGTCTAACTCAGGTTGTTTGATCTCTTGGATGTTGAGCTGAATTCGATTCGGGAGTCCCGTGATCTCTTCGAGCTTCTTCTTCAGACGGTCCGCTTCTGCTCCCCGTCGACCAATGACAATTCCAGGACGAGCCGTGTGAATATCAATACGAATTCGATCACGAGTCCGCTCAACTTCAATACGACTCACCGCAGCTGTTTCGAGCTGCTTGGTCAGGTAGTCACGAATCTTCCAGTCTTCAACAACGAACTCTTTGTAGTTGCGTTCTTCAAACCAACGCGACTTCCAATCAGTCGTCACGCCGAGGCGGAAACCGTATGGGTTTACTTTCTGGCCCATTACTTGCCCTTCTCTTCAGACTCGGCGTCATCATCTTTGGACGCCGTTGCCTTCTTGGTCGTCTTCTTGGTGGCCTTCGTGGCCTTCTTGGTCGTCTTCTTTGCCGCGGCCTTCGCAGGCTTGGCGTCTTCTTGATCAGCCTCTTCGCTCACGCTTTCGTCCTGATCGGCCTCTTCGACAATGTCGGTCTCGACAACGACGGTCTCGTCAACAGCGACTGTTGACTCGATCTCTTCCTCGTTCTCTCCAACCTCGTCATCAATTGCTTCGATCTCCGCTTCACGAGCGGCATCTCGTCGACGCCCTCGCTGTTGCTGATCAGCACGTCGCTGTGACTCAGCAACTCGACGTGAACGCTGTGTTCCCGCAGCTTGTCGCGCGGCCAAACGGCGCTCTAAACGATCTTCTGGCAAACGATCAACAATCACCGTGATGTGACATGTCCGTTTACGAATCTTCGTGGCGCGTCCACGTGCTCGAGGACGCCACCGCTTCATGGTCGTTCCTTCGTCGGCATACGCCGCTGCAACGTAGAGGTCGTCAGAATTTTGACCATCGTTGTGCACTGCGTTCGCAACAGCGGACGCGAGGACCTTCGAAATCACACGAGCAGCTTCTCGCTCGGTTCCATTCAAAATCTCAGCGGCAAGGTCGACGCTCTCGCCTCGAATCAAGTTAAGAACTTGTCGGGCCTTTGATGCTGACATGTGATAGTGCCGCAAGACCGCTTTGGTCCCTGGACGTTCGTTGGTCTTTACACCAGTCATCTCTAGCGTCTCCCGACCTTCTCTTGTCCAGCGTGGAATCGGAAGGTACGCGTGGGAGCAAACTCACCAAGCTTGTGACCAACCATTGATTCGGTCAAAAAGACGGGAACGTGACGACGTCCATCATGAACAGCAATGGTGTGACCCACCATGTCCGGAATGATGGTGCTTCTGCGTGACCATGTCTTGATGACTCGCTTCTCGTTGGTCTCGTTCAAAACGTCGACCTTCTTGAGCAAGTGCTCGTCCACAAATGGTCCTTTTTTGAGGCTTCTTGGCATAATCGAATCTCCCTAGCGCCGTGATCCGCGTGTACGGCGTCGACGGACGATGAGCTTGTCGGACTGCTTTTTCCCTGCACGAGTTCGACCTTCTGGCTGACCCCATGGCGACACTGGGTGACGACCACCCGAGGACTTGCCCTCTCCACCACCGAGTGGGTGGTCGACCGGGTTCATTGCCACACCACGTGTCTGAGGGCGAACACCCTTCCAACGGTTTCGGCCAGCTTTTCCGATCTTGATCAGTTCGAATTCAGCGTTACCAACCACGCCAAGGGTCGCACGACAATCAATCGGCACTCGACGCATTTCTGTTGAAGGGAGTCGAAGTGTGGCGTAGCCACCATCCTTGGCAACAAGTTGAATACTCATACCTGCGCCACGGGCCATCTTGCCGCCGCCACCAGGACGAAGCTCCACGTTGTGGATCACTGAACCAGTTGGGATGTAGCGCATGGGCAAGGAGTTCCCAACTCGAATGTCGGAACCTTGACCATTTTGCAGCTTGTCGCCAACTTTGAGACCAGCTGGGCACAAGATGTATCGCTTTTCACCATCGTGATAGTTCAACAACGCGATTCGAGCATTCCGGTTGGGGTCATACTCAATCGTGGCAACCGTCGCGGGAATGCCATCTTTGTTTCGCTTGAAGTCAATGATTCGGTACTGCTGCTTGTGACCACCACCACGGTGACGAGATGTCTTTCGCCCATGAGCGTTTCGACCACCGGACTTCGGCTTCGGCGCGAGCAGTGACTTTTCTGGTTTTCGAGTCGTGAGCTCAGAGAAGTCTGAGACGGTCTGGAACCGACGACCCGGGCTGGTTGGTTTACGTGAACGAAGTGCCATTGAAATCCGACTCTCTAACTCTCGAACAGATCGATCTTGTCGCCGGCGGCCAACGTGACAAAGGCTCGCTTTGTGTTGGGACGAGAACCAACAGTGTTGGTCCGGCGGTTCTTGGTGGTCTTGCCTTTACGATTCAATGTGTTGACGTTGGTCACTTTGACGCCAAAGGCTTTTTCGACGGCATTGCGCACGTCAATTTTCGTGGCGTCTTTTTCAACGACGAATACGTACGTTCCTTTGTCCATTAATCCATAGGTCTTCTCTGAGACCACTGGCTGGATGAGGACTGACATTGGGTCATGCATCAGGCACTCTCCTTCGTCGAGTTGGCCGTCGGCAAGGTCTCATCGGTAAAGAGAACCCAGTCGGTGGCAAGAATGTCATAGGCGTTGATCTCACCGGCTGCGATCATCGTGATCTGCGAGAGATTTCTAAAACTCAATGCTGCGTTGAAGTCTTCGTCGCCCAAGACAACGAGCACTTTGCCTTCAAGGCCAAGGGCCGTGAGTGCCGCAATCGCATCTTTTGTCTTCGGCTCATCCCAGGTGAAACTGTCGATCAACGCAACTCGATCTTCCGACGCACGGTCCGAAAGGGCCGAACGCAGAGCAAGTCGAACCATCTTCTTTGGCGTGGCTTGTGCGTAACTACGAGGCTTCGGTCCGAGCGCCACGCCACCACCAACTTGGTTCGGGGAACGACTTGAACCTTGACGAGCTCGACCAGTTCCCTTTTGGCGGAATGGCTTGGCCCCTCCACCGCGAACTTCAGCACGAGTCAGCGTGGACTGGGTCCCAGATCGTTTGGCCGCAAGTTGGGCCGTAATCACTTGGTGCAGAACTGCTTTGTTGGGTTCGATCCCAAAGAGTTCTGGGTCGAGATCAACTTTGCCAAGGACCTTGCCAGAAAGATCTTTACGCTCGACCGTTCGCTTGACGGGAGTCGCTCGCTCTTTCTTAACAGGACCTCGAAGCGTCATCATCTCACTCACTTCGAACCCCCAGCTTTCCCGGCAGCCGCAGCGACCTTCACGGAGTTCCGAAGAACGACCACGCCACCTCGAGGACCAGGCACTGCGCCCTTTACAAGAACAACTTGTCGTTCAGGATCCGCACCGATGATCTCTAAGTTTGTGGTCGTCACTTGTTGTCCACCCATGCGACCGGCCATCCGCGTTCCCTTGAAGACTCGACCAGGTGTCGCACACCCGCCGATAGATCCAGGAACTCGGTGGGCTTTGTGGTTACCGTGTGACGCGCCTTGCCCTTTGAAGTTGTGACGCTTCATACCTCCAGCAAAGCCTTTTCCCTTTGAAACTGCTGTGGCGTCAATACGCTCACCTTTTTCAAAAATCTCTGCGGTGATCTCTTGACCGACCGTGTAGTCACCGACATTTTCCAAACGGAGCTCCAAGAGCTTCTTCCCAGCATCAACGCCAGCTGCGCCAAAGTGACCGGCCTCGGGTTTGTTGAGAAGACCTTCACGACGCGTTCCCCAGGTCACCTGAAGAGCGGAGTAGCCGTCGGACTCGGGTGTCTTGACTTGCACCACGCGGACAGGCGCGACTTTGACCACTGTCACGGGGATCGAACGATTTTCGTCGTCCCAGACCTGTGTCATGCCAACCTTCTCGCCGACAATCGCCTTCGTTGCCACGGTGCAACCTTTCTTGTTCGTTCTTGGCGCTTCGGCAACTACGCCGACACGCCAACGCTCCGCTCGGGATTCCCCGAGCGGAGCGCTCGAAATAGTTCGGCTCGGTGTCCCTGATTTCTCAGGCTGCCGAGCACATCGTCTGTGCGAAAATCGATTTCCCGATTTCCGGTCCCCACCCCAAAGGGCAGGGCTTTCTACTCTAGACCCTCCAGGCACGAACCGCCACCTGAGGCGCCTCGACCAGAACGACCGTCGAATTACTGGATTTTGATCTCGATATCGACACCCGCTGGCAGATCGAGCCGCTGAAGCGAATCGACCGTCTTTGGGGTGTGCTCGATAATGTCCACAAGTCGCTTGTGGACCCGCATTTCGAAGTGCTCACGAGAGTCTTTGTACTTGTGAGGCGAACGAATCACGGTGTAGCGGTGCTTCTCGGTTGGCAAAGGAATAGGACCTTGAATCTTGGCCTGGGTTCGAAGAACCGTCTGGACGATCTTCTCGGTCGATTGATCGAGAATTTCGTGATCGTAGGCTTTGAGCCTGATTCGGATCTTCTGGGCCATGAGGTGGGGGTCTCTTCCTGAGTCTTCGTGAAGTTCGAGCTACTTGAGAATCTTGGTGACTCGACCTGCACCGACGGTTCGTCCACCCTCACGGATGGCGAAACGAAGACCTTCGTCCATAGCGATGGGCTTGCCTAGTTCAACGGTCATCTCGGTGTTGTCACCGGGCATCACCATCTCGGTGCCTGAAGGCAGGGAGATTGAACCAGTCACGTCCGTCGTACGGAAGTAGAACTGCGGTCGGTAGTTCGAGAAGAATGGCTTGTGACGGCCACCCTCTTCTTTGGTCAGCACGTAGACGCTGGCGTCAAAGTTCGTGTGAGGAGTGATGGACCCTGGCTTGCAGAGAACCTGACCACGCTCAACGTCTTCTTTCTTCGTTCCACGAAGAAGGACTCCGACATTGTCACCGGCTTGACCTTGGTCAAGAAGCTTTCGGAACATTTCAATTCCGGTCACGGTCGTCTTCTCGGTGTCCTTGAGACCAACGATCTCAACTTCATCACCGACGTTGACGATTCCCTGCTCAACTTTTCCGGTCACCACGGTGCCACGACCAGTGATGGACATGACGTCCTCAACAGGCATCAAGAATGGCTTAGCGATGTCACGCTCTGGCTCTGGGATGTAGGAGTCCACTGACGCCATCAGCTCAAGAATCTTGGCTGACCACTCGGCGTCACCTTCAAGGGCCTTCAGCGCTGAAACGCTGATGATTGGGGTGTCGTCGCCTGGGAACTCGTACTCGTTCAAGAGTTCACGGATTTCCATCTCCACGAGCTCAAGAAGCTCTGGGTCGTCAACGGTGTCGGACTTGTTCAGTGCGACCACGATGAAGGGAACGCCAACCTGGCGAGCAAGCAGCACGTGCTCTCGCGTCTGAGGCATAGGACCGTCAGCAGCCGAGACCACAAGAATGGCACCGTCGACCTGCGCCGCACCGGTGATCATGTTCTTGATGTAGTCAGCGTGACCTGGCATGTCCACGTGGGCATAGTGACGGTTCTCCGTCTCGTACTCAACGTGAGCAATCGAAATCGTGATACCACGCTGACGCTCTTCAGGCGCCTTGTCGATCATGTCGAATGGGGTGAACTCGGTCCCAGGGTTTGCTTCTGACAGCACCTTGGTGATTGCGGCAGTCAGCGTTGTCTTTCCATGGTCAATGTGACCCATAGTTCCGACGTTGACGTGCGGCTTATTTCGCTCGAACTTCTGCTTGGCCATTTTTCGGGAACCTCTCCCTGGTATCGGGCGGAATCCTTTCGGACCCGCCATGTCGTTTGTTACTTAACTTTGCTTTCCTCATCCTCACCGCCGGCGAAACTGCCCCGCTGGCACTGATTCCAAGATCTTGATGTCGGGCTCCCCCGATGGGCCTACTCCCCAGTCGCCCGAGCAATGATTTCTTTCGAAACCGCCTCAGGAACCTCGTTGTAAGCCTGGAACTGCATCGAGTACGTAGCTCGACCCTGCGTACGAGATCGCAGATCGGTAGCGTAGCCGAACATATCGGCCAAGGGAACCTGGGCATGAATTACCTGGCTATTTCCCCGCTGATCCATGCCTTCGACCCGTCCTCGACGAGAGGAGAGGTCGCCAATCACGTCACCCATGTAATCATCCGGAGTCACGACCTCAACGGCCATCACCGGCTCTAAAAGTACTGGTTTTGCTGCCCGACAAGCCTTTTTGATCGCCAAAGAACCAGCGATTTTGAAGGCCATTTCTGAGGAGTCCACGTCGTGGTACGAGCCATAGGTCAGCGTCACCTTGAGATCCACCATGGGATAACCGGCCAAGACCCCCGAGGTGAGCGCTTCGCGCATTCCCGCATCGACCGAGGGGATGTACTCCTTCGGGATCACACCGCCGGTGATGCCGTCCACGAACTCGTAGCCTCCCCCTGGGCCTGTGGGCTCCAGGGTGATCACGACGTGGCCATACTGGCCCTTTCCACCGGTCTGGCGGACGTACTTCTCTTCGATCTTCTCGACCTTGTTTCGAATGGTCTCTCGGTAGGCCACTTGGGGCTTTCCAACGTTGGCGTCCACACTGAACTCTCGGAGCATTCGGTCAACGAGAACTTCGAGGTGAAGCTCACCCATTCCAGAAATCACGGTCTGGTTCGTCTCTTCATCAGAGCGCACTCGGAAAGTGGGGTCTTCCTCGCTCAGTGAGTACAACGCCTTCGAAAGCTTGTCCTGGTCAGCCTTGGTCTTGGGCTCAACCGCCACGTGGATCACCGGTTCTGGGAACTCGAGCGCTTCAAGGATCACTGGATTGCCAGGATCCGAAAGCGTGTCACCCGTGGTGGTCTGCTTGAGACCCACCGCAGCGATGATGTCACCGGTTCGGACGACGTCGACGTCTTCTCGGCTGTTGGCGTGCATCTGCAAGAGACGCCCAATCCGCTCTTTCTTGCCCTTCGTCGTGTTTTCAACGGTGCCACCTTTTTCCAAGGTTCCCGAGTACACCCGCAGGTAGGTCAGTTTTCCAACGTACGGGTCCGTCATGATCTTGAATGCCAATGCGGAGAACGGTGCGTCGTCTTTGGGCTCACGCACGACTTCCTCTTCAGCCTTCCCTGGCTTGAGTCCCACCGTCGGTGGGATGTCGAGCGGCGAAGGGAGGAAGTCGACGACGGCGTCAAGCATTGGCTGAACACCTTTGTTTTTGAATGCTGATCCACACAGGATAGGAACGATGGCGTTGGCCAACGTTCCAGTTCGAAGTGCGGCTTTCAAGTCGTCTGCGGTGATTTCTTCGTCGGAGAGGTACTTCTCCATAACGTTGTCATCAAAGTTTGAAACAACGTCAACCAAGTTATGACGAGCCTCTTCGGTTGCCGTCACCATGTTTTCAGGGATGGGAACTTCTTTGAACTCTTCGCCCATTCCTTCTTCCCAGACAAGAGCCCGATTGCCCACGAGGTCGACAACGCCGAGGAAGTCACCTTCAGCACCGATGGGAAGCTGAATGACGGCGGTCACGCAGTCAAGGCGGTCAATAATCATCTCAACACAACGAGCGAAGTCCGCGCCGGTTCGGTCCATCTTGTTCACGAAACAGATTCGAGGCACTTCATACTTATTGGCTTGTCGCCAGACGGTTTCGGTTTGGGGCTCAACCCCGGCAACTGCGTCAAAGACTGCGACCGCGCCGTCAAGGACTCGCAAAGATCGCTCGACTTCAACGGTGAAGTCAACGTGGCCTGGCGTGTCAATGATGTTGATGGTGTGATCGTTCCAAATACAGGTGGTCGCAGCAGAGGTAATGGTGATTCCACGCTCTTGCTCTTGGACCATCCAGTCCATGGTGGCGGCACCTTCGTGCACCTCACCGATCTTGTAGTTCTTTCCCGTGTAGTAGAGAATCCGTTCAGTCGTCGTGGTTTTACCCGCGTCGATGTGAGCCATGATGCCGATGTTTCGTGTTCGCTCCAGAGGAGCTTGGCGGGGAGGAAGTGCGTCTGCCATGAGTCCAGTCTCTTTATTCGGGGGAAATTAAACCTTTACGTTGTATCGCTTCCTACCAGCGGTAGTGAGCGAATGCCTTGTTTGATTCAGCCATCTTGTGTAAGTCCTCACGGCGCTTGACTGAGGCACCGACACCGTTCGAAGCGTCAAGAATTTCATTCGCAAGACGCTCTGCCATCGTCTTTTCACGACGTGACTGCGAGAAGCCAACGAGCCAACGAATTGCCAACGTGGTTGCTCGACGGGGTCGAACTTCAACGGGGACTTGGTAGGTTGCGCCACCAACTCGGCGGCTCCGGACTTCAAGCTCGGGTCGAACGTTTTCAACCGCACGCTTCAACACCGCGACAGGGTCGGAGTCAGTGCGTTCTTTGACGGTGTCAAGAGCGGTGTAAATAATTCGCTCAGCAACAGTGCGCTTTCCTCGTGAAAGGATTTTGTTGGTGAACTGAGTCACCAGCACAGATCGGTAGACCGGATCTGGCGCGAGTTCTCGACGGACAGCAGGACCTTTTCTTGGCATCAGGCTTCTTTCTTGGCGCCGTAACGGCTTCGAGCTTGGGCACGGTCACGAACACCAGAGGTGTCCAGTGCGCCACGGATGACTTTGTAGCGAACACCCGGGAGGTCTTTGACTCGACCACCACGGACAAGAACGATGGAGTGCTCTTGGAGGTTGTGCCCGACACCTGGAATGTACGCCGTGATCTCAACACCACTGGTCAAACGCACACGCGCTACTTTTCTCAGTGCGGAGTTCGGCTTCTTCGGCGTCGTGGTGTACACACGGGTACACACTCCTCGACGCTGTGGCGCGCCTTTCAAAGCTGGCGTCTTTGTTTTCGACGTCTTCGCCTTGCGTCCTTTTCGGACGAGTTGCTCAATTGTGGGCACGCGCTACCTCTGGGCTCTCTTTGTAAAATTCGGGGGGTTCAACTTCATCCGCGAACCCGACTCTCGCCGTGACGCAGGATTGACCATGTTAGGCGCAGAATTCAAGGGTCGTCCAACGGAGGGATCGAAACTCATTGCGTTCTCTGAGTTGGAGACCATCAGACTCAAGCTCCTGCTTGGGCGCCGCCGCCCAAACCTTCATCCACGCTTGGGGCATCTCCGGTCCAACTTGCCCCAATTTCAAGGGATTCGTCGGTTCCTTCAAAGCCTTCGAGCAGCCAGGCCGCCAAGTCATCGTCCTCTTGGCCATAGGCCACCATGGGCTCGGCATCTGGCATATCGAGCCGAATGGTTCGATAGTCCTCCATGCCTGAACCAGCGGGAATCAGTTTCCCGATGATGATGTTCTCCTTGAGGCCATAGAGGAAGTCAGAACGACCTTCAATGGCTGCTTCAGTCAGCACCCGTGTGGTCTCTTGGAACGAAGCCGCAGACAACCATGAATCAGTTGCAAGCGATGCCTTGGTGATACCCATCAACTCAACACGAGCTTCCGCAGGCTTTTTACCCTCGGCCACAAGTTCACGGTTGACCTCTGTGTAGACCTGCGCGTCGACCTGTTGACCAGGAAGGAATGTTGCATCTCCTGGGTCAGCAACGTTGACTCGTCGAAGCATTTGTCGAACGATAAGTTCGATGTGCTTGTCGTGAATCGATACACCCTGGTCTCGGTAAACCTTCTGGACTTCTTCGACCAAGTACTGCTGAACGGCTCGCACACCCTTGACTTCCAAGAGTTCTTTCGGGTCTTTTGGACCTTCAACGAGTGCGTCACCCGCTGCGACCTCTTGACCACTCTTGATCTCCAAGTGCACACGAAGGGGAACGAGTTCCTCTTGTTCGGTTCCGTCGTCGCCGACCACAGTGATGACTCGACCACTGTCTTCTTCGTCAACTCGAACCACACCAGAGTGATGCGCAAGAATCGCTGCACCCTTCGGGGTACGGGCTTCAAAGAGTTCTACGACTCGAGGAAGACCGTGGGTAATGTCAGAACCAGCAACACCACCAGTGTGGAAGGTTCGCATTGTTAACTGCGTTCCAGGCTCACCAATTGACTGTGCTGCGATCACACCAACTGCTTCACCGAGTTCAATCATGTTCGTCGTCGCCAAGGACTGGCCATAACACGCCGAGCAGATTCCCTTCGACGCTTCACAGGTCAATGTTGATCGAACACGAATCCGAGTAATGCTTGGGTCGTCTCGCATGGCATCGACGTGCTCATCAGTCAACATGGTTCCCTGAGGAATCACGGTGCCGTCAGAGAGCGCAATGTCTTCACTTGTCACTCGGCCGTAGGCCCGAGTTTCCAAGTACGAACGCTTCCCTGAGGTATCAGGCTCAACGTCTTCAATCCAGATACCACGAGTCGTCTCGCAGTCGAGCTGGCGAATGATGAGCTCTTGCGCAACGTCAACGAGTCGACGGGTCAAGTACCCAGAGTCAGCAGTTCGAAGTGCGGTGTCCGCGAGTCCCTTTCGAGCGCCGTGTGTCGAGATGAAGTACTCAAGAACACTGAGTCCTTCACGGAAACTCGACTTGATCGGACGAGGAATCATTTCACCACGTGGGTTTGAAACAAGGCCCTTCATACCGGCAATTTGTCGGATCTGCTGAGCATTTCCTCGAGCACCGGAGTCCACCATCATGTCGAGAGGGTTGAACGTCAACCCTGACAAGGTGTTCTCCATTGCTTGACCAACCTCAGAGTTCGCGCTCGTCCAGATTTCAACTTCTTTCTGGCGACGCTCGTCGTCGGTGATGATTCCTCGCTTGTACTGCGTCTCTGCTTTTTCCGCTTCTTTTTCGTAGCGGTCCAAGATCGCCTGCTTTTCTGGCGGGGTCTGGACGTCATTGATTGAAATCGTCAAACCGGACTGTGACGCGTATCGGAAACCGAGCGCCTTAATGCGGTCGAGGGATGCTGCAACTTCTTGCTTTCCCCATCCCGCTGTCAGTTCTTCGACAATCTCACCAATAGGTGTCGACTTTTTCCCAACCAATGTGTTGACGAAACGGAAGAAGAAAGGCAGTCCTTCGTTGAAGAGCACACGACCAGGCGTGGTCTCTACATTGAGTTGGCCTTTTTCATCTGGTTCATAGCCCGCAGCAATCAAACGATCACCAAGCGCTGAGTCAACGTCGGGGCGAAGTTGGATCTTGGCGTGCAAGTCCACGTCGTGCGCGTCCAGTGCAGCTTCGATTTCGTAGACGTGACGGAATGCTCGACCCTGTCCCTTGACGTCGTCGATCATGAGCGTCAGGTAGTACGCACCAAAGACCATGTCTTGGGTTGGCACCGTGATAGGTCGACCCGTCGCAGGCGACAAAATGTTGTTCGCACTCAGCATCAAGATTCGAGCTTCAGCTTGCGCTTCGGCAGAGAGTGGCAAGTGAACTGCCATCTGGTCACCATCGAAGTCAGCATTGAAGGCGGTGCAGACCAAGGGGTGAACCTGGATCGCTTTTCCTTCAACGAGCATTGGCTCGAAGGCCTGGATCCCAAGTCGGTGAAGTGTTGGCGCACGGTTCAAAAGCACAGGGTGCTCTTTGATCACGTCTTCAAGCACGTCCCAAACCTGGGGCTTGCGTCGCTCCACCATTCGCTTTGCTGACTTGATGTTTTGAGCAAGCTCTTTGTCAACAAGTCGCTTCATGACGAATGGCTTAAAGAGCTCAAGGGCCATCAATTTAGGAAGACCACACTGATGCAGGAGCAAGTTTGGACCAATGACAATGACCGAACGGCCTGAGTAGTCCACTCGCTTTCCGAGCAAGTTCTGACGGAAACGCCCCTGCTTCCCCTTCAACATGTCAGAAAGTGACTTGAGGGGTCGGTTTCCTGGTCCTGAAACAGGACGACCACGACGACCATTGTCGAAGAGAGCGTCAACAGCTTCTTGGAGCATTCGCTTTTCGTTGTTCACGATGATCTCAGGAGCACCTAAGTCAAGAAGTCGCTTCAATCGATTGTTTCGGTTGATGACTCGACGGTAGAGATCGTTCAAGTCGGAGGTAGCGAAACGGCCACCATCGAGTTGAACCATTGGACGAAGATCTGGCGGGATGACTGGCACCGCGCCAAGGATCATGGCTGCGGGGTCGTTGATTCGGCCACCTTGCTCGTTTCGACGGTTGAAGGCCGAAACAATCTTCAGTCGCTTAATCGCTTTTTGACGACGTTGTGCAGAAAGGGGCTTGCGGCCATCTGCCGCTTCAACCATTTCTCGCAACTTGATCTCTTCGGTGTCGAAGTCGATCCGTGCGATCAATGAAGAAATAACTTCAGCACCCATGCCACCTTCGAAGTAGTCCTCGTAGCGGATTTTCAACTCTCGCCAGAGCAACTCATCTTCAATAATTTTACGGCTGTGCAGAGTCTTGAGTTCGGCAAGCGATCGATTCGCCATGTCTGCTTCTTCGTCGGCACGCTCTCGCATTGACGCGATCTCTTTTTCGACAAGACGCTGACGCGCTTTGATCTCGGTGTCTTTGGCACCCTCTTTTTCCATCTGTGCCAACTCGGCTTCTAAGGCCTTAAATCGACGATCGAGATCAAGGTCACGTCGCTTTTCAATTTCAGCAACTTCTTCGCGCAACTCAACTTCTAATTCAGGAAGATCGGCGTGACGCTTTTCTTCGTCAACCCAGGTCACCAAGTTCGCGGCAAAGTAAATAACTTTTTCAAGTTGTTTGGCCTTGAGTTCTTCTCGAGGCTCAGTCCCCATCAAGAGATAGGCGAGCCACGAACGCGTTCCACGCAAGTACCAAATATGAACGACCTCTGCAGCCAGCTCGATGTGACCCATTCGCTCACGACGAACTTTTGAACGCGTGACTTCAACACCACAACGCTCGCAGATAATTCCTTTAAATCGAACTCGCTTGTACTTTCCGCAGTAGCACTCCCAGTCCTTTGTAGGGCCGAAAATCTTCTCGCAGAACAAGCCGTCTTTTTCAGGACGAAGGGTTCGATAGTTAATGGTTTCTGGCTTTTTGACCTCACCATTGGACCAGCTACGGATGGAGTCCGCAGTTGCCAACCCAATTCGGAGTTGATCAAACGTATTGACGTCGAGCTTTGTCATCGACCTAAGCCCCTCTCTGCCGCACGGCGTGCGTCTTCTTCGTCCGAGCCACGTTCTGGTCGGCTGATATCAATTCCAAGTTCCTCGGCCGCCCGGAAGACGTCCTCATCAATCTCTGCCATCTCGATCTGTTGACCGACATCGTTCAAGACTTCAACGTCAAGACAGAGCGACTGCATTTCCTTAATCAGCACCTTGAAGCTCTCAGGGATACCGGGCTCAGGAATGTTCTCGCCCTTCACGATGGCTTCGTAGACCTTGACTCGGCCCAGCACGTCATCGGACTTGATGGTCAGCAACTCTTGAAGGGCATAGGCCGCTCCATAGGCTTCAAGGGCCCACACTTCCATCTCACCGAACCGCTGCCCACCGAATTGGGCTTTTCCACCCAGAGGCTGCTGCGTGATCATTGAGTAAGGGCCAGTTGAACGAGCGTGGATCTTGTCGTCAACCAAGTGAGCCAGTTTCAAGATGTAGACGAAACCAACCGAGATTGGGTTGTCATATTTCTCACCAGTTCGCCCGTTGTAGAGATCAACCTTGCCGTCATCGCCGATCTGGACATTTCCGTCTGCAGAGTCCGACTTGAGATTCCGGAAGATGTTCTGGATCGTCGAGTGACGACCAGCATCTTCTTCTTCGTCCCAGTGCGCTCCGTCAAAGACAGGTGTCGCAACCCATGCCGCTGGCTCGGTTCGAGGACGAGTCTTTCGAGACGCACCGTCATCCTTGCCTGAGGTACCGACCTTGTCGGTGAGCTCAATGCCGTCCCACCCGTATCGAGCGGCGTAGCCCAAGTGACTTTCGAGGACCTGGCCAACATTCATTCGAGATGGCACACCAAGTGGGTTCAAAATAATGTCCACTGGCGTTCCGTCCGCCAAATACGGCATGTCTTCAATCGGAAGAATCTTTGAGATAACTCCCTTGTTGCCGTGACGTCCAGCCAACTTGTCGCCTTCTGAGATCTTTCGCTTCTGTGCGACATAGATCCGAACGAGTTCGTTCACGCCAGGAGGCAGTTCATCACCGAGTTCACGTGAGAACACGCGCACGTCGATAACTTTTCCAGACTCACCGTGAGGAACTTTAAGTGAGGTGTCTCGAACTTCTCGAGCCTTCTCACCGAAGATGGCTCGAAGAAGTCGCTCTTCAGGCGTCTGCTCGGTCTCACCCTTTGGGGTCACTTTTCCAACGAGAACATCTCCAGGTCCAACTTCAGCACCAACTCGAATGATCCCGCGATCGTCCAAGTCCGCCAAAATCTCTTCAGAGAGGTTCGGGATGTCACGAGTGATTTCTTCGGCACCAAGCTTGGTGTCTCGGGCATCAATCTCGTGCTCTTCGATGTGAATCGATGTCAACACATCATCTTTGACAAGTCGTTGCGACAAGATGATCGCGTCTTCGTAGTTGTAGCCCTCCCATGGCATAAATGCCACGAGCAGGTTCTTACCCAATGCCAACTCGCCGTTGTGGGTCGAAGGACCGTCGGCAATCAGATCACCCTTGGTCAACTTGTCACCCTCATCGACGAGAGGTCGCTGGTTGATACAGGTGTTCTGGTTGGATCGTCGGAACTTGGCCAAGGTGTAGGTCTTTTTACCCAACACGTGACCCAAACGATCTTTTTCGCCGGCCTTGTAGTCAATGACAACGTGATCGCCAGTGACTTCAAGAACAGTTCCGTCGGCTTCAGCAAGGACCATGTCACCCGCGTCACGCGCTGCGCGAGATTCGATACCTGTTCCAATGTACGGAGCTTCAGGAACGATCAGCGGCACTGCTTGTTTCTGCATGTTGGCACCCATCAGGGCACGGTTGGCGTCGTCATGTTCCACGAATGGAATCAATGCCGTCGACACAGAGACAATCTGCTTTGGAGAGACGTCCATGAGGTCAACTTCACTTGGTGGCACGAAGTCAATTTCTGACGTCGTTCCGTAGCTTGAGTTTTGTGAACCCATACGGACACCAGTTCCCGCTGGTCCACGTCGCACGAGGACACGGTCTTCGGTGAAGTTTCCTTTGTCGTCAATCTGCGCATTGGCCTGAGCAATAACGTGCTCTTCTTCTTCGTCAGCGGCGAAGTAGCGGACCTTGTCAGTGACTCGCCCGTTCGCGACTTCGCGATAGGGAGTTTCAATGAATCCGTATTCGTTTACTCGGGCATAGGTTGCCAACGAACCAATCAGACCAATGTTTGGACCTTCTGGAGTTTCAATAGGACACATACGTCCGTAGTGAGAACTGTGAACGTCTCGAACTTCGAAACCGGCACGCTCTCGAGAAAGTCCACCTGGCCCCAACGCTGAAAGACGTCGCTTGTGAGCGAGTCCTGACAACGGGTTGTTCTGGTCCATGAACTGTGACAACTGGCTCGTACCAAAGAACTCTTTCACCGATGCCACAACTGGTCGGATGTTGATCAAGGTCTGAGGAGTAATTGCTTCAACGTCTTGGGTGCTCATGCGCTCTCGCACCACTCGCTCCATACGCGACAGCCCAACTCGGACTTGGTTTTGAATCAGCTCACCAACGCTACGGATACGACGGTTCGCAAAGTGATCTTGGTCATCAATGCGATACGTGGTCTCAGCATCAGCCATGTGCTTCGCCAAGTGCAACATGTAGGTTGACGCAGCGAGAATTTCACTCTGCGCCAGTGTTCCTTGGTCCACCAGTGGCTTCTCAAGTTTGATACCTAGAATGTCTTGGATTTTGTCGATCTCTGGTCCAAGTTTTCGGTTCAACTTGTAACGACCAACTCGCGTGAGGTCGTAACGCTTCGGGTTGAAGAACGCGTTCTCAAAGTACTGACGCGCTGATTCAACCGACAGCGGCTCACCTGGGCGGGCTCGCTTGTAGATCTCGAGCAATGCGTCTTCACGAGTTTCGATATTGCCTTGTTCTTTCGCCCATTGACCTTCGAGGAAATCAAAGTGCCCTACGAACTTGTCGTAGAACTTCTCATCTTCAAAGCCCAAGGCGCGCAGCAGAACGAAGAGAGAAATTCGACGCTTCCGAGCGACTCTGGTTCCTGCGGTGACGTCACGGTTTGGCTTGTTCTCAATGTCAAACTCAATCCACTCACCACGATAGGGGTGGATGGTTCCGGTAAAGAGTGTCTTGGCGTCACGGCCAGGAGCAAAAATTGCACCAGGCGAACGAACCAACTGGCTCACCACAACACGCTCAGTGCCGTTGACCACGAAGGTTCCGCGGTCAGTCATCACGGGGAAGTCACCCATGAAGACGGTCTGCTCTTTGATCTCACCAGTGTCGGCATTCATGAACCGGGCGCGCACGAACACAGGTGCGGCGTAGGTCATGTCTTTTTCCTTGCACTCTTCAACCGTGAACTTCGGTGGCGGACGCAAGTCCGGGTCGTCGGGATCAAACTCAAGCTCAAGGCTTAAGCGTCCGGTGAAGTCCTCAATTGGGCTGATGTCGTTGAATGTTTCAACGAGGCCTTTGTCGAGGAACCATTTGAAACTGTCACGCTGAATAGCGATCAAGTCGGGTAGTGGCAATGCCTCTTCGATGTTGGCGAATGAGACACGTTCGTGGCTAATGGACCGTGAGGGCAACGGCCTACTCCTCCCTGGTGGGATTACTAATTCGGACGGGGTGACTTAAGTTCTAGCTACTGAACGGCGAGTGCTCTCTTGAAGGCACAGCGCGCAGCGGTGAGACTGCTGCACAAAGAGGCAGACAAGGGAGAGACGACGAAGATTGATACTAGCGCCGTTTCAGGGAGAGCACAACACAGACCTGCGAGGTACCCCGCAGGTGCCCTGGGGCATCCCGTGCTGTGACTGACCCTAGAGACGAGCCTTGGCCACGTCAAGGACCCTCGCCTCTCACGCCCACAATGGGCGATTTGGGCCAGAATCCTTGACGGAACCTGGGTTACTTCAGTTCGACAGTTGCTCCAGCACCCTCAAGGGCGGCCTTGGCCTTCTCGGCATCCTCTTTTGAGGCACCTTCAAGCACAGGCTTTGGAGCGGAGTCGACGAGATCTTTGGCTTCTTTGAGGCCAAGGCTGGTAAGCCCACGGACCTCTTTGATGACCTGGATCTTCTTGTCACCAGCATCAGCCAGGATGACGTCAAAGGAGCTCTGCTCCTCGGCGCCAGCACCAGCATCGCCTCCACCAGCGGCAGGGGCAGCAGCAACGGCTGCTGGGGCTGCTGCGGTCACGCCGAAGCGCTCTTCGAAGTCCTTGAGCAGTTCGGAGAGCTCAATTACGGTGAGCTCGGCGATGCCGTCGAGGATCTGGTCCTTGGTCAGGGTTGCGGCCATGGTTGTTTCCTTTCGTGTGTCGATCAGTGTTTTCTTGGGATGGATAGGGACTTATGCCTCGTCTGCTGGCGCCTGATCGGGGGCGTCCGCAACTTCGGCAGCTACTTCTTCTTCAACAACAGCTTGCGCTTCTGCTTCTTCAGGAGCCTCACTCACTGCCTCAGGGGCAGCGGCTTGGTCAACAACTTCAGACTCGTCAGGAACGGTCGCCGGGGCTTCTTCATGCGCACTTGGCGCAGGCTCGTCGCTGGCGACGGGTGCTTCTGGCTCAGGCGAGGCCGCTGGGGCGGGGGCTGGCTTTGTCTCGATCAGGGCTTTTAAGCCGTAGGCAAAGCTCTGAGGGACTGCCTTCATCAAACCAGCGAGCTGCTGCATCGGCGACGCGAACAGTCCGGCAAGTTGCGAGAGCAGGACTTCTCGAGAAGGCAGATCGGCAAGAGTCTTGAGCGCTGCGGCGGTTAAGGGGCTGCCTTCAAACACGCCACCCTTGATCACGAGGGCTGGATTTGCCGTTGAAAATTCCTTCAGCGCCTTCGCAACCGCACTTGGATCGCCCTCAATAAAGGCAATCGCCGTTGGTCCAACGAGGAATTCAGCAAGTGACTCATTGGCGGTGCCTTGGAGGGCTCGACGAACCAGTGTGTTCTTGAACACTTTGTAGTCCCCGCCGACCGCACGGAGGTTTTTCCGAAGATCTGCCATCTCAGCGACCGTGAGGCCACGATATTCAGTGACAACCGACGCGCTTGATCCTTCGAGACGCTCTCGCACCTCGTCAATCACAGCGATCTTCTCTGGCCTTGGCTCTTCCATCTCTCGTCCTCCGCCGACAATGCTGCCGGCCCATGTGGCCTCTGCGCATCCGGGGCGAGAGCGGACTCACCGCAGCAGTCGCTGCGTGAGACCACCTCGTCAGGCGGGCCTTTCGGCCCTTTCAGCCACTTTTTCGTGGCACCGGATGTCTTCGGCGTTCTTGCTTCTCGATCTTGCTGCTCCCAGCGAGGGGAACAGGAATTGAAAGATTAGCCCTCTTTTTTCAAAAGCGCCAATCGGATTCTTAGGCTGACGCGACAGCCAACTCGTCGACTTCTCGAACCAATGAGGGGTCCAACTTAATTCCAGGACCCATCGTTGAAGAAAGCGCAGCCGAGAGGAGATAGCGACCCTTGGCTGATGCTGGCTTGACCTTGAAGAGTTCATCAACAACGGCTTTGACGTTTTTGATCAAGTCCTCGTTCGAGAACGAGACCTTCCCGACCGAAACGTGGACGTTGCCCACTTTGTCAGTTCGGTACTCCACTCGGCCAGCCTTGAATTCTGCCACCGCTTTTCCAACTTCCATGGTGACCGTTCCGGTCTTCGGGTTTGGCATCAAGCCTCGAGGACCCATCGTGCGACCCAAGGTTCCAACTTGTCCCATGAGATCTGGGGTTGCGATGGCGATATCGAAATCAAGAAACCCTTCGGCCACCTTGGCCACCAGGTCATCTGCACCAACGACGTCCGCACCGGCTTCTCGAGCTTGATCAGCCTGTTCGCCTGCGGCGAACACGGCCACTCGAACCGTTCGTCCAGATCCTGCGGGAAGCGAAAGCGTGCCCCGAATGAGTTGCTCGGCCTTGCGAGGGTCAATTCCCAACCGACCGGCAAACTCGACCGTCTCGTCAAACTTTGCCGTGGCCAACTCTTTGACGAGTCCTACCGCGACAGGAATGCTGTGAAGTTCTTCTCGGTCGATCCGCTTGAGCGCATCGCTGTAGTTTTTTCCGTGCTGCGTCATTTCTTCTTCTCTCTTTGTTGGTCTCTTACCTAGCGACAGTGATGCCCATAGAACGGGCGGTTCCAGCGACTTGAAGTTTCGCCATCTCGAGGTCGTCCGTGTTCAAGTCTGGCAACTTGGTCTTGGCGATCTCTTCGACTTGAGCTTGGGTCACTGAGGCGACCGTCTCTCGTCCCGCGGTGCTCGCACCCTTCGCCACGCCGGCTGCTTGTCGCAGGAGGACAGGGGTTGGTGGAGTTTTGAGAATGAACGAAAACGTTCGGTCTTCAAAGATCGAGATCTCGACCGGAATAACGGAACCCCGCATCGACTCGGTTTGGGCGTTGTACTGCTTACAGAAGTCCATTGTCTGGATTCCGTGCGGTCCAAGTGCCGTTCCCACTGGCGGCGCAGGCGTCGCTCCTCCAGCTTCAAGCTGGATCTTGACGACGGCAAGTACCTTCTTTGGAGGAGCCATGTTGGATTTCCCTTCTTCTTTCGTTCACAATCACGCAAGCGCGATTTAGAGTTTTGCGACCTGGCTAAATTCGAGTTCGACCGGGGTTTCCCGCCCGAAGATGTTGACCAGCACTTTGACTTTGAGTTGGTCTTCGTTGATCTCGGCGATCTGGCCCGAGAAGTCGGCGAATGGGCCTTCCTTGACACGAACGGTTTCGTTGATTTCGTACTCCGAGCGAGGTCGACTGCGCTTGGTCGGCGCCGCTTCACCTTCGGCTTCGACGTGCAGAATGTTTTCAACTTCTTTTCGCGAGAGCGGCACCGGCTTGGTTCCGGGGCCGACAAATCCGGTAACGCCAGGCGTGCCACGGATCGCACCCCATGCTTCGTCATCTAAATCACAACGGACGAGGATGTAGCCAGGAAAGACTTTCTTGGCGACCGTGACTTTCTTGCCACCCTTGAACTCGACGACGTCTTCCATGGGAATAACAATTTCAAAAACGGAATCTTCCATTGCCCGAGACGTAATGACGTTTTCAAGGTTGCCCTTTACTTTGTTCTCGTAGCCCGAGTAGGTGTGGACGACGTACCAGCGACCGGGTCGGTCGTAGGGACTCTCGACGGCTGGTTGCTCGTACTCTTCGTCGTCATCGACGAAGTCCTCGCTCAGCAATTCGGTCTCGGTCACCACGTCACTCACCACGATCTCTTCAACAATGACTGCCTCTTCAACGACGAGCGCGCTCTCCCCCGAAGGGACAACACCATCAATCTCTTGGGAAGTTTCTTCTTCAATGTTCACAGCGATGCCGATCAGTAGGGGTTAGTTCTGGAAGAGGTAGACAACAAATTTACCAAACACAAGGTTCAATCCGTAAATCAAACCAATCATCACGATCAGAACAAACAGGGTAATGCTTGTGTAGTTAATCAATTCCGGTCGAGTTGGCCATGATACTTGGCGCATCTCCTCCCGAACTTCCCGGAAGAATTGGCGGATTGATGCCCGTTTTTTGGCTGGTCGCCGCTGAGACGCTGACCCTTGGGCGCGTCGAGCCTGCGGTGCTCCATCTGGGCCTGCCTGGCCCTGACGCTGCATCATGCGCTTGGTCTCGCGGTTCACGTGTGTTGCCTTTTCGGTGAGTTGAATAGAAATTGATATATCTGGACTGAGCAGGGCAGGAGGGACTTGAACCCCCAACACCCGGTTTTGGAGACCGGTGCTCTACCAGTTGAGCTACTGCCCTTCGTGGGCCGCTCTTCGTGGCCTCAGATTGGAGTCAAAGAGGACGCCTGAGCGAAGCCAAATGCTAGCACCGCCCCAGCAGGCCTCGTCTAGCGGGTCTCCTTATGGAGTGTGTGCTTGCGGTCGAACGAACAAAACTTCTTCATCTCGATCCGCTCGCGGTCGTTGAGTTTGTTCTTCGTCGTGATGTAGTTCCGGCGCTTGCAGTCCTGACATTCCAGGGTCACCTGGACTCTTTTCTCATTTTTCGCCATCTGGCGCTTCCTCGCTTCCTTTTGACTTCCCTAATCTACGCCGGGAATCAACCTCCCCGGCAACGTGGTAGCGGCGGCGGGATTCGAACCCGCGACAACACGATTATGAGCCGTGTGCTCTAACCAACTGAGCTACGCCGCTAGGGCGAGCCCTCGGTGGGGATTGAACCCACGACCCCCTCCTTACCATGGAGGTGCTCTGCCACTGAGCTACAAGGGCGCACGGACCCGTTCTGGCCGCTTGATGATGTTAGCCACTCTGAGCGCCTGACTCCCCCACGGGCCTGCTCAACGCTTCCATGCCAGAAATTCTCCCGCAGTCTGGCTACCATCCAGGCCGTGTACACCCGTTTGGTTGAATCCGGCGATGCCGAGCCCATCATGGCGATCTACAACCGCGAGATCATCGAGACCACCACCACCTTTGACCTCATCCCTCGAGACCTGATCGAGCAGCACACCTGGATCGAGGACCACCTCGGAGCACACCCCGCACTCGTGGCAATCGACGATCAGGCAACATCGGGCCTACGTGGTGCTCGTCGAGAGGTCGTCACGGGTTTCGCTGCGCTCGGGCCTTACCGCCCCCGGGCGGCCTACGCGACGACCGTCGAGAACTCTGTCTATGTCGCCCAAGAGCTTCGAGGCCAAGGAGTCGGTCGACTCCTTCTGACTGATCTGATTCGCACTGCTGCCGATGCGGGGTTTCATTCGATGATTGCCAGGATTGTTGGCGAAAATGTGGCCTCCATCCGACTCCATGAAGCGTGCGGCTTCAGCGTCGTTGGTGTTGAACACGAAGTAGGCCGCAAGCATGGGAAGTGGCTCGACGTCGTCGAACTCCAGCGGCTTCTTGATGACGTGTCTCCTGCGGAGTAACGGGGAGAAGCGCGCTCGAATCAGCTGGCGTTGATGAGCTCTTGGTCTTCAAGGTTGCCGATGGAGGTCCATCGGCCAAGTGGGGCAACAACAAAGAGAAGCAGGGCGACAAGTGCGATTGCAAGTTCAATCGGATCAGCATGCACGATCTGCAAAACCAATGTTCTCCCACCCGGTAAGCCAACAAAAGGAGAGATCACGGAAAGCGTGATCAGTACTGTTCGAATCCGACCTTCGGCAACGGGAGCTAACAGAATCAATCCCCACGTGAGATACCACGGCTGAACAACGGGTCCGAGCACGACAAAGAGCAAAAGTGTCAGACCAATGGCGTTGAGTTCACCAATTCGGTCTGACTCTTTCAAGAGCCAAATACCAGCGACAACTGCCAAAATTAAACCGATCATTCGAGTAACCGCTAAGACCCCTGACTGGCCAACATCAATGCCAATCACATGGGCAAATCCGGTAAGGGCCATCCCAATGCCCGTCGCTGGCGCAGCCCAACTTTTTACTGTCCCAGGCGTCAAAAGGTTGCCAATCCAGCCAAAGCCCAGACCACTGATCATGGTAAGAGCACTCAACACTGCCGCCGAAATCAATCCAGAAATTGCAATGGGCCGGAGGCGTTGGCGGACCGGGACTCCTGCACCTAACCACTCCCACCCGATATAGAGAATGCCAAGGGCAGCTGGTGCCTTCACCGCAGCGGCCAGCGCACAGAGCACCACACCCCAAACCGGATGTTTCAGTCGTGCCGCCGTGAGCCCAGCAACCAAGAGTGCCACCATCAACGCGTCGTTGTGTGCGCCACTGATCAAGGTGAGAACGACAATCGGATTGAGAACTGCGAGCACAAATGCTTCACCAGGGTCTCGATGAAATGTCCGTGCCAGTTTTGGAATGCAGTACGCCAGCAAGATGACCGCTGCAAGCTCAAGGAGTCGCAATGCCATAACCGTGACCGTTGCTTGATGAAACGAGACCGTTGACAAGAAGCCATCGACAATTGAGAACAGCGGTCCGTACGGCGAAGGAGTATTACCCCAAAGCGGATCGACAGGGTTGACAAAGGGCCCTGAACCTAACGTGAACGGACCATAAATATACGGGTTGATGTGATGGCTGACCATTTCGCCTTGCGCTGCATACGAGAAGACATCTCGACTGAACAGCGGTGCGACAACCATCATGGGAATCACCCAAAGTGCGAGCATCCAAGAGAGGTGTGAGATTGGCGCACCCGGTCGATTCTTCAGCGCTTTTCCTAACTGAATCCAGACCCGTAACAACAAGACGAGACCCCCGTACACGAGGAGGAGCCCAAGCATCAGTACTGTTTCGTTCTCGTGATCAGTCAACGCCGTATTCGACGTCGGCACTCCAAAGGGCCACGTCCCCGCCATATTTAATTTGAATGGCGAGTTCGAAAATGATCCACCAACTGCGATGGCGATGAGGGCAATGAAGCCAAGTAACGCCGGGCGTCGAAGCCATCGCCAGTCCGAGGGGTCACGCTCTCGCTCATGTGCGGAAGGTGCTGGCCGGAAGCGGTGAAATAACCGCTGGGATCGACTCGACGCCTCTTCGAGCATGCTCGCGCCAAGGTGCGCTACCTCACTGAAGCGAGACTCCTCGTGGGAAGTGGGCGAAGTGTGAGGGTCAGAACTGTTCATAATGAAAAACTCGTCGAATCTCTGAGGGGGTATTTTTGAGATTTCCTGATTTCGTAACAGTACTGTAACAGAAGGAATTCTGGGAGGACAGGGGTGTTTGAGGGTATTTCTGTCCAGAAACACGAAAGTGCCTACCCCCAGTTTTGAGGGTAGGCACTGCGTTTTCCGTGCTTCTTGCTGGTGGGCCGGGAGGGATTCGAACCCCCGTAGGCTGAGCCGTCTGGTTTACAGCCAGATCCCTTTGGCCACTCGGGCACCGACCCGTCGGAAAGACTAGTCGGCCGTTTCGACCCTGCCATTCTGAACCGGTCAGGGGCCGGCAAGTACGCTTAGATTCCATGCCCAGCTTTGACATCGTTTCAGAAGTGGATCTCCAAGAAGTCCGCAATGCAGTGGATCAAGCCAACCGTGAAGCCACGACTCGCTTTGACTTCAAAAACACGGACTCCAAAGTCGAGATGACCCCAACCGAGTTGACCCTTGCGTCGTCAACAGAAGATCGGATTCGTGCCCTCTACCAAGTCCTTGAGGAAAAGCTGGTTCGACGCGACGTGTCACTCAAATCTCTTGACGCCAAACCCATCGAAGAGGCGGCCAAAGGTGCGGCCCGCCAAAAAATTGAACTCAAAGCAGGAATTGGTCAGGACCAAGGAAAAAAGATCAATAAGTTGATCAAAGACCTCGGTTTGAAAGGCGTGAGCTCACAGATCCAAGGCGAGCAAGTGCGTGTGACCGGAAAAAAACGTGATGATCTTCAAGCGGTGATTACTGCATGCAAAGCCGCCGACATCGGCGTTCCCTTGCAGTTCACAAATTTCAGAGATTAGAACTCGAAATTACTGCTGATCACGAACTGGTTGTTCGTTCCTCTTCTGAGAGGTGCTCATCAAATTCATCAATCTCTTTGACGTGAAAAATTCTGTTGAAAAGGAGAAGTTTCAACACCCAAAAGACGGCAAACGACAAAATATTTGCTGCAACAACGACAATTGTTGCTTCGAGGTGAGGCAAGTTGTGCGTGATGGTGAACCTGGTTGCAAGACGAGCACCAAAGTATGAAACCATAATTCCAAGTGACGCCATCAGCCAGAACGGGATAACTTCTTTGCGAATATGCGAACGTCCAGACTTTCCCCACACCCACCGTCGGTTGAGGTAATACGAAGGAAACGTTGCCACAAAGTTGGCGATCAACGTATCCGTGACTTGGGTTCCGACTTTAAACGCACCGAAAAGTAAGAGCAGTGTCACGTTCGAGACGATGGTTGAAATCACCGAGACCGAGGTATAGCGAATAAGTTTCTTTCCTTTGTGGGAACGGGTCCACTCAGTCGCTCTCGTGAGGACGTCAGTCATGGCGACGATGCTAGGCGGAGGCGCCGTTGATCTTGGAACGCCCAGCGATTCGTGGCAGTTGTCCCCTACTTTGTGGGAACTTCGAGCACTCCTGATCGAGCGACTGCACCGTAGAACTGTGCTGACGCTTTGGGAGTGCGAACAAATGATGCTCGATCAACTTCAACCAGTCCGAAATATTGACCGTAGCCAAACGTCCATTCGAAGTTGTCTAAAAGACTCCAGTAGAGATACCCCCGAATGTCGACTCCGTCGTTCATCGCATCGTGAAGCGAGACCAGCGCCTCGGTCACGTATTCAATTCGCTCCGCGTCGTTTTGCGTTGAGACACCATTTTCGGTCACCACGACGGGAAGGCCTGTGACGGCAGCCGCTCTTCGAGCTGTCGCACCTACGCATTGAGGCCACCATTCGTACCCCATCGGGGTCGACCGCGCGCCAGGACCGGGCCCTCGAAACCCTTGTGGACCGAAATGGAACCGCGAGTAACACTGCACGCCAATAAAGTCGTCTCCCTTTGTTCCGCGTAAATAACTGTCCTCCATCACTTCTTGGAACTCGTCACGTGACTCTTCTCCACCTTCAGTTGCGACAAGTTCAGCCATGGAAAGCGTCAAGCCAATTGGAAAGTCCCCCGGACCCGAGCGAAGTTCTTGAACAGCTCGTTGATGGGCGCTGAGCAGAATGGCATTAACCGCAACTTGGCGATCGGATGCATTTTGAACTCCTGGAGGAAACACCCCCAAGCCGTAGCCCATCATGGACACAATGTTGGGCTCATTGATGGTGCACGCCAGTCCAATCACGTCACCAAGCCACTCGCTGCACTTCTTGACGTAGCGACCAAAGAGCTCAGGAGCGCGGGGGGATTCAAATCCACCGATTGCAGCAAACCATCGAGGCGAAGAAAAATGATGAAACGTCACAATTGGGAGGAGCCCGCGTGAGCGCGCACCGAGGCAGACTCTTCGGTAGTGATCGAGTGCGGCGTGAGAAAAAAGCCCTTCTTCGGGTTCAATCCGGCTCCACTCGATGCTAAATCGATACGAATTCAGCCCAAATGACGCCACCAAATCGAGATCTTCTTCCCAGCGGTTGAGCGAATCACAGGCATCCCCACTTGGCTCGACCACCACCGTGTCTTTTTTATTTTCAAATTCCCACCAATCGCTGTTCCAGTTCCCCCCTTCGATCTGGTGCGCTGCGGTAGCGGTTCCCCAGAGGAAGCCTTCTGGAAACGATCGATCTTCTCGCTGCGTGGCCATCTCTCACACGATAGACCTCACCGACCAGGAATTTGGATGGTTCGCTCAGGGCCCGAGAGAGTGAGAACATAGCCAGGTGAGCGAATCCCTAGATTTCTTGGTCAACCTTCTCGATCTTGAACCGATCGAGGTCAACATCTTTCGCGGCATCCAACCCGATGAAGAACGACAACGGGTCTTTGGCGGTCAAGTAGCCAGCCAAGCACTGATGGCGGCGGGGAGGACCGTTGAACACGGTCAGGTTCACTCACTCCACTCGTATTTTTTGCGACCTGGCGATCCGACGGTTCCAATTCTCTACGAAGTCGACCGGATCCGCGATGGCCGTTCGTTCACCACCAGGAGAGTTGTCGCCGTTCAGCACGGCCGAGCAATCTTTAATATGGCGTGCTCATTTCACGTCGATGAGCGTGGAATCGAACATCAGTTCACAATGCCTGACGTTCCAGATCCTGAAACGCTTCCCACGCTTCCCGAGCGCTTGGCGCCATGGCGAGACGAACTCGCCGAGTGGTTTGAGAGGCCGCACCCAATCGACCAGCGATTCATTGGCGACTTGCCATGGAAAGCCATGGAGGGTCGAGACCCCATCCAACAACTGTGGATTAAGGCCGACGGAAAACTCGGTGACGACCCTCTCCTCCACAGTTGCGTTGCCACGTACGCCTCGGATATGACGTTATTTGACACGATTTTGGCCCCACACTCGATCAAGTGGGACGACCCATCATTTATGGGTGCGAGTTTGGACCACTGCATGTGGTTCCATCGCTCATTCCGTGCGGATGACTGGCTGCTCTACGACACTGATTCACCCAATGCTCATGGTGCGCGAGGTATCGCCCGAGGATTTCTCTATGACCAGTCGGGCCGACTCGTCGTTTCAATGGTTCAAGAAGGACTGACACGCGTTATCTAGCGTGACAACCTGTCCTTTTCAGTGTGAGGACTACCTCGACCCAATAGCGACGTAGTCTCGCTCCTCTGAGCCAATGTACAGCTGGCGAGGTCGAGTGATCTTGAGGTCTTGTTCCAAAAGTTCTTTGAAGTGGGCAAGCCACCCGGCGGTTCGAGGAATCGCAAAGAGCACCGTAAACATCTCCATGGGGAACCCCATTGCCTGATAGATCAGTCCAGAGTAAAAGTCGACGTTTGGATAGAGCCGTCGACTGATGAAGTACTCATCATTGAGAGCAATTTCCTCGAGCTTTAAGGCAATGTCAAGAAGAGGATTACGCCCGGTGATGGCAAACACTTCTTCAGCTGTTTCTTTAATAATCCGAGCTCTCGGGTCGTAACTCTTGTAGACCCTGTGGCCAAATCCTTCGAGAAGGCGCTTTCCTTCTTTCACTTCCTTGATGTACGCGTCAACGTTTTCAATCGAGCCGATTTCAGTCAGCATCCGAATGACGGCTTCGTTCGCTCCACCATGTCGAGGACCATAGAGAGCGGCGGTTGCCGCAGCAGTTGCTGAGTAAGGATCCGCGTGAGCTGAACCCACGAGTCTCATCGCTGTCGTCCCACAGTTCTGTTCGTGGTCCGCATGAAGAATGAAGAGAACGTTCATCGCCTTGACTAATACGGGGTCAGGTTCGAAATGTGGTTCCGCTACTTTCCACATCATGGAAAGAAAGTTCGAACAAAAATCAAGATTGTTATCGGGGTACACAAACGGCATTCCGACGCTGAATCGGTGAGCAGCAGCTGCCAATGTCGGCATCTTCGCAATCAAACGAACAACCTGCTTGTGCAGGATTTCAGGATCGAAAATATCCTTGGCGTCTTGATAGAACGTGCTCAGTGCTGCGACCGCGGAGACCAGCATGCCCATTGGGTGTGCGTCGTAGTGGAAGCCTTCCAAGAAGCGCTTCCGGACGTTCTCGTGAATAAACGTGTGGTACGTAATTTCATGGGTCCACTCGTCATACTGCGGGGCTGTTGGAAGTTCTCCATTGATTAAGAGATACGCCACTTCGAGATAGGAAGCCTTTTCCGCGAGCTGTTCGATTGGGTACCCCCGGTAGCGAAGTATTCCCTTGTCGCCATCAAGATACGTCACCGCACTTTCACACGCGGCTGTTGAAAGTAACGCTGGGTCGTAAAACCAAACTCCTGGGAGAAGCGACGAGAACTCAGACGCTGCGACGCCTCCATTGACTATCGCGATCTCTTTGGTCTCGCCCGTGCGATTGTCCGTGATCGATATGCTTTCAGGCACGGCCGAAGCCCTCCTCTTTCTTTGGCATGTGGGGTACGCCCCTATGTTAGGGCGACCACGACCCCTCCTTGATCACCTCGCCTAGGGAGTTCGGCTTGTTGGCGTCGTCGAAGGAGCAATCTTGACGGTATAGGTCTGGGAAAGACCAGACTTCTCTGTCTGCCCAGGCGCCGGTGCAATCGAGATCGTCAGCGTCACTGTCGTCCCAGGAATAGTTCGAAGTGGCGTCAGCGCCAAGCTCAATGCTCCTCCAGCAGCGACTGCACCAGAGGCACTCGAGGTCCCTGCGATTCCCCCATCGACAGGCGTGATCTTTACCGTGGCGACAACCGGGTTTTCCCCAACGTTTCCTTGGTTTGAGATGACCGTCGTCACTTTCAACGCGACCGTTGGCGAGATCGTAATTGCCCCTGGCGCCGATGCGGTTGGAAGCGGTGCCGGTTGAATCAAGACAGAAGAGAGTTCCAACCGGTGCGTGACCGCCAGCGTTGAAGAGGCTTCAAGGCTCGCTACTAACGACCCCATCGCCCCGGCTGTCAACAGTCCATGATCGAGAATGAAGACCGATCGATTCAATTTCACATTGCCGGGGGCGCTGGCCAGCGATGTTCGAAGAGGTGGGATGGAATTATCAGCCTGTTGAAGGAGCACGCCAGCCTGCGTGAGTTCAGCGGTGGCTTGTGACGTCGTCAAGAGCGCGCTCGAGGAGCCTGATCCCGGCACTGTCGTTAAGCCAAGGAGTCCTTCAACCGCGTGTTGGATCATCCCCACTGCGGTGGCCCGCTGCGCCACCGCAGTGGCAACTCCTGAACTCACGCCGTTTGACGCTTCTGGAGACTTGGCGATTCCTGCCTTTACCGAAGATGCCGCCGTTGTTTGAGCGAGTGAATCGAGCTCGTGGGTCAGCGTACTTCTCTCCATATCTGGCATGTTCACCAGAAGGGCTCCAAGTTGTTGGCCCTCGATTGATTGGGCAGAAAAAATAGAATTCGCCTGAAGCCCGAAGGATTGATTTACGAGAATGACATAACTCGAAGATGATTGTGCGGCCGAAACAATCCCATTGACAACAAGTGCAACGAGACCGAGGATGACGACGCCAGCAACAATAAGACGCGGGTTTAGATTTCGCGTGAAGTTCCGTCGACGTGCCATGAACTCTTCAGGCTACCGGGTTCACCCGATCACTTACTGGCCTCAGCGAGGAAGAACGGTTCCTGCGGTTGGGAGGTGGTTTGTCGTGTGACGCCAATTCACCGTTGCTTCAAAGGCTTTCGGGTTCACACGATCTTTGTGTTGCTCCACAATGCGCATGATGCTGCGGAGCGTCTCTGACGACATCAAGTGTGGCTGAAGGCCCAGATCGAGCAACTTCGTGTTGATGGCGTTGTAGTAGTGCTCCTGCTTTTCCACACGTGGTGGGTCAAGGTGGGTGATCTCAGTTGCCCCTTCGAAGGCTTCGGCAACCATGTGGGCCACGTCAAGGACTGAGAACGACTCAGTGAACTGGTTGAACACGCGGAACTCGCCCTCTTCGGCCGGGTTCAGACATGCCAACTCAACACAGGCCAAGGTGTCTCTGATGTCGAGCATTCCTCGGGTCTGCCCGCCTTTTCCAAACACTGTGATTGGGTGGCCAACGACCGCTTGGGCGCAGAATCTGTTGATGACCGTTCCAAAAACACCGTCATAGTCAAGACGCGTCGCCAAGTCAGGATGCTCAGACGTCTCAGGCGTTTCTTGTCCGTAGACAACACCTTGGTTCAGATCGGTTGAGCGAAGCCCCCAGACACGACAAGCAAATTGGATGTTGTGGCTGTCGTGAACCTTTGAGAGGTGATACATGCTGTGCGGCTGCTTGGGATAGGGCAGGACGTCAGTACGTCCATTGTGAGTGATCTCAATAAAGCCCTCTTCAATGTCAATGTTTGGCGTTCCGTATTCTCCCATGGTGCCAAGCTTTACGAGATGGATTGATGGATCAACATCGGCAATGGCATAGAGAACGTTCAAGGTGTTCACGACGTTGTTCACTTGTGTGTACACGCTGTGCTTTTGGTCGATCATTGAGTACGGCGCAGAACGCTGTTCAGCAAAGTGAACAACAGTCTCTGGTCGAAATTCACGAACGACTCGATGGGTGAAGTCAGCATCAGTGAGATCTCCGATGTAGCACGCCACCTCTTTGCCAGAGACTTCTTTCCAGATGTCGCATCGGCGTTGAAGACCGGCGATTGGAACAATCGAGTCAACACCCATTTCGAGGTCGTATTCACGTCGAGCGAAGTTGTCAACGACGGCCACGTCGTGTCCTCGCTTGGATAAATGAAGTGCGGTTGGCCATCCGAGATAGCCGTCTCCACCAAGCACCAAGATTCTCACGATGTCGTCCCTTCCTTCAGGATGTTCCCGCTCAATGATTCGACGACGTCGTGTCGCCGGTGAGGGTCGGAGAAATACTAGTGCCTCCAATCGTGAGGCAGGCCAAGGGGGGATTTAGTCGGGAGGTTCCAATTCTTGAGGGCCTTCATCACCCGACACCAAATGAAGATCGCCGTGAATTCCAGAGGCTGGATGGCCGGCAGTCTCAGTAAATTCCTTGGCACTGAGATCTTTGGCGCCATTCTCAATGGCCGAGAAGTGTGGAATCTCATCGACCGTTTCTCCCACCACCCCAAGTTGATTGAACTGTCGAGCCGCAGGAAGCACCCGAGACTCAAGGGAGCTCACCGCGCTGTTGTACGAACCCACTGATCGATTCAGATTCTTGCCCAGTGATTCGAGATGATCACCAAAGGTCGCTAACCGCTCGTACATCAACTGGCCAAGTTGTTGCACTTCTCGGGCATTCTCCGCCAACGCCTCTTGGCGCCACCCAAGCCCAACCGTTTTCAAAAGGGCAATAAGGTTTACCGGTCCCGTCAATAAGACCCGGTTATCCATTGCTTGCTCTACCAAGGTTGGATCTGCTTCGAAGGCTGCGGCCAGAAGGGATTCACCTGGAACAAAGCAGACGACAAAGTCTGGGGTGGGCTCAAACTGTTTCCAATACGCCTTCTTCGAGAGTTTGTCGACATGGTCTTTGAGTTGGCGAGCATGCGCTTTCAATCGGTCGCTGCGCTCGCCATCGTCTTGCGCTTCGAGAGATTCAAGATATGCCGTTAAGGGAACTTTCGCGTCAATGACGACTTGTGCACCGTCGGGCAATGTCACGACCATATCTGGACGTTGTAAACCATCTCCAGAGTCAACGGAACCTTGCTCGATGAAGTCGCAGTGCTCAACCATCCCGGCCATCTCCACCACTCTTCGAAGTTGCATTTCGCCCCATCGACCCTTTGTCGTAGGGGTTCGAAGTGCGGTGACGAGACTTTGCGTTTCTTTCCGGAGTTTCTCTTCAGAACGCTCAAGAACTTCCAGGTGCTTGAAAACTGATTGATACGCCCCTTCCCGCTTTGTTTCTAGTTCATTGACCGACTTGTTATATCGCTCCATCAAGAGTCGGAGTGGATCAACTTCTCGCTTGAATCTTTCTTCGCGGAGATCTAAATCCTTCTCGAGCGCAGTCGTCGCTCCTTCGAATTTTTCTGCTGCTAGCTGCGAGAGACGTTCGCTACCCATCCGGACTACTTCGTTCGAGACCCTCTCGATTGTTTCATCAAGTGTCGCTTTGTGCTCAGTGAGTTGACGTTCAAATCCTTCTTGCGACGCATGCAATGTTGCGATGGTTTGCGCATCCATCAATTGTTGGGCTCGCAGTGCATCGCGCTCGCTGCTCAACGTTGCAACAGCTTCATTTGCTGATCGCAACGTTGCTCGCTGAGAGCCGTCGCGACGCGAAAAGAACGCTCCCGCGAGCGCGCCGCCGAGCAAAAGCCCAATCACAATGCCTAAAACAATCGACAAGACGCTCATGAAAACTGCCCCTTCGATCCAGCGTGCCACCCCACGAGTGGTACCTCCCCATCGTACGCAGGAGTTGTAACAAGGTCAGGCCGAAGGTGTCCTGGCTCAATCACCTCCATTGCCACTAACGTCAAGGGCGTGGTTCTCAACTTCCCAGGGCGTAAAAAGGACGAATTGCTCGATGAAATCGCGCTTCCTGGCCTCGCTGGTCCGCCGCCCGTCATGGACGAGATTGATGCGTTCCTGGTCCAGATCTTTGCACTCGTTGGAGAAGCGATTACCGGAGCCACCCATGCCCTCCTCGCTGGCGACCGAGAAGCAGCCAAGCTCATCGTGGCTCAAGACGAACGGATAGATGCTCTCTCACTCGAACTCACCGAGCTTGTCGAAGCTGCACTGATTGGACCAGGTCGTCGATCTGACGAGCGAAAAGAACTCATCGCAATTTTGAAGATGATTCCTGACCTCGAGCGCAATGGGGATCTTGCTGAGCACATTGCTCGACGCGCCACCGTAGGTCTCGGTCAAGAGATGACCGCTCGTTCTCGAGGACTGGTCGAGCGTATGGGAGAAGTCGCGACGACGATATGGCGCCAAACCGCTGACATCGTCGTTGACCGAGCGCCGAATGAAGCCTCTGTGATTGAAGACTTTGATGATGAACTTGATGACCTTCACGTGACGTTAACGGCCGAAGTTGTTTCAGGAACGATGCCGGTCACCGTCGCTATTGAGGTCGCACTCGTTGCCAGGTTCTATGAGCGATTTGGTGATCACGCAGTGAATCTTGCGAGACGACTCGCAATACTTTCTGGTGCTGTTGGCGCACCCCCATCTCGAGGGGCAGAGTAGTTAAAAACGCTTTTCGAGAAGTGCTTCAGCAATCTGTACTGCATTCAGAGCTGCACCTTTTCGCAAGTTGTCCCCCACGATGAACATCGACAGTCCTCGGTCCACTCCCTGAGCTCGGCGTATGCGACCGACGTAGGAAGGATCGTTTCCAGCTGCGTCAAGAGGATTAGGGAACTCGCTGAGTTCAACTCCTGCGGCAGTTTTCAGAAGATCTTTTGCTCGTTCAGGGGAGAGGTCCCGCTCAAATACCGCAGTGACTGCGGCAGAGTGCCCAGTGAAGACGGGAACTCGAATACACGTTGCACTCACGGCAAGGTTCGCGAGGCCAAGAATCTTTCTGGACTCGTTTCGATACTTCGCTTCTTCGTCAGTTTCACCTGAGCCATCATCGAGAAGGTTGCCCGCAATGGGAAGCACATTGTGCGCAATGACACCTGGGAATTTCTGAGCAGGTTCAAATTCGATCGCGTGGCCATCAAGGGCCAGTTCATCGGCGCGCTGCGCACTCATGAGCACTTGCGAGGCCAACTCGCTTATACCTTCGCGTCCTCCACCCGAAACTGCTTGATAGGTCGAAACGATGAGTTGGCACAGACCTGCTTCATCGTGAAGTGGTTTGAGAACTGGCATCGCCACCATCGTGGTGCAGTTTGGATTCGCGATAATTCCCTTTGGAATGCTGTCGAGTGCATCAGCATTGACTTCTGGGACCACAAGTGGGACCTCAGGATCCATTCTCCAGGCCGATGAGTTATCCACCACGAGGACGCCCTGCGATGCCATGAGGGGGGAAAGCTCTCGAGATGAGGTCGCACCAGCGGCACTCAGTGCAATATCGATTCCCGAAAAGTCGGCGCCGCTTGCGTCCTCAACGATCACGTCAGAGCCTCGAAAGGACAGCTGGGTCCCAGCTGATCGAGATGATGCGAAAAATCGCACGTCGTCCAATGGGAACTGGCGCGCCTCTAAAATCTCTCGCATTACTGAACCGGCTTGGCCGGTGGCGCCGACGACTGCAATCCTCATAGACAACCATCGTAGAACACAGCCATTCGGCTGGTCACCTTCTTGAGTCGTTAGCCTCCGAGTTCGAACGCAGCATGGAGGGCCCGCATCGCTTGTTCCACCTCTGATTCATCGACGACACAACTAATTCGAATCGATGATGTGGAAATCATCTCTATGTTGATGTCTTCTCGAGCCAATGTTTCGAACATGGTGGCGGTGACCCCTGGATACGACTTCATGCCAGCTCCGATCACCGAGACCCGAGCAATAGAGGAATCTGTCTTGACCATCTGGAAGCCCAAGTCATCTTGGAGTGCTGCCGCAACATCTTGGGCGACACCGACGTCAGATCGAGGAACCGTAAACGAGATGTCCGTTGATCCATCAGCTGAGATGTTCTGCACGATCATGTCGACATTGACGCCTCGATCGGCCAGTGCCCGAAAGAGGCGCGCGGCGATGCCCGGACGGTCAGGCACGCCGACCACTGTGATTTTGGCTTCCGTGACGTCGTGGGTGACTGCGCTCACAATTGCTTGTTCCATTGATGGCTCCTCTTCTACGACCCAAGTTCCAGGTTCCCAAGTAAAACTCGAACGAACGTGCAAGGGAACATGGTGATTCCTCGCAAATTCAACCGACCTCAACATCAAGACTCGGCCTCCCGTTGAGGCCATCTCTAACATCTCTTCAAAACTCACACGACTCAGTCGTCGTGCTTCTGGCACCACCCGAGGGTCTGCACTGAACACACCAGTGACGTCGGTGTAGATCTCACAGACGTCAGCACCGAGTGCCGCAGCAAGGGCCACCGCAGTCACGTCAGAGCCACCGCGACCGAGGGTCGTGACGTCCTTTTCCGTTGAGACTCCTTGGAACCCTGCGACAACCGGGACAATGCCGTCAGCGATTGCGTCTTTGAGTCGCTCAGGTCGAACGTCAATGATTTTTGCTCGCGTGTGATCAGTATCGGTGATGATTCCCGCTTGGCTCCCCGTAAACGATGCAGCCTTGATACCCACTTCCGAAAGCGCCATACAAAGGAGGCTCATCGAGATCCGCTCTCCGGCCGTGAGCAACATGTCCATCTCTCGGGGAGGTGCTTGCGAGGCAACATCGCCTGCTAGTCGGAGGAGCTCATCGGTAGATTTCCCCATCGCTGAGACGACCACCACCACGTCGTCGCCCTGGCGGCGAGTCCGAGCAACGTGGTCAGCCACGGCCCGGATGCGATCTGCATCCCCAACCGAGGTGCCACCAAACTTCTGAACAACTAAACCCATGGGTCCTAAACCTATCGGAGCCTGGGCGATATCCAGAGAACGCTCTGGCCCCACTAGTGTCGTTCCCGTGCCAACAGATAAGAGAGCCCGACAGCGAGAGGGTCGCGAGCAGCGCCTTCAGGCAGAAGCCAAATCAACCAAACGACGAACCTTGATCCGCAGAGGCATCATCGTCGTCGTCGCCATTGTCGTCGTGGGTTCGATCTGGCTGCTGAAAGGTGGCTCATCGAGTCCTTCAAGTTCAACGACCACCTCACCAGGGCAGTCCTCGTCAGCCACCTCGACCACGTTGAGCAATTCCCAAGCCAAAGCTGACCAGGCCAAAGCTGACAAAGTGTCAGTGGCTGCAGGGTGCCCTGCGTCAACCAAGACCACCGTCAACAATCTCACCTGGCCCACCGCCCCTGCGATGACCATCGACAAAGCGAAGACCTATCTCGCCACAATCACCACTGACCTTGGACCATTTGTAGTGACCCTGAATGCAGCGAGTGCGCCGACCACGGTGAACAACTTTGTCTTTCTGGCGCAAAAGGGCTACTACCACTGCGTGATTTTCCACCGAGTTATTCCGGGCTTCATGGACCAAACCGGTGACCCCACGGGAACTGGAACCGGCGGTCCTGGCTACACCATCACCGATGAAAACCCACCAAAGGCAAGTAATCCCGCCCAGCAGTACCCATTGGGTTCTGTGGCAATGGCGAACACTGGGTCGGCGAACTCAGGGGGGAGTCAGTTCTTCATCGTTGCGGGGTCTCAAGGTGAGTCCCTCCCCAACACCTATGCCCTCTTCGGGCAGGTGACCTCGGGTCTCAGCATCGTCAACACGATTAATGCGCAAGGCTCCACCGCAAACAACGGGGTGCCTCCACTTGTCACCCATCGAATTCTCTCAATCACAATTGCGACGCAGTAGCAACAACTAGCCTCAGCACGACCTTTCCACCGATCAACGATGGCGAGATGAGCTGAACAACAAAGAGGAGTACCAATGACGAGTCCAGAGTGTCCAGCCCCAGATGGTTCATCACCGCGTGAAACACGTTTCTCGTCGGAGCCACCAATGTGCATTGACCCCGCAAAGCGATACACCGCCACAATGGTCACCTCAAAAGGAGAGCTCGTTATTGCTCTCGATCCAATCGCTTCTCCAAAGACAGTCAACAGTTTTGTATTTTTGGCTCGCTATCACTACTACGACGGCTTGAACTTCCACCGAGTCATTCCTGGTTTTGTTCTCCAAGGAGGATGCCCTGAAGGTTCAGGTCGAGGCGGCCCGGGCTACCAGTTTGCCGATGAGCTCCCGAAGCCTGGGCGCTACGAGATTGGTTCTCTCGCCATGGCCAACGCTGGTCCAAATACCAACGGAAGCCAGTTCTTTGTGATCTCAGGTCCTGACGGCGTGAGCCTCCCGCCGTCCTATGCCCTCTTTGGCAAAGTGATCAAGGGCCTCGACGTCGTCGCAGTCATTGATGCCATTGGGACTCGATCAGGGTCCCCCAGCGAAAACGTGACCATTGAATCGGTCACCATCACCGAAGAGGACTAACTCGGCGGTTCTCTCCAGGGGCCGAGCGACTTCAGTCCCTCAGGGACCAGCGCTGCATCTCGAAAGACCCGAACCTCTCCATTCCCAATCGCTCCATAGGTGCCGTCTGCATGGCAGATCACACCTGCACCAGCGTCAAGGACAAGTGCTGGCTGCGAGTTGGGAAGAAGTTGCAGCGTTCGAAGGAGCTTCTCTTCGCTTGCGTCTTCATCATCTTCGCGATGAGGGACCACCGTAAATGCGCGAATCGGTCCGAGACCAACCGTGGGGGCACCACCGCGAGGATCAATCATCGGATCACACAGCACGCTCGCCGCAGAGCCCGACGCCACCACCGTCGCACCTCGTTCGATCATCGCTATCAACGCATCAAAAACAGCCGTTGCCTTCAACGTGGTGCGCAGATGCATGGCGCTTCCATCGGTGAGATAGCCAATCTCTGCGCTCTGCAGGCGCTGCGCGAACTCGTCGAGTTCGGCATCACTGCGAGAGCTCACCATGAGACCCTCAACGTCTGCACCAAGAGGTCGAAGCCACTCTCCGATTTCCAGGACTGCTCGCTCAGGCTCCATAAAGGCGCTGGCCGTCGGAAGGACGGCAAGGTCTACCCCGGTTCGCCCCCGCAGGAGTTCTTGGCCAATTTCAAGGTTCCCTGCCTCTTCTCCGCCTAGGAGATACAGGGTCCCTGAGATTGTCGCCATAGGGGAATTCTCGCGCAATTTTGGTCTCGTCGTCATACGAGGTGACTGATGAGTAACATCGTTCGCTATGTCCATCACACGAGTAGGAATCATCGGTTCAGGAATCATGGGTTCGGGTATTACCGAGGTCGCCGCGTCAAGCGGTTACGAGGTGGTCTTGCGGAGCCGAAGCCAGGAAAGTGCAGATGCCATGAAGGCGTCCGTCACAAAATCACTCAATCGCCAGGTCGAAAAAGAAAAGCGATCCGCTGAAGAAGCAGCAGAGATCCTTGGTCGCATTTCAACGACCACCGAGTTGAGCGCGCTCAGCGACTGCGACCTCGTGATCGAGTCGGTTGTCGAAGACCTCGCCATCAAGGTGGCACTCTTCAAAGAGCTTGACGGAATTGTCAAAGCCGGCGCCATTCTTGCTACGAACACGTCAACATTGCCCGTCATTGAAATGGCGATGGCAACCACTCGGCCTGAGAGCGTCTGCGGAATTCACTTCTTCAACCCCGCTCCAGCAATGTCTCTTGTTGAAGTGGTGCGACCTCTGAGTGCTTCAGATGAGACCATCACCGCAGCAACGACCTTTGCAACGTCGTGTGGCAAGGAGCCCGTTGCCGTCAAGGACCAAGCTGGTTTTATTGTCAATGCGCTCCTCTTCCCTTATCTCAATAACGCGGTGCGCCTCTTGGAAGGCGGCGTTGCTACCTGCGAAGGAATCGATACCGCTATGAAGGGTGGCTGTGGATTCCCAATGGGGCCCTTCGCCTTGTTGGACCTCGTTGGCCTTGACACGTCGCTGGCGATTCTCGATGCCCTCTACGAAGAGTTCAAAGATCCGAACTACGCCGCAGTTCCACTGCTTCGTCGGATGGTGGTCGCTGGTCAACTTGGCCGCAAGACCAAACTTGGTTTCTACAACTACGCCAAATAGTTCTCATTTCTCAAGTGTTTTGAGAGGGTGAGCCCTCCTTTTTGGTCCTGTTCGCACCTATCGTTCAGTTCCGCGAGAATAAGAAGCGTGCAGCGAGGAGAGAGTCGATGAGCGAATCACATCGAGCCAAGCCGTGGGTTATGCGGACGTACTCGGGGCATTCCACGGCCACGGCGTCAAACGCTCTCTATCGAATGAACCTCTCGAAGGGTCAAACTGGCCTTTCCATCGCGTTTGATCTGCCCACGCAGACGGGCTACGACCCCGACGACTCTCATGCAGCCGGCGAAGTTGGCAAGGTAGGGGTTCCCGTCGCTCATCTTGGTCATATGGCTGAGCTCCTTGACCAAATCCCAGTTGGTGAGATGAACACGTCCATGACGATTAATGCCACCGCCGCATGGCTCTTTGCGCTCTATATTGCCAACGCTGAAAACAACGGTGTTGATCCAACTGTCCTCACCGGCACCACTCAAAACGACATTGTCAAGGAGTACCTCTCAAGGGGAACCTTCATCTTTGGTCCCGTGCCTTCGCGAAAATTGATTGTCGACATGATCGCCTACGCCGTCAAACATGTTCCAAAATGGAACCCCATCAACGTCTGTAGCTATCACCTTCAAGAAGCAGGCGCGACGCCGGTCCAAGAGATCGCCTACGCCTTAGCCACCGCCATTGGCGTCATCGACGCAGTACGTGACTCGGGAAAAGTTGAAGCAGAGGACGTAGCTCACATGGTGAGCCGCATCAGTTTCTTTGTCAACGCAGGCATTCGCTTCGTCGAAGAGACCGCCAAGATGCGAGCCTTCACCAAACTCTGGGATCAGATTTGCTTGGAGCGCTACGGCGTCCAAGATCCCGCCAAGCGACGCTTTCGCTTTGGCGTCCAAGTGAACTCGCTGGGACTCACTGAACAGCAGCCTGAAAATAATGTCCCTCGAATCGTCCTCGAGACCCTTGGCGTCACCCTGAGTGCCGACGCTCGTGCCCGTGCGGTCCAACTTCCCGCGTGGAACGAAGCACTTGGTCTCCCGCGACCTTGGGATCAGCAATGGTCGCTTCGGATTCAACAGATCTTGGCCTTCGAAACTGATCTCTTGGAATACGGAGATATTTTCGAAGGAAGTGTCGTCATGGAAGCCAAGACTGATGAGCTCATGGATGCCGCGAAAAAAGAACTCGACGACGTGCTCGCACTTGGTGGAGCATTCGAAGCGATTGACGAGTTGAAGAGTCGGCTTGTGCGTAGTCAAGCCGAGCGGGTCAGCGCCATTGAATCTGGTGACCAAATCGTCATCGGCGTGAACTCATTCCAAGAGACCGCAGACTCTCCACTCGTTGATAGCGAAATCGAAACCATCCTCAAGGTTGATCCTCTCGTTGAATCTCAACTCAAAGAAGAGGTCGCGCGTTGGAGAGTTCAGCGAGATAACGATGCTGTCAATGCTGCACTTTCAGAACTTGTCCGGGTGGCCCTGAGCGATGACCCGAAGGACAACATCATGATTCCTTCTATTGCCCTCGCTCATGCTGGCGGAACCACTGGAGAGTGGGCTGGAGCCCTGCGTGAGGTCTTCGGCGAGTACCGAGCGCCTACCGGCGTCTCAGGCGGCGTGGGGCGGCGTGGGGACTCGATGGCCAGCGTCAGCGCTCGCTCAAAAGCCCTCGCAGACTCCACAGGATCGGCTCCCAAACTCCTGGTTGCCAAACCTGGCCTCGATGGCCATTCAAATGGAGCGGAGCAGATCGCCGTCGCGGCTCGAGACGCTGGCTTTGAAGTCATCTACCAAGGCATCCGACTGACCCCAGAAGAGATCGTTGCAGCGGCTCGAGACGAAGACGTTGACATCGTGGGGATATCAATTCTTTCGGGATCTCATCTCGAACTTGTCCCCGAGATTCTCGACCGACTTCGAAGTGCTGGCGTCAGCGCAAAGGTCATCGTGGGAGGGATTATTCCTCCAGATGATGCACAGATGCTGTTTGAGAAAGGTGTCGCTGCGGTCTATACGCCAAAGGACTTTGAACTTCACCAAATCATGGATGACATGGTCGGTATCGTTGAACGACACCGCCAAGAGCTGTCCTAGCGGCGGCCAGAACTCTTAGAGTGCTGCGAGAACTTCTTCAACGCCACTGACACTGAGCCCAGATCCAGGCTCAACGTTTAAGAGGGTGACGACACCATCTTCGAGAACCATGGCGTAACGCTGTGAGCGAGTCCCGAGACCAAAACCGCTGCCGTCCATCTCCAGACCAACCGCTTGCGTGAACTCACCGTTCCCATCAGCCGCCATCACAACCGTGCCATCAACGTTCTGACTTTTTCCCCATGCGCCCATGACAAATGGGTCGTTCACCGAAAGACACACGACGGAGTCGACACCCTTGGCCGTGAGCTCTTCAGAACGCAAGACGTAGCCAGGAAGGTGAAAATCCGAACACGTTGGGGTGAAGGCACCAGGAACCGCGAAGAGAACAACCTTGCCGTGACCGAGAAGTTCCGACGTTTGCACATGTGTGGGACCCTCGTCTCCAAAGATCATGATCTTGATGTCTGGGATCTGCTCACCAACTGAAATAGCCATTCGGGTTTCCTCCTTTTGACCTCAGAGAGGTCTTCATGAACAACGACACCTTGATCGTACTGGCGACGAGAAGAAACTCTACCCCCACCCTCAGGCAGGTCGGTTCCGGCTCGACACTTGGTGCTTTGAAAACCAGTGTCCAGAAAATCGCCACGCCATATTTGGTGGTGTTGGCTCTACGGCGGTGTACTCATTCATCAACTGATCGATCACCACCGACAAGACAGCAGAGATCTCGGGATCAGGCACCGGTCGTGGGGCTAAGCCCAAGAGCGTCTGGGTCACAGCGGCATATTCCCGTGTTTACGCTTGGGGAGTTCCTCCCGCTTTGTCGAAAGCATTTCAAGGCTTCTCACCAAAACTCGTCGAGTCTCGGCGGGATCGATGACGTCATCGACGTAGCCTCGTTCGGCTGCGATGTATGGCGTGGCGTAGCGCTCGGTGTACTCATCAACGAGCTCAGCTCGAAGTGTGTCTGGGTCCGTGGCATTGGTGAGCTCAGACCGATAGACAATCTCGACTGCCCCTTGGCTTCCCATCACTGCCAACTCAGCAGAGGGCCACGCAAAGGCCAAGTCAGCACCGATGGACTTCGAGTTCATCACGACATACGCACCGCCGTAGGCCTTTCTCGTGATGATTGAAATTCTCGGCACCGTTGACTCACAGAACGCGTAGAGCAGTTTCGCTCCGTGTCGAATAATTCCGCCGTATTCCTGATCTGTTCCAGGTAAAAATCCAGGGACGTCCACAAAAGTAATAATCGGGATGTTGAAGGCGTCACACATGCGCACAAATCGCGCACCCTTCTCTGACGCTTCAATGTTCAGTACCCCTGCAAGAATCATGGGCTGGTTTCCAACGATGCCAACCGGTCGACCCGCAATGCGAGCGAATCCAATGGTGATTGATGGCGCAAAGGCGGCATGGACTTCAAAAAAATCACCATCGTCAACCGTGGCTGAAATCACGGTTCGCATGTCGTAGGGCTGATTCGAACTGTCAGGAAGAATGTCGACAAGTTCAGGACACATTCGCTCTGGGTCATCTTCAACGTACGCCCGAGGGGGCTCTTCCATATTGTTAGCGGGGAGGAAGCCCAAGAGATACTTGACGTCATCAAGGCACGACTTCTCGTCAGCAGCGACGAAGTGCGCCACGCCAGACTTCGACGCGTGACTCATCGCTCCACCAAGCTCTTCAAGCGTGACGTCCTCACCGGTCACTGTTTTGACGACGTCAGGACCGGTAATGAACATGTGGCTCGTGGTGTTCACCATGAAAATAAAGTCAGTCAACGCTGGAGAGTAGACCGCACCACCCGCGCATGGTCCCATGATCACCGAGATCTGTGGCACGACGCCTGAGGCCAACGCATTGCGTCGAAAGATGCCACCGTAGGAGTCGAGAGAAACAACTCCTTCTTGGATTCGTGCTCCAGCACCGTCATTGAGTCCAATCATCGGAACCCCAAGTGACGCAGAGAGATCCATAATCTTGTGGATCTTCTCTGCAAAGACTTCTCCAAGTGCGCCGCCAAAGACAGTGAAGTCTTGACTGAAGACACAGACCTTGCGCCCATCAACTGTTCCGAACCCCGTGATGACACCATCGGTGTAGGGACGCGTCTCTTCAATGCCCATTCCATGTGCTCGGTGACGCGCCAACATGTCAAGTTCAACGAAGGAATCTTCATCGAGTAAATATTCGACGCGCTCGCGCGCCGTCATCTTCCCCTTTGCGTGATGCTTCGCTACCGACTTTTCACTACCGGCGTTACGCGCTTCATGACGACGGTTCTCTAGATCAACTAAACGCTCGCTCATAGGATGTTCCATTTCGACGAGGCTACCCGAGGAGCGCGGGGTTTCCCTTTTCTTTAAGTGACTCACCGGTCACTTTATTGAGAAGTACTACTCCTGCACGAGTTCGATCAAGGTCCCAAATGAGGTCTTTGGGTGAATGAATGCCACTGTGGTCCCACGAGATCCTGGTCGAGGGGCGTCGTCAATGACTCGGCCTCCTGAGGCCTTCACCGCAGCAAGGGCTTGGGCGCAGTCAGCGACTCGATAGCCCACATGGTGAAGACCCTCGCCCTTCTTGGCCAAGTACTTCGCAACTGGGGACTCATCATTCGTAGGCGTCAGAAGTTGAATATATGAGTCCGCAACTTTGAGCAGTGCTTCTTCGACGCCGTCGGACTCGACTATCTCGCGATGTTCCACCGTGGCACCAAAGGCTTCCTCGTACCAAGCAATTGCACCCTCTAAATCATTCACCGCAATTGCGACATGATCGATTTCAGTAAATAAAAGTTCGCTCATCGTGACGCTCCTAGTCGTGTCGGCGAAAGATCGTCAAACGATCTTCGCCAATCTCTTCGCGCAATTCGCGGTTGTCAATACCAAGTCCTTCTTCCTTGGCTGCACACAGCACGCCAATTTTCCCTTCGTGAAGGTTTTTGTGAACTTGATACGCGGCGTCGCCCACTTCCTCCAAGGGATACACCGCAGAAAGGGGTGGCAAAATCTTTCCGTCACAAATCAGTTGATTGGCTTCCCACGCCTCTCGATAGTTCGCAAAGTGAGAACCCTTGATTGATTTGAGCTTCATCCAGAGGTGGCGGTTGTCATATTCGATCATGTACCCAGAGGTTGCGGCACAGGTCATGATCAAGCCTCCTCGTTTCGCGACAAAGACACTCGCTCCCATGGTTTGGCGGCCAGGGTGCTCAAAGACGATGTCGACGTCTTCGCCAACGAGGCCTCGAATATCTTTCCCAAGTCGACGCCACTCTGATTCATCCTGGGTGTGCTCATCGATCCAGAACTTGTAGCCCGCAGCCTTCCGATCAATCACCGCGTCAACACCGAGCTCGTTGAGAAGCGCCACTTTAGAAGCGGAAGAGACAACACCAACCGGGGTTCCTCCACCATTCATCACGTACTGAACGGCGTACGCTCCAAGGCCACCAGACGCACCCCAGACGAGGACATTGTCGCCTTGCGTCATGTCTGCACCGTTGGGTGAGACCAGCATCCGATACGACGTCGAGTTACACAGCGCATTGATCGCTGCTTCTTCCCAGGAAAGATGCGTTGGCTTTGGCATGAGTTGATTTGCCTTGACGACTGCTATTTCAGCGAGCCCTCCAAAGTTTGATTCGAATCCCCAGATCCTTTGGTTCGCCGCCTGCATCGAGTCGTCGTGCGCGCTCGGGTCTTGATCGTCAACATAGTTACAGTGCAAGGTCACTTTGTCGCCAGCTTTCCAACTGCGAACAGCAGAGCCAGTCTTGAGGACAATGCCAGCTCCGTCAGATCCGACAACGTGATAATCGAGCGCGTGTCGTGCTCCCCACGCTGACTCTTTACCGAGCCGATCGAGGAAACCAAATGTGGGGAGTGGCTCAAAGATTGACGTCCACACGGTATTGAAGTTGATCGACGACGCCATGATCATCACGTAGGCCTCATCTGGTGCCAACTCTGGCAAGGCGACCTCTCCAATCTTGAGAGACTTTCTCGGATCTTTTTCTTCGGTCTCGAGCCCTTCAAACATGCCGATGTCTTCTCGGCGGACAAATGCCGCCCGATAACTTTCCGGCATCGCCATGGCGGCGAGCTCCTCTGATCCGGCCCCTTCAAGTGCTGCAGTCATGATGTCGCTCATAAAGCGAAACCCTACTTGGCACCCCGTGGTTTCCTTTCACCTCTTCGGCTCAAAAAGACGGAGGACTCAATGCTCGCCCCTTTGCTCCACGCGACAGATTTCCAGGCCAAATGGCCCTTTTCTCGAAATCCTGCCCCCATTCCCTTCAACCTGCTAAAGTGAACTTTAGGTGAACAAAGTGAACCTAAGGAGAACTTATGGTGACGCAACTATTGATGGAGGGTTGGTTTACTGACCCCTATGGAATTCATGAAGCTCGCTGGCTCTCGGCCGGGGAGCCCACCAAATTGGTGAGAGACCAAGGCGTTGAGGCCTATGACGCCATCCCAAGCACTGCCCCAGAGCGCACTGCTCGCCCAATCGCTCACTCAGTCAGGGCCATGAACGGCGTTGACCTCCTCCGATCGGGGACCCACACGCTCACTCTTCGCCAGGCGCTCTCTCGAGCGGCCTCATCGGTTCTGATCAAGTCTCGAGGATAGAGGGGGGGGTTACCACCTGGTAACCAGACCGGCTAGGTTGATTCTCCATCCTCCAGGCAACACTGCCTGAGGCAACTGAGAACATGGCCATGAGATGTGGCCCGACCAATAAAGGAGTTCCTATGGGAGGAACCGTCATCGTTTCGGGTGCACGCACCCCAATCGGAAAGCTTTCTGGCGCGCTGTCATCGATGACCGCCATGGATCTTGGAGGCATCGCAATCGCCGAAGCACTCCGTCGAGCAGGCATCAGTGGCGATCAAGTCGACTACGTGATGATGGGCCAAGTCATCCAAGCTGGCCAAGGCCAGATCACTGCTCGCCAGGCCGCACTCAACGGTGGCGTTCCAATGAGCGTGCCCGCGACGACGATCAATAAAGTTTGCCTGTCGGGACTTCAGTCGATCTACCTCGCTGACTTGATGATTAACGCTGGTGAAGCCGACATCATCGTGGCCGGTGGAATGGAATCAATGACCCAAGCACCTCACCTCCTTGCGGGCACCCGAGCAGGAATTCGTATCGGAGACGCCACGTTGGTTGACTCAATGATGTACGACGGCTTGACCTGTGCCATTGACAACTGTGCGATGGGACTCGGAACCGAGAACTACAACAAGGGCGTGGGCATCTCACGAGATCGCCAAGATGCCTTCTCGGCAGCCAGTCATGCCAAAGCGGCTGCGGCAATCAAAGAAGGTCGCCTCGCCGACGAAATTGTCGCTGTTGAAATTCCTCAGAGAAAAGGTGACCCTGTCATCTTTGATACCGACGAAGGAGTCCGTGGTGAGACCACTGTTGAATCGCTGGGCAAGCTCCGTCCTGCGTTCGACAAAGAAGGAACCATCACTGCTGGTAATGCCTCGCAGATCTCTGATGGAGGTGCGGCCGTCATCGTGATGTCAAAAGAAAAAGCTGCTGAGTTAGGCATCACGCCACTCGGTGAACTCGTTTCGTATGGTCAAGTCGCAGGTCCTGACGCCTCGCTCTTGACGCAACCTTCACGAGCCATCGCTCAAGCCTGTGCCAAAGCCGGCATCACACCTGGTGACATTGACCTCTTTGAGCTCAATGAAGCCTTTGCTGCGGTTGGCTTGGCGTCAACCGATGAGTTGGGAATTGATCCAGAAAAGGTAAACGTCAACGGTGGCGCTATTGCCTTGGGACACCCAGTTGGCATGTCGGGAACTCGCGTTGCGTTGACCTCCCTTTATGAGCTTCGACGCCGAGGTGGTGGCATGGCAGCCGTCGCTCTCTGCGGTGGTGGCGGTCAAGGTGACGCTGCAATCTTGCGTTCCATTAGCTAACTGAACTCAGTCCATGGCCTCTCCTGAGGTCACAGTTCAATCTGCGTCAACTTCACTTTCTCTAATGCCGCGCTTTGAGAACGGCGCAGGTGCGAGTCATGTTCTGCGTTGGCATAACGGAATTCATACCCGCCCCGGCGGCCCTTCCCCACACCACTTCGAATCATTGCCTTCATGACAGATTCGATTTGGCCGGCGTCGGTGGGAACCCAGACGTCAGGGCAGAGACCGACCCCTGCTTGCTGGGGGTGAATTCGGCCATCTGGCGCGATCGAAGGACAGTCAAGAAACAGGCCAGCGACCGCGTTTCTCCTCGTGATTGGTTCCCCTTGGTTCAGCTCAATGATCAACTCTTTGGTCCCATGGCTCACCTCGGGGACCACCAACGCTTGAGAAAATGGATCGACGTATTCGAGACGCGCCTGGGTGCCAGAGGGTGCCATGAAGAGAATCTGCGATCCTCGAGTTGTGATCTGAACAAGGCGTTCTCGCGTAATGCCATTGAGCGTCGAGACTAGATCTCTCCCGAGCATTCGGCGAGCAAGTCGAGCAGTGCCATTCGCTGAAATCGTCGTGATGACGTCAGAAATTGGCAACATCAAGCCTTCAAGAATTGGCAGACCCGTCAGTGAGCGAAAATCCTCTCGATCGAGCAAGCTCAGTACACGGTTTGCAACAATGATTTGATCGCGAGCTGGATCGTCAGGTGCGGCAAAAGGGTTTTCTTTCTCTAGCTCGCTTCGAACCTGAAGACTCGCGGCGGCCACAATGCCCAGATCGTGGAACTGTACGTGGGGAGTAATAACAAAAAGATTCCCTCGACGTTCCTCAAAAAATTTCGTGAGCACAGGATCGCTATAGAGACGACGAAGCGAGTTCGTGAGTTCTTCCCACGCATCATCGGTAATAAAAAATGGTCGAATGACCTCGAAAATTAATGCTCGGAGTTCGATAATTTTGTCATGGCTGGACTCAGGTTTCGAGAAGTCCACCCGATCTGAATCGAAAAGTCCGAGGTCCCATGGGTCATCGCTGCGTGCCCGGATTTCGAAACCCGCGGTCCAGTTCCCTTCGGTGGCCTGATGGACCAACGAGTCATAGACATCTCCAGCACTCATCGGGCCTCGAGGAAGCATCGCCATCACTTGACCTCTTTCTTCGAGAAAATTTTACTCACCGCAGTTTTCTATTTATTCCTGTCTTCCTATTCTAGAGATCTCAAGGGGAACCTTTAGATCGCTCAGGCTGAACAAAGAGTTCCAGTGTTCCGAGTCCCCAGTAGATATCGCTCCACGAGGAAATTGGCAACGAAACAATGCTTAAGGTTCCAGGTGGATAGCGGAGAGATCCAGGATGAGCGTCATCTCCACTCTCTTCTTTGACAAGGTCGAGACTCAGGATTTGGACCGTTGGATTGTGCCCAACGAGTGCGACGACGTCCGTGTCCTTCGGAAACTCAGAAATAATCCCCAAGGCGTCATCTGGGGTTGCACTGTAGAGACGGTGCTCGAGTGAAATCGGAATCGACGGCGTGAGATTTCCAAAGACTCTTTCGGCAGTGTCTCGCGTCCGTGCGGCGGGCGACGTGACGACGGAGGAGGGGGCGGTCACATCGAGGTGTTGGCTCCGCAGCGCTTCGCCAAGGCCATCAGCCTCACGCTCACCACGTGGGGCGAGGAGCCGATCTCGGTCGCTCCCCCCAGGGGGAGGTTCTTCAAGAGCTTTGGCATGACGGAGTATCCAGAGAACTTTTGCCATTGCTTCTTAGTCTCATCTCAGGACTCCTCAAAATGGTCGATACTCCTCTGTATCTGATCGCCTAGCGTAGAGACGTTGTCAAAGGAGTGAAGAAACTCAATGTCCTATTTTCAAGCAATCGTCCTTGGCATCCTTCAAGGCGTCACCGAGCTCTTCCCGGTCTCAAGCCTTGGCCATGGTGTGCTCGTTCCTGCGCTGCTCGGTTGGGACAATCTTGTGAGCACCGACAACAAGAGGAATCCTTTTTACCTTGCATTTCTTGTAGGTCTTCATGTTGGGACCGCAATTGCCCTCATCGTCTACTACCGACAAACGTGGACCAAAATCATCGGAGGTTTCTTCACCTCTATTCAAGATCGCTCGATTGCAAAACCGAATCAGCGCCTGGCCTGGCTCTTGATTGTCGGAACCATCCCAGTTGGAATCGTCGGCTTGGCTTTTGAACACAAACTCCGTGAGCTTTTCTCCAATCCTCTTGATGCTGCAATTTTCTTGACGATTAATGGCGTCATTCTTCTCGCAGGTGAACTCATCCGGAGGCGGTCCCTAGCCAATGCTGGGCGACTCCGCGCTCCGAAGGGTGCTCACGCCAAAATTGCAGCGAGTGACGAAGAGGGCGCTAGTTTTCGGCACCTTGACTCACTGTCACTCGGCCGAGGCACTGCGATCGGAACGTCACAAATTCTGGCTCTCTTTGCTGGAATTAGCCGTTCAGGTGTCTCAATGGTCTCTGGGATTCTCTCCGGCCTCGACCATGAAGACGCAGCCCGATTCACGTTTTTATTAGCCACGCCCGTCATTCTTGCAGCGGGGCTCTATAAGCTCCCCGATCTTCTCGGTCCGAATGGGAATGGGATCCGGGGCCAATGCCTCGTTGGTTCCATTGCTGCGGGTCTTGCCGCGTACGCCGCGGTCAAGTTTTTAACCAAGTGGTTTCAATCTCACACCCTCTGGCCATTTGCGATTTATAGCTTGGTGGTTGGCGGGCTCTGCATTATCCGCTTCGCCTAAAGAGCACTCCTAGTCAGTTTCGACAGTTCGTCGATCTTCCAAAGCTCGACCAAGCGTGAGATCGTCGGCGTATTCCAAGTCACCACCGACCGGGAGACCACTTGCGATTCTCGTTACTTTTAGACCCAGCGGCGAGAGGAGCCGCGCTAAGTACATCGCCGTTGCTTCACCTTCAAGGTTTGGATTCGTACAGAGAATGACCTCTTCGACTCCTTCGGGCTCGATACGTGCCAGGAGCTCTTGAACGCGAATCTGTTCAGGGCCGATTCCCTCCAGAGGATTCAGTGCCCCGTGAAGGACGTGATAGCGACCGTGGAACTGATTGGTTCGCTCCACCGAGACAATGTCGCGCGGGTCTTCGACAACACAGAGAATAGTTGTCGGACGCTGTGAGTCTGCGCAGACAGGACAGAGTTCGCCGGTGTCAGCAACGTTGAGACAGGTGGGACAGAGCGACGTGTTGTTCTTCACTTCGATAATCGCGTCGGAGAGGCGATGCGCATCTTCATTTGGAATCTTGAGAAGATAAAACGCCATTCGTTGTGCTGACTTTGGCCCAATCCCTGGCAAACGGCCAAGTTCATCGATTAATCGCCGTAGCGATCCGGTATACATCTATGCGTCCTCGTGGGTTGCTCCAGGAAACGCCTCGAGAATCTTTGCTTCGGCCACGGAACTCACTGCTCCCGCAGGTGCCTCAACGAGGCCTTCCAAATCGACGACTTCGGTGACCTCGTCTTCATCTACCGACTCTCGAGATGATCGTGAGCGAGAAGCTCCTTTTGTCTCAACTACCAAAAGCTGCAGCGTCACGGGTGCAGCGAGAGACTTGACCACGAGGGCTTCAACCTCCTTGTGATGGGCTTGGCACTTCGCAAGATGGGGTTCATTCGGAACACTGAAGGTTACTGTTCCCTCTTCCACGCTCGTCAGTGTCGCTCCCCTGAAAAATGATCGAGCTTTTGACGTCATCGCCGACAAGACTTCTTCATTCCAAACTTGTTCGACTTCGTCACGCGTCACATCTGTCGCTGGGCGATCCGCTTTCGGAACAGACGGCACGTCCTCGGCTGGAACTTCTTGAACCACCTCAGGCTGTGGTGAGGCGTTCTTCTTCGGTGCAGGAGCTGGTTTCGATTCGGCGGCATAGGCACCGAGCGACGCTTTTTGTCCCGGGGGAACCTCTCGGGTAGGGGTAGGGATTGGCGCCGGAGCAGTCACCTGTGCGGGAGGCCCCTGCTGGGAGAGCTCAAGTACTTTTCTCTCTAAGCGATTTACTCGCTCCAAGAGGCCTGATGACCCAGCGTCAAGGTCGCTGCGGGCCGAGCGCACAATGGCGACTTCAAGGACCACCTGAGGATCGGGAGCATCTCTCATCTCGACTTGGGCTCGACCAAGGAGTTCGATAGCGCGCACGACGCGGGCCAAACTCAGACGAGTCCCTTGATCGGCGAGGCGATCTCGATCTTCACCGGTGGCATCCGTAAGTTGTGGCGCGACCCCTAAGAGAAACGCTTGTCGCAGATCTTCAATGAGTTCGACGCAGAGTTGTTGAGGTCCCCAACCGGACCCATGAAGGATTGATAACGCGATAAGTGATCGTCCCGCATCCTCTTCGCACAAACCTTCTACAACGTCATTGAGCGCAGGCCGGCTGTCGCTGGCCTCACCCGAAGCAGCGACTTGGTCAAGAGCGCTCAACGCATCTCGAGCCGAACCTTTTCCTTTTCGAACCGCCAAACTAACAACGTCATCATCGAGACTAAGCCCCGCGTCATCTCGAACATCTTTCAGCAGCGTTTCGAGTGTGTCAGCTCCTAAGAGTCGAAACTCTAGGTGTTGCGTTCGACTTCGAATAGTTGGCGGAACTTTCTGTGGGTCGGTGGTGGCGAGCACAAAGACCACATGACTTGGGGGCTCTTCTAATGTTTTTAGCAATGCGTTTGCCGCGGCCGTAGAGAGCATGTGGACTTCGTCGATGATGTAGACCTTTGATCTCCCGGGCGAACCAAGTGCCGCGTGAGAAATCAAATCACGTATTGATTCAACGCCATTATTTGACGCAGCATCAAGCTCGGTAACGTCCATTGAAGTTCCTCGAGTGATCTCAATACAGCTCGCGCATGAACCACAGGGCTCCCCGTCGACGGGGGCAAGGCAGTTCAGTGCCTTCGCCAAAATCCTTGCGGTTGAGGTCTTCCCAGTTCCGCGGGGACCGCTGAAGAGATAGGCGTGCGCAACGTGGCCATCTTTGACAGCCGTTCGCAGTGCTCGCACGACATGGTCTTGACCACGCAACTCCCCGAAGCGTCCAGGACGGTACCTTCGATAGAGCGAAACAAAATCGTCGGCGGGTGCCAGTGCTCCATCGTCAAGTGCCATGGGCTGATGCTACCGGTGCCCCGCTCTATTGACTCGCCAGAGTCCCTGTGACCCGATCCTCGGAGCGATGGCCAGGTTGACTACGGCACACGCCCAGACACGCTGAGAGCTGCTGGCTTCCACCCCTGACTCGGTTCACGAGTGGGCATTGCGTAGGACCCAGCCACCGCTCCGAAGACCGGCGACCTCTTTTACGCTACCCGGGCTCTGACCCCCCGTCTTCCCGCCTCGCAAGAAGCACCAGATCCTTCGGGTTAGCCTGAAGGATCCCACGGGCAACTCTCGTGGTCACGGAGGAGTGCGAGAGCGGCCGAATCGGCACGATTGGAAATCGTGTGTGGGGAAACTCACCGTGGGTTCAAATCCCACCTCCTCCGCCATATGGCACGCTCACATTCATCACTCAGCGATCTCGAAGCAATGGAGATCGCCCTGGACGCCGCCCGAAAAGCAGGCGCGGTTGGCGAGGTCCCAGTGGGCGCGGTCCTCCTTGTCGATGGAGCCGTTATTGGAATCGCTGGAAATGCTCGCGAGTCACATCACGACCCAACCGCCCATGCCGAAGTCCAAGTGCTCCGCAACGCCGCGATGAGTCAAGGTTCTTGGCGCCTCGATACCGCGACATTGGTTGTCACCTTGGAGCCTTGCCTCATGTGCGCGGGAGCCATTCTCAATGCGAGAGTGCCTCGAGTCGTGATCGGCGCACTGGACCCGAAAGCCGGCGCCCTTGGATCGCTCTACAACGTTGGGATTGATCCGCGCCTCAACCACCACGTCGACGTCACCGTTGGTGTCCTTGCTGAGGTGTCAGCAGAACTCATCAAAGAGTTTTTTGCGGCACGCCGATGAACTGACTCCTCAACTGAGTCTTCACTACCTTCGATGAGTCAACCTCTTCTCAGATCTGCTCACTAGGCTGTCGCTCGTGGCGTCACTTTCGAATCCCAGCCCCACCGGAGAACAGTTCACAATCCGCCATGGCGATCTCTCGGCCGTGGTCTGTGAAGTCGGTGCGACACTTCGTTCACTGAGTGCTGGTGGCGTCGAGTTGATCGACGGCTTTGACCCAGCGTCGTTTTCCCTCTCTGGAAGGGGACAAGTCCTTGCGCCATGGCCTGGACGACTCGATCACGGCACCTTCGCGTTTGATGGCGTGAGCTCAACTGCTCCAATCAATGACGTCGAACACAATGCCGCAATTCATGGACTTGTTCGATGGCGATCATTCGAACTCCTTCGCGTTGATGAGAACCGAGTCGTCCTAGGTATTCGCATCTATCCCTCGCCGCCGTATCCCTACTCGGTTGTTCTCACTATCGAATACGCCGTCGGACCTGATGGGTTAGTCGTCACGTCAACGGCACAGAACGTTGGATCAACGCAGTGCCCATTCGCGTTGGGGTTTCATACCTATCTCAGTGTGGGCGCCCTCATTGATGGGGCCGAATTGAGGTTCCCGGGACGCTCGACACTGCTTCTCAATGACCGACTCATCCCAACCGGTGAGATCAAGCCAGTCGAAGGTTCTACCCTTGACTTCACGCAAGGTCATCTCATTGGCGATGCCGTTCTTGACACTACGTTTTCAGAACTCGTCAGAGACGCCGACACACGTGCACGCGCCGTTCTTGCTCATCAGGGAACTGGCCAGACGGTGGAGCTTTGGGTTGACGAGCAGTTTGGTTATCTTCAACTCTTTACCGGCGACACAATTGGCGATGTCCCGCGTCGGCGGCTGGGACTTGCGGTTGAGCCAATGACGAGTCCACCAAATGCATTACAAAGCGGCGTTGACGTCATCATCCTCGCCCCATTACAAGAGTGGCGTGGTCAGTTTGGTGTTCGCGCGCTCCCCTAAAGGGTGACCGGTGTTACGCCAACGAGTGTGGAGATCTAGCTCGACGCTGCGGTGAGATTCGAGAGTTGCTTTGCTTCTCGGTACGTCATCCAACGAGCATCGTCAAAGTCGTAAAGCTTGCAGGCTCGTGCATTTGAAAAGTAGTCGCGAAGCAGCAATTTTTTGTCGATAACAGTTCCAGGGAACGCCTCTTCGATCTTTTCAGCGGCTTCTTCAAGGTGGTACATCGGAACCCTCATATCAACATGATGGGGGACGTGGATCATGATCCAATGGAAAAAGAAGTTCCAGCCTTTTGGAATACGCAAGACCGTCGTGCCTTCCATTTGTGCTTTGAATTTTGTCCATTCCGACTTCTTCCACCAGCGAATGTCTGGAGCAATGTGGTGGACGTGCACTGCGGCACCGATCACGAAGGTAAAGAAGAAGAATGGCAACAGCACTGTTCGCACATCAAGCCAGATGATGCCGGCGAGCGAGTGTCCTTGAGCAACGCCAATCAAACTAAAGAGCACCGTCATTGCAATAACAAATCCTGCAACAATCCATCGGTCACGGCGAACGGGTTTTGTCCAACGTTTTGGCGGCTTACCAACAATCATCTTCGTAGCCCACACTTGGTGCATGTAGTAAAAACCCGAACCAAACCACGACCACTCAACGCGATGGATGAATCGGTTCATCCAATTCATCTCGGCATACTGTTCGGGTGTTGACGGGTGCCAGACAAAATCGAAACCTTGACGAACAGTGAACGGGTGATGGATTCGATTGTGTCCAAGAATCCATCCTTCATAAACGTGAAAACTCGGCAGCATCGAAAGATGGCCAATGAGTGAATTCATCTTGCGCGACTTGAACAGCGCCCCGTGAGCAGCATCGTGTCCCACAATGAAGAGTGCTGACACAACTAAGGCCATCACCATTTCGATCAAGAGCACGTAGAAAACATTCGTGACGTAGGTCAACGCCACGAGGAGGCCGATGTAGATCACGGCATCCCTGGCAAAGTAGGCAAGGCCTTTCCACGTTGGATTGTCGTAGACAGACTCTGGCAGGACGTCGATGACGGGCTTGAGTGATCCCGCCCGTTCTTGAGTCTCCTCAAGAGACGTTGGATTTGTCAGTGCCATCGTGGCGGGCCTCTCGGCTAATAGAGCATCTCAGAATCTGACGCTCTCAGATCTCTAGGCTACCCGAGCCAGATGGAGAAAAGTCACCACGGAGAGGGAGACAGGGGGCCAGGACTAGAGTTTGAGGCGGAGGGGTGCCAGAGCGGCCGAATGGGACAGTCTCGAAAACTGTTGTGCCTCCGGGTACCGTGGGTTCAAATCCCACCCTCTCCGCCACAAATATGGTTGCCGCCAGGGAGAAACGTCACTGGCGGCGGCCATTATTACTCGCCAGTACATCGGTTGACCTTGTTCGAGATACTGAGACGCTAGCGAGCCAGAATACGCTAGCTAGTCAGAGAACGTGATCCTTTAAAGGAGTCATCTATGAGTGAGCGAACACCCATCAAGCAAGAACGAGTTCTCGTGACTGAGATTCCGGGTCCAAAATCTCAAGCCCTTCACAGTCGTCGCGAAGCTGTTGTCTCCGCTGGCGTGAGTTCAGGACTGCCGAGCTATATCGAACGCGGCCAAGGCGCAATCTTGGTTGACGTTGATGGAAATCAAATGATCGATCTAGGTTCTGGTATCGCGGTGGCATCAGTCGGGCACGCCCATCCAAACGTTGCGCAAGCAATCGCTGAACAGGCCTACGACTTTAATCACACTTGTTTTATGGTGACGCCCTACGAGGAGTACGTCGAAGTTGCCGAAGCACTCAACGAGCTGACACCTGGCACGTTTAAAAAGGCGACTGCGCTTTTTAACTCCGGAGCCGAAGCGGTAGAGAATGCAGTCAAAGTAGCTCGGCACGCAACCGGTCGCAGTGCAATCGTGGTCTTTGACAACGCCTATCACGGCCGAACGAACCTCACGATGGCATTAACCGCAAAAAACATGCCGTACAAAGACAAATTCGGGCCTTTTGCCCCTGAGATCTACCGAGTCCCTATGTCCTATCCACTTCGAGATGGACTCACTGGCGACGAAGCCGCCAAACGAGCAATTGAATCAATCACGACACACATCGGTGCTGAACACGTCGCGGCGATGCTCATTGAGCCGATCCAAGGCGAAGGTGGATTCATTGTTCCCGCTCCCGGATTCCTCCCAGCACTTCGAGAATGGACTGCTGAACACGACATTGTTTTTATTGCCGATGAAATCCAGACGGGGTTTTGTCGAACAGGTCAGTGGTTCGCGTGTGAACACGAAGGAGTCGTTCCCGACCTCATCACGACTGCCAAGGGGATCGCTGCGGGCATGCCGTTAGCTGCCTTGACCGGCCGCGCGGAATTAATGAATGCCGTTCACGCTGGCGGCCTTGGAGGCACCTACGGCGGAAACCCAGTTGCCGTTTCAGCGGCACTGGCCTCCATCGAGGTCATGAGATCTGAACATCTGAACGACCGCGCACTTCATATAGGAGAGATCTTGACGAGCCGCCTTGAGGGCATGGCCGAAGAGTTTGGCTGCATTGCTCAAGTCCGAGGCCGGGGCGCCATGATGGCAGCGGAGCTCGTCCACCCCTCAACCCTCGAGCCAGATGCTGATCTTGCCAAGGCGGTCGTGAGTGCCTGCGGAGCCCAAGGTGTCATCACCTTGAGTTGTGGCACGTTTGGAAACGTCCTTCGCTTCCTTCCACCATTGATCATTTCAGATGAGCTCCTGAACGAAGGTCTTGATGTTGTGGAAGCAGCTTTTCGATCACTCATCGCGTAACTGCTGCGTTGCAATTACCTCACCCTGAAGCACACGCTCCTGTCGAGACTTCTGCAGTTAATGATTCTCCCTTTGTGACGTCAGCAGAAATTGCAGCACCGGTCAAGGCATAGCCAACTGAAGCATTCACAGTTGAGCGAGAAAAGATAACGCCAAGAACTTTTCCATTCGAACCAACGAGTGGTCCTCCTGAGTTTCCTGGAAGGACTTGACCTGTGAGTTCATACACCTGACGAGTGACGAGTGACCCTCCATAGATATTTCGACCCACCGCGTTAAACATTGCCGAGACGGATGCTTGCGCAACATGAATCGATCCATTTTCCGGATACCCAACAATTGCTGCTGGCGCTCCAGGCGACACACTCGACGTGTCGATGCTGAGAACTGGCCCCGTCGGAGCATGAATTCGAAGAACCGCTATGTCTAACGAAGGGTCAAAAAGTACGGTCGTTGCTGGATAGGACACTGAGCCCACGGTCACGGTTGGGGAGCGAATACCCGCAACCACGTGGGCGTTCGTCACTACGACTCCCCGTTGGACGGCGAATGACGAACCTTCAACAACCCCGCCACAGCCATTGCCCAAGACTTTGTACACCGATGCCAGCGTTGGAGCGGCGATGAGTGCACTCGCCGCGGGAGTTGGGAGGGGTGTCACTGTTGCGACAGGTGGAGCAATCACTGCAAACACCGACGGGAACCCCTGGGTTGCCAGCAGACTTTGCACTTGTGCGACTGCCGAAGGGACTGGTGGCAAAATTTTGTCAACACTTCGCAGTACTGCAGATCGATCGATCGCTTGGTTTATCCAAGGGATTTGTGCTTGGACAATAAAGCCCGCGATCAGCCACGCTGAAATCAACACCGACACCACGCCAATTGCCGCACCTACCCCAGCATCAAAAGAACCTAAATGCCATCGCTTCATGGCAGACGAGGCCCACCCTCCAAGAATGCTCCCAAGGATGCTGGCCGCCACTGCAATTCCAAGCACCAGCGCCAACGTCAACACTGTTCGAGAAAGCCCCGCTCCAAGCGGTTTCGCTATTAAGAGAGCGACTCCAGTTCCCACCGCGAGACCAATAAAGAATCCGGTGAAACTCAACACTTGAACCATGGCACCGAGTCGGAGACCATTAAGCGCTGCACCGATCACCAAAAGTGCGACGACGATATCTATCCAACCCATAGGAATGAGAGTAGACCCGAGCGTGGGTTGAGGAGTGCACGGGATCAACGACTCTGAGCATCTACGATCTCGATGTGAGCCGAATCAAATCTCCTCGATGCCAACTCGTCACCATCGTCGCCACGCTCAGCATCGCGATCTCCCTCAGTGCCTGTTCTTCTTCTTCAACCTCCTCGACGGCTTCCTCCGGCCAGGCCACTGGCCAGCCAAGTCCCTATCTGAGCGCCAACTTGGTTGGAGTTTCATGTGGAACTGGGGAGCTCTGCGCAGGCGTTGGTGCTCCATTTGACCCCAATCCCACGTCTCCCGCGCTCACGATGTCAACGGATGGCGGAGCGACATGGCATCAAGCCAAAGGTTCAGTGGCGGCCACAACTCGCTTTCAAAATGTCGCCTGCTCTCAGCAGTCATGTTTGGCCATCGGCACCGAGGGGCTCAAACTCGTTTTCATCTCGCTCGCAGGACCAAACGTGGCGTGGAGTTCCGCCAGTCAACTTCCACAGAGTGCTGTCCCAAAAATTGCGGCGTGCGCTCAAACAAAATGGTGCATCGTGATCGGTGAAACACCGAGCGGCCTCATCTCGTCAACAACAACCACTGCAGGGCGAACATGGGGATCTCCCGTGTCGCTTCCCTCGGGCATCGCTCACGTTCTCTCGCTCTCATGTAGTTCTGCGCAGCTCTGTATTGGCACCGGGATCACCGAGAATGGACTTCCACAGATCGTGACGACGTCAGATGGCGGGGCGACGTGGGGGTTGCCAACCCTCCCTTCAGGCCTGGCTTCTGTTCTCTCTGGATCGTGCCGATCCAAAACCCAGTGTTTCGTGGTGGCCAGAAATGCTAGTGCGCCTAGTCCTGGAATCTTGACCAGTGATGATGCTGGCGCCACCTTTGCCTTCACCCCAGCACCATCAGATCTCACGACACCGAATGCGGTGTCGTGTGCATCAACGACCTGTGTCTACGTAGGCGCATCCTCAACTTCCAAAGGAGCGGCAGCGTCACAAACACAAAAGAACCCAGTGAACGTCATCTCGACGAGCTACGTCCCTACTGCGCTTCTCGGTGTGAGTTGCTCACTGCCTACTCGATGCGTGGGTTTCACGACATCAAGCCTCGTTGCAATCTCTCCCCTAGTTCCGCAGAGCGGCAAGCAATAGTGCAGGAAGTTTGAGGATCGATGGAGCTGCTTCAAAATTCAGCAACTTCGTCATGGTCGCTCGAGAGTTCTTCGCAGTAACAAACCATGCTGGCTTTGGAGAGGCTCGAAATGGTCCTCGAACAACCGACTTCTGCACTCCTTCGAACATGTAGGCATTGCCAACGACACCTGATCCGGATTGGATGTCGGTGATTGGGTGGCCAGGATACGCACCCCACGTCGTCGTCCCAAGAGCAAAGACCAGCGCGTGCCAGAGATTCAATCCAATACCTCCGTAGCGAAGATCGGCAATCGCTGCTTCGATGCGCGGCCCCACGGTGGGATCCGCCAATGACGATGGGTGCGCCAGAACGGTTGCAGAAAGTGTTCCCCAGACAACATCATTGGCAAAGCTCACTGCGGCGTCAACAAAGTCCGCTGGCGATTCTGCGCGAAGTGGTGTTTCAGAAAGCAGACTACAAAATGCCTCAACGTTGAAACAGATGTCGTCTCCTTGAGACGCGTCAACATTCGGGATAAACGTCCAAGGAAGCGTTCCTTCGGAACTGCTTCCAATCTCAAGCGCTTCTGGGTGTGCCGTCAAAAACGCAGTCTGTCGATCACTCGCTCCGGGATAGTAGGCGCGACGAGTCGGAATTGCTGCCAATTGCTTGGTGAGCGCGTCCAGAAAAGCTTGGCGTTGGGGCCACTTCTCCCAGGTAATCAGAACCCGTGGTGTCAAACAATTAAAGCCCGCGTTGTTCGCCAACATGGTGGCGACGTGTTCGGCTTGATAGGCGATATCTTTGTCGCTCCATTGTCCAGGAACGATAATGACAGGAGAGACATTGCCCAGTTCACAGCTCACAGGTTTTGTGACGAGCGGATCGTTCGACTCTTTTCGTCGAGCACCCTCTTCACCAACACCAAAAACGATCGCATCATGGGTCTTGTCAGATCCCGTCACGTGAATTTCAGCGATTGACGCATGCGCACAGAGATGCTTTCCTGCCTCGGCGCCACCTTCAACGATGGCAAGGAATCCTTCGTCAATTAACGACTTCATCGCTGCAGCCCAGAAGGGTGCGAGATAGTCGTTGACGGGGTTGGCTTTGAGCACCACCACCTTTCCTTCGACGAAGAGTTTCGAAAGGACATCGCGCGGTCCGAGTGACGCAACATTTCCTGCACCAAGAACCAGCGAAACACCCTTGTGGGCTTGTGGGTCCTTATAAGCGGGGGCTTGTGCTGCTTCAACTTCAGCTCGCGTCAAGCCCGGCTCCATCCACACTTCACCGGTGGTCTTGGCATAGAGAACACTGTCGAAACGATCCGTTGGAAAGACTTGGACCACGAGCCGGCCATCGGGAGATTCCTTTACCGGCCCAGGAAATTCAGGACGTCCGGACTTCTCTATGTCATTGAGTGAATTCTTGAGCGTTCGGGCCATCCGTACAAAGGTCCCGACTCCACTAAAAAGTTCTTCGCCTCCATCATTGCCATTGGGATCGAGGCCCTTCGCCTGACAGGCGGCGTCAAGCCACGAGGGAGCAATCGAGAGCGTGTCAGTAATGATCTGCTCAAGAAGAGCTGCTCGTGCTGCGGGTGACGTCGCTGCCCACGCATCAGCTCGCACTGCGACTGCAGCGACGGCGGCATCTAAGTCGTCGGCGTCAAAACCTTGAATATCTGCACCTTGACTTGTTGGGGCAGCGGCTCCTCGAATAGCAATCGTCATTGACTCCTCTTTTCCTGGTTGTTTCTAGATCTCATCACGCAGAGGGGCAGATGGCAAGGGGATCAGCAGGCTCGGGAGAAAACTGCCATGCTTTCGTTCATGGAATTCGGAGCGGTCCTTCCTCAAAATGAACTCGGCCGCAGTACTGAAGATATTTTGGCCTTCGCCCAGGCAGCCGATCGGCTTGGCTTTGATCACCTGTTGGCCTACGACCACGTGCTTGGTGCAGACCGACGTGTCCACCCTGATCTGCCCGGCCCCTACGGTCTCGACGACACCTTTCGAGAGCCATTTGTCTTGTTTGGCTATCTTGCGGGCACCACGTCATTGGGCTTCGCCACCGCCATCCTGATCGCACCCCAACGTCCCACCGCCTTGATTGCCAAGCAAGCCGCAGAGGTCGATCTGCTTTCTGGCGGAAAACTCCGGCTTGGTTGTGGGATTGGTTGGAACCATGTTGAGTACGACGCGCTCGGGCAGGACTTCGCTACTCGAGGAGACCGCTTCAGCGAACAGATCCCGCTTCTTCGAGAACTCTGGACAAACGAGCAGATCACCATTGAAGGGGCAAGCGAGTCAATCGTCGCCGCGGGCTTGGCCCCACTCCCCTTGCAACGTCCAATCCCGATCTGGATTGGCGCGTTTGCTCCGCCAGCTCTTCGCCGAGTGGGAGAACTCGCCGATGGTTGGTTTCCAATGATCTTCCCTGGCGACAAGTTCGATGCCGCCTGGGGAATCATCACTCAAAGTGCCCGTGATGCTGGGAGGGATCCTGCCGGCATCAGCATCGAAGGCCAAGTTCCGGGCCTGAGCGATGAGCCCTCAAAAATTGATGAGCTGGTGAGCCGCTGGCGTGACGTTCACGCCACGCACGTCTCGATCAATACGTTGAATCAAGGCATGCGTCATCTCGACGAGCATCTCGAGGCTCTCGAAGTCTCTGCGCGTGTACTTGGATTAACCCCTCGGTAGTTTTGCGCCTCAAGGAACAGTCTCACTCAATGAGCCAGCGTCCTCACTCCACCTAAGATAGAAGTGTGACTCCTCCTTCACCGTTACCGCCTCGAGGTTGGTATCTCGACCCAGGCGGCACGCACGCGTGGCGATGGTGGGATGGAACGGCGTGGACAAAAGAACTCCACCCCTACGTAGCGCCAGCGCCGAACGTCACGAAAGCGCTGTTAGAGAGAGAGCGCTATTCAGGAACGCGTCTCTTGCGAGTTGGCCTCGCCCTCTTTGGCGTGGCGATGGCCCTGAGCATCGTGATTCGACTCTTCGATGTCTCTTGGATGGCAGCAACCTGGCACTGGCTTGGTCAGGCATGGTCCTTGGCCCGACAAGGAGCATCGACCTCGTCGCTGCCAACTCCCCCGACTCGTTCGAGCGTGAGTGCGAATCTCTCGACCTTTGTCGTTCTTCCATTAGAAGTTGTCTCCTTGGTTTTCGTTCTGAAGTTTCAACATCGGGCGGCGTGCGTTGCCAAGGCACTGGGTCTCACGACACGTATCAACCCGACTTTTGGTGTGATCGCTTGGTTTCTCCCCCTCGTGAATCTCATCGTGCCGTTGATTGCCTGGCTTGATCTCTTGCCTGAGCGACATCCCCGTCGAACCACGCTGTGGTGGGTCTGGGCTGGGCTGCTGGCGGCCGAGTTCCTCACCTTGGGCGTCTTTGCCGTGGCGAGTTCTTCGGGGCTCGCCGTTGGAATCCTCTCGGCCATTCAGCTCGCCTTCTTTGCTGGGAGCCTGCTTTTGGCCCACAACGTCGTCGAAGCGGTGCTTGAGGAGCACCACCAGGCGGCACAGAGCATCGAGTCGATTGCACACGGGAATGCCCAAGGCATCTAGGATTCCAATCGCTGGGCACGAGCTCAGAAGAGAACCTCGAGAACGAAGGAGACGTCACCATGGCGAATGAAGAGTGGGGACCACTAGGCGGTTTGATCGGTACGTGGGAGGGCGACAAGGGTATGGACGTGTCGTTCCACAATGAAAAAGGAAAAATTGGAGAGACGCCCTATTTCGAGCGCACGACGTTCAAGCAATTTGGACCAGTCGAAAATGGCAAGCAGACAATGTACGGTCTTGACTACCGAACCGCAGCGTGGCGCAAGGGTGAAGAGAACGACAACCCCTTTCACACCGAAGTCGGCTACTGGCTTTGGGATGCTGAGAACAAGCAAGTCCTGCGTTGTTTCATGGTCCCTCGTGGCTCGGTCATTATTGCCGGAGGCACCTCGAGTGCTGACGCTTCTGAATTTGTCATGAAGGCAGAACTTGGTGTCCAGACCTACGGCATCTTGTCGAACATGTACCTTGACCAAAACGCGAAGACAACGCAGTACGACTGCACGATCAAAATCAGTGGTGAAACCTTCACCTATGACGAGACGACGGTCTACGAGCACTATCTCAGCAAAGAACCAATCGTTCACACCGACCGCAACACCATGACGAGAACGTCATTGGAAGCCTAGAAACACACCACACGTGTTGGAAATGAGTTGTCATGCTGACTTGGTCTGAAGAGAGCCTTGCCATTCAAGAAGCGGTTCGCCGTTTCGTTGATGAAGAAGTCCGTCCTGTTCTCGATGACATTGAACACGAAGGCGTCCCACCATATGACGTCATGCGATCAATGTTTCGAACTTTCGGTATGGACGAGATGGCGCGCGAAAACTTCAAACGTCAGTTAGACAAGAAGACGTCCGGCGAAGAAGAGTCGGCAAAAGAACGCCGTCCTAATTCTCAGGTCGGCATGACCCTCATTCCAATCATTGAACTCTGTCGAGTGAGTCCTGGACTTGTGACGTCCATGGGTGTCTCAACTGGGCTCGCAGGTGGAACCATCATGAAGTTAGGGACACCCGCTCAGATGGAGCGTTGGGGATTAGATCTCCTCACGCTCGACAAAGTTGGCGCATGGGCCATTACCGAACCAGATTCTGGCTCTGACGCTTTCGGCGGAATGCGAACAACAGCGGTGCGAGATGGCGACGAATACGTCATCAATGGTTCAAAAACATGGATCACCAATGGGCCCTACGCCGACACCATTGTTCTTTACGCCAAGCTTGATGATGGATCAGAGGGTAACCCTCGAGACCGGAAAGTCCTCACATTTGTTCTCGACAAAGGTATGGAAGGTCTTGTTCAGTCAAAACCCATGCGAAAGATGGGTCAGAAGTCCTCCCCTACCGGAGAAGTGTTCTTGTCTGACGTTCGAGTTGGAAAAGATCGACTCTTGGGCGAATCAGAGGAGCCCAAAGGTGGCGGACGCCAAAGTGCGAGAGATAACTTCGTGACAGAGCGAGCGGGAGTCGCCGCGATGTCGCTAGGAATCATCGAAGAGTGCGAGAAGCTCTCCATCGACTACGCCAAGCAGCGAAACCTCTGGGGAAAGCCCATTAGCGAATACCAACTCATTCAACTCAAGCTTGCCAACATGGAAGTTGCTCGACTGAATGTCCAAAATTTGGTCTTCCGGCACATTGAGGCAGTGAGTCAAGGTGAGCCCACGACAATGGCCGAGGCCTCTGCGATGAAGCTCTATTCAGCTCGAGCCGCTGTCGAAGTTGCCAATGAAGCAATTCAATTGTTTGGTGGCAATGGCTACATCTCCGAGTACCGAGTTGAACAACTTGCTCGAGATGCTCGTGTGTTGCAGATCTATGCCGGCACAGACGAAATGCAGATCGTCGCTATTGCGAAAGATCTCCTCAACCGTTAATTGACGCATTAGGAATCTGATAACTCACACCTGAGTTGTTTCAATCAAGCGGCATCTCTCTTCAATGGAGCCAAAGGCGTAATCGCCATAGGCGCCTCCAAACATTCTCCGAGTTTTTTCTGTCCATGCCACTGCGTCTCGATGCTGAACTCGTCGAACAATTTGGAGAATCCCGCCATCAAACACTTGATACTCACACCACGATCCAGGAAAGTCCTTGAGAGAAGCGACCTCGACAAAGGGAACGCCGCTGATCTCCACCACGTGATTTCGATGCGTATGACCAGCGGCGTACGTCACCAAGCGTGGTCGTCGTGCAAAGACTTCGAGCAAGCCTTCTGTGGGTCCTGGTTGTAGTGAAAACACATCATCAGATCGAGGCTCACTTCGTTTGTCCCATATTGGGTGGTGGCCGAGAACAATGACTGGTCGATCTGCCCTCTCGCCCAGCTCATCGAGTTGTTCGAGTTGTTCGTGGCTCAGCGACCCGTTGATCTGATGAGGGCGAGACGTGTCAAGGAGGGCCACGATGACACCTTCAAGCGTCACCTCTTGAAAGGGCCAGTCGGCAAACGACTGTCCCTCGTAACAATCATGATTTCCACGGACGTAAAGAAGCCGATCTCGGAATACCGATTCATAGCACCTCAAGAAATCTTGAAATTCTTGGTCACGGCCCTCTGCTGTGAGATCTCCTTTGACCACCATGAGATCAGGAGACACTGCCGCAATCTCGCCTACTCCAAGTCGATTCATCAATGCTGGGTATGGTTCATCACCCTCATTCACGGTAAAGATTGGTCCGTCATCAGTGTCGCCACTGCGCCCACACTCAAGCTCTCCGAAGTGGACATCATTGGTGGTCGCAATTCGACTCAGAAACTCTCCAGGCTGAGGAAGCGTCCTGACATCAACACCTTCTATCGACGTGGTCGTTGATGGAGTGAGCCCGCTATAGGTCTTCATCTCCCCATTCGAAAAGAGGACCGCTTCGTCGGCGCTGACACTGGTTAGTTCTGAGTTCATCTGTTGAAATCGTATCGCCACCCCTGGTCACGAACAGAGCCCTGCGGCCGCGCATCGAAAAATCTCCTTGCTCGGCACCCTGAACCTCACTACGGTGGCAGGCAAGGTCCTCATCAACCGATGCCGTGACCTAGCGAAGGAGCATCTGTGTCACACGCCCTTATTCTTGACTCATTGCAACGACGACTCAGCGCGTTGCACTCGCTCTACTATGAAGCAGTCGCCACCATGACGTTGGACCAAGTTAATTTTGTGGAGCGCGAACCAGTTCTCCCTATTGCATTTTCGCTTTTCCACCAAGCCCAGCTTGAAGACACCGCTCTTGTCATGTTGGGAGGTCCTGGTCCAATCTGGAACGACGAGTGGTCGGAGCGACTTGACTTAGCCATCAATGACCACGGAAAGCACAAGACCGTCGACGAAATGGTCAAACAGAGAATTGGGAATTACGACGCCTTCAAGGAGTACCAATCAGCAGTGTTTCGCTCCACCGAGAACTGGCTTGCCGATCTTCCCGAGTCAGAACTCACGCGAGTCGTGATTCCGCGCCCTTTCCCGCCTCAAATTGCCCAAACATTTTCCGCTCGAGTTGCTGGAGAAGATGGTGTCTGCGTCTTGGACGGGATTGAATGCTGGATTTACCAACACGGCCTTCGGCACATGGGAGAGATCGAACATGCTCGGGCGCTCGTCGGTCTCGAGGGGATGACGTCTTAGTAATCCACGTCACAGACTCTTGCGCGACTTACTTTGCCAAGAGAAGCCGGATCGAACTTCCCCGCAAGATTTCTTTTGCTGCTCGCACACTGAGTTCTTGGTCTACTCGGAATGAGTACCAGGCTTCGAAAGAGAACAAGATATCGAGAGCGGAGAGAACCACTGCTGCTTGACTCCCTAAGGATTTGAGTTCCTGTTCGATGATTCCTTTCAGTTGTAATCGGAGAAGATTACGAACTTTCTTCATAGATTCAGCAAAGACAGCGTTCTCTGTCGCGTGTGCGCGAGTGACACGGTGAACAGGCATCATGTATTCAAAGAGGTCCGCACGACTGGCCACCAGGAGGTCGAGTCGGCGCTCAAACGGCTTTGGCCGAGGGTGGGGAATGAGCGCCAAGGGTAAGCCGTCTTTGACCCTTGTCTCAATCGCTGCTTGGGCTAAGTCTTCGGAATCATCGAAATAGCGAAAAATACTCCGCTCAGACACACCAGCTCGAACTGCCACATTGGCAACAGTGGGCCAAACAAGCCCTTCTGAAAACAGGTCAAGGAGCGCGGTCACCACTCGTTGTCGATTTACTTCTCGTCGCCGACGACGACCGTCATGTGAAGGTTCGGCCTCGCCTTCAAAGAGTCCCTCAATTTCAGAAGCTTGTTCAAGTAGCTCATTCTTTATCGGACCCACAAAGCAATCTTACTGAAATGCAGTGTTCACTGTCTTCCCTTAACTCTGATGAGCAAGATGTCCCTCTCGTCTTGCGATACTGATGTCGGAGACTGTCGTTGGATGACTAACATGTCTGTCGAGAACCTCCAGAGAATTGAGTTGACCTTTCATGACCGTTATCAATCTGACACAAGAGACTTTTGAACAAACCGTCCTCAAAGATGGGATCGTGCTCGTTGATTTCTGGGCGAGTTGGTGCGGACCGTGTATGGCCTTTGCCCCGGTTTATGACGAAGCCGCTGAGAAGAACAGTGACATAGCATTCACAAAAGTCGATACGGAATCTGAACAAGCCCTCGCCCAAGAGGCTGAAATCATGTCGATCCCTACGTTGATGGTGTTTCGAGATGGGATTCTCCTCTATCGAGAAGCTGGAGCGCTCCCCGCCGCTGGACTTGAGGATCTCCTCGCCCAAGTTCGTGCCCTTGACATGGAAACAGTACGAGCGGACATCGCAGCCAAACTGGCGCAGGAGTAGCCTGAAAACACGATGACGTTTGATGCCGTGTTGCAGCGACACCTGAAAGGGACCAGGTGAGTCATCTCCTCTTCCAAATTCTCCCTCTCGCCTGTGGAGCAGCCATCAGCCCGACGTTATTAATTATCGCAGTGCTTTCATTATCGTCTCCGGTTCACCCACTCAAGAGTGGCTGGGCAGTGGCCGCAGGAAGTTTTTTGGCCCTCATTTTTTATAGCGTTCTTGGCCTCTTGATAGGGAGTGCGATTCATCATCAATCTCACCGGAACCTCGATATCACTATTGCATTTAGCGCCTCAGTACTTCTAGCGTTTTTAGGGATTCGACAACTCGTCAAACTTTCTCAACCAGCAACGGGGAAAACGCTTGCTGATCGACTGAATCGAACGTCCGCCAAGGCCTACTTCACTGCAGGAGTCGTCGTGATGCTGTCAAACATTACTTCTCTCGTCCTCTTCTTCCCAGCCCTTCACGAGATAACAAAATCAGATGCCGGCCTTTTTTCCTGCGGGATCGCCCTGTTTATCTTGTTGCTTTTCTTAATGTTGCCCGTGATCATTCCCGTGGGGTTTGTCACGATCCTCGGCAGCAAAGCGAAACCGGGACTCGCGAAACTTCACACCTACATCACGAAGTACACGGTGCAGATTACTGTCGTCGTCGAATTCCTTTTCAGTATCTATTTCCTGGTCAAAGGATTCGTCGAACTCACGTCCTAAGATTGCTGGTTCGGTTTATTTATGCTCTTTCAACGTCTCTGGCGTGATCCCAGCATGACGCAAGACTTTTCGAACATCGCCGACGTGCTGTTCTGTTAAATCCCGACCCATTGGTCCATGAAGAATCTCTAATTTGTCGCCGACCTTGATTTCATAGGAGCCATGGGTCGTCTCTCGACCTTCACCAACTGCTTCGAGGAGCGAGAGGACATCATGCCATTGGATGTTGTGACTTGTTGGATGCCGGAAGATTCTTTCGGCTGTCTGTCGGTTGTGGTGATCAAGCTTTGGTGACGTCGTCATAAATCCTCTTTCACTCGTACTCTGTCCTTTGTTCTTATCATCCTCTCCTTCCACTGCAATGTCCAGGCAGAGCCATCAGCCTTCAAGGCCTTGCGTCATCTCTCATCAAATCTCCTCAACAACTAAGGTTTCAGCGATGGGTCAGCCTCGCGTCATTGTCGTCACTGGCGCTTCTTCCGGCATGGGAGCGGCCACCGTGAAGAGGCTTCACGCCCAGGGGGATCGAGTCATAGGGATTGATCTCGCTGAGGCAGAGATCATCGCTGATCTTGGAATTCCTGAAGGGCGACGCCATGCGATCTCTGAAGTTGCCCGACTCAGTGGAGGTGCCATCGATGGACTGGTGACCTTTGCGGGTCTCGGAGGCCTTCCTGACCGTGCGGGAAGCCTCCTCGTCTCTGTCAACTTCTTTGGCACGGTGGCACTCCTGGAAGGATTGCGTCCCTTGCTTGTTGAAGGGAACTCTCCGAGTGCAATCGCCATTGCCTCGAACTCCATGACCTGTCAACCAGGCGTCCCGACCGACGTTGTCGAGCGATGTCTAGAGGACGACGAGGAGGGTGCACGACGTGCGGCGGACCTCGCTGGATCAATTCAGTCGTATCCCGCATCAAAATTGGCAATTGCCCGCTGGGTCCGGCGCCACGCACCGCTCCCTGCATGGGCTGGTGCGGGGATTGCATTGAATGCCATCGCTCCCGGGGCCGTCGAAACACCATTGCTCGAGGCCACTCGAGATGACCCGCTGCTTGGTCCACTCTTAGAAGCGTTTCCAGTTCCCCTCGGGCGCAATGGAACACCAGATGAGTTGGCAGGGGTTGTTGCCTTTCTCCTCGGTGACGACGCACGCTATTTCTGTGGATCTGTCCTGGTGGTCGATGGTGGGACTGAAGCATCACTTCGCTCTGATGATCTCCCTTCTCCTCTGGGGTGAGCCAGAGCGTGTGTGAAGATCACGACGAGTGAATATGATGACGAGAGAGCGACTGAGAGGATCCAGCGATGACAACCATTGAAAGTGCTCCAAGTGCAATTCTTAGATTGGAAGAGGAACTCCCTTTTGTCGATCTTGGTGATGGCAGTCAGCTGCAAGTTCTGCAAGTTGATTTAGCGAGCGGTGTCTGGATCATTCGAAATCGATTTGTCCCTGGCGCAACCGTCCAGACCCATAGACACACGGGGTCGGTGTACGCCTTCACCGTTGCGGGAGCGTGGCACTACTTAGAGTCTTCAGACTCAGTCTGTGTTGCAGGTTCCTACCTCTATGAACCTGCGGGAAGTGTCCATACGCTTCACGTTCTCGAAGAAAACACTGACTTAACGGATGTCTGGTTCACGATCCATGGAGCAAATCTCAATCTTGATGCGAATGGAAACATTGACTACGTCATTGATGCCAGCACGGTCCTTGATTTTTATCAAGCAGCATGTGCAGAGCAACATGGACTTTCTAATCCACCGGTTGTCGTCATCAATAGTTAGTTCGTCAGAGGGCGCTCGTCAAAGACCCAACGCATACCGTCTCGCCAAGAAGTCTTGCAAGGACCAGTGAGGCTGCGTCGATTCGAAGCATCAGAGATATTCCCCCGATGCGAACCTTCGACAACGTGGACATCAAGTTTGACGGGCAGTCCAGATAGTTCGCCAAAGTATTCTGCCCACTCTTGGAGCGTGACCACTTCATCCCCACCCCAGTTCACAATGGTGGCGGGAACACTTGCCGCAGAAAGCAGTGCTTCGAGTTGTTCGTTGATATCGCTTTGACAAATCGGTGTGTAGGGACATGGATCCCAACGGACTGCCACAGTGTCACCTCGCCGTATCGAGTCGAGGGTATACGCCGGTAAGCCGCCATGAGGGCCGTACGACGCATTCATTCGAGCAATCACTGTGGGGAGATTGAGTTCGCGGCACTGCTCTTTGACGATCTCTTCTTCGAGGATTTTCGACTCGGCGTACGTTGGCGCCCATGGGGTTCTCGCGCCCCCAAGAGGATCTGACTCTACGAAGTGGTGAAAAGGATCCTCGTGTGGTTGATACACCGAGGACGTCGACATCACGAGAACCGCCTTAGCTCTGCGGCAGTGTTCCATTAAGAACACTGAACTTTGCGCGTTCACTTGGTTTGCGTATACCTGGTCATTCCCTGAACCTTGGTAGGCAGCTAAATGGAGCAGATACTCAAAGTCTTCGGGGATTTCCTCGCATTCACCTGTCGCCAGATCGCAAAATCTTGTCGTGACTCCAAGTGCATCGACTCGCTCTCGAGATCCGGGCTCACTAAAACGAGCAATTCCCCAGACCTCATTGTCTGGACTCAAGTATTCACAAAGGGGGAATGCAATCTGGCCAGCTGGCCCCGTCACGAGAATTTTCTTACCCGACAGCATGAGTGGATCTTTTCACAGCCACGAAGTCAAAGGTTTCCCTCAGGGAGAGGGCGTGTGATCTTCAGGACTGGTGAGCGCAAGAACCCGAAAGTTCTTCAACCGCCACGAGGCTTAGTCGTCGTCTTCCTCAGAATCGTTTGTCTCGACGTAGGCACTTCTGTCGTCATGATGCTTCGGAGGCACGGTTACGGGAGGAACTGGTGTGGTGACTGGCGTCGTGACTGGAGTCGTGACTGGTGTCGTGACTGGTGTTTCGTCTTGGGAGTTACGAGTTGGTGCAGAATTTACCGATGACGAACTCGACGTCGATCGAACATTTGAGGTTGATGACCCGCCAGCGATTGATGAACCTACCTTGTCCTCTTGCGTTGCAGAACTCACTGAACTTGAAGCTTGACTCGAGTCCCCAGCGGTCTTTGTTGTCGCTATGTTCGGAGTACTTTTCTGAGGAGTTGTCACCGGAGTGGCACTCTTGAGTGACACATCAAACGCTGACGATGAGCCGTGGCCCACTTGATAGCCCACGGCCGAAAGCGAGACGATAACGCCGACAGCGAGGATCCAGCTGTTTCGAGGATTAAAAATTTTTGAGAAAATTTGAATCATAAAAGCGGCCTCTCGGTTGCATGCTTCAGTTTAGAGAACCATTGCACGCAATGGGCATCGCCCCTCTGCCTGCAATTTAGGAAACCTTCAGATTGGCACTGAAAATCCCTAAATTTTGGGGTTTTTTGTGCGCTCGGAGGGATTCGAACCCCCAACCCTCTGATCCGAAGTCAGATGCTCTAGTCCGTTGAGCTACGAGCGCGTGTGGAGCGCCACCTGGCGCCTTCCAACTCTAGCCAAGACCAGGTCCCTTAGGTTCACGAGCCAGAGAGAGGGCTGAATGGCGTCATACTAAGAAGGTGCCGAACGAGTTAGAAGAGTGGCAAGTCGCTGAGCACAAGGCTTTTGCGGTTGAAAGTCGAGATATTGACTATCTGGCCGCTCTTCTCGGATCATTGCTTTCGAGCGTTCCGCTCGCAATTGGTGTTGCCACAGGACACAGGACGTTAGGGCTCTTTGCGAGTTTGGGTGGGCTGAACGTTGCTCTCGGATTGTCGTCAGGGAGCCGAACAACGAGGCTGAAATGGGGGTTCCTCGCCTTTGTTGGAAGCACGATTGGAGTGGCGCTCGCCACTCTTATTCACAATTCCACCTGGCTTTCAGTGGTGGTGACCTTACTTTGGGTTGGATGCTGGGCGCTCTTGCGTGTCCTCGGTCCAGCAGGAATTCTCGTTGCCTTCATTAACTCTGCAGTCTTCATCATCGTCAATGGCCAATCAGCAGGTCTTTCCGATGTCATTCCACGAACCGCTGCGTATGCGGTTGGTGGGGCGATTGCACTCGTTCCAATTCTCTTGATTGTTCGTCCGCGGCCTGAGAATGAAGTGTGGTCAAACACCGTCGAGTGGTCAAAAATTAAAACCGCCGTGACATCGTGGAACCCAGTTCGCCGTCATGCACTTCGCGCTGGAATCATTGTGGGGCTTGGAACAGCACTGTACCGAATTTTTAATGTCACCCAGGGGTACTGGATACCACTCTCAACCGTTGCGGTTATCCAACCAGATGGAAACTCAACTCGGACACGTGCGCTCCAGCGAGCACTTGGAACACTTGCGGGCGTTGCGATTGCTGCTGTCGTCGTTGCGTTCACTCATAGTGAGGTTGTCCTTGTTCTCTGCGTGTTCTTATGTTCAGGGGCCTTGTTTGCACTCAAGGATCGCGGGTATCACTGGCTGGTCATCTTGCTCACCCCTACCGTGATCTTCATGCTTTCTGCCGTGACGTTCGAAGGGTGGCAACTCATCCAAGCCAGAGTTGTCGACAATGCCATCGGTATCGCTCTCGCCCTCGCTGTCGTTGAGATTTGGGATCGTCTCTTTCAAAGGACACATGACGCACGTTGAATTAACCCTTGGAGCACCGGCAAGTGGAGGTGGATTCGTCGCACGAGGCGATGATGGACGAGTCTATTTTGTCCGACATGGTCTCCCAGGAGAGCGGGTCCGTGCAGTCGTCACGGAAGAACATGCAAAGTGGGCCAGAGCTGACGCGATCGAAATTCTTGAGGCCTCTGGCGAACGTGTTGATCCACCCTGCGAGTTCGCAGGACCAGGAAAATGTGGAGGCTGCGACTATCAACACGCCTCTCGTTCCTCACAACTTGCATTGAAAACACAATTGCTTCAAGAACAGCTCCGTCGAATCGGAAAATTTGATCTTGACGTCAAGGTAGAAGACGTTGAGTCACCGAACCAAGGACTCGGGACTCGAACACGTCTACGATTTGGCGTCTCTCCTACTGGTCAACTCGGCATGCGACGTCACGGCAGCCATGATCTGATTCCCACCCCCACCTGTCTCCTTGGGGTCTCGCCTCTTCAAGAAACAATGACGAAGACATCACTATGGGATGAGAGCGACGATGTCCTCATTATTGCGTTACCTCAAAGTGATTCCGTTGAAGTTCGGCGCGTGATGTTTACAGAGGACGAACATGATCTCATTGACGAAGAGGGAGACAGTGACCTCAGCGATACTGATCTTCAAGAAACTCATGTTGGGCAAATGTCATTCAGGGTCTCTGCGAGTAGCTTCTGGCAGATTCACGAGCAGGCTCCCGAGATTCTTGTGCAAGAGGTGTTGCAAGGTTTACAACTTTCGGCTGGTGACCACGTCATGGATCTTTACTGTGGCGCAGGCCTCTTTACGAAATTTATTGCCGACAGGGTTGGTCCATTTGGATCAGTTATTGGTATCGAGTCATCTCAAAGCGCAGTTGAAGATGCCACAAGAAATCTGGTTGAGTACCCCTGGACCTATATTCAACACGCCAGTGTGAATAAACGATCGATCGCACACGCTTCCCCACTTTCGACTCATGCGGTCCTTGACCCACCGAGAAGTGGAAATGATCGCTCTGCCTTGCTGGCCCTCAACGATCTTGAACACCTGCGGCGAATTGTTTCAGTATCGTGCGACCCAGCCACCTTCGCCAGAGACCTTCGAATCCTCGTTGATCTCGGGTGGGAAATTGTTTCACTCAGAGCCTTCGATCTCTTCCCAATGACCGAACACCTCGAGTGCACGGCAGTCTTAGGTCGATCAATCGCTCATTGAGAATACGAGACATTTCTCTACCCTCAGCTTGATATTCGTCCCATCCCGCCCATGGAATACGCACTTTCGGCGTGTTGGCTCAAGTCCAGACCAGTGAACTCTTCTTCAGGAGTGACTCTGAGTCCAATGGTCAAATCGATGACTTTCGCGATCACCCACGTTGCACTGAATGAGAAGACCATCACCACGAGAGCAGCGAGAAGTTCAACGCCGAAGAAGTGAAATCCACCACCAGTAAAGAGCCCGTTCGCACCAGCAGCATTCACTGACTTTGTCGCCAGAAGGCCTAAGAGCACCATCCCAACAAGTCCTCCGACGCCGTGAACTCCCAAGACGTCAAGAGAGTCGTCATAGCGAAAGCGGAATTTAATCCGAACCGCCATCGCACAGACCAGCCCTCCAAGAAGCCCAATTAAAAGTGCCGCCATGGGAGTGACAAAACCCGCACACGGAGTAATTGCAACCATCCCCGCGACCGCACCAGATGCCGCACCCAATGTCGTCGGATATGACTCTTTCACTTTTTCAAAAATCAACCATCCAAGCAATCCAGCAGCTGCGGCACACTGAGTATTCACGAACGCATGGACTGCCACGCTATTCATCGCGAGTGAAGATCCCGCGTTGAATCCAAACCATCCGAACCAGAGAATCCCGACGCCTAAGAGACTCAGAGGGACCGAATGCGGCGCCATCTGATCTTTGGGCCAGCCGCTTCTCTTGCCGAGGACGAGGACCACGGCCAGCGTAGAGAACCCTGACGTGATCTCTACAACTGTTCCACCGGCAAAGTCCAAGACGCCAAGCTTGGCCAGCCACCCTTCGGGGCTAAACACCCAGTGCGCAATGGGTGAGTACACAAGGAGAAGCCAGACACTAATGAGAAGCACGAAAGCGGGAAATTTAATACGGTCGACGGTTCCACCACTAATGAGAGCCGCAGTAATGATGGCAAACATCATTTGGTACACAAGGATCGACATGGGCGAGGCCATTACTCCATGGAAACCGGGAAGTTCATTTCCAATATTTGCGAATCCCGCCAGAGAGAATCCCCCGATCAAACCGCCACCGAGATCTGTACCAAAGGCGAGAGAACCTGCGATAAGCACCCACAAAATTGTGACCAGTGACATGGCCACCAAGTTGTTCATCATGACTGAGAGCACATTCTTTGAGCGAACCATGCCGCCGTAAAAGAGCGCGAGCCCTGGAGTCATAAAAAGAACCAGTGCCGCTGATACCAACACCCACATCGTGTCAACCGTGTTCATTGCGATCCTTCCTATTGTTCTTCTTCACTTTTAGAGCGCGTCACTTCCACGTTCACCAGTTCGGACCCGAACGACAGTCTCCACTGGAATCACCCATACTTTCCCGTCTCCAATGGTTCCAGTTTCTGCGCTCGACACAATGGCTGAGACAACCTCATCAGTCTGTTCATCATCGACAACGATCTCAATGCGAACCTTGGGAACAAAGTCAATTGTGTACTCTGCCCCTCGATAGACCTCTGAGTGGCCACTCTGGCGGCCATAGCCCTGGGCTTCGCTGACCGTCATTCCATCAATCCCCATTGATTTCAGTGTGGTCTTGACGTCATCGACTTTGAACGGCTTAATCACCGCAACAATTAGTTTCATCTCTCCTACTTCCCTTGCTAGCTACACACATCCAAAATTTCTCTATCACTAACAATTAAATAGTTTCGAGCTATCCGCTCCGTAGTTGTTCGAGGATCTTTATATCAAATAGGGGCTGACGAGGACTGATCTCCTGTGACTCTGGAATCGAATTCGCGCTCAGAAAAACTATGGCCACTGTCCCCCCTTTCTTTCGACAATGTTACCTATTCGCCCTTCCAACTGCCTTCTTCGTAGATTTCAAACAACTATGACCCATCTTGGATCTGCGGGACGACAGCTCTCCCTGAGATTGGGGCCCAGGCGATGACGACACCGACAAGGAACAACGCCATCACCACCCCCGAAGCCACATAAGGGATGGCATGGCCAAGGCCGAACAAGGCTCCAGAGATCGCCGCCGTCAAAGCGATCATGGCGGTCTGGCTGGTGGCGAATATTCCCTGAACGCGTCCGAGTTCTTGAGGCTGTCGACCTTGGGTTAGGAGTCCTTGAATTGCGGGAAGAGCCATCGAAAACCCAATTGCTTCAATTCCAGGAAGAACAAGCAACAGGGTGACCGATGGGATAAACGGATACAGACACAGGAACACCAGCGACGCGAAGAGCCCAGAAATCGCGAGCACTCTGCGATCCATGTGATCAGCCATCCATCCACCAGCTCGAACAAGGACCACGTAAGGGATAGAAAAGATCGTCCATGACAGGCCGATCTGAAATGCAGACGCACCTTTCGAACTCATCAAAAGCGTCCACGTAGATTCATACACGCCAACCCCAACGCCGAGCGCTGCTCCCGCGAGAACTGCACCAACAAGAGCTCGTGAAGCCACAATCTTCAGTAATGGCTCGTGGTGATCAAGGCGAATGTCATGAGCCTTAATCGACGAACTCGTGATCACGGGAACTGCGGCAACACAGCAGAGAAGAGCAGTTGTGAGAAAGAGAATGCCCATGTGACTCACGCCGACGATGGAGCCCAAGATAGGACCGATAGCGGTACCAGCTAATTGAGCAGAAAAGATTCGAGAAACTGCGCGTCCCCGACGAGCCAACGGAATAGTTGCCGAGACCAACGCCAATGCAGCTACTTCGACAGCTCCTGCGGCACCACCTTGCAAGAAACGGAGGACTAAGAACCACACAGTGTTGATGGGAAGAAGAAATGCAGCTGAGCTCATGGCGTAGAGCGCGAGACCTGCAAGGAGAACTGGTCGTTTCCCTGTTCGGTCAGCGGCACGTCCCGCAGGAAACTGTGAAACCAAACCGGCTAAGAAAAAAGCACTCATGGTCAATCCAACAAATCCTGTCGTGGCACCATGTTGCCGAAGATAAATCGGGAGCAACGGCAGGACAGCTCCTGCACCAAGCCACTCCAAGAAGACCACGACGCTTAATCGTGAGACGAGTGTGTTCGCTGCGGCGACCTCTTCAGGGGTCTCTTCGAGGCCGGTCAGGGGATCGGCGTTGAGGTCATCAGCCACAACTACGAACCTATCGAATGAATAGGCTCAGAGGCTCCAACGTTGGTGCGCCCGAAGGGATGAAACTGGGCACTGGGAATCAGTGTTGGCGCTTGCCTAATTCGCCTGAATAATTACCGTCAGTGTGCTTCCGGTCATGGCCAATCAGGAAGATTTTGAACCGATCTGCTTTGAGGATTAAGTTCCCTAAGCCTTCTCACTCGTGCAATCGCGGCTTTTGCGATCGATGTTGCCGATCTAATGTCAATGATGCGAAATCCCTGAAACTCGAGGCCTAATGCGTTGGATGCCTCTAGTAAGTCATGATCCTCGGTGATCAATGTTTTGTGAGCGTACCTAATCGTTGTTGCTACGATCATTGAATCGCGCAGGCGACTCCTCGCCGCTCGATTGCCTTCGTTAGAACTTGCCGCATCCGCCTGAGGTGTCTTTCCACTCCAAATGATTCCATGAACCTTCTCTAGCCTGTTTTGATCTTCCTCAGAGCCGAAAACCGACATTCCCAGTTGTGAATGGCCAAGTACGTGCGCGCCCATCGGCATCGGGAAGTCCGATCTCAATTCAAGAAGTTCTTCTCTCTTGATCGGATTCTGTGCGGTCGAGAGTTCCATATGGACGGTGTCTGGCGTTTGCAAATAAATCCACTCGAGCGAATACATCCGATGTAAATCGGCAAATTCAGGGTGATCGATGATATTGGTATCTAGGTACCAAGAAAGCCCCGTCAGATTGCGAGTGGGCGGCACAAATACTCCTCTCGGTGATACTTCGTGAATCTCCGTTCGAATCTGATTAGGAGAAATATTGGTATCGGAATTAGTAAGAGTGTGGGTCAGAATTGAAGGTGATCTTCATCTTGAGTTGTGGATAGATGCTTTCACAATATTCCCAAAATAAGCACGGGAATATCTATATTTGAAACGCCTCGTTGATCTAGATCCCAAGTGAATTGTTCAAAGTATGAAACTCCGGAACTCATTTTATTCGCTAATTCCTTCACGGGGACGATCTCAATTCCTGCATCGATTATTTCAAGATTACTAAAAATAGTCATCTTTGCGGCAACGTTGTAAACCATAAAAGAATACTTACCGAACTGAACTTCCACGCCTAGAGAGTCCTTAACGAAATCCATGTCTCGGAACGCGCCTTTAGTTTCTTTGTGTTGATAGTCTCCAACGTAATAATGTGGATAATCACATTTGACCCTAGAACTGTGCCAACCCAATGGATTCAAATATTGTTTGAAGGCAGTATTCAAGTCAACCGGGGAGTAGAGCATTTGGCCAGGAGTGCGTAATTCTTTGCTCTCTTTGGTTTTGTGAGCCTCCTTATCGATCTGTTCAATGCAATTTATGATCTGCGTGAGTTGCGAGGCATATTCGCTCTCAACGATTTCCTTTCCCCCGGCAAAAGAGTATTGGCCGACAACCTTCATTTGACTAACCCCAACCACTCTTCGGGCACTTGAGAAACTTTCTCCTTGCCAGTTGGCTTGAATACCGGCGTCCCAATGGGTCTAATCTTCAATGAACCATCCCTCATCTGTCCTATTCGATCAACTGCCATTTCGCAATAATCGGACTGTAAATCAGCCATGATCCCTCTGCGAGCGGCAATATCGGAAGCGAGCACAGAGGTTCCAATTCCTCCAAACGGATCAAGAACGATGTCATTCTCGTTGGTCAATGCCAAGATACAACGTTGCACAAGTTCGACCGGGAATTGACAAGGATGCGAAGTTTTCTCCGGGTGGTTCGCCTTCACATTTGGAATATCCCAAATTTCGCGTTCCCAATCTTGGGCAATAAATGTCCAGATGTCGGAAGGATTCTTACCGAGAGGATTGCCAGACGGCTCACCTTTTTTGTCGCCCTTGTAATTTCTTTTACCAGGATACTTTGAAGGGACTCTTACCGGGTCCAAATTAAAAGTGTAATTATCTTCTTTCGTGAACCAAAGAATTGTTTCGTACCGACCTGAAAATCTCTTAGATGCATGAAGGCCATGCCCAAATGTCCATACAATCCTGTTTCTAAGTTTCAGTCCGTGCTTTTTGAAAATATTGTAGAAGGGAATATCAAGAGGGACTATCTCCCCTTTATTGACATAATTTCCCACCTCCCAACAAAGAGAACCTTGGGGGTGCAATACGCGAATCAATTCATTAGTGATCGACATTTGTTCTTCTAAGTATTCTTCTAAGGAAACAGGATTCTCGTAGACTTTGCCGATGTTGTAAGGCGGCGAGGTAATCACCAGTTTGACGCTTTCATCCGGCATGGATTTCATCAAATCACGAGCATCTCCGTTGAAAATCACATGATCTTCGTTCGCGGAATTGAAGGTCGAACTGATTCCACGCTGATACGTATCGCCGAACGACAATGCCTGTTGATTAGATTTCATTCTTCTCCATGTTCGTAATTACCGACCTTGCCAAGCCTAATCGCAAAGGATGACAGAGGCCGGACAGCCGCCCGTCTACATCATGGAGTGGTGCGCTCGGAGGGATTCGAACCCCCAACCTTCTGATCCGTAATCAGATGCTCTAGTCCGTTGAGCTACGAGCGCATATTCCCGAAGGAACGGCCCTCATCCTATCTGACAACCATCACCCACTCCCCAAGTCCTCTCACGTGATGAATAGTTAAGAACGCCCCAGGCTGATAGCCAACGACAGAACCATAAATCCCTGAGATTCAAGAGTTGGTTTGGCGCGGAAATCACCTGATGATGGAGTGGCTCATGCAACGGATCACACTGGCGATTGAGACGAGGGCTACGACGGGGAGAAGAGTTTGATTCCCCCGGTCAGTCCAACAGGCTCCTTCATGATCCAGCACCGTCCTTCAAATACGCTCAAGCGATCCCGAGACAGGCGTGGCGCATTCCCTCCAACCAAATAACAGGCATCAAACTCAACTTCTTTATCGAGTTGGTGGAGAACATCGATAACTCTTTGATTGAACTCGTGTGTCGTGAGTGATTTTCGGGTCTTTTCTCCAATGAGTTCATCAAACGAGATTTGACCTTGCCGAAGATCATCAGAAAATTCCCGATGTGGCTGCAACTGGCCATCTCGAACAAGACCAGTTCCAATGCCTGTCCCAAGTGTCACGGTGAGTTCACAACCGCGACCACGCGAGCACCCGAGTGCTGCGACATCAGCATCATTCGCTACTCGAGTTGGTTTACCAAGTTTCTTTTCAACTTCACGGCCAAGCGCAAAGCCATCCCACTCATTGCGAATGAGTCCATCAAACTCACTGCCGGGCCCGTCAACTCGAGCCAAGTTATCTGGCGAGATAACTCGACCATCGCGTACAGCGCCGGGAAAGCCAATTGCCACTTGTGAAAACCCTTCAAGCTTTCGACTCGCCGAGTCAATGAGGCCAAGGAGGTTACGGGGGGAGACCGGTGCTTGCGTTTTACGGCGAACTAATGAAGACACAATGAGTCCATCTCCGTTCACACAACATGCCTTCAGAGATGTTGCTCCGATGTCAACACAGAGCGTGGTTTCACTAGTGGTCACTGAGAGGAGTCTTTACCGCTCGCTGCTTTTACCGAGTTGTGAGTGCAACATTGAGTTCTGTCACTCCGCGGAGGACAATATTTGGTCGATACGTAACGGGTGCTGTTAGTTCAATGGACGAGGTTCTCTCAAGAAGTTTTGCCATTGTCACTCGGGCCTCCAATCTTGCGAGCGGTGCCCCAAGACAGTGATGGAGCCCGAACCCAAATCCAAGCTGATGGTTAGGTGATCGATCAAGCGTCAACCCTGTCGGATTCTCAAAGACACGGGGATCTCGATTCGCTCCTCCTAAGAGCAGCATCGCAAATGACCCACCAGGGATTGTCTGATCGTCAAGCGTGACATCCTCGAGCAAGGTTCGGCCAGTCAATTGCACTGGTGATACGTAACGCATGAGCTCATCGACAGCGCTTGGCCAAAGCGAAGGATTATTTCGTAATTGTTCTTGAGCTTCGGGGTGCGCTGCGAACGCCACGACACTGCCGGTCATCAGATTCACCGTTGTCTCATGACCAGCAACAAGCAACAAAATGGAAGTGGAGAGCATTTCAACTTCAGTCAGTTTGTCACCATGCTCTTCCGCCACGACCAAGGCAGAGAGAAGGTCATCACCGAGATTTTTTTTCCGCTCGGCGAGAAGTTCGAAAAAGTAACCAGTGAACTCCGTGACTGCAAGATTTCGGGCTTCGAGTACTTCAGAGGGGAGAAGAAAGTCTGGATCGAGGCCCCGGGCGAGCAGCTCTGACCACTTACTAAAACGAGTTTCATCTTCCTCTGGAACTCCAAGCATCTTGCAAATCACTGCAACTGGCAGTGGATAACACAGTGCTTGCTGGAGATCAACAGTTCCCGAGCCTAAACATGCATCGAGGAGTTCATTGGTTCGCTCTTCAACGAAGGGGAGCAGCTCATTGACCATCTTTGGTGTAAACGCTTTCGCAACAAGTCCTCGAAGACGAGTGTGATCTGGTGGATCTCGAAAGAGAAATGGTCGTGCGTCTTCGACAACTTCATCCATTGCGCTCTTGTCATCCATTTCTTGCTCTTCTGAATACAAGCCTTCTGGTGCATAGGCAGGGCGCAACTTGGTGGCGTCTGATGAAGACTGTCTACTGCGCAATATGTTGAGGCAGTCTTGATGGCGCGACAGGACCCAGAAACCTTGAGCTGATTTGTGAATCGGATTCTCTTCCCTGATTTGGTCAAACAGTGGACCCGGCTCGCTCGACCACCGTGGATCTGCCACGTCATAAGTGATCATGTTCGACAGCGTAGTTCTGAGATATTTTCCAGTTGTCGCCGGCCCATCCGCATTCCTTCGTGGGGCAGCCCCTTGGGGTGCATCGCTCGCCATCTTCCCGGCTCTTCCAAGGACTTTTTGAATGGTCTTGATGTAGTGTCGCAAAACGTAGCGCTTTTGCTACACTGAGACATGTCTCAGATTATCCCTCAGCGCTCTCTGCGTAACGACAACGCCGCAATCATCAAATCCGTCGTTGATGGGGAGACCTTTATCGTGACTCGAAATGGCGTTGCGGTCGCAGAACTGCGACCGCTCGACGAGACCAAGCCTGAGATCGTTAGCAAGGCAACACTTAGAAATTGGGTTGGTGTTGGTCCCACAATCGATTTAGAAACATTTCGTAAGGACCTCGACGGCGCAATCGATTCCTCACTCTAAAGAATGGTTGGCCTTTTAGACACCTCTGTCATCATTGATCTCGACAGAGCCGAAGTTTTTGATCAACTCCCTGAAGAGACCACCGTCAGTGCAGTGACCTTGGGAGAGCTCGCTGCTGGAACATCGTTGGCGAGAGACCGAGTGGAGCAAGCTCGACGCCAGTTCCGGCTCCAGCAGCTTGAGTCGGACTTTGCGCCAATTCCTTTTGATGTTGGTGCCGCACGCTGCTACGGACAGATTGTCGCGTCTATCGAAGCCTATGGAAGATCTCAGAGGCGCAGGATTGCAGATCTCATGATCGCCGCCACCGCAATGTCTCGAGGGTTTGATCTCTACACAAGAAATGGTGACGATTTTCTTGGTCTTGAGGAACTGCTCACGATTGTCGTTGTTTAGTAACTCCTGGTTTTCGGAGGTACAACAGCGACAAGTGCGAGAATCAGCCCCCACCCAGCGATTCCATTGGCCATCTGCTGAAGGGTTCCACTTCCCGGTAGGGCGCTCGGGGTGGGGTTGAGCACCACATCAGCCAGGCCTTGGGGTATGGATTGCATCAGGGTGGGGACTGCCATGGGCCTTGACTCCTTTGGGACACCCTCGTCTTCTGGCGAGGACTCCACAACGGTCTCTCCTCTTTCCCTGAGAGACCGCTCATCTGGACTGTTCTGGTCTGCCATGCTCTAGGGGTGAACGGAGTCCTCGCCAGCTCATCGGGATCACTTCCTGTGGCCGCATTAATTGGTCTTGCCGTCGCCATCGTGATCGTCGGCATCATCATCGGGCTTCTTGTTGGACGACGACTTGGACGACGAGCGCTTGCCCAACGGCTCATCGCTCTTGGGAGTCGGCTTGGAGTGGGGCCACCTATTGACGAAACTTCAATTGAAAGTGCCCTGAGTTACCTCGAGCAGGTCACTGGTGCAGCGACCGAGGCAGTCACCGAATCAAGTGCTGATGCAATTCGACTTCGCCGCTCACTCGACACACTCCCCTTGGGACTTGTGCTCTGTGACGAAAGCGGAACAGTGCTCTACCGAAACGAGATGGCATCATCGATGATGGCGTCTCGTCAAGGTGACGTTCTCGCAGCCCAAGCAGTGACCGAACTCTTGGCCGAAGCGTGGGAACATGGAACCGCAGAACGGATTCTGGATCTCTACGGACCACCGCGACGAACGCTCGGCGTTCGAGCAGATCAAATTGATGATGGGCGTCGCCCTCTCGGTGTCATCGCAATCATTGAAGATATTTCTGAGCGAAAACGACTCGACGAAGTTCGCCGAGATTTCATCGCCAACGTCAGCCATGAGCTGAAGACACCGATGGGGGCAATGGGGCTCCTCTCAGAGACACTTATGGTTGAGAAGGATAGAGACGTTGCAAAACGTTTGGCTGATCGAATCCACTCTGAAGCCTTTCGGGTGAGTCGCATCATTGACGATCTGCTCGATCTTTCTCGACTCGAATCTGAACTTGAGCCACCGCATGATCTTGTTCCCATCAACTTGGCCATTGTGGAGTCGATCGACCGTATTCGCTCGGCTGCTGAACAACAAGAGATTCGAGTTGACGCTGAAGAACTCGAACAGCCAGTCACCGTTCGGGGAGACCGACGCCAGATCGTTTCTGCCTTACACGCTTTGTTAGAAAACGCTATTTCCTACGCTGACGAGTCAAGTACGGTTCGACTCAGTGCGGCGGTCGTCAACGCAGAGACCGATGGACGTACTCCACGCGATTCGCTTCCAGAAGGAAGCGAAGTGAGCACGAAGGCTGGCTGGACGTCAACAGACACCCTAGGGAACGTTGTCAAGGGAAAGACCATTCGAATCTCTGTGACGGACAAAGGAGTGGGGATCCCCGCCAAGGATCTTGAGAGAATCTTTGAGCGGTTCTACCGAGTCGATCGCGGTCGAAGTCGCGAAACTGGTGGAACTGGGCTCGGCCTTGCCATCGTTCGGCACGTCGCGCAAAACCATGGAGGCGCTATTGAAGTTGAATCTCGAGAAGGAGAAGGATCAACGTTCACGTTGATCCTGCCGATGGTTGAGGACAGCTGATGCCGAAAGATAAGAAGAAGGCGGCGAAGGCATCCAAAAAGGACAGTCCCGTTCATGTCCTTCTCGTTGAGGACGAGGAGAGTTTTATCGAAGCCCTCACCGTAGGCCTCGCTCGAGAAGGATTTGAGGTCAGCGTTGCTCGAGACGGCGCCGAAGCACTCGAAATGTTTGAAGAGAGTGAGCCTGACCTCATTCTTCTTGATCTCATGCTTCCAAAGATGTCGGGCTTAGACGTCTGTCGAACGATTCGAAACACCTCTGACGTGCCCGTCATCATGGTGACCGCCAAAGGCGAAGAAATCGACACGGTCGTGGCCTTGGAAGTCGGTGCTGACGACTACGTCACCAAGCCCTATCGCATGCGAGAACTCGTTGCTCGCATGAGAGCGGTCTTGCGCAGAACGCCAAGCGAAGAAAAGAAGAAAACTGGCATTGATCATGAAAATGCGCCGACGGATCTCGGCAATATCCGCCTTGAGCCATCGACGCGTCGAGCCTACGTTCGAGGCGATGAGGTTCACTTGCGTCGGAAAGAGTTCGAACTGCTCCAAATTTTGATGGAAAACGCAGGGCGAGTTCTCACTCGTGACGTGCTTATCGATCGGGTGTGGGGCAGCGACTACGTCGGAGACACCAAGACGTTAGATGTCCACATCAAGCGTCTTCGCTCTCAAGTTGAAGAAGACCCAAAGACACCTACTCTCATCACAACGATCAGAGGAGTCGGTTACCGCTTCGACGGCAACTAGTTCTCGCTAACGAGCGGGAATCGTTGTTGAACCCATGAATGGTCCTAAGACCTCTGGAAGTTCGATTGAACCATCACTCTGACGCCCCGTTTCAATGAGCGCTGCCCATATACGAGCCCAAGCCAAGGCTGAACCATTTACGGTATGCACAAACTCCAGGGAGCCACCCTCTTGTGGGCGAAAGCGTACGTTGGCTCGTCGGGCTTGATAGTCCGCGAACCAACTCACAGAAGAGACTTCTAACCACTGATCACATCCCGGGGCATAGACCTCGAGGTCGAAGGTCCGCGCAGCGGACCCGCCAAGGTCTCCACAGCACAAGTCCAGAACTCGGTAGTGCAAGCCGAAGTCTCTCAGCATCGATTCGGCACGTTCCAAAATGTCTCGGTGTGCTTCATGTGCTTGGTCAGGCGTGACGTAGGCGAAGAGTTCCACTTTGTCGAACTCGTGGACCCGAAGGAGTCCTCGAGTATCTCGACCTGCTGCTCCTGCTTCTCTTCGAAAGCAGGCCGTTTGCGCAGTGAATCGAATCGGGAGACTCGCTTCTTCCAAAATCTCACCTCGATGCATCGAGGTCAATGGAACTTCGGCGGTTGGAATCGCCCAGAGGTCATCGCGTTCTAAGTGATACGCCTCTTCAGAGAACTTTGGAAGATGGCCTGTTGAGGTCAGCGTTTCCGTCAACACCAGCGAAGGAGGCCGAATTTCTTCATAGGAATCACTATGTGCATTGAGTGCATACGCGCCTAAGGCACGAAGCAGGCGCGCTCCCTTGCCCCGGTAGAGCGGGAACATCGATCCAGCCAATCTTGCGCCACGTTCCATATCGAGAAGGCCAAGTTCCTCGCCGACATCCCAGTGGGGAACACGTTGGGATTCGCTGTAGGTCGGCTCAGCTTCGCCATCTTCTTTTCCTGGCCACCATCGTGAGATCTCAATATTGTTTGCGTCACTCAGTCCCTCTGGCGTCTCCTCTGAAGGAAAGTTTGGAAGTAGCAACAGCGCACCATGAAGAGCTTCTCCTGCCGCGTCGGCCTCATGAGCCGCCTCGCGTTCTTCGTCGCCTATCAATCGGCTGCGCTCCATCAATGCTGTCGCTTTCGCCTCGTCGCCTGATTTCTTTGCGGCACCAACATCTTTTGAGAGGGACTTCACTTCTGCTCGAAGACTCTCCTGGCGCTGCAAGAGGCCTCGGTGTACGACATCAAGATCGGCAATGTCTTCGATCTCCTTGGCCTCGACTCCGCGCCGGGCTAGAGCGGCGGCCACGGCGCTCGGATCCGAACGTATGAGGTGAAGATCGATCACAAACCTCAAGGGTAGTTGCCCTGAGCGTTGAGTCGCTAGCGTGAGGAGGAATGGAGAGCGCAATTGCCATCAGGGATCTCACAGTCCGCCACGGAGACCTTGTCGCCGTCGACCACCTTTCATTGACCATTGGTCATGGAGAGGTGGTGGCACTCCTTGGTCCGAATGGAGCGGGAAAGACCACGACGGTTGAAACACTTGAGGGATATCGATCCCCCACATCTGGATCGGTCTCAGTCCTCGGCTTCGATCCCATCTCCGAACGGCGCCACTTGGTCACATCTATGGGCGTCATGCTTCAACAAGGTGGGGTGTATCCAATCATGACGCCACTCCAGGCTCTTCGCCTCTTCTCGTCGTACTACGAACACGCGCTCAGCCCCGAGTCGCTTCTTGAGCGACTTGGACTCCTTGGGGTTGCGACAACACCGTGGCGGCGACTCTCAGGCGGAGAACAACAACGAGTCTCGCTTGCCTTAGCCCTCATCGGAAAACCCACGGTGCTGTTCCTTGACGAACCGACCGCTGGTGTTGACCTTCATGGTCGACACGCCATCCGTGAGGTCATCGCCGAACAGGCCAGTCATGGAACCACGGTCTTGATCACCACGCACGAGATGGCAGAAGCCCAAGCCAGTGCAGATCGGGTAGCAATTCTCCACCGCGGAAAGCTCGCCCTTTCTGGATCACTCGACGAGCTCACCGGTGGCGGTGTGTTCTTTCAGGCTCCTCCAGGATTAGACACGGTCTCACTTGGGGAAGCTCTCTCAGAGAGCGTCGAGGAAACTCTTCCTGGCCGCTACAAGATTATGAGTGAGACCTCACCAACGCTCGTCGCAGCGCTTGGCACCTGGCTGGCTGAACAGGGTGCCACCTTGGGTGAACTACGGAGCGGCGCAAGTTTAGAAGACACGTACGTTGGAATCGTTGGAGACCTCGCTCATGAGCCACCGAGTGAGCCGACAACCAGTTCTCGCCGAACGCGGAGACGTTAATGCGCGCGCTGCGAGCTCAAGTTGTCGCCGAGATCACCATGACCTTACGTCGTGGCGAGACTTTATTGTTAACACTCGGCATCCCACTGTTGTTGTTGGTGTTCTTCTCCGAAGTCAAGATTGTCTCCTCAGAGACTGCTCGGCCCGTCGATGTCGTCACGCCTGGGATTTTGGCGCTCGCCATCATGTCGACATCAATGGTCTCACTTGGGATCGCTACAGGATTTGAACGTGGCTATGGCGTTCTCAAACGTCTGGGTTCGACTCCGTTAGGGACGAGTCGACTCCTTGGGGCAAAAATTATCGCCACACTTTTGATTGAAGTTCTCCAAGGCGCGCTCATCGTGGTTGTTGGATTGGCCTTGGGGTGGAAGCCGTCAGGCGGCCTCATGGGGGGAATGGTCGCTGTCGTTGCCTGCATCGTCGGGTCGGTGGCTTTTGGCGGAATCGGCCTCTTTCTCGCTGGTCGCCTCCGAGCAGAAGTAAATCTTGCTGCGGCGAATGGGCTGTACTTAGTCTTCTTGCTTCTTGGCGGCATGGTGGTTCCCGTACGCATTTTGCCAACGGGTCTTCGCGTCGTTGCTGAAGTCCTTCCCGCCGCGGCACTCTCCAGCGTGATTCGAGACGCTATTGGAGCGACCAGTGCGTATTCGGGGAGTTGGATCGTCTTGCTTGCCTGGTTTGTCATCGCTCCAGTCGCTGCAGCGTTCACGTTCCGATTCCAAGGCGACTGACCTTACGCAGCACCCATTGCTCGAACACCTTGGCGGAGAATTGCTGGAGTCGTTGCTCCAAAACGGATCTCGGTGATAATGCCTTTGGCATTCACAAAGACCGTCTCAGGTAGCCCGCTAAAGCCAAACTGCCCACTCGTCACCGCATAAATACTGTCAATACCGACGGGAAACGTGATCCCATTTTTTTGGACGAACGCCGTCGCTGCTCCAACTTGATCAGCGCCGTCGATACCAATAACCGCGGCGTTACCGGCTTCCCCATTTCGAACCGCTGCGGCCAAACTGGGCATTTCTTCTTGGCAAGGTCCACACCAGCTTGCAAAAAAGATCAACACCGCGGCTTTCCCTTTTCCTCCCCCGTCCTGAGGGACCCCTACCGTTCCAGGCCCCATAAGGTTCTTCAGCGAAAAGGTCGGGACCGGTCCTCCCACTTTCGCCGTCGTCGTGGCAAGGGGAGATGGCGGCGTGCTCGGGGACTGAAGAAGAAGTGACACCACGCCGATAATGATCACGCCAAGGGCGATTCCCGCTCCGATTAATAACGGTCGAGGAGTCCTGGCTCTCGCAGAGACGGGAGTCTCGTCGTTATTTGAGGAGGTCACGAAGGAGAACGTCCGCGGCCATCGCCACAAAGAGAACGGTCAGATACGTAATCGAGAAGTGAAAGACCTTCATTGCTTCCGGTCCACCAACCGTGCCGCGTCGAGCTTTGACGTAGAGCTGCGCGCACATCCCAATAAATCCGATGTTTAAAAGAATGGCAACAACTGCATAGAGCAGCCCAAGGTGAGCCGAGGCCCCAAACAGCATTGTTGACGCGGCTAAGACCACTGAATAAATCAGCATCTCGAGTGTTGTGCGCTCCATTGACGCCACAACTGGCAACATCGGAACATCAGCTGCTTCATAGTCATCGCGATAGCGCACCGCCAATGCCCAAAAATGTGGTGGTGTCCAAATAAAGATGACGGCGAACAAAATCACTGGTGGCCATGCCAACGAATTGGTCACCGCTGACCAGCCAACGAGGACTGGAACCGCACCAGCTGCGCCACCAATCACGATGTTTTGGCTTGATCGGCGCTTCAACCAAATCGTATAGACAAAGACATAGAAAAGCGTTGCGGAGATAGCCAACACCGCAGAAAGAAGGTTCACGAGAAGCCAGAGTTCAACAAACGCTGCGACCTCAATCACCAGGGCGAAAATCAATGCCGCACGCGGGCTCATGACTCCAGTGACAAGTGGTCTCTTTTGCGTTCGTTTCATCAACGCATCGATGTCTCGGTCAATCACCATGTTGATGGCATTTGCCCCACCAGCGGCCAGGGTGCCACCGATCAATGTGGCAACAACCAAGCCCAAGGATGGCCATCCTTGCTGAGCGACAATCATCGTTGGCACAGTCGTCACTAATAAAAGCTCGACAACTCGCAGTTTCATCAGCGCGATGTATCCCTTAAGGGTTCGCTGCCAAGATCGAGGTTGCGCCTGCTGCACGCTTGTGACCATGGGCGACAGCCTAGGCTCCCGTTCCTCCTCTCACATCCCAAAGGGTTTTCCCGAAGGAAAGGAGAAACCAGGCGTGAGACCGGTAGGGTTGCACTGTGGCTAGCCAGACATCAGCAACCAAGCGAAAACTCCCTGAGGTGAGTCCTCGCCTCTTCAGCAAAGTCACCATGATCACCACCATTGCCCTTGGCCTCATAGTCCTGAGCGGAGCTGCGGTGCGCTTGACGGGTTCCGGCCTTGGATGTCCTGATTGGCCGTCGTGCTACGAACATCAACTGACGGCGTCGACTGCACTCCATCCGCTGATTGAGTTCTCAAACCGACTGGTCACCGTCGCTCTCACCGTTCTCGTTCTCTTTACTGTTGTTCTTGCTTATCTTCGCTCGCCGAGACGTCGAGACCTCATTCTCTTGAGTTGGGGACTCGTCCTCGGCGTGGTTGCTGACGCAGTACTCGGGGGAATTGTCGTCTACACAAAGCTCAATCCTTATCTCGTCATGACTCACATGTGGCTGTCACTTGGAATGGTGGCACTTGGCATGGTGCTCTTTCATCGATCTCGATATGACTATTCCCCTGGTTCGCGAGCTGAGGTAGCGAGCTCGGCAACTCGAAAAGTTGCCTGGGTGATCGACGCACTTTTTATTGCCGTCATCATGGCTGGTACAGCAACGACAGGGGCGGGCCCCCACGCTGGGGGAAGCGACGGCCAACTTGTGGCAAAGCGCCTCCCCATCGCCCTCAAAGATATGGTGACCATCCACTCTGGAGCAGCCGTTGCGTTTCTTGGAGTGATCCTGGGGACCTTCGTCATTTTGGAAGGGATCGGCGCTCCAAAGCGACTGCGTTCAGGGATCAAACGACTCTTCATTGTTGGCGTAGCCCAAGGACTTCTTGGAATTATTCAGTACCTCACACATCTGCCCGCCTGGCTCGTGGAGCTCCACGTCCTCGGTGCGGTTTCGCTCACTATGGGTGTGACGTCATTTCAGTTGGCACAGGTGGCGAGAGATAAAGAAGTCGTGGGTGGCCTGGTTGAAAAGCAAATTCCTGTTGCCACTGTGATCTAGGTCCTCGTCGCCACCACGCTCTCAGAGGCGGTAGCGTAGAAGTTTCCTACGCTCCCATCGTCTAGCGGCCTAGGACACCGCCCTTTCACGGCGGCGACACGGGTTCAAATCCCGTTGGGAGTACTCAAGCCTCAGCGGAACATTAAGAGCCGGGAGTCCAGCCAGGTGGTCGCCACACGCACCCTACCTTGGCTCGCCAACTCTTTTCGGTGACAACAGACTTTGCAATATTCCAGAATTCGCCATAGGCGATGACGAACGGGTCCCACCAACTTGACCGTTTCTCAACCAACCCGTATCGAATGTCGACGTTTTCGAGCTCCTTCTGATACGTCCCGAATAGATGATCCCAAATCAGAAAGACACCACCAAAATTCTTGTCAATGTATTCATGATTACTGCCGTGGTGGACTCGATGCGCTGACGGAGTGTTCACGATCCACTCAATCCCGGGAATATGAGGAACAAGCTCAGTGTGGACAAATATTTGATAAAGCAAACTTACGGAAATCATGACGCCAATTATTTTTGGTGAAAATCCTAACAACACGAGGGGGAGATAAAAGAAGAAAATTCCAGAGAGCAGGGCCGTCCAGCCAAGTCGAATTGCGGTTGAAAGGACCATGTCTTCGGCGGAGTGGTGCACGCTGTGGGTTGCCCAGAGGAAGCGGACTCGATGTGACGTGCGATGTTCCCAGTAAAAGAAGAAATCACAAGCAATAAAGAGTGCAAAGACAAGAGGAACATCGCTCCACGAAAAGTGAACGGTAAACAGCCGGAAGTGGTACGCAGCTTCTCCGATGACTCCAATAATGATCCCGTAAGTAACTGCCTGAGTCAGCACGTGTCCTACACCAACTGCGAATGAGACCAGTGAGTGTTTATAGGGATATCCCCTCTTCAACACCAGACGTAGCGCCATCTCTACGAGCACCGCTAGAGCAAGAATTGGCAAAATTACGAGAAAGAGCGTGCTGACGCCAGAGAAAAAATGTGTGATCTGGCTAAACGACACAACTACTTCCATGCCTAACTACTCCTTCGTCACGCTCGAAAGCGAATTTTGGAAATCCATGGTTGATTCTAAAGTATTCAGACAAAGACAACTCATTTTGATCACGCCCCAGTGGATGGCAACTCTGGAACAAGGCAGCCACTTTCGAGAAGATGAAGTCGAACAAGTACTGCAGAAATTCTCATTCGATTTTTCGCAAAGAGTCGATAACAAAAATCGTTGACTACCCGGAGTGGAGCAATGGTATTGAGTGCCAGCACGGTTCGGCCACATGCGCCTACGTAACCGGGCACGTTGGCCAGGGTTACGGCAACTGCGCTGGAATAAAGCGAAATCTCACCATGCGTGTCACGAGTCAGCACTGTCTCGGAGAAAGGAAGACTTTCGATTTCGGTCCACCTGCAACTCGATGAAGGTACGCAGACAATGTTTTCGTCACGATCTCGCCTCTGCAGCCATCGTACGCATGCGACGCAAATTCCACAGTCGCCATCGAAAACTACTTCGATCGGTGTGTGGGATCTCATCTCTCTAGTTTACGCCGAACATTCGATTTCTATGTCTTTCGTGCTCAGAGTTCATGGAATCGAGAATCGTAGATTCGGGCGGTCTCGACCTTCTCAAAGACCCGAGAGGATAATTCAATTCGCTATCCTGAAGGCATGAGCAGCGCTCGAGTACCCGGAGGAGTCGTTCATACACTTCCGAAAGACTTGCGTGTCGCGCTTCTTTCCAATCCCATCGCAATGACTGCCTGGAAGGACATCACACCGTTAGCCCGTAATGAATTCATTTGTTGGGTTGAAGATGCCAAGCAAGAAGCGACACGCATTCGACGGATTCGACGCACGCAAGAGGAACTCGAAGAGGGGCAACGCCGGCCATGTTGTTGGCCAGGCTGCAAACATCGATCAACCAAATCCAGGAGTTAGTGCGTATCCAGCACTGAGAGTGAGCTCTTAAGGGATGGCACCCTTCTCATCAGGACATTGAATCTGCACTCGCGTAGACTTTGAGAACTATCAGCGATCTCACTTTCGTGTATACGTCATGGGGGGCAAAGTGGATTCAGAACACACACATCGTTCATTTTCACGAAGGAATCTTTTCCAGATCGGAGCAGTCACGGCAGGTGGGTTAGTTGCCGGGAGCGCCGTTGCTGCGTGCTCGTCGAGTGCTCAAGATGTAGCTGCTAGCTCAACGACGACAACGATGGCTGTCAATAACCCCCAAGACGCTCTCGCTCGCTTGATGGCGGGAAATGCACGCTTTGTTTCTGGGGAAGTATTGAGTCAGGGACAAGATGCCACGCGTCGAGCTGCCGTTTCCGATACACAGACACCGTACGCCGTGATACTGAGCTGTTCCGACTCTCGTGTCGCTCCAGAGATTGTGTTCGATGATGGAATCGGTGATCTCTTTATTGCACGCGTTGCGGGGAATACTGCGACAACGCCAATCGTCCAAGGAACGATCGAATACGCAATCTCCTCCTTGGGCTCGGTCTTGATCATGGTCTTAGGACACGAAAACTGCGGTGCGGTTAAAGCCGCGTTGGGCTCTGTTCATGGGGATCCACCACCGCCTGGACAGATTGGCGCATTTGTCGAACCCATCATTCCCGCTGCGCAATCCGTTCAGTCACTTCCGAGTGATCAGCAGTTGAACGCTGCTATTCAGCAAAACGCACGAAATCAGTGTGCTCTGCTGAAGAGTCTGCAGCCAATTATTGCCCCAGAGATCAGCTCTGGGAAAGTGAACGTGGTCGCCGCAGAATACGAACTTGTTTCAGGAAAAGTACTTCTGTTGAACTAAGTCATCTGTGCGAATTTCCTTCACGTAGGTGTCTTCAATTGGAGCTCAAAACGGAAACCATGAGCGCACCTCAGTTGATAGGTGCCTCACCTTTCACTCCAAACGTTTCTTGCCTCCATTGCCTGGCGCCCTAGAGATCTAACGCCGGGTAATCACTGCTCTGGGGCCCTTGAAGGAAGTACCCATAGAAATCTTCTATTCAGAGAAGAATCACACTCCCATCAGGCGTGTGAGGGTACTATTTCTGGCGAAGCATCCATAGGTAGACGAAAGGTGAATTTGATGACTGTTGGAAAAGTTAGAAATCCATGGGCCGTGATTATTTTTTCAATCATCACGCTCGGTATTTATTGGTTGTATTGGAACTACGCAACATTTAGTGAGATCAAGAAATTCAATGATTCAGGAATTGGTGGAGGACTTGGATTAGTTCTTGCCATCTTCCTTGGCTTCTTGAACTGGTTCTTGCTTCCATCCGGAATCAAGGCGATGTACGAAACACAAGGTGAAGAAGCGCCAGTGAGTGGAATTTGGGGACTTATTAACCTCATCCCATTGATCGGATTCATCATCTGGACAATCAAGGTCCAAGGTGCAATGAACAACATGTGGAAATCAAAAAGCTAAGAACTCATTCAATGAGTACGCAATGCCCTGGCTCCTTTGCGGGGCCAGGGCATTGTTCGTTCTTGGGCTCATCGCAGCGAAGTGTTCGCTGAGTCAGCAAGTCCTTCGAGCACATAGCCACGAATGTGTTGCCAATCCCGGCTCGCCCATCAGTTTTTCATTGATTCAAGTACAATTGCTCTATGACACAAGCCCCACTTGAATCGACGCCAACTCCAATTTCCAATACCGTCGGCCAACTAACGCTAGTTGCGGTCACTCTCGGTGGACTCTCAATTCTTTTAGCGGCCTTTGTTGTTTGGGGGATCATCGCGCTCCCACTCGGGATCGCCAGCACCGTTCTGGCTCTCATTGTTCGAAGTCGAATCGTGCGATCAGGCCAGGCCATGCCTCAGCTCGCCACCATCGCGCTTGTCCTTGGACCAGTTGGAACTGCATTGGCTGCTGCAGCCATTCTTGCCGTTGCGCTTGGTCTTCCATTTCTTGGAGGTACTATTTCGAATTCTGCGGACACCGTTCAAAAGTATGTTCAGACCGATCTCAATACGGTGAACAATGACTTAACAAGGAGAATGGATCAGATCAATCATTCACAAGAGCTATTCCAAAAAGATGTGGCAACGATTAACTCCGATATTTCCCAACGATTTTCTCAACTCGACAAGACTCTGACCACTACGTCAAAATCTATTGAAACACTTCAAGCTGATACCAAGGAACTGCGGACAAGCGTCGGCGCTGACGTACGCTCGGTCAGAACCACCACGGATGAATTGACAAAAACTATGAAGGGTCTCGAAGACAAGGTGACTGCAATTCAAAAACAAGTGGACTATCTCTGTACCCATTCACCTTCGACCTGTCCTTGAGCAGATGCCCGGATCACCTTGGCCTCTAGTTCAATGGCAATCTTTCTGAACTCGAGTGGAGAAATTAGGCTCAGAGGCCTACGCTAGAGACCAAGGAGGAAACGATGCCCGAGATTCTGGAAACTCAAAAAGCAACCCTCGCCCAACCGCCGACCTTTGATTCTTTCGAGGACGAACGTCAATATCGGAAAGAGCGCCTCGCCGGAGCGTTGCGAATCTTTGGTCGCCTCGGATTTGGAGAAGGTGTCGCCGGCCACATCACTGCTCGGGATCCTGAGCGAACTGACCATTTTTGGGTCAACCCATTTGCGATGAGTTTCCGCCAAATCAGCGTCTCGGACCTTATTTTGGTCAACCACGCCGGTGAAGTCGTTGAAGGGAATGGAGTCGTCAATAGAGCCGCATTCGTCATCCATGCAGCAGTCCATCAAGCTCGACCCGACGTCATTGCCGCTGCCCATGCACATTCTCTCTACGGAAAAGCACTGTCGTCACTGGGTCGAAAAATCGATCCGATTACTCAAGATGCTTGTGCGTTCTACGAAGACCACGTACTCGTCAGTGAGTACGGCGGCAAGATCGTCCTCGACGAAGAGGCTGGAAAAGCCTTGGCGACAGGTCTCGGTCCCCACAAGGCTGCCATTCACCAAAACCACGGACTCTTTACCGTTGGGCAAAGCGTGGAAGAGGCTGCCTGGTGGTTCATCACGATGGAGCGATCCGCGCAGGCCCAACTCATTGCTGAAGCAGCGGGGACCCCACTCCACATCAATCATGAAGATGCGAGTTACACCCGGGATAATCTCGGCTTCCCCCTCGCGGGCTGGTTCTCTTTCCAGCCCCTATGGGATGAGATCGTTGCCAGTGATCCTGATCTCTTTGACTAGGGACCTGCGACCCTCGTTACCTTGTGTTGAGAACGTCTTGATCTTCAGGTGATTGAAATCGGCGTTCAATGTTTCCGAATCGCCAGACTGCCATTGCGATCACCCACGTTGCGAGAAAGAGACCCACAATCACAAAGCCAGCTTTGTTGATGTCGAAGGATCCAAGAAAGTGAAAGAGGGTCCCATGAAGGTTCAGTTGATCTCCTAAGAGACCACCGAGTTCGATTGTGCCGATCACCACGGCGACCCCTACAGAGAGTCCTGTAATGATCAAGTTGTAGTAGATCTTGCGAACTGGATTTGAAAATGCCCAGTGGTAGGCAAAGTTCATGAAACAGCCGTCCAAGGTATCGAGCAGACTCATTCCTCCGGCAAAAAGGAGGGGAAGGCTGAGCATGGCCCAAAAAGGTAGGCCGCTTGCGACCGCACTTCCTGAAAGGACCAGCAGTCCAATCTCAGTGGCGGTGTCGAAACCCAATCCGAAGAGGATCCCAAGGGGGTACATCTTCCAGGGTTCATCCACTCGACGAGCGACGGGGAAGAAAAGCCGATTCATGAGACCACGTTGTTCGAGTTGCCTCTCAATCTCTGCGTCACTGTGGGTGCCAGTTCGAATCGCACCAAAGGCGCGAACAATAGAAACCAGGATGACAATATTGATAGCGGCAATGAGATAGAGAAAGATCCCAGAAATCGAAGTACCAATCAACCCCGTGACATGATGAAGACTCGAGTTTGGGTTCGAAACTCCTGATCCCAGACTTTTTAGTCCAAAGCCTAAGAGAACAGTGAGCGCAAAGACCACGCTCGAATGTCCTAACGAAAAGAAGAACCCAACACTCAGTGGACGCTTCCCCTCCGACATGAGTTTGCGAGTCGTGTTGTCAATGGCAGCGATGTGGTCCGCATCAAAGGCATGTCGCATTCCGAGCGTGAGGGCGAGGAGTGCGGTCCCCCATCCAAAGACTTCGCCCTTCTTGATCTCGTAGTGGTGCTGCGACGCCACCACGACGAGCATGGTTCCGCTCGCTAGGAGTCCAATAACAACGGCACCCATCAAAACGAGGCGAACACGCTCTGAGGAAGTCAGAGAACCCGTGCCTGGAGCTATTCGCTCACGACCAGCCTGGGGTGGGGCCAAAAGTGCCATAGTTGCAACTTAGTTGCAAGAACAACTCCTCAGCAACAGGATTCCCGGCACCAGCCCTCGAAGCGCTTCCACAGAAGAGCGGGCGGTTTTGCCGGTGTAGCATGAGGAGCCGTCCCGGAGCCCTCAAAAGCCTCGGTATGGAATGTAGCGAGGACCTGTGGTGCAGTCTGGAGTGCACGCCGCCCTGTCAAGGCGGAGGTCGCGAGTTCAAATCTCGTCAGGTCCGCTCGAAGTATGCCGGTTCTACCGGTATGCCTCGGGGAGGTCGGGTAGCTCAGTTGGCAGAGCGCGCGCCTGAAAAGCGTGAGGTCACCGGATCGACGCCGGTCCCGACCACCAGTAGGAAACCCTGAGGGTTTCCTGTCTTGTTAGAAGAGAGCTTGCACCCTCGAAGGGCTAGCAAGGAGTATTTTTTGTCAGACTTTTCAACTGGGCCAAGAGAAGTGCATCTTTCCCGCTATTCGCAGCAAGACCTTGCGCAGTTGCCGCAAATCGTCCGGTGTTCATGTGTGAAGGAGAAGATGTTTGGGGTGGTGGTCCACCTTGGGGCGGACCACCCTTGGCATTGTTCACCATATTTTGTAGCGCTTGGGTATACGCGCTTGAGACCACTCCATGAAAACATCTCAGTGACGAGTGTTCATTCTTCACATTCTCAAGAATGTAGTGATAAATCGCTTTCGAATATCCCGGCACGCTTGAGACAATGCCATTGCACTCATCTAAGGCCGAGACCGGAATAGTTGTGCCATTCATCGCAATATTGTCGTAGATACCGTAGCCATCAAAGGAATAGCCCACAAGGACAGGTTTTTTCGACGCAGCGTTTGTTTTCTTTACTGCTGCAGTAGTTGTTCCTGCATTGGATACCACTGGGGTTACTGAAACTTTTTGGCCCGTTGCGAACGCAACTAGACAAGTTGGTAAGCCGTGATAGTGAAAATCAAATGGATTCGGATGGCTGTTACATGAATCTAAAAATGAAGCCGTCACGCCATTTGAAGTCACAAAAAAATTATCGCTCGTTGCTACCGTCTTGGCACCACCGGCCTCATAGGGGTTGTAGAGAACGGCACCACTGAGCATGACGCCTATCGGCCCCATCGGAGCTGACGTTGTCGTGCTTGACCACTTCGGAATCAGCGGCAGAGTGTAGGAGTACTGCTTTGCCTTGACTTCTGTGGAAGTTGCCCCGATGGAGGCGCCTGCCGCACTGACATTCAAGGGATCTTTCGGGATGGCGTAGTACGACGCCATAAATTTTGAAGCCGGTATTCCATCTGTCGAAAACGTCCACGAACCATTTCCGATTTTTGCCGTGACGTTTGTTGCCCATTTTGTGGACTTCAGCGCCGCAGTTTCGTTCGGGCTCTTCCCAGCCGAGGAAGAAGTACTCGAACCGAATGAAGATGGCGTCAGCATCATGATGGCGAAAGCAGAGAATGCCATCACCAAAATAACAATCACCATGGAACGTTTTAACGTGTTCGAATATTGACTCTGGACCGCACGATTTGACATCCGATATTCCCTTCGATTCTCACCCATACGAACGAGGAGCGAGTGGTGGTAACACTACTCTCGGCACACATGAAGAACGTAAGGAGGGACTAAAAAAATAAATTTCTTTGGCCAAGATCTGATCTCATTATCAACCTTGCCTTCGGCCGAGCGAATCTGCGGCGATGATTCCCTTTTCAATCATTGAGGCTGTCACAGCGAAGGGCTCATGATGTGCAGTCTCACCTTCCGCAACAGAACGAGTCGCAATGGCACTCAGCATTGAAGAGTCGAGGGAGACTATTCCAACTTCCGCGAGGGTGACGGGGAGTCCAACGGAGCGACTAAACGCTAGAACTTCATCGATTTCTTCCTGGGGTCGTTCCTCGACGATCAACTGCACGAGCAAGCCAAATGCCACTTTCTCTCCGTGGAGATACTCATGCGTCCCTGGAGCCGTGGTCAGGCCATTATGAACAGAGTGTGCGATGGCCAAGCCGCCTGACTCAAATCCAAGCCCGGATAATAGTGTATTCGCTTCAACAATCCGATCCAACGAAGGGGTAACGGTCTGCGAGTTGACACTCTGGCACGCACTAAGACCATCGTTCAGCAGTATTTCGTAACAACGTTTTGCCAGTGCACCTGCAGCCTGGGTCGTTCCACCGTTGAGCTGATTCGGGGATCCAGCTTCAATCACCGTGCGGGCCTCAAACCATGTCGCCAGTGCATCTCCCATCCCTGCAACCAAGAAACGTGTTGGCGCCTTCGCAACTAGGGCCGTATCTACGAGGACAAGGTCAGGGTTCTTTTTGTAGAATAGATACTGCTCAAACGCTCCTTCATCGGTGTAGACAACCGAGAGTGCACTACATGGTGCGTCAGATGATGCCAGGGAAGGACAGTTCACAACGGGTAGATCTAGTGTCGCGGCAATCGCTCGACCCGTATCAAGACATTTTCCTCCACCCGCTCCAACGATCGAGGTCGCGCCTATAGATTTCGCTATGTCAACTCCAGCATCAATCGCATTTTGAGAACATTCGCCTCCAAACGTTTGGATTGTCAAAGGAATATTTTCAGTTTCAAAAGCTACTTGCCATGTTGCTTCTAACTGCTCCCGGACAATTGAACTCGCGAGAAGCAGAACTGGACCGATAAATCCAAGCCGCGACATCTCTGTCCCCAGGGTTCTCGTGGCATCCTCTCCTTGGACATAGCGAGAGGGAGATCCAAAAACAAGAAGATTGGGGGATCCGGCTTGTTGCTTCATCTCAACATATTGCTTCAGATTGGAGAACTGCTCGCATTACGGGCATCCAAGGCCCGCCAGGGTGGCGCACTCTTGGCAAAGTTGTGCTGGCCCATCGGGCGCATCCCACGTTCGCGCCAGAGGGGATCCACACCCTTGGCATGGCGCAGGACCCACAGTGCCATCCTCTTTGTTGCGCGCACCTTGGTTTTCAGACTCAACACTCACGTCTTCATCCTACTAATGGTCTCTTGTTGGCACGTGGCGAGCGCAGGCAAGAACGACATCAGCCCCACACCAAGGGCGTGGGGCTGATGAAGTACTCCTTGAGCTGTGGAAACACAGCAACCAATTAGTTGTTGTTCTGATTGTTATTTTGGTTGTTATTGTTTTGGTCGTTGTTTTGGTTGTTGTTTTGGTTGTTGTTGTTGTCGTTGTTTCCGTCGTTATTGTTATCGCCACAGTGCTGTGGTGTGGTCGTTGGGTTCACGCAAACATTTACGTACGTGGTCCCGCCGTTACTACCAGCTTCCACTGCTGCATGGTTCGTGCTTGAGGTCGCCGTGACACCTGCGCCACCGGCATTTCCCCAACCGCCACCGCCTGCGCTATTTACCGTCCAACCATTGCTCTTGAACGACGCAGTACATGCGGCAATAACCGCTTGATAGGTATCGCTCGTGGTGTAGTCAGTCTGTGTGGTTCCACCACTGAGGGTCTTTGAGCCAGTTTTTGTGGCCGACGTACTTGGACAGACAACTGCACCAAGTGACGCTCCTGAAGCAGGGGCAGTCGTTGCTGAAGAAGCTGCTGTCGTCGCTGTTCCACCTGAACTTGCCGCAGTCGTGTCACTCGAAGAGCTACTTCCACTGCTGCATGCTGCAAAAAGGAGTGCTGCGCTTGCCACTGACGCCACTCCGACCAATGATCGTCGTACTGAATTCATTTGATTCCTCCGTTTTTTTAGATCTTCCGAATAGATACCACGATAGCAGTCACTGTGTGCAAAGTCTCCTCCACTGCGTTACTCCTGCAGTTCTTTCACGAGCCTATTAATGAGCCGCTGTTCATATCGAACCCACGCCTCATGTTGCCAAGGAGACAACAGGGGCTCACGGAGTCGATCGATGAGGATCGCTTTGTCGTGGAATCCATCGGCGAGGTGCTCGAAAGCTTGCACACGAATCGACCAAAGATCACACTGAACAAGTTCGCTCTTGAAGACTAAGTCATTGCCTGTCCGAGAGATTCTCCATGCGTCTGGGCCAAGTGCCTTTCGAAGTTGCCATGTCATCGTGGCGATACTTCGTTGGAGCCGACTCGTCGGGGCCTCTGGCCAAAGTCGCTCTCCGAGTTCATCAATGTTGAGTTGGTTTGTTGGCGCGAGTGCAAGAGAAAAAAGGGCTTGGGCCGCATGGCGCGTCGGGAAGGAGACCGCCGTGCCGTCGACTTGTGCTTCTGGGTTCCCAAGTGCCCGGAGCGTCAGCATTTCCTCTCTCCTTCCTTGTCAGAATGTGGCCTCACCTGCCGGCCCTTTATGTCACGGAAGTATTTCAGGGGGCTGTAACGCCTGGAATACTTCATTTCCTAAGCCACGCTGACTGCTACCGCCAAGAAAGGACTCGCCGAAGGCGTATCGCCTCTACGATAAGAAATTCAAGGAAAAGGACGAAGAAGAGATGAGCGAACTCGGCTACCAGGCATTCGATGCTGACAATCACTACTACGAGGCGATTGATGCCTTTACTCGGCACCTCGACCCAGCGATGGGGCCGCGTTGCGTCGAGTGGGCAGAAGTCAATGGACGGCGCTACCACGTTGTGGGCGGACAACTCAGCCGAGCAGTTACCAATCCAACCTTTGATCCCATTGCTCCCCCGGGGGCTATGCACGACTACTTCCGCGGGAATCCAGAGCGACGTAATCCGCTCGAGTTTTTGAAAACCCGAGAAGCTATTCGTCCGGCCTATCGGGACCGATCAGCTCGAGTAGCCACCTTGGACCACTTTGATCTCGAATCAATTTGGCTGTTTCCAACCCTTGGAATGCTCTACGAGGAGTTGCTCAAAAATGACCCTGAGGCAGTCTCGACGACCTTTGAAGCCTTTAACCGCTGGCTCGATGACGACTGGGGATTCGATCGCGGCGACAATCGTATTTTTGCTGCCCCCTACCTCTCATTGGCCGATGTTGACTGGGCGTGCAAAGAGCTTGACTGGGCACTCGACAAGGGAGCTCGAGTGATTGTCATGCGTGCCGCTGCTCCCACCACTTCGACCGGCCAATGTTCACCCTTTGATGAGCGCTTTGATCGATTTTGGGCTCGTCTGAATGAGACTGGCACCCCAGTCGTCATTCACGCTGGCGATTCTGGATGGGGTTCGAACGGTTACGCCGAGGATGGTTTTGGTGCCACCTTTGGTGGAGGGTGGAAACCTTCGATCAAGAGCTTCGCCATCGAACGCGCAGCGAATGACTTCATTATGTCGAGCATCTTTGAAAAGATGTTCGACCGCTTCCCAAATCTTCGTATGGCGTCTATTGAAAACGGATCAACATTTCTTCCCGACCTCGTCAAGAAACTCAAATCGACTGATCACAAAATGCCCGGCTACTTCAGCCAAGACCCACTGTTGAGTCTCCAACAGAACTGGTGGATCAACCCATTCTGGGAAGATGATGTCGATGAGGTGGTCTCAATCATGGGGGCTGACCGTGTGCTCTTTGGTTCTGATTGGCCACACATCGAGGGCATGCCTGAGCCTCTTGACTACGTTTCAGAATTGGCGAAGTTGACCGAAGCCGAGCGCCGACGGGTCATGCGCGACAACGCGGTTGAACTCAACTCCCCTCGGCCCCTTTAGACAATCATGGTGGCGCTTCCTCTCGCTATCCACGGGGGTTACCCCACAGAGCACGCGGAAACTCCCTGGCCACGAGAACACTTTGAACAAGGACTGACGCCTCCTGGGGTCGATCTTGAGCCACTCTTTGAGGAACTCTTTGTTGAGCAGAGCCCTCTTGGAACGACTCATGCTGCATTGATTGTCCATCAAGGAAAGATTGTCGCCGAGCGTTACAACGGGGCGCTCGGGTCTTTTGTTGGCGAGCCAACTCCAGTTGAGCCCGCCACGCCCCTCCTGAGTTGGTCGATGGCAAAAACAATGATTGGTGTCGTCGTTGGGATGCTCGTTACCGACGGCCTCCTTGACCTCGATGCACCAGCCGCCGTGCCCGAGTGGAGCAGCCCCGGTGACCCAAGGGGGGCCATCACCTTGCGCAATCTCATGGAGATGCGCGACGGACTCGATTTTGCCGAGGAGTACAGCGATACCGAGGCGAGTGACGTTATCGAGATGCTTTATGGATCTGGCCAAGGTGACATGGCACACTTTGCAGCAGATCGAGAACTCGCAGCCACCCCAGGGACTCGCTACAACTACTCGTCAGGAACAACAAATATCATTTCTCGACTTTGCGGCGACGTCCTCGGCGGCCAGGACGCCATGGCGGAGTTCCTTACTACTCGGCTCTTTGGGCCACTCTCAATGAGGCACACCACACCGAGCTTCGATGATGCCGGGACCTTTGTTGCGTCATCGTTCGTTCACGCAACTGCACAAGACTTCGCCCGTTTTGGATTACTGCTCTGTCGAGGCGGAGTGGCGGACGGTGCTCGACTGGTGCCGGAGTCTTGGGTTGATATGTTTCGAACTCCTGTATCAATTGATGACGATGATCGCTTTTACTATTCGGCGCAGTGCTGGGTGGTCGGCGATGACCTTGGAACGTTCTGGGCGTCTGGCTTTGAAGGCCAAATGATTTCAGTGTGCCCACCACTCGATCTCGTGGTGGTTCGTCTTGGTCAAACGACGGACTCTGAGACGTATCGACTGAAAGAGTGGCGGAATCGAGTGACTGAAGCATTTCGCGCAACCCTGAGCGGCTGAGCGATTCACGTGTGTACTGAGAGCTATGCCCCGCCTTCGTAGGCGAACCCAAGATCTGGTGCCGTGAGCACCGCTGCAAATTTGATTCCTTCGGCTGCAGCCATCTCCCCCACTGTGCCGCCACGATCGACCAGTGCGGTCACGAGGACGACCTCGGCGCCAAACTCTTGCACCGCGTGAGCTGCCTCAAGAAGGGACGTCCCCCTTGAGACTGTGTCTTCGGTGATGACCACCTTGTCCCCGGTTTCAAGAGCTCCCGCAATTCTCCCGCCTGCGCCATGGTCCTTCACTTCTTTTCGAACCGAAAAGGCCTTGAGCAAACGACCATTGGTTGCTGCGACCCCAGCCGTAATGAAGGCCACGGGGTCGGCACCCATCGTCAGCCCACCAATCGCAGTGGCATCATCTGGAATCACCGCGAGAAGAGCCTCGGCTACCAGCATCATCGCCTCAGGTCGACAAATCGTCTGTTTTGAATCGATAAACCAGCTTGATTTCTTGCCTGACTTGAGCGTGAAGTCGCCAGTCTTTACAGAGTGCTCAAGGAGATGGGCCCGGAGGGCTTCGCGAGTTGGATCAAGTTCAGTCATTGTGTTATCTCTCCTCTAGCGCTTGGCACAACGGTGCCGATCATCGCAGCATCGTGCCCCGAGGACTGAAGTGACGAGATGACTGTGTCGTGGCTCCCTTCGGCCACGATCAGCACCATGCCGACTCCCATATTGAAGACCCGATTCATCTCGTCGTCGGCGACCGACCCAAGTCGTTGGATCTCCAAAAATATCTCCGGCGTTGCCAAGCCTGATCGATCAATGTTCGCTCCGAGTCCGTCTGGGAGTGCTCGCGCCAGGTTCCCGGCGAGCCCCCCACCCGTGATGTGGGCCGCTGCGTGAACGACCCCGTCACTCTTCGCTAAGAGATCAACCACCGCAGGGGCATAGATCACCGACGGTCGCAAGAGCTCATCGGCCAACGTCGTGGATGCGCCTGAGAATGCAGGCTCATCGAGCGACCGTTTTGCTCGATCGAAGAACACATGGCGAGCCAAGGTGTAGCCATTTGATCGAATCCCAGGAGAGCCGATCCCTACCAGGGCGTCGCCCTCCCTGACTTGGTGTGGGCCAATCTCTTTTCCTTTTTCAACGACACCTATGGCGAAACCAGCGACGTCGAGATCGTGAGCGCCCATCACCCCACCGTGTTCTGCGGTCTCTCCCCCGAGAAGAGCAACCCGAGCTTGTCGACATCCCTCAGCAATGCCAGTGACGACTTCTTCGATACGAGAAGGATCAACCGCACCAACGGCAATGTAGTCAAGGAGGAAAAGTGGTTCAGCTCCCACACAGATCAAGTCATCAACACACATCGCCACAAGGTCAATACCGATCGTGTCGTAGCGATCAGCGGCCCTTGCGACGTCGACCTTGGTTCCCACTCCGTCGGTTCCCGCAACCAGAACGGGGTGGCGATACTTCTCGGTGTCGATTTCGAAGAGACCGCCGAACCCACCGATTGCGCCAAGCACGCCAGGTCGGTTCGTTGAGGCGACGACATTCTTGATTCTCTCGACAGCCTCATCGCCGGCCTCAATGTCAACGCCAGCGCCTGCGTAGGTTGCGCCCTGTTCGTTTCCCATCCCTTAAACCCCCGGAAGGGCTGGCTGCAAGTCGGCAGGCTCGTCAACAGTTGCTGGTCGCATCTTTGGCATCTCAAGAAGAACATTCGTTGGATAGTTTCCGGTCAAACACGCGTCACAGAATCCGTCCGTGAAACCAATTGCGGAAACGAGATTTTCCAAACTGATATAGGCCAAGGTGTCGCAACCGAGATACGCAGTGATTTCCTCCAGCGTGTTATTAGCAGCCAGTAGTTCCGTGCGAGTTGGCGTATCAATGCCATAGAAACACGGCCACTGAAACGGAGGCGACGAAATACGCAAGTGGACTTCCTTCGCTCCTGCGTCTCGCAACATTCGAACGAGTGCTCGAGTCGTTGTTCCCCGAACGATTGAATCGTCAACGACAACGAGACGCTTTCCCTTGATGTTTTCTCGCAAAGGATTCAGTTTTCGACGAACATTCTTGTCTCGGGCATCTTGATCCGGGTTAATGAAGGTTCGCCCGATATAGCGGTTTTTGACTAATCCTTGGCCGTACACCGTGCCACTCGCCAACGCGAATCCTTCGGCCGCAGGAACTCCAGAGTCGGGAACACCCATGACCATGTCAGCCTCGACGGGAGCTTGCGCGGCGAGCAACTCGCCCATTCGTCGCCGTGCTCCGTGGACTTCTCGGCCCCGAAGTGTGCTGTCGGGTCGAGCAAAATAAACAAATTCAAAAATACAGAGGTGCGGAGCAATGACTCCTTCGTCAACGTAGCGCTCAGAGCTCACACCATCTTTTCCAATCGTGACCAGTTCGCCTGGCTCTACTTCTCTGACGAATGTGGCACCAATCACGTCAAGCGCAGGGGACTCAGAGGCCAGTGCCCATCCAGTCGGGTGTTCTTCGCTCCCAAATCGTCCAAGACACAGTGGCCGGAAACCATGTGGATCTCGAACACCATAGACATGGTCGGCGTCGAGGAGGGTGAGTGAAAATGCCCCTTCAATAAGGGGGAGGGCCGTCTGAAGGGCATCTCGAAGGGCCCGATCACTCTGTTCACTCCCTTGAAACGATCGAGCAATCAGTTCGGCCAGCATGTCAGAGTCCGTCAAGCCGATTCCAGGAAGTGATCCGACTCGCTCGGCGAGACCTTCGGTGTTCGTGAGATTGCCGTTGTGTGCCAACGCGAAGCCGATCGAGCCAACAGTTCGATAGACCGGCTGTGCACTCGTCCAGTCCATTGAACCAGCAGTTGAATACCGCGTATGCCCGATAGCAAGAGAGCCTGAGAGTCCGTGAAGTGTTCGGTCATCAAAGACACTGGCAACCAGCCCGGTGTCTTTAACTACCGTGATCATTTCACCGTCAGCAACTGCCATTCCCGCGGATTCCTGGCCGCGATGTTGCAGCGCAAAGATTCCATCAAACGTTTTGTGTGCGACGTCTTCACCTGGCGCATAGATGGCAAAAACGCCGCAGGCTTCCTTCATCAGTTTCGGCCGCCTAATGGGTAGACCTGTCCCACAGGACCGGCGTCAGATTTTCTCACGATTGGGCGCATCGCACTTACAAGAATCGCACACTTTTATGGGTTGTCGCATCCGGGCGGTACTCTGGAAGCGTGATCGATCTCCACATGCACACCATCTGCTCCGATGGGACTGATTCTCCTGAGGAATTGGCCGCCAAAGTGGTGGCTGCGGGCCTCAGCGCTGCTGCCCTCACCGACCATGACACCACGGAGGGCCATTCGGCCTACGGGGCCTATCTTGAGGCTCATGGGGTCGAATTCGTGCCTGGTGTCGAGATCTCCTGTCGCTACGAAGAGACTGGCCAAAGTGCCCATGTGCTCTGTTATTTCGTCGAAGAAGGGACCTCACCGCTGCAAGAAGCGCTGGTCCAACTGCGAGCCGATCGAGCCAAGCGAAATATCGATCTCTTTCGCCTCCTCCATGAAATGGGCTACGCCAAGCTCGATCGAGCTCGCATTGAAGAACTGGCCGAAAAGCCTCTTGAAGAAGCGGGTCGACCCCATATCGCCCAGGCGCTCTTCGAGGCCTATCCCGATGGCAGCGAGACCGAGGTTCCCGAGGGACTCCCACAAGGTTTTCAAGACACCAATCATGTCTTTTCCGCACTGCTTGGCAACGACAAACCTGCCTACGTCCCAAAAGCGAACCTCACGATTGGCAGTGCCGCTGAGCTCGCCGCACAGTCCGGTGCGGTCGCAGTCATTGCGCATCCAATTATTACGTTCTGTTCGTCCAAAGAGACCGGCATGATGCCACTCGAAGAACAGCGAACTCATCTTGATCAGATTCTTGGTGACCTCGCACAACGAGGTGTCGTAGGTGCCGAGGCCTACTACTCACGCCACAGTCCCGAGCAAGTTGCCATGATGCTTGATCTTTGCGATAAGCACGGCCTGGTCCCCACCGGTGGTTCTGATTTTCACGGAGAGAATAAAAAGGATCTTTCGGTAGGAATTGGTATGACCGAACACAAGGGATCGGCATCGCAACTCAGAGTTCCTGAGAGTTCACTTGAACTCCTCAAAGCTCGCCGCTCGCCTGCAAGTAGCTCGTAAGGTGTAGCCCCTTAGTAGTGAAGAGCATCACTTCGCGTGCGTTGACGCCTCATTTTCTTCTTGGTGTTTCGAGATTGCAGACATGACCGCATTCCCGGCTGCGCCAATGAACTCAGGTCGGTTCTCCGCTGCCCAGTCCCGACTCGCCACAAGACTTGTCGCGCTGTTTTGAAAGTGGGGCTTGACGTAACGAGCGATAAGTTCATAGGAGTGGCGTGTTTGAGCGGTATCAGCCCATTCATGACCCATGAGCAGAAACGATCCAAACCCTTTCGATTGGACGTTCAACCGCTCAATCTGAGCAATTGCGTCATCGACAGTTCCAATCACCGCAAGACCAGAATTATTCAGTGCCTCAACCATCGACAGAAGGTCTTCACCCTCGGGAGCGAGCGGCAACGCTGCGACTCGCTGGAAGTAATCAATCCACGCGGGCAGTCCAAAAGCAACATCGGCAATGGCTTGTTCTTTGGTGTCGGCAATATGCATTGGTCCCACAAGACGCCATTTTGAGCGATCAATCGTTGTAGCGAACTCAGCGGAGCGTTGTTCCATCACATCCCAGTGCAGACCAAGGGCATCGAATCCACCCGTCGACGTGGCACCGATCGATAACAAACTGCAGCCGAAACGACCCGCTGCGCGAGGCCCTGCTGGTGAGATCTGTGCTGCGACGGCGACCTCTGGATACGGTCGCTGAAGAGGCAGAAGTTGCAGGCGGGCGTCCTTCAGACAAAACCAGTCCGTCTCCATGTTCACTGGTCCGTCGCCGGCCAACAGAAGAAGGATGGCCTCGAGTGACTCTTCCATCATCTCGCGTTGTCGGGCTGGGTCGATTCCCATCATGTAGGCATCCGAAGGGAGCGCTCCCGGCCCCACCCCAATCATCAAGCGTCCCCTCGTCAAGTGATCCAACAAGACGAGGCGATCGGCCAGCATGAACGGGTGGTGATATGACAGCGATGAAACGCCAGTCCCGAGCCGAATGTGTCGAGTGCGTTGTGAAACGGCGGCAATAAAGACTTCGGGAGACGCGATGATCTCGTAACCGCCCGAGTGATGCTCACCGATCCACGCCTCCTCAAAACCCAGCTGATCAAGATGTTCAATGAGCTGCAGGTCTCGCTCGAGAGCAAGCGTTGGATTTTGGCCAACCGGGTGGAAGGGGGCAAGAAAGATTCCAAAGTTAAGATGATCGCTTGCCTCGATAGTCGTCATGTCCTTGCCTTTCTCATGAGCGTTTCATGATGTTTCAATCTTGCTCCACCGTTTGACACGATCCCATACTCGGCAGTCTCGCCCTCACGGAGAACTCCCCCTGAGACACAAACTCTCCAAGCATCGCCAAGCGCTGAGAGATCAAAACGAATCTAACATGAAGGCTCCGATATCTCTTGGGAGTTCGTTTCCTCTTTCCTCACCAGAAATGTTGGCGTGAGACCAACAACCCAGGTGGCGTTGGGAAGCTCGAAAATGCAAGCGTGGCGAGGATGATCGTCCAGTTACAACCGAGAGTATGCGCTTCTTGGCGGTTAGCGGCTCGCCGCGTCCAACGCGTCAGACAGGGCTGAGCGAGACCGCTCGCTCAACGCGCTGACTTTGGTCTCCACCAACGATTCGATGCTGAGAACCGTGCCACCAACAGTGCCAAGAACGCTCAACGCAACTCCCGCCTCGTTGGCTCGCGTTTGCAGCGCCGCGACATCATTCGTGGTCACCACGAAGCGACCAGGGTGTTCGCAGAAGAGCTCCTTGACTCCATGAACTCCTGAAAGAGAGGCACCAACATTTCCCGCTATCGCCATTTCAGCGAGTGCAACACCAAGGCCACCACCACCAACGTCGTGAACAGATCCCAAGAGTCCATCTTTCCCTGATGCGTGCTCTCCAACAAGCGAGGAGATCAGCGCACAGGTGGCCGCGTGGGTGGCGTAATCAATGTCAAAGAGTGTCCCGCAGCGACGACCCATGACGTCAACGGCTACCTGGGTTCCCGCTAGTGAAAACGGAATTGTCCCCGATGCTTCTCGAGCCCCAAGGAGGACGACCGACTCTCCTTCACTCCATCCAAGTGAGGGAGGTCGCGCTACGAGTTCTTCCAAGAGTGCCAAGGTGCCAATCACAGGTGTTGGATCGATATCAACCCCTGCGCTCTCGTTGTAGAGCGAAACATTGCCGCCGATCACTGGGAGGCCGAGTGCTAAACACGCCTCGCTCATCCCATCAACTGCTTCAGAGAGTTGCCACATCACTTCTGGATGTTCAGGATTTCCAAAGTTCAAACAGTTCACGACCGCCACTGCACTCGCACCGGTGCACGCGACATTCGCCATGCCTTCCGCCACGGTCGCCGCCGTGCCACGACGAGGATCAAGCGCGCACCACCTCGGGTTTGAATCGGTCGATAAGGCCATTCCCTTCGACGACACCGGCAGGCCCGGACCCGCTAGACGCAGGAGGGCGGCGTCGGCACCTGGTCCGATCACGGTATTCAAAAAGAGTTGGTGGTCATATTGGCGATAGACCATGGCAGGGTCGGTCACGAGGGACAAAATTACGTCGTTGGCGTCGAGGCCTTCTGCATCGTTCGTTGGATCATCTGCGAGCATCGCCGTTCGGTTTTTTGGCTCGGCAAGTGGCCGCTCGTAGAGAGGTGCTTCGTCAGCCAACGCTGCTGCTGGCACGTCGGCCAAGATCTCTCCATCGAATCCATTCCGAATCCGTAACTGGCCGATGGGCTCACCGTTTGCATCTTTTTCTGGTTCGGTCACCTTGCCGATCACCGTGGCGTTCACTTCCCAACGAGCGCAAAGTTCCTCGACCTTCGGGAGAGATTCGGGTGTGACAATGGCCAGCATCCGCTCTTGACTTTCTGACGTCATGACTTCCCAGGGCTCCATGCCTGGCTCTCGTCGAGGGATCGCGGTGACGTCAACGTCCATTCCAACGCGTCCCCGGGCCGCGGTTTCCGACGTCGCACACGCAAGTCCAGCGCCACCGAGGTCTTGTATGCCAATCACCAGACCATCATCAAGCAACGCCAAACACGCTTCGATGAGACGCTTCTCTTCATAGGGATCGCCAACTTGAACACTCGGTCGCTTGGCATCGTCAAGACTCGCGGCTCCATCTGCTCCATCAAAACCCGCTGACGCTAAGACCGACACGCCGCCGATTCCGTCTCGCCCGGTGGAGGATCCGAGGAGCACCGCTAAGTTGCCAGTCCCCGATGCTTGCCCCAAGACCAATCTCTCAACCGGGAGTGCTCCGACGCAGAGTACGTTGACCAACGGATTGGTTTGATAGCAGCGATCAAAGGTCAACTCCCCGCCGACCGTTGGCACGCCTACGGAGTTCCCATAGTTGGAAATACCCGAAACCACACCGTCGACGAGCCAACGCTGTCGAGCATCGTTGGGCTCTCCAAAAAACAGAGGATCCATTACCGCAAGCGGCCGAGCTCCCATCGTAAAAATGTCTCGAAGGATTCCCCCAACTCCTGTTGCTGCACCTTGATGCGGTTCAATCGCCGAGGGGTGATTGTGGCTTTCGATTCGAATTGCTACGGCAATGCCGTCACCTGCATCAACAACACCGGCGTTCTCGCCAGGTCCAACTAACACGGTGGGGCCTTCAGTCGGGAGGCGCTTCAAATGGATTCGAGATGATTTGTACGAACAATGCTCTGACCACATCACTCCGAAGAGTGCGAGTTCGAGCGGGTTTGGGTCTCGTCCGAGGACGGTTTTAATATCGGCAAACTCAACATCAGTGAGGCCTAGGGCACGATGGAGTGGCTCTGCGGGGTTCTCGGTGCTCGCCATAGTTCCAACCTAGTAGAGCCGCCATGCTCTCAATCGTTCAAACTCCTGGTTTCTCAGCTCGCAATGATGGCTGCTCCTCGGCAGCGCATGAATCTTGCTTCCTTCAGGTCAGAACAGTCATTCCAGCGACAGTTGTGGATTAAAGAACCAATAGTACGGATTTGACAGGGTCAAATTAAGGAAGTCATACTTACAAATCGTGCCTCTACAATAGGTTTTTCATCACAAAAGGTATGTTTTATATACCTCTAACAAGAAAATAAGGAACACGTGACACCTTCATCAAAGTCAGGAATGAGTAAAGACCACAAAGACGCACTCGCCCGAGGCCGCCGAGAAGGTGCAGCCGTTCGACGGTACTTAGAAGCGATCGCTTCCACCCGAGGCAAGCGGGGACGGAAGCGAACCCCGGCGTCGGTGGAACGGCGGATCAAGTTGATTGATACTGAACTTGCGTCAACGGACGCCCTCCAAGGTCTCTTGTTGCGCCAAGAGCGAAAAGACTTAGAAGCTGAGCTCAAACGACTTTCCGCGAAACTTGACATGAAGACCTTGGAAAAAGAGTTCATCTCTTCAGCTTCTGGTTATGGAGAGCGAAAAGGAATCGACTACTCAACGTGGCGCGAAGCCGGCGTGGCGCCAAGTGTTCTTCTCAAGGCGGGGATTAAAAGGACTCGCCGAACGTAACTCGTTCACACGCGTGAAACTGATGCTGCTCTTAGGAGTGACTCCATCAGGACGACTCCATCAGCCGACCCGAGCAGTGCAGAGACGGCTCGTTCTGGGTGTGGCATTAGCCCAACAACGTTGCCTTGTTCGTTCGAAATAGCAGCGATGTCATCAAGAGAACCGTTCGGGTTCTCTACGTAGCGCAAGACGATCCGATCCTCGTTTTGAAGTTCACGCAGCGTGTCCACGTCACAGGTATAACTACCAGAGAAATGATTAATCGGAATCGTTAACTCTTCGCCAAGGGTCGCTGCATTCGTGAGCGCTGAGTTTGTTGAGGTCACTTTCAATCGCGAAGGCTGACAGAGAAACGTGAGGCCGCGATTTTTTTGAAGTGCCCCGGGGAGCAAGTGGGCTTCACAGAGGACTTGAAAACCATTACAAATCCCAACGACTGGACCCCCTTGCGCGGCGAACGCTGAGACTGCGTCCATGATCGGACTAAATCGAGCAATCGCACCAGGCCGCAAATAATCTCCATGGGCAAAACCACCAGGGAGAATCAGGCCATCAAGATCACCCAGTTTGTCCTCCGCGTGAAAGACGAGACGAGCACTGGCCCCCAGTTGTTCCACCGCAGCCACCGCATCGTGTTCGCAGTTTGTTCCCGGGAAGACGACGACACCAATCGTGGTTGCCATTAGAGAGGGGTCACCTCAATGATGCTCTCTTCAATAACGGGATTTGCGAGTAATCGATCAGCGAGTGCAGCAGCATGATTTTGTGCCGTGGCAAGATCTGCGGCATCAAGTTCTACCTGGAAGCATCTCCCAGATCGAACAGAAGCGATACCGTCAAAGCCCAGAGCTGGGAGCGCTCGCTCGATCGTTGCCCCCTCAGGGTCAGCGATTCCTTCTCGTAATCGAACCTCTACTCGCGCAATAAACCTCACGATGAGCGACCGTACCAGTCTTCGAGTGCTCTGTTCGTGACCCGTTCATATGCGGCCTGATATCGAGCCGACGTCGTCGCTATCACGTCGTCTGGAAGCGTAGGCGGAGGTGGGCTCTTCTCCCAAGGCTGCGCACTCAGCCAATCTCGAAACGGTTGCTTGTCGAACGCCGGTGGACTTTGGCCAATCACAACCTCATCAGCAGGCCAGATTCGAGAGGAGTCTGGCGTGATCACTTCATCGCAAAGGACAAGTTGCCCATCGATGACCCCGAGTTCAAACTTCGTATCCGCGAGAATGAGTCCTGCATCAGCGCAGCGCTTCGCCCCGGCCTTGTAAAGATTCAGGCATAGTTCCTGGGCTTCTTCGAGACGTTTCTTTCCAACAATTTCAGCAGCCTCCTCCAAGCCAATATTGAGGTCATGTCCCTCCTCGGCCTTGGTGGAGGGCGTGAACATTGGCGCCGGCAGCTGTTCTCCAAGTCCCAGACCAGGAGGTGCAGCCATCGTGTGGATTGTGCCGTGTTGCTGATACTCCTCGAATGCCTGGCCCGCGAGGTAGCCCCGAACTATGCATTCAAGAGAGAGCATCTCGGCAGAGCGAACCAGCATTGTTCGACCGTGGAGATCGGATGCTTCCTTAAATCCTGGAACTGAATGCTCGATCACGGACGGATCACAACTCACCAGACTCCCAACCGCGACATGGCTCAGTTCCTCACACCAGAATGAGGTCATTGCGGTCAGAACTCTTCCTTTTTCAGGAATTGCTTGCTCCATCACCACATCAAATGCACTGATCTTGTCTGAGGCAACCATCAAGAGGTGGTCGTCTCCAACGCTATAAAGCTGTCGAATCTTTCCAACTTTAAATGGCGTCAATCCCAAACGCTCAGGTGAACTCTGGCTCACGGAGAACCAATTCCTTTCAATGCCTCGAGATAACGAGTTCGATGGCGAAGCATTCGATCGAGATCAAACGCTACATTCAGCTCCTCTTCACTCATCGTCACTTCGCTATCGGCTTCAAGAACAGTCCGAAAATCCATCGAGGTCTCAACAGATTGTCGAGCAGCTCGCTGAACAATTCGATAGGCGTCATCTCTTGTCATACCGTGATCAATCAATGCAAGTAAGACTGATTGGCTATACACCAAACCGAGACTTCCTTCATTCAGATTTTTCTCTGCCCTCTCCGCGTTAATGACAAGTCCATCAATGAGTCCCGTTGCTTTACGCAGGACGTAGAGCGACAAGAGACATGCATCCGGGAGAATGACCCGCTCTACCGACGAGTGCGAGATGTCTCGCTCGTGCCAGAGCGCTACGTCTTCTAAGCCGGCGCCGAGGTAGCCACGGAGAACTCGAGCAAGTCCACAGAGACGCTCCGAAAGAATCGGATTGCGTTTGTGTGGCATCGCCGAAGACCCCTTCTGACCTGGGGCAAAGGCCTCTTCGACTTCTCGGACCTCGGATCGGGCCATGTGGCGAATCTCGGTGGCCAGGTGCTCAATCGTGGCCCCAACGCTCGCGATTGCATAGAGCAACTCTGCGTGTCGGTCACGGGCGATGACTTGTGTTGCTGGGACAGGAACGAGACCCAACGCCTGACAGACAAATGTCTCAATCTCTGGATCAATATTTGAATAGGTCCCAACAGCACCCGAGAGTTTTCCAACGTTGATTGCTTCTCTTGCTCGAATTAAACGAACCCGATCTCTCTCCGCTGCTAACGCAAAAAGGGCCATCTTGGCGCCAAACGTTGTGGGCTCAGCATGCATACCGTGCGTTCTTCCCACCACCGGAACATCGATGAGTTCATGTGCTCTCTTCACGAGAACGCTCACCAGTTCTCCCGATGCACTGATCAAGAGATCTGCTGCCTTCGTTAACTGCCAGCACAGTGCCGTGTCGACCACGTCTGATGAGGTAAGGCCGTAGTGAATCCACGCGCCTTCAGGCGTGCCAATCGCTTGTTGAACAACATCGACGAACGCAGCCGTGTCGTGATTGGTAATGGCTTCTCGTTCATCGACCTGAGCCACAAATGCACTATCGATCTTGGGTGCCCGCGTACGACACGCCACTGCATCCTCGCGTGGCACCACTCCAAACTCAGCGAGTGCCTCTGTGGTGAGTAGTTCCACTTCGAGCATCGCCCCAAAACGAGCTTCATCACTAAAGAGCGCTGCCATATCTTCTGGTGCGTATCGTCGAATCACCGGTGGCCTTCTTCCTTTGCGGCACGTGCCGCAATATCGTTTCGGCGTTGCATTCCTTCAAACTCAATACTGCTTGCTCCACGGTATGCCTTGGCGCGTGCTTCTTCCAGCGTTGCTCCCACTCCCGTCACCGCAAGGACACGCCCGCCATTTACGAGGAATGGCCCCTGAGGAGCAACCCGAGTTGTCCCCGCATGAAACACCGTGACTCCTTCAATGGGCTCGGCGAGTTGTCCATTTGACGCAAGACCCCTAATTTCAGCACCAAGAACAGGAGTCCCGGGATAGTTCGCCGCCGCGAGCACAACGGTCACGGCTCGCTCATCTCGAAACTCTGGGATTTCAGCGATCTGGCCACTTGCTACCCCTCGGAGTACGTCGAACAAATCATTCTTGAAGCGAGGGAGAATGACCTGGGTCTCGGGATCACCAAAGCGGACATTGAACTCAATCACTTTTGGCCCCGTTTTGGTCAGCATCAGCCCTGCGTAAAGAACACCTCGGTAGTCAATGCCCCGAGCCTTCAACTCTTTGAGGGTAGGGAGAACTGCAACTTCCATCAGTTCCTTGGTAAGAACGTCGTCGACGTCGGGCATCGGAGAGTACGCACCCATGCCCCCAGTATTTGGTCCCTCGTCTTCGTCGAGGAGACGTTTGAAGTCTTGTGCGGGAGCACAAGGCACTGCAGTCGTTCCATCACAGAGTGCAATTAATGAGCACTCAGGACCTTCTAGGCCTTCTTCGATCACGACGGTTGAACCAGCAGCGCCAAACGATCGACCGGACAATTTCTCTTCAACATCACGCAGCGCTTCGGCACGATCGAGGGTGACCAAGACTCCTTTGCCAGCCGCCAAGCCGTCCGTCTTGATCACGTAGGGAGGCGACAGCGTGGAGAGCACCTCTTCAGCCTCCTCGACTGTTGAGACACTCCAAAACGCTGCTGTTGGAACGTGGGCATCTCTAAGAAGTTCCTTCATGAAGGCTTTCGAGCCTTCGACTTGTGCTCCTTGCGCGCCTGGCCCCACCACCAGGCGTCCCATGTCTCGGAGTTGGTCGGCCAGGCCTTCGACCAAAGGAACTTCTGGGCCAATCACAAAGAGGTCTGCCTCGAGATCAGAGGCCTCTCGAGCATCACAGGTGATTGACGCTCCGTTGAGCGTGTCCGGCATCCCTGGATTTCCTGGCGTCACCACAACATCAGCACCACACGCGGCGAGCGCCCGGGCCAATGCGTGTTCTCTTCCCCCCGAGCCGACGACGACGGCGGATCGGCGAGCGCTCACGCTGACTGAAAAGTCACGAACTGTTCTCGACCGGGTCCCACGCCAACTAAACGAACGGGAACGCCAATCTGCTCGGCCAAGAATGATACGTAGCGTTGCGCAGCTTCAGGAAGGTCTTCTCGAGCGGTGGCACTTGTGAGATCAGTGTTCCAACCTTCAAGCTCTTCGTAGATTGGCGTCACGTTGTGCAAAACCGACTGATGATACGGAGGGTAATCGTAACGAACGCCATCAGCTTCGTAGCCAACACAGACCTTGACCGTGTCAAAGGTGTCTAAGACGTCCAACTTCGTGAGCGCCACTTCGCTCAGTGAGTTCAGCCTGACTGCTTGGCGGGCCATCACCGCATCAAACCAGCCACAGCGTCGCATTCGCCCTGTGTTCGTGCCGTATTCATGGCCTCGGTCAACTAACAACGCTGCCAAGTCATCGAAGACTTCCGTCGGAAACGGCCCCGCACCTACACGTGTCACGTAGGCCTTGGCGATACCAACAATTGAGGTCAAATCACGGGGGCCAAGTCCACTTCCCGTGCACGCGCCACCGGCAACTGGATTCGATGAGGTGACAAAAGGATACGTCCCGTGATCGAGATCAAGGAATGTTGCTTGGGCCCCTTCGAGAAGAATATTTCGACCATCGCTGAGCGCATCGTGAATAAAACCGACCGTGTCACCGACCATTGGCGCAATTCGAGGCGCCAATGTTGAGAGGTAAAACTCAGCGATCTCGTCGGCACTAAAGGGAAGGCGGTTGTAGACCTTGGCGAGAAGTGCATTTTTTTCTTTTAAGACCACCTCTAGTTTTTGGCGAAAGATTTTTTCATCGAGCAGGTCTTGAACTCGCAAGCCAACTCTGGTTGCTTTGTCAGCGTAGGTTGGCCCGATACCTCGCTTCGTGGTTCCCAACGCGCTTTTTCCCAGATATCGCTCAGTGACTCGATCAAGTTCACGATGGTAGGGCATGATCAGATGCGCATTACCACTGACCATCAGTTTTGACGTGTCCACGCCTTTTGCCTCGAGCATGTCGATCTCTTCGAGGAGTACCGACGGGTCAACAACAACACCGTTGCCAATGACGGGCGTCACCGTTGGGTAGAGAATTCCACTCGGAATGAGCTGGAGTGCAAATGCTTCGCCTTCGACGACGATACGGTGCCCCGCGTTATGCCCACCTTGATAGCGGACAACAACATCCATCTCCTTGGCCAGGAGATCAGTGAGCTTTCCTTTTCCTTCGTCACCCCACTGGGTCCCGACCACTACGGTTGCCGGCACGCGCAACTCCTTCGGTTTCACTAGGGCCGATAAAGCCTAATTCTAACCTGCCACGAACCCCTTGGGTTCAAGTAAGCGTCAGTGAACCTTCGTGGGCATCTAAGTGCACAGTGTCGCCCTCCAAGAACGCTCCTTCAAGGAGTTTGAGGGCTAAGGGGTCCTCCACCTGCCGCTGAATGACCCTGCGCAGGGGGCGAGCCCCAAAGTCTGGATCGAAGCCTTCTTCGGCCAAGAGTTCCTCGGCGGCCGCCGAAACTTCAAATCCCAATCGACGTTCGGCCAAGCGACCTCGCAGCCTTCCCAACTGAATGCCGGTAATGACCGCGAGATCCTCCTTGGTCAGCGAAGTAAAGCGAACAATCTCGTCAATCCGATTGACAAACTCTGGCTTAAAGAACGTCGACGGGTCACCTGGAAGGTTCGACGTCATGATCAACACAACGTTCGTAAAGTCCACTGTTCGGCCTTGGCCATCAGTGAGTCGACCATCTTCCAAGACTTGCAGGAGCAAGTTAAAGACATCAGGGTGTGCTTTTTCAATCTCATCAAGCAGCACCACCGCGTAGGGCCGGCGGCGGATTGCCTCAGTGAGTTGGCCACCTTCCTCGTAGCCAACGTAGCCAGGAGGCGCCCCAACAAGTCGAGAAACTGCAAACTTCTCCATGTACTCACTCATATCAATACGCACCATGGCTTTATCGTCATCAAACATGAACTCTGCCAGTGCTCTGGCCAATTCTGTCTTTCCAACACCCGTAGGTCCCTGAAAGAGAAACGAGCCAATTGGTCGATTCGGATCTGAAAGTCCGGATCGAGAGCGGCGAATGGCATTTGCCACTGCCTCAACGGCTTCGTCTTGTCCAACCACTCGAGAGTGCAGGAGCGATTCCATCGCGACAAGTTTTGCGACTTCTCCTTCAAGCATGCGCGCGACCGGCACGCCAGTTGCGCGACTGACGACTTCGGCGACGTCTTCATCGTCGACTTCCTCTTTCAAAAAGCGCTGCTCTGCTTGGAGGTCCGCCAGGACGTCGGTCGCCTCTTCAATCTTTGACTCCACGTCGGGGAGTTCTCCGTAGCGAATCGCAGATGCGCCTGCTAAATCACCTTCGCGTTCCATGCGCTCAGCATCTCCACGTCGCTCTTCAAGAGAGGTCTTCAACTGGCGAATCGCCTCAATCTGTTCTTTTTCTGCCATCCAATGTGCGGTCATTTCATCCGCTTTTTCCGAAAGATCTGCGAGTTCTGCCTCAAGGCCGTCGAGACGGTCTTTCGACGCTGCATCAGTTTCTTTCTCCAGCGCGACTTTCTCAATTTCAAGTTGGCGCATACGCCGAGTGACGACGTCGATCTCAGTTGGCATGGAATCGATCTCAATTCGAAGCCGACTTGCTGCTTCATCCATCAAGTCAATTGCCTTATCGGGCAGAAACCTTCCGGTGATATAGCGATCCGACAGGGTGGCTGCGGCGACGATTGCTGCGTCCTGAATCCGAACTCCATGGTGAATCTCGTAGCGCTCTTTCAACCCTCTCAAAATTGCGATGGTGTCCTCAACACTTGGTTCACCAACGAAGACCTGCTGAAAACGGCGCTCTAGGGCGGCGTCTTTCTCAATGTACTTTCGGTACTCATCGAGTGTTGTTGCTCCAACCAAGCGAAGTTCGCCTCGCGCCAACAGCGGTTTGATCATGTTTCCCGCGTCCATCGACCCTTCAGCAGCTCCCGTTCCCACCAAGGTGTGGATCTCGTCAATGAAGGTAATGATCTCGCCCTCGGCGTCCTGTATCTCCTTTAAGACTGCCTTGAGGCGTTCTTCAAACTCACCGCGAAACTTCGCCCCAGCGACCAGTGCGCCAAGATCAAGTGACATCACTCTTTTGTTTTTGAGGCCTTCAGGTACGTCCCCTTCCATGATTCGAAGGGCAAGCCCTTCGACAATGGCGGTCTTGCCGACCCCCGGTTCTCCAATCAACACTGGGTTATTTTTTGTTCGTCGAGAAAGGACTTGGATAACGCGCCGAATCTCCTCATCTCGCCCAATAACTGGGTCGAGTTTGTTCGACGCGGCAAGTGCCGTGAGATCTCTCGCATATTTTTCCAAAGATTGAAACGTATCTTCTGGGGTCTGTGACGTGACACGGTGACTTCCGCGCACTTCTCGAAGGGCTGCGAGAAGCGCGTCTCTCTTCACACCAAGTTCGTCAGAGAAGACCAAAAGAACGTGTTCAATTGAGACGTACTCATCTCCCATTTCCGTGCGCAGGGTGTCAGCTTCTTCGAGCCCTTCTCGAAGTGCCCGACTCATCGAAGGCTGTGAACCCCCAACATTGCGCGGGAGTGCTGAAATCTCTTCACCAACACGGCGTGCAATTTCAGTAGGGTCAGCGCCAACTTGGCGAAGGAGTGGGGCTGCGATGCCCTCCGACTGTGCCAAGACCGCGGCAACGACATGGGACGGGGTGACTTCAGGATTACCAGCCGCGGTGGCTTGTGTTGTGGCGGCAGAGAATGCTTCTCTCGTTCTATTCGTCCAACGTTCTGGATCAATACTCATTTTGTTTCCTCGTCTCCGTTGCCTCTTGTGATGTTTTCTTTTTGTGCCCCCTCGTTCTTTTTCGCACTTAGCGCCGCGGTGGGCGTCGAAAGATCATGGGAGCTTGATTCAGCGGAACGATGTCTCGCCGATGTGCCTTTCGGATCTCATCGAGATCCTCACGATGTTCGTGTTCTCGGCGAAGTAATTCGTTTCGCAACGCTGCTACTTCACGCTCCAGAAGGAGAACTCGTCGCACCCCTTCAAGGTTCAGTCCTTCGGCCGTAAGTTCTTGGATACGGCGCAATCGAGCGAGATCAACGTCAGAAAATCGACGCGATCCCCCTGCTGTTCGGCCGGGATCCAACAGTCCACTTCGTTCGTAGTTCCTCAAGGTTTGAGGATGGACGCCAGCAAGTTCGGCTGCCACTGAGATGACGTAGACAGCTCGGGTGGGGTCTGGTTGGTTTGGACTCGTCATGCAACCACGTCCTCTTCGTCAGCACTTGCCATTGCTTCTCCAAGTGCTTCGACGGCAGCACGTTGTTGAGGTGTCAATGTTTTTGGAATCGCAACATCAACTTTGACCAACAGGTCTCCTGCGACTTTTGTCTTCTTCCCGGTTCCTGCAGGAACGCCACGACCCTTGACTCTCATCGTCGTACCCGACGCCGTACCGGCAGGAATTTTTAGCGTTACCGGCTCATCTAGTGTCGGCACCGTAATTTGGGTTCCGAGTACTGCGTGAGGAAAGTCAATCGTTGCCTTTGTCGTCAGATTTCTCCCACTTCTCCCAAAGCGCGGATCCGATGCGACGTGCACGACCACAAAAAGATCACCCGGAGGACCGTTGAGTTGTCCAGGAGCTCCTCGGCCTTTGACACGAATTCGTTGACCGTCGTCGACACCAGCGGGTATCCGTACTTTGACATTACGTGTGGACTTCTCTCTGCCAGTTCCAGAACAGTCCGGGCAAGGGCTCTCGACCAGGTGACCACGACCGTTACAGTCCCCACAGATTGTGGAGAGCGAAAAAGGACCCTGGTTGTCGTTGAGCGAACCTGAACCACCACAGCGCTGACACGTCGTCATTGACGTTCCTGGAGCGGCTCCGGAACCTCGACACGTCGAACAGCGAGTATCTGATGGCAAGTTCACACTGGTCGTGACTCCTTTGACGGCGTCTGAAAATGCCAAGTGAAGTCCTGCTTCAATGTCTGCCCCTCGCTGGGGGCCACGCTGGCGCCGGGTGCGACCTCGACCAAAGAGTCCTCCAAAGAGATCACCTAAGTCGCCCATGTCTTCGGTGCGGAATGAGTTGGGGTCAAAACCGCCCGCTCCTCCTCCGCCACCAAAACCACCGGCTACGGGCCCTAATCGTCGAACTTCGTCGTACTCCTTGCGACGATCGGTATCGCCAAGCACGTCATAGGCCGCCGAAATCTCCTTGAAGCGCTCTTCCGAACCAGGATTGGCATCAGGATGGTGTTCTTTCGCCAGCTTTCGATACGAGCGCGTAATTTCCTTGTCCGTTGCGGACTCCGCAACGCCAAGAACTTTGTAATAGTCCTTTTCGAACCATTCACGCTGTGCGGTCACTCAACTATCCCTTCACCCGCACCATTGCGGGTCGAACAACTGTTCCTTGCCAGGAGTATCCAGCTCGGAGCACTTCATCAACAATTGGTCCCGATGCACTTTCCTCGTCACCTTCACTTTGCGCAACGGCGTCGTGAAACTGCGGATCAAATGCTTTGCCCTGTCCAGGCACGAGAACCAAACCCTCTTTCACCAGGGTGTCAAAAAGCAGACTCCGTGCTTGGAGAAGCGCTTGTGCTTCAACGGTCTTCTCCGCCTCCGCTCCAAGATGCGCTTGGGCTAAGTCCAACGCATCCAACACCGGAAGCAGATTGGTCACGAGGCCAACCACCAAGCGAGAGGAGATCTCTTCACCTTGGCGAGCCATTCGCTTTCGGTAGTTCTCGAAATCAGCCTGCAGGCGTTGCGCCATCTCTCGAAAATCGTCTCGTTCCTTGGCCAGTTGGCCAAGCTCGTCGAGATCTTCTTCGACGAGCTCAGCCTCTGGATCTCCAAGCTCTTCTTCTACAAGTTCGCCTTCGACGACGTCATCACCGTTGGCATCGCTTTCGTTGCTCACGACTCGTCGACGATCTCAGCGTCAACGACTTCGTCGTCATTCACCTGAGCTTGGCCGTTCCCAGCGGTCTCGTTTTGAGCCTGGCTGGCTGCCTCGTAGAGTTTCTGTGAGAACGATTGGCTCACCGTCATCAACTCCTCCGTTGATGACTTAATTGCCTCAACGTCCGTTCCCGCCAGTGCCTCTTTCACCTTGGCGACCGCTGCTTCGACGTCAGCCTTTTCGGCGGCGTCGATCTTGTCACCCTGTTCGGCAAGCAACTTGTCGGTTTGGTAGACGAGGGTGTCAGCACTATTTCGGACTTCCGCCTCTTCTTTTCGTTGACGGTCGTCTTCTGCGTGGGCTTCAGCGTCTTTGACCATTTGGTCAATGTCGTCTTTGGCAAGCGACGACTGTCCAGTGATGGTCATTGACTGCGTCTTGCCCGTTGCTCGGTCTTCAGCAGAGACATGAACGATCCCGTTGGCGTCGATGTCAAAGGTGACCTCAACTTGAGGCGTTCCCCGAGGTGCGGGTGGGATGTCGACGAGTTGGAACTTACCCAATGTCTTGTTATACATCGCCATCTCTCGCTCACCTTGGAGCACGTGAATCTCCACGCTGGGCTGATTGTCATCAGCTGTCGTAAAGACTTCCGAACGCTTGGTCGGAATGGTTGTGTTCCGCTCAATCAAGCGGTGCATCACGCCACCTTTGGTCTCAATTCCCAAACTCAGTGGGGTCACGTCCAGGAGCAGCACATCTTTCACTTCTCCACGCAACACACCCGCTTGAACCGCAGCACCAACGGCGACGACTTCGTCGGGGTTCACACTCTTGTTGGGCTCTTTGCCACTGAGTCGTGTCACCAACTCTTGAACGGCCGGAATCCGAGTTGAACCACCCACCATCACGATGTGATTGATCTCTTTGGTGGTTAACCCTGCATCTTTAATGGCCGTCTCAAAGGGTCCCGCGCAGCGCTCGACTAGATCGGCGGTGAGTTCGTTGAACTTTGCCCTCGTGAGGGTTAAGTCCATGTGCTTCGGTCCCTCTGCAGTTGCGGTCACGAAGGGCAGGTTGATCTGGGTCTCTTGGACACTTGAGAGTTCGATCTTGGCTTTTTCGGCCGCCTCTTTGAGGCGTTGTACGGCCATCTTGTCTTGGGCCAAGTCGACACCTTCGGTGTCTTTGAAGGACTTCACCATCCACTCAATAACCTTTTCGTCCCAGTCGTCTCCACCAAGTTTGGTATCACCTGACGTGGACTTCACTTCAAAGACGCCGTCGGCAATTTCTAAAACCGAGACGTCGAACGTTCCACCACCAAGGTCGAAGACCAGCACTGTCTGCTCGGCTTCGTCTTTGTCGAGTCCGTAGGCCAACGCAGCTGCGGTGGGCTCGTTAATGATTCGCAGCACTTCAAGTCCTGCAATCTGTCCCGCCTCTTGGGTTGCGGTTCGTTGTGCATCGTCAAAGTACGCCGGCACAGTAATAACGGCTTGATTGACGGTATCGCCCAAAAACGCCTCAGCGTCTCGCTTGAGCTTCATCAAGATTCGAGCCGAGATCTCTTGGGGGGTGTAGTCCTTCCCATCAATATCGATCTTCCAACCAGTTCCCATGTGACGCTTGACCGAACGGATTGTCCGATCAGGGTTCGTAATCGCTTGGCGTTTCGCGACTTCTCCGACGAGGACTTCGCCAGTCTTAGAAAAGCCAACCACTGAGGGTGTCGTTCGCTGTCCTTCCGCATTTGGAATGACGACGGGCTCGCCCGCCTCAAGTACTGAGACCACTGAGTTCGTGGTTCCAAGGTCAATTCCCACAGCCTTTGCCATGTTGCTTCCTTCTTCCTGTTTCTCTTGTTTCGAATGGTTCACCAGAGCAAGGTGCCGCTGGCCACGAGATCCAGTATAGCAAACTTTATAAGCCTCTTGTCAAGTTTCTTTATCTAGCTCTGTGAGAGTGCCTCATTTCCCCTATTTGTAAGGCATCCTGGGGGTGAGTAGCGTGGGGGTTGTGCCTGAACTCATCCTCCTCCGCCACGGCCAATCGGAGTGGAACGCCAAAAATCTCTTCACCGGCTGGGAAGATGTCAATCTGACCGACCAGGGCCAGCAAGAGGCCACGCACGCTGGACTCCTCCTTGAGCAGGCCGGCGTCGACGTCCGTGTCCTTCACACTTCTCTGCTGACCCGAGCAATTCGCACGGCCACCTTGGCGCTTGATGCCATGGGACGACCCTGGGTGCCCGCACAACGTGACTGGCGGTTGAATGAACGCCACTACGGGGATCTCCAGGGGAAAAATAAGAAAGAAACCACCGAGCAGTACGGAGCTGAGCAGGTAAAGATCTGGCGTCGAAGTTACACAACCCCTCCGCCACCACTTGGCGAAGGCGACTCAAGACGAGCCAATGGCGATACTCGTTACCGAGATATTGACCCAGCCTTGTTGCCAGCATCTGAGTGCTTAGCTGATGTGGTCGCTCGCACCTTGCCTTATTACAACGACGTCATCATCCCCGATCTCAGGCACACGGCTCGCTCGGGCGGAGCGGTCCTCGTTGTTGCTCACGGCAACTCACTTCGAGCACTGCGCAAAGAACTAGACGGGATCAGCGACGACGACATCGTTGGTTTAGAGATCCCTACGGGAATCCCGTTTCGCTATCTTCTGAACGACAACGGTTCGGTGATTGAATCTGGATACCTTGGCGACGCAGACCTCGCGGCCAAGGCGGCCGCAGAGGTTGCGAACCAAGCTGGTTAGTTAGAGGCCGACGTCAACCGTTGGTGTTGGTTCATCTTTTTCAATAATGTGAAACCGCTTCCGCAGTTCCACCACTGATTCGTCCTTCAGGGCCCAGTGATCAATTCCTTCGAGGATGTCTTCATTCGTCGCAATACCCCGGCGAATCGCGTCCGCTAACGCCGCAGGAGCATTGGGCTCTTCCATGACGTGGCCTTCAGATTGGGGAATATTTGGAATCTTGAAGGCACCGGCTTCATAGAGCCCGAGCGCCAACACCATCGTCGAAAACCCTGTCGGTTTGCTCGATCCTGCTGCCATAAAGGCGTTGACTTGGATTTCGCCGATCATGTTTGGCTCGTAGCCAGAGAGAATATGGACCCAGTCGTGGACCGTGATGGCTTCTGGAACGCCACCATCTTGGCCAGGAAACGGCCACTTCCGAGAGCTATACATCTCCCAGAATTTCCGCCCCAGACTTCCAGGTGGGCAGTGCTCTAACGCGACGAACTTTTTCGCGAGCTCAGGAGCTTCTCCTTTGTGGAAGGTGCCGAGCACGTTCTTGACGACCGTGCTGAGCCCCTCTTCTTTTATGAATGCTTTCTCCCACTCCACCACTGCAGTTTCGCGATAGGAGTCAATGACCATACGCTTCATGTGGTTCTCGGCGTAGTCATGGATGACCCGAACACTCTTCTCATCGACGTCGAGCGCCTTGGCGTACGCGTCAATCCGTGCGCTGCGCTCCCGTGAAGGCGGGTGCTCAAAAAATGCCATGACCACCATGGCTTGAATGAGCTGTTGGCGAAATGCGGGGTCGCTCACCTGCATGGCAACCGCGTCGGGCTCTAATGCAGTGGCATCCGACACATCAACGCGGGTGCCGCCAAACATGGTGGCAATCGCGTTGATGGTCTCTCGTTGTGTCTCGAGCATGGTGCCGTCAGTTTCGATGGCGCCACGAAACGCGCCAAGGGCGACGGGGACAAGTTCTTTTGGTGGGATTTGAATCATGGATCGAGCCTAGATCAGGGCCGTTCCGATCTTCCTAGACCCTCACAACGCGTCAGATCCTCGCTCTCCAGTTCTGACGCGAACGGCAGTCTCAACAGGAATGACCCAGACCTTCCCGTCACCGATCTTGCCGGTAGCGGCCGACTCGACCACGGCATTGACCACGGCGTCTGCTTCTGCGTCATCGACGAGGATTTCCACTCGAAGTTTGGGTACGAAGTCCACTTCATATTCCGCACCTCGGTAGACCTCGGTATGTCCTCGCTGGCGCCCAAATCCTTGGACTTCGGTGAGGGTCATCCCTGTCACGCCAATGAGCTTCAACCTGTCTTTCACGTCATCGAGTTTGAATGGCTTCAAGATTGCAACAACGAGCTTCATGTGAGTTCTCCTTTTTCTACGTCGATGGTTTCGTGCTTCCTTCGCCCAGATCTAGCCACGCGATGACCCCGAGAGCGAGTTCACTCGTTCAGCAAAGGTCTCCCGTGGATACGCCTCTTCGTCGTGGACCGCAAGGTCTCCGACTTCTAGGACTTCATCCTTCTCACGCAGACCTCGACAGACAAACTTGACGATGTAGAGGAGGATGGTACTCATAATCGCTGTGAAGACAATGACCCAGACTGCAGTGATGAACTGTTCCCAGAGTTGGTGGAACGAGTGGGTATAGAACCAGCCACCGACACTGAACGCACCTGCTGCGTCATAGACACGACCCGGCACGCCGTAGACGATCATGCCGGGGTCCGCCAGGAGACCGACCAAGAGACCACCAAGCAGCCCAGCGATCCCGTGGGTGTAAACGACACCCAACGCATCGTCAACCTTCGAGAATGGCTTGACCTTGGAGAGGAAGTTCCAGGCAACCCAGACGGTGGCCGACACAATCAAGCCGACGAAGATCGCCCCCACACCACTGACAAAACCAGCTGAAGGAGTGATGCCAACCAGACCACAGATCATTCCGTTGATAGCCCCTAAGAACGTGGGCTTGTGCTCTCGGGAGAAGAACATGTCCATTGCCACCCAGGTCAACAGCGCAACGGCCGTTGCGATGTTTGTGTTGAGTACCGCGGACGCAGTGTCGACACCGGCGTAGTACGGGGCGCCACCATTAAAGCCGTTCCAGCCCAACCAGAGGATTCCTGCACCGACAGCCACCATCATCAGGTTGTTTGGAAGTGCGTGGTTTCGGTCACGATTGAGGCGAGGTCCAATAATCGCCGCTGCTACAAAGGCAGTGATACCCGCCGACATGTGAATGACGTAGCCACCAGCGAAGTCCACCGCACCCTTTTGAGCGAAGAAGCCTCCGCCCCAGATCAACGCGGCATTGATGGAATAGACAAAGGTGATCCAGAGCGGCACAAAGAGCAGCCAGGCCTTGAACTTAAATCGACCGATGACTGAGCCCAGGAACAACAGTGGCGTGATCGCCGCGAAGACCAGCTGGAAGTAGGCGAGCGTCGAGGTTGGATAGTGGAACGGCACCAGGGTATTGGTCCCTGAGACCGCCTGATTTTGCTCTCCAAAGTGGCTGACAATGGGATGAGGGTGTCCCACAAAACCAGAGAGGAACGATCCGTCCGCTCCCAAGTGGACTTGAGGACCAAAGGCCATGTTGTAGGCCCACAGCACCCAGACAAGAACCACCAGAGAGAACCCAGAAAAGGCCATCATCATGGTGTTGACGACCCATTTGCGTTGGACGAGACCACCGTAAAGTACGGCAATTCCGGGCAAACTCATGAGGCCGACCAATGTTGCGGCAGTCAACTGCCACGCATTGTCGCCTGGATTTAGCCAATGGGGATATGGAATGTTTGTTACCGCTTCGAGCACGGGCCCGTCTCCTCTCAAGAGTTGTGAACTCCAGTATGGCGACAGAGGATTTCTGGCCTGTTCCTAGATTGTTACGAGCATGTGAATTGAACTCCCGGTATCATGAGGTCTATGGCACCTGTCTCAAAAGAAAAAGCACTGAAGTCCATCTGGCTCTTTTCGGAGTGCTCAGCCCGAGAACTCAAAAGCATCGCGAGTGCCGCGGACGAAGTCGTTGTCCCCACGGATCGCGTCTTGGTTGAAGAAGGAGCAATCGGCAGAGAGCTCTACCTCATTGTTTCTGGAACCGCATCGGTTCGCCGAAAAGGTCGTCTCGTCGCCACTCTCAAATCTGGTCAGCACTTTGGAGAGTTAGCGCTCTTGGATCGCCGACCTCGAAATGCCACTGTGACATCCTCGTCAGAGATGACCTTGTTGGTCTTAGGGCAACGACAGTTCAACGGACTCTTAGAGACAGTTCCTGCTCTGTCGAGGAAACTCCTGGCCGCCATGGCGGGACGTGTTCGCGAGCAGGACCAAAAAGCTCTTCATTAATTCTCGTCTTCGCGACGAAGAGATTTCGTCGCCAGCCCTTCTCGCCTTAGGAGTCGCTCTCGCTCATCGGAGATGCTGCTGGCGGGGTACTCGCAACTGGAGCGCTCAGCGACTCTTCAACTAATTGTGAGATGTCCATGACTCGGACATCGTCGCCTTTGCCGTTCGCCTGAACTGCATCATCAAGCATGATCATGCAGAAGGGGCACGCCGTTGACACGATGTCAGCACCAGTTCCGAGGGCTTCATCAGTACGCTCCATGTTGACTCGCTTGCCGATGTTCTCTTCCATCCACATTCGAGCCCCACCTGCACCACAGCAGAAGCCTTTTTCTCGACAGCGACCCATTTCCACCTGCTTGACACCCGGGATCGCACTCAGAACGTCGCGTGGCTCGTCAAAGACTCGGTTGTGGCGACCCAGGTAACACGGGTCGTGATACGTCACGGTTCCGGCGTAACTGTCGCCCGGCACCAACTTGCCGTTATTCACCAAGTGCGCCAAGAGCTCAGCGTGGTGGATGACCTCAAAGTCGCCACCCAACGCGGGGTACTCATTCTTGATCGTGTTGAAGCAGTGCGGACAGGTAGCGACGATCTTGACGGCGCCAGCTTCTTTGAGCGTTTCTATGTTGGCTTTGGCGACTTCTTGGAACAAGTACTCATTCCCAAATCGTCGCGCCGGGTCTCCTGTGCAGGACTCCTTGGGGCCCAACACGCCAAAGGTCACGCCGGCTCGATGAAGCATCCGTGCTGTTGATTGGGCTTGCTTTTTGCCGCGGTCGTCAAGGGCGCCCGCACAGCCCACCCAGTAGAGATACTCCACGTCGTCTGGAATCGTGCCAGTAATCACTGGCACGTCAAAGTCCAATGCCTCTGTCCACTCCAGGCGCTTCGCACCTCCAAGGCCCCACGGGTCGCCCTGGTTCTCAATATTGCGCAAGAACAAGTTCGCCTCTTGAGGGAAGCGTGACTCCATCAGGACTTCATAGCGACGCATATCGACGATCGCATCAATGTGTTCAATGTCGACGGGGCACTCTTGGACACAGGCCCCACACGTGGTGCAACTCCAAAGAACGTCAGGATCAATTGTGGTGGGAACCAACGTCTCCGCCGCAGCAGCAGCTTCAGAATCTTTCGTGAGAAGTCGATCTGCTGAGGCAAACATATTGTCACGGAGTCCCATGATCAGAAGTTTTGGACTTAGCGGCTTGTCGGTATTCCACGCTGGGCAGACTGACTGACAACGTCCACACTCGGTGCAGGTTGAAAAGTCGAGCATCTGTTTCCACGTGAAGTCTTCGATCTTTCCAACACCGAAGACCGTGTCTTCGCTGATGTTCTCCATGTCCATGTCGGGGGTCTTGTCCAGACCACCAAGAGCACGGGGGCGTCGAGACGTTCCAACGTTAATTGGGGCCAAGAAAATGTGGAGGTGCTTGGAGTACGACACAAACACCAAGAATCCAACGATGACTGCAATATTTGCCAACAGAAAGACAGTCTCGATCACACTGTTGACGCCTGTTCCCAATGGGGCCAGAAGTTTGGCAACACCGAGGGACGCGAATGCCCACCAGTCGCCCTGGAATGGGAAGTGGCCAGTGTTCTCTTGCGCGGCTCGATACAGCAGCAGCGTGACGATCACGAGTGCAATCATCAAAAGGACAAGCCACGCTGCTCCCGTGTGAGATCCGTAAAAACGACTCTCTCGTTGTTTGCGAGACGGCGCATTTTTGAGCCGAATAATCGAGAAAATAACCAGTGAGACAAGAACTGCTGTCGCAAAGAAGTCTTCAAGGAATGCCACCGCCGACCAGTGGCCGATCAACGGAATGGAGAAGTCGCGAGCAAACAGTGATCCGTAAGCCTCGATGATCGTCAGGAGCAGGACAGTGAATCCCCACATAGCGAAAAAGTGAGCAATACCCGGAATCGTCCACTGCAAGAGCTTCTTTTGTCCCGCAACCTCAACGACTTCGGCTTCGGCTGCTCGAGAGAAACTCAAAGGGCGTTTTGCGGGTGCGCCAGATCGGATCAGTTTGCTCAGCCAGTGAAAGCGTCGACCCGCAATGGCAAAACAGACCACGGTGATGCCAAGACCCAAAATGATCCGTACGAGCACGACGCCTCCTTAGAAGTTGATCAAACCCTTGCGGGCCACAGTTATTTTATGTTGCCGGCGGGAAATTATCGGCATATCGACTTGGGGTTGGACCCCACTGCCCTCGATACTTCGAACCCAAACCTTCCGAACCATAGGGACGGTCAGCCGGTGTCGACATTTCGAAGAAGCTGATCTGTCCAATCTTCATCCCCGGATACACCGTGATCGGAAGATTCGCCACGTTCGAAAGTTCAAGTGTGAGATGTCCATCCCAGCCCGCGTCGACAAAACCAGCGGTTGAGTGAATCAACAGTCCCAACCTTCCGAGTGAAGATTTCCCTTCGAGTCGGGCAACCAAATCATCTGGAAGTGCAACTCGTTCGGTTGTTGAACCGAGAACAAATTCTCCAGGGTGAAGAATGAACGGTGTATCGGGACCAACGTCGACAAGTTCGGTCAACTCCTCTTGGTTTTCTCGAACGTCAATGACTTTTGCGGTGTGATTTCGGAACACTCGAAAATACTGATCAACGTGAAGATCAACTGAGGACGGCTGAATACATTCGGGGCCAAGGGGGTCGATGACAATTCGACCTTCTTCTATGGCTTGGCTAATTGAGCGATCTGAAAGAACCATCGCTCAGACGATAGTGGCCCTATCCAGGTCTCGTGAAGTTCTTTGCTTCGACCCTCTCTGAGCGACTGGCTTTTCCCGAGATCGAAGAGCCAGATTCCATGAGAAGCAGGCCCCTGCTAGAGAAATCCATCAATGTTGGATCTTCTGGGGCCATGAATCTTCTCTCAATGAGTACCGGCAGGTTCGACCAGAAGAGCCACCCTTCCTCGGTCAGCCAGCGTGCCCGCCGCCGTACTGGACGTTCTGCCCCCCTCGCATTTGCACCGTCTGCATCACAAGGTCATGAAAAAGGTCACTTGTCGGAAAAGGCCGAGGTGGGTTCCCCTCGTACTTGAGAAAATCGGGGCCAGATGCGCTGTACCAGTCGCTCGGCGCTTCTGGATGAGGACCGGACAGACCAATACTGCCCTTTCCAAGAGGAACGACCATAGCTGCGGACTGTCCATTCGAATACGTTGCAATCACGTTCGTTGATCGCAACTCTTGCGCAGTGAACTCAGGTCCCGCTTGAAAGTACATTGTTCTCGCCTTGCCTCCCCATGACAACGCAACAACTTCGTCTGCTTCAGAGTTTCTTGGGTCATCGGAAACCAAAGACGGGCCAACGTACTCATTCGTGTCACCAGGGCGTATGAGACCAAGTCCAGGATTTCCCTTGGTGTTCTCTCCAGCCGCGAGATAGGCACCCATACATATGCCTAGGTAATGCCCGCCGTGTTTTACATAGTTCGTCAACGGTGTTCGATATTTCTTCATCTCGTTCCATGCTCCAAGCAGGTCGTCGCCTCCACCTGGTTGGACATACAGTGTCGCTCTTTCCAACAAGTGAGCCGTCAATGCAACACGAGGGCGCGAAGCAGGACCCACCTCGATGACCTTGTAACTCGTCTTCAACAGAGCAGTAATTGGCTTCCAGCACAATGTCGAATCTGCGGTGGACGCAGGACCTGCGTACACGAGTGCCGTTGGCATTGAACGTGCACTCACTACTGACTGAGGAGCGAGCAGTGTCGCTGAGAGCCCGACTGTCCCGAGAAGGAATACTCTCCGATCAATCTCCGCCATGAACTCACAGTAACGCTCTCCCTACTGAGGGCACCGTGCAGGCCGATCAAAAACCCAACAGGGAGCGCTAGGCTAGTGAGGTTCTGCGGGTGTAGTTCAGTGGTAGAACATCAGCTTCCCAAGCTGAGAACGCGGGTCCGATTCCCGTCACCCGCTCCAGATGCCTCTAGCAGCCTGAAATATCGCCAACGGTGGCCGAATCTGGAGTCCCCGGAGCACTTTGCTCTGCGGTGGACCAGGTCTTTCCGACGGTGGTTGGCCAATACGCCAATGCTGCGGTAACCGATGCTGTCCATGCGGTAGCCGAAGACTTGCATTCCGCTGATGCACTCGACGATGCCGAGATGTTCTGACTGTAGGTCTCCATCGATGTGAGGTACCCCGTCAGTTTGTCGATCTGCTCTTGCGTAACGGTGCCATCTCCGCTTTTGGCCCATTGCTCTTGGGCTGTCGACAACTGACACCCTGCGAATCCCCACTTGGTCCCATCTGAATTGTTCGAAAATGCTGCGCAAGGGTCTCCCGATGAAGTACTGCTCCCAGAGGTAGTTGAACTGTCTGACGATGCTGTCGAACTGCCAGACGAGCACGCGGCAAACAAAATCGCTACGGAAAACAGTGAACCGGATACTAATTTCTTCATGAAAATTTACCTTTCCGTCGGTTCGTGAAACTTCCAAAAAATACTCTGAGCCCAGCGCCTGTGTCAAGGATTCAGTCGAAGGCGTGATGACCCGTGACAACTCCCGTTGTTCTCCACACAGAGATTCCTTTCACGTTCAATGAGGGTCCACGTTCACGACAGCAGAAGCTCCCCAATGTTGAGCCAGGAGGGGCTTGATTGTGGAGATCTTCCGAGAAGGTAATATCAATTTTATTAGCACCAGAGATTTAAATTCCACCGGTACAGAGAGGTCATCATGAGCGACAATGAGGAATCAAGCGAACATTCAGGCGAAGGTAAGTTCGGTGATGGAATTAAAGAACCCCTCTATGAATTCAAAGCGTCGCGGCTAAAGGGTGGTCGTCTCCTTACGCCAAACGTGATTCGGATTTGGCCCGACCGTGTTGAAGAGTACGAGCACCACGCAATTCGAAAGAAAGAAACGCAAGCGATCCGTTATGCGCAAGTTGCTCAAATCAAAATGTCCAAAGGAATGGTCTACGCAGAGATCACCGTTGAATCAACTGGCGGCCACGTGATCACGATGAAGGGCGTCCCGAAAAAGGATGGCGAGAAGGTGAAGACCATGCTCGATCAAAGAGCCGAGGAAGCACGACACGGCGCAGTCGCTGGTGCGCCGGCGCAAGCAGCGCCAGTTCAACAAGCACCAGCTGCGGCAAGCATGGCTGACGAACTGATCAAACTCGCCAAACTCCGTGATGATGGAATCCTCACGGAGGAGGAGTTTGCTCAGCAAAAAGCAAACTTGATGAAGTAGTCCGCTCAATCAGAACTGCTCGTTCACTCTTCTTGCTTGAACAATCGATGGTATTCTCAGATCCGTCGTCACCCTCCTTCTTGAGAACGAGAACCTGGGCGGAGACGGACCAATTCTCAACAACGAAGGAGTACCAGAATGAGTGAAGCCTGGATTATCGATGCGTGTCGAACCCCCCGTGGAATTGGAAAAGTAGGAAAGGGAGCACTCGCTGATCTTCACCCTCAACTTCTCGGTTCAACCGTTCTGAAGGCCATTGCTGAGCGAAACGACCTCAACACTGATGACGTCGACGATGTGATCTGGGGAACAAGCATGCAGGGTGGGACCCAAGGTGGCGACCTCGGCCGTATGGCGGCACTTGACGCTGGTTTTTCAATGAAATCAAGCGGCATGACCCTGGACCGTTTTTGTGGATCTGGCATCACGACAGCAAACTTGGCCACTGCGAACATCATGTCGGGACTCGAAGATGTGGTCATTGCCGGTGGCACCGAAATGATGTCCTGTTACGCGGCGAATCGAAATGCTGGCTACTTCATCGACAGTGGCAATGAGCACCTCCGAGCAATTTTTCCTCAGCCCAATCAGGGTGTTGCCGCCGACGCTATTGCGGCATTAGAAGGAATCTCGCGCCAATCGCTCGATGAACTCGGTGCCCTCTCTCAGGAGCGCGCAGCTGTTGCGATCGCTGAAGGACGATTTGAAAAAAGTTTGATTGCGGTCTCTGGGCCAGATGGAACGATGTTGTTGGACCACGAAGAGTACCCACGTCCAACGTCCACTTACGAAAAGCTCGCCACCCTTGAGCCTTCGTTTGGAGCTATCGCTGACATTGTTCTTGACGATAAAGGAACGACGTTTCGAAATATGGTCCACCAACGCTTCCCAGGTTTAGAGTTTGAACCAGTCCATCACGCAGGAAACTCTTCTGGTGTTGTTGACGGTGCTGCAGCAATTCTCATGACCAGTCCCGACTACGCAACTGCTCACGGGATGAAGCCACGGGCTCGAGTCGTGGCAGTGGCCAACATGGGAGACGACCCAACGTTGATGCTCAATGCCCCAGTACCCGCTGCGAAAAAAGTCCTTGCCAAAGCCGGAATGACCATCGACCAGATCGATCTCTTCGAAGTCAATGAAGCCTTTGCCGTCGTCACTGAGAAGTTCATTCGGGACCTTGCCATCGACAGAGAAAAGATCAACGTGAATGGCGGATCTATTGCTCTCGGTCACCCAATCGGCGCCACAGGAGCAATGTTGATAGGGACTGCACTTGACGAGTTAGAACGCCAAGACAAGCAGTTCGCGTTAATCACCATGTGTGCTGCTGGTGGAATGGCTCCTGCCATCATCATCGAACGAATCTAACCACGCAGAGCATTTCGCTCCGGACCACCGCCAACTCTGGAATTAGATCAGGCTTGTAATGGTGTCAATAGTTGGTTGAGATCGAACCACCATCGCACCTTCTGGCAACCCAGTGATCTCATCATCGCTGTAGACAATGGCGAGATGATCCCACCGTCGCTCGTCGCCGATAATGGTGCCTTCGACAGAGAACATCACCGCGTGTTCAAGAGGAGCCGGAGAAGGCGTCCCTGCTGGAAATCCAACGAACTGAACGGTGCCTGATCCATCTCCTTCACCGTTTCGAGGACCCAGCGGGAGTGAGCACATGATGACGGTGAACTCCATACCTGCATCTTTATGGACCTTCTTTTCCTTGAAGTCCTCACGGGTCTGCATGTCGATGAAGGCCTTTCGAGTGGGGTAGCGAACGATGGCCATTCGATCCCACGAGCCATCAGTGTCGAGAACGTCGCCGACAAATACCATGTCTGCTCCAATTTTGGCTAAGACGTCTGTTGGTGCATAGCGATTGTCAGCTTGCTTCCCTGAAATCTGCTCGCCGCCATCCGCATATGACGCCACTTTTTTGTAGCGCATGAAGTTGACCATCCAGATTGGTCCATCTTCTTCTTCAGGTCGAGTTGCTAAATGTCCCGCATAATCAAAATCAATTATTCCGTAGTCCATTTCCAAACTGTAGCCATCAACGACGACAGTTGCTCAACTACCCTTTAGCCATGACGAGAAGCGCACTTTGGGACAGCCCCTGGCCTGCTGAAGATGCTGGATCCCAACGGCGCAGTACTCCACACGATCAAGGAGGTCTCGAGAAGTCACTAGGACTTCATCTCACCGCGCCGTTGGTCACTTCTTCAAGAGACATTCTCGTCTTGACGATGGCCATCCTTCGAGATCCAGGCGAACTTTTCGTCGTGGGCCACAGCGGGCCACCGGATGCGACGAGTTTTGTTGAACAACTCGACCCTTCGTCACTTGAGACAGTGCGCCGAAGTCAAGATCTCGCAGGCGGTCCGGTCTGGCCTGGAGGAATTGCTGCACACGCAAATGGTTCGCTCTATGTCGTCTTTGGAAATCACGCACATCGACTCTCTGCCTCACTCGAGACGCTCTGTTCCGTAGAGCTGCCACGTGATCGGCCCTATAACAGTTTTGTGATTCTTGAGACTGGTCAACTCGTCACCAAGGATTTTGCTGGGCCGTTTAACGGGCATGATCCTGACGATAAGCGAACAAGCCAGCTTCTGGTTCTCGATCCCAATGATCTGTCAACAATCTCAACGTTGGATCTTTCAGAGCCCTCTGTCGCTCGCCTCTCGGCAATTGAGAATCAAATTGTTGTCGTAGGAACGACGTCGCTTCTCACTGTCGTTTTCGAAAATAATGCACTCCAAGAAACCGGCTCGGTGCCCTACCGAAGCGAACCAGGCCAGGGCTGTGGATGGGATGCTGTTCTTGATGGCGATCTGACTTACTTCCTCGATAATGGCGACGGAACGGATCGTTTTGATGGTTCGTTCGAAGGTCGTGGAATTGGAACTGTGCCGTTGCGGCTTCATCGCATCGATCGAAACAATTCCACATCATCTTCGGTAGAAGTTTCAGGCAGGCTCGGAGGCATTATTGCTAATCCTCCGGCACTCGATGCCACTCGCCGGATCGTTGTTGGTTTTGATTCAGGCAATGGTGTCGTTGCTGCATTTCACGCCGATACCCTCGCTCCTCTTTGGACCGCCGAGTTGAATCACGCATCACATGTTCTTCATGACGACGTGAGCGGCCACATGATTCTGACGCACTATGACCGCACTCGAGCTGTGGAAGAAGTCGTGATTCTTGAAACCGAGACCGGCCGAGAAGTCAACCGCATTGATACTGGAAGCCCGGTTCAATCGGTCGTTTTTCCATGCGCAGGTTTCAACAACGACTTCTACCTTGTGAGCTTCACCACGATCACCAGAATTTCAAACTCCTAGCGCCTCCCCACTACCCAGTGCTGACGTAGGCCGGTGTGGTTTTGTTTGCAAGCCAGTAGTCAAAGCCATCGGGAATTGTCCGCATTCCAGGAGCTGTTCCAGCCACATCCGCCAGTCCAAACTGCCAAACGATGGGGTTCGTCTATGTGGCTACGGCGTTGTCTTGAGGGGAAGTTGAAAACGTTGAAAAAACGTCCACATTGTCTCGGTTGCCTTGATCTGGAACGTCGTGAATCCCGTCACGCCACTCACAGATTTACTAAACGCGCTTCCTGGCCACGAATGGCCTCCCCCAAGAACGATATAAAAAACGATATCGACATTCGGCGGGCAACTGTAGGTCCGCTGGATCACTTCGCTTGAGATTTTTTTATCAGTAAATTTTCTTGAACACCCGTCCTTCACCGCCCAGGCTTGGACGGTTGCGGGAACACCTTTTCCAGTGAGATCGGGAGGAAGCGTCGTAGTTGTTGGCGCACTATCCCCTGCCGAATAATTCGCGCCAAGGGCTTTGTTCAGGACTCCGTAACCAATCCCACCATTAAAGTAAAGGATTGGATCTTGTGTTCCGTGGAAACTGATCAGGGGAACTTTTCGAGAAGGGTGGCACGGATTTGGGAGTTGGAGACCCGCCACCGCTCCAATCGCAGCAAAGCGTGTCGACATCTCACACGCCAACAGTGAAACCATGAATGCTCCATCTGAAAGACCACTGGCATAGACCCGAGAGATGTCGACGCAGTAGTTCGACTCAAGACTGGTCAGCAACGCTTGTACAAACTCAATATCCGGATTCGGTGTTTGCGTCGGTGACACGTCCCACTGCACGGGTGTGCCTGTTCCGTTTGGATAGACGGCAATGAATCCATCTTTTTGGCCTAATTGACCAAACTGCGCCGTCACCGAGTGGAGTGTTGCGCCCTCTGAGAGTCCATGAAAGTCGACAACGACTGGTCGAGGAATAGGAGTGGTGCCCTTCGGAGATGTCGCGCTCGGTGTCGACGGCGCTGGAGTCGTGAGGAGATACCACCGCGTCGTATCCGCCACTGTGAGTTCATTGCGCTGATCGGTCACTGATGCAGCGACTGGCTTTTTGCACCCGGATGACGGGACCGGTTTTCCTTGCGTCACCGATGGCGTTGTTGTTGTTCCTGAAGAAGTTGAGGACGTCGAACACCCTGCCAGCACTGAACCCACACTGATCAGTGCAGCGATCACCATTCGATTCGTTCTCGAGTGGAATCCCATCGTCACGCTAAGAATTGAACCACATCGAGCGATGGCATGGGTCCTGTACTCGTTAGAGACCCAGAGATCTCCCGATAATTTCCTTCATAATCTCCGTGGTGCCTCCATAAATAGTGGTCACTCGTGCGTCTTTATAGGCTCTTGCGATCGGGTACTCCACCATGTAGCCATAGCCGCCAAAGAGTTGAAGGCAACTGTCGACTGCTCGCTTTTGAAGCTCAGTGCACCACCATTTTGCTTTCGCAGCATCTTCGGCGGTGAGGTCATTCACGTTGAGCGCCAACGTGCAGTTATCAACGTAGGCCTGTGCGACGTCGATTTCAGTTGCAAGTTCGGCCAACACAAAACGAGTGTTCTGGAAAGATCCAACCGACTGTCCGAATGCTGTTCGCTCTTTGACGTACTCCAGCGTCCATTCCAAGGCGGCTTTCGCCGCTGCAACCCCAGCGACGGCGATTGAGAGCCGCTCTTGAGGAAGATTGTCGACCAACATCGCGAAACCGTTTCCCTCATCTCCTAAAAGATTTTCTGCGGGAACAGAAACGTCATTGAAAAAGAGTTCTGCGGTGTCTTGAGAGTGAAGTCCGATTTTGTCAAGATTTCGTCCACGCTCAAAACCCTCAAGACCCCGCTCCATGATCAGGAGCGAGATTCCTTTATGCCGCTGCGAAGGATCCGTTTTTACGGCCGTGATCACGAGATCAGCATTGATGCCATTCGTGATGAAAATTTTTGAGCCATTGACGATGTAGCGATCGCCATCGCGAATCGCTGACGTTGCCAATGAACCGAGGTCCGAACCGATTCCAGGCTCCGTCATTCCAATGGCGGTAATGAGTTCACCACTCGCAATTCCTGGAAGCCAACGTTCCCGTTGTTCCTTTGTGCAGTACTTCAGAAAATAGGGTACACAGATGTCGTTGTGGAGTGAGATGCCAAGCCCCGACGAACCCGCTCCGGAGAGTTGAATCTCTTCATCAATGATCGTATTGAAGCGAAAGTCTGGCATTCCACCACCACCAAACTCTTCTGGGACGTCAAATCCTAAAAATCCATGACTTCCTGCGTCACTAAATACGGTCCGCGGAACAATCCCCGCTTCGTTCCATTCGATTTCATGAGGAACTATCTCTTTGTCGAGCCAACTCCGGAAACTTTCCCGAAGGGCTTCATGCTCTTCTGCATACAGCGTTCGCTTCATGGTGAATTACCCTTTCAATTCTGAGATCTCTATCGTAGGGGTCCCTCTCAGGAACCGGCACCAGAGATATCCAACGGCTGATTTGCTCGGAGTCCTTCAATTGCCCCGCGATACATCTCAGTTCGAATTGCCTGGAGCGTTGGTCCAGCCTTTGGGGCGAGTTCACTGGCGAGGCCCATTCCGGCACTGAGGAGCTCGCCTTCGTCGTAGATCGCATCGACGATTCCCGCTTCTTGGGCCTCAGGCCCGCCATAACGGCGACCCGTTGTCATTGATTCATGTGCGGCTTTCTTTGAAAGCCGAGATTGAATGAGGTTAGACATCCCAGGAGAAAATGGTATGCCAATGTCAACTTCAGGAAGACAGAAGTAGCCTCGATCAGACCTCATCAAGCGAGTGTCATGCGCCAATGCAAGCAAGGCCCCTGCCGCAAAACAGTGCCCTTGGATCACGGCAACGGTTTGAACCGGAAGAGTGAGAACCTGGGCGAGCAGTTGTTGTACGGCGTCAACGTAGCCAGGAGCTTTCTCAAGATTCGCAAGGAGCCAATCGAGGTCAAGTCCGTTCGACCAGATCTTTCCCCGTGCGGTCGTCACGAGAGCACGAGGACCCTCGTCCATTTCAACTTCTTTGTACGCCGCAGAAAGTTCTTCCATCCACTGCGGAGTGAAACGATTCTCACCATCACCAAGATCGATGACAAAGACGTCATCGGTTCGCGTCATCGAAACCATCAATTTCCTCTCAATCGTTCGGCCATTGGACCTCTTGTGAGCCTAGGTGCTCGAACAGAAGCCAGCGAGTGCCGCCGCCTCCATGGCGACGTGCTCTTTGAGCCCTTCTACGATGGCCTGTTCAATAGTCCCACCAAAAAAAGGAACGGACACATTGAGTGAGCCTTCAAGAAGTTCAATGGTGTGTTCTCCATGTTCCGTAAAGACCACTTCTGCCTCACATCTCAAGAGATCATCGTAGTGATCAGGAATAACATCAAGCCGGGCGCGATGAGTCTGGAGATCGAGGTGGGTTTCGATCACCCACGTCAGTTTCTCCGCGTCGACTGCCATACGCGCTGCTCCCGAAAGTTGGCCAGCAAATGCATAGCGAACCCGAAGGGCAAGGATGTGTTCAGAGGTTGAGACGTCAAGCAACTCAGGGGCTTGCACAGAAGAAGAACCCGAAGTGAACGTTTGGTAGTAGCGAACATCCCCTAATGCCTGTTCGACCGCCCACAGTGGCGCGTGAATCTCCTGTGAAAGAGCAAAGTCCATCAAGTCGCGTTATCCCATGGGAGGGAGACCGAGCTTTCGGTGATCCCAACTCACGACACGCTCAACATTGAGTTTGATAACAATCCGCTTATTCAGCATGACCTCAACAAAAGGCTTCATTTCCTCGGTGTACTCCGAGTAGTAGCGAGAAAAGACACTTGTGCCAAGTTCGAAAATCTTGTCAGAATCTTCAACAATTTCGGCCTTGCCCACGAGCTCGACTCCACGCAACTCTTCGTAGGAGTCACCGTCTTCAAACATGCACGTCATCGTTGGATTGCGAACAATATTTCTGGCCTTCTGTGACTTCGCTTTTGTCTCCACGGCAACACAACCATCGAGGAGTCCGTACCACATGGCCACCGCGTGAATCGAGCCGTCGTGATTGAGAGTGCACATCGTCATCGGTCGGCGTTCTGCGAGGAATCCCTCAATTTCGGATTCAGACATCTTGATCTGAGCCCGCTGATTGACGCCACCGCCCATAGGGACTTGAGGATCGGTCATATTCTTCTCCTTTTATGTCTCTCTGGAAGGCACAACGTGGAGCCATCGCTGAGGTGAGCAAAATCTACTTCAGAGTTTACGAAAGAATCACCCTTTTGTTACTAGTAGGTCGCTCTTGGTTCACCTGGCCTGCTTAGTTTGATAATTATGGTGTCATCACTCCCTCACAACCTCCCCGTTTTGGCACCATTTTCTTCCGTCTCTCCGGCAACGTCGCTGAGATGGACGGCAGCGTCTGGCGCCCCCCGCCTCCGTTGCCGACGTGAGGCGCCCCTGTTTGAATCCCCCCTTTCAGGCAGGGCCGCCTCTCATTTCGCTTCTCAAGGTCACCCCACTCTGTGACAAACCTCGTGAATTCCTCTGCTGAACCTCGAGAGTCACGCGAACTCGTCGTCCTGGTTGTCGATGACGAAGAGTCATATCGAGATGCACTCTCATCTGGACTCTCAACCGAAGGCTTTCGCGTTGTCTTAGCGCGAGATGGCTTTGAAGCAATGGAGCTCTTCCATTCTGAAGAACCTGACCTCGTGTTACTAGACGTGATGTTGCCCGATAAGTCAGGTATTGAAATCTGTCGTGAAATCCGAACGTCATCGAATGTTCCAATCATTATGGTTTCAGCGCGAACAACCGAGGTTGACGTTGTTCTCGGCCTTGAAATCGGTGCGTCAGATTACGTGACGAAGCCCTATCGATTCCGTGAACTCCTCGCCCGAATGCGAGCCGTCCTGAGACGGGGCCTCCCAGCCGCTCCCGCTGACGATGTGATTAGCGCTGGTTCGATTCGTCTCGACGCATCGCGCCGAGACATCACAGTGAGGGGCGAGAAACTTGATCTTTCGAGAAAAGAGTTCGATCTACTCTGGCTCCTCATGACCCATGCGGGAGCCGTTGTCACGCGAGACGCCTGCATTGACACGATCTGGTGGGGCCAAGATCTTCTTGATTCTCGAACCTTGGATACCCATATCAAACGACTACGACAGAAGATTGAGAGGGATCCGACGAATCCCCGCCACCTCCTGACCGTGCGTGGAGTTGGGTTCCGTTTCGAGGCCTAGCGCGGCCCAAGCTCCTGACAGATAGCCTGAGTCCATGAACCCAGGCGATCTTGCACCAAACTTCACGCTCAGCGATCAAGACGGAACTCCTCGATCACTCTCCGACTTGTTGAGCCACGGGCCTGTCGTCTTATTCTTCTACCCCGCCGCAATGACCACGGGGTGCACGAAAGAAAGTTGTCACTTTCGAGATCTCAAGACAGAGTTCGATGAGCTCGGTGCGCAGAGGGTTGGGATTTCAATGGATAGCGTCGAAAAGCAAGGCCAGTTCTCTGCGAAGCACGGTTTTGACTATCCACTCTTGGCCGATACTGACGGTGCGGTTGCCAAAGCGTTTGGCGTGAAGCGTCGCTTTGACATTTTGAAAACAAAGCGATCCACCTTTGTGATCAACACGGATCGAACGATTCGAGCTGTCATCAACTCTGAAACATCTATGACGTCTCATGCAGACAAAGCACTCGTGGCGCTCGCAACATCCTCGTAAGCCAGTCGGTTAGTCGTTGCCTTCATCAAAGGGTTCATCGTTGTAGGAGATAAAAACTCCTTGCGAGGGAGCCGCTCCACCCTCAAGCATCACTCGGTGTCCGTCAATCACGTCAAGACATTCCAATGCGTCAACGTGTCCTTTCCCATGACCCGACCACTTCGCTCGCGCTTGTTGTCGTGCTGACTTCTCGGTGTCGGCAACCACAAACACGGTCTCATGATCTTCACTAAGTCGGCCTGGGCCACCACTTCCTCCAAGCAAGACGGCATACAATTTGCTCATGAGCGACTCTCTTTCGCTTGAGTCGGGACATAAAAACCATTACCAAGATTTGAAGATGCCTCGTGAATGGCATCTACGCTTGGCGCATTCACCGAACCATTTCGAAGAGCATTCAACATGCTGATCCGATTGTTTTCATAGACTTCCTCTTCATCATCGGCCAACGGATCGATCCATACTGCGGCAAGAATCACCAGTGCCTCGAGATCCAGCCCTTGAAAGACTCCCTCTCTCACTGCGTGCAGCACTCCTGCAGCGACCCCAATCTGGCCGGCTCCCCAGGTCAGTGTTCCGTGACGTTCTGAAGAGATCGTTGCCTTGTTCACAAACAACGTGAACGGCTTCACGGGAACATTTGGTTGTGCGACCACCACAAAGGCACTGTGACCTTCACGGGGGGTCGCTAACGCAGTCGCCCACGCAGTTCCAACTGGTCCCTCTCGCTCACCGACGACGGTATTGAGATGCGCTGCATTCTGGCCATCGCCAACAAAAGATTCACCGAGTTGCATCATGGTGATGGCCACTCTATCGGGGGCTCTCCAAACGCGTCGCTTCGTCCATAGCGATCAATTCGAAGCTCACGTGAACTCATTGTTCCTTCTGAGGTATCAAAACCAAGAAGTCCGACGAGCCGGGGTGTGTGACCAGAAACAGGTGTGACCCGATGGATTGAGTGTCGACCTCGAAAAATAAGGAGTGTTCCAGGAACCATGGGGAGCGTCACGACCTCGATCTCATCGCCATTGAGAAGCCGTTGAACGTCGTCGTAGCGCTCGTCTCGAGCACTCCGGATATTCGGGACAACTTCAAAGTCCCCCCCTTGCTCAGCAGATTGAATCGCAAGAGAGACAACGAAATCGGTCTGGTCGAAGTGCCAGCCAAGTTCATCATCTTCGTCCATGACCGACAGATTCAATGCCCCAAAAGGATCGGCGTAACGAAAGAGCACTGGTACGTCCAAGATCGCCTCAAGGAATCTTCGAACGTCCTCATCTTCGTAGAGGAGTCGTAGCGGCGAGGTCAGTGGAATGAGGTCGTAACCCACTGCGCTCACTCGCGACCGGCTCTGCAGACGACGTGGATGCGACGCTGGCCACTGACCATCATCGGGTGTCTCAAGATACGGCGTTCCCATTCCCTCCGAGCGGTAGGCCCGATTCGACACGTACGTGGCGTCCTCGGTAAACAGTTGGACGGCACTCGGAGTCAAAAATCCAGGGAGTTCCGCGGCACCTCGCTCGCGTAATTGTTGTCGGGCGTTGAGGACTGTTTCTCGATACTCAGGAGCCAAGGAAGAATGGATTGAATACCGGCGGGTCTCAATCATGTCAAGAACGTCCATGTCTCTATCCCTTCACTGGGACCGTCCGTTCTTGGCCACATTAGTCAGCCATCGATCGTGAACCACCACCATCACGAGAGTCTCTAGCCTGGGAGAGTGGCTTCTCGATTCATGGTGGACTTCACACCGCTCAAAGAAAGTCGGGAATTTCGACTGCTCTTTGGCGGCCAGGTCATCTCCATGCTGGGGAATCAACTCACGACAGTGGCGATTCCCTATCAAGTGTTCACTCTGACCCACTCGTCGCTCCAAGTTGGACTGATTAGTTTGGCGCAACTCATCCCGTTAATCGCAGGATCCCTCGTCGGCGGTGCGATGGGTGACGTCTACGACCGTCGCAAACTCCTCTTGTTTTCCGCATTGGCGTCAAGTGTCACTGCGGGAGGGCTTGCGCTCAATGCAGCGAGTCCTCACCCTTCACTGATTGTGCTCTATCTCGTAAGCGCACTCGCCGCTGGATTGATGGGATTTGCCAACCCCTCTCGAAACGCTGCAATTCCAATGTTGGTGAAGCCATCCCAACTTCTTGCTGCCTATTCGTTCAACCAAGTGGGATTTCAACTCGCCATCATCATCGGTCCAGCCTTCGCTGGTCTCTTGCTCGCGAAAGCAGGACTGGCGTGGACCTACGCACTCGATGGAGCAAGTTTCCTCATCACCATTGTCACCTTGATCCTCTTACGACCACTTCTCCCCACCCCTGGTGCAATGAAACCGGGTCTTGGCTCACTCGTTGAGGGATTCCGGTATCTGCGAGGCCGACAAATCCTCCAAGGGGTCTACCTCTTGGATCTTGACGCCATGATTTTTGGCATGCCTCGAGCACTCTTTCCCGCCATGGCGGCGTACGTCTTCCACGGAGGGACCACCACCCTCGGCGCGCTCTATAGCGCCCCCGGTATTGGTGCACTTCTCGGCGCACTCACGACGGGATGGGTCGAAGGCATCCATCGACGTGGCCGTGCCGTGGTGATCGCGGTGGTTGGGTGGGGCGTCGCCATCACGCTCTTTGGCTTCTCATCAATCCTCTGGATTTCACTGATTCTCTTGGCGATTGCCGGGTGGGCTGACGTGATCTCTGCGGTGCTTCGCAACACCATCTTGCAGTCGTCTATTCCCGACTCGTTCCGCAGTCGGCTCTCCTCGTTCCAGATGGCTGTTGTCCAGGGAGGGCCTCGCGTGGGTGATCTAGAAGCGGGAGCTGTTGCCTCCGTGAGCACCACAGAGATCTCCGTGGTCTCTGGCGGTGTGGCTTGTGTCATTGGCGCAGTCGTCCTGGCCAAAGCACTCCCAGGATTTTGGAGGGAGGGGCTCGCAAAACGTGAGTCGCCTAACTCTGATCCACCTTCTTCGTAATCGACACCGGTGCGGCGAGTTGTCCGCAGGCAGCTGCGATCTCTCTCCCTCGAGTGGCCCGCACTGTCGTGGTGACGTCCTGTTCATTGAGGGCCAGCACAAATTCATTGACTCGCTCTCGAGATGAGCCTCGGACGAGATAGCCAGGAGTTGGGTTCAAAGGAATCACGTTGACGTGGGCTTTCAAGGGGCGGGCGTAGGCTGCGAGCTCATCGATATCGCGGTCGGTATCGTTCACACCGTCAATGAGGGCCCATTCAAATGAGAGACGACGATGGGTGGCCTCGACGTAGTCACTACACGCGTCAGCCAACATCCCCAAGGGATAGCGCTTGTTGATCGGGACTAATTCGTCTCGACGTCGATCGTTCGCCGAGTGAAGCGAGACCGCAAGGTTCACCGGAAGTGGATCCTCGGTGAGTTTTTTGATCCCAGGAACAATTCCAACCGTCGAAATCGTGACCTTTCTCGCAGAGATCCCTATCGCCCCGTTAATCCTGCGTACTGCTTCCATCATGGGTTCATAGTTCGCCATCGGCTCACCCATGCCCATGAACACCACGTTTGAGACTCGACGAGGACTCGCTTCTCGGCCGGCACGAACAACTTGTTCGACAATCTCTCCCGTCGTCAGCTGCCGTGTGAAACCTGCTTGACCGGTGGCACAGAAACTGCACGCCATCGCACACCCTGCTTGCGTTGAAACACAGACTGTGACGCGCTGTTTGTAGGACATCAAGACAGTTTCGATCGCCGAGCCACCCTCAAGGCCGTAGGCCCATTTGGTCGTTTCTCCGTCATCGGTGACCTGCTTGGCCTCTTCGCGAAGCGCCAAGGGCAGCGCGACTTCAAGCTCTTCGCGAAGATCTTTTGGCAGATTTGTCATCTCGTTGGGGCTACGAAGGCCGGAATAGAGGGCGTCAAAAACCTGTCGAGAACGGTAGGAGGGCTGGGAAGAGAGGAGTTCTGCGATCTCCTCGACGTCGACGTCATAGCGGGTGGCCATGGGCTCCACGCTAGGCCTCGAAGTGCGGGTAATCTCCCAAAGGTATTTCGTAGTTGAATCTGTAAGCACACGTGGCCCACCTGGGGTCGAAACACCGAGAAAGGGACAGCCCTCATGGAGTTACAAGGAACCTCTGCCATTGTTACCGGAGGCGCATCAGGCCTCGGAGAAGCTACCGCACAGCTGTTAGCGAATCGTGGCGTTCACGTCATTGTCGCTGACCTCAACGCTGAAGTGGGCGAAGCCTTTGCCAAAGAGATCAAGGGAACGTTCATTCACACTGACGTGACCAACACCGACCAAGTCATTACTGCAATCGAAGCGGCACGCGCAGCGGGTCCGCTGTTCAGCATTGTGAACTGTGCAGGTATTGGCTGGGCAACACGAACCATCGGAAAAGATGGAGAGTTCTCAAGTGCCCACGACTTGGAGATCTACCGAAAAGTCATTGAAGTGAACCTTGTGGGAACCTTCAACGTCTGTCGCCTTGGGGCGACCGCTATGAGCCACAACACACCCGACGAAGATGGATGTCGTGGTGCAATTGTCAACACCGCATCTGTGGCCGCCGAAGATGGCCAGATTGGCCAAGTGGCCTACTCCTCGTCAAAGGGTGGGGTCGTTGGATTGACCTTGCCGCTTGCTCGAGACTTGGCACCCATTGGCGTTCGAGCGAACTGTATTCTTCCAGGGCTTATTGACACACCAATTTATGGTCAAGGCGAAGCCGCTGAAGAGTTCAAGGCTCGACTTGGTGCAGGCGTCCTCTTTCCAAAACGACTTGGTCGCTCCGAAGAGTTCGGAACCTTGGCCGTCGAGCTCTTAACAAACAGCTACATCAATGCTGAGTCGATTCGAATCGACGCCGGTATTCGTATGCAGCCAAAATGATCGTTGGCTAGTGGCTGAAGGACTGGGTGTTCCTGCCCTCTTTGGGGAGCGGGCCTTCCAGACCATCTAGATAGCTCACGGCGTGACGAATCTCGAATAACAGCGAGTCACTCAGGTCTTTCGACAGTCCATTTTTCACCACGATGCGCTGCACCGTCATATCGGTGAGATCGTCCGGCATCGGATACGCGGGGACGAGCCAGCCTCGTTGGCGAAGAAGGTTGCCAAGATCATAGAGATCCCACTTGTCGGTATAGCCAGGCTTTAACTGCCAGGCGAAGACTGGGATATCTGTTTTCTCACTCCACAGTTGAAACGGGGCCATCTCACTGATCTCCTGGGCGAGATAGTTGGCCACGTCTTGCGATGCTTGTTGGACTGCGGTGTAGCCCTCGCGGCCAAGTCGAAGAAACTGGTAGTACTGCAACAAGACTTGGGCGCCTGGGCGAGAAAAGTTCAGGGCCAGCGTCGGCATCTCTCCGCCGAGATAGGTGACGTTGAAGACCAAGTCTTCTGGGAGGAGATCAATTGACCGCCACACGACCCAGCCAATTCCTGGATAGACCAAGCCGTACTTGTGTCCACTGGTTGAAATCGAGTGGACACGCTCAAGTCGAAAGTCCCACTCAAGATCAGGTTGCAAGAACGGTGCGATGAACGCTCCCGACGCCCCGTCAATGTGGATTGGAACGTCAAAGCCTTTTTCTTTTTGAATTTTGTCCAAGGATGCAGCAATTTCTTTGACGGGTTCGTACATGCCTGTGTAGGTCACACCCAGAATTGCAACGACACCGATGGTATTTTCGTCGACGTAGTCGACAATATTTTTTCCATTGAGGGTTTGGTGCTCTTCGCTCACTGGGACATAACGGGGTTCAACTTCAAAGTAGTTTGCAAACTTTTCCCAACAGACCTGAACCGCAGAACTCATAATGATGTTGGGCTTTTCGGTGGACTTCCCCGCAGCTTTGCGACTGTTTTGCCAGCGACGCTTCATCGCCAGGCCACCGAGCATGCAGGCCTCTGACGAGCCAATCGTAGAAGTTCCAATTGTCTTTTGTGGGTCTGGTGCATTCCACACACCCGCCAAGATTTTCCAACAACGATCTTCGATTGCCGCAGTGGCGGGGTATTCATCCTTGTCAATCATGTTCTTGTCAAACGTTTCGCTGTAGAGCTTCTCGGCCATCGGCCCCATCCACGTTCCAACAAAGGTCGCGAGATTCAGACGCGCATTGCCGTCCAACATCACCTCGTCATGGATGACTTGATACGCCGTCTCTGGGAGCATCTGCTCGTCAGGTAACGAGAACTTCGGCCGCACGATTGCTTCGCCTGAGCGAGAAAAGATTGGATTGATGTCAAATGAGTCGTTTGAAGTGGCCATGCAACAGACTTTACAGGGAAGATACCCGGGAGAAAACGAGTGATTAGAGGTTTTGTCCCATGTTGTCGAAGCGGGCATACTGCGACAAGAACGCCAGGTTCGCTGATCCCACGGGTCCGTTCCGGTGCTTGGCCACAATCACTTCGGCTAGCCCCCGACGCTCCGGAGCAGCCTCTTGGTCGTAGACCTCTTCTCGATAGAGGAACATGACGACGTCAGCATCTTGTTCAAGGGAGCCAGACTCTCTCAAGTCAGAGAGCATCGGCCGCTTATCTTGGCGAGCCTCAAGGCCTCGAGAGAGCTGGGAGAGCGCAACGACTGGGGTGTTGAGCTCTCGGGCGAGGATCTTCAATCCACGGCTCATTTCAGCAACCTCAACTTGGCGGTTCTCGGCATTAGAGCGGGACGTCATCAACTGGAGATAGTCGATGATGATGATGCCGAGTTCACCGTGCTGTTTCCTCAGCCGGCGCGCTCGCGCACGGATATCCATAATGGTGAGATGTGGGTTGTCGTCGATATAGATCGGCGATCCGGAGAGTCGAGTCAACGCACCAGAGACTTTTGACCAGTCCGACTCGGACAGACGACCTGTTCGCATCTTTTGCGCATCAACGCGAGCTTCCGAGGCCAACAACCTCTGCGTGAGTTCTAAGTGACTCATTTCCAACGAGAACAGCAGCGCTGGCTTCTGATCAATCGCTCCAACTTGCGTCAGCATGCCCAGCGCGAAACTTGTCTTACCCATGGCGGGACGCGCTCCAACGATCGTGAGTGATGCAGGCTGAAGCCCTGCCAAAATCTTGTCAACGTCCGTATACCCCGTTGCAGTTCCTGTCATCGTTTCGGAGCGATTCGCAATCTCTTCGATTCGCTCAAAGCTCTGCAACAACAGGTCTTCTAAGACTCCCAGCGAGTCTGCACTTCGTCGATCTGAGATCTCGAGCATCTTGCGCTCAGCTTCATCAACGGCACCGATCACGTCCGTCGGTGCCGAGTAGGCCAAGTCAGAGATCTCGCTTGCGGCCACCACGAGACGGCGAAGTAACGCGAGCTCAGCGACGATTGATGCGTAGTGCTGAGCATTTGCAACTGACGGCGTCAGTCCTTGGAGCGCCACGAGGTCAGCGGGATCGCCGACAAGATCTGGATCAAGCGTTCGCCGCAGTTCGTCGGTGACCGTGACCGCGTCAACTGGTTCACCTCGCTCATAGAGATGAGAGATCGCAGCGAAAAGATTGCCGTGGGTGGGCTTATAGAAATCATCCGCCTCGCAGATCTCCAACGCAATTGAGATTGCATCCGTACTGAGCAGCATCGCCCCAAGCAGTGACTCTTCGGCATCGAGATCGTGTGGGGGTACGCGCGGACCACTCGGGACCGACGTCAGCCGTCGTGGGCGCGATGTGTCGAATGCCTGAACCATTGAACCTCAACTGTCGCTCATATTGCCTGGGGAGGACTAGTCCCCTAAGCGGTGTAATTGATGGTGACAACCCTGTGGGTAACCACCTACTCTCTCCACAGGTCAGTTTGGTCGGGGGGTGTAACAAAACGAGGGACGCTTCTTGAATCGCCCTCTCTCCAGTCCCTCACTCAAGAATCAGCCTCCAGCTGGGGATGGTGGGCCACCCAGATCTTGGCCATGGTTGGCACCAGCGCTCCCAGAATCCAGACGTACATAGCCCATCTCGTTGCCGTCCACGCAACCACAATCGAAACGCCAAGAATGAGGACCATAAAGATTGCTCCCAGAGAACCTTCGCGCATGCGAGTGCTGCCGGGGTGGTCCGAGAAAATACCTTTCACAACAGCAAAACGGCGGATCGCACTGAGCGCTACCTCAGCAAGTATCAAGTTGATCGCGAACAACGTGATGGCCAATGGATTTTTTGGATACCGTCCAAGAATATTGCTCGAAAATGGCATCAGCGAAATTGTGAAAAGAAAGAAAAAGTTCAAGACCGACAGGCCTTCTCTATGACCCGTGACACGGCGAAGGATCTGGTGATTAATGGTCCAAAAGAGTGCAATGACGTAGAACGAGATCGCGTAACTCAGATAGATCAAATGTTGTGACCACAGCACTGACCAGAGTTGCGATCCTGAGTTCGAGTTATTGAGAAAGGTATTTCCAGGAACTTTGAGATCAAGCACCAACAAGGTGAGCGCTATGGCGACTACCCCGTCAGTTAAATTGAGGATTCTCTGAACGCTGGGATCGGTAGAGGAGTCGCTCGGATCACGAAACTCATCAGTTTCCATAGTGGACCTATGTTCTCACAGGCACCTCAATGGAGAGGGAATTAGGAGACGAACGCGAGAATACTGATACCACCGAGGAAGAGAACTCCAAGAATGCCCGCCAGGACTCGGTCAGCGATGATGAACTGATCAGCAGCACGTTTGTGATGGAACACCTGAGTTGTCTCCCAAATGATTCGTCCGAACGTAAAGAGCACGATACAGAACGCAAGCACATAGAACTTATCCATTAAGACCAGCGGGGCCGTTGGCGGGAGGTCGGCCGAGTAGCTCTGTTGGAGAAAAATTAATGTCAGGAGTCCCGTCCCAGAGAGAGCCAGGCGAGAGATCTCATGTTCAGATTTCAGGAGAAGCACGAGGATCGAAGCGGCTAAAACAATAATGAGGGGCAAAAGAAGCTTGACGAAAAAGTGAGCAAGGGGTCGTTCTACTGAGATAGAGAACACTCCGAGCGACCACTGTTTAAACCCATCACCGGCGTCTGTATTTCCAAAATTCGTTGTGTATTCTTTCAGGAACGCTTGCGTCGAAATTCCACTTACATCCCAGTCAGAAACGACAAAGCCTTCCTCGCTGCTTCCGCTTGGATCTGGGATATACACAAGTTGGCTGTAGTCATACGTCGAGTTTTCGAAGCGAATATCCAGTTTTTGTGAATCAAGGGGATAGTGGCTCAAATCAAATTCAGAGGCAAATCCAGCCTGAACATACGTCAACTGATACTTGTATCCATCAGCCAATTCGATGGGTGCTTCGTTACCTCGAGCGTCGGTATAGGCGTATGTAGTCGTAAAGTTCGTCTCGGCATCCGTCGCGTTGTCAAACAATGTCGTCGCAACAGGGTCAATGGGTCCCTTCCACCGGTACCACATATAGAAATTGACTTTCCAAGTGTTGTCGGCGAGAGAAACTCCATACGCCTGAATTGGTTCAATACCGAAGTAGACCTTCTCTGCACTTTCCGGAGGTTTCCCAACGGTATAGAGATTCCCTCGTTTTACAATGCCATCCTTCTTGACCGTCGTCTCAGGCCCTTTCGTGCTGGCGTGGCTCTGTGAACTTGTCGCAACGAAGAACGCTGTCGTCGTCAAGACTAGAAGGACGAGTGAGACCCCAAGAAGCGTAAGTCTCCTCAGCATGGATCTTCTTAGCTACTGAGCAATGACTTCGATGACGACGTCAACATCAACATCTTCAAAGAGAGAAAGTGACACTTGATTCGATCCAACTTCCTTGATGTGCTCGGTCAAGATCACTTTGTGATGGTCAATCTCTATACCTTTTTGCTCAGCGATAGCCGTTGCAATCTCAGCCGGCCCAATGGAGCCGAATAGTTTGCCGCCGCCGCCGGCTCGAGCAGGAATGCCAATCACCGAACCAAGCAGCGTTGCTGCTTGAGCCTGTGCGGTCTCTCGATCCTTGGCATCTCTCACCGAGCGTGATCGCTGCATGTCCTTGGCTTGGACCTCCATCGAATTAGACGCCTCGAGGGCCTTGCCATTTGGAAAGAGGAAGTTGCGAGCAAAGCCGCCGGCAACGGTCACGATGTCGCCTCGACGTCCCACACCCTTAATGTCTTCTCGGAGGAGCACCTTCATTATTCGGCCTCCTTCGCGGCAGCTTCTTCGACGATCTCTTCAGCTTCTTCGATAACTTCCGCCTCCGCGATCACTTCTTCGACCTCTTTGATCTCGTTAATCTCAATGATGTCCGAGACCATCTCTTCGATACCGGTGACGTCAGCCAAGGTTGGTCCGTCATCGTCGCCGTCACGTGGACGTCGATCTCCTCGGTCGCCTCGATCTCCTCGACGCCCACCTGGACGCTCGGTCACCGTGCGCTGTGTGTAAGGAAGGAGGACAAGCTCTCGAGCGGTCTTGATCGCTTCAGCAATATCGTGCTGGTGCTGTTCGCAGTTTCCAGTCGTGCGACGAGCACGGATTTTGCCACGGTCCGACATGAACTTTCTCAAGGTGTTCAAGTCTTTGTAGTCAATCCAGACGGTCTGCTCACGACAGAACTGACACGGCTTCTTCTTGATGCGCCGGTTCAGATCCTTCGGTGCTCGCTTTGGCGTTTTCATATTGTTACGGGCCATGATTAAAAGGGCTCCTCGTCGTAGCCGTAGCCTGCGCTGGCGGCTTGGTTGTCAGTGGGGGCAGGTGCGGCGGCAGGAGCTGGTCGAGGACTTCCACCATCGCTTCGTCGCTCATTTCTTGTGACTTGTGCAGTAGCCCAGCGAAGTGATGGAGCAATCTCGTCAGCCACCACCTCAACCTTGGAGCGCTTGTCACCAGTATTCTTGTCATCCCACGAGCGCTGATCGAGGCGCCCGGTGACTACGACACGCGCACCTTTTGTCAGCGATTCGCTGACATTCTCGGCCATTTCACGCCAGCACACCACATCAAAGAAGGAAACTTGCTCTTCCCACTCTTGTGTTTGGCGATTCTGCCAACGTCGATTCACGGCCAGGCCAAAGCTGGCATTGGCTGCGCCACTTGGCGTAAAGCGAAGTTCTGGGTCTCTGGTCACATTGCCGACCAGGGTTACGGTGTTATCTGGCATTGTTCGCTCCTTCTTTAGACGCTCGCGGCACGGGCCGCTACGACGTTGTCGGGAAGTCGGATGATCTTGTGGCGAACAACCTCATCGGCGATGCCGAGAGATCGGTCGAGCTCTGCGACAGTGGCGGGCTCTCCCGCAAACGAGGCGATGATGTAGTAGCCCTCGCGCTTGTGATTCACTTCGTAGGCAAACGTGCGGCGACCCCAACGATCGACTGAACCAGGGGTTCCTTCAAAAGCCGAGATGGTGGCCAACGTTTTATCGAGACTTACTTGAATCTCTTGGGGATCCACAGCCATGTCATAGATAATGACGGCTTCATAATGACGCATTCGTATTTCCTCCCTCTGGACCGGCGTTGCCGCCGGGCTTCACGACTCTCGTGGAGCAGGGTGTCCAATGCCCCTCAAAAAGAGGGGACTCACAGTGTAGACCGCCTTTTGGAACACTGCTGACGTGGCGCCGGCACCCCTTAGTGGTCGGCCTTGTGGGGCCTCAGGTGGAGGCCTTCGGCAATGTTCTCCACACTCTGAGATGAACTGGCAGTATCCCAGACCAGCGCAAATGCTTGCTCGTCAGAGAGGTCAGCCTCGTAGCCATTGATGTCACAGAACACCACCGTTGCCAGCCATGCGAGGCGCTCATTCCCATCAACGAGCGCGTGGTTGTTCGTCAATGAGTGCAAGAGCACCGCTCGTCGAATGATCTCTTGGCGCGAAATCCCCTCGACTTCAACCAACTCATTCAGGGCCTTCTCGAGTTCTTCATCAGTGCGGAGGGTAAGTGCCATTCCCGAATGAAACCAGATTGATACCACTTACTCAAAAACTGATAACTCCAGCAAAAACGGCCTTTTCAATACTCACTCGTGTTCTAAATGCTCAGAAAGCTTCTCAGACGTGGCATAGCTTTCGTCCTCGCCAGGGAACGTTCCTGCTCGAACGTCACCACAGAACTCTTGAAGCGCGGTGGTGATTTGAGACCCAATATCTGCATACACACGGACAAACTTCGCAGGTGTCCGATTCCCTAATCCCAAAATGTCATGGAACACCAAAACTTGGCCGTCGGTGCGTGGACCCGCACCGATGCCGATGGTCGGAATTGATCGCTCCGCGGTGACCGCCGCGCCGAGAGCTTCAGGGACACCTTCGAGAACCAGTCCGAAACAGCCGGCCTCTTCTAATGCTCGCGCTCCCGCACGTAATTCCTCTGCGGCTTCAATGGATTTTCCTTGGACTCGATATCCCCCCATGGCATTCACTGACTGCGGGGTGAGCCCAATGTGTCCCATCACGGGTATCTCGGCGTCAACGATTGCACGCACCGCCTCGGCTCGATTGGAGCCTCCCTCCAACTTGACTGCTTGGGCTCCCGCTCGAATCAACATCGCTGCAGACTCAACGGCCTGGGTTGACGAGACGTGATAACTCATCCACGGAAGGTCGCCGATAATCAGCGCGTCTGGTTGTGCTCTGGCTACCGCAGCGGTGTGGTGGACCATCATCTCGATCGTGACGTGGAGTGTGTCGTTGAATCCAAGAACGGTATTACCAACAGAGTCGCCAACGAGAATCATGTCCACACCGGCTGCGTCAACAAAACGAGCCGACGGCTCGTCATAGGCCGTCACCATCACGAGTGGCTCGTCACCATTCGAGCGTTTTGATGAGCGAATTGCAGGAACACTCAGCCGTCTCTCGCTCATGAACGCGCACCTTTTCGCTTCGCCGGTGTCGACTCGCCTCCACCGGGATAGCGCTTCAAGAGATGATGAAACCGACAGGCCGTGCAGACTTCGACCGTGTACGCCTGGACGGGTTCTTCCCGGCGAAGCAGTCGATTGAGTTCCGTCTTATTGGTCGGGCACGTTCCACCAGCGGGCAGCTTCGCACCAAAGACGTAGGTCACCTCGACCGTGCCGCGCTCTTCACAGACCGGACAGGTCTCACCTGTGGGCTTGCCGAGGTTGGTTGCGGCTCGCACCAACTCGGGATGCGCGTCACACGCGTCTGTTTTGGCAATCTTGCCCAAGCGCACGGCCTTGGCCAGGGCGTCACGAAGAAGCCGGTATTCCACCGACGCTTCTGAGGTTGTCGAAAAGGTGGCTCGTGGGCTCACGACCATGACCCTAGTGGCAGAAAACCAATATTCTGAAAGGGATTTCCCTCCTTGTGATCATTTCGCTATATCGGTGCGATATAATCAAAACGTGCTTGATCTCGCCATCCTTGGACTTTTAGGAGACGGACCTCTCCACGGTTACGAAATCCGACGCCGCCTTCGCGCCCAGTTGGGCCTGATCGCCAACGTTTCATTTGGTTCGCTCTACCCCGCACTCGCTCGCTTAGAAAAGGCGGCCGACGTCACCGTCGTCGATGCCGATGAGCCCTCCGTCGTGGTTCCCTCAACTGGTTCGCTCAGTGGCGAACGCGCCGTACAGCGATCGAAGCGACTGGTAGGTCCCCGAGGTCGTCGAGCAAAGAAGATCTATCAACTCACCGACCAAGGTCGAGCCACGTTCGCTGGTCTGCTCAATACGCCTTCTGGAAACGATGACCAACGCAGCTTTGGACTTCGGTGGTCATTTGCCCGCCACCTCGCACCGACTGCTCGACTTGCGTTGTTGGAGCGTCGGCGAGCACAACTCGTGCAGGGGCTCAGTGAAGGCGAGCCGTCGAACGATCTCGATGACTACGCCAAAAGCGTGGTCCAGCACGCCGCCGATGGCGTTGCCCGAGACATCGCATGGCTTGATGAACTCATCGCTGTTGAGCGAGCAAGTCAGTTCCAAGAAAGTGCCCATCCTGTGGTGACACCACCGCCATCACAACCAATCTCGCCAGCCCAAAGCGCCGGTTAAAGAAACACAAGAAGGAGCAAAGAATGACACCCATCAAAGTCGCTATCGCTGGAGTAGGAAACTGTGCCAGCTCACTCGTCCAAGGCGTCAATTACTACCGCGAAGCAGATCCAAACGAGTTCGTGCCAGGTCTTATGCACGTAGTTCTCGGTGGCTATCACGTGTCTGATTTAGAGTTCGTCGCCGCGTTTGACGTTGACGCTGCGAAGGTTGGCCAAGACCTCTCGAAAGCGATCTTTGCCAGCCAAAACAACACCATCCGTTTTGCTGAGGTAAGCGATCTCGGGATTGAAGTTCAACGTGGACCGACCTTCGATGGTCTTTCGAAGTACTACCGAGAGATGATCGACGAGTCTCCCGCAGAAGCAGTTGACGTCGCCCAAGCGCTTCGAGACTCTGGTGCCGAAGTCCTCGTCTCCTACTTGCCCGTCGGCTCCGAAGAGGCGCAACGCTTTTACGCCCAGGCCGCCATCGACGCTGGTGTTGGCTTCGTCAACGCCGTACCCGTCTTTATTGCGTCGGACCCAACCTGGGCGCGCAAATTCCGAGACGCAGGCGTTCCAATTATTGGCGACGACATCAAGAGCCAGGTTGGCGCAACCATCGTGCACCGTGTGCTCACTCGCCTCTTTGAAGACCGGGGACTCGCTCTTGATCACACCTATCAACTCAACGTCGGCGGCAATATGGACTTCAAAAACATGCTGGACCGAGATCGTCTCGAATCGAAGAAGATCTCCAAGACCCAAGCGGTGACCTCACAGATGGACCACGGGGTCTTACCTGCCGACGATATTCATATCGGCCCTTCAGACCACGTGCCGTGGCTCCAGGACCGCAAGTGGGCCTTCATCCGACTTGAGGGTCGAAACTTCGGCGACGTCCCGTTGAACATTGAGATGAAGCTTGAAGTCTGGGACTCACCAAACTCGGCGGGTGTCATTATTGATGCTGTTCGCTGCGTGCGACTCGCCCAAGATCGAGGCATCGGCGGACCGCTCCTCGGCCCAAGCTCCTACTTCATGAAGTCGCCACCGGTTCAATATCACGACGACATCTGCCACCAGATGGTCGAAGAGTTCGCGGCCGGCGACCCTGGTCCCGTTTGGCCCGAGGACTAGTTCAGCCGGGCTGATGTTCAGCCCACCAGGCATCGACGAGTTCGAAGGCCTGCGCTTCGCTGAGTGGTCCTTCGTCAAGTCGGATTTCGAGCAAGTAGTTCAGAATTTGGCCCACCGCACGGCTTGGTTCAATACCAAGGTGCTCCATGATTTGGGCGCCGTCTAAGTCAGGGCGAATCGCGTCAAGCTCTTCTTTGGCGCGCAGCTCAACAATGCGTTCCTCAAGTTCATCCATTCGACGCGACAGCGCACGAGCTTTGTTTGCATTTCGCGTCGTACAGTCGCAGCGCGTCAACTCATTGAGTTGCGCGAGAAGCGGTCCAGCGTCGCGCACGTAGCGTCGCACTGCTTTGTCGGTCCAGCCCAATCGATAGGTATGGAATCGCAGGTGAAGCTCAACAAGTTTGGTGACTGTTTCTACGTCATCGTTCGAGTACCGAAGTGCCTCCATTCGCACCTTGGTCATGCGCGCCCCGACGACTTCGTGATGGTGAAAACTCACCCCTCCTCCAGCAAATGAACGGGTTTTCGGCTTGCCAACGTCGTGAAAAAGGGCCGAAAGACGCAGCAGCCGCTCCGGAGAGGTCTTGTCCATCACCGCAAGGGTGTGGCCAAGAACGTCTTTGTGATGGTGGATTGGGTCTTGCTCTAACTCAAGGCCAGGGAGCTCGGGAAGAAACTCTGCGGCGAGACCCGTGTGCACCAAAAACCACAGTCCAATTGACGGCACAGGAAGTACGACGAGGCGATCGAGTTCGTCGCGCAGTCGCTCCGCAGAAACAATTGAGAGACGCGGCGCCATCTCGGTAATGGCCGCGACAAGGTCAGGATCAGGCTCAAGAGAAAAGCGTGCAATAAATCTCGCCGCTCGCACCATCCGAAGTGGGTCATCGTCAAAACTTACGCGGGGGTCGATTGGTGTCTTCAGTTTTCCGGCCGCTAAATCAACAAGGCCGCCATAGGGATCGATGAGCTCCATGGTGGAGAGCTCGAGGGCCATCGCGTTGATCGTGAAATCTCGCCGCGCCAGATCCGTTTCGATATCGTCACCGAAGGCCACCTCAGGTTTGCGCGAGTCGGGCGAGTAGTGCTCGGCTCGATGTGTCGTGATCTCGTAGGTGCGACCCTGGTGCGTCGCTCCAATTGTGCCGAAGCGCTTTCCTTGGGTCCAGACAGCATCGGCCCAGCCCCGTAACATCTCTTCGATTTCGTCAGGGAGGGCATTGGTAGTCAGGTCAAAATCACTGATTCCAGCGGGGTCATCTTGGGCCCCCACGATGGCGTCTCGAACGGAGCCACCTACTAAATACAGCCGTTTTTCGGCCCCTTCGAAGCGTGTCCCAAGCGAGCGCGTGGCCTCCACCAGGGGCACAAAGCGATCAGGAATCTCGGTGGAAGCCACCCTCTCACGGTACTTCGCCCCAGCAGTTGGGTTGGTACCGTCTAGCGTCGTATCTTGTGCGGTCGAGGTTCATCGCGAAACTCTTCGCCACGTTTGCCACGTTGAGTGTCTTGGTGGCCATAGGTGGCCCTGTGACTTTTGCCTCTGCCCAGACGCCCGCGGTCACCTTGACTGGCCAGACCGCAACGGTCCTGGCAACAGCAAGCGATCAATCTCCTTTCTCGATCGACCTCCAAGCAAACCCTGGCGCGCCGGGATCTCTCAGTGTCTCGACGCAGCTCTACGCGCGCCTCACCACGCGCTCTGGGCTGGTTGCTGCCCTTTCTTCGAGTGGTCCGAGCAACCTGATCGCGCAGACAAAAGCACTCGCGTTCTCGTGTCTTCCCTCTTCATCAAAAGGTGGTGTCCAGCTTCGTATCGATGTGGTGACCTCGTCTGCGACCACAGCAACTCTGCCAGGCGGGTGCACCGGTTCGACGAAACCACCGACCTACAACCTGCGCTGCAGCACTGGAACAGGTTCTTGTAATGGTGTCTATCCGGTAGCCGTGAGCGTCACGAGTGCCACAGGGATCGTTACCAAATTCGTCACCTTGATGACCTACATTGAACGGCCAGCCCCGCAGCCTCTTCGCGTCGCCATGGTGTTACGACTCGATACAACGTCAACCGCCACCCAGGTCAGCGACCTTGGCCGCGCCCTCAAGGCCTATCCACAAGTCGCAAGTGACTCATTCATGACCGCCACCGCACAACAGCAGCTCGCCACAACGGCGTCTGGCAAGGACGCATTGAGCCAGTTCGCTGCCGGCGTGACTGCAAATCCCACGCTTCACGAAACGCCACGCGTGCCCTACGTCAGCATCGACCCAGGAGCCTTGTTGGCCTCGGGACTCCAGGGCGATATCACCGCGCAAGTCAAGCGATCCGAGGAGATCTCAGCCTCACACTCGCTTCCCGCCGGCGTGCTCGATGCGGGGTGGTTGGCGAGCGCACCGGTGACCTCTACAACAACGACGGCCTTGGTTGGTGCTGGTTTTTCTCACCTCGTTCTCCCCGACTCTTCGCTCGCCCAACCCGTCACGCCGTCACTGAACTGGGGCCAGCCCTTCAAACTCAGTCCAGGAAATTCAAACGTCACTGCACTGGCTATTGACTCGATTCTCTCCTCCCAAATGGTCGCTGGGAATCAACCAGTCTTGGCTGCACAACGGCTGTTAGGAGACATGGCGTTCCTCTACTTTGAACGCCCAAGCCTCATAGCGCCCCAGGGAGTCGTTGCAGTGACCCCAAGCAACTGGGCACCAACTCCTGCGTTCCTCTCTGCGCTCTTTGACGGCCTGAGTGCGAATCCCGTCGTGACGTCGTCAACCCTGAGTTCATTGTTTTCTCAATTGAAGGTCGGCGGTAATGGCGCTCCACAAACTCGGGCGCTGGCCTCGAGCGCCCCTTCCACGCCGTGGCCCTCCTCCCAGATCAGCTCCTATCAAGCTGAGCAGCAACGCCAAGGTGCCTTTGCCAGTGCGGTCCAAAATGGAGCATCGACTTTGTCGTCGCTGAGCGACACGTTGCTTGATGTTGAGAACTCAACGTTGAGTGATACTTCTCGAGGCTCGTCATTAGCGACCGCCACGTCCGCGCTCAATGATCAACTTGCAAAAATCCAAATCAGCGGTGGCGACATTACCTTGACGTCGCTCGACGGGACCATCCCAATTACCCTTACGTCGAGCGCTCCCTACAGTGTGAGCGGAACGCTGCAAGTAACGAGTGCGCAACTCTCGTTTCCAGATGGCGCAACTTTTCAAGAAGTCCTTGATCGCTCCACGAAGTCAGTTCGAGTCGTTGTCCACGCCAAGACCGCTGGTGCACTTCCCTTGACGACGTCACTCATGACGCCTCAAGGAAACCTCAGTTTGGCCAGCCAAACGATTACGGTTCGGGTTACCCAGTCTTCGATTGTGGGGGTTCTCTTGAGCGTGGGGGCCATCCTCGTTTTGGCGGCCTGGTGGGTGAGAACCTGGCTCAAGAAGCGATCCCGGCCTCGAGGTGCTCGATGAGTGAGACAGAAAAAACCAGTCTGACCCGAGCGATCGGTTCGATGGCGACGGGGACGACGGTCTCTCGGGTCACCGGGGTCATTCGAGTCCTGGTCCTCGCCTACGTCCTTGGGATTTCGCCCTTGGCCGACTCCTACAACTTGGCCAACACCGTTCCAAACATGCTCTATGACGTCGTCATTGGTGGGGTCCTCGGTGCCACATTTATTCCTGTCTTCATCGAGCGGCTCGCCAAGTCGACTGAGCGAGACGCATGGAAATCAATCTCGTCGGTCGTCACCCTGGCCGTCGTCGTGCTCGCGGGAGCTACGGTCATCACGCTCGTCGCAGCGCCCTGGATCATTGATGCATTCACCGCGTTTAATCACGCTTCGAGTGATCGAACGCCTCAGGAACTTGCCACACAGCGCAGCGTCGCCACGACACTTCTGCGCTGGTTCTCGCCGCAGATTTTCTTCTTTGGGCTCTTGTCGATTGGCGCGGCGCTGTTAAATGTTCGCCGGCGATTTGGCGCGCCTATGTGGGTGCCCATCGCCAACAACGTTGTCTGTATCGCTGTGCTCCTGTTCTTCGCCGGCGTCAATCCAGCTCCCACGCTGGGTGGTGTTGCGGCCTCCCCTGGCCAACTTGCACTCTTGGGGGCAGGGACGACCGCGGGGGTCATGGTCCAAGCAGCCCTCTTGATCCCAAGCCTCTCTCGAGCCAAGCTCGGCCGGGTCCGCTGGCGTTTCACTCTGCGCGACGACGCCGTTCGGGCGATCACCCGGCTTGGTTCGTGGACCTTCGGTTTTGTTCTTCTTAACCAGATTGCGCTCTTTGTCATCTTGGCCCTGGCCTTTGGGGTTGGCGGATCTGGTCCGGTGTCGTCGTATACCTACGCCTACGCCTTCTTCCAGATGCCCTACGCCGTCGTGGCGGTCTCAATCATGAGTGCGGTCACTCCCGACCTGGCCACCCACCACACCATGGGCGAGGCCGACTCCTTTGCGCAGAGATTTGGGACGGGATTGCGCGGCGTCCTGGTCATCATGATTCCCGCCTCCGTGGTTCTGTTCTTGCTTGCTCGCCCAGGTATTGCGCTGTTGTTGGGACATGGAAACTCTGATGCCGCGCAGACCGAGCAGACCGGGACGATCTTGGCCGAGCTATCGCTCGGCCTGGTTGGATTCACGGTCTTCCAATACGTGATCCGTGCGCTCCAAACCATGCATCGAGCCAAAGATGCCTTCTGGCTCTACCTGATAGAGAACGCACTGACGGTCCTGCTGGCCTTCGTGCTCGTCACACCCTTGGGCCTCGCTGGCCTGGCCTTAGCGGTCGCGGTGAGTTACAGCGTGGGGGCACTCTTAGGACTTGTCGTTATTCGCAACACCTTCGGGCGTCTCGGAAACCCGGGGTGCTTTTCCCCACTCTCGAGGGTGTGCCTCTCGAGCGTGGCCATGGGGATTGTCATCCTGATTCTCTCGAACCTCTCCTCGGCCAAGAGCGGCCCGGCACTTTTTGCCCGAGTCGTGGGATCTCTGCTGGTGGGCGGGCTCGTCTATCTCGGAGCAATCTCGTTCCTCGCCCGGCGAAGGGGTACCCCCTCCTAAATTCTGTAAGACTCCTCTTTGATCATTCGCATCTAAGGGGGAATCGTGCCAGGAATTGTTATCGTCACCGACTCATCGTCTGATCTGCCGATCGATGAAGCAGAGCGTCTCGGGATTATTGTCGTCCCACTTTCAATCCGCTTCGGCGCCGAGGAGTACGTTGACCGCGCCGACCTCAGCCCGGCAGAGTTTTGGGCCAAGTGCAAAGGCTCAAGCACCCTTCCAGAGACGGCCGCTCCTTCACCTGGCGCGTTTCAAGCTGCCTTTGAAGAGGCCCGAAGTGCGGGAGCCAGTGGGGTGATCTGCATCACGATCTCCTCGGAACTTTCTGCCACCTATCAATCTGCGTTGACCGCAGCCAAAGCCATGGTGTCATTTCCCGTCACCGTCGTCGACTCTCAACTCGTCACGCTCCCCTTGGGACTGTTGGCCTTGGACGCAGCTGAAGCTGCTGCCAAGGGGGCGACGATGGACAACGTGGTCGATGAAATTCACTCCACCCAAAAGCGCATCGACGTTGTCTTTACACTCAACACCTTGGAGCACCTCAAAAAAGGTGGCCGGATCGGCTCGGCCCAAGCACTCTTGGGGTCAGTGCTTTCGATCAAGCCGATCTTGACGCTCAAAGATGGCAAGGTCGAAGAAGAGGGTCGCCAGCGCACTCGGGCCAAATCAATGGAACATCTCGCTCGACTCGCCACCGAAGCTGCCCCTTTTGAACGCCTGGCCGTCGTGCATGGTGATGCCGAAGACGTCAGTGTCCTCATTGATCGACTCTCTGGTCTCGAGAGCGATGTCCCGCTCATTGTTGGTGATATCGGCCCAGTGGTTGGAACCCACGGTGGACCTGGCGTGGTTGGTGTCTCCTGGATTCGCCGAGCGTAGGCCTGAGATTTGCCGACTAAGTTGAAGCACTAATGGCAGAGAAATCACCCTCCTCGCGCTTTGGCGACGACTGGCCCGGAAAGGCCGTCGACTTTATTGACCTTGTCGTCAACACCATCAATGACCGGGTTATTCGACCCATCATCCTTATCGGTCGAGCCATCGTCTTTGGTCTCTTAATTGCGGTCCTCGTCGTGGTGGTCGCGGTCGTGGTCGCCGTGGCGGTCGTGCGGCTTTTGGACGTCTACGCCTTCGCCAACCACGTCTGGATCTCCTACGCAATTCTTGGGGTGGTCTTCTCTCTGGTCGGGCTCTTTGCCTGGACCAAGCGCTCTCCCTCTCAGCGCGACGCTGGCGACGCATGACCAAGAAAACTGACGTCCTTATTGTTGGTTCGGGGCCCGCTGGTCTCACCGCTGCGATCTATAGCGCACGCGCACAACTCAACCCAGTCGTCGTCGAAGGTGAGCCGTCCTCGACCTCAGATCAGCCCGGCGGCCAGTTGATGTTGACCACCGAAGTTGAGAACTTTCCTGGCTTTCCTGAAGGAATTATGGGTCCGGAACTTATGGGGCACATGCGCGCCCAGGCCGCCCGTTTCGGGGCCGACTTGGTCACCGAAAAGGTCTCAAAACTCGACCTCTCCTCCCGCCCATTTCGAGCCTGGATCGGCAGCAATTCAGGCGATGCTGACTATGAAGCCTCCGCGGTCATTGTTGCAACGGGGGCCCGAGCCCTCATGCTCGGCGTCCCTGGTGAAGACCGCCTCTTGGGCCATGGCGTCTCGACCTGTGCGACCTGTGACGGCTTCTTCTTCCGTGACATGCCCATCGCCGTCATTGGTGGCGGCGACTCGGCCATTGAAGAAGCGCTGTTTTTGACGCGCTTCGCTTCGTCCGTCACGTTGATTCATCGACGCGACTCGCTTCGCGCCTCAAAGATCATGCAAGAGCGCGCTCAACAAAACGACAAGATCTCGTTCCTCTGGAACACCCAAGTCACCGAAGTCATCGGCGAGTCAAAGGTCCAGCAGCTGGCCTTGGTTGACACCGTGACCGGTGCCACCTCAACCATGGACGTGGCGGGAGTCTTTGTGGCCATCGGTCACCTGCCAGCGACCGAGCTCGTTGGCGAGGCCTTAGACCTTCGAGAAAACGGCTATCTCGCCGTCCAGCATGGTTCGTTGACCTCTGTCGAGGGCGTCTTCGCCTGTGGTGACGTCCAAGATCACCACTATCGCCAAGCAATTACTGCGGCCGGTTCTGGCTGTATGGCCGCAATCGATGCAGAGCGTTGGCTCGAAGCCCAGGGCTCGTAGCCTTTGTGTGCGCGGGAATAACGAGGCGTTCTCGCTTGTTCTATAGAAGTGACACCGATGAGGAGAAACAATTATGAGTGAAGAGATCACAACCCTTTCCGACGCTACGTTTGATGAGTATGTGGGCAGTTCCGACGTTCCCGTTCTTGTCGACTTCTGGGCCGAATGGTGTGGACCGTGCAAGCAGATAGCTCCGATTCTCGAGGAGATCGCGAAAGAACAGTCGGGCAAAGTGGCGATCGCCAAATTGAACATCGACGAGAACCTCGACGTGACGCGACGCTTCGAAGTGATGAGCATTCCAACGCTCCTGCTCTTCAAAGATGGCCAGCCGGTACAGCGACTGATCGGGGCCAAGCCCAAGGGGGCTCTGCTCCAAGAAATCAGCGCTCACCTGAGTTAAGCGACCACGTGCTCCCACTTGCTGAGGGCTCCAATGGCGACGCCGTCGCCGATCTCCAGAGACGGCTTCTCGGAGAAGGATCCCCCACGCTCAGTGACTCCCTTGGAGTCTTTGGGCCTTCTACGAAGGCTGCGGTTGAAGCGTTTCAGCGCCAACGCGGTCTTCGCATTGACGGCATCGTCGGGACAAGTACCTGGTCGACCCTCGTTGAAGCGGGACTTCACTTAGGCGATCGATTGCTCTATCGAACCCAGCCGATGTTGCGCGGTGACGACGTCGCCGAACTACAAAGTCGACTGTGTTCTCTCGGCTTTGACACTGGTCGCGTCGACGGCATCTTTGGCGACACGACGTCGAACGCGCTCGCTGAGTTCCAACGCAACGTGCAGCTTCCCGTTGATGCCACGGTCGGGCCCGCCACCGTGGCTGAGTTGCTCCGCGTCTCTGGACGCCATCAGACCTTGGAGTTGGTCTCAATGGTTCGCGAACGCGAGGCCCGACGCTCTGAGCCACCGACCTTGCGCGGTCGACACATCGGTATTGGTGAAACCGGTGGTCTTGGCTCAATCGCAGCCTCTCTCAATCGACGCCTCGCTTCCTCTGGGGCCCGGGTCACGATGGTGCACGACCCTGAAGAGTCCGGCCAAGCTCGAGAAGCAAACTTGGCCGGCGTTGATATCTTTTTGGCACTGAGGGTGACACCTTCTCTCATCGGCTGCGGCGCCTCCTACTACTCGGGCTACTCCTATGAATCGACCGCCGGTCGACGCTTGGCCGAACATGTCGTCGCGTCCATGGGGCGCGTCCTTCATGGGGCGAGCTCGGTCGATGGCATGAGCGTGGCGATTTTGCGCGAGACCCAAATGCCAACCATCGTCGTCGAAATTGGACCCGTTGAGTCGGTGGTCGAGCACACCGCTGAGGTCGCCGACGCCTTTGCCAGTGCCGTCACGGCGTGGGCCGAAGAGGGACTCGACGCAGCCGAGAACGCAGCTTCGAACGACCACCCTTGAGGGTTTCACTCTTTGGTTTTAGATAAATCTTACAGAGAGTGAGGGTTCTGAGGTCGCTGGTGAAGTTTCGAGACGACTTCGCAACGGCAAAGTAACAATCCACAACCTCATGCACAGGTGGGGAAAACTCTAGAGTGGCCGTTCAGCAATACAAAACGAACAGTACTTGAGGGTAACAAAACCCTTAACTGGGTTGATTGCCGAGCATCTGGCGATAGATGCGCTCCAGGTCTTCGAGTGTGGCGAATTCGACCATCAAGCGACCTTTTCGCGTCGAGAGATCAACCTTGACTCGGGTATCGAGATAGGTCGACAACAGCTCTTCAAGCTCAAGGACCGCTGGTGGTGGCAGCGGTCGAGGTCCCGTCCGTCGGGGGTGAGGAACTGGCTTGGCGCCTTCAGTGTCGTTGTCGTCACCGGGTTCGAAATCGACCTCAACCTCGACACCGCCACTTCGAACCAACTCTTCGGTGGCCCGCACCGAGAGGGCTCCGGCAACAACTCGCGCCACCAGTTGCTCTTGGAGTGCTCGATCAGGGGTTCCAAGCAGTGCCCGGGCGTGTCCCGCTGAAATCTCCCCTTCGGCCAAAGCTCGCTGCACCCCAGAGGGGAGTTGGAGAAGTCGGAGGGTGTTGGTCACTGAGGTTCGAGACTTTCCAACCCGAGCTGCGACTTGGTCGTGGGTCAAGGAAAACTCGTCGATCAACTGCTGATAGGCCGCAGCCTCTTCAAGGGCGTTGAGGTCAGCCCGTTGCACATTCTCAACAAGGGCTTGTTCGAGGCTGTTCTGATCGGTCGTTGAAGAGCGGACCAGTGCCGGAATAGTGGCCAAGCCTGCTCGTCGAGCCGCTCGCCAGCGGCGCTCGCCAGCAATCAACTCAAAGGTCTCTTCGTTCTCGTCGAGGGGCCGCACTAAGACTGGTTGGAGAACACCCAGCTCTCGGATGGATGCAGCCAACGAGACCATCTGCTCTTCGTCAAAGGTCGATCGAGGTTGGTAGGCGTTGGCCTGGATAACCCCGATGGCGAGTTCTCGAAGAATCTCGCCTTCTCCATTGCTGGTCTCGGTAGGGATCAGTGATCCCAGCCCTTTACCCAGCCCGCTTCGGCGCGCCATTGCTCACCTCCGTTGCTAAATCTCGATAAGCCTCAGCCCCTTTGGACTGTGGGTCGAAGACCGTAATTGGCTGACCAAATGACGGTGCCTCTGAGATCCGAACCGTTCGGGGAATCACCGTGTCGCAGACCTCTTCGGGGAAGTGCTCTCGCACGTCCTCGGCCACGTCAGACGCAAGGCGGGTTCGATTGTCGAACATGGTCAACACAATGGTTGAGAGTTCGAGGGACTCGTTCAGATTTGAGCCGACCAGTTTGAGCGTTGAGCGCAGTTGGCTCAGGCCTTCAAGGGCGTAGTACTCACACTGGATCGGCACAAGAACCTCACGAGCGGCGGCCAGCGCATTGATGGTGATCAAGCCAAGCGAGGGGGGGCAGTCGATCATGATGAAGTCGAAGTCGTCGGCAATGGCGTCGATGGCTCGCTTGAGGCGAAGCTCTCGGCTAAAGGCTGGCACGAGTTCGATTTCCACCCCGGAGAGGTCGAGGGTTGCTGGGGCCACGAAGAGGTTCTTGACGTTGGTCGGCTCAATGCAGTCTTCGAGAGGGTGCTCGTGCATGATCACGTCGTACATCGAGTGCTCGAAGTTCCTCCGCTCGATCCCGAGACCAGTCGTCGCGTTGCCCTGGGGGTCAAGGTCGATCACCAGGACTCGGTAGCCCATCTCGGCCAACGCTGCCCCAAGGTTCACCGTGGTGGTGGTTTTGCCCACACCACCCTTCTGGTTCGCCACAGCCATCACTCGAGGGAGGTCTCTGGTGACCCGGATTCGGGGGGGTCGCTTCTCACTCGCCTTCTCAGAACCCGCTTTTTCGCCCTTTGAGGGCTTTTTCTTCGACTTTGGCTTGGTGGAGGCATGCATCTCGACAATGTCGGAGCCTTCAGGCTCTGCTGAGGACTCTTCGGCCTCTGGAACAACGCTCAGGACGGCTTCGCTCTCTGCGGGGCTCTCTGGCTCACTGAAGGCGCTTTCAGCCTCTTCTGGCGACTCTGCGACCACCGTCATCTCCCCCTCAGACTCACTTGCTTCCTCATCAACGACCGCCCACGCTGGACGGGGCTCTTCGGAGGTCCTTGTCGGCTCTCCCGCTCGCCCTCGGCGCCAAATTGCCATTAGCGGTGCGTGGAGAGGGTTTCGAACACGGTCGCTATCATGTCTTGAAACGCCCGCCACGTCAAGCAGGTTGCCTCGAGGCTGAAGGCACCCTTGTGGGGACTCAATCTTGATGTTTCACGTGGAACATTTTGGCGAGCATCGGGTCGCGCTGGAGTGAGATGTTTCACGTGGAACACCCTCAAGGTGGCCTCCTTCCTCAGAAAATGGGTCGTTTCGCGGGCACCCCGACCCGCCGGGGATAGCGCTCAGGGCAGAGGGCTGCTTGGCGAAGAACCACAAAGTGTGAACCCTCAACTACCGAGGCGGCTGGCCCAAGGCCCAGGGTGGCAACCCCTTCGGCTGGCCATCGCTCGGCGCGACCCTCAGGTGGCTCCGACACCACAAGAGCTCCGCCCTCAACCAAGAAGGGTGCCCCACACTCGGCAGTGACTGCGGGAGGGCCAAAGGATCGAGCGACGACCACGTCTATGGCCCCCCGAAGGTCCTCACGGTGCCCTAGATCCTCAGCTCGACCCGCCAGGACGCTCACGTGCTCGCTCAGTCCAAACTCTTCAATCACCTCGCTGAGGAACTCGCATCGTCGGACAGAGCCGTCCATCAGAATGATCCGAGCTTCGGGCCAGATCTCACTCAGGACGAGTCCAGGAAGTCCGCCGCCGGATCCAAGGTCAATCACGCTGGCGGGGGAGTCGACTCCTTGTGCGGCCAATGCGGCAGCGAACCCGCGGGCATGCTCGATTTGGAGGTCGAGGGTTGTCGGCCCGAGAAAGCCGAGCGCTCTACTTCGGGCCAGGATCTCAGTTACGTGTGCTGAGGAGCCGTGGCCCATGGTTCGCTAGCCAGCGTTCGGAAGCAGAACGACGTAACGGTTGGGCTCTTCGCCCTCAGAGCGAGTAGCGATTCCGTCGATGTCGTTGGCGGCGTCGTGGACCACCTTGCGGTCAGCAGGCGACATCGCTTCGAGGGCTCGCTCTTCGGCGTTCTCGATCACGTCGGCGGCCACTTCTTGCGTGAACCTCGTCAGTGCTGCTGCTCGTCGTTCTCGATAACGGGCGATGTCCACCAAGATCCGGTCGGTCTTGGCGCTAAAGCGACCCTGCACCACGGTGCGGGTGATGTCTTGCACGGCGGCCAAGGTGCTTCCCTTTGGACCCACCAACATGCCGAGGTCGTCGCCATCAACGGCGAGTTCCACTGTGTCCTCAGAGAGCTCACGGATTTCAACCGTTGCCGAAAGGCCCATGGTTGTCACCAAACCCTCAAGGAACTCTTTGGCTACCGCTGCTTGCTCTTGAAGCGTGACACCCTCTGCCATGGCATTCTCCTTCGATTCATTCGACACGCCACCGGCGGACGCGTCCTTTGATTTGGCACTACCGGATGCCTTGTTGTCTTTCGATCCGCCTCGGCGATTTCCCTGACCTCCACCTCGAGACTCTCCACCTTCACTACGAGGGCGACGCTCTCCACGTTGACCAGAACCTTTTTCGTTTCGTCCCTTGTTCGAGGTACGCCCACCACGAGGTCGCTTGGCTCGAGGCTCTACGGGCCGCACCCGCGCTCGTACTCGAGCTTCTCCTCGCACACGGCCGAAGAGTCCAGCCTTCGGCTCGTCAACGATCTGTACTTCTGCGTCTGACTCAGCAACGCCGAGTTGCTCGAATGCTCGCTCTTTGGCTTCGGCAACGCTTTTTCCTGTGATCTCTACCCACTCCACGATTTAACGATCCTTCCGCTTTCGCTTGTCTTTCGAGCGAGTGACCGGATTTGCCTTTGGTTTGGCTTCTTCAATCTCGGCCGGCTTTCCGCTCGGCTTGGTCTGTTTTCCATTTCCCCCGCCTGAAGAGGCAGGCTTCTTGGCCTCTTCCGTGTCGGGGGTTGAGGTCTTCGCGATAACGGTTTGGGTCGCCGTCGCCGGCTTCACCATTCCTGTTCGAAAAATGATGTCCTGGGTGGCGATCCTGATCAGGGTCGACACAATCATGTAAATCAAAACTGCTGCTGGAATCAAAAAGTAGATATAAGCAAAAATAATCGGCATGAATTTTTGTAACTTCGCCATTTGGTTATTAGCCTGAGTTGCTGAATTTCTTTTACTCATTTGAGACATTTGGACATACTGTAAACCGACGGCTATCGCGACTAAGGCAAAGAAAGGAACTGCCGCAATCCATGAGGAATGCGGGGAAAATGGCTTCAGAGCAAGGTCGATACCAAACGACATCATTTTGCCGCCGCTACCCACTAAGTCACAGTACATATCAGATGTATTCGGAATATAACGAGGGGCTACATTGCTCGTCAGCATCGGGAGGTGGCACGAGGATGGCACGGCGATCTTGGTCGTGCTGATGTTCGTGAGTCCTCGAATGATGTCGTAGAGAATGATCAGGAACGGAAACTGCAAGAACATTGGCAAGCAGCCACCGGCGGGGTTGACTCCTTCGACTTTGTAGAGCGCCATCATCTCTTCGTTTAACTGCGCTCGGTTCTCTGCCCCTTTGTATTTCTGCTGAAGCTTCTTGATTTCTGGCTGGAGTCGCTGCATGGCGATCATCGATTTTGTTGATTTCACGGTCAGCGGTGTCAGCACACCCATGATCAGAATCGTCAGGAGCGCAATAGCAATCGCATAGTTCGGAACAAAGGAGTAAAAGAAGGCCAGAATGCCGGCGAAAAACTTAAAGACAGGCTGAAAAATCTGCCCAACGGTGTGTTGGATGCCATCAGCAAATCCAAGAGTGACCATCATCGTCGTGCTCCTGACTCAACCCGGACCAGGTCGACGCCATGGCCTCCGAAAGGATTGCAGCGCAAAACTCGCCAGATGGCTGCCCCGCCGCCTCGGAAAAAACCCTTTGTTTCTATGGCTTCTTCGGCATATGCTGAACAGCTCGGTGTAAAGCGGCACGGCGAGAGTTGGTTCGCTCGAGCGCCCCGGTAGGCGCGCACGCTCCAGAGCGCCGCTCGGGCTCCGATGCTCTGGTGCGTTTCGTCATTCACGCTGTTCTCTCCTTGTTGCTCGCACTCGCCTTTTGAAAACATTCGTCAAGACAGTGAATCAGGTCTTGAAAGGTCTCTTGACCAACGCTCGGATCCGTTCGAACTAGGTAGGCTCCGGGCCTTGGCGGGGGAGAAATTAACTCCACGGCGCTGCGTAAGCGCCGCCGAATTCGATTCCGCTCCACTGCTCCACCACACCGTTTTGAGACCGCAAACGCCACTTGTGCTCGTTCTTGATGGTCGTCAAGTGGACTAAACACCACCTGAAGGGGGCCATTTTTGGCCCTTCCAGAGGGTCTTCGAAGTGCCGCAAAGGTACTGCGCGCCACGACACGGCCCACCTGGCGTGGTGCCATCTCTCTAAACGGTGAGACGGTGGCGGCCTTTGGCCCGTCGGGAACGAAGAATTGACCGACCAGCTTTCGTCGACATCCGTGAACGAAATCCGTGTGTTTTCGCCCTTTTTCGGGTATTTGGTTGATACGTACGCTTCACGTTGCTTGACCTTCCGTCCTTGCGCCACCACCTGGCTGCTCGGCTAAGTCACCGATCAGTTACGTCCAAGGAGCGCGTCGAATTCTCCATGATAGGCGACGCGCGAGCACCTCCACTAGTCCGCTTCCAAAATGTCGGCTAGGGTCGTCCGTCCACAGGCCAAGCAGCGCGCTCCACACCTGTGGAGAACTCTGTGGAGAAAGCGATTTCAGGAAGGGGGAGTTCAGTGGACAACATTGATGAATTATGGGACCGATGCTCCCTCGCACTCAAGGAATCCGTATCAGATGCGGTCTGGCAGATGTGGTTGTCCAAAATTCTTCCTGTGGATATCACTGGGGATAATCTGACGATTGGCGTACCGAACAGCGTGGTTCGAACGAGAATTAACGATCGCTTTTTAGGGCTCATCCGAGACGCCGCCAGCGCCGAAGCTGGGCAGCCCTTAGAGGTCCTTTTGATCATCGTCGACGTTGACGAGGCCTACGAGCCCCTCGAAGAGACAGAAAATCCTGCCGACATCGTTCCCCTTCCAAACTCCGCCCCCGTTCAGACCTCTTCGTCGTCTCGAGCTACGGGCTCGGTCCGCCTCGACCCTCGCTTCACCTTCGACTCCTTTGTCTCGGCCTCATCAAACCGCCTGGCCTTTGCCGCGGCCCAGACGGTGGCCGAGACACCGGGGCGCTCCTACAACCCACTCTTTATTCAGGGCGCCTCGGGTCTCGGAAAAACTCACTTGCTCCACGCCATCGGAAACTACGTGTTGGAGAACTACCCAACACACCGGGTCCTCTACGTCACCACCGAAACATTTCTGAACGACTTCGTTGACGCGATGAGAAGTCGAACCACCGTTGCCTTCAAGCGCCACTATCGAGAATGTGACGTTCTCCTCATCGACGACGTGCAGTTCATGCAAAACAAAGAGGCGCTCCAAGAAGAGTTGTTCCACACGTACAACACTCTTCACGGCGCGGGGAAACAAATAGTCTTGACCTCTGATCGAGCTCCGAAGTCAATCGAGACCCTGGAAGATCGCCTCCGAAGCCGCCTGCTTTCTGGGCTCTTGGCTGAGATTGACCCACCTGACCTCGAAACCCGTTTGGCCATTTTGAGGACGAAGGCGATGTCGGATCACATTGAACTCCCTGACGACGTCGGCGAGTTCATCGCCACCAACGTCAAGGACAACATTCGAGAACTTGAAGGTGCGCTCACCCGAGTGAGCGCGTTCGCTCATCTTTCGAATGCGCCGATCTCGCTCGAACTTGCGGAGATGGTCCTCTCCGACATCGGGACTGAACCAAAGCTCATTACCCCTGACATGATCTTGGATGCCGTGGCCGAGGCATACGGGCTGAGTGTCGAAGAACTTGTTGGTCCTCGCCGCGCGCGCCCCTTGGTGACCGCGCGACACGTGGCGATGTATTTGATTCGAACCTTGACCGATTACAGCTACCCCTCAATTGGGAAGGTCTTCGGCGGAAGAGACCACTCCACCTGTATCAGCGCGTATGAGAAGATCTCGGAACAGATGAAAGAACGCCGCCAGCTCTACGAACAGGTCACCGCCCTTATTCTTCAAATTAAGGGGTCTGGGTGAATCCTGTGGATAACTTCTGTCCAACTGCCGATTTCTCTTCTGTCAACCTGCGGAGAGGGGGGTGGGTTTTCCCCAGAGAAAGCCTTCTGAGCGAAAAACGGTCCTTCTTCCTCCACAGGAAGGGTGCAACATGGGGATAGCGAAATATGCGCTCAACAGGGAAAATGTTCTTTTTTCACCAATCCACAGCCCTTATTACAACAGTTCATTAAACACATATCCTGTCCCATGTGGCTGGACACTCCAGAGAAAGGCACGTGAACTATGAAATTTCGCTCAGAAAGAGATTCCCTTGTCGAAGCCCTTGGGACGGCAAGCCGAGCAGTGAGCTCACGACTTGCCATGCCGGTGCTCTCTGGTGTCCTTGTTGCAACAGAAGGAAACCAACTCACCGTCACGGGAACCGACGGAGACCTTTCAATTCGCGTCTCACTTGAAATCATCGGCATCGAAGACGGAACCGCCGTGATTCCTGCTCGACTTGCTACTGACATCACGAAGTCACTTGAACCAGGAGCAGTGACGGTTGAAGCGGCGAACGAACAAGTTGAAATCTCCGCGGCCCGCTCGCAGTTCTCACTGCGCTCCTACCCGGCGGTCGAATTCCCAAGCGTGTCCATGACCACTGAAATTTCTGCACACGTGCCAGCGTCGACTCTCGCGGAAGGGCTGCGACAAGTCGTGCGAGCCTCGTCAAACGACGACGCCCGACCCCTCCTCACCGGAGTCTTGTTGACCGCCGCTGATGGGCCGGTCCGTCTGGTGGCAACCGACTCCTATCGATTGGCGTTGCGCGACATTGACGGAGCAAACGGCGTGGTCGGCGAGGAAGACATCTTGGTACCAGCCCGCGCCCTCTCTGAGCTTCAACGACTCATTACCCCAGGCGATGAGGGAACCGTTGGCGTGACCACGACCCCATCCGAAATCACGTTCCACGTTGGATCGACTGCAATCTCGACGCGTCTTATCTCTGGGACCTATCCGGACTACCGCCAGCTGATTCCTGATTCCTATCCCAACACGCTGCACCTCGGAAAAGAAACATTGATCGCGGCACTGCGCCGAGTCCGCCTCTTGGTTAAGGACAACACCACCCCCGTTCGAATGTCGATGCGCAGCGGGGGCGTCGACCTGAAAGTCAGCTCCCAAGAAGTTGGAGAAGGCTCCGAGACCGTTGACGGCGACTATCAAGGTGAAGACCTCACCATCGCGTTCAACCCGGCCTACCTCATCGACGGGATCGAAGCGGTTGCCGGTGACGAAGTCATCATCGAGAGTTCAGACGCCACCCGCCCCGCCACAATTCGCAGCGGCGAAGCCGACAGCTACCGCTACTTGTTAATGCCAGTGCGCGTTTCGTGAGTTTGGGTTAGCGCCGTGGGTCTTCGACGTCTTGAAGTGACGTCATTTCGAACCTTCGAAAAGACCGTCTTTATCCCCGATGCCGAGGGAACAACTGTGCTCGTCGGCCCAAACGGCACAGGGAAAACCTCACTCATCGAAGCGGTTGGCTACCTAGGGCTTGGTCGCTCGCTTCGAGGAAGCCCAAAAGAGGCGATGGTTCGAAACGGTGCAACAACGGCGATTCTTCGAGCCGAGCTCGTGATCGATGATCGAGAGATTCTGATTGAAGCCGAAATCGCTCGAGAAGGTCGTGGGCGAACCCAGATCAATCGACAAAGCGTAAAATCCCGAAAGGAACTCGCCGAGATTGTCGCGATCACGACATTTTGCCCGGATGATCTGACGGTCATCCAAGGTGGCCCGGGTTCTCGCCGAGAGGTCCTAGACGACGCCCTTGCGTTGCTGAATCCAGAGTCAGCCGGCGTGATTGACGACGTCGACAAAATCCTTCGACAGCGCAACGCCCTTCTTCGACAATCTGGTGGGCGAGCGAGCGACGACGTCATCTCGACTCTCGAGGTGTGGGATAGCCGCCTCGTTGAATCAGGAGATCGACTGATCGAGGTTCGCCAAGCACTGCTCGCGCGCTTGGCGGAGCCCATCAACGACGCGTATCAAACCTTGGCTGGCGACGACACCGAGCGCATCGACGTTCGCTACTCGTCGTCGGCCCCAGAAGGAATGGCGCAAGGACTGCGAGTGGCTCGCACTGATGATCTTCGAAGAGGGGTGACAACCGTCGGCCCTCACCGCGATGACATTGAACTTCTCCTTGGTGGGCGAGATACGAGAACCCAAGCGTCTCAGGGAGAACAGAGAACGCTGGCCCTGGCGCTGCGCCTCGCAGTCCACGTGGCGGCAAAAGAACAGCGTGGCGAAGCCCCACTTCTCCTGCTCGATGACGTCTTTTCGGAACTCGATCCAGAGAGGTCGCGCCGACTCATCAACGAGCTTCCAGAAGGACAAGCGTTCATTACCACGGCATCGCCTCTCCCTGACGGGATCAATCCAGCCATCGTGCTTGACGTGAGAGAACTTCTTTAAATATATGGCGAAGCGGCGAACACGTAGCGACGGACCGGTCCCGATTGCAAGCTCCCTTGAACAGGTGGCGGCTCGGATACCACGGGCGAATCTTGTTGGGTTTGCCGCGGTCGAACAACACTGGGCTGACGTGGTCGACGACGCCATTCGCGCACATGCGCGACCACTTTCGCTGAAAGGAACGACCCTTGTAGTGGCCGTCGACCAACCCGTGTGGGCGACACACGTGCGACTGAAAGGTGGAGAAATTGTGGAGCAGTTGCGAGGCAAAATTGAGACGCCAATCACCGGCCTTGAGGTGGTTGTTCGATCCACCTAGTTCGACAGAAATGATGGTCGTGGTGGGGTAGGATACGGAGTGCTAGAAAATCCGACTTGAGGCGTCACGCGCCCGGGTTGCGGAAGCGTTCGAGATGATTGAGAGGAGCTAGGTGGCAAAGGCAGAGACCAAAAATACGGCTTCGTATAGTGCGAGTGACATCACGGTCCTCGAGGGCCTCGAACCCGTCCGGAAGCGGCCTGGAATGTACATCGGCTCCACCGGACCAACGGGCCTCCACCACCTCATCTGGGAAGTCGTCGATAACGGTATCGATGAAGCCATGGCGGGGCACTGTACCAAGATCAGCGTCACCATCCTCAAAGACGGAGGCTGCCAGGTCAGCGACGACGGCCGGGGAATCCCCGTGGATCCCCACCCTCAGTACCCAGGAAAGTCCGCCGCAGAGATTGTTCTCACGGTTCTTCACGCCGGAGGAAAATTTGGTGGTGGTGGCTACAAGGTCTCCGGTGGCCTCCATGGCGTCGGCGTCTCGGTCGTGAATGCCCTTTCGACGCGCCTTGATCTCGAGATTGACCGCAACGGCGACCACCACATCTTGAAGTTCGCGAACGGTGGAGAAGTCCAAGGCAAGCTCGAAGTTATTGGCAAAGCACCGCGGGATCGGACGGGAACCACCGTGACCTTCTGGCCAGACCCCACCGTGTTCGAAGACATCGACTTTCGCGCGCAGACCGTCTTAGAGCGACTTCAAATTATGGCGTTCTTGAATAAAGGCCTCGAAATTATCTTTACGGACGAGCGAGAAGGTCGAGAGCAGACCCAGACCTACAAGTACAACGGTGGAATCATTGACTTTGTAAAGCACTTGAACGCAGCAAAAGAGTCACTCTTCAAGAAAGTTGCTTCCTATGAAGTCATTGAAGAGACCCAAGAGGTAGAAGTTGCACTCCAGTGGAACACAAGTTACAACGACTCAATTCACTCATTCGCTAACGGGATCTCGACCACCGAGGGCGGGATGCACGAAGACGGTTTCCGCAAAGCATTGACCAACGCCATTAACAAGTACGCACGGACCCGAAATGTATTGAAAGAAAAAGACGACAACCTTCTTGGGGAAGACATCCGAGAAGGACTGACGGCCATCATCTCGGTGCGCCTCGCAGAACCGCAGTTCGAAGGCCAAACAAAGGCCAAATTGGGGAACGTTCCAATGCGTTCCCTGGTCGAGAAGGCCACGAACGCCAAACTCGCCGAGTGGCTTGAAGAGAACCCACGAGAAGCGAATCAAATCGTGCAAAAAGCATCGCTCGCCGCTCGAGCCCGAATGGCTGCTCGCCAGGCCAGGGACCTGACGAGAAGGAAGTCCGCGTTGGATGGTGCAGGGCTCCCCGGCAAGCTCGTGGACTGCTCGTCTCGAGACCCTCGAGTCAGCGAGATCTTTATCGTCGAAGGAAACTCCGCGGGCGGTTCAGCGAAAGATGCTCGAAACCCCAACACGCAAGCCATTCTTCCTATTCGGGGCAAGATCTTGAACGTCGAACGAGCGCGTATCGACAAGATGCTGAAGAACACCGAAGTCCAAGCACTTATCGCGGCCATTGGTGCGGGGCTTGCTGAGGACTTTGATCTCGAGAAGATCCGCTACCACAAGATTATTTTGCTGGCCGACGCAGACGTCGACGGAAGCCACATCAGAACCTTGCTGCTGACCTTCTTCTTCCGCCAGATGAAACCACTTGTTGAAGCGGGCCACGTCTACGTCGCACAACCACCACTGTTCTCGACATTGGTTGGAAAAGAGAAGCAGTACCTAAAGGACGAAGCCGCGAAGGAAGCTTTTTTGGCGGCCCACCCTGACCACAAGAACGAGTTCCAACGACTCAAAGGTTTGGGAGAGATGGACTTCGACGAGTTGCGCGATACGACAATGGATGCAACGAAGCGATCCCTTCTTCAAATCAACGTCGATCAAGCAGCGCTTGCTGACGAAGTGTGCAGTGTCTTGATGGGGGACGACGTCGAACTGCGTCGACACTTTATTCAAACCAATGCGAAGGACGTACGGTTCCTCGACATTTGAGGAACCGATAAGAGGACACCATGGCACGAGCACCAAAGACACCAGACGAGACGCCCGACGAGGCCGAAGAGGTCATCGGGTATATCGAGCCCATTGAGATTCAAGAAGAGATGGAGCGCTCATTCCTTGAGTACTCCATGTCCGTCATTGTCTCTCGAGCACTGCCCGACGTGCGAGACGGACTAAAGCCAGTTCACCGTCGAATTCTTTACTCCATGTACGACCAGGGTCTGCGCCCAGATCGTCCACACGCGAAGTGCGCCAAAGTCGTCGGTGAAGTCATGGGTACCTATCACCCCCATGGTGATACGGCGATCTACGACGCCTTGGTTCGTATGGTCCAAGACTTCTCCATGCGCCACCCACTCATTGATGGGCACGGAAACTTCGGAGGGACGGGTCCCGACGAAGGTGCGGCCGCGATGCGTTACACAGAAAGTCGTTTGGCACCGTTAGCTCTCGAGCTCATGGCGGGTATCGACGAAGAGACCGTTAATTTCATTCCGAACTACGACAACACCGACGAAGAGCCTGTCGTACTTCCAGCCAAGTTCCCAAACCTCCTCGTGAATGGCTCTCAAGGTATTGCTGTTGGAATGGCGACCAACATCCCGCCGCACAACCTCGGCGAAGTCATCGACGCCACCCTGCATCTCTTAGAACACCCAGAGTCAACACCAGATGATTTGATGGCGTTCGTCAAAGGCCCCGACTTCCCGACCGGAGCACAGATTCTTGGTCGCCAAGGCATCCTGGATGCCTATCGAACAGGTCGAGGCTCCATCAAGATGCGAGCCGTCGCGGAGATTGAAGAGAAAAAGGGTGTCAACAAGATCGTCGTCACGGAGTTCCCTTTCCAAGTCTCGGTCGAGTCCATCGAAGAGAAGATCACCGACCTCGTCAAGGCCGGAGATATTGACGGGATCTCTGCTCTGCAGAATGACTCGGCGGGTCGAAAGCCACGACTTGTTATCACCTTAAAGCGAGACGCCAACGCAAACGTTGTGTTGAACAAGCTCTACAAACTGACGACACTTCAAACATCATTTGGTGTCAACACCTTGGCGCTCGTCGACGGTGTTCCCCGAACACTCAACCTGGCCCAAGTCCTTACGCATTACATTGCGCATCAAGTCGAAGTTATTACACGGCGAACACAGTTCCGACTTGATAAAGCAGAGCGTCGAGCGCACATCATCGAAGGTCTTCTCCGAGCAATCGACATGCTCGACGCGGTGATCGCAGCAATTCGAAATTCCGACGACCGCCCTGCCGCACAGGCCGCTTTAATTAGTGACCCCTTTAGTTTCTCGGAAGAACAAGCGAAGCACATCTTGGACATGACGCTTGGTCGCCTGACGCGACTTGGCCGAAGCGATCTTGATAACGAAATGATTAAGTTGCGTGAAGAGATTATTGGCTTCCAAACGATTCTTAACGACGACGTTGTTCTCCGAAAAGTCATCTCTGACGAGATGACCGAAGTTCGAGACAAGTTTGCGAACGAGCGCCGCAGCGCGGTGACCCATGACCCGGGTGAAATGGGTATTGAAGACTTGATTGATGATGAAGACGTCGTGGTCACCATGACCGCCGCTGGCTACGTGAAGTCAGTGAACGCCGCCGCATTCAGAATTCAAGGCCGAGGTGGCCGAGGGGTCCGCGGGGCAACCCTGAAAGACGAAGACCTGATCACGCACGTGATCAACACGTCATCGCACGCGTATCTACTGCTGTTTTCAAATAGAGGAAAGGTCTATCGCCTTCGCGGCCACGAGATCCCCCAGAAAGAGCGAGCCGCTAAGGGCACGGCGATCGTGAACCTGTTAAATCTTGCGCCGGACGAAAAGATTGAAGCGATCGTTTCGACGAGAGACTTCCCTGAAGACTCCTCACTGGTCTTCGTGACACGAATGGGCCAAGTGAAAAAGACTGCATTCAGTGAGTACGACAAATCGCGGCGAGAAGGATTTATCGCCATCAACCTTCGAGAAGGAGACGAACTCGTCCGAGTCGTTGAAACCCAAGCCAACGAAGACTGTTTCGTAGTGACTGAAAAGGGAATGACGATTCGCTTTGCTACCTCGGACGTGCGAGAGATGGGTCGAGCAGCAGCGGGGGTACGAGGTATTCGCTTGAAAGCAGAAGACCGCGTGGTGAGTCTGGACGTCGCGCAAGACGAGTCAGACATCTTGATTGTGACCGATGCAGGATACGGGAAGCGCACGAAGCTCGAGCGCTTTAATCGTCAAGCTCGAGGCGGCCAAGGTGTGCGAGGAATCAAACTCACCGCGGCAAGAGGTCGAGTCGTGAGCGCGTTCATCGTTGGAATCGAAGAGGAAGTCCTGATGGTCTCCTCTGGTGGCGTCATCATTCGAACAGCGGTCAAAGAGATCTCCAGTCAAGGCCGAGACGCCACAGGCGTAAGAGTCATGAACTTGGACGACGGCCAAAGCGTCGCCGCCGTAACACGGGTCGCAGAAGGTGGACCTTCCGAAGAAGAGTAGCTAGCTCGTCGGATTTTCGCCGTTAGCGATTCGACCAATGAGGCGAACTAATACGTCAGGTGGCTGCGCTCCGGGGATTGCAAACTCTTCGTTGATGACGATCGTCGGCACACCACTGAACCCTGCTTCGGCGGCGAGTGCTTCGTCACTTCGAACGAGATCGGTGTACTTCTCTGAGCTCAGCACCGCTCGGACGTCTTCGGCGCTGAGGCCAAGACTGACACCAAGAGCAAGAAGCGTGTCCATGTCCGATAAGAGCGCGTTGTTGGTGAAGTAGGCAAGAAAGAGTGCCTCAGCTGCTTCTTCGCCGAGACCTTTCTCTTCGGCCAACTTGGCTAATCGGTGCGCATCAAAGGAGTTTCCAGGCTTCACGTTCTCTAAGTCGTAGGTCAACCCAACTGATGCGGCCATCGCGGTCATATTCTCATTCATCGCACGAGCCTGTTCCAGGGTGACGCCATATTTCGCCGAGAGAAGCTCAGCCATCGACTTTGACGTCGAGGGCGGGGCGGTTGGATCAAGTTCGAAGGCTCGCCAGTGGATTTCAATATCGAGTCCGAGTTCTTCGAGTGCGGTCTCGAGGTTGCGTTTTCCTACGTAACACCAGGGGCAAACCACATCGCTCCAGACATCAATCCGTAGAGTGTCGGTGTTCATGTCATGCATCGTAGGCGACAGAGCGCTCTTGTTTAGGTGCCGCCAAGGAGTTGGCGCACCTGGGCGACTCGCTCTGGAACAACCGACCACCACATCCAGCGACCCCGCTTCTCCCCATGGATAAGACCCGCATCAGCGAGCACCTTGGTGTGGTGAGAGATGGTGGGCTGGCTTCGCGCCAGGGGTCCCTCAAGGTGACAACTACAGACCTCATCCTGGCTCGCCACAATGGAGAACAGCCGAAGTCGAACCGGGTCGCTCAAGGCACCGAGAATTCCAGCGATCTCTTCGGCATCGCGTTCGGAGAACGCCGCATCAGTCAGGGGCGCACAGCAGAGGGACTCGGGACTTCCAAGGACGCTTGTCGAGGGAGGTGTCATCGCCACTCACTCTATCTGATACATTGACAGATATCAATATGACGAAAACCACAAGGGAGCCCGGGATGTCGAGAGTTCAGCTAGCACTCAATGTGGCCAATATCGATGAGGCCGTCGCGTTCTACTCAAAATTGTTCCAGGCCGAACCGGCGAAACGAAGGCCGGGCTACGCCAACTTTGCGATTGAAAATCCCCCACTCAAGCTTGTCCTTATCGAGAACGCCGATGCTCGAGGCAGCGGTGTCGCAGGAGCACTCAATCATTTGGGCGTTGAAGTAGAGAGCCCGGAGATGGTCGTTTCGGCAACATCGCAGTTCACGGCTGATGGGCTCACCACCGATGTCCAGGATCAAACGACCTGTTGCTACGCGGTCCAAGACAAAGTCTGGGTTGATGACCCCGATGGTGCGCCGTGGGAGATCTACACGGTCTTGGCTGATGCACCAGATGACACCAGTCTTGTGGCGAACGCTGGTTGTTGTGTTGCAGAGAACAACGTTGTGAGTGCAAGTGAAGCAGCTACGCAATCGGTGTGCTGCTCGTAATTTGAGAAGGCCAGTTCAAGGAGCACCATGAATCATCTTGCGCTGTGGCGTCGGCTGTTGTCAGAGTTTGTAGGAAGCGCACTATTGGCCGCCCTTGTGATCGGTTCGGGAATTGCTGCGCAACAGCTTTCACCAGGCAACATCGGCCTCCAACTCCTCGAAAATGCTGGAGCCACTGCTGCGGGGCTGTACGCCATCATCTTGGTGCTCTCTCCGGTGTCGGGAGCGCATCTGAATCCCGTGGTCTCATTGGCCGATGCGCTTGAAGGCGGCACGACGTGGCGAGACGCGCTTTCCTACATCCCTTTTCAAATTGTTGGTTGTGTCGCTGGGGCAGTGTTGGCAAACGTCATGTTTTCGCTTCCCGCCATCAACCTTTCGACGCACCATCGAGCCACTGGGCCACACTTTCTCTCAGAAGTCCTGGCCACCGCAGCATTAGTCGTGCTGATTTTTGGTCTCGCCCGCACACATCGCTCCGCACTGACACCGGCGGCCGTTGGGGCCTATATCGGAGCGGCTTATTTCTTTACGAGCTCAACATCGTTCGCCAACCCAGCCATTGCGGTGGGGAGAATGTTGTCCAATAGTTTTGCGGGCATCGCCCCAAGTTCAGTGCCGTGGTTCATCATCGCTGAACTCGTGGGAGGAGCTGTTGGCCTGCTGGGCCTTCGAGCCCTCTTTCCGGTCACTGCATTTTTGCCAGACGCCGGAGATGATCACGTCCACGGCCACCAGCCTCAGACAAGCCACGAATCATGAGTGAGAACAACCAGCCGAGCGTGCTCTTTGCCTGTATTCACAACTCGGGGCGATCCTTAGCGGCCAAAGTCCTCCTTGATCACTATGCGCAGGGTCGAATTCGAGTGATCTCTGCTGGGTCTGAACCAGGGACACAGTTAAACCAAGCTGTGGTTGACGTTCTCGAAGAACGTGGGCTTTCGTGCGAGAAAGAGTTTCCAAAGATGCTCACTTCCGAAGTCGTGGAGTCGGCAGACGTTGTGGTCACGATGGGCTGTGGAGAAACCTGTCCAATCTTTCCTGGGAAGCGTTATCTCGACTGGGAACTAGACGATCCAGCGGGTCTAGACATCGACAAGGTTCGAGTCATCGTCGACCTCATCGACGCACGAGTCCAAGCACTGTTGAAGGAATTGGCCTAGAGATCGACTACTTGGCGTTGAAGACGTCAGAGCCGAACGCAGCAAGCCCCGAGGCTCCCGCCATACCAAGGTGGCCCTTGTTGTCACTGCCACCCTTGGTGATACCAAGAAGGTTTTCGTAACTCTTTAGCGCGCTGTAGTGGTTGTAGGAACCCTTGGTGTCGGTTGTCCCGGGCTTGATGTACTTCGATGACGTCAAGATCAGTGCACCGACTTGACCACCACCTGGGCCGGAAACTCCCGCTTGTGCCACGTTCGGGCCAGACAGCTCGTTACAACACGCAGTGGCTGACGTGGGCGTGCCAAGTTCAGTCTCATCAAAGGTGACGACGACCATCATGGTCCCCGACTTGTAGGCGGGTGAGTTCAAAATTGTTGGCATCCACGCCTTCAGCCACGCATCGGCAGCGACCAGGCCACCTGTCGTTCCGCCTGCAGCACTCTGCGAGACACACGTTCCATCGTGTCCGTTGTTGCAGTTGCTTGGCGTGATGAAACTAAATGCTGGAGTTGTTGAGGTACTTGAAAAGTTCTTCACTAATGGACTTGCTTTGGTGGGCTTGTTGTTTGAACCCAAGACGCCAAGGGGGAGCACGTTTGCAGTGCACTCAGCGGAATTGTCAATGATGGAGTGGAACCACACGAAGGGATTGTGGCGAGTCACGTAGCCATCAGTTGAAGTAGCAAAGGACGCGGGAGGCGTATTTGGCGCTGGATGAGCGCAGGCAGTGCCACCATCTCGAGTGGCATCATTTCCCATGTCCTCTTCATAGCCACGCCATGACGCAACGTGGGTCGTGGCGTTTGGTGGATGAAGAGCATCGAGCTGATTTGCAATCGTCTGCACCCCGGAAGGGTAGACACAGCCAGAGGTGCCATTGACTTGGCCTAAGGCATTTGTTCCCGTGACAGGAGTGCCCGGGGTGACGTCGGCGTAACTGGCAATGCAGTCACCTTGAGTCGTGGGAGTTGGAGCCTGCCCCGAGATTTCGGCGACGTAGTTGGGCAAGCTCACGTGGGCCGTTCCAAAATAATTCTGAATAAGCACGCCCTTCTTCTTTAGTGTTTGATTCAGATAGGTTGCGGGAGAAGACGCTCCAAACGTGGTGGAGTAGGACTCATTCTCAAAGTTAATGACGACGACGTGAGAGATTCCTCCCTTGGCCGGAACACCCGCAGATGCCACCCCACCGAGAATGAACGATCCCATCGCACAAAAAATGACGACACAGAAACGAAGTACTTTTGTCACGCTAACCCCCTAAAAGATTCCTCCACTACTCTATTCCGCTTCGTGAGCACCTCGCTGAAGGTCGTAGGTTCGCTTCTTTTAGGGTTCACTCTCTTGTAGGAGAGGTGTCACCAGTCGTTGGAACTTCGTTCAAGTGGTGATGCGAAGGTGAAGGTTCGTCGAAGAGGAACGGGTTCGAAGTTTTCATGGTCACTAATAGAAGGGCGATTTCAACGTCTCCATGGTTGAAGAGCGTTGGAGTCATCCTTGGAACGATGGCACTCCTTGGGAGTGTTCCCGCAATCTCTTCGGGGGCGACTAGCCAAGGTAGCTCCGGGACTATCTCAACCACTGAGCCACCAGCCAGCCCGAAGACCCCGACGCAACCAAGTCCTCTCGTCTACCCAAAACAACAAGCCTCGGATCTGCTGAAAACAGTGAGGGATCTCACCACGTCACTTGATCAACTTGGCAACCAGTATCAAATCAACAAAGCGAAAGCGACGGCGTCCGAACAAGCCCTCAATCAGGCGACAGCACTCTTGGCGTCGACAGAGAGCGACTACACCTCGTTGGCTCATGAGGCCTCGGCCCTGGCTGCGAGCATTTATGTTTCTCGGACGCCCGCACGAAACGAACTTTCACGATTTCTTAGTAATCAAACAGCCGTGACTTCTCAAAATACCGGCGTTTATAACAAGATTGGGCTTTCAAATCTTGAGGTCAAGATCACTGCGGTCAATGAACTGAGGAAGCATCGCCAACACGCTGCGGAGACTGCAGCGGCCCAAGTGAAGGTCGCCACTGACGCGCGAGATGCTGCAGCCCAAGCCCTCGCCACCGCACAAGTGACGCAAAGTCGCCTCTTGAGCACGCTCTCGAGTCAAGATCCAGATGTTTTGAACGCAATCCACGACCTACAAGCTGTGGGGGACTCGAGTATTCAGGCGCTAATGAACTCCGGGTCATTGATGCTGCGCCAAGGAGTCGAAAATCCTCCCGCTGTTCTTGCGTCAGCAAGCACGGCATTGGCATTTCTTCTTGGTCAACTTGGAAAACCATATCTTTGGGGAGGGAATGGTCCCGAATCTTTTGACTGTTCTGGCCTCGTACAACAAGCATGGGCAGCTGCGGGGGTGAGTCTGCCTCGAGTCGCAGAAGAGCAATACAACACGACCATCCCAATTTCATTTTCGGACCTACAACCAGGTGATTTGGTGTTCTTTGAAGAGCCTGTTGGTCACGTTGGGATCTATATCGGTAATGGGAGCATGATTGATGCCCCTTATACCGGAGCTGTCATTCAAATTGACAGTATCTTCTGGAAAAACCTTGATGGCTTTGGTCGAGTGAAGGCGAACTAGCCCAGAGTCGATAGAGGGTGAAGTGTCAACAATCATGAACACGAGAACCTATGCCGACGAAGAGGCGCCCTGTCCCCGCTCAGGAAGCAGAAGGACGGCGCCAAGAAGGAAGAAGACGGCACCGACAAAGGTGCCGAGGTTCGAGAGATTGTTGGCCTTCACGCTGTCATGAAATGAATAGAGATAGGGAGCAATCGCAGAGACGCCGAAGGCCACTGAGCCAAGAAGGTTCACGACGGTGACCCACCAGGAGTACTCACCAGGAGACCACGACCACCATCCATCAGAGACCTCGATCCATGCGAGAAGGCTCGCAACAAGGAAACAAATCGATCCAAACATGTCGGGTCGATAAGAGACGTCGATCAAGGTTGCTTGACTCACGTGGGTGAGGCTTGCTCCTGCGGTGCTGATATTAAAGAAGAACGTTCCAACGAGTTGCACCAGGCAAGCCAGCCAGCCAATTCGAAGGAGCCCGCCTTTTTCTAAGAGCGATGCAGTTCGCTTCTCGAATGCCAGGACAGCTTCTGCTGACTCGCGATATTGCAAGAGTGCGGCCGACGTAAAAAAGAGGGAGCCAACGAAAAATGTAAGTGCGTCAGCATGTCGATGAACGAGACGGGCGTAGGAAGGGACCGCACCAAGGGCGAATAAGAATGAGCCGATTGCAAATAAGACGCCAATCCACCAGCCTCGAGAGGTCGGCGCCCACCAGACGCCCCACCCATGCGTTGGAGAGGAGAGGTCACGTTTGCGATATTTTCTCGACTTCCAGACTTCTAATTCACCGCTCGGAAGCTCTATTTCGAGGGTTGTCAGAAAGCGACCAAACCCGCGCTGCTTTCCCATCCGCTCTTGAGGTGAAGTTTTCTCAGGGGTCACTCGTACCTTTCGGGGTGCGGCGTTTTGGCGGGAACAGATTCAGTTTACGAAACGGCCAGGGTTGGCATCACACAAGAAGAGTCTTTCAAAACTCTGGAGGATGTCCGGTTAGTGGAGACAGCGCCTCAATCAATCGAACCCTTGGGTACTACCCATAGGGATTTTGGGAAGACCCTCTACACTCCTCGTCGTGTTGCGGCTAACCGTGCTGCCAGATTCGACTCTGGAAACTCCTGACGCCACCAAGCGCAGCAGAGTCCAGGCGTTCAACATCATCACCGTCAAGCGCCCAGCCGAGCGTGCCCGCATTTTCTTGGGCTTGTTGGCGGTTCTTTGCTCCAGGAATCGGAATCGCACCCTTGGCAATGATCCAATTGAGCGCAACTTGGCTCGGCTAGTGGCAGAGGGATGCTCATCGCGATGGCGGCATCGATCATGACTATTCAGATCATGATTCCACCGCACGTCGCCCATACGGCGAGCTTTCATTCGTGGAGCAATGTCGCCGCCGTATTCGGTTATGCGGCCATTGCATCAGTATGGGGAATTCTCATTGGACTCCTCTTGCAGCGCGGTAGGGAATTCCCTTTGCCCCCGCGAGCAACCTGGAAGTGGGGAGTAACTCAAGGGATCATGATTGGTGTCGTCATGGCGGCCGTCGCTGTATTCGCAACGTCGCGCAATTTGGGCCAGGGCGGAGCGTGGCTCCTGTTGACGACCTTTCTTGTTTTTAAACCCCTGACGCCTACCCCATGGAAACGCTCGTTGCATCGAGTACTTGGGACCGTCCTCGGCGTAGCGATCGTAGCCATCTACCTTCATACCCTCCCCGTTTCAGCACCCACAATGGCCATTTTGATCCCTGCCGCCTTGATGTCAGTTGCTGCGGCCGTGACGGCGTTGTCGCAGCGGTGGCCGTATTGGTGCTACGTAGCACTCTGGACGCCCGCCGTCATACTTTTTGTGGCAACCATGAGTTCGACATCGAAGGCCGTGTCAACCGCCCGCTATCTCGACACACTACGAATCGAGTACTCGTTTCTGGGCATCGTCGTTGCGTTAGCTGCCCAAGGCCTACTCATCGGGATCAAAGCAGCATTTCACCTGGAGGAGAGCAGGTGGTTCGGTACTCCGGCACAAGCAGATCCTGGTGGATCATGACTGGTGAGCCGTCTGGTGACAAAGAAGGTGCCATTTGACGAGTGTTGGTGCTGAACAGTGCTTTTTGGGTAAGAAAACGACGTGGCAGAGACCTATCTGGAGTTTGGTAACTACCCCGTGGTGGGCGAGGCGGGACTTGAACCCGCACATCCTTTCGGACACAGGAACCTGAATCCTGCGCGTCTGCCAATTCCGCCACTCGCCCATGAGAGTGCCGCCGAACGGAGTCTCCGCGGGCTAGGAGGTGAAGAGCTTCCTAGCCTTTCTAACTGCACCCTCCTCATAATGGGTATGAGCGAAGGGTGTTCGGTGAACTTTTTGATGACTGATTCCGTTCATGATCAGTGGATTAGGGATTGTGGTGGTTCTCCGGATACATCTCTTGAAGAAGAAATTGAACACGAGGCAGGATGAGACGTTCTGGGTAGAAACCAATGAGAAGGTCAAGGCCTTCTTGAGCAGTGGAGAATCCGCAGAGTTCATAGAGTGTGCGAATGTCGTCTTGGTCGCGCTCAACGCGTGATGCCATCAATTTCATCGCCAAAAGAAACCTGGGCGATGCTGCTGCAACGCTCAAGAACGATCCTTCGTAGACGCCGACACGTTCGGGATCTTCACCAGGCATGAACGCTTTTGCTCCATCGTTGAGCCAGTCGGAATCAAGATTCATTCGTTCGGCAACTCTGAGCGCTGCTTTTCGTACTTCTTTTGATGGTGCAAAGACAGCGTCGACGTCACTGGTTGATCGGCGGGCATCATATGCAATAGCCATGGCTGCTCCACCGACGATGAAGACTTCGGCACGAACGTTTGCGCGCTCAAGCTCTTCATCGAGGGCGTGTAATGCCGCTAAGAGTTCTGCTTTACCAAGTAATTGCATTAGGCATACTCCAACGCGCCTTGCGTGACAAAGACTCCCCTGCGAGCGAGAGAAATTGGACTGCTGACAAGCGCATCTGCATGGAGAGAGTCCATTCCCGAGACAAACCACCATTGTTCGAGGAAGAGGTCTTGATCGTTCACCCAAGAGGGAGCCAGCAGCCCATTCTTGGCGCAAGAGAATTCCGCTACTCCAGCGAGGAGGACATCAAATTGTAGATCACCAGTGGTTTGGGGTCGATGGGCAACCATTCTGGAACGCACCTCATCGGTGGCCTTATCGAAGGTTTCAATGAATCGAAACGAGAGTCTCAATGCGGAAGGACGGTCGTTTTCGAGCAGACACTTGCCGACCACTTGACCTACCTCTTTTATTGTCAACTGCGTCCGTGGCATATGACCATCGTAGGCGGCGGCTGGAACGGGAATGAGTCTGCACAAATTACGAGGGGGAGTCTCCACAACGCCAGGTCAATAACACTTTTTGGGTGGCAGAATGAATTGGCAGTGACCTGTCTGGAGTTTGGTAACTACCCCGTGGTGGGCGAGGCGGGACTTGAACCCGCACATCCTTTCGGACACAGGAACCTGAATCCTGCGCGTCTGCCAATTCCGCCACTCGCCCATGAGAGTGCCGCAGAAGCCTACCCGAGCACACTTCTCTAGATTTACATAGGTTTTTGGCCCTATGGACTGCCTGAGAGGCCACCCCACCGGTAGAGTGAATCTGACATGGGAATCAAACGATTCGAAGGAAGAATCGAGCGTCTCGTCGAGGGGTCTTTGACCCGGCCATTTCGGAGCAATTTGCAGCCGGTGGAGATCGGACGACGACTGACTCGAGAGATGGACCTGCAGCGCAGGGTGGGTGCTCGCGGCCGTCTTGAAGCTCCCAACGTCTTTTCCATCACGCTTGCCGTAGACGACGTTGCCAAGTTTGCCCAGTATGCCGACGCACTGGTTCGAGAACTCGCCGAAGCCGCTCGAGAGCACGCAGAGATCGAAGGCTATTCATTGATGGGCCCTGTTGAGGTCGATATTTTTGAAAGTTCTCGACTCCGAGCAGGTCAGATTGAAATCGTGGGCGAAGTCCACGAAGGCACGTTCCCCTGTGATTTGGTCTTGCCCGGTGGTCGTCGGGTCCCAGTTTCTGATCAGCCTGTCGTCATCGGCCGTTTGCCCGAGTGTGAAGTTGTCTTAAATGACCCAAACGTCTCTCGGCGTCACGCCGAGGTAGTTCGCCAGGGTGACGAGATCGTCCTGAGAGATTTAGGTTCGACCAATGGTGTCAAAGTGAACGGCACGAGAGTGCAGTCCACCATTCTCTACAACGGGGACGAAATTTCAATTGGTACGTCACGGCTTGTCCTTGAGGCTCCGTGATGGGTGAGTTCCTGATTGGAGCTCAAACCAACTACTCCGCACTGATTAAACCCCTGCAGTGGTTGGTCGTGATCTTGATCTTTGTTTTTTTCCTTCGCGTCATTCGAGCGGTGTACGTCGAAACTCGACCAGGGGGAAAACGAAAAGAACGAAAATCGCGAAGCGTGCGAGGCATAGGCCTAGAGATTATTGAGCCACTCACACGAGGGGGAGAGAGAATCGAACTCGAAGTTGATCATGCGGTCACGTTAGGCCGTTCAGTGAGTTGCGACATTTCGTTGACAGAAGACATTTATGCCTCAAATCAACATGCTCGCATTTCTCGTGACGACGTCGGCCTTTTCGTCGAGGATATGGCTTCGACGAATGGCACCTACGTCAATGCAGAAAGAATTTCCACGCCAACACGCATTGGAAAAGGTGACCTCATTCAGGTTGGCGAAATGATTCTCGAGGTCACCAAGTGACCGTGCTCCGTGGGGGTTCCGCAAGCGACGTCGGCCGAGTTCGAACGGTTAATCAAGACAGCGTCTTTGTCAGCGCCACGCTGTTTGCGGTGGCTGACGGTATGGGGGGCCATGCCGGGGGTGAAGTGGCGTCAGCGGCGGCGATCTCCATTCTGGAACGCTCGCAAGGCTCAGTGGGTACCAAAGAAGGCCTAGTCGAAGCGCTCGTCATGGCCAATGAGGAGATTCTCGAGATGAGCTCGAGTGACGCATCCTTGGCGGGCATGGGGACCACCATGGTCGCGGCGAGCCTCGTTGGCACCGAAGAAAATGACGTGCTCGTCCTTGCCAACGTTGGCGACTCTCGGGGCTATCACTTTCATGGGGGGCGACTCGATCAAATCACGAAGGACCACTCTCTGGCCGCGGAATTACTTCGAGAGGGCTCGATCACTGAAGCAGAAGCCGCACACCACCCCCAGCGCCACGTCATTACTCGAGCGCTCGGAATTCCAGGAGAGGTGAACGTCGACCTCTTTGACGTTGAACTCTCTCTTGGAGATCGGGTCCTGCTTTGTAGCGACGGCCTTTCGAATGAAGTTGACTCCGAAGAGATCATTCGCGTGCTCAGTACAATCACCGACCCTCATGAGGCAGCTGAGGATCTGGTCCGTCGAGCAAATGCCAATGGTGGCGCAGACAACATCTCTGTGGTGATCATCGACGCACTCGTTGCTCGAGAGCGAGACGATGAGCCCACTCGAGCTCATGTAGCGGTCATTGCAGAACCAGCAGCAAAACCCAGTCTCGATCCTGAGCCAGCGGATTCAGAGAAGCCTGAAAAAGTTGGCTGGTTCGCCCGCAGGAAAAAGATGGGCGTTCCTCGGCTGCTTACCTTCAGGGTGATCGGATTTTTTCTTCTAGTTGTTGGCGTGATCGCTGCCGGGTGGTACTTCGTGAACTGGTACGCAACAAGCTCGTACTACGTGACTTCGAGTGGCACACAGATCGTGATCTATCAAGGCCGCCCCGGAGGCGTGCTCTGGATCCAGCCCAAACTCGTTGAGGTGACGCCGACGTCGACGACCCAGATTCTTCCCATTCGCCAACCCGCACTGAAAACTGGTGTCAATGAGCCGTCGCTTTCGGCGGCCAAGAACTATGTCTCGAACCTGGCCAATGAGTACAGCCAGTCGGTGACCACACCAAACGCGTCAACCTCCACCACGATTCCATCGTCAATGCCTCGAATCTCGATCCATCACCTGGTGAGCTAAGCGCGTGGAAAAGAGAATCCGCATCCTGGGCCTGGTCATGATGCTGCTCTTCGGAGCGGTGTTGATCCAGGCTGCGAACGTACAGTTCTTTCGAAGTCACGCGTTGGCAACGAGTCCAAATAACCCGCGCAACGTCGTGGCTCGACTCAGCTTGAGTCGTGGGGAGATTCTGGCCGCCGATGGCTCGGTGATGGCCCAATCGAATCCAACACCCAATGGCGTCTATAAGTATCAACGCGTCTACCCCTATGGCTCTCTCATGGGCCAAATCACCGGGTTTGACTCTCCGATCTATGGCACGTGGGGTATCGAGGCCTATTACAACTCTGATCTGATGTCACATCAACAACCTGCGACCTCCATCTCGCAACTCCTCGCCCCCACCACCTCGACCGACTCGGTCACCTTGACGATCCAGCCAGCCTTGCAGCTCCTCGCCCAACAGCAGTTGGCTGGACGCAATGGGGCAATTGTTGCGCTGAACCCCACCAACGGCGAGATCCAAGCGATGTATTCAAACCCCACCTACGACCCCACACCACTCGTCTCTCCTTCGTCGGCGACGGAAAAGTTTGCGTGGAATGCCTACCAAGTCAAAGACGCCGACGGCTTTGCTCCGTTAACGTCGCTCGCCTACCAACGAACCTTTCCTCCAGGATCAACCTTCAAGGTGGTCACGTCGTCGGCAGCCTTTGAGGCACGACCAGACTTGGCAGCAAAGAGCTATCCCGCCGTGAGTTCGGTGGCAATTCCCCAAACGAATCTTCCACTGCAAAACTTTGGAGGTGGCACGTGTGGGGGAAATGTGTCGATCATGCTCCCTCCAAGTTGTGACACTGGATTTGCGCTCCTTGGATTGGATCTTGGAGCGACGACACTCTGGCAACAAGCAACGCTCTTTGGCTGGGACTCAAAACCACCCTTAGATATCCCAGGCGTCGCGGCGTCGAATTTCCCGACCCCAGCGCAGCTTCAACACAATCTGCCGTTCTTGGCCTATGGAGCAATTGGCCAAGGCGACGTATCGGCAACCGCTCTCCAGAACGCCATGCTGGCGGCAGCCATAGCGAACAACGGAACGGTCATGGCGCCAGATCTCTTGAAAGAGATCCGAGACCAACAGGGGAATTTGATTCAGAAGTACGCGGGGAAAATATGGAAAGTCGCGACGAGTCCAGACACTGCATCAAAGATTTCCCTCTTGATGCAGAAGGTTGTCTCCGAAGGAACAGCCTCTGGCATCTTTAATCCAAACCTCAAGGTTGCCGCCAAAACTGGAACCGCCCAGACCTCGGCAACAAATGTGAACTTGAAGACAGACGACTGGATGATTGCCTTCGCCCCAGCAGATCACCCCGTGATCGCCATTGCGGTGGTGTTTCCGAATCAAGCGCTTTCGGCAACGGGAGCTGAAATAGCCGGTCCAGTGATGAACTGCATGATTGAAGGCGCGTTGGCTGCGGCCGCGGGACTGCCAGTTTCGAATACGTCAAGCACGTGTGCGAGCAAATGAGGACCCCCCTGTACTTCCAAGAGGCTCTCGTGGCTAATAGGCTGGCGCTCTAATGGAACCCGTCGACCAGAGTCGAGTCTTTTCTGAACGCTATGAGATCACACATCTCATCGCGAGAGGCGGCATGGCCCAGGTCTATCGAGCGAATGATCTCCTCCTTGATCGGGTGGTGGCCTTAAAGGTTCTCTTCCCCGAATTGAGTGTGGATCAAACCTTCGTCGAACGCTTCCGGAGAGAAGCCCAAGCCGCAGCGAAACTTTCACACCCAAATATTGTTCCGGTGTTTGACTGGGGAGAAGATAACGGGACCTACTTCATCGTCATGGAGTTCGTCGACGGCGAACCACTGTCAGCCACGCTTCGCCGAGAGGGCACGCTGCCGCCAGTCCACGCTGCGTCCATCGCCGCCGGCGTGGCCGCCGCCCTTTCCTATGCCCACCGTCACGGCGTCGTCCATAGAGATGTCAAACCTGGCAACGTCCTCTTGGCGACGGACGGCGCGGTGAAAGTAACCGACTTTGGGATTGCTCGAGCGATCAACACCGAAGAAGGCTTGACCCAAGCTGGTTCGGTGATGGGAACCGCCACGTACTTCTCACCCGAACAAGCCGAAGGTGTTGGTGTTGACGCTCGCAGCGACGTTTACTCACTCGGGATCGTGCTCTTCGAGATGCTGGCGGGTCGGCCTCCCTTCCAGGGAGATTCACCGGTCGCTGTGGCGTCAAAACACGTCCGTGACCAGCCACAACTTGTTCGCGAGTTTGCCACGGACACCCCCGCAGCCCTCGAGGCAATCACCATGATGGCGATCGCCAAGGCCCCGTCCGATCGCTACGACTCCGCAGAAGATATGCGAGCTGACCTTCAACGATTCGTTGAAGGAAAGGGAGTCCTCGCCCCTGATCCACTCATTCTTTTAAGCGCAGCCAGTGCGGTCAATGCAACAACGACAATGGATGCAATCAACAACACCCAAGCGGTCCCAATTTTTCCTGGACCGAGAACTGACATCCGACCCCGCAAGTCCAAGCGGTCAAAGAAGATCTGGATCATCGGCGTCATCGCACTCGTGGTGGTGTTGTTAGCCGGACTTGGAGCTTACGCGGCATTCTCCGGGTCATCGGGCAGTAATTTGACCGTGCCAAATGTGGTTGGCATGACGGAATCAAAAGCAGCGACGGCAATCCAAAATGCGGGACTCAAAGTTGGCACGATCAACAAGGTCGCTTCTGACAAACCGGCGAACCAAGTGGTGAGTACGAATCCTGGCGTGGGGCTCCCGGTGAACAAAGGTGCCTCTGTTGATCTCTCAATATCTGACGGGAAGGGAGCACACCAAGTTCTCGTCCCTAACGTCACCAATCAAGACCTTCCTGGCGCAGAGGCAACACTGCAAGCCGCAGGCTTTACGGTCAAAGTCGTGACGACAACGTCATCTTCGGCCAAGCCCAATACGGTAATTTCTCAGACGCCAGCGGGTGGATCAAAGGCTGCCAAGGGTTCAATCGTGACCCTCACGACGGTGGCCGCTCCACAAACGGTGGCGGTTCCCGACCTCGTGGGGCAGCCCACCTCATCGGTTGGGGCGACCCTGAGCACCGCGCAGCTGAGTATCGGCTCGCAAACCACACAGTGTGACAACACGCAACCCAACAGCACAGTGATCTCGTCGAGTCCCGCAGCTGGCGCACAGGTACAACCGGGAAGTGCGGTGAATATTGTGGTCTCCACAGGACCATGCTCGGCCACAGTTCCCAACGTGATCGGCTTGACCTACAGCTCGGCGAGGGGAATTGTCACCGGAGCGGGGTTTGTTGTTTCCTCATCGTGTGCGTCGAGTGACACGGTGACGAGCCAAAGCCCGAGTGGCTTTCAGTCAGCTCCCGCGGGAACCAGTGTCACGTTGACGTGTGCGGCGTCACCGACAACAACTACAACTTCATAAAGGAGTTTTTGAACTTAAGCTGACGCGCGCTCGAGAAAGTTTCGGAGCATGTTCGGTCCTTCGACCGTCAAGATTGACTCGGGGTGAAATTGAACCCCTTCAATTGCGAACTCTTTATGAGCGACTCCCATAATCACACCATCACTCGTCGTGGCGGTGACGTTGAGACAGTCAGGAACGTTGTTCGGGTCAATGGTGAGTGAGTGGTAGCGAGTCGCCACAAACGGATTAGGGAGTCCAGTGAATACGCCCTGGCCGTTGTGGTGAATCTCAGAGATTTTGCCGTGCATCAGCGTGGGAGCATGAATGATCGAACCACCAAAGACTGCCCCAATAGCTTGGTGACCAAGACAAACGCCAAGAATTGGAATTGCTCCGGCGAACTCTGTGATCACGTCACAGGTGATACCCGCTCCTTCTGGGCGACCAGGCCCGGGAGACAGCACGAGGGCGTCGGGGGCCGACGAGCGAATGGTGGCAAGGTCGATCGCGTCGTTTCGGAAGACGACAGGATCAGCGCCTAACTCACCGAGTTCTTGGACGAGGTTGTAGGTGAAGGAGTCGTAGTTGTCGATAAGAAGAACACGTTTTCCCACAGTCCCAGGCTAATCGGCCCAAGGGAGACCCCCTTCCTGGCTAGAGTCGTGTTCTATGGCAGCAGGATCTGGTCCAGGGAAAGCGTCGAAGCGAGGACGCTCAGCGACAGGGCGAGCCGCATCTTCGAAAGAGCGGGTTACCTCAGGTCGCTATACCGCACCCACTCCCCAAAGCGCCAAGGTCAGCCCACCCTGGTGGGGACCCGTCTTTTTGATTCTCTTGGTGATCGGCGTTCTCGTGATCTTGTTGAATTATCTCTCGGTCTTTGGCACGCCATCAGGCTGGGCACTTTTAATTGGCCTCGTGATCATTGGCGCCGGCTTCGCCATGGCGACGAGATATCGCTGAGAGCGAACACGGCCGCCCCCCGAGCATCACTGCTCGAGAACGCGGCCGTTATTCTTCGACGTTGAGGACTTAGCCGAGACGCTCAATAATGGTGGCGTTGGCCATGCCACCACCTTCACACATGGTGAGCAGACCGTAGCGACCCTGGGTGCGCTCAAGTTCATTGAGCAGTGTCGCGGTGAGCTTTGCGCCACTCGCGCCCAATGGGTGTCCAAGGGCAATGGCGCCACCATTGACGTTGACCTTGGACATGTCGGGGTGATGTTCTTTTTCCCATGCCAAGACCACTGACGCAAATGCTTCATTGATTTCCGTGACGTCGATGTCGTCCATGGTCATCCCTGCCTTGGCCAAGATTTTGGCGGTGGCGGGAATTGGACCGGTCAACATCGTTACCGGGTCAACGCCAGCGAGGGCGAAGGAGTGAAAGCGAGCACGTGGGGTGAGGCCAAGTTGCTTGGCTTTTTCTTCGCTCATGATCAGGACCGCTGAAGAGCCGTCAGTGATCTGCGAGGAGTTTCCCGCAGTTACTTTGCCGTCTTCTTTGAAGGCAGGCTTGAGTTTGCCAAGGGACTCCACGGAAGAGTCGCCACGAATTCCCTCGTCGCTGTTCATTATCTCGCTGGTGTCGTTGCCATCGTCATCTCGGATGGCGAGGGACACAATCTCGTTTTCAAAACGTCCTTCAGCCGTTGCTTGAGCGGCTCGGCGGTGGGATTCAGCACTAAAGGCATCGAGGTCTTCTCGAGAGATTCCCCACTGATCGGCAATCATCTCGGCGCCGATTCCCTGTCCGACCAGACCGCCAGTTGGCGCGTAGCGAGCCATGACTCGAGGACCGAAGGGATAGCCAAGGTCTTTGACGACTGAGGAGCCCATTGGAGTTCTCGACATTCCTTCTACGCCAGAGGCAACGACGACGTCGTAGGCGCCGGCCATCACGCCTTGGGCGGCAAAGTGAAGTGCCTGTTGTGAAGAGCCACATTGGCGATCGATGGTGGTGGAAGGGACCGACTCAGGCCACCCGGCGGCCAACACGGCATTTCGCCCAACGTTGAGTGACTGCTCGCCAACCTGCATGACACAGCCCATGATGACGTCATCGATGAGTTCAGGGTCGAGGTTATTTCGCTCTTGGAGAGCCTTGAGGGTCTCTGAGGCTAAATCAACGGCATGCCAGTTCTTGAGTTTTCCGTTTCGCTTGCCCCCAGGGGTGCGAACAGCGTCGATAATGACGGCAGTAGTCATGGGGAGTCTCCCTTCGTTCCGAGGGCCCAGCGCCTCCCGGTCTTGTCTCATTCACGCTAGCGCGAGGAGTGTGGGTCGGCCCCCAAGAATCGTTGACGGCTATGGTTTTGCCCTATGGCAGGTGAATTCAAGAACATGGACCGATGGCTGGGCGATGGCGGTATGGCCATCATCGCCAACATAGGCGGGTCGTTCGAGACCTACGGCGTCGACGGAGAAGACCTCGGTTGGGTAGACGGGGGATTTACCCCTACCGATCTGGCGTGTAATCCCCACGGAATTGTCCAAGCGGGCGTCCACTCACTCTTGTTAGATGCTGCCGTGAACTTCGCCATCAACGCCGCAATGCCTGGAAAAGCCCGAACAAAAGCCACACTCGAGCTCAAGACCGAGACCATGCGACCCGCAATGAAGGGCGAGCGTTACACCATGCGCGGCGACGTCGTTCGGATGACTCGCCAGGTGGCCTTTGGTGAAGGGGTGATTCGAAACGAAGAGGGTGAACTCGTCAGCCGGGCGACGGCCACGTTTCTGCTCCATCGTCCCGAGGCCTAGAAAAGATTGCTGGCATCTCACGGCGCTGGCAGGTAGTTTCTTAGGCATGGACACCACCACACTCATCGAAACCAACCGACTCCTCGACCACCCGTTTTATCGGCGCTGGGAAGAAGGAAAATTAGAAGAGGGCGAGCTCTCGTCCTACGCGGCGCAGTATCGCTACTTTGAAGCGCAGTTGCCAGAGTTCTTGACTGCGCTGAGCGCACTTGTTGTCGACCGTGACGCGCAAGCACTGGTTGACGCGAACCTGGCCGATGAAGTTGACGGACCAGAGACGCACCTCGCACTCTTTGATCGCTTTGCGAGAGCCGTTGATGCTCCTGACGAAGCGCTCAGCCCCGCGATGGCCACACTCGTGAACACCTACAAAGAAGCCATTGCGAACAAGGACAGTTCGTTCGCTCTTGGCGTGCTCGCTGGGTACGAAGTGCAAGCCGCTGAAGTTGCCGCCACCAAGGGTGAAGGCTTAGCTGCACACTACGGCGTGACTGGCGAGGGTCTTTCGTTCTGGAACCTCCACGCCGAGGTTGAACAAGACCACGCAGCGTGGACACTCTCTGCCTCAGCAAGCTGCGACACCGAGCAGTTCATCAAGGGTGCGCGGGCGTCATCATCTGCATGGTGGGGCTTCTTAGACGAGCGAGAAGCACTGCACGCTGCGTAGGAAATGTGAAGTACTTACTCAATAGGTACGTTTTTCTCCCTGAATAACCAAGAACGTTGCGTTAGCCACTTCCGAACTGAGTATTCATTCCAACTCGAAGTTCCTCGCGCGTGAGACGCCCACCGAAGATGGGTTCAGCACGATAGAGCAAGACATCGCTCGAAAAGGTAACTCGGAGTACATCAACATTTGCAGGAGTGGTTTCAGTGAATGTTGAAGTTCCTCCCCATGCCGTTACCCAGTTGCCACCCGGCAGAAGGCGAGTACTTCCGCAACAAAATGATGCAGGAATAGCTGCGTCGGTTCGTGACTCAACAAGAGTGGCCGTGTGTGCGCTCAGATCCAATTGATAACGAACCACTCTGGGAGGGCGGGCTCGGGTTCCACTCCCGTTGTCATGGAGCGAAATAGTTCCATCGCTATTTAATCGAGCATCATGCTGCCCACCAAATCCATGAGTAGGTGGGTTCATTGTGTCAGAGGACGGGAAGTACGGATCATTCAGAATAGACAGACTTTCCGACCGAGCACGCCCGCCCAGCTTCCACACAATGCTATTGCTCGTTGGATCGTTGCTTGGCGTCGTCCAGTCAACGTTATAGATTGCATCGAGATGCCGATAGGAAAGAATGAATCCGTTTGGCGTGTATTCAATTGAGTTCCAGTGATAGACGTCGTAGCCATAAACGTGATTGTTTGTTACTGGGCATCCCGGTGCTGATGTTCCATCGGCAAGGACAAACGCGCAGATCCACTGCGGATCCATTTCGGTGACTGGAATATGGTCTGATGTCCTCCACGACCACACCACAGTCCCACTACCCGCAGGGTTCGTGACTTTGATGACTGCATCCCAAATGGAGGCACTTGCTGGACCACACTGGCTTGCAATGCAGAGTCCAGAGAGATCAACACCGGATTTTGGTTCGAAGGTTACGGTCAGGTAGTAACCGCCCCACGCCCCAGATGGCCCTGCCCCCGCTGGCAACACCTTGACCTCATGCATATCGCTGTTGGTGAATGGCTCGCTGCTAGGAATTGAAATTCCTCCCAACGCCCCTGCAAAATTCCTTACGGTTGCTCCATCTAAGGTGACCTCCCGCCCAGTCACGTTTTGAGGATCCCCATAAAGAACATGATTGTTGGGAAGAAGTGTTGCGTAGCCAGGATTATTTATCGTTGGCACGGTCCACCACACAGGGACTCCGTGGTTATCGAAGATCGTAGGATATGAGTGGGTAATAAGTGGAGCCGTGATGTAGAAATCTGATTGGGTCACACCTGAACCAGTGACCGTCCACGTGGGGAAATCACTAGGGAGACAGCGAATGAAGTGTGACGTTGTTCCTGAGCTATCACGCACTGTCACAGGAAATTCCTGGCTGGCATTTCGTATCACGTTGACGACCGTTGAGGCTCCAGTGACACCACGTCCATTCACCGTCACGGTCACTCCTGGAGCCGCATAGACCGCTACTGGAATTGGAGACGACCCACTGCATCGGCTGACATAGTCAGTGACCGTTCGACTGAATGCAGGAAAGAGTCCAGGAGCACTTGGTGTTCCAGGGCTAGGTGTCGCTTCTGGAGAACCACCAGCAATGCTTACGCTGAAGGTGCCCGTTCCGCCATTGGCTGTCGCGGCGGGACCAGCCCCTTTTGAATTACTAGCACTGACGCTAAACGAATAGGCCGTGTTTGGCGCTAAACCCGTGAAGATACACGTGAGCGCCACTGTGTTGGTACAGCTCGCAGGTGGCGCCACACTTGGAGATGACGTCACTGAATACCCAGTAATTGGCGCACCACCATCAGTGGCAGGGGTTTGCCATGACAGCGTTGATTGGCTTGTTGCTCCAATCGAAGCACTCGGATTTAACGGTGCACTCGGCACAGTGACAACCGGCCGAGGTAAGAGTCCAGTGATTCGGCTCCAAAGTGGACCATTTGATTGGTAGACGACAAGATTTGTATCATCTTGGAGCACCAGTGAGGAATTGAACCCTGAACTTCCGCTCGCCCATACTGGTTGAGTGACTCCTGATCCGCGATAAAGAACCAAGTTTGCGTCACCTTGCATCTCAAGATGGGTAGCTCCAGAGTTCACAGTATTGGTGGACCAAATTGGCGTCCAGGGTGAGGTTGTGGCGTCATACTCCACAAGGTTTTGATCACTTTGGAGTCTGAGTACTGACTGCCCATTTGGAGAAACGAGCTGTTCGCCCGCCGAGAGCGTGCCTCCGCTCGCTAAGACATTCGGTCCAACTGGAAGTGTTGACCTGTCGGGAATACAGCCAGTCACCATACTTGCCGTTAGCGTCAATCCGACCAGACTCGCAAAAATTTTCTTGTATCGAGTGAAGCCTTCGTTTACATGATTAACGCTCAAATTGAATACCCCTTTCCTGATTAAACCCTACTCATCAAAGTCCCCTATTTTTATTCGGGGTCGGGAATTCTCATTCGACGGGGAAAGTTCCACTTTTGATCGTTCACACTCAGTAAAGAACCGCAACGAGAAGGGACGTTAGTCAGATGGCCAGGTTGCATCGACTGCGTTCAGTGACGCATCGAAAAGTGCTCGAGCAAGCACCGGGTCTGTTGCTGCTTTCGAGGCTCCCACTGTCGTGGGCTCGCCAAAGAGTTCAAAGACGCCCTCGGGTCCAACGTATGCGCCAGGTGGAATCGAAGGATCAAGTGCAGCACGCAGGGTAGGGAGCGCACCGCGTTCGGTCTTTTGACCGAAGTGTTTCCCGGCGAATGTTCCCATCCGCTGGGAGAACTTGCTTCCTCCCTCTGCTGGTCCCTTTCCAGCTAACTCTGAGCGTGACCACCCCGGGTGCGCGGCTCGAATCGAGACGCGTGATCGAGATGCTCGAAGACGACGGTCAGCTTCAAAGGCAAATAACAAATCAGCCAATTTCGTGGAGCCATAGGCGGTCATTGGCTTCTGTCCATTAATGGAAAGCGGGTCAGAGGCCTGAAGTTTCCCTCGACGATGCATGTTTGATGCGAGCATCACAATGCGCCCCCCTGCTGCTTCTAATGCAGGGAGAAGGCCAACAGTGAAGGCCACGTGTCCCAAGAGATTTGTCTGCATCTGTCGCTCCGGACCATCAGGTCCGCGAAGCCCCATAATGCCGGCGTTGTTGATGAGGAAATCAATCGTTGGATGTGACTCAGAAATCGCAGAGGCCGCGTTGCGCGCACTTTCAGTGTCGCTGAGATCAAGGTGGACAAACTCTGGTGTGGGACCGAGTGAGCTCGCCTCTAATTCAGCGATGGCCGAGCGTGCCTTTGCTTCATTGCGACATGCCATGACGACGAGTGCACCTTTTCGCCGCAGCGCTCGTGCTGTTTCAAAACCGAGTCCGGCATTCGCTCCCGTCACGACGGCAACTTTGCCGTGGAGGTCAGGGGCATCCTGAAGATTCCAAGGGGCCGCCATGTTAGATGTGGTCCGTAGGGATCGTGCCAAGCTTGCCAGCCTGGAAGTCTTCGAATGCTTGTCGAAGTTCGTCTCGTGTATTCATCACAAAAGGACCATAGGCGGCAACGGGCTCACCGATGGGCTCGCCGCCGAGGAGGAGAACATCAAAGGCCTCATGGCGTTCGTCCTGGCGCTCATTGGCTCGCAAGGTAATGGTGTCTCCCTCACCAAGGACAGCTAAGTGGCCCGTAGTCAGTTCAACATCGTCGACGCCAACAGCGCCATCGCCGCTGATGCCATAGACCAGGGCGTTGTAGGTCGGGTTCCAGGGGATGGTGGCGCTCGCACCGGGACTCAGTGTGGCGTGGACCATGGTGATGGGGGTCTGGGTGATTCCCGGTCCGTCGTGGCCGTCAAGTGATCCTGCGATCAGCCGAAAGAGCGTGCCACCGTCTGGACTGGTGAGCAAGGTGACCTGTGAGGCTTCGATGTCTTGATACCGAGGCGAGATCATCTTCTTTGTCGAAGGGAGGTTGACCCAGAGTTGAAAGCCGTGAAAGAGGCCCCCTGAGATCACGAGTGCTTCGGGAGGACGTTCGATATGCAAGATGCCACTTCCTGCGGTCATCCACTGCGTCGCGCCGTCTTTGATGACGCCCCCTCCACCAATGGAGTCTTGATGCTGAAAGGTTCCGTCAATCATGTAGGTCACTGTCTCGAAACCTCGATGCGGATGCCAGGATGTTCCCTTCGGCTCTCCTGGGCCGTAGTGAACCTCACCCATCTGATCCATGTGGATAAAGGGATCTAAGTACTCGGTGGCGATACCGGCGAATGCGCGACGCACCGGGAATCCTTCGCCCTCCATCCCTTGGGGTGCGCTGCTTCGACCGAGAACGGGGCGTGGAACAAGCAGTGTTGGATCTGGGGTTTCAATTCGTGGGAGGACCAGGGTGTCTTCAACTCGTACTGCTGGCATTCTCTTCTCCCTTCAACGACTCGTGCACTTTATTCAACAACAATGTGGCGAGTTTTATTCCTTGCCAGCACCAGAGGTAAACGTGGCGGGGTCAACTGAGATAAATAACGCATCACCTTCCGCGATCAAGACGTCGCCGGCCGTCACTTCAGCCGTCATGGTGATCTTGCGACCTTTTCGCTCAGTGATTCGAGCACGCCCCGTGAGCACAACGCCAAGAGGTGTGGGAGCTCGGTAGGTAATCGTGAGTCGCCCAGTAAACGCGGGGGTCTGGACAATCCCGAGGACGAGGCCCATGGTCTCATCGATCAAGGCAGCCATGACGCCCCCATGGGCTCGACCCGGTGCGCCCTCGTGGGCTGGACCTAAGGTCGCTTTCATGACGGCTTCGCCATTTTCTTGCCAGAGTGTGGCGTTGACGCCCATTGGGTTTGCACTGCCAGAGACGATCGAGTCAGCAAAGAGGTGAGTCGCCGCTTCGCCTTCACTACTTGGCTGGGGCATCGCGAAGCTGGAGACTTGGCGAAAGGGGTGCGTACGCGTTGGCGAGTGTTCCACCAAGGCATTGAGTTTTTCTACTTGGACTGAGATCTCGGTGAGCGTTTCAATGCTGACGTCATGGCCAATCATCCCGTGGCCGAGAGCTCGAAGTGCCGAGGCGGCTTCAATGCGGGCATCGAGCTCCTCTTCCGGGCTGCTCACTGGCCCTCGTAGTACGAGTCGATGGCGTCGAAGGCGCGATCAAGCCGCACGAGTGCGTCACTGGCCTCTTCGGCACTGATCGTGCACGGCGGCACGATGTGGAGTCGGTGATAGTTCATGAACGGGAACAGCCCTTCAGCCTTCATGGCCGCACCAAGGGCGCCCATGGCTTCTGACGTTCCGCCGTAGGGTGCTAATTCTTCTTTGGTGGCTCGGTCCTTGACGAGGTCGAGGGCAAAGAACACACCGGTCCCTCTGACCTCACCAATCACAGGGTGCTTCTCCGCCAGGGCGCTCAGTCCGGGTCGCAGGACGTCATCGCCGATGGACTTGGCGTTGGCGATGATGCCCTCGCTCTCCATCGCCTCAATGGTGGCCACGGCGGCCGCACATGCGAGAGGGTGTCCCGAATACGTCAGGCCACCCGGATAGACCTGGGTCGAGAAGGTTTCAACGATGGGCGCCGAAATCACCACACCGCCGAGGGGCACGTAACCAGAGTTCACGCCCTTGGCGAAAGTAATGAGATCGGGCGTGGTGTCGTGTGCGTCAAAGGCAAACCATTCGCCAGCCCTTCCAAATCCCGCCATGACTTCGTCAGCGATGTAGACAATGCCGTAGCGATCACAGATCTCGCGTACACCTGCCAGGTACCCCGGTGGCGGGATCATGATGCCGGCGGTTCCTGGAATCGATTCTAAAAGGACGGCTGCGATGGTGGATGGGCCTTCGAAGCGAATGGTCTGCTCTAAGTGGGCAAGGGCCCGTTCACACTCCTGGGCCTCGTTCTCAGCGTGGAACTCTGAGCGATAGAGAAAGGGTCCAAAGAAATGAACAACGCCAGCGCTCCCGGTGTCATTGGGCCAGCGTCGAGGATCACCGGTCAAGTTCACCGAGAGCGTCGTGCCACCGTGGTAGCTGCGATAGCGAGCAAGTACTTTTGGCCGGCCGGTGTGGAGCCGTGCCATCCGAACAGCGTGCTCCACTGCTTCTGTTCCACCGTTGGTAAAGAACACATGTGTGAACGCGTCAGGAGCACGCTCTGTGATTAATCGTGCGGCTTCGCCACGGACGTCGTTGGCGTGTTGCGGCGCAATCGTACAAAGTCGATCCGCTTGTGCCTGAATGGCGGCGACGACTTTCGGGTGTTGATGTCCAATGTTCGTATTGACGAGCTGACTCGAGAGATCGAGGTACTCATTCCCGTCATAGTCGTAGACGTAACTCCCTTGCGCGCCGGCAATCACCATGGGATTGAGCGCGCCTTGGGCAGACCACGAGTGAAAGACGTGAGCGCGATCGTTGGCGTAAACAGCAGCCTTGGCAGTGGGGTCGGTAACGGGTTTCATGGCTCCTCAGTCTGCCACCTCTTTTTGAGGGTTCAGTCGGCTCAGCGTGGACGACACGCTTCGGGAGTTTCCCTTGCGGGGAGCGAGGGAAGTGCGGAGTGGGGCTAGTAAGAATCGAACTTACGACCTCAGCATTATCAGTGCTGCGCTCTAACCGACTGAGCTATAGCCCCGTGAGGGTTCAACGCTACCCTAACCACCACGGCCCTCTCCCATAAAGGGAATTCCCGGCTTAGAGATCCCAGAGTTTGATTGCCATTGACTGAGATGCCGTCGCCAACAAGGTGCCGTTTTCCGACCAGAGAAAGACGACGCCCTGGGCGTAGCCGTTAACGAGCGCATGGAGTCGCATGTCACAGAGCACCCACTCGGTTGGTTCGACTTGGACCATCCGAATGGTGTTGTCGAGGCTTCGCCCCATCGTGATCCTCCCGACAGAGTTCGCCACGGCCCCGGTGAGAAAGTCGCCAAAGATCGCCAGCGTTGCAGCGGAAGGATCAACGTGACCGGGTAGTCGTGCCCAGAGCGCGGAGTCCGATGATCCAGGCGTGCCATCAATCTCTTCGTAGGAGCGACCCTTGGCCATTCGAACGTCCACGTGTTGAAAGATTGAATTCTCGACAAGGTGAGGAAGTCGACGAGGAGGACAGTCGTCGGGTTCTTTCACGACAGGTGGCTCAACCCACACGCCACCAACCTCGAGCGTATTGGTCCCAAGTGACGAGTTCACCGTCAGGATCTCTCGACCTTCCACGTGTCCAACAGCACGAGCCTGGGTGACGTGGCCCCCTTCAACTTCGAGAACAACTTCGATCTCCATGGTGGAGTTCAGTGGTGCGTAGCTGAGATACTGCGCGTTGGCCCAAATTGTTGGGCGCCCTGACGCTTCTTCGAGGGCAACAATGGCTGCGCCAAGGCCGCATCCGCCAAAGAGAAACTCTCCAGGCGTAATGAGATGCGAGCCCACGTCGAGTGTGAAATGACGATTGTCGTCGACCTGTTTGATCCCGAGAAAATCTTTAACGTCCACGGCAGAGCACCCTAGTAAGTCAGCGTGGGGTGGAGCGTCACGAGGCTTTTGACGCGATCAGAGACGCCAACGCTTGGGCCCCGGTTCCCCCAATTGCCAAGTGCGTGCCATCAGAGCCAAACCATGACGGGTTCTCGGTGGCGAGGGCATTCCAATCGACAAGGACGGCATTCGGGTACTTGGCGACACCTTGGGCGAGCACGGCATTGTTGGGGTCTTGCCAGGGGCGATCGACATGGGTGTTGACGAAGATCACTTTGGAGGCACCCGAGAGCACACTCATCATGGCGTCAAAGGCTGCGGGGGAGATCTCACCATTCGTGCCGAGTCCGACAATGACGGTGGCCCCCAGTTGGTTTGATGCTTTGAGTTGGCTCAAAAGCGCGGTCCCCTGGGCCCACTGGCGACTCACTGATCCGTCGACACTGACGCCAGGAAGATCAGTCTCGAGCGGCCCCTGGTAGTCGATCATGACGGAGTCTCCAACGGCAGTGATCTTGCCGGCAGTGAAACCAGGTCCAGGAGGAGCCGTGGTCGAGGTTGTCGTCGTTGAACTTGTGGAGCTTGTTGAAGGAGAGGCCTGTGAGCGTGACGTGTGATTGCGAGTGAACCAGACACCGGCTCCCGCTACCAAGAGAACGACAACAAGAAGACTGACAAGAAGGACTGGTCGTTTTCGTCGAGCGCGGCGATGCGCTCCTCGACGACGATGACCCGGAGCGGGAGAAGGGGCTGGTGGACTCTCTTCCATAGACTTCTTCTATTCTCCCACGTCATCAGGGAGATTTGAATCCGGGGCGTGCCTTGCGTTGGAGGGCGTGTGGGAGGATTTGTCAGTGATCGACGTCCACTTTGTCTTCCTTGGCGTGGTGATTGCCCTCATTGGAGAGTTGGCCTACGCCCGAGACACGCTGCGTGGAACCACGCAACCCAATCGAGTGACCTGGGTCCTTTGGAGTGTCGCTCCACTCCTGGCGTTCGTCGCCGAACTTCGACAAGGGGTGGGGCTCCAGTCTTTGATGACGTTCATGATGGGGTTTGGGCCACTGATTGTGCTCACGGCATCATTTATGAACAAGAGAAGCGTTTGGAAGATTGGACCATTTGATATTGCTTGTGGCATGGCGTCAGTGGCGGGCCTTGGGGTGTGGGTCGTCTCGTCGAACAACACGGTCGCTCTGGTTTCGTTCATGATCGCAGACGGATTGGCGTGCTTGCCGACACTCGTCAAGTCATATTCGACCCCGAGCTCGGAGAGTGCGAATGCGTATCTCTCATCGTTGGTGTGCGCGCTCTTGACCTTGGCGACGGTGAAGGTCTGGACGTCAGCGGTGGTGGCGTTCCCTCTGCAGATCGCGATTTTCAATGCCATTGAGATCATCGTGATCGTGGGACGAATCGGTCCTCGACTTCGCGGCCAAGCAGCCCCTGAGTCGCTGGCGCCCAAAGAACGTATGCTTGGGCCAAGAAAGCCGGAGGTCTTATGAGCGAAGTAGAGCCATTGACGGCAGTCACCCTCACTGGTGACTCTCACGGAAAGTATCGTCGTAAAGCCCTTCCGCGAGACACCTTGCAGCATCTTGGAACTCGGCCAAACGGGTTCGACCCGTTGAAACTTTTAGAGGCTCAAGAGTTTGCCCGGGTGCAAAGCCTTGTCCCACTGCGCGCACAGCGCATGGCGGAGAGCGAGTTCGCCTTTCTTCGAGGTGCCGCGGCGATTATGGCCTACGACTTAGCAATGGCCCCCTCCACGGGTATCGATGCTCAACTCTGTGGCGACGCCCATATTTCAAACTTTGGAATTTTTAACTCACCGGAGCGACGCTTGGTCTTTGACGTCAACGACTTTGACGAAACACTGCCAGGGCCCTTTGAGTGGGACGTCAAACGGATGGTCGCCTCAGGAGTTGTGGCACTGAGTCATTTGAATTTTTCTGACAAACAGATTGAAAAGAGCATGGTCAATGCGGTGCGATCATATCGACTCGGCATGCAAGAACTTGCTCGAAAAGGAACCCTGGAGGGGTGGTACGCACACTTCGACATCGAGGGGTCACTTCAAGTCCTGCGAGAGACCTTTCGAGATGAGAAGCGTTTGCCGATTGACGACATTATTTCCCGGGCCAGGAAGAGTGACTCAAAAAAAGCATTTAAAAAACTCACTGAAGTTGTCGACGGCTCGTTCCGATTTCGAAGCGACCCCCCGCTTCTCGTCCCGGTCGCAGAACTCCTCGATTCAATGGGCGTCCCCGAGGCCTTACCGCTGGTCTTGGCCCAAGCCTTGGCGAACTACGGAAAGTCCCTTCCCGATGATCGGGCGCATCTCCTCAATAACTTTCAGATGGTAGATATCGCGAGAAAAGTCGTCGGCGTTGGCTCGGTGGGGACCAGATGTTTTGTGATGCTTTTGATGGGTCGAGACATCGACGATCCCCTTATTCTTCAAGTAAAAGAGGCGATGCCGTCAGTCTTAGAGGCGCACTTGGGCCCTTCGCACTATGAGACTGCCAGCCAGCGAGTTGTCGAAGGCCAACGCCTGATGCAGACCACCCCCGATATTTTTCTCGGGCACATTCGGGCGAATTTTAGTGACACTGAGTACCACGACTTTTATTTCCGTCAGTTCCACGATGGGAAAGCATCGGTGAACTTGGAGATGATTGATGACATTAAGCGGGCGTCGACCTATATGAACATCTGTGCGTGGACGCTTGCTCGAGCCCATGCCCGAAGTGGAGATCGAGCGGCGATCGCGTCGTATTTGGGAAATAACGACTCGTTTGATCGGGCAATTGCAACGTGGGCCATGGCCTATCGAGAACAAAACAGCGCTGACTATGCCTCCTATCAGGCAGCCATCGCCTCAGGGAGAATCACGGTGGCGCCAGCCCCAGAGGGCTAATGCTCTTTGGGTGGTGTGACCCAGGCTCCGATACACTTCTGCTGAGTTATTGCACGCCTTCACACGATCGAAAGAGAGCCAGCATGGGTAGTCGAAACGGACTCAAAGTACGAATCGGGGCCGCCGTCCTGGTCGGAAGTCTCGCCACGCTGGTCGCACCCGTGGCCATGGCTGGTGCCGAAGTGACGCCAGGACCGCCGATCAACGTGACCGCGTCAGCTGGACTCGAAAAAGCCTCAGTGTCGTGGAGCGCACCCACCGATGGAACAGCCACAGTGATCACTGGGTACACGGCGTCATCAACCCCCGGAGGAGTTTCGTGCACGGTCACCGGCGCAACAGGGTCGGCCCCGACGACCTGCAACATCGTTGGCCTCACCGCGGGAACGCCCTATACCTTCCAGGTCATTTCGCTGACGCAGACGGGGCAATCTGTCGCATCGTCCCCCTCAGCTCCCATCACGCCAACCGGGGCACCAACAACAACCGCAGTGACGACGACAACCGCAAAGACGACAACCACGGTGGCAAAGACCACCACCACGAAGGCGACGACCTCATCGTCGAACTCCTCGATGTGGATTTGGATCGTGATTGGTGTGGTCGTCCTGGCCCTCATTGCGGGAGGAATTGCAATGTACGTGGCGTCGACTCGGCGAAAAGAAGCCGATGGCGCCTGGATCCCGAAGGCCCGAGCAGGTCTTGAAACGGCGACCCTGGCCCGAGGTCTTCTCATGGTCCAACCCCAAGGTGGCGACTCGCAACTCCCCGAAGTCCGCGCCCAGGCAGAAGATGCGGCACGAACGTTGGATCGAGCCGCTGCACAAGCCCCTGACGAAGCGCGTCGCCAGGCCGCCTCATCGGTGGCCGAAGGCCTTCGAGGAGTGGTCTTCTCGCTCGAAGCCGAGCACCTGTTGCGCACGAACCCCACCGCCCCGACCGCCGAAGCCCTCGCCGAGGCAGACCTCTCTCGAAGGCGTCGCAGTGCCGAGCTTGACGCTGCGTTAGCGCAACTCGACGTGGCGACCCGCCCGCCCGCCAACTAGATCGTCACCGCTTCGTCACGCGGGGAACGACGAGTGGCAAAAGAGAATAGAGTGCCAGTGGAGCCGTCTGAAGGAGAATCACAATGCAGTTAGGAATGATCGGCCTGGGCCGAATGGGAGCCAACATGTCGACAAGGCTGATGGGCCGTGGGCATGAGTTGTTCGTCAACGACCACGATGCATCGGCAATCGAAACCCTGAAGAAGGCTGGCGCCAAGGGGTCGGCCAAGCTGGCAGAGATGGTGGCGATGATGGATGCACCCAGAGCAATCTGGCTGATGGTTCCTGCGGGAGTCGTTGATTCGGTTCTCGATGAGCTCGTGCCACTCCTCGACAAAGACGACATTGTGATTGATGGTGGAAACTCAAACTACCGAGAAGACATGCGTCGAGCGAAAAAAGTTGCGACGTCGGGTATTCACTACGTGGACTGTGGAACAAGTGGTGGTGTCTGGGGCGAAGAGCGTGGCTACTGCTTGATGGTTGGAGGCGACGACAAAGCGGTTGCTCGTATCGAGCCGGTTCTTGCCGATCTCGCACCTGGCGTTGACTCGGCACCTCGAACACCTGGTCGAGCTGGTACTCCTTCGACTGCTGAACAGGGCTACTTACACTGTGGACCTTCCGGCGCAGGACACTTCGTCAAGATGGTCCACAACGGAATCGAATACGGAATTATGGCCTCGTACGCTGAAGGTCTTGGTGTCTTAGAACAAGCCGACATTGGAACGAAGAAGCAAGAGACCGATGCCGAGACGGCACCGCTGCTCGATCCAGAAAACTATGGCTACACCTTGAACCTCGAAGAAGTCACTGAGTTGTGGCGCCGAGGCAGTGTCATTGGCTCATGGCTTCTTGACTTAACGGCCCAAGCATTTGTGACGAGTCCCGATCTTTCGGACTTTGCGGGGCGAGTTTCAGATTCGGGTGAAGGTCGCTGGACGGTCCAAGCAGCGATTGACGTTGGTGTGCCAACGCCAGTGTTAGCCACTGCGCTGATGAGTCGCTTTGACTCACAAGGCAAAGCCGTCTTTAGCGACAAGGTGCTCTCCGCGATGCGATTTGGCTTTGGTGGCCACTTAGAGAAGCCAGGCGGGAACAAGTCCGGTGGCTGAGGTCGCTGATGCATTCGTGTTCTTTGGTGCCAGTGGCGACTTGGCCTATAAGCAGATCTTTCCTTCCCTCCAGTTGTTGGTGGCGAATGGAGATCTGAATATTCCGATTGTTGGAGTTGCCTACTCCGGTGAAAAGTGGACAGTCGATGATCTGCGAGCCCGTGCTCGAGCCAGCATCGAAGAACACGGTGGGGTTGATGAAAAGGCCTTCGCCAAACTCTCCGATCTTCTTCGTTACGTGGATGGGGAGTATCAAGATCAGACCACCTTTGATGAGCTCCGCAAAGTACTCGGGAATGCCGAGACGCTTGTTCACTACTTGGCAATTCCACCATCTCTCTTTGGCGTGGTGGCAGAAGGACTAGCCAAATCACACTGCGTCAAGGGTTCACGAATTGTTGTTGAGAAGCCCTTCGGTCGCGATCTTGCGTCAGCAAATGATTTGAATAAATTGCTGCATCGCTACTTTGACGAAGAGAATATTTATCGGATCGACCACTACTTGGGCAAAGACCCCGTTGAGAACATCATGTACACGAGGTTCGCCAACCCGATCTTTGAACCCATTTGGAACCGCAACCACGTCGCATCGATTCAGATCACCATGGCCGAGACCTTCGGTGTGGCGGATCGGGCTTCCTTTTACGACTCGGTGGGAACAATTCGAGACGTTTTCCAAAACCACCTCTTGGCCGTGACGTCAAATATCTGCATGGACCCCCCCTCAGGATCTGACGCGAACTCGGTTCGAGACTCGCGGGCCATGTTGCTCAAGGCAGTTCGACCGATGTCGCCTCATGATCTGATTCGTGGGCAGTACGAGGGCTACTTGCAAGAAGAAGGTGTGCACGCAGGTTCATGCACCGAGACTTTCTTTGCCGCACGTATCTTCATCGATAACTGGCGATGGGAAGGCGTACCTATTTACATCCGTTCCGGCAAGCACCTCCCGGTGACCTGCACCGAGGTCAATATCCGCTTCAAGCGGCCACCTCTGGAGATCTTCAACGAAACCGTTCCTGTGACGTCGTCGCACATGAGGATGCGGATCAGTCCCGACGTCTCCATTGGCCTTGGCGTGCGCGTCAAGGTCCCGGGTGATCGAATGATTGGTGAAGACATCGAACTGCTGGTCTCGGAGCCTGCGGGCAAGCAAATGCCCCCCTATGAGCGACTCTTGGGAGACGCGCTACGAGGAAACGATGAACTCTTTAGTCGCGAAGACCTCGTCACCGCACAGTGGAACGTCGTCGACCCCATCCTCGACGATGTGGTGCCGGTCTATCTCTACGAGCAAGGCACCTGGGGTCCTGATGAGTCAATGGGGCTCATTGGTAACGATGGTCCTTGGATTAATCCAAAGAAAGCAAAGAAGAGTTAACGGCGCCCTTGTGGGCCTCAGCTAAAGGAGCAACATGAGCGATACCGCAGATCTAGCCGCCGCAGGTCAAAGCCTCTGGGTCGACAACATCACCCGAGAGCTTCTTGACACTGGAGTCATTCAGCAGTTCGCTGACGAGTTCAGCGTGACCGGCTTGACGTCGAACCCGTCGATTTTCGACAAGGCCATTACTGATTCAACGTCCTATGACGCACAGATTAAATCACTCGCCAAAGAAGGCGTCGTCGCCGAGGAATGCTTCTTTGAACTCGCCATCGATGACCTGCGACGAGCCGCAGATATTTTCCGTCCGGTGCACGACTCCACCAATGGTCTTGATGGGTGGGTGTCGCTCGAAGTTTCACCAGAGTTGGCCGATGATGCGCCGAATACGATTGCTGCGGCGAAGAAACTTCACGCACAAGCTGGGAAAAAGAACCTCTTCATCAAGATTCCTGGAACACCCGCTGGTCTTGTTGCAATTGAAGAGACAATCGCAGCGGGTGTGCCTGTCAATGTGACGCTGCTGTTCTCAACTGAGCACTACCTCGCTGCGGCTGATGCCTACACCAAGGGCCTTGAGCGCAGGTTGGCTGCGGGCCAAGACCTCAATGTGTGTTCGGTAGCCTCACTGTTCATTAGTCGCTGGGACGTCGCCGTCGCCAAAGAGGTTCCTGGAGATCTCAAAGACAAATTAGGTATCGCCATTGGTGCCGATGCCTATGCGGCATATCGCACGTTCATTGCCTCAGAGCGAGTTCAGAAATTGGTGGCTGCAGGTGCGCCAATCCAACGGCTGCTCTTTGCAAGCACGGGGACCAAGGACCCAGACGCGTCTGACACGCTCTACATCCAAGGCTTGGCTGCTCCTGAGACGATTAACACCATGCCTGACGGGACGCTTCGCGCATTCCACGATCACGGTGTCGTCACCGGCGTGCTCGCCGCAGACGGCGGGGACAGCGCAGAGGTGTTTGCAGCGATCACTGATGCTGGTGTTGACCTCGATGCGCTCGCCGCCCGGCTCCAAGATGAGGGGAAAACGTCATTCGTCTCAGCGTGGAAAGAACTCTTGGACTCGATCGAACAGAAGGCGAAATAACACCATGAGAGACGATGCCGTAATCAATCCTCGCTCAACCAAAGCCTGGAAGGCACTTGAAAAAGATGCCAAGCGGATGAAGGCCACAACAATCCAGGAGCTCTTTGCTGCGGACCCCGCTCGAGCTGAACGGATGACCTTTGAAGGTGCAGGGATCTCTATGGATCTCTCCAAAAACCTCATTGATGATGAGGTGATCACGCACCTGTTGGAGTTGGCCGAACAGACCAAGGTGTTGGATCGACGAGACGCCATGTTCCGGGGCGACGCGATCAACAATTCTGAAGAGCGACGTGTGCTGCACGTGGCCCTTCGGATGCCACGAAGCACGCCGCTGGTCCTCGATGGCCATGACGTGGTCGCCGACGTCCACGAAGTGCTTGACCACATGGGCTCGTTCTGTGAAGACGTGCGAGAGGGTCGATGGCTTGGCGCGACCGGAAAGCGCATTACTGACGTGGTCAATGTTGGAATCGGTGGGTCGTATTTAGGACCTGAAATGGCGGCACTCGCCCTTCGACGGGCAGTGAGCGCGCCGATCGATGCCCACTTTGTTGCCAACGTTGATGCGGCGGATCTCGAAGCAGTGGTGTCGAAACTGGACCCTGAGACCACGGTGGTCATCGTGGCGTCCAAGACCTTTACGACACTTGAGACGATGACGAACGCTGGGCTAGCTCGTGACTGGATTGCGGGAGCCCTGGGAGAAGCCGCCGTGGCAAATCACTTTGTCGCAGTGTCGACGAACCATGAAGCCGTCAAGGAGTTCGGTATCTCTGAGAACGCTATGTTCGGCTTCTGGGACTGGGTGGGTGGTCGCTACTCGATGGACTCAGCCATTGGTCTCTCCACCATGATGTTGATCGGAAAAGATGGCTTCGCCGAGATGCTCGCAGGCTTTCACGACGTTGATCAGCACTTTTGCGACACTGACCCAAAGAAGAACCTTCCACTCCTGCTTGGACTGATGCGAGTCTGGTACGGCAACTTCCTTGGCGCAGAGACGGTCGGCGTGATGCCCTACTCGAATGACTTAAAACGGCTTCCGGCGTATCTCCAGCAGTTACAGATGGAGTCAAATGGAAAGCGAGTCAGCCGGGACGGCGTCGCAGTTGAGTACTCAACAGGACCCATCGTCTGGGGAGAGCCAGGAACCGATGGCCAACACTCCTTCTATCAACTCCTCCATCAAGGGACGAAGTTGATTCCTCTTGACCTCATTGGCTTCCTCACGCCCCTGAGCGGCTATCGAGAAAGCCACGATCTCCTGATCGCCAACCTGCTCGCTCAGTCCCAAGCGCTGGCCTTTGGTCGCTTGGCTGACGAGGTTGCCGCCTCGGGTGTCGAAGAGTGGCAGGTCCCGTTCCGGACCTTCCCTGGGAACCGACCCTCAACGCTGTTCTTCCTCGACGAGCTCACTCCTCGCTCGCTTGGCTCGCTTATTGCGCTCTACGAGCACGATGTCTTCACGCAAGGTGCCGTCTGGGGCATCGACTCCTTCGATCAGTGGGGTGTTGAGCTAGGAAAAGCAATGGCCACCTCTATTGCTGGAACACTCACCGACGAGACGGTGGCGTTGACCTACGACTCATCGACCAATAGCGCCATTGAGCGCTACCGGAACTCACGACGCCGATGGGCATAGACGCCAACATCGTCAAGGCCGGGGACGTAGCTGCATGGACCGATGCAGCGGTAACGCTGTTTGTAGAGTCAGCGACACAAGCACTTGAAGAGCGAGGTCGCTTTAGCGTGGCGCTGGCTGGTGGGAATACCCCACGGCAGGTCTACGAAAAGATGGCGAACGATCCTCGTGTCCAGGCACTCGACTGGATGAAGATCTCCATCCTCTTTGGGGACGAGCGCTGTGTGCCACCAAGCGATCCCGCCTCGAATGCCGGCATGGCTGCCACCGCGTTCACTGACCACATTGGCATTCCCGCCGAGAACGTCAAGCGCATGCGAGGTGAGCTCGAGCCCGAAGAAGCGGCCAAGGACTACGAAGCCGTGCTCGTGGATCTCTTTGGAGGAACCCCTGGAAATGGGGCTCCGCCAAAGGAAGCGATTGATTTGGTCCTCTTAGGGTTGGGGACCAACGGGCATACCGCTTCGCTGTTTCCAGGACTCATTTGGTATACCCAGCCAGAACGCTGGGTCTTGGCTGAATACGTTGAAGTCGCCACAACCTGGAGACTCACGCTGACGCCATTAGTGATCAATGCCGCTCGCAAGGTGGTCTTCTTGGTCGAAGGAGATTCAAAGACCGAGATCGTCGCCAGAGTCCTTGAAGGTCCCCTCGACCCCATTGTGCTGCCTTCTCAGACTATTGCGTCGACTCCAGATCCGCTCTGGCTCTTAGACGACGCCGCTGCGTCGGCCCTCACCCGCTAAGACGACGTACTGACGGCGTCTCGAGGGGGCTGCCAGTAGCTCTAGGTTCCCGTGCAGTGGTTATGCCAGCCGCCGTACCCACCACCAACTTGGTAGAGGTGATAGGCGACCATGTCTTGGACTTCGACGGGGGCGTCACCTGGAACAGACCAGCTCCCGAGGGGGCTCCAGACATTCGAGAATGCTTGCCACGTGGAAATCAAGATTCCATAGGCCCCAGAGGTGATCGAGTAGCGGTCACCTGACTCGGCCGTTCTGATGCATTGGAACATGGAACTCTGTACGCCAAGGTGAGCTGCCGCAAGTTCAGCTTTCGCAGCAGTCCGAGCAGCAGCAAGCTTTTGCTCAGCGAGTTTGCTTTGGAAAGCTATGAACTCCGCGACGTGTGCTCGATGCATCAGAAACGATCTCGACTGTGTTGCCGCAACGACAGGCGCGACAGCGGAGTCGGGGACCTGGATCATTGGTGTGACAAACGCAGCCAACACCGTTGAGGGTGGGGCAAAAGTCTGGGGTTTCTCTTTGACGGCCGGAGCTTGTGCTGCGGCCACTGTTGCTGTGGTGAGTGTGACGATGACGCAAAGCGCCATAGAAACAAGATGACGACGGTACATTTTCCGCGTCCTCCCTTCCGTAGGTTCTTTGGAGCACAACGGGCTCCTGGAATCGTTCAGTTGGTCGGTGTGCGGGAACTCGGCCGTTGTTCCAGTGATCTTGCGGGCTGCTGAAATAAAGCAGCCAGGGATTTAGGTCATCCGCTCGCAAGCGTGGTTGGCCGGGAGAACCCGTGGCCTGAAAGGGTGGCATAGATGCCACTTCTTTGAGGTGCCATTTGGTTCTTGTGAACGTGTCCTCCTGGGCGGATCAGAGGTCCTTAGAAAAGAAGATCTGACGTAGCCGTTTTTCCCGAGAGACGATCTCTCGGTCCTGTTAGGTACAAGGAACAACGTTAGGGGGTCGAGGTGACAGCTCCAGCCATTTCAGCCTCGCCAGGATGGTTTTTTCGAGAATCTATTTCTAAAAGACCAGGTCAGAGGCTAAATAAAAATTTATGGTGATTTGGCCCTTTGAGGGAGCTTCCGCGCTCGATTTCGTCATTTGAGGCTCGTTGTGGGCCAGATCTCGGTCCGGTCTCTGGGCCTTCCTGGGTCCTTGGGGATCACTAAATTTGGTATATCTCAATAGGAAGAATATCAATTATCTCAATAATTTGAGTCTACTAAGAAGTAAATAAAGAGTCTAATAAATAGTAAATAAGTAGTCCTATAATTGAAAATAGAACAAGAAGTAGTCCCGAGCGAAAATCCGAACTTACCCCCAGTAAACTACATGTAAGTAATTTCCAAATAGGAGCTTAGGACGCTGTCATTGTGCCTAGAAATTGAGTCGCTTTGATGGGGATCAGCGGACTGAGTTGGCGACGAATCAGTTTCTCCTCGTGCCGAGAGCGAGCACAGGGGCAGTCACTACTGCCGCCCCCTCTTCGAGAAAACGCCTCACAATCCCTAAAACTAGGTGATCTGAGGGGATTCGCTAGAGAGATTTTTGGTCAATAGACCATGGAGTCTCGTGCCTATGAGTTCCACATAGCTGGTCAAATGGAGGATCCCACGAGCCGAAACGAGTGGGATCAGGTGCCAGTAAATCGGGCGGGCCGCCGCTCGATGAAGGACTGGACCCCTTCTTGAAGGTCAGAACTGGCATTCAAGGCTCTGCGGACGTCACCGAAACGGGCGATCGCCGCATCCTCACCCTCTTCGAGGGCGAGGCGAGCGTTGGCCTTGGTGAGCTGCACGGCCAGGGGTGCATTGGCGGCAATCTCGAGGGCAATCTCGAGAGAACGCTGAACCTGGGTGCCTTGTGGGACGACTTCTTGAGCGATGCCAACCCGAAAGGCTTCGTGAGCATCGAATTCGTCGGCTCGGAGCAGGTGATACATCGCATTCCCCCATCCTCCCCGAGAGGTAAATCGAAGCGTCGCCCCGCCGATTGCCATCAGTCCTCGCTGGGGCTCTAATTGAGAAAACCGGGTGTCGTCGCTGGCGATGATGATGTCGCCGGCTAAGGCCAACTCGATGCCAATCGTGAAGGTGATGCCCTGCACCGCAGTGATCAATGGCTTTGAAAGTCGACGAAAGAGCCCTAGGGGATCAACGAGATCTTTTGGCGACAAGGCATTTGGGTCGGCGTCGGGCCCAAAAAACATTGGCATGTCGAGACCCGCCGTGGTGTGGTCGCCGGCAAAACAGAGCACGCCCACCCTGAGCTCGGCTGTCTCTTCAAGCGTCGTCAAGGCATGGGCTAACTCGTCAATCATCTTCGGCGTAAAGCCATTTCGTTTTTCCTGGCGATCGACGGTGATCACGAGAACGTGATCTTCGTAGATCTCCGACGAGACGTGACCGTGAGGGTGGCGCTGTTCCATAGAAGCGACGGTACTCGCCGGGCAAAGGAGATGGCGACCCTCCATGGAGACCATAGGCAACGAGTGATCTCAAAGAGCGAAGCCGTAATCTTTGAGAGCGGTCATACTAAGGAGATGCCTTCGGAGAATGATCTCGTCCTACGCCAGGATCATGAGGGCTGCAGCACCTTGACGCTGAACAGACCCGACAAGCTCAATGCCCTAACCCCGGGCCTCTTTGTGTCGCTTGCCGCACACCTCGAGGATCTTGCTGGTGATGCCAGCATTGAATGTGTTGTCCTGCAAGGGGCTGGTCGATCATTCTGTGCGGGCCACGACTTAGCGGCCATCGCCGAGGGTGAGCGAGCGCCGAGCAAACACTTTGAGCCCGAAACGGTCGACGCACTTGAGCGGCTTCCCCAACCAACGATCGCTCGGCTGCACGGCCACTGTTTTACCGGTGGTCTCGAACTCGCACTGGCGTGTGACGTCTTAGTTGCGGCTGCGTCGACAAAACTTGGCGACACCCATGGCCAGTGGGGTCTCGTCCCCATTTGGGGAATGTCTGTCCGACTCCCTGAGAGGGTGGGACGCTCAATGGCAAAGCAACTCATGTACACGAGTCGACGTATCTCAGGGGAGCGAGCAGCTGAGATTGGTTTAGTCGATATCGTTGTTGACGATGCTGAACTCGATGGCACGGTGGCGGCACTCGTTGCTGAGATTCTCTCGAACTCCCCAGGAACGAATCGGCGAGTCAAGCAGCTCATCGCTGACGCGGGAGAACTCGGGCGAGCCGAAGCCTTACTGCGTGAGCGGACACTTCCCTACGGAGTCCCAGAAGATCTTGCAGAACGTATGGCCGGTGGTTGAACTCACCACTGGCGACCTTTCGTTTCCTGGAAGCGATGAGCTCCTCGCCCTCCTCCACGAGACACTCCCCGCAGGGTGGGTCACCGCAGTTGAGCGAGGTGATGAAGAAGCGATTGAGGCATCGAAAGCGTCAAGTGATCGACGCGAAATCGTTCGGGTGCTCGGAGACGCTGGATGGGTTGCTCCGCACTATGCACCCGACTACGGAGGACGAGGTCTCACTCGAGATGAGGCACAGCGAGCACTGACCCTGCTCAATAGCTGGGGGGTTCCATTCGTTCCTCCTGGATCTGGTCTCCCCCTGGCAGCACCCACTATTGAACAGTGGTCGAGTGACGCCACCAAGCGACACTTGCTTCCCCCGCTTCTCAGCGGACAAGAGCGCTGGTGCCAGCTGTTCTCTGAGCCTGGAGCGGGCTCTGACATGGCGTCACTTGCGACAAGCGCCGAGCGTGATGGTGATGAGTGGGTGATCAATGGACAGAAGGTGTGGACAACGTTTGGTCACCAGTCGGAGCGTGCCATGTTGATTGCCCGCACCGATCCTGAACAACCGAAGCACAAGGGGATTACTTACTTTGGATTGGATATGACCGCCCCAGGAGTTGAGGTTCGAGCGCTCATCAACATGGCCGGACAGCGAGAGTTCAATGAGATCTTCCTCACTGACGTGCGAGTTCCCGACCTTGATCGGATCAGTCCAATTGGCGACGGCTGGGCGGCAGCGATGACGACGTTGGGCGCCGAGCGCCACGCGCTCTCGGGGAGTGGAAAGAAGAAACGCAAAGCGTCCGATGAGATCCTTGGGGGAAAGCCCTACGCAGAGATAGAGGCGATGGCGAAGACGCACCACGTTGGCGACCGCCTCGTTGTCAGGGATCGTCTCGTGAGCCAATACATCGCGGGGAGAGTTCTCGAGATGAATATTCTTCGCGCCCGTGCTCAAGCAGCGGCTGGCCATCCTCCAGGGCCTGAAGGATCGTTGACCAAGATTGCAAAAGCAGCCTCGAATCAGCACCTGCAAGAACTCGCTATTGCGCTTCTCGGCATGGAATCGGTGGCATGGCGAGAAGGTGACGCGGACGCTGAAGAATGGGTGACGCAGTTCATGAGAACGCGGGCCAACTCCATTGAAGGTGGTACCTCTGAGATTCAGCGCAACATCATTGGAGAGCGAGTCTTAGGTCTCCCGCGCGAACCCGATCTGTTCAAAGGCGCACCGTGGAGAGAAGTGCCACGCAATTAACAACGCAGGGTGTTACCAATCGAATTGAAGGACTTGTCGCATCGTGGCCTCAAAGTCCTGATCGTTCATGGCTGCCCGAGTTGTGGCAATAAGTTCAGCGTCGCTGCCAACCGGAATTCGAAGTGGAGGCGTTTCAAGAGCCAGCGCGTCACCGATCGCTAAAGCGACGATCTCTGGCCCGGGAGATTCTTGGCCACCCTGCAACGTCGTCGTCGCTCCTTCCCACTTCGTAGCCAAGGGAGCGTAGGGGCCAGTACCGCCGCGATGATCAGCAAGGTTTGAGGAGAACTTCGTTTCGATGAAACCAGGCTCGATGACGATGACCTTCACGCCAAAGTGTCCAACTTCAAAGGAGAGTGACTCTGAGAGCGCTTCGAGTGCGTATTTCGTTGCCGCATAGTACCCACCGAGCGGAGGGGCCACGATGCCGGCAACGGAGGCGATGTTGACGATAGTGCCCGATCCACGCTCACGCATAGCGGGGAGAAATGCTTGGACCATCCGAGCCGCCCCAAAAAAGTTCGTCTCGAAGGCTCGACGAACATCGTCCAGTGGTACGTCTTCGATCGCACCCTCGATGCCAAAACCAGCATTGTTTACGAGGACGTCAACTGGGCCGACCTCCTGGAGCGCTGACGTGACTGACGCGTCAGAGTCAACATCAAGAGCGAGGGTCTGTGCGACCTTGAGGTCAACAAGACTTTCAAGTCGACGAGCCGTGGCGACGACGTCGTAGCCCCGTTTCGTTAATTCGAGAGCGGTCGCTCTCCCGATTCCTGTGGAACATCCCGTGATTAATGCTTTTTTATTGGTCATGGCGTAAATCGTAGTCCGGTGTCGCAGCGAAGTCCCCGAAAACATAGGGTGTCTCGCCACCACTTGTGAAGCGTGGTGCGGACTCTTCGCTGGGCGTGACAAGATCAATTTCGTCAAGAATGGTGAGATCGTTTTGTGCGACCACGTGGAAAGGGGTGACAGGAATGCCAGACAATGACACGACTGAACCTCTTTCGCTTGATGAAATGCGAGAGCGTTACCGCGCCGAACAGCAGAAGAGAATCCGCCCTGATGGATTGAACCAGTGGCGAGACCTTTTTGACGACATGGACCGAGACCCCTTCGTCGAGCCAGGATTCACCCGAGAGCCACTCATCGAAGAAACCACGGTGGTCATTGTTGGCGGTGGCTTTGCGGGAATGCTCACGGCGATTGATCTCACGAAGCACGGGATCACTGATTTCAAAATCGTCGAGAAAGCTGGCGACTTCGGGGGGACGTGGTACTGGAACCGCTATCCGGGCTGCATGTGTGATGTTGAGTCCTACGTCTATCTGCCACTGCTCGAAGAGACGGGGTTCATGCCAACGGAGCGCTACGCCAGCGCATCAGAGATTTTTGGCTACAGCAAAGAGTTAGCTCGCACCTTCGATCTCTACTCCCACGCTCTCTTTCAGACTGATGTTGTTGATGCCACCTGGGACGAAGAGCGGTTGGTGTGGAAGGTCGCCACGAGCCGAGGAGATCAGCTGTCCACTCGCTTTTTGGTGTTGGCCGGTGGCATTTTGCACAAAGCAAAGTTGCCAGGCATTCAAGGAATTGAGAGCTTCGAAGGAAAAGCGTTCCACACCAGTCGATGGGACTACGACTACACGGGTGGTAGTCCCACCGAGCCCATGGAGAATCTCAAAGGTAAGCGCGTTGGGATTATCGGCACAGGTGCAACTGCGGTTCAAGTGGTTCCTCAAGTTGCTCGGGTCGCTGAAGAGCTCTATGTGTTTCAGCGAACCCCAGGAGCAGTGGGAGTACGGAACCAGCAAGCAACTGATGCAGCGTGGTTTCAAAGTCAGAAGCCCGGATGGCAGAAGGAGCGGATTGTGAACTTCACCCACGCGGTGACGGGAGCACAGCCGGAAAAAGATCTTGTCAATGATGGCTGGACAGAGCTGATGTGGATTGACACACAAAAAATGCCAGAGTCCGATGAAGAAGCCGATGCTCTCGATCGTGCTGACTTTGAGGCAATGGAGACGATTCGACAACGAGTCACCGATGTCATCGATGACCCAGAGACTGCAGAAAAGCTCAAGCCCTATTGGGGAAAGCACTGTAAGAGGATCTGCTTCCACGACGACTATCTCCCGGCCTTTAACCAGCCGAACGTTCATTTGGTCGACACCAACGGGATGGGGGTCGATGAGATTACAAAGAACGGTCCTGTTGTTGACGGCATTGAGTATCCGGTTGATCTTTTGATTTATGCCTCAGGATTTGAAGTCACCACCGATCTCCACCAACGACTTGGGTTCAACCCAAAGGGTCGAGACGGCATTGCGCTTTCGGAGCGGTGGGCTGAAGGTGCGCACACCATGCACGGTGTGCTCGCCAGCGGATTTCCAAACATGCTCCTGATCAGCCTCGTACAAGGTGGATTTGGTACGAACTTTTCTCACCTGCTTTCAGAGTCAGCCAAACACGTCGCTCGCATTATCGAAAAGTGCAATGAAGATGGCATCCTCTCCATCGAGCCCGAAGAAGCAGCGGAGGAAGAGTGGCTTTCGGTACTTCACGGCGTGGGAATGGGTGGAGCTCGTTACTTCTCTCACTGCACGCCGAGTTTCTACAACTCTGAACAGCAGAGAATTGATAAGCGAGCCGCACGGAATTTGACCTATACCGGCAGTGTCCTTGACTATGTCGGGTATCTCGAGCGCTGGAGAGACGTCCCAGACTTTTCAGGTGTGAAAACGGTGACGACTCCACCTGGCGACTGAATAACGCTGCCACGGTTCGGGGACGTGCCACCTATCATCAAGGCATGGACTTACAACGTGCCCTTGCCTACGCCGCTGATCGACGAAATACCCTGCTGACGACGCTTCGTCGCGATGGCCGACCACAGCAATCAGTCGTCTTCTATCTCCTTGACGGCGATCAGTTCACGATCTCTTTGACGGATGACCGGGCCAAAGTGAAGAATCTTCGTCGTGATTCTCGAGCGGCGTTGTTTATTCCAAGCGATGACGTATTTATGTGGGCGGCGTTCGATGGGACCGTTGCCTTGAGTGACGTGGCGACAGATCCTGATGATGACGTGTGCGACCAGTTGGTTGAGTACTACCGACGAGGAAACGGTGAGCACCCGAACTGGGCGGAGTATCGCCAGGCGATGGTGAACGATCGCCGCTTGGTGGGGACCTTTACCGCCACGTCAGCCACTGGAATGTTGCCAGACTAAGCAAGGAGGTACACCGATGGAGCCAACACCACACGTCCTGATAGGCGAGCCGGTAGAAGTAACGGTCTACCCGCTTAGGCGCGTTCGTGAACTGGGTTAAATTTGACCGAGACACCTCCTCCAGTAGGACTTAGTGCCCAAGATTCCAGTGGTGCTTGACTCAACCGAAACCATCTGGTTCATCGCTTGATGCCCTTCACCTCGCAACGGCGGCCACGGTGTGCCGCAGCCGGTTGGTCTGGTCGCTGATCAGTGAACAGTGTTAACCTGTTAGGAGGTAACCATAACGGATGCGCAGGAGGACCCATGGCCGCACTAGCCCCACTCGTTGGAAACGTCACCAACCAAAACCAGCAGCCCGATCTTGAGGGCAATATGTTCCCGGTCAGCGACGAAGTCGATGTTGCGTCACTGGAGATCACCGGTCAGCTCCCGAGTGGGTTGCAGGGCTCGTTCCTCCGCAACGGTCCGAACCCGCTGTTCGAGCCCATTGGTCGATACCACATGTTTGACGGCGACGGAATGCTGCATGGCATCACCCTGGAAGATGGCCGAGCGTCCTACCGCAATCGGTGGATCCGCTCTCGTGGGTTGTGCGCCGAGGCCAAACTGGGTCGAGCGGCATATCCGGGTCTGAGTGAGGTCACCGACTTCCCCAGCTCATCGCTCGTCGGCGATGCCGGTCGCGTGAAGAACCCTGCGAACACCCATATCGTCCGCCACGCCGACAAGTATCTGGCCCTATGGGAAGGTGGGCTGCCTACCGAAGTCACCGCGGCGCTCGAGACAGTGGGTGAATACGACTTCGATGGGAAGCTGAGGGGGGCGATGACGGCGCATCCACGCTTGGACCCCCGCACCGGCGATCTGTTCTTTTTCGGCTATTCAGTGATGGAACCTGTCATCAACTACTACGTCGTAAACGCTCAGGGAACCCTCATACACAGTGCGAAGGTCGACCTTCCGGCACCGGTGATGATGCATGACTTCATCATCACCGAGGAGCACGCCGTGTTTCTTGACTCACCCATCGTTTTCGACATCGCCAATCTGGGGAAGGGCCCTATGGTCCAGTGGCGGCCGGAGAACGGTACCCGAATTGGCGTGTTACCCAGGTTCGGCACAGGAGAAGAGGTGCGCTGGTTCGAGATCGATCCTGGACACGTGCAACACTTCTGGAACGGCTGGGTTGAGGGAGACCGGATAGAATTCTCTGGGACTCGCTTCGAACGACCTGACTTCGGTATCGATTCGACTGTCGAACTCGATACGTCAGTAGTCGACAATACCCCGCCGCAACCAGCCCGCTTCTGGGTAGACCTTGCCGCCGACAAGGCTGGTTGGGAACAGTTCGACGATCTCGGCGGCGACTTTGCCCGGTTCAACGATGAGTTCGACGGCGTGCGCTCGCGTTTTCACTACATGTCGGCGGTCGTCGCCCAGGGCCGTCGGCTAGGGGACTTCGACAGCATCGTACGCTACGACGATGCAACAGGTGCGCGTCAGATCTGGACCGCAGGATCAAATGGCCACGTCGGAGAGAGCGTCTTCGCTCCTGACCCGGAGGGGAGCGCTGAGGACGACGGCTGGCTCCTCAACGCTGTCTACGATGCCGGCACCGAGAGCACGGACATCTGTGTGCTCGATGCCCGTGACGTGACCGCCGGTCCAATCGCCAGAATCCATCTGGCACGACGTATGCCATTTGGATTCCATGCCAGCTGGTTCGCCAAGAGCTGACAGGTGGCGATGTGGCCAGGGGCGTCCTCGTCGGACGCCTGACAAGCATGATCACGGTCAAGCCCGCATCCGGCGGATTCTGTGCGCCATAGAAATACGAGCGCGTCTCTAGAACATCTGTGGAGAGCCGTTACCGACGATGAGCGATCGCCCGGATCTGGATGCCGCCCACCCAGCCTGAGCTCGATCGCTGCTTCACGATAGTCAGCCAGGGCGGGAGCGATCACGTTGGTGGAGAATGGTTGAGACCTTCAGGTTGAATGTATGGTCACCCGTGTTCCCAGCTCGATGTGGTCTGGTCGAAGCAGGTTCGATGCATTGTTGCTCACCAGCCCGCTCGACACCCCACGTGCTTCACCACCCACGGTTGCCAGAACGGTCGGGTTGCCTCCGTGAAGGTCAGATCGTGCGGCCGGATCCTTCCCAATAGGGTTCACGAATCTGTCGCTTCAGAAGCTTGCCCGTCTGGGTTCGGGGCAGGTGTGCGGTGAATTCAACACTCCGAGGTGCCTTGTACCCGGCAAGATGGAGTCGAACGTATTCAATGAGCTCACGACTCAACTCGTCCCCGGCGGACACGCCATCCGTCAACTCGACCACCGCCTTGACCTGTTCGCCGAACTCATCATCGGGCACACCGAATACGGCGGCGTCTTCAACCGCAGGATGCATGACGAGAACACCTTCGATCTCTGCCGGATAGATGTTCACACCACCACTGATGATCATGTCGATCTTACGATCGGAGAGGAATACAAAACCATCGTCGTCGATGTAGCCGATGTCGCCGAGCGTGCCGTACCCGTCCGACGAATGCGCAGCGGCTGTCTTTTCGGGAGCATTGTGGTACTCGAAGTCACTTCCCATCAAGCTTTTGAAGTAGATCTGACCCGCTTGGTTCGTCGGGCATTCATCTCCAGCGTCGTCGACCACTTTGAGGTCGATGGCGGCGAGCGCCCTCCCGATCGATCCAGGTCTCCCAAGCCACTCCGAACCCGAAATCATGGTGAGGAATCCACCCTCGGTCCCTCCGTAGTACTCCGTCACCTTCGAACCCCACCAGTCGAGCATTGACCGCTTCATTCCTGGAGCACAGGGGGCGCCACCGTGATAGACGACCTCAAGCGACGAGCCGGCGAAGGCAGCACGGACAGGATCGGGAAGCTTCAGCAAGCGCTGGAACTGTGTGGGTACCAGGTGGACATTGGTGACGCCATGGCGATCTATGAGCTCGAGGGTCTCTCCTGGATCGAAGCGGTGACGCATGACCACTGTCGATCCGTGGCCAAGCAACGGAAAGATGGTGAAGACCCACTGAGCAGAGTGGTACATCGGTCCGACGAGAAGTGTCACACCAAGCTTCGGGAGACCGAGCATGTCGGAAAATCCGGCGCAGATCAGTTCGAGCATTCCGATATCGCCGCCCGACGCGGTGAGGACAGAGCGCACGCCCTTTGGAAATCCGGTGGTGCCCGAGGTGTAGAACATAGGGCCGCCCCTGGCCTGGTCGGTCGGCTCTGCCGGTGACCCCGAAGCCAGCACGGCTTCATAGTCCTCGAACGACGCCGAGTCGGGTACGGGTTCTGCGTCATCGGGAGCTGACGTGTCGTCGTTGATGACGATGCGCACCGGGCACGTCGCTTCGCTGCGTTCCATGGCGGCCTGTCCGACTTCGAGGAATCGGTCTTCAACGATGAGTGCGTCGGCGCTCGCGTTGTCGACGACATAGATCAACTCGTCCTCGACCCAGTGCCAGTTGACTGGAACAATGATCCAGGCGGCATGGGTGGCAGCCACGGTGATCTCAATTGTTTCGCGCCTGTTACCGCTCATCAGTGCGATGGTCGCCCCGGGCTGAAGTCCACGCGCCCGTAGGGCGTCGATCATGCGATTGACACGACTGTTGAACTCTGACCAACTCGTCGATCCGCGTTCATCAATCAGCGCCGGCTCGGCACCCCTGTGCTCCGCAATCCGGCTGACCAGTTGAGCCATGGCGTCACTCCTCCGAAGTGTTCGAGTGGGGTCACTGTCAACTGCGCCCTTCGTTGATCAGCCTAGCCATCTGCTCTGGAAGATGTAGGAGTGCGCCATGGCTTGGTGGGAGGTCACCCTCAGGACATGGGCACGGATCAACTTCCTTCAGCGCTCGGGCGCAGCGAGGCCCGCAAGCAAATTGTCGATAACAGTGGCGACGACCTGGGACTCGTACTCGGCACCCAGGTTGATCCCGGCCAACAGGACAGAGGCCGCGCCGTGAGCGGCGGCCCACACCGAGATGGCCACGAGGAGTGGGTCCGCAGACCGGAGGGCGCCACTTGCCATAGCTGCGTCGATGGCTGAAGCTCCAAGAGCGAAGGTCTTGGTGGCGGCCGGGAGCTCGTCGACGCTCGGTTGCTGCGCCCAGTCCGGGCGGAACAGGAACATCACCCGGAAGAGGGCCGGATCTTCGAGGGCGTGGTTCACGTAGGCAACGGCCTGTTCACGTATCCGCGCGAGGGGGTCTGGTGCGTCGATGGCGTCGAAACGGGCGGCGAGGCGTTCGAACTCGAGCTCTGCCACTCCCCGCAGCAGGTCGACCTTGTCGTCGACGTAGGCGTAAAGGGCAGGTGCTGTCACACCGAGGTCAGCGGCGATGCGGCGCAACGACAGCCCCTCGAGTCCATCAGCGACCACGATGTCTCGGGCGGCCATCACGACCGCAGCTCGATTCAGACCAGGCCTATCGTTCGGCATAATTAGAGCCTAGGCTAAACAGCGTTCACCCATCCATAAGGAGCCCCCGCGACTTCTGCCCCCTGCCGTCAGCTTTGGAAGGTCTCGAACATCGCTAGGGCGACTACGCCACCTTCTCGTCGGATGAGCCGGAAGGGGGGTGGTTCGGCTCGGTTGCCAAGGCGGAATTCGTCAGCGGGACCGAGACCACCCACGAGTTCGGGACCCCCATCTGTGGCTGGCAAAGCCGTTTACACTCTTACTCCGGCGTCTAGCGGGGCAGGAGACGGAGGCTGGCTGCTCAACTACGTGAGCGACCGGACCAACTTGACCACCGATCTGGTCCTGCTCGACGCAGGAACGCTCGACGAGGTGGCCCGGGTGCACCTCATCGAGTGGGTGCCCTTCGGGTTCCACGGCAATTGGCTAGCCGCTTGCGTCTCCACCATCTTCGCGCCGTTCCGCTGGCGTCGTGCCTTCGGGGGATGATGACTCCGAAAGGTTCACGCTCGGCCCGGCCTGATGCCGGTCCGGTATCGCACCGAGGTAGCGGGCGGCCAGCTCCTGAGAATCGGCGTTCATCTCACTCGCCTGACCCGAAGTTGCAATGCGGCCCTGGACCATCACGTAGGCGCGGTCAGCCACGGTGAGGACCGCTTTCACATGTTGTTCCACCAAGAGCATCCCCACTCCCGTGCTGCGAGCAGTGGCGGCAACTCTGGGCAGTAGTTGCTCGACAATGATTGGGGCCAGCCCCAAGGTCATTTCGTCGATCAGCAAGAGGCGGGGCCGGGTGGCCAGCGCTCGGGCGATGGCCAACATCTGCTGTTCACCACCAGAGAGCAGACCGGCTCGGCGATCGATGATTGCGGCCAGCGCAGGAAACGGCTCGAGGGCCAGTTCGATTGCCTCCCCATCCCCACGCCGGGCGGCCAGTCGGAGGTGCTCCCGGCCCGACAGGCCGAAGAAGAGCGCGCGATCCTCGGGGACGTAGGCCAGCCCCTTGCGTACCAGTGCCAGGGCAACCTTCTCCCGAGCGAATCTGCCACCCATCGGCGGCTCGACACCGAGGACGGTCAACTCGCCGGCCAACCTTTGGAGCAGGCCTGACACCGTCAGGAGCGTCGTGGTCTTGCCCGCACCGTTGGCACCGAGCAGGGCCACCACCTCACCGGCTCCGACGTGCAGGTCCAGGTCATGGACCACGGCAACGCCACCATAGCCAGCTGACATACCTCGCAGCCGCAGCAATGGCTCGGTCGCATCGATCGATCTATCCGTTACCTCGTCGGAGTCGGCATTCACGACCCACCTCCGAGATAGGCGGAAATGACCGAGGGGTCCTCCCGCACGTCCATCGGCACTCCTGAAGCGATCACCTGGCCAAAGTCAACCACGGTGAGCCGATCGCACACGTCGAGGACTAATGACATGTCGTGATCCACGAGCAGGACGGCGATGCCCAACTCAGGCAAGTTGCGCAGCATCTGGCCGAGGGACGCCGTCTCGGCCGGATCGAGACCAGCTGCTGGTTCATCGAGCAATACAAGTTTGGGTCGTGACGCCAATGCCCGGGCCACCCCGACGAGGCGGCGCTGACCATGGGAGAGATCCGATGGCCGGGCGGTGGCCAACGACCGCAACCCGACGGTGTCGAGGGCGAGGTTGACATCGTCACGGTGAACGTGGCGTCGGGGGGCGACGGCATCGACGAAAGGTGACCACCAACGGGATGTGGAAGTTGCGACGAGGAGGTTCTCCTCGACACTCAAGTCCACAAATAGTTCTATGGACTGAAACGTCCGAACCAGTCCTGCTCGTGCACGCATGTGGGGAGGAAGCGAGTCAATTGGGTGGCCGTCGAGAAGGATTGACCCCCGTACCTGCGGAACGAATCCACAGAGTGCATCGATCGTGGTTGTCTTGCCCGCTCCGTTCGGTCCGATAAGACCCATGATGGTGCCGTGGGCTAGCGAAATGCTCAGGCCATCCACGGCGCGCAGTCCGCTGTAGTCGACACACAAGTCGGTCACCTCGAGCAAAGCGGTCACGTCGCGCCACGCGATCGAACACCACGTAACCAAACGCTGTGCAGTCGGGTGATGGCGCGGCGGACGGCCATGCTCAACCCGTCAGGATAGAAAGCAGCGACCAGGATCAGCAGAATCCCACTCAGCGCGTACTGTGTGGTCGTGTCGGCCGCTGCTCCGCCTTGGATACGGGTGAGCACTCCACCCGAAGCGAGGAATCCGGCGATCAACGCCCCGCTGAGCGTGGCGATACCGCCCAAGTAGGTCAGGGCCAGCACCGCCAGGGCGCCCACCACCAGAAATTGCTGGGGCGAAAGTGCCGGCAACTCATACGCCAGCAGTGCACCCCCCAAACCGGCAAAGAGTGACGAGGCCGCGAAGGCACTCAGCTTTGTCGAGCCGACGTTGATCCCGGCGGCCGCCGCCGCCCGTTCGTTGCTGCGCACGGCCAGCCAACGTAACCCGGTGGGACTGCGCCGTAGGTTTGCCACTGCCAGCATGCTGGCGGCAAGTACCACCACGGCCACCACCCCAAAAGCGGGTCGGAAATTGGCCGCCCCCGGTGCAAGAAAGCCCAGATTGCTTCCGAACAGCTGGGGGTTGGGCACACCGCTTAGGCCGTTGAGTGCAGGAGAGTTGAACACGAGCTGCTCGATGGCCACGGCTGCGGCGATGGTGGCCACGGCCAGTGTCATGCCACGCACCCGAACGGCCGGAAGTCCGAACAGTATTCCGACCACGACTGTGAGAATCACGGCAACGAGTGGCGCCCAGGGGAACCCGACACCGGCCAATTCCAGTTTGGCCGTGGCGAAGGCGGCGAGGCCGGCGAACGCGTAGAGGGCAAGTGATATCTGACCCACATATCCCGTCACCACGACACACGATAGGGCGATGAGCGCGGCGATCACCGAGACCACGATGGCGAGACGCCACTGGGCGTCGAGGGTGTAGAGCGCGACTACTGCAGCCCCGGACAACAGTGGAATCCACAGCCAAGGTCGCCTGGGAACTGGTGCGACGGGGAGCCGGCTGTCGACCAGCGATGCCCGGGTTGGTAGGTGGGCTCCTCGGATGGTGATGGCCACCAGTATGAGCAGTACCGGCAATGCCTGGCGGAGGCCGTCATTGGGGAGCCAGGAGGGTAGCCACGCCGCCTGGGACTGGAATGTCGCCACCCCGCTCTGCGTCACTCCGATGGCCAGTCCGGCGAATGTGGCCATGGCGAAACTGTCCAGCCTGGCGAGGAGGGCGGCGGCAAGGGCGGGAACCACCAGCAGGCTGGATTGCGTCGGGTTGAGCTGGCTCGTGATGCCGGCGACGAAGATCATGGCCCCACCGGCAAGCACCGAGGCGATGATCCAGTTCAGAAGGCCCACGCGGTCAGGCGACACCCCGATCAGGATCGCGCCCTTCTCGCTCTCGGCTGCAGCTCGGGTTGACAGGCCGAAGCGCGTGTATCGGAACACCGCACCGAGGACGACCGCCACCGTCACCGCGAGTCCGGCCAGTACGAAGCTGGCGGTGGGCACCACAACGCTTCCGAGTCGCACGACACCGTTCGGCAACAGGGAGGTCAGCGGCAGTGTGGCGGCACCGGCACCGATGTCATGTGCCCGTAACTCCATGACCGCCTGCAAGTAGAGGAACAGGCCCAGTGAAGCCACGAGCCGAGCAAGCGGCGGGGCGTTGCGCAGTGCCCGAAAGACCAGTAAGTAGACGAGCGCGCCGACAAGCGCTGCCACCACCAAGGCGATTGCCAGGGCGGTGACAACGGTAGGGCGGTCGATCAAGTGCACGACGCCGGGTACTCCGAAGACCGGAAGCACCAAGTTGCCACCCTTCTGGGTGCTGGCCACATTGAAGTTCCGCAGGCCGTAGTAGACGTACGCGATGTAGGTGCCCATGGCGGCGTGAGCGAGGTTGACCACGTTTGACGCCCGGAAGGTGAGCACCAGCCCGATGGCCAGTACCGCCACCACAGCTCCAGCCCCAAGACCGGTCAGCGATAACTGGAGATAGTGAGCCACGGGGTGAACCTTCGATCGGTCGACTCAGCGGGCGAAGCTGCCGACGTCGATCCAGCCGGTGAGTTGTTTGATGGATCCGTTCTTGTACACCGCCAGCGACTGTTGGGGTGAGCACATGGCGGGGTAGCCGTTGAGTTGGTGTCCGTTGCACGTATAGGGATGGCCGAAGAAGCTGGGTTGGTCCTTTGCGCTCCTGAACATCCCGGCAATTGCGGTCGGAGTAATCTTGTCCACCCCGAGGCGGCGCATAACAACGTAGAGGTTGATAAGTGACCGGAAACTCACGGTTCCGGCGCTCTGCCACTGGTAGCCGTACTTGGGGCCGTAGTGGTCCACGATGTCGTGGTAGAGGACATTGTCGGGACTCGACCGGTTCAGATCGGCCTCGACATTGAAGATGGAATTGTTTGCCGCCGATCCGAGGCTGTTGAGAATGTCCGTTGCTGCGCAGGCGCCCGTGTACATGAGCGGGACTTTGATTCCGATCTGCTTGGCCGTGAGCATCGCCGGCTTGCATCCCGTGTCCGCGGTCAATGCGATAACCGCGTCGGGCGATGACTGGGCGGCCTGATTCATAGCGGTCACCAGGTCGGGGTTGATGGCGCTCACACTCACCAGAGTGACGTGGGCGCCGTGACGTTCGAACACGCTCGCGGCAAGCTTGGCGGAGTTGGCGATCGGTCCGAAGTCGATGTAGATCATTGCGATCTTGCGGGCGTGCAGTGTCCGGATGGCGTACTCGCCCAATCCCAACGCCGCGCCCCAGGTACCACCGCTGAATTGGAAGCTCACCTTGGACTGAACCGACTCAGTACTGACCGGGACGCCCCCGACGTAGGGGATGCCGTTGTTGGTCAGGGTTTGGATGCCCGTTCCCCAGATATCGATTCCTCCGACCACGGCCATGACATGCTTGGTCACCATTTCCTGGGCGCAACTCTGGGAAAGTTCTGGATCACCGTTGGTGTTGCACGTCAACAGCTCAAGGGGGTGACCGTCGATCCCATTGAGTTCCGAGTTGACGAAGTCCACCGCGACCTTGTCAGCCTCTGTCAACTCTGGGAATGCACCCGCCGCCCCGCTGTCCTGGTTGATCGTTCCGATGACGATCGGACTGCCAGTGGCCTTCGTGGCCGTCTTGGTCATGTAGGGCGACAGCATGGATCCACTTGGAGTGCAAGCGACCACCGAGGTGCCAGCCCCGCACGAGGTTGATGTGACCGTGCTAGTGGTGCCGGATCCGGATCCGGCTGAGGTTGCCTCACTGCAGCCGGCCAATAACATCGCGCTCGTTGTGAGCACAATGGCCATAACTTTTTTAGTCCGCAATGGATCCCCCCCAACGGTTAACTAATGATCCGCACGTTAACAGTGTTCACTGAGGGGAGCAACGCGCCACCCCAGAAGTTCGTCAGCCCAAGGTGGAGGCCGCTCGTTCAAAGATCGCCGACCCCTAAAGCGTGACTCATGCAACCAGCCCCGCGCTCGCCTGAGCGGGACGAAGCGGTCGGGAACCAACGGAGGTCACCAATCGGCGGAAGGGTTGGGTGGAAAGATCTTGTCGCGTTCGGTCGCCAATCGTCGAGCGTCCCACGTTGCATCAACGCGCTGCCAGATCACCGGATTCCGGCTGGAATCCTCGATCTGCTTCCACTGACCTGTGGACACGAACATCGGGTCACTGGCGCCGACGACCGTCTGCTCGGAGCGGTCGGTGATAGTTCCGACCAGTCGATCAGGGCTCACCTGGGTGAGATCGTAGGCAAAGATCTCGCGTCGGATGATGTAGATCTCACCTTCCAAGTCGGCGCTGAACTTCATCTTCACGGTTACCCCTGGGCGTCCGTCGCCATCGACATCGATAATTCGAGAATCTTCGGGGTCACTCGGCAACGCCTCGTTTGCCGGATCAGCGAGCGTGATCCCAATCGCCGTTGGGGTAGCGGGGCGGACGACGCGCAGCGCCCCCCCTTCCTCGGTGACCTCGAGTGGCACATCGATGGGGACAATCGCGCTGGTGGCCACGTCGGACATGGATATCTGTATGTCCAGGTCGGTCACGACGTCCGCGTGACAAAAGCGTTGTCGGTTCCACAGCCGCCCGTGACGGAGTTCGAGGTCAGCGAAGCCCGTGCTGATGATCAAGGTCTTCATGTCCTCGTCCTCGTACGCCACCACGTCGAAGTGGGCGTAACGACCGACCAAGCGTTCGGCTCCCTCGGGCAATCTGGAAGGCTCGGGCCTCGTGGACTCCTCATGGGCAACGTTGGCTGGTTCCATTTCAGATTGCCTCGACGTAGTCGTCGAGTTGGTCCGACATCGCTGTTTCGGGCGGTAGTGCGTCGGTGCCGATGAACTTGTCGACTGCCCGCTCGAAGTGATGGATGAGGCGTTCGTGCCAACCGAGCTGGAGCGGGCGAGCCCCGGGCGAGGAGATCGAGGCTTGGATCGGCGCCATGTTGGCCTTGTCCTGTGCCATCACCGTCTCGAACAGTTCCATCCGGTCGAGGTGCTCCTGGGGGACCTCATCGCCTGACCATTCGGGTGCGTACCACCGCAGTTCGAGTTCGGTGGTCGCAGGACCGGTGGGCCACATGCACAGAAACGTGAAGGCCCCGGTGTCCACCGGAACCACCAAATTGGGGAAGATGCCGAACGACGTCGACGTCTGACGCCAGAGAAGTGGAATCGCCGGGTTGTCATGCTCTTCAGAAACCATGGGAAAATCTTGGAAAATGTCATGCTTCTCCACGGTCAGGCGGCTGTGGCCATTGGGCAGCATAGACACAGTGGCCGATTGGTCGTTGTAGAGGAGGGCCGCATTGTCAGGGTGCACGGTGCGGACGTGGTACACCTCGAGAAAGGCATCGACCATGAGCTTCCAATTGCAGTCGAGCTGGTGCACCTGGGTACCCACCGCCCGCATTCCCGGACCGTTGATCTCGGACATCTGATCAGCAATCGGACCTAAGAACTCGACTAGCGGGCATGCACCGGCGTCCTCGCTGATGAAGACCCAGCCGTCCCAGATCTCGCATCGCACGGGGATGAGCCCCAAAGAGTCCTTGTCGAGACCGACGAAACTTCGAGAATCGGGGACGGTCTTGAGGATCCCATCCGTTCCATAGGACCAGGAATGGTACTGACAGGTGAGCCGACGTGCGGTTCCGCATTCATCTCGGGTGACCGGCGCCCCCCGGTGTCGACAGGAGTTATAGAAGGCTCGGAGTACGCCGTCCTGACCCCGAACAACCACGATCGGCGCACCCGATCGGTGGGTCATGCGATAGGAACCGGGAACTGACCACTCGGACTCGTGACCGACGAACAGCCAGCACCGGCCGAAGACCTTCGCCTTCTCTAGTTCGTAGAACTCCGGGTCCGTGTAGCGACCGGTCGGGATCTGTGGAACTGCAATTGCGTCCGGCGGGGGAGCGGTTCGAGCTTTCTCCACCTCGATCCGTTCCCGGATGCTTCGATCGAGCGCAGCGTCCATGGATCTCCTTCTTCGTCTAGTGTATAAGTGAACACTGTAAACCATACACTCGGCGGGGATTTGATCACGTCGGCGAGGCGGCGAAGGGGCTGAACCGTGCCTCGCTCGGCGTCGAGGCACCAGTTGGGTGGTCTGGTTAATGTTGTTCACCACATGACCGCCGATCGCCTACTGGGGATCCGACGACGAGTGAGAGAAGTTGATGGCTGTACAGAACCAAGTACTGCTCGCTGGCGGGTCGGTGATCGACGGGACCGGCACTGCATTACAGAGGGACACCGACGTGCTGTTCGAGGCCGACCGGATCATCGCCGTCGGCGTTGAGGCCACGGCAGTGGCGGAGCCCAGCGCAGAGCGGGTCGATGTACGTGGATTCACGGTGATGCCGGGCCTCATCGATTCGCACTGCCATATCACTTTCGGTGAACCGGCGAGCAACGACGAACTCTTCTTCCACCGACCTCAGTCGACGGCCATGCTCGTCGCCGCATTCAACGTCGGCAAGCTGCTGCGCGCCGGCGTCACGGGCTTCCTCGACGCCGACTGCATCTATGACCTCGGACCAGCTCTGCGCGACGGTATCGAAGCAGGTCTCGTCGAAGGGCCACGCATGTCGTCAGGGCTCAATGCCCTCCTCACGACGGCTGGCGGCACAGCTGGGCGCCTGATCCCCGATGCTGGACGGATCGGGTACGCGCACGTGATGGCGGATCGGAACGAGATGGTTCGCACCACACGCCAACAGGTCAAAGCCGGTGCCGACTGGATCAAGATCCACGTGACTGGAGCGCTCCCAAACACCTCGAGCGAGATCGCCGTTTGGTCGCTCGACGAGTTGAAGGCGGTGACCGAGACCGCACATGCACTCGGTACTCCGACGATCGCCCATTGTAGGAGTGCCGAATCCACCCGGCTCGCAGCCGAGGCCGGCATCGACCTCATACTCCACGCGTCCTACCTCGACCAAGCTGCGGTCGAGGCCATCGTTGCATCAGGTGCCGCAGTGGCTCCGACCTTCACCTTCCTTGCCAACCTGGCGGATCATGGCAGCGCTGTCGGGGCTGAGGACACCCAGGTCGATATGTTCCGAGGCGAAATCGCCGAGACCGCGAGCATGTTGCGCGTAGCGCATGAAGCGGGTGTTCCCATTCTCTGTGGATCCGAGAGCGGCTTTGCGCTCACACCGTATGGGCACTGGCACGCCCGCGAGATGGAACTGCTCGTCGATGCCATCGGCCTTGATCCACTCGAGGCCATCACCTGTGCCACCCGCAACGGCGCCATCGCGCTGCGTCAGCCGGTCGGCTCGATCGGAGTCATCGCCCCTGACGCAGCGGCGGACATCCTGGTCATCGACGGAGATCCCTCTGCGGATATCTCCATTCTCGGTGATCGGCGTCGCATCCGACATGTGTTCTCGCGTGGCCGGCCGGTGGACCTCGGTCGACCTTGGCCCGAGCGCGAACCGCTTCGCGGTGAAAAGGTCGGCACATGGGCCACTCAGCTCCTTACCTGGGAAATCGTCAATCCATGACGAGCGCTGGTCGAACGCAAGGTGTGGGAGGCCGGTCGATGACCTCGACGAGTGTTCTCGTCACCGGTGCGGGCAGCGGACTCGGTGCCGAGATCGCCGCCGCCGCCGCCCGGGCAGGTTGGATCGTCGGGGTTCTCGACCGCGACGACGCCACGGCCACGCGGACGGCCGATGCACTAGGTGAGTTCGCCGTAGCGTTGCACGCCGACACCACCGATGAAGTAGCCATTGAATCCGCACTCGACCGTTTCGCGCAGGTAACGGGACTCGAGACACCCGATGCGCTGGTATGCAACGCGGGCATTGTCCGATTCGGACCGCTGCTCGACCATTCCGCCGATGATTGGCGCGCCGTGGTCGACGTGAATTTGTCAGGGACCTTTCTGACAGCACGGGCGTTTGCTCGGCGCCTTGTCGGTGCGGGCAAACGAGGTTCGATTGTGACCGTGACCTCGATGAACGGGGTGGCGCCCGGCCCCAACGGCGGTGCCTACGGAGCAACGAAGGCAGGTATAGCCCTCCTCACCCAGCAGATGGCGTTGGAGTGGGGACCGCTCGGTATCCGAGCCAATGCGGTGGCGCCCGGGCTCATCGACGCGGGCATGTCCAGGCCTATCTACGCCGATCCTGACATCTTGAAGCAACGTCGTGAGCGCGTACCGTTGGGTCGCCTCGGGACCGCAGCGGACGTCGCCTCGGTCGTGCTGTTTCTCCTTTCTGACGCAGCCGGGTACGTGAACGGGGCCGAGCTCCTCGTCGACGGTGGCGTCACCATGTCGGTCATAAGTTCACTTCCGCGGCCTGAGGCGGTGGACTTCGTCGGTTCCGGTCACGACAATTCCCAAAGCCGGGAATGAAGCGCAACCTCCTCCTCACGGGTGGTCCCGCCCACGACTTCGAGGTCACATCGCATTCGCTCACGTCCTTGTTCGATGAGGTCGGCATGGTGACGACCGTCGTCGACGAACCTGGAGCTGCCCTCGCACTCCTCAGGTCCGTGGAGGCCGGTGATGCCGAGCGATTCGACCTCCTCACAGTCAACGGCCTCCATTGGAGCATGGATGCCGAACGCTACGCCCACCTTCGTGATCAGCACAGCTACACCCTCGAGCCGAACGATGCCACTGTGCTGGAGCGCTTCGTCGAGACAGGAGGTGGACTGCTCGCCCTCCACACCGCTGTCATAAGCTTCGACGCCGAACCAACCTGGCGGGGACTATGCGGGGCCGCGTGGAATTGGGACCGCTCGTTCCACGCGCCTCCTGAACACACGGCTGTAACCGTCACTCCAGCCGGACACCACCACATCGTCACGGAAGGATTGGACGACTTCTCGGTGTTCGACGAGATCTACGAGAGCCTCGATGTCAGCCCGTCGATCATTCCGCTCCTCTCGAGCCGGCGTGGCAATCGCGATCGTCCACTGCTCTGGGCCCGCGAGCTCGGCACGGGTCGAGTCGTGACGGACTTGTTGGGTCATGGTCTCGAATCGATCATGCAGCCGACCCATCGCTCCATCCTCCAGCGGTCAGCCAACTGGGCGTCGACGGATCCATCGAGCGATTCATGACGTCAGCATTTAGGAGTACCTCACAATGAAACAGCCACGAGTGGTGACCTTGTCCAACTACGAGGACGCGCGCGACGCGTTCCGCCAGAAGCAGCTGCGCCAGGCCCTCTACGACGAAGGCGAGGTCGTGATGGCTGATGTCCTCGTGAACTTGCACGGCGACGATCACCGTGCTCGTCGGCGATTGGAGAATCGTCTCTTCCTACGATCGACTCACGCCAGCTACGAGCGCGAACTCTTCCCGCCGATCGTCGATGACGCGATCGCACCACATATCGCCACCGGACGTGCCGAACTGGTGAGCCTGAGCCACCAGATGATGATGAACCTTGCTGCGTTCACTGCGGGAGTTGACCGCCCTAGCGGTTCTGCCGAGGAGTCGTTTCGCCTCTACGCGTATCTCATGCGGTTCATCGAGGGCGCCACGCTCGCTCACTATTCCGGTGACCGCGATGCCAAGCGAGCCGCTGTGGCCGGCGCGCTCGACGATTTTGATGCTGAATTCCTGCGTCCGTCGATCGCCCGGCGCAGAGCCGAGATCGCCCGCTTCGAAGCCGGCGACATCGATGAGGCCGAACTACCACGTGATGTACTCACGGTGTTGCTTCGCAATCAGGATGATCTCAACCTGGCCCACGAAGTAGTGCTGCACGAAACCTGCTTCTACCTGCTCGCAGGGGCACACACATCGGCGACTGCATTCGTGCGGACCCTTGACGCCATCTTCGACATGGCTACCTCCGCACCGGCCGATGCCGAGCGCGCTCGTGACGACGTGTACTTCCTCCAGCGCTGCGTGCATGAAACCATCCGCCTCCACCCGTCCAGTCCGGTTGCCATTCGTTGGGCGCTCGACGACATCGAACTCAAGGGTGGGCAGCGCATAGAGCTGGGTGACAAGGTGATCATCGACCTGATGGCGGCCAACCGTGACCCTGCGATTTTCGGTGCCCGGGCTGAGACCTTCGATCCGAGCCGGAAACTCCCAGAGGGCGTGGGCCCGTGGGGGCTCAGTTTCGGGCTGGGCATGCATGCCTGCATCGGCCAGGAGTTGGCGGCCGGCACGGCCAGCATCAACGGCATTCCTGGCGAGGATCATCTCTACGGATTGGTCCCGGTGGCGGTACGGGCCGTGCTGGAAGCCGGTGGGTGTCGAGACCCAGAGGACCAACCCGAACTCGATCCCGAGTCCGAACGCGGCTACTGGCTGCGCTACCCGCTTGTGTTCGCCCGTTGACCGCGCTCAGTGCCGACGTCGCAGGTTCGACCGAATGATCGACCTCCACGCGCATGTGGTGCTCGACTCCGTTCTGGGTGCCGCTGGTCCTCTCGGGCCGCAGATGGACGATGGCGACGAGGCGTCCGGAATACCACCGTCCTTCCGAGTCGGGAGCTATACCCTGCTCGGCGTCCACTACCGAGACACTCCATTCATGGATCTCAATCGCCGGATCGAGGCCATGGACGCGGCGGGAATCCACATGCAGGTGCTTTCACCGAACCCGCTTACCATGTTCTCGCACGCCAGCGTGGAGTGGGCCGCCCCCTTCTGTCGACGGCACAACGACGAGTTGGCGGCGCTGGTGGCTCGAGCCCCCGATCGACTACGTGGGTTCGCTCAACTCCCGATGCAGGACCCCACCATCGCCACAGCCGAGCTGCAGCGTGCCGTAGGCGAGTTGGGCCTGCTAGCGCCGTACCTCGCTACGGACCTCGGTCGCCCCCTCGACGACCCGGTGTTCGATGCGGTTTGGGAGACCTGCGTGAACCTCGACGTCCCGGTGTTCTTCCACCCCACTCCCGACGGAATCGACCGTCCCCGGCGCGACGACCGTTTGGCACGCTTCGACGGTGACCTCTGGCTGGGTTTCCTCTACGAAGAATCGATCGCCGTGTCATCGTTGGTGCTCGGCGGTGTCTTTGACCGCCATCCCGACCTGGACGTGTGCATGAGCCACGGTGGAGGGGCGACTTCCTGGCTGGCCGAACGGATGGAGCACGCGGCACGCACCAGACCGTGGGCAGCTAGCACGCTGAGTGAGCCGGGCGCGGTTGCACAACGGCTTGGCCGGATCTGGTGGGATGCCCATGTCGGTGGCCCCCGATCCCTTGGCGCCCTGATCGCTACGTTTGGTCCGGACCGGCTGGTGGCCGGCACGAACTTCGCCGGATGGGACCAGTCGCCCGACCCCAGCTGGGGCGACGCAGACCTCGCTTCGGTCATGGATGACAACGCCCGCCGGCTGCTACGCCTCGACCCGCGCTAGGTGCGAATTCAGCCTTCGAACTCGAACTGCACCGCGGCCCTCTCGGCCACGATCGGCGCAATCCGTTCAGCGACGAGGGACTGGTGAGCCGGATGATCCCGATAGGCCAAGTAGCCCGTCACGTCATCGAAGTCCGCCACGACGGAGAAATCGAAGTTCCCTTCGTTGAGCCCGGCGTCGGGGCCGAAACGGAAGAAGCGCACTTCGGGGATCGCTTCTGGAAGGTTTGCGAGCGCCGAGGCGACCGGGCGCACTTCAGCCGCAGTCACCTCCGCTTTCCAGCGGAAGAGAACGATATGGCGGAGCACGGTTTGATTCTAACGGACAGCAAAGTCTCGGTGAACACCGTTCGGCTAGGGTGACGACATGGATCTCGGGATTGCGGGCCGGCGAGCGGCGGTGGCATGTTCGTCGGCGGGTCTCGGGTTCGAAGCGGCGCTGGCCTTGGCCAACGAAGGGGTTCGAGTAGCCATCAGTGGGCGCGACCCTGGTCGGCTCGCAGCTGCCTCCGACCGGCTTCGCTCAGCCGGCGCCGATGTGATCCCAATCCGAGCTGACGTCTCGGACCCGCAAGGAGCCACAGCGTTCGCATCGTCGGCCGCAGCCGAATTGGGCGGCATCGACATACTGATCGCCAACGCGGGTGGGCCACCTCCGGGCACGTTCTCTACGACCACCTTGGATGACTACCAAGCTGCGCTGAACCTGAATCTCCTTTCGACGATTGCGATGTGCCGGGCCGTGGTACCCGACATGCAGCGGGCGGGATGGGGTCGGGTCGTCGCAATCACCTCCATCGGGGCGCGCCAACCGATCGGCTCGCTGATGGCGTCGACGACGGCACGCGCCGGGGTAACGGGATTCCTGAAGGTTTTGGCAACCGAGGTTGCGCCTGATGGTGTGACCGTCAACTCGTTGCAGCCAGGTGTTCATGCAACCGAACGCCTCCTTTCGCTGCCCGCCCCGGCCCTTGACGAGCTCGTCGCCGACACTCCGACTGGGACGCTCGGCGATCCCGCCAACTTCGGCGCCGTTGTGACATTCCTGTGCAGTCACCAGGCGCGTTTCCTGACCGGCGCCGGCATACCCGTCGATGGTGGGTCGTCCCGGGCCCTGATGTGAAATCCGGGCTCGCAGGGGCCTGATGGACCGGGCCCTGTCCAGTCGGATATGGTGGTGAACACTGTTAACCAGCGACTCGATCCGAGCCGCTGGTGCTGATCGCTTGTCGAGGGAGGACAAATGACGCCACGCACTCTGACAACTGCGGTCCATGCTGATTTCGAGTTGGAAGTCGTCAAGGGCTCATGGCCTGACGACATCAGCGGAGACATGGTGTTCTCCAGCCCCCAGCGATGCACGCCAATGGCGTACGGGATCTTCGACTGGGGAGCGATTTGTCGTCTGGCGCTCGAACCGGGGACCCGGGGAGCGACCTCTGGTCGCTTCGCTTGGCAGTCGCGGTCTATTCAGACTCCCGGGAAGCGCCTGTGGGATCGCCACCCCAACCAGTTCACCACCAGCGCCGCCGGCTACCAGTCTGTGTTCGGCGCAGCGAACGCGTCGAACACCGCCCCGTTGCCCTGGGGCGGAAGGCTCTTCACGACCTGGGACGCTGGACGGCCCGTCGAGTTGCATCCCAGGACGCTCGAGTTCGTAGCGGAGGTCGGTCATCGCGACAGCTGGGGCGGAAGCTCACTCGACATGCCTGGTGTTCTGCCGTTTCTGCTGTCGTCAGCGCATCCGGTCGCCGATCCCGACCGGAACTGCATGTGGACGGCGAAGCTCGACTTTGTGATGGAGCCGAGCTTTGGGATGCGTCCGGCGGTGGTTCGCTTCGACCCTACCGACGGCACAAACGTTCGATACTGGCCCCTCGAGGGGATTACGTTCGGAGGCTCGACCCACACGGTGAGCCAGACCCGGGATTGGGTCATCCTCGCTGATTCCGGCAACTTTAAGCCCGACCCTGCGGAGATTTTCGGCGGTGATCGCGAACTGACCATCGACGACGAGGTGCCGGTGTGGCTTATCCGAAAAGAGCAACTCGAGGGCCTCCCGTCGGGAACACCGGTAACCCCGATCTGCCTCACAATGGCCCCGCCGACAGGGCACTTCTACGCCCGGTGGGAGGACGCCGAGGGCATCTCGGTGGTGTGGGAGGGAATGGATCTGATGGATCTCGGCCTGTATCTCAAAGCTGACGATCTGGACGTCAACGGCAACCCCGTGGATCCCGCCGCGGTGGGCCAGTACAACATGGCGATGGCTCCTGAGACGATCGTCGAGGTGCTGTTCGAACCCGAGTCAGGGAAGGTCATCGAGCGTGGCCGCTTTCGCGAAGACTGGACGTTCAACCTCCAGCTTTCTGCCATGGACTGGTCCATCGAGGGCATGACCAGGCCAACGCTGCACCACGTGACGTATCAGGGGTGCCGGCCGGGCAGTATCTCCCAACGGGCGGCCAAGCTCTACGAGGGTCGCATCGATCTCGACCAACTCCGCGAGGCGACACCTGGGAGCCTGGCCACGTTCGAGCGTGGCTCTATGGAGTTGAAGGCGAGATGGGAGTATCCGGACCTTGGCGATCACATCACATCGCCGACGTTCGCACCGCGATCATGCGGAAAGAATGCCGCACACAGTGCCTACGCTGGCGCTGAACCCGGTGGCCACGACGGGTACGTGGTCCAACCCGTGCACTCTGACGATGGGTTCCGCATCGAGGTGTTCGACGCTGCCGCCGTCGGCAACGGCCCGATCGCCATCTTGATGGGCACTAATAAAGAGTGCGTTCCGATGTTGTTGCATTCGGCGTGGATGCCCGTCTATGACGAACTGATCGATGCGGAGCGCCTCCGGTTCTCAGATGAGTTGAGCGATGAACTGATGACATCAGTTCCCAACGAGTTGCACGGCGCCATCCGTGCCGTGGCCGACGAATGCAATATGCTCATCGACTCGGCGCCATAGTGCTGTACCGGGGACGAGTCGCCCATGACAAGTGTCCATGGACGTGACTTCGTCTCGTCCCACACCCTTCATGACGAAGCTGGTTCCTAGCGTGCCGCCATTGTCGACAGCGCCATCAGTCGAATCCTTACGGCGGAGAGAATCGAGCCCTAGGGGATCAATGCGTTGTTGTGGTTTTGACAACGATTGGTGGAGGCGATGGGACTCGAACCCACGACTTCCTGCTTGCAAAGCAGGTGCTCTAGCCAGCTGAGCTACGCCCCCGAATGATCACTCTTTCGGGTGAGGACTTTAGGTCCAAATTGTATCGTAGGCGTATTTTTTATCCCTGCTGTTCAACCGAAAGAGGTCGCTGTTTAGCGTGGGGTCCAAGGTCGCTGTGCATCGATTTGAGCCTGGGAGACCGGCGGGGTGTAAATCGGTGCACCTCCTCGAGATGCCGCAACAGCGTAGGCGAGTGGCGAGGTATAGCCAATGATTGGGTCGCCATGGATCGACGAGGTAGCCGGATTAAACCAGTTGTTTTGGCCACCAACCTGCCCGTTTCCGTCGTTTCCAGAGATCACCTTGATCCAGCCATCGTTGCGAACCGCCATAACGGTTCCAATGTGCGCGCTGTCCGAGGGTCCAGTGGCCCACACCACGGCATCTCCAGGCTGAGGATTGTTTGTTGGTCCAGCTTTAAAGGTCCCGTGTTGCTGTCCCCATGTCACAAATGAATAGCTATATGCCGTTAACCCCTTGTAGCCAGCACCAGCGTTCTTCCACACCCAGTTGGCAAAGTCAGAACACCACGCTTCGGCACTCGTTTGACTTGCACAGCCCCAGGTGCTGCCTCGACCAAGCGACCACGTAAAGACATTGCAGTCCGTTGACGAAGGGTTCGTGGTGTAACCAATTTGAGAAATTGCCAACTGGAGGACTTCATAGGCAATATCAGTCCCAGTGGACCAAAGTGCCCGGCTACCTTGATAGAGCACGAGATTGCCGTCAACCTGCATCGCCAAATTGACAACACTCGAGGCGAAGGTTCTTGTCGACCAGACCGCAATTCCACCTGGCCGGTAGAGCACGACGTTTCCATCACCCTGGACAACCAGAGCGTTCGCACCTTTGCCAGCAGTTCCCGCTGACCACATCGGCGTGTAGCCATTGGTCATGCGGTAGACCACAAAGTTTCCATCGCTCTGGAGAATCGCTTGGTACTGTCCACCGTACGAGACAATTGGTTGGTTCACTCCATAGATCACTGGCTGCAGTGGAACCTTTCCAGTGAAGATGCTCCAGAGTGCTTGGGTGGTGTTGTAGATCACTAAGTTGCCGTCGTCTTGCATGACGAGTCGAACTGGCGAAAGGCTTGACGTTCCTGTCGCCCATACCGGGACTCCACCAGGTCGATACAGCACCAGGTTACCGTCACCACCTTGCAGTGCCAGGGTTTGGGCGCCCTTATTCATGGTCCCAGAAGACCAGGTTGATCCTTGTGGTCCATAGACCACAAAGTTGCTGTCGCTCTGGAGAATGGCAGAGTACTGGCCGTTGGGAGACACAAGCGATTGGCCTTGGTTGAGAGTCCCATTCATCGGCAACGTTGAGGTTCCTAGAGCCGAAGCGCTGCTTCCTTCGATGAGGTTGAGTCCGGCAAACGACATCACCGCTATCAGTAGCGAGCTAGTGAGAGAAACAAGTTTGGTCTTCATGTGGGTGACCTCAAAGTGGGAAGGATGCCTGAATAGGCGTTCCTCAGATTGTCCGACCTGTTCAGGCTACCCTTCGAACGGCGCAAGAAGGGGTCAACCTGGGGAGTCAGGGCTACGCTTCGACCGACTTCTAGGTTTCCACCTCGTTCGATGAGTAGTCTCGTGACGCTCGAAGAGATGAGAGGAATCGCTATGGAGATCGAATCAACCCTGTTGGAGGGAAAAGTCTGTGTTGTCTCAGGTATTGGGCCGGGATTAGGGCGCCGAGCTGCGGTTCGCCTTGCCGCGAACGGAGCTGACATTGCGATTGGGGCTCGTCGCCAGTCGAGTCTCGACGACGTCGCCGCTGAAATTGAAGCCTTGGGTCGAAAAGTGATTGCCGTGCCAACAGATATTTCAAATGTTGAGGACTGTGAACGACTCTGTGCCACTGCGGCCAAGGAACTCGGCCGAGTTGATGTCCTCGTAAACAACGCGTTTCGTTTTGATGCCTTCCAGACATTTGAAGACGTTGATCTTGTGCAATGGGAAAAGATTGTTGGAACGAATGTCTTTGGATCGCTTCGCATGACGAAGGCAGTGCTTCCTCATCTCCATGCAGTCGGTGGAGGGTCAGTTGTGATGATCGCCTCAATGGTGGCGCGCCAACCCCAACCACTCCAAGGTGGCTATGCAACATCAAAGGGTGGTTTGTTAACGGCGACTCGTGTGCTGGCCTTTGAACTTGGAGCAAAGAACATTCGTGTCAATGCCGTTGTCCCCGGATGGATGAAGGGTCCAAGTGTCGACATCTATCTTTCGATGACGGCCGAGCAGCGCGGGATCACTGAGGCAGAAGTTGAAGCAGAGTTGATCAAGCCCATTCCGATTGGAAGGATTCCGGTCGATCAAGAAGTTGCGGGCGCCGTGGTGTTTTTGGCGTCTGATCTCTCAAGTGCCATCACGGGCCAAGCCATTGACGTCAATGGCGGCGAGCACTTTAACTAGGCGGTCTTAGGAGTCGAAGCCCAGCCCGAGGGCATCGAGGAGCCGGAGCCACAGGCCACGGCGGCCATTGTGGCGATCAGCTCGAGCGATCGCGCGGCGGGTGAACTCAATACCAAGAAAGCGGAACGGCTCTGGGGGAAAGGGCAGCGAGGCGTGTCGGAAGAGGGCCAAGTTGGTCGCTGGACTTGACGTCTTTTCTAAGAGATCGAGGGCCCCTGAGGCAAAGAAACGAGACGCACCGACACCAAGACCAGTGAAGCCATTGATGGTGGCGACCGAGTCATTGTGACTCAGGGTTACGGAGGCACAGAAGCGAGTTGAAGTGTCGATGGCCCCACCCCATCGATGAGAAAAGCCAAGAGTCGTAAGTGTTGGAAAGAATGCATCAAAGTGTTCTTGGAGAAGAGCGAAGACATCATCGTCTTGATCAAATGATGGATGAACGCTCTGGTTAAATCGATAGACCGCCTCATAGCCACCAAAGAGAATTCGATTGTCACTGGTCAAACGTAAATAGTGAAACTGATTCCCTGCGTCAGAGACGCCTCGCCTTGACGTCCATCTAATCTCGCTCAGTTGAGTATCACTCAGTGGTTCTGTTATCAAGACGTAGTCATAGACAGGTACGACACGCCCACGTGTTCTCTTCACGAGTGGTCGAAAAGCTGAGGTGGCAACAATGACCTGTCGAGCTGTGATGGCACCTCTGTCCGTATGAAGTGTCGTGGCTTGGCGTCCCTTTTGAAGGCGATTCACTCGAGTGTGCTCGAAGAGTTCACCGCCAAGGGATTCGAAAGCGCTTGCTAAACCCCAGGCGAGGCGAGCGGGATTGAGGAGAACGCAGCCATCTTCATCGAGGAGGCCTGCAGTTGCGAGTGGCGATCCAAACTCATCGCTGATCGTTATGTGATCAAGGTAGGTGGCCTGAATTGTCGTCGTGGCTAATGCGTCGCACTCTTCCCTGAGGTCTCGTGCTTGCCATGGGGCAGTTGCGATGTCGAGTTGACCAGTGCACTCAAGATCACAGTCGATCGAGAAATCATGAATGGTGTCAAGAATCTCTTGAAGATTTTGAGCACCAAGAGCTCGGAGTGTCGGCATCTCTTCTGGCCAACGGCTTCGTCCGTTGGCATCACCATGGGTTAGAGATGCTGCACAAAACCCGCCGTTCCTCCCGCTGGCATGCTCAGCAATTCTCGCACCTTCCACAAGGACGACATGAGCATTCGGGCGACGCTGTTTGGCCAGCAAAGCACTCCACAGGCCTGTAAATCCACCGCCAATGACCGCAATGTCGCAGGCTGAGGTGCCAAGGAACTCAGAGTGGGCCTCAGGTCGTCGAAGGTCATCGAGCCAGAAACTTTGGCTCGCTGCGTCTCGCCACCGTGGCTCTGTGGTCACTGTGGTGAAGGGAGTGCATTGAGAGTTTCTTCACTCCAGAAACCAGGGAGTGGCGACGTCTCTCCGTTCGCATACTTCTTGAGACGAAGGTGAGCGTGCTCACTTCTCAAATCAATGACGTCATGAAGAAGTCGAGGCCCAACGGAGCGAAGAGCGGTTGCTGCATCGCTCCGAGGTTCTGGAAGATCACTGGTGAGAATGATGATGCGGGCCGAATCTCCAAGTGAACCCCGAAGGGCGGCGGCTCGACCAAGTGTTCGAAACACTGTGTCTGGTTTACTCATGCCACCACGAACAGTGGTTGCAGATCCGGCAACGTCCATATGCCATTGCCCGCCATTGATGTCGAGTGCTTTGGCTGAGATACTCAGCCCAGAGTGCGGTATCCGAATATCTTTTTGGTCAATTTGAAAGCCTGCCTCTTCAAGGACGTCAAGGGCGAGGACCGACGCAGACAGTCCTTCATCATGGATCTCTGAAACTGCGCCTTCTTCTTCGACACGGGTCTTGGCGAGCGCAACATAGGAAGGATCGAGGTCGTAGCCAATAAATCGCCGGCGCAAGGTTGATGCGGCAACCAGAGTTGATCCTGATCCCATGAAGGGATCGAGAATGAGGTCATCAACAAAGCTGTAGAGGCGAATGAGTTGGGCCGGAAGCGCTACCGGAAAAGGAGCGGGATGGCCAATGCGTTTGGCACTTTCTGGAGGGAGTGACCACTGATCAAGGGTGAGCGAGAGAAAGTCATCCGTTGAAAGTGTTGATTCGTGAGGCAGTCCGCGCTTGGCGCGGTCCTTGACGGATCGTGCTCTATCGAAGCGACCTTTGCTCGCGACAATGACTCGCTCGGTAACGTCTCGAATGACGGGGTTCGATGCCGAGCGATACGACCCCCAGGCACATGAACCGCTTGCACCCTCCGCTTTTTGCCAGATGATCTCTCCACGCAGGAGGAGACCAAGGTCATCTTCAAGAATCTTGATGATGTCCGCCGAAAGGCTTCGATAAGGCTTTCGACCGAGGTTCGCAACATTGATGGCCACGCGTCCCCCCGGTTCGAGTTTCTTCACGCACTCAGCGAATACGTCTCGCAACATTGTGAGGTAGTCAAGATACGACGACGGAACGCCATCGCGTTCGAGCTCCTCCTCATACTGTTTTCCAGCAAAATACGGAGGCGAAGTAATCACGAGGGCAACCGAGCCGTCAAGGATTGCCTCCATGTTTCTCGCATCGCCCACTTGAAATGGCTCGCTCACTGGAGAGGGCTCGAGAATTGTCTGGTCTTGGGAGAGCTCGGGAGCTCGGAATCGGTTATAAAAACCAGAGGCGTCATGACTCTCTCTGCCAGAGACTCCAAAGTTTGACGTTGAAGTGCGTCGTCGATCGCTCACGCAACTCCCTCTCTCGTCGCCGGTATCTCTCCAATAGTACCGGTCATTGATCGCCCAACTGGAGCAACGCGGCCAACGGAAGGAGAAGAAAAGAACTTTAAGGGCTGGGCGCGAGGAACTCGGATGGATTGGCCTCGAAACGTGTTGCGCAATTGTCGCTGCAAAAGAAGTAGGCGATGTCCCCGTGAACGCGTTGTGCGGCGGCATGCTCAGGATCGACGGTCATGCCGCAGACAGGGTCGCGTTCTTGAGACGCTGTTCCCTGCGCCCCCTCGGGGGTAGTGGATCGCCTTTTTAGGAACTCCAAAGGATTCTCTTCGAATCGTTCGCCACAGCGATCAGAACAAAAGTAATACTGCGTAGCGTCGTAGGTCGTTGAACGTGGAGCATCCAAGGTTCGCACTTGCATCGCGCAGACCGGATCGATGGCGTAGCCCTTTCCTCCTCCAAATCGTGCGCGGTTTTTGGCGAGCCACCAGACCACACACGCAACAACCACAAAAAGAATATTGAGATACGAGGTGTAGTTCCACGAAAAATGTGAGGGACCGATTGTCAACGGGCGGGTTTGAGGAACCGCGTGAAATTCCCGGAAGATCAATTCGGTGGCTAATCCCGCAAGGACCATCACGATGTAGAGGAGTCCAACGAGTCGAAGTGTGACTTTCCAGCCATAGAACTTGGCGTAGATCAAGATCAGTGGCATGGCAATGAGATCAGCGAAGATGAAGGCTATGACGCCACCAAAGGAGATCCCTCCTGACCAGAGGGCCGCTGCCAAGGGGACATTGCCAATCGAACAGACCCAGCTGACCACGGCGATAAGCGGGCCAACGAACGCGTTCTCAAGCACCGTCCATCCACCGTGTCCGTGCAAGAAGACAGCATTCCAAAGTGACGTTGGAACGAAGACTGCAAGAAATCCAGCGACAAGATAGCCAATAATGAGCTCTTTTCGGAGCATGGTGACGTCGGCAACGGCGTAGTTCGCCGCATCCGAGAGAGCTGCTGGCGACCGTAGCTTTTCTCGAAAAGGAGTTCGCTCTAACTCGTCTTGGCGCTCTTGAGAAACGGGTTCCTCTGCGTGTCCGTGACCCTCTTCGCGGTTCAGGTGTCGGCGGGCCAACAGCACAATTGGGCCAGTGAGGAGAAGGCCTCCACCAAGGGCTAGGAGCAGAATCATGATCGGTCCACCAACGAACTCGGCGACCATGAACTGCCAACCCATCAGTACTAAAAGTACGAGTCCAAGCTCAACGACCAAGTTGGTCGCGGCCACCATGAAGACAATTGAAGTAATGAAGTTGGCACCCTTCTTGAAGAGTGATTTTGACATCGCTGAGGCGGCATACGAACAGCTTGATGACACCATCCCGTATCCCGCTGCTCTGATAATTGCGAGCGGACGCCGCGTGCCTAATTGTTGCTGCATCGTCTCTTTTGAGATGAAGGCCTGAACAACTCCAGAGAGCGTAAAACCAAGTACTAAGGCCCACAGGGTTTCCCAGAACATAAAAAATGCTTCACGCAGTGAACGACCAATATCGAGCAGAAATGTGGCCATTCCAAGCGTGGTCATCGTTGTGAACTCCTAAACAAAGTGAGCATATGGAGCATACCTAGCCCACTTCCAAAGACAAAAATTTATTTGTCTCGTTTCTCAGAGCGAGGGGCGAGTAGGGTCCTTTTAGGGAAGGGGGTGGACATGACTGACAAGTCTCCCCGTAAAGGTGATCCGAAAAAGCAAGGCAAGACGCTCAAAGAGAAGCGTTTAGCCAAGAAGGAGAAAGAACAGACCCGAAAGGGCTTCTCCCCTCAATAAGCGCTTCTTTCAGCTGATTGTTGCAAGGTAATCGTCGAAGACAGAACAATCTCTCAATCCAGATCACTCCATAGTCAGACAATGAGCGGTTTCAAAACAGTCGCGCTTGGGCGCGAGAGCCTTTACGTACTTCTCATTCATGAGCCGCAGCCTGTTTTGCAGGTGTCCTCTCGATTACTGATGACGTTCCGATGACCTTCTTGAAACAGCCCCGTGGGTAGCTTGGCCTTGTGCTCACAGGGAGTGCCGGGCTGCACTGAGAAGCCAAAACAATGATTGTGGAGTTGTTTTAGGCAGGAAAGGCACAGATTGTTCGAGATCGAGATATTGGTCGTAACCTAGAGAGGTGCCATCTCCGCTTCTCTATAAACGCCCCACTATCTGGAGCGTTGCGCACGTCGAGGCTCCAGAAGTTGTCACCTCCGCGTGGATTGATGAAGAACTCAGAGAGTCCTACGAGCGTTGTGGCGTTCGGCCTGGCTTGCTCGAGTCAGTGGCAGGGATTATCGAGCGACGTTGGTGGCCAGAAGACGTCACCTTTGACCAAGCTGCAAGCCTGGCAGGGAAAGAGGCATTGGCACTCGCCGGCGTTGAACCATCACAGGTTGACTTATTGATTTCGACATCGGTCTGCAAACATCATCTCGAGCCTTCAGTTGCGTGTGCGGTTCACGATAGTCTCGGCCTGCCCGTAACGGCCACAAATTATGATCTTGGCAACGCGTGTTTAGGTTTCATGAATGCTATGGAAATCGCAGCAATGGCGATCGAGTTAGGCCGTGCACGCGTCGTCTTGATTGTGGACGGCGAAGGAAGTCGTGCGACACAGCTCGCAACAATCGATCGTCTTCGCCAACCGAGTGCAACCCTCAGCGACATCTTTGATCAGTTTGCATCTCTCACTCTTGGTTCTGGGGCAGCAGCAATGGTGATGGGAGAACCGCGTGCAGGAGCGCATCGCTATCTGGGTGGGATTTCTCGAGCAGCGACCGAGCACCATCTTCTCTGTGTGGGTGACCTTGAACTAATGACAACGGACACCGCTGGTCTGCTCGATGGTGGACTGACCTTGGGGAAAGAAGCCTTTAACGCAGCGTTAAGTGAGGGGTGGTCTTGGGCAGACGCTGATCGCTACGTGATGCATCAGGTATCTGCTGTTCACACCACCAAGTTGTGCGAACTCTTGGGAATTGATTTGGAGAAAGTTGCCCAGACCTTCCCGCTCTTTGGCAACATGGGGCCAGCAGCCGTGCCCTATACCTTGTCAACCATCGCCTCAGACATTGCCGAAGGGGAACGAGTACTCCTGACGGGCATCGGTTCAGGTTTGAACTGTGCCGGCGCTGAACTGCTCTGGTAGGCAACGTGGGCGCGACCACACCGCTCTCGCCGAGCGCTGCTGAACTTGCGAAGTGGGGACTTGATCCTCATTGGTCTCGTCGGATCACATTTCCCGGGGCGGACGGAAGTGAGGTTGACTGGCACGCCCTCGATACCGGTCCTGGAACCCAGGGAACAATTGTGTGCATCCATGGAAATCCAACGTGGGGCTATCTCTGGCGCGACCTTCTCACGACCTTGAGTCCAGCTTGGCGAGTCATTGCAGTGGACCAGACCGGAATGGGTTACTCAGAACGTGGGCGACCTCGAGTTCTCGCAGAGCGTATCGAGGAGCTGGTGACGTTCTGTCGCCAAGAAGTGGAAGGCCCGCTCATCTTGGCCGCTCACGACTGGGGTGGCCCCGTTGCTGTTGGGGCTGCAGGTTCTCTAGAGATTGAAGCTCTCATCCTTGGAAATACCGCCGTCGCCAAGCCGGTCGACGTGAAGGTGCCACCATTGATTGCCGCTGCTCGCGCCGCTGCAGATCTGACGTGTCGCCGTAGTCCTCTTTTTGTCGACGGCACGGCAAAGATGACCAACAAAGAACATCGTGCAGCGCTACGAGCTCCCTATCGATCAGCTGATCGCAGGTCGGCAGTCCGGGACTTTGTGCTCGATATCCCGGTGAAGCCTCAGGACCATTCCTACGATGCATTGGGGGATTGCGCCGACGTCTTTGCCAAACTCCGCTGTCCTATCCTTTTGCTCTGGGGCGGTAAAGATCCGGTCTTTCATGATCGCTTCCTTCGAGATCTTACGCATCGTGCTCCCCATGCTGATGTCCAACGCTTCCAGGACGCTGGACATGTCGTCATGTTGGACGCGCCAGTGGGCGCCGTGGTCTCTGACTGGCTAGAAAGTATGTCGTCTTCGCAGGCACAGCCCGAACCTGAGGCCACGTTCCGATCGATACTTGCTGGCGCCCTCGACAAGAGCCCTGACCAAAGTGCCGTCTATGTCGGCCCCGAGGGAACGCTGACGTGGTCTGAACTTGCTTATCGATCCGCCGTGGCCGCTGGAGTATTGAGAGCCGACGGTTTAGCGAAAGGTGACCGAGTCTCGCTCCTGATTCCGCCAAGCCCCGATCTTCTCGTGGCTGCGTGCGCAGTCTGGCGTTGTGGGGGAGTCCCGGTGGTGGCGGACGCCTCCGCAGGGATCCGAACGCTGCGCCGCCTGGTTCGAGCGAACGCGCCGCGCTACGTGATCGGGACGCGCTCCACCTTGCTTGCAGCACGTGCGCTTCGCTTTGCGCCGGCAGCTCGAAGTGCGATCTTTGGTGCACTGCCTGGCACCCTGAATCTTGGTCGTCAATCTGGGACGCTTTTCGAGGGGAGTGTCTCGCTGGAATCCGCTGATATCGCTGCCATTGTGCACACCTCGGGAGCAACAGGACCAGCGAAGGCCGTTCGCTACACACACGGGCAACTCGTCGCACAGCGAGAAGCGACGAAGCAGATGTTCAATCTCGATTCTGGTGATGCGTTCACAACATCGTTTGGTGCGTTCATGTTGCTCGCACCTCTCCTTGGAATGACCTGCGTCCGACCTGATTTTGAAATCGACAAGCCATCAACGTTGGGCTTTGAACAACTGAATGCGGCGACCAATCGTGCACACGTAACGACCGCGTGGCTCTCACCGGCATCGGCGAACGCCGTGATCGCGTCCGCGAGCGGTCGGTCATTAGAGATTCCTCTGGTGATGTTGGCGGGTGCACCCGTGTCGGCATCTCTCCTGCGCGACTTTGCGACAATCACCGGTGGTGAGGTGCGGACTCCCTATGGAATGACTGAATGTCTTCCCGTCACCGACGGGATTCGAGGTGACAACCAGGGACCCCACGGTGGCGTCGGGGTTGGTTCACCGCTACCGGGTTGCGAGATCCGTATTGGCGCTCTTGGATCTCTTGGACAGACCATCGATGACGCGCACGACTGGGGAGAGATTCTGGTTGCTGCCTCATGGCTCTTTGACGGTTATGAGAATGCCACCGATGTGGACTTCCACTCGACAGTGTTCGTTGGTTTTCAGCGCTTTCATCGTACCGGCGACGTGGGCTATCTCAATAATGGTCGGCTGTTTGTATTGGGCCGCAGCGCACACGTCATCGATAGCGCAGTAGGACCGCTGGCCAGTGTGGCGCTCGAAGAGACCATCGCAGAGGTGCTGAATCGCGATGTTGCTGCAGTCGGTGTTGGGCCAACAGGTACCCAGGTTGTCTGTGTGGTGCTTCGTGCTGACGGACCGCTTCGGTTAGCGCCTCCGGATCTTCGAGATCGTGTTCGCGAAAGCATGGACGTTCCCGTCGCAGCGGTACTTGAAGGGAATTTACCGACTGATCACCGTCATGAGTCAAAGATTGATCGCATCGAGTTAGGGCGTACCGTGAGTTCATATTTGGCGGGCCGCTAACACCATGCGCGTTCTTGTCACTGGTGCGAGCAGTCTGTTGGGAGGCACCGTTGCTCGCCAGTTGGCCGCACGAGGAGATGACGTGACGTGTTTTCAGCGTCGCCCGAGTAGCACAGGCTGTGTTGACGTCTTGGGCGATATCCGAGACGAAGAGAAGGTTCGATTAGCTGCACAAGGGAACGATGCGATTATCCATCTCGCTGCACTTGTGGCACCTCGACCTGCATGGAGCGACGCCTACGACATCAATGTGCGCGGCACCGCCCACGTGCTTGATGCCGCTGTGAGTTGTGGGCGCCTAGTTCATATTTCGACACCATCAGTGGCGTTCGAGAATGTGGCGGCCGTAGGTGAGGGTGCTGAGGCTGCTCGCTATAGGGGACGTGATGCTTATGCACGATCCAAGGCGTTAGCTGAAATCTTGGTGATGGAGCGCATGAGTGTACCGACGATGATCCTGCGTCCTCATTTGGTGTGGGGGCCGGGGGATACGCAGTTGGTAGGTCGCATTGTCGAGCGTGCCGCACAGGGTCGACTCGTGCTGCCCGATCACGGCAGGGCGCTCCTCGATACCACCTACGTTGAAGATGCTGCGTCAGCAATAGTTGCGGGACTCGATCGAACTGGCGACGCGCCGCAGGCGTGGGGCCGACCTTTGGTGGTCACAGGCAACGACCCACGGCCTCTGTCTGAGTTAGTCGAGGGCATTCTCAGCGCTGCGGGTATTGCCCAGCATGTTCGCTCGCTACCGGCTCCACTGGTGAGCTTCATTGGGCGAAGTGTGGGTCGGCTGTGGCCAACCGACGAGCCACCCTTGACGCAGTTTGCGGCGCGTCAGCTTTCGCTCTCGCACTGGTTTGATCAACGCGAAACCCAAGAGGCCCTTCGCTGGAAACCCGAGGTCAATGTTGATGAAGGTGTTCATCGACTTCGCCTCTGGTTCCAACAACAAATCAAGAAGCCCTCGCTGTAGAACAGCGCCCCTGATGTGGGCCGCTCAGAAGCCAGTAGAAATCTTCTGTCCAAAGAAAGCCTGAGGGACTCTGAACACGAGATGGTCACGACCGAGGGTGAAGAGTTCTCTTAGGGCGGCACAACATCACTGTGCCGGTGAACTGGGGAACTTTGGTCGGGCTGCCCGGATTTGAACCGAGGACCTCTGCGTCCCGAACGCAGCGCGCTACCAAGCTGCGCCACAGCCCGTTGGTTGGGATATTTCCAACCTCAGGGATCAAACCCTACCAAAGGCTCCTTCGTGCTACTCCGAGACCTCGTGGTCGTCGGGAGAACTCTCTTCGATGATCGGTAGCTCTCTTCCAATAACGACTTCGTCGATGCGGCGTTTCTCCATCTTGTGAATCCGAAACATCCAGTTTTCGAAGGTGACTTCTTCGTTTTTTTCAGGGATCTTTTCAAATCGGTCAAGGAGAAAGCCTCCAAGAGTGACGTATTCGCCCTCGGGAAGCTCAAGGCCGATGGTGTTGGCTAAGTCGTCAAGCGTGATCTGGCCATCGCAGAGCCATCTCGTTTCATCGATTTGTGCGATCTGAGGCTCTTCTTCGTCAGCGAGTTCGTCGGTGAGATCCCCCACCAAGGGTTCGAGAAGATCCTTCAGTGACAAGATTCCTGTGACACCGCCGTGTTCGTCGAGCACGAGTGCGACACTTCTTCTGTTGGCCCGCATCTCTCCGAGTGCTTCGAGTACGTCGATTGATTCGGGAAGTAACAATGCTGGACGCACTCGTTTTGATATCTCTACCGTGCTCAGGCTCGCTCCCACTTCAAGGAAGTCTCCTCGGCCAGCGCGAAAGAGATCTTTGACGAAGAGGAGGCCAACGACGTCATCGAGATCGCCGAGGACGACGGGGTAGCAGTTGTGACCGCTGGCACGAACCTCTTGCGCGACGTCGGCTGCAGAGACCGGAGCGCGCAACATCTCAACGTCGATTCGTGGGGTCATGACCTCTCGAACTTGAATTTCAGAGAGTGCGGCCAAGTTCTGGGCGATCTCGTCGCGTTGTGCTTCCTCGGTTATTTCAGTGGATTCATTTCGCTTGGAGCGACGTCCTCGTCGGCGCCAGCGATATCCAGGAGGAGGGTGGTCGTTACTCGCTGATGGAGTACTCAAGCGCTCTGGTCACCCACTGAAACTGGCACGGGTTGATAGGAGGTGTCTTCGTAACGATCTCCTTGAAGAATCGCACGCACTCCCGCCCGAATTCGCATGGCGTCTAAGGGTTTGACGATCCAACCGTCTGCACCGGACCGTTTGGCTTGAAACACATCTGCTCGTCGATCCAATAACAGCAGCACAGGCGTTTCGTCGATCGCGTCATAGGAGGCCTGAAGGCGAAGCTCTAAACAGACGGCAACGCCACCCATCGAGCCGATCTGCATGTCGGCAATGACGAGATCAATGAGTGTCGCTTCAACCGTGGCGATCGCATCAGGCCCAGAGCTGGCAAACAGCAACTCGATGTCAGGTCCGTCAAGCACGCTGGCAACTTCTCGGCGAATTGACTCGGTGTCACTGACAATCAGGATGGTCTCCACGGCTAAGAACTTACCAGTGGACTCAGGGTCCACTTGGTAGAGCGCTCGCAGCCCTTGAAACTAGGAAAACTGTTGGCTGAGCAGAGTGAGGCCCTCAACGTCATTGACGGCACTCCCCGAGAGAGGGAGCGAAAGGACCGGTGCGGGGGCCACTGCCGTAGTAAGGGTCTCGAGGACAGCTCTTTCGTTTTCTGCGACCTGGGAAAGGGCGACGGCGTTGGCGACCAACTCGCCAAGGTCGCCAGAAGAGGTGGCGACGGCTTCAGGAAGATCACCGGAAAGAAAGAGTGGGTGAACGCGGTTGGCAACCATCCCTGCAGGAGCGAGACCTGTTTCGCTGAGTCGTTCGGCAAAGAACTGGGCCTCATTCACTGCGTCTTGTCGGGGTGACGTAATCAGCACAAAGGCCGTCTCTGGAGATCGCAGGGTCGCTTGGATCTCGCCAGCTCGTTGTGCAAAGCCCTGTTCCATGCCGGCGAAGGCTTGAAAGAATCCAATGGCGTCTTCTAAGAGTTCAGCGCCAGCGACTTTTCCAATGGTGGCGACGAGTGCACGAGTCGCCACAGAGAGAACTTTGAGGTAGGCCCGAGTGGGAGTGAGTAAGGCTCGAAACACTTTATTTTCCAAGAACGACGTCATACGTTGTGGAGCGTCTAAGAGGTCGAGAGCGTTTCGAGTTGGTGGAGTATCAACGATGACGAGATCAAAGCGATCAGAGCGGGTGAGCTCGTAGAGCTTCTCCATCGCCATGTACTCCTGGGTGCCGCTCAGGGACGAGGCCAAACTCTTATAGAGCCGGTTTGATTTGATAGATGCTGCTTGATCAGGACTCTGGGCGTAGAGATCAACGAGGTCATCAAACGTTCCCTCTGCGTCAAGCATCACGGCATGAAGCGACCCAGGCGTGATCCCAGCGACGTGGACGGGAACGTTACCGACAGTAGCGATCCCGAGTGCGTCGGCTAATCGGCGAGCTGGATCTAGCGTCAGCACGCAGACGCGTCGGCCGTTGAGTGCAAAATGTGTGGCCAAGGACGCAGAGACGGTGGTCTTCCCGACTCCTCCAGGGCCGCAACAGACAATGACGTTGTAGTCAGAGAGTTCTGAGATGAAGGTACTCATGGCAAGAGTCCTTCCATTGTTTCAAATTCCTCAGTGAGCACGCGAGCGAGAACCTCACGTTCATCAGATCCAATCGCCGGTGAGAGAAGGCGAGGAAGCTCTAGCACTGGCAGTGGCAACTCATGGCGCAGTCGATCTAGTTGTTCGCGTGCAATCGAGACACGCTGGAGTTGAAAAGCCGCCGCAGCATCTAAGGCGAGGGCAAATTCAGCGTCGAGCGTGATGCCCTGGTCATGTGCAGCATCAAGAGACGATCGGTGAAGAACAGGAGTCGCAATGTCGACCTGATTGACGATGACGGGCCCTAACGAGACACCCGCCTTGTCTTCGACGAGGAACGCCGCTTCGATGGCTTCGCTGACGGGGAGCTCTTCAGCCAGCGTGACCAACAGCACTCGGCATCTCGAAGGATCAGTCAACATTTCAACGACTGAGGCGGCCTGCGCGCGAACGGGGCCACTTCGAGCGACGTCCATGAGCCCCGCCGCTGAGGTCAAAAACGTCATGGCATGACCGGTTGCTGGCGCGTCGACCACGATGACGTCAGCGATATTGTCCGCTGCAATCTGTTTGATCTTTCCCAAGACGAGGACATCTCTCAGGCCTGGAATGGACCCTGCGATGACGTCAAGGAGACCGGTTGAGATCAGTCGGCGCGTGAGGCGTAAGAAGCCGTGGTCGTTGAGGTACTCAACGAGCGCATCATCTGGGGAGATCGCCCGAGCATGGACGCTCCCACCAGTCCGGTGATCAAGGAGGTGAACTTCGTCGTAACCGAGGGGTTCCTCATGGCCAAAGGAAACCCCGAGGTCTGGGCGGTTTTCTAGTTCAATAATGAGTACTCGAAGCCCTTGGGCTGCGCATGCAGTGGCGAAGGCGGCGGTTGTTGTTGTTTTACCAACGCCACCTTTCCCAATCAAGATGTGCACCGTGGCAGCGCTGGCAAAGGAAGTGAGATCCATGGCCGTGCTGACGCTATCGGCCTTCGAGGAGTTCTGGAAAGAGGGAACAAGTTCTCCCAGGTCAGGGGCCTTGTCCTTTCGTGAACCACCCGCTACCGTTAGGGCTCTGACCGGATGTCAGGCCACTGGGGGGTGTCGAATGTTTGAAGTAGCCGATGAATGGCAGCGTTTCGCAGCGTGTCGAGGGCCGTATGCGGAGTTGTTCTTTCCACCGAGCGTTCCAGAACGCAAGGAAGACAAGCTGGCCCGAGAGGCCAATGCGAAAGAGATCTGTGATGAGTGCCGGGTCCGGCGAGACTGTCTTGACTACGCCATTGCAATTCAAGAGCCCCATGGAATTTGGGGAGGACTCAACGAAGTTGAGCGTCGAATAAAAGTCCAGGTTCAGACCACGTCACTTCTTCAGCAAGCGGCGGTCTCGTCGTAGGGTTACGAAGCAGGCTCTTTCTCTAACAGAGCCGGGGCCGTGGTGAGCGTGATCACGAATAAGACAAACGTGATGATGTGAACACCAGTGCACCAGAGGCAGATGCTCTTAATGATCAGAAGCTCGGCGGTGATGAGCCAGAGGACAAAGAGCATTCCCGCTCCGGCAAGACCAACGCGAATCAGATGAATTGTTCGCTTCGCGCTCAACCAAGCCCAGGGTGAGTAAAAAAACAGGGCAACGACAAAGTACCCAAGTCCAAGGATCGCCACGGGTATTCCAAAGACCACGCTTTGAGGCGACGTCGTGACTTTCGCGCAGTTAACGATTCCGTTATCCGAACACGCAAGAGACTGCGTTCCCGCGAAGTGCGCAATCGTCAGGTAGAGCGAGATTCCAAATCCAGCCAGAACGAGGATCCCTGTTGAGATGATCACCCAGTGTGCTGGGCGTCGGGTTTGAGTGACGGCTGAGTCCATGACAACAACGATGAGTGATCTAGAAGGAAATCTTCATTGCTTTTGCTGCGGTTTGGACGCCCTTTGAAGTGCAGACATTCCCAGGCTGGCCGTTTGTCACCTTGCAAATTGAAGCCGTGATGTAGTTGGCCGTCGCAACGATGGCCTGGGTCGCAGGGTTCGCAGGATCGCTGAGCCCGGAGGCAATCTGTTGGGTACTGAGTCCAGTGAGAATCGACGGCGAGAAGCTCGCACCCGCGGTGAGGAACTGATTCCCAATATCCATGAATGGGATGGATCCAGCACTCGCTCCTGGAACAAACTCAGCGGTGTCGTACTTCTTCGCCAGTGTTGCCTCCTGCTTGTTCAGTGACTGGAGAGGGGTGTAGCCCGCTTGACCATTGGTCAAAGGAATATTGGTGTACTGCTCAACGCCCTTGAAGACGAAGTACTGACTTGAAAAGGTGAGTTTGGCGAAGGTGAATGAGGGTGTATTTGGATAGACGTCTGTTGACGACGACGTCGTGACGCCGAGACCGCTAAGTGTCCCAAAGCGACTGATCGCGGCGGTCACCGCCCAACGTTCTGCAGCACAGAAGGGGCAGTACTCAGCGCCAAGATAGAAGTAGCCCGGAAGTGCAGTTCCCGTTGAATTTGTAAAGGTCAGTGGGGGCTGACCAGTGGTGGCAGCGGGAGGAGTAACGGGAACGACCGAAGACGTGACGCCAACAGTGTTGTAGACACTTTCTGGAATTTGCGTCACGTCTTTGACCAGTGAACTCGACGCTGCTTCATAGGTATTTCCACCACTCGCCGGGGTGCTATTTGAGCCAACAAGGCTGTAGGCCACAAGACCAATCACGACAAGGATGACAATCCCGACGAGACCCCATGTCAACAACGTGGCTTTTGATCGGTGTTGCGCCTTTGTTGGGGCACTCCCTTTTCGGGCATTCCCGACAGAACGATTTTGATTTTTCGATGTCTGCTTGTCTTTGTTCGAGGGCTGCTGCGCCACGGTGGGGGACCTTTCTGCGTGATTCCTTCAAGATCGTAGTGGAGCCCCGCGGCCCCCAGTGTGTCGGCACTACCCTCGGTGGTATGGCTCCTTCTGAGAACCCAGAACCACCTCTTATCCCCCGCCCAGCAGCCACGGTGATGCTGGTGAGAGATAGCCAGGATTCCGGTATTGAGGTCCTCATGGTCAAGAGGAATCTGAACTCTGATTTTGTGGGTGGCGCCTACGTCTTCCCTGGTGGTGCTGTCGACTTGGCGGACGGTGGGAGTGAAGCAGATTCCTACTGTCGAGGACGGAGCGACGAAGAGGCCAGTGTTCTTCTTGGCGTCGATCACGGAGGCCTGGCCTACTGGGTTGCGGTGTTGCGAGAGTTATTCGAAGAGGCCGGAATTCTCCTGGCAACAACTCGGGAAGGAACAGCTCTCGAATTAACGGGTACTACCGCCACGAGATTTGTTCAGCACCGCGCCACCGTCAACGACCGATCACGGCGCTTTCTGGACATTATTGCCGAGGAGGACCTCACGCTTGATGTTGGCGGTCTTCACTACTTTGCCCACTGGATAACCCCAGAGGGCGCACCGCGCCGCTACGACACTCGCTTTTTTGTAGCTACCGCACCCGAACGCCAAACCGCAGCACATGATGCGTCTGAGGTTGTCGCTGACGAATGGATCAATCCCAACGACGCACTTCGACGACATCGAGAAGGCGATATTGAAATCATCTTTCCGACAATTCGAAACCTTCAAGCAATCTCTCGATTCGAATCAGCTGAGGAGCTCATGAACGCAGCAATTACGGCGGCTTCTGTTCCGGCGATCCTGCCTCGGATTACGGTCTCTGAGAAGGGAGTTCGGATTCTGTTGCCAGGAGACGACGGCTACGAAGAGGCGTATCGCACAGGGACGAATCCCTCGTCAAAAGGTGACTTTAATGAGGCGGTCCGCCAAATCTCTGCAGCAGCAAATCCCACGCCCGAAGGATAAGGAGAACCTCCGGGCCTCGCTCGCAAAGAGATCTCGTGACGTGCACAGATATCTCGCAAAATCAGAAGTTGGCAGCGTTTCAGAAAGTTGCGCCGCGTTGTTCTAGGTTGATGAGGTCAACACTACGAGGGGGAAACATGAAGAATCGTCGCCACTTGATCTCGGTCTGCTCAGCAGCTGGTGCACTCGCTCTTTCAACGTTGTCGTTTCTTGGAGCATCGCTGCCAGCGGCGGCGAGTTCATCATCGAGCAAGGTTCTCACTGTCGGAACCTTTCAGGGCCACAAAGGTCAGTACACGACAATCCAAGCTGCGGTGAACGCGGCAAAGAGCGGCGACTGGGTCCTCGTAGGTCCAGGTGTCTACAAAGAGTCAGCTGATCTTCAAAATCTCCCGACAACCACTGAGCACGGTGGCTTTGGCGGCGTGCTGGTCACGACCGCAGGGATCCACATTCGTGGAATGAATCGAGCATCAACGGTGATTGACGGAACCAAGGCTGGGGCACCGAAGTGTTCGTCAAATCCCAATGATCAACAGTTCGGTGCCGTACAAGATGGAGCAGCATTGGGTCGAAACGGCATCGTTGTCTACAAAGCAAACAATGTCAGTATCGACAACTTGACGGTGTGCAATTTTCTCGGAGGTGCGGGAATCGCGGGAAACCAGATCTGGTGGAATGGTGGAGCTGAGACCGCAGGAATCGGTCTCAAAGGCTACGAAGGCTCATACCTGACGGCGACCTCAACGTACTTTGGAGAAGAGAAAACTGCAGCAACCTACGGAATCTTCTCTTCACAATCCCAAGGAAACGGTGCGAAGTGGTCCAACATCTACGGTTCGAACTTCAACGACGCTGGCATGTACATCGGGGCGTGTTTGCAACTTTGTGACGTCACGGTTGATAAGGCCTGGATGGAGTACTCAGCGCTGGGCTACTCAGGAACAAACTCTGGTGGTGCCATTGTGATTAAGAACTCACTATTTGACAAGAACAAAGATGGTTTTGACACCAACACCCAGATCAATGGTGACCCACCAGCTCCGCAGAATGGTGCGTGTCCAAATAATGGAACGTCACCGATTACCCACACGCACTCGTGCTGGGTCGTGATGAACAATGTCTTTCGAGATAACAACAACCCAAATGTTCCCCAAGCCGGAAACGCTGCCGCGGGCCCAACGGGAACAGGCATGACGCTTTCGGGAGGAAAGAACGACACGGTGATGAACAACGTGTTCTCGAATAACGGAGCATGGGGAGTTCTCTTTATTCCCTTCCCTGACTCGGGAACACCTGACGTCAACCAAACCTGTGCAGGTACTGGCGGGGTAGAGACCCCAGGGTTTGGCTGTGTCTACGACCCAGTGAATAACAAACTTTCCAACAACACGTTCTCGAAGAATGGATTCTTCAAGAACCCTTCGAATGGTGATATCGGCCAGTTGGCTTTAAATCCCAATGAAAAGTCGAACTGTTTCATTAATAACAAAGCACCGAATGGAACGTCGCCTGTCAACCTCGCCAAACAGTTCCCGACATGTGGTGTGAACCGTGCCGAGCCGGCCGTGCCGCCAACGCTGCTCGCCCAGGTCTTGTGTGATACTGGATTTGGAAGTTGTCCCGCAGGCTCGACCTATCCCGTTTCAACCGGAGTGGTGATGCATCCACTTCCAAAACTCAAGACCATGCCGAATCCATGCGTGAATGTTCCCAATAACGCATGGTGCAAAAACGGTTCTGCGGTTTAACGCTCGGATTCTTTGAGAGCGAGTTCAAGAGACTCAATCATTCGAGCGCTACATCCCGTGACGTCTCGGAGAGGAGCAACGTCTTCGGCGATGGTGGTTGCCATCTGATCGAAGGCGGCACTCAGTGGAGTGTCACCTCCCGCAACAGGCTGGCCGAGATCTCCTCCGGCCACGACCGATGGGTCTAAGGGAATTGAGCCAAGGAGTGGCACGCCGAGACTGGCGGCTAAGCGCTCGCCGCCACCAGAGCCAAAGAGTGTGTAGGTCTCGCCGTGTTCACAGGTGAAAGCACTCATATTTTCAATAACGCCGGCGACTCGCAGATTTCCCTTCCGAGCCATGTCCGCAGCACGAGCGGCAACTTGTTGAGCAGCGAGTGGTGGCGTAGTGACGATTAAAAGTTCAGTTCGTGGCAAAAGGCGGGCCAACCCCATCTGGACGTCACCGGTCCCCGGGGGCAAGTCGATCAAGAGATAGTCGATGTCGTCCCAGTGGGCGTCTTCAATGAACTGTTGCACCGCGCGGTTGAGGATTAGTCCTCGCCACATAATTGCTTGATCCTCTTCGGCCAAGAATCCCATTGAGAGAACACGCAGTTCCCCATCGCCGACATGAAGTTTTTTCGGGACCATCTTTTTGTCATGCGCTTCAACAGGACCGTCGAGACCCAAAAGGCGAGGAACAGAAAACCCCCAGATGTCAGCGTCAAGAATTCCAACCGTGAAACCTTTTCGAGCAAGGGCAACGCCAACGTTGACGGTGATCGAGGACTTGCCGACGCCTCCTTTTCCAGAGGCAATCCCAAGGATCCGTGTTCGCAGCGGGATCGACGTCACGGGGGCGTCACTTTGGGCCGCTTTGCGTGCGATATTCATCAACGTCGCTTTGGCTTCAGCATCGAGTTGCCCAATTGAAATGGTGACCTCAGTGACACCCACCAGTGAGACGATGGCTCGTCGAACGTCCTCTTCGATCTGTGAACGCAAAGGACACGCTGCGGTGGTCAGAGCTACCGAGATGGTGGCGTGGCCTTGTTGAGACACGTCGATCTCTCCCACCATCCCCAGTTCGACAATATTGAGGCCCAGTTCTGGGTCGATGACGTTGGTGAGCTGGTGGCGAATAGTGGCGGCCAGGTCCAATGATTCTCGGTCCGAGAGTGGAGTGGCCATAGCTCTAGGTTACCGGCGGAGAAATGCCCTGAATCCTAGGAACGAAGCCCCCTTGGGGCTTCGGGGTATTCGAATTCCGCCAGGGCGGCTGACGGAAGGGGTGCTGGTCGCTAGTATGGGTGCTTAGTCGCCATGTCGCTTCACAGCGACCAGAGAACCTTTGAGGAGGCCTCGAACACTATGAGCCTTGCAACATCAGTCAACATCGGAAAAAAACCAGACCCTGTTACCCTCTCAGATCTTGCTGCGACCAAAGTCGCAGAGTTGCTCGCTGATGAGTCAGCGAACGAAGCACTTGCACTGCGAGTCGCTGTGAAAGCTGGCGGTTGTTCAGGCTTTAGCTACGACATGTTCTTCGACTCCGAAGTTGCAGACGACGACGTGGTTCGAGAGTTTGGAGCCGTCAAGGTCATCGTTGACAAAGAAAGCGCCGAAATGCTTTCTGGTTCGTCGCTTGACTATGAAGACGGATTGAACGGTGCGGGCTTTCACATCACCAACCCGAACGCCTCGCGCACCTGCGGCTGCGGCTCATCATTTAGTTAATCGGCGTTCATGGCGTCGCAAGAGACGCCACTGGTCTCATTTGAGGTAAACGGAGAGACCCTTGCATGCTCCTCAGAAGGAACGCTCCTTGACGCGCTCAAATCCGAAACGAATTTCTCGAGCGTCAAAGATGGGTGCAGTCCCCAAGGACAATGTGGTTGTTGCACGGTCCTTGTTGACGGGGTTGCTCGTGTCTCGTGCGTTACACCACTACGAAGAGTTGCTGGCCGAACAATCACGACGCTTGAAGGTGTTGATCCTCTGCTTCGCCAACGTCTCTTCGATGCTTTTGAATGCACAGGGGCGAGTCAATGTGGATTCTGCACCCCAGGGATCTTGGTGCGACTCTGCGGTCTGGCAAGAAAAGGATCCCCAACTGAATCCCAGGTGCGCACGGCACTTGGCGCCCACCTGTGCCGATGCACGGGATTTCAATCAATCGTCGATGCGGCCCTTTTGGCCCTTCATGACGCCGCAGAGATTCCCGCTCCACGAGATCCAGAAAAGGCGTCAGCGCGAGCCGCCTTGGAAAGTGGGACGCGTCAACACATTGGCGTTGACGTGATGGAGGGTGCCGCTGGTTTTGCGATTGATACCTATCCTCCCCAAAGCCTGGTGGCTGTAGCGACATCAAATGGGGAATACGTCGTTGGGGAAAGTGAGCGTTCTGCTCGAGCACTCTCGGGAAAAGTGCAGGGGAGGAACTCAAGTGTTCCGCTTCGAGCCAGTGTGACCGTCCCCGAGATTGATGGGTCGATCCTGACGCTCCAGACGACGTTCGTTGAACCTGGCTACGTCGAAAGCGACACGAGTTGGTGTGAACCAGGCGGGACTCCAGCATCAGCATTCGCCAACGCCGGTGCCTTTGGCGCCAAACGACACTCTCGAGTGGGACAAGACGCGGCGCGTCTCGCGGAGGAGTACAAGCAAAGCGTCGTGGCGATCTGGCCACGTGAAGAAGTGGTCAGGAGAGGAGCGAAACGTCCCCCCATTGCGCTCTCGCTTCGAGGAGATGGCTCAGGGTCGTTGCGGATCGGCAGAACCCCTGACAGTGATGACCTCACGCCACTCTGTGAGACGCTCCGAGAGAAATTCGACAAGATCACCGTCGAGGTGGTCGATATCGTGGGGCCACGCGTCGGGGCAAGCCATCGAGGCGCAGTGATTGCGGAACTCCTCGCCGCCAAAGCGTCACTCCATGGCGTGGCCGGTGAGCCAATCGAGGTGGAAGCACTCAATGGTGCTCGAGCCAGCGTGGCCAAACGAGATGACGGGTCCCTTGAGGTTCGAGTTGCAGCGGGAGATCCACTCTGCGATGTCACACTCGAAAGCTACGTCGTCGGAGCGGTGCACCAAGGCCTCGGTATGGTCCAGAGCGAAGGTATCGCCGTCGACGAGGAGGGCGACGTCCATGACCTCACCATTCGCTCGTTTGGAATTCTCTCGGCCTCACAGATGCCCAGAGTCCATGTGGTGATCGAGGATGACCCGCGAGAACCCCTGGCGTGCGGGGTTGCGGTCCTTGCTGCGACAATGGCCGTACATTGGGTTGCGTCAGGTCGAGGCCCGGTTTGGCCAGTCGAGAGAGAGGTTGTTGGATGAGTGCTCCCATTGGTCCCTACTCTCCTATTGTGCGCGCCGGCTCTCTTGTGGTGACGTCTGGTCAGTTGGGGATTCTTCCGAGTGAGACAGGCCCCGTGCTGGTTGAAGGTGGGACGAGTGCACAGCTCCGCCAAGCCTTGGCCAATGCACTCGAGCTGCTTTCCTCGGAAGCGCTTCGGATCGAAGACGTGATTAAAGCGACCGTGTTCTTGGTCGACATGTCGGAGTTCGCCAATGTCAATGAGGTCTGGATCGAGTTCTTCGCTGGTCACCGGCCGGCGAGAACTGCGATTGGTGTAAGTGCGTTGCCACTTGGAGCTTCCATTGAAATTGAGCTGTGGGCGGTTGATCCATCAGAAAGTTCGATATGAGTGTGCCCGAGTCACAACCCAAGAACGAGAAATTAACTAGGCATGGATTGCTTCTTCAGGTAGCCCATAAGATCATTGATTGGGTTGACCCTGAACAACACGCCGAAGGTGTGGTCTATGGAATCATCACGGTCGGCGCGGTTATCGCTATTGAATCTGCAAGCGACCTGGCACCAAGCCATGACATCGCTGGAACCATTTTGGTTCTCGTCGTCTACTGGATGGTTCACTCGTATTCAACGGTGATGGGGAATCTCTTTCGCACCAAAGAAGCGTGGCACTGGGGCCTCGTGAAAGAGACCATGCGCGATGAGTTCTCTATCATGCGCGGGGCTGCTCTCCCGATCATCATGATGACGGTCTTCGCACTTTTTGGAAGTGGTACTACTCAAGTGATGTGGGCGGGTCTCATTACTGTGATGGTGCTCATTATGGCCTTTCAGGCTGTTGCCGGGGCTCGAGCGGGACTGCGAGGCATCGCCCTGTGGGCTCAATTGGCGGTCGGACTGTTTTTTGGGCTGTTCCTGATTGTGATCAAGTACGTCGTTGGTTGAGGCTCAGGAACCTGGAGACCAGCCATAGTTGCCGAATCGATAGCCGACGCTACGAACAGTCTGAATCAGGTGCGCGTGCTCTTCTCCCAACTTTGCCCGGAGACGTCGTATATGAACGTCAACCGTTCGAGCTCCGCCGTAGTATTCGTAGCCCCAGACTCGACTTAGAAGCGTCTCTCGAGAAAAGACTTTTGCGGGGTGACTGGCCAGGAAGCGAAGTAACTCGTACTCCATATAGGTCAGATCTAAGACCCGACCGGCAATGGCGGCTTGGTACGTCGAGAGATTGATTTGCAAGGGTCCAAAGTCAACAATGTCGGCATTGACACCTCGACCCTGTCGCTCAAGTTCAATGGTGAGACGTGTCGAAATTTCACTGACGTTCATTGGCGTCAGTGAGAAGTCGTCAAAGAGGTCTTCTCTCAGGGAGAGATCCGCAAGCTGTTCGGGGTCCACGACTAACAACAAGGGCGCCACCGGCTGCTCTCGCTTTCGAAGTGCTCGACACACGCTGAGCGCCTCGCTGAGTCCGCTGCTTGCGACGACAACCGCACCCGACCAGGCGAGATTTGTCATTCGAGCTTCGTCGCCTTCGGCCTCGGCGGCGTTTGCCACGCAGTGATAGGGGTAGCCAATCTCCGTGATCGCAAGCAGTACCTCAGCAGGAGCAGGATTTGGATAACAGACGATTGGGTCCATGGTTCGCCCTAGTTCCTCTTAGAGCCGCGGAAGATAGCGCTCGAGTTCGAAACTTGTGATTTCAGATTTGTACTCTGCCCACTCCGCACGTTTGTTGCGGATAAACCATTCGAAGAGGTGCTCTCCCATGGTGTTGCGCACGAGGTCGGATCCCTCCATGGCGTCAACGGCGTCGTTTAAATTACTTGGGAGCGGAGCGATTCCACGGGTCGTGAGCTCAAAAGAGTCAAGAGAGAAGAGATTTCCTTCCGCCTCTGGTGGAAGGTCGTAGTTCCCTTCAATTCCTGCCATCCCTGCGGCCAACATGACGGCGAAGGCGAGGTAGGGGTTTGCCGCAGAGTCGGGGGCTCGATATTCGAGTCGAGTCGAGTTTGGCTTATCGGCCTTGATCACTGGGACTCTGACGAGCGCAGAGCGATTGTTGCGAGCCCAACTGACGTGGACGGGGGCTTCATGGCCAGGCACGAGTCGCTTGTAAGAGTTGATCCATTGGTTTGTTACCGCGGTGATCTCATGGGCGTGGACTAAAAGCCCGGCGATGAATCCTTTGGCAATCCGAGAGAGCCCCTGAGGATCAGAGGAATCCACGAACGCGTTCTGTCCGTCTTTCCAGAGTGAGAGGTGGGTATGCATCCCAGAGCCTTGGACACCAGCCATTGGCTTTGGCATAAAACTCGCAGCGACTCCCGCTCGACGAGCAATCTCTTTGACGACCAATCGAGTTGTCATCACGGTGTCGGCCATCGTGAGGGCATCGGTATAGCGAAGATCAATTTCATGTTGGCTTGGCGCATCTTCGTGTTGGGCGTGCTCAACGGGAATGCCCATTTCTTCGAGTGTCAAGACACTTTGACGGCGAAGTTCACTCGGCAGGTCGGCGACGGCTAAGTCAAAGTAACTCCCAGAGTCGAGTGGAACGAGTGGTGCAGTTGGGTCAAGACTTTCGAAGTAGAAGAACTCGAGCTCGGGTCCGGTGAAAAAGGTAAAGCCTTTTTCGTGGGCATCATCGAGAACTCGTCGCAGTGCAACGCGAGGACATCCTTGGAACGGCGTTCCCTCAAGATCAACAACATCACAGAAGACTCGGGCCACGCTGTGGCCTTCATCATGGAGTGGGAGGATTTGAAAGGTTGAAAGATCTGGCATTGCCAAAACATCGGCTTCTTGAACTCGAGAGAAGCCGTCGATGGCCGATCCATCAAAGGTCATTCCTTCATCGAGCGCGTCTTCTAACTCTGCGGGGGTGATATTGAATGCCTTCGGAGTCCCGAGGACGTCAGTGAACCACAACTGTATGAATCGGATGCCCCGCTCTTCGACGGTCCTGAGGACATAATCACGTTGACTTTGCACTCCATAATCCTTTCACCTGATTTGGGGTCGCTCTCCCGGACGCGCAGAACCGGGCCCGTTTCCGAGCCCGGTTCTGCGAAATCCCTAGATTTTCTTGTTGATTAGCGCCGTTTCGATGACTTCTTTGGAAGGACGTCAACGCTGGTCAGCGTCTTTGTCGACGCACTTTTTTTGGCAGCCTTTTTCGATCCAGCCTTCTTGGATGAGCCGTTCTTTGAAGAGGCCTTCTTGGCCGAAGAACTCCCCGATCCTCCTGAACTCGCTGAACACGTGGTGTTCACGATCACTCGAGTGACTCGGTAAGGATCCATGTTGGCATTGGGGCGACGGTCTTCTAAGTAGCCCTTCTTGTCGATGGCCACTTGCCATGGAATTCGAATGGAGGCTCCACGGTCGGAGACCCCATAGGAGAACTCGGTGTAGTGCGCCGTCTCGTGCGCTCCAGTTAAGCGAAGCTCAACGCCAGGTCCATAGTTCTCGATGTGCTCATCAACCTTCTTCCCAATCGCTTCACATGCGGCGATGATGTGGCGATAGCCACCTTCTTCTCGCATGGGCTTCGTTGAGTAGTTGGTGTGACATCCCGCACCGTTCCAGTCACCCAGCATGGGCTTTGGCTCGAGTGTGGCAAAGACGCCAAAGTCCTCAGCGATTCGAAAGAGCAACCAGCGAGCAACCCAAAGTTGGTCAGAGACCTCAAGGGGAGGGAGCGCTCCAATTTGGAACTCCCACTGGCCCATCATGACTTCAGCGTTGGTTCCCTCAATCGCAAGTCCCGCAGCCATGCACGCAGCGGTGTGCGCTTCGACAATGTCTCGCCCCGGCATGATGTCGCCACCAACGCCGCAGTAGTAGGGACCTTGAGGTGCAGGGTAGCCATTGCTTGGCCATCCGTAGGGTCGTCCATTTTGCATGAACGTGTACTCCTGCTCAAGACCAAAGATCGGCTCGAAGCGTGCGTACTTCTTGGCGACCGTTTCGAGTTTGGCTCGCATGTTCGTCGAGTGAGGCTTCATGTCAACGTTCAACACTTCACACATCACTAAGACGTCATCGATTCCACGCAGTGGGTCAGGACAAATAAAGACAGGTCGCAACACGCAGTCTGAGTTGCTGCCTTCCGCCTGGTTGGTACTCGAACCGTCGAAACCCCAGATCGGGGGTTCTTTGTCGTCAGCCAAAATTCTGGTCTTGCTGCGCAACAGTGGTGAGGGCTCGGTGCCGTCGATCCAGATGTACTCCGCCTGGTAGGGCACAGGGTCTCCTTTATGGTCAGTGGGTAGGTACTTTTCTCTGAGGGGATTCTCCCTCATGTTCTATTCTGCCTGTCAAATAGTGCCAGGTCATCTCGTCAGTGTAAACAGCGCGTGAACTCTTCACATTTGGCGTTTCGAGGACGGTTCCTCGGGGTGCCGTTAGGCTCAAGGAGTGCCATCACTTCGAGTCGCCGCAGCTCAGATCAACCCAACCGTGGGGGATTTAGAGGGAAATAGGGACAGGATCCTCTCATTCCTCGCTGAAGGCGAAGCGCAGGGCTGTGACCTGGTCTGTTTCCCGGAACTCTCCCTCTGTGGCTATCCCCCCGAAGACCTGCTGTTGAAAGACGGCTTTCTTCGCGACACTCGAGCCATGCTCGACGAGGTCGCGGCAGCCACCACGGACTGCGTCGCGGTCGTCGGTGGAGTCCTTGAAGTTGACCGGTCAAGTCCTCGGCTGGCGGCTCCGAGAGATGCTCGCCTTCCAGGAGAAGGTGGCACGCCACAACTCGCCAACGTGGCAGTGGTGATGGCGCACGGCAAGATTCTCGGAGTAGTGGCGAAGCGACTCTTGCCAAACTATGCCGTCTTCGACGAACAACGTTGGTTCCTCCCTGGCGAAGGTCCCTACGATCTCTTTCGCATTGGTGGCGCCATTGTCGGCGTCACGGTCTGTGAAGATCTTTGGAGCGCCCAGGGCCCCGCAGCTGGAATTGCTCGAGAAGGGGCGTCACTGATTCTGAGTATCAACGCATCTCCTTTTTCCTTAGGACAGCACGATGAGCGTCGTCGTGTTCTCTCTGAGCGAGTGAGCGAAACCGGTGCAGCAATCGTCTACGTGAACCAAGTAGGTGGTCAAGACGAGTTGGTCTTTGATGGGGGATCCATGGTTGTCAATGACCAAGGTCATCTTTTGGCTCGTTCTCCTTCGTTCGTTGAACATCTCTTGATCGCTGACCTTGAGTTTCACGGCCATGACGATGAAGTGACCGATGCCGTTCACGAGATTTCGTCGACATCGAGGCGAAGTGGACCACCGATTGAAGGTGACGTCGCCGACGACGCAGGAGAAAACGCTGAGGCCTATGAAGCATTGGTGGTCGGAACTCGGGATTACTTGAGAAAAAATGGTTTCACACGCGCCGTCATTGGACTCTCAGGGGGTATTGACTCGACCTTGGTCGCCACCATTGCGGTGGATGCACTCGGCGCAGAGAATGTCCATGGGATCTCCATGCCGTCGCGTTATTCGTCGGATCACTCGCGCAGCGACGCTGAAGATCTCGCCGCTCGGCTTGGCATTGTGCTTGACACGGTTGAGATTGAAGCAGCTCACGTGGCATTTGGCGGGATGCTCAAGGGAATCTTGGGGGCTGAGGTTGAAGGTCTGACGGACGAGAATCTTCAGAGTCGCCTTCGCGGCGTGTTGTTGATGGCGTACTCGAACGACACGGGAGCCATCGTGCTCACGACAGGAAATAAGTCAGAGATGGCGACGGGCTACTCCACGCTGTACGGGGACTCTGCAGGTGGGTTCGCGGTGATCAAAGACGTTCCAAAGACACTCGTCTACGACCTCTGCCGCTACCGCAATGAGCGAGCTGTCCTCGAAGGACTGGTGCCACCCATCCCTCAAGAGGTCATCGACAAACCACCATCGGCGGAACTGCGACCCGATCAAAAAGATGAAGACTCGCTTCCTCCCTATGAGCTCCTCGATCCAATCTTGGCGGCCTACGTGGAGTTTGATCACACCGCACCTGAGCTCGTCGCGCTTGGCCACGACCCGGTCCTCGTCGAGCGAGTGGTGAACCTTGTCGACACCGCTGAATACAAACGACGCCAGATGCCGCCGGGAGTTCGGATCACGTCAAAAGCATTTGGCAAGGATCGCCGAATGCCAATCACGAATCGCTATCGGCCGAGGATTACCCGATGACCGACTGGCGCTCTGGTGAAGAGACAACGGTTGCCCTTGGTCATCTCGTCGGGACTGCTCGGCGTTTGCATGGCGTCCTCGGAACTGCAGCACTGACGAGCGGGCTCCCACGAGTCACGGTTCTCCTCGATGAGTGGTCGTTATTTTTCTCAGACCATGCAGCGTGGCTGTTCGATCGCTTGCCGCTGAGAGACGGACTCGAGCGTGAAGCATTCGTAAGCCCGGGTCCATTTTCTGACGTTCTCTCTACTCTCGAGGATTTCTCTCAGGTCGGAGACGATGTTGGCGTGGTGGTGGGATTTGTCGAGGTGGTCCTCCCAGCCCTTCAGGCCAACGTGGCCGAGGTGCGGACGGGATGCTCTGAGGCCGGAGAGCGGAATCTGAAGCGAATCCTGGGCTTTTTTGAGGTGGATCTCACAGGTATCGAAGAAGACGGGAGTGAACTCGTCAGGATTCTGACCACCGATGCCACACATCGAGCACGAGCCGCCGAGGTCCTGGCCGGCTTCCCTTCCGTAAAGTGAGGGAAAGAAACCTTGAGGTTTCTCGCTGGATAGTGCCCGTTCAGGGGTCTTGACGAGGCCGGTAGGATGGAGTCCGGTAGAAAAACGGATTGAGAAGCCTTTTGAGAAGGATTCGAGAATCTGGAACCCGGGGGTGACGCCAATCTGGCATTTGTCATATTCCGGCGATGGTGAAAGGCAAACAACAGCGTGGCAAAAGAACGAATTGAAAGAGATGATGAGGATCTTGTCCGGCTGTATCTGACCGATATTGGTCAGTACCCGTTGTTGACCAAAGACGACGAAGTTCGACTCGCCCAAGCTATTGAGGCTGGACGGGAATCATTTGAGAAGTTTGAAGCCGGCGGCAAGATGACCGCAGCCGAAAAGCGGAAATTGAAGATCGAAGGAAAACGAGGCGAAGACGCACAGCGCACCTTCGTTCAGTCAAACCTTCGTCTTGTGGTGTCGATCGCAAAGAAGTACCAGGCATCTGGCCTTCCTCTTTTGGACTTGATTCAAGAAGGCAACTTAGGTCTCATGCACGCAGTTGAAAAGTTCGACTGGCGAAAAGGATTTAAGTTTTCAACCTACGCAACGTGGTGGATTCGCCAAGCCATCACCCGTGGAATTGCGAACACTGGTCGAACGATTCGTCTTCCAGTACACGCGGGAGACACGCTTGCCCGAGTCCAAAAAGCACAAGCTCGCCTTGAGTTGAAATATGGACGACCTGCGACTCTTGCTGAACTCGGTATTGAAGTTGAGATGCCAGAAGACAAGTTGATCGAGGCGTTGCGCTTCCGAGCGGAACCACTCTCGCTTTCTGAGCCTCTCCGAGAAGATGGAGACGCCGAACTCGGTGACGTCGTCGAAGACCGTTCCGCAGAGTCTCCCTTTGAGGTTGCCGCAGTGGCATTGCTCCCCGAAGAGATCCAGCGTCTGTTGTCTCCTCTTGATGAGCGTGAACGTGAGATTCTCAGACTTCGATTTGGTCTCGACCGAGGAGAGCCTCGAACCCTTGAAGAGGTCGGAGAACACTTCAATCTCACTCGTGAGCGAATCCGACAGATTGAGGCCCGAGCGATGTCGAAACTGCGCCACCCCTCTTCGGATACCGGTGCCCGAGACCTCTTGACGGTTTAGCGTCTAACATCAAGGTCATGAAGAAACTTCTCATCCTCGCCCTGATCGTGGCTGTTGGCATTATTGCCGCCAAGCGAATCAGGGACGCCTCGGCGTAACTTTCAACTCAGCAACAGCGTTACAGCGACGCTCGTGATCGCGGACGCGCCGACTTATTGTGTCGTCGCGCGTTTCGTAGGAGTCCAAGCAAGAGAACTCCACCGAGCGCGATGACGCCCGTCACGATTGGCGCCCTGATTGTCATCCGATCTCGAAGCCGAACGGGTTTTGTGAACTCCAAAATTTCCCATCCACGTTCGCCAGCTTCGAGTGTGAGTTGCTTATCTGGGTTGACCGCATAGGGATGTCCAACAATTTCGAGCATGGGAATGTCAGTTGCTGAATCGGAATACGCGCTCGAACGCGCAAGATCTATTCCAGTTCGCTCTGCGAGTTCATTGATTGCGATCGCCTTGTTGGGGCCGTAACAGTAGAACTCCATTGTTCCGGTGTAGCGATTGTGTTCATCGAGGTTGGCCCGACTCGCCAAGGATCCATCCACGCCCAAGAGTTCCGCCAAAGGAGTCACAATCTCTTCGGGGGCCGCAGAAACGATGTAGATACGATCCCCGGCTTGGCGGTGGCTCTCCATTACTTCGAGTGCTTCTGCATAGATCAGAGGTTCAATGGTGTCGATGAGCGTCTCTCGAACGATGCTGGCAACTTGCTCACGGTCCCAACCTTTGGTGAGCGCCAGCATTGAGTCTCGAACTTTGGCTAAGCGCTGTTCGTCAGCTCCAAACTGGAGAAAAATGAGTTGCTGTGTGACAGCTCGAACGATCGTCCGCCGAGTGATAAGCCCTTCTCTGCGGAGTGGGCGTCCAAAGGCCACGATGGACGCTTTGGCAATGACCGTTTTGTCGAGATCAAAAAATGCTGCGTCCACGCTCTCAATGCTACGCACCTATGGTGCAGAAGCGGTGCCGCCTAGGCGTTAGTGGCCTCCGCAGAGAACAACATGGACTTGCTGCTCTGCTTCGCCAGCTACCAACACGACGACTTCATCACCATCGAGAAGAATGGTGTCATCGTGCGGAACGATCAACCGATCATCTCGAATGACTCCCACGATGTTCGAATCTCGAGGTAGCTCAAGGTTTTCGATGGCTTTACCAATTGCTGGTGAGTCCGACGCCAACGTGACTTCAACGATCTCCGCGTTCCCGTGCTCAAACTGAAGAAGTCGAACCAAGGATCCCACCGATACCGCTTCTTCGACGAGGGCGGTGAGTTGCTGCGGCGTCGAAACCGATACGTCCACGCCCCAACTTTCATTGAAGAGCCATTGGTTCTTTGAATTGTTCACTCGAGCAATAACTCGAGGGACCGCAAACTCTTGTTTGGCCAAAAGAGAGATCACCAAGTTGTCTTCATCGTCACCAGTCGCCGCCACCATGACTTCAGTTTCACTGGTCCCCGCGTTATGGAGTGACGTGACTTCACAGGCATCACCAACGATGAAGGTCAGTGCTGATTTCTTAGAAAGTTTCTCAACCAAGAGATGATCTCGCTCAATGACCGAGACGTCGTAGCCCTTCGCCATTAAATCTTCTCCGATAGCGACACCAACGGATCCTGCTCCCGCGATCATTACTTTCATGAGATTGAACTTTCGAGATGATGAACCAAGTCCTCTTCGGATCCAGCAAGGACGGCGAGTTGCAAGAGATCGCGCTCCTGGCCAACAAGGTCTTGCGTATCAAGCCTGACGACCCCGGCCCGGTTCACACCAATGAGTTTAATTTTCCCCGGAATTTCGAGACCTGAAAGTTTTCGTCCGGCCCATTGTGGGGGAAGCGGCTGCTCGACGACGTGGAGTGTTGCCGATGCGTCGGTCCATGACGCCGTTGCTTTCGACGGGATGAGCCAGCGGCGAACCTGATCGATCGTCCACGTCACGGTGGCGACCGTTGGAATTCCGAGCCGCTGATAGATCTCGGCTCGTCGGGGATCGTAGATTCGAGCCACGACTTGAGGGATTTTGTAGTTCTCTCGAGCAATTCGAGCGCAAAGAATATTGGAGTTGTCGCCACTCGTCACCGCAGCTAACGCATCGGCACTCGTAGCGCCAGCGTCTTCTAATGAATCTCGATCGAAGCCTGAACCGACGATGGTTCGTCCCTGAAATGAAGAAGAAAGCCGGCGAAATGCTCGACTTGACTTGTCGAGCACCACAACATTGTGACCCTCGTTCGAGAGGGCGTTGGCTAATCCAGAGCCAACCCGACCACATCCAATGATGACAACGTCCACCCCTTGATATGACCACGTTCTGAGGCAATTTGCAATGCCAGAGACATGAGACCGATCAGAATTCAGGTCCGACAGTCTCTTCGGCATAGATTGGAGTCGTGGATGAGGCTCCAAAAATCAGTGATGATGACGCTCGTTTTGTACCAGCCCGTTCGGTTGCTCGGAACTTGGCACGCCAGTTTCCTGAGTCCTTCGCCTATCGCCTGAAGAATATCTTCCTTGGGCGACCACTTTCGAGTGAACTTTTAGAGTCTGAACGTCTTAGTAAACCAGTTGCCTTAGGGGTGCTTGCACCTGACTGCATCTCATCATCGGCCTATGGCGCTGAAGCAATGCTGACGCAGTTGACTCCGTTTATTGGCCTAGCGGCATTTACTCTTGTTGTTCCCGTCACGGTAGCCATCATCGGAGTGTTGTTCTTTGTCACGTTGTCATATTTCGACGTGATTGGGGCGTACACAAAATTTGGTGGGGCCTATGTGGTCTCTCGAGATAATTTCGGACCCCGGATTGCTCAAATTGCAGCGGTGGCGTTATTGATTGACTACACCGTTACCGTCGCAGTCCAAACTGCAGCTGGAACAGCCGCAATGACTTCAGCGTTTCCAAGATTGCTCCCCTTTACCGTCGCGATCACCGTCGGTGTGGTTGTGCTGTTGATCTATGGAAACCTTCGTGGTATCCGAGAAGCGGGAAAGTTCTTCGCGTTCCCGCTTTACTTCTACGTGCTGGCTCTTGGAACAATTATTCTCCTTGGCTATTTCAAAGCATTCTCTGGAACGCTTCATGCGTTGCCAATCCCGCCTCCAAAAGAACTAGTCGGGGGAGAGTTTGGAACAAGTGGTACCGGGTGGCTCATGGGGTTGGCGTATATCCAGCTCCTTCGAGCGTTTGCGAACGGCGGAGCCTCGCTAACAGGTCTCGAAGCAATCAGCGATGGCGTTGCCGGTTTCCGAAAGCCAGAGACGGTCAATGCACGAGTCACGTTGATCGTGATGAGTTGTGTCTTGGCTTTCCTTGTTCTTGGAACGTCGCTTCTTGCCAAATGGACCCACGCAGTTCCCTTCGCCGCTGGATCCCCAACGGTGGTCTCTCAAGAGGTCAAAGCCGTGCTCGGGACTGGACCGACCGGCCATTTTTTCTTCTTGATCGTCCAGTTAGCAACTGTTCTCATTCTTTATACGGGTGGGAACACTTCTTTTAATGGATTCCCATTCCTCGTAAACTTCATTGCCGGCGATCGGTTCCTTCCGCGCCAGTTGACGAAGCGTGGCCACCGACTGGCCTTCTCGAACGGGATCTTGGTACTCGGTGCCGTGGCGATCGGACTGGTTCTCTTGTTCCAAGCCAAGGTAAGTGGGTTGATTTCTCTTTATGCTGTTGGGGTCTTCACCGGCTTCACCATGGCGGGCTTTGGAATGGTGAAGCACCATCTCGATCGAAAAGAAAATCCAAAATGGCGTCGTGGTGTAATCGTCAATGGAATCTCGGGCGGAATCTCGTTGATTGTTGTTGTCATCTTCATTGTCGCGAAATTTAGAGAGGGTGCTTGGATCATTATTGTGATTGGCCCAATTCTCTATCTGGTGCTGATCCGCCTGAACAAGCAATATCAAAAAGAAGACAAGTTCTTGCGGGCACAAGGAGAAGGTGCAAGGACGGAAAAGGTACGTCGACACCACGTCGTTCTGGTTCTCATCGATTCGTACGACTTAGCGGCCGCTCGTGCGCTTGTCTACGCCCAGACACTCAGCCAAGACACTCGAGCGGTGCACTTTGATATTGACCCACTTGTGACAGCAGAGCTTGGAAGAGTCTGGGAAGAGGTGGGGCCTCGATGGCTTCCCCTCGACATCATCGAGTGCCCCGATCGGCGACTTGTTCGCTCTACCCTCGAACTTGTCGCGGACACGGTGTCAGACGAAGACACCGAGTGCACCATTCTCTTGCCACGGCGCCGATTTGGCTCTCGACTTTCTCGCTTGCTGCACGACCGGACCGCAGACTCTATTGCCGGTGCGGTCTCCGTTGTGCCAAATGTCAGCGCGACCATTATTCCTTTCAACTTGGTTGATCTCGAACAAGGGCAAAGTGTTGAACGTGCAGTAGAGAGTGAACGACGCGCCGCTCGACACGAAGGCTCGTCCAATAAGAAAGATCGGCTTCCTTCCGATCAGTTGCTGGCTCAGCGATCAGTTGGTTCACAAGCAATTGATCAAGCTGTCTGGCGACAGCGAACGAAGATTGCAGGTCGAATCAAATCTGTTCGTGTGAAGACGGGTTCAGTCGCGTCAAGTCTTGAGTGCACGATTGTTGATGAGACCGGGAGCATGTTGGTGGTCTTCCAGGGCCGACCAAAAGTCCCAGGCATTGAGCCTGGTGCGCGACTTGTGGTCGAGGGAATGGTTGGCCAGTGGAGGAAAAACCTGGCAATTTTGAATCCTGAGTACGAATTGATTTCTGGCGCAGCCTCGGAGCCTCCACCCGAGACTTGACCTCTTCGAAGGTTGTGAGGCACGGAATCTTGGAGAAAGATCCGAAACCGCTTGCTGGTTTAGATTGTGGGAGTGGAAGACCTTCCGTATTTCTTAGATGACGGCGAGGATGCACCTCGAGGTAGATCGATCGCTCATAATTTGGCTGAAGAGTATCCAGAGAGCCTGAGTTATCGGCTTAAAAATCTGTTGCTCGGCAAACCTCTGGTCACCGAAGAACTTGCGTCTGAGCGCCTTCCAAACTCAACGGCTCTTGGGGTCTTAGCGCCTGACTGTATTTCGTCGTCGGCCTATGGGACCGAAGAGATGCTGACGCAACTCACCCCGTTCGTGGGCCTCGCAGCATTCTCATTTATTGTCCCCATCACGGTCGCCATTTTGGGAGTGTTGTTTTTTGTCACACTTTCATATTTTGATGTCATTGGCTACTACACCAAATCAGGTGGTTCGTACGTGGTGGCTCGTGAAAACTTTGGACCCCGCATTGCACAGATTGCAGCAGTAGCACTTCTGATTGACTACACCGTGACGGTGGCAGTGCAAACTTCTGCGGGGACTGCGGCGCTTACGTCTGCTGTTCCGAGCCTCCTTCCGTACACGGTGATCATTACGGTGGCGGTTGTCCTGCTCCTTATTTATGGAAACCTTCGTGGAATCCGAGAAGCTGGAAAACTTTTCGCCATACCAACGTTCTTTTATATTGTGGCGCTTGGTTCCGTCATTCTCATTGGCTACACCAAAGCTGCGATGGGTACTCTTCCCGTTCTCCCCATTCCAAAGGCCTCGCTTCTCGTCGATGGCGAATTTGGAACGTCAAGTGGAACGTTGCTGACAAGTCTGTTGTTCATTCAACTCCTTCGAGCTTTCGCCAACGGTGGGTCATCCTTGACGGGCCTTGAAGCAATCAGTAACGGAGTGTCAACGTTTCGCCGTCCAGAGAGCGTGAACGCTCAAAAGACATTGATCGTGATGAGTTCAGTCTTGGGTTTCTTGGTTGTGGGTACAACGCTTCTTGCCCGATGGGTTCATGCGGTCCCCTTCGCCGCTGGTTCGCCGACGGTTGTCTCTCAAGAAGTTGAAGCAGTCTTAGGCCAAGGTACGGGAGGCCATGCCTTCTACCTCGTCGTCATGTTTGCCACAGTCTTCATTCTTTATACGGGTGGGAACACGTCGTTTAATGGCTTTCCTCACCTCGCCAGCTTCGTCGCTGGTGATCGGTTTCTCCCTACACAGCTGACGAAGCGTGGGCATCGGCTGGCGTTTTCGAATGGAATCTTGGTGCTCGGGGCAGTGGCTATTGCGCTGGTGCTTGTGTTTCGAGCCCAGGTCAATGGCCTCGTGGCGCTCTACGCGATTGGCGTCTTTACCGGTTTCACCATGGCTGGTGCGGGGATGGTCAAACACCATCTGACGCACAAAGAGAACAAGAAGTGGCGCCGAGGGGTGGTGATTAACGGAATCTCTGGTGGGCTTTCGTTCCTTGTTGTTCTGATCTTCCTCATCGTGAAGTTCACTGAAGGTGCGTGGATTGTCGCGGTGGTTGGTCCACTGATGTACTACGGGCTCATCAGAATGCATCGTCAGTACTTTGTTGAAGACGCAATTCTTCGTGAAGAAGATGCGAGATCCTCAGAAGATACGTCACATCTCCAACCTGTCGCGATTGTCTTGGTCGACGTCTACGACGTCGCAACCTCTCGAGCAATTGATTACGCCCAGACCCTCGCGCAACGAACCCGAGCAGTGCACTTTGACATTGACCCAGTGAAAACCAAACGACTCGAACAACGGTGGGAAGAAGTTGGGCCTCAGACAATTCCTCTTGATATTTTGGAGTGCCCTGATCGTCGGCTAGTTCGAGCCTCGCTCGAACTCGTTGCTGACCTTGTTGCGGGGAACGACACTGAGTGCACAATTCTTCTGCCACGACGTCAGTTTTCTTCGAGACTCGACTTCTTCTTGCACGACCACAGTGCTGACGCCATCGCCTCAGCCGTCTCGGTTGTTCCACACGTCTCAGCCACCATTGTTCCTTTCAATATGAAGGATCTTCAGCGTGGGAAACAGGCCAAGGCCGCACTTGCAAAACAAGCGGCGAAACAAGATCAGCCACCCAGAGAACGCAAAGCGAAAATCCTCCCTGTTGATGTGCTCTTGAGCGAACGGGGCATGGGCTCTGAGCCCATCGATAGCGTCGAGCAACGAAGTCACGCAAAGATTGCTGGGCGCATCACGTCAGTTCGAGTTGAAACGGACGCAGTGGCCTCCAATCTTGAGTGCACGGTCACGGACAGCTCGGGAAGCATTGTGCTGGTCTTCCAAGGGCAGCCCCGGATCCCGGGGATAGAGCCAGGAGCGAGAATTGTGGTGGAGGGAATGGTGGGGACATGGGAGCACGATCTCGCCATGGTGAACCCGTCATTTGAACTCATTTCTCTCGATTCAGAGGACGAAGAGACCTAAAACGGCAGTATTTTCAAAGGATTCTTGCCGTAGACCCCTGGTGCTACTAGCGTTTCGCAAGTTAGCCCGGGACAAGACCCGGGGATACAGGCTTAAAAAAAGTAGAAGAACTTGCGCGCTCAGTGGTGAGCGCCTCAATGGAAGGTGATAGATGAACAGTCTCGTCAATCTCGTTGGAGAAGGTGGCTATCAAGCCTTCACGTTGAACAGCACAGACAGACTGTGGCTCTACATCACATTGGGCGCTGGTGTTGTCGGCATCGTGTCTGGTTTGATCTTGGCTCGTGGCGTGTTAGCTGCTGACCAAGGTGGCGAAAAGATGAAAGAGATTGCCAAGGCAATCCAAGAGGGTGCCGAGGCATTCTTGGCCCGCCAGTTCAAGACAATTTTGATCATCATGATTCCATTGGCGGTATTGATTTACTTCACCGCAACTGAAGTGGTGCGACCAGATAACTCCATTGCGCTCACCTTTACTCAAGACGGGATCTACCGAGTCATCGCTTTCTTAGCGGGTGCGATCTTCTCTGGATTGACAGGATTTATTGGCATGTCCATTGCAGTGCGTGGAAACGTCCGTACTGCTGCAGCAGCCACGAATGGTCAAATGGCACCCGCGCTCAAAGTAGCGTTTCGAACTGGTGCGGTCACCGGAATGCTCTGTGTGGGACTTGGACTTGTTGGTGCAGCTGGAATTTTCTTGATCTTCCAAAACTCAGCGACTGCGGTGCTGATCGGCTTTGCGTTCGGAGCATCCCTGATCGCTCTGTTTATGCGAGTTGGTGGAGGAATCTTTACCAAGGCCGCAGACGTAGGAGCAGACCTTGTTGGAAAGGTTGAAGCTGGCATCCCCGAAGACGATCCTCGAAATGCCGCGACAATCGCTGACAACGTTGGTGACAACGTTGGTGACTGTGCGGGAATGGCTGCAGACCTCTTCGAGTCCTACGAGATCACGATTATTGCAGCGCTGATTCTTGGATGGTCGGCTTTTGGAAATGCTCGAGCCGTACTCTTTGCCCTCATCGTTCCTGCGATTGGAGTGATCACCTCTCTGATTGGTGTCTTGGTCGTCAAGGCTCGAGACAACGATAAGAATGCCCTGACAGCTATCAATAGAGGTTTCTGGCTTTCATTGATTCTGACCGTCATAGGGACGTTCTTCGTTGCTGAGTACTACGTCAAGGACATCACCGTCTTCTGGGCTGTTCTGACTGGTGTGATTTTGTCGCTCGCTGCCTCAATGATTACCGAGCACTTCACCTCAACAGAGCGTGCTCCAGTGAGAGAGATCGCCGAGTCCGCTCGAACGGGACCGGCGACGACGGTACTGTCTGGATTTGCTATTGGGCTTGAGTCTTCGGTTTGGGCCGTGATCGCCATCGCCATTGCTATCTCGGTGGCCATCGGCCTTGGGGATGGAAATATTCACCACATCTTGTACTTCGTGGCTCTTATTGGAATTGGGCTCCTCTCCACGGCAGGAATGATCGTCTCTGAAGACAGCTTCGGTCCAGTTTCTGACAACGCAGCAGGAGTCGCTGAGATGTCTGGTGAGTTCTCTGGTGAAGCCGAGCGGATTATGGTCAGCCTCGACGCCGTCGGGAACACCACGAAAGCCATCACCAAGGGTGTCGCCATTGGCTCCGCGGTCATTGCCTCGGTATCCCTCTTTGGTTCCTTTATTGAATCGGCTGGCTATGAACTCAATATCCCCACTGGAATCGTGTTCAACAAGATCCAGATCAACGTGGCGAACCCCACGATTTTCATTGGTCTCTTGATTGGTGGCTCGGTGGCCTTTATCTTCTCGGCCTTGGCCATTCGAGCCGTTGGCCGATCAGCGGGAACCGTCGTTATGGAAGTGCGCCGCCAGTTCCGAGAGCACCCAGGCATCATGGACTACACCGAGAAGCCTGAGTACGGACGAGTGATTGCAATCTGTACCGCAGCGTCACAGAGAGAGTTAGCAACACCAGCTCTCTTGGCGGTGCTTACTCCGGCGATCGTTGGTTTTGGTATTAGCTACCTAGCCTTGGGTGGTTTCTTAGCGGCCGCAATTCTCACCGGTCAGTTGATGGCGAACACGCTGTCGAACTCTGGTGGAGCGTGGGACAACGCCAAGAAGTACATCGAAGATGGCCACGAAGGCGGCAAGGGCTCCGAAGCCCACAAAGCAGCGGTCATTGGTGACACCGTTGGTGACCCATTCAAGGACACTGCCGGACCTGCATTGAACCCATTGATCAAGGTGATGAACCTCGTAGCCCTGTTGATCCTTCCCGCCGTTATTGCGTTGAGAGACAACACCACGGCGAGACTCTGCATCGCCGGAGCGGCACTTCTCGTTCTCTTGGTGGCGATTGCCTTCTCCAAGCGAAAGACCGAGTCAATGGCCGATGGCCCGATCAGCACCCCTGCGCCTTCGAGCGTCAGCTAGGAGTTCTTCGAAGCGTTAGTGGTGCCCGAGAAGTCCAACTTTGTTGGGTTTCTCGGGCATTAACGCGTCAGCAGGGGTTCGGGTGTGCAAGGTTGAGTTCAAGGCTTTGCTAGAACCATGAGCACAACGACAGGCCGTATCCGACATGATGTGGAAGATCGAAAAGTGAGCACGAGGAGGTGAACCATGGGAAAAGCACTCGTTATCGTTGAGTCGCCAGCAAAGGCCAAGACCATAAGCGCCATTCTTGGCGATGACTTTGTCGTCGAGTCTTCCGTGGGTCACATCCGAGATCTCCCTCAGGGTGCCGATCAAGTTCCTGCTGAATATAAAGGTGAGACGTGGTCTCGCATTGGCGTCAACGTCAACGATGGGTTCAAGCCGCTCTACGTCGTGAACCCAGGAAAGAAAGACGTCGTCAGAAAACTCAAGTCCTTACTCAAGACCTGTGATGAAGTCTTCCTCGCCACCGATGAAGACCGCGAAGGTGAGGCGATCGCCTGGCACCTCTTGGAAGTCTTGAGCCCCCAAGTCCCGGTCAAGAGGATGGTCTTCCATGAGATCACTCGCCCCGCGATTGAGCGAGCGGTGAGTGAATCTCGAGATCTTGATCGGCGACTCGTCGACGCCCAGGAAGCTCGAAGAATCTTGGATCGCCTCTATGGCTATGAAGTCTCACCGGTGCTCTGGAAGAAGATCCTTCCTCGGCTTTCTGCTGGCCGTGTCCAATCTGTTGCGACTCGACTCGTCGTGGAGCGAGAACGAGAGCGAATGGCATTTCGCACCGCCTCATGGCACGACGTGGTCGCACAATTAACGAAGGACGCCCAGGGCTTTGAGGGACAAGTGATCTCCGTTGGCGGCACACAGTTGGCAGAAGGAAAAGACTTTGACTCGCTGGGAGCATTAGTTGCCAAGCGAGAAGTTCGCCAACTGAATGAAGAAGAAGCACAACTCGTGGCGAGTGCGCTGACCGAGACATCGCCGACGGTCACGTCAGTGACGGAAAAACCATTTACGTCAAAGCCCCAAGCACCCTTCATGACGTCAACGCTGCAACAAGAAGCGGGACGAAAACTGCGCCTCAGCGCACAGATGGCAATGCGGACTGCACAGCGACTCTATGAGTCTGGCTGGATCACCTATATGAGGACTGACTCGACCACGCTCTCTGAAGAGGCCATCAACGCGGCTCGCTCTCAGGCCAAAGAACTTTATGGTGCCGAATACGTTCCCGACGCACCGCGTCGCTACGACCGGAAAGTCAAGAACGCCCAAGAAGCTCACGAAGCTATTCGACCTGCTGGAGACTCATTCAGAACACCTGAAGAAGCTGCTCGTTCGCTCAAAGGTGACGAACTGCGACTCTATGAGTTGGTCTGGATGCGAACTGTTGCGTCTCAGATGAACGATGCTCGAGGAACCCAAGCGCAAGTTCGATTCGAAGCCACGTTGGGAGCGAGTGCAGCGGCATTGAACGGCACGGATGTTGTCCTCCAATCGAACGGCCGAGTTATCTCATTTCCCGGGTACCGACGTGTCTACGTGGAAGGTGCTGATGATCCAGAGGCGGAACTCGCTGACGCCGAAAAGATCCTGCCGGCCCTTTCAGAGAACGACGCAGTCAATGTCGCCGAAGCTGAAGCAAAGTCGCACACCACGCAACCGCCAGCTCGCTACACAGACGCCTCAATCGTCAAAAAAATGGAAGAACTTGGGATCGGCCGACCGTCAACGTACGCCGCCGTCATCTCAACGATCCAGGACCGAGGCTACGTGTGGAAGAAAGGGACAGCGCTGGTCCCAAGCTTCACCGCCTTTGCCGTAGTCAAACTTCTCGAAGAGCACTTCGCAGAACTCGTCGACTACAACTTCACTGCGTCGATGGAGGATGGTCTCGACGCCATTGCCGCGGGGACTGAAGAGTCACTTCCTTGGTTAACTCGGTTTTATTTTGGCCATGACGCTGACGGGGTGGCTGGATTTGGTCTCCACGAGGCAGTTTCTGGTCAACTGACGGACATCGACCCCGTTGAAATCAACTCGATCCCAATTGGAGACGACCCAGCATCAGGGACCCCGATTGTTGCTCGAGTCGGCAAGTTCGGCCCCTACCTCAAGCGAGGTGACGACACTGCGTCTCTTCGAGAAGACACACTTCCTGATGAGTTGACTCCTGTTGAAGCCGCAATGATCTTGGATGCGCCCCAAGATGATCGTTCCTTGGGTCTTGACCCTGAAACGGGCCTTGACATTTTCATCAAGGCGGGACGGTTTGGTCCTTACGTTCAACTCGGTGAGCTCGTTGATGGTGAAAAGCCCAAGACTGCATCGTTGCTCTCGACGATGACCGTCGAACACGTCACTCTTGATGACGCGTTACAACTCTTGTCACTACCCCGGAGCGTTGGAAAAGACCCAGAGAGTGGTGAAGAGATCTTCGCTCAAAATGGGCGCTACGGCCCTTATCTCACGAGAGCCAAAGACTCTCGAAGCCTCACGACTGAGGAAGAGATGTTCACCGTCAATCTTGAACAAGCCTTGGCCCTCTTTGCCCAACCGAAAAAAGGTCGAGGCCGAGGGATCGCGAAGCCTCCTCTCAAAGAACTCGGTCCTGATCCAGCGACGGGCGAACCAATGTTGGTCAAAGACGGCCGATTCGGCCCGTACGTCACTGACGGGACGACCAACGCGTCGCTTCGAACGGGAGACAGCATCGAAGAGATCACCGTTGAGCGTGCCGCTGAACTCTTAGCGATCCGTCGAGAGGCGGGCCCTGCAAAGAAGCGGGCAAAGAAAGCAACAAAGAAGAAGAAAGCCACCAAGAAGAAGGCCGCGGCGAAGAAGAAGCCAGCAGCCAAGAAAGCCCCCGCCAAAAAAGCGGCGACCAAAAAAACAGCAGCGGAGTTGGCGGCGCAATCGCGCAGTGAAGACGAGCGTCCTGTTCCTGAGTCGGGCGGTCCGGACACTGACTCGTGACAACAAGTGGGCGATTCTTTGTTCTTGAAGGAATCGATGGATGTGGCAAGTCAACACAAGTCACTCGATTAGCCGAAGAGAGAAACGCTCTTGCGACATTTGAAATGGGCGCCACCGAGCTTGGTTCGGCACTTCGCGAGTTGATTCTTGGTTCAGGCCAAGCGCCGGTTCCCATGGCCGAAGCACTGTTAATTGCCTCAGACCGAGCCCAGCACATGGCACTTGTTGTTGAGCCAGCCCTCCTTCGGGGCCAAGACGTGATTTCTGATCGCCACGCGGCGTCGACCATTGCCTACCAAGGCTATGGACGGGGCCTGGCCATGGAGGACCTTCTGATTCTTATTGACCTCGCCACCGCGGGGCGAACGCCAGACTTGACGATTCTCCTCGATATTCCCGTGACCGAGTCCCTTGCTCGGAGGGGGTCTGCACCAGATCGAATGGAACAAGAAGACATGGCATTTTTTGAACGCGTGCGAGCGGGGTATCTGGCCCAAGCAGCTGCTGACCCTGTGGGTTGGATCGTGGTGGACGCCACGTCTCCACTCGATGTCGTGGCAGCCGCCATTGACAACGCCATTGCGGAGCGAGGACTGGCGTAGTGGCAAGGTCGCTTTTTGAAGACGTACCCGGTCAAGAAGATGCAGTGGCACTGTTACGAAGCGCCCTTGTGAGTCCTGTGCACGCGTATCTTTTCGTGGGCCCCGAAGGTTGTGGGATTCGAACAGCGGCCAAAGACTTCGCTGCAGCCCTGTTGTGCCGAGAGGGAGGATGTGGCGAGTGCAATGACTGTGAACGAGTGCGCTCTGGATTTCATCCAGATCTCACGGTCCTCGAACGAGCTGGCGCGTCCTATGCCATCGAGGACGTACGAAGCCTCACAGGGATTGCCCAACGGCGTCCCTTAGAGGCCACACGAACCGTCATCATTATCCCTGAAGCAGAACTTATGGGACTGTCAGCTCCAGCACTTCTCAAGACGTTAGAAGAACCAGCAACAACGACGGTGTTTCTACTCCTCGCAAATGAAATCCCGCGAGAGATGGCGACCATCAGAAGCCGCTGTGTTGAAGTTCCCTTCAAAGCGCTCTCAATCCGAACGATTGCTACATGGCTCACCAACAATGGTGTCGAAGAGGAGATCGCCGAAAGCTTGGCTGAAGGATCTGCAGGCGATGCTGAGCGAGCACTGCTGCTCGCCAACGATGAGGGGTTCGTCCAACGACTGAGCCTTTGGCGCCACGTTCCCGACGTGCTTGATGGTTCTGGAAGTACCGCGGCAGAATTAGCCATTGAGGTCCAAGGCTCGCTGTCTGAATCAATTGCTCCACTGGTCACTGTTCACGAGGCTGAGATCGCCTTCCTCGAAGAACAAGCGAAGGCGATGGGAGAGCGGGGAATCCCAAAGAGAAAAGAACTTACTGATCGCCATAAACGCGAAGAGAAGCGCTATCTCACTACTGAACTGATTGCTGGCTTAGGGGTGCTCTCTCGGCGCTATCGAGATCGCCTCATTGCTGCAGAGCGAGAGGGTGGTCCTGGCTCGCCAGAGACGATTCGTAACTACATGGCCTCGATTGACGCGATCTCTCGATTGTCGACATCACTTCGTCGTAATCCCCGACAGTTGCTCGCCATCGAGCGTCTATTTCTTGAACTTTCGTGAGGCCTCGCCAGGTCAGGTAACCTCAAGACTCGTTGCCTGGGTAGCTCAGTTGGTAGAGCAACGCATTCGTAATGCGTAGGTCAGGAGTTCGAATCTCCTCTCAGGCTCCAATGTTTAGGCGTGGGTAGAGTGTGACGCCTTTCGAGACTAGGCGGAGCCCCGAGGTTTTAAGAGTGGTCCAACCACCGGGATCTCAGTAACGCCTTCGGCTCGAGCAATCGCCAAACTGCTCCGAGCTAGTGGCAAGAGTGGTCCGGTGACGACGTAGCGAGGATTCCAGTAGGGGTCGTACTTCTTGTTGAACTTCCAGAGCGATTCAATCTGCATCGACTCACTGAAGTGATGAAGCAAGGAGCGTTCAAGCGACATGAAAGCACCATCGCCCGACTCTCCAGCGACGACGGCTCGCATGGTGGCAAAGTTCAGGCCCAATCCATTGAGGCCTCGCTCACCCATCCAAAGAAGCGTCTCGATGATGACAAAGTCAGTCAGTCCGTTGGGCGCATCTTCATCACTGGTGCGTCGCATGAGGTCAAGGGAATAGCCGTTGACGTACTTTGCTGGAATGTACTGATTGAAGGCAACAGGCTTATGGGCCTCATCGAAGCAGACAGCTAAGAGCAGGCCTTCGTCGCGAGGATCAAAGATTCGACTCAAGGTCATCGAGAATCCTCTCTCGGCTTCTCCTTGGCGAGTTTCGGTCATCAGTTCTAAGAGTTGGTCTTGGAGCTCTTTTGGAATTTGGCTGAGTGCATCAAAGCATTCAACGGTGAGGCCCGACTTTTGAATTCGGTTGTAGGCCCCACGAAGTGATTTCATGGCCTTGCCCTGGAGCGTGAAGGTCGCGGCATCCACGATGGCTTCGTCACCGATGTAGTGATCAGCAAGGCCAGCGGCACGGTAGATGGGAAGCCACGACTCCGAGGCTGCCAAGACCGTGACCGACCAGTTGCGAGCGTCAGCAAAGTCCATGACGTCACTCCAGACATCTGCTCGATCCTCGGCCGGGCCAATGGGGTCTGGCGAGATCAACATGACACCATTAATCACTGAGTAGGCGACGAGTGAGTTGCCGGTGAAGAACCAAGTCTTGTCATCACGAAGGGCAAAGTAGTCAAGCGTGTCGCCGCCGTAGGCTTCGACAATCTTGAGTGCTTGGACAAATGCTTCTTGACGAGCGACGCCGGTTCGGCGTTGGTCTCGGCCCGGCATGGCACTAAAGAGCAGAAGGCCCGCTGTCACGATAAGGAGAATGATGACGAGGCTTCCTCGCATCGTGTGGCCAATCCCGACGTAGTGGCCGATTCCAACAATGCCAGCAATCAGTGCGAGCGCTAATGCGGAGAGCCAGACGAAGAGGCGTCGAACACCTTGAGGTTGCGTCCTGAAGTGCTTGTGCTCTAACAAGAGCCAGAGACAGAACACCACGGCGAGAATGGAACCAGAGGATCGATAGTGATCCAAGGAAAGGCGATCAGCGGTGGTCGCGGCCATGACAAAGATGGTGGCGATCCAGGCGGGTCGTAAACCTCGCCGCAATCCTCGAGCCAATCCAAGCAGGGCAATCGAAACGACCACTGACTCGACGACGGTCATAGGGTGAGTGCCAAACGGGATCCAGCGATCGATCCACCGGGTGTCGTGCACTCTCCACAGAAGCGTAAATACGATATTTGAAACCGCAGAGATCAATAGCACCGCTTCTGCGATCCGACGGATTCGACGTCGATGAATCGCTGAAGTCAACCCTGTCTTGTTGATTGGCCACGTTGGTCCGGTGGGCAGGGTCCCAGCGACATGGAGCGTCTCGAGTCCATTCTTGACCCTGGCTTGGCCAAGACGCTCTAAGAACACTGGGCTGCGTTCCGGGATCTCGCGCAACCACAGTTTGGTTTCGATGACCGCTCCCGCAATCAATTCAACATAAGAGAACTTCTGCACCGAGATAAAGGGGTTCGGAAGTCGAAAGCGCGACGGCCGCTTCGTGACCGACGTGGCGCCACTTCCTGAGTTGGCATAGAACCCATCACCAACAACCGAGAGTTCAGGTTCGTGGGTGTGGCCCGAAATCAATCCTGAAAATCCCTGCGTGACCAAACGAGCTGCTTCAGCTCGAGCAGGAGCATTATGAGATGAGAAGTCAGCACGATTGCTGATCGCTGTATCTTTGAGCGCTCGGTTGACTCGCATCAGGGTTGCGACTGCAGCGACGCCAGCAACAATGACCATGAAAATAATGAGTCCACCGAAGAGATAGATCCAACGATCAGCGTGGTGTCGAAGCAGGCTGTCGACTCCAGGCAGAAACGTAACAAGGCGGAGAAGAATCACTGCAATGAAAGGAATAGCCAACAGCCAGATCTTTCCAACGAGCTTGCGATAAAACAGTCGAGAACCCGCGAACTCAGCGATATCGCCGTCAAGCCAATGGACGCCTTCAAGCAAACTTCCTGGCGACTGACGCGATTCAATTTCGGGAAGGATCTCTCGAACGATGTGATGTCCGAAGGGAGTATCGACTGGATCAAAAGGGTCTTCGAAGGTGTTGAAGGGATCGACTTGGTTGCCGTGGATAATGCGGACACGCTCTGTTCCCTTGTCGGTCTCGAGGCTAAGCGTGAGGTTGAGTCCGACGTGGGCGGCCCCAAGCCGCTCTTTCAAGACAGCCTGAACATCGCCGTCCCAGGCAATCTGGCCATCGTGATTCCCAGAAAGGATGATCACCGTGTGATCATCCCCTTTGGAGAAGTTCATCACCGCATCGGTGAAGTCTTGATGAGAAGTGAGAATCGCAGGGATGTCAGCGGGCCCCGCCAGCATCTCGAAACCATCTCCGTTGATAATGAATGCAGCGGGCCCGGTCACTTCACTGAGGACTGCCACAATCTCTGTTTGGACCCTGAGCGAGTTTGGCGTTTGCGCTACGCCAAGGTGTAAGTCACTGACAACAATCGTCCGGCTACCTCGAGGAAGTGAGAACTCAATCTCTTCTTCAACCGGTGCATGGGTGAGCGTGTCCTCGGGGATGTCTGGCTCGGAATCGACGATATCTGCTTCGTGTTCGACCTCGTGGAGGTCTTCAACAACTCCCGCTCCGATTTCAGCGATCAGTTCTGTCGTGGCTGTCTCTTGAGATGACGTCAAGTCGTCATCGGTGGTTGCTCCGACTTCATCTGGGGTGACGTCGTCAGTCAATGTGTGGCCTCTGGTCGCATCATCGGGAACAAGATGACGTCTCGAATCGCTTCGACTTCTGAGAGCAGCATGATCAGCCGGTCAACACCGAGGCCGATGCCTGAGGTTGGAGGGAGACCAAATTCAAGGGCTCGCACGAAGGCCAAGTCCGCAGGGTGTGCCTCTTCGTCACCTTTTGCCGCAGCGGCTGCTTCACCGGAGAACCGCTCAACCTGCTCTTCAGGAATATTAAGTTCGCTATAGCCATTGGCAAACTCTTTGGCGTCAATGCAGAGTTCAAAGCGATCTGCCAAGGTTGGATCTTCTGCGGTGTGTCGGGCTAACGGAGAGACTTCAACAGGGAAGCCACAGACGAAGACCGGGTTAGTGATTGTTGGAAGAAGAATCGTGTCGTAGATCTCGAAGATCAGTTTTCCTGAACCCCACTCGGGAAGGAAATCGACATCAAATTCTTTACAGACACCACGGACTTTTTCGACGGGGTCATTCGGATGGAGACGTTGCCCAACAAGCTCTTCCACCCAGTCCAAGAGTTGGCGACGTGGCCACGATGGGGTCAGATCAAGTTCGCGTTCGCCAATCGTAAAGGTGAGTTTTCCGGTACTCGCCTTTGCGGCTTCGACAACCATCCGCTCGACGAGATCCATCCCGTCGTTGTAGTCACCGAATGCCCGGTAGGCCTCGAGAGCGGTGAACTCTGGGCTGTGTCGGGTGTCAACTCCCTCGTTACGGAAGTTTCGAGCAATCTCGAAGACTCGTTCGTACCCGCCAACGACCAGTCGCTTGAGGTAGAGCTCGGGAGCAATCCGCAGACTCAACTCAATATCTAGCGCATTGCCGTGGGTAAAGAAAGGCCGAGCGAGTGCGCCACCGGCCTGGGGCTGCAAGATTGGCGTTTCAACTTCAACAAAATCTTCCTCCTGCATTAAGGCACGCAATGCAGCGATGGCTTTAAAGCGGATATCGAAGACTTTACGGCTTTCAGGGTTGGCCAAGAGGTCGACTTCTCGCTGGCGATACCGAGCATCGGTATCAGTCAATCCATGCCACTTGTCTGGAAGAGGTCGGAGGGATTTTGAGAGCAGCCAGAGTTCCGTGACGTCTAACGAAAGCTCGCCTCGACGACTAGTGATCACTTCACCTTCCGCGCCGATCCAGTCACCAAGGTCCAGTGCCTCGAGCACCTTGGCCGCTTGGTCTGAGCGGTTGGACTCTTGGATGAGGAGCTGAATAGAACCTGTGACGTCGCTCAGGGTGACAAAGACGAGTTTTCCGTGGCCTCGAAGGCTCGTGAGCCGGCCCGCCATCTTGGCGATTTGGCCGGTGCGAACGTCGGCGTCGAGGCCGTCGTGCTCTGCATGAAGAGCGCCAGCGGTAGCGGTTCGATCAAAACGGGTCGGATAGGGATCGATCCCCGCTTCGCGGAGTACGTCTCGTTTCTTTCGCCTATCCGCACTCAGCGCCTCGAGGGTCCCAAGGGCTTCCTCTTCGGTTTCAGGAGTAGGTGTTTCGGTTTTTTTCGATTCTTTAGGCACAGTTGGTCCTTCTTGTCGAAGTTGGAGTGGTCAGCGAACATGGGGTTCTACGACCGGGCGCTTGTTCCCCCTTAATTTACTCTACTGTTAGCCCTTGTGAGTTTGCTTCTTTCGGCCCAAGGATTCCCCCTCGATATCAACATCATCAGTGGATGGTTCCCTCCACTGATCTACTGCCTGGCCATCGTGCTCATCCTCGTTTCGATTGGCTGGCGAAGAGGAGTTTGGAAGAAAGAACTCCTTTGGGGTATCCCCATCGGACTGGGTGTCGCGGCCATCATCTGGATTCTTCAATCTGTCATCAAATTTGGTGGGTACGAGCTCTTCCTCTATCCATATTTCGTCTGGATGTCGATTGTGGGATTTTCCATCGCCCTCATTTTCCTCGGCTGGAAAAAAGACAGCTGGCTGCTTCGAGTGTTGGCAGCACTCGCCATCGTTCTCTCAATCACTGGGCTCGGGACCGCCGTCAATCAACAGTATGGCTATTACCCAACGCTTGGGAATGTTCCAATCTTTGGTGGTCAAACCGCAGAGAACACTTCATCGTTTGCAGATCTCTCCTTGATCCAGAAAGAAGTTGCCAAGACTGGCAAGTTGCCTGCGCATGGTGAAACGGTGACGGTTACGATCCCTGCAACAAAATCAGGCTTCTCTCAAAACCAAGCCAACGTCTATCTCCCTCCCGCCTGGTTCCAGAACCCGACGCCAAAACTTCCAGTCATAGAAATGTTCCCTGGATCGCCAGGAACAAATCACGACTGGTTTGTTGGAGGGGGGGCCGATACGACGTCGGATACGTTCTCCGCCACCAACAAAGGTCTCTCGCCAATCATTGTGTCTCCGGACGTGAACCAAGATCCGACGAGTGAAAACTCAGACTCCGAGTGCTCGGACACCGCCTCTCAGGGTCATGTCCAGACCTATCTTGTTCAAGACCTTCCCACCTACATCATCAAGACGTTTCAAACCGCTCCGCTTGGAAAGCAGTGGGGTGTTTCGGGGCTTTCTGAAGGTGGCACGTGTTCGAGCATCTTGGGGTTCCGATTCCCTCAAGACTTCTCTGTCATGGCAAGTTTTTCTGGAGATTCGAGTCCGTCGTATAACGGTGAGTCAAAAGCGCAAACGATCACAGACCTCTACGGAGGTTCAGCCGCTGCGTACAGTGCGAACGACCCCACGGCATTATCAATTGGGAAGTTCCCTGACTCGAGTGCCTGGTTCGCAGTAGGTCAACAAGATGACACGGGATCTCCAGTGGCGTCTGAATTCCAAGATGCGGCGAAGTCGCTCTATGCGTTGTCGACCGCTCCGAGAGTTGGCATGCAGTCAGTCTGCCTTTCTCTCACTCCTGGAGGTCACGACTTTCCGTTCTGGAAGTCGGCATTCGAGAATGCGTTGCCCTGGATTGCCTGGCGGTTAGGTATCGCTCCTGAACCGAAGAGTGTTCAAGCGACGTGTAAGCCAGCAATTCCCTAAGGCCTAGGAACAAACACATCGGAAGTGAAGTTGGGAGTGATGCTCTCCATTGACGGATTCCAAGATCGCCCCTACACTGCACTTGCGCCCCTAGCTCAACGGTAGAGCACCAGATTCTTAATCTGGAGGTTGGGTTGTTCGAGTCACCCGGGGCGCACTCTTCAGTTTGTTTCGTTTTTCTACTCGAGTCCTTGCGTGAAGTTTCCTGTGCGAACCAAGCGTGGTGAACGTTTACTTCTCGCGTCTTCTTCGGGTGGTGCCCACTGCGAGAGGAACCAGACGCCGAGACACATCACAATGATGAAGAGAATCTCATACACCACAAATCCAGAACCTGTTCGGATCGTCTCTCCGAAGAGTTCGATGCCAATCAAGATTGAGGCGATGGGATCAACGATCAAGAGCGCCGGCTGTGACGCGGTGAGTGGCCCAACAGAGAACGCAGCTTCCAAGAGCACAGTTCCAAGAATTCCACTGATGATGACGGCGTAGACCGGCCAGTGGAAAAAGAGATGGACAACTCCGACTTGGGCCAAGAGATCGGTCGCTGTTTTTACGAACGCAGCGTCAACAGCCCAGACCATCGCCGCACACGCGCCAAGGAGTGCGGCTCTTCGAGCTGGAGATCCCCAACGACTCAAAATGTAGAGCACCACAATGATCGCTCCTCGAGTTGAAAGGGCGTAAATCCACGCTCCTGTTGACGCGTTACTGCTTCCATCTTGTGGGTGGGCCACCGCCAAAAATCCAAACAGTCCAACACAGAGCAGGCCCGCAGCAATCCAGACTCGTTTTTCCAATGACTCTCGTAACCAAAGGACCCGTAAACCGAGGGTGAAGATCAACTCGGTGACCAAGATTGGCTGGACGGCCGCCACCGTTCCGAGATAAAGAGCAAGGGCAGTAAAGACGAACGTGCCTCCCATGCAGAGCATGCCAAGGAGCCAGAGCGGTTGGCGCACGAGGTAGAGGGCAGTCTGCCAACCCGTCCGCTCCCCTTCGGGAGATTTGAGGTTGGCAACTCGCTGAAGGATCGAGGTCAATGCTTGCGCCAAGGCACCTAACAGAGCAAAAGCGATGGCGAGGTAGGGTTTCACGACGAGGTCACGTTAGGGTGTTACGCACTTTGCGGGTTCGGTTTTTGGCTGCGAGGTGAGACCGATCTGCCATGAGAGCCAGGGTAGCGAATCGGCAAAGGCCTGACTCCAGAGTTCAAAGTCATGGCCACCAGGGCGAATGAGGACACAGGTTGAGATCCCAGCTTTGGCTGCTAGGGGTTGGAGAATGCGTGCGGCATCTGCAGTTTCGGTGTCGTCGCTTCCCGCTTCAAACCAGCCACTGAGTTGCCCGAAGCCATCAGGACTGGTTTCAAAGATGGTGATGGGGCTCGCTGCTTCGTATTTGGACTTTGATCCCCCAAAGAGAATGTCAATGGTCTGTTGCACTGTGTCGTTCTCATACTGAGGGGCGGTGAAGCCAGAGTAGGACGCAAATGTTTGATAGACGTTTGGATGATTCAACGCAAGAATCATGGAACACGTTCCGCCCGCAGAAAGTCCAGCAATGGCCATCGCCCCTGCTGCAGGCGATGCATGGAGTTGATTAATCGCGTAGGCCGGAACGTCAACTGCCAAGTAGGTCTCGGCATTTCCGAACTGAGAGTTCACACACTCAGAGTCAACGGTCTTGATCCCATTTGAGTCGGGCATGACCAGGATTGGAGCAAGGCCATTGTGAGCAGCGGCAAAGGCATCTGCGGTTTCATCGGCGGTTCCACCACTTGACCAGTCAGCCGCACTTCCGGGCTCTCCTGGCAGCATCACAATTGTTGGAAGAAGTGGTTTTTTTGTCGCAAACCAGGCGGGTGGGAGGTAGACGTAGGCCTTGCGAGTCTGGAAGTCCGACTGCACGGGAGGAATCGTTGTTTCAAAGACGACGCCATGGGAAGGCAGCTTTCCAGTGGCGTTGACTTGTTGTTGCATGTCGTTGACTTGTTGTTGGTCCACTACTTGCTCCGGCTGAAGACTGCCGAGCCGATATACGGTAATGAACGTCTCGGTGAAGACGTTGATAGCTCCAAGCGTGCAGGCCAGGGCAAGCACAACAGAGAGGATCGAAATAACTCGTCGTTTTCTATTGAGGTGGGTCCACTCGCTGATACAGATCCAGAGCGCCAACAAAAATACAAAGCCCCACACGTAGGGCCAAGGAGGAATGTCCGGAGGCGTCACCGAGGTCAGCCAGAGAACGGTCGCGACAATGAACGTAACCGCTGCAGAGATTCCGAGTCCGACAAGGAAGGACCTTCTGTAACGCCGAGATTTCCAATTGACTGTGATGGCGATCGTGAGGATGGTGATTACTTCGAAGGTGATGGGAAGCCAGCCCGTAATGATGGAAGTCTGTGTGAATCCAAACCAGAGAGTGTGCCAAAGCGTAAGCATCTTGATGTGGTCAGCCGATCAGTTCAAAAGGTGATGTTTTCTTAGTCGGAGCCCTGACTCCAGAGTTCATACGTTACTTCAGAGTGTTGGTGAGCGAACATCTCATGGACTCGTTCCTGAGGAGTCGAATGAGCGAAATGGATCAGTGAGCCATGCTGATTTCCAAGGCTACGTGTGGTGAACACCCTTGGAGGTGCGGATTTTGGTTAGGGTAACCCCCATCACTACGTTGTGGAAGAAGAGAGGGGGAGTGAGATGACCGACCAGATGAAATTGGACGTTGGCGATTCATCTGAAGGCCTCAAACGCGAAACTAGTTTTCTTGGTCTGCTCTTCACTTCAACAGGATCAATTATTGGCTCCGGCTGGATGCTCGGCGCCTTTTTCTGTGCCGAGTACGCGGGCCCTGCTGCATTGTTTGCGTGGATTATTGGTTCGGTCGTGGCGTTATTACTGGCGCTCGTCTTTGCCGAACTTGGGGGACTCTTCCCCGTCTCTGGAGGGACCGCACGATTTCCCCACTATGCATTTGGGAACTTGGCGGGCGCATCATTTGGTTGGTTCTCCTGGCTTCAAGCAGTGGGAACCGCACCAATCGAAGTCGAGGCCGCACTGCAGTACATGTCAACGTTCGAAACATTGAAGTGGCTGGCGTATCAACAAGTCATCGATGGAAATACCGTCACGATTCTCCGACCAGCTGGGGTTGGCGTTGCGGTCGTGATGCTCGGTCTGTTCGTGCTCTTGAATCTCTACGGGATTCGCAAGATGACCCAAGTCAACAATGTCATCACGACATGGAAACTTGTCGTGCCGATTATGACGATTGTCGTTCTTGGTTTTACTCATTTTCAAACTGTCAACTTCACGAGCCATGGCTTTGCTCCGTACGGCATGCACGGTGTTCTTCAAGCAGTCAGCCTTGGGGCGATGTTCTCACTCGTCGGCTTTGAACAGTGCGTGCAGCTCGCAGGTGAGAGTAAGAATCCACAACGAGATATTCCTCGGGCCGTCATCGGCTCGTTAGTGATCGGCGCAGTTCTCTACTTCATTCTTCAGGTTGTCTTTATCGCTGCACTTCCCGGCTCCGCGTTTGCCCACGGGTGGTCGTCACTCGCTTTTGCGGGTTCGAATGGTCCCTTCGCTGGTTTAGCTAAAGGTCTCGGACTGGTGTGGCTGGCCTACGTGCTCTATGCCGACGCCGTGATTGCTCCGTCGGGTTCAGGACTTTGTTACATCACGACAACGAGTCGCATCACATTTGGAATGTCAAAGAACGGCCAGGTTCCGTCAGCGTTCGAAAAGATAACAAAAAAAGAAAAAGTCCCGATCGTGGGTCTGTTTTTTGCCTGGGCAATGGGCGTGCTGCTCATGCTTCCCTTTGGGGGATGGCAGAGTTTGGTGGGTTTCATTACGTCGGCCACGGTTTTAATGTACGTCGGAGGACCTGTGTCACTCGGGGCACTTCGAAAGGAGAAGCCAGATCTCTTTCGGCCCTTCCGACTCCCATGGGCGTCAGTGCTTTCCCCGCTTTCCTTTATTGCCGCGAGTCTGGTGATCTATTGGGGGGGCTGGGAAACAGACTGGAAACTCGGAGTGGCAGTTCTCTTGGGGTATCTCTTAATGGGGATCTCTCGACTCACCAACGCAAACCCCATCAAGCTCCCACTTGACGCGAAGAACGCAATGTGGCTCGGGCCATACCTCGTGGGAATGCTGATTATTTCTTATTTCGGACAGTTTGGGCAAGGCCAAGCAGACCTACCGGATGGTTTGGACTTCCTCGTCATAGCTGCCTTCAGTCTGGTGATCTACTACTGGGCAATTTCTCTCCGGCTCCCAGCGAGTGAGGTTGATAAGTACGCTGCAGACGTCTACCCCGTCGAAAGCTAGAGCGTCTACGCCCCAGTATCAGGGAAGAGATCATCGCCAAAGGTCATCTCTTGGCCTAACCCCAATTTCTTGTTCGCTCGAGATGTCGAGTCGTCATCGCGAGCAGAAGTTTTACCAAGAATCCCAAAACCGATAAGTGGGAAGACGAGAACCGACAGCATCCCCGCCGCAACAAGGGCAGTGGCGTTGATCTGTTTCATGTGATGAGTAGAGATCCCGATCTCCACGATGACCACCAGCATTGGCAATGCGGTGGCTTGCAAGAAGCCAAGTGCAAATCGTTCTCTCACCGAAAGGATCTTTCGATACAAGAAGAGTGCAGGAGCTCCACGAATAATGATGAAGAGCCCAAAGAAGAAGAGAGCGTGGATAATCGTGTTGGGATCCTTCCAGAGAGATTGAGCATCGAACTTCATCCCACTTACGATGAAAAAGATTGGAATAAAAAATCCAAATCCAACCGCTTCTAACTTTGGAACGAGGAGCTCACTTTGTGCGGGTCGAATGGCGAGGCGGGCAATCAGTCCAGAAACGAATGCTCCAAGAAGGAGTTCAAGTCCGAACTTGCTGGCAATCGCCACCATTGCCACGATCAGCAAGATAATGATTCGAACAGGAAGTTGTGTTGAAGTGGAAAGGTGCTTTTGCAGTGTGTCGATGACTTTTGGCGGTTGGGGCCGTGACGCAATGAGAGCGATGAGTACGGCGATGACGATAAAACCCACAAGGAGCAGCGTCTGGATTCCAGCACTTTCTGTCCCTAGCAGGATGGTGATGGCCAAGATGGGGCCGAACTCGCCCGCGGCACCGGCAGCAGTGAGGAACGATCCAAACTTTGTATGAAGAATTTCGCGATCTTTAAGAATTGGCATCAGCGTCCCGATGGCCGTGGTGGTGAGCGCGAGGCCAATGAGCAAACTCGACAACACGTATCCCGACCACAGCAGAATGCCGCCTAGCCCAAGACCAAGTATTAGGGAAACGAGCCAACCGGCTCCACCACGAATAATTGGCGCACCCTTGAGTTGAGAAAAGTTGATTTCAAATCCGGCCAGAAAGAAGAGAAAGCAAAGCCCGATGCCAGAGAGACCATTGATCACCGAATCAGTGTGGGCCCAGCCCAGGAGAGAAGGACCAATAAGGATTCCAAGGAGAATTTCGATCAGAATAGAAGGAATTCGAAATCTCCAAAGCAGTTCGGCGCTAATGGGGGCAAGGACCGCGATGAATGCAATCACCATGAGTGAAATTGCGGTGGATGTTGGCATTCTCCAAAGCGTAGGCCTTGATGACGCCAGGGTGCTGACTCAGTAATCGAAAGTGTGCCTAGTGCGCGTTGCGAGACAAGAGATCATTCACTGAGCTTCGAAAGGCGTCGCTTCGCTCTTTCCAGTTCGCAAACTGGCTAAAGCTCGGTGCTGCAGGGGAGAGAAGGACGATGCCTGTTGGCTTCGCCCAGGCGTACGCCGCATCAACACCAGATCCAATATCTGGCGCCAGGGTCACCGACGTATGCGTCGTGATGCGTCCGATTGCTTCACAGAGGCGCTCTCCTGAGTCTGGAAGTCCAAGAACGAGTGTTGGTGAATCTCGATGAGCTAATGCTTCAATGAGTTCTGTGTAATCAACACCGCGGTCATAGCCCCCGATAAGGATGGCGAGCCGCTCACCTTGCAACGCCTCAAGTGCAGTGAGTGTCGGCAATACATTTGTCGCAAGAGAGTCGTCGATAAATCGAACATCGCCAAGTGTGCCAACGGCGCTGAGTCGGCCAGGGAGTGGTTCGAAACCTTGGGCAGCGATGCTGAGTGCTTCTTCATCGCTGGCTTGTTCAACCCCAAAGGCGAGGGCAGCCAGGCGCGCAAGTTCAGCATTGGCGAGATTGTGATCGCCAACAAGTCCAAGCGGTGCAGCCCATGACTTGGCTAACCCATTGGACCACCGCACGTCACCACCGAGAAGGTCGGCTCGTTGTTGAAGGGCGGGGCTGAGGCGTTGGGCCACCGTGAGCTGAGCGTCTGGAAGAGAGGTCAGCGAAAGCTTGTCAACGTGGTACTGCTCAATCGATCCATGCCAGTCCACGTGGTCAGTCGCTAAAGAAGTAACGACAACGATTCCAGGAGCATCCGCGATATCAAGTGCTTGAAAACTTGAGGTCTCAACCACAATGGCATCGAGATCACTTGGAAGTGCCGCATCAAAGAGTGGACGCCCAATGTTTCCAGTGACTTCAGTTCGAAGGCCGAACTGGGTGAGGAGGTGACCGAGCACGCTGGCCGTTGTGCTTTTCCCTTTGGTTCCAGTCACACAGATGATCTTTGATCGATCGAGCTCGTGCATGCTCAGTCCCGTACCCCCAACCACGGGTATGCCCGAACGCTCGAGAGCCATGATGTCGGGACGGTACCGAGAGAACCCTGGGCTCTTGATCACGACGTCACAAGAAGCTAGGAGCTCGAAACCACCCGCGTCCGTTGCCTCAACGGTGACGCCAGGCAGTTCAATGTTGGGGTCGTCGTCAACCACGACGATGTCAGTGGTTAATTCGCTCAGACGTGTCAGGGCGCTTTGACCCTCAACGCCAGCTCCGAAGACGCCAACTCGAACTCCAGCGAGATCAGCCCAGCCGATGGCGTGTCGCATAGTTCTCCGGTATCGACGGCGGAAGTGGGTCATCTGTTTGTGATTGTGTGGGGACAAGGTTCGACGCGTTGCTTTGAATCATCTGATTGGCTTGTCGATCTGGGCGATGAGCGGTCGCAAGGAGTGCTTCTTGGCACTCCGCTTCGTCGCCAACACATTCAAATGGTCGACCTTCACTTGATGTGCCTATGAGAACCTTGAGTTGTTGTTCGAGCGCCGGGTTTTCGAGTGGCTCACTCCCAGCAAAGATTGCTCGGAGTGCGTCTGCATCAAGGAAGGGAGCTAACGCGAGGTCTACGAAGAGACACTTGTCACAAACTCCGCACCATGTGTCGAGCCGTTTTGAGGGATCTTGATGAAAGGCGCGGTTGCAGCTACGGAAGGTGTCATGGAACTGCGGCAGACCAGCGAATATTTTGGCGATGGAGAGCTCAGATCGATTGCGGAGCCAGGAGAAGTAGGTAATGCCAGAAAGGCGACCTTCCAGAAATGTTCGAAAACCCTCTTCAAACTCACTCCCCTTGCTCCACTGGTGATTCACCTCTCCTTGGGGAGTGGATCGAGTGGCGATTGAGGCCGATCGCTCGTTTGAGAAGGCAATAGCGCCGTAACCAGATGCCACACCTGTCAGCACCGCGAGGGCCGAAAGGATGCCCGTGACCGGCACGTGACCGTTGAGGTAGCCATGCGTCGTTGACGCCAAGACTTTTTCGTCAAGCACGCGCTCGCCTCGCATGACCGGAAGGTGTGTGAGTGCGGCTGACTTTTCGATGGCTTCAAAGCGAGCACCTGGTCGCTCTGCCACAAAGAGCGCTGCTCGCTGAGCAAGCGGACTGAGTTCGCTCACGGTCACGATCGAATCAATCCCACCTCCGAATGCGATTAAGACATGCTCGACAGCACACGATGTCTCGACAGGAGCAACGGCACGTTCGGGACCAGTGATCTCAAGAGTCGAAAGATCAAGACTGTTTTCAAATGCAAACTCTCCGAGACCCGCTTGGAAAAATCGTAGAAGGAACGCTCGCTCGTGAGCCGTTGTCGTGAACGGACCAAGGTCGATTCGGTGAGGTGCTCGAGTCTTGAAGTAGGAGATGCCAGCGAAGAGGGCGTAGATCTCTGCCGCTTCGCGAATACCGGGGCGGGTGAAGTCAGTCCCTGGGAGAACCACAGTTTCGCTGAATCGTTCATCTCCGATTTGATAGTGCGCTTCGAGTCGTTGGTGCTCGACGTCAATGTCAACGCCGAGATAGGTAAAGACATCGCTTTCGCTCATCGTGGGCCCAATGCTACGGGGCAGAACCCAATCTGGATGCTCATGGGAGAATTTGGGCAACAAGAGCGAAGCGACCTGTGGGCCGGGCTTCTCGGTCAGAGTAAAAGCGAGGGTCATCCGTTCGCCAAGGAAGGATCGAGAGGTTTTCGCTCTCCACTCCTAGCTCGAGGAGCTGCTGAGCATTGACGAGCGCAATATCAATATACGCAGACTCATCACGCATGAGAAGTGCGTCGCCAAGATCACCCGACACACTGCGCACTACTGCCTCAACGACTTCAGTGCCAACTTCGTAGCGATCCTGATTGATTGATGGTCCAATGACGACCTTGATGTTTTTCACCTGGGCACCAACATCGCGCATGGCAAGAATAGTTTCGGTGGCTACCTTGTCGGCGGTTCCTCGCCAGCCTGCATGAGCCACGCCGAGAACGTGTGCGACAGGATCAACAAAAAGAATGGGGCAGCAGTCGGCGACCATGATCACCAGCGGTACACCGGGGGTGGTCGTAATCAGAGCATCGGTTCCAATGAGGGCGTGTTCACTGAAACGCGCGCCCCTTCCGGCGTGGGTGGAATCAACGACGGCACTTCGAGTCCCATGGGTTTGGTTGCAAAAAACCATGGCATCAAGGTCAACGCCGAGGGCCGAGGCCACCACTTCTCGATTCTTGATGACGGAATCATCAACATCTCCTACGTGGAGTCCCAGGTTTAATGAGTCATAGGGGGCCTGAGAAACCCCACCTTCTCGAGTCGTGACAAACGCGTCAACTCCGAATGCGTCGACGTCATCGATGGCGAGGACTTCCAGTCCATCTCGAGTAGTGAACTTAGCCACTGGCACACGCTGGACAGAGGCCAGTGATCTCGAGTGAGTGTGAAACGTCACGGTAACCACTCGAGCTCACAACTTCGCTGGCCCACGTTTCAACGGCGGGTGCATGAAGCTCCTCAACGTTTCCACACGAGCGACAGCGAAGATGATGGTGGTGATCTCCTGCGCCACAGCGCCGATACATTGCCTCGCCGGCGTCGGAGCGGATGACGTCAAGCATTCCAGCGTCGACCATTACTCTGAGTTGGGAGTAGACCGTGGCCAGCCCGACACGATTCCCCTGAGCGCGCAACGTTGCATGGAGATCCTGGGCGGAACAGAACCCCTTGTTCTTGGACAGCGCCTCCTCGACAGCCTTTCGCTGTCGGGTCATCCGCTGGGGGGCTGGAGTTTCAGAGGTCACCGCACAAATTGTAACCGTTCTCGTTCTGGACTACTGTCTTCCTCAGAATGAGAATGATTCCAGATAAGAGTAATTCAAAACGATGGTTGGCTTCTGGCCCCGCAAAGAGAGGGATTGCTCCTCTCGGTGTGGCCTGCTGCATGGCGTTATCGCTCTGTGCTTGTGGGAGCTCGACGTCGGCGACGTCGGCGAGCCTCCTTCAGGTGGTCGCGGCTGAGAATCCCTGGGGCGCCATCGCGACTGCAATTGGCGGATCTCATGTCTCGGTGACGTCGATCCTGTCTGACCCCACTGCAGACCCTCATAGTTACAGCGCGAGTGCGTCGAGCGCGGCGGCGGTCGCCAATGCATCAGTGGTTCTTCAAAATGGTCTTGGCTACGACGACTTTATGAATCAGCTCCTTGGTACAGGTTCGACAAAATCTCGCATTGTTGTCACGGCGTCGACGGCAATGGGTATCACCGAAGCGAACGCGAACCCTCACCTTTGGTATGCGGTTGAAGAAGTCCCGAAGATGGCAAGCGCGATCACACGTGCTTTTTCGAAGGCAGATCCAACGCACAAGAGTGACTACGAACGAAATGCAACACTCTTCGTTCAAAGTCTCTCTCCTTTGATTTCATCGATTCATGCAATTGCTGCTCAGCGCCATGGCACGCCCGTGGCACAAACTGAGCGAGTCGCCCAGTACCTTCTCCAAGAATCGGGACTTCGCATAGCGTCTCCCGCAGGATTTGCGGCGAGCATTGAAAATGGGAGTGAACCCAATGCTGCAGACAGCCAGTCGATGAGTTCCGTCATCACCAAAAACGAGATCGCAGTTTTGGTCTACAACCTCCAAGCATCAAGTTCGACAACGCAGACCGTGCGCACTATGGCGCGCTCGCATGGAATTCCTGTGGTGGGAGTAACCGAGACGGTTGTTCCTGCTCATTTGTCGTATGCGTCGTGGCAAGGTGCTCAGATCCAACAGCTCGTCCACGCGCTGAAAGTGACCACGTGAGTACTCCAGCGATATCAATCAAGAACCTCACTGCTGGCTATGGAGCGCGTCCCATCCTGGAGGATCTCTCCATGGAAATCTCGCCTGGCGAGTTGATTGCGGTTCTTGGACCAAACGGTTCAGGAAAGACCACCCTGCTGCGAGTGCTCCTCGGGCTCTTGCGCCCCGTGTCTGGGTCGGTAGAGATTCAAGGAGCCCCGCCACGGCCGGCTAGCAGAAACGTTGGCTACATCCCTCAACATCATGATTTTGATGCCGGACTCCCCATTCGAGGACGTGAACTTGTTGAACTCGGTCTCACTGGACATCGCTACGGGATTCCCTGGCCGAGGCGAGACATCACTGAAGCAGTGGATCATGCCATCAGCGAGGTCGGAGCCCAAGGGTACGCAGATGCACCTGTTGGATTACTTTCCGGCGGTGAACAGCAACGTCTCCGTATCGCTCAAGCTCTCCTTGGCGATCCGTCGGTCCTTTTGTGCGATGAGCCACTCCTCGCATTAGATCCGAGACGACAACAAGAGATCACCGAGTTGATTGATCGACATCGAACAACTCATAACGCAGCGGTGTTGTTTGTGACGCACGAAATCAATCCAATCTTGCCGTACGTTGATCGAGTGCTCTACTTGGTGCAAGGACGAGCCTTGCTTGGTGAGCCCGATGAAGTGTTCACCAAAGAGACATTGAGTGAACTCTATGGAGCGCCCGTCGATGTTCTTGAGGTGAATGGACGCCTCTTTGTGATTTCAGGTGATGAAGGTGCGAATCATCTGCTGGGTCACCATCACGAGCACGACAACGAGGAAGTCCCATGGGACTAGGGGGCTACCTTCAACTTCCTTTCGCGCAGCACGCGCTGATAGCGGGAACTCTGATTGCAATTATCAGTGGATTCATTGGCCCATTCGTGGTGGCTCGCCAGATGGCTTTTGCGGTGCACGGGGCCGCGGAGCTTTCCTTTACGGGCGCCGCTGCGGGTCTCGTGATTGGGAATAATCCCGTCGTTGGTGCACTCCTTGGCTCAGTGGTGGTCGCAGGCCTCATTGGCGTCTTGGGGGAGAAGCCTCGGGAGCGAGACTCGGCAATCGGGGTGGTGCTCGCTGCGGGTCTTGGGCTCGGCGTGTTCTTGTTGAGTCGCTATCACGGCTTTTCAACTGCGGCAACGAACATCTTGTTTGGAAATATCTTCGGTGTCTCGACTGGTGATCTTCTGCTGCTTGTCATCTTGGCGGTGGCGGTCCTGATCATCATGGTGATCATCTATCGGCCACTGTTGTTTGCGTCGATTGATCCTGAACTCGCCAAGGCACGAGGAGTCCGGACTCGCATGCTGGGGATTGTATTCCTCGTCATCCTCGCCCTCACCGTGACTGAAGCCGCCCAAATCGTTGGCACCTTGCTGGTGTTGTCTTTGGCGATCACACCCGCCGCGGCCGCACAACGCTTCGCTGCGGCTCCCCTTGTCGTAACAGGTCTCTCCGTTGGATTTGCCCTCATGGCGACAGACGGCGGGATCTTGTTGTCACTTGGAAGTTCGAGTGTGCCACCCACGGTCTACGTGACTGGGATTAGTTTCGCGATCTATCTTGTCGCTCGACTCGTCGGCCCTGTTATTTTGCGCCGCCGCCGAGAGCGACTTCGCCTTCATCGCCTCGAGAGCAGTCGCTCAGCAAGCGACGTCTACATAAAGAGCTTTGAGTAGTCAGCACCCCGACGGAGATGATGTCCTCCATCAATACTGAGATGTTCACCGGTGATCCACCCGGCGTCATCGCTACAGAGGAAGGCAACGGCATTCGCGATGTCCTCCACGGTCCCTAAGCGTGCGAGGGGCATCTGTTCGAGGTAGTCATCAAGGAGGCCTCCACCAGCGGTGATGGGAGCCATCAACTCGTCATCAATAATTCCAGGCTGCACGGAGTTCACTCGGATGCCAACGTCACCGAGTTCTTCGGCGGCGTAGTCACAAAGGCTGTCGATGCCAGCCTTCGACATTCCATAGGCCCAGAGCCAGCGATGAGGAAACGCCCCTGCGCCCGAGCTCATCAGAACAATGGAGCCACTCTTCACGGGAGTCATCACTCGAGCGGCGTGCTTCAGTGTGAGAAATGAACCCACCAAGTTCAAGTCAACGGTGTCTCGAACACCTTGGGTGTCGGCATCAATGAGTGGTCCCATGTGCATAGCGCCACCAGCACATGCGAAGGCGATATCTAAGACACCGGTGTGTGATGCTGCTGCGTCAACACATTCGGAGAGCTGATCTTCATTCGTCACGTCGGCAACGACTCCGTGGATCTGCGCACCTGGTACCTGGCTGGCAATGGACGCAACAGCGTCATCGAGCTTCTCCTTCGTTCGACCACAGATCGTGACGGTGGCTCCACGTGCACAAAAGAGTTGTGCCGTGGCGAGGCCGATTCCAGAACCTCCACCAGTAACTAATGCTGATTTTCCTTCAAAGTTTGCAGTCACGTGAACTTCCTTTTCTATGCGGGGCCCGCACCCACTCGGGCGATAGGGGTAAAGGTAACGGGCATTGATTCAATTCCAGAGACGAAGTTTGCATCTCGATGTTGGAGTGGCTCACCGTCGGCTCGTGCCAAATCGGGAAGGCGGGAGGTCAGTTGCTCGACCATCATGCGCATTTCTAAACGCGCCATTTGGTTACCTAAGCAAAAGTGAGCTCCGAAACCAAAGGCCACATGATCATTGGGGTTTCGAGTGATATCAAACTGCTCGGGGTTGTCGAAGACCTCTTCGTCTCGATTCGCCGAAGGGTAGAGCAACAACATCTTGGTTCCCTCTTTGATGGTCTTGTCTCGAACAACGACATCACGAGAAGCGGTGCGCGCCATGTTTTTGATTGGGGTGACCCACCGCAACATCTCTTCCACGGCCCGAGGAACCAGAGACGGGTCGTTACGAAGCGCTGCAAACTGTTCCGGATGAGCGAGGAGGGCTTCGGTTCCTCCTGAGATCACGTGCCGTGTGGTTTCATCTCCGCCGATGACAATCAGGAGTGTTTCATGAATGAGAGAGTCATCGTCGAGTCGGTCACCTTCGTCGTTGGCATGAACCAAGATGCCAACGAGATCATCATCCTTCTTTGTTGACCGACGGTTTTCGATCACATTGCTCATATAGGTGACGTACTCACTGAAGGCGGTCAGCATCGCTTCGATCAAGACTGGGTCGTCAGAACCTTGTGCTTTTAAGAGATCGTCAGACCAGCGCAAAAGATCTCCTCGGTCCTCTCGTTCAACGCCAAGCATGTTGCTAATCACGATGAGGGGAAGTGGTGCGGCGAGATCTGCGACGAGATCACAGGAACCCTTCTCAGCGACTTCGTCGATGAGTGCATCACAGATCCGTCGAATCTCCTCTTCCATTGAGCGAACTCGACGAGGAGTGAATCCTTCGGAGACCAAGCGTCGTCGCATGACGTGCTGAGGAGCGTCCATGTCAATCATCATCGGAAGTGGCCCAACGTCAGGCCGAATCCCACCAGCAGATGAGAAGGTCGCTGGATCTTTTGAAATGTCTTTGATGTCGCGATGTTTCGTAATGCCCCACACATTGTGAGCTTCATCGAAATAGACGGGATCATTCTTTCGCATCCAGGCAAATGCGGGGTAGGGGTCGTTCCCGTAGAACGCTCCGTCGATGAGATCAATTCGTGGTTGTTGCCCTGTCATCGTTCCTACCTCTTGTGGTTTCTTGGCACGAAACCTAGTCGCCAGGCACCCGGGTGTCTTCCAAGAGCGCCTCGAAGAAGGGGCGCCACCCGGGCTGGAAGCGCCGACTCAGAAGGGGGCATAGGTTGGCGCTATGGCCGCCCAGGAGGAGTTCCAAGCAGACACCATGGAATTTATGGATGCGCTCTATGGCGCAGCACTTCGCATGACGAAGAATCCTGCGGATGCCGAAGACCTTGTCCAGGAGACGTATTTGAAGGCCTATCGCTCCTACGCCAGTTTTGAAAAGGGGACGAACCTCCGAGCCTGGCTCTATCGAATTCTGACGAATACCTACATCAATATCTATCGAGCGAAACAGATCCGACCACAGATTGATGACGTTGAAGACATCGAAGACCTTTACCTCTACCGAAAAGTTGCCGGCTCTGATGGAACGCTGAGCCAAAGTGCCGAAGAAGTTGTCCTTGATGCCATCACCGACGTCGCCATGAAAGAGGCGCTGGAGTCACTCCCCGACACCTTCCGAATGACGGTGTTGCTCGCCGACATCGAAGGATTCTCGTACGCGGAGATTGCCGAAATCACAGACGTTCCCGTTGGAACCGTGATGAGCAGGCTTCACCGAGGGAGGCGGGCCCTCCAAAAAGCATTACTTCCCTATGCTGAGAGACAAGGTCTCATCAGGGTGGGAACATCATGAGGCCAATGAACACAGGGGAAAAATGACGAACATTGAAAAGAATGAAGGGAGGCAGAGTGGACCAGTCGACTGTGACGCCGCCGTCCATGAGCTCTATCACTTCCTTGATGGTGAACTAACGCAAGAACGCCGCGATCAAATTGCCCGCCACTTAGATCAGTGTGCGCCGTGTGGTTCCGCAGTTCACTTTGAGAGTGAACTACGAAAGGTGTTGGCTGATCAGTGTCAAGAGCAGGTCCCTGATGCTCTCAAAGAACGGATTGCCCTCGCAATTGGTGAAGCGGACCGACATGGCGCTTGAGACCCACGACCACACCTTGAACGCTTCGGCGCCGAATTATCTTGATGTGGCCCTCGCCACACGAATTGGTGGATCGCTTGCCCGTCGAAAGTCATTGCCGTCGTCGTATCGACCAGGGGCCTTGGAAGACGAACTCAACGAACTCAGCATCGTTGCCCAGGAGCGGGTTGCCAAAGAATCAGGGCTGACTCCTCCGGGGAAGCCGCGGGCCAGAATCCTTGATCGTGCGCAGTGGGTCAGCGCCAACGTGGCCAGTGTCGATCGATTAGTTGGCCCAGCGTTGGCGGCTGCAGACGCCCGGCGAAAACGCCATGCTCCTGCGGCCTTTGAGCGACTAAGCCGCCAAGGCTCGGCCGCTCAGTTAGGAAGTGTCTTGGCCTGGATGTCGAGTCGGGTCCTTGGCCAATACGACGTCCTCGTCGGCGAAGAAGCAACCTTCGACGAAGACGTAATCAGCTACGTCGGCCCCAATATCGTTGCCCTTGAGCAGCGACACGGCTTTGACCCTTCACAGTTTCGTCTGTGGCTCGCGCTCCATGAGACCACGCACCGAGCGCAGTTCACCGGACCAACCTGGGTGCGTCCTTATTTCTTGGGTCTCATCAACGATGTTGTCTCAGTGCTGGCAAGCGAGTCGTCCGCCCTGGTGGCGGGCCTGACTCGAGCACTCAAAGAGATGGCGAGCGGTCAGAATCCAATGAGAGAAGTTGGTGCGGCGGGGCTCATTGCGTCGGAAGAACAACTTGAAGCCATGCGGCGGCTCTCAGCGTTGATGAGTGTGCTTGAAGGTCACGGGGAAGTCGTTATGGATGAAGCTGCTCGAGACCTTGTTCCCGACGCCCAGCATTTTCATAGTGTCTTGCGACAACGCCGCCAACACCCAAGCGCTCCCTCTCGAATTTTGAACCAAGTCCTTGGCCTTGACGCCAAACTGCGTCAATATGAAGAAGGAGAGACGTTCATTCGCGCACTTCGAGAGGCCAAGGGTCCCGCGTTCGTCACCTCACTTTTTGATGGACCAGAGAATCTTCCTTCTATGGAGGAGCTCAAAGAGCCCAGTCTGTATTTGGCTCGAACGACCCCTACGCGGAAGTGACAGCACAGTTTTCATCCCACGCCGCAGTACTGATTGAGGAGCTGCTCCCTCGCACCCTGCTTCAAAACGACGACGGGCCGCTCGAGGTCGCCTGTTCGGGAGGGCCTGACTCTACGGCGCTCGCAGTATTGGCTGCTGCAACGAATCGAAGTGTGACGCTGCACCACGTGGATCATGGACTTCGACCTTCGAGCAGCGAAGACGCAGTGCTCGTGAAAGAGCTGGCAGATTTTCTTGGTGTTCATTTTGTCGGCCACATTGTCGACGTTGGCGAGGGTCCAAATCTCGAGGCGCGTGCTCGCCACGCCCGTCGCTCGGTGCTCCCGAACGGTGCCGCCACTGGCCACACCATGGACGACCAAGCCGAGACCGTGTTGTTGAATCTCCTTCGAGGAACGGGAACAGAAGGACTTGGTGCGATGAAGCCAGGAGCACACCACCCCCTGCTTGATCTGCGTCGCCGTGACACCCATGAACTCTGTGGAGTGCTTGGACTGAGAGTGGTTGTCGATGAATCAAATGACGATCAGCGATTACTGCGCAACGCTGTGCGAGCGAGGCTTCTCCCGCTGTTCGAGGAACTTTCACATCGAGACCCAGTTCCACTGTTGGCGAGAACAGCCACGTTGGCCCGAGGAGACGCGGAACTCCTGAGTGGCTTAGCGAAGCTTGTGCTTCCCGATCCCCACGACGTTGTTGCGCTTCGAGAGGCCCCACAACCCTTGAGTACGAGGGTGATTCGAGACTGGGTCATCTCGACAAATCTTGACGACGAACGAGAACATCCTCCAAGCGAGGCCGAGGTTGCTCGAATCCTCGAGGTGGTTAGCGGGGATGTCCAGGCCACGGAAATCTCTGGAGGGCGCCGAGTGGCGCGAACTTCTGGACGCCTGCGGATTGACGCGGAGGCCTCGGGTACGCTCGAAGGAGTGAACACCGATGCGAAGCAGACGATCGCCCCTTCATGGGCCGCCCACGATCTCGGCGACGTGGTCGTGAGTGCTCAACAGATTCGCACGCGCGTATCTGAACTTGGAGCGCAGATCACCGCTGATTATGGCGACAACCCTCCGCTGCTTGTGGGCGTCCTCAAAGGTGCGATGCACTTTATGAGTGACCTCGCTCAAGCCATTGAACTCCCAGTCGATGTTGATTTTATGGCGGTGTCATCCTATGGATCGGCAACACAGTCTTCGGGGGTTGTCCGTATCGTCAAGGACTTAGATGCTGACTTGTCGGGGCGACATGTTCTGGTGGTCGAAGACATCATCGACTCAGGTCTGACCTTGAACTATCTGCGAAAGTACTTGCAAGCCCGAGGCCCGGCATCGCTTGAAGTCTGTGCCCTCCTGCTCAAAGACGGAGAACAGCGCATTGAGCCAGACTTTCGCTACGTCGGATTTACCATTCCCCCTACCTTTGTAGTCGGCTACGGCCTTGACGTGGCTGAGAAATATCGGAATCTTGACAGTATCTATACCTATGTCGGCACCGATTCCTATTAGAACAAAGATGAAGGATTCAACATCGAATCGTGCAACCCGAGGAGGGAACCAGCGTGAGCGTTGATATTGAACGAATTGAAAAGAATATTCGAGAGATCCTTATCGCCATTGGTGAAGATCCAGACCGAAACGGATTGATTCAAACCCCTCGTCGAGTTGCGGCAATGTACGAGGAGCTTTTTGAAGGTTTTCACTCTGATCCAGCAGAACATCTCAAAGTAACCTTCGAAGAAGAGCACGATGAGATGGTGATGGTGAGAGACATTCCCTTCACGTCGCTGTGCGAACACCATCTCGTTCCCTTTATGGGGAAGGCCCACGTTGCCTACATCCCAGGTGCATCAGGACGTATCACTGGGCTCTCAAAACTTGCGCGCCTGGTGGAGGGCTTTGCCCAGCGGCTTCAAGTCCAAGAACGCATGACGTCGCAGATTGCCGACAGCATCAATGACGTCCTCGAGCCTCGAGGTGCGCTGGTCGTTATCGAGGCCGAACACCTCTGTATGTCCATGCGAGGTGTGCGCAAACCCGGGACGGTGACCGTGACGTCAGCGGTGCGAGGGGTCTTTCGCAGCGACGTGGCGACCAGAAGTGAAGCCCTGCAGTTCATCCATAATCGCTGACATCTCGAGCCATGGCTCAGATTCGCTAGCCTGCCTTTCGTGACACCAATCAGCCGACCCTTGATTATGGGCATCGTCAACGTCACCCCTGACTCCTTTTTTGCCACTGCTCGGACACAAGAAGCGGACGTTGCCATTGAACGAGGCCAACTCCTTTTTGAACAAGGTGCCGACATTGTTGACGTTGGGGGAGAGTCCACTCGACCTGGAGCGACCCCAGTCGATGAAGCAACAGAACTCGCTCGGGTCCTGCCGGTGGTGAGAGCGCTGAGCACACTGGGTCGAGTCAGTATTGATACGACCAAGCGGACAGTGGCTGAAGCGAGCGTTGAAGCCGGTGCGACACTGGTGAATGACGTTTCTGGGACCTTGGCCCGCTGTGCTGGTGACGCCGGTGTGGGTTGGGTTGCGATGCACGCCCAAGGCACCCCTCAGACCATGCAGGAGAACCCTTACTACGATGACGTTGTGGCAGAGGTTGAAGCGTGGTTCCAGGTGAAGGCAGAAGAAGCGCATGGGGCTGGGGTAAACGAGCTCTGGCTCGATCCCGGTATTGGCTTTGGCAAGACCGCAGAACACAACTGGACCTTGCTTCGACACTGCGATGAGCTTGCCGTGTGTGCCGAGAATCTTGGCGCCACGTTGCTGGTGGGAACGAGCCGGAAGGGTTTCCTCGGAGACGCCAGTGGTGGAAGTGACGTTGATGACAGATTGCCCGCATCGCTGGCGACAGCACTAGTTGCAATGGAAACAGGAGCAGGAATGGTTCGAGTACACGACGTCAAAGAGAGCGTCCAGGCCGCACGGGTCATGTTTGAAATGGTGAAGGCATCATGAAAGGCAAGTGGGCTGCAGGTATTCCACCCCGCCACATCACCTGGGTGCTCCCTGAGCGACTCGCAGTAAGCGAGCGACCAGGTGGGCGAACAAACTCTCATCGAAAAGTTCGTCGTCAAGAAGAGATCATCTGGCTGAAAGAAAATGGATTTACGGTCGTGATCTCATTGCTTGACTCACCACAGAACTTGGCGGCGTATCAAGAGTTGGACGTGCCCTATGCGCACCACCCCATCCCGACAACCGGAGAACAGGGTCAAGCCCTCATCAATCTCTACAAGGACCTTGCGGAGCGACAACGAGCCCAAGAGACGGTCTTGATTCACCACGATGAACTTGGTGATCGCATGATTGGGGTCATTGCCGGCTATTTGATCTGGACTCGTCGACTTGACGGGGCTCCTGCAGCAACGTCCGTCGTGGAGCGCCTCTTTGGCCATCAGCTTGGGCCCGAAGGGAGAGCACTCGCGGCCACCGCAGACACCTTGCCCCGCGTCCCGATCTCATGAGTGACCAAATCATCATCAACTCATTTCGAGTCATGGCCTCTGTTGGTGTCCTCGATGAAGAGCGAACTCGCCTTCAACCATTGGTGATTGACGCTACGGTCGACGTAGACGGTGAGAAATCAGGAGCGTCTGACAACCTTGAGGACACGCTCAACTACGCAGCACTCGTAGAAGCCATCGACGCAATTGTCCAAGAACGCCATCATGACCTCCTCGAGGCACTCGCTGATGAGATCGCTCGAGCGAGCCTGAATCTTGATGCCCGAGTTTCTCGTGCTGAGGTTGTGGTCACAAAAGTGCGACCACCGATTGGTTTCGATGTCGACAGCGTTGCTGTTCGGCGCAGTCTCTCTCGATGACTCGAGCGTTCCTTGGTCTTGGAACGAATCTCGGTGATCGCCGAGGTGAACTTCTCCGGGCGGTCACGACTCTTGAAAAGACGGGCGAGCTCGTTGGTGTCTCGAATCTCTACGAAACCGAACCCGTCGGTGGCCCTCCTCAAGATCCCTTCTTGAATATCGTCGTCGCTCTCGAGACCACCCAGACTCCTGAAGAGCTGCTCGCGACCTGTCAGGCACTTGAAACGACTGCCGAGCGGATTCGCACTGTTCGCTTTGGGCCGCGCACCCTCGACGTTGACGTGCTCTATGTCCAAGGCGAAACACGCGACTCAGCCTCCTTGACGGTTCCCCATCCTCGGATGTTTGAGCGTGCGTTTGTCCTGGCTCCCTTGAGAGAGCTGGCACCCGATTTAGTCACCGATGAACTCCTCGAAGCGTCGGTGGGTGACGTGGTCTGTGTGGGAAAGTTAGTTGATGGCTGAGAATCAAAAGCTCGTGGTGTGTTTCGATATCGACGACACACTGCTTGATAACGACCAGATGGAAGCCGACCTCTCTGAGTTTCTGTTCGAGACCTTTGGCGCCAAAGGGAGAGATCGCTACCACGAGCTTTTTGAAGCGACGCGAAGTGAATTTGGATACGCAGATTTTCTCGGCGCAGCCGAACGTTTTCGAATGGACGATATTCACGAGCCCTTGGCCTACGACTTATCAAATTGGCTCTTGGACTATCCATTCCCAACGCGCCTCTATCCACATGCACTCGACGCGATTGCGTCCGTCAAGGCCTTTGGCACTCCGATCATTGTTTCTGATGGTGACGGGGTCTATCAGCCACACAAGATCGCACGTTCTGGACTCCAGGAGATTTTTGAGAAGAGAGTGCTGATCTACATCCACAAAGAGAATGAGATCGCTGACATTGAGCGGCACTACCCTTCGGCGCACTACGTCTTTGTTGACGACAAAATCAAGATCCTTTCGTCGCTGAAAGAGCAGTGGGGCGATCGTGTCACGACGGTCTTTGTGACCCAGGGGCACTACGCCAATGATGCAGCCCTCCGTGCCCAGTACCCAGAGGCCGACGTCACCCTCGAGGGGGTCGGCGATCTCCGGGGCATTGATCTTTCTCAGCTCGCCTAGAGCGTCCCAAAATAGGGGTTTTCCCTGTTCGTCGGCCACGTTGTCACCTCGTGGTGGCGGTTTGGTTCCAGACAGGCCTACGATGAGGAAGGTAAGTGGCAAGTCAACGCGAACGGCACCCCAACTGTGGGCTGGAACGTCGGAGGCAATATGGCACAGGTACTCATTATCGGCGCAGGTCGTGCGGGATCATCAATGGCGCGCGCCTTGCGAGAAGTTGGACACGAGGTTGAAGGTCCGGTCGGTCGAGGTTTTCACTACGAAGAGATCGATGACCGATTCAACGTGGTCATGGTGGCAACGAGCGACGATGCCATTGCCTCAGTCTCGTCAAAGATCCCAGCCTCGCCGAACCGAGTGGTGGTCCACCTTTCTGGGTCCCTTGGACTCGACGTTCTCAATTCGCATCCTCGTCGAGGGGCAATCCACCCTTTAGTCCCGCTTCCAACGGTTGAGCTTGGATCACATCGACTGTTGAGTGGGATCTCATTTGCCGTCGCAGGCGACGAGATTGTTCAAGAGATCGTGACAAGTTTGCACGGCAACATCGTTGCGGTGGCTGATGAAGACCGGGCGCGCTATCACGCAGCGGCCTGTGTCGCGGCCAACCACGTGGTCGCGGTGATGGGGCAAGTCGAGAGAATCGCTGAGTCGGCAGGACTGAGCGTCGACGCATTTTTAGATCTAGCACGAGCGGCGATCGATGACGTTGCTCGCTTTGGAGCTCGTAACGCACTGACCGGTCCCGCCTCTCGAGGCGACTGGGCAACCCTAGAGCGCCACCTCGATGCCATTGATGTCTCAGAGCATGCTGGGTATCGAGCAGGCGTGGGAATGGCACTCGATTTGATTACGACGAGAGACGTGATCGAAGTGCTTGACGAGCCAGTTGATGAGATGCCTGAAGTGAGAAGCCCTTCGGGCACGTCACTCGTCGGCTAAGTCGTGGACGTCATCACTACGCGCTCACTGTGGCGCCAAGCGCTCATCAACGAGCGGGCGCAAGGTCGAACGATTGGGTTCGTCCCCACCATGGGCGCGCTGCACGCAGGACACCGAGCACTTGTAGAACAAGCGGTGCGCGAGTGTGACGTGGCGGCAGTCAGTATTTTTGTGAACCCGCTACAGTTCGGCAACGCTGGTGATTTGGCGGGGTACCCAAGAGATCTTGAGGGAGATTGTGCACTTCTCGAAGATGCGGGGGCCGCGTATGTTTTTGTTCCAGAGGTCACCGAGATCTACCCAGATTCTCCTGATCACCAGGCGACGAGCATTCACGTTGAGGGGGCCAGCCTCGGATTTGAAGGCGCAGATCGCCCGGGCCACTTTGATGGCATGGCCACGATTGTGGCCATGCTCTTCTCGTTGACCGGTCGCACCAAGGCGTATTTCGGTGAGAAAGATATTCAACAACTCTGCGTCGTCCAACAGATGGTCGCCGACTTGGCCATGGATATCGAAGTCATCGCCTGCCCAACCGTTCGCCACGATGACGGGGTTGCGCTCTCAAGTCGCAACGCTCGGCTCTCTCACACGGCTCGCCAGAGCGCAGCGGTCATCTTTCGAGCACTCAGTGTCGGGGGCAAGGCCCTCGAGAGTGGGGCGACGAGACAAGAAGTTGAAGCGGTGATGGCCAGTTGCATTGCGGCAGAGCCCGAGGTCTCACTCTCCTACGCTGGTGTTGTGGAAACCCCGTCCTTTGCGATACCGAACGAGCTACGTCCTGGTCAGGAGTATCGATTGATTCTCGCCGGAGAACTCGATGGTGTTCGCTTGATTGACAACATTGGAGCGATTGCAGGTCGTCGGCCATGAGTGACTACGACGTCTTGGTAGTTGGCAGTGGTATCGCCGGGCTTTCGATTGCCGTGCGACTTTCTCGAGTTGGTCTGCGAGTTGGGGTTGTGACCAAGGCCTCGTTGTCGGATTCGACAACGATCTGGGCCCAAGGTGGGGTTGCTGCGGTCCTGGGCGAAGGAGAAGATTCGAAAGAAGCGCACGTCGCCGACACTCTTCGAGCGGGCGCAGGGCTCTGTGACGAAGAAGCCGTGGCCCTCCTCGTTGAAGAAGGACCACGTCGTGTCGAAGAGCTGATTGACTTAGGGGCGGTCTTTGACCGCACTGATGCAGGGGCGTTCGCGCTCGCTCGAGAGGGAGGCCATTCGCATCCTCGAGTCCTTCACGCCGGGGGAGTCGCCACAGGCATTGAAGTACAACGAACGCTTGTCGATGCCATTGAAGGAGCGGGGGTTGACGTTATAGAACATTCCTTTGCTCATCGATTGCTCTCTGGCGACAACGGCGTAGAGGGCATCGAAGTTCTTCGTGGCTCTGGTCAGCGCTCGGTCGTGACGGCATCGCACATTGTCTTGGCGACTGGTGGAGCGGGGCAGGTCTTTGCCGTGACAACCAATCCTCCCGAGTCAACCGGTGATGGCGTGGCTATGGCTCTTCGAGCCGGCGTGGCGGTGAGCGACGTTGAGTTCATGCAGTTTCACCCGACCGCGCTCTACTGTGACATCTCGCCGAGACCGTTGATCTCTGAAGCACTGCGGGGCGATGGCGCACTCTTACGCGACGGCGAGGGAGCACGTTTCGTCGACGAACTCGCTCCACGAGATGTGGTCTCGAGCGCAATGGCCGCAACCATGCAGGCCCAAGCGCGAAATCACCTCTGGCTCGATGCAACAACGCTTCGTGATTTTGAGCAGCGATTTCCCTCGCTGACACAGCGCTTGGCGTCCTTGGGGATTCATCCAGGCGAGGACTGGATCCCTGTGGCTCCTGCAGCGCACCACTTAGCCGGAGGGGTCATGACGGACCTTTCTGGAGCGACGATGCTTGAGGGTCTCTGGGCCGCTGGTGAAGTTGCCGACACGGGAGTGCATGGTGCGAATCGCCTGGCCTCAAACTCACTACTTGAGGGACTGGTCTTTGGTTCTCGAGTTGCAGAAGCCATCGCTGAAGGCCAACGTGGCCCGTCGCCAACAGGAGTGCTTCGCGCACTTCTCGCTCCTGGGAGTGGAGGTCTTGGTGTCGACGAGGTGATCGCTTCACACGACATGGCTGATGACGAACCCGACAGCGACCTCTCACTCTTAGAGATTGAGAAGCAACGCCTTGCTCTCCAACAGGTGATGACCGATGATGCTGGCGTCGTCCGGAACGCACACGGCATGGAACATGCAGCCAGTGTTGTTGGAGCGCTGGCTCGACATCAGGGAGAGAGTCCCGCCACGATGGCGCAAGGGGAGCTCTCGAATCTCTGCGAGGTGGCACGAGCGATGTTGGCCGCAGCACTGCAGCGCCACGAGTCTCGAGGGAGCCACGAACGCCAAGAGTTTCCAGAGCGAGATCCTGCGTGGCAGCGACGTCTGGTGCACCGAGGAGGAGGACGATGAGCGCTCCCAACATCGAGACGGTGGTCACAGATGCCGTGACCAGAGCTCTGGTCGAGGACTTAGAGCCCTTCGGAGATCTCACTGCGGCCTTGATCGATGAGAAGGCCGTTGGCGCACTGGTCATTTCGACTCGGGAGAACGGCGTGATCGCAGGCCAAGCATGTGTGGTTGAAGCGTTCTTGCAGATGGAACCTTCGATTGTGGTCGACGTTGTCGCACAAGACGGAACATCGGTGAGACCTGGTGACGTGGTCACGCGAGTCTCGGGGCCACTTCGACCGATTCTTTCCGCCGAGCGAACCGCATTAAATTTTCTTGGACACCTTTCAGGAATCGCTAGTGCAACACGCATCATGGTTGATGCTGTTTCTGCAGTGTCACCAACAACGAAAGTGCTTGACACGCGTAAAACAACACCAGGACTTCGACTCTTAGAAAAGGCAGCGGTTCGAGCGGGTGGTGGTTCAAACCACCGAATAAATCTTTCGGACGCGGTGTTGATCAAAGACAATCACTTGGGCGCACTCGGCATCACCGATGCGGTGCAGAGAGCCAAGGCACTCTGGCCGGGGAGAAATGTTGAAGTTGAGTGCGAAAACGAAGCGCAGGTGCGAGAGTCTGCCGAGGCCGGGGCAACGTCAGTCTTATTGGACAATATGACCCCAACTGAAGCAGGGCGGGTTGCCGACATTGGTCGAAAGATCTCACCAGAGATGTTGATTGAAGTCTCTGGCGGCATCACCCTCGAGACGGCACCCCGCTATGCCGCAGCGGGGGTTGACCTCATCAGTGTTGGCGCACTCACGCACTCTGCTCGCTCGCTTGATCTTGGTCTGGATCTCACCGTGGAAGATAGCTAAGGAGGCACTGTGCTCATTGCAATCGACGTTGGAAATACCGAAACAGTGATCGGACTCTTTGGAGATGAACCGGCAACTGGTCTCAGCCATCACTGGCGACTCTCGACGGTGAGAACTCGAACACCCGATGAGCACGCCATGTTGATCACTCAACTTTTAGATCTTGAAGGTTTTGATATTGCGACCTCAATCAGTGGAATCGCCATCTCGTCGTCGGTGCCGGCCGTCACCACCGAGCTTCGAAAGATGGCCGAGCGCTGGTTTGCGTCACTGCCCTGTGTCGTGCTCGGGCCAGGCGTTCGCTCGGGAATGTCGATTCTTTACGACAACCCCAAAGAAGTTGGTGCGGACCGGATTGCCGATGCGGTGGGGGCCTACGACCTGTACGGCGGACCCTCAATCGTTGTGGACCTTGGAACGGCGACCACCTTCGATGCCATCAGTGCTGAAGGTGAGTACCTCGGTGGCGCCATCGTTCCAGGAATCTCTATCTCGCTCGAAGCACTCTTTCACCATGCTGCGGCGTTGCGCTCTGTTGAGCTCGTGGCACCTCGAAACGTCATCGGCCGCTCAACCGTGGAGTCGATTCAGTCTGGTGTTCTCTACGGCTATGCCGCACAAGTCGACGGGATGTGTGCACTGTTTCAAGAGACGCTCGGGGAGGCCACGGTCGTGGCAACCGGTGGCCTTTCCTCGCTCATAGCCCCCTACGCGAAATCCATCGACCACGTCGAGCCCTGGCTCACCCTCCATGGTCTGCGCATTGTCTTTGAACGCAATACCCGGGATACAGACTAAAAGATCAAGCAACGTGGCCCCCAGGCCAAGAGAACGGTTCTTACGTAGTTTTTATGTCCCGCCACTGGTTTTCTCATCTTCGAGGTGGAAGATGGGATTGGTCACCGAGACTCGGTGGTGAAGTGAAGTCAAGGAGATTACGTATGAAACTTCGAACCCTTTCCGCAGCTGCAGCGAGTGTTGCAGCGATGAGTGTTGGTGTCGTCGGAATTGCTGGATCAGCAGGAGCGGCCACCCCCGCCCAGAACCACCCGAAAGCCGCAGCGATGGTTGCCAAGATTGAGGCAGTCGCCAATGCCGGGCAACTTCCGGCGAATTACAGCTGCACGAAAGCGTCCACGCAGTTAGCTCACATTTCGACCACGCAGTCCAAGTTGAGCACGCGTCTCACAACGGCTCAGGCCAACCAAGCAGCAGCAACTGCCGCAGGACAGACCACCAAGGCCAATGCCATTGCAGCTCGGATCACCAAAGCAGAGCAGTTCAGTACCGCACTTGGAACGGTGTCATCGCTGATCAGTGCGCAGTGCCCCGCCTAAGAACAGGGAAATAATTCACGACACGAAGAACCGTGTCGAGCAGAAAAACGAAGCCCCGACCGGACCCCCTCCTGGTTGGGGCTTCGTTCTTTCTTGAGAACAATCGCCCGAGACGCTAGAGCGGAAGATCTTCAAGGAGCGATGACGCGAGATTCTCAAAGCCTCGGGAAAGATCGTCATTGTTCAGCGAACTTGCGATCTCTCCCGCTCGGACCACGTGTCGCTGTGCTTCGGCAAGAGATTCTTTGATACCCGAGGTGCGGGTGACGAGGATTCGAGCCTCTTCTCTCTCGGCGTCATCGAGTTCGTGGCCAAGGAGACGTCGAAGTTCATCGCCCACTTCTTTGTCATTGAGGGCGATGATGACCGGAAGGGTGTAGATCCCTTCGGCAAGGTCTTGGCCCACAGGCTTTCCAAGTTCCCCGTTCACCGCTGTGATATCCAAAATATCGTCGCGAAGCTGAAAGATAAGGCCCAACGACATGCCGTACTCGGTCAGCGCTTCGAGATCTTGTCCCGACTGTCCAGAGGTGAGGCCACCCACTCGGCATGCTGCGGCCATGAGTGCTGCAGTCTTTCCAGAGATCGCCTCGTAGTAGTCCTCGACGGTTCGGTTCGCGTCAAACGAGGTGCGCACTTCGGAGACTTGGCCCTGAGTGAGGCGGGCCAAGGTATGAGCCAACAGGCTCGACACCGGCGTCCCGAGGTCTGCGGCGATTGCCGCGGAGCGAGCCATAAGAAAGTCCCCGGCAACGATGGCCACGATATTTCCATAGCGAGCATTCACACTCTCGACCGTCCGGCGCATGGTGGCCTCATCCATGACGTCATCGTGATAAAGCGATGCCAAATGCATGAGTTCTACTGCGACGCCACCCAAAAGATCGTTCCGTGTGGCCGCATGAGCTCCCATCGTGGCGGAGGCCACAGAAAGGAGCGGACGAAGACGTTTGCCCCCGGCGGCAATGAGATGGGTCGTAATCCCGTCAAGAAAGGTGTCGCCAATAACAACCGATTCAGCCAAGAGAGGCTCGAAAAGAGCCATATCTGCCTCAACAGAGGGAAGACCGAGTGATTGGAGGGGATTCATCGTCTCCCACGATAGGCGGATCAGGGACCTGTCCTGCCACCTGGGAATTTGCCCCATGCCGGTGTGAAGGGCACACCTTCCCGGTACACTCGGTACAGAAGCCCTAAGAACGGAGGCGGGCAGTTGTTCGAGCGATTTACAGACCGAGCACGAAGAGTATTAGTTCTGGCCCAAGAAGAGGCCAGGCTGCTCAATCACAGCTTCATTGGCACCGAGCACATTCTGCTCGGTCTCATTCACGAGGGTGAAGGCGTCGCGGCAAAAGCCCTGGACTCCATGGGCATCTCGCTAGAGGCTGTCCGAGAAAAAGTCGAAGAGACAATCGGGATGACTGGTGCGCCACCGTCGGGGTCACCACCCTTCACGCCCCGTGCAAAGAAAGTGCTCGAGCTGTCACTTCGAGAAGCGCTGCAGTTGGGTCACTCGTACATCGGAACCGAGCACATGTTGCTCGGGCTCGTTCGAGAAGGCGAAGGCGTTGCCGCCCAAGTACTCGTCTCGCTCGGAGCAGATTTAGGTCGTGTTCGACAACAGGTCATTCAAATGATGTCGGGCTACCAAGGCAAAGAAGCCGTGGGGAGTACCCCAGGTTCTTCGAGTTCTGAGCCCACGTCTGGTTCTGCAGTGCTTGACCAGTTTGGACGGAACCTCACCCAACTCGCGAAAGACAACAAACTTGACCCCTTGGTCGGGAGAGAAAAAGAGATCGAGCGTGTCATGCAGGTTCTTTCTCGTCGGACGAAGAACAACCCGGTCTTGATTGGTGAGCCTGGAGTAGGCAAGACAGCCATTGTCGAAGGATTGGCAATGAAGATTGTTGACGGCAATGTTCCCGACACCTTGGCCGACAAGCAGCTCTACACCTTGGACCTTGGAGCCTTAGTTGCCGGTTCTCGTTATCGAGGTGACTTTGAAGAGCGATTGAAGAAAGTCTTGAAAGAGATTCGCTCACGAGGCGACATCATTTTGTTCATCGACGAGATCCACACCTTGGTGGGCGCAGGTGCCGCCGAAGGTGCCATTGACGCGGCCAGCATCTTGAAGCCCATGTTGGCCAGAGGTGAACTCCAGACGGTGGGAGCGACCACGACAGACGAGTATCGAAAGCACGTCGAAAAAGATGCCGCACTCGAGCGTCGTTTTCAGCCGGTCAAAGTCGAAGAGCCATCGGTGGCGATGACCATTGACATCTTGAAGGGTCTTCGAGACCGCTATGAATCACACCACTCGGTGACGATCACTGACCAAGCACTCGTGGCGGCCGCCAATCTTGCGGATCGCTACGTGGCCGACCGCTTCTTGCCAGATAAGGCCATTGACCTGATCGACGAAGCAGGCAGCCGGCTTCGTATTCGTCGGATGAACGTGCCAAGTTCACATCGTGCATTGGACGAAGAGATCTCTCGACTTCGAAAAGATAAAGAAGCAGCGATTGAAAAGGGTGCCTTCGAACAAGCCAAGAAATTGGCCGAACAAGAGCGCGAAAGCCTAGAGACGAAGGAAGCTCAAGATTCTGAACTCAAGAGTGAAGGCGTTGAGCTCTTTGATGTTGTCGATGAAGAAGTCATCGCCGAAGTGCTGGCCAACTGGACAGGCATTCCTGTGTATCGACTGACCGAAGAAGAGACTGCCAAGTTGCTTCGGATGGAAGACGAACTTCACAAGCGAATCGTTGGTCAAGAAGAAGCCATCACGGCGCTTTCGAAAGCCATTCGTCGAACGCGAGCCGGTCTCAAAGACCCCAAGCGTCCTGCTGGTTCATTCATCTTCCTCGGCCCTACGGGTGTGGGAAAGACGGAACTCGCCAAGACCTTGGCGGAGTTCCTCTTCGACGACGAAGATGCATTGATTCAGCTCGACATGTCTGAGTACATGGAGAAGCACACGGTCAGTCGCCTGGTTGGTTCGCCTCCTGGGTACGTCGGCTACGAAGAGGGTGGACAGCTCACCGAAGCCGTTCGTCGCAAGCCATTCAGTGTCGTGCTCTTTGACGAAGTTGAAAAGGCGCACCCTGATGTGTTCAACACATTGCTCCAGATCTTGGAAGACGGCCGCTTAACTGACAGCCAGGGACGAAGCGTGGACTTCAAGAACACAGTGTTGATCATGACGTCCAACCTTGGGACGGCCGATCTGCGCAAAGCGAACTTGGGCTTCTCGAAGACCAGTGAAGCCGCGACGTACGAAAAGATGAAGGCGAAAGTCAACGAGGCATTGAAGGCACACTTCCGCCCAGAGTTCTTGAACCGTATCGATGACACCATTGTCTTCCACGAATTGTCGAAGGCTGAAGTCATCCAGATTGTTGACTTCATGATTGCTCGAACTGCTGAGCAGTTGAGCCTTCAGGGCATTGGGTTGGAACTCACCCCTGCTTCGAAAGAGTTGTTGGCCGATAAGGGCTATGACCCACAACTTGGGGCACGACCACTGCGACGAGCAATCCAGCAGATGATTGAAGATCCGTTGAGCGAGCGACTCCTGTGGAAGGAGTTCCGCGTCGGTGAGACGATTGTTGTTGACGTCGTCGAAGGCGAAGAAGGACCTGAACTTAAGTTCACGGCCATCGAAGGCTTTGAACCACCTGAAATCGAGATGGCCGGAAGCGCACCTGCTGCTGAATAAGTTGGTCTGTCTCACCCCTTTTCTAAGGTGTGACCATGAGTTCTAAACCAGAAGCGTTTCTCTGCTCGGCCTGTGGCAATACTGAGTTGCGCTGGGTTGGTCGCTGTCCTTCTTGTGATCAGTGGAACACCTTGGTTGAAGTCGGTGCAGTGCTTGAAAGCTCAGGAGAACAACCCCATGTCGTCCAAGAGGTCTCGGTCAGCGAATCTCTTCCCTATTCGACCGGACTTGCCGAAGTTGATCGGGTCCTTGGAGGAGGGCTGATCCCTGGCTCCGTCACCTTGGTGGCGGGAACGCCTGGGGTCGGTAAATCAACGATGTGCCTTCATGCGGCCGTCAACGTGGGATCTCATGGAGTCTCCACGTTGGTGATTGCTGCTGAAGAGTCGGAGTCACAAGTCGCGGCTCGTGCTCGGCGTCTTGGATCGCTGAGTGAACATGTTTCTCTGATGGCGACAGCCTCGCTTGGAGACGCTCTCAGGGTGGTTTCAGAGACCACTGCGAAGGTCGTGGTGGTCGACTCAGTCTCGACCATGGTGGACCAGAGTTTGCGGAGCCCAAGCGGTGGCGTGACCCAAGTGAGAGCGGCCGCTGAGCAGCTCGCAGCGATCGCCAGAAAACGAGGCATCGCCTTAGTTCTCGTCGGCCACGTCACCAAAGACGGTGATATCGCCGGTCCTCGAGCACTCGAACACCTCGTTGACACCGTCGTCTATATCGAGGGTGACCGTCACCACCAACGACGAGTGGTGACAACCACCAAACATCGTTTTGGACCCTCTGGAGAAGTTGGTCTCTTGGAGATGGGACCTCAGGGGTTGACCTCAATCGATGATCCCTCGGCGGCCCTTGTCGCCGAACGCGGACCAGCACTTCCTGGATCAGTCGCCACGGTATTAGCCGAAGGGACGCGTCCACTTGTTGTCGAGATCCAAGCCCTGGTGACGCCAGCGGTTGGAACACCTGCTCGAGTTGCGCAAGGAGTGAGCGCGACCAGACTTCGACAGCTCGCTGCGGTGCTTGATGCACACTGTGACGTTGGCCTTGTGAGAGCAGATCTCTTCGTGGCCTGCTCGGGAGCAGTGCGGGCGACGGAACCAGCGGTTGATCTCGCGGTGATCGCTGCAGCCCTCTCCGCGTTCCAGGGCCATGCCTTGGACCCTGGAGTTGTCTGTATTGGTGAAGTTGGCTTAACCGGATCGATCAAAGGGGTGGCGGGGATTACTCGTCGTCTTGAGGAAGCGGCACGAGTTGGCCTGGTGACGGCAGTCGCCCCTCCAGGATCCACCGCACCCGAGGGCATGCGCCTGATCAGTGTGGCAACCGTTGCAGAGCTCCTTGACGCCCTCGTGAGTCTTCGAGACACCAAGAGCGACACCACCAAGCGACCGCTCTAAGAGAAGAAAACCCTCGAGATCTCTGCGGGAACCACCTCGTGCGAGTGCTGGTAGAATGGGTAACCCCCCAAGTGAAGTTGTTCACGTCTTGAGGGCGATATCGGTGCCCCGCACAGTGCACCGTCCCACATTGTTGAGAGGACAGATATGGCGTTCAAGGTTGGAGACAAGGTTGTCTACCCCCACCATGGGGCAGCCATCATCGAAAAGCGTGAGAAGCGCACGGCCTTTGGTGAGAAGAGGGAATACTTAATTCTTCGCCTTGCCTATGGCGACCTCACGCTGATGGTCCCCGCCGATAACACTGACGAGGTTGGACTTCGTGACGTCATCAACGATGAAGAAGTTGAAGAGGTCTTTGCCGTCCTGAGCAAAAAAGAAGCTCGGATGCCAACAAACTGGTCACGTCGTTACAAGAACCACTCAGAAAAACTTCGAAGCGGTGATATCTACCAAGTGGCCGAAGTTGTTCGAAACCTTTCGATTCGAGACAAAGACAAAGGTCTCTCGGCGGGAGAAAAGCGGATGCTCTCTCGTGCGCGTCAGATCTTGGTCTCTGAATTGACCTTTGCGCTCAACGTTGACGAAGAGACCGCCGAGCAACGTCTCACCGACGCGCTTCCCTAAATGAAGTGCACGGCGATCGTGGTCGCCGGTGGCTCGGGAGACCGATTTGGTGGCCTGAAACAGTTCGCCATGCTCGGAACGAAGTCAATAGCGGCACACTCTGTTGAGACCTGTCGCGTGATTGCTGACAAGGTCATCTTGGTTGTGCCGAACGGCATGACGGGCGAATCTCATGGAGCGGACCACGTCATCGAAGGCGGTGCGACTCGCTCAGCGTCTGTTCGAGCCGGACTCTCCCTCGTACAAGATGACGTCGAGGTCGTTGTGGTCCACGACGCCGCTCGACCCCTGGCAACGCCACGGTTGTTTTTCGCGGTGGTGGCGGAACTCTCTGATGAGCGGGTCGATGCAGCAATTAGCGCGGTTCCTGTCAATGACACCATCAAAGAGGTGACGCAGATTGAGGGCCGACGACGGGTCGTACACACGCTTCATCGAGATGATCTTGTGGCGGTTCAGACTCCCCAAGCCTTTCGAGCCGATATCCTCCGCCACGCGCACCTCGGCGAAGGGGACGCCCACGACGATGCCGCGCTCGTTGAGCAAAATGGTGGTCTGATTGTGGTGGTCGCTGGGGAAGAGGAGAACATGAAGATCACGTCACCATCAGATCTCTTGGTGGCCGAGGAACTGTTGGGAGCTCGCTCATGAGGGTAGGCCAGGGCATTGACGTCCATGCCTTTCGCGACGACGCCACCCGACCACTGATCTTGGGTGGTGTGGTGGTCCCTGATTCGCCAGGCTTGGCGGGGCACTCCGATGCAGACGTGGTGACGCATGCATTGATTGACGCCATGTTGGGTGCCGCTGGCCTGGGGGATCTTGGGCGACACTTTCCAAGTAGCGACCCGTCGCTTGAGGGAGTGTCGAGCCTCGTGATGCTCGAGCAGGTTCTTGTAAAACTTTCTGACGCGCAGTGGGTCCTCACCTCGGGTGACGTGAGCATCGTGGCACAAACTCCCCGGCTCGAGCGTCACCTCGATGCCATGTCGGTGGTGCTCAGCGAGAAGGCGCACTGCGTGATCTCGGTGAAAGCTACGACGACAGATCACTTGGGCTTTATTGGACAAGGACAAGGGATCGCCGCCATGGCCGTGGTCCTTCTCGAGGAACGATGACGCCGCCGCCAAAGAGAGATCGTCGCGGGGGATCTCGTGGGGGGTCTCGCGGAGCTGGGCCAAAGCGGGAGGGCCCTCCTCGAGGGAGGGGAGGATCTCGTCCCAAGCAGGCCCTTGATCTTGGAGGGGACCAGGTCGAAGGCCGCCGTTCGGTTCTCGAGCTCTTAGAAGCAGATCGACGACCAGTCCTCAAGGTCTATATGGCTGCTGATCTCGACTCATCAGAACAGCTCGATCGAATCGAGGCACTCTGCGGCGAGCGTCGGGTGCACGTTGACGTGGTCTCTCGTTCTCGCCTCGAGCGAGAAGCAGGGACCGAATCTCACCAAGGCGTCATCGCTCGAACGCGTGCGCTCAAAGCACTTGATCTCGACGATCTGATGATCTCTGAGAGTGAGCGACCGCCTTTTCTCTTAGTCTGTGACGGTGTGACGGATCCACACAATCTGGGCTCCCTGCTACGAAGTGCAGAATGTGCGGGAGTAACCGGCGTGGTCTTGCCCCGCCACCGAGCCGTCCGAGTGACCCCAACGGTGACGAAAGTGGCCGCGGGGGCGATTGAGTACCTTCGGTTCTCTATGGTCCCTGGGATTCCTATGGCCCTTGATCAACTCTCCAAGGCGGGGATTGAGGTCGTGGGACTCGCCTCAGAGGCCTCTCGCTCGCTCTACGATGTAGCGGCAAAAGATCTGCCTATTGCTCTCGTTGTTGGAAGCGAGGAGAAGGGCCTGGCTGCGCTCAGTCGCAAACGATGCACCTCGTTGGCATCGATTCCTCATGTGGGGTCCCTCGATTCGCTGAATGCGTCGGTGGCCGGTGCGGTCGCAATCTTTGAAGTGGCGCGTCAGCGTCGAAATAGCTAATTGCTAGTTCGCTGACTGCGACCAGTTCTTTTCGAGCTTGCTCGTACACGCTGCACATCGAGATGCCATGACGGGGATGTCACTGAAGCATCGCGGGCATGGGGCTTTTTCTGGGGCGTCGGACGGGGCCATGCCAAGTCGTCGTAAAAGATGTTGTGTCGGTTTGACGACAAAGAAGAAGACGGCGGTTGCGGTGATGAGAAAGGTGATGAGTGCATTGACAAAAAGGCCATATTGAAACTTTGAGTCGTTGATCGTGAAGCTCAAGTGAGCAAAGTCCTTGCCGAAGAGTGCACCAATAATCGGTGTGATGAATGCAGCGACCAAACTTGTCACCACGGCCGTGAATGCCGCACCAATGGCAACGGCGACCGCTAGGTCAACGACATTGCCTCGAAGAATAAAAGCCCGGAACTCTTTCAGGATGCTTTGCTTTTCTTTTTCATTCACACCAGATATTCCACCGCACTTTTCTTTCCAGCACAACCCAAGGTGGAATGGCTCCAAACCGAGCAGTCTGGAAGCATCTTTGGGGAAAGAAATGGAGCCGGTGGTGGGAATCGAACCCACGACCTGACGATTACAAATCGCCTGCGCTGCCTCTGCGCCACACCGGCAAGTTGTGACAAACCTCAAGGATAGGTGCCTTTGAGACCGTGCTCCTTGCAGTTGTGCTCAGTCGTTGGCAGGCTAGGGAGATGGCCAACAATTCTGAGGACTATCGAGACGAATCCGGAACCAAAGTTGGTCACCTCGATCTGCCTCGAGCAGGCATCGTTGTTGTAGTCTTTTTGGTTGCGGTTCTCGCACTCTTGGCATGGACAAAGTCGTCGGCAACGCAGTCCCCAGGGGCAGCGCCGGCGACGACGTCAACGACAAGTCCTGCGACGACTGCACCTCCGACCACCGTGGCCAGAGCAAACGTGAAAGTTCAAGTGGCGAACGCCACGGCAAAGGCCGGGTCCGCGACGCAAATTACGCAAACACTTCAGACGCAAGGCTGGAATACCTTGCCGCCGGTGAACGCGACGTCGCAGTCTCCGAATTCGATCGTCTACTATGCAGCGAATAGGAAATCGTCTGGACTTGAAATTGCCAAAGAACTAGGACTTCCTGCGTCAACTGTTGTGCCACTCACGACGTCGGTCCCAGTTCCTGGATCGGCCGGAGACGACATCGTTGTCTTAGTCGGTCCGAACCTCGTTGCTGGCTGAGTCGCTTCGACTCCGCTCTAACGCGACCGAAAGGACTTCGGCGGCCATCGGGCCAAGTTCGCTCAATGGACGATTCCGGTGCACACGCATCCCGAGATCGACTTGGGCGATAGCGCTCGCACCGTAGCGTCGGCCAACGTCGATCAACAGGGCCATCTCTACTTGGTAGCCAGGGGCGAGCCCCACTGATTCGACAACATTTCGTCGAAGCGCGGTTTCGCCTGCGAGTGGCTGAAGGACGTCGGCGAGCTCTGGGAAGAGCAGGGCGAGTGCTGGTCGTGCGGTGAGTTCAGTGACTCGGCCTCCCCCGGAAGGCTCACCATCGATGGGGCGAGCATAAAATCCTTTGACCAGTTGTATCGATTCGTCCAAGAGCAGTGGACCAAGAAGTCGAGGGATGTAGTCAGGCGAGGTATTCACCACGTCGGCATCGAGAAAGACGATGACGTCACCAGTTGCGGTTTCAACGCCCGAGGCCATTGCTTGGCCTTTTCCGCCAGCCCCGCTCAGACTTCGAACATTCACCCCTGCCAACTTGGCAACTAACGCGGTCTCGTCACTCGACGCATCGTCGATAACGAGGATTTCGTCGAGGAGTCCCGTCCCGTGACCCGTGAGGTGAGGGCGAATGGCTTCGATGACCCAGCCAATGGTGCTCTCTTCGTCTCGCGCTGGGAGCACCACACTCGTTGTGGTCGTTCCTTTTGCAGCCAGGACCGCATCAACACTGAGTTGATCAATGCTGAAGTTACGAATACCCGATGGCGCCTCTGTGCCGTCTTTCTTCGGGGAGCGAGTTTTTTCCACGTGTCCTTTCTAATGGGTTTTCAAAGAAAATCAGGCCACCTTGACGAAGTACTTCATTTGGGTGAAGATAGAGCCCTCATCCAGAGCAGCTGAGGGACGGGCCCGATGACGCTGCGGCAACCAGATCCGAGGGTATTCCCCTTTGACCAGGTGCCAACGCCCGATCGATGACGAAGGAGAATGTAAATGACGACAGTTCTTGGACTCCGATGCCGAGAGTGCAGCCGCTTGTTCCCAGACGAAGCACTTCACGTCTGTGACTTCTGTTTTGGCCCGCTTGAGGTCAACTATGACTACGACGCAATTGCTGCACTGACCACACGAGCGTCCATTGCGCAGGGCCCCCGTTCGATCTGGCGATATGCGAACCTGCTGCCAGTTGCTGACGAGAACCCCGTCAGCCTCGGAGCAGGCTTTACTCCGCTGGTGCGGGCTGAGCGACTTGGTGCCGAGTTGGGGCTCAAAGATCTTTGGATCAAAGATGACACGGCGAACCCAACCGGATCATTTAAAGACCGAGTGGTCTCGGTGGCGCTCACCAAAGCACGACAACTGGGATTCAAAGTGGCAGCCTGCGCGTCAACTGGAAACTTGGCGAACTCTGTCGCAGCCCACGCTGCGCGAGCGGGGATGTCATCGATGGTCTTGATTCCTTCGAACTTAGAACAAGCCAAGATTTTAATGACCACGGTTTATGGTGGAGAAGTTATTGCAGTTGATGGGACCTACGATGACGTCAATCGACTCTGTGCCGAGTTGACGTCGGAACGGCCAAGTTGGGCATTCGTCAACGTCAACGTACGTTCGTACTACGCCGAAGGTTCGAAGACGCTGGCCTTTGAAATCGCTGAGCAACTCGGCTGGCAAGCACCCGACCATGTGGTGGTTCCGATCGCGTCCGGCTCACAACTCACCAAGATTGCCAAGGGGTTTAAGGAACTTTCACTGGTGGGCCTTCTTGACGGTGAGCCCTCTGTTCGCATCTCAGGGGCCCAAGCCAAGGGATGTTCCCCCGTGGCGACAGCCTTTGAAAAGAACATTGATGCGATTGCTCCGGTAAAGCCCGACACGATCGCGAAGTCACTTGCGATTGGCAACCCCGCTGATGGGTACTACGCACTTGATGCGATCCGAACATCCGGGGGGTCGTGTGGAAGCGTGAGCGACGACGAAATTATTGAAGGGATCAAGCTCCTTGCTCGCACTGAGGGAATTTTCGCTGAGACCGCTGGAGGCGTGACTATCGCTACGTTGGCATCGCTGGCTCAACGCGGAATCATCAAGCCTGACGAGCGAACGGTGGCCATTGTTTCAGGACACGGTCTGAAAACCGTTGAAGCTCTCGCTGGACACACCGCTCCGACACACATCATCGCCCCCACGCTTGATGCCTTTGACAAAGCAGTGGGCTTTAGTGACCCGAACTTTCAGTAGCGAACGAGAACCACGAATACCCCACCCCCATAAAGGAGAAGCAATGTCAGTCATCATCAGAGTCCCTACTCAGTTACGCCAACTCACTGCTGGTACCGGCGAGATCACCGTCGAGGCCTCCACGGTTGGCGAAGCTCTTCATGCATTAGAAGCGTCCTATCCCGGATTTGGCGAGCGGATCTTCGATGAAGCGGGGGCGTTGCGACGCTTCGTGAACGTCTTTTTGGCCGACGAAGACGTCCGGTTTCTTGAGGGTCTGGCCACCCCAGTGGCGGACGGGGTCACGATTTCTATCGTTCCGGCCGTTGCGGGTGGCTAAATCTGGCAGTCCAAGAGGGGGTCTGCTAGCACTCGATGCCGAAGAGTGCTAATCTAAGAGCCCTACCAAAAAGGCCCAAACGCCCCCAACCGAAGGACAGAAATGTCAAAGATCATTGCATTTGATGAAGAAGCTCGCAGGTCACTTGAGACCGGGATGAACAAACTGGCTGACGCCGTTCGAGTCACCCTTGGACCGAAGGGTCGAAACGTCGTCTTGGACAAGAAGTGGGGAGCCCCCACGATCACCAACGACGGTGTCTCCATCGCGAAAGAGATCGACCTAGAAGACCCCTTTGAGAAGATTGGTGCAGACCTGGTCAAAGAGGTTGCCAAAAAGACTGATGACGTTGCCGGTGACGGTACGACGACTGCCACTGTGTTGGCGTGGGCCATGGTGCACGAAGGCCTGCGGAACGTTGCAGCTGGTGCGAACCCGATGTCACTCAAAAAGGGAATCGAAGCAGCGGTTGAACACGCAGTAAGTGGACTCCACGCGTTGGCCAAGGAAGCCAATACGAAAGAACAGATTGCACAGGTTGCATCAATCTCTGCAGCTGACACTGAGATTGGCGGCATGATTTCTGAAGCCATTGACAAGGTCGGCAAAGACGGCGTGATCACTGTTGAAGAGTCACAGACCTTCGGTATGGACATGGACCTCGTTGAAGGAATGCGTTTCGACAAGGGTTACATCTCGCCTTATTTTGTGACCGATCCAGAGCGTATGGAAGCATCGCTTGAAGACCCGTACATTCTCCTCGTTGGATCCAAGATCACCGCAGTTCGAGACATGCTCCCGGTCCTCGAAAAAGTAATGCAGGCTGGTAAGCCACTCGTGATCATTGCTGAAGACCTAGAAGGCGAAGCACTCGCCACACTTGTCGTGAACAAGATTCGTGGAACCTTCCGTTCGGTAGCGGTCAAAGCCCCTGGCTTTGGTGAGCGACGCAAGGCCATGCTCCAAGACATTGCGATCTTGACCGGTGGTCAAGTGATCACCGAAGAAGTAGGACTCAAACTTGAGAACGTCACCATGGAGTTACTCGGCCAAGCCCACAAAGTGCTCATCACGAAAGATGAGACCACCATTGTGGAGGGTGCAGGATCCAAGGACGACATCAACGGACGGATTAATCAGATCAAGGCAGAGATTGACAACACAGACTCTGACTACGACCGCGAAAAGCTCCAAGAGCGCTTAGCCAAGTTGTCTGGTGGAGTGGCGGTCATCAAGGTTGGAGCGGCGACGGAAGTCGAGCTCAAAGAAAAGAAGCATCGTATTGAAGATGCTGTTTCTACAACCAAGGCCGCCATCGAAGAAGGCGTGGTTCCTGGTGGAGGCGTGGCGCTTCTTCGTAGCCAAGTCGCGATCAACGAACTCGCCGACAAACTCAGTGGCGACGAAGGAACCGGAGCGCGAATTGTTGCTCGGGCCGTCGAAGCTCCACTCAAGCAGATTGCTGAGAACGCTGGCCTTGAAGGCGGTGTCGTCGTCGAGCGTGTACGAAACCTCAAGAATGCGACTGAAGGCTTGAATGCCGCAACGGGGGACTACGAAGACCTCATTGCTGCTGGTGTCATCGATGCCACCAAGGTGACTCGCTCTGCCCTGCAGAACGCAGCATCGATTGCAGCGTTGTTCTTGACCACTGAAGCGGTCATCGTGGACAAGCCCGAAGAGGCCCCCGCAGGCATGCCTGGTGGAGGAATGGACGACTTCTAAGTCTCCTCAAAATTCAAAGATTTACGGACGGACGACCCTCTGGGTCGTCCGTTTCGCGTCCCGCTTTCTGCAAAGGTTCTCTTCGGTGGCTAGGTTATTGCTCTCAGCATCTCAGAGAGAGGAACGCCACACCATGGACGAACAAGTTCGCCAACACAAGATCACGCTCGAAGAGTCAGAAATGCCAACGACGTGGTACAACCTCGTCCCTGACCTTCCAAGTCCTCCACCGCCAGCTCTTCACCCCGGAACCCATGAGCCAGCGGGTCCAGAAGACTTTGCACCCTTGTTCCCGATGGATCTCATCATGCAAGAGGTCTCTCAAGAGCGCTACATCGATATTCCAGGCGCAGTCTTGGACGTGTATCGACAGTGGCGTCCCACCCCTCTGTTTCGAGCTCACCGTTTAGAAGCAGCATTAGGAACACCCGCTCGGATCTATTACAAATACGAAGGTGTCTCCCCAGCGGGAAGTCACAAGCCGAACACCGCCGTGCCTCAGGCGTATTACAACAAAATTGCTGGCGTCAAGAAACTTACGACAGAGACAGGTGCCGGCCAGTGGGGTACCGCGTTGGCGTTTGCGTGTGCACTCTTCGATCTTGAGTGCGAAGTCTGGCAAGTCGGAGCGAGCTACGACCAGAAGCCCTATCGACGCTTGATGATTGAAACCTTTGGAGCCCAAGTCCACCGCTCACCTTCCGAGCTCACTGCGGTGGGCCGTGAATTCTTGAAAGATCCAAAAAACCTTCCAGGTTCACTCGGCATCGCGATCTCTGAGGCTGTCGAAGTTGCGGCCACGAACGATGATGTTCGCTATGCCTTAGGCAGTGTGTTGAACCACGTACTGATGCATCAAACGATCATCGGTGAAGAAGCACTGCTTCAAATGGCGAAGGCCGGCGAAACAGCAGGGCCAGACGTCATCGTTGGGTGCACTGGTGGAGGTTCAAACTTTGCGGGACTTTCCTTCCCATTCTTGAGAGAGAAGTTGGCCGGCAACATGTCACCGATCATTCGAGCAGTGGAGCCCGCCTCATGTCCTTCACTGACCAAGGGTGTCTACGCCTACGACTTCGGTGACACCGCAGGAATGACTCCACTCATGAAGATGCACACCCTGGGACACGATTTCATGCCTGACCCAATTCACGCAGGGGGTCTCCGCTATCACGGTATGGCGCCATTGATCAGCCACGTCTACGAGCTTGGCCTCATGGAAGCGATCTCAATCCCCCAGATCGAGTGCTTCGCAGCAGGACTTCAGTTCGCTCGCACTGAAGGGATTGTGCCGGCTCCTGAGCCCACCCACGCCCTTGCTGCAGCAGTTCGAGAAGCCCTGAAAGCGAAAGAGACTGGCGAAGAAACCGTCATCTTGACCGCACTGTGTGGACATGGCCACTTTGATTTGGCCGCCTACGAGGCATATATGGCTGGACTGATGAGCGATGAAGAAATCAGCGATGCACGATTTGCTGAAGGACTAGCAACGATTCCCTCTGTCTAGGGTTTGATCTGGACCACCCTTCAAGACCAAGGAGACCAGTCTCTCAGGGTTCAGCCCTAGAATGAGGACGTGAGTACTTCTCCAGCACCACTCGTGCCTTCAGTTGGGTGGAATGTCATTCATCTCTTCGTGAAACCCCGAGGCGACGTCAACCTTTCCTCTATAGGAGAAGCCAAAGACGTTGCCGAGAAGGCCGGTTGCCAGGTGGTGATGGCGGCCATCGTCGGTCACAAGGCCGACGCGTGTGTCATGGCCCTTGGGGAAGACCTCTGGGAGTTGCGTCGACTTCAGACGTCGCTTGAGCGAGCTGGTCTTGACATCGTGGAGTCGTACGTGAGTTTGACGGAGATCTCGGAGTACGCCGAAGGGACTCCTGAACATATCTTGGAGGCACGGCTTCACCCTTCGCTTCCCCCCGAAGGAATGCGGGCGTTCTGTTTCTATCCCATGTCAAAGCGCCGAGGTGAAGAGCACAACTGGTATGCGCTGCCCTTCGATGACCGAAAAGCCATGATGCGCGAACACGGGAAGTCTGGAAGGAATTTCCACGGTCGTATTCTCCAAGTCGTTACTGGTTCAACCGGGCTCGACGACTGGGAGTGGGGGGTCACACTCTTTGGCGTGAAGCCCGACGACGTCAAAGACTGTGTCTATACGATGCGCTTTGATGAGGCGTCAACTCTCTATGCCGAGTTTGGTCCGTTCTACACAGGCATTGTTGGTTCCGTAGACGAGGTCTTTTCTTCATTCACGCCATGACCGAGAGCGCCACTGATCTGTTACTTGAGCACATGAAGACAATGGGGCCCATGGTGGTGGCGTTTTCCGGTGGTGTTGATTCGACGTATCTCGCCAAAGTGGCGACCCAAGCACTGGGGCGAGATGAGGTCCTTTGCGTGACGGCATCGTCAGCATCAATGGCAGCCTCCGAAGCAAGCGAAGCGTCGTTGCTCGCCAAAGAATTAGATCTGAATCACCTTATTGTTGAAACTCATGAACTTGAGGACCCGCGCTACAGCGCAAATAACTCAGACCGATGTGCGTGGTGCAAGACGCATTTGATGGATGCGCTTGAACCACTGGCCCAAGAACGCGATGCCTCCGTGATTCTGGGCGTCAACGTTGATGACCTTGGTGATCATCGTCCAGGACAAAAAGTCGCCCAAGATCGTGGGGCGAGATTTCCTCTCGTGGAGATGGGGCTCGATAAATCATCCATCCGACAGGCATCGAAGCTTCTCGGCCTGCCCACCGCAGACAAACCAGCGTCGCCCTGCTTGGCGTCTCGGCTTCCCTATGGAACGCCGGTGACGCTCTCGTCGCTCTCGGCCGTTGAGCGAGCAGAAGCTGGAATTCGGGCCCTCGGCTTTGAAGAGCTTCGAGTTCGTCACCACGGCGACGTGGCGCTCGTAGAAGTTCCACCTTCCGACGTTGAGCGGGCCACAGTGGCTCGAGAGGCAATTGTGGCCGTCTGTCGGGACGCTGGATTCCTCTTTTGCGCACTTGACTTAGAGGGGCTTGGCTCCGGGCGGTTGAATCGAGTCTTGGGCTAGGTTGGAATTCTATGAGCACTGATTTCTGCGTTCGCGTCAAACTCACCATTCCTGAGTCACTCGTTCGAACTCCCGTGTTGGCGAGACTCGTTCGTGACTTTGACGTCACTCCTGATATCCGTAGAGCAGACATCTCAGAGTCAGTGGGATGGATTGTCTGTGAGATTGACGGAGATCCGAAAAATGTTGACCGTGCACTCGACTGGTTGCGAGCCGAAGGTGTGGGCGTCGACCTCCTGGGCGACGTCCTCGAGAGCTAAGTCTTAGACCTTCCAGCCTGACTGGTCGATGCCACGAGACTCATAGAAGAGACATCCTTCGGGGCAGGCAAAGGGGAGCGGTTCATTCGCATCGAGTTTGCAACGCTCAGTGACATCGTCACCTGCTTGGCGTCGAACGTAGTGGCGACAGTCTTCGTTTACCGGCATTTCTCTATTCTGCCCGGTTTCTCACACCAAGCGTGAGTTTTGATTGGTAGCGTGAGCATCTGTGGAACGCCCTATCCCCGAAAGAGTCCTCCTGCGATGGTCGGAGACCCTTGCTGCTATCGCCATGACAGGGTTGGGCTTCACTGAAAGTCTCTACGAAAAAGAACGATTTGAAGAGATCCTGAAAGTCGCCGGGGATATCAAAGTCGCCTCAAGCCATGAGCGCTTCGAGCTCGATGATGCCGAAGGCCATGTTGAAGAGTGGATGAGCAATATTGGTCAAGGTGTCGCTGGCTACCAGACGCCGAAGGTGGCGGTCGGTGCGGTTGTTGGAAATGACAATGGCGAGTTATTACTGATTCAACGATCGGACTCTGGGGTTTGGCTCTATCCCACAGGATGGTGTGACGTCGGATACTCGGCGGCCGAAGTGGTGGCGAAGGAAGTCGAAGAAGAGACAGGGATCGAAGTCGAACCTGTTCGGGTGATTGCAATTCTCGATGGTCTTCGACTGGGCATGACCCGCTTTCCTCTCTATTCGATTCTTTTTTACTGTCGAGCCGTGGGTGGCAGCTTTAAGCCACACCCCCTCGAGGTCACAGATGTTGGTTGGTTCTCGAAAGAGAATCTTCCTTCCCCCTTGGTGGGCTTTGAGCGCTGGGGCGAGCACGTCTTTGCCACTCTTGAAGGCGAAGAACGCCCCGTCCTCTACGACGCCATTCGCTCTCCAAACTGGAGAGACGAGGAGAAGCCGTCATGAGTGGGATTCGAATCGAGCCTGCGATCGTCGCCGACGAAGAACTCGTTGAGGCCTTTCAGCGGCTTTTACCTCTGCTTTCGAAATCAGCGACACCACTTGAGGCCTACGATCTTGAGTCAATTGTGGCTTCACCGGCAACAACGTTGTTTGTGGCAAGAGACGGTGAGAACCAGATCGTTGGAACTCTGACGCTCGTCCTCTTTCGATCTCCCAGCGGGGCTCGGGGCTGGATCGAAGACGTCATCGTCGACGAAGAGGCGCGTGGAAACGGAGTCGGAGAAGCACTCGTCGACGCAGCGATTGATCTTGCACGACGGTCCAACGCTCGCACACTTGACCTCACCTCAAACCCGACTCGAGAAGCCGCAAACCGTTTGTATGTTCGTTGTGGTTTTGAACAGCGGACGACGAATGTCTATCGATTTTCGTTGGAGGGCTGACTTCAGCCGTAGGCCTCTCGTCGGTGACCGATCGCGATCACGGCAACGACAAGGAGTCCATCATCAATTGTGTAGATGATTCGATAGTCGCCAACCCGAACTCGCCACCCGGGTCGGCCGCGAAGTTGGCGAGAGGCTGGGGGACGAGGGTCCTCAGCAAGGAGAGTGATAGCTCCCCTTAGGCGCTCGCGAGATTGGGGCTCGATCTTGCGAAGCTGACGCGCAGCGGCCGGTCGGAACTCGACCCGGTATCGGCTCACGTCCAGCCGAGATCTTGCTTCACCTGCTCCCAAGGGATGTTGTCACCCTCTTCGGACATAGCGGCATCAAAGGCGGAGATGTCTCCGATTTCCTCAAGTGCCTCCATCATCTCTTCATAACGGTCTGCACTGATCATCACGGCTGCCGGTCGCCCGTAGCGCTCGAAGACCACCGCCTCGTTCCGTGCGACGTCGACCATCTCAGACAGTCGCTCACGTCCTTCACTCATTGTTACCTTGGCCATAGCTTCATTGTACATCATAGAAACTATGTTGTACATAATGACACCGATTCGTTTCTAAAGTGGGAAGAGAAACCAATGTTTCTCGTTTCTTTGGAGGCCTGATCAGGCAAGGGAGAAGTTCGGATTAAAGATGAATCCGAGAATGCTGCCGAACGGGGTGGTGACGGTGGCAGTGACGATGCCATCTCCAACGTCCGCCACCGGTGTGTGCTCCGTCGAGCCGGACGCGATGGCGCGTGCGACGGCCTGGGGCACATCAGCGACTCCCCAATAGACAAGAGCGCCGAGCGCTGGATCGGCATCTGGCAGCAACGCCAACTCGTAGCCGCCGACATTGAAACCGACGTAGAACGGCTGATCGAAGTACGGCTTGACGCCGACGAGTTCGGTCCACCATTGCTTGGCCCTGTCGAGGTCCGGTGCCGGGTAAATGACGGTGCGAAGTCCTTCAAGTGAGATCGACATGGAATCATATTACCAGGAGGCACTGACGCCTCCATTGAGCAACTCAAGGAGGTAAGCGATGGGCGCGCACGAACCAACAGTGCTTCGAGCACGTCTTGAAGAGTTGCCAAACGAGCTCCCTTTCGAGGTGACAACCCGCCCGATGATGGGTGGCTTCATCGGGTACGCCGATGGCCGAGCGTTCGTCTCGATCTCCACCGGTGGGCTGGGCGTCAAACTTCTCCCAGCCGACCGAGATCGAGCCCTCACCCGTCCGAGGGCCGCTCGAATGCGCCATTCGCCCGAGGAGGCCGAGAGCATGCGCTACGTCACGTTTTCCGATGCGGACACCGCTGACGATGACTTCATGATCGACTGGTTGATAGTGGCAGGACGGTCAGCTCCGCCCAAGAAGAAGCGCTAGGAGAGGCGGCTTGGATCTCGGAGATCTGGGGATTCTGGTTTCTACCGTAAAGAGAGACCAATGTCTATCGGCTTTCGCTTCACGGCTGAATTCTTCGGCCAGCCTGGCAGAAATCTCTTTTGCTAACGTAGGCAGTGCATGCACGCGGCTCTCGTTGGATTCGCAACCGGACTCTCTCTCATCGTCGCTATTGGTGCACAAAATGCATATGTCTTACGGTTAGGTCTCAGCCGCCAGCACATTGGTGTGGCGGTAGCAATCTGTGCGGCGTCTGATGTCGTGCTCATCATTCTTGGGATAGCCGGAGTCGGTCGTGTGGTCCACTCATTTCCTTTAGTGCTCCAGGTCTTGAAGTGGGTGGGGGTTGCGTATCTCATTGGTTTTGGCCTCTACTCATTCTGGCGAGCAAGCCGTACAGATGCTCTCGTCGTTTCTGATGAAGGTCGCCAATCGATGCGTGTGGTTGCAGGAACAATGCTTGCATTGACCTTTCTCAATCCCCATGTCTATCTCGATACAGTGCTTCTCCTTGGTTCGATTGGGAATCAATATGGTGGCGCACGCTGGTACTTTTGTATTGGAGCTTGTCTTGGATCTGTGGTGTGGTTCTCCTTTCTTGGTTTCGGTGCACGAATGCTGTCACCCTACGTTCAGCGTGTGGTTGTGTGGCGAGTCATAGACCTCGTCATCGGTATTGTGATGCTTGTTGTTGCACTCAACGTGGCGATGACACATTTGACGACCTAGCGCAGTACTTCTGAGGCGTCATACCCAGGGTTGGCGACATTCTTTACTACCCTAAAGAAGGAACACTTCAGTGGGGGGATGACGCATTGATGAATGCAATCACGAAAGAGTTCACGCGCGTGATGCCGAAGAAGCTTCCTGGACTCGTGATTGTCACTGCGGGAATTCTTCCTCTCTACATCTTGGGTGTAGCCGGAAAGACAGCGGCCATTCCGCTTTCGCTACTCATCCTTGTGGCGATGGTGATGGTTGCCGCGTTTATGGGGCCGAAGTTAAGTCTTGCGATTAGTCCTCTCGTCGCCTTGGGCTTCGCGGGAACGGCGTACTTTAGTGACAAGCCCCTTGCAGGAGCGCTGTTCATTGCTGTCGTTGCGTTTCTCTGTCGAGCTGCGATGGTGAGCAGCAAGGCGGCAATGCTAAATCTGATCGCTATCTTCATTGCGATATTTATCACGGGTCCACCCCTTTTGACGGGTCACAATCCTGTGGCATGGGACAACATCAGAGATATCTTCCTTTGGACACTCGGAGCCTGTCTGTGGGCTTCCTTTATTGGCTGGCTGCTGACGCTTCGAGTTCCGATTCCTAAACTCCCTGCACTTCCCTCTCTCAAAATTGCAGCGGTGTCGGGTCTCCTTGTCGGTCTCCTCGTTGGTGTCGCCACGTGGGTAGTGCTTGATTACCAACTCGGCAAAGGCGGTGGTTGGCTCATTTTGACGTTATTTATTGTGTTTCAACCATTCACTCCGGGCACAATGATGAAGGCCGCCCATCGAGCAATTGGAACCCTTCTCGGGTTTTTCCTCTTGTCGCTGCTGCTTTTGGTAGAGCCCAACTCTGCACCGGCATGGGCGTTTGCTCTTCCCGGAATCTTGGCGATGACCGCAGCATTTATGGACAAATTAAAGTCAGATTCGCCCTACTGGGAGTACGTGATGTTTCTCACACTCGGGGTGGTCTTGATTGAAGGGTCGGGAAGCGGACAACAACACCTTGTCGAATCGATCCGACACCTCTCGGTACTTCGACTTCACTACACCATCATTGGTGTTGTTATTGGACTGATAGCGACTGCACTGTTCTTAGGGGTACAAAATAAATTGAGCTCCGGTGCGCTTGAGGAAATATCGACGCACGTCTAGGCAAGAAGTCGCTTCCGCCCGAGACTATGACGTCCGTGGCTCAATCGGAGTAATTGGGCCGTACCCATTTTCGATTTCCTCAGCGATTGAGAGGACTTTCAGATCGCTGAATCGAGGCCCAATAACCTGGACGCCGACAGGAAGCCCATCGGCCATCCCACCGGGAACGACAGCACAGGGCAGGCCGAGCAAGTTCCCTGGGAGGACAGGTCGAAAGAGTTCCAACGTGGCCATTGCTTCTTGTTCCCCTGCGATGTCAAAATCCTTCTCAAAAGCTGGCTGTGTCCAGGTTGGCGATAAAAGAATTGGATATTCTTGAAACCAAAGTTGCCACGTTCGCCCCACCCCATTTCGTGCTTGGTGAGCGAGATAGGTCTCGAAGGATGTCATCTGTGGGAACTGTGACAGCGCAAGATCAATCAGTTTCAATCCACCTTCACCCATGACCATATCGAGTTGATCTTTGAGGTCATAGAAGTCCGGGAAGAGCATCATGCACCACAGCAAGAGGCTGAGCTCGTAGTCGGGAGGAGTTGCCTCAACAACGTCATGGCCAGCGTCAGAGAGAATGTCAGCTGACGAGCGCACCGCTGCGGCAACCCCCGAGTGTGTCGACCCACCGGGCGGCTCTGGCATCACGGCGATCCGTAATGTTTGGCCTGGGGTGAGATCTTCCAAGCGTGCGGGGACGCTGAGGGGATCACGCGGGTGGAAGCCCGCCACTGTGTGCAAGCCAGCTCGAAGGTCTTTGACTCGACGCGCCATGACCCCTTGGTTCAGCATGAGTTGAGAAGTAAGCGAATGGTCAGGGGTGGGATAGGTATCAGCGTCAGGGACCACGCCCTTGGTGGGCATAAGCGAGGTAATGCCACAGGCATGGGCCGGGTTTCGTAGCGAGCCTCCAATGTCATTGCCGAGCCCGAGTGGACTCATTCCTGACGCGATGGCTGCACCTTCTCCGCCACTTGAACCTCCCGCAGTTCTCTCTGGACTCCAAGGGTTTTTTGTTCGACCAAAAAGTGACGAGTCGGTATGGACCCGCAGCCCCATGTCGGGCATATTGGTACGACCTAGCGGGATAGCTCCTGCAGCTTTCATGCGTTCAACAACAGGAGCATCAGATGGTGCAATTGCGTCGGCAAAGATCGGGAGTCCATTTGTTGTCGGTTGCCCTTCCACATCAATGTTGGTCTTGATGGTGAACGGGACACCATGGAATGTCCCGAGTGTGTCACCTCGTGAAACAGCCGCATCTGCAGCATCGGCGTCTCGCCGAGCATCTTCGCTCAGCACTTGCACGATTGCGTTGACGTGTTCATTCACCTGTTCGATGCGCGTGAGGTGTGCGTCAACAACGTCTCGAGAGGAAAAGGAACCTTCTCGGATTCCTGCTGCGAGTTCGAGTGCGCTGTGTTGCCAGAGTTCCTCAGCCATGGTTGCTCCTCTCTACAGAGACCTGCTCTCATAACGGGTCTCTCTGAGAGAGGATACCGACCTTTCGAGAGCTGGTTCCTTCTGGAGGTGTCAGGGAATGTCTTTATGAAAATCGGGCAGCCCGAGTGCCAGGTGGATTGCTCACTCCTGCAACAGCATCGGGATTCTCAACGCAGATTTCACATTCGAGACCATCAGGATCTCGAAAGAAGATGCTGAGCATGCCGCCAAAGTCAGTCACAAAGTCATCAGCAGCCCCATGAGCCATAAGCCGCTCCCGAATTTCTATGAAGGATTCAAACGACTCAGCTTGGAGGGCGAGGTGGTCAAGTCGACCTCGCCCAAACATTGGTGTTTGGCGATCGGCTTCAGTATTACCTTCAATTTCAAACACATTGAGTTCTGCGAACTCACCGATCTTGATGATGGTGAGTCGCGGCCCGTCCCCATTTGGTAACTCTGAACCATCCCGGACCACTTCTGCGTCAAAGACTTCCTTGTAAAAGGTTTGTAAACGAGAGGCATCGTTGGTCAGAGTCCCAACATGGTTAATTCCCCGGGTGAGCATGAGCGCATTCCTTTCGCTGTTTCACTACTCATGTTAGGGGCGCGGAGGTCAGGTTCTGCCGTTGATTACTGGCATTTCACTCATTTTCACGGAGAAAGTTGTGGGGAAGTAAGTTTGCAGTGCTGTGTCGGTCATCTTTGTCATTCTCTCCATCCTTGTTGGGCTCGTTGCCCTGTACTCGGCATCGCTCGACTTCCGGGGAGATCCCCAAATCATGGAGTTGATGCAGCGCTTGGGCTATCGACCTGGTTTTGAACGCTTCCTTGGCGTGATCAAAGTCCTCGGCGCAGTGGGACTTTTCTTGGGGATCGTGGTCCACTTCATTGGTGTGCTTGCAGCGCTTGGGCTCACGATCTACATGTTGCTGGCGATCCGGGCGCATTTTCGAGCGAGCGACCCCGTCAAAGAGGCCTTGCCGGCGTTTGTCTTGATGATTCTGAGCGCTACCACGCTCATTGTCGGGCTCCTTGGCTAGTTTCCATCTCGGCCTGGAGCCAGCCGGCGATTCAGAACGCAGCGGCGAAGGAAGTGCGAAAGACTAGCCAGTATGGATCTGTTCTCCCCTTGCACTCTTGGGCCGGTTTCCCTGAAGAACCGTTTCTTGAAAGCCGCCACGTTTGAAGGGCGAAGTCCTCGAGGAGAAGTCACCGACGAGTTGATCTCATTTCATCGAGTCATCGCACAAGGTGGGGTGGCGATGACAACGGTGGCGTATTTGGCGGTCTCGAGCGAAGGGCGAACTGATCGTCACTGCATTGAGTTAAATGATGCCGCACGCGATGGATTGACGCGACTGACGAAGACGGTGCACGCAGAAGGTGTCGCCGTTGCGGCACAGATGGGTCACGCAGGTCCTGTTGGGAATGCTCGATCGAACGGAGCGAAAAGCCTTGCCCCCTCATCGGGCGTGAGTGTGATGGGGGCGCGTCTTCATGAAGCCTCCCTGCAAGATCTCGATCGTATCGTTCACGACTTTTCTTCGGCGGCGACAAGAGCAATGGACTGTGGATTCGACAGCGTGGAGATTCATGTTGGGCATAACTATTTGCTGAGTAGTTTTCTCAGCCCCAAGCTCAACCGGAGAAAGGATCACTACGGGGGCTCGCTGGAGAACCGGGCGCGCCTTGCTCGGGACGTACTCGGCGCCGTGCGAACTGCAGTGGGGAAGAATTTGGCCGTGACCGCCAAGCTCAATATGGACGACGGCGTGGCTGGGGGATTTGGCGTGACAGAAGCAACGGCCGTGGCCAAGATGTTCGAAGACGATGGCAATCTCGATGCACTGGAACTCACGGGAGGGTCTTCACTGGCCAACCCGATGTATCTCTTCCGAGGAGAGGCCCCCCGAGCGGAGTTTGCCAAGACCTTGCCCCAGCCCATACGAGCGGGATTCAAGGTGGTGGGAAAGCACTTTATGCCTGCGTACCCCTTCGAAGAGGCGTACTTCTTGAATCAAGCCAGAGTCGTGGCCAAAGAAGTCTCTCTGCCCTTAGTGCTTCTCGGGGGCGTGACTCGACCTGAAACGGCTCGTGTGGCGATGGAGGAAGGGTTCTCGTTTGTGGCGTTGGGACGCCCATTGCTGATGGAGCCAGGGATTATTAATCGCTGGGCAAGTGGTGATGAGGCACCCTCTGAGTGCACGCACTGCAACAAGTGCATGCCCACAATCTATTCAGGAACCCACTGCGTCTTGAATGGTGGACCGATGGTTGGCGCTAGTTGATCGAACCAGTTGTTGCGAGTTCGTCGAGTCGAGCAAGTGTTTTTTCCATTCCTACCTGATTTTGCTCGGGCATTTTCGTAAGTTTGAGAGCGATGCCCCATGGTTTTGAATAGTCAAATGTCTCGGTAACTTTTGTCCCACCTTCTACCGCGTCGAGTTGGTATCGCCACACAAACTGAGCAAAGTGGTGCCAGGCAATGACGTGACCTTCTTCAAACTCTGAGACCGTGTTCTTTGTCGTGTAGGCAGCGCCGACCTTCATCTCCATCGAGAACGTTGCGCCCAGGGAAAGTCGACCCGGATTTGTTTTGGCCGCCTTCACGTGACCAGACCCATCAATGAGAGCGTGTTTGGTGGTGTCGCAGAGGATGTCAAAGATCACCTCTGGTGGAGCGGCAATAACTCGAGAAGCAGAGACGATTCGTTGGGCCATGGTCTCTATTCTACGTGGAGAAGTCGTCGTGTTCAGTGCAGAGGCAGCGACATGAACAAACGTCTAATCTCACACGTGGAAGAGGGGAGTGGGCACGATGCCTGAAGAAGTTGCTCGAGAGTTCTTGATGCCCGATGGTCGGGTCCTCCACGGACTCCTTCATGGATCAGATACCGACGACCTCGTCCTCTTCTGTCATGGAACACCGTTTCCTTCGGTTCCCTACGACCTCTTCTTCAACGAGTCTGAAGCACGTGGCTTGGGCTTCCTCACGTGGGCTCGGCCAGGCTACGGGGAGTCGACGCCACAACCCGGCCGATCGGTGCGTTCTTTTGCCGATGATGCTCATGTCATTCTTGATGCAGTCGGCGCCAAGCGAGTGATCGCCATGGGTTGGTCGGGCGGAGGACCACATGCGTTGAGTCTTGGCGCCAAGGCCAGTGAGTTCTGTCGAGTCGTCGTCACGATTGGCTCAGTCGCACCCTACGGAGAAGGCGAGCTTGACTGGGTCGAAGGCATGGGACCCGAAAATATTCGGGAGTTCTCGTTCGCGCAAGAGGGTGGACCGGCATTCGAAGCCTTTCTTCAAGAGGAAGCTGCCGGCATGCATGATCTCACGGCCACCTCGCTGCATGATTCGATTGCAGGTCTACTGAGCCGCGTCGACGTAGATGCGCTGAGCGAAGAGGGACTGGCTGAGATGTTGGCAACGTCAGCTCGAGCTGGTGTGCAAACTGGCATTGATGGATGGCTCGAAGATGATGAAGCATTTTTCAAACGGTGGGGCTTCTCGGTTGCATCAATCGATGTACCGGTCAGTCTGTGGCATGGCTCAGACGACGTCATGGTTCCAGAGAGTCACGCCGTGTGGCTCGAACAGCACCTCAACAAGGTGATTGCTCACCTCTTGCCAGAGGAGGGTCACCTCTCGCTCATCACTCGGCATTTCGGTGCCATGCTGGATGAAGCACTTGAAATGGGAGGGATTGAATGATGGCGCGAATCGGCAATATGTACGGTCCTGATGCGACGTTTCTTGGAATTCCCGCCGCAGACCTTGGGGATCCGGCATCATTCGCAAACGCCCAAGCAGTCATTGTCGGCGCACCTTTTGATGGCGGGACGTCGCATCGTTCTGGGTGTCGTTTTGGGCCCCAAGCCATTCGCTTTACTGACTACCTCCCCCACGATGGGATGCGTCCTCACCTCGCACTTGACGTTGACCCATTGATGGAACTTGGTGTTGTCGATGTCGGCGACATCGAGATGCCCTCTGGCGAGACCGAGCGCTCTCTCCAGGCTCTTGAAGAGGCAGTCACGACCATTGCAACATCAGGAGCACTACCGATCATCTTGGGTGGCGATCACACGATTGCTCTGCCAGACGTCACTGGCGTGGCACGCCACGTTGGCTGGGGCAAGGTCTCGGTGATTCACTTTGACGCACACGCTGACACAGGGGACACCCAGTTCGGCTCACTTCATGGTCATGGAACCCCGATGCGACGACTCATTGAGTCTGGGGCGTGTCGAGGTGATCGCTTTTTGCAAATTGGCCTCAGGGGTTACTGGCCTGAACCCGAGACCTTGGGGTGGATGGCTGACCAGGGGATGCGAAGTTTTGAGATGTCAGAGATCGTTGAGAAGGGTATAGATGCGGTGCTTGATGATGCATTTACTCTTGCCTTGGACGAATGCGATGCGGTCTTTCTCTCGGTGGACGTCGACGTTGTTGACCCGGGCTCGGCTCCTGGAACAGGGACCCCTGAGCCTGGAGGACTCTCTGCTCGAGTGTTGCTCGATGCGGTTCGACGCGTCGCCATGGAGCTTCCCTTAGCTGGTGTTGACGTTGTCGAAGTCTCTCCGCCTTATGACAACGGTGAAATCACCGCGTACCTCGCCAATCGAGTTGTCCTTGAAGCCCTTTCTGGAATCGCATGGAGAAAGCGCCTCTTGGCTGGCGAGCAGGTTCGCCAACCTAGCGAGCCTCTTTTGGAGAACCGTCGACCTTTAGCTGAAAGCTAATTACGCCATAGTGGCGAGGATCTCGCTCACCATCTCTGGAGAAGTTTCAGGATGAAGAAAGGCGAATCGGGCCACGGTCTCTCCCTCCCATTTTGTTGGGGTGACAAAGGCAACTTGATCTTTTAACAAATCGGTCGACCACGTTGCGTAGTCTTCATCGCTCCACCCGATTCGGCGGAAGAGCACCACGGAGAGTCCTGGTTCTCTCACAAGCTCTGTATGAGCGGTGGCAGTGATGGCGGCTGCGGCATCTTCGGCGATGATGATGGCTTGGTCGATGGCTTCAACGTAGGCGTCGATGCCATAGACACAGAGAGAAAACCAGATCGCAAGTCCTCGAGCTCGGCGAGTCAGGTGTATGGCGTAGTCAGTTGGGTTCCACTCACCGGTGTCGCTGTGAATGATGTCGAGATAACTGGCGTGCTGGGTATGCGTTTTCGCTGCTTCTTCGGGATTGCGATAGAGCAGTGCTGCACAGTCAAAGGGAGCAAAGAGCCATTTGTGGGGGTCAACAATGAATGAGTCGACATGGCGCAGGCCTTGGAACAGCTCGCCCCGCTTTGTCGAAAGCATTCCCGCTCCACCGTACGCGGCGTCTACGTGGAACCAGAGACCACGCTCTCGCGCAAACGAACCGATGCCCTCTAAGTCGTCAACGATGCCGGCATTTGTCGTGCCACCAGTGGCCACGACGGCCACGATGGTTTCTGGATGTTGATCGGCTTCGAGTGCTGTCTGAAGCGTGGCCAATGTCATACGGTGATCATCAGTGGGGACGATAAACGCGTCCACATCAATGACGTGCAGCGCTGAAGCGATCGAGCTGTGGGCCTCTTCGCTCACGGCGAAGCGGAGTCGCTGTGATCCAAGTTCTGGTGAGTTTCGTCGCGCCCTATCTCGAGCAACAACCAAGGCCGAAAGGTTTCCAATGGAACCACCAGAGACGAAGCAACCGCCTGCGCTCTGGGGAAGACCGGCGGCGTTGGAGAGGAAGTGAAGGACTTGGTTTTCCGCAGCAATGGCTCCTGCTGCCTCAAGCCATGAGGTGCCATTAAGCGACGACGCCGAAACGATCATGTCGAACAGCAGTGCTGCTTTTGTCGGAGCGGCTGGAATAAATGACAAAAACCTTGGACTGTCGACCGAGATGACGGCTTTGGCAATTTGGTTGGTGAAACGATCCAAGATCTCGGAAGGTTCACGTCCCTCCCTTGTCAATAAGCCGTCGAGAGCCTCTTCCAACTGTGGATCAACGCCACCAAAGTCAAGGACGACTGGGTATTCCTCCAGCCGAGCCCGGCAGTAGTCAAAGATCAATTCAGTCATCGCTGGGTCAAAGGTAAACATCGGTCGACGTTGCGGGTCTTCACTCATGGCTTCAGCCTCCCACGTCTGTCGCATTCTGTGAGAACGCCCTCTAGAGTTTGACTATGGAGTGGACCGAAGAATCATCTCAAAAGGGTGTCGTCACCAAATCGTTTCTTGGGAATCGTGGCGAGCGATCTATCCCAGGTCGTGCCTGGTTTCCTGAAGGTTCTGAGATCGGCCCGATCGTCCTCATTGGCCACGGAGGAAGTGGCTCAGTCCTTGAAGACCATGTGGGAGCTCTGGCTCGGGGCTTAGTGCGCACCTACGGCGCGACGTGCATCGCTATTGAGGGTCCAGTTCATGGACTGCGCCGAGGAGAGCGAAGCAGTGATCCAACGCTCGTGATGCTCGACTTTTCACAAGTCTGGGCGTCAGATCCAACGATGACTGATGAAATGGTGGCTGACTGGCGCGTCGTCCTCTCCGAGATAAGCCAAGAATGTGGTCTCGAGGACCGTCGTGTTGGCTATTGGGGCCTTTCGATGGGCACCTTGCTTGGGCTTCCGCTCGTCGCCGCAGAGCCGCGCATCGTCGCCTGCGTGTTGGGACTTGCTGGATCGGTCGGGCCGACGTCGGAGCGTCTTCTCGACGATGCGCCAAAGGTGACAATACCGACACTGTTTTTGATGCAGTGGGACGATGAACTCTTTCCTCGAGAGAGTTGTCTTGAACTCTTTGCTGCAATTGGAAGTAGTGACAAACAACTTCATGCGACGCCTGGACTCCACAGTGCAGTGACTGATGAAACTTTTATGATGACCGCAGAGTTTCTAGGGAAACGATTAGCGACGAAGTGAGTTAGGTGGCGTCTCGTCGCTCTTGATAGGCGTGATTCGCGAGGCCGTCAATTTCAATGAGTGATCGACCCGTAGCGTTCGCCACTCGAGCGACATCATCGAACTCTGGTTTTGCATTGACGTCACTCACTTTGATAGCAATCGTGTGACCCAGCACGTCAACATCAACAAACGAGCGCTGGTGGATCGTGCGACTCACGAGTGAAGTTCGAATGCCGAGTGTCCCAGTGAGCGTTGCGACGAGTGACTTCAATGTTTCAAGATCTTTCGGATCCCCTAAGACACTGAGAACGTGCCCAGGACGATTTTTTTTCATCTTGACCGGGGCTGCCCAGGCATCGAGCGCTCCTTCTTCGAGGAGGTGAGAGATGGTGGCGCCGAGGACTTCACCACTCACGTCATCGAGTGTGGTTTCAAGAAGCACAACGGCATCATCGTGAGTACGTGTCCCTTCACCAACGAGAACACCCACAACGTTGGCAACACCCTCGATGTCGCGAGTCCCCGCACCAAAGCCTTGCGAGGAAATGGTCATGGGGGGCAGCGGCGTTGACGATTCACAGAGGGCCCTGGCGATGGCGGCGCCGGTTGGGGTGGCGAGCTCTACGGGGAGATCGACTCCAGTGACGACAAAGCCTTCTAAGAGGGCCAGAGTGGCAGGAGCGGGGCTTGGAAGAGACCCATGCGCAGAAGTAATGGTTCCATGGCCCAATCCAATAGGAGAGACAAAGACGTCGTCAATGCCGAGATCTTCAAGTGCGGCCATGGATCCAACGACATCGATAAGTGCGTCGTGCCCGCCAACTTCATGGAAGTGAACGTCCTCGAGAGTAGTGCGATGGATAGCGGCTTCAACTCGTGCAAGATGCTCAAAGGCACGCTGACTCCGTGAGCGCACTCGCTCATCGATTTCGGCCCGTTCTAAGAGATCTCGAATAACCCCGTAGGAGCGCGCCGTGTCGTTATCATCAACGAGAACCGTGAGATGTGTTGCTGAGATTCCGCCTCGCGTCACTTGTTCAGTTTCAATCGACCACCCAGGAAGGTGAAGACCTTCAAGAGACTTTCTGACGGCATCGAGGGATGCTCCCGCATCCAAGAGTGACCCCAAGATCATGTCCCCCGCGATACCGTTCGCGCATTGGAACCAGGCAACTCGCGACGAGGTCATGAACGAGTTCCAATCGCGCGCAGAACAGCAAACGCCGCGCCAAATCCATTATCGATCCCCACAACCGATACTCCCGCAGCACAACTCGCCATCATCGCTAGCAATGCCGTCACTCCCTCGAGCGAGGAGCCGTAGCCCACTGAGGTTGGGACAGCAATGACCGGTCCTCGTGCCAATCCACCGACCACACTGGCGAGTGCACCCTCCATGCCAGCAACGACCACGATGGCATCAGCGCCACTGAGTGTGTCGATGTCACCAAGGATCCGATGGAGTCCCGCAACACCTCGATCACGAAGCAGCTGAGGGTCAAGCCCGACGCCACGGAGAACCGCAGCACATTCATCAGCAACTGGTGCGTCAGCAGTGCCAGCAGTCACAACGATGATCCGATGCCCAAGGTCTGGAGCAGGACGAAAGACGACCGTCGAGACGTCTGGACCTTCTGTCACGACCGCATCGAGGCCGTGAGCCAGACCAATTTTTTCACAGGCCTCAACTTGGGCCGGAGTCGCTCGTGTGATGATGACGGGACCAGTCCCGTGGCCTAAGAGATCATCAACAATGATGTTGATATCGTCAAGAGATTTTCCTGGCGCGTAGACCGCTTCAGGGAAACCTTGGCGAAGAGAGCGATGATGATCGATTCTCGCCACGCCAAGATCAGAAAACGGGAGTCGTGCGAGTTGATCTGAGGCGTCCTGGGGCGTGAGGGACCCCTCTGAGACCTGGGTCAAAATCCTCTCGATATCAGTGGTGTCCATTTCCTTCACTATCCTGCCTGGTAATGGTCTTGCAACCAAACTCTGTTGCGTACTTTGGTCCTTCTGGCACATTCACCGAAGAAGCGCTTCTCACCCAAGCTGACTTGGCCGCGTCCACGCTGCTTCCAAAGACAAGTATTGCCGAGGTTCTTGAGGCCGTCGCTACGGGTGAAGTGGACATGGGATTCGTGCCTATTGAGAACGCAATCGAAGGAACGGTCAACGAGACCCTTGACGCCTTGATCTTCGAATATGACTTCTTCATTGAGAGAGAAGTCATCCTCGACGTCCACCTTCAGCTGATGGCAAAACGCGGTGCCACCATTCCTCGCATCACAAGGATTCATTCGTACCCTCACGCGCTTGCGCAGGTCCGAGGATTTTTGGCTTCGACGTTTGAGAATGTTGAGACGATCGCTGAAAAGTCAACAGCTGACGCGGCCAAGGTTGTGAGTGAACGCGGTGACAACCACGATGCTGCGATCGCACCTCGACTCTCAGCGTCTCTCTACGGTCTTGAAATCCTGGCGAACGATATTGAAGATCACAAAGATAACCAGACGCGATTCGTTGCGGTCGCTCGGACGCCTCTTTCAGAGCAAACCGGAGGAGATCGCACAAGCATTGTCTGCTTCCAAGATTCAGACCGTCCGGGGTCTCTCCACGAGATCCTTGGTGAGTTCGCATCTCGAGATATCAACTTGACGAATTTGCAGTCTCGACCAACGAAACGCGGTCTTGGCGACTACTGCTTCATCATTGACCTTGAAGGTCACATGGAGGATACGAACGTTTCGGAGTGCCTGAAAGGTCTGACCCAGCATCTTGCCCGTGTCAAAGTGTTGGGCTCGTATCGAGTCGGAGAACTCCTCGAAGGCTGAGTTTTGATCGCTCTGTCGTTGGCGGAGGGAGAGGGATTCGAACCCTCGGTGGCTTTCACCACGCTGGTTTTCAAGACCAGTACATTCGTCCGCTCTGTCATCCCTCCGTGGGACATCGTATCGGGCCGAAGAGACTGAGGAAAACTGCTTAGGCGTTCCGGGTCTTTGAACGAAGTCGACCACGGGTCTGCTGGTCGAGGACGTTCTTTCGAAGGCGCACCGCAGCTGGCGTGACTTCAACACTTTCGTCGTCGCTGATGTACTCCATGGCTTGTTCCAGGGTCATCAGAATTGGAGGGGTGAGTCGTTCAAAGTTGTCCGCAGAAGAGGCTCGCATGTTGGTGAGCTTCTTTTCCTTGGTCGGGTTGACGTCCATCTCGTCTTGGCGAGCGTTTTCGCCAACGATCATGCCTTCGTAGACTTCGGTGGTTGGCCCAACGAACATCTGGCCTCTTTCTTGAAGGCTTTCCAAGGCATGGCTCGTGACGACACCTTGGCGGTCCGCCACCATGACGCCGTTCCGGCGAGTCTTGAGTTCTCCCACCCATGGCTCCCACCCATCGAAGACGTGGTGGAGCACACCAGTTCCTCGGGTCTCGGTCATGAACTCCGTTCGAAACCCAACAAGGCCCCGTGCCGGAACGCGGTAGTCAAAGCGAACCCATCCCGTCCCATGGTTCACCATTTCAACCATTGTTCCTTTTCGAAGGGCCAACAACTGAGTGACCACACCTAAGTACTCTTCAGGAACGTCCACCGCAACTCGCTCGATTGGTTCGTTCTTCACGCCATCGATCTCTCGGATCACCACAACTGGTTTTCCAACCGTCAATTCGAAACCTTCTCGACGCATTTGCTCAATGAGCACCGCCAATTGAAGCTCTCCTCGTCCAAAGACTTCGAATGAGTCAGGTCGCTCCGTGGGCTTGACCTTGATTGAGACGTTTCCAATCAATTCTTGATCCAAGCGATCTTTGAGCATTCGAGCGGTGAGCTTCGATCCATCACGCCCGGCGAGAGGCGAGGTATTGATTCCCAAGGTCACCGACAAGTTGGGCTCATCAACGGTGAGCGGGGTGAGCGGTCGAGGATCATCTGGATCGGCCAAGGTCTCACCGATGGTGACTTCTTCGATACCAGCAACCGCCACGATGGCCCCAGGGCCTACTTCGTCGACGGTGACTCGCTCCAAGGCCTCAGCGATCTGAAGTTCAGTGATCCTGGCTTTGTCGATCGTGCCATCAAGTCGACACCATGCAACTTGCTGTCCCTTCTTGAGGGTTCCAGAGATCACCCGGCAGATTGCGAGTCGACCCATGTAGGGAGACGCGTCCAAGTTGCAGACAAGCGCTTGGAGCGGCGCGTCATCTTCATACTCAGGGGCAGGAATCGACTCGGTGATGGCGGCAAACATTGGTTTTAAGTCAGTGCCAACTTCGCCCTTTGTGGTTGTTGCCCAGCCATCTCGCGCGCAGGCATACAGAATAGGAAAGTCAATCTGGTGTTCATCAGCGTCAAGGTCCAAGAACAACTCTTCGATCTCGTTGACCACTTCGTCAATCCGAGCATCAGGCCGGTCAACTTTATTCACGACAACAACGACGGGAAGGCGAGCCGAAAGGGCCTTACGCAAGACGAAGCGTGTTTGGGGCAGGGGTCCCTCAGAAGAGTCAACAAGCAACATGACGCCATCGACCATGGTCAGGCCTCGCTCCACTTCGCCACCAAAGTCAGCGTGACCAGGGGTGTCGATGATGTTGATGGTGATGCCATCAATCGTGACCGCCGTGTGCTTCGCGAGAATAGTGATTCCCTTTTCCCGCTCTAAGTCCCCAGAGTCCATGACTCGATCGGCCACGTCTTCATTGGCTCGAAAGGCACCAGATTGCCAGAGCATGGCATCAACCAGGGTGGTCTTTCCGTGGTCAACGTGGGCAATGATGGCTATGTTTCGAATGTCGTCACGAGTCTGCATGGGAACTACCCAGGCTACATGGGGGTTGAGGAGGCCCGTGACCAGGGCTTAGGCGGCACTCTTGTGGCCAACCATCTCCCTCATTTTGCTGACAGCATCAACAACGAATCGAGCAGCATGTTGGGTTGTCGAGCGCGTTACCTCAAGGCTGATGGACTTCCCAGAGGCTGGCCAGACGCCAACAATACGGGTTGGAAGTGGCTTTTCTGGCTGCGAAAGACCTTCAACGAGTGCCACGAGTGAGAGATCATCGATGCTGTGTGGATTGGGTCGTCCTGGTCGAAGGGCAACAAGGGCTCGTTCGTGGTGTTCGTGATCGAGTGTCACTTCTAGATCCCGACGGCCTCGAAGTGAGATCCATGGAGCTCCTGGAACCGCCCACACAGGATCAGCTTGACCGATAGTGGTGATCTCTCGAACGCTTTCCCACTCAAGAAGGGTGATGATATCGGTGGCATGGGCGACGGCTTCGCCAATCACTGCGGCACGAACTCCGAGTGTCGACTCTTCGAGCCAGGAGCCAAGTGAGCCCGGGCGGGTGTGTTGTTGCTCGGTTCGGTTGATGACATCATCGATCTCTGCGCGCACTGCTTCGGTTGGAGTGGCACATTGTCCTGAGAGCACCCGATGGGCAGCTCGTACGCCAAGGATTCGCTTCGTTGCTCGAGGGCTCCAGGAAAAGGCACGCCGTTCACGTGGTCGCTCATCGAGAGCCGCAAGAATTGAGTAGCTGTCTAATCTCATTGCTCCCCAACTTCGTGCAGGGGCACTTGCAGCAATGCGATGCGCCAAGACCCGTCGCAGTCCGAGATCAAGTCGCTCAGGGGTAGGTCCAGGTTCAAGGATGAGATCACTGAGCGCGCGACTCCTCGGCAACATGGTGACTGGGTAACGAAGAGTGACCTCATCGTGTCGTGGTGCAACGTCAGGCTTGGTCACTGTCCCGCTCCTCTGGCACGAACGGCTCGCACAACGAGTTCAACACCCTGCGTGAGTACGTGATCGTTCACGTCGCAGATTGCAACTTCACCAGTTGCGGTGGAGAGCGAGGCAACCCGCAGAGGCTGCGCACCGCTGCGCAGAGTTTCAATGAGGGCGACGACACTCAGCATTGCCGCAGTGGTCTCTTCAAGTGATGACGTCGTGACGTGTAAGAGACAGATCGACGCCACGTTCACGCTCGGAGCTCCAAGCACCACATTGACGACCGTTCCAAGGACCACTCGTCCCCCTACGAGGGGAACGCTGAGGCGAACGTTGCTTCGAGGAAGCCACGAGCTGGGGACTCTGGAGAGGTGTCGAGCCAACACGGTGTCATGTGCGGCAACTTCTGAAGAGAGTCGAGCAAATTCGTCTGGGTCAAGACCGTGCACCGTGTCCACTAACTCAGCGTGCGCAGGATCAGCTTCGAGTGCGCTGAGCGCATCGTCCATTGGGTGGTTCACCTCTCCAAGGCTGAGCCGTTGCGTACAAAGCGCACTCACCAATGCCCCTCGAGCGAGTGCGCTGAGAGGAGGGACTGAACTGAGAGCCTCGTGAGTCATTGCTCGAGGCGAGAGAAAGAGTGGCTCATTGGGATCGAGGTGTGAAGCGCACTCAGCGAGGTCATCTTCGAGCCAGGACCGTAGACCTCCAGCGAGGCCGGGATCGATGCGCGGGCGCAGATCACGCTGGCCTCGAAGGCTCAAGATGACGTCGGTGGGGGCTGCAGCGAGTTCCATGGTTCCATTGTGACCAAGGGGTGTGTCAACAAGAGAAAAAGCACCTAAGTTCAAAGAGATGAGCGGTGGTCTTTTCGCAGCGTCAGTAGCGTTCTACCTGGTGTTCGGCGTCTTCGTCGTGGCCTTCACTGGCTTGGCGGTGTTCACGATTGTCTGGGCCGTTCGACGAGACATGAAGAGCCGACGAGAATGGCTGGCCTCTCAACGCTCTGGACAGGAGCCCAACGAGGGCCTCTAAGACTCGGGCGTGGCGTCGTCGTTGGGGGTGTGGCTGTTCTTTTCGATGCGATCCAGTCGCGCACTCAACTCAGAGAGGTGGCGATCAAGGTCGCCGATTGCTCGATCAACAGTTGCCATACGAGTCGACAAGAGTTCATCGATTCGAGCAGTGACTTCGCTGTCGATCTGCTTGTTCACTCGATCGTCGATCTGCTCGACGACGGGGCTGACTAGTTGGCGAAGCAGGCCTCGGATGTCTCCTGAGGTTCCTGAACTTTCTTTCTTCGTCTCGTTGTCGTCAGCCATGCTCGAACCCTAGCCTTTTAGGAACTTGCCTACGCGTGGCAGGCCAATCCAGGATTGAACTGCAGGGTGTTGTAGCGGTATCCCCAACTTGCAATCGTTGCGGTGGCTGATTTCACTGTTGCGCACTGAAGCCCATTGGAAGGTCCGTAGTAGAAGGCGACGACTCCTTGAATATTTCCACCATCCACTCCGCTTAAGCGCCGAGGAGGAATCAACGTGGTGTTGTCTCCACCGAAAGCAACGGCCAAGAAGAATGGCAAATTGATTGAGCGCAAGTTATACGCAAGGTACTCAGACTGCGTGGCATAGAACGCAGGGGTGAGTCCCCCATCAATACTCTTGATGCCGTCAGACCACCCCTGCATCATCGCAGCCCACTGTGCAGGACCAGCCGCATCGAGTCCCGAGTGAGAGTCTGGGTACCCTTCTGGGTCGAGTGTGACGAAGTTCGGTTTAATCCGCAGACCATAGCCATCGATGGCACGAGCGACTGTTTGGCCCGCAACAAAGCCAATATTCTGATAGTTCTCAGGCGTTCCGGTTTTTGGAACAGAGGTTCCCGTCGACCACGTTGGTGTTCCTCCACTGGCGTAGGTGACTAAGTTTCCATCGCACTGGAGTGCAAGAATTGAGTTTGCTCCAAAGTGGCCACTTGACCAGACGGCGGCTCGAGACGAGGTGTAGAGCACGAGGTTTCCGTCACTTTGCATCTCTAGCCGGGTGCCACCTCTCCCTCCTGTGTTGGTCGACCAAAGTTTGTTCGAAGGAATTGCCGATCCGTTATAGAGGACAAAGTTTCCATCACCTTGAAGAATGGCGGTGAGCTGCCCAACCGAAAGTGAACTACCCGAAGTAAGAGCGGCATTGGTTCCAAGAACTGCTCTTCCGTTGCACGCGGCTCCCGGAGGTCCACTCACGGTCCAGTACGAGTTCCAGGGGATAGAACGTCCAGAGTTTTGAATGGCCAGACCCGTTGCTTTGTCCTCCCCATTTGGAGATTGCACCCATGGCGGACCTTGCGAGCCAAGCGCACCAGTCACGGCGATTTGTGGCCACCCATCGTTGATCGCTTGTTGTGCGCTTGGGTAGGCGTAGACACCGACTGTTGTTTGTGCGGGAGCACCCGTGGCCCAGATTGCGCCCCCAGGAGTCGCCCCGGCACTCTTGTAGAGGACCATATTGCCGTCACCTTGAAGTTCGAGATGAGGCGAGGTTGCTCCTTTTCCGAATGTCCCTGTGCTCCATGGTGCAGATGCTCGACCGGGCGTATAGAGCACGAGGTTTCCATCGCGCTGCAGAACAAGTTGTAAAACGCCGCGGGTATTATTGGTTCCAGTACTCCACACTGCGTTATTTGCAGTCGTGGCACCGTTGTAAAGGACGAAGTTCCCGTCACCTTGCAACACAGCGTTGTATTGACCAGCAGCGAGTTGCTGGCCTTCATTGAGGACTTGTTCGCAACCAACTGATGAAGAACTACTTGATGTGGGACACGGTGGAGGAGGAGGTGGTGCGATCGCTCCAGTCTTCCAACTCCAAATTGGCCGGCCCGCAGACACGACGACCAAGTTTCCATCGTCTTGGAGGGAGACGCTCAGTTGAGAAGACGCGAATGCGAACGAGGCCCAATAAGCGCGTCCTGCCCCGTAGAGCACGAGGTTCCCGTCTCCTTGGAGGCGAAGCGTGTTGCTCGCTGTTCCACTGGTGCCGGTCGACCACACTGCGACATTTCCTATGAAGGTTCGTTGGTAGATGACAAAGTTCCCATCACCTTGCATGACGGCAAAGAAGGAGTTACTTGGTGACGTGAGGCTTTGTCCGGTCGTCAAGGACTCTGAAACTCCAAATGATGACGCGGCGCTGGCTGAGGGAATCATTCCAGGACCCACGGTGCCAAGAAGAACACCGGCGAGCAGAGAGGTGGCCAGCACAATTGCCTGTATCGGCGAAACGATTGAGCGTGGGGTTCTGGTCATGAGTCTTTCTTCGGGATCGTGTCGATCTTGCCCTCCAGCACGATGACGTGGTTTTTTCGCCCTCCCCTATCTTAGGCAGTGGGCCCCTGAGAGACTCGTCACCTCGGATACGTGCCTAATTCAGACTTTTTATGGCGATTATGGCCGAAACACTTGAATCCCGCCCTGTTGGAGGGCAAGGAAAAAGCTTATGAACTTCGAGTCAGTGAGGGATATCGAAGGGAGATGTCGGCACACTCTTCGCAGATTGAAGAAGGAATAATTCCAATCTTCATCAAGATCCCAAAAATTTTGCACCCGAGGCAGTACCCGAGGGCCGCTTCCAACACCGCAGCGATGCTCAGCATCCCAATCACAATCTGGGCAGCTCCAACGCCGACACTGAGTGCAAGGACGAGAGCGGTGGTAGAGAAGCCGACGCCAATACCTTGGGCAAAGCGTTTTGGAGGCCCAGGCATCATTTTTGCGTGGTCGATGAATCGAGGAGCGACAACGCGAGTTGCAATCTGGCCAAGAGGACTAAGCGTCGGTCCGGTGAGGACTCGTGCCCAAAAGCCGTAGGCCAAGACAAAGAGCACCCAGACCCAACCTGTCACCAAAAACAAAACGCACAGGGCCACGACACCTGAGGCGACCGTTCGAGCCGCAACGTCGTTGACAGGGTTTGGGAAAGAGAAGAAGCGTCGCACGGTCAATACCCTACCAGATTGGTCGGGTATTGAATTCGCGAGGCGACTTAGGTGACGAACAGACCGATTGTGGTCACCGTTCCGACGGCGATGACCACGATGCGGAGCCAGAGCGTCGGCAAGATCTTGGCGAGTTGTGCCCCGGCACCTCCTCCGATCAAGGTCCCGACGGCGAGGCAGAGCGCGATCAGCCAAAAGACGCTGCCGTGGAGAATGAAGACCGTGGCCGAGAGGCTACAGATAACAATGGACAGCACCGCACGCAGTCCATTGATGCGAATCAGCGTTTCGGTCAGTCCAAGTCCAAGGATTGCCAAGAGCATGATCCCGAGGCCCGCGCCAAAGTAGCCGCCGTAGATGGCAACAGTGAAGGTCCCGATCTGGACGAATGCTTTTCGAGTTGGGTGATCGTCGTGGAGTGAACTCACGAACTTAATGAAAAGAGGTTGGACGCCAAAGAGCACCGTCGCAAACGCCACGAGCCACGGGGCAACGCTTCGAAACTGCGTTGCAGGAGTGGTGAGTAACAACAGTGCCCCGCAGAGACTCCCGAGGAGGGCGGCAGGGATGAGACGCCGTATGCGGCGTCCCTGGTTTTTCAGTTCACTTCGAAAGCCGTGAATCCCTCCGACGTAGCTTGGAACAATGCCAACCGAAGAGGTGATGTTGGCCGACAAGGCAGGGACGCCAAACGCGAGGAGAACGGGAAAGGTGATTAGTGTTCCCCCGCCGGCAATGGCATTAAAGATTCCCGCAGCGATTCCCGCAGCAAGAAAGGCGAGGGCCTTGGGGTAGGTCATGACGAATGCCAGAGAGTTCACGACCACGCACCCATGCTACGAGAGGACGAGACCAATTGAAAACGTCTAGCCTGAAATGCAGTGCTCAATTTGAAGGAGAAGTCATGGTTCGACTGACGTGTGTCTTGCGAAGAAAAGAAGGAACAAGCCCACAAGAGTTTCATGAACACTGGGAACAGGTGCATGCTCCTTTGATCGCTCGACTGAACTCAGGCTCACACGTGCTTCGCTACGAGCAGTACCCAAGAGCGCTTGACACCTACGACGGCGATGATGACCGTTCTGGATTTGATGGAGTGACCCTGCAGTGGTTTGCCTCGATGGATGAGTATCACGCTCATATGGCCGAGGCCGACTTCGCTGAGATGTGGGAGGATATTGCGTCGTTTCTTGATACTGACTCGCTTCATTTCGTCGTCACTGAGGAGCCTGGACGCCTGATCTTTGATCGCAGCACCTGAGGGTGGCCCTCCACCTTTTTTCGTGCCTGAGCCACTACTCTCACAAGAGTGAAAACAGAAATTCGCCTCGTGACCGAGCCTGAGTACGCTCCCGAAGATTTAATGCGCGCCGCAGGCGGGGTTGTCGTGCGTACGGGGCGCAGTGGCGTTCTTGAAGTTGCCCTGATCCATCGGCCACACCGAGAAGACTGGTCGCTGCCAAAGGGCAAGCTTGATGAGGGTGAGACCTACGAAGAGTGCGCGGTCCGAGAAGTCTTCGAAGAAACTGGTCTGACGTGTCGACTTGAACGCTATATCGGCCTCACCGAATACACTCATCGAAAGGGACGACCCAAGATTGTTGCGTACTGGCTGATGTCCGTGATCTCTGGAGAGTTTGTTGCGAACGACGAAGCTGACGAGCTTCGGTGGTGCACCTTGGAAGAAGCGCTGAAACTTGCAACCTACGATCGAGACCAAGAGTTTCTCGCGCTGATCCCGACACTTCCTCATGCGGGGCACGTGGCCTAGCAAGTCTCGGCACTTCGACGAGGTGCCTGCATCATCAGTGTGAGCTTGCGACCTCCGACTTGGAAGCAACCCGTTCGCTATGGTGAGTCCATGCTCCTGCTCAGAGAGACGTGGGTCAGTGTTCGCACTCTCGACTGGTCAATGGTCACGATATGGAAAGGGCTGCGAGTCTTTTGCATCCTTTTTGCCATCCAAGCGTGGGCCCTGACGACTGGACACGTTCACATTGGAGTTTCGATGACCATTGGAGCGGTGTTCGTTGGTGGCATTCTTGATCTCAACGATTCCTACCGTCATCGAATCTTCAGTATGGGTGTGGGCGCGTTCGCCCTTGCCTTCTCGGTCTTTTTAGGTGGGCTGGTGTCATCAAATCAGCTGGCCCACGTTGTGGTGATGGCACTCTTTGCCTTTGTCTGTGGATTCGCCGTCCTTGGTGGGCCTCGGACAGGGATGATTGGGGTGCTCTGTTTGGTGATGTACTGCGTCTATAGCGGCATGCCACTTCTGTTTACGAGTGCGTGGGGCGATGCGCTCGGCTATTTCGTGGGTTCGATGATTTCAGCAACTGTTGTTGTCGTTCCCTGGCTATTTCGACGACTAGATGGCCATCGAGAAATCCTGGCGGGATTTTTTCGTGGCTTTGGCTACGTCTGTAAATCTGATCCCTCGCAAGCAATCAATGCGGTGCACGCAGAACGGCTTCGTACGCTGAGTCTTGCCATGGAGTTTGACGGCCATGAAGGTTCGTCTCGGGAGTGGATAGATGAAATAGCGAGGCGCGCCTCCGTTATTCGATTCAACACAATCGCACTTTCAAAAGAGCTCGAAGTCGTCGATGACCCCGAAATACGTGCTGGTATGGCTGCGTATTTTTCGGCAATGAATGCACTGTGTCGGAGTCTGAGTCGTGCACTGCGCTGGAAGTGGGCAGCTCGATCGCTCCCCATGAACGTGGTTGAACTCTCAAAAGCAACTGAAGCATGTCAAGGATTTGGACCAGCAATTCAAGTGAGTATTCTCCAATCGAACACGGCGTACTTGGAAGAAGTCGCTGAACTCGTTGGGCACCCGTGGCCATTGGGAAAGACGAATGGTGTCCATCTCCCAAAAATCCGTATGCCGAAGTCGGGTGCCATTCTTTCCCATCTGCGATGGTCAGATGAGTCATTTCGCCACGCTGTTCGACTCTCATTTGCCATCACCGTCGCTGCACTGATTGCACTTCATTGGGGAAACGATCGAGGCTATTGGCTTCCCATGACCGTTGCGTGGGTCGCAAAACCAGGACAGGGCGACACAAGCGTTCGGGTTTTAGCGAGAATTGCTGGAACGTGCGGGGGCGTGCTGCTCTCCTTGGGACTTTTCGAACTTCTCCATCCCACAAGTTGGTTTGAAATCGCTCTTATTGCGCTTTGTGGAGCACTGACGCCGGTCTTCTTATTGTCGAACTACGCCTTCGCCATCGTCTGGTGGTCAATGTTTGTGATCTTTCTCTTGGGGAGTGCGGGCTCACCGATTGACGAGCTTGCCCCCTTGCGAGCACTCTGGACGATCGGCGCGGGTGTCATCGTCATCGCGCTGAGCTTTTTTTGGCCTGCAAGGCGCTCCGGCAACGTTTGTTCTTCCCTGTGTGACTCGGTCCAATCCCTCGCCGCGTATGCCCAAGCATTGTTGAGTAGAACTGAGAGTTCTCAAGAAGAGATCGATCAAACGAGAACAATTGTTATTGAGAAACGCGTGAAGGCAGCGGCCATAATCGATGCCTCGGCCCATGAGCCCGGAGTCCATCGCTTAGAAGTTCGAGATGCGCGCACGATCCTTGATGGATTGAACAATGTCGCAGCTGAGTTGTTGGACAACGAGCTCCGCCAAGATTTCTCTGGCCAGCGAGTCACGCGTATTCGAGATCAGTTAGCCGAGCTTGAGGGTCGGATTCGAGAACTCGATCATGAGGGATACACCTCTCCTCGCATCGTGACTGATCGAGCACAACTCGGCGCCGTGGATGGGGTTCACGAGGTCTTAAATCACTATTTGACGCCTGCACCTTGACGGATCACGTGTTGCACCAACATTGAGACCTAGGTTTGCACTTGAGTCATCTGGACTCGCGTTGTATTGGGGGGAACCACATGAGAATCAAAATCTATTCATTTATTTTGCCAGGACTGCTCGCACTTGCTTGGATCTTCACGTTGGCTGGGGTAGTTCCATTCGGAGGGACAAGCGGAGAATCGAAGGCGACAAGTGCCATTTTGTGGATGTTGTTCATGGCCGGCTGTGTTTTAATCTCTTATGCGTGGCTCCACTCGATCGCGGCAAAATGGATGGCTGCATCCATTGGGCGGACGACCAACGCATTTCAGTATCAGCTCGCTTTTGTGTGTCTGGGCCTTGGAATCTCGTGTTTCTATGCGACGAACAACGAGGCACAGTCGTGGGTCACTGTTTCAATCCCGGTCATCGCATTCTTTTTCTTGAGCGGAATCAAGCATATTGTCGACATAGTTAAGAGCAAAGACCAATTGTTGATCAATGTTTTGGTTACGATTTGGGACCTGGGAATGTCGATCTCGCTCTTGGCGCTCTTGCCCACAATGATTCACGCCACGGCATAGACCAAGGCGACTCAGTGAGTGTGTGAGAACACCTTCCGCGAGTTCGCTGCTGGAGCAGAAAGCAAAGTGAGCGACGTACTATTTTCGACCCGCTCGATGGAAGAACTCAGCGTCTAAATCTTGCGACACGGAGCGATGACCAATGGGTCGGCGTTCGATCTGTCAGCATTGGGAGCGTGAGTTCGTATTCGACGCCTCGAGGAAGAAGTGTGCCTGAGTCTGCGGTGCGCTTTAGTTTCGTTCGCTCGGGGGGTCCTGGTGGCCAACACGTCAATACCTCGTCCACCAAAGTCCAGGTCAGTATCGATATCGATGCCTGTGGCTTTGACGAGGCGACGGCCGCCACGTTGCACAAGGTCTTCGGAACATTAGTGATCACTTCGTCGTCAGAGAGCCGTTCCCAGTGGCGAAATCGCTCTGATGCCCTTCGTCGAGCACTCATCGCCATGGATGAGGCCCTCGTGAGAGTCCGCCCTCGGGTCGCCACCAAAGCCACCCGTCGAGCTCGGGAGCGCCGGCTCACGAATAAGGCCCACCAATCTCAGCGCAAAGCGGAGCGTCGCTACCGAGACGAGGACTAGAAAACCCTGCCCGACAGGGCTTTTGAGGCCCTGAAGGCCGAGAAACCCTGTTTTGGTATGACGCTGTAATACTTTTTGTATTACAATAAGATCATGAGCGATATCAAACCATCTGCGTACTTTTCCTCGAGCACCCGGGCTTCGTCGAAGGCCAGTTCTCGCCTTATCAGCGTGCGGCTGCCCGAGGAGTTGTTACAACGCCTTGCGATAGTGGGAAACAACGAGGGCCTGGCCATGAGCGACACCATCCGCCTGGTTCTCGAGAGAGGCCTACGAGAGAAGAAAAAAAAGAAGAAGGAGAATAAACCATGACCACCACCACCCCAAAACTACATATCTACTTTGTCTTGGACCGATCGGGCTCTATGAACTCGATGGTCGACGACGTGATCGGAGGGTTTAACGGATTCGTAAACGCCCAGCAAGCCGACGGAGCTGACGCCGTGATGACCTTGATCCAGTTTGATGGTCAAGATTCCCACGAGGTCCTCGCCGACGCCGTCTCGATTGCCAAGATGAAGCCATTGACCGCGGCAACGTTTTGTCCGCGAGGCAACACACCGCTCTATGACGCCATGGGCCACGTCTTGGCCGACGCCACGATCCGCAGCGAGCGTCGTCGAGATGAGAAAAAGGCCGAGGAGAATGTTCTCTTCGTAACCTTTACCGACGGTGGAGAAAACGCCAGCCGTGAGTACACGCATACCCAGATCTTTGATCTGGTGCAGCGCCGAGAACAAGATGGATGGATGTTTGCGTACTTAGGTGCCAATCAAGACGCCTACGACGAAGCTGAACGATTTGGCGTCTCCGAAGGATCCATTCAAAACTTTGCCGGCGACGGAGAAGGCAGCACCGTGGCCTTCATGAGTTTGAGTGACGCCACCATTAACAAGCGAGCCAAAATCCGAAACAGCGTGCAACACGACAACACTGACTTCTTCGAAGGCAACAAACATGCTGAGCAGGATCTGAAGAAGCGAACGACCCGCCGCTCATACTGAGGGGCTTTCGGAATCTAGAGAGCGAATCCAGCGAGCTCTTTTGGAGTCTCGAGCGTCGTGACACTGACATAGTTCGTCTCGAGGTCAACAGCGATCATCGAGCCGTCTGGGACTGATTCACAGCCCTCGTCGAGAATTGCCGAGGAGGCAATGACGATGGCGTCACCTCGATGGGCGTAGTGCAAGTGGTAGTAGGTCTCGTCGTGACCAGGGGGGAGATCTTCAGGACGCTCCACGAGTTCGAGAAGGTGTTTCATCGGAGGTTTCGTCTCTCCTTGGGCCTGAACTCCGATGAGCACGTCGTCTGAGAGCAGCAGTGCATTTAATCCACCAACTCGACAGTGCGTGCGGATCTCTTTGATGGCGTGGCGGAATCCCGCCGCAACGTCACCAAGTTCTTCAATGCGTTGGAGGACTAAGAGGAAGTAACGCTTTGAATCAGTATCAGCGTTGAGCCGACTCAGCGACTCCTCACTCAAGAGGTCAAGGAGTCGCTCTGAGTGAGGGATCGATCCATTATGTGCAAAGGCCCACCGACCAACGACGAATGGGTGGTTGTTCTCGACGTTCACTGCGAAGCCCGGTGAGGCCAATCGGATGTGCGCCATGCCAGCTCGACCGAGTGGCGTCGCCGCAAACTCTTTGAACTGTTCATCTTTGAACGCGGAGATCACCGACCTTGTGGACTCGACGCGTGGGGTGGCATCTCCCGTGAGCCAGGCCATACCCCAGCCATCTCCGTGAAGATCAGAGAGAAACTCAAACTGCGCGAACTCTTCAGGGTGAAAGAGGTCGAGGATCGCGTGCGTCGTTGGAGAGGCGTAGGCAATCATTCGACACATTGGCGGCTCTTCTCTTTTCGGTGACTCTTCCACAATCCAGCATAGGGTTCGAGCCCAATTGGGGCGGAGAACACGAGAGCCGGGAGCGAAGAACTCCCCACGCATAAGAGTTTCCTGAGAGGGTGACCGGACAAATTTCTTCCCCTCGCTCAAACTATCCCAAGTACCTACTTCGCATACAACTAGTGCGAACTGAGAAAAGGGGATGATATGAGGAATTTCAAGGGTTTTCGAGCCGTGGCACTGTCCACGGCACTGCTGGTGGGCTCTGGGGGACTCACCATGGCGGCCTCCACTATCGGGGCGATGCCAGCGGGAGCAGCGACCCCGGTGTCGGTGTCGGTGGTGGGGAATCACCTCGTCAATGGCAGCGGCCAGACGGTGCGCCTTCTTGGGGCGAATCGATCTGGAACTGAGTACGCCTGTTCGCAAGGATGGGGACTCTCTGATGGCCCGAACACGTCAACCGCCGTCGCCACGATGAGTACCTGGAAGATCAACGCAGTTCGCGTTCCATTGAATGAAGACTGCTGGCTTGGTATCAACGGCGTGAATGCGGCCTACAGCGGAGCGAACTATCAAAACGCGATTTCGTCCTATGTGACGACACTCCAGGCAAAAGGTTTTGTGCCGATTTTGGATCTGCACTGGAACGCACCCGGAACACAACTCGCCTCGAGCCAACAGCTCATGGCTGACGCAGATCACTCGCCAGCATTTTGGACGTCCGTAGCGACGACCTTTAAAAGCAATCCTGGCGTGATCTTCGATCTCTACAACGAGCCCCATGACGTGTCATGGCCGTGTTGGTTGAATGGGTGCACGACGTCGGGTGGATGGAACTCTGCGGGGATGCAACAGCTCGTCAATGCGGTTCGCGCTACCGGTGCCACGCAGCCCATCATGTTGGGTGGACTGAACTGGGGAGGCGACTTAACGCAGTGGCTTCAGTACAAGCCAAACGACCCGCTGAACCAGCTGATCGCCAGCGATCACACCTATAACTTCTCGCAGTACAACACGGTTGCCAACTGGGACGCTGTGATTGCCCCCGTGGCAGCGGTGGTTCCAGTTGTGACTGGTGAGCTTGGCGAGAACGACTGTGCCCATGGCTTTATCGATCAGTACATGGCCTGGGCCGACGCCCACGGGGTCTCGTACTTGGGATGGACCTGGAACTCGACGGCGAGTGGCTGGTCGTGTGGCAGTGGACCTGCGCTGATTGCTGATTACAACGGCACGCCAAGCCCATTCGGGGTTGGACTCCAGACGCACCTCCTCGCCCTGGGCGGCGGCGGGACCTTCGGTTCAGGAACTGGCACAGGGGGCGGAACGACGCCTCCTCCAGCAACACCAGGCATCTCGTTTTCACCAACGGCTCTGACCCTGCCGGCCACCACCGTGGGGGCAAGCTCTGCAGCCCAGAGTGTGACGGTCACGAATACGGGATCGGCGAACTTGACTGTCAGCTCGGCGACACTCTCTGGCGCCAATGCGAACGACTTCATGGTGAGCTCGAATACCTGTGGGACGGTCGGCTCGGGTGCGACATGCGCAGTCGCTGTCACCTTCAAGCCAACGGCAGCGGGGACACGAAGCGCAACATTGTCCTTTGCAGACAATGCAGCGGCAAGTCCACAGACCGTTTCGATTACCGGAACGGCCAGCGCACCGGTGACGCCACCAACGCCACCGCCAACGGGTTCGTTGAGCGTGGTCTACCACGTGGTGAACCAGTGGCCCGGTGGTTTACAAGCCAGTATCACCATCACGAATAAGGGTTCAACAACGATCGGATCGGCGACGAGTCCCTGGGTCTTGAAGTTCCAGCTCCCCTCAACAATGAGTGTGACGAGTCTCTGGAACGCCACGGGAACCTTCGGCACAGCTGGCTCGATCCTGAATGTCACCGCCACCGGACCGAACTGGCAGCCCACCATTGCGCCAGGACAGTCGTGGAGCGTGGGCTACGTCACCAACAACGGAGTGAGCGCACCGAGTAGCTGTTCGATCAACGGCGCAGCGTGCACCTTTGTTGCGGGCTAAGCAGGAATCCAAAGCCATCGCAGTGACGGTGGTGAGTAGCAAAGAATGAACGAGCGAGGCGGGCCATCACGAGAGTAGTCGTGGTGGCCCGCCTCGACCTCGTCGGTCTCACAGAGACACTCTTTTTTTGGGAGATGCACACTAGAGTGGGGAGTCGTGACCCAAGAGATTCGTTTCCACCGTGATTTTTAGTCTCTTCCTTCTCTCCTTAGCTATTGCCTTCGAGCCGTTTCCGATCATCGGGTTTATCTTGTTGATTGTCGCGAAAGACGGCCAGAAAAAAGCACTGGCCTTTCTCTGTGGTTGGATGGCCAGCCTGATCGTCGTTGTCGTCGGTGTGGTCTTGGTCACCGGTGGCCAACCCGTTGAAAAAAGTTCGTCTCCTTCATTGGCGGCATTGATCCTCAAGTTGCTTATTGGAATCTTTTTGATCTTCTGGGGAATCAGGGCCTACGTCAATCGCAAAAAGCCGCCGAAGCCTCCTTCCTGGATGGCAAAGATTGACGGCGTGCAAGGCTGGGCTGCGGCGGCCCTTGGTGTCATTCTTCAACCGTGGGCCTTTGTCGCCGCGGGAGTCGCCATCGTCTTTGGTGCTGAGTTAAAGAGTCTGGGCGAGATTGTGGTGCTCGTTCTTTTTGTGCTGCTCTCCTCAAGTTCATTTCTCGCAATGTTGATCTACGTCACGTTTTGGTCCGAATCTGCCGGCCCCAAACTTGAACGTCTGCGACTGTGGATCGATTCCCATCGGGTTCAGGCGCAGTTTGTCCTCTGCATTCTCATTGGTTTGTGGCTTATCGGGAACAGCACCTACAGCCTCACGACCATTTGACGATGAGATCAGGTCGCATCACAAACGACCGGTAGAATGACAAACCGGCCAACCGAGTGGTGAGTGGTGCCTCTCTTTTGTGAGCCACCAAGTGAAGGAGCCAAAGAGACGTGTCTGAGAATCGCTACTGGCTCGCCACCTTGGGCTGTGCCAAGAATGAAGTTGATTCTGACAAGTTGATTGGTCAGTTGCGTGCCGACGGCTACGTCGAGGCCGAGGATCCGAGTGAGGCCAATCTCGTCGTCGTGAATACCTGTGCCTTTATCGAAGCTGCTCGAGAAGAGTCGATTGAGATGATTCTGGCGCTCTCGGATCAAAAATCTGACAGCTCGCGCCTCGTCGTCACTGGCTGCATGGCCGAGCGCTACGGCCAAGATCTCGCCGACCAACTTCCCGAAGTCGATTTGGTGGCGGGCTTTGGAGCGTCGTTGACCAAACCCTCACCCACTCGAGTCTCACTCTCGCCTCGAAAAGACACGCGAGCCAATGAGACCTTGTTGGAGCTTCCCCGACAGGGAACGAAGGCGAGTTGGGCGTACATCAAAGTCGCCGAAGGCTGCGATCGTCGTTGTGGGTTTTGTGCGATTCCTTCATTTCGCGGCGACCAGCGTTCTCGTTCCGCCCCGGCCATTGTCGCCGAGGCCGAAGCGTTAGCTGCGTCTGGCACAAAAGAGATTGTCTTAATCGCTCAAGACTTGGCGAGTTGGGGCCTTGATCGACGAGCAGGAGCTTCTTCATCGCCGCTTGATGTCTTAGATTCTCCAACGCCAGGTTCACAGCCACTCGTCGAGCTCGTTGACGCAGTCGCTCAGGTCGTTGAGCGAGTTCGCTTGCTCTACCTCTATCCCTCAGGTCTGACAGAGCGATTGATTGATACGGTCTTGGCCACCGGGGTGCCGTACTTTGACCTTTCGCTTCAACACGCCAGCGGTCCCCACCTTCGCCGCATGCGGCGATGGGGGAATGGGGACAAGTTCATCGATCGGATCGAGCGCATCCGATCAAAAGAGCCAAGTGCGTCGTTTCGATCGTCGTTTATTTTGGGCTATCCCGGAGAGACCGAAGACGACCATGACCAACTCATCGAATTCCTTGAAGCGGCCAAGTTGGACTGGGCGGGGTTCTTTCCATTTTCAAAAGAAGACGGCACCTACGCCGCTGATCTCGATGATCAAGTGCCCGCTGAGTTAGCCCTTGAGCGGCTCCGAGAAGTCACTGAACTTCAAGACGAAATCTCTACTCGCGCCAGGGAGTCCTTTGTCGGGCAAACTCTAAGGGTGCTCATCGACGAACCAGGTCAAGCTCGAAGTGTCCATGAGGCACCCGACATTGATGGAGTGATTGAAGTTGATCCATCCCTCGAAGTCGGGTCGTTTGTTGACGTGGTGATTAGCGAATCACTGGGCACCGATCTTGTTGGCGAAACGCTTCCCCCTGAACCGAAGGCCTCGAGATGAGTGAGCAGAAGAAGTTCTTTGGCGAAACGGCCATTTTGACGCCCGCCAATGCCATCACGGTAGGTCGATTGCTCCTGACACCGGTCTTTATCTGGATGATTGTTCACTGGGGAGCAACGTGGGCGACCGCAGGTGTTGGTGCACTCGTGGCGTTCTCTGACGGCTTCGATGGCATCGTTGCTCGTCGCATGGGCTCGACTCGCTCGGGTGCATTCCTTGATCCACTCATCGACAAGATTGTGGTCCTTGCCTGCTTGATCACCCTAGGGATTGAGCACAAACTCCCCTGGCTCCCCATCGGGATTATTGCTGCTCGAGAACTCTGGATGACCTGGTACCGATGGTCGGCGGCCAAGCGTGGCCTCTCTATTCCAGCGCGCAAGAGCGCCAAAATTAAGACATTGATTCAAGACCTCTCCATCGCCATTGTCGTCTTGCCGGTGACGGCGTCCCTGCACTGGCTCCACGTATCGTTGATCTGGTTGGCGGCGATTGCCACCGTCTACACCGGTGCGCAGTACTACTTTGATGGCCGACGAGTCGAGAAAGCACGCCAGACGTGAGAGTCGAAATCGTTGCGGTGGGCACTGAGCTTCTTTTGGGTCAAATTGCCGATACGAACTCGGCCTGGCTGGGCGAACACTTGGCCGAAGCGGGTATTGACTCACACTTCCACCAAGCCGTGGGCGACAATCATGCCCGAATCGTGCTGGCCTTCCGCACTGCCTTAGCGAGGAGCGATGCCGTCATTGTTTGTGGGGGGCTCGGCCCCACCCAAGACGACATCACTCGAGCCGCGATCGCCGAAGTGATGAATGTCGAGCTGGTGCGCGACGACGCCATTGTTGAGCGCATCGCCGAGATGTTTGGCGCTCGTGGCCGCGAGATGAGCGACAACAATCTCTTGCAAGCTGACGTGCCGCGAGGAGCCGCCATCATTGAACAGATGCGTGGCACCGCCCCTGGGCTGATCTGTCCCATTGGCAACAAAGTCATCTACGCCGTTCCTGGAGTTCCCTACGAGATGACCGAGATGTTTGAGCGAGCGGTTCTGCCCGACCTTCACGCTCGCTCTGGAGAAGGAGCGGCAGTCATTCGCTCGAGGGTCCTGCGGACCTGGGGCACCTCAGAGTCGGGACTCGCCGAAGCCGTGGGTCCACGCTTTGATCACCACAACCAAGGAACGACAGGGCTCACGGTGGCGTTCTTGGCCTCGGGGATCGAAGGCATCAAGGTTCGCCTCACCGCCAAAGCGCCGAACGAAGAATCAGCGCTGGCACTTCTTGACGATGAAGAAGTCCACGTGAGGTCCATCATCAACAAGACCTTCGGCGACATCATTTTTGCGCTCGATGAGCACACCATGGAAGACACCATCGCGGCGATGCTCATTGAGCGGGGTCTTACCCTCAGTGTCGCTGAGTCATTGACCGGTGGGTTAATTGCGAGTCGCCTCGTCAACGTCGTTGGCGCTTCGACGTGGTTTCGAGGCGGCATCGTCAGCTACGCCAGTGACGTCAAGTACTCCCTGCTTGGCGTTCCCGAAGGGCCGGTGGTCTCGGCGGTCGCCGCTGAAGCCATGGCCGAGGGAGTACGCGACTCTTTGAAAAGCGACGTGGGACTTTCGGTAACTGGCGTTGCGGGACCCGAGCCTCAAGACGAGCAAGCTCCCGGCACTGTCTTTATTGGACTCTCCATCGCGGGACGCGCAACGTCGTCAGTGCATCTGCGGCTTCCAGGCGATCGCCCCCGAGTGCGCCAGTACTCGGCGATCTCTGCCTTGGACGTTATGCGGCGGGCTCTCAGCGCAGAGTGAGTCCGGCACCAGGCCACTTTGACGACTGCATTATTGTCGACTGGTCCGCTGCAGCGCAGCCAAGCTCTGGAACAGATTCGTGCTGGGTCGCGTACGGAGCACTGCATGGCGCAGGCCGAGTGACGTCAAGTAACTATGCAACCCGACAAGAAACATCGCAGGCGATTGAAGCGCGCCTTGAGCGTTCGCTCGCTCAGGGTCGCCGGACACTAATCTGTGTCGACGTGTCATTTGGATTTCCTGCGGGAGCCGCTCGCATCCTTGGCTTGAAAGGCGCTCCCGCGTGGCGAGCGCTGTGGAGTGGGATTGAAGAGCAAAGTGTCGATGACGAGAAGAATCGAAATAATCGATTCGAGGTAGCCAACGAGTTCAACAGAGCTTCTGGGACACGCGTGTTTTGGGGCCGGCCCATCGCCAAGAACTTTGAGAAATATGAGTGGCTTCCCATCAAAAACGTCTCCGTCGATGGGCTTCTCGACAGTCCGCTCCCTCGACTTCGAGCGAGCGAGGAGTTAGCGGGCCCCGGGGTCATTTCGAACTGGATGTTGGTGGGAAAAGGGGCGGTGGGGGGCCAAGTGTTGACGTGCCTTCCCTACCTTGAGCGACTTCGCACCACACTCGATGGCCAACTCGGTGTGTGGCCCTTCGAAGGGCTCGGCGATGTCGGCACACCGGTGGTCCTCGCAGAGACATGGTTTGGACTCTTCGATTGGAAAGGAGAGAAGGGAAGCTGTCGAGATGAACAACAGGTTCGCGGGACGCTCAAGGCGATCAAGGCACTGGGGCCAACGGGTGTGGCAGCGCTGTTTTGTCCAGCGTCAGTGACGGCACTGTCAAAGAAGCGACAACGTGAAATTCTCGCAGAAGAGGGATGGACCTTCGGCGTTTGCTAGAGGGCGTAGGCGACGAGAGTGCCACTATTCTGCGCAGTGGAGTGAGAAGTGGGACGATAGCGACAAAGAAAGCAAGGTGTTCTATGGGCGGAATCGAAACCACGGTTGATCCAAGCGACGTTGGGTTGGACGCTGCCCGCCTCGAGCGAATCGCCTCTCATTTTGATGGCTACGTGCAAAGCGGCCGCTTGGCCGGGTATCTCGCCACTGTTGCTCGAAAAGGAGAAGTGGCGTACGTCGGTATGGGTGGCTGGCGCGACAAAGAAGCAGACCTTGCGATGAGTGCGGACACGATCTTTCGGATCTACTCAATGACCAAGCCGATCACCACGGTGGCGGCGATGCGTCTCTGGGAAGAAGGACGCTTTGAGCTCACTGATGAGCTCGCGAAGTACATTCCTTCCTTTTCCGACCCCCAAGTTTTTTCGGGAGGAACCGAAACTGCTCCAGAGACCGTTCCGTCTCGTGAACCAATTCGTCTCTGGCATCTGATGACGCACACGTCAGGGATGACCTATGGCTTTCAGTACTGTCACCCAGTTGATGCGCTCTATCGCCAAGCCGGCTACGAGTGGGGCTCTCCGAAGGACAAAGACTTAGCTCAAGTTTGTGAGGACTGGGCCAGTCTCCCGATCATCTTTGAGCCCGGAAGTGCCTGGAACTACTCCGTGGCCACGGACGTTTTGGGGCGGGTGATTGAGGTCATCACCGGAGAAACACTGGACGTGGCACTGCGACGACTCGTACTTGACCCTCTTGGCATGAGCGAGACAGGGTTTTTTGCCGAGGCCTCAACTCACGAACGCGTGATGCAGCTCTACGTGCCCGACGGATCGAGTCCTCGCCAGGCAGTGGCCGTTCCAAGTCTTGGGACGCATTCGTTCTCCCAACCAGCGGTGTTCTCTGGAGGAGGCGGATTGGTCTCGACCGCGGCTGACTATCGCCGCTTTACTTCGATGTTATTAAACAAGGGTGAACTCGATGGTGTGCGTGTTCTTGGTCCGAGAACCTTGGCCATGATGACGCGGAACTATCTGCCCGGCAACGAAGACATCGAGACCATGGCCCAAGACTCGTTTTCTGAGACTGCTTCTGCAGGACTCGGTTTTGGTCTTGGGTTCTCGGTGGTGATGGATCCAACGAAGTCAAAGACGGCGACGTCTCCGGGATCTTTTGCCTGGGGAGGGGCGGCCTCGACCATCTTTTGGGTCGACCCGGTCGAAGAACTTGAAGTGGCCTTGTATACCCAGCTGCTCCCCTCGAGTACCTATCCACTCAGGCCACAACTCAGCCAACTGGTGTACTCGAGCATTACCTCGTAAACGCTGGCCCTTTTTCTTCGCACGTGAGTGGTGCGACCCGGGCTATTGTGCTCAGAGAGGCGGTGCTGGAGCGGCACGCAGAGCATGGGGCGGATAATGACGAGCACTTTTCTTTCGAGCAACAAAACACGATCACTCATTGCTGCAGCGGTTGTTGTCGCTGTCGTCATGGCCTTGACGACAGGATTTGGCGGCCTGCCAAAAGCCGGAGCCGTATCATCGTGGACTGCAGTGAACCCTCCGGTGGCGAGCGACTTTACTGATGTCAATAACGAATCGGCGAATTCAATTTCATGTGCGAGTGCGGGGAACTGTGTTGCCGTTGGGTCCTATGACACCAATACGGGGACGGTGGCTCTTTTAGAAACAGAGACAAACGGCACGTGGGCGTCGGTCACGCCGCCACTGCCGACCAATGCCGATGTGGCGACTCCTGACAGCTACCTCGACCAAGTGTCGTGCAGCTCGCCTGGCAACTGTGCGGCAGTTGGCTACTACAAACTGGCTCCCTCTGGCGACTATTCACAACTGATTCTCGTTGAAAAGAATGGCACATGGAGTGCGGTGGAAACAACGTTGCCAAGCGACACAGTCGCAGGCGATCAAAATGAGTTGTTGTCAGTGAACTGCCCATCTGACAACAACTGCACCGCCACTGGCTACTACCAAATCGCCGCAGGAGCCCAGGCACTTATCGTGAATGAAGTCGATGGCGTCTGGACCGCAGTTGACCCGACTCCACTTCCCTCTGGTGCCGGACCTCAAGGGAGCCATCGAGATGTCCTTCAAAGTGTGACCTGCACGTCGCCTGGCAATTGCACAGCAGTTGGCTGGTACTACAACGCAGGAATAACGGACTACGGCTTTCTCGTTGAAACATCGGTGAATGGAGCGTGGACGAATCAAAGCGTGGCCTTGCCTGCTGATGCCGTCGCAGGACCAGATTTATGGCTCTATGGAGTGTCATGTCCAAGTAATGATTCGTGTGTTGCTGCTGGTTCGTACGACACCGTTAACGGTCAGACGGCAGTTGTTCTCACTCAGAATGGCGGCACATGGACGGCGAGCGCAGTGGCACTGCCATCTGACGCTGTTCCCGCCGACGCCCCAGGAAGCGTTCTTAACGCGGTGCACTGTGCGTCAGTCGGAAACTGCACGGCGGTTGGAAGTTACGCAAGTGGACCGAGTGAAACGACGCCGCTTCTCGCCGTGCAAACAAATGGCGTGTGGTCCAATGTTGTCGCACCAACGCCTTCAGACATGATTTCTAACGTCGATAATCAGTACTACGACATCAGCTGTTCGACAGCGAATAACTGCCTCGCACTTGGTGGGTACTACAACGGCGCCGGAGAACTCCCACTCCTTGGCGTCGAAACCAACGGCGTGTGGTCCCAACAACCTGTGGCCCTGCCTGCAGGGTCTGGTCCCTCATCAGATGACGGCAGTGAGCTGTACTCAGGGACGTGCACCCAACAAGGTGAGTGTCAGATGTTCGGCTACTCCTACTCAACAACTGAGAGTCGGACATTGCCAATCGTGGCGAGTGGCAACATCGTTGGCATTCCAACACCTCCAACTGCGGTCATCGCAACCGCTGGTGACGGACAAGCAACAGTTTCATGGTCGGCACCTGCAAACACAGGAAGCAGCCCAGTGACGAGTTACACCGCATCAGCCGTTGAAGCTGCGAACGATCCAACGTGCACGACAACGTCAGCAACGACCTGTGTGATTAAAGGACTTACGAACACCAAGACCTACAGCGTCACCGTGACGGCAACGAATGCAGCGGGCGATTCTGCTCCTTCGGTTGCGGTGAACGTGACGCCACGTGCGCTTTTGGCGGCCACTGGATTTGATGTGGTGAGCGTCTCGGGATCGGCACTGGCCCTCATTGGGGTGGGTGGCACGGCAGCACTCGTGGCTCGACGGCGCCGAGAGGCCAGTTCGCTCTCCTAGATCCTGGTCACCACGGCGACCTGGCGTTGGAAAAGAGCCTGAAAATGCATCTTTTCCGCTAGATTCGGGACCGTTGGGGGAGACGTTCAGAAAGATCCAACACACGAACAGGTGTTCGGTGTAGGGTATCTCGAACGGCGGAGAAGCCCCAGAAACAAGGGTTGATACAACCCTTTTCTAGGGTGCCAACCAACCGAACAGCGAAGTGAAGGAGACCAGGAATGGCACAGTTAGACGATAAGGGAAAGTCACTCGATATGGCCTTAGGCCAGATTGAGAAGCAGTTTGGAAAAGGCTCCATCATGCGAATGGGCGACAACGTCCACATGGCCATTGAGTCGATTCCAACCGGGGCGCTCTCCTTGGACTTAGCACTTGGCATAGGTGGACTCCCAAGAGGTCGAATCGTTGAGATCTATGGCCCAGAGTCTTCTGGAAAGACGACCCTTGCGACGCACGTTGTTGCCGAGGCGCAACGAAACGGTGGCGTCTGTGCCTATATCGATGCCGAACACGCAATGGACCCGGTCTACGCACGAGCCATTGGTGTCAACGTTGATGATCTTTTGATCTCACAACCTGACACTGGTGAACAAGCGTTAGAGATCACCGACATGTTGATTCGCTCCGGAGCGTTAGACGTTCTTGTTATTGACTCTGTTGCAGCCCTGACACCCCGAGCTGAAATTGAAGGCGATATGGGTGACACCCACGTTGGCCTCCAAGCTCGTTTGATGTCCCAAGCGCTGAGAAAGATCACTGGAAACTTGTCGAAGTCCGACACGATCTGTATCTTCATCAACCAGTTGCGAGAGAAGATCGGCGTGATCTACGGATCCCCAGAAGTCACCCCGGGTGGTCGAGCACTCAAGTTCTATGCATCAATTCGAATCGACATTCGTCGAATCGAGCAGATTAAAGATGGAACTGAAGTTGTTGGAAACCGAACTCGTGCCAAAGTTGTAAAAAATAAGTGTGGCGCACCATTCAAACAGGCAGAGTTCGACATCATGTATGGCCAGGGCATCAGCCGAGAAGGATCACTGCTTGACGTAGCGGTGGAACTTGAATTCGTGAAGAAGGCCGGCGCCTGGTTCACCTATGAAGGTGAACAACTCGGACAGGGTCGAGAGAACGTGAAGAACTTCCTGCGGGAGAATCCACAACTCATGGCTGAAATTGACCAGCGTGTCCGTGAGCACCTGGCCAGCGAAGTCGTTGAAGAAGAGGTAGTCGATGTCAGCGAGGACGTCGAGACAGCCGATGCCGATGATGTACCCATCAGCTTGACTGAGTAGTCCATTTCCTCAATGCCGCTCTTGGCCCTCTTTCCTTCAGGAGAGAGGGCCTTGTGCGTTGGAGGCACGACAACGCTCACGTAATCAGTGGTGCCGTAGGCTCACTGCGTGGGGAAATCGATTACAGGGGGGCGGGTTCAAAGCCTCCTCAAAGAGGCAGCACTGGTTACGTGGCTTCCGTGGCTCCTGGCCCGAGTAGCGGTCACTCTTGCGCTGATCGCCAGCAAGTTCGAAGTTACTCACTTCACGCCACTGAACTCTAAAGCGGTCGAACTCTCTCGGAATGGGCTCTTGGGCTATGACGCTGGGTGGTATCAGTCCATCGCTGCAAACGGATACGGGGGCTCTGGCTACTCATCAGAACGCTTCTATCCACTCTTCCCACTTCTCATCAAGTCACTTCATCTCCTCACTCCCTTTGGGTGGTCGTTCATCACTGTGGTGCTCGCCAATGCCATGGCCTTTGTTGCGGGGATGGCGCTCTATCTCTTGGTCAAGATTGACCTCAAGGACACACTGTTAGCTCGGCGATCAGTCTGGCTGCTGTGCCTTGCTCCCATCTCGTTTTCACTGGTGTTTGGTTACGCCGAATCGATGCTGCTGGTCTTTGCCATCTTGACGTTGTTGTTCCTCCGCCGAAAAGCCTGGTGGTGGGCGGGCCTCTTTGGTCTCTTGGCCGCCACGACCCGACCCCTGGGCCTTCTCCTCGTGGCGCCCGCACTCATTGAAGTGGTGCAGTCTCGAAAGGAACTCTCGGGACGGCGAGTGATCGCAGGAGCCGCCGCAGTTCTCGGGCCGATCATTGGAACGATGAGCTATTTGACGTGGGTGGCGATTGCCTTTGGAGATTTCTGGGCCCCGATAAAGATTCAACAGCGTCCTCTTCACCATGGACCGTTAACGAATCCACTCGTGGTGCTGTACCACGCTGTTTTCAATCTGTTCCATGGTCACCATATTGGGACGGCGTTGCACCTTCCCTGGATCTGCCTGGCGATTGTTCTCATCGTGGTGGCGTTTCGTCGACTGCCACTTTCGTATGCGGTCTTCTCGCTCGCGATTGTGCTCGTGGCACTTTCGGGTTCGAACCTGGATTCCTTTGAGCGCTACGTGCTGAGTGCCTTCCCGCTCATCATTGTGGCGGCGGGCTGGCTGCGCGCAAAGAACACCGCGGTGGTTGTCCTCAGTGCGTCAGCCGTCGTGATGAGTGGCTATGCGTTTCTGACCTTTCAGGGGCTCTACGTCCCCTGATCGCTACTTCTTGAGCGTTGTGGTGGTCGTTGAGCTCGCAGGAGCAGGCGTCACCGTGGGGGTCTGAGTGTCGGGGAGCAACTCAACCCAGGTGCGTCCTGGTGCCATGGTGATGGTCTTTCCTGACGAGGTCTTGAAAATGGTTGGCGAGCTCACGGAGTCTCGAGACCAGGTTCCCGTGATCTGGACACCGTTGCGCAAGACCATGGCGGGCCCTGAGGTTCCGTAGAGCTGGGCTTGGACCTCTAAGCCGCCGCCGGCATTCTCAACCCACGGGCCGTAGGTGACGTGGACCGTCTGGACGATGACGTTGGCTGCTTGGTTCTGGGTGCCGTCGGCGTTGTTGTCAGGTTGCGTTCCGTTGTAGAAACGCAACCACGTGCCCGAGCTGGCATTCCAGTTCCACGTCACATCAGACTGGCCTGAAAAGGGAACGTGCGCACTTGTGATTGCGGTTCCCGTGGGAACTGGCGTCGTGAAGGTGTAGATGGGCTTCGGAGGCGTGGTCATGTTCGGGACCAAGGCGTAGAGCGCAGCCGTCGAGGTGTAGGTGTCGTAAGGGGCATAGCGGCCGGCGGGATGGGTGGCCGCTTGGGGGTTATGGCCCAAGTCGAGGTCCGTGATACCGGCACTCTTGATGTTGGCAATCACCGGGTCGATACCACCAACGTGGCCCAAGGGCACGGTGCCGAGTTGGCCCACGATGCCGATGTCAATGTTTCGAGCCGAGCGCACTGGCCCAATCGACGACGCGTTTTGACATTGGAAGACCGCCACGTACCGGGTGATGCCACCTTCAACGGGCTCTTCAAAGACGATGTCGGTGAAGTCAAGACCACTTTGAGGTCGAGCGGCGTTGTAGTTATCGATCTTGACGGGGAGTGCTGGTCGCGCAGGGACGCCACCACTTGGAGCATCAACCCCTGAGAGTGGGCACTTCACCGGAGCGGTGGTCGTCGTCGTTGTTGTGGGTGCTGCAGTCTTTGAACTTGAGCAGGCTCCCAAGACAAGGGCACCTGAGGCGACGAGCGTGGTGGCGGCGATGAGACGAGCTCGAGTTGATGAGTGCTTCATGAGATCTAACTTCTCCTTCAGTTGTTGTTGCAGTTACTTGTAATACTGCTGCCAGTTGGTCTGGCTCGGCATGAGTGTCCCTGCGGGGCCTTCTCCAAAGAGACCGTAGAGGTTCACCATGGCTCGCAGGAGGATAGGGGTCACCCCAGGGACCGGATCGGGGACCATTTCCTTTGGAATCGTGCTTGAATTCGAGAGGAAATTCACGAAGGCCGCCGACCCTGTCGAAAGCACGCCACCCCCCTTTTCCCTGGTCATGTACGTAATATCGCTGTACGAGTTCTGGGCCACCACGGGAGAGTGGCCGAAGAGCTGGATATTTTGAGGGCCGGGCCCGCCAGGGATGAATCGGTTGTACTCACCCGAGACCACGAGGGGCAGATTCTGGCCTTCTTTGACACCCGTTCCCTTCCACCACCATCCCGCAGGGTCAGAGACGACGAGTCCGTCGTGAGCGTTGACCGAGATATAGGTGGAACCCGTCACTAACGACTCGGGCAGATTCACCGGCGGGGAACGCCAGTTCACAGTCGACTCAGAAGGATTCGTGGAGGTCAGTGGATCGTCGGGAGACTTGTAACAGGTCATCAGGCGAGCAGGGCCGTAGCCGGTGGGGGCCAATCTGATCTTTCGATAGATCATGTTGGCGCCAAGAAACGCGAAGTTCACTCCCTTGCTGAGCGACGAGTCCATGTGTTGGCGCATGGGGGTGGACCAGTACTCGTCGTGGCCGAGACTGATGAGTGCCTTGTGGGAGGGGAGCGTCTCTCCTCGCAAATCAAGATCGATGTCGGTCCAGTACGTCATGTCGAGGCCGAGCTGTTCCATTTGATAGAGCACGGGGAACTCGTTGCCAAAGAAGTCAGCTGCTCCTTGCTCCCAGTCTTGGGGGTAGGGGCGATCGAAGGAGACGACGGACGCTCGTTTTGAAGCCGCCCCCGAGTCGTCTTTGTAGAGGCTGTAGCCGCCCCACCAGTTATAGGCCTGATAGGTGGTTGACGCACTCATGATGACCAACGCAGCCTTTGAAGCGTCATCTCGAATACAAAAGGGAATCCACTGTTGCCAGTCTTTGGCCGAGGTCAATTTGAAGAGGTAAAAGCCTGGTGGCCACCCTTTGAGATTCGCCGTCCACGACGTGGCCCACTGACACTGCACCGTGCCGTGTTCTTTGTCGACGATGGGAGGCGGTTGCACGACGCCAGGCAAGGTTGGGCTCGTGGCAATGAGGCGGCCGCCGTAACCGCCGTAGTACCCCATGCGATAGGCCTGGATTTTGTACGAAACGTCCGTTGTCGAGACCATAAGGCGCACACTCGTGTCCACGTTGGCCGAGACCGCAGAGGTGAAACCTTCCAGACCATGAGAGGGCGGATACCCCGAGAGGATCCAATCGAGCGAACCCTTTTTCTTATTCTCTTGAATCAACCACGGCGAGACCTTGAGTTTGACGCCGTCGACGGTGTCGTAGTGGAACGCAGACTGTGCGGGCTGGGTGCTTGTCGTCGAAGCTGGAGCCGATGACGTGTCAGCACAGCCAGCGGCAACGAGTCCGCCAGCGCCGATGAAACCGCCAGCGAAGAGTTGGCGGCGACTAAAGGGAGGTGAGGCCACAGAGAAAGGATACTTGGCCAAGCAGCACTCGGGAGGTACAGGGGTCCTTCCTTGGCTAGCGTCATCGTGTGACCTTTGCTCGCAAACTCCCTCGGCCGACTCGCAATGCCTTGGCTCGCATCCTTTCGTGGTTTCACGAGGTCGCCGCAGACGTCGGCGCCATTGGCCCGAAGGATCCCGCGGCCAAGAAGTTCAAGTCGTTTGGAAAAGGAGCAGCATTGCTCTATCCACAAGGAGTTCGCTACAACGAGCGCTACATCTCCATTGGTGAGGGAACCATGATCGGACCGAACGCGTGTCTGACGGCCGGGATGTCGCCCACGCAAGTGATGGCCTCTGACCCCGTGGTGAGTATTGGAAAGCGATGCACCATTGGTCGAGGGAGCCACATCATCGGACACTGGTCCATTGAGATCGGCGATGACATCCAGACCGGCCCCTACGTCTACATCACCGACCAGAACCACAGCTACGAAGATCTCGATACTCCTATAGGTCGCCAGTGGCCAATCGAAGCAGCGGTCAAGATTGGAAGTGGGAGTTGGCTGGGCGCGAATGTCGTGGTGTTGCCAGGCACCACCATTGGCCAGCACGTCGTCGTCGGGGCTGGAGCGGTCGTCCACGGAGAGTTCCCTGACCGCTGTGTGATTGGCGGGGTGCCTGCTCGAATCCTCAAGCGCTACGTGGACGGAAAAGGTTGGGTTCGCGAAGGCCCTGAGTCCAGCGGTTCGCTGGCGTAGTCTCAAGGGGTGGAGCCCGCTCGATTTCTTTTAACGGTGACCGGCCGAGATCGACCCGCCTTGGCGGGCACGCTCTTTGACGCACTCCGCACGGTGTGCAGCGAAATCACCGACGTCGGCCAGATCACTATTCGTGGCCACTTAGTCCTCTGTATTGAAGTGCAACCTTGTGAAGGGGCTGGCTTCGACGACTTGGTCGCAGCGGTTGAGGAGTCTCGGATCACTGAAGACGGCACCGTTGACGTTGAGGTCACCCCAACGACGGAGCGGCTCACACCCAAAGGTCGACGAATGTTGGTCACCTTGGTGGCCCCAGCGATTGATGCCACAAAACTTGGTGCGGTGTTTCTCTCAATTGCGAGTTGCGGTGGCGACGTAGAGCGCATTATCCGCTTGGCGGACTACCCGGTTCAAAGCTATGAACTCCTCGTTCGAGGTCCCGATCACGAACAACTCCGGGCGGCCCTTGGACAGGTCGCCGTTGAACAGGCGCTTGACGTGGCGGTCCAGCGTGCCGGTCTGCATCGTCGGGCAAAACGACTGATTGTGATGGACGTTGACTCGACCTTGCTCCAGGGAGAAGTCATCGACAAGTTGGCGGGACTCTGTGGGTGTGAAGCGCAAGTCGCTGCCATTACTGAAGCAGCCATGGCCGGAGAGATTGACTTTGCCGAAGCATTAACCCAACGCGTCGCACTGCTTGAGGGTTTAGCAATCGAAGACGTTGAAGCCCTCAGTGCCCATCTCGAGCTGATGCCAGGGGCGAGAACACTCATTCGCACACTGCAGCGGTTGGGCTATCAAACCGGTGTGGTCTCGGGCGGTTTCAGCCAGGTCATCGCGCCGGTGGTTGAAGAACTTGGGATCGACTTTTCAGCCGCGAATGAACTTGAGGTAGCGGACGGCAAGTTAACGGGAAAGATCACTGGGACCTTGATTGATCGAGCGGGGAAAGCCGCCATGCTCGAGCACTTCGCTGAACAGGCCGGGATCCCACTTTCGCAGAGTGTGGCCGTGGGGGACGGGGCCAACGACATCGACATGCTTTCGGCGGCGGGGCTTGGCATTGCCTTTAATGCCCGTCCAATTGTGCGACTCGCCGCTGATACGGCGCTGAGTGTTCCCTATCTTGATGCGGTTCTCTTCTTGCTAGGTATCTCTCGAGAAGAGATCGAGGCAGCCGACGCCGAACGGCTTTTGAACTAACGCAGCCTCCATTATGTGGAGGGCAGATTCTCGCACTACGGTACGTCTCTAACACGAAAACGCTACGGGGGGACACGTATGGAGCGAGTGGACGTTGCCATTATTGGGTCTGGATTTGGCGGCCTTGGGATGGCAGTCGAACTTCAAAAGGCTGGCGTTGGCCCCTTCGTCATCTTGGAGCGTGAAGATCGAGTTGGGGGAACCTGGCGTGACAACACGTATCCAGGTGCTGCATGTGACGTGACGTCGGTGCTCTATTCATTCTCTTTTCACCCCTACGTGTGGTCGAGAAAATTCCCAACGCAACCAGAGATTCTTGAGTACATCGAAGAGGTCGTTGATGCCTATGGGCTTCGGCCTTCGATTCGATTTGATGCTGAGGTGGCTGACGTGATCTACAGCGAGCGAACAGGACGCTGGACAGTCACGCTCTCCGACGGCAGAGTCTTTGATGCGCGCGTTGTTGTTTCGTCGGTTGGACAACTGAACCGACCGGCGATGCCACAGATAGAGGGTGTTGGAAGTTTTGATGGACCGGCCTTTCACTCCGCACGTTGGGAACACAACGTGGAGTTGGCTGGGAAGCGAGTCGGGATCATCGGGACCGGTGCGAGTGTCATTCAGTTCGGGCCAAAGGTCGCCGAAAGGGCCGATTCCACCATGATCTTTCAAAGAAGTGCGCCGTATATTTTAGAGAAGAAAGACCCAGCAAACTCTCCACTCAAACAACGAATCTATGGACTGATCAAGAAGGCGCAACTCCCCGCCCGGGCCAAGACCTTTCTCTTTGGGGAGTTCCTCGGTATGGGGATACTTGGAAATAAAAAGATTCGCAAACGATTAACTGATCTCTGTGTGACCAACATGGAAGAGATCATCAGTGACCCACAACTCCGAGCACAGTGCACGCCTGACTATGAGGTCGGGTGTAAGCGAGTGCTCTTTGCCGAGGACTGGTATCAAACACTTCTTCGAGATGACGTCGAACTCGTGACGCAAAGCATTGCCTCGATTACTCCGAATGGGGTGATGACGAGTGATGGGGTCACCCATGAGTGCGACGTACTTATCTACGGCACAGGTTTTGAAGCAACCGGGTTTTTACAGCCGATGAATGTGGTTGGCGCGCAAGGAAAATCTCTTGAAGAGCGTTGGGAAGATGGAGCGAGTGCGTATCGAGGGGTCGCCGTGTCGGGATTCCCGAATTTCTTTATCCTCTATGGGCCAAATACCAACCTGGGTTCGAACTCCATCATCTACATGCTCGAATCCCAAGCTCGCTACGTTGCGTCCTTGCTGGCAAAAGCCCAAGGAGCAGCGCTGGGAACCTTGAGCGTCCGTCCCGGTTCTGAAAGATCGTGGCAAGAGATGATCGATCGTTTCAGCGGGCCAACGTCCTGGGTGTCTGGATGTTCTTCGTGGTATACGACGGGTGGCAAGAACACGAATAACTGGCCACGAGCCACCTGGAGATATCGCCAACTTATGAAGGATGTTGACCTCTTGGACTACGACGTCAAACCACTCCAAAGCTTTGACAAGGTGTCGGCGTCATGACGCCAACGCTGCCAGTCCCTGTTGCTCGACAAATTGCCAAGTTGGTCAGTCGCTATATTGTGCACGTTTCAATTCCTTGGGAGCGCCAGCGCTCTCGAATGGATCGAGCATTTTCTGCGGTCAAGCTTCCAAAATCGATTGCCATGACAAGCGAAGACATCGCCAGTGTTCGCGTTGAAGTGATCCGTCCAATCGATGGGCGCAACAACGGCGCCGTCCTTCATGTCCACGGCGGAGGATTCACCGTGGGTTCTCCGTCGAACATCCGTATCTGGGCCGCGGCGCTCTCAGATCGTTTAGGGGTCACTGTGTATCTCCCTGACTACGCACTCGCTCCAGAACATCCCTACCCTGCCGGCCTTGATCAAGTCACCGCCGTGATTGACCAAGTGATGAATGAAGTGGGTGCCGCGTCGTTCGCTTTGAGTGGCGATTCAGCGGGGGCCAACTTGGCATTATCGGCAACACTTCGACGAGTGAACGCTCACAAGACACTGCCAGCCTGCCTTCTCTTGGTAAGTCCGTGGCTTGATCTCACCAACGATCGTCTTGATGATCCGAAACTCATCAAACGCGATCCCATGCTTTCGCCAGAGTGGTTGGCGGCGAGCGCCACGGCCTACGCGCCAGGTGACCTTGAGAATCCAGAGGTCTCACCGCTGCTCGGCTCTCTCGACGGCCTTCCCCCGGTGCTAGTCCAAGGTGCTTCAGATGACATCTTGGTGCCTGATGCCAACGAGTTCGTCGCAGCCTTAGAAGGAAAGAGTCCGGTGACGTACAACGTTGGTGTTGGTCTGTGGCATGACTTTGTCATGCAGGTAGGAATGCTTGCCGCCGCTGATGAAGCGCTCGTGAACACCGCTGAGTTTTTAATAGAGCACTGTGAGTTTTCTCGGGCCTAATATTCACGTCTGAGTGAAAGGAGGGCAGCTGGGATGGAGACACCACTCACAATTATTGACTTTCTAAAACGAGCCGAGTTGGTCTACGGCGATCGCATTGGTGTTGTGGATGAGCCTGATCAACCAGCAACCCCCTTTGCACCGATGACCTATCGAGAGATGGCCGAGCGCGCCCGGGGCCAAGCAGCATTTTTGGATGACCTTGGTATTGACGTCGGGAGCAGGGTTGCCATTGTTTCGCAGAACTCGGCTCGATTATTGACCTCATTCTTTGGAGTCAGTGGCTCTGGTCGGGTTTTAGTGCCCATCAATTTTCGATTGACCACCGAAGAGATTGAGTTCATCGTTGAACACTCTGGCGCAGAAGTCTTGCTAGTGGACCCTGAACTTGCAGCGTCCTTGGCTCACATCGACGTAGCCCATAGCTTTGTCCTGGGTGAGTCTGATGAGACCCTGTTCCCCCTTGGAAGAAGTCCACTGCCGTGGGTTCCAGATGAGTCAGCGACCGCCACGATTAACTACACCTCTGGAACCACCGCCCGGCCCAAAGGTGTGCAGTTGACCCATCGAAACCTCTGGCTGAATGCCACGCTGTTCTCGCTCCACGCGGGGGTTGATGATCGTGACGTCTATCTCCACACGCTGCCCCAGTTCCACTGCAATGGGTGGGGCATGCCCTATGGCATCACGGGAATGGGAGGCCAACACATCATCTTGAGGAAGGTCGACGGCGCAGAGATTCTTCGACGCATAGAGCACTATGGGGTCACGTTTCTCTGTGGAGCCCCGGCGGTCATCAGCATGGTTCTTGATGCAGCGGCGCGATGGGACGGGCCAATCCCAGGTCGAGATCGCGTCCGCGTTGTGGTGGCAGGTGCCCCTCCTCCGACCACCACGATTGAAAAAGTAGAGAGTGAACTTGGATGGGAGTTCATCCAGATCTATGGCCTCACTGAGACCTCGCCGCTGCTGAGTGTCAATCGTGTTCGACAAGAGTGGGATGACGTGGAATCTCATGAGCGAGCCAAGTTGTTAAGTCGCGCTGGCGTCCCTGTTCTTGGGACCGATCTCTCGCTGAGCTCAGATGGAGAAGTACTCGCTCGTTCCAACACCGTCTTGGCGTCGTATTGGGACCAGCCAGACGAAACCTCGGAGGCGTTGGCTGGAGACTGGTTCCACACCGGCGACGGGGGAACGATGGACGACCAGGGCTATCTCACTATTACTGATCGCAAAAAAGACGTCATTATCTCTGGAGGTGAAAATGTCTCTTCAATTGAAGTTGAAGACGTCTTGTTGCACCATCCCAATATTCGAGAAGTGGCCGTCATTGGCGTCCCTGACGAAAAGTGGGGTGAAATTGTGACCGCATTGATCGTCACAGATGGAGGAGACCTCGACGAGGCCGAGGTGTCGGCCTTTGCGAGGGAACACCTCGCCGGCTTCAAAATCCCTCGCCGGATTGAGTTTCGAGATGAATTAGCCCGGACTGCCACCGGAAAACTTCAAAAAGCCAAGCTTCGAGCACCCTTCTGGGAAGGCAGCGACCGCCAAGTCCACTAGGGCGCCTTGCTGAGACAGACAGACACGATTAGTCTCATAGTTTCAGGAGGGGGAATCAATGAAAGTCGCCATTGACGCAGAGAAGTGCCAAGGTCATGGACGGTGTTTTGCGCTCGCTCCCGCCCTTTTTGATAGCGACGACCTCGGCCAAGGTGTCGTAATTGGCGATGGGACCGTTCCTGAAGATCAACATGACGCCGCTCGGTTAGCGCAACAGAACTGTCCGGAATACGCGATTTCAATCACGGAGTAGAGAGCCATATGCCTGAACACCCGCCAGTCAAAGATTTCGCCACCGACTTTGATCACACTGATCCAGTGTGGGTCAAAAACCCCTACCCGATCTGGGATGACTTGCGAGAACACTGTCCCGTCGCTCACAGCGATCGTTACGGTGGCGCGTGGTTGCCAACTCGCCACTCCGACGTCTCCGCCATTGCTCACGACACCGATCACTTCACGTCTCGAACAGTGGTGGTTGGACCAGGCCGACCTGGCGAAGATGCACTGCCTGCTCCAATTGGCGTTGCTCCTCCGATCACCTCGGACCCTCCATTCCATGCGCACGCCCGGCGGCTCATGCAGCCGGTCTTTGCACCCAAACAAGTAGACCTGCTTGAACCGTTTGTCCGAGAACTCTGCGCAAAATTGCTTGATCCATTCAAGGGAAAAGACGCCATTGATGCCTCGGTTGACTACGCAGAGCACATTCCTGTTGCGGTCATCGCGAAGATGCTCGGATTCCCTGAACAAGATGGAGATCTCTTTCGTCACTTCGTCCACGAGATTCTCGAATCTGTTGATCTGCCAGTTGAAGAGCGAATGGATCGCTTTCAGCCCATCGCCGATTATTTCATCGCTCGAATCGAAGAACATCAGGCGGAACCCAAAGATGATCTGACGTCATTTCTCTTGGAGGCTGAACTAGCTGGTGAACCCTTAGCCCCTGAGCACATCTTTGGGACGATGGTCTTACTGATTGTTGCTGGAATTGATACGACCTGGTCCGCTATTGGCTCGTCGATCTGGCACTTAGCCCAGCACCCAGAAGAGGTCGCCCGTCTCAAGGCCAATCCAGAACTTCTCCCAACAGCAATTGAGGAGTTCTTGCGGGCCTACGCGCCGGTGACGATGGCACGCCTTGTCAAGGAAGACTTTGACTATGAAGGTTGTCCGATGAAAAAAGACGACTGGATCTTGTTGTCGTTCCCCGCAGCAAATCGTGACCCAGAGTTCTTCGAAGACGCAGACAAGGTCATCATTGATCGAGAGGTCAACCGCCACGCAGCATTCGGCCTCGGTATTCACCGGTGCTTAGGATCAAACCTCGCTCGCATGGAGATGCGAGTCGCACTCGAGGAGTGGCTGGCTCGAGTTGACACCTTCTCTCTAGCTGATCCTGACGCTGTCACGTGGTCGCAAGGCCAGGTCCGCGGTCCACGTCTTCTCCCTCTTTCCCTGGGTTAAGAGGTGCCTTCTTCAAGGGGGCTTTTTGTTGTCGACCAAGGGGCAGGACCGGGTGTGCTCCTGTTGCATGGCCAACCTGGAACGAACGAGCATATGTCGCTCATCGTCTCGCATCTCGGGAGAAACGTACGAACGCTCAGCGTTGACCGCCCGGGATATGGCAGGAGCGAGATGCCCGCCGAGCCCTTCGACGTACAAGCCGATCTCTTCGCCCAACTCATCACGTCTCGAGCCGCAGGGCCAGTCGTCGTTGTTGGCCATAGTTATGGGGGTGGGCTTGCGCTCTTCTTGGCGGCTCGGCATCCAGATCTTGTCAAGGGGCTCGTCCTGGTTGCTTCTCTCGGTGGCAAAGGCTCGGTCACCTTGGGAGACTGGCTCCTCGCCGCACCATTACTCGGTGGCATTGCCTCAGCGCTCACACTTGGCGTCTATGAACATTTCGCTCCAACCTTGGCCAGATTTTCGAGAAGTGGTGCACTTGCTGCGAATGTCCCAACGGTGCCGACGTCGGTGCTCTCACAACAACGAACGACGTTTCTCGCGGAACAACGATTCTTGATGAAAGAAAGAAAGGAACTCGATAAAATTCTCGATACTGTGCACTGTCCAGCCACAGTGATCACGGGTGATCGAGATCTCATAATTCCCAGGGAAGCCGCTGTTGATCTTGCCGCTCGATTGAGCAACGGCCGACTCGTTGAGATCCCCGGTCAGGGGCACCTTATCCCTCGAGATGCTCCTGACGCCGTCGCTCAAGAAGTCTTGGAATTGGTAGCTACGCCAGTCTGAGCACTCGGCGACGACCCATTCTCTGTCTGAGAGGGCATGTCCTTGCAGTGCACGCAGAGAACTGCGAGGTTTTAGTAGGTTTTGTTTGATGGTTCGTTTCGTATCTCGGGTTCGCCTCCTTGCTCTTGGAGTATTAGTCGCTGCGTCAATTCCTCTCAGCGCGCTTTCTTCTCTTCAGAGCCCCGTGAATGCAGGTGGATCTACTGGCACGTGCCCAAGTGCGCCGACGCAGCTTGCAAACTCATCCTTTGAAGAACCGATACTTCCGTCGAACTCTTACAAGATTGTTCCAGAATCCCTTGTGCCTGGATGGGCAACGACAGCAACTACGAAAAACATCGAACTTTGGGCGTCAGTCTTCCAGGGAGTCTCCGCAAAAGAGGGACGACAATTTGCTGAGCTCAACGCAGATGCTGCGGGGGCGCTCTACCAAGACCTTCCGACAACACCCGGGCAAAAACTTGTGTGGTCGCTGTAACACCGGGCTCGTCAAGGGACTGACACGATGTACGTCGACATCGGGGACCCGGGAACAACTGGGAGTCGCCAGGCGACGCTGACGGACAATGTTTCTTCAGGATGGGTACTGCACACTGGGACCTATATCGTGCCTGCAGGCCAGACGCTTACTCGATTTGCCTTTGCCTCAGGCCCGACGGGAAGTGGAAACCCAACTGTTGGGAACTTTCTCGACGACGTCCAGTTTGGCTCCCCTTCGTGTGTCGTAGCGACGAAGTCAGTTTCCCCAACGAGTGGAACCGCTGTGAATCCTGGAAGTGTCCTGACGTACTCGTACTCGCTCACCAACCAAGGCGGGAGTTCCACACAGGCATTGTCCGTGACCGATGTCCTGCCAGCAAATGTGACGTACGTCGCTGGGTCTGGAGGGGCGAACAGTAGTTACAATGCTGCAACTCGGACGCTCACGCTCACCCCAAAGGGTGCAACCTGAACCCCTGGAGTTCTTGAAGCTGGCCAAACGACGCAGGTCTCGTTTCAAGTCACCGTCAACACAGCCGCCGCCGGGACAAGCCTGTTGAACACTGGGAGTGTGACCGAGACCGACGGCTATGGCGAGTCGTCAACATTTTCAACGAATACCACCTCGACGCCGGTGAACGCAGCAGCTGATCTTTCGATCACGAAGTCATTTTCCCCAGACTCAGTGATTGGAGCACCCCCTGGGACAACAACGATGACGTTGACGGCAGAAAATGCCGGTCCGTCTGAGGCGACGAATGTCGTGGTGACCGACACCTTCCCTATAGGCCTCACGTTGATAGCAGCGCCCGCTGGCTGTGTTCTATCGAACGGGACCTATACATGTCTCGTGCCAGAAAATCTTGGCGTGGGCGTGGGATGGCAATTTGACTTTGTTGGTGTCTCCCCAACTGGTGGGAGCGGAGTGGTTACGAATAGCGCAAGTGTGAACTCCGACACCTTTGATCCAAACTTTGGGAATAACACCGCCACTGCCGGACTCACGGTCAACGCAGCTGTCAATAACTTGACGATTTCAAAAACCCTCAACTCGCAGAGCTCAACGATCTCTGCAGGAGAGGCAGTGGCCTTTGGCTTTACCGTCGTCAATGGCGGCCAGCAGACACTCCATAATGTGGTCCTCACCGATTCGATTCCCACCGGATTTACTCCAACATGTCCAGTTGGAGCGGTCGTCGTTTCATGTGTGATCGGTGGCTCTTCGATCACAATTACGTTACAAAATCTTGACCCAGGAGATGGCAAAGGTTTTGTTGTGGCTGAATCAACTGACCCATCGATGACGCCGACAACGGCAACTGACTCAGCCAGTGCAACCTCGTTGAGTCCAACAGATGTAGTCGTAAACTCAAATACCGCCACTGCATCCGTGGACGTGATTAACGATCCCGAGTTGTTGATCACCAAGAGCGTGACGTCAACGCCCTCTGCTGGCCAACCCGTCAACTATCAAGTGGTCTTCACCTCTCTTGGGCCAAGCACCGCAAACAATGTCGTGGTCGTTGATACCCTGCCGAGCAATTTGACCGCAACTGAATTGGCTGGCGTGATCCCAAGTGATTGCTCACTCTCAGGCTATGAAATCACGTGCATTATTGGAACACTTGCCCCAGACTCTCCCGTGACGTTCAATTTCCAAGTACCCCTTCCTCCAGGGGGTGGCACATTTGTCAACTCAGTTTCTGGAAGTGCCGACAACTCACAAACGGTGGATGCCTCGACCACCACGACGGTGGCAGCCGAACCCTTCCTTGCTGTTTCAAAGTCAGTTTCGCCCACGACGGCCAAAGTTGGTGACGTGGTCACCTACACGCTTGGCGTCTCGAACACTGGCATCGGCGCCGCTCATAGCGTTGTCGTTGATGACAATGCCATCAGTAACGGACTCCAACTTCTCAGTAGCACCGCAGAACCCGGAACCTTTGATCTGACGACGGGGACCTGGACGGTCGGAACACTTGCGCCTGGGGCGAGTTCCACGATCAGCGTGAAGGCCAAGGTGTTGCAAGCTGGCCTTCTTTCGAACACCGTTCTTGCGGTGGCGAGCGATCCCGTGGGAACGGCACCAAGCAAGAGTGTCACCGCCGTTCTGGTCTCGACTCCCGCAACGCAACTCGCCTATACGGGAGGATCGCTCCAGTTGATGTGGAGTGCGGGGCTGGTTCTTGGAGGACTTGGCATTGGCCTCTTCCTCTTCACCAGGATGCGTCGCTTGGCAAAGCGATAAACCCATCGTCGTTGAACGCCCCCGAGGTGTTTTAGGCTGAACTCATGAGTAGAACATCCGTCTGGGTTCTTCGAGTCTCGGCCGTGTGGTCAATCTGGGTGTGGGCTGTGCTCGTCAAAAATATGCTCAACGACCACAATCATGGACTCTCATTCCGAGTGGTCCACATTATTCTTGCCGTAATCTCTCTGGCCTTTGCTGTGGTGACGATCCTCATCGCACAGAAGATGTCTTCGCAGCTTCGACGAGCGTCATCTTCGAACAACAAAGATTCCAATCTTCCCAGATAGAGCAAGAAACCGTATTTTTTCAGAGTGCGTTTACGAAAGAAGCGGGGCGACTTCGTTTCCGATGAGGCGGACATGATCAAGATCGCTCATATCGAGCACTTGCAAGTAGGCAGTGGTCGCTCCGGCATCTCGCCACTGAGAAATGCGCTCTGCAACTTGAGCGGGGGTGCCACAGGCACCAAACGCCTTGAGGTCCTCGACGGCCCACCCAATAGCCTTCGCTCGAGTGGCCACCGCGCCCTCATCCTCTCCGCAGCACACGATGAGTGCTGACGTGTGCTGAATCGATGCAGGATCTCGATCCACCCGCTCGCACGCCTGATCGACTCGAGCAAACTGCTGAGCCGCATCATCAGGCTGGAGGAATGGCGTATTGAACTCATCGGCAAAAAGCGCCGCGAGCTGTGGCGTTCGAACCGGCCCTCCGCCCCCAATGATGATCGGTGGGTGTGGATGCTGCAGAGGCTTTGGTAACGCGGGGCTATTGGTGAGTTGGTAGTGCGTACCTTCGAAGTCGAAGAACTGACCCGCAGGGGTCTTCCACATGCCAGTGAGAATCTTGAGTTGTTCTTCGAGGCGATCGAATCGTTCTTTCATAGGAGGAAACGGGATTCCATAAGCGCGATGCTCATCATCAAACCAACCAGCACCGAGACCGAGCTCTATTCGGCCTCCACTCATGGCGTCGACTTGGGCCACCGTGATTGCAAGGGGTCCAGGCAGTCGGAACGTGGCACAGGTCACGAGCGTCCCGAGTCTGATCGTCGAAGTCTCTCTGGCAATCGCTCCCAAGGTGGTCCACGTCTCGGTGGGCCCGGGGGAACCTTCGGCACTTCCCATGGCCAAAAAATGATCAGAGCGGAAGAACGCATCAAAGCCTTCTTCCTCGGCACATTGCGCGACCTTGAGTTGGTCGTCGTAACTAGCCCCTTGTTGTGGTTCTACAAAGATTCGAAGTTTCATCTCCATATCATGGACGAAAACTGGCTGTGATGTCGTCTCCTCTGAAGTTTTCGATCCGTGTTGGCAGAAAGGCGAATTCGTGGCAAGGTAGCCAGCATCGAACTATCCAAAAGGAGCAAGATGGGATCGAGTGCACGGCGAGTGGCGTTAGTCAATGAAGCTGGTGGGTACGTGGGGCCAGCATTGGCTCGTGAATTCGCCGCTCGCGGCCATAATCTTGTGCTTGGAAATCCATCGAAAGAGCTCGTCCAAGAACTCACGAGCCTTGGAGTGGAAGTCGAGTCAGTTGACGGCGTCTCGAACTTGGCACGCCCAGAGGCAGGACCGACGTTAATTGCGACAGCTCTTGAGCGATTTGGCCACATTGATGCAGCGGTCGCGTTCACTGGAGCGATCATTCCCGTAAAGTTCCTCGATTCGACCCTCGAAGATCTTCAAAAACTCGTTCGTGGTTGTCTTGAGGCGCCCTACAACTTTCTTAAGGCCGTTGTTCCACCGATGGTGGAACAAGAGGGAGGCCAGATTGTTGTCATCACAAGTGCCACGGGGGCACGTCCAACAAAAGAGGCACCTCTGTATTCGACCGTTCGAGCGGGGGCCAACATGCTCGTCAAAAACGTTGCCGGGGAAGTTGCCTCAAAGGGGGTACAAGTGAATGCGCTTGGAACAAACTTTATGGACTTCCCTGAGTTCCACGCTGCTGCTGGTTCTCATGATCCAAAAATCCGAGCATTGATCGAGGCTGCGGTTCCGATGAAGCGAATGGGAACGATGGAAGAGTTTGCAGCGTTCGCAATGGCTTTTTTGGATGGAACAAGTGGTTTTACGACGGGACAGTTTGTCGGTTACTCAGGTGGATGGGCGTAACTGCAGAGAAGCGACAGGACTTAGGCGTCGAGAAAACGACAGACGTGTCCAACACTTGGATCAATACGACCATCTAAGAGGTCACCGTAGGTTGCCGTGATCTCATCTGCTCCTGCGACGCTCTCAACCTTGAGCCACGCATTCGTCCAGCCCAAGAACCGGTGCCAGGCATCAGCAACTTTTTCTTCGAAGGCATCTCGACCCCAGTCAGTACGCCGTTTGGCGATCTGGACGGGAGCAAACAATAAGGTTGGTCGTGGGCCAGGAATCGAACCCGGGAGAAACTCCTCGTTATCCCAGTGCGTATCGCCCACGATCATTGAGTACTTCAGATGGTCGCCGTAGTGATGATGAATCTTGTGCGTGACGTCTCTGCGACCGGCCACGTCAATGTAGACAACATCTTCCCCCTTGAGCTCTTCGATGTGATCGTAAGTGAGAACCTCGTCGTAGCAAGAGAGACCATTCACAAAATCCAGGTTCCCCTCTGACGTGAGACCAACGACCTTGATGTCGTCTCGCTCTGCGAGCAGAAAGGCCGCCGCGATTGCAGTTTTCGCGGATGCACTCGAGATCAACATGGTTCGAGCTCCGAAAAAGTTATTGTCGACAATAAAGTCATCGACGACAAATGAGGTGATGAAGAGGGGACGCAGCAACATCAACGTTCCCTCACCGGCCTCACTGTAAAGAGGGTCTTTCGTGGTGTAGGCGTAGCGGTTGTAGACGGTCGGAAGTTTTGAGCGATGAAGTGCCGCATCACTGAAGCCAGTTTCGTCGAGACGGCCCGGAGTCATCACAAAGGATTCCGCCATTGGAAAATAACCAAAGATCTTTGTTCCAACTTCAAGCTCTTCGACCGTTGACTCGCTGACGTGAGCAAATCCCCAAATTGGGACTTGACCCCACAGAGCGGTATCGGGTTCTGGAACTGGGAAGAACTGCCAATAATTCATCAAGTCGCCCATGACGGCGTAGGTAATGTTGTTCGACGTCAATCCGAAGGATTCAATAGCGACTCGAATTTGGCCTGGAGAGAGTGACGGGACATCTTCATTGCGAGTCCGGGTCTCTTTAATATTCTTCTTCGATACTTCAATATTCATGAAGACTCCCTACTCTTGGTTGAATTGATATGAAATCAAGAAGCCGGCACTGGAGCAGCAACCGCTTCAACCATCGCCCGTGCGCCGTCCAAAAGAGCAGTCTGCTGTGACGAGTCAAGTCGTTCAATGAGGGTTGCCATCCTCTGTGACGTATCGGCCTCAATGGCCTTTCGTCGCTCAAGACGCTCGGGCGTCTCTTCGACCCGGTCGTCGTCGCCATAGCCATGGAGTTGATAGAACGCCCCTTCGCGGTCGAACTGACAGGCTTCGGCGGCAGAGATCGCTGCGGCTTTGACGGCATCGGTATGGACGCCACCTCGAAGCTCGCGCAAGATGATGGACCAGTAGTAGGCCTTTGAGATTGCGTCAGTTGGGACGTCGAGGGCGAGGTACCCATCAACAATTGGCCACTGGCCCGTTGGGAGCGAGCTGACGAGTTCGCTCGCTGCAGAAGAGAACGCATCTAACACAGAAGGAGAAACCGCTCCAAAGGTTGCGTGGGCGTAGTCCCGTGCTGAATCCATGTGGGCAGCGACAGCTTGTTCTCGAGGTGCAATACCTCGGGCCTTCTCCACCATTGCAGCAACAATTCCTGGTTTGAAGAAGTAAAAGATCTCGTCCACTTCCTTTGCATCGATGTCTCCCAAGACACCCCCTCGACCAGCTGCGTAGAGCGCTACGACGTCAAGGTCGATGGCTTTTCCTCGCTCAATGGCTTGGGGTGAAAAGTAGAAACTCAAGCCAACTGTTTGAATGGGCTCTGACAAGGTGTCTGCAAGGGTTGTGGTGTCCATGAGGAACAATCTACGCCGAATTCTATGCAGAGTTTTCTCGAGGAAAACGCCAGAAAATCTATGGGTTGCCAGTAGTGAAGCGGGAGGGGCGAACCTCATGAAACACTGAAGGGAGTGAAAATATCGGCTCTGTGTAGTGACGAGATGTGGTGAAGTCGATGACCCTCGCAACCTCGCGCCGCACCTTTGTTGGCCTCCTTGCGGCAAGCCACTTTCCACCCACACTGGCGGTGACGGCAATCACCTCACTCCTTGCCTATGAAGTTGGTCGTGGATGGGGGACAGTTTTTGTGGCGTTGGCAGTCCTGAGCGGGCAGTTGTCAGTGGGGTGGAGTAACGATTGGTTTGATGCGGCTCGAGATCGTCGGGCTGACCGCGTCGAGAAACCTATAGTCAGCGAGATTGTTCAACGCCAAACCGTTGCCCGATGCGCGATTCTTGCTCTTGTCCTCTGCGTACCGCTTTCACTCTGTTCAGGCTGGAGAGCTGCGCTCGTCCATTTCATTGCGATTGGATCTGCCTGGGCGTATAACCGAATCGGGAAAACCCAATGGTGGAGCCCACTTCCTTACGCCATATCGTTCGGCCTCCTCCCCGTGTTCGTCACGCTTGGCCTCCATGGACATCCGTGGCCACGCTCTCAAGCTGTGATTGCAGCTGCGCTCCTAGGACTTGGGGCACATTTCATCAATACGATTCCTGACTACGAAGCGGACCTTCGTAATCAGGTCCGTGGTTTTCCACAACGGGTAGGCAAAGATGCATCTCTCTTTCTTGGCGTGGTGATGCTGGCGGGGGCAACGCTGTCCATCGTCTTTATGATTCCGACCGTTGGAGTTCTTGTCGTCACGTTGGCGTCATTGAGTTTCCTTGCTGACTGCCTGGTCGTGTTCGAGACTCGTCGGGGTGAGCCCCGCCGAGCGTGGTATCTCGTCTTGGTCTCTGCGTTCATCAGTGTCTGTCTTTTCGCGTCGGCTGGTAGTGCACTCGTTCGATAATTTTTGAACGGCGCTGTGGCGCACGTCACCGCACAGTCCAGGCTGGTAGGCCTTTGTAAAGAGGAAGTCAGAAGTTCCGGTGGCTGCAAAGGTCCTTCGTTGAAGAGAGCCATGTGAGAGAGATGAACTGCTGCTTCTCGCAAGATTCATAGAGTGAGAGCCACACGTGATTGACGTACTCGTTGGAACTAGTGAGGCATGGGTGTTTCTTCGAGAGAGTGTGCGCGATCTTTGGAGGCCGTCTTCTTCGAGAGGATCAATGAGTGGCGAATTGGTCGCTCCACAAAGAAGAACGAGCAGATAGCGACGACCAAGGTCACGCCAATTCTCACCCCAAGGAGAGGCCAACCAGAAAGATGAACTCTCGACGCCGAGAGCCACTGGAAGAGAGGAAAGTGCCAGAGGTACAGCCCGTAAGAGATTCTCCCGAGAAACACGAGGATCCCAAGACTTAACAGACGTGTCAGAACACTTCGTGCACACACGCTGGCACAAAGGGTGAGAGCAGCGGCCGAAAGTGCGAGCAAAAGAAATTCACCTTGGTAAAGGAACGAATCAGAGAACGTGGTGTGCCACATCAGAAATCCAATGAGACCAAGTCCAATCCATCCCGCTCCACCGAGAACTTGTTGCCAGCGACGAGAGAGTGGTTGCCGGTTCAAGGCGAGGAACGCAAGAGCCAGTGCTGCCCCAATGAGAATGCATTCAGCGTGGGTATCGGTCCCGTAGTAAAGCCGGGATAGGGAAGCTCCATGGTGGAAAAGCCAGGCCATCCACGCGGTAGAGGCGAGTGCCCCGACGAGGCAGACGCCAAACAGTATTTTTGTGCGTGCACCGATTCGAAAGAGACCAAGAAGAATTAACGGCCAGAGCACGTAGAACTGCTCTTCAATAGCCAGACTCCAGGTGTGTTCCAAGAGCGAGGGTGCGGCGCCCAAAGCAAAGTAGTTCGAGCCCTGGAAAATAAAGTGCCAGTTGGCAACGTACAAAAGGCTGGAGAGCGCATCAGCCCCAAAGGAGGGATACGTCCCTGGGGTGGTGAAGAACAAAACAAAGATCGCACAAAAGATCAACACCAGAAACAAGGCGGGCAAGAGGCGTCGGGCTCTGCGGGCCCAAAAGGCCACCAATCCAATAGTTTCTCTGCTTCGAAGTTCCTTGAGGAGCAAGGTGGTGATCAGAAATCCTGACAAGACGAAGAAGACATCGACGCCAAGAAACCCCCCGGGGACCCAGGAGACGCCGCCGTGATAACAGAGCACAGCAAGTACCGCGAACGCTCGGATGCCGTCGAGGCCTGCTCGATATGAAATCGACTCGCCGATGGAAGAAGAGTCGGGATCCTGAAGCTCTTCTTGAGAGTTCGATAGAGAGGAGGTACTCACTGACACCCCAGTTCGCTCTGGCTGTACCACTCAGGAGTAGTTGAAGAGAATGCCGGCGGGATGAAGAGCGGGGCTGGGGATGCCTGTTGGCGTACTTGGCCCACGGCCCAACTCTTGGCAAAAATCACGCCTGCAACTTCTTGGCCACCTGCCTTGGTGAAGTGGACTCCATCGCTACAGCGAACTTTTACCCCATGAATGCTTGAGGTGTAGATGAGATGAGGTGTCAGAAGAGATCCGAAGGACAGCACGCTCGCTTTTCCTTTGGAGCTAGCTGCTACGGCCTTGAGAATCTTGTCGTCGATTCGAATCCGATCAGTGTTGTCTTCGGGCAAGTTCCCAGACGTCCCAGCGACTTGTGTGGCGGGTGGTTCAAGAAGGATGACGTGGGCGCCAGAGGAACTCAGAGAGGCAACAGCTTTTTTGAGACTTGCCGCGGCATACGCATTAAACGCAGGCTCACCCAAGAAGTGCCATTCGCCGTTGCGACGTTGATCAAAGATCTCACTTCGAGCGAGATAGAGCACAACGTCAGGTTTAAATTTTTGAAGGTTGTTGTGCCACGAATTCAAAAGGGTTGCTTGGCTTGGGGAGCAGGGGGCTTGAGGCGGAGTGACCACCACACCGTAACTCCAGATATCACTTGTCACTGTTGCTGAACAACCTGGATGGCCCTCATTGATGACCACGACATTGGCCTGTGAAGCAGAGGATTGAAGTCCAACGGCCAAAGTTGCTGCCATGGAGTCTCCGACGACGAGGATGCGAAGGGGCCGGCCGGAGGGGTGGGCAATGGTGGTTGAGCTTGAAGACGAAATTGAGACATTCTGGGTGGGTTGAAGAACATCAACAATAACCATGCTGATGACGAGTACTCCAATGAGAAGAACACCAGCCGCAAGAGGAGCGAGACGTGGAGATCGAATCCTCTTCGCGAACACCATGGCTCCCTATTATTGCCTAGTCACATGAATAGATTCCGAGCACCTTTTCTAGCAACGTGGAAGCGCTGATCGTTGGCTCTTGGACAGAGCCTGATCCCAATTTGCTTTCATTGGTATCCTTCGGAAATGGATGACTTCCTTGGGACCAAGAACCTTCGTTTTGAACGCGAAGGCTCCACCGCCTGGTGCATTATTGATCGACCCTCTGCCCGCAACGCGCTTACCCCTGCGATGTACTTTGGGATTCGGCGAGCTGTGGCCTTGGTTAATGAGACACCAGAACTCGCAGCGTTGATCATCACCGGCACCGGCGACGTCTTCGCTCCGGGGGGTGACCTTGGCGGTCGTCAAGAAGAAGGTGACGAGCCCGTACCTCCAGGCCTCGGAGCTGACATGCTCCCCTTCACCCCGATACGAGAGTCCCGTGCCCCTGTGATTGCAGCCGTGAATGGGATCTGCCAAGCAGGGGGACTCCTCATTGCCATGATGGCGGACGTCTGCGTGGCCTCGGAGCGCGCTACGTTCCGAGTTCCTGAACTTCTTCGTGGAATTCCTGATGCGACGTATGCCGCAGCACTTCCCGTGTACGTTGGCATGGCAGTAGCGCGCGACCTGCTTCTCACCGCAAGATCCTTCGATGCTCTCGAAGCTCAGCGCATTGGACTGATCTCAAGAGTGGTAGCTCACGAGGATCTCCACGGTGAAGCGAGAACGGCTGTTCGCCAAGTTCTCCGCACCGCACCCATGGCCCGAGCTCACGTCAAGCGGATGATGAACGAACGCTATGGACTGATTGATTACCAAACAATGTTTGCCTCACTCAGCGTCTCCGAGGAACCTCGAGAAGGGATGGCCGCCTTCATGGAAAAGCGCCTGCCATCTTGGATTCCACCAGACCAAGCACGGGACTAACCCTTGGGTGATACTCGGGGAGCACCCTCCGTGAGATCGGGTAGCGTGAAGGGCGCTGTCGAACTCTTGGGTTCGGCTTCACGGAGAGGTGCGAGAGCGGCCGAATCGGAGTCACTGCTAATGACTTGACTGGGGAAACCCGGTCCGTGGGTTCAAATCCCACCCTCTCCGCCAAAGAAGAAGGCCTCTCGGCGAAGGCGGTTTTCACCGCCTCCGCACAAGAGACCTCGTTCTTATTCTCACTCTCTCAAGAGAGATTGAATATGTTCCTAGGGAGCTGTTTGTCCAGACTTCCCTGAAATTGCGGTTCCACAAAATGCCTTGTCACTGACATTGACGAAGCCATTCGTTTCTGCTTTGAGGTACCAAGAGCAACTTGGGTTTGGTCCCTTGCCGAAGGTTGTGGCGTAGTCAATGTTGTAGTTCAGCAAGCCATAACCAGTCCAGCCCGAGTATTGACGCAGGTTCTTGATAATGCCTGCTGACGTTGGCGTATCACCAGCTAATTCAATTCCCTTGGCCATCAGTTCCATGCCGAGGTAGGACTCGTAGATTGCAAATGTTGGGAACTGGCTCACTGGACGGTTTGCGTACTTGAGCAACGCAGCCGAGATGGCTTTGGTGCCATCGTTTGGCAAGGTCACAGGACGGAACTGGGTCCCAAAGTATGCGCCTTGGAGAGAACTCCACGATGGGGTCTTGATGATCGAAGGATCATATCCAGCAGGGAAGACATTGACTTTGACGTTGACGCCCGCTTGCTTGAGTGCCACCGTCAGGGCGACGCCAGAGTTCACGTCCATGGTTCCTTCGACGGCATTCACGCCCGCTGTCTTTGCTGCCAACGCTGCTGACGTGAAGTCGACACTTCCAAATGGAACTGCGGTGTCAAGAACACCCTTCTTCAAGCCAGCTGCCTCTGCGGACCAAATAGCGTTGTTCGCTGCTTGAAGAGACGAAGGCGAGATGCTGTAGCCCCAGGCTCCAGCCACGGTACCGCCATGAGATTTCATGAAGGTTCCAAGACCAGTTGATGGTGGGTTCGTGGGGTTTACAGATCCCGTGTCAGAAGCAAACATGTTTTCGTAACCTGGGGTTCCCCACTCGAATCCATCAAACGAACCACCCGTCACCGGGATTCCGGCTTGCATTGGGTATTTCGCTGCGAGGAACATCAGTGCAGAGTCAGAGACAATGCCAACGTTTCCGTCAGAGATTGCTTTTTGAACTTGTGTCACGACGCCACCTGGGTCGGTCTTGTCGTCGTAGACAGTACCGATGATCTTGTGGCCGTTTGCTCCACCTGCAGCGTTAATGACACCGATCGCAGCGTTGAAACCCTGAGGAGACTGAGAGAACTGTGGACCTGCCTGACCGGTCAGCGACGTGATCAGGGCGATTTTAATTGGAGCGCCAGCAGCAGCTCCGCTTCCAGCGGTCGTTGATGGTGGCGCAGTCGTCGTCGAACTAGTCGAGCTACTTCCTGAGGAGCATGCTGCCCCCAAGATTGCTACGGCGACGAGTGACGTCCCGAGCATGATACGCGGACTTTTCATTTTTCCCCCTATTGGTTGGTCACGTTGCAATGTGAGTGATCTGCTGGGAGAACAGTACTGACTCAGAAGCATGAGAGTCAAAATTTGTTGCGAAGTGCCCATTTACTGGGGAATCGGGAAATTTCCGTGCAGTTGTGGTCACCGGCGACCAGTCACTGCGTTGGTTGACTGGTCGGATTTGGTCTCATTATTTTGTCGATAGGGCTCCTCGGCTGAGGGTGACATGGCTGATCGATGTGCGTGAGTCAGCCAATCCCACTAGATTTCCTCCTACCGAGTTGGGCCAAATTAAAACAAGGAAGAGAGCGGGGGGATCAGTGGTTCAATACATCATCGCTGGGCTAGTGCTCGGTGGGATCTATGCCATCTCTTCTTCGGGATTGGTCGTTACCTACGAGTCTTCGGGAATCTTGAACTTCGCTTTTGGGTCGATCGCGTTTTTCATCGCACGGCTTTATTACTTCCTCAACATTCAGCACAACATGGGGATCACTGTCTCAGCGGTGCTGTCATTGGTTGTTGCAGCTCCCGCGCTTGGGATACTTCTGTACTTCGCGCTCTTTCGTTTTCTTCGCCTCTCGTCGTCCCTTGTCAAGGTTGTTGCGACCCTTGGCCTGAGTGTGGCACTTCCCGCTGTCGCCACCACACTCTTTGGCAATATCTCGATCCTCGTCGCTCCCGGTCTCGCACCTCAACCGGTGCACGTCTTCATGGTCGCTGGTGTACCGATCACCATGGACCAAGTCATCGTCTACATCAGCGTGATCCTCACCGTCGTCGTTGGTGGCCTCGTTCTCCGCTTCACTGAAGTAGGTCTGCGAGTTCGTGCCATGGTCGACTCCCCGGCAATGACGAGCCTTTCTGGGACAAATCCAGTTCGGGTCTCGGTTGGCGTCTGGGCGGTCAGCACATTTTTTGCTGGACTCGCCGGTATTCTTGCGGCGCCGATCATTGGTCTTGATTCACAACATTTCACCTTGTTAGTGGCCGCAGCGTTTGCTGCAGTCGTTGCCGCACGCCTCCGGAGCATCCCGATCGCGGTCATGGTCAGCTTTGCGATGGGGATTGCCACCTCGCTGATTCAGTACTACCTCCCGAGCTCAAGCGTGTGGACGTCACGGATGATCACCGCCGTCCCCTTTCTGTTTATCGCCATCTTCTTGGTGTACAACCTCATCTTGCGCAGAGACCTCTCCGACTCGACAAAAGTCGGGAGTGCGCTCGACGCTGCGATCGAGCCACACGGACAAGGTGTGTTGGAGAGTTCTGAGGCAGCGGTACTCGACGCATCGATGGGCTTCATCGCGCGCTATTCAGGACCAATCGTGGTGGCGATCATCGCAATGGTGCTTCCATTCTTGATGTCCGGTGTGTGGTTGACCCTCTTAGTTCAGGCCTATGCACTTGGGATTGTGTTCTTAGCGATCACGCTGGTCACTGGCGAAGGAGGGATGATCTGGCTCTGCCAGATCACGTTTGCTGGGATTGGTGGACTTTGGACCGCACAGTTGGCGACGGATTATCACTGGCCAGTGCTCCTCGCCGTGTTGGCCGGAGGTCTGATTGCCTTGCCGGTGGGCCTCTTGGTTGGATTCTTGACGATCAGGCTCGGTGGACTCTACGTGGCGTTAATTACGCTCACCTTCGCCCTCCTTATGGAGAGTCTGTATTTTACCCAGGGACGATTCTCTAACGGTGGTCTCGGGGTCAACGTACTTCGTCCAAGTTTTGCCACTTCTGATCGAGCCTTCGCCTATGTGTGTTTATTTGTCTTCATCCTCGTTGCGCTCTTTGTCGTGAACTTGCGTCGCTCAACAACCGGCATGGCGCTTGACGCGGTTCGATCAAGTGAACCAGGTGCTCGAACACTTGGAATCAGCGTCGTACAGATGAAGATTGTTGTTGCTGGTTTGGCAGCCCTGTTGGCTGGTATTGGTGGTGGCATGTTGGTAGTAGCCCAGACGGCAGCGCAGCCAGTGAACTACTCAACGTTCCTTGGTGTTGTCTGGCTGGCGGTCGTTGTTTCCATTGGTATCCGATCGTCGATTGCCGCACTTGTCGCTGGTATTACCTTCCTGGTCTTCCCTCAGCTCGTGACCACCTATTTGCCGACAGCCTGGAGCCAGATCCCTGTCATCTTGTTTGGTCTTGGAGCAATCGGAGTGGCGAAGTTCCCACAAGGAACTGTTGAACAGAACGGCGAAAAATTCCGCCGGATCTTATTGAAGCAAGCGAAAAAACGAAGTGACAAGAAAGAACTCGCGTTGACGTCTCCGCAGGGAGAGGCCACGTGAGCGCCGACGACCAGGTCTTAGTTGGACGGAGCATTACCAAGCGATTTGGTGGGCTCGTGGCGCTGAATGATGTCAGCATTGAAGTTCCCAAGCGAAGCATCGTTGGATTGGTTGGACCCAATGGTGCCGGGAAGTCGACGCTGTTTGGCTGCCTCTCTGGCTTAACACGGCCAGAAGGTGGATCGGTGATGCTCAATGGTCGCGACGTCACCAGAACCAAGCCCCAAAAGCGTGCTCGCCTCGGGATGGCAAGGACCTTCCAACAGCCAGAACTTTTTACCGGATTGACGGTACGAGAACACATTGTCTTGGCGCATCGTGTTCGCTTTGAGCGACGCCGGCTTTGGAGCGACATGGTGGGACCTCGGTCAATCATGAAGCCACCTGCATCAGAGACCGAAGCCGTCGATGCAATTATTGAACTCCTCGAGATTGAGCGTCTGGCAAGTATGCCGGTCACGGCGCTCCCTCTTGGGTCGACTCGACTCGTTGAAGTCGCTCGAGCATTGGCGTGCGCGCCAGACGTGCTGCTCCTCGATGAACCATTATCAGGATTGGATGTGAACGAGTCTGAAGCACTTGCTCGAGCACTCGTCAAGGTTGTCACTGAGGCAGAACGCGATCTGTCGTTGCTGCTGGTGGAACACGATGTCGCAACGGTGCTGGCCATATCGAAAAAGATCTACGTGCTTGACTTTGGTCAGTTGATTGCCAGCGGCACCCCCGACGAGATCCGATCAAGTGACATCGTGCGCGCTGCCTACCTCGGTGACGATGCGGTGAGCGAAACGGCGGCTGACTAATGGCATCGCTTCTTTCGGTCAAGAACCTCTCCGTAAGTTATGGACCGGCCCAAGCAATTTTTGACGTGTCGCTTACTGCAGATGCGGGCGAGGTCGTCGCGATTCTCGGGGCCAATGGAGCGGGAAAAAGCACCTTGGCGAGAGCCATCTCTGGACTTGTGCCCTCGTCGAGCGGCAGCGTTGAGTTCGATGGGGCCGACATCACGGGGAAACTTGCTCACCAGATCCGGCGAGCTGGCCTCTCCTATATTCCAGAAGGGCGTGGAATCTTCCCGGGGCTCAGCGTCATTGAAAACCTTCGAATGGCAGTGGCCCAAGAGCGTCGAGCGGAGCGGGGCCCAGCCATAGAGCGTGCAATCGACATGTTCCCGATTCTCGGTGAACGGCGCCATCAGCGAGCGGGGAGTCTTTCGGGTGGTGAACAACAAATGCTGGCGTTAGGCCGAGTCTTGGCGGTGCCACCAAAGTTGATTATCGCGGACGAGATGTCACTGGGTCTCGCCCCCATTGTCACTGAATCAGTGTTCCAAAGCCTCGACGCGGCACGTCAACAAGGAATCACCATCGTCTTGATCGAGCAATTTGTTCACCGAGCCTTGAGCTTGGCCGATCGTTGCGTGATTTTGGGCCGAGGTGCAGTGACCTGGTCAGGTGCGGCCGCAGATGCAGGACCAGAAGTGCTCGAGAGTTACTTGGGCGCTGGCACCGAACTCAGCGCATAGCGGCGTTCCATAATTACTTCTTGAGGGCGTGAAAGACTACGCAGTATGCGTGACTTCTTTCTCGTCGTGGCAACGTTTGCCGCCAGCTTGGTGGAGATGGTCGAGGCGCTCACCATTGTCTTAGCTGTGGGAATCACGAAGGGTTGGAAGACGGCCTTCAGCGCCACAGCGACGGCGCTTCTGACCTTGGGGGTCATCATCATTGGGTTTGGTCCACTGATTTCGAAACTTCCACTTCCGGTCTTGCGCTTGATCGTGGGTGGCTTGTTGTTAATTTTTGGGCTGCAGTGGTTGAGAAAGGCAGTACTTCGGGCCAGTGGTTTAAAGGCTCTCCATAATGAGGACCAAATATTCGCCGATGAGGTCGCAGCACTCGGTGACGTCGCTCCTGGAAAGAACATTGACGGGAAGGGCTTTACCGTCGCATTCAAAGGTGTGCTCTTAGAGGGTCTCGAAGTTGCCTTCATTGTCGTCACCTTTGGAGCGACGCAACATCGAGTGGGGCTTGCTGCGTTAGGAGCACTTGCAGCGGCGGTGCTTGTCGTCATTGTGGGGCTCTTTGTGCATCGGCCACTGTCGCGTGTCCCAGAGAACTCTCTCAAGATGGGGGTGGGCGTCTTGCTCACGTCATTTGGAACATTTTGGGCCGGGGAAGGCGTGGGAGCGCACTGGCCTGGTGGCGATTTTGCCTTGCTCGGCATTCTTGCGTGGGTGCTGCTCATGACTGGTCTCTCGGTACTCTGGCTCCGCTCAAAGACGGTCGTGCGCGCATGACGCAACAACGCTCCTGGATGGTTCGTGTCTATGACGCAGTATTCGATTTTCTCATTGGTGATGACTGGGTTCTCGCTGTCGGAACAGTGGTGACTCTTGGGATCGCAGCGCTGGTGAGTCTTGTGATGGCTTCATGGTGGGTCATCGTTCTTGGTGTCCCTCTTACTCTTGTGTACTCACTCTCTCGAGCGCTCCAGTTGAAGAAGTAGTTCACGTTTTTGATGTGGTGGGGTGATGGCTACCTCAAGTAGAGTCGTTCTATGAATAAAAAAGCCATGCGTTCACTACTTACTAGTTCGTTGGTTATCGCAGCGTTGGGGCTCTCAGCGTGTGGGAGTTCTTCAACGAGTGCCTCATCCACGACATCGACAACCACCACGACTGGTGGACCTGTCATGACGCTGCAACTCAAGGCTCCCTTGAGCTCAGCAAGTAAGAACCTTCACTCTGTTGGTACGGCGACACAGTATGGATGGAACCAACTTGTGGGAACTTCCACAAATTACGGCGAGTCGATCGGTGTTGAAATACTCGGCAATGTTGCCTATACCAATGGAGCGGGCCCATTTTTTGGCTTTGTGACCTACACCTGGCCTGATGGGTCGACGATTGGTGTGCGCATGAGTGGACGTGCCGTACCTGGCGCTAATGGCACTACCTCGTTTTCTGCGCCACTCAATGTACTTGGGGGGACTGGCCGCTATGGAGCAGTCAAAGGAACTGGTCTGTTCACTGGCTCTCGTTCTGGCGTTGTGGGCTCACCGGTTGAATCAACATTTACGCTCCACATAACGAATCCAACGAACTAAACCAGTACACAAATTATCTTGAAGCCCAGAATCGCTTCTTTTTACCGGTAGGCGTGCTCGCACAGTGGCAGCGTTCAGCGACAGGCACGTCACCCATCACTTGGTCGACGTGCTGGCCGCATCCTTTCCAGGTGGGCTTCGAACATTTCTTGCATATCACTTGTCTACACATACCCCCTAGGGTATCAGAAACAGAGGGTACGCTAAGAGAGATGGAAGTATTCCAATGAGCAAGCTTGAGATCTACGCAGACATTTGGTGTCCGTTCGCCTACGTGGGTGTCATTGCGGCATTGGCTGAACGCAAAGGTGCAGAATCGCCACAGCCACTTCTTATTCGGTCGTGGCCTCTTGAGTTAGTGAACGGCCAAGGCCTTGATCCGACGACCACAAAGACACATGTTGATGAGTTGCGGGACCAAGTCGCCCAAGATCTCTTCCGGGGCTTTCAAATTGAATCCTTCCCCACGTCAACACTTCCCGCACTCGCGCTGGTTGCTGCCGCTTACGAAGATGATCTGGTCCAAGGAGAAGCTATCAGTATCGAATTGCGCACCATGTTTTTTGAAGAAGGAAGAGATATCTCTGATGATCAAGTCTTGGTACATCTCGCTCGGCGTTTTGATCTTGATCCTGACGCTCGACTCGACAATGAACGAGTCCTTGTTGATTGGCACGAAGGACAACGCAGGGGCGTGATGGGGTCACCTCACTTCTTCTGTGGCGATCGTGACATATTTTGTCCACTCTTAGAAATTGAAAAAGATGAACATGGGCATCTGAATGTTGCTCGGAACAAAGAGCGGTTGGACGCCTTCCTCGCTCGTTGTTTTTCTTAGAGTGAAAGCGGCCGACGTGCCCGGACGAGCGTATCGAGTGCGTGTTTCTCGCCATCATCGCTTTGTACGGTTCTGGTGACGAGTTCGGCTTTCTCAACGGTGAGTCCCAAGCCTGAGAGGTCGCTAATGACGTCATCGGGTGAAAAAAGAACGTCAGCAGATGGTGGGCCACCGAAACCGTTCGTGAGGTTCTCGAGCGAGTGAGCGATGATGAGCAACGTGCCTCCTGGGGCAAGGCCGTCGGCAAAGGTTCTGTGTAATTTGCCTCGAGCCTCGGAGGGGAGATGAACGTAGGCAAGCACAATGAGATCAAACGAGGAGGTCACTGGTGCCCATGTGGTGATGTCAGCTTCAATCCAAGAGGCGGTGACGTTGTTGTGCGCTGCCAGTTTGGCAGCTTTTTCGAGAGCCACTGAGGAGAAGTCAACACCAGTGGCTTCCCATCCTTGGAGTGCGAGCCAGACTGCATTGCGTCCTTCGCCACACGCAACATCGAGAACGGATCCCCGCTGAAGCCCCTCTACTTCGCTCACGAGGAACTGATTGGGCGTGGCAGTCCAAATGAGCTCGTCACCGTCGTAGCGTTGATTCCAATCTTCACTATTCATAACGATCCCTCTCTCATGGCTGCACTGAGTAACTGCCTCAATCACTATACCCCCCAAGGTATAGTGTTTGAACGAGAGAGTCCTAAAGAAAACGAGGATGCGATGGAAATCCCAGAAGACGTTGTTGAAGAGTTAAGAACTCGGCTCCGTCGAGTCGAAGGCCAAGTGCGCGGGGTGGAGGCAATGCTGGCCGAGGGCCGAGAGTGCCGAGACGTCGTCACCCAGTTGAGCGCTGCGACAAAAGCATTAGAGCAAGTCGGATTTCGATTAGTCGCCAGTGGATTGGTTTACTGCATCGAGAATCCCAAAGGTGCAAAGGCATCTGGTTACTCAGTCGATGAAGTCCAACGTATGTTTACCAAGTTGGCCTAGAGGATTCTGTATGGGTTTTTATAACGAACAAATTGTTCCTCGGCTTGTCATGTGTGCGTGTGGCAATGCCGGACTTGAGCGGTGGCGAGTTGAGGTGAATTCTGGACTGAGCGGTTCTGTCGTTGAGATTGGCTTTGGTTCTGGGCTGAACGTCCCCTTTTATCCCCCCGCCGTTGACATCGTCTATGCCGTTGAGCCTGCAGCACTGGCGAAGAAGCTTGCGGCCAAACGTGTGGCTGCGTCGTCGACGCCCATCGAGCACATCGGTCTCGATGGCCAAGCGATCCCACTGGGTGACGAGAGTTGCGACAGTGCCCTGTGTACATTCACACTTTGCACGGTTCCCAACCCGGGCCAAGCACTTCGTGAAATCTCTCGAGTACTTCGACCCGGTGGTTCGTTTCACTTTCTCGAACACGGCATCGCTCCTGATGAAAAAGTTGCAACGTGGCAGCAGCGACTTGATCCCTTTGAGCGAGTTCTTGCCGATGGATGTGAGTTGACTCGTGACCCCTTGGCATTGGTGAGCGCAGCGGGCTTCGAGATCACCTCGTCGACCCAGCGCTACGGCAAAGGTCCAAAGCCCTGGAGTTACTTCACTCTTGGTGTCGCTCAAAAACCTTCACACTGAATCGCTCAGCGATACCCAAAGCGTGTTACTGGTTCCCAAGTGTTTGATAGACCCGACACGGTTCACCACGAAGTGAGCCACAGGTCGGTAACGCCATGACAGTGACGTTCGACACCTTATTGATGACGAACTGAGACGGTATGACTCCACCCAAGGTGACGGTATTGGTGACAGAACCATTGGTCGCTGTTCTGGCAAAGGCCCACGACGGTCGGTCTCCTCCCGGAGCTGAGATCACGATTCGAAGTGCTGTTCCCGCTCGGAAGGTGTGGGCGATTGGGTTCACTGGAACTCGGACCATCACGGGCTTGCCCGCGGGCAAAGCCCGAAGGTCTTGTTTCAGGTACGTCGGTTGTGGCCACAGTGGAGTAGAGCTCGGTAGCAAGGTGCGATTCGACGTGTTTAAGAATCCAGAGGTGACGTACTCTTCCTGGTTTGTTGTTGGGCGAACTTCGGTGACCGAAACTTGTAGCTCAGTGGCTTTGGCCGTCGACGAGAGTTTCAGGTCGAGACTGGCCGGTCCAACAATGGTGATGTCCTTGGTGAGGACTTGGCTTTGGTAGGCCAGGCCATTTGTAGAGGGTACGGGTGTCCAGTTAAAGGGAGGTTGGGCAGCCCACGCATTATCTGAACTCGACAGAGTCGTTGCCGGCCGCACCGCAGGGTCTGGGTGGAATGTGTTGGTGGTCGTCGACGTTGGCTTTGTTGAACTCAACGATCCCTTGGGTGCCAAGTAGTAGTGAAGGAGTGTTCCCTTCGGCGGCCATGAGGTGAAAGCTGCTTCGTAACTTGGCTGGAGAGATCCCGGTCCGAGATCGGTACCGCCATAGTCAAAGAACACTCGCACCTTGGGATTTTGGGCGACAAAGTCGGCTTGGGCTTCCTTGACATTCTTGGCCCCGGTAAAGCGAATAGGGGGAATAGGCATGACCTTGGCCCCATCGGTAAAGCTTGAATAGAGCGTCGGGGCCAACGCAGTCAGGGTGGGCGAAGGTTTGGGAACTTGCTCTTTGAGATAGATGTCTAAGAACTCCAACCAACGAGTAATCGTGCCAGGGCCCAATGAGTCAATGTGGCCACCATTGAGCATGGTGGCAAAGGCGTTGGGGTTTTTATTGAGCGCGGCGATCAGAGCAGGCCATTGTGGACCGGTCTGTTCGTCTTGAAGGGCGCCGACTAAAAAGACTGGGACGGTAACTTTCGACGCCCATTTCACGGGAGATCGTCGATCGAAGAGGGCGGGGTTTCGAGAGAGTCCCGGCCCCACCACACTCGACAACGCCTCGCTTTGGCCGTGCAGTACCTGATTGTTCAAACATGAACTCTGCCCTCGCTGGGCCTCGGCTTGGATCTCGGCGGCTGCCCATGGTTGGCCCCCGCCCGCAGCAGTGGCTGGCTTGGCGTCGCTGATTCGCTCGGCGATCCAACTCTTGGCAAAGCCGTTGTTGTAGATCCCACCCGGATATCCCGTCGAGAACAGGTCATCGGTTGGGCTCAGTGGCGTGATGGCGGCCAAGTCAGGTGGGTTCGTCCCAGCAACTTCAAACTGTGAGATACCTGAGTAACTAATGCCGACCATGGCTACTTTGTGGTGAAGGGCCCACGACTGGCCGCCGATGGTTTGAATTGCGTCGTAGCCGTCATAGTCGGTGGGATACCCGAAGAGATCGAATGCACCGCCCGAACATCCTGTTCCTCGAATCTGCACACTCACCGATGCAAATCCCAAGAGTGGTGCGACGACAGCGCCAATGACAGTTGAGGAACTCGGCAACAAGGGGTCTTTTGAGTCGCCACCACTCAAGAGAACATTCATCAAGCTATGAGGAGCAGCGGTGTTGTAGCCCGAGTACTCCATCACCGTAGGGAATGGCCCTTGGGAGAGTGAGGTCTTGCCCAAAGGAAGACGTACAGTCATTGCGAGCTGGACACCATCGCGCATGGTGACGTAGTTCAATCCGACGTGAAGAGTTTGGTTGTAGAGGCTCTTAGGAGGAATAGATCCAGGGGCCAAAACAGTAAACGGTGATGATGACTGCTTTGAAGTGACGTCTCGAAAGACATAGCCAGAGCCTGGTGCGACGTTGCGGATGACAAGGCTCCCGAGGTTATCGGCGACGCCTGCACCAACCTTGTTGCCAGATCCGTTGCTCAAGACCATGGTGTCGCCCGGGTGTACGCCGATGACGTAGGCCTCACCGACAGAACCGTGGGCATGAAAAGAGGCCGAAGAGCTTGCGGCACTCGCACTGAGAGGTACAACAACCACCATTGCCAGACTCATCATGAGTGAGAGCAACACCCCAATGCTTCGCGTCATAATCTTCATAGTTGCCCTTGTCCCCTCCGTGCAGGGCTAAGAGTAGTGCGGAGAATGGCAAAAAGTGACGAACACACACCTAGAAGGTCTGTCGTTAGGGAAGTGGTCCGACGTATTTGTTGTAGGCAGCGATCCAGTTGGTGGCTTCTTCTGTTTGGGCTTGCGCGAGTGGAATTGTTTTTGAACAGATCAATGAGTGGAGCCGGTTTTCAAGTCTGTCCTTGACTCGTGCCCCATACGGGCCAAGTAACGGTTCAGGAAAGAGATTCGCCGCGGCGTTCGCAGCGCCGCCAACCTCCAGTGAGACCAAGTGGTCATACTCAAATGCACTGGTGGACCCACTCTGTCCATAGGCCGTCATTGATGCTCGCTTTTCGGGATACGTCACCGACGACGAAGGGCGAATGCTCGAGGTATAGCCCGAGACACAGATGGTTGAATCGATGGTGGCTTGGGTGACGGCTGGGTTCGTCGCCCCTGGAGTACAGCGAGGGTCAGGAAAGGCGTCTTGATTGTTGTAGAGGCCATAGGTACATGGAGAGAGTTGTGTTCCAAATGCATCAGCTGGTGCGAGCCCACTCGGCGGTGCGGTAGTGGTAGGTGGAAGTGTCGTCGACGTTGTCGTCGACGTTGTCGTTGACGGCTCCATCGTGGAGGGAGTCGATGAGCTCGGCGTGCTCGAACACCCTGCCGCCACAAAGATGACAGAAACAAGGAAGAGGGGGTATCGAGCGGAGAGTCTCTTCACGCAAGAGATCCTTGCAGGTGGTTGTGTTCGTTTCTTGATCGTGCCAAGGGTGAAGGTGAAGCGACCGTTGTGCAGTGTTCCATATCTAAAAAGCATAGGTGATACCATATGGTTATGGCTCGAAAAGAAGTACTGGTGCAGTTAGATGATGGGTTAGTCGCCCAGCTTGATGCGCTCGCCCATGCTCTCTCAATCAACCGTTCCGAACTCATCCGTCGAGCAACAAAGGCACTGATCGATGCGGAGGTAGTGGCGAAAGCGGACCAAGAGTTACAAGAGGCCTACCGGCGCCAGCCACAAGACCGTCGAATGGCGAAGGTCGGATTGGAAATGACGCAAGCGACACTCAACGAGTGGTGAGTCGAGGCGACATTATCTGGGCTGACCTTGGAGCGGAGTTTGGTCGACGTCCGGTGTGTGTCATCTCGAGAGATGCCGCCATTGAAGTCCTGAACTCATTGACCTGCGCGCCAGTGACTCGTACTATTCGATCGATTCGATCAGAAGTCGAGCTCGGCGAACTCGAAGGCGTTCTCGATGCTTGTGTCATCAACTGTGACACGCTCTTGAGTATTCCAAAAGACAGTGTTGACACTGTCCCGCTTGGACGCCTCGGGGTGATCAAGCGCCGTGAGCTCGACCAAGCGCTTCGCTACTCATTCGATATTCAGTCGTAGATTCACCTCTTCGACGAAGTGAACGCAGGGCATTGAGGTTTGAAGTGACACCAGTTGCACAGTGGTCCCTGCTTCGCCTCCCACATGTCCTCGGCTTCTGACGCTTTCATCTCGTTCCAAATCTGCACCATCTTTCGTTGCGTCGATTCCAAGATGGCGTCGTCGACGAGCAGCTCTTGAACCGCATCTGGTTGCTGCGCGCTGACATAGAGAAGTCGAAGCTTGTGAGCAGTCACGCCTTCGACCAGTTTCAGAAGAACGGCATAGACCTTAAGTTGGAAAAAAGCGTCATCGGCAAATCGAGGCTGATGAACCTTGCCAGTTTTGTAGTCACTAATTACCCAGCGCTCTTCGCCTGTACTCGTCGTATAGCGATCGAGTCGATCGATAAAGCCATGAAGAGTTACTCCAAGTGATTCCGCTTCGAGGTGGAGTTCGCGAGCTTCTGGGTCGAAGTTCCAGGGTCGCTCGATAGAAAAGTAGTTTTCGACGATTTTGGCCGTATCTATGAGAAACTTCGCCTCTTCAGGTGAGCCCTTCGCCATCAAGGCTCGATACTCTGCGGCTCGAGAGTGCGCTTGGGCGAACTCCCAACTCTCTTCATCGAGTTCGCCGACCCAGAGATGTTCTTTATTTCGGATGCGAGCTTCTGGCGAGTCAGGGGCAACATCGTCTCGCTGAGCAAAGGGATTGACCATGACTTCCCACCCTGGCTCGACGTAGGCGAGGGCGGTGGCCGGATCTCTTCGTTCTTCTTTGGTGTGATCAAAGAGTCGCTCAAAGGCGGTGTGCGCCAGTGTGCCTTTGGCCATCGGGATCGAAGACGGGGTGGGGAGCCCAAGGATGGTCTTGTAATAGAAGAGTTGTGGGCATTGAAGAAAGTCTTTGGCCCGAGAGGGGGAAAGTCGCACTGGTAGGGGACGAGGAGTCTGCGGAGGTGCTGGCATAGAACTCATTTGAACATATCTCGGCTCTCGGGGGAGTGTGTTGTTTGATTGGGCTGGCGAACTCCATCACTCATGTCGTGACCCCTTCGGCGTACTCGTGGCACAGAGCGACTCTCCCCACACGCTTTACCAACAAAAGGAGACTACTTAGGGAGAGTCTGCTCTGCGCCGAACATCAAGATAGGCCAGGGTTGTAACAGAACACTCTGTGTTCAAACAGGCCTCTAGGATAAGGCCACGTCCTGGAGGAAAGAGATAGTTCATGTGCACGTCATTTCGGCTCACGGCTGAGGATAAGAGCGTTGTAGTTGGTCGATCGTATGAATCTCATGAAGTCTTAGACGCCAAGATCACCATGATCCCGAGGGGTTTCCGTGGAGCGAGCATTGGCCCGAATAACACAGAGGGTAAAACGTGGACCTCGAAATATGGTGTCGTCGGTGTTGACGCATTCGGTATCGCAGAGATGATGTCAGATGGCATGAATGAAAAAGGTCTCTACGCGGGGCTTCAACTGATGCCGGGATTCTGTGAGTACACCCCGAGTGACCAAGCGATGTCAGAGAAGAGCATGGTGGTCTGCCACGTTGCTGCCTATGTTCTCGGCACGTCTGCGACTGTGGGTGAAGCGTGTGAGGCCATGAATGAGGTGACGCTCTGGAGTGACGTGCCCCACCACAATCCGCTGGCACCGCCGATGCACATCACCCTTCACGACAAGTCCGGAGACTCCGCAGTCCTTGAGTGGAGACAAGGGGAGATGATCGTCCACGAGAATCCCATTGGGGTGGTCTGTGATGCTCCATATTTTGATTGGCACGTTGACAACCTTCGTAACTATCTCAATCTCTCGACCTTGAATCCAGATTCGTCAACAATCAATGGAGTTGAGGTCAAAGCCATGTGGCAAGGCGCTGGCATGCAAGGCCTCCCTGGCGATTGGTCATCGCCATCGCGCTTTGTTCGCACGACTTCCTACATCTCGCACCTACGCCCTATCGCCACTGGGAAAGAATTGGAAAAGTCAGCGTTTCATCTTTTGAATGCTTTTGATATCCCCAAAGGACTGATTCGAGGCGATGAACAGGTAGCGAATGATGCGTTTACGCCATGGAGCTCGATGTCAAACCTCACCGATCTGCGCTACGCCATTCGAACGTACGGAAAGCCGTTCCCCATTTGGTCGATTTGAAGAATGTTGACTTCGATCGCTCTGAACCTGTGGAGATCCCCTTGCCAGAAGAAGAGCACTTCGTGACGTTGTCGCTCTAAGAGGCGCTCGGTGACCTAGCGTCTTCTCTGGAGGTCGAGTCGCACTATGTCAGCACACCCACACTTTGTTCTCGGTCTAGACCTTGATGGAACCTGTGCGGACTTTTATGGTCGCATGCGTGAAATTGCCGCTGTGTACACCAAGCAAGCATTGGCTGATCTCCCAACTGATGTCGAATGGTCGCTAAGCAACTGGGGAATAGGAGAAGACGACTATGAGAACTTCCACCGTTATGCGGTCGTCGAACATCAGTTGTTTGAGACCATGCCACCACTTCCTGGGGCTCCTGAAGCGTTAGATCGTTTAGCGAAAGAAGGCATTCGGATCAGGATTATTACTCACCGCCTCATTCTCTCGAGTCTGCACGAGATGACGGTGCTCCAAAGTGTTCGGTGGCTTGATGCTCATCACATTCCTTATTGGGATCTTTGCTTTATGAGAGAGAAAGACGACGTAAACGCGGACCTCTACGTCGAGGACGCGCCCCACAATGTGCTCCGCCTCCAAGAAGCAGGGGCCGATGTGGTGGTGTTCGCCAATGGCACCAATGTCGCACTCGAACACACCTCAAACCGAGTTGCCACCTGGGATGAGGCTGAAGCGACGATTCGAGATCGCTATTACCGCTGGCTGGAGCGCCACAGTCTTTCGTTGCCCTCACGGCCTGGCGAGGCACCGAGTTGGTTTGAGGCAGGAAATGCCCCCGCAACTTCGTGAGCGTTCCCCAGAGAGATGCTGCGAACGAGGTGCAAGAGAGTCAACGTACCTGCTCAATCTCGCCACTTTCGGCGAAGAGGTCATCGCTAAGAGTTGGAAACCCTGGTCGTTATCCCAGGATTCTTGTTGCAGCGCTAGTGCTGCAAGATTGATTAGGCAGAACGAACGAGTTGTCCTGGACGGTTTCCTGTTGGCTCGCCGTAGCGATACGTGACTTCACCGTGTTGAATGGTCATCACGTAACCATCAGCTCGCTGGACCAACCGGCGACCCCCTCCAGGAAGGTCGAAGATCATCTCGGGGCTCTTGAGTTCTAACTGCTCAAGATCAATCAGATTAATATCGGCCCGCTTTCCTTCTGCAAGGACTCCCCGATCGTCGAGTCCGTAGGCCTCGGCAGTCTGTTGGGTTTGGAAGTGGACGGCCTGTTCAAGACTGAGCCGTGGTCCACGTTCACGTCCTTTGACCCAGTGGCTCAGCAGATAGGTCGGGAAACTCACGTCGCAGATCAATCCGCAGTGTGCCCCCCCGTCAGAGAGTCCAACGACAGAGCGGGGGTGTTCCATCATGGTGCGCAGAGCTTCGTGGTCAAAGTCGAGATAGCCCGCTAACGGTGCAAAGAGAAATGCCTTGCCCTCGTCCTCCAAAAGGTAGTCGAGCACCACGTCGTAGGGGTCACGGCCTTCAGCGCTAGCAAGCGCTTCGATGCTTTGTGAGGCCGGTGGTTCGTAGTCAGGAACAGTACCGAGCGGGAAGATCTGGTTCCATCGACTCATCAAGGATTTATAAATGAAGTTGTCCGTAGTGGCCTCTTCACTCAACAGTTGTGCACGCACCTCAGGTTGACGAAGGAGCGCAACTTGTTCACTCAGGGGCAACTCCCGCATCTCAATAATGGTGGGGTGGGTGATGAAGGGGTGCAACGAGGTCTGTAGCCCATAGAGCATTCCCGTAGGCCGACATGCCACTTGTGGTCGAAGATCAAGGCCGTTCGCTGCTTGAAGTTCGGCCTCATCAAGGGCTTTGGTCCAGGCCGTCGGGTCGATTGGAGACTGCGCCAAGGTATAGGTAATCGTTCCACCAGTGCGTTGGGCGAGTTCGACGTGAAGGCCTTGGTCATCACCAAGACCTTGATGGTCTGAGATCAATTGGAAGACACCGTGTCCCGCTCGTCCAACAGCATCAGCGAGGGCGAGAAGTTCATCGTTTTGAGCATTCGTTCCTGGAACGAGGCCGTGTTTTGAACTGTGCAGAATGGTGCGCGAGGTGGTGAAGCCGAAGGCCCCAGCATTGAGTGCTTCTTCAACCAACGCAGCCATCTGGGCGACATCATCGTCGGTGGCGTCGCCATGTGCTCGGTCGCCCATGACGTATGCCCGCAGCGCAGCGTGGGGGATTTGCGCCAAAACGTCAACGGTACGTGGCATGGTGGCCACCGCATCGAGATACTCAGGGAATGATTCCCACTGCCAGTCGATGCCTTCATGGAGTGCGGTGCCCGGAATATCTTCGACGCCTTCCATCAACTCAATAAGAAAGTCATGGCCGTCACTTCGTGCAGGGGCAAAGCCCACGCCGCAATTACCCATGACGACCGTGGTCACGCCATGCCAGCTCGAAGGGCTGACTTCAGGGTCCCAGGTGACTTGGCCGTCGTAGTGGGTGTGAATATCAACCCAACCAGGGGCAACCACCAAGTTGGTGGCATCGATCTCCTCGGTGCCGATCTCAGGAATCAGACCAACCGTGGCGATCACGCCATCGATGATGCCAATGTCAGTGACTCGTGAGGGACCACCGGTCCCGTCAACTACTAAACCACCGCGAATAACAATGTCATAGGTCATTGAACCCCCCTAACTTCCATTACCTTACCGAGAACGACCTGGTCTGTCGCTCGCCACCTTGATATTTACGACCCCGAGCGGGCGTGACCATCGTGAATGACGACCACCACGGGCTCAGCGGCCATCCCACGATCTCCCAGTTGGACAACCAGCCCCTGATCGCTGGCCCGCCAGTTAAGAGGGCTCCCGCCACTATCGGTCACGGTGCTTGTGGGCGATGCGTGCACGCCGGTCAAGGTGGCTTCGCGGCCCGGGTGTTGGAGGATGGCGTAGATGGCTCGGCCTCTCGTGGCATAACGAAGGGGTGCTCCTTCGGGCGTCTCGGTCCCGGGCTGGGTGAATGGCCGTGTGCCTTGAAGGGCACGTGCTGTTGTTGGTGACCAACCGGCAAGCCAGGCAAGCCGCTCTTGTTGTTCGTCGGGGATCTGCGCGTCTCTTCCTCGAGGTCCAACATTTAAGAGCAGGTTGCCGCCCTTGGCCGTGATATCGGTCAGCAACCACAGCAAGTCGTCGCGGCTAATGAAGTCTTCTGGTGTCGACGCTGCGTTGTAGCCAAAGCTGTGGTCCATCCCACGCACGCACTCAAAGGGCGTACGTTGGATGGTGGGAAAGGTCACGTATTCAGGGGTACGCACGTCAAAGTACGGCGGCTTTGGCGGCACTAGCCCACCAGCGGCTTCAGTTTGTCGAGCAATCACGCGGTCGATGAGCGAACGACCCAGTGAACTCTTGGCGAGGCGAAATGCCGCGTTATAAGGCATCCATCGGTCGTTCACGACGCCATCGGGGACCACCTCGTAATAGTCGGCAAAGAGTTTCCAAAGCGACGGTCCACGTTGAGGCCATGCAATATCGTTCCAAAGCACACTGGGCTGGTATCGCTCAATCAGTTCGCGTACTTGTGCTTCTGCATAGGCCGGGTAGTCACCTTGGGGAACAGCCGCCATCAAACTTCCTAACGAACCCATAGGTGTGTTGCAAAAGGTCCAGTCCAAGCCACCGGAGTAGTAGATCCCAAAGCGCATACTTTGCGCGCGCACGGCATCGGCAAGCTCGCCGACAATGTCGCGTGAAGAGTTCCACCCCGGCCGGTGAGGATTGGGAACATCACTTGGCCAGAGGCAGTAGCCGTCGTGGTGTTTGGCGACCAAAACCACATAGCGAGCACCCGTGGCTGCGAACTGTGCCGCCCATTGTTCGGGATCCCACGAGTCAAGCCCAGATTCAAAGATTGGAGCGAATGAACTGTAGGGGGCGTCACCAAAGTGTTCCCGGTGAAAGTTAGCCACAGGAGAGCCAGGAAAGCGCAGCGAATTTTCGTACCATTCGACATAGGGAGAGAGCGAGAAGGCGTCGTGTTGTTTCTCGATGAGGAGTTCTTTGTACTCACTCTCACGAGGAGCAAACGCGGGAACCGCAGCGAGTGTCCAATGAATGAAGATGCCGAGTTTGGCGTCAGTCCACCATGCCGGGACCTGGTGGCGCCGTAGCCGGGCGAGTTGCTTACGAGATGAAGGCTTTGATGTCATTGTCTAAAGATTCTCACGCTTGGCTGGGGATTGCACCACACCGTGAAGCACTACCACGAAGGGAGCTCCAACATCGCTCAAGAGCGAACAGTCGATCTCAAGCCCAGAGGACCCTTGGGTCCACGTCAGTTGGCTGCCGTCGATGCTAGTCACCGTGGTCGTGGGAGTGGCTTGAACGTCAGGGAGCGTGATGCTGGTCACAACTCGATCAATGTGAGCAAAGACGAGGTCATCACGACTGGTGAAGCGTACGTTGGCTTCACCCGGTGCGGGGTGATGAAGAACGCCCCATGGTTGGGTATCAAAAATTGCATCACCGTTGGTCGACGTGAAAGTGCCGAGCCAGTCGAGCCGCTCTTGGTGTTCAGGAGGGATCTGTGCGTCACTTCCACGAGGCCCAATATTCACAAGCAAGTTCCCACCCTTGGCCACGGTGTCAGTGAAGAGTGAGAGTAGGTCCTCGCGGCCAATGAAGTCATCGGCCACAGAAGAAGCGTTATAGCCAAAGCCTTTGTCGACACCGCGAACGCACTCCCACGCCGTGGATTGAATTGTTGGAAACGACGTGTACTCCGCGGTGCGGTAGTCAAAGTGAGGGCTCGGCGGAGGGACGAGGCCGCCATTCTTCTTCATCGCCTTGGCATTGAAGCCATTGGCAATTCGTCGGCCAGGTCCGCGATCCATATATCGGAAGAGTGGATTCCACGGCATCCATCGGTCGTTGACCACACCGTCGGGAACGGCGTCGTAGTAATAGGAGAAGAGGTCCATGACCTTGCGTTTCGATCCCGGCCAGGCGACATCATTCCAAATGATGCTGGGCTGGTAGCGATCAATGAGTTCACGCACCTGGGCGTCGGCATAGGCCGGATAGTCACCTTGGGGGATGGAGGCGACAACGTCGGCCATTGAGCCGACCGGCTTGTCGCAAAAGGACCAGTCCCATCCACCGCAGTAGTACACGCCAAAGCGCATGCCTTGCGCGCGCACCGCGTCGGCGAGTTCGCCTACGAAATCTCGTTCGGTCTTCCACTGTTCTTTATGAGGGTGGGTGACACCACTTGGCCACAGACAGAATCCGTCGGCGTGTTTCGTGACAAAGATTACGTAGCGCGCTCCGCTTTGTACGAATGATCTGGCCCATGCAGCGGGATCCCATTGCGCAGCACCCTTGAGGAACTCATCGGTAAAGGACTCGTAGGATCGACTTCCCCAGTTCTCTCGATGCAGGCGAGCGACGCTCGAATCAGGAAAGCGAAGCGAGTTTTCGTACCACTCTGCATACGGAACTTCGCTCAATGCTTCGGACTTGCCCGACGCCAAGAGTTCGTTGAACGAGCGATGGCGTGGCGCAAAGGCCGGAACAGAGAAAAGACTCCAGTGAACAAAGACGCCCAACTTGGCATCTCGCCACCAGGTGGGCAGGAAATGGCGTCGAGGATCGTGTGGGAATCGTTTCGTTTTTACCATTATTTCTTCGCCCCCTAACGGAGGAATCGTAGTTGTTGGCGTCTATTTCTGCTGAAGGCAATGAGCCGATGCCATGGCCCTCGCACTCGTTTCGGCCAATGAGTACGATTGAAAAAGAGAGAAAGCTGGGGGGCTATGACCGTTACTTCTTCAGAACGAACAAGCTTTGAAGCCGCCGTCCTTTCAGGAGCAGGCTGGGAAGATGTGGCCACAACCGTGGCCAAAATTAGGGAAGGTGATGGAGACGCCGCTCGAGCCGTGGCTGCGGTGGCATTCCATGTCGCTGCCGTTGCCCCTGAGCGGCTGGTCGATGTCTACGACGCCCTCTGTGAAGGTTGGCTCGGGAGGCGCCCGAGCGCACCAGAAGTTTCCAGCGACGGCAGCGAGGCAGGAAATCTTCCACCTCAGATCTTTTCAAGTCTTTGGGAAATGGTCGACGATAACGAACTTGGTAAAGATCCCACTGATATCACCGTGCGAACCGCAGCATTGGCAGGCTTGTTACCCCCTGAGCTTCATCGTCGTGTTGGCGCGATGGCCGTGGCGTACCCAGGTGTTCCTGAAGCTGTTGCTTCGGGTCTTCCCGAAAAGTTTCAGCTCGCTGATCTTGAACGTTGTCCTCAAGACTCTCTTGGCGGGATGCTGCACTCTTTAGTTGTGAACGACGGATTCGACTTAGAAGTCCTCGACCGAGACAACTTAGGTCTGCGCATGTTGCCTTCGCCGTTGGACTATCTCAACATCCGTATCTTGCAATGTCATGACGTGTGGCACACGGTGGCCGGTTATGAAACAACCGGCCTGCACGAGATCGCCATCTCTGGATTTCAGATGGGGCAATTTGGCCACCACTACTCATCAACGTTCTTGGCGCTGGTGCTGACGAAACCTGCGTTCACGCAGAACACCAACGTCGTCGGGTTCATGCTCGACACGATTCTTTCGGCCTACATCCATGGGCGAGAGACCCCACCGATGCTTGGTGTGGTCTGGGAAGAGATCTGGAATCAGCCGCTCGATAATGTGCGGTCCATCACCGGCATCGATGCCTATACGTCGCCCTACGAACCGGCGCTGTTGGAGACCATGCGTAGCGGTGCGGCCTAACAACTGACGATACGCCGTCGAATTACTTGGCCGTATGGCGAGCAGCGGCGTTGTGAATCTCGATGACCACCGGTTGGTCATGGTCATCGCGTTCAGACAAATGCACGACAATCCCGCTGTCCGATGATTCCCAAGGAACGGCGTCGCCACCGAGCAACTCAACGGCTGTTGCTGAGGTTGCACTCAAGGCACTCAAGGTGACCTTTGGTCCAGGGGACTGCAACAGAGCAAAGACCTTTTGGCCTCGGGTGGTATAACGAATGGGGGTGCCTTCAGGAGTGAGATCGCCTGCGGCGACCCATGGACGCGTTCCTTGTAACGCTTGTTCGATGGTGGGTGCCCACTCGGCCAACCAGTCGAGGCGTGCTTGTTGTTCTTCAGAGATTTGTCCGTCGACCCCACGGGGGCCGACACTGAGCAGCAAGTTGCCGCCCTTGGCCGTAATGTCGCTCAGCAACCACAGCAAGGCTTCACGAGAGAGGAAGTCTTCGGGAGCAGAAGCGGCGTTGTAGCCAAAGCTGTTGTCGATGCCCCGGATGCATTCAAACGGAGTGCGCTGCACGTCAGGGAATGTCATGTATTCGGGTGTTCGATAGTCAAAGTACGGGGGCTTCGGTGGAATAAGACCACCGGACGCAGCCGTCTGTTGCGAAATAAACCGCTCAATAAGTTTGCGGCCCAGAGTGTTGTGGGAAAGACCCATCACTGGTGACCACGGCATCCAGCGATCGTTGACGACACCATCGGGAACGGTCGCGTAATAGTCCTCAAAGAGTTTCCAAAGCGCAGGACCATCTGAGGGCCAGGTGATGTCATTCCACAACACACTGGGCTGGTAGCGATCGATGAGCTCACGCACCTGGGCTTCGGCGTACTCGGCGTAGCTACCCCGTGGGACAGCAGCGATCATGTCACCGGGGGTACCAATGGTGTCATCACAAAAGGTCCAGTCCAGGCCGCCGCTGTAGTAAATCCCAAAGCGCATTCCTTCGTTGCGCACTGCCTCGGCGAGTTCGCCCACCACATCTCGAGAAGAGTGCCACCCTGGCCGGTGGGGATTCTCAATCTCGGTTGGCCAGAGGCAATAGCCATCATGATGCTTGGTCATCAAGACGACATAGCGGGCCCCTGTTGCAGCAAAGGAACTGGCCCAGGCCGTAGGGTTCCACGACGCCATGCTTTCTTCGAATGTTTTCGCAAAGGCGCTGTAGGGGAGATCACCAAAGTGTTCGCGATGAAATGCAGACACTGGTGAGTGATCGAAGCGAAGTGAGTTCTCATACCACTCAACGTAGGGAGAGTACGCAAACGCATCGCTCTGTCCTTTGATGAGTTGTCCGCTGTAGTCGTCCTCACGTGGAGCAAACGCCGGAACGGATGCGGGGGACCACTGAACAAAGATGCCGAGTTTGGCGTCTTGCCACCACGAAGGGATTTGGCGTCGTCGCAGTTGTGCGATTGAGCTGCGAGATGAGGCCATGAGGTCATAGTAGTGAGCGACTCACAAATCGGTCAGATATCGGGTTTGACGCTCGATCCACAAGGGAATCTCCTCTTCACTTCGGTAGCAGGACTTTGAGCACTCGATGGAACAAGCGTTGTACTAGTACCAGCAATGACGATGGCCACAGTGGCCGCAATTGGAACTCCACTTTCCTTAGGCACAGGAGTTGGACTCCTGCCCCTTCTTCTTGGCGTGGTCGTTATGACACTTTCTCGTCGTAAAGCTTTTAGCTCTCGATACCATCTCGACGCGAGGCACCAAGATGGTTTGAGTCACGAAACGCACCAGTTACCTCGTGAGTGTTACCCAGAGAGAGGCTGTGAACTAGGTTCAAGGTGGTGAACTCACCTGCTCGATCTCGCCGCACTTCATTTTTCTGGTCGCAGTATGGACTCGCGATGCTCTGCGTCCTCTCTATCGTTTTGGCCTCGGTGTTGGTGGTGCAACGACCAAGTGGAGCGGCCCTTCAGGCGCCGCACTTGGTGATTCCAGCATCACCCGTGCAACCCGGAGGGATGACCTTTGACCCAATAACCGGTGACCTGTTTGGTACCCAGCCGTTCTCCAATTCAGTCTTTGTTATTCCAAAGACCTCGGGCACCATCTTCGGACAACACGTAAGCGCCAACGTCGAAGTCACACTCGACGCAGCAACTGGTCTTGATTCACCAGCTGACGTGGTCTTTGACCCCCAGGGGAACCTCTATATCTCGAACGCTGGATTTTCTGATTCCATTACGGTGATCGGTCGTTCAGATACGACTGTCTTTGGCCAAAGCGTGAGTGCCAACGTTGCGGTCTCCCTCACTGCTGCAACCAATACGATTACCCCAGTTGGGATGGCGTTTGACTCACATGGCAACCTTTTCGTCGAAGGGCAAAACTCCGACGGATGGCTCTCGGTTGTTGCCGCAGCGGACGGGAACCTCTTCGGCCAAGGTGTAACGGCGAACCACACCACCCGGCTCACTGCCATGACGGGTGTGAACGATAATTCTACAAGCGTGGTCATTGACGCCGCTGGCGATGTGCTTGTTGGTCTTGGAGATTCAGTCAGGATTTTGCCGGCTTCTACTGGAACTCGATATAACACGGCACTTACCGCCAATGTTGCAACTGATGTGGCCGGAACGACGCCGACAGGAACGAGTCCGGCCAATGTCGTGATTGGCATGGCGATGAACGCAGCTGGGGATTTGTTCTATGTCAATCAAGGCGACGCCACGGTAGGAGTTGTGCCTGGGCCGACGACGACCAGCATCTATGGACAATCTGTATCGCCCAATGTCGCAACAGTGCTTACCACCACAACAAGTGGCTTAGGTCTCCCAATGGGTGCAGCGATTGACACTGACGGTAATTTCTTTGTAGGGGACACAGTGTTCAAGGGAAACTCCCCATTCCTCTATGTGATTGCGGCGACGTCGACAACGGTATTTGGACAAACATTTCCAGCAAATGTGATGACTGGCTGGACAAGTTCAGCGTTGTTGCATTTTCCAGCGGGAGTAACGAGCGATAACCAGGGGAATGTGTTTGTTATTGACCACGCTCTCGGAGAAGTGATCGTTTATCCAAGCAGAACTGGTTCACTCTTTGGCCAAGACGTAACTGCGGGCGTCCCGGTAGCGCTCAATGCTTCAGCATCCCCTCAATTGAATTCGGGGATTTCTATTGATGCAGAGGGCAATCTTTTTCTCGCAGATGATACGAATAATGAGGTTCGAGTCTTGCCACGGACCTCTGGAACTCTTTTTGGACAAAGCATGAACGCGAACTCCTTGACGGTGTTAAATGCTGCGACTGGTCTTTCATCACCAACGTCATTGGCGTTTGACCCGAATGGAAATCTTTTCATTGGAAATATGAGTGGGGGCACGCAAGTAACTGTTCTCCCCGCAGTATCGGGGACGATCTATGGGCAAAGTGTTGTTGCGAATACGTCAGTCGCGCTCGCCGCTCTGTCCACGATAGGGAGAGCATCAGCCATGGCGTTCGATCCTCAAGGCAACCTCGTCATTCTTGATCAGGATGGGCCACCTAGCGCATGGGTCCTTCCCGCAACGACAGGAACATTTTTTGGACAAGCGGTAACCGCAAACACGGTGACTGAATTTCAAATCCTTAGCAATGTAGAGACCGCGACTGCAGTCATGTTTGATGCAGTAGGGAATCTCTATTACGCCAGCGTTTCACAAAATTCTAACTCCAGTGTCGGAGAGACGATCTCGATCCTTTCAAAAAATTCAGGGACGTTTTATGGACAGAGTGTGACGCCAAATGTTCCAACCGTTTTGGTGTCGGGAAATAGCGATATTTTCACAAGGGGTATGACGCTCGATCCACAAGGAAATTTATTCTTCACATCGTTATCCGGGCTCTGGGAACTCGACGGGCCACGCGTCGCTCCAGTGCCAGCAGTGACAGTGGCCACATTGGCCGCAACTGGAACTCCACTTTTCTTGGGCACAGGAGTTGGACTCCTGCTCCTTCTGCTTGGCGGGGTCGTTATGACACGCTCTCGTCGTAAAGCTTTTAGCTCTCGGTAATATCTCGACGCGAGGCACCAAGCTGGTTTGAGTCATGGAATACGCCAACGACAACTCTCTAAAATAGATAGAGAAAGCGTTGACTATTTCTGCACCGATTTTGCCTGCGTCGCGACAATGGCTACAAGATCACCCATCGTTAAGTTGATGTCGTATTGATGAAGCCCCCAACCTCCGCTGCTTGTTGCCAGTGGGCGAATATTCGCATTTGCTGCGGTTGAGGGAGGAGCTGTTGAGATGTTAAAAAATGTGACGCCTTGCGTTGTCTGGCACGTACCTGAATACAAGCCTGGGTAACTCACGTAGGGGACCGGCCCGGACGTATTCTGGAATCGGTTATCAAGAGTATTTGTTTGACTTCGCAGTTGTGCCGGATTAACACAGGCAATCTGAAGTCCCGTCTTTTGGGTTTGTCCCCAGAGCAGACCAATTCCTTGTCCGGGAATACCAAAATTGGTATCTGCTGGTGGCTGTGCATAGAACGAGGAATAGGCAATCACACAGCCAGTCTCTGCTGCAGAGGTGCAGAGTGGAATATGTTGAAACGCTCCACCAGTCGTTTTGCCGGGAGCGACGGTCAGGTTGGCTCCGATAAGGATTGCTGAAACTAAACGTTGTCGAAGCGCGGGATTTGTATCAATCTCTTCTTGAATCAGGCGTATCAACATGGCTGCACCTTCAGAATGTCCTAACAGCGTGAAGTGTTTCCCTTTTGGCTCTAGGGCTAGAAATGCTTCGAATCCGCTTTTCAGTGATTGATAGGCCGTTTCAATTGAAGCTGGACCACTTGGATTTGTAGGGTTGGCGACGAGGCCATAGAGACCCGCTTGCGTGATTTCTTGATACATAGGAGCAAAGATTCGACAGTCCTGCGAAAAAGGGGCCGCTTGCGTTTGAGCAGACGTCACTTCACTTGGCCCAACGACGAGGTCAGAGTTTGCTGTTGGCTCTGGGCTCACCGCTCCATAGGCGTAGAAGCAATCAATGGGAGGATTTTTTGCAACCGTTACTTTGGTCAGCGTCGTGGGCCCGGCCGCAGGCACAGAGGAGTAGTCCAAATTCCCCGTACATGGATTCGACGCTAACCCTGGGGCACAGAGCCACGTTGTAGTGGGACCAGGTGTACTCGTTGTCGTGCTGGGTGCAGTTGTCGTGGAACTTGATTGGGTCGAACCAGAGCTGCTGCACGCTGTCATGGTGAGTGCGAGAGCCGGGAGGAGAATGCCTAGTCCAACTGATCGAAGCTTTCTCACATGTTCCCCCTATTTCTGCTCTCTCATGTGGCGACAACTCAGAGATCACCACGCTAGTTCACCCCTACTCCAACGTCCTCTGTGTGCCTCGAGTGCACGGTCGAAGCTTGGAGGTTGTCACACGTTCTTCTTGAGAGAGGAAGGGCAACTCACTTCGACCAGGTCCTATGGCATACTCACGATTGTGATGTATCTCGAAGCCACCGACCTCCTTCGCTCGGGTGGGGATGCTCGGGCACTAGCCGAGCAACTTGTCGCCGAGATGAGCGATGACGAAAAGATCAGCTGCCTCGATGGAGGGGTGCCGTTTTGGGCTGGACTGATGGACCTCGCGAGTTATGGCTATCACTATCGACCATTCCCTGGAGCCATGGTTCCTCGCTTAGAGATCCCTGGGTTCTTTTTTTCTGATGGACCCCGCGGTGTCGTCGTCAATCACGCCACGTGTTTCCCTGTCGCTATGGCTCGAGGCGCAACATGGGACGTTGATCTCGAAGAAGAGATCGGCGACGTGATTGGAAAAGAGATTCGAGCGGTAGGGGCCACGCTCTATGGCGGGGTCTGTGTCAATCTCTTGCGCCATCCTGCATGGGGTCGAGCACAAGAGACCTTTGGTGAAGATCCCTTTCATGTTGGAGAAATGGGCGCAGCACTCACCCGAGGCGTTCAGCGCCATGCCATGGCGGTCGTGAAGCACTTTGCCTGTAATTCAATCGAGAACACTCGATTCCAAGTTGACGTGAACGTCGACGAGGTCTCTCTTCATGAGGTGTTTTTGCCACACTTCAAGCGAATCGTTGACGAAGGCATTGCCGTCGTTATGAGTGCCTATAACCAGGTCAATGGCCAGTGGTGTGGTGACAGTCCAGCCCTCCTCTCAGAGGTACTGCGTGACGAATGGGGCTTTGACGGCTTTGTGATAAGCGACTGGATCTATGGAATGCGCGATACGGCGGACTCGATTCATGCTGGGCTCAATGTCGAGATGCCGTATCGCATGATGCGCCACGTCAATATTCGTGCCGCTCTCGAATCGGGTGACGTGACGATGGGAGATGTCGAAACATGCATCCTTCCAACCATCACCACGATGCTGCGCTTCCATGATCTCCTTGAACGCTCCATACAGCCTGCCTCCATCCTGCAAGCGCCTGCTCATCGAGCGCTTGCTCGAAGAACAAGTGCTCGATCGATGGTGCTCTTGCGAAATGAACAGATCAACGGCATGCCACTGCTTCCTCTCACTCTCGACAAGGTGAAGTCCGTTGGCCTCTTTGGGCCCTTGGCCTCTGCGGTCAACCTTGGAGATGGTGGATCGAGCGATGTCTGGGCTGACAATGTGGTGACCCCAGAAAAAGGATTAGCAGCGTTGCTTGGGACGCGAACGCTCGAACTTGTTGCCGGTGACGACCTCGATAGTGCAGAGCACATGGCCCGCCAGGTGGACGTGGCCATCGTCGTGGTGGGAACAACGTGTCTCGAAGAAGGGGAGTACTTAGATATTGCCGCTACTGCCCACCTCGCTCCGCTGATGCCGGGGCCAGATGAGCCCGGTTCTGGTGAGGCGTTCGCTTCGTTCATTGAAGCGAATCCTGCGGTCGAGGCACCTGAGTGGATTTCGAATCGTGACACGTCAGGGTTTACTCCTGGAGGCGATCGTTCGACGCTACGCCTTTCAGAACATGAGGTTGCGTTGATTAAAAGAGTTGCTGGTGCGAATCCAGCCACCGTGGTCGTGCTCCAGGGTGGGAGTGCCTTCCTGATCTCTGAGTGGGATCAGATTCCTGGAGCGATTCTTCATTCTTGGTACTCAGGGGTCGAAGGCGGAGCTGCACTTGCTGACGTGCTCTTTGGTATTGAAGAGCCTGGCGGTCGCCTGCCGTTTTCGATTCCAGTCAAAGAAGATGACCTCCCTGACTTTTTCGCCAGTGCAGAGACTGCCGTCTACGGCCGCTACCACGGCTGGTGGCATTTGGAAAATAAAGCAACACCAGCCGCGTATCCCTTTGGCTTTGGATTGAGTTACACAACATTTGAAATTGGAAGTCCCACGGTGGTCTCATCTGGCACAAGCATCGAGATCGATGTGCCTGTGAAAAATACAGGGGATCGAGACGGTCGTGCCCTCGTGCAACTCTTTGGCCAGCGAGATCAGTCCAATGGACCACGGCGCCTCATTGGATTTGCTCGCGTCCTCCTTGCGCCAGGTGAATCGACAACTCTTCGGCTCAACGTGGACCCAGCAGCCTTGAGCGAGCGAGACGTGGCAGTGCACGCCATGGTCGTCATCCCGGGGTCCTACTCTCTTTGGGCAGCAGCCCATGCGGGAGAAGAGCGAGTGCCTATCAGGTTTGAGATCACCTCATCTCATTGACAGCAACAAAGGGCGAGAGCGTTCTTTGTGGCTTCGGTATAGATTTTCACTGTGTCAGAAGATACGACAAATCTAAATTTCGATCCAGATCAACTACGCGCCCGCTACCAAGCTGAACGTCTCAAGCGACTCAGAGAGGACGGCAATGATCAATATCTAGAAGTTGCTGGCCGGTATGCCAACTTTGCGAAGGATCGCTACGAGGCACTCCCCGATCGAGAGCCTTTGGATATCGAAATAGATGCGCTGGTCATAGGTGGTGGGTTTGGCGGACTGCTCGCGGGAGCAGAACTGAGGAAGGTTGGCCTCAGCGACATTCGCATCATTGAAAAAGGTGGCCGACTCGGTGGGACGTGGTATTGGAATCAGTATCCCGGAGCGCAATGTGACATCGAGTCCTATATCTATATGCCCTTGCTCGAAGAACTTGGCGTGATGCCAAGTGAGCGCTACGCCCGAGCCCCAGAGATCTTGGAACACGTGCAAAGAATTGCCGATCACTATGACCTCAGCGATTCCGCCATCTTGGGAACCGAAGTGACCGAGATGCATTGGGACGACGCCATTCGGCGTTGGAGAGTTTCGACCACTCGAAACGATGAAATTCTTGCTCGGTTCGTCGTGGCGGCTCCGGGACCTCTCCATCGGCCCAAGCTTCCTGGTGTTAAAGGCATAGATGAGTTTGAAGGAAGGTCGTTTCATACGAGTCGATGGGACTACGACTTCACCGGTGGAGGACCAACAGGTGGCCTCGACAAACTTGGTGACGTCAGAGTCGCCGTCATCGGCACTGGAGCAACCGGGGTGCAGGTGATTCCTCATGTGGCACACGGTGCACAACATCTTTACGTCTTTCAACGTACGCCGTCATCAATCGACAAACGTGGCAACGCCCCAACGGATACTGCGTGGGCAGATTCCCTGCAACCTGGTTGGCAGAAGGAGCGGATTCGAAACTTCAACGCACTGGTCTCAGGTGTTCCTCTTGAGGTTGACCTTGTGAATGATGGGTGGACCACATTGATCGGAAAGATGATGGATATCTTTCGTAACGGCGACGCAGAGATGACCGGCCGCCCGGTTGGCGAAATCCTCGAGTTGGCAAACTTTGAAAAAATGGAAGAGATTCGAGCCAGGGTTGATCAAACCGTGAAAGATCCTGCAGTTGCTGAAGCTCTCAAGCCGTACTACCAGATGTTTTGTAAGCGTCCTTGTTTCCACGATGAGTATCTATTGGCCTATAACCAAGACAACGTCACCTTGGTCGACACCAATGGTCAAGGAATTGAGCGCATCACGCCACGAGGAGTTGTGGCCAACGGCATTGAGTACGAGGTGGACTGCATTATCTATGCCTCAGGCTTTGAGGTAGGAACTGCGTTTGAGCGAAGAGCGGGCATGAAGGTCTATGGCAAAGATGGGCGAACCTTAAGCGAGAAGTGGAACGTTAATGGGATGCGCACCTTGCACGGAATGTTGTCGAATGGCTACCCTAATTACTTCATGTTGAGCCAGTCTCAAGGAGCCTGGACGGCGAACTACACCCAGCTCCTTGAAGAGGCCGCTCATCACATGGGGGTCATTGTTGCCCATATGGAAGCCAACGGCTTTGAAACGATTGAACCCACACAAGAGAGCGAAGAAGCGTGGGCGAATGAAATTGTCGCATCAACTGAAAATGCTGTCGGAGGCGTTGGTGGAAGCGACTGCACGCCTGGGTACTACAATAATGAGGGACGAGCACTAGAAGGACCGGCGTGGTCATCGAACTACGCAAAGGGCTCGATTGCCTTTTTCCAGGTGGCCAAAGCATGGCGTTCAAGCGGTGATTTCCACGGCGTGAGGTTCACTTCTCTCGAGGAGGCGTGAGGAGCAGGGCGTGAGTAGCATGAGGTGGAGAAGGTAAGGGGGGCAATTGAATGACTGAAACAATTGATCGAGCAGCCTACGAGGCATTGATGCTTTCTGGCGAACGTTGTGCTCAAGCTCGAGAGGACGCGCAAGCAGTCCGCAGTGGAGATAGGGAAGCCGCAAAGGCCATTGCCGCGTCAGCGATGCACATTGCTGCAGTAGCGCCAGAAGGTCTTGTTGATTTCTATGATGCGCTGTGCGAAGGCTGGTTTGGAAAAAGGCCGAACGCTCCGTCAGTAAGTGCACCATCAGCCCCGGGTCGGCTTGAACAAGACTTTTTAGACGGGCTCTGGGAACTCGTGAACGACGATGAGGCCGGTCGAGACCCCGCGGCGATCACGGTGCGAAGTGCCGGCTTAACAGCCTTGCTCCCCTTTGAGATCCATGGACGCCTGGCGGCAATGGCAAAGAACTATCCCGGCGTTCTTGACGCAGCGAGCAGTGGGCTTCCCGATCGTTTTCTTTTAGAAGAGTTAGCTCGTTGCCCGAAAGATTCACTCGGAGGCCATCTGCACTCCATGGTGGTCGACCAGGGTTTTGATCTTGAAGTTCTCGACCGCGACGCACTTGGCCTTGCCGGACTTCCCGACCCGCTGGCATATTTGAATATTCGGATTTTGCAATGCCACGATGTGTGGCACGAAGTTGCGGGCTATGAGACAACGGGTCTCCATGAAGTAGCGATCTCTGGTTTTCAAATGGGCCAGTTTGGTCATCACTACTCTTCGTTTTTTGTCGCCATGATTTTTGCAAAGGGTGCATTTGCGTCGCCGATTGAGGGGGTAACGCTGACTCTTGACACGGTGTTGTCGGCGTACATGCACGGACGTGAAACCCCTCCCATGCTTGGAGTGGTGTGGGAAGACATTTGGGATCAACCGATTAGCCAAATTCGTGAGTCCCAAGGGATTCAGGCCTACGACTCTCCGTATCCTCCGAGTCTCCTCGAAGATCTTGCGAACGCCTAGAGATCTCTACGTACGAAAAAATCCAACGTAGCCATTGGTTGGATGAGGAATTAGGGGGATACGTGAATCGCTGGCCACTCATGCCAATGGCACGTCGTGTTGGCACCGTCTTCTTGCCTGCGATCATTCTTATCCTGGTCCAGGTCATCTTCTTTCCCATGCCACCGGCGCTGGTGATTCAAGGCGTCATCATCGGGCTTTTGGGAGCCCTCGTGGCCGTCGGGATGGCTCTGATCTATCGAGCAAATCGCGTCTTGAACTTTGCCCAAGCACAACTTGGTCTCGTCCCTGTGGTGTTTGCGGCGACGTTGATTGTCGATAGTGGAATTAACTACTACTTGGCGGTGACCTGTGGACTCTTAAGTGCCATCGTGCTCGGCAGTGTCATCGAAATTGTGATTATTCGAAGGTTTTTCCGCTCACCGCGATTAATTTTGACGGTCGCCACAATTGGTCTGTCGCAACTCTTGGTAGCGTTCTCTCTTTTTCTTCCTACTTTTTGGGACTCACAACCTGTGGCGCTCGTTGTCCATGTACCTATTTCGTTCCAGGTTTCTATCTTTCCAATGGTCTTTACGGCTGATGACGTCTCGGGGATTTTGTTTTCCATCCTGACTCTTGTCGGGATAGCACTCATGCTCCGTTTTACAAATATCGGCATCGCCGTTCGCGCCAGTGCCGAACGCGCAGATCGAGCAAATCTGTTAGGTGTTCCGGTTGCTCGTTTACAGACTGTTGTGTGGGCAATTGCTGCGGTGATGTCGTTTATTGCGGTCATGTTGGAGGCGGGAATTTTGGGGCTCCCTATTGGTTTGTCATTGAGCTACACGGTGTTGTTGGCGGCACTCAGCGCCTTGGTGTTAGGAAACTTTGTCAACCTGCCAGCAATCACTGTCTCGGCTGTGGCGCTTGGCGTTCTCCAGCAAGGAGTGTTGTGGGATCACGTGAACGATCCTGAGTACTTCAACCTCGTGCTCGCGATTGTCGTGGTTCTGGCACTCCTGTTCCGCAGAATGAGCACGTCGCGGGCGGACAATGATTCGACGTCGACGTGGGTTGCATCCGACGAGATCCGACCCATTCCAAATGAACTTCGCTTTCTTCGTCCAATACGCATCATGCGATTGATAGCGTTTCTTGCTGTTGGAATATTTCTGTTACTAATCCCCTATCTCTTCCGTCATGATGTTGGGAATCAATTAAAGGCTTCTGCGGTAGTGGTGTTCATCATCATCACGATCTCTCTTGTTGTTCTCACTGGTTGGTCTGGCCAGATCTCGTTAGGACAGATGTCGTTTGTGGCATTTGGAGCTGCGGTGGGGGCCTACGGCACGTCTGTTTGGCACCTTGACGCGGTACTGGCGTTACTCTTGAGCGGCGTGGTCACCGCAGTGATTGCTGCGATTATCAGCATTCCAACGCTGCGCCTCAAGGGGATCTTCCCTGCCGTCACCACCTTGGCGTTTGCCTTAGCGACAACGGCTTACCTCTTGAATGCGAACTATTTCTCCTGGATCCCAGTTGATCGTCTGAATCGGCCACAACTCTTTTGGTTCATTACCTTGGACTCACAGGCGTCCTACTACTACTTCAGCCTCGGAACGCTTGGCGTTATCATCCTTGGGGTTCAAGGGATTCGCCGTTCTCGGACCGGACGAGTCCTCATGGCAATCCGTGAAAACGAGCGAGGGGCTCAGTCGTATGGAGTCAATGTCATACGTGCAAAGTTGTTGGCGTTTACGATCTCTGGATTTATCGCTGGTATCGCCGGCTGTCTCTACGTCCATCTCCTTCAGGGATTTGATATGTCGGTCTATGGACCCGACCAGAGCATTTTGGTCTTTACCGCGGCAGTGGTCGGCGGTCTTGGCTCCCTTTTAGGGGCAGGTCTCGGTGCGGTCTACCTCCTTGGAGGTCAGTGGTTCTTGCCGAGTGCGCAGTGGCAAGTCTTGGCTTCAGGTGCGGGTATGTTGCTGGTTTTGATGGCGCTTCCCGGGGGATTAGGGAGCGTGGTATTTCGTCTTCGCGATCGTCTCCTTCGGCTGTTTGCTGAGCGCAAAGGTATCGTGGTCCCAAGTCTCTTGGCGGACAGCGCAGTGGAAAACTCTCCAGATGACGCGGTCGTCCATAGTGACCACTCTGTTATGACGCAAGAAGATGCTGAAGCAGCACTTTCAAATGAGGTTCTCGGATCATGACGGCGACAGAGACGAACGCAGCACCACCTGAAGATTCCTATGAGTCCAACCACAGTGGAATTCGTGGATGGTTTGATCGACTCACTGAAGGGGGTCCAATTTTTGCACTGCTCATCTTGTTCGGTCTGAACCTTGTTCCCCAACTTGACTCTTCGGCATTTGGAATCCTGATTCCAAATATCCGAGATTCGTTCCACATGAATAATTCAGAGATTCTTTCGCTTGTGGCAATCGCAGGACTTGTTGGCCTCTCGATGCAGGTTCCAATCGCGCAGATGGCGGATCGTTCGAATCGAACCCGACTCATGCTTCTTGGTGCAGCGATCTGCTCGGCCTTTGTGTTTGGGACGGGCCTCGCAGTGACGGTCTGGTTGTTAGTCATCATGCGCTCGGGAACAGGTCTTGGGATGGCAACGATAGGGCCAACACACAATTCATTGATCGCGGACTACTACCCGATTAATGCACGGCCAAAGATCTACTCGTTTCACTATGCCGGCATCGTCTTTGGTGCAATTCTCGGCCCAATCATCGCGGGCTATGTGGCGAAAGCCTTCGGATGGAGAGCTCCGTTTATTATTTTTGCAATTCCAGCAGTGGTCTTGATACTCCTGGGCCTGCGTCTCAAAGAGCCAATCCGAGGAATCCAGGAGCGCCGTGCCATGGGTGTCATTGATGCCTTAGAAACGGAAGAGCCACCGCCGTCGTTCGCCGAGGGCTGGCGCATGACCTGGAAGATTGAAAGCCTCCGGAGAATCTTCTATGCGATGCCGTTCTTAGCTGCGTCTCTTATTGGCTTTTCTTCGCTGGCAGCAATTCTCTATCAACGGAAGTTTGGTCTCGACGTCGTCCAACGCGGATGGGTCGCTACTGCAGCAGAGCCCGCTCAGATTCTTGGTTTAATTGTGGGTGCGCGGGTTGGAAGCAAGCTCATCCAGAAAGACCCGGGACTCATTATTCGGTTTTTAGCAATTGTTGCAGCCTTCTGTGCCGCTCTTCTTGCTGTCTTTGCCCTGGTCCCAGTCCTCTGGGTGACCATCTTGGCCAATATTCTGATTGCAGCATCCCTGGCGGCAATAGGTTCAGGAATCTACAGTTCACTCTCACTGGCGATACCGGCGCGAAGTCGATCGCTAGGTTTCTCTATGGGGGCCCTCTGGGTGATTCCTGGTCTGTTGGTCTTGCCGCTTATTGGTTCAATTGCTGACTCATGGGGGATTCAAATCGGGATGCTGGTGATGGTGCCGGTGTTCTTAATTGGAGGATTAATCCTGTCGAGCGCAGGGAACGTCATAGATCGAGATATCTCGCAAGTCCGCACGATGGCTGCAGCACGTTCCGAAGTTCTTCTTGCTCGACGAAATGGTGAGGTCAAGCTTCTCTTAGTACGGGGACTCTGTGTGGCCTATGGCAATGTGCAGATTCTCTTTGACGTGGACTTAGAGATTGGCGAAGGGGAGATCGTTGCCTTGCTCGGAACAAATGGTGCCGGGAAGTCGACGCTCTTGCGATCCATCTGCGGTGTTGTTGAAGCAGACAAGGGTGCCGTGATCTTTGATGGAGTCGACGTCACCCATGCACCGCCCTATGAGATCGCGGCCAAGGGAATCACTCAGGTTCCAGGGGGTCAAGGCGTCTTTCCGAGTTTGACGGTCGCAGAAAACCTCAGAGTCGCTGGGTGGCTTGATCGAAGGAATGCAGTGCTTGGGAAAGAGCGCCTCAGCGAGGTGATCGAGATGTTCCCAGCCTTGGTCGCACGAATGCATGATCCAGCCGCTGATCTCTCTGGGGGCCAACAACAGATGCTGGCGCTCTCGATGGCGTTCTTGGCTCGCCCAAAACTTCTCATGATTGACGAACTCAGTTTGGGATTGGCTCCCGTCGTTGTCGAACAGCTCCTTCCGATTATCGAGGCCATTCGAGCGCAAGGAACCACCATCATTCTGGTCGAACAGTCCGTCAATTTAGCGTTGACGATCGCTGAGACCGCGTACTTTATGGAGAAGGGTGAGATTAAGTTCCATGGCCCAACTGCAGAGCTCCTTGAGCGACCTGACATCCTCCGTTCAGTCTTTCTTGAAGGGGCTTCAGCGAGAACGGCGACAGCCCAAAGTGCGCCCGTGGAGACGTCATCGAGAACCAAAGAGATGGGAGAATCGATACATCCAGTTCTTTCTGTCTCAAATGTCACTGTTCGTTTTGGCATCGTGAACGCAGTAAGTGACGTGAGTTTTTCTGTGGGAGAGCGTGAAGTCGTCGGAATCATCGGTCCGAACGGGGCTGGAAAGACCACGTTGTTTGATGCGATCTCAGGATTTACCCCCACGCAAGGTGGTCAAATTTTCTTGGGTGAGACTGACCTCACGAAACTTGGTCCCGCTCGTCGAGCTCGATTAGGACTTGGGCGTTCCTTTCAAGATGCGCAGCTCTTTGCAGCATTAACTGTAGAAGAGACGATCGCCGTGGCATTCGAGCGTTGGATTTCCAGCCGTGATCCACTGAGTGCTGCACTGCACCTTCCAACCTGGAGACACTCTGAGCGCAAGATTGCCGAAGGCGTCGATGAACTGATCGAGCTGCTCGGACTTGAGTCATTTCGAACAAAGTTCGTTCGAGAACTCTCAACTGGCTCGCGTCGGATTGTGGACTTAGCGTGTTCGATGGCCCACAAACCCTCAGTGATCTTGCTTGACGAGCCCTCGAGTGGCATTGCCCAACGAGAGTCTGAAGCGCTTGGGCCGCTTTTGCGAAGCCTCTGTGACGTTCGAGGTATCTCTCTGGTGGTCATCGAGCACGATATGGCGCTGATCTCATCGATGGCGGACCGATTGATTGTTCTCGACCAGGGGGAGCTCTTGAGCCAAGGCATCCCCGAGGAAGTCCTGCTTGAGGATCGAGTCGTTTCTGCCTATTTGGGTGGTTCAGAGGCGGCAAGGAACAGATCTGGAATAAGTAATAGGGTGTCAAAAGAAGAGTAGTGGGACACAGATTTCAGAAAATGTTTACCTAGGGGGGGAACATGAGAAAGTTATCGAATCGTTCATCGCAGCGTTCACACATAGCCATGAGGATTTCGAGGGTGATGCTCTCGAGTTTCATGGTGGGGATCCTCGGCATCAGTTTGAGCATCGCTGGACCAACGGCAGCACAAGCAGCCAGCAAGAAGACGTCGTCAACATTTAAAGTGACCTCGTACTCTCAGGCAAAAGCAGCTGGGACTGCGGGAAGTATCAATTGGGGATCGAAGTGTGACACCTCACTAGGAACACTGGCATTCCCAAGTGTGTATGCACCTCAGTGCTTCGCACCACTCACTGGAAGTAATGGTGGAGCAACATCTCCTGGCGTCACTGGATCAACAGTCAAGATTGTGCTGTATCTCCCTCCACAGGACAGTGCAATTCTGCATTACATTTTCTCTCCCATTCCATCGAGTGACTTTTCAAAAAATTCCCAAGTCAATGAGACCATGCAACAGTGGATGAAGTTTTTTAACTCCTATTACAACCTTTATGGTCGTCAAGTTCAATTAGTGAACTTCACTGGTACTGGCGACATCAACAACGCGGTAGCCGCAGCAGCTGATGCCACTTCAATCGCCGAGATGCACCCCTTCGCTGTGTGGGGTGGACCATCTCTCACGCCGGCATTTGCTGACACACTGACCGCACACAAGATTGTGTGCGTTGGTTGTGGTGGCATCAGCAACAGTGCCTACTACCAAAAAAATTCTCCCTATCAGTGGACTTTGGGAATGTTGCCCGAGCAGAGCTTGATTGAGATGATCAACTGGATGAAAAACCAAGTCAATGGTCACAAAGCCATTTACGCTGGTCAAGCAAACTTTAAGAAGGAAAATCGTGTCTTTGGTGTTGTCGCGCTGTCCTCTACGACAACGGCAGACAAGACAAACCAAGCACTCGTTAAGGCATTTAATAAAAATGGAATCAAGATTGCCCAACTTGTTACCTATCAATCGCCAGTTGACCTGCTGACGAGCGCACCATCATTGATCGCCAAACTTAAAGCTGCTGGGGTGACCTCAATCATCTTTGCGGGTGATCCAATTGGGCCTCAGACACTGACCAAAGCCGCCACTGCGGCGCAGTACTTCCCTGAGTGGCTTTTGAGCGGAACGAGTTTCTACGACGTTTCGATCTATGCCAGGACCTATGACCAAAAGCAGTGGTCTCATGCATTCGGCGTCTCTTCGGGGACGGTACCAACCACGTCGAACCAGTGGGTATCGCTCTACAAGTGGTACTTCGGAGAGGCTCCAGCAAGCCCAGATGCAGCCATTCTCCAGATTGGCACTGCGGTGATGTTCTTCAATGCTCTCCAAGAGACTGGACCATCACTGACCCCGGGCAACTTGAAAAAGGCCCTCTTCGCAGCCCCAGTGACAAAATCGAATCCGATTAAGGTTTCAACGGCCTATGGAAACCATGGAATCTGGCCCACGGCTGATTATGCGGGGACCGATGACAACACACAGATATGGTGGAATTCAACCGTCGTGGGGCCAGATAGTTATGGTCACGTTGGTGCAGGACTCTATGAGTTTGTCGATGGGGGAAAGCGCTACTTGCCCAGCCAGTGGCCAACGCAGATCACGAAGGCGTTTAATCCAAAGGGTGCCGTCACAAGTTACGAATCAACACCTCCAGGTGTCACAATTCCCACATATCCCTCACCGGCTGGATGATCTCGACAATGGATCACCGTGCCCAGGGGGGCACGGTGATCCATGGACGACCTTATGAGTGCCACGCGTGATGAATGAATCTCTCCAAGAAGATCTCCGTGGTCACTACGAGATTTCGGACGAGCAGGCTTCTCAGTTAAATCGAGAAGGATTTCTCCGGCTTCCTGGCGTTCTCGATCCTGCAACACTTGGCACCGTCGTCTCGAGTGTGCACCACGCCACAGCGCATTCGCCACAGCTCGCTCGACCGCGTCGTGAGCGGTCGGCCTACGAAATGGCATTCGTCCAAGAGATGAACCTTTGGCAGCGCTACGAAGAGATACGCCCTCTGGTCTACTCACCCAAATTGGCTCGGATTGCCGCTGAGCTTCTTGGGGTTGACGGTGTGCGGCTCTACCACGATCAAGCGCTCGTCAAAGAAGCTCTTGGAGGCAAGACACCGTGGCACTGTGATCAGTACTACTGGCCACTCGATACCGATCGCACCTTGACCGCATGGATTCCTCTCGACGACGTTCCACTCGAACAGGGCCCCTTAGCGTTTGCCAAGGGAAGCCACCGAGTCGACGTTGGCCGTGAACTCGATATCAGCGAAGCGTCAGAGCAAAAGATCATTGCTCATGACGCGTGGCAGGAGTTTGAACTTGACGAAGCACCCTTTCGTGCAGGAGACATAAGTGTGCACTTGGGCTGGACCTTCCATGGGGCGAGACCCAACAACACCGACAGCGAGCGATCGGTCTTTACGATTATCTATGTGGCAGATGGGACGCCGCTGGCTGAACCAGTGACGCAAGGCCAGCTTGACGACAGAGAAAAGTGGCTCCCTGATTCACGTATTGGAGAACCCATTGACTCATGGCTCAATCCACTCTTGTGGCATCGAGACGGTTCGCACGTTGGTGCCTTAGAGCGCGCCGTGCCAATTGCGAAGCGTATGGGAACGATTGTTCTCGATTGACGACAGGGAACTAGGATTCGATGCAATGACTCCCTCAGCCTCAGTGCCTGAGCCTCCGCTCGATCCCGAAGAGTGGACCGATGATGAGTGGATTTCGTATTTAGAACAAAGCGATGAGACATTTTCTGATGCATTTACGCAGCCCGTCGAACCGCTGCTTGGAAAAGTCACGAAATCAAGCGGTGGCCAGATCATCGGCAACGCCATGGTCGGGATGGCCCAAGCGATCTACGGGAAAGACAAAACCGAAATCGCCATTGTCAGCGAGGGTCAACCCGCCAGTGATGATGAGCCCTTTAAAGTCACCCTTGACCTGGACCATCCCGAGGACTCAACGGTGGTTTTTCGAACGCCTCCACAAACAGAGAGCTCGTCTGAGTAAACCAGGTTCAGTTGACGTCAAGGTACGTGGTGATTCCTGAGTCGACAAGAATTTTCTTGAAGTCGTCGTAGCGATCTTCATAGTGTTCTTTGAGAACCGCGAGAATGTCTTCCTCTTCTTTCCCGCCGAGTAGGTAGAGCAGTTGTGGAAAGTACTGAGCGTCCACATATTCGGTCCAGGAGTAAGTCTCAAACGGTCCTCCCGGGTTGGTGTCGTCTCCATTGATTGCGAGCGCGCCATTTTCGTATCGGTAGGCGTAAACGCTTCGTCGCCCTTCGCCGACGCTCACGTCTTGGAGGCGGACCCTGACGAGCGGCCTCGGGCCTCGAGGGGCAGGGACGACTTTCAAGGAGACGGTGTCCTCTGGCTCGACCTTGAACATCGTGCGCAGTGTTCTGGTCAAGATTCTCGCCACGAGGCTGCCGGTATTTAAGAGCTCATCGCAGAAGGACCAGTTTGGGATCGAGGGAGGCCCAGGCCATGACCAGCCAAGGGTTGGGATGAGTTCGTTCTCCTCGTCGCTCCAAGCGTTCTCCTCATCGAGGAACTCATTGGAGACACACTCAGCCCACATGGTGCCCATATCTCTGATCGAGACTTGGACGTATTTTGGTGACTTCTCACTTGTCGTGATTTCGAGATACCACCCATGAGGGTCGTCTTTGAGTCGATCCAAGATCTCTGGCAAAGTGCGAGTGAGATCTCGAAACGTCAGTTTCGAATCGACCGATTCTGGTGATTTCTCCCTGAGTAGTTCGTTGAGTGATTCCATGACGTCTGTCATTGACTGCTCCTCTCTGTCGAGTCCAGTCTCCCAGGGGGTTGTAACAGAACCCGTGCCTACAACGTGACAGCGAAGTAGGTTTTCTTCTATGGCGCACGACGTTCCAAACTTGATGGATCCAGTGACGTACAAAGATCACGTTCCCCATGAGTACTTTGCTGAACTCAGAGGGACAACTCCTGTGGCGTTGCGCCACGATGAAGGATCAGTTCCCTACTGGGCGGTCATGGGCTACGACGCATGTGTGCGAGTCAACCGAGAGTGGGAAGAGTTTTCCTCTCATGAAAAAACCGTCTTCTTGAGCGATGCTGATGAAGCACTCCTGGCCCAGCAGCAACAGATGATGATCAATATGGATCCCCCGAGTCATACCCAGTATCGACGATTAGTGAACAAAGCCTTTACTCCTCGCATGGTTCGAGATCTCGAGGCTCGCCTCCATGTCGTGACGGATGAGTTATTAAACCGAGTCTGCGAACAAGGCAGTGCTGACTTTGTCGTCGATATCGCTGCGGAGTTGCCGTTGACGGTGATTGCTGAGTTAATGGGTGTGCCGTTTGAAGATCGTCACAAAATGTTCGACTGGTCGAACAAGATGATCGGCAGTGAGGACCCTGAGTACGTGGTCAACCCCATCATGACCGCCATTGCCACGATGGAGCTCTTTGGCTATGCCTCGGAATTGTTCTCTAAGAAGCGCACCGACCCCCAAGAGGACCTGATGAGTGCGTTAGTCAACGTTGATGCTGACGGTGAGTCCCTTGATGACTTAGAACTCGCCCTTTTCTTCTTGCTGCTCTCTATTGCGGGTAACGAGACCACTCGCAATCTCATTGCTGGAGCGATGCACGCATTCTTTGAGTTCCCTGAGCAGTGGGAACTCTTGCGAGCAGACCGCTCGCTCATGCCAGGAGCCGTCGAAGAGATGCTGCGCTTTGTCACGCCAGTGATGTGCTTTCGGCGAACGGCAATGTGCGACGTCTCTCTCGAGGGAGCGGAGATACAACAAGGCGACAAGGTGGTCTTCTTCCACATCTCTGCCAACCGTGATGAGCAGATCTTTGAGAATCCAGATGTCTTTGATATTCGCCGGACTCCCAACCCTCATATTGCCTTTGGAGGTGGAGGGCCACATTTCTGCCTGGGAGCGAACTTGGCGCGCATGGAGATCGCGGTGATGTTTGAACACCTCTTAGATCGCATGCCAGAGATTCGCCAGGCAGGTCCTGCTGCTCGCCTCCAAAGCCCCTTTATCAATGGCATCAAACATCTTGAGGTGAGGTTTCCTGCTCATCAGCCGGTCACGCTCTAAGGCTGCTCGCCTTAGAGCACGTGGTGGTGGTACTTATGACGAAGTGGCCTCAAGGGATGCTTTGAGGTTCTCAAGCGTTGTTCTGATCGAGGTCACCGTATAGGCGTCTCGGTCGGGCACCTCTTTGATCTTGATGAAACGCTTAAAGAGACTCGCCCTTCGATCAGTCCAGGTCTCACTCACTCGACACCCCGCGGGTGTGGCTTCAAAACGAAATTCCCAGTCAGCGATGGGGAAGAATACAAAGCCCACAGAGAAGGCAAAACACGAAGGTTTCTCACATGTCGTGACCGTCGCTGTTGTCGACCACGTTGTTTTTTCTTGTGCGTTGGTTCCTTTGAATTTTGCCCCTTTGGCCGGGCCGGTGGCCTTGTTGCTCCACGTACCGCCAGTGTTCTCAGGAGAGTAACGACCCATCTGAGGAAGATCTGACACGGCAGCAAATGCTATGTCTGGACTGACGGCAATTTCAATTGAATCAGTGATGCTCATCTCCCCAATGTAGACCAGGCTTTGACTGAGGGCACTGGCCAGTGCTCATCGCTGACTGATCTTGTCAAAGGAAGCGAAGAGTGGGAAACTTGGGCCTAGAGCAGGCTATCCAGGGGGGGCTATGTCGAGCGAGACAACCGACGGTAGTGTGATCACTGCCGATATCAACTACCTCTTGAACGACCTCGATGACGCGGGCGCCACGCTTGAGTTCTGGAGCGAAGACGAGCGCCGCTCCACAATGGTGAACGCCGCGGGGCTTCGTGTTCCCATCCGCAATGCGAGAGCGGCACGCGAAACTTTTTCCCTGGACACGAATGGCTTTGTCCTCGTGGAGCACGCCAGTCAGATCAAGAGTTTCGATCTGATCCAACTCCACCCCTTGGTTGATCAACACTACGCCCACGAGATGGGAGAGCTCTTGAAAGCAAGCACGGGCGCTGACCTCGTGGTGGTGGTCTCGGCGGGGAAAAAACGATACGGTGAACGCGAAAAAGAAAAGATATCGACGCTGCACAACGCCAAGCCTGCTCGCTATCCCCATGCCGACAACACCGACGAGTCGATTCTCAATCTCCTCAGAATGGTTTCGGGTGCCGTGGCCACAAAAGAGTATCCCCGGTGGGCGGCGTACAACATGTGGCGAGCCACCAGTGGCCCACCACAAGACATTCCCCTGGCGGTCTGTGATGCTCGCTCGATCTCAGCCCACGATGAAGTGGTCGTCACGGCAGTGACGGAAGAACAATCAGGCGATATTCGCCACGACACCACTGGCTATCACTTCAGTGACACTCATCAGTGGTGGTTCTACAAAGACATGACGCAAGAAGAGGTACTGATCTTCAAGGGGCACGACAGCGACCCTCACACTCCTTCTCGCGTGCCGCACAGCGCATTTGATGACCCGAGTTGCCCCGCTGGCGTGCCAACTCGATCGAGTATCGAGACAAGAGCGTTCGCGTTTTTCTCGTAGCGCTGCGTGATGGACTGCGTTCGGTTATGTCGCAGGCAGGGGTGAAAGTCCCTCAAAAATCAGCATGATGAGATCAGTCATGGATGAAGTAGGGACTCCATTTGGATTCAGGTCATTCACCCATCACTCTGTGGGTTGATCCCAAAAGCCGTCAGCTTCTAATGATTTTTGGATCCCGAATCGTCGCATCATGCAGGCCATACATCGATCAACTCCCCTCCAAGGGGAGCGGCCTTCTTCCGTGAATTCTTCCTTACAAACGTTGCACGTAAACATTGCCTCAACCCCCCACTGGCGAGTTCTGCCAAAGAGTCCTTGGCGCCAAAGCGTTCCGAAGCGAGAACTCGCCCGGTTGGGCGAATCGCTCCTTGGTGCGTTGTTGAGATGCCGTGGAAACGGCGGTGGCTCCTGCTTTCATTGTTCCTCCTCATCGTTCCCGGCCGTGCCACCGTGCCTCTCGGTCGGTTGGCGGAGCGTCGTCGGGCCAGGTCCCTCAACTCCTCTTGATGTGACAGTGCAAAGAGTATCAGGGGGGTGTTTGAAGATACGCTCTTCGAGCGTCACTCGATCTTTTCGTTCCACCCTCGGCCTATGGTGCTGAGCACGAAGGAGGGGGCGAATGCTTCATCGTTTTGGATTGCGGGATGACTGGCGAACCCAGGAATTGAGCTGCGGTTGTGGCTGGTCTGGTCTCGGAAAACAAAGTGCCAACCTTGGATGACTGAATCACTTGACGGGGGATCGCCCGGATCGTCCTGATTCTTCTAGGCGTCTGTTCCTCGCCACATTGGTTCGCTCTGTTCGAAACCGATGTCGTTGCCCCACTGGTTTCGATACGACACCTCGTGAGCAGGGCGACGATCGGCGACGCCCCACTTGCCCTTGGGATAGCCCATGGTGATCATGGCAGCCATAATCCACTGCTCGTCTTTCGGGATTCCCAAGATGTCGTAGACCTCGTCGGGGTGAAAGAAACCAAGAATGGATGTTGGCGCACTGCCAACGCCGTGGGCTCGGGCTGCCAGCTGGGCATTCCAAAGAGCGGGCCAGATCGAGCCTCCCGAGGTATCACCCTGCGTCATGCCAAAGAGAAGGAGAGGAATCTCGGCAAAGTTGTCCGCCACCCACTGCACCGAGCTCACCATGCGCTGCATGGTGATGCTTGAGGCGGCTGACGGATCGGCGAGTGCGGCTTGATAGCGATCGACATAGACCGTTGACCAAAGTTTTTCAACGGAGTCTTTGTAGAGGGGAGCAATCTTTCCGATGATTGCTCGATCATCGACGAGGAGAAAGCGCCACCCTTGGGAGTTCCCACCTGATGGTGCTCGAACGGCAGCGTCAAGGATCTGGGCTTGGACGTCCATGGGAACTGGATCGGGCTTGACCCGCCGCATGGCTCGAGTCGTATAGAGCGCTTCAAAGACATCCATGGCGTTCTCCTTGGTCGACGACGCAACACAGTTGCGTCGTCGACCATGGTAGTCAATGCCAATCAATCAGGAGCGGGCGATGAGGCCTCCCACACCCAGGGTGTTTCCCCTCTTCATCTTTGGGTTGAGCAAGAGAAGAAGGAGTCGATCCTTATCGGTGAGCGTATCTGCGACCAATGATCACGGCCGATCCGAGGAGCACAAGCACGAACCCCCACTGGAGTTCTGAGCCAAGTGGGCTTCCCGTCGACGCAATAGCCACGGGGACTTTAATGCTCACCGGAGGCGAGGAGGGAGGGCCGACCCCGTCGGCGTTGCTCGCGGTGACCGTAAAGCTATAAATAGCGCCCGGAGTGAGACTAGAAATCTGACAGGAGAGTTGTGCGGAAGTGCACGTCGCACCACCGGGATCCGCGGTCACGCTATAGCCCGTGATGGGGAGGTTCCCATCCCAGGAAGGCGTCGACCAACTGATGGTGACGGTGGACGACGAGACTGACAACGCAACGTTTAAGGGTGCTGATGGCGGTGCGGTCACTGCTGCGCTCAAAAAAGGCTGGTCGGCTTGATTGATGTTCTGTGTGAGCAAGTGTCCATCACTCCAGAAGAGGCCACCGGGTCCTTGCGCCAAATCCCCGGATGGTGCAACGACGACTGATTCAGTTTGCGATGAGTTCACGAAGACAAAATTGTTGGCATTGAGGTTTGCAATCCAGATATTTCCCCCTGGATCGAGGGCCACGCCAGCGGGTTCGTTGAGTTCAGCACTCGGAACAAGGTTGGCAGCGCCTCCACCAAGTGGCGCTTGAAAGAGTTCATTCGTTGTTGATCCAACAACAAAAAGGGTTGATCCACTGATTGTCATATAGGACATCCCGTTCGATGCCAGTCCTGTGATGCCCGAGTTTGTCGCAGACCCTCCACCGGCGAGGGGAAGCGTGAAGATTGCGGCAGCATCGCTTGCCGAGATATAGATCGTGCCCGAGGCGACGACAATGCCGCCAGGGATGAAGGTATTTCCAGTCGAAATACTGGTCGTCGTTCCCCCTGCCATTGGGAGTGAGTAGATGTCACCTGACGCCACGCCAAGATAGAGCGTGGAGCCAGAACAACCGATGGCCGTTGCATTATTAAGCGCTGCATCTTGATCGTCGAGGGTTGTGAGGACGCCAGAGGAAGTGGCTTTGAAAACGGTCCCTGTCGCCCCAGAGTCCTGTTGCACAACAAACGCGTTTCCAGAACTGTCGACACAAAAGCTCCTCGCACCGCTTGAGACCGACGTTGGTCCCCATGGGGAGGCCACGGCCGTCGGAGCAGACGTGGCGGCAGTGGCTGCAAGGGGAGAGAAGAGCAGGACGAGAAGCAATGCAGTGGCAACAGAAAACCAATTCCTAGGTTTCATCGATTCCTTTGGATAACCCGCCCAGCCAAATAATAGGGCACAAAAGGGTAAAATTGGGGGTTTATTTTCTGGCCCCCTCCGACTTGTATCCAGGCCAGTTTTTCCCTAAGTTTTCCGAGAATCGGACTAAAAAAAGGGGGTGCCGAAGACATGATGAATTCGGCAGCCCTGGGGCATGCGTCGTTTGGAGAGCAAGGTCGGTCTGGATCTCGAACGGGGCGGCATTCTTGGTGGTTCTCGTCACTTACGGTTGCTCTCGCGCTGATTGTGAGCGCAGCGTTTGTGGGAATTGCTCTTCCGGCAAAGGCAGCGACGCCAAGCAAACTCGGGATCTCGTTCCTTGGTCCAACCGGGTCAACAACGTCCACGGGAACGCTTCAGCGAGCGTCTTCGCAGTTAGTCCAAGTCAAGATTTCAAATAACACAACGTCTCCTTCTGGTGAGTCCAACACGCCGACACTGACACTTGCAGCAACGCAAGGCGTGGTTATTCAAAGTGTTCGCCAAACTCAAGAAAGTTCACCTGGAACGTGGTCCTGTTCAGGAACAACCACAGCGACGTGTTCCTTAAGAAATATTTCTGGGAAACCTTTTTCACTTGCTGCTTCTGAATCAATCGTCGTCGACGTCGTTATCGACACGAAGGGTGTTTCCTCGGCCCAGGAGAGTGCAGTGATCACGGCGTCAGCCTCTTTCAGTGGACTGGGTTCTGCGAGCGCAACTGACACCTTGAATACTGTAAACAGCGAGAACAGTGTGTCTGGCATCCACCTTCTTGTTTCTGGCAACTCAGTGGTCTTGGCAGGTTCACAGTCAACCATCGCCTATGAAGTTGACAACGGTGGCGCAAGTGATCTGACGCCGGCGAGTGCCGGTCAGCCATCGGTCATCCTTGCGAATCTGCTGCCTATTGGTTCCTATACAAGTTGGACGTCAAACTCACCAGGCTGGAAGTGCACCGCAGTGAATGGTGCGGGCCCCACGTGTTCGCTGTCTGATTCGGTAGCCATCTCACAACGCTCCACCCCCTTGGTGATCTCGTATCAAGTCGCTCCAAATGCTCCATCAGCTTCTACGACGCGCCAAGTAGACACGCCCTATGCATGGAAGATTGCGCTCGCGGCCAGCCTGGCAACGAAGAAGCAAGTCCATGGATCGATCGATCAACTGCTTGATGTGGTTTCGAGCCTGCCAAACAGTCTGAGCGTGGCACTCCAAGCAACGAGTTCCAATCTCGTGATGGCAGGCGGATCGATAACTGCAGAGGTAAAACACCTCACAACGTCGAACCTGACAAGTGGTATTCGAGACGTCTTGACGTTACCAAGCAACATGACAATGGACCCGGTTTCATTCAATGGATGGACCTGCCCAGGGGGTCAAGGCTCCGTGACGTGTCTGCACAATGCCGTGCCGACTGCGAACCAACCACTTGGATCGTTCCCCATACTTTTGAAATCATCTACATCGATCAGTAACGGAGTCAAAACACTCTCTCTTGAATCGTCAACTATTGATGGATCACGATCTGGCACGGCGTCGTTGCCGTTCTTTGTTCTTTCCTTTGGAAACTTGGCTGGGAATCTTGCGCCTTCACAAACCACGACGCCTCAGGTCGTTACCTCAGCGTCAACACCAGGTCTTGTGATTACATCGACCTCCACAACGTATGGCGCAGGTGCGGCTCCTAATCCAGCAAACTCCCTGCAGTTGAAGGTGACCGGAGCAACAGCCGGGACTCCAATCACCTACACCGTTAGTTCATCATCGAATAGTTCAGGCTGCGCAGTCACTCCAGGAACCGCAACACTCACGTATCAAAATGCGGGCACGTGCAATGTGACCGCAACGCAAGGTTCTCTGACGTCGAGTACGACGTTGATCTCCATCAATAAAGCCACTCCCGTCGTCACAATTACTTCAACGGCGACCACCTATGACCCGGTGTCTCAGACAATGCAACTCGTTACGAGTGGCGGAGGCGGGGGAGCAACCTTTACGGTCTCGCAAACGGCAACTAACAATGCCGGCTGTGCGGTTGCATTGAATAGTTCGACACTCACCTACACGTCAGCAGGAACTCCGATTGCAGTTGGCGCATGCACCGTGACCGCGAATATGCCAGCGAGCACAAACTATTTGGCTGGCACGTCACAACCGACACAAATCACCATTTACAAGGCAACGGCACCAACACCAATATTTACCTCGACCTCAACGACGTACAACCCCACGAATCTAACAATGGCACTCAGCCTTACCAATGCGTCGCCTGGGGCGGTCGTGACCTATAGCGTCACGAATGCAAACGTCACCTCTACACCAGCCTGCAGTATTTCGGGCGCAACGCTGACCTACGCCAGTGGTGGTCAGTGCAATGTTCAGGTGAGTGAGTCTCAAACAAGTAACTACTTGACGAATACTGCGACGCAACTCATCACGATTCTTCCTACTGGCCAGCCTGACCTTTTCGTCACGTCTAACAACAGTCAGGATTTTGGGTCGCCACCTCTTCAGCTCGCTTCTTTAGGTGGCAATGGAACGGGGGCTGTGACGTTTGCAGCGACGAGTGGGTCTGCGGGATGTTCGGTGAACACCGCGTCAAACAAGCTTTCTTTTACGTCGACGGGAACGTGTGTGATCACAGCAACAAAAGCTGCGACCGCGAGCTACACCGTTCAGACGGCCACGCAAACATTTACCGTCAATCAGGCAGCACAGAAGCAGGTGTATGTATCGTCGTTGAATCTTCCGGCTCCAATAACGAACCAAACGCCCCCGACGCCATCTGGACTTTTCAATCCAGATCCCTCAAAAACAAATCTCACGCTGACCTCGTTTGGCGGTTCAACCAATGGTGCAGTGACCTATGCGGTAGATGGGACATCCTCAAACTCTGCTGGGTGCACCGTGGTTGGCAATATTCTCCACTACACCGGGGCAGGAACCTGCAGCGTCATTGCAACCATGGCGGGAAACAGTAATTACCTTGCCTCTGTAAGTTCGCCAGCACTTGTAGCGATTTCAAAAGTGACGGGTACGGTTGGCGTCACTCTTTCATCAACCGGATCGCCGGTAACGTCGACGAACTATTCGTCGAACCCCTCGACGGCACAGCTTTACGTTGTTGAGGCTCCCGGCGAGGTAGATAACGGGTCGCTGGTCTACTCGCTGTATCAATCGATGGTGCTCGGCGTGACTGGCGGCAGCGGCTCAGGCTCGGTGGTGTACACGGTCGCGGGTTCCAATAACACCGCCGACTGTTCTATTGCTGTTGGCAGTTCAAATTTGGTTTTCAGAAAAACAAACAGCACCACTCCAGTCAGTTGTTCGGTGACTGCGCATCAAGGAGGATCCTCTCCCTCTGAGGTAACTGCCACGATTACGTTGCTTCCTGCAACGCAAGCACTCACGGTGACGTCGGTATTGACGACCTACCTATCAAGTTCTCCGTCGTTAGTGCTCACGACGACAGGTGGTTCTGGGGCAGGGGTGACCTATGCCCTGACAGGGTCGACGACCAATTCTGCTGGTTGCTCCATTGCTGCAGGGTCTAACGTCTTGACGTTTACTTCGTCTGGGACGTGTTACGTCACCGCTACTGATTCAGAGGGTGATACATCACAATCGACCCTGATTACTATCCAGGCGTCGGGTTCACCACTGGCCATTGCGACGACCCAGGTGGCATCAAATAACTCAGCGGGATGTTCGATATCTGGCTCCTTACTGAGTTACGTAGGGCCAGGAAGTTGCGTGGTTCGAGCTCTGCAAGGAGAGTCACAGTCGTATTTGGCCACCGCTTCGGCCCCCACGACGATCACCATCAACCCAGCGCCAGCACTGACCGTGGTGGCAAGTGCTGAAACGTCAAGTGGTGCCACGTCTGCCGACAATACGGCGACGCTGAGCGTCCAAAATGGGTATCGCCCCCCGAGCGCGCCTGCGCCAACGTTCACAGTAAGTGGAACCGGCTGCTCCTTGGCGGGCGCCACGCTTTCGTTCAGTCAAGCTGGCGTCTGTTCCGTGACAGCAACCGTAGCGGCCTACACGGCGACGACACCGTGTCCGAACGCGAACTGCACGGTGAGTTCACAGAGTGACACCTTGGACATTGTGACGTCGAACCTTGGTGGTTCGTCGGGACAAAGTTATACAACGGCGTTTAACCCGATCACCCCCTCCGTCATCCTTGCGGCATTTGGTGGGACAGGAAGTGGGGCAATTACCTACTCAGTTACTGATCCTGGCTCGGCTAGTTGTGTGATGGATGGCCAGAATCCCCAGCTCGTTGACTACATGGCGACGTTACCGACAAATGTTGCTCCCAATCAGCAGTTCTCTTGCAGAATTCGAGCCACACAATCTGGTGGATCATCAGTGGAATTCACCCTCATTGTTCAGGCACCCAGCGCGTCCTTCGCTGTTGCAACAGTGTCGACGGTCTACTCAGCCAGCAACCCGACGATGACACTTGCCACAACAGGTGAAACCTCGGGCTGGACAATTTCCTATGTTGTCGTCTCAACATCAAGCAACACAGCAGGTTGCTCCACAAGCAATGGGGGAAATGTGTTGACGTACTCGTCAACAGGCGTCTGCACGGTGGTCGCTACCCAAACTCCTCCATCTGGCTCAACGTCCTTCCCTGCTTATTCGGCTCCCACCACGATTACGGTGAATCCGGCGCCTGTTATCCCACTCCCAACGGTGGGAAATACGGGTGGAACCTACACACCATCAAATCCAACAATCTGTCTCTCATCAAGTAGCGGTCCGTGCACGACGCCGTTGTCCTACGCCATCTACAGCGGCCTTCCTCTCACTGTTACCGGTGGGGCCGGATCGGGCGCGATTAGCTACACAGTCGCAAGTGCGGGTACCGCACAGTGCACGATTAAGGGTTCGACGCTGTCGTATTCCTTTGCGGGAACGTGCTCGGTCACGGCATCGCAGTCTGGACAAACGGCAACGGCCACGATCACCGTGTTGCCCCTTGGGTCGCCACTGACGATTTCAACAACGCTGACGGCCTTCAACACGAAAGTTCAGCAGCTCGCTCTCTCAATTGTGGGTGGTGCAGATACCGGGGCGCCAATCTCGTACACCGTGTCGAACAGTGATAACTCTGCTGGCTGTTCGATAGCGACAGGATCAAATCTGCTCTCGTACACCACGATCGGAACATGCTCAGTCACGGCATCGCAGTCAGGACAAACAGCGACGGCAACGATCACAATTGCTGCGTCATCAAGCGCATTGGCGATCTCGTCGCTCGTGACTGAGAAGTACTTAAACACCGCCCATTGCTCAATCAGCGGGAGCGTGTTGACCTACACGGGGGCGGGAGTCTGCACGGTGGTTGCGACCCAAGCAGCCACGACGAATTACTTGGCGGGGAGTTCACTGCCAACACTGATCACGATTGGGCAAGCGACACAGGTGCCCAACTTGGCATCGCAACAAGTGGTTTATAATTTTCTCGCACCCTATCTTTCACTTACCCCAAGTGCAGGAACACCGAATCTCAGCACAGGGCCAGTTCTTTACAGCGTTGATCAAACATCGGCGAATACCGCGGGTTGCACCATTGGTATCGGGAGCTCGATCCTGAACTATTCACCGACACCTCGCCTGACGCCGTCCTCAAGTTCAGAAACCTGCTCGGTCGTTGTCACATGGACAGGGGATCAAAACTACGTCACCACTTCGGCAACGTATGCGATAACGGTAAACCCGCCACCACCGCTGACGATTACGTCGACACAGACAACGTATCTCGCTGGCAACACCTTGACCTATCAGTTGACGTCAAGTGGTGGCTCAGGACCAGGCGCGGTCACGTTCCAGCTCTCAGATTCGGGAACCGCTGGATGTTCTATCAGTGGCTCAATTTTGACCTACACCACAGCTGGAACTTGTGGAGTGACAGCAACAAAAGTCGGCAATTCCGGACAAGCGAGTGCGACCGTCACGATTGCAAAAGCCCAGCAAGCACGGATCACGCTTGTGTATTCGGACGCCAGCAGTTTGCAGGTCAAACTGACACCACTTGGCGGCTCGGGGAGCGGAACGTTCTCGTGGACAGCACTGGTCACTGGTGCGTCGTCAGTGACACCGATCCCTGCCGCGCCAGCATGCCTTTTGACGTCGTCGAATGGGATTGAAACGCTGACGTTTGGTGTGGGTAATGGGTCCTGCTCAGTGACACTGACGAGATCAGGAGACGTTAACTATCAGCCACTCTCGACCACCTCGGTCGTGGCAACCACGATCACATTGATCCCACAGTGGAGTCCATTGACGATCACGTCGACACTGACGACCTTTACGTCGGGATCTCAAACCATGGGACTCTCCGTCACGGGTGGAGCTGGTTCAGGAGCGGTGACGTACTCGGTATCTCAGGGTTCGGCAACACCAAATACTGCGGGCTGCGCGATTACTTCTGGTTCAAGTACCTTGCGCTATCTCACTGTCGGAACGTGTACGGTCACCGCCACTCAAGCGGGATTGAGCGCAACAGCAACGGTGACGGTGCAAGCAGCAAGCTCGCCACTTGCTATTACATCCACGCTGACGACGTTTAACCAGAACACACCAAGCGTGACGCTGACGACCACTGGTGGCGTGGGACCTGTCACGTTTAGCGTGGTGAACCCTTCGAGCATCTCCGCTGGGTGTTCAATTTCTGGAAGTACGTTGACCTACACCGGGCCAGGGACATGCACTCTTACCGCAACGCCGACCACGGGACAAAGCGCATCGGTCACATTCGTTGTTGCACCAGCGACTCCACCCTTGGCGATCTCATCTGGTTCACTTTCGACAACCTTTGGAACTGGAAATGCACAGGGATCTGGAACGTCCTCGACCAACACCGCCCTTCTTGCCACAAGTGGGGGAAACCCCAATGCCACCGGAAAGATTAGTTATCAAGTGGTAAGTAGTGGAACGGCTGGATGTTCGGTTTCACAAAATGTTCTGACCTACACCGGAAACGGTACGTGCACACTCACGGCGACCCAGGCGAGCGATGCAACCTACCTTGCTGGCACCTCGGCAACCGCTACCTTCACGGTGAATCCTTCTGGAAGCACCACGCTTCTGATCACAACGACGCAAGTCACGTTCGTCCCTGGATCGACGACACCGGCCCCGATTCAACTTGGGGTTGATGGATTGGCGACCGGACACGGGACATTGTCATTTCAAGTTGTGGATGCAGGGACCGCCAGCTGTTCTATCGTTAATGGGCTTCTGGCCTACACAACGACCGGAACCTGCGTGGTGAGTGCGACCACACTTCAAAATGGAAGTACACAAGCGCAGACATCGGCGAACACAACGATCACCATTGCTCCGTCTGCGCAGAGTGGTATTTCGCTCGGCGTCACGAGTGTCAACTACGGCGGGACGCCAGGTGGCACAAGCACCACCGTGACGTTGTCAATTTCTGGGGGGTCAGGCCCTGGTGCGGTGAGTTATACGGTGACGTCGAACGGGACGGCAGGATGCTCCATTTCAGGAAGCACGCTCACCTACCAAGGGGTGGGAACGTGTGTGATCACCGCGACGCAGGCAGCAAGTGCGAATTACCAAGCCCAGACGTCTCTTGCCACGACGTTTACCGTTCTTCAAGGCGTCCAAAGTCCTCTCACGATCACCTCAACCTCGATTCCCTTCACGCAGGCCCGAAGTGCATCATTCACGACCAACCCATCGGCCCCACTGCCCGAGACATCAGTGCTCTTTTCAATTGTCAGTGCTGGGAGTGCGGGCTGCTCAATTGTTGATTCGGCATTGATGTACTCGAGCGTGGGGACATGCACAGTACAAGCAACCAACATGGGCAATGGGAACTACCAGCAGGTCACGTCGCCCATTACAACCATCACCATCACAAAGGGAACCCAACCCACAGTCACCTTCTCAACCACAACGACGAACCCAACGTACGCACCGAGCCCTAGCAACACGGTCGCACTGGTCTCGGGTGGTGGAGCATCGACAGGAACCGTCACGTTTTCGCTGGTGACCTCGCAGACCAATACCGCTGGATGTTCGGTCGCTGGATCTACGTTGACCTATCTCTCAGTCGGCTCGTGCACGATTCAAGCAACGAGTCCAGGGAACTCGAACTGGAATACTGCGTCTTCAACGCAAGTCATCACCGTCGGGAAAGCAACCCAGTCACCACTCTCAATTGTCCCCACCGCAACCACCGTGAGTTCTCCAAAAACGTTGCAACTCTCATCGTCTGGAGGATCTGGAAGCGGTGCGGTGAGCTACACGCTCGTATCTGCGGGTTCCGCAGGATGTTCGCTGACTGGTTCAACGCTGAACTACACAGGGGCTGGGACCTGCACAATTTCAGCGACGAAGGCGACCTCGCAAAACTATCTCGCCGCAACGTCGGGTTCAGTCCAGATCACGGTGAATGGCTCTTCATTTGCCATTGCCGTGACCTCGACGACCTTTAACCCCGCGAATCCAACACTCACCTTGACCACAACTGGCGGCCAAGGTTCCTCTCCAGTTGTCTATTCCATCTCAGGAGTAGGCAACACAGCTGGTTGTACGCTCCAGGGACAAAGTGTTCTGAGCTTTGCCAATGCCGGGATATGCGTGGTGACCGCAACAAAAGGGACGCAGACCTCGTCGGCAACAACGATCACTATTAACTTGGCGAGCCAGTCCCCACTCTCGTTTACTTCTTCGTCAACCCCCGCATTTGCCCCGAGTCCACTCAATACATTGACGCTGACAGCGTCAGGTGGGTCAAATACTGGCGCCATCAAATTTGTAGTGACCTCAGTTGGAACAGCGGGCTGCAGTGTGTCTGGGGCAACGCTGACCTTCCTCACTGCTGGTATCTGCACGGTCAGCGCGACCAGTCCTGGAAACTCACAGTATGCAGCCCTCACGGTTTCTCAGGGCATTTCTGTCTTGGCACCGCCTCAGACCGGTGAGAGCTACACCACGTTGGCACAGCAGGTGAGCACGTCATCAACTCCATCGTTCATCAATCTTGGTGGGGGAATCACGATCTCCCTCACGGGTTTCCGGTGTGGATCAAGTTGTGCATCTTCAATGTCGTTCAATGGAGGCTCACTCAATCTCTTCGGGATGTACACCATTACGGTTGGTTCGGGAACGGTCACACCGACGGGATTCACCTTTACGAGTGCCACGCTCGCAACCCCAGCTGGCTGGCCCGGAGGCTCGTTGAGCACACTCTCGATTCCTGGATTCAAACTCACCTACACCGGCGGATCACTCAGTTCCATGGTTCAGGCCGAAGGAACGTTCTCACTTGGCACAACAGCCAACTTCTTGGGGATTCCAATGCCATCGGGCTGGCACATGGCCACGCAACTCAGCATGAACGATTACCTGGGCCAAACCGCAGGCATCACGATCACCAGCACGTTGTATTCAGGGGGCAGTGCTCCAGCGAATTGCTCGGCTGCCAGTGCGAACTGTCTTCAGCTCAAAGGTTCAGCAAGTAAAGCCGGCACCTTCTCGGTAACGGTCGTGGGATCGCTCCAGCTCGCAGGTCCAAGTGTGTCGCTGACCGGCATCAACCTCAACTGGCAGTCGGGGAGTCCATTTGCTGGACAGGCAACCTTGGCCATCGGTGGAACCACGGTAAGTGTGAAGATGAGTTACACGAACGCCACCACCTGGGCGGTTACTGCGAATGGTTCATTCTCGTTCTTTGGGATCCAGACCGTCGCATCAGGCTCCGTCTCGCAGACGACAGCAGGCGGGATCACTGGAACCTTCACCATGACGGTGACGGCTTCGTTGTCTGGCGGAATGACGGCCACCTTGAGTGCAACGTGGACTCCACAAAATGGGATTACGGCAACAGGATCGATCAACTTCAACTCTGGGATTGGAACGGTCACGGCAACTGCGACCTACGTAACGTCAACGAACTACAGCTTCACGATTTCAGGCCCATCGAATACGATGAATCTGATTCCAGGCGTCATTGCTCTTGGCGGAGTTTCCGGTTCCTACGCCTACGGAGGCCCCGTCAACGTGACGGGAACAGTCGTGCTGTTTAATAGCTTCTCTTCCACGATTAGCTTGAACTACAACAACGCAACGACATGGGTGATTACTGTCAGCCCCGCTAATCAACCTAATGGTGTCTTTCAGATTGCTCCCGGAGCCACGCTGAGCACCACGACGTTGACCGATGGTCAGTCCACCTGCAATGGGGTCACACTGGCAAAGAACACACTCTGTGTGACGTCCGCAATTACTTTTAGTTCCTTTGGCACCTTGAATCTGGTGGGAACCTATACCAATAGTCAAAACTGGACGTTCACTGCAACGACGTCAAGTGCAACGACCTTCACGGTCATCCCAGGCCTCACGATCAGCCTCAGCCAATTCTCGGGTGGTCTCTCTGAAGTCAATGGGAGATTCGGATGGTCGTTGACGCTGGCACTCTCGGGCACCTACTACCTCTATGGAAGCTCCGGAAGCGGAGCATCGTTAGCGCTTGCGAATCCGGTGATTAGTTTCTCATCGACATGTCCAACTGTTCCTGGTGGAACAACCCTCTGCCCTCCAGGAACTGGGAATACCAATATTTTGAGTTTTTCGGGAACGGTCACACTGAATCTTGGCGTTCCAGGCATCAGCCCCTACTCAATTGCCTTCGCAGCGGCCTATGGCGTGCAAACGGGTTCATTCGCGTTGAGCGCGTCGTTGTCAAACATCACAATTATCCCTTCCGTACTCGTGATCACGTCGCCCAAGATCACCGTGTCCTATCTCAAGTCAGGTGGAAGTAACACGGTCTCAACTGGCAACGTGACCTTCGGCTCTGGCGAAGGAACGGGAAACCAAGGTGGCTATGCCGTCTCGGTCTCTGGAAATGTCTCTCTCTCACTTCCCTCAATTGGGTCTCTCACAATTCCCGTCACCTTCACCTATCAAGGCAGTGGCTATGTCATCTCTGCATCGTTTACCACCGGAAGCGGGCTGGGATCTACTGGAGCGAACCTGTCAACCCTGGCGTATTCGAGCATTCCTCAGCAACTGAGCTTTAAAGCGCCGAGTGGAAGTGGCCTGACACCGATCAATGAATATCTGAATGCACCGGGGATTGTCTTTGGTGGGTCGGTCATGCTTCCTGGTTGGCTGAATTCATTCCTTGGCATCAATGACCTAGCGCCAGTCAGCATCTTTGTGACCTATTCGAGTGCAACGAGTTACTCGGTGAGTGCGGTCTTCCCACTCCAGATCCCAATTGACACAGGAACGAGCGACTTCACATTCTCCTTCACAAATTTCACGCTCACTATGGAGGAGAACGGCACCTCGTTCTTGCAGTCCGTCAGCGTGAGCGGAACTATGACCCTTAGTGGGGCGGCAAATGGTGGAGGGTCGTCAACGATCAACGTGACGATGGGACTTCAGTATCTTGACCTCCCACCTCAGATCACAGGATTTATCTCTGCCAGTGGGCAAGGCAATCCAGTGTGGAGCAATGTCTTCGGCATCCCTGGACTCGACATTCAAGAGTTCAACATCGCCATTGGGGTTAGCTTGACTCCGCCAATTCCATTTCCTGATCTTGGGTTCCAAGCCGAGGCGACATTGACAGGATCGTTCTGGACTGAATTGGGATTGAATTCTGGCGACATTATTAATGTCGCGCTCAATATCTCAGACGCCAACCCCTGCATGGGGATCTCAATTTCGAACGCAACGCCCGGGGCCAATGTGGTCTCGATTGCGGGAGGCGCATTGACGGCGACGTACGCCGAAATGTACCTCGCGCCGAATGGCTGCCAGATCGGGACCTTCTCACTTCCACCTGGATTCACCTTTGCCTTTGATGGAGCCCTCTTTGGGGTGCAAGTTGATGTACAGGCGGCGATTTCGATCACCCCAACACTTGGCTTCGCTGCGTCACTGACGATCGGGACCTTTAACTTGGCGGACATCGTGACCCTGCAAGAGGTCAATATACAGATCGCCATGAACCATGCATTGTTAAACCCGAACGCAACGTGTCCCGCGAATAGCAGCACGTTTATTCTCTGCTTCTCGGGTGGCATAGATATTTTAGGAGAGACCGCAACGCTCGCGGGCGAAGTCACACTTGACAGTTTCTCGTTGACAGGAACACTGAGTGGGTTCTCTGGACTTGGTTCGGAGTTCTCCATGGGACCGCTGTCCATCCAGACGTCTGGAACGATCACTGGCACGCCCTCATTTGCTCTGAATGCCTCAGGATCGCTCTCGATCTTGGGGAGCAGTGTGGCAATCACCATTGGATTTAGTTTTGCCAACTACCAGATTGTCTCAATGACGTTCTATGCGTCAATCAACAGTTGTCTGTGGAAACTGAACTTGGCAATCATCGCATTCCAAGCCTGTTTTGGTGGTGTCTTTAACTTCAACCTCTCCTCATCATCGGGCACCTTCTTCTTTAGTGCTGATCTCTCGGCCTCTATTCAAGTGGCGTACTACTCGCCAGACTGTGGCAACCCATTCAAGTCATGTTTCTGGCACTGGTCGTGGAGTGGCTGGGACACGGTGTTCGCCATCAATGTCTATGTCGACACCAACGGAAACGCCAGCGCCTCATTTAATATATGTGGCTACTCTGAATCCTTCAGTTTGGACATCGGAGATATTTTTGGTTGACACTCATGATGAGTTGTTCTTCAGGCAACGCACGCATGAGGCATGACAAAGCAGCGCTTGATTCATAAAAGCAGCCTTATCAACGAAGAATAAAGTCATCTCGATTGGGCTCTTTGGTCCACGTCCAGTAGTCAACGAGGCGCCATGGGCTCAAGATATGGACCTCTCCTTCGGCGTTCTTATAGAACGAGTGCTCGACACTGGGCTGGGCCCACGCCAGTGTCTTGATCTCTCGTTGGGTGCGCTCATGCCATTCTTGGTAAAGGTCTTCTCGGGGCTCAAGAGAAGCGTGCTCCCCAGCGATCAAGATCTCTAAGCACTGTTCGATGTAGCGCATCTGACACTCGGAGTGAAAGATCAGACTGCCCCCATGGGCCAAGTTCGTTCCCGGTCCGTACATACAAAAGAAGTTTGGAAACTCCGGAATGGTCATGCCCAGATACGCCGCCGGACGCTCTCCCCAACGCGAGCGAAGATCAACACCGTTTCGCCCGGTGATCTCCATGGGCCAGAGCAGATCTGTGGCCCGAAAGCCCGTGGCGTAGATAATAATGTCGGCGTCGTACTGCTTCCCGTCCGTCGTGACCACGCCGTCAGCTGCGATGTGGTCAATCCCGGTTCTGACGAGTTCGACGTTGTCTCGGCTCAGCGCCTTAAGCCACGCTCCGTTGTCTTGCAAGGTTCGCTTCGCCGTGGCGGGATAGTCAGGGATGACCTTGGCCAAGAGCTCTGGGTCGTCGGGGATCTGGCTCGTGATCCACTCAGTAAACATTTGGCGGGCGAGGTCGTTCATCTCGCTAAAGGCTCGTTGTTGGTCCGGGTACGCAGGGTCTACTCGAGCTGCTTCAAGTCCGACGTCGCACCCCGGCCAGAGAATCAAGAAGCGATACCAACGTCCATAGAACGGCAAGTGTCGAAGCGCCCACTGCACGCCGGGCCCCACTGCTTCGTGATAATTGGGATTCGGAAACATCCACTGTGCGGTGCGCTGGAACACACTGAGGTGGGCGACGTCAGGGGCGATGGTTGGAGCAATTTGAAATCCACTCGCACCAGCTCCGATCATGGCGACTTGTTTCCCGGTGAGATCGACGTCGTGGTCCCAGCGCGCAGAGTGAAACGATGGTCCCGCAAAGTCGTCTGCCCCAGGGAACTCAGGAATGGAGGGGCGATTGAGTTGTCCAACCGCTGAGATGACGGCTCGGGCGTGCAAGGTTTCGCTTGCGCCCTCGAGAGTGCGAATTTGAATGGTCCAGAGGCTCTGGTCGTCGTCCCAGGCTGCGCTCAGGACTTCGGTTTCAAAACGGATGTGGGGCTCGATCTCGTATTTGTGCATGACGGTTTCGAAGTAGGCCTGGAGCTCTGGCTGTTGTGCGAAGTACTCGCTCCACGTATCGCTTGGTTCAAAGCTGTAGCAATAGAAGTGGTTCCCGACGTCAACCCGAGCACCGGGATAGGAGTTCTCCCACCACGTTCCCCCCACACCCGCATTCTTTTCAATGATGACAAATGGAATCCCGGCTTCTTTGAGCCGGATCCCTGCCAACAGGCCTGACTCGCCACAGCCAATCACGAGGACCGGAAAGTTTGCTCGAGCCTCGGCGTCGCCCGTGAACTCAATTCGGCGGGCGTCGCTGCCGTCGAGTTCCATCTCTTCTAAGAGCATGGGGATGTACTCCTCGGGAACGTCTTCACAGACGAGCCAACTCATCATCTCGCCTAAGAGCTCGGCTGAGATTGGCGTGGGCTCAGGACAGCCCCGATCTCGGTAATCGATGATGACGTCTCGTGCGAGATCACGGATCTCTTGTTTATCCTCTTCGCTCATGAAGCCCTGGACCTCGTTGAGAAAGAGTCCCGCGGGCTTCAGTCGGCCACGGATGAGTTCTGCGTCACCCGACATGTGAACGAGTGAGAGCATGAGGGTTGGAATACTGAGATCTTGAAGGGCCGCGACGATCTCTCTATCAGAGGTATCGAAGGGGATGCCCGCATGTGGATTTCTCATGTCACCCCCTTGCTTCTCAGAAACACATCGCTGTTGTGTGAAGGCTCATGGTATCTGAATGCGGCTCGATGAGGCCGCCTGGATTTTCTGGATCAGGACGCCATGCAAGGAAGGCTGTTACAGCCACCTTCTACCATGGAAAGATGACAACGAATCGACAGGTACAGAAAAATTTGGCAGATCTGCGAAGCCGGATCATACGAGGCGAGATTGGAAAAACAATCCTTTGGCAGGGTGCTGACGTGGTGATTTTGGCAGAACTCCCTGGAGAATCAGAGCCCGGGTTTTATCCCGACCCCCTCTTCGTGCGCAGTGACTTCGCAGAGGAGCTCAGTTGGCTGTTCTATGAGTTGAAAGCTGCTTTTGATGACCAGATCGACTTCGAGAACAAGTTCTACTTCTACGGCACGTTGGCTGAAACTGCGATCCTTTACTGTGACCGCCTCGGCGAAAAAGAAGTCTTGGTGGACCTCTTGACGACGGTCCTTTCGTGGGCTGAACAGTTGGCGGCATCCGTGCAGTGGGGCGAAGAGATCCCCTCGATGAACTAACGCGATTGCATGAACCTGAGGCGACATGCTCAGAACCGAGACGATTCCGCAGGCTGTTATGTCGCCCACGCGAGGTTGTGGCCTCGGGAGGTGAGCAAAGAGTCGTATCGACTAGACCTTGAGGACTTTAAGACCAGGTATATCCCGATAGTCATCATCTTGAGTGAGAACTGGCATGTCGTAGGCGATCGCAGTTGCCGCTATCCATGAATCATTCGGTAGCGATGAAGAAACTTGTTTCGGTGAGACAGCGAGTGCTCACAATTCATCTGTTGTGTCTGGAATGAGGTCCTGTAGGTCCTTAGTAAGGCCGGGATCAGCCTGGCTAGATTGAAAGAGCTGCAGAAATTCAGCTCTTGGCATCCAGCGCTTTGCTCCACCAATCGGAATGAGGGACACCACCGTCCTCCCATCAACGGTGATCGAAATCTCCTCACCGGACTCGGCTCGCATTACGCCATCTCTCGTTCAGTTTTGGAATTCCCTCGAAGGGTTTGTTTGCGCGCTTCTGCAACGAGTGCTGCGAATCGATCCAGAGTGAATTGACCCGGGAGGCAATCTTGAAGGTTTTCTTCCGTGGCATCAAGGAGATTGAGGAAACTTCTTGGTGTCAACACGGGCAATGAGCCTGCCAGAGCACTGAGAGCATGATCACCTGTCACCAGCAATGACGAGGTCGATACCGCAAGGTCAAGAAGGAACACATCGTCTGAGTCACTCGGAAGAACCGCATGTTGTCTCGGCTCATCGAGATAGAGCTTGGCGTGTTGGCGAAATGACTCGAGAAACTCTTGGTGATCAGAAAGATAGTGCGACACAAACCATTCTCGTCTCATGACCCCTTCAATCTCATCAAGCAGCAATGGTGAGGCAACCATCTCAAACTCTTGGTTCATCCCTTTCTTTAAAATGATTCCAGGAGGACCTGACTGATTGATGAGCCCAGAGATGATGACGTTGCTATCGACAACAGCTTTCACGCCTTCTTGTTCTTTCTCTCAGTTCGATACGCAGCTTGAGCCTGAAGAGCGCTTTCCATCGCTTCTTCTTCAGTGATCTCTGGCATCTCTGCCCAGATCTTTTCGAGGAGGCCAACTCCAAGGGCAGTGCGAATTGCTTCTTCCATCACTTCGCTCTCGCCCTTTCCGGTTCGAGCTGCCCGAATCTTGACGGCTTTCAGAGTCTCTTCATCCAAAGTGAGTGTCGTTCGAGTCTTTGCCATAGATACATAATAACATCATCATGTAATATTTGTGCTGAGGACGGATACCTCTCTATTGGCGTGCAGTTTTCTGTTCCCTCTCCACGCTGTCACAATGGTCAACTACCGTTTCGCCTATGTCCAATGAAGTTCGAGCTCCAGGCCAGCGGCCAGAACTCACTCTGCTCGGAATAATTGGTATCAGTTCTGATACCATTAGGGGATGGAAATGAGTCGTTTATTGAAGTCAGCCCGAGAACAGTCGGGGATGAGTTTGAGAGCCCTGGCGCAAAGGGCCAAGACGTCCCATTCGACCCTGAGCGCCTATGAATCAGGTCGCATCGAACCGAGCACCTCAGTTGCGGCGCGTATTTTCGAAGCAGCAGGATACCGACTCTCGACGACGATTGAGCCTCAGCTCAAGACAGCCAACGGGCACTATCCAGGTGACGAACTCGCCGAACTCTTGGCGCTCGGCGAGTTGTTGCCAAGGACAACACGTGCTCGTCATCTTGATGCTCCAGTGTTTCCAGGTTCATGACAACCTTCGCTGAGAAGATCTTTGAACTTGATGCAGCGCTCAATGACTCGGGGATCGCCCACGCCTTCGGTGGCGCCCTTGCGCTTGCTTTTTGTACGCGTGAACCTCGACTCACGAGTGATATTGATGTCAATGTCTTCTTAACGATCAATGAGGTGCAAGAGTTTTTGGACGCAGTACCCAGTGGCCTCGCGTGGGACGAGGAATCTCGGCAACTCCTTCAAAGGGATGGCCAGGTTCGTCTGTGGTGGGACGCAACTCCCGTCGACGTCTTTCTAGCCACGAGCGAGTTTCACCGTGAAGCCGCTCGTCGTGTTCGAATTGAATCGATCGATGGTCACCCTCTCCCGTTCTTGTCGTGCAGAGATCTTGCGGTCTTCAAGGTATTTTTTGACCGGTTAAAGGACTGGGCCGACCTTGAAGCCATGCTCCTCTCAGGCTCGATTGATCTCGACGCCACGCTCGGGACCCTGGCTCGGTATCTAGGTCCCGACGACCACCGCATTGCTCACCTGCTTGAAATGAGTCGATCTCTGCCCACGGACGGAGTGTTGCCTTTATTTCGACCAACTAAGGAGCAAGGCACGTGAAGATGCCACGTTGTAGGTTCGCGACATGCGAGTAGCACTCCGAATCAAGTAACGATGCAACCATATGTCTCCTCGTTTGGCCATAGCCGTCAAACAAGTGAGGTCGAGGTCAAACAGAGAACAGGCTCTGCTCGCAGGGGAGCACTCGGGAGACACGAATTGTGCCCTGCGTATGGGAGGCACCCTCTAATTTGTTACACCCGTCGTTTAGGGTGTCATCTATGTCGCTAGAAGCTCTCAGTCCTACCATCATCACTGGGTGGCTCGAATGTGAGCACTCGCTGACCCTTCGGCTCAAGGGATCGTCTGCTCCCCAGGCCTTTGGGGACTTTGCCGATCTCGTCCGAGACAAAGGGACTGCCCATGAAGAAGCAGTCCTGGCTCGCTATGAAGCGGAAGGCCTACGCGTGTTGCGTGTCCCCGAAAAAGGTGACCGCAAGTTTGAACAGTGGGCAGCTGATTCGCTGGGCTTGTTGGACTCACCGGGCGTCGACGTCATCTACCAACTTCCTCTCGTTCACAACAGCATTAAGGGAGTAGCTGACTTTCTTGTCAAGGTTCCTTCTGATGGGACCTACAGCGAGTGGGAGCCAGTCGACGCCAAATTGGCTCGCAGCGAGGGAAAACCTGGGCACCTACTCCAAATCTGTTTTTACTCTGAAGCGGTTGAGTCATTAGTAGGTGCTCCACCAAAGTTGATGCACCTAGAACTCGGTTCGGGAACGCGCGAGTCGTATCGCTTTGAAGAGTTTGGTCCCTACTGGCGCAGGATGAAGATTGAATTAGCCCGTGCTTCTGAGGGTGGTGCCCCACTGGCAGAGACCGAACCAGAGCCCTGTTCGTTTTGTGACTATTGCGACTTCCAGAAGATCTGTGAGACCAAGTGGCGCGACGAAGACTCCTTGGTCTTTGTGGCAAACCTCCTCAAGGGCGACCGTCAAGCACTCAAGGATGCTGGGATTGAAACGCTCGAAGCGTTAGCAACGGCTAGCGAAAGTACGGCGCTACCAAGCGAACGTTTCGATCGAGTGCACGAACAAGCTGCACTTCAGCGTGAATATCGCAATAGTGAGTCAGCACCTATTCCTTTCCGACATCTTGAGCCAGGCGACGACCCAACCTGGGGACATGGGTATTCCCACCTGCCAAAGCCAGCTGATGGCGATGTCTTCTTTGATCTTGAGGGTCACCCCCTCTTTACAGCGGAGAAGGGAATCTTCTTTCTCTTTGGGTTGACCTATGAAGAAAATGGGGAGTGGATCTACGACGCCCGTTGGGCTCATGACTTTGAGTCCCAAGAGCGTCAAGCAGTGGAGCTTGTGGCATTTTTTGAGGAACGGCGTCGTCAGTTCCCTGCCATGCACGTCTATCACTACAACCACACTGAGCGCAGTTCACTCTGTTCAATGACGGCGGATACGGAGGCCTCAGTCTCGTTTGCGCACATGAGTTCAACTGGTCTCTTTATTGACCTGCTTACCGTTGTGCGGAATTCATACCAGATGGGTATTGAGTCGTATGGACTCAAACAACTTGAAAAAGTAACGGGCTTTGACCGATCGGACGGGATCGAGGCTGGGTCTGGAGCAGTCCTTCTCTATGAGAACTACGTCAAGGGTGGAGATTCGTCACTTCTTGACGCCATTGCGGTCTACAACGAAGACGATGTTCGTTCGACAAAAGTGCTACGTGACTGGTTGGTTGAACACCGTCCAGACGGTCTTCGTTGGCGAGAAGCGGAACTTCCCGAGTATGACAATAATGCTGAACTAGATGAACTTGAGTTCCAACTCTTGAAGTTTGATCAAGGAACGAATGAGCATCTCTTGGGTAATCTGATCGGCTACTGGAGGCGAGAGCGTTCTGCTCAAATGACTCCGTTGCGCGAGTTGGTCAGCCAACCAGTTGCCGATCTCGTAGACGAAGAAAAAGTCATCACTGAACTCTCTGTGCTGCATCGTGAAACGGTCTCTGTGAATGACGAAACAGGCGCAGTGAAGGAAACAGCAACCTTTACGTTCCCAGAACAAGACGTGGACGAGGACTGGGGCAAGGACAAGAGCAAATTTTTCATCGCAGGTGTCGATGGCGAGACAAACTTTGCCAACCGCAACGCGATTGACCTTGAACAGCGGACAATTTCGCTTACCTGGAGTAGGGATCCTGGTAAACAGAATCTATTACCAATCTCGGTAATCCCAGACGACTGGGTGAGTCCGAAAGTGAAAGAGGCCGCCTTGATGGCAGCAGCTAGTGATATCTTGACCAACCCCAATTCGCTCCCCGACGTGACGAAAGAAATCCTACGGCAGAATAAGCCACGATTCTTTGAAGGTAAAGGACCGAAGGGTGGAATCTTCAACGACGACATCGATGAGATGGTTGCGTGGATCAGCGAACTGGACCGAAGCGTGGTCGCCGTTCAAGGACCGCCTGGCACAGGGAAGACCTATCGCGGGGCTCGCATGGTGCGAAAACTTATCAATGAGGGGAAGCGGGTTGGCATCTGTGCGCCAAGTTATGCCGCCATTGGCAACTTTATGGAAGCAGTGGTCAAACTTCATCAAGAAGAAGGTGGGTTCGAACTCAAGGCTTCGCAAAAGATCCCAGGATCAAAGTCGGCGAAGCCGTTGGCGCCCGATGTCTATTACGCGACGTCCCCAAAGACGGTAGCCAATCCTAAATACAACCTGGTGGGAGGCACGAGTTGGTTCTTCTGTGGTAAAGAAATTATCGAAAACCCGGTCGACTATCTGATTGTCGACGAAGCTGGCCAGATGTCCTTAGCGGACATTGCTGCAATGTCACTTCATGTAACTAATGTGGTCTTACTTGGTGATCCGCTGCAACTTGAGCAGGTCTCAAATGCCGTCCATGCTGAAGGTTCAGGACAGAGTTCACTCGAGTACATGCTCGACGGGGCAATGACGATAGCCGAAGACCGGGGGGTCTTTATTGAAGAGACTCGTCGGATGCACCCGAGCATTTGTCATTTCATCTCAACGCAGATATACGAAGATCGGTTGAAGAGTCACGAGTCCTGCGACCAGCAAGTGGTCGAAGGATACGGAGCAGGTCTGCGATGGATCGAAGCGCATCACTCGGATAATTCAACGGAGTCAACGGAAGAAGCCGAGTTGATTGCTGCCAAAATGAAAGAGCTTCTTGGTGCCAACTGGACAGATCAGGATGGTAATCAGCGACCCTTAGAAGCGAAAGACTTTATGGTGGTGGCGCCATTTAACAAGCAGAAAGATGAGATTCGACGAGTTCTCGAACTGGACCCTGATCTGGCTCCTATTGCTGAGTCCGTTGGAACAGTTGACAAGTTTCAAGGTCGAGAAGCTCCGGTTGTTTTCTTTTCTTTGACAACGTCAGACGGCGAGGACTTAACCCGTGGAGCTGATTTCTTGTTCTCCAGAAACAGGCTGAACGTGGCAGTAAGTCGAGCACGGAGTTTGGCGTACCTTGTCTGCACCGAAGCGCTTCTTGGTACAAAAGCCTCGAAAGTCGATGACATGCGTCTCATTGGGACATTGAATTCGTTCGTCGAAGAAGCATCAGAGGCTTAAGTGATTCAACGTTTATGAGTCACGAGGAGGCGCCTCATTCAAGTGAGAAGAAAATAGCTATCAAAGATGTTCTCCCCGTCCACGAGACGAAAATAATCTGTGCATTTATTGATTCAGTACGGTGGCAAGAGGCGAAACTTCAACCACCACATAGTTATACGGTCAAGCAATGGAGCGATGATTCGGCTGGCTTTGAAGGAATCGTTCGTATGATTCGAACCTTTGGCCATGAAGAGAACTTTTATAACGAGACCTATATCTATTTGACTCTTGGCGACCTTAAGTACTGGACGATGGGCGCTCCCATTGAAGAGACCACTGTGTTGAATCGAGCTGACGCTGGAACCCACTACGCGATGAGTGGCTAAAGCCTGATTTACGAAGGCGTCTCCTTCGTCACTGTGGAATGATTGGCGTATGTCAACTGAACGCATTGAAGTCGATCGAGTCATTCACGCAGGCCCAGCAGATATCTTTCAGGTGATCCAAGACCCCAAGGGACATGTCGCCATCGACAGCTCTGGGATGTTGATGGGTGCAACGGGAGAGCCAGCGACCAAGGTCGGTGACACCTTTGTGATTCATATGGATCGCCAAGCACTCAATGATTATCCCTTAGGTATCTACGACGTCACGGTGCTGATCACAACGTTTGAAGAAAACAAAGAAATTGCCTGGACCGTGATCGGCCAACTCGAACCACAGATTGGCCACATCTACGGCTACCGATTGGAACCCGCCGACGGTGGCACACTCGTCACCTCGTACTACGACTGGGCCGAGATCGATCCCGTGTGGAGGGAGCGAGATATCTTCCCGATTATCTCCGAGACCGCACTTCGTGCCACCCTCGGTATCCTCGCTCGGAATCTGGAGTCGCAGTAAGGCGAGGTGCGACTCAGGCTTCTCAGCTCGAGAAGAGCGACCTGAGACTTAGTGAATGGATTGGCGTTGACTTCCAAGTTGGTCAATGTTGAGATCAAGTACATCGCCGGTGCGCAAGTAGCGAAGATCAGCAGAGCCCTTGGCCACGCCTGCGGGAGTTCCCGTATTAATGACGTCACCAGGTCGCAGCACCATAAATTGACTGAGATACCAAATGAGGTGGTTGATCCCAAAGATCATCTCTGACGTCGAGGACGATTGGCGAACGTTACCGTTGAGCGCAAGGGTCATCGCCAAATTCTGAGGATCGCTGAGCGAGGAGGCGGGCACGAGCCACGGCCCGAGTGGGTTAAACGTCTCACAGGATTTCCCCTTGTCCCACTGCCCGCCGCGCTCATGTTGAAACTCTCGTTCGCTGACGTCGTTGGCGATCGTAAAACCAGCGATGTGAGAAGGGGAGTGAGAAGGGTCATCGAGGTAACGAGCGGTGCGACCAATCACAACCGCGAGTTCAACCTCCCAGTCGGTCTTCACTGAGTTTCTTGGGATCAAGACGTCGTCGTTGGGTCCAACGACGCATCCAGGGTCTTTTAGAAAAATGATCGGCTCCTCGGGTGAGGCGGCTCCTGTCTCGCGAGCATGATCGTGAAAATTGAGGCCGATACAGACAACCTTGCTTGGTTGAACAATGGGGGGCCCAAAGCGTTCTCCGTTGAGGGTCAGCGAAGGAAGCGTCCCGTCGATTGCCGCGGCCACGAGCTGATCGATGCCATCATTCGCCAAGAATTCCCCGGTAATGTCCGCGGTCAGGGAAGAGGCGTCACAGACATTCCCGTCAACGGCCACAATCGGTCGCTCCATGCCTGGAGCTCCGATTCGAGCTACCCCGGTGCCAGTAAATCCGTTCATGCTTGGGACTCCTTGGTTACGTCGTGGGGCTTGGTTCCCACTTGAACGCTACAGCGCTCCCTCTCCCGCGAGGGTTACGAGACGGACACGCTCTCTTGCTGAGGTACTTGGTTCACGGTCGTGGTCTTCAAGATGAAGGGTGCAGCGACCAGTTCGGCAATTGCAAGCACAATGACAACGATGATGATGTCGTCAACGTGGAACGCCGGGTCAGTCCAGGCCAAGACGGTGACCCCTAACATCACGACGGCAGTTCCGAGGCGGAATAACAGCAATTTCTTTAACGGGCGACGCCGAGAACACCATGCCAGGCCGCCAAGAGCGAGATAGAACGTCGCCATCATGCCGATGATCTCTACTGCGTCAGCATCAGGGAGGTGTTCGCCCAGGGGAAGGTTGACGAGCGTCGAAACGCCGACACCAACTGTGACGATAGAGAGTTGCAAGATGAGGTGGAAGGGGACCCAGAACTTGACCCGAGACTGTTGGAGGCCCGCGTGAGGAATATCTTCAAAGTACGCACCCCAGAGCGAAAAGGCTAAGAGAAACTCCAGAGCCAAGGTCAATGAATCTCTGATGGTGATGTGTTTTCCAGAGATGGCCAGTGCAATTTCAACAAAGGTTTCGCCCATCATGATGAGGGAGAATGCCCCGAGGCGTTCGACGAGGTGCGCTTCTTCAAAGAGTGGTGCATGAGAAGAGAGAACATTTGGAAGGATGGTCGGAACAATCACGATCAAGAGACCAAGTGCGCCAATGGGATAGCGAGCCACGTCAGGGAAGGGCGCGGCAACAATGAAAAGGAGCGCTCCAAGGAAGTTCACTCCAGCCATCTGCCGGGCGAAACGCCGCTCACTCCCGCGTTCTTTCAATGACCCGAAGAGATACATGAGCGCCACGGTGGCGAGGAGACCACCGAATTCGAAGGTCATCACGGTGATGTCGTTATCGATGCCGGCTCTGGCCTCCATGGCAAAAAGAACAAGGAGAAACATTTGGACGAGCAAGATGATTCGAAGCGGCACGTCGCCGAGTCGGAATCGATTGAAGAACATCGTCGACGACATCCATATCCACCAGACCATGGCAAAGGCCATGTAGATCCAGAACTTTTCTGCGCCAACGGGAGCATCAACCATGGCTGAGCTAAAGATCAGCGTGGTGGCCACGAAGACCAAGTCGGAGAACAGCTCCATCCAGCCGAGCATGCTCGACGGTGCTTTTATCCCATGGGTTGCTGCCCGGGTCTCACTCATGGTCGCATTCCTCTTTCACTGATGACATGTGCTGAGGCGAGAGTAGTCCACTGTGTTGCACTTTCTATGTTTCGAGCTCGAGATTCGAACCTAACGGGCAACGCCAGGTGCGACCAAGGGCCATGGTGCCATTGCCTCCAGCACAAGTCCAATATCAAGCAAGACCTGTTCGGCGTGGTGACGCCCAATCACTTGGAGGGAAACTGGCATTCCTCGCACTGTTCCCGCAGGGAGGGCAATGGCAGGGTTCCCGGTGGTGTTGGCTGGAATCGTGAGTGCGCCGTTGTTGCTGAGCGCTCGGCCAAATCCGAGTTCGGCGACGAGATCATGGCCGCCGACGACGGTTCGCATTGGGCCTGCTGCATCAAAGGCAACGTCAGGATTTGTCGCACAGATGATCACGTCAACTTGGGAAAACGCCATGGCCATCGCCTCTACGGACGCATGGCGAAAGCGCTCAACTGCCAAAAGACCCTCGAGCCCAAATCGTTCATGAGTGAGGCGGGCACCAAAACCCATCTCTGGGCCAAGTTGATCTGCACAACCTGGATACCGATCACCAAGAGATTCCAATACCGACGCTGATGACATCATTGACCACTCGAGGCCACCTTGGGGCAACGCCAGGTCAAGAGCGACGGGGGTCATCCCGCTCTCTTCTACAAGTGCAAGTGCAGTCCGCTCGAGATGTTCGGCAACGTCGTCGGCGACAAACGCAGTTCCTAAGTCGATGGAGATTCCAACGCGAAGTGCCGTGAGGTCAGTAGTCCCGAGCTGGCCAACAAAGGAATGGGTGGGAGACGGAAGGCTAAAGGGATCTCGTTCATCTGGCCCGGCAGCCACGTCAAGAAAGAGCGCACTGTCTCGAATCGATCGGCTCAAACATCCCCAGACCGACGTGAGGGGCTCAAACGCTGAGTTCGTCATCTTCGGGATGCGACCAAAACTGGGTTTGAGGCCAACCAGGCCACAGAAGCCAGCCGGAATTCGAATTGAGCCACCTCCATCAGATCCGGTACAAAGAGGAAGGAGTCCCCCCGAGACCGCTGCGGCTGAGCCGCCCGATGAGCCGCCTGGGGTTCGTGTTTCATCCCACGGATTTGTGGTGGTGCCATGAATCCGAGTGGAGGTGAAGTTCACACTTCCAAATTCACTTGACGTCGTTTGGGCGAGAAGAATTGCGCCTGCCGAGCGGAGGCGCTCGTTGAGTGGAGAGTCACCACTGGCAATCTCTCCTTCAAGTGCAAGTGATGCTTCATTCGCGGGCCAGCCAGCAACGTGGTCGAGTTCTTTAATGCCAATAGGAAGACCAGCTAATGGAAGAGAGGTGTCGACACGTCGTGCCGTTTCAAGAGCGTGCTCTGCATCAAGGTGACTGATTGCATTGAGCGAAGATGCATCCATGGCGGTGATCGACGCTTCAGTTGCCTCCACGGGGCTGATCTCCCCTGAGCGCAGAGCGAGGAGAAGAGAGCTTGCATCATCGAGCCAAGGACTGTCCATCTCTCGATGTTAGTAAGTCCCGTCTTTCAGTGTTGATCCTTCACCACATGGCACTTCAGCACCTGAGTGCTGGAGACTCTGCTGCGATCACGTCGAATGAAGTTCCTGACTCGCCTTATTGAGGAGAGCGGCGACGATTCTCAGGCAGAAGCCCTGGATTCGGCAGGTAGTGCTCGACGCGAGGAGCATCGGTGCCAGGCGGCACGATCTTATCGATGGCGTCGAGTGTTGCCGTATCAAGAGTGACGTCAGAGATACTGATCAGATCTTCGAGCTGTTCCATGGTGCGAGGACCAATGATCGCCGAGGTGACTGCAGGATGCGCGTTCACGAATGCGAGGCCGAGCGCAGGCAGAGAAATGTTGGCTTTCTCTGCGACAAGGGCGAGCTCTTCGACCAAGTCGAGTCGAGGGTCATTAGAGATATCAATGGTGCGGCCCGACCACTTGGCCAACATGCCGTCAGCTGAGTAGCGAGATCCAGATGCGATCTCAACATTCTTTCGGTATTTTCCGGCGAGCCACCCGCCAGAAAGTGGACTCCAGGGGATCACGCCCATGTTGTAGCGAAGGGCAGTCGGGAGGACGGCAACTTCGACAGAGCGAGCAAAGATTGAATACTGAGGCTGCTCGCAGATAAAGCGCTCTCGGTTTCGCCGCTCGGCGGCCCACTGTGCTTCGACCATCCAGTCGGCGGGGAAGGTTGAAGAGCCGAGATAGCGGATCTTTCCAGCAGTGACGAGATCGCTTAAGGCACCAAGAGTTTCATCGAGGTCCACCGTAAAGTCTGGACGATGAATTTGGTAGAGGTCGATGTAGTCGGTATTGAGTCGACGAAGTGAGTTATCGATCTCCTTCATGATCCAGCGTCGAGAACCACCGCGTTGGTTGCGGTCTGAGTCCATCGGGTTAAAGAACTTGGTTGCCAGGACCACATTGTCTCTGCGACCTTCCAACGCTTTACCGACAATGGTTTCTGACTCTCCGAAGGAGTAGACGTCGGCAGTATCGATGAAGTTGATTCCCTCATCTATCGCCTTGTGAATAATGCGAACACAGTCATCGTGATCGGTGTTCCCCATCGCCCCAAACATCATTGTCCCCAAACACTGTGTGCTGACCTCAACGCCTGTTGATCCAAGTACTCGATACTGCATCGTTCCCCCTTTATGAGTGTCTTGTAACTGTAGTTCTGACTCTCGGTAGGCCTGTCCTTCAACGTCACTTCCCAAGACAGATCAAAGTATTGTTGGGATCAGATCAAAAGAAAGTAGGTCTCGATGGTTACCTCAGCGGATCAGTCACGTTCAGCCACGCTTCCGGATTCTGTTGATTTTCACTTCGACTTGATGTGTCCCTATGCCTATCAAACCTCCCTCTGGATTCGAGAGGTGCGAAGACTCACTGGCCTCGAAATCAACTGGCGATTCTTTTCTCTGGAAGAAGTCAATCGAGTCGAAGGCAAGAAACACCCCTGGGAGCGAGAGTGGTCCTACGGATGGTCCATGATGCGAATTGGGGCGCTACTTCGCCGAAGCAATATGGATGATCTTGACCGGTGGTACGCGAGTGCTGGCAAGGCACTCCACGTCGATGGCCTCAAACCTCACGTCCCTGAGGTGGCGAAGTCGCTGTTGGAAGAGCTTGGCCTTGATCCTGGACTTGTCGATGAAGCCATTCAAGATTCAACGACGAGCGATGAGGTCATGACCGAGCATAAGAAAGTTATCGACGCAGGAGGGTACGGCGTTCCAACGCTCTTCTTTGCCGATGGGCAGTGTCTCTTCGGTCCAGTACTCATCGACCCCCCAATTGGAGATGACGCAGTGGAACTGTGGGATTCAGTTGTCGCGTGGACGAAGTTTCCGCACCTCTATGAGTTGCAACGACCCAAGACAAGAAGTGATGAGAAGTTAATCGCCGAGACATTCCGGCCCTACATTGAAGCGCGCGACTGGGTCTCGATGAATAGAGGCGAAGTTCTCGACTTTGGATCAATGGATAAGAGAACTGATGAGGTGTAGTGGAGTAGTGAACTCAGTATCGTTGGCATGATCGTTTTGATTTATGAGAGTGACGAGAGAGGTATCACTTTGGGGGCGAAGTTCAGTCTCGCGAGTGGAAGTTTGAGTAGAGTCCCGCAGGATCAATAATGAATTCGCGTGCTATTTCTAGTTGTTCTGAAATCGCAGATGTGTCAGGATTGGTTTTCTCTTTATGCCACATTCATCACATCACCACAACCCGGCAACCGAGCACCATCTCTCTATCAATGGGCCAAGTTGGCTCCCAATGGCTCTTGCGCTTGTTCTCGGAATTTCAGCACTGGTATCGGGAGTCACTGCATGGAGAGTGGCAATCCACTCTGGTCATGCCCAACTTGGTTTCGCAGTTTCAACGCAGTCAGTAAATAACGCCAATGCCGTCTCACAAAATGTAACGAGAGCGGTGGGCTCTGAGCGGGCTTTGTTTATATCTTGGGACCAAGCGGTCTTGGCAGGTAATACTGAACTTGCCAATTCGATTTTGTCGATGATGGAGCCTGACACGCAAGCTGCGGTTCATTGGTGGAATGACGAGGCCATCAATAATCGGCCACCCACACCATTTGCCTCAGCCAACCCTAAATGGACAACGCCGGGACAGATCATTGAAGCCGCTGCGATTTCAGAAGAAGCGACGAATAAACTCGATGAGTCCAATGCGCAACTCAACCAGGCACACAACCTTGAACTCCTCGGTGCCCTCTTGGCCATCGCCCTCCTTACGGGTGGTCTCACCGCAACGTTGAAATCGACTCAAGCTCAGCTGACGCTGCTCGGCGTCAGCTGTACTTCCCTTGGTGTCGCCACGATTGGGCTGGTGATTCTCTGGTGAGGCGTGCTTCTGTCTTTTTTACGTCATTGTTGGCGGCAGGATTGTTGAGTGCGTGTTCGGGCACGACAGAGGCCACATCAACAGGTATTACCGCTACGCCATGTGCGGGGGCGATCGGGGTCATGCTCCCTTATACGGGAACATCTCAGCTTGACACTGTGCAGATGAATTGGGCGCGCGTCTCGCTCGATAACTTCAATCGAGTACACGGGACTTCGTTTTCAATTGTTCCTCAGAATGTTGATCATGATGCCGCTGTAGCGGCCGCCGGGGCAGAAACGTTGGCGCAAAATAAGAAAGTAGTAGGAGTCGTCGGACCAAGCACTTCGGTCGCAGTTGCTGCGGCCGGACCGGTGTTAGGTGCTGCAGGCCTCGCCTATGTCTCGCCATCAGCTACACGAGCAGCGCTCACCGATGGTTCATTGAGCGGTTTCTATCGAGTTGTTGCCAACGACTCGATTCAAGGTCCCACAGTGGCAGATTTCGTGGCGAGCTCCCTCCATCCAAACAATGTCCTTGTGGTTTCAGACCCGGAGGCATACTCCCAAGCGCTGACTGACTCGATCACAAGCTCACTCACGAGCCAGGGCGTCAAGGTCAGCAAGATCACAATTCCACTCGATCGTCCAGATCCAAATGCCGTGCTCGAAGCGATAACTTCGAATACCAACGTGGTCGTTCTGGCGCTTCTCCAGCCGACAGATGGACAAACGATCGCGAATTCAATTGCTGTTCATGGCCTGCATCCTGCGATCTTGGCCACCGATTCAATGTTTGACCTCAACACCTTTGACGTACCCGGGGCATACGTTTCAACATTTGCTCCTGATTTATCAACGGTGGCTGGAGGAAATAATCTCGTTCGCCTCTATAAAGAGATCTTTGGTGATCTTGCTCCGTATGGAGGGCCTTCGTATGTCGCCATGCAGGTGGTACTGACCGCAGCGCTCGACTCATGCAAAGGCGGTGTGGCCACTCGAGCTGGAGTGTCGAGCACCATTGGAAATATTCATCTCGAGAATACGATCCTGGGCCAGAGCGTTGCATTTGACGCTCACGGAGATGTCAAAAACGGAAAGTTCTATATCTACAGGATTGAGGGTGGGAATTTTGTACCCCAGAATTGAGAATGCTTTATTGCAATTGATGTCATCAACAACGAATTGAAGTGGACCGCCCGAGTCTCGATCTCGGCACCTTGGGCTTAAAAGGCCCCTGCTCTACCCGATGAGCTAGCGGTCCGTCGAAGAGGCCGAACGAGTCGATCTCTTACCTGAGAGAGCGTAGTGGCTCCACCAAGCGACCCGATGAGCCTACATTGAAGAGCAATGGATGCCGAGCCGATCGCTGAACTTTCCCGTGATGAACTCGAAGAGTTGATTCGATCACTCCGAGACGAGATCCAACGCCTGCGAGCCGAGTTACAGCGAGTCCGCCGAGATACCCACGAAACGCCACCGCACTATCTCTAAGAGTGGAGCGGAAGATGACCTCTCTCTAGGAGGCCAAGATGGGATCGATTGAGGTCGAAGGCGTCGGTGCACTCGGAGTCTTTTGGGCATTGAATCCAGAGAGCAGTGCGGTCTCATTCCCTGAGGTCCCACCCGTTGTGGTGCTTTTGACGATGTAGTGCTTGCCTGTGGTTTGAATAGAGAACAGCTGTGTGACGCCAGCGTTGACGATCTTGATGGTGATCACGTCGTTCCCAGCAACCGTCGCAGTTGCTCCTTTTGTGATCGTTGTCCCTTGCGCGGTGCAGTTGGACAGCAGGCCTTGCAAACTGCTCAGTTGAATGAGCGCACTTGCTTGTTTCCAGTTGCCACTCGAGGCGTTGAGCGATACCCACTTGTTGGCGAGCGCAGAAGCAGTCGCTGCTTGAGGTGGTGTGGCATTGGTGGTCCAGTATTTCTGGTTTCCCTTGATGTAGGAGACCACCGGCTGGATCACGCTTTGGACAATCCCTCCACCTTGGTAGGTCACTGTTCCTTTGTTGGCAGCAGTCGAGAGAATCCAGTGCATTGATTTGACGCCACCAACTTGCGCGGGAGCTCGAAACGTTGCGTTGTTGGCAAGTGAAGTCGACGCCAACGTCGCAGCACACCCCTGCGAAAGAATTGCGGCCGCGTCTTGGCCGGCGAACCCTGCGAGCGAGGTTGTCGTGGTGGTGCTAGGTGGTGGGGCCGAGGAGCTACATGCGGCGAAAAGAAGCGAACTGAGGACGATGGCGCTCATGGCCGTGGCCAGGAAACGAGGGAGCGCAATAGATTTTTGAGGCACCGTCATCACTTGGGAACGTATCGCTGGAAGCCTGGAAACGCAACGACCGTGCCGTAGGCTCTGAAAAGAGCAAGAAAGAAGAGGGGAGGAATCATGGATGAAATTGAGGAAGTTGAACAAAAAGCGGACGAGCTTGAAAAGAATAAAGAGGTAAAAAAAGCAGCCAAACGGGTCGGTTCGAGGAGAGCGTTTCAACGGATGGATCCCACCTCTCGCTACGGAACGCTCTTCGGTCTCCTCCTCCTGACGTTTATCTTGGCTGGATCGCTACCTACTGGTCGCTGGAGTGCCCTTGTGATCCTGATCGTCGAATCAGCAACGCTCTATATGGCATTGGTCGCAACAGGTGCTCGGCGAGTGTTGTTGTACTGGGCAGGCGCCGTCATTGTCTTTGGAATTTTGGCCGGACTAACAAACGCGTTCCATGGTTCGACAGAGCTCGACAAGGCGAGCGCCACGATCAGCGTTCTCTTGGTCATCATTGCTCCCCTTGAGATTATTCGAGCAGTCATCGTTCGACGAAAAGTGGACATTCAAACCGTGATGGCAGCCCTGTGTTTTTACGTCATGATCGGGCTGTTCTTTGCAACGCTGTTCCACAGCCTGCAGGAAACTTCGGGACATGCCTTTTTTGACCAAGTCAATCGTGGCTCGGTCTCTGACTTTCTCTATTACAGCTTTGCAACACTCACCACCGTTGGTTACGGCGACTTAAGCGCATCATTTCCGATTGGAAGGACGCTCTCAGTGGCTGAGTCCATGTTGGGCCAGCTCTATCTCGTCACGGTGGTTGCGGTCCTGGTGGCGAACCTGGCACCTGTCAAGGAGATGAAACTCCGCCATAAAAAAGGAACGGATGATGCCAGCACCGACTCTGAGGAATCCTCGTCAGGCTCATGAGTAGTCTTGGACCCATGGAAGAAACTCCTGACGAGCTCTCATCGCTGACCAAACAACTCGACGATATTGAAGCCGCTATGGAGCGTCTGGATCAGGGGACCTATGGTCGCTGCCAGGGTTGTGGGACACAGTTCGATGCAAGCGCGCTTGAGCGCAATCCCGTCGTTGAACTCTGCGTGAACTGCGCCCAGACGCGCAACAACGGCTGAGATTCGACGAGGGACTCCCCATCGGCCCAGCCGCTGTTGTGAAAATTACTTTTTGGTTGCCCAGAAGACCTCTGCGATGGCATCGATCTCATCTAAGAGACGTTGTCCAACAGCAGCATCGTTCGTCTTCTTCGCTTCACCAGCAGTTTTGGTGGCTTTCCAGATCATGGCGTGCAAGTCAGGGTACTTCTCTGCGTGCTCAGGCTTGAAGTAGTCAGTCCAAAGAACCCAGAGATGATGCTTCACGAGATCGGAGCGTTCTTCCTTGATGAGGACGGCTCGGATTTTGAAGTCGTTGTCGTCACTCGCGGCGTACTTCTCTTGACAAGCCTTGACTGACTCAGCTTCAAGCCGGGCTTGGGCTGGGTCGTAGATGCCACATGGCAAGTCGCAGTGAGCCGAGACGCTCCGAGGGGCGTCAATGAGGTCTGCGAGTTGGAGTACTCGGTCGATAAGGTTCATGCTGATCTCCTGTTTTTCGCTCTCGTGGCCGGCGAAGCAAAAATCCGACACACTGGTGTTCTATGGAAGAGACCTTAGCGACCCGTAGACCCTGGTGGCACAAAGCCCTCCTGGGCCTCATGGCAGCCATGGGGTCCCTCGTCGTGGCCAACCAATTTCTTCTTCGCTGTGAAGTTGACGGCCAGTCGATGATTCCAGTGCTCTTGCCCGGCGATCGGGTCCTTCTCCGTCGTCGCCGACCAATGGGCACCCTGAGAGTCGGGATGATCGTAGGTTTCATCGACCCGAGAGGCGATGAGCGTCTATTGCTGAAACGCATTAGTTCTCTTCAGGGAACCGAGGTCACCGTGGTGGGTGAGAACTTGGCGGCAAGTACCGATTCGCGGACCTTTGGGCCGCTCGAGCAGCGCGATATTGATTGGGTGTTAGTGCGTCGCTATTCACGTGCTCCACTCGAGAAGGAACACGATCACGAGACCTGAGCGTTTTAACTTATCGGTAACGCGCTTGCCGACTCGCTGCTCGTCTTTTGTAATTTGCGATACCAGACGTACAGAGAAATATTGATAATCACGGTGACAAAGCCTGCGTAGAACAGAAAGCCAATATTCCCAGAGTTGCTGTCACCTGTTTGGTGCCAACTGATGATGTGAACGACATTATCAGTAAGGATCCACACGGTCGACGCAACGATTGCGGCCAATATCCATTGTCCACGGAATTTCAAAACACCAAGTAATAAAATTGCTTGAACCAAATTGGCATTTCCAACTTCTTGTTGGAATGGTTTGTTCGAAACCCACCCAATTGAGCTCGCAACTTTTTCGGGGGAGAAATAGTGGCCACTTGCACCGAAGAGTTCCATAACTCCACCGGCAACTAAGAACCCAACCAGGAATAACTCGGCGGTACGAAGCTTTGAACCATCGCCCTTCTTTCGCATGATCAGCACGATCACTAGTGCGATCAGCAATACAACGATTTCAGTTGATATCAAACTTGCGGTTGTCATCGTTTCCCCCTGATACTTAGGTGTCGAGTGTCGAGGAACCAGTCGTCCTCTTTGTTCACCTTTTCCCTCATCACCTTAGGGTGAGCGATGTTCATACTTTGGGATCAAACTTTGCAGGCGTCAAGGTTCTCGTTTCATGGCGGCGAAGGGTTCATTGCCATCGACGAGATGCCATGATGCCAAGTTCATGCGGTCTACGCTGAAGGGCGTGGGACCTGATCCATCTGAACGACTTCGAGAGTTGGGATCATTTATTCGAGAACAACGCTCCTCAAGTCGTCTGTCATTGCGCCGACTCTCTGAGTTGGCTGGGATCTCGAACCCTTACCTTTCGCAGATAGAACGTGGGCTTCGTCGGCCATCGGCCGAGATCTTGCAACAGATCGCCAAAGGCTTAGCAATCTCAGCTGAGACGCTCTATGTGCGAGCCGGGATCTTGGAGCCTGATTTTGAATCTGACTTAGAGGTCCATATCCACGCGGACCCCCACCTCAGCGCAGAACAGCGACAGGCATTGATTCAGATCTACCGTTCGTTTGTCGGAGAAGCTATGGCTGAATCCCCTTCTCCTCAAAGCGATGGAGGGAACAGCCAAGACCGGTAGGATTGTCCCTGCGATGTCCCGTCTCGCTATTCTCTCGCTCCATACGTCACCTCTTGCCCAGCCGGGAACCGGCGACGGCGGTGGAATGAACGTCTACGTCCGAGAACTCGCCAGTGCCATGGCCCGAGCCGGTCATCGCTGTGACGTCTTCACTCGAGCGGACTCTCCTGAACTGCCTGCCGAGATCATCGTGGAACCTGGCTTTGTGGTGCATTACGTCGAAGCGGGGCCAAAAGCAGACGTCCCGAAAGAACAGCTCGAACTCTTGGTGCCCGAATACACCGACCGAGTCTTGACGGCGATGACGACCTTGTCTGGGGCACCTATTGATGAAGAACATGGTGGTCCCTATGACGCGGTTCACGCGAACTACTGGCTTTCTGGACTTGCTGGCCACATCATTAAACACGAGCTCGATATTCCTCTGGTCTCAACATTTCATACCCTCGACCGCGTCAAAGCAGAGGCAATGCCCGAAGAAGTAACAGCGGGAATTTCGACCAGACGCGACAAGGCCGAAGCTGATGTCATTGGCTGTTCAGATGCCGTGCTTGCCTCATGCAGCGTCGAAGCAGAACAACTTGTGGATCTCTACGATGCTGACCCAGGACGAATTTCAATCGTGGCGCCTGGTGTCGATCATGCATTCTTTGGACCGGGGGATCGAGACCAAGCGAGGCGAGCACTTGGTCTTGAATGCGACGGACCGCTTCTGTTATTTGTTGGACGCATCCAGCCGCTCAAGGGGGCTCAAGTTGCCGTCGAGGCGCTCTCACTCTTGAGAGCATCGGGCACGCCAGCGTCATTGGTCATTGTCGGCGGTCCGAGTGGCCATCAGGGTGAGGCCACACTGGCCGAGATTCATGATCTTGTCGATCGCCTAGGGCTCCATGACGTGGTGCACTTTCGTGCTCCCCAACCTCACGAGTTGCTCTCTTCTTATTATCGAGCCGCCGACGTAACCGTGATCCCATCTCGCTCAGAAAGTTTTGGACTCGTGGCGCTTGAGTCCTCAGCGTGTGGGACGCCCGTGGTCGCGTCTGCGGTTGGTGGACTGACCACGCTGGTTGACGATGGCATAACGGGAGCACTCGTCGACTCTCGAGATCCTCAAGATTTTGCTGATCGCATTGGTGAGATTCTCTCTTCGCCACTGCGGGCGACTCGCTATTCAACGGCCGCGGTCATTGAAGCCCAGAATTACACCTGGCGAGCCGCAGCAACCGCCTTGGGCGAACTCTTTGACGAATTAGTTGCTCGACGTCTTGTGACGTGCGGGTAAGTACGTGCCACGTATCGAACTCTCTGAAGCAGACGAACGTGATCTTGTTGTAGGAGTTGTAAACGGTTGGGCTGATCATCAACTCGCGCTTGGTGAGGCATTGGTTGGTGTCGAGAAAATTGAAGTAACTGATGGGACGGCGTCACATCGCTGGCTGTTGCGTTTCAAAGGGGAAGAAAAAGAGTTCATTACGCTCTGGCTCACGTTTCACCAGCGCACGCTTCACTTTGAAACCCAGTTCATGCCTGCTCCCGAAGAGAATGTTGCTGAGGTCTTGACGTATCTGATGCGTCGCAACGCTCACTTGTTGCAAATGGCGTTTGCATTTGGGCCAGAAAACGCTATCTATCTCGTGGGTCGAGTGCCAGCCTTCTTGGTAGATGAAGAAGAACTTGATCGAATAGCTGGCTGTTCGATCCTCTACGTGGACGATCATTTCCCAACGGCAATGTCGCTGGCGTTCCCAAATCAGTACCGTCGCAGGCCTCGTCGCGCCTAATCACCCTGCTCTTGTAGGTTAGAGGGTATGGAAGCTGCGTTAATAGTCGTTGGTGGCGGACGAATGGGTACCGCATTAGTCGAGGGAATTCTCTCCTCGGGCTATCTCACTGCGTCCAGCATCGTTGTCGTTGAACCCGACGTGGAGCGTCGCGCCATGTTGCGACTTGCTCACGATGACCTCATCCTTGTTGACACCCCTGAGATTGAACACATTGGTGAAAAAACTGGAGGGGTCCTCGCGGTGAAGCCCGAAGTCGCTGAGTCCGCCGCTCGACTCCTCGGCGGATTAGGAATTCAAAGGATCCTCTCAGTGGTGGCCGGCATACCGGCAGCCCGACTTGAAGCCGCTCTGCCGCAACCCATACCGGTCATTCGAGCCATGCCCAATACCCCAGCACTTGTCGGGGCCGGCGTGAGCGCGATCTCTGGGGGCAGCCATGTCACGAAAGCGGACCTTGACTGGGCTGACGAGCTGCTCTCGTCAGTTGGAACAGTGGTGCGCGTCCCAGAACGCCAGCTCGACGCAGTGACCGGGGTTTCGGGATCAGGTCCCGCCTACTTGTTTCTCGTCGCAGAAGCATTGATTGAAGCAGGAGTGACCGCTGGACTGTCGAGAGAGACAGCACGGACCTTGGCGAATGAAACCATTCTTGGGGCTGGACGCATGTTGGTCGAGTCCGGCCAAAGTGCGGAAGAGCTCAGGGCCCAGGTGACGTCACCGGGAGGCACGACTGCTGCAGCCCTTCGAGCCCTCGAGGCACGTGCCGTGCGATCGGCGTTCGTCGAAGCGGTCATGGCGGCTGTTGAGCGGTCCCGTTCCATGGGGAGATAGCCACAAAATCAGGAACGAATAGGCATATTTGCGGTCGTGTGACTACGATTCGACAATGCCTCCGAAAAAGAATGGCGATCTCTCGCTTCCTGAGCCCGTTGTTGAGCGTCTGCCGCTCTATCAGCGCATTCTGACGCAACTCATTCGCCAAGGCTCGTCGACTGTTTCTTCCGAACAACTCGCAGAGTTAGCCGGACTGAGTGCTGCGATGGTTCGAAAGGACTTCTCGCTTCTCGGCCCCATGGGGACCCGAGGCTCTGGATACGAGGTTGACTATCTCTTGTCGCACCTCGATCGGATTCTTGGAACTGGGAAAAGTTGGCCGGTAGTGATTGCGGGAGTCGGTCGCTTGGCGAGAGCCCTCGTTGGCAACAGAAACTTTTCTGGTCGAGGGTTCCGGCTCATTGGTGCCGTTGACTCAAAAGTAAACGTCATTGGCACAGAACTCGCCGGTCTCACCGTCGCGTCCTACGAGACCATTGCGGACTCTCTGGCAGAGGTTCCCTCCATTGGCGTGATCACCACACCACCAGAGACCGCTCAGTTGGCAACCGATACCTTGGTCGCGCTGGGTGTTCGCTCACTTTTGAACTTCGCTCCAAGCATCATTGAAGCCCCCAAAGAGATTGCAGTTCGCTACGTTGACCTTTCGATGGAACTGCAGATCTTGAGTTACTACGCCTCGCAGCCCGAAGGGGACCTCACGACAGCTCGGCTCGGGACAGGAGGGATTCAGCCCCTTCGAGATCGTTGGCCTGCTTCGGCAAAGGGACCTACTCCAACGCCGTAACATTAGGGTAGACACCCTAAGAGCAACCAGGAGTCACATGTCACTCGTCGTTATCGGTCTAGAGCATTCAAAGGCACCCTTTGAACTCTTAGAACGCGTGACAGTGGCTGACGCTGACGTTGGAAAAGTACTGAGCGAACTCTCCGCGTTGGAAAACGTTCAAGAGGTCGCACTCGTTTCAACGTGCCTGCGCACTGAGATCTACGCCGTGGTGGATCGCTTTCATGATGCCGTTGACGACATCACCACGCTCTTTGCCCAGCGAGCGCAAAGTGATAGAGCCGATATAGACGAGCACCAATTGGTCTACTTCGACCGAGGCGTCGCCATGCATCTCTTCCGAGTGGCCTCTGGTCTTGAATCAGCAGTGCCTGGCGAAACCGAAGTCCTCGGTCAGGTGCGGCGCTCTCTTGAGCGTTCCAGTGAAGAAGGAACGGTGGGTCCAGTGCTCACTAACCTCTTCACGCACAGTATTCATGCCGGAAGAAAAGTCCGGGTTGACACCGCAATTGCCCGTGGGACGACGTCGTTCTCCTACGCTGCGGTTGAACTCGCCGCCGCACATCTCCAGGGTGATCTTTCTGGGGAGTCCGTAGTCGTCCTTGGGGCAGGAGCACTCGGGGCGGGAACGGTTGCTGCTCTTGTTGATGAGCGACGCACTGACCACCCTCGAGAGGTGGTGGTCATCAATCGAACTGAACACCGAGCACAAGAGATCCTTGCTGGCCTCGAATCAACAGTTCCTATCAGAGTTGCGCAGATGGAGGAGCTGTCGGTTGAGTTACAACATGCTCGACTCTGTATCTCAGCTGTTGAGACGGAAATCCCACTGATCACTGAAGAGCATGTGGCACAGCGCGAGGGATCGCCGCTCTTGATTGTTGACCTTGGGATGCCTCGCAATGTTGAGCGAAGTGTCGGAGATCACGGAGACGTTGTGCTCCTCGACATCTCTGACCTGAGAAGTGCTGTCGAACAAGCAATGGATGAGCGTCGAAGTGAAATCACCGCCGCTGAAGCAGTCGTGGCAAAAGAAGTCGATCACTACTTAGAAGATCAACGAGGAAGAGGTGCCGCTCCAATTGTGGTGGCCCTTCGAGAACGCTATGAGGCGATCCGCGTCAGTGAACTTGAGCGTCGAAGCGGCGATCTTGCGTCACTGAGCCCAGAACAACGCGACGCGGTCGACGCACTAACAAAATCGCTGTTGGCCAAACTTGTCCATGAGCCGACGATGGCGTTGAAAGAGGGCGTTGGAACATCTCGTGGTGAGCGCTTAGTTGAAGCAGCCCGACTCCTCTTTGGGCTGTGAGCCACACCACGTCGGCTCGTACGCTTCGTCTCGCCACTCGGGGATCGCCACTCGCGATTGCCCAAGCCGATCGGGTGGCGTCCCAACTTCGCCACGTCTACCCCGAGATGGTGTTCGAGAACGTCATTATCTCTACGACTGGGGATCAGGACACCACCACACCGTTGAGTCAGAGTGGTGGCCAAGGAATCTTCGTGAAGGAAATACAGCTCGCGCTGTTGAACGGTGAGGCTGACGTTGCTGTTCACTCAGCAAAAGATCTTCCATCGCTTCCTCCAAAAGGTCTTGAATTGATAAGTGTCCCCGAGCGTTTGGATCCAGCCGACGTCCTCGTCGGTCGCTCCCTCGAAGGGCTCGCCCCTGGAGCCTGTGTGGCCACCGGCTCGCCCCGGCGAAAAGTACTCTTGAGCACACTTCGCCCCGATCTGAACATCGTTGAGCTACGAGGGAATATGGCCACGCGGCTTTCCTTGCCCGGATCCAAGGGGGTCGACGCGATTGTGACTGCCGCAGCGGCCCTGAGCCGGCTTGGCCAAGAAGCGCTCATCGCAGAGCGTTTTGATCCACTGACCTTTACCCCGCAAGTTGGGCAAGGAGCTATTGGGCTCGAGTGTCGGATCGGCGATCCTCTCGGGGAGCTTGTTCGTGTGATTGACGACGTGCACGCGCATCGCTGTCTCGATGCCGAGCGATCATTTCTCGCCACCTTGGGTGCAGGTTGCATGATTCCAGCCGGAGCATGGTGTGTGGCAGAAGAAAATGAACTTGTCCTTCGAGCAGTGATGTTCAATGAACAAAGCCATGTCCTCGAGCGACATGAACTGCGAGGCAATGACCCCGTTGCATTGGGTCAAGGAATCGCAGCGCTATTTTCAAAGGGAGCACGAGGACAATGACCGCACTTGATCTCTCTGACGTCAGTGTGGCGATTACTCGACCCGAGACACGAGCCACCCATTTGAAGTCTCGACTGGAAAATCTTGGGGCCGACGTCGTGGTGCGACCTCTCATTGGGACGCAGCTCCCCGACGACGAGGGAGCAGCGTTCCTCGAAGCCTGGTCTCGACTGAACGATTTTTCATGGGTTGGCGTGACGTCGGCAACGAGTGTTGCCACCATCAATCAACTGGGCCAAGGCATTGAGGTGCCGAGTTCACTTCGAATTGCGGCGGTCGGAAAGTCGACGGCCCGGGCACTTCGCGCCAGTGCGCTCGATGTTGCGCTGACCGGAGATGGTTCTGGGGGCAAGTCACTGGCTGAATCCATGATCCAAAGTGCGCGGCCCGTGTCCGTTCTTGTCGTCAAGGCACAAGACGGTCGAAGTGATCTCGAAGAGACGCTTGAGGAACACGGCTGGACCGTGACAGCGGTGGCGGCCTACGTCACGAGGCCTGTCGTGATGAGCGACGTTGAGCGAGAGGAACTGAGAACTCGAGAGGTGATTGTGGTCGCTTCTCCGAGTGCCGTGCGAGCGCTTCGAGACGTGCTCTCTCAGGGTGAGCCTGCTCGAGCGGATCAGTCAATCGTCGCTATCGGAAAGACCACTGGCGATGCTGCGGAGGCGCTGGAATTCCCGAGGGTGATGGTGGCAAGCAAACCTGATGATGATGGCCTGGTTGCGGCAATCGAGAAGGCTGTCTTTGGTAAGTGGTGAGTTGCGTAGGCTAAGGACTGTGGATGACCTTGTGCGACGCCCTCGTCGACTCCGTCGAACCCCGGCTATTCGCCGATTGGTTTCTGAGACGCGCCTCTCAACGGCTGATGTTGTCGCACCTTTGTTTGTGGCAGAAGCAGCCACGTCTCCTCAAGCCATCACTTCGCTCCCAGGGCACTTCCAACATACGCTTGATTCACTCACGGAAGAAGTCGCTCGCCTGTTGCGTCATGGCGTGTCCTCCGTCATGCTCTTTGGGGTCCCTTCCGAAAAAGATTCGCAGGGAACCGGTGCGTCAGACCCGCAAGGGATTGTTCAGGTCGCCCTTGAGCGATTGAACCGTGAGTTCCACGATGACGTGGTGATCTTTGCCGACCTTTGTCTCGATGAGTACACCGATCATGGACACTGCGGTGTCCTCGATAGCGAGGGCAAGGTCGACAACGATGCGACACTGTTGCGCTACCAAGCAGCTGCGATCGCACAAGCAGACGCCGGCGTTGATTTTGTTGCACCGAGCGGCATGATGGACGGACAAGTTGGAGCCATCCGCTCAGCACTCGATACTCATGGTCGACATGACGTTGGCATCCTGGCCTACTCGGCAAAGTACGTCTCAGGGCTGTATGGACCATTCCGAGAGGCCGTCTCAGTTGAGATTGCTGACGGTGGAGATCGTCGCGGCTACCAACAGGATTTTTCTAATCGCCGAGAAGCCCTGTTGGAAGTCCAGCTCGATATTGAGCAGGGGGCTGACATCGTGATGGTCAAGCCTGCGGTGACGTATCTAGACGTCATTGCTGACGTGGCAGGAAGTGTCGACGTCCCAGTTGCGGCCTACCACGTGAGTGGCGAGTATTCGATGATCAAAGCAGCAGGCGAGAAGGGCTGGATCGATGCAGATGCAGTGGCCCTCGAACAACTCACGGCCGTGAAGCGGGCAGGTGCCGACATCATTGTGACGTACTTCGCAGGCGAACTCGACCAGGTCTTGGATGGCTGATTCATTCACGAACGAACAGTGGTTTGAGCGAGCCAAAGAGGTAATCCCCGGTGGGGTGAACTCACCAGTTCGATCATTTCGCTCAGTTGGTGGAACTCCCTACACCGTTCGAAGCGGCCACGGCAGTCACGTCACCGATGTTGAAGGGCGTGTCTACCTCGACTTCGTTCAGTCTTATGGTGCGAGTCTCTTAGGGCATGCACACCCTGTTGTTGTGGACGCTGTTGAAGTGACGGTGAAAAACGGGAGCACCTTTGGCGCTCCAACTCCCGGCGAAGTGCTTCTTGCCGAGGCAATTGTTGAACGCGTGGAAGGACTCGAACAGATTCGTTTCGTTTCTTCTGGGACCGAAGCAGTCATGAGTGCAGTTCGACTCGCCCGCGGTTTCACTGGAAGAGACAAAATCGTCAAGTTCGATGGCTGTTATCACGGCCACTCCGACCAACTCTTAGTAGCGGGTGGGAGTGGCGTCGCAGAACTTGGACTTCCTGGATCGGCGGGTGTGCCTGGAGGAGCTATTGCCGACACCTGGGTGGCTCCGTATAACGAAGTTCCGAGGCTTGATGATGACGTGGCCTGTGTCATCGTTGAGCCGATCGCCGCCAATATGAATCTGGTGCAACCGAAAGAAGGATTCCTTGAGGGTCTTCGAGCAGAATGCGACCGGGTCGGGGCACTTTTGATCTTTGATGAAGTCATCACGGGATTTCGAGTGGGGCCGGGCGGATGTGCTGACTTGCTTGGCGTGACGCCCGACCTGTGGTGTTTTGGCAAGGTCATCGGTGGAGGGCTCCCGGTCGGTGGATTCGGTGGGTCGAAAGAGATCTTGTCGTATCTCGCTCCGCAAGGGCCCGTCTACCAAGGCGGGACCTTGTCGGGAAATCCCTTAGCGATGGCGGCAGGAAAAGCGGTGCTCGATGCCGTAACGCCCAATGACTATGTCGAGCTGACTGAGCGAGCACAGAACTTTGCACGGTCGTTCTGTGGAGCGATTCGAAAAGGCGGACTGTGGGCATGTGTCCCCGCGGCAGGACCACTTCTCGGTCTTTACATAGCGCCTCCTGGGAGTGATTTCAGCGCGCCGAGCAACTATGCAGAGTCCAAAGCCATCGCCGAGACTGGTCTCTACGCCCCGTTCTTCCATGCCATGTTGGAGCGAGGTGTGGCCCTGGCGCCAGGTTCGTACGAAGTGATGTTTGTCTCGATGGCTCACAGTGACGAGGAACTTGCAATGACGATTGAACTCGCTCAAGACGCGGCTGCCTCTGTCGTGACGGCGTTAGCCTAAGAAGATCATGAGTTCTGATTCGTCGATACCTCGTATTTTTGCGTCACGAGCTCGCCTGGCAAATGCTGGAGGTTCTCTTCCCGCTGGTGTTGATCTCGCCGTGATGATTGACACTCAAAGCATCACCCTGACCGGGGGAGAGCCGGCGTCAACGTGGCAGATTCCCTATGTTGCGCTCCACGGAGCCAAGGTCAACAACATCGGCGAGTATCTCGAAGTCATGGGATGGGTTGCGGGGACTCACCTGGTGCTCACGATCCCCGTGGTGAGTTTGAGTGGCGGAGGAGTGGCCGACGTCATTTCGATGGTGACGCCAGATGCGGAAAGAGACGTATCGCTTCACACGGCGACGCCAAGATGGTCGAAGCGAAAAAAGGTCGGAGGCCTCGCACTCTTGGCTGTGGTGGTGACAGCTCTAAGTGCCGTGACTGTTGGCGTGTGGGGGAACGTGAAGAACACGTCGACATCGACCTCGTCAACCCAACCCCAACAGGACCAGGCGGCATCGAAAAACCTTCAGGTTCACGACGTCCCAGCCGGATGGGGAAAAGATAGCCCGGCCACGTCGCCACTCTCTGGCCTGATGGGAACGGGCGGGACGTCAAAACCAACCCCAGAGCAAACCAAAACCTACAACCAGGTCGTGGCCAACTTCCAGAGTTGCATGGGTGTCTCGAACGCCAAGGATCGAATGTTTGGAAAAGCTGGCGTGGCGCCAACTGTCCAGGTTCCAAGTGCACCGTATGGAACGGTGATTGCGGGGAACTTGGTCGAGGTTGGCTCAGTGACGCAGTACTACGACTCACCTGCCAACGTTCAAGCAGACTTGGCTGAAATCAAAAATTCAAAGTTCGCGTCATGCTTTGCCCAGACGATGGCTCGCTTTGAAATCACGGGTGCAGATGCCACGCAAGCTGGTGCAACGATTCCAGTGACGGTTGAAAAACCTCGAACAGAACTTGGGGTGTACATCGCGGGGGCCACCGCCAGTCTTCAGTTCCCGAGTACGTCGGGAACAGTTCCCATTGAGATTGGAACTTCAATCTTGGTGTCTGGCCATTATGAGCAGACGATCTATACCTTTGCGTCGCCTGGTACGTTCCCACCCGCAACCCGAACTGCTCTTCAATCCCTCTTGGCAGCCCGGTTGGCAGGGATCAGTAAATCAAGCAATACCTAAAGAAACCAGAACTATGCAGCGCTTGACACCGAGCGCAGCTCTGGAGTTTGGTTCTCAAAGAGGGCAGACAGAACCTGGTCGGGAATAATTTTGGAGAGTGCGGTGAGTGTTCGGAATCCAACTTCGGCTGGGCCAACCTGATCTGGACGCATCAGATTTGCCATCATGCTCAGCAACTTGGTCATCAGTGTCTCTGAACGCATGCCGACACCAACGCAGAGTGCCAACAATTTTGGATCACTGATGAGTCGAACAAACGCACGGGCCACTTCGTAGTAGTTGCCGTAGGCATTTTCGAGTCGCTCTTCGTAGTGGGCAAGGGCTTGTGATCCTCCACCCTGGAGCGATTCAGCAATAGATGCTGCCGCCAAACGGCCGGTCTCGTAGCCGTAAGCGATTCCTTCTCCATTAAAGGGATTGATCGAACCCGACGCATCACCGATCACGATGACGTTCTCTCCGGTGCGTGGTCCAACAGAGAACCCCATAGGGAGCTTTCCTCCGGTGGGAGGACCGAGACAGGTTTCTGGCGACATTCCCCAATAGTCGGGAGCGAACTGAACGAATGTCTCCATCAACTTTGTCGTGTTGACACCCTTCCAGCGCCGATCAGTCGATAAAAGTCCAACGCCTACATTGATGCGGCCGTCACCAAGGGGAAAGACCCATCCGTATCCTGGGACCACGTTGCCCTCAGCATCGCGAATGTCCAGGTGAGACTCAATAAAATTATCGTCGTGGCGATCAGAGGTGTAGTAACCCCGAATCGCCATTCCAAGTGGCCACTCGCGTTTTCGATTCGTCCCAAGCAGCCGACCAATACGAGAGTTCGCTCCATCGGCGATGACCACGACTCGAGCCATGAGCGTCGAGCTTGTTTTCGCATTCTTCTTCTTCACCACGACACCCTTACATCCACCAAGTGACATTTCGTGCAGTGGCGGAGTGACGTCAATCAAATCGACCGCTTCGGTCCCATTGAAGACCGTCGCACCCTGCGCTCCAGCATTTTCTGCGACGAGTTGGTCTAAGTCGAAGCGGGTGATGCAGTAACCGTAGGAGGGGAAGTGAGGGTGCTCAGGCCACTTCATCTCGAGCGTTTGGCCAAATCCATACGCCCGGAGGCCTTCGTAGCGATGCCCCGTTGCGGCCACGGTTTCTTCGAGGCCCATGTCAGCGAGCTGCCTCACCGAGCGAGGGGTCAGCCCGTCGCCACATGTCTTGGCTCGAGGGAACTCTTTTCGCTCCACGACAGCCACGTCCCAGCCCGCTTTGGCGAGCCAGTAGGCGCATGCGGAGCCACTCGGGCCACCGCCAATAATGACGGCATCGTAGAGATGGTCTGATTTCTGGGGGGAAGTTTTTGCGGTGGCCACGACCTGACATCGTAGGGGCAACTTCTTGCCTGCCAAACGCCGTGGCCCAAGTGTGTCAGAACGTGGCTGTGCGTGGTAGAACAGAGTCCGTGGACCAGTACCTCCCTGTTCTCGGACTTCTCATTTTGGGCGTGATTTTTGGCGCCGCGTCCTTGCTCGCGTCCAGCCTTTTGGCGCCAAAGAAAAAGCCATCGACCGCCAAGACGAGCCCCTACGAATGTGGCATCGTCTCAGAGTCTGAGCCACCGATGCGATTCCCGGTTCGGTTCTTCCTCGTCGCCATGATTTTCATCATCTTTGATATTGAAATCGTCTTCCTGTTCCCCTTTGCGGTTGTCTTTAAACAACTTGGAGGGTTTGGCATCGCTGAAGTTTTTGTGTTCTCGATTGTGGTCTTTGTCTCATTGGTCTACTTACGAAGCAGTGGTGGATTGACGTGGGGACCAATCGTTCGGTTGACAAAAGGCATGCCAAGTAGGACATCGGAGTCCACCATTTCTCGGATTACCGCTGAACCTTCTTCTGATCGCGCTGCATAGGAGCATTGAAGTTTTATGGCCCTTGAGGACCTTCCACATAATTTCTTGACGGGCCGAATTGAAGATTTGGTCAAATGGGCGCGTAAATCAAGCGTCTGGCCAAACACGTTTGGTTTGGCATGTTGCGCTATTGAAATGATGTCCGCAGGTGCCGCCGACTACGACTTGGCGCGATTCGGGATGGAAGTCTTTCGAAACTCACCACGCCAGGCGGACTTGATGATCGTGGCCGGCCGGGTCAGTCAAAAAATGGCACCGGTCCTGCGCCAGGTGTACGACCAGATGATGGAGCCCAAATGGGTTATTTCAATGGGAGTCTGTGCGTCGTCAGGTGGCATGTTCAATAACTACGCCATTGTTCAAGGTGTCGATCAAATCGTGCCAGTCGACGTCTATGCGCCAGGATGTCCACCAAGTCCCGAGACCTTGCTCCATGCCATTTTGACCTTGCACGAAAAGATCGAGACGGGCGAAATTACAAAGCGTCGACACGAAGGCCGACCAGTCGAACTCGTTGAAACGCCAAAGAGCCCATGGGTCCCAGAGATGCCAACCGCAGTGCGATTGAGGACTCCTCGATGAGCGCTGAGGTGATCCAACTCAGTGGGGTCCCCACAACTCAGGGTGTCGGCGTTGACAAGATTGCGTTTCCTTCCCGAGAGGAATACCTCGGCCTTGTGGATTCGCTCAGAAGCGGTGGATTCGAGATGTGCGTCGACCTCTGTGCGGTCGACTTTCAAACGCATTCTGGGCGCACCTTGCCCGACGCCATAGCGCCAGAGCGCTTTGAAGTCGTCGTCAATCTTCTCTCGCTTTCAACCAAACGCCGAGTCCGAGTCAGGGTGCAAGTGCCTGAGAGTGACCCAACGCTTGCAACGCTCTTTGATATCTACCCAGGCACTGAAGCAATGGAGCGTGAAGTTTTCGACTTAATGGGGATCCAGTTCAATGGTCACCCCGACCTGACAAGAATTTTGATGCCTGAAGACTGGGAAGGGCATCCTCTCAGAAAAGACTTCGCCTCTGGCCGAGTGCCAGTGCAGTTCAAAGAAGCGCCAGGTCCACGATGACCGAGAACGAAGAGTACGAGATCCCCGCTCGAGTGATTGAGCGTCCTTCGTGGAGCACGAAAGAGACGTCTGAGGGAGCGCAAGAGATGATCTTGCGAGAAGACACCGCAGCCAAAGAGCTTGGCCGAGAAGCAGGCGCAGTCCTTCGGCTCCCCGAAGGCCCAGTGTTGGACCTCAGCCAAATTGATGTTGATCGCCCCGACGACGAAACCATGATTATCAACATGGGGCCGCAGCACCCCTCAACACACGGCGTACTTCGTTTGATGCTGGAGCTTGATGGTGAAGTCATCCTTCGAACGAAAACCGTCATTGGCTACTTGCACACAGGGATGGAAAAGACAGCGGAAGAGTTGACCTTTGTCCAAGGGGCGACCAACGTCACTCGAATGGACTATCTCTCGCCAATGTTTAATGAATTGGTCTTTGCACTATCGACGGAAGCACTCCTCGGCGTGGAGATGCCAGCTCGTGCGACATGGATCCGAATGTTGATGTGCGAATTGAACCGAGTGAGTTCTCACCTGATGTGGATGGCCACAAACGGGATGGACTTAGGTTCAACGTCGATGATGATCTTTGGTTTCCGTGAACGAGAGATGATTCTGAGTTTCTTCGAAAAGACAACGGGACTTCGAATGAACAACAACTACATCCGACCCGGTGGTGTTGCTGCGGACCTTCCTGATGGCTGGCAAGACGACATCAAGGTGATCTGCGAAACAGTGCTTGAGCGAACCTATGAGTACGACGATCTCTTGACAGGCCAGCCGATCTTTCGTACCCGAACTGAAGGCGTTGGCGGCATGACCGCTGAAGAAGCGCTGGCGCTTGGCGTGACCGGCCCCCTTCTTCGCTCAACGGGCGTTCCGTGGGATCTTCGACGAGCCCAGCCCTATTTGGCCTACGACGAATTGGACTTTGATGTCATTGTCGGAACCTATGGCGACAACTTTGACCGCTACGCGATTCGATTAGCTGAAATCCGTGAATCAATTCGGATGATCCGCCAAATTGCTGACATGATGCCCTCTGGTGACTTTCGTGTTCAAGACCCGAAAGTCACCCCACCTCCCCGTGGGCGAATCGACTCTTCGATGGAAGCGTTAATTCACCACTTCAAGATCTTTACCGAAGGCTTCAAAGTCCCTGAAGGCGAGGTGTACGTTCCCATAGAGTCACCTCGTGGCGAGTTGGGCTGTTACATGGTCTCCGATGGATCGGCCAAGCCGTACCGCATGCATATCCGAGGACCATGCTTCGTGAACCTCCAGTGTTTGCCACTCTTGCTTCGAGGTGGATTGATCTCTGACGCGGTCTCGTGCATCTCCTCAGTGGATCCAGTGATGGGTGAGGTCGACCGATGAGTGCATTCAGCCCTGAGATGAGGACGCGTGCAGAACAACTGGTGGCGGTGTACCCACAGCGACGCAGCGCCTTGATTCCCTTGTGCCATTTGGCCCAAGAGCAAGAGGGATACCTCACGGAAGCCTTAATGATTGAAATCGCTGAGCTCACTGGCGTGACGCCAGCGGAGGTTCGCGGAACGGTCACGTTCTACGACATGTTGCACACTGAACCAGTAGGCCGCTACGTGGTTTCAGTCTGTACCAACATTGCCTGCCTGTTGGCGGGTGGTCAAGAGATGCTCGAACATGCAGAAGGAAAACTTGGTATTCGAGCTGGGGGGACGACGCAAGACGGGCGATTCACCATCGAAGAAGCAGAGTGCTTGGCCGATTGTGACATCGCTCCTTGTGTGCAAGTCAACAGCCGATTTGTTCGCACAACCACGACGGATGCACTCGACAGTTTGATCGACGAACTCTCGAGTGGCGATCGCTCAGATATCCCTCCTCACGGTACGTTGATTCGAGTGCAGCGCTCAGTGGGGCTTGTGGCAGATCCGAAAGAAGTCGAGGCGCAACGAACTAAGGTTCGCCTCGCTGATTCGAAGGCATCATCATGAGTGTGACTGACGCACCAAAGATCGTCACGCAACGTCGCCACTATGACGACTCATTCACCCAGGAGCGTTTCTTGGCAACTGGTGGCTACGACGGAGCTCGCAAAGCATTAAAGATGACGCCACCTGAAGTCTGTGCACAAGTTGATGCCGCTTCGCTCTTGGGTCGCGGGGGAGCCGGGTTCCCCGCCGGCCGGAAGTGGTCAATGTTGCGAAAGGCTGATTTGGCGTACCTCGTCATCAACGGCGACGAGTCTGAGCCAGCAACTTTTAAAGATCACCTCCTCCTCGAGAGTGACCCACACCAACTCATTGAGGGTGCAATCATCGCGAGTTTTGCGCTTCAGGTGAATCAAGCGTTCATTTACGTCAGAGGTGAGTTTGCACTTGGCCTCGAGCGAGTTCAGCAAGCCGTCAATGACGCCTATGCCTACGGGGCCCTCGGCAACGACATCTTCGGTTCGGGATTCAGTCTTGACCTCGTCGTGCACCCGGGAGCTGGGGCCTACATCTGCGGTGAAGAGACCTCGCTCATCGAGTCACTTGAAGGCAAGCGAGGGTTCCCTCGAATCAAGCCACCATTCTTCCCTGCGGCCATTGGCCTCTACGGAGAACCGACCGTTGTTAACAACGTTGAGACGATCTCAAACCTTCCATGGATCATTTCAAATGGCGGCGACGCCTTCGCCGCACTTGGTGAGACTCCCTCGACGGGGACTCGCTTGTTCGCACTTGCGGGTCACGTGAAGAACCCTGGTGTTTTTGAAATCGAGATGGTCAAGAACACATTCCGTGACCTGATCTTTGACCCTTCACTTGGAGGGGGCCTCTCGAGAGGTGGCTCGCTGAAGGCATTCATCCCGGGCGGCGTATCAGCGCCATGGCTCTACGAAGAGCATCTCGATATTCCGCTTGGCCAAAAGCAAGTTGACGACGCAGGCTCGATGTTGGGATCAGGCTCCATCGTAGTGATGGACTCCAATACCTGCATGGTTCGAGCGGCCTGGCGCATCACAAAGTTCTTTTCGAAAGAGTCCTGTGGACAGTGCACGCCGTGTCGAGAAGGATCAGGTTGGCTCGAGCGCGTGCTGTACCGCTTAGAACATGGCGAGGGACGAATTGAAGACCTTGACCTCTTGCTTGATCTTTGCGACAACATTTCACCAGGACTCGCTTGGCCGCCCCAGCAGACCACGATCTGCGTACTCGGCCCTTCAATTCCGTCGTCGATTCACTCAGCGATTTCTCGGTTCCGAGATGAGTTCTTGACTCACATTAAAGAGGGAGCGTGCCCACATGGCTGAGCAGACTCCCGAAAGCGTCACCCCGGTGACGTTCAACCTTGATGGAAGAGATGTCACGGCCAAGAAAGGCGACATGTTGATCGCCGCGGCCGAACAAGCAGGAACCTACATCCCGCGTTTTTGTTATCACCCACGAATGAAACCAGTCGGCGTGTGCAGGATGTGTTTGGTCGAAGTTGACACCGGCCGAGGACCAACACTGCAACCAGCGTGTTTCATTGAAGCGTCTGACAACATGACCGTGGTCACTGATTCGGACAAGGTCAAGAAGGCTCAAGACGGGGTCCTCGAGTTTCTCTTAGCGAACCACCCCTTGGACTGCCCAGTTTGCGACAAGGGCGGGGAGTGCCCTCTTCAAGACCAAACATTGGCACACGGGCCAGGCGAAACTCGTTTTGTTGAAGAGAAGCGTCACTTCGCGAAGCCAATCGCTCTTTCGGAGTTGGTCTTGTTGGACCGAGAGCGCTGTATTCAATGCAGCCGATGTACTCGTTTTGCTGACGAAGTTGCCGGTGAAGCCTTGATCGAATTTGCAGGCCGAGGAGAACACGTTGAAGTTGCGGCGTTCCCTGAAGAGCCATTCAGTTCGTATTTCTCTGGCAACACCGTTCAGATCTGCCCAGTGGGGGCCTTGACGGCGACGCCGTATCGATTTGCTGCTCGGCCATGGGACTTGGAACAAGTCGAGTCAACCTGCACGGGGTGCGCAGTTGGTTGCCGGGTTGCAGTGCAGTCGTCCTCGGGTCGATTAACTCGACTTCTCGGCATTGATGCTGATCCTGTGAACCACAGCTGGTTGTGCGATAAAGGTCGCTTTGGTTTTGAAGGAGTCAACGGACCCGAAGAGGGAAACGACGATCTCGATATCGTCGACCCCCGCCGTCGTATCAGCGAACCCTTGGTTCGAAAAGGTGGCGAACTTGTTGCGGTGAGTTGGGGCGAGGCACTTTCGACAACGGCCGAACTCCTCAGAGACGCAACGAAGAGTGGTCCAGAAGGCGTCGGTGCCATTGGTGGTGCACAGCTGACCAACGAGGGTGCCTTCGCGTGGGCCACCCTCTTCAAGGGTGTTCTTGGCACTGACTCGATGGATGCACAACTCGACGACGGACTCGATGCGCGCCACGTGCTTGGTCTTCCACGAGCCACGATGAACGAGGCTGCAGAAGCCTGTACCGTGATCCTTCTCTCAGGTGATCTTCGAGAAGAACTTCCTGTGCTGTTCTTGCGTCTTAGAGAAAGTGCGCGTGATGCAAAGAGTTCAGTCATCGATCTTGGACCTCGAGCATCTGCACTGAGTGACCTCGCTGCGGTTCGTCTTCCGTCTCGTCCGGGTGACGCCCACCTGATTGCCCGCTCACTTGGTGGCGACGCCAGTGCGGTAACGCAACTTAACGGCCACCCAGAAGGTCGGACCTTCACCGATGACGATCTTGCACGAGCGCGGCACCTCATCGGAGAGGACGGAACGGGAGTCGTCATCGTTCTTGGTCGAACGTCGATCGCCGAAGACGCTTCCTTTGTTGAGTCAGCAGCTCGAGAACTTCATGCCAATCTGCCAAACGCCACGTTCTTGCCCACCTTGCGAAGAGGGAACGTCATGGGTGCGCTGGAAATGGGATTAGCCCCTGGAATTCTTCCTGGACGAACCTCCTTAGAGGCCCCATCGCCTCAACTTCGAGAGTCGTGGCCTCTCGTGCCGGGCAAGGCAGGGCGAGGCACGGCCGAACAACTTCGGGCACTGGCAGAGGGTTCCCAGAATGCACTGGTCCTTCTTGGGGCAGATCCCTTGATTGACGTCAATGACGCCTCACTTGTTGCTCGAGCACTCCATGGGTCCGCTCCAATTATTGCGGTTACCGGGAATGGAAGCCCAGTGCTAGCTCACGCACAGGTCATTCTGCCGGCGTCGATTTCCTACGAGCGGCCCGGAACAACCACGAATATCGAGGGTCGTGTTTCTCGACTTGGTCAAAAGATGGTCGCACCGGGACTGGCATGGCCGGACTGGATGATCGCTGCAGAGCTCGCAAGGGAGTTCTCCTACGACATGAACGTGTCGGTCGTTGGTGACGTGACCGATCAGATTGCTCGGGTTGCTCCGAGTTTTGCTGGCTTGGATGCTGCGCTCTTTGATAGCGCCAGGGCGCGTGACGGCGTGGTCGCTGGTTCCGGTGGATCGTTGGCCGTTGTTCCTGCGCTTATCGATCCAATGGCAACTCCTGGAATGACTTCAGCTGATGAGTTCGGGCTCGGTTCGTTCGCGGGAGTTGTGGCCAACGAAGCCGATGAACAAACAACCTCGCCGGCAACAGGCTCAACACTGAGTGGCGCCACCCTCGGAAGTGTGGCTGCACCCGAGGTTCCTGCACCAGATAATTACTCACTGCGCCTTGTGGCCACACGGACGCTCTACGACATGGGCTCAACTGTGAGCTCGTCGCCTTCGCTCCAGGCCCTCACGCCGAACGCCGTTGTGATGGCAAACCCCTATGACCTTGATCGTTTGGGTGTAAAAACTGGAGATCGAGTACGACTTCGCACTGAAACCACCACGCTGAATTTGAGTGTCGAGGCAGACACCGGCGTCATCCGAGGAACTGTTGCGCTCAACGTCAATGTTCCGGTTGAAGGCTCCGAGGTTCACGGGAATGCGGTTGCTTCGCTGCTGGATTCGACGGCGCTTGTCACCGACGTACGACTCGAGTCGCTATGAGTCTTATGAATCTCCTCGCAAGCGGTGACCCGCTCTACGCAAATGGCGTCAACTGGGTTGTGATTTTGATTGTGGTGATCAAGGTTCTCCTTTCCTTTGGGATCTGCCTCGTCTCGGTCATGTTGATGATCTGGGGTGAAAGAAAGATCATTTCGGACATGCAGAGCCGAATTGGACCAAACAGGGCAGGTCCATGGGGAATGATGCAGACGCTGGCTGACGGAATCAAACTCTTTTTCAAAGAGGATCTCATTCCTGACAAATCGAGTCGTTTCGTCTTCAAGCTCGCTCCATTTCTTTCCTTAGTTCCTGCACTGGTCGTCTTTGCCATCGTTCCTCTTGGTGGTGTCGTCACCATTGGCGGTTACACCACAGAAATTCAAGTCGCAGACCCACCGATGGGAATCCTCCTGGCATTGGCGCTGAGTGCCATCGGGGTTTATGGCGTCATGCTCGCAGGGTGGTCTTCTGGGTCGAAGTATCCACTGATGAGTTCCGTTCGAGCATCGGCTCAGATGATTTCGTACGAGGCAGCAATGGGAATGTCCGTCCTGACGGTCGTCCTCGTAACGTCATCGCTTTCAACGCGCACCATGGTCGACTCGCAAGGTGGAGGTCCATGGCACTGGAACGTCATTCGCTTAGGAGTTGTTCCCTTCATTATCTTCTTGATGGCAGCGATTGCTGAAACGAACCGACCACCCTTCGACGTTGTCGAAGCCGACTCTGAACTTGTTGGAGGGTTCCACACGGAGTACTCGTCGATTCGATTCGCTCTGTTCTATTTGGCGGAGTTTTTGAACACCGTCACGATGTCAGCGATCATGGTCACACTCTTCTTTGGTGGACCGAGTGGTTGGATTCCACCGATTCCCCACCTTCAGTGGCTTTTCCCAATTCTTTGGTTTGTCGGGAAAACCGTCGCATTCTGTTATCTCTTCATTTGGCTCCGCGGTGCGCTCCCGCGGGCTCGCTACGACAAACTCATGGAACTTGGCTGGCGTCGATTGATCCCACTTTCCCTTGGGTGGATGTTGTTAGTTGCGGGCTTCTTGGTCTCACCGTGGTGGGGTCTTGGCATGATCGTGGCCATCGTCATTGGTGGAGTCATCCTCGGGAGAGCCTTCAAGTTGGGTTCTGAACTCGAGTTGTCCGATACTGCAGTACTGCCACCGGTGGCGAAGAGAATCGTGCCACCAGAGCTGGTGCGAGACCTTTCAGATCGAGATGAGAAAGATGAGAGTGGCTCATGAGTTTTCTTGATCAGATCAAAAAGGAACTTGGATTCTTTGGTGGATTCACGTTGACGACCAAGCAGCTCACTCGTCCTCGTGTGACGTGGGAGTACCCAGAGATCAAGAAACCTAAGCAGCCACGGCAACATGGACGCCACGTCTTGAATCGCTACGAAGACGGCATGGAGAAGTGCATTGGGTGTGAGCTCTGTGCTGGTGTCTGCCCTGCGGACTGTATCCACGTTCGCGGACTCGACAATCCACCAGACCATCCAGTTTCTCCTGGTGAACGCTATGGCTATGTCTACGAGATCAACTATCTTCGCTGCATTCACTGCGACATGTGCGTCGAAGCGTGCCCAACCGAAGCCATCACTGAATCAAAACTCTTTGAGTTCTCATTCACCAACCGAGCCGATGCGATTTATACCAAAGCAGAACTCGTCGTTGATGACAACGGCATGCCTCAGAAACTTCCTTGGGAAGATTGGCGAGAAGGCGATGACCTCATGACGTCTGGGTGGATGCGAGCGACCTCGTCTGCAGGTGCAGCAGCATTCGAAGGCGAAGTGGCGTGGTCGGGTGAGCTTGGCTATGGCGTGCGAACCCCAGAAGGCGGGCAGTCTGGCAAGCGGGATGATGCCAAGACAGGCTCAAAGCAACTTCGTTCAGTCCTTGAGACCCACCTCCTCACGCAAGATATTCCAAAGGCGCATAAAGGCATGCGGGGGCGAATCTGGCGGGCAAAGACTCACGCCGAGCGTCGGAAAGTCAAGCGAGCGGCATGGCGCAAGCGCCGCCATGATGCAAAAGCAGCGAAGCATGGTGACCAATGAACACCATGATGGTGCTAGCGACAACAAAAACTATTCCTGATCTCCTGGTGTTCTTTGTAGGGGCAGCGATGATTCTCGTTGGCGCAGTCGGCGTGATTATCAGTCGCAACCCTGTTCATTCGGCACTCTGTCTGGTCCTCACGCTCTTTGGAGTTGCGGTGCTGTTCATCGAACAGCAAGCAGATTTTTTGGCGGTCGTTCAGGTCATCGTCTATGCCGGCGCCATCGTGGTGCTGTTCTTGTTCGTGATCATGTTCCTGGGCGTTGATCGAACTGAAGAACTCGGAGAAGATCGGCTTCGCGGACAACGCCCGTTCGCCGTCGCCCTGGTCCTCTTGATTGTGGCCAGCATCGTGGCACTAGGGTCCGAGGCGAAGTGGTCTGGGGGAGCGAGTTCTGTGGTGGGGCCGAATCAAGGTCCTTACCAAAATGTTGCGGATCTCGGGAAGGCAATCTTCACTGACTACCTCTTTGCGTTCGAATTAACAGCGGGGTTGGTTGTCATTGCAGTCGTCGGGGCAGTCGTCCTCGCTCGACGTTCGGCGGACTCGAATAGCGATGATGCGGATGCACAACTTTTAAGCGCGCAAGGACAACCCGAGGGGGTGGATCAGTGAGTATCCCTTCGTCGTGGTATCTCATACTCTCCGCGATTCTCTTCGGCATCGGAATCTTTGGTGTCCTCGTGAGGAGAAACGTGTTGGTGATGTTCATGTGCATTGAGTTGATGCTCAATGCTGCAAACTTGAGCTTGGTCACGTTTTCAAGAACGTTGAATGATGTTGGCGGCCAAGCTGATGTCTTCTTCATCCTGGTGGTTGCTGCGGCAGAAGTCGTGGTTGGTTTAGGTATTGTGGTGACGATCTTTCGACGAAGAGCGACTGCCAATGCCGATGAGATCTCGAGCATGAAGGGCTGAGTGGACATGATTCAAACTGCCTTTTTGATGCCGTTGTTTCCCCTTATTGGGTTTGTGATTTTGGCATTTGCGGGACGCCGTCTCGGTGAGCGGATCGCAGGGATTCTGGCGACGTCGACCGTCGCGATGTCATTTGTGTTTGCAGTGATCGTTTGGGTCGCTATGGAAGGGCGTGCGCCGTCCAACCGTGAGTTCACGCAGACGCTCTTTACGTGGCTGCCGGTGGGATCGCTGCAAGTCAAAGTGGCCTTCTTGATCGATCCGCTGTCGATCACTATGTGCCTCTTTGTCACCTTTATCTCGGCGTTCATCCACCTGTACTCCATTGGGTACATGAAGGGTGATCGTGACACCGTCAAGTTCTTCCTCTACCTCAACTTATTCGTCGCCTCAATGCTGGTCCTGGTGATGGCCAATAACTTGGTCCTCACCTTTGTCGGTTGGGAAGGCGTGGGTGTGTGCTCCTACTGGCTGGTGTCGTACTACTACGACAAAGAGTCAGCAATCTCTGCGGGGAAAAAAGCATTCGTCTACAACCGAATCGGCGACGTTGGTCTTCTCTTGGCAATGTTTTTGATCTTTAGCAAAGTAGGAACACTGGACTATCTTTCGATCTTCACGAAGACCTCGGCGTTTACGCCGCTCGTGGCGACGTTGATCGGGCTTGCGCTCCTGCTGGCCGCGACCGGAAAATCAGCGCAGATCCCACTGTTCAACTGGCTCCCAGGTTCGATGGAAGGCCCCACCCCAGTCTCGGCACTTATCCATGCTGCGACCATGGTGACCGCGGGTGTCTATCTCTTGTGCCGGATGAACCCTGTGCTCTTTCTCTCGCCGAATGCCGAGCTGATCATTGCCATTATTGGTGCCCTGACGGCGTTCGTCGCAGCAACGATCGCAACCGCACAACGAGATATCAAGGCAGTACTGGCCTATTCAACAATTTCTCAGATTGGCTACATGGTCTTGGCTGTTGGAGCAGGCGCCTACGTCGCGGCCATCTTCTTGATGATTGCGCACGCCTTCTATAAGTCACTTCTGTTTTTGGCGGCGGGATCTGTTTCTCATGGTCTCAACGGCGAGCGAGATCTTGGTCGCATGGGTGCACTTCGAAAAATCATGCCGTGGACGAGTGCCACCTTTATTGTCGGTTGGCTCGCAATCGCAGGTGTGCCGCCTCTGAGTGCGTTCTGGTCAAAGGGCGACGTCTTGGACAACGTGTATCGCAAGTACCCCTATCTGTGGGCCATCGGGCTGCTCACTGCATTCTTAACGGCGTACTACATGACCCGTCTTTACAAGCTGACCTTCTCGGGAGATGCTCGCTACAAAGAAGTTGGCCCCGATGGCAGCCCACCACTTCATCCTCACGAGTCACCCTGGGTGATGAGAATCCCGCTCCTCGTTCTCGCCGTGGGAGCTGCCACTGCAGGAATGTTGAACCTTCCGTTTGTTCACAACTTTGGGCTCGACGAGTTCCTCAGTCCCGTCTTCGATGCCACGCTCTATAACGCCCATGAATCGGGATCGTTGCTCTGGCTGTTGGCGATTATCGATTCGCTGGTGGCTATCGCTGGCATTGTTGTCACGTTCTTTCTCTGGAAGGGTCGATCTACGTACCCATTGCTCGAGCGAAAGTTTCTCCTGAAGGAGTGGTACTGGGATGACATGTACGACACCGTGATTGGTCGACCTGGGACGAAGTTGGCGAACTTCAGTGCAACCACGGTTGACGTCACCGTGATTGATGGAGCGGTGAACGGTATTGCGTCAGGTGTGGTGCGAACCGCCAAGAGCATGAGGAAGATCCAGACTGGCCAGATTCGCCAGTACGCACTGATCTTGGCGGCGGGAATCCTGGCCCTCTTGGTCTTTGTTCTTACGAGGGTGTTTTAATCTCATGGCTCACTTCACCACGTCAAGTTCATTCCCCTACATTGTCCTGCTCCTCCTTGTCCCGCTTCTCGGCTCACTCGCAGCGGTACTTCTTCCGAAGAAGCACAGTGAGACTGCTCGCTGGGTAGGAATTGGAGCATCAGTCGTGACGCTTGGCCTCGTCATTGCCATGACGATTGCATTTCAAACGACAAATGGCGGGTATCAATTCGTCAGCCAACACAGTTGGGCATCGGAACTTGGAATCTCTTGGATTTCTGGGATCGATGGCATCTCATTGTTCATGGTTGGATTGACAGCATTAATCACGCCGATCGTCTTACTAGGGGCCTCTGAGAAGAAGCGCACGAAGTCCTACGTGGCATGGATGCTTCTCCTCGAATTTGCCTGTATCGGAAGTTTTGTTTCGATGGACCTGATTCTCTTCTTCTTGTTCTTCGAATTAACGCTTATTCCGTCGTACTTCTTGATCGTTGGCTGGGGTGGACCAAAACGAGCCGCAGCAGCAACCAAGTTCTTCATCTATACCTTCGCTGGCTCAACGGTGATGCTGGTTGGGATCCTCTACGTGGCCTACCAACATCACCAACAGACCAATCAACTCACGTTCTCTCTTCTTGATTTGATGGCAACCCGATACTCGGGCGTCGCTGGGGTGTTGTTGCTGGTGGCCTTTACGATCGGTTTCGCCATCAAGGCTCCAGTGTTCCCGTTCCACACCTGGTCGCCAGATACCTATGGCGAAGCGGCAGCGGGCACGTCAATGATGCTCGCCGCAATCCTGGCCAAGCTTGGGGCCTATGGAATGATTCGCTTCGACTTGTCTCTGTTCCCCCATGCGTCGAGTGTCGTGGCGCCCGTGATGTTGACCTTGGCCACCATCGGGATTATCTATGGCGCCATCGTGGCCTGTGCGCAAAAAGATTTGAAGCGACTGGTGGCCTATTCGTCACTCGCGCAGATGGGTTTCATTGTGCTCGGAACCTTTGCCCTCTCTGAGCAGTCACTCACTGGTGCAGTGTTCTTGATGCTCAGCCACGGAATCATCACCGCAGCGTTCTTCCTCCTCATTGGATGGATTGCGCAGCGTCGTGGCACCTGGCAACTCGACGAGCTCAAGGGGCTCCAAGGACCTGCGCCGATTCTCGCCGCACTCTTCACTGTGGTGATGCTTGCGTCGATCGGTCTTCCGGGTCTCGCCGGGTTCGTTGGCGAATATCTGATTTTGATCGGGACATTCGTGACGCATCAGTGGTGGGCGTTGGTGGCCACTTTTGGCGTGGTCTTTGCCGCCATCTACCTCCTCTGGGCCTATCAGCGTTCGTTCCAAGGAAAAGCCGAAGGGGCGAATGCTTCTGTGAAGGACTTGACCATGGCCGAACGAGCAATCGTGGCGCCACTGATTCTTCTGATCGTGCTCCTTGGTGTCTTCCCGAAGCCGTTTTTGGATCGCATCACTCCGTCGGTTGATCGAACACTCAATCAGATCACCATTGTGAACTGCAATCCTCATTTGGTCTGTGGATCCAACCTTCTTGGAGGACACACCGGCATGGGAACCCAGAGCGAGATGGGGAAATAATGAACCTTCTCGCATCAACCATCGCCATGCCGAACATTGACTATCTCGCGCTGAGCCCAGAAATCATCTTGCTGGTGGGCGCCACGTTGGTTCTCTTGGCGACCTCACTCGTTCGAGGGGGCATGAAGCGCAATATGGCGACCGGTATCACGCTGTTGCTCAGCGTCGCAGCGCTTATCGCTTCATTGTTGCAATGGCATCGAGTGTCGACGCAAGGGGCAACCATCACGATCGCGAAGGCCATCAGTATGGATGGTTTTTCGGCGTTCATCGGTGTCACGATTGCGTGTTCGATGATCTTGGCGACCTTGATTGGTCACGTGTTTTTGGAGCGAGAGCGAATTACAACGCCTGAGTATCACATCTTGTCGCTGGTAGCGGCCTCTGGAGCGATCGTGATGGCTCAAGCAAACGATCTCATCGTCATCTTCTTAGGGATTGAGATCTTGTCGATTGCGCTCTACGTGCTGGTGGCGTTTAATCCCCTGCGAGGCGAGTCCGGTGAAGCAGCATTGAAGTACTACGTCCTTGGAGGGTTCTCGTCGGCAGTGTTTGTGTACGGCATTGCGCTCGTCTATGGGGCAACGGGTTCAACCAACTTGGGCCAGATCTCTGACTTCTTCGCGCAGAATCAATTGATCAACACCGGTCTGCTCTATGCCGGGATCGCCCTGTTGTTGGTTGGATTTGGCTTCAAGGTTGCGGCGGTTCCCTTCCACGTGTGGACTCCTGACGTGTACCAAGGCGCTCCAAGCCCCATCACGGGGTACATGGCGGCCATCGCCAAAGTCGGAGGGTTTGCTGCGCTCATCCGTGTCTTCATTGCGGCAATGGGAAGCCAAGCCTCAACGTGGCAGCCGATCATTTACGCCTTAGCAATCGCAACCCTGCTGCTTGGAGCGATTGTGGCCTTGGTCCAACGTGACGTCAAACGAATGTTGGCCTACTCCTCAATCGCCCACGCCGGGTTCATCTTGGTGGGTATTGAAGTTGGGACCTTGGCGGGAACCTCAGCAGCGCTCTACTACTTGTTCGTCTATTCCATCATGACTATCGGTGCGTTTGGCATCGTGACGGTTCTTGGTGGAGACGGTGACGGGGACCACGATCTGACCCGCTACCGAGGACTTGCCCGCCGACAGCCGTGGCTCGGGGGCGCATTGGTGATCTTGTTACTCGCCCAGGCTGGCATCCCCTTCACGACAGGGTTCCTCGCCAAGTTGGGTGTTGTCTCTGCAGCGATTCAAGGCGGGAGCTGGCCCTTGGCACTCGTTGCCATGCTCTCCGCGGGTATTGGCGTGGCGTTCTATTTGCGAGTCGCTGTGATTGCGGTGCTTCCTGGTCAGCCTGAGATGGACGCTGACACCGACACGCCAGCATCTGCAGTCTCTGCAGCAACGTCACGGAGCCAGACCGGGCTTCTGCTTGAAGAGTCCACGACGACGCAGAGTGAGGAAGCAATTGTCAATGTCCCTCTACTTGGTGCCATTGGGATTGGGCTCGCAACACTGACAACGGTGGTCTTTGGCATTCTTCCAGGACCACTGTTGGACTTTGCGAACAGCGCAGCGAAGATCTTCCAGCCCTAGTGGCGCTCGTTGGTCTCGCGACGTGTCGAGAGCTTCCCGTTGACTCAAACGACAACGAGCTTCTCACCACAGCATTGGCCGCAAGAGGGATCGATACCGCCGAGCCAATCTGGAACGACGACAAGGTCGACTGGAGCCGCTTTGATCTTGTGGTGATCCGCACGACATGGGACTACACCCACCATCTTGCTGACTTTCTTGCATGGGTGCACTCGCTGACGTCAGTGGCGAATCCGGCGTCAGTCGTTGCGTGGAATACCGACAAGCACTACCTCGCCAACCTTGCCGAACGAGGTGTTGGGGTCGTCCCAACCACATTTGTGAACAGCCTTGCTGAGTTCGAAGTCCCAGAGGCAGAACGTTTTGTCGTCAAACCAACGGTTGGCGCAGGTTCCATGGGCGCCGAACGCTTTGAGTTCACGCAGATCACCGAAGCGAAGCGCCACGCCGAATCGCTGTTTTCACAGGGCCGAGATGTGATGATCCAGCCGTATCTCGAGCGTGTCGACTCTGTCGGTGAAACGGGGATCATTGTTCTTGATGGGGTGATCAGTCACGCAATTGAGAAAGGTCCAATGCTCAGCGTTTCGGAACTTGATCGAACAGGTCTGTTTCGCCAAGAGTCGATTCAACCTCGAGCGGCGTCTCAACTCGAATGTGACGTGGCCCTCGCAGCGCTTCGTGCTGCGTGTGAGATCACTGGTCTCTCTGAACCCTTGCTCTATGCCCGAGTCGACCTTCTCCCAAGCGACGAGGGCCCTGTCGTCATCGAGCTAGAACTCACGGAGCCGTCACTCTTTCTCTCGTTTTCTCCTCAGTCAGCGGATCTCTTCGCCGAGGCCATTGCTCGGCGAGTTGAGTAGTTCGCTTACTCGCTTCGAGGAGCGGCTCGACCTTCAAGCAACTCCGCTGGCACCACTGTGCCGGGACGATTCGATGGGTCTTGAGAAAAGAATCGTCCAACCAAGGGAATCTCGGTGAGGGATTCTGCTCGAAAGGCGGCGGTGACCGTCTGGACGAATACTTCAGGAGAAGCGAACACCAAGTGGCGAGCGAGCCAATTGGGCTGATACTTCTCATTGAACTTCCACAAGGTCTCAATGGGGAGCACCGCCGATAAACGACGCAGGCCCCAGCGCTCAACTCGCTGGGTGAGACCATCGCCCTTCTCTCCATCCAAGGTGGAGCGAAACGCTGAGAAGTTGAGGCTGAGCCCCTGGACTCCTTGGCTCTTGAGATGAGCGATGGTCTGACACAAGGCGAAGTCCAAGAGGCCGTTTGGGTGTTCGCCCGGGTCTCGTCGCATCAGATCAAGTGAGTAGCCCTGGATCCCAGGGGAAGGAACGAACTGGCACATCGCAGCAGGTGCACCGTCTGGGCCGGTGACGATGATCATGATCAGATTTGAATCACGAGGGTCAAAGAGACGCCCGAGCATCATGGCGAAGCCCCGCTCTTCGTCGCCTCGCCGGTTCATGCCCATCAACTCCATGAGCCGAGGGACTCGTGCAGGATCGATGGTGGAGGGATCGAGAAACTCCGTGGTGTAGCCGTTGCGCTCGAGTCGGGTGCACGCTTGTCGGAGCCCCTTCATTTTCTTGCCTTCTAAACTAAATCCGGTGACATCGACCACTGCTTCGTCCCCTAAATAAATCCAGCGCATCCCCGAGTCGTCGTAGAGTGAAAGCCACTCATCTGCCGCTCCAATGACGCCAGGGTTCCACCCATGGACGTCACAAAAGGAGCGAAACGCCCCCCAGACTTGGACTCGTTCATTCTCAGGCCCAATAGGGTCCGGAGAAACAAGGGCGATGCCGCCGTAGACGGCATAGGCCACGACCGAGTCGCCGTAGAAAAAGAACTGCTTGTCATCTCGGAGCGCAAAGTAGTCAAGCGTTCCTTTCCCATGGCGTGTCACGATGTCGCGAGCTCTCTGTGAGTTCTCTTCTCTGTTATCTCCCTGTTCCCTGTTCGCAAGTCGTCGGTCGACAACGGGGCGGGTCAAGAGATAGAGCACCGTTGCAACGACGCCAACACCAATGGTCAACATGACGGGGGAAATAAAGTCATCAATGCGGTCGGGGAGTTTGACACTTGAAAATCCGACTAGTCGTTCAGTGACACCAACGATGACAAGTGGCCACGACGGAAGCGATCCCCTCCGGAGATTGGACAACTCCACCCCAATAAATGCGGCCAAAATTGCCACCGCCACAATGAGCACGATGGTTGGGAGTGCACCGGTGAGTGACCCACGATCGGTAGTTCCAAGAAACCACCGGCGTTCAACGACGAGCAAGATGAGGACGGCGAGCGAGACGAGTACAGCCCCTGCGCTTGCGGCGTGGGCGATATGAAGAGCGGTTGAGACACTTAAGAGGACCACCGCAATCAGCCACGATCGATGCTGGCCCCGCAAAATCCCTCGAGACAACATGACGAGGGCAATACCGGTCAACGCAACGGCCGCTGCTGCGGACTGCGAAATACTCAACGGAAGGTAGGTCAAGACTGTGTGTAATCGATCTCGAAAGGGCGGGACGACCGCGACTAAAAGGTCGAAGAGGCCAGTGAGGAAGAGTGACACCGCTGCAAATCTTCGGATCCTTCGCGCTCGGCGGGGTGCCTTGAGGAGATCGGGCGAGCCGGGCCATGCTCCCGCGTCTGGCCACCCGGCAACAAAGGTCAATCCTTCTCGCTCTGGAGGCAATGTGGTGAGCGTTTCGCCAGCGATCAAGCGTTCTACCCGAGTTGCCGGTGGAAGGCATCGATCAAAGAGCTCGAGTCGGACATGGAGATCAGCGCTCGCTTCAAGGACGACTTGGGATTCTTGGGCGTGTTCAAGAAATAAGGGTGGAAGTCCAAGGCGGCCGTAGTGTTCTCTGATCACGCTGGCGCTCGCGCCTGGAACGGCGAGGAATCCTGTATCAAGGTGCGTGAGCGATGGCATGATCGGCCCACCACAGATGACGCCAGATCCTCCGGAAGAGAGAAACTCTCTCGCTTTGTCAAGGATCGCTTGTTCGGAGAGCGTTGAAGGGAGTTCATCACTTGTGGGGATCACTCCTCGCCGGCGTGACGAGCGAGCTGACGTGGCGGCGAAGACACGGCGAGCAATAAACCCAGCGATCAAACCAACGAGGATTTCCGCGATCACAATCGCTGCGACTGTGTAGAGAAGGCGAATATGCCACGGTGCGTTCGTGATCCGATCAATGACGTTGTGAGTATGGCCACGGCCAAGACGGCGAAGTGGGTGTGCAACGAACGCAAGACGGGTCCCAATGCCGACAACGATGGCGACGAGGGGCACAATCCAGAGGAGCCAACGGAGTCGTCGGTACAGCATGCGAGAACTCACAAAACTCACTGCATACCCAGGATCTTCGAGTCGTTCGATTCCTTCCTTCCACTGAGAATCTCGCAACTCAAGCGTGAGGTCGTCGGCTGATGAGTGTGCGTGCGTGACGAGGACTCGCCGGATGCCAGGGATGGTGACACACTCCAAGACAACGTCACGCATGCACGCAACCCCGAGAGGTGCAAGCGCCTGGCGAGCGGCCGCTTCGTCGTGCTCAGAGAGATAGAGAATCTGTCGATCCTCCTGCTCGAGGAATCGTTTCAAACCTTGTTCGAAAGAAGGGTGCGCAGCGATGACGTGGCGCGCATTGAGGAGGGCATCAGGCGAGGCAAACAGTCCATCAGTGAAGATGAGCACGCCTGGTCCTTGCCACCGCTCAAGTTCGGCGAGGAGATGGCCAAGTCCGGACTCAGACGGCGTCAACGGTGTTGTGCCGAGGAAGAGCCCACCTCGGAGAACGACTCTGCTCCCAAGATCAATGCGGACTCGGTTCTCACTCGAAGGTGATTCAGGGGAATTCATCTCGCCCCTATGGTGTCACCTTCGTGGGGTACTAGTGGGTGTTGGCCGCATTCTTCATATTCGCCGGTAGGATGCGCAGGATATGTCTCGCATAGAACTCATGGGAAATTGGTACTTTCGAGTCCCGGATATCACCCCTTCCAAAGCCGTCATCTTCGATATCGATGGCGTGCTTTCTGACGCCGTTGGTCGGCAGCACTTCTTGGAGCATGGTCGAAGAGATTGGAACTCGTTTTTTGAAGCGTGCGGTGCTGACCCCGTCATCGAAGAGATTGAGCGACTCTTAGAACTTTTAGAGAGTTCACTGCAAGTGATCTTGTTGACGGGGAGACCACTCAGAGTGCGTCCCCAGACCTTGGCGTGGCTTGAGCGCTACGGGCTTCGTTGGGATGTCTTAATCATGCGTGACTGGGGAGATTACAACTACGTCACTGATTTTAAACGAGAAGTCGTTGATGAACTTCGAGGTGCGGGATTTGATATCCGTCTTGCGCTTGAAGATGATCCCCAGAATCACGCGATGTACGTCGCAGAAGGTATTCCCTGCGTCTATATCCATTCGGGGTACTACGACAACTGAGTTCGTTGACGTGAACGGAGTTGACCAAGCGCCAAGGCTGCCAGGGAGATGACGAGCACCGGCCAGTCACCCCAGCGGTCGTAGAGCGTCAACCCACTTCGCAATGACACCGTGCCGGTGAGCACCGTTGGGGTGCTCAAACTGGACTGCGCGAGCACCGTCCCTCGGTGATTGATGATCGCACTCACGCCAGTTGGGGACGCCTGAATGAGGTCTCTGCCAGTCTCCATGGCTTGGAGTTTGGCGGCGGCTAACTCTTGAGCTGGCATCTGTGAAGTGGGATACGACGTGGTGTTCGTTGGCACCACTAGAAGTTGTGCACCGTGGGAGACAACGTCGTGACTTCGCTCAGAGAAAAAGACCTCGAAGGAGATCAAGACCCCCAACGGTCCGGCCGGTGTATCGATGACCTCATTACCGGTGCCAACCACGGCGTCTCGGGGGACGCCACTGATGTTGGCGAAATGGGAGAGAAAACTCCGAAAGGGAATGTATTCGCCGAAGGGAACCCGGTGGACTTTTTCTACGGTTCCTAGTTGGCTCCCTGTCGGGCTGTAGGCAACGACATAGTTGTTGAACTGGCTCGTGCCTTCTGGACTTGTGACGCCTACCAGCAGCGTCGTCGAGAGTCGACGGGCCTCTGCACTTAATGCGGCATTCTGCCAACTCCCCTCAAGGGATCCGCTTAAGGCGACAACGTCTTCAGGGAGCACGGTGAGAGCGGTGTCGTAGGGAACGCGTTGTACCTGATCCAGTTGTGCCTTGGTAACGGTCTCTGGGTTGACGTCTTTCGCTGACGTCCCTCGGGCGCCACCTCCTTGGACCGCGGCCACAGTTTCACTCTTGACGACTTTCCCTCCAGAAGGCGCGACTGCTCCCCAGAGGGCAACGAGAACAACGCTGAGTGCAAGGCCGCTACCGAGGAGTGCTCGTCGCCCTACGTCAAGGCCGCTTGTATTTCTCGCGGCCAAAGCGGTGAAGAGCACTCTGATAGCGGCACCCCCAACACAGAGAGCCAGCATCAAACTGAAGGGTCCTCCTAGGCGAGCGATGTCGAAGAGTGGTCCGTTGGTTTGGCCTAAGGGCAGTCCACCAATTGGGAGGCCGCCGAGTGGCCAGGACTCCCGGAGGTATTCGGCAAGAACAAAGGCGCCAATCGCGCTATAGGTGCGGCCACGCCCTGGGACCGTCAGTGCTCCGGCGAGAGCAAAGAAGAGAGCTTCGAGAACCATGAGGACGAGTGCGCCATACCAGTTGAAGTGCTGAGCCCACCAAAGGCCCGGAACGAAAACACCGAGTCCAAAGGCAAAGCCCGCAAGCGAGCGTTGCAAAATGGAATGGTCTTCCATGGCGAACAGCAAGATCGCAAACCCTAAGATTCCAACCGGCCAAAACCCGAAGGGAGGAAGGGACATTGACGCAACGGCACCACCGACCGCGCCGATACCAATAGCAATCGTTGTGGGGGAGCGAAAGAGTGCCGCGAATTTCATAACGCTTTTGCGCCGAGGGTCTCTCTAAGTTTTTGTCCCGCCGCTCGACCCGAACCGATGCACGCGGGCACGCCGATTCCTCGAAGCGCGGCACCTGCAATCTCAAGTCCAGGGAGGTGCTCGACTGCGTTTTCAATGCCAACCACTCTCATTAAGTGATTCACTCGGTACTGAGGCAACGATTCTGCCCAGCGCGTGACGTGGCTCTCGCGAGGAACGCCGACGTCGTGAAAGAGAATGCCAAGTTCGATCAAGGCGCGTTCGGTGACTTCAGTGTCGGACATGGTCTCAAGTCGATCATCATCGATCCGCCCCGTGTGTGAGCGAAGCACCGTTGTTCCTGGTCGATGGAGGTGGGGCCATTTGCGATCTAAAAACGTCAAGGCGGTCGTTAAGAATCTCTCTCCGTGGAACGGACCACGTGGGTGAGGAGTTTCCGGCGGGATGAGGACGCCTGTTCCGGTTGCAGGCAACGTGAGGTCGTCTGCGTCAAAGACAAAGGTGACGATGGCAACACTGGCGTAGTCAATCTGGGCCAACAGTGCAGCGGCGTCTGGGTCGAGGCTTTCAAAGAGCCCACTTGCACCGATCGCAGGCAGCGCCAATACAACTCCATCTGCTCGAGATGTTGTTCGCTCTGAGTCCACACTCCAGCGAGCGTCACTTCCAGCGGTGCGCCGCAGGGATGTCACCGATGTGTTGAGCACGAAGGTGACGCCTCGCTCACGCAAGGTCGTTTCGAGGACAGAAATTAATGAGGCCATCCCTCCAACCAGCGAGACAAACGCGGGAGGGGGAGGGACGTCACCCTCTTGTGGATCGCTTGATGGTGGAGGTGGGGCCATTGCTCCAAGTGCCGCCATCAGACTTCCTCGCTGTTGGCCGGCTTCGAGAAGCGGGGGATAGATCGCAGCTGCGCTCATTTCAGAAACTCGACCTGCGTTGATGCCTCCCAAGAGAGGGTCGACGAGGGTGGTGACGACCTCTCGACCAAGTTTCGTTTCCACTAACGAACCGATCGTTCGATCTTGGAGGGCGCCTCGAGAGGAAGGGAGTGGACTGAGCCGATCGCGAAGGGCACGAAGCAGGCCCGCTCCGCTCAGGACGTGGCTCGCTCGCAACGCCTGCCAGTTCGTTGGGATTCCCATTTGGAGCCCTTCTGGGAGCGGGCGAACTCGGCCTCGAGCAAAGAGTGAGGCTCCAGAGGCGCCAATGGGAACGAGGTCATCTGCGATACCAAGGTCACGGCAGATCTCGCCAATCTCAGGTCGTCGAGCAAGCACACCGTCGGGTCCGCTGTCGAGCACCCGTCCATCAATCTCAAGAGATTGAAGCTTCCCGCCAACTCGTGGTCCTGCTTCGATCACGGTGACCCGGGGCGATGACGAGGAAGGCCCCTCTCGTCCTCCCGTGAGTTCGTAGGCTGCACAGAGGCCGGCAATCCCACCTCCGACGACGACGACTTCTTGACGAACCTGTGTCGTCATCTGTTCGCGGCAACCTCAAGAACTTTTGTCGCGAGCACATTCATGAATTCTTTATCGTCGTTGAGTGACGCCGTCCTTGTGAGAGCAACTCCTGAAGACGCAGCGACTCCCATCGCTTCAACATCGACGTCGTAGAGAACTTCGAGGTGATCGGCGACAAATCCCACAGGACAGACGACGACGGCACGGATTCCCCGCTCAGGAAGTCCCCCAATGACTTCAAGAATGTCAGGCCCGATCCAGGGGTCGGGTGTTCGCCCCGCACTCTGCCAGGCAATCTCATAGCGATCGAGATTCGCCACCGCTGCAATGCGATCGGCAGAGTCTTGAAGTTGGTCTGGGTACGGGTCGCCCTGAGCCAGAATTTTCTCTGGAAGCGAATGGGCGCTAAAGATCACTAAGGCATCGTCTTGGGTGTTTTCCGGCAGTTTGGCGCGGGCGTTGAGAACTCGGGTAGCGAGTAACTCTGAAAAGCCTTGCGTGTCGTACCACTCACGGATCGCCAACAGTGTTCCTTTGTCACCAAGTGCGGTGCGGGCTCGCTCAAGGTATTCACCTGAGCCAAGCGAGGCAGAGTGTGGCGTCAAGGTAAGACCGACGATCGTCGTGATGCCGTCATCGAGGAATGATGCGACGGTCTCTTCGATACTTGGCTCGGTGTACTTCGAGCCGAACCGCACGTCGAACTCTCCAGGGGCCCGCTCTTCTAAGACATCATCAAGTCCCTGGACCTGGGCTCGAGTGCGTTCGGCCAGAGGTGAGATTCCCCCAATTGCTTCGTAGCGGCGCACAAGGTCAGCGAGTTGTTCTGGCGTTGGGGGTCGACCGTGTCGAATCCGGGTGTAATACGGCTCGATTTCGTCTCGAGAACCAGGTGTGCCGTAGGCCATGACGAGAACTCCAATTCGAGGACTCATGATCGCGCTGCCTTCGCCAGGATCTGGCCTTCCTCGTGCACGAGGTCAACAACACGCTTGAGTGAATCGGGATCGGTCTCTGGCAACACGCCATGCCCAAGATTAAAAATATGACCAGGTGCATGGCCCCCTCGTCGGAGGACGTCACGAGTCGCTTCTTCAAGAACGTCCGTCGGAGCGAAACACAGTGCGGGGTCAAGGTTTCCTTGCACCGGGAAGTTACCAATCCGCGTGGTGGCGACGTCGAGTGGTACCCGCCAGTCAACGCCCACGACGTCGGCTCCTGAAGTGGCCATCAGGGAAAGAAGCTCACCGGTCCCTACGCCAAAGAGAATTCGAGGCACTCCCAGCGCACCGAGTTCGCTCATCACTCGTGTTGTTGAAGGGAGGGCAAAGCGCTCGTACTCAGGCGGGCTCAACGCACCGGCCCATGAGTCAAAGAGTTGGAGTGCTTGTGCACCGGCATTGACCTGGGCGGAGATAAAGGCAATCGAGAGGTCCGCTAAGACGTCGCAGAGTTCATGCCAAAGATCTGGATCACCATGCATCAGCGCCTTTACCTTGGTGAAGGTTCGAGAGGGTCCGCCTTCTACCAAGTAACTCGCCACGGTAAAGGGAGCTCCGGCAAATCCAATCAGCGTGGTGGCGTTCTCATCGAGTTCGTCTCTGACTCGTCGCACGGTTTCGATCACGTGAGGAATATCTTCCTCAGGAGCGAGAGGCCGAAGCCGAGTGAGATCTGCTCGGCTCGTAAATGGCGTCTCTGCAACTGGCCCTCGTCCTGGAATGACGTCGATGCCAAAGCCGATGGCGTGGACGGGGACGACAATGTCGGAAAAGAGAATGGCAGCGTCAACGCCGTAGCGCCGCACAGGCTGCAAGGTGACTTCTGCTGCGATCTCTGGCGTGGCGATGGCATCCAAGATCGAGCCGGAGCCTCGCAGGGCTCGGTACTCAGGAAGTGAGCGGCCCGCCTGGCGCATGAACCACACCGGGGTCTGGGAGGGCTGGGAGCCTTCACAGACACTCAGGAACGGGCTTTTTGGCGAACTCATGACGAAGCCACCGTGGCGGCGCGTTGGTCGTTCGTGCTGGAGTTTTCCATCAGATCCTTTTCCTTGTTGTGCCTGGCCCCCATCGTAGGGGCCAGGCTGAGCCAGGGGGTCTTGGGGGCCGGTAGACCCATTCAGATCAGCGTCGTAGACTGGATCGTTTCCCTAAGAAACATACAGAGAGGATGACCAGGTGGGCTCAGAGAGCGAAATCGTCGAGGAACAGGGATTCCTTGATCGAGCCTATGAAGCCCTTGACGCGATGCGCGACGAAGCGCAGGCAATGCTTGATGGGGTTCTTGATACGGGGCGTGGCGGAACATTTCAGTCTCGAACAGAGCGAGACATTGTGGTTCGAACCAGCATGGCTCGACTCGAACAACTTGAAGTTGGAGATCAAGCGCTGACGTTTGGTCGTATCGATGTCGCCAGCGAAAACGGAAACGACCCAGAGATATTTCATATCGGTCGACTTGCTGTCTCTGACCAACGACATGAACCATTAATCGTTGACTGGAGAGCGCCAGTTGCTGAACCGTTCTATCGCGCGACTGGATTAGAGCCTCAAGGACTTGTCCGCCGTCGTCACCTTGCGGTCAACAAGAGAGAAGTCGTTGGTGTTGAAGACGAAGTATTTGTTGGCCCAGCGAGTGCGAACGGATCGCGTTCGCATACGAATGATGACGGATCATCATTAACCGATGGAATGATGCTCGGCGGGCCTGGAGCTCTCCTCGCTGCATTAGGACAAGCCCGTACTGGCCAGATGGGCGACATCGTTGGAACGATCCAGCGAGAACAAGACGAGATTATTCGAGCGCCACTACCGGGGATCTTGATGGTGCAAGGTGGACCAGGAACAGGCAAGACCGCCGTGGCGCTCCACCGCGCTGCGTACCTTCTCTATACGCATCGGTTTCCATTGGAGCGACAAGGTGTCTTAGTCGTTGGCCCAAACCCACTCTTCCTCCGCTACATCGAGCAAGTCCTGCCGTCACTCGGTGAGACCGGTGTGACCTTGTCCACAATTTCTGGACTCGTCAGTGAAGTGCGCGTCACTGCACAAGAGCCCGAAATTGTTGAGCGTCTCAAAGGTGACCCACGAATGGTCCGAGTGATGTCGAGGGCTGTTCGTACGCGCCAACGTCCCTTGAAAGAAGACCTTCCACTTCCCTTTGGAGCGTCAACGCTTCGGCTCAAAGCCAACGAAACGGCGGACATTATTGCGCGTGCTCGCAAACGACCCGGCACCCACAATGCTCGTCGTCGGTTCCTGGAAAGTGAAGTGTGCCTTCGGTTGGCTGAGCAGTTTCAAACACGACGCGGTGCCGATATCAACGATGAAGAGTTCAACATCGAAGAGTTTTCGGCCCAAGTTCGCCAGATTCCTGAGCTGAAAGAAGCATTTCGAAAAATGTGGCCGCGGCTTTCTCCCCATGAAACGCTTCACGACCTCTTTGGCGCGCCAGCACTCATTCGAGTGGCAGGTGAAGGTGTGTTGAGTGCTGATGAGTGCGCCCTGCTCTTTCGAGAGCGGTCATCGCATCTTGATGACGTGCCGTGGACATCCGCGGACGCAGCACTCGTCGACGAGCTTCGAACAGTATTGGGACCTCGTCGAGGAGCGAAAGAGAAAAAGAAGACGGAACGTCGAGATGAAGAAGCGTGGCCGAAAGGACTCGACGGTTCAGAGTCAGAGCGTTTAGTGCGAAGCGACGATGAAGTTCGAGCATTTGGTCACATCGTGGTTGATGAGATTCAAGATCTTTCGCCGATGCAACTGCGCATGCTCGCTCGCCGTTCACTCTCTGGGTCGATGACGCTGGTTGGCGATATCGCTCAAGCCACTGGACCCCTGGCCCCAAAGAGTTGGGACGACATCGTGGCGCACTTAGGAGCGAAGAAACCCCCTCACATGGTGGAGCTCACGGTGAGTTATCGAACCCCGGCCGAAGTTATAGCCCTCTCGAGCGAGGTGCTCGCCGCTGCAGATGTGGGCCTCGAAGCCCCGCAGCCAGTGAGGAGCTCTGGCCATCTGCCCGTCATCGAGCAGGTCCCCGCTGGCCAGCTCGCCGCCTCTGTGGTCGCGGCGGCCCGAGAGGAGAGCGCACTCGTCTCACCTGGCCATGTGGCCATTTTGGCGCCACGAAGCCTCCTGGCCACTCTGAGAGCGGCCTTTGAGGAGGCGTCACTCGAGGTGGTTGACCCGAGAGCCCATGGTGGCCCAGGCCTCTCAGCCCAAATGGTCCTTCTGCCCGTTGATGAGGCGAATGGCCTTGAATTTGACGGCGTTGTGGTCGTTGAACCGGCTGAAATTGCCTCTCGAGGAGCCCAAAATGAGGGGAGTGGGGCCTCTTCGACGAGTCGAGGTCTCAGGACCCTCTACGTGGCGATGACCCGACCAACACGACGTCTCAGAATCGTCGGGACCCAGCCCTTCCCGGTCCCTGTTCCGCCCGGGGTCCTAGCCACGGAAAGTTCGCTTTCCTTGCCCCGAGTCACGCTAACCTAGCGATGCGAGGTACCCGTGCGTGAGGAAAGGAATCTGTGAGCCAAGCAGTGTCATCAGTCCAGCCAGCGCAGCGACAGCGGACCGTTCACACCAGGCCACCCATGCTGGCCGTTGGCATCATCATCTGGCTCGGTTCGGAGTTGATGTTCTTTGCGGGACTCTTCGCAGCTCTCTTTACGCTTCGCGCACACCTTTCTTCTTGGCCACCGGCCGGTACTGAACTCGACACGCTCCAAGCAGGAATCTTTACCGTGCTTCTTGTTGCATCCTCAGGAACTATGTGGATGGCGGTCTGGCACGAAGAACATCTCGAGCGTGCCAAGGCGCGACTTTGGATCGGTCTTTCAATTTTATTGGGAACACTTTTTATCGGGAACCAAATCTATGAGTGGATTAATCAGACGACTCGGTGGTCAACCAACTCGTACGGTTCGATCTTTTACATCGCCACGGGCCTGCACGGTCTTCACGTGTTCATTGGTCTCTTAGCGATGGTCCTGTTGTTGGGCCGGATGCGAGGAGCAGCCGGAGACCCCGGTGAACTCGGTGCTTTCCAGGGAGTGAGCTATTACTGGCACTTCGTCGACGTCGTCTGGGTAGGTCTCTACGCCTGCCTCTTCTTGCTCAAATGATGTCGAACACGTCGTCAATCTCTCGCTCGAAGCGACTTGTCTTACCCGCGATGGTGATGATTCTGACCGCACTCGGTGGCCTCATTGTTTTTGCAGGTGGATCCTCAGGAGCGTCGAGTTCTTCTCCTATGGTGATCGCCTCGACAGTCTCGAGTGCGAATGATCAAATCACTCCTCCTGCGGCGTACCAAACTGGCCGAGCAAACTCGGGAGCGGCAAACTCTTCGTCAACTGTCTATGCCAATGGACGTTTAGTTGCATACGGCGACAAGTACATTGCCTACGTTGCTCCTCCGGAGGCCACGAACGGAATTGGTCAAGCGCTCTACATGCAGAACTGCGCAAGTTGTCACGGAACAAAAGCTGATGGAGTTCCCGCAAACGGTACGCCAGGGGCGTACCCCAACTTGATTGGACTTGGTCCAGCGACGATTGACTTCTGGATCGAAACCGGTCGGATGCCCGCTGCGGATCCCACCAACGTCCAAGCCGCCACTCGGGCTCCTCGTCTGAATTCAAATCAATCGGTGGCGATCTCGGGCTACATCAACTCCCTTTCTCCAGCAACGCCCTACATTCCAAAGGTGAGGGATATCACTGGAGCGGACAAGGCCAACGGATTCTCTCTGTTTGCCTTGAACTGTGCGGCCTGCCACACCATTACCGGTGGCGGTGACATGCTGGCCAAGAACACCTATGCGCCGTCGCTGCGACTCGCCCAGCCCACCCAGATTGTTGAAGCGATCCGAACAGGCCCTGGCAACATGCCTCGATTTACCGGCAACCTGACGGACAAGCAGGTACGAGACATTGCCTACTACGTGAACTCGAATATTCAGCATCCAGTGAACAACGGTGGGATCGGACTCGGTGGTCTTGGGCCAGTCGCTGAAGGTTTCGTGGCGATGCTCTTTGGAATTGGTGCGCTGCTGTTGGTGGCCTTCTGGATTGGTGATCGAAATTGAGCGAAGAACAGCGAACCCCAGTGTCATTGTCGATAGCAAAACCCGACGATCCACACATGCAGCCAAAAGCAAAGAATCCAAAGCGTGCAGAAGCACTCATTGCGGTGATGATGCTCGTTGGCGTTGCCGGTCTTGTCGGATTCGGCGTGGCGTACATCATGGTCACACCAGACTGGGTGTACGGCCTTACCCTAGGAATCGGAACCCTGTCGCTTGGTTTTGGTGTCACGGCGTGGGGCAAATACCTGATGCCGCAAGGTCCCTTTGTTGAAGATCGTCACCCAATGCGGGGAACCGACGAACAGCGAGAACGCTTTAGCGCTGCCATTGTCCAGCGTGGCGGGATCTTGGGTCGACGAAAGCTCTTGGCCGGAATTGGGGGACTTGGAATGGCGGTCTTCGGACTGATCGCCGCTATTCCATTGCTGCGCTCCTTTGGTCCGCTGCCACAAAATACCTTGAGTGAGACCAACTGGAAGAAGAACACGCTGCTTGTTGACTCAACCGGACGAGCAATCAACGTGACTGACGTCGCTGTTGGTGGGGTCGTGACGGTCTACCCAGAAGGACGTCAGAACACTGACGAAGGACAAGCGATTGACCAAACGATCTTGATTCGTTTGACGACCCAGGACTACATCACGCAGCCAGGCCGAGAGAGCTGGGGACCTGATGGCTACGTGGCCTACTCAAAAATGTGTTCACACCTGGGATGCCCTGTTGGTCTCTACGAACAGCAACTGGAGCTTTTGGTCTGCCCGTGCCACCAGTCGATGTTTGACGTGACCACTGGCGCAGAGCCCATTTTTGGTCCAGCACCTCGACCGTTACCCCAGCTCCCGCTCTTTGTTGACTCGAAAGGTTTTCTTCGAGCACAAACTGGATTCGACCAACCCGTTGGTCCTGGATATTGGACGCGATCATGACCACCCTTGAAAACAGTCCTCAGAAGTCCTCGAACGAAAACGTCAGCGAGAAGAACCAGTTTGGAAGAATTGGGAAGACCCTTGACGAATTAGACGACCGCCTCGGTATCGCCAAGGGCGGAAGAAACCTGCTGGACAAGATCTTCCCGGATCACTGGTCCTTCATGTTGGGTGAAATTGCGCTCTACTCCTTCATTATTCTCTTGGCGACCGGTGTCTTCATGACCTTCTTCTACATCCCGTCAACGGACACGGTGATCTATCACGGCTCCTACGTGCCACTTCAAGGCCAGCGCGTCACGGAGGCCTATGCCTCAAGTATCGATCTCACCTTCTCGGTTCGCTGTGGGCTGTTAATTCGACAGATGCACCACTGGGCCTGTGACCTCTTCTTGGGGGCCATGGTCGTCCACATGGCTCGAGTGTTCTTTACTGGGGCTTTCCGTAAACCTCGTGAGACCAACTTCCTCATTGGTTCAACACTGCTTCTCTTGGGAATCGTTGAAGGTTTCCTTGGGTACTCGCTGCCTGATGACTTGGTCTCGGGAACCGGTATCCGTATCGCCTTCTCCATCATTGAGTCGATTCCTCTGGTCGGGACCTACGTCGCCTTCTTCCTCTTTGGCGGGAACTATCCGGGACCCTCGATCATTCCTCGATTCTTCATCATCCACGTGTTGTTAATCCCACTCATCATGTTGGGACTTGTCACGGCTCACCTCTTCCTCTTGGTTCACCAGAAGCACACTCAGTTCCCTGGAAAAGGCCGGACCGAAAAGAACGTCGTGGGAACCCCAATGTTCCCAATCTTTGCCTCAAAGGCGACTGGATTCATGTTCATGGTCGGTGGGGTGACGGCACTGCTTGGAGGGTTGGCGCAGATCAACCCCATCTGGCAGTTCGGCCCCTACGAGGCGTCAAAGATTTCTTACGCGGTCCAGCCTGACTGGTACATGGGGTGGCTTGATGGCGCCCTTCGTATCGCTCCTTCATGGGAGTGGAGTGGATTTGGGTACACCATTCCCTTAGAAGTGCTGATTCCTGGCGTGATCTTGCCGGGCCTCGTCTTTGCGGTGGTGCAGCTCTGGCCGCAGATCGAGCGTCGCTATACCAAGGACGACGAGATGCACAACCTCTTGGATCGCCCACGCGATAGACCCAAGCGGACCGCTGCGGGTGCCGCAATTTTCGCATTCGTCACGATGCTGTTTGTGGCAAGTGCGACCGACGTGTTGGCGAACTTCTTTCACGTCTCACTTGAAGCCACGCTGTGGACCATGAGATTCACCGTGTTCTTGATTCCCGTGATTGTGTTTTTCCTCACCCTCAAGATCACCCAAGAGTTCCAGAAGGTCCCTGAAGGTGGACGCCGAAAGCGAGCCAACGTGGTGACACGTACTCCTTCAGGTGAGTACGTGTCAACGCCAGCGGCGCCTCGACCAGGTGATGCGCACCATGAGCTTGATGCCGAACGACTGCCGGACCTCTTAGAGCCCATCCCAGAACCGAAAGAAGACGAAGATGGCATGCCACCGACGTCAGAGACGGGCGTTCGAAATATCGAACGGTAAGCACTGTGCTGAAGAAGTGCGTGGTACTCGGTGCCGCCGCTCTCGTACTCGCTGGTTGTAGTTCTTCATCTGCACCCCCTCCAACGACGTCGCACTCATTGGGAACCGGACTCAAGATCGAAGCTCCACCAACCCCAGCGACGACCACAACGCTGCCCGCACCTCCACAAGGGTGGACGCTGAGCTCCATGGGGGCTCGAGGGATTACCGCTCTGACGAGGACGTTCGTCACCTCAGGTGGCAAGTCGATCACCATCGCAGAGTTTCCGCTTTCGACCACAGCGTTTCATCTCCATGTGGGGAGCCAAGACCCTCCTGGTGGGGCCTCGAAGGCGCCTGCTGACGCCGGTCCAAAGACCGGTATCTATGAGAACCGTCTCTTAATGGGGGCCTTTAATGGAGGCTTCAAACAAAATGCGGGGGCCGGTGGCGTGATGGTGAACGGCATCGTTGTCAGTCCACTGGTCAACGGCAAAGCCGCCCTGGTCATCGACACTGATGGTTCCATTCACGTTGGCACCTGGGGCTCGCAAGTGCCTGTTCCTGGTGAGAAGCTTGCATCGGTGCGAGAGAACCTGGTGCTCTTGGTCGATAACGGTGTCGCAACGCCGGCGTCGAATTCAGTTGATCCCGGGATCTGGGGATCAACGGTTGGGTCGAATCCAGCCGTGGCCAGAAGTGCACTCGGCGTTGACGCTCAAGGAAATGTTTTCTTTGCGGGCTCGATGTCGGCGCTCCCGAGCGACCTCGCCCAAGCGATGGTCTCGGTGCATGCCCAGCGGGCCATGCAGCTCGACATCAACCCCAACTGGATCACACTCGGCATCGCCCCTCGGCCTGGCGAACCCATGGTCTCACAGGTCCCCGGCCAGAATCACTCACCGGCGATCTTCACCAACGGATGGGAGCGAGATTTCGTGGGAGTGGTGGCCAAGCCCTCACGAAACTGTTCCTTGGTCTTCGCCTTGGCCCCAGGGGTCGGGGGTGCTAATCCTCCGCTGGTGATTTGTGGACCTCGCCACAAATCGGGTGGTAGCAGTGCTCCAGTGGCTTCCTAGAAGCCCTGGGGGCGTTTCGGAGATAGTAATGGAGCGGTCCTTAGGACCTGGGCCTTCTGGTCAAAAGCCCCGAGAGAAGCAAGAGTCCCACGAGAAAAGATCCCGAAGGTACGCTGTCCCGTCCAGATCTGAGTAACGGAGAGAATGCCTGGACTGCCGGTGTTGGTAGGGAATGTTTGAAGAGGAAGTTGTTCCTAAGGTCAGCTTGCGGTGCCGAAGAGTGGAGTCGTTGTCGGGTGACTGCTTAGATGTCGCCACCGCGGCGACTCTCTGCGGTGAAGCCAGCCATCGCCATGACGCCGAGCGCAATAGCGGGGAAGGCGAACCAGGTTCCAAAGACCAGAGCCAAGACGCCCATGAAGCACCCCATGGCAAAGACGAAGGGCCAGATTGAGGAGTCGGGGAAGGAGCTGATGACGCCCGCACCCTCTTCGATGGTGGCATCTTGTCGGTCTTCTGTTCGAAGTCGTTTGCCACTTCGTCGGTACCACCACAAGAGGTAGAGGCCAGGAAGGAGACCCAGGGCCAACGCACCGACCAGCATGACGCCGCCAGTGTCGTCCTTGCTCCAGATCCAGTAGACGGCTCCCATGAGGCCATAGAAGACACCCAAGAGGGTCAAGACGGTTCCTTCAAACTTCATGATGCGTCACTCGCGGCGGAAGCCTTTGCTGATTTCTTTGCTTGCTTCTTATGGTTGTGCTCAATAGCCAGGTGATCTGGGTGGTTGTAGTCCCAGGTCGGACGCTCTGAATGGATTGGAGGCAAGCTCAAGAAGTTGTGACTTGGTGGTGGTGAGGTCGTGAACCACTCCAAGGTGTGTCCGTCCCATGGGTTATCACCAGCAACAACTGGCTTCTTCCATGAGTAGATCACGTTGACCAAGAAGAGCACCATCGAGATCCCGATGAGGATTGCTCCGACCGACCCCCACTCATTGAGTGTTTGCCAGCTTGGGTTGATGGGGTAGTTGGCCATACGCCGCGGCATGCCGTGAAGACCAACGAGGTAAAGCGGAAAGGTGAAGAGTTGCGTTCCGATGAATAAGAACCAGAACTGAATCTTTCCAATCCCTTCATGCATCATGTGACCGGTCATCTTTGGCGCCCAGAAGTAAATTCCAGCTAGCGCACCCATCACAAGTGCCATGACCACCGAGTGGAAGTGAGCGACGACGTAGTAGGTGTCGTGCGTGAAGAAGTCAAGAGGGGGCGACGCCAAGAAGATTCCGGTGATGCCTCCAATGAGGAAGGTAAAGAGGAATCCCATCGACATCAACATCGCCGTTGAATAGTGGACCTTGCCTCCCCACATGGTGCCGATCCAGTTGAACATCTTGATTCCGGTTGGCACGGCAATCAAAAGACTCATGATGGAGAAGAACGGCAAGAGCACCGCTCCAGTGGTGAACATGTGGTGTGCCCAGACGCCAAGAGAAAGAGCCGCGATGGTGAGGGTGGCAAAGACCATGCCTCGGTAACCAAAGACCGGCTTCTTCGAGAAGACGGGGAAGATTTCTGTCACGATTCCAAAGAATGGCAAGGCGAGAATATAAACCTCAGGGTGTCCCCAGAACCAGAAGATGTGTTGCCAAAGGAGTGGCACCCCACCACCTTGCACGGTGTAGATATGCGTGCCGAAGTGGCGGTCGCAGTACAGCATGATCAGGCCGGCGGTGAGAACTGGGAACGCAAGCAGAATCAAAATGCCGGTCACCAACATGTTCCAGGTGAAGATTGGCATCCGGAAGAGGGTCATGCCAGGAGCTCGAAGATAAAAAATAGTGGCGACCAAGTTGACCCCAGAAAAGATGGCGGAGAACCCGGTGAGTAGTAGTGCACAGATCCACAGATCAGCACCGGTGCCTGGTGAGTTTGCAGCACTTGAAAGTGGTGCGTAACCGACCCACCCAAAGTTGGCAGCCCCACCACCAACCAAGAATCCAGAAAGCATGGTGATTGAACCCGTGAGGTAGAGCCAATACGAGAAGGCGTTCAGTCGAGGGAAGGCCATGTCGGGAGCGCCAATTTGAATGGGAATCAGGTAGTTGGCGAGTCCAGCAAAGGCGAACGGTCCGACAAACAAGTAAATCATCACGCTGCCGTGCATGGTGAAGAGTTCGTTGTACTGCGAGAACGAGACGAGATTTGAGGTAGGCGAGACGAGTTGTGCTCGGATGATCTCCGCGAAGGCCCCGCCGATGATCATCATGATGAGACTTGTGACGGTGTAGCTCAGACCAATGACCTTGTGATCAGTACTCGTCAACCACTTCATGATCCCCGTGGGTCCGTGGTGATCGTGATGGTGGGATGTTTCAGTCCCGTGATCGACGTTGTCGCCGTCGCTTGTGCTTACTGGGCGTTCAATGAGGTCAGTCATTAGTTAGCTCCATCTCCGTTGCTCTTCGTTGGATTCACTGCCACGCCAGCGTTATTCTCTAATGCGATAGCGCTGTTGGCATCAATCACTTCTTGCTGAGTCGTCGATGCATCCTTCGCCCGCAGCCAAGCGTCAAACTTCGCTTGAGAGACCACATTGACCCTGAAATACATGAGCGTGTGATACAGCCCACAAAGTTGCGTGCATTGTGCGTCGAACATGCCGGTCTTGTTTGCATTGAAGGTAAAGGTGTTCAGCAAGCCTGGCTGGGCATAACGAGAGAAGTTGAACTCGGGGACGTAGAAACCGTGAATGACGTCGGTTGATCGAAGGTTGATCAGAACATTTTTGTTCTCAGGCATGACCATGATGGGACTTTGCGTCGTCTGTCCAACAACCACGGCCTTGTGGCCTGGGTAGGTGAACTTCCATCCCCACTGGAATGCCGTCACGTTGATCGTGGCGTTTGGTGCGGGCTCGTCAACAACTTGGTTCTCAACGACCACGGTTGCTGCAAAGAGGCCAATGACGATGAAGATCGGGATGATCGTATAGGTCAACTCAAGTGGGATGTGGTACTGCGTCTGTTTCGGGATCGACGTCTTATCCTTGGCGCGATAGGCAAAGATTGCCCAGATCATCGCAAGGAGTGTGATGCCTCCGACGACAATGGCGGTGACGTTGAAGCCTTGCCAGAGTTTGAAGGTGCTGTTCGCGGTTTTGGTGACGCCATGGAAGGCACCAAATGAAGGAAGTTCACAACCACCCAACAACAGTGGAGCCGCGATGGCCAAGGCCAGTGCTCGCTTCTTGGTTCGGGGGCTTCGATCAGCGACGGATTCTTGGGCTGATTCGAGCTGGCTGAGAGTCTCTTCCACGGCTCTGACCTTAGCGACTCTGGAGACCCACGCGGTAGTTCGATGCCGAACTTCCCTGCCTAGGGCCCCGAGCCTCAGGAAGGAGCCAGATCATCCCTGGTCGCTAGAGGATTCCCTTGCGGCCCAGCGGAAGACTCCCTGGGCCATTGTCGAGGTGGCGTGCTCGGCTCGAAGGCTGAAAACCGCCTGTTTTGCGGCCTGAATGCCCGAATCGTCTGGTGACGCCAGCCAGGCCATTTCGGCCAAATGGCCAGCAAGACGAAGTGCCGCATCAGCCTCACGGCGCTCGGGGGCTTCTTTGGCCAGGTCGGCCAGGGCCAGGGCCCGATCGGCCAGGACGCTTGCCCCTCCAGAGAGGTCTGCCAGCTCGCCAGCCAAGACCTTGTCAGGGGAGGGCTTCAGAGAGGCTGGATTCCCATCCCACCATCCTCCATAGAGGCGCCAAATGTTGCGAACAATGAACTCTGGCTCGTCGTAGACCGGCTTCAAATACGGTCGCTCGGCAAGCTCCGCGGGCGGCGAGACGGCGTGGAGGGCTTCATCAAGTCGGGCGCCAGAGTTCATAAACGCCAGCGTTTGTTCAACAATGGACTCGAGATAGTACGCGGTCTCGTCAAGCGCTTGGTGCACGCGTGCTTCGCCAACAACTGGAAGACCGTGGCCGGGCAAGAGGTACTCGGGCTTGAGTTCGATCATGCGACGAAGCGCAGCTGCCCACTCTTGAGGAAAGCGTTGCACCTTTTGTGGGTTCCCCGCATTTGGCGACGCCCAAATAAACAAGTCACCGCAACAGAGCACTCGCCGCTCTGGAATCCACGTCACCGTTGCGTCATCGGTCTCGCCTTTTTCGTGGACGAGTTCAATGTCGAGACCGCCAATGGTGAGGTGGTGATCGTCAACGTAGGTTTCGTCGGGGTAGCGATATTCGGTTGGCCACACCAAATTGTCGACACCGAATTGGCGTCGGTTGATGATCTCGTTGTAGCCGTTTGTCAAGATATAGCGGTCAAAACGGCGAGGAAGATGTTCGTGTGCGTAGACCACGGGAGCAGCCCATCCATTGGCCTTTGATTCGGCTTCCCACACAGGGACGCCAAAGACGTGGTCAATATGTCCGTGGGAATAGATCGCGGTATGAAGTCGCTTATCGTTCCAGCGACGAAGTTCCTCATGGATGAGTTGCGCAACGACGGCTGAGCCTGTGTCAACTAAGAGAAGACCGTCGTCAGTGTCGATCGCAGAGACGTTGGCAAAGGTTGGAACGAAAGCGACACCATCGGTGACTTCGGCGAGGCCACCTAAGTGACCAACAGGGTGAACGTCAGCTGTTGTAACTTCGCCGCGCCACAGTTTGTCGGCTAACTCGAGAACGTCATCCGCCACGTGAGCGCAGCGTTATGTAGCGGGCTTGTCGGTCGTGGACTCACCCTTGGTCGCTTCAGCGTCGGTAGCCGCATCGCCCTCAGCGGCATCGCCACCGGTCTTGAGACCTTTTTCAAATTCGGTTTTGGCAGAACCAAGATTTCGAGCGAGTTTTGGAATGGCTGCCCCACCAAAGATGACGACGGCAACCACCACGACAACGATGAGGAGGTCGGGACCGAAGATATTGGCTAGCACCATGATTCAGACTCCTTTATCTGTGCACATCTGTGCACTTCGTACGTTAGACCCAGAACTCACGAAGGTCTTGTCGTTGGCTATCCGGCCAGGAGAACCCCAGCCAAAAGGGCCAAAACGGCGGAGATTCCCGCAATCGAGCCCCACGCCCCCATGGCGGCCTTGGAACTGGCCCTTCCGTGGAGCCAGGCGGCCAAGCCAGTGAGAATGACAAGAAGGTACTTGATCCCCATGACCATGTTCCAGCTCATGGACTTGGACTCAGCATGGAGAGCAGCCAAGTTCCAAAAGCCGGTGAGGACGAGGACAGCAAAAGCGGGCCAGCTTAATTTGGCAAATGCTCGGGCCAACGCCTTGGGAGCGTCGGGCCCGAGGGTGCGCGCAGTTGGAACGAGTCCGAGCATGACAAACATGCCCCCCACCCAGATGGTGGCTGCAGCCACGTGAAGGAAGAGACGCAGAGCGTCAAGTCCAGGTGTCAGCGAAAGGTCCGCTGCAAAACTTTGCACGTCCATCGTTAACTTCCCGTCCAGTTTGGCTCACGCTTTTCCGCAAAGGCGATCGCACCTTCCATGGCGTCACCTGATCGGCCGATTGCTCCAAAGGCCGAATCGTTGACGCCCCAGGCTTCGGCCTCGGTCATCTGTGCGGCATCTCGCATCACTTGTTTTGAAACGCGCACTGCCAAGGGTGCATTTTTCGCGATCTGTTCGGCCAATGCCATCGCTTCTTCCATCAACTTGTCGCCAGGGACCACTCGGTTGATGAGTCCAATGGACAGCGCTTTCGTTGCATCAATGGGTGCCGCGGTAAGCGCAAGCTCAAGAGCGACCGCCATCGGGACTCGCTTCGGAAGTCGGATGAGACCACCCGCACCAGCAATGAGTCCACGAGCCGCTTCTGGGATGCCGAACTTGGCGTGATCAACGGCCACCACGAGGTCGCAACTCAACATCATCTCAAAACCACCGGCGAGCGCAGAACCGTTGACCGCAGCGATCAACGGTTTTGGAAAGTCTCGTTTCGTGATTCCGCCGAAACCCTTTTCTGTGATTGGGAACTCGCCTGATGCGAATGCCTTTAAGTCCATCCCGGCCGAGAATGCCTTGTCGCCGGCTCCGGTGAGGACAACGACCCAGCACTCATCGTCAGCTTCGATCTCATCGAGGGCGCTGCCCAGCGCTTCGGCGGTTGCCAAGTTAATAGCGTTTCGGGCCTCTGGACGATTGATCGTCAGGACCTCAATGTGGCCAGTTCGTTGTCGAAGGATCTCGTCTGCCATGGTGCAACCTCTCTGTAAAGAAATACGCACACTGTGAAGTAGTGAAGCGCAGAGAGAACGCTACCAAGACTGTTGACCCCGAGTGGAGCGTTGGGAGGGGCCGGAAAATGCGAGACTAGAGAGATGGCGGCGATCCTTCCAGAATCACAGATCCGAACAGGGATCATGCTCGGAGGCCCTGGGGTCGAGGGTGGGATAGACAGCCTGGGAGACCCCACGACGACCTGGCACGCTGCGAAACGGCTCGGGCGAGTTGAGCCCACTGGTTTTGGCGTCGGGTTCTTTGAGGATCCGAGCGTGCTGGTGGGAATGGCAGGCGACCTTCGTGTTGACGATGTCTTTCTTCGCCTTGAATGGGCCCGAGTCGAACCACGTCGAGATGGCTTCGACGATCTGGCTCTCACCACCTATCTCGAGATCGTCAAACTTTTGAAGAGCCACGGCCAACGCGTCAGTGTTGTGCTGAGTGATGGTTCGATTCCAAACTGGTTAGGCGTTGAAGGGTGGCTTGCTCCGGGGACGCCAGATCGATTTGCAAACTATGGAGCTGCAGTTCTTGAAAAACTAGGGAGCGAAATCTCCTCGCTCGTCACCTTTGAAGAGCCAGCACGTTTCGCTCGCTCTGGTTGGATGACTGGAAGTGCGCCACCGTTTCGAAAGTTTGCTCCCGCCGATGCCGTGACGGCCTGTGATGCGATGATGTGCGCGCATCTTTTGGTCACGCAATTCGTTTCTCAAGAGGCCCCATCGATTGGCTCACTCTTCATCCCAACTCCTTCACGGTCCGTCGACCTTGAAGCATTGGTACTCGGAGCAACGCCTGGATCTCGTATCGAACAGAAGCTTGTCAAATGGTCACCAGGGCGAGCCAAGGGACTCGCAAGCGAGGTCACCGCGTCAGAGGCCGGTCTCGTGCTCGGCCAAAGTCCACAGTCTGGAAATCTGGTTCACCACCTTCTTCGCGGGCTCAGCGAACCAGCACCGCTCTCGTTTGATCAGCCTGTGCTCGCCGCTGCGATTGAGCAGAGGGCTCAGCTCTGTGGAGTGCCGCTCACGCTCTTTGTGCGCCATGTTGCGGCCCGCATCGACCAGAACGGCCGACGGCTTGAAATTCATGGTCATCGACGCGCAACTGAGCTTGCGTCCGTCCTTGGTGCGGCTCAATCTGCGAGTGCGGCTGGCGCTCAGATCAAACGCGTGGTGCTTGGCGAACTCGTTGACCGGTGGTTTGAAGGTTCCTATCAATCACGAGAAGGCATCCATGGTGTCGATCGGACTCGTGGACCACGAGGAGTCACACTTCTTTCGAGTGACGCAGCAGGGGTTGCTGCAAGTGTTGAGATGAACGAGCTGCTCGCGCGATCCTAAGAATCAGTCACGCTCTTTCTGTTTGTCCTCAATAGCTTTTTGTGCGGCGGCGATCTCTTCTGAAATTCTCTCTGCCCCACTCTCGCCAGATGATTCGAACGATGCTTCGATCTTTCGCTCTTTGATCTTGCTTCGAATAAAGAGACCGGCGGCGAGGATCACGATAATGATCAAGATGGTTGTTGAGGCCCAGCCGGCATATTTTTCAGCCTTCTTGTAGGCCCCGCCCAAGAGGTAGCCAATCATTGTGAAACCCACCCCCCACACAAGGCCACCGGCGGCATTGGCTTTGAGGAAGGTTCGATAATGCATCTTCGAAAGTCCCGCTAAGCCGGGCATGACGGCTCGCAAAAATGCGGTGAATCGGCCGATGAAGACCGCGAGCGCACCGCGTTTGCGAAGGAGGACAAGTCCGGCATCAATCCCACCTCGTCGATGAGCCAAGAGTTTGATTGACAAAATCCGCTCACCGTATCGTTCACCCACGAAGTACCCAACCGAGTCTCCCGTAATGGCGGCGATGACGACGAGTGCAGCAAGAAGCACAATGTTGACGTGGCCACCACTGGCAACCACTCCGCCCAAGATGACCGCGGTCTCACCGGGAAAGATAAACCCAAAGAAGATGGCGGCCTCAGCGAAGACCAAGGCAAAGACGACGATGTAGACCATCGTGGGATTGAGGTGAAGAATCCGGTCAAGGATGTCTGAGACGTAGGGCTTGGAGAGAAAGATCAGGGCCAGCAAGGCGGGGACCACAATGAGCAAGCCCACCCACTCTTTGGTGCGAAGTCCTGCGTAGGTGGTCTTTTCACTCATCAGAGACATTGTGACAGCACTTCGGGGCGCGAGGGGGACATTCAGGGAGTTCTCAGGAGAAATATGCGAGGCTAGGGGGATGCCTCAGCCCAAACACCAATCGCACTCGCACCAGAAATCTTCGTCAAGCGGATCGCTCTTCTCGCTTCCACGACGAGCGGGGTCAATGGCCGGTTGGGCGCTTTTGCCACTTCGGGTGTTTCTTGGCGTGACGTTTCTCTTCGCCGGTCTTCAAAAGTTGGCGAATCCAAACTTTTTTGACTCGAACTCGAACTCGAGTATTCAAGCGCAACTGATCGCCTCGGCGCGCAGTAGTCCGATCGGATTTTTGATCACCCACCTCATTGAGCACGCGGTGCTTGTCGGAGTGGTGATCTCACTCGGTGAGATTGCGGTGGGTATCGGACTTTTGCTCGGTCTGTGGACGCGTATTGCCGCACTCGGTGGCGCAGCTCTTGCCTTTGGATTGTTTTTAACAGTGAGCTTTCATGCCTCGCCCTATTACACGGGAGCAGACATTGTCTTCTTCTTTGGGTTCCTCCCCTTCATTGTTGCTGGAGCAGGGGGCGTGTTGTCACTTGATGCACGTATTGCAAAACGGGCGTCAGAAGAACTTGGCCTTGGTGACCCCACGCCCTACGCAGTGACCTTTGCGGGCGTCCAAGAGTTCTGTGGAAACTATGAACAGGGGAGTTGTCGAGCCCAAGCAAATGCACCATGCGCGCCACAAGGGTGCCCAGTTCTTGAATCTGGACATCGATCAATTGCGGCGAGAGGTGGCAAGCCCGATGACGTTGATCGTCGAACTGTCGTCATCGGAACGTCTGCCGCTGTTGCCGCTGGAGTGATAGGCGTCGTGATCGCCGGAGCGTCTGCCGGACTCGGCCGACTCTTTGGTCGAGCTCCCAAAGCTCAGAGCACGACGAGCTCATTCGGTCAGACCTCTTCAACCACGACGACACCCTCTGGAGCCACACCACCTGGACAGCCCCTAGGGCCAGCAAGCCAGGTTGCCGTTGGCGGAGCCGCCACATTTACGTCGTCGAACGGAGATCCCGGCGTCGTCATTCAGCCATCAAAGGGGAAATTTGTGGCCTATGACGCCGTGTGCCCGCATGCGGGCTGTACGGTCTCGTACTCCCAGGCCGGCGACGTGTTGGTCTGCCCTTGTCATGGGTCCCAGTTCAAGGTCAGTAATGGCGACGTCATGACTGGACCCTCTCCGACAGGGCTGACGCCCTACAAGGTGGCAGAAGGGCCCAATGGAGAGCTCTACATCCAGACCTAGAGTGGGAGTCATGCGAGTCCTAGTCGTTGAAGACGAAGTGCACCTCGGCGAAGCGGTACGAGACGGACTGATCGGCGAAGGATTTGATGTCGAACTCGTTGCCGATGGACAGTTGGGTATCGATCGAGGAAAAGATCCAACGTTCGACGTCATCGTCCTTGATATTTTACTGCCGAAGAAAAACGGCTTTGTTGTTTGTGAAGAGTTACGAAGTGCGGGGGTAATGACGCCGATTTTAATGCTGACAGCGAAAGACGGCGAGCTTGATGAAGCCGAAGCACTCGATACCGGTGCTGATGATTTTCTGCGGAAACCATTTAGCTTTGTGGTTCTTGTTGCTCGATTGAACGCGCTGCTTCGACGTGGGCAACGAACAGTGCATGAAGTCCTTGAAGCGGGGGATCTCACTCTCGACCCAGGAAGTTATCGAGTGCATCGAGGTGAAGTAGTGATCGAGCTCACGCAACGTGAGTTTTCGATTTTGACCGTGCTCATGAATGCAGTGGGCCAGACTGTCTCGAAAGCCGACCTGTTGTCGAGCGTGTGGGGAGATTCGTTCGAAGGAGACCCCAACATTGTTGAGGTCTATATCGGCTACCTCAGAAAGAAAATCGATCAGCCATTTAATCGCCGGAGTATCCAGACGGTTCGCGGCGTGGGGTATCGCCTGGACCCAAGCAGTGAGTGAGCGAACCAATCGTCGATCGTTTTCCTCGATCCGAGTTCGTCTCACTCTGATTTCAATCGTCGCGATCGCTGTCGTCTTGGTGGTCGTCGCGGTGGGAATTGTGTACTGGCAGAACCGCTCAATCGTCCAAGCCGAACAATCTCGAATCAGCAATGAAGCAGCGTCTGTGGCGTTAGATGTCTCTCAGGGAAAGCCGATTCGACCTTCAATTCTTCCTGGAACGGGCATCCAGGTCGTGAGCGAACAAGGCCAGATTCTCAATGCCACAGAGTCACTCTTCAAAGGCCCGCCGGTCTCAGACGTGAAACCTCCCGTCGGAACACCCCAGTCGGTTCCGCTCGCTCCCGCCTATTCAAATTCAGATGACGGCATTGGCGTTGTCGAAGCAACGTCGGTGACGACGTCGACTGGAACGGTCACGGTCTACGCGGTGGCCTACGGCACTCAGATTGAATCGTCGAATAGGAGTTTGGTTATTGGCTTCGCTTTTATTCTCCCAAACGTCCTCTTGGTCTTAGGAACACTGATCTGGATCATGACCGGCTTAGCGCTTCGACCAGTTGAGCGAATGAGAATGAAGGTCGACACGATGGCCGAAGATGAGCTCGACCAAAGAGTGCCGGTGCCCCCCGGGAAAGATGAGATTGCACGCTTAGCCTCCACGCTGAATGAAATGTTGAACCGGCTCGAATCAGCCCAGATCCGACAGCGTGGATTCGTCTCTGATGCATCTCATGAGCTTCGAAGCCCGATTACTTCACTTTTGGTCACCGTCGAAGTTGCCCAAGCCCACCCTGAAAAGGCGAACTGGCCAGAGGTAGCGAACGTGTTCCACGCGGAGTGTGAACGACTCAGTCGGCTTGTTGACGACCTTCTGCTGCTGGCCGCGAATGATGAACGCCAACGAACTCGAACTCGGCTCCCGGTCGATATTGACGAACTGCTCTTCGCAGAAGCAGACCGCCTTCGCGTTCAAGGATCACTTCGTGTCGACACAAGTGGAGTTTCGGCAGCTCGGATTCTTGGTGACCCAATAGAAATCAGTCGGGTCATTCGAAACATTGTTGACAACGCAGTGCGCCACGCCAGTGCGTCTATTCGTTTTTCAGTTGAGATCGACGGAAACTTTGCCAAGATCTTCATCGCTGATGACGGACCAGGAGTGAACCAAGATGATGCCGAGCGTCTCTTTGAACGGTTTGTGCGAAGCGACCAAGCCCGAGACCGACCAACAGGCGGCGCGGGCTTGGGGTTGGCCATTGTCGCCGAAATTGTTGCCAACCACGGTGGATCGGTTCGTTTTGTGCCAGTTTTTAGTGGCGCAACTGTTGAACTCGTCCTGCCACTCTTTGGTTGAGAGGCTTAGATGACGGAGCGTAAGTGTGGCCGCGTCTCTTTGAGAAATGCATCTCGAGCCGAGATCTCCTCCATGAAGGATCGACCCGAATCGACGTAGCGCAAGATGTCGGCTTGGCCACTTGGGCGGGCCAGCATCCAAGAGTGGCCACCTGGGACCCACTGAACCTCCACCTCGGCAGCCTTTGAAAACTCCCGGGCGGTGGATGCGGTGGTGACGTGATCAAAACAGCCCCATTCGGCGAGAATCGGAATGGCCTGCTTCTGAACCGCGTGGACGTGAGCCGTCTGGTCAGTCGTCATCAGCATTGAGGCCACAGGAGCACTGCGCGCCAGTGTCTTGAGATTGAGTCGCAGATCAGGCAATACCGAACGAACTGTCGAAAGCATGCGACCCACGAAGAGGTCAGGGAGGTCAAACGCGACGGACGCAACGAGGTCTGCAACGGGTGCGACATCCGGGACGACTTTTGAAACGAGGAACGGAAAGATACCTCGCCGTTCTTGCCATGCGGGCGTTGAAACGCCGTCTCGATAGATGATGCCAAGGACGCGTTGTGGGTGCATGGCTGCGTATTCAATTGCGACGCCCGCCCCCATGGAATGGCCGATAAGAATCACCTCATTAATACCGAAGTGATCAATGAGTGCTTCTACTCTGCGTGTCAATGAGCTCATTGATATTTCATTCCAGGCAAGAGGGTCGCTCCCCCCAAAACCGGGGAGACTTGGATTGATGACTCGCCACCCAAATGCTTCGGCCAACCGTTCGCTTTCTCGGTGATACATCGATCCACCAGCAAAGAAGCCATGGAGATTGATTGCCCACTGCTGCTCAGGGTGGGCGGTGTCGTTATTTGAGACTGCATATCGCAACTCCAATCCATCGACAGTGAGACTTCCCGGGATCATGGAGATATCAGTCTTTCCGCGAATGTGGCGTCGAAACGTTCGCTGGGCGAAATCGACTGTTGACTCTGCGTGGCCTCGAACAACCTTGCCCTGTGCTCGGGCTTGTTCAGTTACTGAGACAACCATGACGCCCTTCTCTCATTCTTGGACACCTCAAAAACCTACCCCTTGACCTATAGGAATCCATGGCATGAACGCGGTAGGGTCAACTATGCCCGAACTTACGGGACCTCTTCGACGGTCGCTTCTCAAAGCCCGACTCGTAGCGCGTGAAGTTCGAGCGCTCTCTCCAGCCACAATGAGGGCTATCACAGAGAATTCTTTGAGAATGGCTCGCCAAGAGCGAAAAGACCGAGCCGTTGAAAATCTTCCAGCCACACCAATCACTGCGGGCAAGATGCTCACTGGCGTTGCTCGAGAAGAGGGGAATCTTGTCAGCGGTGTGACCGCTGTTTTTGAACGAGCTCACGTCGACGTTGATTTCTTTTCCAACGACGTCGTGCGCATCTCATGGGGTCCCGACGATGAACCAGTTCCATGGGCAACAGAACCAGCATTCGATCTCCCACCGCTCGGCCAGATTGACGTCTCGGTGACGGAGGAGCTCGTGGTGGCGAGGTCTCTCACCCTGCGAGTTGAAATTGAGACCAATGGGATCAAGATCTATGACGCGGATGCACGCTTGCGCTATCAAGAACTCGCCCCGCTACGTCGCGGGCCTGCCCGAGTCCACCGCCGACTGTTACGCCACCATGAACAATTGTTGGGATTTGGAGAGCAAGCCGGGCCGATGGATCGTCGGGGGAGGACGTTGCGATTTTGGAATCGTGATCCAGGTGGCGCGTGGGGAAAGAACGAAGACGCCCTGTACTGCTCGATTCCTGTGTCGATCGGTCGGCACCAGGACGGACCAGTGTTGGCATTTCATGAGAACTCCTTTGATGCCACCGCCACCATTGAGGCCCCGAACGAAGCGGGACCTAGTGAAGTTGAGATTCGTTTCGTCGGCGGGATGGTACGAAGTTGGATCGTGATTGGCGACGAGCCCACACTGCTGCGTCGCTATGCGGGGATTACGGGGAAAGCCCCCATGCCTCCTCGTTGGGCCTTGGGCTATCACCACTCGCGGTGGGGATATAAGTCCAGCGATGAACTCGTTGACGTGCTTCATGGGTTTTCACAGCACGGGATTCCAATTTCTGCGCTTCACATGGACATTGACTACATGGATGCGTTCAAAGTTTTTACCTTTGACGAAGAAAACTTTTCCAACGTCGACCGCCTCGCCACCTTTGCCGCCACCAGAGGGACGAGACTTGTCGCCATTGTTGATCCCGCACTTCGCCGAGATCCCGAATTTGACCTCTACAAAGAAGCCATCGAAGGCGACCACGTCGTGCGCAATGAAGACGGGAGCGTCTGCGAGGGAACCGTCTGGCCTGGGTGGGCAGTCTTTCCCGACTTTTCCAAAGCAGTGACTCGAACGTGGTGGTCGGGGCATTACAAGCGTCTTCTCGATAATGGAATCAGTGGAATTTGGCATGACATGAACGAGCCAACGTCCATCACCTTGAACGGCGATCGCACACTTCCTCGCTCGTCACGCCATGACAACAATGGCCGCGGTGGGGATCACCGTGAGGTCCACAACGTCTATGGAATGTTGATGAACAGGTCTGGTAGAGAAGCGCTTCTCCGACTCCGTCCCGAAAAGCGACCATTTCTTTTTTCTCGTTCTGGGTGGGCGGGGATGCAGCGTCACGCGTGGAACTGGACCGGAGACGTTGAAGCGAGCAAGGAAGGCCTGGTCCAACAGCTGGCGACCTTTCTTGGGCTTGCACTTTCTGGAGTTCCTTTTACCGGCTCTGACGTCGGAGGATTCAGCGGCAGTCCTTCCCCGACGCTTTACCTCCGATGGCTAGAGCTCGGCGTGGTCTCCGCATTCTTTCGAACGCACTCAGTCCTTGGCGCTCCTGCGAGAGAGCCATGGGCGTGGCCCGAGACCTATCAAGAATCGATCGCAAATCTCATTGCGTTGCGGTACCGACTCCTTCCGTACCTCTATACCTCGGTTGAGAAAACGGTGAGTGATGGTTCGCTCTTCCTCGCTCCCGTGTGGTGGGGAGGGCGCGATGAGGTCAGCGGGACCCCTGAAGTAACAAGCTCCATGATGGTAGGAGCAAGCCTTCTCTACTGCGTCGCGACGGGGGGAGACAACGAGATGGTCTCGGTTGGTTTGCCGGAGGGGTTGTGGTGGAGATGGTCGGCGATCCCGGGCATGAATCAGAGCAGTTGTGACCAGGTTGAACGGGTCGCTGGAGGCACTCACGAGGAGTTTGCCGTACCTTTGGGGCAGCCGCTGTTCTTCATTCGCGGTGGATCAATTCTTCCCTTAGACGACGCGTGGCGCTATCCCTCTCGACCAGCCGGTGGCCTGCGAGGTGACCACGCACCTGAACGTTTGACGTTTCATATCTTCCCCGGTGAAGATGCCGGCGCCAAAGGTGAACACTTTGACGACGATGGTGATGGCGATGGTCCAACTCGACGAGACATCTTGGTGCTTGCTGACGATGTTCTTTCTTGGAACTCTGAAGGTGACCGTGTGCGACCAGCGACGATAGAACTCGTTGTCCACGGAAGGGTCTTGCACGGCGCCATCGCAGATGGAATTCCGTTGGCATCGGGTGCTCTCACCACTGATGGGGCATCGACAACGCTGCGTCTTGATGCCTTTAAACGCCTCAAGCTTATTTAGTGCGTTTCCATTTCGAGGCCATTTGGGAGTAAGAGTTCTGCCGCAATTCGTAGTTCATTGTGGACATGGTCTACCGACGACCATCCATTCACCCAGCCCACGAGAGACGAATACCAGATATGTCCGATCATTCGGCTTCGAACTGGCGTGTCGATGGGAGCTGGCGTTCCGATCGCTTCGAAGACGATTGCGTCCATCAACTCGGCAATCTTCATCTGACACCTGACGGCTTCAGGGTCTGGCGAGGAGAGAGACAAGAAGACAGCAGCCACAAGCGTTGGCTGGCGATTCATTGCTCGCAATGCCCGATCGAGCACTTCGAGAACTCTGGCGGCCGGCGTCTCGCCGAGTGCGGGTTGCTGGCGGAGGTGGTCTTGGAGTTGTTCAACCCAAAAGACAAGGGTCGCAGCCAAGAGGTGATCTTTTGAGGTGAAGTAGCGATAGACCGTTCCCATTGCGACGTCAGCACGAGTAGCAACGTCACGCATCTGGACCGCCTCGTAGCCACCTTCGAGGGCCAACTCAATCGCTGCATCGATGACGCGTTGGCGGCGAGCCTCTTGGGCGTGAGTAAGCGGCCGCTCAATGGTCTCGGTCATCTGGCACAGGATATCGGGGATGGCCCGCGGCCATCAGACGGAGGTTCGTGTGCGAGTTCTTACGAAGACCAGATGATGGCTTGGGTCTCGGAATAGGCCAAGAGGCCGTAGTCGCCACCATCTCGCCCCACGCCGCTCATCTTGAAGCCACCAAAGGGGGCATCGTGATTTCGCTGTGCGGTGTTGACACCAACGTGGCCAGCCTGGAACTGCTTGGCGATGTTGAACGCTCGACCAGCATCCTTTGAGAAGACGTAGTCGTAGAGTCCAAACTCAGTGTCGTTGACAATAGCGATTCCTTCTTCTTCGTCGTCAAAGGGAATCAATGTGATGACAGGGCCGAAGATCTCTTCCCTTGCACAGGTCAGATCATTCGTTCCGCTGATAAGTGTCGGTCCCACAAAGAAGCCTTTGTCGAGTCCCGTTTCGCGCCCATCAATGATGACGGTGCCACCTTCTGGCTCAGCACCGTTGATGTAGTTGACCACTCGGTCCCGCTGGGCAGCGGAAATCAATGGCCCGATCATGGTGGCTTTGTCCGTTGGGTCTCCAACGGGAAGGAATGGTGCCATGGTGGTGAGACCTTCAATGACCTGATCAACAAGACTTGAGTGGACGACCGCTCGTGTCGGTGCCGTACAGATCTGTCCAGAGTGAAAGCTCCAGGTTGAGCCGATGCACGTCAGTGCTGCCTTCACGTCAGCATCGTCAAGGACAAGGGCTGCACCCTTCCCTCCGAGCTCAAGCAAGAGCCGCTTCATGGTCTTTCCGCCAGATTCCATGATGCGCTTTCCTACCTCGGTAGAACCAGTGAAGCTAATCATGTCGACATCAAGAGAATCCACTAATGCTGCTGCGGGTTCTGGCGTGTTGCAGTTAATAAAGTTCACAACTCCTGGCGGGAAACCCACGTCGTGGAGAATACGAACGAGTTCGACAATGGCTAAGGGGTCTTGTGGTGCAGGTTTGACGACCACGGTGTTTCCGGCTGCCAATGCAGGCGCAACTTTTCCAGCCATGTTCACCATGGGGAAGTTGTAGGACGTGATGCATGCCACCACGCCAGCGGGCTGGCGATTCACGAGTCCACCAATAACGCCGCCAGGAGCCAGAGGCGACGCAGTGGCGACTTGAGGATTCAGTGGGGTCGCCAAGACGGGTCGAGGGTCTCGTGCGTAGCGAGCAAAACGATCCGCTGCAACAGGAACCTGCATTCGAGAACCAACCGTTGCGGTCGCTCCAGTTTCGGCGATCACCAGGGGAAGTAGCTCTGAGGCTTTTTCTCGGATCGCCTCGGCGGCTTTGAGCATTAACTCAGATCGCTCTTCAACCGACGTTGCGGCCCATCCAGGCTGGGCGGCTCGAGCTGCTTTTGCTGCTGCGAGGGCATCGGCAACACTGGCGTTCGGAGCCAAGCCCACCACTTCTTCGGTCGCCGGGTTGATGATCTCGTAGGTTCCGCCGCTCGCAGGGACCCACTGGCCATCAATCAATAAGTTCTCTTCGACGTGCTTGTTGCTTGTCATGGATCCTCCGTTGGTTGCCTTGAAACTCTAGATGCGAATTGTTACGCGTGGAGATGAGGTGCGACGAGTTCGCCGAAACGTTGCGTCTGCTCAATGAACTCTTGCGAAGAACGGACTCGAAAGGCGATTTGGAGATGGTTGACTCCCATGGTGGCGAGCTCGTTCATTGAGGTGGCGATCTCCTCTGGGCCAGCCGCCATCACGTAAGCGGGTAGATCCCATCCAGGATCTTGCCCGCTTTTTTCGAGAACGTACATCGGTTCGGCAATTGTTCCAATATCGAGTGGAGCCCCATCTCGCAGCTCGGCACGCATTTCCTTGAGTTGTGCGATCTGTCCTGGCAGATCCTTCCTTCGAGTGCCCTGGGGGAGCCACCCGTCGCCCAGCGCAGCAGTTCTGCGTAGTGCCGGTCCGCTGGATCCACCAATCCAAATTGGGGGGCGGGGTTGTTGGACTGGCCGAGGCGAGACGTGCATGTCAGAGAATTCCCAACGCTCTCCTTGGTGAGTGGGGACCTCGTTTTCAAAGCACGTGGCTAACGCCACGACTGCTTCGTCGGTGTCTCGGCCTCGAGAGCGGAACCCGTCATCGCCAGAGAGCACGTCGAACTCTTCGTTGACATGGCCAGCTCCAATGCCGGCAATTAACCGACCTTGCGAAAGCAGATCGATAGTGGCGAGCTCTTTGGCGGCTCGAAGTGGGTGGCGTTGCGAAAGGATGAAGACATGCGAAAGCAGTTTGGTGCGCGTGGTAATCCCAGCCAGCCAACCCAGCGTGGCGATCGTGTCGTACCAAACAGACCCCATTGCTTCGACGAGTCGCTCAGGAATAGCAGTGTGATCACAGACACCGAGATAGAAACATCCAGCGAGATCAGCAGCGACAGCAATGTGTGCGAACTCGTCGATGCTGGCAGTCTTCTCCCACTCTGAGACGTAGATGCTCGATTGGCTCTGGATTGGCAACTGCATGCCCCAGACGACCGTGCCGGTGGGGACAGTACTCACGACACTTTTTGGGGCGAGTGGATTAGTGCTCATTGGAAACTCCTCTTAGATCAGTGCTGCGACCATATCGGCCAACTGACTTCTTGTGCCGAATGTTGATGAAAGGACTCGTGCCCGCTTCAAAAAAAGATGCATGGGGACTTCCCAGGTGAAGCCCATTCCACCATGAACTTGGATTGCCGTCCGGGCGTTCGTGATGGCAGCCTCGTCGGCGAGAATCTTGGCTCCAGCGACGACTCGCCACTGGAGTTGAGTGACCGAGCAGCCAAGTGTGTCAGCTTCTCGTGTTGCGACGACGGGGTCATCGAGCGTCACGGCAGCGGCGTAGACCGCGCTGCGTGCAAGCTCGCTTCGACAAAGAGCATCAGCCAACAAGTGTTTGATGGCTTGGAAACTTCCTATCGGGCGCCCAAACTGCTCTCGACCTTTCGCATACGCAGTCGCTTGTTCAACACAGGCAGTAGCAATGCCGACTTGAAATCCTGCCGTGAGCACCATGGCGCGTTGGCGAAGTTGCGGGCTTGAGGTCCCTTCAAGGCTCACGCCGACCGGGTACGGCTCTTGGAGTACGCCGAGTGGAGTGAAGGGATCGAGTGGTTCGAGAACCTGCGAATATCGCAGGTCGCCGTGTTCGATGAGGGTGGGCTCGGTCACAGGATCTTCGAGGGGAGGCAGGAGTACGAGGGCGTGGATTGAATCGGGGTGTTCGACAAGTCCAGGGGCGGTGGCCCCTCGAGCAGGTGCTTCGAAGAGTCCGTGAGCTATGCCATCGCGAGCAGCGTCGAGGATGGGGGCGAGCGCCATTGTCGACAAGACCGGACCAGGCACCAAGACTCGGCCCATCTCTTCTGCGACGAGGACACCTTCAGCGAGACCGAGACCAACGCCGCCTTCTGACTCTGGCACGAAGAGTCCAAAGACTCCTGCGTCGAGGAGTGCGGTCCAACCTTTTGGATCAACAACGTCGTCTCGTCCTTCTCGTCCTCTTGATGTCTCGAGGGAAAGAGAACCTTCGAGAACGGCACGGATGCCGTCTTGAAGATCTCGCTGGTCTTGCGAAAGTTCGAAGTCCATTATTTGGGCTCCTTCGGAAGTCCAAGAACTCGTTCGGCCACGATGTTGCGTTGGACTTGGCTCGTTCCCGCAGCAATGGTGAGCGAAATGGATTTCATCCATGCATCGACGTACTCGGCATTCGGCAGATCGCCGAGTCCATCGCCGCCATTGAGTCCTGACGCGCTGAGTCCAGCTCGGTCGAGAAGATCCATCGCCAGTTCACTGAGTGCTTGGCCTTGCTCAGAGAATGAGAGCTTGAAGACGACGCCACCAACACCCGGGACACCATTGCGTGCAGCTTCAGAGACGTTGCGCTTGGTCAGCGCCCAGAGTGCATCGAATGATGCGGTGAGTGTGCCAACGCGCCGGCGAATAGAGGGGTCTCCCCAGCTGCCGTTACGCTTCGCGAACTCGGTGAGCGAACGCAAGATCCGCATGGACTCTAAGAGTTCGCCAACAAAACCTGTTCCCCGCTCAAACGACAAGGTCACCATGGTGACGCGCCACCCGTCGTTTTCGTCGCCCACTCGGTTGGCGACGGGGACGCGCACGTCGTCAAGGAATAACTCTGCGAACTCTGTCGAGCCAGCGATCGTCTTGAGTGGCCGAATCTCAATGCCAGGACTCTTCATGGGCATAATCAGCCAGGTGATTCCTTTGTGGCGGCTGTCATCAGGGCCAGTGCGAACTAAGAGTTCGCAATAGTCGGCAACTTCGGCATGACTGGTCCAGATCTTTGATCCATTGATGACGTACTCGTCACCGTCGCGAACGGCCTTGGTGCGAAGCGATGCTAAGTCGCTCCCCGATGATGGTTCAGAAAATCCTTGGCACCAAACGTCATCTCCTCGCAAGATGGGTGCAAGGTAGGTTTCGCGTTGCGCTTGTGTCCCTTCAGCAATGATGGTTGGTCCCGCGTGCAAGAGGCCGACGAAGCCTGTTCCAACGTAGGGAGCGCCAACTCGTTCACACTCTTCTTTAAAGATGAGTTGTTCGATAGGACTCGCGCCTCGGCCACCGCCCTCAACGGGCCAGTCGACACCGGCATAACCAGCATCAAATAAGAGGCGCTGCCACTGAGCGTCGTAGGCCCGTCTGCCAGGCCAGTCGGTCGAAGAAGGCTTGGGTGGCAAGTTGGGGAGAACCCCAGAAAGCCACGTCCTCAATTCCGAGCGGAATTGTTCTTCTTCGTCGCTGTAACGCAGATCCATCAGTAAGGAGAACCCTACGACGTGAGGTCTAAGCCAAAGAGTTTGATGGCATTGCCTCGAACCACTTTCCAGATCTGCTCGTCGCTCAGTCCCGCCATCTGTTCAAGGGCAAGTTGCGCGGTGTTTGGCCAGGTGGAGTCAGAGTGTGGGTAGTCGGACTCGTAGGTAATGTTGTCTGCACCGATTTCATCAATCAGCTTGAGACCATTGGGGTCATCAAAGAAACAACCAAAGACGTGGTCTGGAAAATACGTTGAAGGTGGATTCGGAACCTTATCGGCGACGCCACCCCACCCGCGATTGTCTTCCCACACGACATCCATTCGATGCAGCAAGTAGGGGATCCATCCAATCTGTCCTTCGGAGTAGGCAACCTTCAAATTTGAGAATCGCTCAAAGAGGCCCGAGAACAAAAAGTCAGTCATGGAAAGTTCTGCATTGATGTGGGTCAACGATGATCCAACTGCTGCAGGAGCATCAGCTGACGTCGATGGCATCTTTGAAGAGGATCCGATGTGCATGTTGACGATCATCGATGTTTCATCGCATGCAGCGAAGAAAGGATCCCAGTAGTTATCAGGATCATGAATACTTGGAAGTCCTAAGTACGCAGGGATCTCACTGAAGCACACAGCCCGCACGCCTCGAGCGGCATTCCTGCGAACTTCGTCAGCAGCAAGGTTGGCGTCCCAGAGTGGAACAATGATCAGCGGAATAAGCCGACCGCTTGTTCCCGCACACCATTCATCGACCATCCAGTCGTTGTAGGCCTGGACACACAGGAGCGCAAGTTCTTTGTCTTTGGCTTCAGTGAAGGTCTGTCCACAGAATCGAGGGAACGTTGGAAAGCAAAGCGATGCTTCAATGTGATTGACGTCCATATCTTCTAAGCGTGACTTCTGCTCAAACGAACCGGGTCGCATATCGTCAAAGGTGATGCCTGACATGGTGACCTGGTCTCGAGGGACCCCAACTGCTGAGTCGACTCGAAGCAGCGGCCGGCGCAGATCTTCGTAGCGCCACCAGTCCGCTGGTGCACCTTCAGACCCTGGCTTAATTGTTAACTTTCCGCCAATGAACGTCACCTCTCCCATGGGAGCTCGCTTGATGCGGGGTCCGACGTCGTGGTACTTCGATGGGAGTCGGTCAATCCAAAGGTTTGCTGGTTCGACAACATGGTCGTCAACCGAAATGATCATGGGGAGCTCAGGCATGCAAATGAGCGTAGCGGGAAATCTGGGCAATCGAAATGGCCCAGGAATGTCGTCTTAGTGCATTGCCACTCCGCCATTTGGCGAAAGGATTTGACCGGTCAGGAAACTTGATGCATCAGAGGCCAAGTAGAGGACGCAGTAGCCAATATCCGAGGGTGCTCCCACACGTTTCATTGGGGCGAATTTGGCCATGGGCTCGAGGACCATCTGCTTCATCGCTTCGTCTTCGGTGCCGTCGTCTCGAACGTAGTAGCGGCTCGTCATATTCGTTGGAACAAATCCAGGGGCAACGGCGTTCACCCGGATGTTCTTTTTTCCGACCTCTAAGGCCATGATCCTGGTGAGTTGAACTACCGCACCTTTGCTCATCGCGTAGGCAGCGATGTTGGGTGAGGGTACCAACATGCCCGCAGAGGCCATGTTGATAATTGACCCGCCACCGTGGTCGCTCATGTATCTCCCGGCGGCCTGAGCCCCAAAGAGCGTACCTTTGACATTGACGCTCACGAGAGCGTCGAGGTCTGCTTCGGGCATATCAAGAACTTTTGACTCAGCCATGATTCCTGCAGAGTTACACCAGACGTCGAGTCGCTGGCCAAGACGAAGTGCTTCTTCGACGAGTCCCTCGTGCTCCTCAGAGCGAGAGACGTCGATGCCAACGCCAACTGCCTTCCCCCCAGCGTCAACGATCTCTTGGGCGCTCTTCTTGGCGCCCTCTGCATTGATATCGGCACAGACCACACTCGCTCCTGCTCCAGCGAGCACCTGGGCCGAAGAGCGACCTAGGCCACTCGCAGCGCCTGTGACAACGGCTACTCGCCCGGTAAGTTCAAATGCTTCTCGCACGCTGTTTGCCGTTTCCATGAAGACCTCGTTTCGTCAAGTGTGGAATGAGCCTCGCACAAAGACGTCCTGTGAGGCAACGAAACCACTCGGTGGCTCAGAGAACAGTCCTGAAGGTCCACGGCAGAAGAGTTTCCCCTGATAATTCGAAGGGGAGAGTCACGCCATGTTCAGAGTTCTAAGTTAGAGACGTGTCACAGGGTCCCGTCATCATTGTTGGAGCAGGTCTCGCCGGGCTCCGATGCGCCAATGTCTTAAGCGACGCAGGTGTCGACATTGTCGTTCTTGAGCGTGGTCAACACGTTGGCGGGAGAGTCATCACCGATGACGTTGATGGATTCAAGATTGATCGAGGATTTCAACTTCTCAATCCTTCCTATCCACAAGTTGAACGAGGACTGGACCTGAAAGATCTTGACCTCCAACTTTTTGATCCAGGGATGGTCCTGAGCGACGGGGTGACGCACTCCCAGGTTGCCGACCCGCTTCGATCTCCAGGAAAGATCCTTGCCACTCTTCGTGCTCCGCTGGGTCCACTCACGAGCCGTCTCCATCTCGCTCGACTGCTGCTCGCGCTCAAGGGAAAGCAACGCAAACCAGTCACGATTAATCCTGACCAACCAAGTGCCGCTTGGATGCTCGAGAAGGGAATTGATCGCACAACCATTGACGCGCTCCTCAGGCCATTTCTTGCTGGCGTTCTTCTTGAGGACGAACTCGAGACGTCAGCTCGAATCACGTCACTCTTGCTTCGAAGTTTTACTCGTGGGGTTCCTGGGGTGCCAGCAGGTGGAATGGGCGCCATTCCACATCAGATGGCGGCCCGACTTGGTGAAGATGTTCTTCATTTAGAGACGCCCGTTACGGCTGTGACAGCGAACAGTGTGGTCCTTGAAGATGGATCGCGTCTCGAAGGTTCTGCGGTCGTGCTGGCGACGGCTGGACAGGCAGCATCATTGCTCCTTCAAACACTTCGCGCTCCATCGTCGAACTCTGTAACGACATGGTGGTATTCGACCAATGAGCCATTGAGAACAAAAGCGACACTTGTGGTTGATCAATCCATGAAGACGCTTATCAACAGCGTAGAGATGACCGCGGCAGCACCACAGTATGCGCCTCCTGGGAAATATTTAGTCGCCGCCTCAGCGATCGGTCTTCATCCAGAGGTTGAGCGTGAGAGATCTGTTCGAGAACGCTTAAGTCAACTTCATCGGCGCTCAACCAAAGAGTGGGAGTTGGTCTCGATGTCGTTGGTTGCCGATGCGCTCCCGCGCTACTCCTCACCGTTTCTTTTGCGACCTGAAGTTGTTGTCAACGGTGTCTTCGTGGCTGGAGACCACCGAGCGACTCCTTCGATTCAAGGTGCGATGGTGTCAGGTGAGCGAGCCGCTCGAGCGATCCTTGCTCAGAGGTAGCGAGCGTCAACCCCTTCGAGTTCAAGTAAGGCGCGCTTCAATGCGAGGCCTCCGCCATACCCACCAAGGCCCGAGGCCCCAACGACTCGATGACATGGCCGAAAGATGGGGATGGGGTTTTTCCCTAATGCTTGGCCCACTGCTCGAGGGCCTTTGGGCGAACCAACCTGGTCGCCTACCCACCCATAGGAGCGGATCTCTCCGTAGTCAATCATCGAGAGGCTTTGCCATACCGCTTCTTGGAACACAGTTCCCTCAGACGAGAGGGCAAGGTCGAAGGTGCGGCGAGTTCCGGTGACGAACTCATCTAGCTGACGAGCTGCGTCTCCGACAAGGTGCGAGGGGTCGGTGTCCAGGTCGGATTCGCTGACTTCATGGGGCAGGAGCACAGTCGTGATCGCAACTTCAGTTCCTCCAATGGCAAAACGCCCAAGTGGCGTGGTGACGATCGCCCAGGTGAGCGACGACGCCACAGTTAGTTGCTCAGTCCGAGCACCATGGCCCGTGCGCGTTGGGTGGCGGCGTCGCCATGGGCACTCGCCAATGCCCAACATCGCTTCAGAGAGAACTGCAGGTCGTGCTCCCAGGTGTAGCCGATCCCGCCGTGGACTTGAAGACAGGTCGAGGCAGCGAGAAGCCCAAGCTCTGAGGCCAACGCTTTTGCGAGTGCAGCGTCGTGGTGTCTGCGGTCATCTTGGGTAGCGAACGACCAGGCCGCTCGATAGACCGCTGGCCGAGCGAACTCAAGGCCAACTCGAACATTAGCTACGAGATGTTTGATCGATTGGAAACTTCCGATTGGAGATCCAAATTGCTGGCGATCTTTTGTATACAGCGCCGTCTCCGTCACCATCGCGTCAACGACACCGCAGAGTTCAGCTGCAGCGACGAATGCAGAACGAGATGCGATCTCGTCGATGAGTACCACTGCATCATCTCCACTTGCGATAGTGGTTGGAGGAGTAGGCGTCCAGGTGACGGTTCCAAGATCACGAGTGATGTCAAGAGACGGTGTGCGCTCAATGACACAGTGCTCACGTGGCACGAACGAGACGAGGACGCCGTCATCGTTGGCACTTGCAAGAAGAAAGAACGCAGCCCGGCTCACTCCTTCGACACGCTCGGCGTGCGCTTCTCCGTCGAACCAGCGAACCACTGGACCACTCAAGTCACTGTCGACTCCTCCCACGCTTATCGCACTTCCTCCAGCGATGATCTCGCTCAAGCGAGAGGCAAGGGGTGCCCCGAGACTCTGAAGAAGGGGAACAGCAACGCCAGCATGGATGGCGACCGCTTCAGGAAGACAGACAGCGCCCCCTGATTCAAGAACACCGACGAGTTCGACGTCCCCAAATCCCAACCCGCCGACGTCTTCGCCAGCCAAGAGTGAAAGGACGCCAAGGTCATTGAGCGCCGACCAGCGAAGGTCACTGCGACCCTGAGCAACGTCACCCGAGTCGTAGATTGCTCGAATGTCCGCTGGAGTACACGTTCCTTCGAGTACCTCCTCGGCCCCTTGGCGCAGTGCAAGCTGCTCGTCGGTAAACGCGAAGCGCATGAGCTATTTCCTCGGCATTCCGAGAAGGCGTTCAGCGACAACGTTTCGTTGAATCTGGTTTGTTCCCGCGTAGATGGGACCGGCCAAGGAAAAGAGAAACCCATCAAGCCAGTCACTGAGACTTCCATCTCGCTCACGCAACGCTGCATTGGGGCCGAGGATCTCTAAAGCGGTCTGGTGGATGTGGAGGTCCATCTCCGACCAGAAAATCTTGGTGGCACTGGCCTCGGGGCCGACGCCATTGCCTTCTCGAATGGATGTTGCAGTCCACCACGTCTGGAGTTCGTAAGCCTGAGCATTGCAGTAGGCCTGCGCGGTTTGGTCTGCGAGACGGGTGAGTGGAGCAGAAGGCTCACCCTCTCTTTCGATGAGTAATTCATAGAGTCGTTTCACTGCTTCAGAGAAACGAGCAGGACTTCTCAATGAAAGACCTCGCTCACTTCCCGCGGTCGCCATGGCGACTGCCCAACCTTGGCCGACGTCGCCAAGAACCTGGGCGTCAGGCACAAAGACGTCATCAAAGAAAATCTCGGCAAACCCTGTCTCGCCATCAAGTTGAGCGATAGGCCTTCTGGTGATGCCCTCGCTCTCCATGTCAATCAAGAAGTAGGTCAAGCCTCGATGGCGCTCTTGTTCTGGGTCCGAGCGAAAGAGCCCAAAGCACCATTCGGCAAATGCACCTCTTGACGCCCACGTCTTCTGACCGTTCAACGTCCACCCGCCATCGACTCGAGTCGCACTGCTGCGAAGAGACGCTAAGTCACTTCCCGAATCTGGTTCTGACCATCCCTGACACCAGATCTCGTCGCCCGATGCCATTGGAGGGAGGAAGCGTGCGCGTTGGGCATCGGTTCCAAAATCAAAGAGTGTGGGGGCGAGTAAGAAAATACCGTTTTGGCTGACTCGTTTGGGCCCGCCCGCCTTGTAGTACTCCTCTTCGAAGATCAACCATTCGATGATGCCAACGTCACGGCCGCCGAACTCTTCGGGCCACGACACAACTGACCAATGATTTTCAAACATGAGACGCTCAAAGGCCCGATGTTTCTCAAATCCCTCTTTGGTGTCGAGTGAACCTAGTGATCCAGGGGCGGGAATATTTGCCGAGAGCCACTGCGCTGCCTCGGCTCGAAAGGCCTGTTCATCCTCAGAAAACGTGAAGTCCACGCTTGAAATCTCGCACACCCACGCGTGATCGGCAAGAATGCCTCTGTGCGAACGTGTGTGATAGTCGATGCAGTACGAACTCCAGTGGGTCGAAGAGGGGGTGTCCTCTCGGGATGGCACGCCACTGATTTAGCCGCCCAGCCGCTAAAAGCTCTCATTGAGAGGAACGACATCGATCCAGCCTTGATCGATGACGTGATCATGGGATGCACCATGACCGTTGGAGAGCAGGCCATGAACATTGCTCGCAATGCCGCACTCGCTGCTGGCTATCCAGAGACAGTGCCGGGAACGACCGTTGACCGCCAGTGTGGTTCGGCCCAGCAAGCAATTCACTTTGCCGCCCAAGCAGTCCTTTCTGGAGCGATGGACATTGTCGTTGGCGCAGGCGTCGAATCAATGAGTCGAGTTCCGATTGGTTCGACCACCGAGCCTGGTCCTGGTGAAGCCTACGGTCCTCTCTACAAAGCTCACTTTGAGTTAATTCACCAAGGTGAATGCGCCGAAGAAATTGCTCGGCGCTGGTCAATCACTCGAGACGACATGGATGACCTCGCGTACTCATCGCATCAGCGAGCGGGACAAGCCCAAGATGAAGGTCGATTCGACAACGAAATCATCGCCTTAGAAGCCCGAAGCCATGACGGCGCAGCCTCAGGGATCGTTTCGAAAGATGAAGGAGTGCGCCGGGACACCACGAGAGAGAAACTCTCCACACTTCGGCCTGCATTCTTTGAAGACGGTCAAGTGACAGCTGCGTCCTCATCGCAGATCTCAGACGGTGCAGCGGCGGTATTGGTGATGAGCGAAGAGAAAGCGAACGAACTCGGCCTCACGCCACGAGCTCGATTTCATACCTTTGCGGTCGCGGCGAACGATCCTCAGATCATGTTGACCGCTCCCATCCCTGCGACGACAAAAATTCTGGAGAAGTCAGGTCTTTCATTAGCTGACATCGATCTCATCGAAATCAACGAAGCGTTCGCATCAGTCGTTCTCGCGTGGGAGAAAGAACACCACCCTGACATGAGCAAAGTGAATGTCAACGGAGGAGCAATGGCCCTCGGCCACCCCACCGGCGCATCGGGTGCCCGCATCATGTCGACCCTGCTCAATGAATTAGAGCGAACACAAGGTCGCTTTGGTCTCCAGACCATGTGTGAGGGTGGCGGCCAAGCGAACGCCACGATCATTGAGCGGCTCGGCTCATGACGCCAGTGCAACAAGTTGCCGTTGAAGGGTTCTTTGATCCCACGATTCCAGCGCTGCTCGGTACCAGGTGCGTAGAGTGCGCCACAGTCTTCTTCCCGGCTGAAGAAACCTCGTGTCGAAATCCCCACTGCACTTCGACAGCGTTAGAAGCCATGACGCTTTCCACTCGAGGGACGGTCTGGTCCTACACCGATGCGCAGTATCAGCCACCTCCGCCCTACGTTGCAGCCGACCCCTACGTCCCGTTTGCTCTGGCTGCAGTGGAGTTAGAAAAAGAAGGCATCGTTGTTTTGGGCCAACTCGCTCACGGCATTGGCGTCGATCAACTCAGCGTCGGTATGGAAGTTGAACTCGTGACAGAAGTTTTGTACTCCGATGAAGAGGCCGAACACCTTGTCTGGAAATGGCGACCGGTGAACAACAATGGCTAACGACAAACGAGTTGCTGTTCTTGGGGTGGGGATGCATCCCTGGGGGAAATGGGGAAGAAACTTCGTTGAGTATGGGGTCGCTGCCGCACAAGCTGCACTCGCTGATGCTGGCGTTCCTTGGGAAGATATTGACTACGTCGCTGGAGCTGACACGATTCGAAATGGGTATCCAGGCTTTATCGCCGGTGCCACCTTCGCCCAGGCGTTGGGGTGGACCGGCGCCCAAGTCTCGTCAAGTTACGCCGCCTGTGCATCTGGAGCCGCAGCGCTCTCAAATGCCCGAGCCCAGATTTTGGCCGGCTTTAGCGACGTCGCCCTTGTCGTGGGAGCTGACACCACGCCGAAGGGTTTCTTCAAACCCGTCGGTGGAGAGCGACGCGACGATCCGGACTGGTTGCGATTCCATCTACTCGGAGCGACCAATCCGACGTACTTTGCGCTTTATGCGAGACGCCGCATGGCCATCTATGGCGCAACCGAAGAAGACTTTGCCCAAGTCAAAGTAAAAAATGCTCGCCATGGACTAGAAAATCCCAACGCTCGCTATCGAAAAGAAGTGACCGTCGAAGAAGTCTTAGCCTCGCCGGTCGTATCTGATCCGCTTCGACTCTTAGAGATCTGTGCCACGTCAGACGGGGGAGCCGCGTTGGTGATTTGCTCGATGGAGTACGCCAAGAAACACGGGGTGAGTTCGCCAGTTACCGTCAATGGTGTGGCCACAGTGACCCCAACATTTCCGAACACGGTGATCGAGATGCCGAACTTCGCGACGGACTCTTCAGTCTCTGTCCCACAAGAAGGACGGTCATTCCGGGCTTCCATTGCCCATGCGGCCTACGAACAAGCCGGCATTGGTCCAGAAGACGTGTCCCTGGCTGAGGTCTATGACTTGTCGAGTGCGTTGGAGCTCGACTGGTACGAAGACATCGGCCTCTGTGGCGAGGGGAAAGCCGAGCAGTTACTCAGAGATGGCGACACCACGATTGGTGGTCGTGTCCCAGTGAATCCTTCTGGAGGACTGGCCTGTTTTGGAGAAGCTATTCCCGCCCAAGCAATCGCCCAGGTCTGTGAAGCCACATGGCAACTTCGAGGCCAAGCAACCGGCCGTCAAGTCGAAGGGGCCACCGTGGCGGTTACCGCCAACCAAGGACTCTTTGGCCATGGATCATCTGTTGTCTTAGCGCGTTGAGCGCCGCTGAATCGAAATAGTAACTCGAGCGAGAAGTGCGCCGAGGAGGACGAGGACTGTCCCTCCAAGAAATAACTCAGTTGTTGCTGACCCCGTGCTCGCCAGTTCATGCGAGGGCACACGCGAAGTCGTTGTTGTCGTTGTTGTTGTAGGCGTCGCAGCGAGGGTGGTTGCCGATACCGATGGCGAGGGAACATTTGGTCCAGTTGGGTTCGTCGATGCCACCGTGACGATATAGGTCGTCGAGCTCTGTGCATGTTCAATGGTGCACGTGGTCGCAACGGCAGTGCACGACAAGCTGCCAGAACTTGTGGTGGCAATAAAACCAGAGTTCTGTCCGTAGCTATCTGTTGTTCCTACCGGCGAATCCCACGTCACGGTCAACGTTGTCTCGCCAGGGACGATCGAGACAATGATTGGGGTGACGTAGAAATTAATAGTTGAAGCGGGCACGACGTTGTAGTCGTTAAGAGTTCTTCCGTCCAGCATGATCATGCCGTTGTATTGAAGGATCATCTGGGCTGGAGGGATTGCTTGAGCATCTTGTATCTTTGCCTTGACATTTTCAATAGAGTCTGATGACTCAACAAAAAGTATTTGCACATGCGCCGCTATGTCTTCAGCGCTTATGTACTGTGCACTCACGTCGGCAACTCTACTTGTGGTGATGTCTGCGCGGCACTCAAACTGGCTTTTCCGGTATCTCGGGGGATTAAGAACGTCGCCACCACTGCAGCGAGGCAGATCGCTGACGCCGTGAGAAAGGCCAAGTTATAGCCATGGGTCAAGGCTTGTTTTGTGGCAAGCGATGTTGCCGCTCCAAAGCTTGGGTGTTGGCCGCCAGTCGCAGTCGTCGTCGCACTTGCAGCGATCGTGGCTAAGACGGCGAGGCCGAGTGCGCCCCCGATCTGGCGAGAGGTATTTAACAACCCTGAAGCCAGACCGGCTTGCGTGTGATCGACGTGCGATGTTGCCGCTGCGGCCAATGGACTAAAGAGGAGGCCTAAGGCAAAGGCGATCAAAATAGCGGGGAAGAAGACCCCTCCGAAGTACGATCCCGTTGCACTCAAGTGCCCGATCCAGAAGAAGCCAATCATGGCCAAGGTGGTTCCCGTGATGATGAGTTTCCAGACACCAATCTTGGCCATAAGTCGAGAAGCAGTCTGCGCGCCAAAGATGATGGCAACGGCTTGGGGGGCAAACGCAAAACCAGTCTTCAACGCGCTATAGCCAAGTACTTCTTGGAGATAAAGGGTGAGGAAGTACCACATTGAAAAGAATGCTGATCCAATGAGCAACATCACGACGTTGGAGCTCGCTGTCGTTCTCTTCACAAGGAAAGAAAATGGAACCAATGGGTCTGTTGCGATTTTGGTTTCAACGAGGGCAAAAGCCAATAAGAGAGCAACGCCAATGGCAAGCCAAACAAGTGTTGTCCCTGAACCCCATGGATGCGTGGCCGTTCCAACAATCGCATAGACCAAGGTGGACAGACCAGCCGTTACGAGTACAGCCCCCGCAATGTCGAGTTTTGATGACTCCGACTTTCGAGACATCTCAGGGAGCCAAAGAACCGCCCCAACGATGACGGCGATTCCAATCGGGATGTTGATGAAGAGCACCCAACGCCACGAAAGTTCAGCAGTCAAAATTCCGCCCAGGAGCGAACCAATCGCTCCACCTGCGCCTCCGACGGCACCCCAGGCGCCAAGAGCCTTGGGAAGTCGTGGCCCCTGAAACGTGGTCACAATAATCGTCAGTGTTGCGGGAGAAAGAAACGCGCCGCCGAGTCCTTGGGCTACCCGAGCTCCGGTCATCATCCCTGACGTCGTCGCGAGCCCTCCCGCCAAACTCGCAACAGAAAAGAGGATTGCTCCTAGGAGAAATATCTTTCTTCGACCAAAGAGATCAGCAGCTCGCCCGCCGAGGAGAAGAAATCCCGCGAAGGCCAAGACGTAGGCGTTGACGACCCACTGCAGGCCGGTTGCCGAGTAATGAAGCGAGACGCCGATTGATGGCAGTGCGACGTTCACCACCGAGACGTCCAAGATGACCATGAACTGAGCGATACACGCCAACGCCAAGATCAAATTTTCTCGGCGAGTCGTCAATACCGGGGCATGTGGTGGGGACTGCGACATCATTTTATCTTAGGGGCGTGACTTGCAACCTATTCAAAGTCCGCGTTGATCGCTAGGGAGACGGTCGCAGACCTCGTATTCGCTCACCGGAGGTCGCAAGCCACGCGTCATAATCATTTGCTTTTCGCTTGAACGACTCCCCAACTCGCTGATGTGGAAGAACGAGAAAGCGACCTTCCTTCATGGCCGCAATCGTTGCCTCTGCGCATGCTTCTGGCTCAACGACGTCCCCAAGGCCTTCTGGCAAAACAAAAGGTGACTCTGCGGACTCGTTATCTTCATCTCGGCCCAACAGTCCGGTGTTGACCAGATTCGGGCACAGGCAACTGACGTGAATATTTTTATCGGCATAGTTCAGCGCTAACCATTCGGCAAAACCCAGGGCCCCATGTTTCGTGAAGGTGTAACCCATTCCGGCAGGACCGGTAATCAACGCTGCGGAAGAAAGCGTCTGAACAAAGTAGCCACCACCCTGTTCGATCATGGAAGGAAGGACCGCTTGCGCAGCCCAGACATGAGAGAGCAGATTGACTCGTGTGATGGCGTCGATTTGTTCGATACTTGATCCAAGATCAGGACCTTGGTCAAGGATTCCAGCATTTGAACAGAAGACCTTGACCGGTCCAAAGGTATCGACTGCTTGTTCGACGAGCGAGACAAGGGAGGCGTGATCACCAACATCGCACGCTACAGAGATCCCACCTAAGCGGTTCGCAATTTTGTCTGCACGAGCTTTGTTGACGTCGGCGATGACGACGTTGGCCCCTTCTTTGGCTATCGCTTCGGCAAAAGCTCGACCGATCCCATGGCCCCCGCCGGTAATGACTGCACACGTTCCAGCGACATCAAACGACATTGTTACGCTGCTCTTTCAAGAACGAAGGTGGCCCACCCGGTTAGGTGCACGCCACCATTTTGGCGAGTAACAGAACAAGTAACGTCCGCCAACGTCTCGGATGCTTCGCGGCGAATTTCTGTGACGACTCCTGAATACTCGAGAACGTCACCGGGCCAGGCTTGTTCGCTCCACTGCACTTTGAGTCGTCGAATATGTGCGGCTCCAAAAAAATCGGTGAGGTACGTGCCGAGAACACCAGCTTGCAGCATCCCGACAGCAAAAGGGGCTGGGAAACCAGCTGCTTGGGCAAAGAGGGTGTCGTGATGGATTGGGTTCATATCTCCCGAGGCACCCTGGTAACGAACGAAGTCAGTCACGCTCAGTGGCTTGTCCGTGAATATGGGGAGGACGTGGCCTTGTGTGATGTCGTCAGCCTTCATTATGCGCCGGCTTTCTCTGGAGCTTGGCTTGTTTCAATGGCTGTTGTTCGCGACTCAGCAACAAGCGTCCCCTCGGCATTCTTAAACTCTGTGATGATCTCGTGAAACTGCATCATGCCGCCACGGCGTCCTTGCTTTTCCCAAATTTTCCCAATGCGCATATGTCCCGTGAGGTGGTCACCGACTCGGGGAGGTTCTCCATGGAAAATAAACTCTTGCCCTCCATGAAGCATCCGCTCCAAATTGATCGGGATACCCCGAGAGGGTGATGAGGTCTCCGTCTGCCAAAACGCAGCCGCAGCGAGGAAGGTTGGAGGAATAACACTGTCGTCTTGTCGGTACTCAGGGTTGGTCGACTTCGTCGCTCTGGCGAACTCTCGAACTTTGCCCGCCTCGATTGTCATCTCGAACGGCGTACCCTCTCGACCTTCTGCTGATTGATCCATGCTTCCCCCCTTAGACGTGGTCGAAGTGTAGCGAGTGAGTCCTCGAGGAAGCCAAATCACTAGCAACACCGAGCGGTTGGTGTTGAATCAGCTGACTTGATTACTATGAACCTTTCAGACAGCGATAGAAAAGAGCCAAGGGGGCGATTCAGACGAAGACGCAAGCGGCAATCTGTTGGGGAATTGGCAAAGAGTGGAGTGTCGAAGAGATCGACCTTGATGGGCCTCGCCAGGGGGAAGTTCTCGTTCGTTTGGCCGCCGCAGGTCTCTGCCACTCTGACGATCATTTGATTACTGGTGACTCGCCAATGCCGCTTCCCATGATTGGTGGCCATGAAGGTGCCGGCATCGTCGAAGAAGTGGGGCCAGGGGTCATCGGGCTTGAGCCTGGCGATCACGTCGTTTTGGGGTTCATCCCCGCTTGTGGCAGATGCCTTCCGTGTTCGACGGGTCACCAAAACCTTTGTGATTTAGGTGCGCTCATTGGCTACGGTCGCCAGGCAGACGGAACGTCTCGCCACCATACGGGGGAAAAAGATCTGAACTTGATGTGTCTCTTGGGAACGTTTGCGAACTACACGGTGATCAATGAAGCCAGTTGCATCAAAATTGATCGTTCCCACTCCCTGCACACCGCATGTCTCGTGAGTTGTGGGGCAGTAACCGGCTGGGGCTCAGCGGTCTACGCCGCAGACGTTGGTCCTGGCGACACGGTGGTCATCGTGGGTGTTGGTGGCATTGGCGCCTCAGCCTTGCAAGGAGCGAAGTTGGCGGGAGCCGAAACGATCATTGCCGTCGATCCGGTCGAATTTAAGCGCCAAAAGGCCACAGAGTTTGGGGCCGACATCGTGGCGCCATCGATGAAGGAAGCATTTCCGCTCGTTCAAGAGATTACGAAAGGGCGCATGGCAAACAAAGTGATTATGGCCATGGGAGTGGGCCACGGTGACTCCTTCAATGAAGCACTCGAACTCACGGCAAAGCTTGGTCGAGTCGTGGTGACCAATATTCATCCCTATTCGGAAAATCAAGTCACGATGAACATGAGCAATCTGACCGGCATGGAAAAACAAGTGGTTGGATCTCTCTTTGGTTCGGCGAACCCTCGAGCGGATATCCCAAAACTTTTAGAGCTCAATCAACGAGGCCAGTTCGACCTTGGTGCATTGATCACTCAGTCGTATGCACTTGAAGACGTCAATGATGGCTATCGAGATCTCAAAGTGGGAAAGAATATTCGAGGCACACTCACCCTTGATGCGTCACTTTGAGGAAGGGTCTCTAAAAGATTCCTTGCGCAGTGAGCTCAGCCAACTCAGTTTCTGAGAGCCCGAGCGCGTCGCACCAGATCTCTTTGTTGTGTTCTCCAAGACGTGGAGCGGGTAGTGGAGCCTCTGGAACGACACCATCAAGTCGTGGAAATGGGCCTTGTTGTCGATGAGGACCGGCAATCGGATCGTTGACGGTCACGAAGTCACCTCGCTCAATCATGTGAGGGTCGTTGAGAATATCGTGAGCGTCATAGCTCACCGCAACTGGAACACCGTGTTCGAGACAACGCTGTTCGACTTCCTTGGCGTTCATTGACATGGTCCACAGGCTGACAAGGTCGTTGAGCTCGTCGCCACTGGATGCTCGTTGTGACAATGTCGTGTAGCGGGGATCGTTGGCGAGTTCCTCTTGGCCCATGGCGCGACACAGTCGAGCAAAGTTCGCGTCCGACCCAGCGACAATGCAGACGTAGGTACCATCTTTGGTGGGGTAGTTATCGATTGGGGCTGATGTCGAGAGTCGATTGCCCTCTCGTTGTCGAGTCAGGCCAAGTCGGTCTTGTGCAGCCAACGTCCATTCAAGAATTCTCAGTACTGCTCCGTAGAGCGGGGCGTCCACCACGCCTCCTTTGCCGGTACCTGTTCCTGCTCGATCTCGTCGGTACAGCGCAGCCATGACGGCTTCGGCAGCGAAGGTGCCGGTGAGATAGTCAGAGATATTTATCCCAGGTTTCACCGGAGGTCGATCGGGATAGCCCGTGAGGTGGAGGAGCCCGCCATACGCAATCCCCATTCGGTCAAGGCCAGGGCGCGGAGCGTTTGGTCCGTCTTGGCCGAAGACGCTAATTCTTGCCCACACCAGTTTCTCATCACACTGATCAGGAGCGATGTTCCACGCTTCCAAGGTGCCCGGTCGAAAGTTTTCGCAGACGACGTCGGCGGTTGCGACGAGTGATCGAAAGAGTTCTTGCCCCTTTGGCTCTCTGAGGTTCAAGGTCACCCCCTTGCGGCCTCTCCCTTCGACGGCCCACCACATGGAGTACTCATCTTCGTCGTTCTCTTGATCGAGAAACGGACCAATGCTTCGCATGAAGTCACCGCCGTGAGGATCTTCGATCTTGATGACCTCGGCGCCCATCTCTCCCAAGAGTCCAGCGCAGAATGGTGCGCTAATCCGGGTGCCGACGTCGATGACTCGGAGTCCTGCCAGTGGCAGCGCTTCGTTAGTCATCGCGATGTTCGGCGAAGACCTCCTGCATTGAGGACTTTGACTTTCTCGCCTCAAGTGCATCAAGCGCCGTTTGGGTGTTGTGCATCCAGTGATGAGCCATGAAGTGATACTTCCATGACTCTTCCTTCCCCATGAGGGTGGCGGTGTTGTTGATGGAGTCCTTGACAACTTGTGCGGTGATCGGAGGAACCAGTGCAACACGTTGTGCGAGCTCCATTGTTCGCTCAGCAAGGTCGGCTGCGGGAACGATGCGATTGACAAGTCCTAAGCGCCAGGCTTCCTGAGCATCAATTTTTTCGCCCGTCCAGAGGAACTCTTTCGCTTTGCGTATGCCAAGCTCCCACGGTTCGACCAAGAGTTCGACGCCGGCGCCTGTCATGCGCAGGACTGGATTTGAGAACAGCGCATCATCGGCTGCGACAATCAAGTCACACATACACGCCAACATGAGCCCTGCTGCAATAGCGGAGCCTTGCACCTGGGCGATTGTGGGCTTTCGAAACGAGTGAATGCGCTTGCATTTCTCGAAGTACATGACTTGTTCGTGGCGAAACTTTCCTTCAGGGGTTGCTCGCAACTCTCTCCAATGATCTGGGGCTTCGTCGCCGACCAGGGCCTTTAAGTCGTGGCCCGCAGAGAAGTGCTTCCCGTTCCCGGCCAGAATCACGACATGGACGTTGTCGTCCTCGTCAGCCACGTCCAAGAAATGATCGATTCCGTCGATCAATGCAGTGTTCTGGGCATTGGCCACGTCAGGTCGATTCATGGTGATGGTGGCCACGTTCCCGGTGACATCGTAGAGAACTGCTTCACTGCTCATTCTTTGTTCCTCCCGCTTTTCTGCTCAGAACCAGAGCGGCTGCTTCGAGGCAGGCCTAAGACTCGTTCTCCAATGACGTTACGCTGAATCTCATTGCTACCGGCCCATAGGGACGATGCCTGGTAGTACAGCCACGAACGTTGCCACTGTCCATCTCCCGGATTCGAACCCGCACCTTTCCAAAGTGGTGCCGCTTCGCCGAGGATGGCCATTGCGGTGTCATGAAACCGCTTGGACATCTCTGACCAGTAGAGCTTGAGGGCGCTTCCCTCAGGTCCTGGATCGAGTCCCCGAGAAAGTCTGCTCACAGAGCGCAAGTTGTGAAGTTGAAAGAGTCGGATCTCAACGTAGGCTTCTGCGAGTGCCCCACGGAGGCGAGTGTCGTTAAATGTGCCGTTCTCTTCAGCGAGTCGGAGAAGTTCTTCGAGCAGCTGCATATGAATGACAAGTTGACGTGGATTCGTTCCTCGTTCATGTGAAAGTGTCGAATTTGCGACTCGCCATCCGTCGTGTGGGTCTCCAACGAGTTGGTCGTCGGGAACAAAGACGTCATTGAGGAAAACCTCATTGAACTCGGCGTCTCCCGTGAGCTGCACCAAGGGCCGCACCTCGACGCCAGGAGCATGCATGTCGATGATGAGATACGAGATCCCCTTGTGTTTCGTCGCATCAGGATCGCTTCGAGCTAAGCAGACTCCCCAGTCGGCAAACTGAGCGTAGGACGTCCACACTTTCTGGCCGTTGACAATCCAGCCACCATCAACTTTTTGTGCACGAGTTGTGAGACTTGCCAGGTCGCTGCCAGCTCCAGGCTCACTGAAGAGTTGGCACCAGAGATCTTCTGCAGTTCGAATCCGAGAGAGCCAACGCTCTTGTTGCTCGTTACTTCCGTTGGCCAAGATTGTTGGCGCGGCCAAGTTCAGGCCAATCCGGCCCACCATCTCAGGGGCTCGGGCTCGTGCTAACTCTTCTTGAACAATGAAGTGTTCGGCGGGACCGGCCCCTCGGCCACCGAATTGCGACGGCCAGGCAACGCCAACCCAGCCGCCTTGGGCGAGTGATGCTTGCCATTGGCGCAGGAACATGACTTCTTCGTCAAGCGTCTCAAAGCGCGGGGGAAGGCCCTGGCCGTACTCCCAGGGAAGGTTTTCGACAAGCCACGCCCTGATCTCGGAGCGAAACGTCTCTTGTGCAGTAGTGGGGCTGAGATCCACGATTTGAGTTTGGCACAGGTGTTCGCTCTACGATGCATCCTGTGGACTTTGAACTCTCCGATGATCAGGTGGCCTTGCAGGACGCCGCAAGGGATTTGCTCGATGCCTTGGCGGGCCATGATCAACGCCGGGCCCATTTAAAATCAGGGGAACCGTTTGATCAAGCGCTCTTCTTAGCGATGGTCGAACAGGGGTGGCTAGGTATTGCTCTTTCAGAAGAGAAAGGTGGGATCGGCCTTGGCTGGGTCGAAGCCGCAGTTCTTCTCGAACAGATTGGCGCACATGCTGCACCAGTTCCGTTCTTGCCGAGTCTTCTGGCATTGACCGTGCTCGATCGAAGCGACAACGCTCCAGAGAGTTGGATAAGTGCATTAGTGAACGGAGAGCGAACGGGTTGTGTCGCCTGGTCCAAGAATGCTGATGCACTGACCTCGACGAGTGATGGTGCTTCGTGGACCATCTCGGGTCGAATCGGCGTCCTTGAAGGAGCAACGCATGCTGACATTGCCGTTGTGGCGACAAGAGACGGTGTCTTTGGGGTCGAGCTCACGTCGTCGACACGACCACATCGAGAAAGTGCCATGGACGAAACTCGTGGGCTTTCGTGGCTTGAGTTCGACAAGACTTCCGCTCTTCGTCTCGGGGGAGCCGAACTCGCTGAAACCCTCTTGAATCACGGAGCTGTTGGGGCTTCTGCAGAGATGTTGGGGGGTGCCAATCAGGTGATGGACATCTCGGTGCAGTACGCGAAAGATCGAGTTCAGTTTGGACAGCCAATCGGAAGCTTTCAAGCGATCAAACATCGCTGCGCTGACATGGTCGTCGACGTCGAAGGGATGCGATCTGCGACCTGGTACGCGGCGTGGGCACTCTCAGTGGGAGACAGTGAAGCTTCGCTGGCTGCGTCAACAGCAAAAGTCTGGTCAAGTGATGCGTCGAAACGCGTGATGGCCTCTGGGCTCCAGGTTCACGGGGGGATCGGATTCACCTGGGAGCATGATCTGCATCTCTATATGAAACGAGCCCAGTTTGATCAGTTGAGTTATGGAACGGCAAGTTTTCACCGGGAACGAGTCGCACTTCTTTTGCGCAGTCAACTCGCGAGCGGAGCTGGCGTCTTCTAGTCGTTAGTAGATCTCAAGATCCAGAAAGATCTGCCACCACGTTCCGGCGCAGAATTTTGCCGGTGTCGGTTCGAGGAAGTTCATCCCAGATGTGAATCTCTTCGGGTGTTTTCGAAGATCGAAGTTGGGTCTTCACCAGTTCTTTGAGAATCTCAATGTCAATAGTTTTCGACTCTCCAGCAACCACAACTGCGACGAGTCGCTGGCCCCACTCATCATCTGGAAGTCCTATGACCACGGCATCAACGACGTCGTCATGAGAAATCAAGACGTCTTCGATTTCTGCAGGAGCGATGTTTTCGCCCCCTCGGATAATGGTGTCATCAGCCCGACCTTCGATAAAAAGATATCCATCAGCATCGATCCATCCACGATCTCTCGTGGGGAACCATCCGTCGTCGTCGAGGAGGCTCACGCCTGCGTACTCGCCGGAAATCTGGTCGCCCTTCAAGAAAACCAATCCAGGCTCCCCGGCTTCGACCAGGCTGCCGTCTTCGTGGCGAACTTCGACGTCGATACCTGGCAAGAGTTGCCCCACTGAGGTGAGTCGTTGTCGAAGTACCGGATCCGATGACGAAAAAGCGTCACGGTGATCGTCTGGACCAAGCAGTGCAATCGTTGAACTTGTTTCGGTGAGCCCATACGCGTTGACGAACCCTGTTTCAGGGAAGAGCGAGAGGGCACGCTCAAGAACTGGAAGCGGCATACGAGATCCGCCATAGGAGAGCGCTCGAAGACTTGGGGTTTGTGCACTCTGCTCACCATCAAGAGCATCAACGATTCGAGAAAGCATGGTGGGGATGACCATTGCTTGCGTGACCTGTTCTCGTCGAACTGTTTCGAGCCAGATCTCTGGATCAAAGCGGTCGAGGTAGACGATACGTCGCCCGGCATAGAAGTTACTCAGCAGGTTCGCAACGCCGGCGATGTGATACGGAGGTACCGAGACCAATGCTGCGTCGTCTTCTTCGGCTCCTGCGAACTCAACACTCGAGAAGAGATACGACATGAGATGGCGATGGCGGAGCACGGCAGCCTTGGGAGCTGCCGTCGTGCCACTCGTATAGAGCAAGATGCACGTCAGGTCAGTATCTTGCTCTGGTGCTGGCTCGGCAGATACGTCTCGCATTTCCGCGATGAACTGATTTCGTTCAACGGCGTCCATTCCATTGCCGAGTGCGGGGGGTTCTCCCTCGTAGATGACGTAGGAGCCCGGGTGCGCCTCAATCTGTGCGCTGAGCTGCACAGCCCCGAGTCGATAATTCAGGGGGATAAAAGGAATCCCCGCTCCTGCGGCACCAAAAAGAGCCACCGGGTAGGAGAGGTGGTTGCTTCCTAAGTAGAGAACTGATGTTGCGTCCGAAGCAACGAGGCGCTCAGTGGCTGCCCATGAGAGACGAGCAATTTCTTCGTAACTCATTGATTCGCCGTTGGCGACCACTGCGATGCGATCTCCGTAGCCGGAGCTCGCCATGTCGAGTACTAATCCAAGGTGCATGGAGTGCTTAGTCCGACGAGGGGAGAGGTTTGGCCCCTTTGAGACCTAACACTCGTCCGTCAATGCTGAGCGCTCCGTCTCCAGGCTTGGTGCACAAGAGTTCGGTGTCCGTGTCGTCATCGACGTAGCGCTTTCCCAAAAGTGACTCTCCAGCAAAGGCCTCATCGATCGTCCCTTCGGAGGCTGATTCGTCTTTTCCGATCATGGGGAGCCCTCCACAGCGAAGATCGACGTCGGCTCCAGAACCTTTGACGACGACGACTTCGGTAGTGCTGAGCGCACTGCGAAGTTGTCCTCCAGGCTTTAACTCCATGACTTCCTCCTCAAGCTTGACTTGGACTGATGATATTGCAGAATCTCAGAATGATGATCTTGGCATGAAGGGAAGCGAAATCGCCACCTTTCCTCATGAAGACTGCACTTCCGTGAGGACAAGTGTGGCGGTTTCCGAGAGAAAATGCCAAATCGGGGAGAACGAACCTGGGCCGTGAGCCCCTGGCTGGCTCCCGATTGGAAAAAGGAGGGCATTTTGTAGGAATATCTCTGAAGAGCAGCGCTCCCGCCGCTCACCGACACAGGGGGACACTTGAACATGGCACAGGGCGAACTACGGATGATGATCGACGGTGAGTTGGTCGAAGCGAAGTCGGGTAAGACGTTTGACAACATCAACCCAGCAACTGAAGAAGTGCTCGGTCAAGTCACCGATGCTGGACACGATGACATGGATCGCGCTATCGCCGCGGCGCGGCGAGCATTCGATCAGACGGACTGGTCAACCAACCATGAACTCCGACAGCGCTGTCTCCGTCAACTTCACGAAGCCTTAGTGGGTGAACAAGAACTGTTGCGAGCTGAACTTGTCGCAGAAGTTGGAACACCTGTGTTGTTGACCTATGGACCTCAACTCGATGCACCTCTCTCTGAAGGGCTGACGTGGCCGGCCGATTATATCGACGAGTTTCCATGGGAACGAGACATTCCTAACGGCACTGCTTTTGGCTCAAACAGCTGGCGAAAAGTCTCAAAAGAGGCAGCGGGTGTGGTGGCCGCCATCGTGCCATGGAACTATCCCTTCGAAGTTGCGATTAACAAGATCGGTCAAGCCTTAGCTGCAGGGAACACGGTGATCTTGAAGGCTGCGCCAAACACGCCATGGAACGCGACACGTATCGGACGCCTCGTTGTAGAAAAGACTGATTTCCCAGCCGGTGTGCTTCAAGTCATCACTACCTCTGACAATGAGGTAGCCGAAGACCTCGTTGTAGATCCTCGTGTTGACTTGATCTCCTTTACGGGTTCAACTGCTGTTGGTAAGCGCATCATGGAAAAAGGCGCACCAACCCTGAAGCGTCTGTTCTTGGAGCTTGGTGGCAAGTCGGCCGACATCGTGCTTGATGACGCCAACTTTGAAGAGAAGCTGTCGATGGCCTGGACGGTGTGTACGCACGGTGGCCAGGGGTGCGTCATGTTGACACGGATGCTCTTGCCTCGATCTCGCTATGACGAAGGGATCGCCATTATGGAGGCAGGCTTTCGTGCGGTCCCCTACGGAGACCCCACCGATCCTGGCAATCTCCAAGGACCTCAAATCAGCGCCCTCCAGAGAGAGCGAGTGTTGGGGCTTATTGAGAAGGGGAAAGAAGAAGGTGCTCGAGTTGTTGTTGGCGGCGGCCGCCCCGCTCAGTTCGACAAAGGCTTCTTCGTGGAGCCCACGCTCTTCGCTGACGTTGATAACTCCATGACCATCGCCCAACAAGAAATCTTTGGTCCAGTTCTTGTCGTTGTTCCTTTTGATGATGACGATGACGCAGTCCGCATTGCGAACGATAACCAATACGGTCTTGGCGTCGGCGTGACCTCAGGCTCTGAAGAGCGAGCACTGAGTGTGGCTCGACGAGTCCGAGCAGGGACCGCCTCAGTTAATGGTGGTGTTTGGTATGGAGCGGACGCCCCCTTTGGTGGCTACAAAGCCAGTGGGATCGGACGACAGAATGGATTCGAAGGCTTCGAGCAGTACACCGAAACCAAGACCTATGCCGGTGGACTTCCTCCACTCGGCTGAGGTCGTTGATTTCGGGAGGGCATTGCAGTTCGATTAGAGAATTGCGCCCTTGATCTTCATCTCCATGATCTGATCCATGTCGTAGCCGAGCTCTAAGAGCACTTCATCAGTGTGCTCGCCGTGCTCGGGCGCCCTGGTGAGATCCGGAGGGGTCTCATCGAACTGCAGCGGTGAGGCAATGATTCGAAAGACGGTTCCTGAGTTGGCTTCGATCTCTCGGATGTAGCCGTTGGCGATTGCTTGGGGGTCTTCTAAGAGTTCTGCAGGTGACTGCACCGGCGCCCACACGCCCTTGGCCTCGGCCAAGATCTCTTTCCACTCCGCAAACGTCTTCTCGCCGAAGTACTGGTCTAAGAGCGTGATGCACTCTTCACAGTTCGCTGCTCGAGCAGCGGCATCGACGAATCGTGGGTCGTTCTCGAGTTCAGGGTGACCCATGCGCGTGACCAGGTCGCCCCAGTACCGATCAGACTCAAGCATCACAAGCGACAAGAAACGTCGGTCCGAGGTTCGATACATCCCCACAATCGGGTTTGGCATCTGCTTGCGGTCGCCCCGTGGCATGCGGTCAAAGCCGAAGAGGCCTGCCGCCAACGACGTCGCACCAGTGGCCCACATGGCCGTGGCAAGAAGTGAGTTGTCAACAATGACAGGCTCACCAGTTTTTTCACGGTGGAAGAGGGCGGCCGAAATACCACCGGCGATGGTGAGGCCACCAATAACGTCTCCAAATGCTGGTCCTGGCTGGTTGACCGGGTAGTCGGCTTCGGGGTCACTGACAATATCGGCGGCGCCACCTCGGCCCCAGAAGGTACAGCCGTCGTAGCCACCTCGCTCAGACTCTGGTCCTCTCTGGCCATGTCCCGAACCTCGCACGTAAATGATGTTGGGGTTCACGGCTCGGATGTGTTCAACGTCGATGCCAAGTTTTGCTCGAGCGGCCGGCCGAAAGTTTGTCAAGAATACGTCTGCGTTTTCACACATCTTGAGCAACAGTGCTCGTCCTTCTTCGGTTTTGAGATCAAGCCCGACACTTCGCTTGCCTCGGTTCGGGAGTTCGACCATGTGCGAAACACCACCTGGACCAGTTGGGATCAGTCCCATTGCGGCGAGACCTCGTTGTGGGTCTCCCATCTCGGGGTGTTCAATCTTGATCACGTCCGCGCCCCATTCGGCGAGCACTGCTCCGGCAACAGGAACGTACGTCCACGACGCAACTTCGACCACTCGAATTCCGCTCATTAATCCCACAAAGGTTCCCCCATAGTTTGAGGCTTCATCAATCCGATGAAGCAGGTGTTTGAATGCTTACCCCTCAGCGCTGCTACGTCAAAACGAGCGACGAAGCAGCGAAGACTTGTGGCCCTATCGAGGAAGGCCGAGACCGTGTTCTCCCAAAATATTGCGGTTGATTTCGGTTGTTCCGCCCGCAATGGTGACCTGGCGAGAGGAGATCAAGTTCTTGGCCCATGGCCCAGACAGCGCTTTGATGCCAAGGACGTCGATGGCGAGTTCTGTCAACGCCTGCTCAGTCTGTGACCACATCAGCTTGGCGATTGCGCCCATCGCTGGAGTGGGTTCTTTTCCGAGCCCAATTGCTTCGAGTTCTCGCGTGGTTGTCCAACGCATGCAAGCGATTCGTGCGTAGATCTTCATAAGACGATCTCGCAAGATGGGATCCTTCATCGTGTCGTGGCCCTTGGCATCTTCCATCAATCGCTCAAGTCGTTCGCTCAGCCCCATGTGCAGTCTCGCGACACCGGCTCGCTCGTGGCTGAGGGTGGTCATGGCGACCATCCATCCCTGGTTGATCTCTCCGAGAAGGTTTTCTGCAGGGACTTCAACGTCAGTGAAGAACAACTCTGCGAAGGTCTCGTCACCAGCCATGGTGCGAAGTGGTCGAACTTCAATTCCTGGTGTGGTCATGTCGATCAAGAGACAACTGATTCCTTTGTGCTTTGGAACATCAGGATCAGTTCGCACGTAGAGCTGACACCAGTCAGCGTGGGAGCCCATGCTGTTCCATGTCTTTTGGCCGTTGATGATGAAGACGTCGCCTTCCAATCGAGCGGATGTGCGAAGCGACGCCAGGTCAGAACCCGAATCAGGTTCTGACATTCCTTGGCTCCAGATCACGTCACCTCGCAACATCGGCATCAGGAACCGGTCTCGCTGTGCATCAGTTCCGACGGTCATGATGGCCGGGGCAATGTTAGAGACACCAATGACGTTGACTGCACCTGGTGCACCAAAGGCGGTCATCTCTTCAAGCCACGCCATCTGCTCGGCGATGTTGGCGTCACGGCCACCAAACTCCTCGGGCCATGCCACCGCTGCCCAACGTGCATCGGCCAACTCTTGATTCCATTTGCGAAGTATTTCAAAACTGTCGCCAAACTCCATGCCCGAGCCACCTGCGGCGACAATCTCGTCGGTGATGTTGTCGGTCAACCACTGTGACAGTTGAGAACGGAATGCCGCCGTCTTCTCGTTGTCGTCGGCACCTCGCATTGTTTCGCTTATCTGTGACATCGTGAAATCCTTTTTCTCTTTGGTTTAGTTATCGCCTTCAAGACTGAGACAGTTTTCTGGGCAGCTCTCGACAGCGAGTCGAGCTTGGGCTTCAGTCGCCTCAGTTACATCCGTCGTGAGTTGCACGCTGTAGCCACGATCGTCACAATCAAAGAGGTCGGGGGCCAGGGTGTAGCAACGGCCATGGCCGGTGCATCGATCAATATCGAGAACAATCTTCATGAGGTAAAACCTTACTTGGCAGAGGCCGAATTTGACCATTTCATCCGTCGAGAGGTCCAGGATTGGTAGTCTTTGAGCCTCTCGCCGTAGGGTAGAGATAGGAAACACAAGCCATGACCTGGGCCGTCGAAGCGTTGAAGGGGCCAGGGAGTGGGAGTCCTCGAGAAAAATCCAGTCACAACAAGGAGAAATTCATGACAGATGCCGTAATCGTTTCAGCATGTCGTACCGCAGTCGGAACGGCCTTCAAAGGTTCACTGACCGAAACCGAGGCATCGGATCTCGCAGTGGCGGTCCTCGAAGAGTCTCTCAAGCGCACCGGAATTGATCCGAAAGAGATTGACGACTGCGTGATGGCCGAATCGCTCTACGGCGGTGGCGTGATTGGACGATACGCCGCAGTTAAGGCTGGACTGGTTTCTGTTCCTGCCCAAGCACACAACCGCCACTGTGCATCGGGCATGGCAGCGATTCAAACAGCTGCTGGATCGATCATGGCCGGCATGGATGACGCCGTGATTGCTGGTGGGGTGCAGTCCTCATCAACGTCCCCCATGGGACGCCGCCGAATTGTCGGCACCGACGATTGGCAAGAACAGTGGATGTCACCAACACACCCAGAGACCCCTGACGCACCAGCGATGGATATGTCCATCACTGTGGGGTGGAACACCGCACAAATCGTGGGCATCACCCGAGAAGAGATGGACGAGTGGGCACTTGGATCTCACAATCGAGCAGTCCAAGCAATCGACGAAGGCCGGTTTAAAGAAGAGATTGTGCCAATGTCGGTGACGAAGCGAGACGGCACCAACGTGGTCTTTGACACTGACGAGCACCCACGACGTGGCTCAACCATGGAAAAGATGGGTTCGCTCAAGGTGCTCCACCCTGAGATCGAAGAGTTCTCGATTACCGCAGGGAATGCTTCTGGAATGAACGATGGTGCGGCGGCACTTGTCATCACGTCTGGTGAGTTTGCCAGTGAGCATGGTCTCAAGCCCTTGGCGACGATCCGTTCATGGGCATCTGTTGGCGTCGAGCCAGCTGAAACCGGCATGGCCCCCACCTTGGCCATCCCGAAAGCACTCGATCGAGCTGGGCTGAGCATTGCTGATGTTGATCTTTTCGAAATCAACGAAGCATTTGCCGTGGTGCCGATTGCAGCTGCAAAAGTCCTTGGTATCGACCCGACGATCATCAACGTGAGTGGAAGTGGCTGCAGCTTGGGTCACCCAATTGCAGCGACCGGTGCTCGAATGATTACGACCTTGGTCTATGACTTGATTCGTCGTGGTGGCGGTATTGGCGTGGCGTCAATGTGCGCCGGTGGCGGCATGGGCTCAGCGACCGTGATTGAGGTCGCCAAGCAGTAGCCAGAATGTCAGCGAGTTGAAAACGCTGGCATGACTTCTTCAGCGAAGAGTTTCAATGACTCTGGTTTCGCGCGGTCGGCGAAGAAAAAGACGAAGGTGGAGATCCCTTGATCTCGAAGAGTTTCGATTCGCTCAATGATCATGGGTGGGGTTCCGATGAATCCTCCAGCATCAAGACCCCAGCCTTCACCAGCGAACCGAGCGTGTGCTTTTTCTGAGAGTGCCGGCAGTGACGCCTCGTCGGGGGCAAGAACCAAGACTGCTTCCAGCGAGCGCTCAATAGTGGCGGGATCTCGCTGAATCTGGGCGCACTCGGCGTCAAGGTCGTCTTGTCGCTCGATCCACTGGCTGAGGCCGTAGGTCGGGATGTTCCAGACGTCTGCGTAGCGAGCAACGAGTGGCAGGGTGCGTATCGGTCCAATCCCTCCAATGTGGATTGGAAGATGAGGCCGCTGAACAGGAAGTGGAAGATTTGGCACATTGTCGAGATCAAAGTACTTCCCATGGAATGAGGTGGGCTCCCCGGAGAACATGCTTGTGATGATCTCGAGGGACTCTTCGAGGCGATCAGTTCTCTCTTTCAGAGACCCCCAGGGGATTCCCATCTCGTTGTGTTCGGTCTCAACTGAGCCGCTCCCGATGCCAAGGTCGAGGCGACCGTTTGAAATCACGTCGAGGGTTGACGCCATCTTGGCCAAGAGGGCGGGGTGTCGAAAGTTATTACAGAGCACAAGATGGCCCACTCGGAGTCGCTCAGTCTGCGCCAAGATCGCCGTGGCTAAGGTCCACCCTTCGAGTGATGACATAGCGGGGATCCCGGGGCTGTAGAGGTGGTCATAGAACCACATGGAATCAAATCCGAGCGACTCAATGAGGTGAGCCTTGTCGATGATTTCAGAATATTCGAAAGCGACTTGTGGCAAGTAGAGACCGAATTCAACGTCCTTGCTCACTGTCCCCACCCCTTTTTGTTTGGTTACTCTGCGTTCTCCAGTGGTGAACGCGCAACTCGAGCGGTGATCACCGCAGCCAATCGATTTTCTGAGCCTAAATCTCGCACTTCGACTCGGTAGAGGTCAGGGCCAAGCGGTGTAGCAATAGCTTGACCAGGGCCCACTCGCACGGCACTGAGATAGCGAATATCAAGATCAACCACCGGAGCGCCAGCTAACGATTCAGTCGCCATCTCGCCAAGGAGCGAAATGATCCCTCCTTGGAGGGTGCCGGCAGCTTGCTGTACGAATGAGCTGTGTTCGATCTGGGCGACGCCAGGGCGGACAATGTGTGCGCCAACGTGTTCAGGGAACGGGGTTGGCATAGAACTGGTGGTTCTCATGGAACTGGCCACGGGAGGTGCCACGTCTTGTGGTCGAGGTGATGCCATGAAGGTGAGATAACTCCTCGCCACAAGTGCTTTGGTTTGTGAATCGAAGAAGTCAACCTCACTGGCAACGACGTTGCGGCCCTTTTTGATGATGGAGCCCTCGATGATGAGAAGCTCAGTCGTTGGTTGAGCGACGATGTTGACCACAATGTCCAAGGTCACCGCGAGTCGAGGCGCCATGCCTTCACAGGCGGGAACACCCGCGACGCAGTCGGCGATGGTGGCCAAGACAGAAGGCCGTGGGAGTGACGAGTTCGATGAACAGAGATTTTGGTCAAGAACGGCATCGCCGAGCATGGTGACCTTGTCGGGCATGGTGAAGCCGAAGGGAATGTCACTGACGAAAATCAATCCAGGGGGAAGCCCGTCAAGTGTGTAGGGCTTTGCGGGCGGTCGTTTGGGCGTCGAACTCATAAGTCTCAGAGGTTACTTCGGAGTGCCGCGTGAGCGACAGTTGAGCGAGAGCTTGCCTGTACTCCTTGCTAGGCGGGAAGCGCGGTGGGGTAGTCCACGACCAAGGGGAGGACTTCGTCCGCAAATCGCTTGAGTCCCTCGATGGCGTTCCGGCTGCTGTCCCACGGTTTGACGAGTCCTCGGTGAATACCGAGATCTGCATACCGCCTGAGATCATCAACTCCCGCACCACCAACACCGACAGTGATTTCAGTGGTGCCTTCTCGACCAGCGTCGTGACGGATCTGGGCGATCTTTTTGGCAGCCTCCGGGATCTGTTCAGGGGTGTGGTTCATGGGAATCCATCCGTCGCCAACGAGTGCGGCTCGCCGCAAGGCTGCGGGACCGTCGCCACCGATGTGGAGTGGTGGCCATGGCGTGTGGTGGGGTTTTGGCTCAAACATGACCGGGCCAAAATCAAAGAACTCCCCATGCTCCTCGATGATCTCGTCGCGCCAAAGCCGCTGACAGATAGCAATCGACTCATCGACGCGTCGACCGCGGCTCGCAAAGTCGAGGCCGACCGCCTGCCATTCGGCTTCAAGCCAACTTGCGCCGATCCCAAATTCGACTCGTCCCTGAGAGATCACGTCAAGGGTGGCGACTGCTCGGGCAACGATGAAGGGATGGCGAAGGCCAATGTTGTAGACCTGGGTCCCAAAGTGGATGTTCTTTGTCTGTCCCGCCAAAAAACCAAGATAGCTAAAGACATCAAACACGGGAACGTTTGACGGAATAGGTGGATGGTCAGCCCCGGCGAACGGACTGCCTGCCATCGCCATTGGAATCACCAAGTGTTCTGGCATCCAGACTGATTCAATGCCGAGTTGGTCGGCTTCTTTGGTGATGTCAGCCCACAAACTCGGGTGCAAGATGCCAAGTGAGATTCCAATCTTCATAGCGCCCTACTTTCCGAGAGTCGTTGTTGATGCGAGTTCCGCAGCGGCCTTCATGGTGTCAAGAACGACCCACTCGTAGGCGGCCATGGCCGGGTTATCCGCATCGCCTGAGACAACCCTGGCATAGCCAGCTTCCAAGACAATGGCCAACTTAAAGCGAGCCAAAATGATGTAGTAGTCGATCTCGGCGGTTGAGCGGCCACTCACGTTTTCGTAGTGGTCCAACATCTCTCGCGAACTCGGCATGCCCGTGGTGTCGCAGTACCCCTGGGTACGGTCTTCGCCTGGTTCGGTCCATCCCATCATCACCCAGCCAAGGTCGAGCAACGGATCTCCCACCGTCGACATTTCCCAGTCGACCATGGCTGCCAATCGTGCGGGCCCTCCGTGTTCAAACATGACGTTGGCAAACTGGTAATCACCGTGAATAATTCCTGGCTCCCAGTTCGTGGGCTTGTGATTAGAAAGCCATTCAGCGGCGACGTCTAATCCCGGAATGTCTCTGAACTGAATTGCGTTGAGGTGTGACATCCAACGATCAACTTGACGATCATGAAAGCCGTCGGGCTTCCCGAATCCTTCGAGACCGACCGCTTTCCAGTCCACCTTTGAGAGTCGAGCGATCCCATCGACGAGTTGAATCCCGAGACCGAATCTGGCGTCTAAGTCCTTGTCAAAGGGGGCGGGCCAGTAGTCCATGTTCATGGGAGACCACCCATCAACCTTGCTCATGAGATAAAAGCTCGATCCCATAATTGAGTCATCGCTGCTCGCAGCGTAAGCCTCAGGGTGAGGCACGTCGGTGCCATTCAGTGCTTCAAGGACTCGGAACTCTCGAAGCATGGTTTCGTTTCGCCCCTTCGGGACTACTCGAGGAGGTCGCCGAAGTACTGCTTCAAACTCTCCTCGACTAATTAAGAAGATCTCATTTGATGCACCGCCACTAATGAAGTGCACTGAAAGAGGCTCGCCCTTCCCAGGAAGGTCTTGTTCATCCATCCACGCTCCAAGTCGGACCTCATCAATGAGTCCTTCGGTTCGCTCTTTGATTTGTGCTTCTTGTTCTGGGGTCATCTTTGCCATTGTTCATGCACCTCCATCGTGCTCATCTGGATATGGTTCTACAAAATAGGTTTCGCTGCCTTCGACGAGTCCGTTGTAGAGCTCGGTTGGAGGCGCCTCGGTCGCGGGAGTGGCGATACGTGTCGGCATAATTCCCTCTCGCTCTCGGAGGGCGAACATGCTCTCTCTGCGACCCGAGTACGACACGGGTTGGCGAATCATCCAGAGAATCCCTTCGGCGGCCACCTCTGAGGGCTCCCAGGTGGAGTGATCTGCCCCTGGCGCATTGGCGACGAAGCCTTCTGAGGCCACACCCATATCAATACGGAAGCAGTTCACGGAAATACTGTCAGGTGCGAGTTGCAAGGCAGCATCGACGGTGAGTCTCTCGAGACCGATCTTTGAAATCCCGTAGGCCATGAGTGAGGCATGTGGGTAGAGAGCAGCGACGGAAGAGACGTTGACGACCGCACCGCCACCCCGCTCCTTCATAAGGGGTGCGACTTCTCTAAGGGCGATAAGCGGTGCACGGAGGTTGACCTGCATGACGAGGTCGTAGCGCTTGAGAGGAATATCTAAATCACCGACAAAGGTAATTGCTGCGTTATTCACCAGAATATCGACGCCCCCGAAGTGTTCGGCGGTGGTTGCGACCATGGCGATGACCTCGTCGTCATTACCGAGGTTGGTAGGAACAGCAAGTCCTTCTCGACCTAATGAGTGAATCTTTGCCACCGTCTGGTCGATCGTTCCCGTTGTCTTTTGTGGATCAGCATCAGTCGCTCTTGCTGCGCAAGCCACGTGACAGCCAGCTTCAGCCAAGGCAATGGCCGTGGCCGCACCGACGCCTCGACTCGCCCCGGTGACCAGAGCTACTTTGCCTTCAAGACTTTCCACCATTCCCCTTTCGGTTGACCGATCGATTTCGGCCAACACCCCCATTCGCATGATCCGCAAACATTATGTATGTTTCAGACGTGATGTATTCAATCGCTCTTGAGCCAAATCCGCAACACGAGATCTTGGAGCGATCATGACACCCCCACTCAAGAAAGCCCTCATCGTCGAAAAGCCCCAGGAAGAGACCCAGAGTGACGGGAAATCTGGGGGGCGCAGAGCAGCGCACGTTGAAGATACCCGCCGAGCCATTCTTGAGACAGCTCGGGAGTTGTTCGCCGAATTTGGATTTCAAGGGACCCGCACCGAAGAGATTGTTCAGCGAGCTGGTTTGACCCGAGGAGCGTTGTACCACCACTTCAAAGATAAAGAAGATCTTTTTCGAGCGGTCTTTGACGAAGTGTTGAGTGAAGTGATGGGAACCCTGGTGCGTCGCTCTGAGGGAGCGACGGGTGATGCGTGGACATTGTTTCGTGCCAACAGCGAGGTCTACCTCGACGCGGCGACGAAGAACCAGGCGTACCGACAGATCGTCCTCGTTGATGGCCCAGCTGTGTTGGGATGGACCTATTGGTCTGATGAGAGTGACGGTCCAACAAAGATCATTACGAAGTATCTCCAGGGAGCGATGGACGAAGGGGTCTTGGAACGCCAGCCCGTCGAACCGTTAGCGCACTTGCTTTCTGCCATCGGTGTCGGATCTGCATTTTACGTCGCTCATGCTGGAGACCCCGTGGCAGCTCGGCGAGAGATCAGCGAGTGCTCCGAACGCATGCTCGAAGGACTCGGGATCCACGAGACGACACCCACAGGTTCTCAATCATTAACCAACAAACAACTAAAAGTAACTGGAGGAAACTAATGGCCTGGGATTTTTCAACAGAACCAGAGTTCGAAGAGAAGCTTGAATGGGCGAGGGAGTTCGTCAAAGAACGTATCGAGCCACTCGACATTCTCTATCCCCATCTTCAGTTCCATCCTCTCAGCGATGAACTTCGACCAATTGTCGATCCGCTCAAACAAGAAGTCCGAGATCACGACCTGTGGGCAGCACACTTGGGACCTGAATTAGGAGGAAAAGGGTACGGACAACTCAAACTGGCCCTCTTGAACGAGATTTTGGGCCTGTCGAGTTGGGCGCCAATTATCTTTGGCACCCAAGCTCCAGATACTGGGAACGCCGAGATCATCGCCCACTACGGAACCGATGAGCAGAAAGAGCTGTATCTGCAACCACTGCTCAACGGTGAAGTCTTCTCGTGCTACTCCATGACCGAGCCACAAGCTGGTTCAGACCCACAACAGTTCAAGACCTTGGCGGTAAAAGATGGCGACGAATGGGTGATCAACGGATGGAAATGGTTCTCGTCGAATGCTCGGACGTCGTCGTTTGTGATTGTGATGGCGGTGACTGATCCCGAAGTGAGTATCTACAAGGGTGCGTCCATGTTCCTAGTTCCCACCGACACCCCCGGAGTTGAGTTTGAGCGTCACGTGGGACTGACGGGAGAAACAGAAGAGCAAGGCATGCACGCGTTAATTCACTACAACGAAGTTCGAGTCCCCGCAGACGCGTTGCTTGGTGGTGAAGGGCAAGCGTTTGCCATTGCCCAGACCCGTCTTGGTGGTGGCCGAGTCCACCACGCCATGCGTTCAGTAGCGACATGTCAAAAAGCGCTTGACCTTCTTTGTGAGCGCGTGCTCAGTCGAGAAACCCAAGGGAGCCTACTGGCGCGCAAGCAATTCATCCAGGGAGACATCGCGGACTCCTACGCCGAGCTCGCACAGTTCCGATTACTTGTGCTCTACACAGCATGGGAGATTGATCAGTACCAGGACTATCAAAAGACCCGAAAAAATATTGCGGCAATCAAGATGCTCACCCCGAAAGTTGTTCACGACGCTGTCTGGCGTTCCATGCACGCTCACGGGGCACTTGGGGTCTCAAACGAAATGCCCTTTGGTGGGATGTGGATGATGGCGCCCATTATGAGCGTGGTGGATGGACCAACCGAAGTTCACAAAGTCACGGTGGCCCGTGAAGTCCTCAAGGGCTACGAAGCTGCTCCTGGGCTGTGGCCAACCGAACACGTTCCAGCGAAAAAGAAAGAGGCGGAAGAAAAGATGGCGGCCTACATTGAGCTTTTGGTGGGAAACTCTTAAACAAAGAATCGAGATTCAGTGCGAGCAGTTCGCTGTAACGAATATGGGTCAGTCACGTCGGTGGTCGTTGAAGAACTAGATGACCTCGTCCCGGGAGAGGGGCAAATTGTTGTCGATGTTGCAGCGGCAGCACTGAATTTTCCCGACGTCCTTCTCGTCGCCAACCTCTATCAGTTCACGGCACCGCTTCCCTTTACCCCTGGAAGCGAGTTTGCTGGTGTGGTCAGCGCAGTGGGTTCTGGCGTGCAACACCTCAGTGTTGGTGATCGCGTCATGGGGGCGATGTTGGTTGGTGCACTTGCCGAACAGATCGTGATCCCCGCACAAGCCGTCCAGATCATCGACGACAATCTTGACTTCTATGTAGCGGCGGCTTCGGGAGTTGCCTACCGCACGGCGTTCTACGCACTGCGAAGCGTCGGCAAGGTAGAGCGTGATGATTGGGTCGTTGTCCTTGGAGCTGCTGGAGGGGTTGGCCTCGCCGCTGTGGAGCTCGGAGCGGTCCTTGGGGCACGAGTCATTGCCGCAGCATCAACGAAAGCAAAGTTGAAACTCTGTTCCTCGAAAGGTGCAACAGAAGTCATCAACTACGAAAAAGAAAATCTGAAGGACCGAATCAAGGAGATCACCGATGGCGGCGCACACGTCGTCATCGATCCGGTGGGTGGACCGTACGCAGAAGCGTCGCTGCGTGCATTGCGCTGGGGCGGTCGTTTTGTATCAGTTGGCTTTGCGTCTGGTGAGATCCCAAAGATTCCTCTCAACCTGGTGCTCTTAAAAGGAGTCAACGTGACTGGATTCACGATGGAAGGATTTAGTCGAAATCAAGCCGACGATGAGTTGCGTGACCGAACAGAACTTGATCACTTGCTTTCTGTCGGCGCCGTCTCGCCACACGTAAGTTCGGTGTACTCACTCGCACAGGCCGCGCAAGCCCTTGGTGAACTTGCGGATCGAACCGCACTTGGAAAAGTCCTGATCGATCCGAGGCTTGCCTGATGCTGTTTCTTCCCGAAGCTGCGGGCCCTCACGATCCACAACTCACCTCCGCTCCTCGTCTACCCAACTCCATTCGCAGAACTTCAAGTATCGATACGTCGTGGCCTGATGGCTTTGAGGGCAATGCCCAGGTTGATGCGAGAGCCCGAGACCTTTTGACCAGTGATGACAACGCCGACCGTGTCATAGGAGCCCAACGGCTGTCACTGACGGTCGGCGGTCCCTTCAAGCCCATCAGCGCGGTCGGGTCATCTCCGTTGGAAGAGGGACTTGATGCACTTGTTGGTGCCACGATTGGCCCAGGGTTTCGTAGGAAAGTAAGCGAATCGTTACCCGAGCACCATGACGCAAACTCGCTGCTCTTTCTCCTGCTTGACGATCTCCCCGGCGCGTCGCTGGTCTCTGGCTATGCGATGCAGAGAGCGGGCGCCTATGGAGGCGAACCCGATCCATCAAAACCCTTGCCAGTGACCTCGAAGATGGATGATCTCTGTGCGGGGTGGGCACGCGAGGGAACCATGATGGTGACCATTCGAGAAAAAGGATCAATTCCAGTTCCTGTCGGACCACTCGCTCCGACTATTGAGCCCAAGGACGACCCACTCTCGTGGCATGAGATGACCGATCTCCCCGCTCGTTCGATGCGACGACGGCGCTGTCTTGATCTCATTCAAGATCCGAACGAAGGCGACGTCGTCCAGCTCGTGGCACATTTTCGCGATTCGTACTGCGACGAAGACCAGATTGAACACGTTGTTCACGAGTACTCACTTGCCGGATCCCTTAACTCAAAGACCGGCCAGGTGAGTTCCATGAGTGCTCGCGCCCATGTCCTGCCATGGATGGAGTGCCCAGGAGCACTAGCCAGTGCGGGACGAGTTGAAGGGATGGAGTTCGCAGAGCTTCGAGACAGCGTTCGCCGTGACTTTGTTGGTGCTTCAACATGTACCCACTTAAACGACACCTTGCGATCACTTGCCGATAGCGAACTCCTTCTGAGAGAACTACAAAGCGCCTGACGTTTCAATGAGGCGCGCCAAGTAAGACTTGTGCCATGATTCGAACGTTCGTTACTGGAGCAGACAAAGAGATGATGGAGGCGTCATGACAATGGGTACATCGTTGAGAGACGTACTTGAACTTGAACAAGTAGGGGAAGGTCTCTATCGGGGACAGAACTTCACGGCAGGTCTTGGTGGCGTGGTCTTTGGAGGCCAACTGTTAGCTCAGACAATCGTGGCCGCTGGGCTGAGTGATCCAAGCAAAAACGTCAAAACAGTTCACACAATCTTCGCTCGAGGTGGGGCACTCGACCAACCACTCGATATCGAAGTTGACACCATGCATTCGGGCCGAGCCATGGGAAGTGTCACGGTCACGATTCGCCAAGGCGAGCGACTCTGCACGAGAGCGTTGGTGCTCCTGAGCGTTGATGAACCAGACCTCATTCGTTTCAGTGATCCCATGCCAGAGGTGAGTGGCCCACTTGACGCCCACTCCTCGGGCGGGGAAGGGGACTTCTGGGATATTCGAATCGTTGATGGCGTTGATATCTCTGACGCAGAAGCGGTCGGCCCGCCGGAGCTTGACGTGTGGACTCGGTTTCCTGGACCACCAAGTGAAGGCGCCCTTGGCCAAGCATTGCTGGCCTATGCGACCGATGGGTTTTTGATCGGCACGGCCATGCGACCCCATGCCGGAATCGGCCAGTCGATGGCGCACGTTTCTATTTCAACGAGCGTCCTCTCCCACACACTCACGTTCCACGAGCCAGTGGATGCAAGCCAGTGGCATCTCATCTCCCACTCGAGCCCCCACGCAGGTCGTGGTCGGTCCTATGGCCGAGCCGACATCTTTAGTGAAGAAGGACACATCGTTGCGTCGTTTGTCCAAGACAACATGATTCGTTCATTCCCCAAAGAGCAACAACCAAAAGCTGGTGAGCACTCGAAGTTTTAAGAATGCTCTATTTGACGATGGTGCCGTACATATCGTTCAGGGGAAACGTCAAGAGCTCGAGACGTTCCCCGTCGGGTCCAAGAAAGTAAGCCGACGAATCATTCACAATCTGAGCGTCGATTCCACTCTCTCGGAGTTTGCCAACTAAGCGGTCAAATGTTGCAAGCTCAACGGCTATTGCAATGTGGTGAAGTCCCCCGAGGACCTCGTTGTACTCTCCGAGTTCAAGTCCGGGGAAGTCGAAGTAGGCCAAGTAGTTATCGTGGCCAATATCGAAAAAGAAGTGGGTAGAACCCTCGTAGTCTCTGTTCTCAAAAATCTCGACGAGGGGGAACTCAAGAGTTTCTTGGTAAAACTTGATCGTTGTTTCGACATCGCTTGAGAGGATCGCAAAGTGATGGAGGCCATTTCCAACTGACGGGGGGCGTTCGTCAACCGATTGCAGGTAGCGCTCCTTGAGGGCATCCCACTCTGGCGTGCGATCAACACTGTTTCCGTGTCCGCTCATTGAAGAGGCTCCATAGGAGAACTGTACTTGAGTTGCGTCCTGGAGGATCCAGCGAAGACAGGGCAGTTGTGGTGAGTTGGCACACTGAGCCAACGTGTGCTCAAGTGAGACGCGGAGAGATGAATTGTGCGGAGTAGATTCTCTCTAGATTGAGTACCGAAGGTTCGAGAAGATAGTGAAGGGGAGTCAATGACATCAGGAATCGGATCCTGGGGGGTCTACCTTCCCTATTGGCGACTTGAGCGATCTGCGATTGCCCAGTCGCTTGGCATTGCTGCCGGCCGAGGAGAGCGGACCGTCGCTTCGTTTGATGAAGACACCACCACGCTCGGGGTTGAAGCATCACGTCGAGCCCTCGCCACCACAGCGTCCGAAGAAATCTCTCAGGTCTTGTTCTCAACACCGGAGCCCGCCTATCAAGATAAAACGAACGCCACCACCATTCATGGGGCATTGAGTCTGGATCAACATGCAGCTGCGTACGACATCGTTGGATCTGTTCGCTCAGGCGTTGCCGCACTCTTGATGGGTCTCGATGCAGGAGCACGCGAAACTACGCTGGTGATGATCGCCGAGATTCGCACCGGCCTCGCAGGAGGTGCTGATGAGCGAGACTCTGGTGACGCTGCAGTGGCATTTCGCTGTGTCCCAGAAGGTGCTGCGGTCGAACTCATCGCTCGAGCCTCAACAAGTGAAGAGTTTGTGGATCGCTGGCGAGTGCCCGGCGAGGCAAGTTCTCATCAGTGGGAAGAGCGATTCGGTGAAGAGGCGTATGTGCCACTTGCTCGGGCCGCATTTCAAGAGGCGCTCAAGAAAGCCGGCATAACTGCTGAGGAAATTGACACCCTCATTGTGACGGGACTCCATGCCCGATCTCTTCGAGTCATCAAGAACTCCTTAGGAGTTGACGCCGATCGGCTGGCCCCAGATCTTGCACTGCATGCAGGGAACCTCGGGGCTGCACACCTTGGCATCAGCCTGGCTGACACGCTCGAACGCGCCGCACCGGGCCACGTCATTGTGACCTTGCAATTAGCGGACGGTGCTGACGCGTTGGTATGGCGCACAACCGATGCAATTCTTGATATCCAACAAGCTCAGCGTGCTGCTAATGCGAAGAGCGTCGAAGAACAACTCGTGAGTGGACGAACAGATCTGGCCTACAACAGCTTTTTGACCTGGAGAGGCCAACTCCATCGCGAACCGCCACGTCGCCCAGAGCCTGGTCGTCCAGGAGCACCAAACATGCTGCGCTCTGAAGGATGGAAGTACGGATTCCATGCAAGTCGCTGCACGTCATGTGGCTTTCGACACCTGCCGCCTTCTCGAGTGTGTCTGAAATGCAAAGCCGTTGATGAGATGGAACCAGAACGCTTAGCGGACCTCGAAGGAACGGTCGCTACATTCACGATTGACCACTTAGCGTTCAGTCTTTCGCCGCCGACGGTAGGGGTTGTTGTCGACTTTGACGGGGGTGGGCGGTTCCGTTGTGAATTGACCGACTGTGACCCGTCGACCGTCAAGATTGGGATGAGAGTGCAGATGACCTTCCGACGGTTTTACACGGCAGATGGTATTCATAACTATTTCTGGAAAGCTCGTCCTCTCCAGACGAGTTCAGCGAAGGAGGCATAACGAATGTCGAGTAACGGAATTAGAGACAGAGTCGCCATCATTGGTATGGGCTGTACCAAGTTTGGTGAACTCTGGGATAAGGGAACTGACGATCTTTTGGTTGATGCCACCAAAGAGACACTCGAGTCTGCGGGTGTCGCTCTTGATGACATCGATGCCTTCTGGTTAGGGACGATGGGTTCAGGGAGTGCGGGACTCACTCTTTCTCGACCATTGAAACTTGACTACAAGCCGGTCTCGCGAGTTGAGAACTTCTGTGCCACGGGCTCTGAAGCCATGCGGAATGCGTGTTATGCGGTGGCCTCTGGCGCCTACGACTTAGTCATGGCGATCGGCGTCGAGAAGTTAAAAGACTCTGGCTACTCGGGCCTCACGGGGATCCATCAAGTTGGGGATGGTACCGGAGGATCGCTTTCATCCCCTGCAGCATTCTCATTTTTGGCGCCGTCCTACGGTCATAAATACGGTGTTGGAACTGACGAGATGAAGGAAGTGCTCACCCGAATTGCCTGGAAGAACCATCACAACGGGGCACTGAATCCACGAGCGCAGTTTAAGAAAGAGGTATCGCTCGAGACCATCTCGAAGTCACCTCGAGTTGCAGGGGAGTTGGGGGTCTATGACTGCAGTGGTGTTGCTGACGGTTCAGCTGCCGCCATTATCTGTCGAGCTGAAGACGCTCACCGCTACACCGACGCACCGCTCTACGTGAAGGGCTTGAGTTTTGTCGCCGGTCCAGCCGCTGGCCCAATCGATCCGGACTACGACTACACCACGTTCGAAGAAGTCGTTCGCTCCGCTCAAGATGCCTATGCCCAAGCGGGGATCACCGACCCACGAGCCCAGCTAGCGATGGCTGAAGTGCACGACTGCTTCACACCAACGGAACTTGTCTTGATGGAAGACCTTGGCTTCGCCGAGCGAGGAACAGCCTGGAAAGAAGTCTTGGCTGGTACCTACGATCTCCATGGAGAACTCCCAGTAAACCCAGACGGTGGTCTCAAGAGTTTTGGACACCCTATTGGGGCCTCAGGTCTCCGGATGATGTACGAGTGCTGGTTGCAACTTCGCCAACAAGCTCCACCAGAACGTCAAATTCAAAGCGTTGGAAAAGGTGGCCGTACCCTTGGCCTCACCCACAACCTCGGGGGAGCCCCTGGTGAGTGTGTGAGTTTTGTGAGCATTGTTGGCTCAGAACTTTCTGAATAGAACGCTCAGTCCGTTACGAGTTCGCAAGGAGCTCGATGAGTTGACCATCGGGATCACGAATACAGATTGCAGGACCAACGTCAGAGTCTTCGATCACCGTCCCACCAAACTCCGGAACTCTCTTGAGCAGTCCGGCAAGATCGTCAACATTTAGTGAGAGATGGGTAAAACCCGGCTCGTTCATTGGTCGATTCCGAGAAGGAGGATTTCCTTCTCGATCAAAATGTAAGAGTTCAAGGACAAACCCGTCGAGCGTGAGATAGACCGCCTTGAGATTTACCGGTGGCGCAATCTGGAGAAGCTTTGAGGTCGCTTGGTCAGGAGCTTCGAGTTCTCGCTGGTAGGTAAATCCAAGGAGCTCCTCATAGAACCGTCGGCTTCTCGCCAAGTCAGTAACGGCAAGGCCCACCCAGTTCATGGAGACCTTGTTCGTCATGAGCGAGCCGTGTCTTGTGAGAGACCACTCGGCATCACCATGCCGACTTGTTGGAGGTGTTGGCCCAACATTGAATCGAACTGGTCGGCGAGACTTTCAACATCCCATCCGCCTTCTCGATCCATCCACGCAATCTGCTTGGGGTGTTGAAAGAGCGTGTACGCCCAGTCAGTACGACCAAAGAGTTGGCCGTTGACGCCGCTGGCTCGTTCGGAGGCCAAGTAGGCCACGATCGGTGCATTAAGAGCTGGGTTCAGAGACGCGGGTGGCGCCTCGCCGTCTTTGTAAAGTCCTGCGGTCATTCGAGTCGCTCCTGCGGGGGCCATGGCGTTGACGGTAATGCCGGAGCGACCAAGTTCTAACGCCCACACAAAGGTCATCCCCATGAGGCCTGCCTTCGCAGCTGCGTAGTTGGTCTGGCCAAAGTTTCCTCGCAGGCCTGCTGATGAAGTGATGTTAATAATTCGGCCGTAACCAGCTTCTTTCATTGGCCCAACGGCGTGGCGAGTGCAGTTGAAGGCACCCTTCAAATGGGTAGCGATGACTGCGTCAAAATCATTAGGGTCCATCTTGACCAAGGTTCGGTCTCGAACAATGCCAGCGTTGTTCACCAAAATGTCAATCTGTCCAAAGTTCTCTAGGGCGGTGCCGATGATGCGACCAGCGGCATCAAAGTCAGTGACTGAGTCATGAGCGGGAACGGCTCGACCACCCTTGGCGATAATCTCAGCGCACACCTCAGATGCTGGATCTTCCCCAGTACTGTCGCCGCTCAAACCAACACCGATATCGTTCACCACGACTGCAGCACCTTGGTCAGCTAACGCCAATGCGAACTCTCGTCCAATACCTCGACCAGCTCCAGTGACAACTGCGACTCGTCCTTCTAACAACATGGTTCCTCCAAGGTGACTTCTCAATGATGGTAATTGGGCTGGGTCCCGATACTATTAGCAACGAGGCAAAAATTGCACTTCGAGCGTGTTGGATCAACGAAGGGATAGTAGATGGCGGGAGCGAATGGCATCGATCCGATGGCGGAGACCGACGACCAAAGTGCACTTCGACTCTTAGCTCGAGATGTCGCAGCACGAGAAGTTGGGCCTCGGGCCGCGCACGGTGACGAAACAGGAGAGCCACCAACCGAAGCCATCAAGGCACTAGCGGCGGCTGATTTATTTCGCGTCACCATTGGCACGCAGTGGGGTGGTCTTGGTTATGGCGACGTTGAGGCGTCAATCGTGTTGGAAGAGATTGCTCGCTACGACGTTTCAACAGCCATTGCATGTCAGCTCGCATTCAATGGCCCCGCTCGAGGGATTGAACATCTTGGAGGTCCTTCGCTGCAAGAGCGATGGCTGCCACGTATCGCCGACGGTGAGGCCATCGTCAGTATCGGAATTACCGAACCCGATGCGGGATCTGCGGTCCAAGCAATGCGAACCGCATTGACCGACGACGGTCCAGGGACGTGGCGACTCAATGGCTACAAGAACTACTCCACGCTTGGTCACGTTGCCGAAGGGATTTTGGTCTGGTGTCGCTGGCCCGGAGGCGAAGGAGCAAAAGGTGTTGGCGCTGTCGTGATCCCAATGGACCGAGAGGGCGTTGAGCTCACGGGCCGCCATCGGGGAATGGGAATTCATGCCGCAACTGAAGCAGAGATCGCCCTTGATGGTGTCAAGATCACGCAAGATGACGTGCTCTTAGCGGGAGATCCGAGTTCGACGAGTGCCTTCAAAGTGCTGTTGTCACATCTCAACCATGAGCGGTGCGGCAATGCCGCAATGTGCGTCGGCGCTGCGCAAGGCGCATTTGAACATGCGGTGCGCTACATGAATGATCGGGTCATCGCCGGCAAGCCAATCGCCGAGTTGCAAGGCTTGCAGTGGAAGATTGCCGATATGGCGATCTCCCTAGAAAGTGCTCGGCTTCTTTTGGCTCGGGCGGTTCGCCTCGCTGGCGAGGGTGGAACGCCACCGGCGATGGAGACGGCAATGGCGAAGACTGCCGCCAACTTGGCCGCCAAGTTCGTGTGTGATGAAGCAATTCAGATTCACGGGGGCTATGGCTACTCGAGGGAGTATCCCGTTGAACGGGTCTACCGAGATATCAGAGGTCTCTGTATTGGAGCCGGGACCGTTGAGGCGCAACGGAACTACATCGGCTCGTCGGCAACCAAGGGTGCGACGTCGGTGTCGCCTGGGTGGAAAAACCCGCTCGAAGGTTAAGACGCATCGGGTCGAAGGAATCGACCTTGAGGATCCCACGTTCGCAATGCTTCGATCTCGCTGGCGTGAGGGGGCGCGAGTTCCTTGAGATCTTTCGCGACGCTAAGTTCCCACCCACAGAGTTGTTCAATTGTGGTGATCCGCTCCTGAATTGAACCGTCTCCGGGGGCAATGTGGGTCAATTCAAATCGGTCATGTTCATCTTTTTCGAAGATGCCGAGATCAGTCGCAAAGGAGTGCACGTGTTTGCCTGGCGAGGTGATGTAGGGGACCTCGCTGAGGGTTCGACGTGGCGTCAAGGTTGCAACAACAACGATCGAATCGGCTCGACTCGCAACGTCGTTTCCGCCTCCTGAGCCAACAAGAAACGCTTTGTCTGGAATGAGGGTTGAGTTGATGTTTCCGTTCACGTCAATCTGGGCTGCTCCAAGACAGGCGAGCAACGTGGTCTGGGGCGAGCCGACCAAGAGTCCGAGTACCCGGTCGCTGTCGGTGAGCATGGTGGCAGTCGGGAAACTTCGATGGTTAAAGACGAAGGGGTCAGCTGGTGTTGGCTCATAATCCCAGAGGCCAAGCTCTGCGGTGAGGGCAACGTCCGTCCCTTGTTCTCGAGCGAGGCGCACACCGAGCCACGTCGCAAGATTTGCCACGCCCGCTCCAGCGAGGACTGCATCAGCACCGTGAACAACGACCTGGGATGCGAGATGTCTCGCTCCGTACACGGCGGCTCGCTCCCAACTACCGATTGGTGCCTCGAGGTCTGGAGGATTGGCCTGGGCATCGGCTTTCCAAGAATCAGGGTCGGCCTTCGCTCGCAAGGCTGTGATTCGCTTCTGGCCAAGTTTCGAAAGGTACTCATCTTGATTAGCGGGCGCCAAGACCCACTCATCGATCCAGTGATCAAAGTCGTCACTTCGAGAGATTGCGGCAACGTCTGACCAGAAGTCCAAGTCTTCGCCGTATGGCTCAACAGGAGTATCGCGAGTAAAGAGCCCACCGGGGTGTGCACCCATCGGTGCCTCAACGAGCGCTGCGACCTGGTGGGCGGGGATCTGAACGAGATGTGACCATGGGCGTATGTCGTCCACGATCTTCTCTACGGTGACGATCGCTCCTCGTCGAGCAGCAAGTGCTCCCCAGACGCCTTCGAGACTTGGCGCATTGAGAGCTACGTTGCCGTGGCGATCTGCGACGGGTGCGTGAAGCAACGCAATGTCAGGAGCGTACGGGGCGAGCAAGCCGACCTTGCCCCCGAACGGCGAGTCGACATACGCGAAGCCATCGTTGTCGGCCATAGATGAGTCAACGAGTGAACCAGTGACGAGCGCAGGTAACCCACGAGCAGCCGCTTCAAGGCGTTGGAGAAACGTGAGAAATGACCAGTGCTCGACCTCAACGTCACCTCGGAGATAGGCATCGCCGAACCAAGGATTCGGCGAAAAGTTTGGAAAGACATCGCCTGAGTAGCCAGTAATGACTTTCTTGACGAGTTGTCCCTTAAAGAAGAGTGTCCCGAGGCTGGAAAGACTCAGCATCACCAATGTGAACTCGGGATCGTTACCCCACCAGTGGCGGACCAGGTGACGAGCTGCCGCTGTCCATCGTGAGTGGTTCGTCACAATGTGAATGGCATCGCCTGGCTGAACCAGGCTGATGGCGGTGTCGAGATCTACAACCTTGTCGTTCACGCAGGGTCAACGTAGCCGACAGGAGAGAAAAATGCACCTTTGACGAGTGGGAAACCCTGGACAGGCATGGTCAAGAGATTGGCTGATCGGTCTGATGAGGCCTGTCAAATTCTGCCGATTTGGTATTTCCTGGGTACCTGTGGGTAGAGTTTGAGGTAGCAGGAGACAGAGTGTCAGTCAAAGCAATACCGACGGACTCCTCTGAACACTGGGTCGAGGTAATCCACAAGGGAGGATTTAGAGATGGCAACCAAGAAGCTTGGATTCACGGTATTTGATGCTGACAATCACATGTACGAAACGCCAGACGCGTTCACCAAATACTTACCAGCCGACTACGCCGGCTTGATTAAGTACGTGCAAGTTGACGGACGCACCAAGATTGCTGTCAACAACAAGATCAGCGACTACATCCCCAACCCAACCTTTGAGCGAGTTGCCGCACCAGGCGCACAAGCCGACTACTTCAAGAACGGAAACCCCGAAGGAAAGTCTCGTCGAGAGATCATGGGAAAAGGCATTGACGCACTTCCTGGATTCTCAAGTCCTGAGCCACGCCTGCAACTGATGGATGAGCTCGGTATCGACCGAGCGCTGATGTGGCCGACCTTGGCCAGCCTGCTCGAAGAGCGCCTTCGAGACAATCCTCCCGCAACGCACGCAGCCATTCACGCATTGAACCAATGGATGCATGAGCACTGGACGTTTAACTTTGATGACCGAATGTTCCCAACACCAGTGGTGGCATTGAATATTCTTGATGAGGCGCTCAAAGAACTTGATTGGATTGTTGAGCGAGGCGCTCGAATCATCCTCATTCGCCCTGCACCAGTTCCTGGCTTCATGGGCCCTCGATCAATGGCACTGCCTGAATTCGACCCCTTCTGGGAGCGCGTTGCAGAAGCAAACCTTCTCGTTGGGATGCATGCCTCTGACAGCGGATACCAGCGCTACACCAACGAGTGGGAAGGTATCTCAGATGAGATGACCCCATTCAAGGGAGGCTCCGGTTTCCAGGCGATCACCGGTCACCAAGGACGACCAATTATCGACACTGTTGCATCGCTTATTGGACACGGTCTCTGCACTCGGTTCCCAACGATTCGCTTTGCGCCAGTTGAGAACGGAAGCAATTGGGTCCGTCCAATCCTGGCCGACATGGAACACGCATGGGCGCAGAGTCCGCACTCATTTGATGAGAACCCTGTCGAGGCGTTCAAGCGGAACATCTACGTCCACCCATTCCATGAAGAAGACCCACGTGGACTCATCAAGATTCTTGGTGCGGATCGCGTGCTCTTTGGATCGGACTACCCACACCCAGAAGGAATGGCTGACCCAGTCTCCTTCGTCGACGAGCTTGAAGGTCTTCCAGAAGAAGACATCAAGTTAGTAATGGGTGGGAACCTCAACCGTCTCATGGGGTTTGAAGCGGCCTAAGTCGGGCTCCTCAAACGAGGGGTCTCCCGTCTTGAGTATTCAGAATGGTCGAGGGATGCCTCGCGCCGTGCCTGGAGTAAAGCTCAGGGGCATCACCACAACACCAGCGAGTTCAGGGTTGCCTCGATAGAACTTCGTGGCCTCTCTGTCAACGATGAAGTCTGGGATACGGCTGAGGATTTCTCGCATCATCACGCCAAACAACGCTCGGGCAATGTGCATGCCGATGCATCGGTGAGGACCAACGCCAAAAGCCAAGTGGGGATTCGGAGAGCGATCCACGATGACGTCGTTGGGGTTTTCAAAGACGCTCTCATCAAAGTTGGCGGCGAGCCAACTCATCATTAAGAAATCACCCCGGTGCATCGTCTGCCCTGAAAGCTCCACGTCTTTGGTGACGGTCCGAGTCAAGGTCTCATTCACTGAGGTGTAGCGAAGGTACTCCTCAGTAGCGGGAGCGAGAAGGTCAGGCTCATTGATCAATCGATCCCGTACGTCGTGGTGTTCATCGAGGTGACTCATCGTCAGTGCTGTCAGCGATGTTGTGGTGTCGATACCACCACCGATCAAGTTCCAGAGCACGCCAATGATCTCAGCGTCGCTAAAGGGTCGGTTGTCGTCGACTCTCATCTCGACGAGTCGAGAAATGATGTCGTCTTTCGGATCGTGGCGTCGCTCTTCTGCGACACGCAGTAACTCTGTGATCATGTCCGACATCATGGTGCGAGAGCGATCAAACTCGGGGGTGCCTGGCTTGTACGCATTGACCGAATGGAACACTTCGGCGTACGATGCCCAACTCTCGCAGGGGAGACCCACCATCTTCATGGTCAGAACTGCTGGCACTGGTCCAGTGAAATCCCTGATGACTTCCATCGATCCGCTCTCGATCACTTGGTCCATAAACCACGTGGCGCACGCTTCGATGAATGGTCGATAGGACTCGACGGCAGAGGGAAGCATGAAGGGATTCAACATGCGTCGAAGTGCGACGTGGGTTGGACCTTCAACTTCGGCGATGAGCGCGGGTGGGATGCCTGGAATTCGAGGGACCCCCATGATGCCGATGTACTCAAAGCCATCTGGGTCGTCTGCAACGTATTTACTTGTGAAGGTTGCGCTATCGCGAGCGACCGCAGCAACTTCTTCGTAGCCACTTGCTACCCAGAACCCCCCATACTGCGAGTTGTGTGCGATTGGACATTTTCGAACGTCTGCCCACTTCTCATGTCGGTTTTCAAAGAACTCCGGAGAGTGATGGTCAAAGTCGACTGTCGCTGGTGTTTTGTCACTCATGAGGTTCGCTCGCTTCTCGTAAGGATTTCTGGACCACGTGATCCAATTCTGACGAGTTCTCGGTTCAACACGCCACCAATACCTTCGGTGCTTACCCAACTTTGCACACTGAGCACGGACCCTTCCTGCAGGATGGCCGTCTCACCTCTCGAAAAGCCAATCAGGGGCGCCTCGGCGCCCACGCCCATGCCGTTGGCCAAGGCGAACGTCGGCACCGGCTCGCCGGTAGACGCCCATGCTTTGTAGAGGTCCTCACCGCTACCACCTGGAACACATGCACTGATCAGAGCATCGAGACCGGCACTGCTTCTTTCAAAGAGTGAAGCGATGGCCGGAGAGCTTCCTCCACCAACCACTCGGGTTCGAGCGAGCCCTCCTTCGTAGCCGGCATAGATCGCACCTGGTGCCAGGACGACGAGGTCGCCTTCTTGGAGAGCACGATCTGTTGCCAAGTGGCGCATCCTGACCGGACCTTGTCGATCGGTTACAAAGACGACACTCTCGCTCGGAGGAGTGGGTGTTCCGTGATGCGCGATGGTTTGATTGAAGATGCTCAGAAGTGTTCGCTCAGAGATCCCGGGCTCCAACGACGCTTCAAGTGCGGTGAGCCCGGCTTCTGCCACGGTGGTCGCTACGACCATGCACGCGATCTCATCGTTGGTTTTGACGCTGCGAATTGATGTCATGAGCTGCGCTGCGTCGTGCACCTCTGAGGTGCCAGCAAAGGTAGGCAAGAAGTTTGAGAATGACGGTGTGAAAGAATCTGTGCCAATTCTTGTCGCCTCAACCAATCCTGGAATGGCTCGAAGAGCGGCGATGAGACTCACTGGATTCCAGAACAGACCAAAGAGGTCTTCACGGCCAATTTCAGGCGGGATACCGTCGTCCCAGCAAGAAAGAAGGTGCGTCTTCTCTGTGGAGCGAACGACGATGCACATTGGGGCAAAGGGAAAGACCCCTGATCGCCACAGCAGCCGGGCCCCAGTGGTGTAGTGAATGTTGCTTGTACGACCGAGAATAAGGACTTCTAAGTTGGCCTCATCCATAGCGGCGAAGAGGCGAGCTCGACGTTCTGTTCGAAGGTTCGTAAAGTTCACTCGACCACTGTCTTCTAATGCCATGACTCCGGTACTCATGGGGTGACCCCAAAGGGCTCGTAGCGATTGTTACTGAGAGGAACCCACCCGTCATCGGTGATCGCGACGATGTCTTCTGCTCGATACCCCCCGTGACCCTCGTCCCAAATCACCGGTTCGAAGACAAGAATCATTCCGGGCTCTAACACCAGTTTCTCGTCGAACTGTTCACCTAAGTCGGTGCCGATCAGTGGCATCTCTGCACTATCTGTTCCGATGCCGTGAGCAAGGTAGAAGTGCTCCAACCAAGGCTTGACGCCGTCGTTTGCGGCGATGCCAGCACGGCAGAGTTCAAGACCAGTGACGCCAGGCTTGGCGAGTGAGCGTGCAGCATTGACAACCGCGCACCACTGCTCAAACTGAGCTGCCTGTCGAGTAGTTGGGGTTGGATGAAGGCTCGTGATCCATGTTCGACCAAAGTCTGACGAAAGACCGTAGTAAGTGGTTCCTGCATCGACCCAAATGATGTCGCCTTCTCGCAAGATGCGATCAGTCGAGGTCGTTGGGTAGGCGAGATCACCATGCGTTGTCCAGGGGTTTGCTGCTCGTGTTGGCTCCATGACTTGCCAAATAGGGTCGAGAGCGAGGGACGTCCCCTCACATTCGGTGACGTTGCGAAGATAGGTAGCAGTGAGATCAGTTTGTCGGATTCCTGGTCGCAGCATCGCCCGGGTCGCATCCATTGCTGCTTCAGACATGAACTGTGCGGCCCGGATCGCCGAGATCTCATCGGGCGTCTTGTGGAGTTTGCACGCACTCATGACTGGACGAGCATCGATCCATTCGAAGTCGCCAAGGGCACGCAGCATCGGGTGCGTTTGTTCGTCCACACCAACTCGAGAACCAAGCTTGAAGTGCTGATGGATGACGTCGCGCATTGCGTCAATACCGTCGTCAAGATCAGGAAAAAGTGGTCCAAAGAGATGATCTGATGGCAAGCGTTCTGGAGCCCCGTCCCAGGCGACGCTGTAGAGAAAGGGGTCAGTGTCCCCCTTGACCACGATGGCGACGGATCGAAAGAGCCCGGCTCGTCCACTGTCGTCAGCAGGAGTCTGTGCTCCTGTGGCGTAGGCAACACCGCTTGAACCCAAGAGAACGATCCCGTCAAGACCATGACCCTCAAGCTGTTCTTGGAGAAGGCGCATCCGGTCGCTGTGCATGCGCGCGAGATCCGGGGCTGTCGGTATTGGTATCCCTCCGATGGTGGCGTATTGCGCCCAGTCGTTAACCACTACCCATATTCAACTCCACGCAGGGCTGTTTTCGCCAACCCACCTCTCATAAATGGCAGATGTGCCAGAAGGCCTGAGAAATGATCACGAGTCCTGATTTGTCGTTCCTGGGCGGTGTCGTTAGTGTTGGCGCCGAATCGATCAACACGACAGGGGAGTTCAATGGATATCAAGGGATCAGCAGCGATAGTCACAGGTGGAGCCGGGGGACTCGGTGAAGCAACAGTTCGTCGACTGGTTGCCGAAGGAGCCAGCGTCGTCATTGCCGACCTCGCCAAAGAAAAGGGCGAAGCACTCGCAAGCGAGCTTGGTTCATCCGTGGCCTTCGTCGAAACAGATGTGACGAGTGAAGACTCGGTGAACAGTGCCCTCGACAAAGCTGCATCATTTGGACCCGTCCGTATCGCTGTGGCAGTTCACGGTGGTTTTGGTGGAGGTGGACGAACCTTGAAGTCAGATGGAATTCCACACTCACTTGATGACTTCCAAAAAACAATCGATCACTATCTCGTTGGTACCTTTAACGTGCTTCGACTTTCGTCGGCCGCAATCTCAAAGTCAGAGCCATTGGAAAGTGGCGAACGAGGTGTCATCATCAACACCGCATCGATTGCTGGTTACGAAGGCACGATCGGACAGGTTGCCTATGCCGCTGCAAAGGGCGGCGTTATCGGCATGACATTGACCGCAGCTCGAGACTTGGCAGTGGTTGGCGTTCGAGTCCTTACCATTGCGCCTGGAACGTTTATGACGCCTGCGTACGGAATGCCAGCGGAGATGCTCGAAGAGATGTGGGGCCCAGTTGTTCCATTCCCCAAGCGCATGGGTCAACCAGCAGAGTACGCCCAGCTCGTGCAGTCAATGATCGAGAACCAGTACCTCAACGGTGAAGTGATTCGCCTTGATGGTGCGATTCGATTCGGTCCAAAGAGTCCTCGCTAGTTCTTAACCTAGTGAGCGACGAAATCAAGAAAACGCCTCGGCAAGAAGACGGAAGTTTTCAACTGGATCCTGGTCACGCGCTCGCTGCATTCGAATGGGATGTCATTGACGTCGAAGGCGCGGATTGGGCGATGGAGATGGAAGTCACCCCCAAGGTGATCAACAGCTCTGGCGCGCTGCAAGGCGGCCTCTTGGCCACACTCATTGACATGGTGGCAGGAACCGCACTTCTTCGAGGAGAAAACGCCTACAAGCAGACAGCGACCAGTGAGATGCACGTGAGTTATCTCGAAGGTGCACGAGTTGGCCCTGTGAGAGCGTTAGCCACCATTGTTCGACGAGGCGGTCGAAGTGCCGTCGTTCGGGTTGACGTCTACGACCATGGCGCAGATGACCTCCATGTGGCTACGTCAATGCTGACGTTTGCCGCTCGCCGCTAGCTCTGTTGATTCGGACCGAATCGCTCCCAGTCCCACAGGGTGATTGCCTCAAAGGGCCCGGCGAAGATCAGTTCTGAACCCGGAGGCGTCCAGTGGTCCTCAAGAGCGTGTTCAAGGTCGTGGGCGACACCTATGGGTTCCGCATCGAGATAACAAAGGGTGATGTCGAAGACGCCAACAGTTGAGTTTGATCGCTGGAGCTCTGGGTCGCTGGTAAATGACCATGCGCCTGCGACACCTGGGACGTCAGTGAGACGTTGAAGGCGGTGCTCTTGGTCGCTGCTGTCATTCTGACTCGACTCACGAGGCGTCTCTCGTGTTTCGACCAAGAGATAGACGCCGGTGTGGGGTCGAAATGGAATCACGTCAGCAAGAACGAGCGCATCTGGTGAGGCAATGGACGCAGTGCGGCGCATGCCCCCCACAAATTCAGGGGGAAGCGCAAAGGGAAATCGCCCAGCGGTTCGAAGAGCTGCACCGAGGGCCATGAACTCGTCAATGGTTTCATCGACTGGTTCACTCATGAAGTAGCAAACAAGATTATTGACGTTTGCCCACGAACTGTGTTGGCGAAATCGAGCTGCCCGACATGCTGGAGTTGAGGCCCATCGCTGGCCTAAGACGATGCCAGGGATTTGATACTGCTCTGGCATGTGATCGAGTTGATGCCACTCGAGATAGTCGCGATCATCTCCGTTGTCGGAGCTGTGTGAAATCGAAAAGAACCCAACATCGATACGCTTCGTCATGATGAAAGTGTGGGCCGGATGTCCTCTTCGAGGAAGGAAAGAACCGCTTGTGAGAACGCATCATTTTTATCCCCGGCGATCATGTGCGCTGCTCCAGCGACGCTGACGACCTTGGCGTCTGGAACCCGGGAAAGAAAATCGTCAATGCTGGCTTGGTCGACGACGTCGCTTTCTCGGCCGTGGACCAACATGGTCGGAACATCAATGTTGCTCATGGCAACGTCGAGAAGACCAAAGAGTCGATCTGGGATCACTTCAGTTCGACCATGTCCGATGAAGAGGGGATCCCAGTGCCAGTACCAGCGACCATCTCGATACCGCAATACTTTTTTGAGACCTTCGGGGTTTACCCGCTTCTCGCGCTGTGGCGTGTACGCCGCGATCACTTCAGCAGCATCTTCAAGACTGGCGAAGCCTTCGAGGCCTGACTGCATAAAGACTCGTATTCGATTAATGCCGTCAGGATTACTTTTGGGCGTGATGTCAACCAAGATGAGTCCAGATGAGACCTCACGATCACTGGTTCCTTCGGCCAGCATCGAGGCCATGCCGCCAAGTGACGCTCCAACAAGGACCGGTGGGATTTCTAATGTGTCGACAACTGCCAGGGTGTCAGCGCAGTAGGCCGTGAAGGAATAGTCACCTCGACTCGACCAGTCAGAGTCACCATGGCCACGCTGGTCAACGCTGACAGTGCGCCAGCCGTTCTCAGCAACCGCTTCAGCGGTGCGGCCCCAGGCGTGGCGAGTCTGTCCGCCACCATGGAGAAAGAGAACAGGTGGATCATCTGGATTCCCTCGAATATCCGCGACGAGTTTGATACCTTCGAAACCTTCGATCTCAACTCGTTGGACGTCCATAGTGGTCGGTGATGTCTCCTTTGGACTAGCGACTCTTCCAGTTAGGCGATCGCTTCTCCATAAATGCCATGGCGCCTTCCATAGCGTCTTCGCTTCCAAAGACCACACCAAGTTCAGCGGGAGTTCCCCATCCCTTCGAGGGGTCGGTCTCGACCGCCCGTCGGGTGAGTGTTCGTGTGGTCTGGATGGCCAATGGCGCATTGGCAGCGATCTGCCCAGCGAGTTCGAGTGCGGATTCGATGAGTTGCTCTGGTGCAACCACTCGATTGACGAGTCCCCACTGAGCTGCTTGTGCCGCAGAAATGAACTCCCCGGTTAGCGCAATCTCTAAGGCAATGGCCAGTGGAATTCGAGTACCCAAAAGTGTTCCTCCACCTGCTGCGAGAAGGCCACGTTTTACTTCTGGGAGACCGAAGCGAGAGGACTCTGAGGCAACGACAAGGTCACAGTTGAGGACCAGCTCGAAACCACCACCGACTGCGGCGCCATTGACGGCGGCGATCACTGGCTTTTTAAAGTCTGGTCCGAAGAAATTGAACCCTTTGGACTCAGACGCGTCGCTTGAACTTGCGTCAGTCGAAGGACCCGACTCGCCAGAGCTTGCGGCAAATGCTTGGAGATCCATTCCCGCGCAGAACACTCGCTCGCCAGCTGCAGTGACGACGACAACCCGTGTGGCGTCGTCGGTGCTTATCTCCGTGAAGGCCTTTGTCAGTTCACCAATGAGTTCAGGGTTCAGTGAATTTGCTGCTTCAGGGCGATTCAGCGTTAGGACTTGGACAAAACCGTGTTGGCTACGTTCGAGGATCATTCTCTCTCCTTTGTGGGACTCTCCGGTGAGACACGGTACCCGAAACTATGAGTGACGCACCAAGTGAGAAATCTGTACACTTCAGACAATGAAAGTTGTTGTGAATTTTGATCTCTGTGAGTCCAATGCACTCTGTATGGCGCTGGCCCCTGAAGTCTTTGAGGTGAGAGATGATGACTATCTCTACGTCCTCCAAGAGGAGCCCTCTGAAGAGCTTCGAGACAAGGTCGAAGCGGCCGTCCGTGCGTGTCCAAAGATCGCCATCTCCATCGTCGAAGACTGACGAATCCTGTCTCGAGTTCGGCTCGATCGTTCAGATGGACGAATCAGCACTGTGTGTGAGAACGTGGGTCGATTCTTCGGTGGAAAGAAAGTGGGGTTTCGAGTTCGATGACAATGGTCATGACAGGTGAAGGTGTTTCATATGGGACACAGATTCACGACATTGCACAACTCGATCCCGACGGCACCGCTATTTATTTCATCCCCTTAGAGGGTGATGATCGGCTGGTGAGCTGGCGGGAACTCGACGAGGTGTCGACGTCGCTTGCTCATGTTCTTCAACACAGAGGTGTCAAGGTTGACGATATCGTCGCCGTCAGTTTGAAGAACTCCCCAGAACATCTGATCTCTTGCTTTGCAATCTGGAAGGTAGGGGCGGTGCCAGTCCCGATGCGCTGGGACTTGCCAGAGTGGGAGCGAAGCAGAGTCTTGGCGACGATGGAGCCAGTCCTTGTTATTGATGACCCAGAAAGTGACCTCTTCGTCGAGGCGGCTTCAGCATCCACCGAGCCACTTGCTGACGTCACGCCGCCACGGGGCTGGGGAGTGTGTAGTTCGGGGTCCACTGGGACTCCCAAAGTTGTGATGATCAAAACCCCAGGACTTTATTTCTTGGGGAGTCCTTCGAATCTGGTCGTCGAAACGTACGGCCCACTTCCACAGCCGCAGCGTTTCTTAGTTCCCGCACCGCTGTATCACACCAATGGTTTTACAGCGACAAAAAACTTAATGGCCGGTGACGCAATTGTGCTGCTTGAAAAGTTCAATGCTGCCCAGATTTTGGACGTCATTGAGCGATATCGGGTCACGGGATTCATTGCAGCAACTCCGATGTTGCAACGCTTGGTGCAAGTTCCAGGGATTGAAGAGCGAGATCTCTCTTCGCTTGACTGGGTTCAGCAAGGAGCATCGCCACTCCCTATTTGGCTTGGAAAAAAGTGGTGTGAGCTCGTTGGGCCTGAGAAGTTTTACCTAAGCTACGGCGCATCTGAAATGCATGGCTTGGTGACGTGTCGAGGTGACGAGTGGCTCGAACACCTGGGCACGCTCGGCCGGGGCTTTACCGAGACTGAACTACGTATCATCGACAACGAAGGAAACGTACTTGGGGCAGGTGAAGTCGGAGGCATCTATATGCGAACTCCCACCGGCCCCGCGGGTACGTACATCGGCGACAACGTGGCCCCCATGCCGCAAACCGATGACGGCTTTGTCACGGTGGGTGATTTGGGCTGGCTCGATGAAGAAGGGTTCCTCTTTATGGCAGATCGCCGGGTTGACATGATTGTCACGGGCGCTGCCAATGTCTTCCCCGCTGAAGTTGAGTCCGCGCTCAGCGAACATCCTGAGATCTTGGACGTCGTGGTGATCGGGTTGAAAGATCCCGAATGGGGACGGCGCGTCCACGCCATTGTCCAACCAGCCGATCACGCCATGCCGCCGAGCACTGAAGATGTCATTGGCTTTGCCAAAGAGCGACTTGCCCCCTACAAAGTGCCGAAGACCGTTGAGTTCGTGGTCTCCCTTCCAAGAAGTGAGGCAATGAAACTCAATCGAGCCGCCCTGATCGCAGAGCGAGACGGGCCTGATGAGGAACGTGGCCCCACATAGCGAGACGCCACGGCCAAGAATCCACTCACTTCGCATTGTGAGAAGGTCTCGGTCTACCCTAGGGAGCGAAAGAAATCTAAGGGCGCCACACCAAGGTGTTGGACAACCAAAAGTAAAGACGAAGTCACCAATCAATGAGAGGACCGAAGAATGCCGGACTATGAATTTCTGCAGTACGAAGAACTTGAAGAAGGAAAAGTGGTTCGAATTCTTCTGGATCGACCAGACACAAGGAACGCGCAGAACCGAGGGCTGTTAGTAGAGCTCGACGACGCATTTCGCCGAGCGGAAGAGAACGATGACGTACGAGTCGTCATTCTTGGTGGCGTTGGCCCACTCTTCTCCTCTGGCCACGACATGGGTTCTGCAAAAGCCATGGAAGAGCGAACAACTCATCGTACGAGTGGGATCGACGGAGGAACAAGAGAAGGTGCAGAAGCTCGGATGCTTCAAGAGTGGCACTACTACTTCCAGAACACGTTGCGATGGAGGAATCTTCGAAAGATCACGATCGCTCAAGTACAAGGAACGGTCTTTGCGGCAGGGCTCATGCTGATGTGGGCATGCGACCTCATTGTTGGAGCGGAAGACGCCTACTTTGCCGACGTGGTGGGAACCCGCCTTGGCATGTGCGGCGTTGAATACTTTGGTCACCCTTGGGAGTTCGGTCCTCGCCGGGCAAAGGAGCTGATGTTGACTGGAGACGCGATCGATGTTCACGAAGCGCACCGATTAGGAATGGTCAGCAAGGTGTTCCCGAACGATGAGCTTTCAGAGAAGACCTTGGCCTATGCCCGTCGTATCGCAGAGTTGCCAACGGTCACTGCACTGTTGATCAAAGAGTCGGTCAACCAGACGGTTGACAACATGGGCTTTTACAACTCGTTGCAAGCATGCTTCACCCTTCACCAACTCAATCACTCACATTGGGCTGAGGTTCACGAGAACAAGTATCCGGTGGCCGTACCTGAAGACGGAATTGCTGACTGGAAGAACCCACCGCCAATTCTTGTGTCGGTCCCAACTGAAGTTGAAGGACCGATTCCAACCAAGAAGAAATAGCGAGTCCATCGAGGTAATCTGATGTTTGTCGGTACCTACGCCGCCTCTGCGCCTGATCGTCCCGCGGTCATTATGGGACAGAGCGGGGAGATCAAGACCTACAAGGACGTCAATGACGCCTCGATTCAGTTCGCTCGAGTGCTTCGCGGGTGTGGGTTGAAGCCTGGTGATCACTTCGCAGTGATGATGGAAAACCATGCTCGCTACTTCGAGATCGTCTGGGCGGGCATGCGCTCAGGGTTCTACATCACGGCGGTGAATGCTCATCTGACGCCTGAAGAGGTTGGCTACATCGTCAATGACTCACAGGCCAAAGTCTTGATCACGACCGCGTCCCTGGCGTCGGTCGCAGAGTCGGTCAGGGAATTGACCCCTTTGGTAGAGCGACGGTTCATGGTCGACGGAACGGTCGATGGCTATGAGTCCTACGAAGAGACGATTGCTCATGAATCACTCGATCCCTTAGAGAGTGAACAGCGAGGCCTCGTCATGCTCTACAGCTCGGGAACCACCGGGCGACCAAAAGGGATCAAGTTCCCTCTCCCGCCAGAGGACTCGCCACTCGGAGAGTGGGAGATAGGCCAACACAGCTCAAATCAGTATGGCTTCGGCGAAGACATGGTCTTTTTAAACACCGCCCCGCTCTATCACGCGGCCCCTCTTCGGACGTCGCTGGCGGTGCAAAGTGTGGGTGGCACCGTCGTCGTGATGGAGAAGTTCGATCCCACACTGGCGCTGCAACTCATTGAACGAGAGCGAGTGACCCACAGTCAGTGGGTTCCCACAATGTTTATTCGCATGCTCAAGCTCCCTGAAGAAGTGCGATTGAGTTTTGATCTCTCAAGTCAAAGAGTCACGACCCATGCGGCTGCACCATGTCCCGTTCATGTCAAAGAGCAGATGATCGATTGGTGGGGGCCAATTCTTCATGAGTACTACGCCGGGACCGAAGATATTGGGAGCACGGCAATCACGTCTGAGGAGTGGCTGGAGCACAAAGGTTCTGTTGGTCGACCCAGTCGTGGAGGAATCGTTCACATCTGTGATGAGGACGGGAACGAACTTCCAACTGGCGAAACTGGAGCGATTTACTTCGAAGATTCACTCCGCAGCGTCGCCTACCACGGTGATGAGAAAAAGACCCGATCCATCGAGCACCCAGATCACCCCACGTGGCGATGTCTGGGGGACATTGGTCGGGTTGATGGGGATGGCTACCTCTACCTCACTGACCGCAAAGCCTTCATGATCGTTGCCGGTGGGGTCAACATCTACCCCCAAGAGATTGAAGACGTGCTCCTGGCACATCCGAAAGTCCTTGACGTGGCCGTCTTTGGAGTTCCCAACGAGGAGTTAGGCGAAGAGGTCAAAGCAGTCGTACAGCCGATGGAACCAAATGAGATGGGCGATGCCTTGGGAGAAGAACTTCGAGCGTGGTGTCAAGAGCGACTGGCCAAGTTCAAAGTTCCACGGAGTTTTGATTTTGACGCACAACTTCCACGTCTTGATAACGGCAAGCTCTATAAATCAATCGTGAGAGACCGATACTGGGAAGGCAAAGATTCCAGGGTTCTCTAAAACGACTCAGCGAGTTCGGTGAACCGGCACACTGCCAAAGCCCGCCACGTTTGACATATTCACTCGGACGCACTTTTCCTCGTCTACTTCAAACGATGGCCAACGCTTTGAAAGTTCCTCAAAGGCAATCCGACTTTCCATCCGGGCCAGCGCGGCACCAAGACAGCTATGGATGCCGTAGCCGAGGCCGAGTTGGAGTGTTGGTGGTCGATCAATATTGAAAACGTCTGGTTGATCGTAGAAGCGCTCATCTCGCAAGGCTGAGCCAGACACAAGAATCGTAGGGTGGCCAGCCGGGATGGTGACGCCGCTGTAGGTCGACTCTTTCACCGAGTATCGGCCCTGGTACTGAGACGGTGGGTAGTAGCGAAGTGTCTCTTCAACAGCTGGCCCGATCTTGCCTGGGTCGTCAATGATCTTTGCGTATTCACCAGGGTTCTTGTGAAAGAGGTAGACGGCGTTGCCGACCAGCTTGGTCACGGTCTCTGCACCCGCACCACCAAGGAGGGTGGCAAAACCAGCGATCTCTGCATCGTCAAGTTTGGTCATCTCGCCGTTGTCTCGTTCAACTTCGACTTCAGTGAGGCGAGTCAACATATCGTCCCCAGGGTGCTTCCGCTTTTCCTGGACAAGCTCGTACCAGTAGATACCACTCTCGAGAGATGCCGCTTCTCCTTCAGGGGTGGGGTCCATCTGGCCAGGCTCTCGATGAAGAGTGAGGTCGATCCAGTGGCGAATCTTGTCGCTGTCACCATCAGGCACTCCGAGCATGCGACAGATAATTTCGGCAGGGAACGGAGCACTGAAGTCAGCCACCGCATCAAACGACTCTGCGTCATCAAAGGGAGCCAAATACGACTGGATGACTTCTCGGACCATGGGCTCTAAGGCACCGATGGCACGTGGGGTAAAGACACGACTGACAAGGCTTCGCAGGCGGTCGTGCTCTGGGGGGTCCATCATGATGATGGAGCGGTACATAGCGATCAGGTCGGGATCTTTACTCAGTGTCGAAAGGTCAACACCGTGGGCGCTTGAAAAGGTCTGCCAATTTCGATGCGCATCACAGACATCGTCGTAGAGAAAGAGTGCCCAGAATCCGTATTTCTCGCTGAAGTACACCGGTGCTTCATCTCGCATTGTCCGATAGAGGTCGTAGGCCCCATTGAAGTACTCCTCGGAAAATGGGTCGAACTCTGCTGCTGAATTACTCATTGTTGGACTCGTCATGGTGATTCCCCCTTCTACAACTTCGTGTGCTGATCGTATCCTTATCTTCCTTAAAAACTCCAGCCGGGAATGTTTTTCGCCCTCTAACTGGGAGGGAGTTCGTCAGGCATCACGGTAATCTCATCGATTCGTGCACCGCTGTTCATGACTCGAATGACCTGAGCGGACATCTCCTCGACCGTCAGGGCTGCTCCGGCGGCGTAGCCTTCGACCGACCAGCGAGCGTGGAGCTCGCCGAAGAGTTCTGGATCCCAACTGTTTGCGAATCCGGTCATCGTCGGTCCAACGATAAACGTGGTGAGGCGAAGCCATGGGAACTCTCCACGCAGGCCTCGAGCGAGCTCATGAAGCGCTGCTTTCGAGGTCGTATATGGGACAAGACCTGGGTATGGTCGACCAACTGAACTTGAACCCAACAAGATCAAACGACCATTGCTTGCTTGGAGGTGAGGGAGAGCGGCTCGTGCCACAAGGGCAGCGCCGATGACATTTGTCTCGAGGACTTCGGCCCAGACGTCACGAGTGGCGTCGCCCATTCTCTTGAGAGGAGACGTCCCCGCTGAGTAGAGAATGACGTCAAGTCCACCGAAGTGCTTGGCTGCCTTCTCGACGGCATCTGAGCAGTGTTGGGGGTCGCGCACGTCACATTGAAGAGCAATTGTTGACTCGCCGCACTCTGCCACCGCCTCATCAAGCAGTTCGGTCCGACGGGCGGCGAAGGCGACATTGGCCCCAGCCCTTGCGGCCTGCAGGCCAGACTCGAGCCCGATCCCTGAGGATCCCCCTACGACCAAGATTCGCATTCCAGTCATCTCATTCATAATTCCCCCAGTCATCTCGGTTTACTCAAATTGGCGTGAGTGCGTCCCGGCAGTATCGTTCAGATTCTGGGCGTCCGACAAGTCCAGGGGCAGAAGGGGAGAGACAGCATGGATTTGAATCCCACGGCGGAGCAGGACCAATTGATCGATGCGTTCTCATCGCTCTATACGAAGGAGTCCTCAACCGAGCGAGTCCGAGCAGCGGAGCCTCTCGGCTTTGACGAAGAACTCTGGGACCATCTCAAAGAGATCGGTGCCTTAGAGATGGCGGTCGATGAGTCCTCAGGTGGATGGGGAGCCACCATGCTCGATCTTTCACTTGTCGCAGAACAACATGGTCGAGCCTTAGGAGCAGCACCCCTCTTTGAGTCACAAGTCGCACTTCGTCTTCTCGCTCGACTCGGCGAGCCGGCGAAAGAACTGCTTCGTGCGTCACTGGCCGGCGAGGCTCTCACGACCGTTGCACTCCATGGACCAACGAACGGATCTTTAAAGATGGTTCCTGCAGGGGCGATTGCCGATCGAGTGATCTTTCTTGATGGCGACAAGATATGCGTCGGGGGCACGTCTCAAAGAGTCATCATTGAAAACCTTGGCTCCATGCCCGTTGCTGACGTCTCGCTTGGTGGTGATGTTGAGGTGATCTCGACAGGTGCCCAGGCAAGGGACGCGTTTGAGATGCTCTTCGATGAGTGGTTTCTTCTCCTCGCGAATGCGCTGGTGGGGATTGGTGAGCGATCCATCGAGATCGGGGTTGACTACGTCAAAGAACGAAAAGCATTCGGTGTCCCCATTGGTTCGTTCCAGGCCATCTCACACGGCCTCGCCGATGCGGCGACAGCGATGGATGGCAGCAAGCTACTTTCCAGAGAAGCAGCATGGTCTGCTGACGTGATGCCAGAGCGAACACGAGAACTTGCGGCATTGGCGTTTGGCTTCTCGACAGAATCAGCTCGAGAGGCGAGTTATCGCGCGTTGCATTATCACGGTGGCTATGGCTTCATGCTTGAGTACGACATTCAACTGTTCTTCCGTCGAGCGAAAGCATGGCCGGCACTCTATGGAGAGCCGAGCAAGAGTTTTGCGCGCGCAGAATCAGAACGACTTAAAAAAATTGAGAGTGGGGTATAGCGATGGATTTCACATTGGGAGAGAGAAGCGACATCTTCCGAGAGGAAGCTCGAGCATTTTTGGCTGAAGCCTTCACGCCCGAGGTCAAAGAGACGATGCATGAAACTGGTGTTCATCACAACTGGGACTTTCACAAGGCACTGGTTGAAAAAGGTTGGCTCGCCCCTGGCTGGCCAGTTGAGTACGGCGGCCAAGGCCGTGACCCAATGGAGATGCTCGCATTTTCCGAAGAGTTCCAGCGAGCAGGTGCACCCACCTATGGAGTGGGGACCACAATTATGGTGTCGAGCATTCTTCGACACCTTGGCACTGAAGAGCAGAAGCAAGAGTTCCTCCCGAGAGCACTCCGAGGCGAGATCATCATTGTCCTCGGCTTCACAGAGCCTGAATCGGGCTCTGATGTTGCCGCTGCTCAAACACGCGCCGTTCGAGACGGTGACGAGTGGATCATCAACGGCCAGAAAATGTTCACCACGAACGCCCAAGAAGGCGACTATGCCTTCATGCTGACGAGGACAAATCCTGACGTGCCAAAGCATCAAGGTCTGACGACCTTCTTGGTGCCGCTCCGTCAAGAAGGTGTTGAGATTCAAGCAGTGAGAACACTCTCGGGCGAGCGAACAAATCTGACGTTTTATAACGACGTGAGGGTCCCCGACGCCATGCGTATCGGTGAAGTCGATGGCGGATGGGACGTGATGACGGTCGGGCTGACCTTTGAGCGATCCGGTGCCCAAGGTGGAGAGTCGATCCGTCTTCTCGAAGAGATGGAGGAGTGGGTACTCTCAGCGCACGATGATGATGGGAATCCTCGGAGAGAGGATCCTGACGTCTTGGCTCGTTTGGGAAAAGCCGCCGCAGAAAACGAGGTCAGTTCGCTGATGGGTCGAAGAAGTGCGTGGGTTCACGACACCGGTGGCATGCCAGGTGTTGAAGGATCGATGGGAAAGCTCTTCTCCTCTGAGGCCCTGACGAGACAGTCCGGTGACTTTGTCGATCTGCTTGGTGCCGATGGAATTCGAAGCCAAGGAGACCCCTCGGCAATTCAAGGTGGAGCTGCGGACTACGCATTTCGTTTTGCCCTTGGGGCGACCACCTATGGTGGAACGAGCGAAGTCCAAAGAAACATCATTGCCCAACGAGGGTTAGGACTTCCGAGAGCCAAATAAGAGGAGCATGATGGCCGATCACTGGACCACGAATGACATTCCTGACCTGGCCGGCAAGACCGCCTTGGTAACAGGAGCGAATGCTGGTCTTGGCTATGAGATTTCCAAGATCTTGGCTGATCACGGTGCTCGAGTTCTTCTGGCGTGCCGAAACGCTGACAAAGCCCAGGCTGCCGCAACGACGATTCAAGAAGGGAATCCCAAAGGTTCTGTTGAAGTTCGGCAGGTTGACTTGGCCTCAATGGGTTCTATTGACGAACTTGCGGGAAAGATTATTGGAGAAGAGTCATCGCTTGATCTCTTGATCAATAACGCTGGTCTTATGGCTGTCGATGAAGAGAAGACGCAAGACGGGTTTGAGATGCAGCTGGGTGTCAATCATCTTGGTCACTTTGTTCTCACCGGTGGTCTCATGCCACTGCTTCTCTCTACACCAGGTTCTCGAGTGGTCTCCATGGCGAGCATGGGTCATCGTGCGGGTTGGATGAACTTTGATGACTTGATGTTTGAGAAACGTTCGTACAACCGTTGGTTCGCATATTTCCAGAGCAAACTCGCCAACATCTTGTTTACCGCTGAGCTGCAACGCCGACTCGGTCCAAATGCACCCACACAAGCCCTCGTGGCACACCCGGGTGCGTCGAATACTGACCTTGGGATGGAAGGCCATGGCCTCACGAACAAGCTCGTGAATATCGCAGTCCCTCGCACGACGCAGTCAGCAGCGCTGGGGGCCCTTCCTGCGGTTCGAGCAGCGGTAGATCCGACTGCAAAAGGTGGCCAGTTCTACGGTCCCCAGTTTCTTATCGTTGGCAAATATCCAGTGGTTGAAACACCGAGTCGGCGCGGCCGAAATATGGGCGATGCACGTCGACTGTGGGAAGCATCTGAGGAGCTTACGGGGAGAACGATTGCGACGTCGCTTCCGACGAACTAACGATTGGCTCAGCGATAGTCGCTGACGACCTCCGCGAACGCTTCGAGCTGTTCGAGGTAGTGCGAAAGCGAGTCGTGCTCAAAGTGGCATTGGAGCACAGTCGCTCCGGTGTCGATCAGGTTTATCACGATCTTCATTGCGCCGTCTCTGTCACGAACAGGATCGAGAGCACGACCATTGCGCAACACAATTTCTAAGGGTTCAGTCCGCTCATTCCAGGCCTGGGTGGACTGAGCATCTTGCAACAACTCTTTGATCTGGGGTGCCTTGAGACCAAATGGCGCCCATCCATCTCCCAATTCAACGGCACGTCGAAGCGAGCGAGCCCCTTGGCCACCGATCCAAAGAGGTACGGGGTCTTGAACGGCGCATGGGTCAAGGAGGACGTCTGAGAATTGGTAGAACTCACCGCTATAGGTAGGGGTGGGAGTTGACATCGATGCCCGAAGTGCCTTGAGTGCGTCGTCAGCTCGAGCGCCTCGGTTGTCGTAGGGAACACCAAGGATCTCAAACTCTTCTTTGAGTGTCCCAACTCCTAATCCGAGGATGAGTCGCCCGTTGGTCACCGCATCCAAGGTCCCATAGCGTTTCGCGATCTCGAGTGGGTGGTGATAGCCAAGGACCAAGACATTGGTTGCGAATCGAAGCGACGTCGTCATGGCCGCTAGATAACCAAAAGTGGCAAGAGGATCGAAGTAGCGACCTCCTCGCTCCTGGGCGACATCATTCGGGACGACAATATGTTCGCTGCAGGTGAGATGGTCGTAGCCCAAGCGATCAGCACAAGTGGCAATCTTCACGACGTCGTCAATCGTTCCGGCCTTCTCCCACTCCGGGGCGAGAGATGGCAGCATGCTCAGCACGGGGGTCGTCAGCCCAAGTCGCAAAGGAAGAGTTGACTCGCTTTTGCTGTCGCTCATGTCGAGTTGTTCGCTCACGAAGAGCCCCTTGTCTTGAAGTTGGTGGGTTACGTGACCGAACGTAGCACCGAGGGTTGATTTGGCAACAATGCGTCGAGAAGTAGCCATGCACGGGGCTTCGCCGATAGGGTTTGGCTCCTGATGGCACTTCGCTCTACCTATAGCGCACCTCGTCGTGCTCACTACCTGCAACCTGGTGGGCCATGGGACGTTCCCATACTTGATGAACTTTTTCGGCTCTCGCCTGTCACGGCCGGACCCGCTGTCGTTGATGGAAGCCGTCGCATTGATGCACGAGAGCTTGAAGATGCAGTTGCAGGACTGGCGGGAAGTATAAAAAAACTCGGTATTCGACGTGGTGACGTTGTGTCATGGCAGTTGCCTAACTGGTTCGAGGCGATTGTGCTCTATCGGGCGTGTTGGCGACTCGGTGCAACAGCGGCGCCATTTCATCACCAGATGGGAGGAAAAGAAGTCACGGCAATGATTGAGAGTGTCCAGCCGAAAGTTCTTCTCTCGACTGCGTCGATGCCACTGAGTGAGATCGGAAATGTTCTCAAGGTCCGAGGCGAGGGTTCAGTATTTGAAGAACTTATGCACGGCCGAGCAGTCACGACGAGCCCGTCCAAGGGAACAGACGTCGCTGCAGTGATCTTTACTTCTGGTTCAACGGGTCGACCCAAAGCCGTCATGCACTCACAGCGAGGATTGGCCTACAAAGCTCGCTCGATGTCACATGTTCATGGACTTGGCCAAGGCGACGCAGTGTTGATGCCGGCTCCACTTGCCCATATTTCTGGCCTTCTCAATGCGGTCTTGGTTCCCGGGGCGGCGGGGATGAAGGTCGTTTTGATGGAGCGATGGAGTGTTGATGAGGGAATTGAGCTCATGGCGAGCGAAGCGGTCACCTACATGATTGGTCCGCCATTGATGTTCGACGCGATTATGGACGCACCATCGTTCTCAAGAGAAAAAGTCGCAGCAATGCGAGTGATCTCAAGCGGGATGATGGGAGTACGCCCCACGTTTATCGAGCGTGCTCATCGAGAGATGGGTGCAGTCGTGAAACGGAGCTATGGCTCAACAGAAGCTCCGACTGTCTCAACGTGTCGAAATGATGATCCTCAGGAACGCTGCGAAGAAACTGATGGTCGAGCCCAGGGAGCCACCGAAATCAAAGTGGTCGATCCCTCTTCGCATCGCCTGCGAAAGCCCGGCGTTGAAGGCGAGGTGTGGATTCGAGGACCAGAACTGTTTACTGGCTACATTGATGAGCAAGAAACTCGAGATGCCATTCATCGTGGATGGTTTCGAAGTGGTGACCTTGGAGTGCTGCGCGATGGATGGCTTGTCATTACTGGTCGAATCAAAGACCTGATTATTCGCGGTGGTGAAAATATTTCTGCAACCGAAGTTGAACAAGCCCTTGAACAACACCCTGACGTTACTCATGCAGTCGTAGTGGGCCGAGACCACGAGCGACTTGGCGAGCAAGTCGTGGCCTTTGTTGTGACGACAGAGCCGTTTGAACTGTCGACCTGTCAGGCGTGGTTCGCGGAGATCGGCGTGGCTCGATTCAAAACGCCAGAATTTATTGTGCTCCTCCAAGAGATTCCCCTCCTCCCAGCAGGCAAACCAGACCGCAGTGCCTTAAAGGCTCTGGCCGCCACGCTCCCGGCTTCGTGACGAACGCACTGGTTGATTGTTCAGGGACGTTGAGGAGCGAGTAAAACAGAGATCGTATGGACCTCTCTCTCACCCCCGACGACCAGGCGTTCCAAGAAGAGATCCGCCTCTGGCTCACGGCACATGTGGGGGAGATACCTTCATTTCGAACGATTGATGAAGAGTTTGCATGGGGGAGAACATGGCAGGCAACGTTGGCGGCAGATCGTTGGGTGGGGATTCACTGGCCGAGTGAATACGGTGGCCGAAGTGCAACGCCCATTCAGGTTGCTCTCTTCAACATGGAGTACGCGCGATCGAAAGCTCCCCAGCCTGTCAACAGAAACGGGATTAACCACGTTGGCCCAACTCTGCTGGCTCATGGAACCGAAGCACAGAAGCAACGATGGCTACCGAGGATTTTGGATGCGCAAGAGATATGGTGCCAATTGTTTTCAGAACCTGGCTCCGGATCTGACTTGGCGTCACTGAGTACTCGAGCGATTGCAAGCGATGACGGTTGGGTCTTGCAGGGTCAAAAAGTCTGGACCAGTTATGCCCAATTCGCTCGTTGGGGAATTGCGATCGTTCGAACTGATCCAGACGCTCCAAAACACAAAGGCCTCTCCTACATGGTGGTCGATATGGAGTCACCAGGTATTGACATCAGACCACTCGTGACGATTACTGGTGAGTCTGAATTTAATGAGGTCTACTTTGACGAAGTCTTTGTGCCGAATAACTGTTTGGTTGGAGGGCTCAATCAAGGGTGGGCGGTCGCCAACACCACACTGGCCCATGAGCGAGGAACAACGTTTCCCTTCAAAGAACAAGTCGTCCACGAGGTGTATCTCGAGGAGCTCTATTCATTGGCCGAGCAACTCGGCACTATCGATGACCCTGATGTTGCCGACGCCTTGGCCGATGCTGCGGTCAAACTTCGAGTTCTGCGACTCCATAACTGGAGGACGTTGACTCGCTTAGCTCAAGGGATTGAGCCAGGCCCTGAGTCAAGCGTCGTGAAACTGACATGGGCCGACATGACCCAGACCTTGTCGAATGCGGCACTGCTTGTTGTCGCAGAGTCGTCGCCACTTTGGGAAGGGGCATGGAATAACCCGATGGATGGGAAATGGCAGCATCAGTGGCTCTGGTCAAAAGCCGCCACCATTGCCGGGGGCACGTCAGAGATTCAAAAGACAATTATTGGAGATCGCATTCTCGGTTTACCGAGGTAGTTCCTCGCCTACCAAGGATTGTTATAGCGATCACGGTGGGCCCGCTCGGAGAGAGGAAGTCGCTTCGGAGGACCAAGTGGTCGTTTGGGCCATCCAATAGGAATCACTGCCATTGGCCGGACTGAATCTGGAAGATCCAAAATAGTCGAGAGCTCTTGAGCGAACATTGTCGCCAAGGTTGTCATGGTTGAACCGAGACCCAGTGCCGATGCGGCGAGCAAGAGATTTTGTGCAGCCGGAAAGACCGACGACGGCAACGTCATGTCGAGGCCGATCGTGGCGTCACCACAGAGGACGATCGTGACAGGTGCTTCTTGCGTTCCAAATTCAGCACCCTGGTCGACGTCTTTCATCATCTCGGGAGAGAGCCGTGAGGCAGAGTGTTCTCTCCCTCCGCTGTTCCATGCACGACGGGTGAGATCTCCGACTCGTGCTCGCTGTGCGTCGTCTCGGACAACAAGAAAGACCCACGGTTGAAGATTTTCAGCACTCGGCGCATGAGTCGCTGCCGTCAGGATCTGCTCGATGAGAGAGTCATCAACCTCTCGTTGGTCAAATGATCGACAGGCTCGCTGGTTGAGAACGACGTCAAAGAACTCTCGAGGTTGCTCTGTTGTCATGTCTCTTCCTTCGCTGGCGCTTTGTGCGGACTGCGTGAGCAACTTAGTGCCTCAGAAAGGGTCGCCGCCGATGACCCGGAAGGGGTCAGCCCAGAAATATGCACTCTGGCTCGAACTTGGCCTACGTTGTGAGCATGATTCGTTACTCAGTGGATGACCAAAACGTGGCCCGACTGGTGCTTGATCGGCCTGAGGCAAAGAATGCCTTAAGTATTGAGATGAGAGATGAAATTGTTGCTCGCATCCGAGAGGTTCGTGCAGACACGAATGTTCGAGCACTCCTGATCACCGGAGTTGGCGACGCCTTCTGTGCGGGAATGGATCTGCGTGCGTCAACAGTCTCAAAAGCTGGTGCAGATGGTTTTGATCCTCGTGCCACCAGTGAAGCATTGCGAGTAGGCGTCCAGGCATTTATTAGGGAACTCTGGGAACTCGACAAGCCAACGGTTGCAGCAGTGAATGGAACGGCTGTCGGCCCTGGGGCGCACTTGGCGTTGGCCTGTGATTTTGTGCTGGTCACTGAGCAATCAAAATTTGTGTGGTCGTTTGCAAAGTGGGGCCTCGTCGTCGATGCAGGTGGGGCGTATCTCCTCCCTCGACTGGTCGGACTCCCGAAAGCCAAAGCAATGGTGATGTTGGGAGAAGGCGTCAAAGGCAACGAGGCTGTTGATCTTGGCTTGGCCTACAAATATGTCGCATCCCAACAAGAGCTTGCGGATGCGTCGAGTGAACTTGCGACCAAGCTGGCATCGGGGCCCACTCGCTCACTCGGGTTATCTAAGCAGTTACTGAATGCGACGTTCGAATCAGATTTAGCATCGTCACTTGAGCGTGAAGGTCAATCCCAAGCGATGGCAACGATCTCACCCGAGATGGCCGAGGGCATGGCGGCGTTCGCGGAAAAGAGAACGCCAAACTTTCGAAATCCCTAACGGCGATTATTCGTTGGTGGTAACCAACATCGCACCACAGGTGTTTCCTCCACCAGCCGCCACTGCAGCGATGGAAGGAATCTTGGCGACTTGACGCTCGCCACCTTGGCCTCGAAGTTGGACGCAGGCCTCATGGAGGAATCCATAGCCGTGGAGGCGGCCCGCAGAAAGTTGTCCACCATGTGTGTTGAGGGGCAGAACGCCATCACGAGCAATCCGTTCGCCTCCTTCGACGAAGGCACCACTTTCTCCAACGGGACAGAGTCCCATCGCTTCCATCCAGAGCAGTGTGAGGATGCTGAAGCCGTCGTAAAGTTCAGCAAGATCGACGTCAGCGGGTGTCAGTGAAGTCCGAGACCACATCTGCTCAGCGGCGTCAGCTCCTACGATGCGAGTGAGGTCATCGAGTTGATCCCAACTTGGCCGATCCCGCATCGCTGTCCCTATTGCCTCAAAGTAGACAGGCGTCTGCTTCATATCTTTGGCTTGCTCACGGCGAGAAATAATGAAGGCAGTTGCACCGTCGCAGGGGACATCACAGTCAAAGAGCCGAAGCGGCGTCGTGATCATTCGAGCGTCCATGTAGTCATCCAGACTCATGGGGTCTCGATAGATGGCGTTGGGGTTGAGTGCCGCGTTCTTTCGGGCATTGATCGCAATTTGTGCGAGTTGTTCAGTGGTGGTCCCGTAGCGATGCATGTGTGCTTGTGCATAGAGCGCAATCCAACACGACGCAGACGCAGCATTGAAGGGCAAGGTCCACTGTTGTGCTCCCGAGGCTCGAAATGAACCGCCTCCGCCGCCCATGCCGAGGGCACCTCGTCCCCCTGTTCCTTGGGCGGAACCTTCCCACACTGATCGAAAGCAGATCACATGATTGGCGAGACCCGCTCCTACAGCGAGAACAGCTTTCATGACAGAGCCAAGTTGTCCAGAGGTTTCAACACCACTGTCGTACCAACCAACTTTGAGTCGCAGCGCATCGATGACGTCGTAGGCACCCGCGCCAGAGAATCCTTGTGGTCCACCCATCGCACCCGGGTAGGTCGAAAGTCCATCGATGTCGTCGAGCGTGAGCCCCGCGTCATCAACTGCAGCAAGACATGCATCCAATGTGAGTTCTAAGGGGTCACGATAGAGTCGTCGCCCGATCTCAGACTGGCCAATACCGGTGACGGCACAGCGTTTTTCAATAAAGTCATCACTCTTTGCCATCTCTACTTCTCTCCTGACGGCTCAAAGAGTGGGAGCCATACGTCACCGTGGGGGTCTTCATGATGTTCGAAGACGACTGAAACCTTCATGCCAATCGCAATGTCATCGACGTCACAGTTGATGATGTTGGTGGTGAGACGAAGTTCAGGTTGTTCGACGATCTCGACGATCGCAATGATGTAGGGAACATCGACGCCTGGAAGCCACTCTTGGTAGTTCACTGTGTAACTCGCCACAATGGCATTGCCACTGACTGCTTCAGGGGCCAAGTTCTTTGAAAGATCTTTCGGACAGATCGGCGTTGGAGGGTGGAGGTAGTACCCACAGTCCTGACATCGAACAAAGGTCAACTGTCCGTTCTGGCCACCTTGCCAAAAATGGATATTTCGTTCGTCGAGCTCAGGCAAGATGCGAAACGGCACACTTGACTCGGTCATAATCCCCCCTGCGATTCGTTGCTTCAAAGAGCCATCATGCCCCCTAGAGCGCCCAAAGCACAAAGCCAAGCGTCAGGAGGCGTCCTGGCTGGACCCGGCGAAAGGGTCTGGCGCGAGCGACATCGGGATTTCAAGGGCCAATGGGCCCCCGAAGGGAGATCTGGCCTTCGAATGGTCGCTTCGGAGGTGATCGTGATACTTTTCTCAAACAAGAAATTCTGCGAGTCAAAAGGGTCTCGGAGCTTGAGAAATGAGGGCGCTATGGATGTAGAGGACATGATTTTAGTGAGTGTCGATGACCACGTCGTCGAACCACCCAACGTTTTTGAGGGACGCCTGCCCGCAAAGTATGTGGACTTAGCTCCAAAGTTTCTCACTCGAGAAGATGGAACAAGTGCGTGGTCCTATGAAGGGGCAATCATGCCCAATATCGCACTCAACGCAGTTGCTGGTCGCCCACCAGAAGAGTATGGAATGGAACCAACTTCGTTTGATCAACTTCGACCTGGTTGCTACGACATTGACGAGCGAGTCAAAGACATGGACGCCAATGGCGTGTTGGGCTCACTGTGCTTTCCGTCGTTCCCGCAGTTCTGTGGACAGTTGTTTGCTCGCACCGAGGACAAGGACGTTGCCTTAGCGATGGTCCAGGCCTATAACGACTGGCACGTCGATGAGTGGTGCGGAACGCACCCTGGACGATTTATCCCTTGTCCTATTCCTGCCATTTGGGACCCAGAAATTATGGCCGCAGAAGTTCGGCGAAACGCAGCCAAGGGCGCGCACGCCGTGACCTTCTCAGAGAACCCCTCAAAGCTCGGGTGGCCAAGTGTGCACTCAGATCACTGGGACCCATTCTGGAAGGCATGCAGCGAAGAGAATGTAACCGTCTGCATGCATATCGGCTCTTCGTCAGAGTTGGTTATCACCTCAGAAGACGCACCGATCGACGTGCTGATCACGTTGACGCCGATGAACATCGTGAAGGCAGCAGCCGACTTGATCTGGTCACCGGTCTTCCGAAAGTTCCCAGATCTCAAGATTGCTCTCTCTGAAGGCGGCATCGGATGGATTCCTTACTTCAAGGAACGAATTGACTACAACTACCAAAAGCATCACGCATGGACTGGTCAAGATTTTGGAAGTTCCTTGCCCAGTGAGATCTTCGACAGGAACATTATCACGTGCTTCATCGATGACTCTTTTGGTGTCGCCAGTCGTGATTACTTGAACATGGACAACGTCACCTGGGAGTGTGACTACCCACACTCAGACACCACGTGGCCGACTGCTCCTGAGCAACTCTGGAAGTACATCGGCGAACTCCCCGATCATGACATCAACCGAATGACCCACGAGAATGCAATGAAGCACTTCAGCTACGACCCATTTTCGGTCATTCCGAAAAAGGATGCGACTGTCGGCGCACTTCGTCAGCGTGCTAGCGGGCATGACGTGGAGATTCGCTCAAAGAGCAAGGGTGAGAAGACCGGGCACGCCACAAAGGCATCAGATCTTCGATCATCGGCGGGACAATGAGTCCAGAAACCTTTAACTCAGAAATCTTCATGGACCCAGAAACTGGGCGAAATCCTCAACCGGTCTACAAATCGGCGAGGGACTTCGCTGCGCTCGTGCCAGGAAGCTTCGGTGGCGTGCAAGTCATGCGTCGAGCAGAAGTGGAATTCGCGCTGCAGCACCCTGACGTGTTTTCTTCCTCGATGGAAGCGGTGGACTTAGGGCAAACGGTTCCACTGATTCCCCTGCAAGTCGATCCACCGGATCACTCGAAATACCGCAAGCTCCTCGATCCCATTTTTGCTCCAAAGCGCATGAATGCAATCGAACCTGACATCGCCATCATGGTGAACGGGCTCATCGATACGTTTATTGATCAAGGTTCGTGTGAATTCACGACCGCCCTGGCAGAACCGCTTCCTTCGACGGTGTTCCTTCGCCTTTTAGGGCTTCCCGAATCTGAGCTTGAGATGTTTCTTGGGATGAAGAACGGGATCTTGCGTCCTTCGGGCGGCGACATGGACGCAATTAAGGCGTCGCAGCAAGCAAGTGCCGCAGAAATTGAGCGCTTCTTCTCTGAGACATTGGCAGAGAGAATTAAGAACCCACAAGACGACCTGTTGAGTATGTTCTCGGCTGCTGAAGTCGATGGAAGTCGCCTGACAAAGGACGAGATCATCGGCATTTGCTTCCTGTTCATTTTGGCGGGCCTCGACACAGTGACCGACACCCTGGAGTGCTTCTTTGCCTACTTGGCACAACACCCAGAGCAGCGACAACTGATCGTCAACGATGAGTCGATCATCCCGTCTGCTGTTGAAGAGATGCTCCGTTGGGAAACTCCCGTCACGGGAGTTGCTCGAGTTGCGATTCAAGACACAGAACTTGGTGGCTGTCCAGTGACCAAGGGTGACTCTGTTGGAATTTCGCTCGGATCAGCGAACACTGATGAGCGGCACCTGGAAGATGCTGATGTCGTTGACTTCTCACGGAACTCGAAGCACCTGTCATTTGGTGCGGGCGTGCATCGCTGCTTAGGATCGCACTTGGCTCGGCTCGAGCTTCGTACGACGTTGCGTGAATGGCACAAGCGGATTCCGAACTATTCAATCGCACCTGGTACTGAACTGAACTACATGTTTGGTTTACGCCAGATCGACACGCTTCCACTTATCTTCGAGTAGTCCTTCGAAGGATCTTGGTGTGAGTACCCAGTAGTGCGTCGCGAGAACAAACATTTTGAAAAAGGATGAACCGTGGATTTTGACCTAAGCGAAGATCAAGAACTCTTTCGAGAGACGACCGTGAAGTTTTTGGAAGACACCTGTCCACTGACGACGGTTCGAGAATGGGCCGAGAGCGAAGGTGCAGGGTTCCCTCGTAGTTGGTGGAAGCAAGGGTGCGAACTTGGGTGGACCTCGATGCTGATCTCAGAGGCTGACGGCGGGGGAAGTGTCTCAGGACAAGGTCTCGTGGACCTCAGTCTGGTCGCTGAAGAGATGGGTCGCATGGTCTCACCTGGACCCTTCGTCACAACCAGCGTGGTCGCCGACGTCCTGTCACGTGTTGGCACGAGCACGCAGAAGGATGCCTATCTTCCAGGGATTCTCGATGGAGAGATCATTGGATCATGGTGTGTTGCCGAACCCAATGGGTCGTGGCTTCCAGAAGACACCACGCTCGAAGCAGTGAAAAAGGGTGACGTATTTCATCTCACTGGCACAAAAGGCCCGGTCGAAGCGGCAGATGTCGCAGGCGTCTTCGTCGTGACTGCCCGAGTCGACGGCGAACCAACACATTTCATTCTTGGAGCGGACACCCCTGGCGTGAGTGTCACCAAAGCCGATGGGCTCGACCTTGTCCGCCGATTTGGCATGGTCGAGTTCAATGACGTTGTCCTCAGTCGTGACAATGTGCTGGGTGACGTTGGTGCTGCAACTGAACAGTGGGAACGCGGCGTCGAAGTGGCAAACGTTCTTCAGGCAGCGTCGATGGCTGGGGCCATGGACAAAGTGTTATCGATGACCATTGAATATGCCTTCGATCGCTACTCGTTTGGTCGGCCACTGGCTTCGTATCAAGCGCTGAAACACCGATTCGCCGATATGAAGATGTGGCTTGAAGCCGTTATGGCGACGTCTCTTGCTGCAGCGGAAGCCGCAGAAACTCGACCAGACCGCTCTAAGGAGCTTGTCAGTGTGGCCAAGGCGTACGTTGGAGAGCGAGTGCCCTGGATGATGCAGGACTGTGTTCAACTTCACGGAGGAATCGGCGTCACATGGGACCACGATCTCCATCTCTATCTTCGTCGTGCCGTGCAGGATCGATCGCTCTATGGATCGCCAGCACAGCAGCGAGAACGAATCGCGAGTGGACTTGATTTGGAGGAAAGCAATGCCTGAGAACCTTGCTGAAATGGAAGATCTAGAAGCCTTCAGGCTGCGTGCTCGTGCTTGGCTTGCTGAGTCGATGCCGCTGTTGGATGGCCGCACGAACCATCAGATCATGGCTGACGACGAAGAGTGCGTTCAGGCCCGAGCGTTGCAGCGCATTTTGTTCGATGGTGGCTTTGCTGGTCTTTGTTTTCCTCGTGAATACGGAGGACAAGGGCTTTCACGGGAACATCAATCGGTCTTTAACCAAGAGTCTTCACCCTACGAAATGCCTGTTGTCTTTAACGTACCTACCTTCGCCATCATGGCGGCGACCTTGCTTGACTTTGGCACCGAAGAACAGAAGAAAAGGCATATCCCCGCCATGCTCTCGGGAGAAGAGATGTGGGTGCAATTTCTTTCAGAGCCCTCTGGTGGCTCTGACTTAGCAGGCCTTGTCACCCGGGCAACCAAAGACGGCGACGTGTACATCTTGAATGGTTCGAAGATTTGGAGTTCAGGAGCGTTCCGTTCTGACTACGCCCTGTGTCTTGCTCGGACCGATGGTCAAGCGACGAAGCACCGAGGGTTGACATGCTTCATCCTTAAGATTCACCAACCGGGCATCGAAGTACAGCGGATCATGATGGTGAATGGATGGAATGAGTTCTGCCAAGAGTTCTTTGATGACGTGGCGATTCCCGAAGAGAATATCGTTGGCGCTCTGAACGACGGATGGACGGTGGCGTCTCGACTTCTGTATCACGAGCGTGACGCAGTTGGTGGGGGTTCGAAATTCATCAGTGGGTCAAGCGGTCATCGAGGAGCGCAAGGTGCTGGTCGAGGAGACCTCGTGGATCTTGCGCACGCGACGGGGAGCACACAGGACCCAGCTGTTCGCCAACTCATCGGCGAAGCAAGAGCACTTGATCTTGTCGGAAATCAACTCATCGCTCGGACGACCAAGGGCATCATGGCGGGAGCTCTTCCCGAGACCGCTGGATCGATCCCACGTCTGTTCATGGCAACCAATACCGAGCGTCACCACGACATTGCACTCGAAATTGCTGGGTCTCATGCCGGTGCGTGGGCCGAAGGGGATCCGAGTGGTGGGGTTGGCAATGAGTTCCTTATGCGCCAGGGTGGCAGTCTGGGAGGAGGAAGCAACGAAATGCAGCGAAACATCATTTCTGAACGCGTCCTCGGCATGCCTCGAGAGTTCGCCGCTGACAAGGACATGCCCTTCGACGAGGTTCGCCACAACGCCTCGCCATCTCGGCCTTCCTAGGAGGAGCGGGAGTCGACGGTCCTCATATTCTGGGGATTCTGAGTCCCTCATCTCTTCTATTTGTGCTTTGAGGAGGAGACTCACTAGCCTGAGCGGTGATAGTTCAATCAGCAACGTTCATTCAGCAACAAGGGGGAACCATGGCAGGTCGTTTAGAAGGAAAAGTCGCATTCATTACAGGTGCGGCACGAGGACAAGGTCGCAGCCACGCGATTCGTCTTGCACAAGAAGGCGCAGACATCATCGCAATTGATATCTGTCGACAAATCGAATCAAATCCGTATCCGCTCTCAACTCCTGACGACCTCGCAGAGACCGAACGTGCAGTGAAAGAACTGGGACGCCAAATCGTCGCTGTTCAAGCTGACGTGCGAGAGCGTGAAGAACTCCGCAACGCCGTCGATGATGGTGTCAAGCAACTCGGCAGCCTCGACATCGTTGTCGCAAATGCTGGAATTATGCCCATGACGCCAAATGGTCAAGACCCCATGGACTTTGTGGACGCTGTTGATGTTGACTTAGTTGGCGTGATGAACACAGTCGCTGTGTCGCTGAAGCACATTCCCGACGAGGCCTCCATCGTCGTTACTGGTTCCACCGCAGGTCTCATGCCCAACACCACAGGCAACTCAGCAATGGGCCCTGGTGGCGCTGGCTACGCATGGTCAAAGCAGACGTTGGTGCAGTACGTCGAGCACATGTCGATGTTCTTGGCCCATCGATTTATTCGAGTCAATGCGGTCCACCCAACGAACTGCAACACGCATCTGCTTCACAACCCTGAGCTCTACAGCGTCTTTCGACCTGACCTAGAGAACCCGACCATTGAAGACGTGATCCCTGCGTTTACGTATTTCCAGGCCATGCCAATTCCGTACATTGAGCCTGTTGATATTTCAAACCTGGTGTTGTTCCTCGCCTCAGATGAGGCTCGCTACATCACGGGTCAGCAGATTCGCGTCGATGCGGGAGCGCTTCTCAAGTTCCCGAATGGCCCAAGCTAAAGAACACACTTCAACTGAAGTCCAACAAGCGCTCCTCTTGCGAGGGGCGCTTGTTGTCGTTTAGGCCGAGTACACCAACGAACCCTCAAACAAGGTCATGGCAACGAGATCTTTCGAGAGATTGTCGCCAATATTTCGGAGAGGCCGGTCCAGCAAGCAGAGATTGGCTCGCACCCCGGGCTGGACTCGACGAATCTGCCCAAAGGGGTCTTCAAGTGGTGTCAAGAATTTTGAGAGTGCGTCATGGTGGCGCACGCGCTCATGGGCGCCAAGGAGTGAGCCATTTTTCGTCACTCGCGTTGTTGACGCGGCCATTGCCCACCAAGGATCAGGGGTGCCAAATGGTGCATCGGTCCCAAAGGAAACACTGACGCCGAGATGCTCGAGCGAGGCGCAGCGATAGAGAATCTCAAGATCGCTCTCATCAAGGTCGTTTTTGTACTGTTCGCCTCGATCAGCAATGAAGTTTGGCTGGGTGATCACACCAACGCCAAGCCTGGCGAGTTCAGAGGCTGCAGCATCTGAAATCAAGGAACCGTGTTCGAGCCGATCGCCCGGGAGAGCTCCAACCTGGTTCCAGGCGGCGACTGCAAGTGCGAGCGAGATCTCAGTCACGCTGTGGACAGCGATCGCACGCTGTTGTGAGCGGGCGGCTGAAAATGCGGCCACCACCTGATCGAGTTCTGGAAGTGTGTGATCGGCGATGTAAACCTTGACTGGCCCAAGAACGAGCGGCGTGAGTGTTCCTGGGTCGCAGGCAAGCCATGGGTCGCTTGCGACCCTGATGTCGAGGGATGGCGTTGTCTGGGAAAAGGTGAGAAGAGGAGCGAACTGATCTAATGAACTTGTTGGCGTGAGATCACTCACGCCAGTGACACCGCACTGATGAAGCTGGTGAGTCACGTGCTCAAGGTCAAGTGGATGAGGCGGGAGTTGTTGGTGGAGCCAGTCATCGGCTCCGAGGAGTTGTCCGTCATGGTCGTGATCAAGTCCGACGATGTCACATGCCAGTGAGTTCAAAATCCACTGTGCTCCAGAGCGATGCTGGACTCGGGTTGGGTGCTGCAGATTCATTTCATCCAAAATCTTTCGATCTAAGAGACCCATGGACTCGTGGTACCCGGTCACTCGGAGCCACTCTTCTCGCCCAAGGGAACGGTCGGCATCGCTGATTGTTGCAGCGAGTTGGTTGGGCTGAACAGGCGAGGTGGCGAGGTTCAGGGAGTGGAGCGACGCTGCCCAGGAGAGAAGATGGACATGATGATCGTGAAGGCCTGGCAAGAGTGCACTACCTTCTACGTCAATCCTGTGAGCGTCTCCTAACTCACCTGGAGCAAGAGAGCCAGCACTCGGGACCAGCGTGTCAACAATCCCGTTGAGAATGATGACGTCAACGAGGTCACCTTCAACCTCAGCATTGCTGAGAATCAGTGGCCTTTCGTCATTGAATTCTGGCGAAGATGACGCTGCGCTCATGCAGTCGCCACCACATCACTCGAACGCGACGCTTCCCAGACACCTGAGCGAGGGTTTCTTCCTGCAATCCATGCGGCGACTCGAGAGAGAGCAATCTCTACGAGGACCGCATCGCTGGTAGCGAGTGATTCAAGAACCGCCGTCGCCGCTACTAATCCGCTCAACGGATCAGCGATGGCATCTGCCACAAAGTACGGCTGCTCTTGAAACCACGCCACGAGGCCACCGGCTACCGCTGCGTCATCTCCAAAGGCCACCCGCTCTCGCAGGTCGGTGCTGCGCCCATAACCGGTCAAGGAGACCCACGCTCGAACATTTCCATCCCTGATGATCTCCGCGGCATCTAATCCAAGTTGCTCAAGCGCACGAGGCCGAGATCCTTCGACGACGACGTCGGCTGAGAGGAGAAGGTGACGGAGTTCCGCCAGATCACGTGCTGTTGAAAAGTCGAGAACAACGGAGTCCTTTCCTTGATTCATCTGTTGAAAGAAATTGTGAGGTGCTCGCCGAGTACCGTCGAGCCGCTGGCTACTTTCAACCTTGATGACGTGAGCGCCAGCTTCAGAGAGAAGACGAGTGCAGAGCGGCCCCGCCCATAGCGAAGAAAGGTCAATGACGACTGCGTGAGCACTCTGGAGTGGAGGCCGTGAGTCTTTTGGAATGACGTGGCGGGTCGTCAGTTGCTCGGGAGCCTCGATCTCTCCAAGTGCTGCCACAGCAAGACCGAGACGCCGACCAGCTTCGAGAACCGCATGCGTTGGCTGTGTTGCAAGGACTGCTTCGAGTTTTTCTTGTGTTTGGCAATCGCTGCTGTCGAGTAGAGCTGCCCATGCGGGGATGCTCGCGACGTCGCTTTCTCGAGGCATGCTCAGGGCGATCCAGTGATCAGCAGTTGGCACGATCTTTGTCGCGCCACCAACGCTGTGCTTTCCTTGCCGGGTTGTTCCATTGGCGCTCGCGCGCTCTGTGATGAGCGAAAGTGCATCAGTTGAGGTCGTCAACCCGTGTTTTCGAGTTGCTTCGTCAAATGTTGTTCCGAGCGAGATGATGCGCTCAACAAGCTCGTCAGGTGCATGCAGCGCTGTCGTTTGAGGTCCCGTCAAGGATTGTGCTCCCGAGAGACGCCATCTTCGTGCTGTCTCAGTTTCAAGATGACTCGATCGAAGAGCGTTCATGTACCCTCCGGGTTGCTGAGTTCATCAACGAGTCCCCAGCGCAGGGCTGTGCGCGCATCAATGGTCTGACCGGTGAGCGCGAGGTACGCGGTGCGTGGCGCACCGATGCGAAACGGAATACTTGCCGTTCCTCCCGACCCGGGGATGAGCCCCATCGAACACTCAGGCAGACAAAACGTGGCGTCAGGCGTTGCAGTGACATGAGAGCTGAATGCAGCGAGTTCTATCCCTGCGCCAATGGATGCGCCATGGACCCACGTGACTAAGCGATCAGAACACGAGCAACACGATTGCGCCAATGAGTGGCCAGTGCGAATGAGATGCCCAACGACAGGAGTTGCCACGGTGCCGAACTCTTCGAGATCTCCACCAGCACAGAATGATGGTCCATGTGCTCTCAATTCAATACTCTCAATGGAATTATCGTCGAGAGCAAGATCAAAACCTTCTTTCAAGAGATCTCGCAACTCACTGTTGACTGCGTTTCTCTTCTCTGGGCGATTCAGCGTGATGAGAAGCCGATCTGAGTCGCGTGAAAGAAGGACTGCTGGCTCAGTGCTCCGAGGTTCTTGGGGCTGGCGAGTTCGTGAGGTAACCCAATCGAGATGCTCTTGTCCTTGCTGGAGGAGCCCATAGGCGAGCGATTCAGCGAGCACTGCGTCCGAGCGGGTCAGGGTCCTTCCGAGGCGAAGGAGTTGGACGAGGACCACAGAGGCTTGAGGCGACGAAATGACCGAAGCGAGAACGAGCTCAAGAGTCTCTTCGCCACCACCCACCCAAGGCCGAGGTGCTTCTGCATCTTGAGTGACATAGAGATCACATGGTGTCTCAAGGAGGAACTCGTGCGCCTCTGGGGAAGTGCCGATGACCACACAGGGCAAGGTCGAAAGCTGAGATGCTCGAACCCGGTCGTCCTCACTGTGAAGATCAGCAACGAACACTGGGGGAGTAGCGATGCCCTCGAGGGGAGAGCCCCACGTTGGGGAGTTCGAGCGTCGAGAGCCAGGGATCAACATGAAGATTCGAAGCGTTCTCGTGGCACCCTTTGCACACTAGAGGTCACTCTTGAACAGGGCAAAGAGCGACGATGTTTGTGGCTCAGCAGTGGAGGCCGGTCTAGGGTGAGGACATGGCTGAATTCGAAACTCTTCTTCTTGACATCTCTGACGGCGTAGCGACCATTACCTTGAATCGCCCGGAGGCGATGAACTCATTTAACGCCAAAATGCGCGAAGAGTTGACGGGGCTGTGGGCATCGCTGCGGGGTAATAACGATGTGCGTTGCCTCTTAGTGACGGGTGCGGGGGATCGAGCATTTTGCACAGGAATCGACCGAACCGAAGCGGTCTTGGATGTTGATCCTGATTCAGAGTTGCTCGATGGCTACGTCACTGAGTTTATGTACGACGACCCGGGTCACGCGATGAGTCCAAAAGCCCATGAACTTTGGAAGCCGGTCGTCGCAGCGATCAATGGCATTGCGTGCGGTGGAGCGTTCTATCTCTTAGGTGAAGCGGACATCATCGTCGCCTCGTCGAGTGCCACGTTCTTTGATCCTCACGTGACCTACGGCATGACGGCGGCGTTTGAGCCAATGCAGCTCATGGGCCGAATGAACTTCAGCGATCTCGCCAGGATGTCGCTCATGGGTGCGTCAGAGCGCCTGAGTGCTCGGCGGGCCATGGAGAGTGGATTAGTGAGCGAAGTCGTAAGCCCCGAAGACTTAATGGCACACGCTCGAGGGATTGCAACGGCGATTGCTGCTTCACCTGCACTCGCGACACAAGGGACTCTTCGAGCACTCTGGATGGCTCGAGAACTCACTCGCCAACAAGCCCTCGATCAGGCGTATTTGTTGACCTCGATTGGGAATGACCAAAAATCTCTCGATGAAGGCCTTGCTCGTTTTTCATCAGGGACACGCGTCGAGTGGCGCCTTCTCACTGCAAATGGCGAGGAGCCTCCCTCAAAGGGATAGGCGGTCAAGCGTCGCATTGGCTTCGCCAATGATACGACCCATGAGCTCTTCAACTGAAGGCAACTCAGTGATCACACCGGCAACTTGACCAGTTGGCAATACGCCAACGTCGGTGCGGCCATCGACTAACCCGGCTTTTGTCATGACTGGAGCATTTGCTGCCATCACGACCTGGGGCCACGACAGTTCACTTCCTTCTTTCATGGCTCGGCCTTCCTTGAGGAGCGACCAGAGGGAGGCACCGGTTTCGCTTCGAAATTGGTGAGCACTTCTCAATGAGCGAGGGAGGTTGGCCAGCCAACTTGATTTCTCAAGTTTGTTGACGAGATCAGTTCGAACAACTCGTTGTGGCGCGCCGTCAACTCGGGTTGAAACAACCGTGCCAGTCACCGGTGTTGCCAAGTACTGGGCTTTGACGTCGTCGGGAACACGGCTATCAGTGGTGAGGAGGAATCTCGTTCCCATGGCGATGCCGTCTGCCCCCAAGGCAAGTGCGGCGACAAGACCCGCCCCACTCGACCAGCCACCAGCTGAGATGACACAGACGTCTTTACCGACGCCAGCAACCACGTCCGGTGTGAGAAGCGATGTTGGGATCTGTCCGGTGTGTCCGCCACCTTCAGCACCTTGAGCGATGACGGCATCGACACCCAACTCCGCAACTTTTTCGGCATGTCGGCGGGCGCCAACAGTCGGCATCACGACAAGACCGGCTTCTTTGCACCCACTGACGAGGTCGGCTCGAGGCGCTTGCGCGAAACTTGCGACTTTTACGTTTGCGTCGACCATGACTGCGATGCGAGCTTCGATATCCGCTACGTCCGTTCGTAGGTTTACGCCAAAGGGAGCATCAGTCTTTGAACGAACAGCAGCAATCTGTTCTTTCAGTTCATCAAGCGTCATTGTCGCCGACGCCAAAATTCCGAGGCCCCCTGCGTGGGCGGTCGCGGTAACCAAGCGAGCACCAGCGACCCAGCCCATCCCTGTCTGGACGACTGGGTACTTCACGCCAACGAGTTCACAAAAGCGTGTCCGTAATGCTGGATGTGGTGTCACGTCACTCATGAACTTGGGACCTCTTTCTCACGGAAGTTTTTGGGATCTAACTCGGCCATCAATGCAGTCTCTTGTTCTGTGGGGTCTCGAGTGACGGCAACGTCTCCTTCGAGGCCAGCGAGAACAAATCCAGTGGCACTCGCTACCTCATCTGGGCTTACCCCAGGGTGGATCGAGACAACGGCCATCGTTCCATCGGGGCCCGAAAAATCAAAGACTCCCAGATTGGTCACAACTCGGCGAAGGTCGTGGAAGCGAGTGGCGCCAGCACCGGCTTGGGCCGCGGAGTCGTTGCCCACGCCGCAGATCACGTCAACGTGGTCGACGAATGCTCGGTTGTTGTGAACTGGGATCCAGTAGGAGGTCGCGTGGTTGACAGAGTTGCCAGGTGCGCCACGTACGCCAACGAGTTGGGCCTTGGGGTGGTCATGATCGCCGATTGCTGAGATGTTTTGGTTTCCGAATCGATCAACTTGGCTTGCCATCATCATGACGTGACGTCGACCTGACCAGACCACGGAGAAGATTGATTTATAGGGAACGTAGGCCTCTCGCATCAAATCGCTACTTCGCGCGTTCAGTGGGTTCACTCCATGGACGAGCGCCGCTTCTCCGTCGGTGAGCACAAGGTCAGGCGACGATGTTGACTTCGCCAACCGAGCGCCAAGAGCTGGAATTGAGCCAAAGGGACTCACCATGACTTCGCCACTAAGGGCAAAGGTGTCAGCACACGCCACGGTGCAGTAATCGGCCCTCGTAAAGGTGCTCATTGTTCCGACTCCCACGCATCGACTGCTGTGAGGTAGTCAGTTTCGCTACCTTCGAGGAATCGTGCCTGGAATGCAGCCCAGTCCTCGGGAGTTTTCGTGGAGGCGACATAGTGGCGCTGAAATGCCTCATCTCGCTCATAGTCGGGAGCGTTCGCGGTGAAATGTGCACCGCGCCGAGCAGGAGCGACTCGATCAGTGAGGAGTCGGTGGATGGTGGCTCGCTCAATGGGGCCATGTGATGAGAGTGTCCCCGCGTCAACAATTTTTTCAGCCGTAACGAATCGACGAGTTGCAGCTCCAAGAAACAACTCATCAAAGAATGGGTCAGGACTCAAGATCATTGCGTTCCCCGCAGTATCGGCAAGATTGGTGTGAATCACTGCGACGTCAAGGAGGAGAGCGGGCATTGCTACCAATGTTGCGTCCGTATCTTCAGGCTGAGCGAAGGGCCCACTCGAATATGGATTTTCAATGGTCGTGAGTTCTGGAGTGTTCGAAAGCACCGCAGAGCCCAGTCCTGCTCGAGCAGGGAGGAACGGAACTCTCCACGACGCAGCTTGCAGCCCAAGGTAGAGGAGGCCTTCATCAACCTCCATGAGTTCAACGGCTCCGTCCTGTCGAGCTTTTCGCCACAAGGGATCAAGCGCTACGGAGTCGAGTGTGACGAACCCACAGATGACCTTCGCGACCTTGCCAGCATTCACTAAGAGACCAACATCGGGGCCACCATAAGAGACAAGAGTCAGATTCTTGAGATCTCGTCGCAGTAGTTCGCGCACAAAGGCCATTGGCTTTCGTCGAGATCCCCAGCCTCCAAGACCAATCGTCATGCCCGATTCGATTTCGTCGACCATCTCGGCCACGGTTGTTTCTTTTGTTGGCATGGTTACTTCGAGGTGTCTGCGTCGCGCTTGTCGACAAACGCAGCCCGCTGTTCGTCGGCAACACCTCTGACATGGAGCTCGTAGGTGAAGCCTTGTTCGAATCGATAACTTCGTTTGACGTCAATAGGGTCAATGCCGTTGGCCGATTCTTTCGCTCGGCGCAAGATACTTGGGCTTTTGGAGGCTACTTTTTCGGCGAGTTCGTAGCTCGCCTCAAGGAGGTCGGCCCGAGGCACGACGCGGTCGACTGAACCAAAAGCCTCGAGCTCTTTCGCTCCGATGGGCTCCGCGGTGAAGAGCATGCGTCGCATGGTGTGTTGGGGCACGAGTCGCGAGAGGTGTGTTGCTGCGCCGAGTGCCCCTCGGTCAACTTCAGGGAGCCCAAAGGTCGCATCATCTGAGGCCACGATCATGTCGGAGTTTCCAACGAGGCCAATCCCGCCACCCAAGCAGAAGCCGGCAACTGAAGCGATGACTGGAACTTCGCAGTCATAGACCGCAGCAAAGGCTGCGGCGCAGCCACGATTGACACCAACCAGTGCTTCGTCACCCTTTGCTTGGATCTCTTTAATATCGACCCCTGCATTGAAACCTTTTCCCTCAGCTCGCAAGAGAACGACTCGGCACTCTTGGTCTCGACCAGCGGCAAGCAACTGATCGGCTAAGTCAAACCAGGCCGCCACGTCAAGTGCGTTCACGGGTGGGTGGTCCATAATCACTTCAGTGATTCCTGGTCGATTGTGCTCAGTTCTGATCGGCATGGCGTGACTCCTTGCAAAGTTGTTCCCCGTGAGAGGTGCCTCTTTACGCTAGGCGACGATCACCTCCCCGGGCCACACTTCATCTTCGAGAGGCGCCCACGCCAGTAGTCTCAAAGCAGAACCGCAAGGGAAAGAGGGACGTCGAGTGGCCGATGGATCAGTAGTGATGAGAGGAAACGTCGCTCTGGTGACGGGTGGTTCTCGAGGAGTTGGTCGAGCGATCGCACGAGCGTTTCTTCAGGCTGGATCCGAAGTGGTGATCTGCGGGCGAACGCTTCCCGACGAGTTGCCACATGCCAAAGGTCCCGACGGCGATGAGTGCAGTGCGACATTTGTTGAAGCAGACCTTCGAAACGCAGATGAAGCGTTTCACGTTGTCGCCGAGACGATCGAAGCCCATGGGCGCCTTGACGTGCTGGTCAACAACGCTGGTGGCTCTCCAGCCTCAGACGCAGCCACTTCCTCTCCAAAGTTCATTGAAAAGATTGTGGCGCTGAATCTTTTGGCCCCCTTCTACTGCTCGCAAGCAGCCAACACGGTCATGCAGCATCAGGAAGAAGGTGGCTTGATCATAAATATCGGCTCCGTCTCTGCCCTTCGGCCGTCACCCGGGACTGCGGCCTACGGAGCGGCCAAAGCAGGCCTCGTGAGTCTCACTGAGTCGCTCGCCGTTGAGTGGGCGCCAAAGGTGAGAGTGAACTGTATTTCGGCGGGCCTCCTCGATTCGGGAGCGGGTCCTGATCACTACGGCGGGCCCGAAGGCATGGCCCGGGTGGCTTCGACCGTTCCTTTGGGGCGCATGGGGACTCCAGAGGACGTTGCTGGCTTGGTCCTCGCCATGGCGGGGCCCTTTGCTCCCTACCTTTCAGGGGCCAATGTGGTTCTTCATGGAGGTGGTGAGTGGCCAGCATTTTTGCGCTCCCAAGGGACGCCCACCTAACAATTCAGACGTGAGGGCCTTCTGTCGTCTCAAGTTCTGATAAAACTTGTCCCGTGATCCTTGCTGTTCCAACCGAGACCAGGGTCGGGGAGACCCGAGTCGCCGTCATCCCTGAAATTGCCAAGCGTTTGGTCGATCAAGGCTGGGACGTCGTCGTGCAATCTGGAGCGGGAACAGCAGCAAAGTTCTCTGACGAGGCCTTCAAGGAAGCAGGTGCTCGGATTGCTCCTGATGCCTCAGCGACCATTAGTGGCGCCAACATGATCGTCAAAGTAAATGCGCCCGATGCCACTGAGGCTGCCTCCTACCCCCAAGGGGTCACGGTCATGAGCTTCTTGCAGGCTTCGCAGTCGAGCGACGCGCTTAAAGCCTTGATGGAGAAGAAGGCCACGGCGATCAGTTTTGATTTGCTTCCTCGAATTAGTCGGGCGCAGTCGATGGACGCTTTGAGTTCGCAAGCCACCGTCTCGGGCTATCGAGCCGGGCTGGCCTCAGCGGAGCACTTGGCCAAGTTCTTCCCAATGTTTATGACCGCAGCGGGAACGGTTCCGCCGGCCAAGGTCCTTGTCATGGGTGTTGGCGTCGCTGGGCTCCAAGCCATTGCGACTGCCCGACGACTTGGTGCAGTGGTGCGGGCCTATGACGTTCGAAGTGCTGCCAAGGAAGAAGCAGAAAGCCTTGGCGCAAAGTTTGTGGAATTAGGGGTTAAAGCAGAAGGTGAGGGTGGCTACGCCAGAGAGCTCACCGCAGAAGAGCTGACCGCACAGCAAGCCGCATTGGCGAAGGAAGTCGCGATCTCAGACGTTGTTATTACAACGGCGGCGGTTCCGGGTCGAAAAGCTCCAATCCTCGTCACTGCTGCCATGGTTGACGAGATGGGTCCTGGTTCGATCATTATTGACATGGCCGCTGATGGCGGCGGGAATTGTGAAGTCACCAAGGCTGGTGAAACTGTGCTGCGGGGCAATGCTGCGGTGGTAGGCCTTTCCAACCCACCTGCGGGGATGCCAACCCACGCGAGTTTCTTATTTTCTCGAAACGTCCTTAACTTGCTCGCCCTCTTCTCAAAGGAAGGATCCCTCTCTCCAGATTGGGCGGACGAAGTTGTTATTGGCACGACGGTCCTCAAAGAAGGCGCGGTAACAAACGCCGCTGCTGCAGAGATTCTTGGGGCAGCTCATCAGCCCATCACGCCACCGCCGGTGGCCGAGACCACAACCGAGGAGGTCTAGAAACATGGGAAACCAACTCATTCAGTACTTGACGGTCTTTATTCTTGCCATCTTCGTCGGGATTGAGGTCATCGCCCGGGTCCCAAGCATCTTGCACACCCCGTTGATGTCTGGATCAAACGCGATTCACGGTGTGATCTTGGTGGGAGCAATTTTGGTCCTTGGGACTGCGACGACTACGACTGAAGAAATTCTTGGATTCCTGGCCGTAATTTTGGCCACGTTGAACGTTGTCGGTGGCTTTACCGTGACCGACAGAATGCTTGAGATGTTTAAGGCCAAGCCCGAAGAGAAAAAGAAAGACGCTGAAGAGGTCCCTTCATGAGTCGAGGAACCATTCTTGACCTTTGTTACCTTGTTGCGGCCATCACCTTCATTTTGGCGCTGAAAGGCCTTTCGAACCCCAAAGGTGCTCGCTCTGGAAACTTCATCGCAATGGCCGGAATGGCGCTGGCCATCGGCGCCACGTTCTTTACGCCAGGACTGACCCACATTGCGTTGATTGTCATCGCCATGGTGATCGGTATCGTCATCGGAATTCCCGCAGCTCGTTTCGTGAAGATGACGGCGATGCCACAGCTGGTAGCGATTTTCAACGGAGTCGGTGGTGGAGCCGCTGCATTGGTTTCCATCACGACGTTTATTGGCACGAACTCCAAAGAAGAAGCGACGTATCGAGTCCTCGAAGTCCTCGTGGGTGTCTTTATCGGAACAGTCTCGTTCTCGGGGTCTGCGATCGCCTTTATCAAGCTCCAAGAGTTGATTACCGGTCGACCAATCACGTATCCCGGCCAACAGATCGTCAATGCCTTGTTGGCAGTTGCCGCCATTGGTCTGATCATTGCGGTCTTAGTGACCGCATCGACGTCCTTGTTGTGGGTCTTGTTGATTGTCAGCTTCTTGATCGGCATCGGAGTTGTTCTGCCAATCGGTGGGGCCGACGTGCCAGTGTTGATCTCGTTGTTGAACTCACTCACGGGTCTGGCGGTTGCTGCCTCTGGGTTCACCTTGAACAACAACCTTTTGATTGTCGCCGGTACGCTCGTCGGGGCGTCTGGACTCTTGCTCACACAGATGATGTGTAAGTCAATTGGTCGAAGTTTGCCCAACATCCTCTTCTCTGCGTTTGGCTCGAACATCACTGCCACCGGAGGAGCCGATGGAGTGGAGGGCCGATCAGTTCGTACGGGTTCGACCGACGACATTGGCGTCTTGTTGGCCTATGCCCGAAAAGTCGCAATCATTCCTGGGTATGGCCTGGCTGTGGCCCAAGCCCAACACACCGTTCGAGAACTTGCAGACGAACTTGAAAGTCGAGGCGTAGAGGTCTTCTACGCCATTCACCCAGTGGCTGGTCGAATGCCAGGGCACATGAACGTGTTGCTCGCCGAAGCCAATGTTCCTTACGATCAGCTCAAAGAGATGGACGATGCCAATCCCGAGATGGCCACCTGTGACGTCGCTCTCGTGGTTGGCGCCAATGACACCGTGAATCCTTCTGCCAAGACCTCACCGGGAAGCCCCATCTTTGGTATGCCCATTATCAATGCCGAAGACGCAGAACACGTGGTCTTCTTGAAGCGTTCGATGCGACCAGGCTTTGCTGGTGTGGACAACGAGCTGTTATTTTACGACAAGACCGTTCTGCTGTTCGGTGACGCGAAAGATACCCTCTCGAAACTGGTCTCAGCCGTTAACGCGTCGTAAGCCTTGAGAAACGAAATCAATCAAAAAGAATAACGAGAAAAGGGAGGCCATCATGGCATCAGGATCAGTTGAGTGTGAGTTAACAGCGAGTGCAGACACCGCCTGGGACGCCGTTGGCGACTTTGCCGGCGTCGACAAAATCTTTCCTGACCTAGAGTCACTCGAAATTGAGGGTGATGATCGAATCCTCGGCATGTTCGGCATGAAGATCCGAGAGCGGTTGATTGAGCGAGATGACGCACAGCGCCGCCTTGTCTACTCAATCGTTGATGGAGTTCCTATCGACTCACACTCAGGAACAATCACCGTTGAGGCAGTAGGCGAGGGCTCCAAAGTGACCTGGGCCTACGAGGTCACCCCTGATGAGATGGCCGACATTCTCGGTGGTACCTATGGTGGCGCCCTGGAGCAACTCAAAAAATATCTCGGCGAGGCCTAAGGCCGAGAATGATTCGGGGTGTTCAGCCCCTAACGTAGAGGGGTGACTTCCCCTCAAAGCCAGATGCCGTTCGATGGTGAAGAACTTCGCTATCACGCACGGACGCTTCCCGCCCCGACGAACAGAGAACTTGCCAAACGAGGCGCACAGGTGACGGCGGTGTTTGCCCGCCACTTTGCGCCAGTTCTCGCCAAACAAGTTCGTCACGCTCGAAACGGGCTCTTGCCTCCTGAAGTGTTAGCCAAACCCATGCGCCACGCCTTTGAAGGTGTCGGGGGAACGTTCATTAAGTTTGGGCAGATCTTGGCGTCGTCGCCCGGAATCTTCGGTGAAGAGGTCTCCGATGAGTTTCGCTCATGCCTCGACACTGGACCGAGTGTTCCCTTCGAAGAGATCCGCCGTCGAGTCGAGGAAGATCTGGGTCGCCCCCTCGAAGAGGTCTACGCCTCCTTTGAGAGAACACCAATTGGGCAAGCCTCGATTGCTGTTGTTCACCGAGCCACACTTCATGATGGTCGAGTCGTGGCGGTCAAGGTTCTTCGTCCCGGGATCGAGCATCTTGTTGCAACTGACCTCGACCTCATGGAACCGCTCTTTGGTCTCTTGGCTCGGCAAACTGGAGCGCAGATGGCGGGGGCGATCTTCCAGCAGCTCGATGGATTCCGACTCCAAATCGGCGAAGAGATGGATCTGCGCAATGAGGCGAGAGCATTGGCACACTTTCGAGAACTCAACCAGCGACTTCATCTTGACTTAGTCGTCGTCCCTGAGCCGTATCCAGAGTTCTCTGGCCAAAATGTGTTGACCATGGACTTCCTCGACGGGGTCGCCGTCGACGACTTTGAAGTGTTGGCGGCGTCTGGAATCGACCCCGCTCCCTTAATCGATCAGCTCATCCGTGGGTTCTTCATCATGACCGTGAAATATCGAATTTTTCATGGTGACATCCACGCCGGCAACCTCCTCCTCCTTAGAGATGGCCGGATTGGTGTCATCGACTGGGGGATTGTTGGCCGATTAGATGAAGAGACGCACTGGTTTCTCTGTCGGATGCTCGCAGCTGTCCTAGGAGAGGAAGCCGCCTGGGACGACGTCACTGCGCACATCATCGCAACGTATGGACCTGCGATTGGCGAAGCGATGGGGATGGATGACAAACAGTTAACGGCGTTTTTCCGCTCGATGATCGAACCGGTACTTCTCAAGCCATTTGGCGACGTGAGTTTCTCAGACATGATGAATGCCACGCAGGTGCAAGTGGCCGAAGCGCATGGGGTGGAGTTCAAGGACCACTCGCTTCGTTCCATGATCAAGCGGGTCCGTCTGCAGCGCCGGATCCACAAAATGGCGACTGACTCGGGAGGGATGATGAGTGATTTCGATCGTGGATATTTCCTCCTTGGCAAACAGCTCATGTATTTTGAGCGCTACGGCAAGCTCTTCTTGGCTGACGTCCCGATCCTTTCGGACCCTGCATTTATCGGCACACTCTTAGAAGAAGCGGGAGAGTTGACGCCACCAAAGCGCGCCGAGAAATAAGGTCACTGGCCCTCAGGCTCAGGTAAAAGGCGAGTGGTGGCGCATTAACTAGAATCTGTTCTAGTGTCGGCGTGCGCCAGAGAGGGCGCTCGAGAGAGAACCGGAGGAGAGACGTGGCAGAACCAACTGAGGTCTACACCAGCACTCACGTTCTCGAATATCCCTACTCTCGCTCGGTCGGACCCGTCATCGGCGCCTTTCTCACTGGACTTCGTGAAGGAAAGATTGTCGGAATCCGAGGGGAAAACGGTCGAGTCATTGTTCCTCCAACCGAATATGACCCAGAGACCGGTGCCGAGACCTCAGGGTTCGTCGACGTAGGTCCCGGTGGCGTCATTGAAACATGGGCCTGGGTCGAGCACCCACGAGATGATGCGCCACGATCCACTCCGTTTGCCTGGGCCCTCGTTCGCTTGGACGGTGCAGACACTGCACTCCTTCATGTGGTGGACGCGGCCAGCAAAGACGAGGTGACAACGGGCGCTCGAGTGACTGCTCACTTCCTTGATGAGGGTGAACGTCAAGGACGCATCCAAGATCTCTGCTGTTTTCAACTTGAGGAGACCTCATGAGTGACGCACTTGAAACCCAAGATCCGGTGACCATGCTGTCGACACCAATCCGATTGGACTACGACTTCACCGCAGGAGTGGCACAGTCTCGGAGTCTTCGTGGGTACGCCGAAGGTCGTTTCGTCGGCCAGCGGTGCCCCGTCTGTAAGAAGGTCTACGTACCTTCTCGTGGATCGTGTCCGGTTGACGCGGTCCCCACAAAGGAAGAAGTGGTGCTTCCAAATACTGCAACGGTTACAACATTCTGTGTTGTGAACGTGCCCTTCGCTGGACAGTCCATTGAGATCCCTTACATCACCGCCTCCATTCTTTTGGATGGTGCGGACATCACCTTCATGGGGCTTATTCAAGGTATTCCTGCCGACGAAGTTCGGATGGGTCTTCGAGTCGAAGCGGTGTGGGTGCCGAAAGAAGAACTTGGACCCACCTTGGCATCGGTGAAGTACTTTCAGCCAACGGGTGAACCTGATCGTGAGATCTCAACCTTTCGAGAGCACTTATGAGCACCGCCCCACAGCCAAAACAAGGAACACGACCTGTTGCCATTGTGTCGTTTGCACAAGCACCCACACAGCGACGCATTGAACAGGCCAACGAAGTTGAACTCTTGATGCCAGTTATTAGCGAGGTCTACGCACAGGCCAACATGACCAAAGATGACGTCGACTTTGTTTGCTCTGGTTCGACGGACTATCTCATTGGTGGGCCGTTCAGCTTTGTCACGGCCCTCGATGCAGTAGGCGTTTGGCCACCAAAACGAGAGAGTCACGTCGAGATGGATGCCGCATGGGCTCTCTATGAGTCATGGGTCCAGCTCCAAGAAGGTGACCTCGACGTCGCCTTGGTCTATGGCTTCGGGAAGTCATCACTTGGCGACCTGCAAAGAATCTTGGCCTTACAACTTGACCCGTACACCATGGCACCGCTCTGGCCCGATCAAGTCTCCTTGGCTGCGCTCCAAGCCCAAGCGATGATTGACAGAGGCCTTGCCACCGAAGAGGACTTTGCTGGTGTTGCTTCTCGCTCTCGCCGAGATGCAATGAACAACCCCAACGCCCAGGTCGCCAACGATCTCGACGTCGCAACACTCCTCAAAGAGGAGTACATCGCCTCACCGCTTCGACGACACTGCGTTCCACCTCTTTCTGATGGAGCGGCGGCGATGATCTTGGTGGCGGGAGATCGAGCCTTTGACGTGGTTGATCGACCTGCCTGGATTACAGGCATCGATCATCGAATCGAAGCCCACGCTTTTGGTGTGCGAGACCTCGCAACTTCTCCCTCAACCACCAAAGCCGCGCACATGGCTGGCGTGGGCGAGGGAGACGTCGACGTGGCCGAGATCCACGCTCCGTTTGCTCACCAAGAGATACTCCTCGCTTCTGCGCTGGGCCTTTCTTCTGCAACGACGCTGAACCCTTCTGGTGGGCCACTGGCAGCGAATCCCTTGATGGCGGGAGGGCTCATTCGCTTCGGAGAAGCTGCGAATCGGATCATGGATGGCACGGCGTCTCGAGCGGTTGCTCATGCGACGTCGGGGCCGATCCTTCAGCAAAACCTGGTAGCAGTTCTGGAGGCGGCATCATGAACCAACGTTGTGCAGTGATAGGTATCGGCCAGACTCATCACAAGGCCAAACGAGAAGACGTTTCGATTGCCGGGATGGTTCGAGAAGCAGCCAGGGCAGCGTTAGATGACGCCGGGATGGATTACGGCGATATCGACGCTGTGGTCATCGGAAAAGCACCTGACATGTTTGAAGGCATCATGATGCCTGAGCACTATTTGGCCGGGGCTCTCGGCGCGGTTGGCAAGCCCATGCTCCGAGTGCACACGGCGGGATCAGTTGGAGGCTCAACAGCGATCGTGGCGGCGCACTTAGTCGCGACGGGGATTCATAAACGAGTCCTGACCGTTGCGTTCGAGAAACAGTCGGATTCCGATGCGATGTGGGCGCTATCCGTGCCACAACCGTTCGCCGCTCCACTCCTTGCTGGAGCGGGGGGCTATTTTGCTCCGATTATTCGTGCCTACATCAATCGATCAGGTGCTCCGAATGATGTTGGAATGAAGGTTGCCGTGAAGGACCGACTTCATGCGCTGAAAAATCCTTACGCCCATCTTCAACTTCCAGATATTGATCTGAAGATGGTCGAAGAGTCGATCATGCTCTGGGATCCACTTCACTACTTGGAGTCATGTCCTTCGTCTGATGGTGCTGCGGCCATGGTGATTGCTGCTGAAGATGTTGCCACGGCACAAGAGAAGAGCACAGGGCGATCGGCAGCGTGGATTCACGGGATGGCGATGCGTTCGGAGCCAACCATGTTTGCGGGAAGAAACCAAATCAACCCCCAAGCTGGCCGAGACTGCGCCAAAGATGTCTTTGCCCAAGCGGGTGTGACGAATCCTCGGAAAGAGCTGGACTGTGCCGAGGTCTACGTTCCATTCTCTTGGTATGAGCCAATGTGGCTAGAGAACTTGGGCTTCTGTGATGAGGGTGACGGATGGAAACTCACTGACTCTGGGGCCACCTCCCTCGATGGCGGTGACATCCCGTGGAACTGTTCAGGTGGGGTGCTGTCTTCGAACCCCATTGGGGCCTCTGGCATGTTGCGATTCTTAGAAGCTGCCCTCCAAGTGCGAGGAATGGCGGGAGAGCATCAAGTTGCTGATGCGTCGAAAGCATTAGGCCACGCCTACGGGGGAGGAAGTCAATTCTTTGCCATGTGGGTTGTGGGATCTGATCGACCCGCCTAGGAGAAGGCAAGAAAGGGAATCCATTGATGGATTCCCTTCTTATGAGAGCGCACCGGTAGACTGAGCAAAGTCTGCGAACTACGTGTTCGCCAGCGTTAAGGAGGATCACATGAAGGTTGTTGTTGATTTTGAGGCATGTGCGAGCAATGCCGTGTGCATGGGCATCGCCCCTGAGGTCTTTGAAGTTAGAGATGACGGCTACCTCTACATCTTGAACGAGAACCCTGGCGAAGACTTGCGAGAGAAGATGCGCGAGTCCGTGAACGGCTGTCCAACAGGGGCGATTTCGATCGTCGAAGACTGATCGACCCCTTGGCCCCGCGCGTTCGGTTCGCTCCCTCCCCGACGGGGTATTTTCACGTTGGGAGTGCGAGGACTTCACTTTTCAATTGGCTCGTGGCTCGCCAAAGCGGCGGGACCATGGTGCTGCGGATTGAAGACACCGACGCAGAACGCGGACGACAAGAGTGGCTTGATGGCATTCTTTCAGCCATGGCGTGGCTGGGCCTCGATGCCGACGAGGGTCCATTTCGCCAGAGCGAAGCTGAACCTCGACATCGAGCCTTGGCCGACAAGCTTTTTGAAGCGGGCTACCTCTATGCGTGTGAGTGCTCTCGAGAAGAGATTGACCTGCGAACGAAAGATAATCCAACGCCGGGCTACGACGGATTCTGCTCGGGTCGAAACGTCGAGCGAACATCTGAAACCGCACTTCGCTTTCGTGTTCCCCGTGACGGAGAAACGGTCGTCGACGACATCATCAGAGGACAAGTGGTCTTTCCCCATCATTCAATGGAGGATTTCGTAGCCGTCAAATCGAGTGGACAACCGCTTTTTGCGCTGGCCAATGCGATTGATGATCGAGATATGGCGATCACGCACGTGATCCGTGGCGAAGATCTTTTACCCACGACCCCAAAACAACTCTTGATGTGGGCAGCCCTTGACCACGTTGACGACCTTGTCCCACTTCCAGCATTTGCCCACTTACCGATGTTGGTCAACGAACAGCGCAAGAAGTTATCAAAGAGAAAAGATCCGGTCGCTGTTGAGTCCTATCGAGAGCAAGGGTATTTGCCTGAAGCCTTTGTGAACTATCTCGCCCTTCTTGGGTGGAGCCCCGACGGGGATCGAGAGATCGTTGATCGAAGTGAACTCATTGATGAGTTTCGACTCGACCAGGTCCACCATGCACCAGCATTCTTCGACGTCGCCAAGTTGACACACATGAATGGGGAATACATTCGAAGGCTCTCTGAGGAAGAGTTTGTCCTTCAGGCGCAGCCCTGGGTGAACCCCTCGGCGGCATCATGGACACCCGAAGGCTACGAAACGCCCTGGCCAACAGAACGCTTCAGCGACGTGGTGTTTGCATCGATCGCACCGCTCATTCAAGAGAGAATCACGATGCTCAGCGAGATTCCTACGATGGTTGACTTTCTCTTTCTCAAAGATGCCCCCATCGATGAGGCGGCATTTGAAAAGGCGGTGATCATGGACGAAAAGGCTGTCCTTATTTTGACAAAGGCAAGAGAAGTTTTTGGAGAAACTCCATTTGAGACTGACGCTCTTCATGAGGCAACGGTTACTTTTGGGGACGAAATGGAGTTGAAGCTCCGAAAGACCCAAGCGCCGATTCGTGTTGCGGTAACAGGTCGATCGGTTGGACCACCGTTATTTGAATCATTGGTCTTGCTTGGCCGAGAAGAAGTGGACCGTCGGTTGGGAGCAGCCCTCGAGCGAGCTCAGAGGTAGTGACACTTTTGCTCAGGTGGGTACTTCGAGTTTGTGTGGTGCTGGCCGCATCTGTCGTCCTCTACGTCAGCGTCACGGCCGTGCAGGTTTGGTTGACAAGTCGTCAGACTTCCGAGAATCACGCAAACGCGATCGTGGTGTTTGGCACCGCAGAGTACAACGGAGTTCCTTCCGCTGACCTTGAGGCACGTCTCAATGAAACTCTCGCTCTCTATCAGTTGGGCCGAGCACCATTGATTGCAGTGACTGGTGGAAAACAGCCAGGCGACCTCTACTCTGAGGCAGGCGTCTCGGCGGCATATCTCCACATTCATGGAGTGCCACTTTCAAAGATTGTTGTGGGCGGAGGATCGGATACCTATCAAAACGTCCAAAGCATTACGCCCGGCCTCCAGGATCGAGGAGTCAAAACAGTGCTGGTCGTGACGGATCCCTTCCATGAAGATCGAGCAATGGCGATTCTCACAACCTTTGGATTCTCTCCATCTCCGGATCCAACAACTTCTTCCCCTATCACCGGCTGGGCAACGGTGCCCTATTTTGCGAAAGAGACCATTGCCGTCTCAGCCGGGCGATTAGTGGGATATGGAAGACTCTCGAGCACCTCACACCCCTCGAATCCATGACTTCCTTGGCGTTCTCTGAGGTCGGGTAACATCAGTCGTCCACCTTCGGGGGTGGTGTAATCGGCAACACGACTGGTTCTGATCCAGTTATTGAGGGTTCGAGTCCTTCCCCCCGAGCTGAAATGGCCGTAAAACGTTATTTCTTGGTCCCATCGTCTAGAGGCCTAGGACATCACCCTCTCAAGGTGGAGACACGGGTTCGAATCCCGTTGGGACTGCCAGTGGATGCTGCGTAAAAGTGGCTATTACAACGCCTATCTCTAAATAGCTATACGATATGGAAGGGAGAAAACCGCTCACCTAAGGCCAAGGAGTCTAAGTATGATTCGTAGAATCCTTCTGTCCTGCACGTTGATGGTGAGTGGTCTTGGTCTGTTCTTGACAACCACTTCGGCGAGTGCATCATCGGCTCCTGGTTCAACGTGGACTGCTCAAACTGCCCCAGAGGCGAACTCTTGGAGTTCCGTAACCTATGGCAATGGTCTCTTTGTTGCGGTTTCCCAAGATGGAACCCATCAAGTAATGACTTCACCCGATGGTGTCACGTGGACTGCTCAAGATGCCGCAGAGGCGAACTCTTGGAGTTCCGTAACCTACGGCAACAATCTTTTTGTTGCGGTCTCCGACGATGGAACCCATCAAGTGATGACCTCACCCGATGGCGTCACGTGGACTGCTCAAACTACCGCAGAGGCGAACTCTTGGAGTTCCGTAACCTATGGCAATGGTCTCTTTGTTGCGGTCGGAGATGGAACCCATCAAGTGATGACCTCACCCGATGGCGTCACGTGGACTGCTCAAACTGCCGCAGAGGCGAACCCTTGGTACATCGTAACTTACGGCGATGGTCTCTTTGTTGCGGTCTCCCAAATTGGAACCCATCAAGTGATGACCTCACCCGATGGCGTCACGTGGACTGCTCAAACTGCCGCAGCGCCGAGCCAATGGTATTCAATTTGTTATGGCAATGGAACCTTTGTTGCAATGGCTGATTACACCGCAACCAATGATGTGATGACCTCACCCGATGGCGTTACTTGGACTCCCCATACTTCGTCGCTCAGCGATACCTCTTCAGATTGGTATAGCTGTGCGTATGGTGATGGTGTCTTTGTCGCTGTCTCTGATGACGGAACGAACAAACTGATGACTTCTCCGGACGGTGTGACTTGGACAGCGCAAACTCCTGCTGTCACAAGTGGACTTGATTGGGTGACCTTCGGAAATGGATTGTTCGTTGCTATTTCCTACGACGGAGATGCGCCAAATCAAGTGATGACGTCTGGATCATTGACACCAGCAACAACAACTACCACTACCACGACCACTGCACCCACTCTCGCAGCAGCTTCTCTTGCCGCGACCGGATCGAACCTGAGTGGACTGATCGGCCTGGTGGTAGCAATTGCAGGTCTTGGAGGATTGATACTCACTGGGATGCAACGGCGACGTCAACGAGCATAAAACCCTGTCCGTCTCGTGTCCGTGAGACGTCAAGAAATAATACAAAACGAAGAGAACTAACACTTTTCTAAGTTCTGTTTACGTTTCCCCAGGCAGGCGAGTCGTGCTGGCGATCCTCTCAAGGTAGAGACACGGGTTCTAATCCCGTTGGACTGCCAGTCATCGGAGCGAGTCGTTGAAAAATTGTATGAACTTACTGGGCCCCAAGGTGGATTTCATTGCTATTTTCCGCCTCTTAAGACTATTGAATAACGATCCAAAGTGTGGCTCCGTAATATATTTGGAACGTCAAAGGAAATTTTGATCAGTGATGTTGATGATTTGGTTCGGAAGAGAGACGTGATGGAAAGCCCATATTTTAACTTGTCTAAGAAAGTTAAGTTTAATCTTGGGGTGACTCTGATTTCTGTAATCTCCCTTATCGTTCCTCTAACATTTTGCATAGCTTCCGATGCTGCCGCGCTTGTGCCCACCTGGGGTGATGCTTCACTCATTCCGGGAATAACGCAATTGAATGTCGGAAATTTTTCGAATATGAGTTTCCATTCAATTTCTTGCACATCTAGTGGAAGCTGCTCGGCGGGAGGTACCTACAAGGATGCCAATGGGGGGACCCAAGGATTTGTAGCGGATCAGGTCAATGGAGTCTGGACCAATGCAGAGGAGATACCTGGACTGGGTTCAATGCACGATGGAGCGGTGAGTGTGACTTCCGTTTCATGCGCTTCTCCAGGAAATTGCAGCGCTGGAGGATCTTACGAATTCCGGGGAAATGTTTATGGATATCTCGTGAATGAGGTATCAGGAACTTGGGAGACTGCCGAAACCGTAGGCATTGCTTCCTTAGGGCCAACAGTAATTGATGCGGTTTCATGTTCTTCAGATGGGAACTGCACTGCGGGAGGGAGTTACGTTGCCGGACTACTCCCATCGAATTTCATTATGGATGAGTCGAATGGGACTTGGGGTGTACCTGTAGAAGTTCCAAATTTATCAACACTTAATTTTGGCGCAGTAGGGAATTTGGTGCTCTCCTGCAGCACGGCCGGGAATTGCAGTGCAAGTTCGACGTACACCGATGGCTCCAATCATGTGCAAGGTTACGTTGCAAGTGAGAGAAGTGGAGTCTGGGATGGTGCCCAAGAGATCCCTGGTCTCGGAGTTCTGAACAGTGGAAATGAGCTCGAGGTCGCATCCATTTCATGTGCTTCTCCAGGAAATTGCAGCGCAGGAGGGAATTATTATTCGAACCCCATAGAGTCACAAGCGTTTGTAGTTAATCAAGTAGATGGAACTTGGAACAGTGCAGAAATCGTACCTGGGTCTCAGCAACTTAATGCTGGCAATTCAGCTGTGCTTCTCACTCTTTCCTGCTCAACACCTGGGTACTGCAGCGCTGGCGGGGGTTACACGCTCGCTGACGGAATAACCTCTGAAGTCTTTGTCGTCGATGAAATTAATGGGACGTGGGGAAATGCTCAGGAGATACCAGGATCACAATCTTTGAATACAGCAGGATATGCAGTCATGAACGCAATTTCGTGTAGCTCGCCGGGTAACTGCAGTGCTGGAGGGGACTACAACATTGGAAACCCAACAGAATCTTTCCTCGCCGATGAAGTGGATGGAGTGTGGGGGCATGCGATTCAAGTCCCCGGAAGTCTTGCATTGGGAGTTGGCAGTGGCGCAAATTCTCTGTCCTGTAGTCACGATAACTACTGCGCAGCTACTGGAAATATAGGAAACGGAACTGGAAACTATTTTCAGCCTTTTGTTGTCAGCAGATATGCAGCAGTCCCGGTCACTCCAATTTTTCCTGCAGTTCAAGAGGTGTCAACTGCAAAACTCGCCGCAACTGGGTCCAACCTCACCCTTCCACTAGGTCTCGCCACAGCGCTGCTCGGGCTTGGTTGCCTTAGCGTTCTCGAAGCGCAGAGAAGGCGTCGAGGGGCCTAACTCCCTGTCCGTCTGGTGTCCGTGAGACGTCAAGAAACAACACAAGACAAAGAGAACTAACAACAACGCTTCTCTAAGTCCCGTTTGCGTTCCCCCAGGCAGGGGAGTCGTACCGGCGACCCTCTCAAGGTGGAGACACGGGTTCGAAACTCGTTGGGACAGCTAGTCATTGGCTAACCAAGGCCTGGAAGATCCTTGGCTGCCTGCTTGCTCCTCCGGAACACCTGATTAGTCTCTCTTGAGACACCTGTTGGATTAACAAAAAGGAAAACATGAGTAAAACAGTTCTGGTAACTGGCGCATCTGGATACGTGGGAGGACGCCTTGTCCCTGCACTCCTAAAAGAGGGCGTCTCAATACGCTGCTTAGCGAGAACGCCGGCAAAACTTGATGTTGCTCCCTGGAGAGGCGACGTCGAGGTCGTTGAAGGTGAGGTGGGTGGAGATCTCAAGAGCGCTATGCAAGGAATTGATACAGCGATCTATCTGGTTCACTCCATTGGCCAAGGGGAGAATTGGGCAGCAGACGAACAACGTGATGCAAAGAACTTTGCGACCGCTGCTCAAGAGGCTGGCGTGAAAAGAATTATTTATCTCGGTGGATTGGGTCAAGATACTGATGAATTAAGCGTGCACCTCCTTAGTCGTCACCGGGTTGGAGAACTCTTGAAAGAGAGCGGAGCAGAAGTCGTTGAGTTTCGAGCCGGTGTCATTATTGGATCGGGTTCGGCAAGCTTCGAGATGCTGAGGTATCTGGTCGAAGTCCTCCCCGTCATGGTGACCCCTCGGTGGGTGAGTACGAAATGTCAGCCTCTCTCGATCCAAGACGTGATCTCGTATCTCGTTGAAGCAGTCCTTGCAGATGACGACATTGCTGGAATCTACGAAATAGGTGGACCTGATGTCGTCTCGTACGCCGAGATGATGACGCTGTATGCCGACGTTGCGGGATTACCACGGAGGCGGCTCATTACGGTTCCATTTCTCACCCCTGGTCTTTCATCGCACTGGGTTGGCTTAGTCACCCCGGTTCCTGTTCCCTTGGCCCGAGAACTTGTTGAATCTTTAGTCAACGAAGTGACGGTGGCATCGAACATGGCGAAAGAAACATTTCAGACAACGCCAATGCCATTAGAACTAGCGATTAGCAAGGCCGTTGCTGCGACTGAGGAGAATCGAGTACCAACAACATTCAGTGATGCTGACCTCGTACATTTCGCACGGACCGCTACGGATCCAGAGTGGTCGGGTGGGACAGTCTTGAAAGACGTCCGCACGATGACGACGTCGGCGAGTGCAGCAGATATTTATAATGCGGTGATCTCAATCGGTGGCCACAAAGGGTGGTATTCAGGGGAGATCCTTTGGCGCATTCGGGGGCTCCTTGATCAACTCGTCGGTGGCCCGGGTCTGCGGCGAGGCCGGAAAGAGAAACTTTCGATAGGTGAGCCTCTTGATTTTTGGCGAGTTGAAGACATGATCGTCAATAGAAGATTCCGACTTCATGCAGAGATGAGAATGCCTGGAGACGCCTGGTTGACATGGGATATCGAAGAAGGTACTGGAGGAAGCACGATTACTCAGACCGCCCTCTTTCGCCCCCATGGACTTTCGGGCCGGCTCTACTGGTACTCGGTCGCTCCATTTCATGGATTCGTCTTCCCTGGCATGCTCAAAGGGATCATCGCTGACGCCAAGCAGAGCTCTTAGACCAACTTCGTCTCTGTCGCTTCAGTGCTCGGGTGGGTAAGAAAGCAGCGGTTCATCTTCTGGAAAATACCCTTCGTTGACGTGGAAATCCGGAGAGAAATAGGGCGAAAAGTCCAGTGAATAACGATTGTCCCGGCATAGGGTTTCTCCTCACAAAGGCTACGATGAGTACTCAAGAAGAGATCTGATATTCGGGGGCCTGATGGAGTCGAAGTTCATGGTGATGAGGGGTTTACTCTCCCAATGACCCAGGTCTCGCCGTCAACTGAACGGGCAATCGAAACTCCAGAGACGGGCGTAGATGCTCGTTGGCGAGAGTGGTGGTCATGGCTGCTTCTGGTCGTTGTCACCTTCCCTGCATTGATGCTGGCGAAACCTGGCTGGATTACAGCTGACACCAAGGCGTATTTGTATCTGAATCCATGGAAACTCATCGTGAGTTCTCAATCAATGTGGAACCCAGACGTCAATATGGGAACAGTTACTCACCAACAAATCGGCTATCTCTTTCCAATGGGGCCGTTCTACTGGCTGGTAGAAAGTGTCGGGATGCCAATGTGGATTGGCGAGAGGCTTTGGTTTACAGCATTGTTTGTCGCCGCCGGAGGCGGGGTTCTCTACGTTGGAAAGATTCTTGGGCTGAGCCCGCTCGGGCGATTCGTGAGCGCCATGATGTACATGCTCTCACCATTTCTTTTGGACTACATCGGACGCTCTTCGGTCCTGCTTACGCCGTGGGCCGGATTTGGCTGGCTCGTTGGGTTCACAATTCTGGCGTCACGACGTGGCGGCTGGAGGTATCCCGCACTCTTCGCCATTGTCGTCGCAGCAGTCAGTGGCATTAATGCCACGGCCATCCTTTTTGCCGGACTTGGCCCCGTTGCGTTTCTCCTGTTTAGCGTCTTCTTGAAAGAGGCAACGTGGCGTCAAGTGTGGAGCGCCGCCTGGCGCATTGCTCTGCTCACGGCGGTGGTGTCATTGTGGTGGGTCGCTGGACTGTGGGCTGAAGCGGCCTACGGATTAAATATTCTCAAGTTCACAGAGACGATTCCAACCGTCATGATGACCTCGTCTCCCTCAGAGATCTTCCGTGGGCTGGGGTACTGGTACTTCTATGGTTGGGATCGAATCGACCCATGGGTCACTGCAGGCTCACAGTACATTGCGCACGTCTTCCCCATATTGGTGAGTTTTTCTATTCCCGCCTTAGCGGTCTTCTTCGGATTTTTCACGAAGTGGCGATATCGTGCCTTCGCCATCTTCTTAGTTGTCGTTGGCGTCGTCCTGGCAGTGAGCGCCTTTCCTTTTAATGCACCAACTCCGTTCGGGCTCTTTTTGAAGGCAGCAGATCAGACCACGATTGGTCTGGCGATGCGCTCAACAAACCGAGTCCTTCCGCTCGTCATCCTTGGGCTGGCACTCCTCCTTGGGGCGGGACTCAGTTCGGTGATTGCTACACGACGTTGGGTTGGTTTGAGTGCGACCGTCATTGTTGTTCTCTTGATCATGTACAACATGTTCCCCCTCTTTGGTGGCTCAATGGTCCCGTCAAACCTTTCGTTCCCGAATACTCTGCCGAGCTACGTGACCCAGACAGCCAACTATCTCAACTCAACGTCTCCTTCGACCCGAGTCCTAGGTGTCCCAGGAATTGGATTCGGCTACTACCGATGGGGTGTCACGATGGACCAGGTATGGCCTGGACTACTCACTCGGCCATGGATCGGTAGGGGAGCACAGCCCCAAGGTGAAGCAGCGAGCGTCAATCTTTTGCGGGCGCTTGATCAGTCGATTCAAGATGACGTGATCGATCCAAACTCAATCGCTCCAATGGCGAGCCTGATGAGTGCCGGGGATATTTTGTTCCAAGGCGATTTTCAATATGAGCGCTTCAGCGGGTTACGCGGCCAGGCCATTTGGAATCAACTTCAACCCACACCTGCCGGACTCGGAACACCAAAGAGTTTCGGTCCCCCAATTTCGATGAACACCTTGATCGGGATGATTAATGACGAACAACAGTTAGCGACGCCAAATACTTCTTCACCAGCTCCATCGCTGGCGGTCTTCCCAGTGAGTCAACCGAGAGACGTTGTTCGAACCGAGCCCTTGACCTCACCATTATTGGTGGCAGGCGATGGTGAAGGTCTGCTCGAAGCAGCCTCATTCAATCTCTTTGGCAGATCAACCCCTATTTTTTACTCTGCATCATTTCCGACAGCCAATGAGTTAGCGAACGTGGACTCGGCATCATCCACTCTTGCGGTCACCGATTCAAATCTCAAGCGACTCGACACCTGGGGCACGCTGGACTCTACTTATGGTTTTGTGGAAACCGTGGCTCAAAATATGTTGGCGACTGATCCAGCCCAACAGTCGATTGCGATGTTTCCTCCTTCGAACTCCTCAACGCAGACAGTGGCAGTTCTCAGTGGCGTCAAATCAGTTGAGGCAACGTCGTATGGAAACCCAATCAACAACTCTCCTGAGTACCAACCATTCAGCGCAATTGATGGAAATCCGAATACCGCCTGGGTCGAAGGAGCGTTGCAACCCGCAACCGGAGAAGCACTTCAGATCACCGAACTCCAAGAGATCACGACAAATCACATCCGGGTTCTCCAGCCACAGATGGTGAATCAAAATCGAACGATCACGACGGTTTCCCTCACCTTTGACGGAAAAGATTCCACCTCAGTGACGCTCAACAGCGCGTCGCTGACGCAACCTGGTCAACTCATTACCTTTCCAACGAAAACGTTCCAGACGATCAAGATCACGGTCACGGGCGTGACAGGCTCGACGACGTATTTCTCGGGTCTGAGCGGAGTGGGTTTCGCTGAAGTCAAAGTTGGTGACCAGCCACCCGCCACTGAGTCGCTCCGGATGCCAACGGATCTGCTGAATAAGCTTGGAACGCAGTCTTCGTCGCACGATCTCGTCCTCTTGATGCACCGAATTCGAACAAGTGGACTGTTCCCTCGCAGCGACGTTGAGCCAACGCTTCGCCGCACAGTCACTCTTCCAACGGCCCGATCGTTCGGGCTGATCGGTGAAGCTCGAATTTCGAATTCAACCTCTGATCCAACGATCAACCGACTCGTTGGCCGGACTACGTCAACTCAGTTTCCTGCTGGGAGCACTGGCCGGATCCCGATTACTCAGTCCAACTCTTCGAGTCGACTCTCTCAAGATCTCAATGCCTCGTCGTGGGCGGCTGAAGATGGGAATAGTGCAACGGCATGGCAGTCTTCCTTCGTGAACTCTGCCGGTCAGTGGCTCGAGTTCAATTTGGCACAGCCAACAACGTTTTCAACGTTGGATCTCCAGATTGTCAATGACGGGCGCCACAGCGTGCCCACAAACGTCACAATTACTTCTGGTGGAAGCAGCCGAACTGTGGCGCTTCCCTCTATGGCTATTGCAAAGGGGAAACCCCAAGGTGCCGTTCAAAGTGTTCCCATAGCGTTTGCTCCCTTGACTGGGGATTCGGTTCGGATGACGATTAATACTGCAATCACGTTGTCAAAAAACCAGATCACCATTGACGGAGGGACGCCACCCCCAGTAGGGGTTGCCGAACTGGGCATCCCAAATGTTGTTGAACCATTGACACCAAGCACAATTCCTGAGAATTGCACGAAAGATATTCTGGCAGTCAACTCCTCAGCTCTTGCCACCGCGATCCAAGGCGAGAGTGCAGCAGCTCTGAACCGACAGCCAGTCACGATCTCGACGTGTTCGTCCAATCCTGGATCGATTCCGTTCTCCGTGGGTTCTAACTCCATAGTTTCAGGGAATGGCACGACAACCGGATGGGATATTGATCTCCTGAAGATGACCTCGCCTCGTGCTTCAGGTACGACATCCGGATCAGACCAGGCGACCCCATCGGTTCACGTCACGAAGACGACTCAGTGGTCAACAGACGCAACACTCAAAGGGACTGGGCACGCGTCCTGGTTAGTGTTGGGACAAAGCCTTTCGTCGGGGTGGCATGCGACGCTCAATGGCAAGTCTCTCGGCGAGCCCACGTTGATCGATGGCTACGCCAACGGCTGGAAGATCCCAGCGATGCCTGTTGGAGCAACGGAGCACGTGTCATTCGTGTGGACCCCTCAACATGTGGTCAATATTGCCGAGATCATTTCGCTCTTGGGACTACTTGCTGCACTGCTGCTGGCTCTTTGGCCAGTGAGAAAATCTCTTGTCAAGCGAGAACGCAGCGATGATGAGACACCAAGGTTCGCGAACCCACTGTTCTATGAAGGAGCAAATCGAACGCTGAGGACCTCTTTGGTGGCGGGGCTGATCGTGGGAGTTGTCGTTGGAATTTTCACTATTCCTCTCGATGGACTTCTCGCCTTTGCCCTCACGGTCATTGGTTTGAGAAACCATAAAGCAAGGGTGCTCATGCTTCTCGGCTCCGTTGGAGGCTTGGCTCTCGCTGGACTCTCGACCGCCTGGCAACAACACAGCTCGATCTATCCATGGAATCTCAGTTGGCCACTTCACTTTGGTCTTGCCAACGTTGCCTCATGGGTTGCCCTTGGCGTCCTTCTCGTTGACGGTGTCGTCGAGGTCGTGCGCTCCCGCCAGCACGGTGGCACATCGGTCCCCGATGAGAAGAAATCTCCAGAAACTTCGACGTCTGCGTAGGAATGACCGCTGGCGCTTCCCACAGTGGAGAAGAGCGATTTTTCGTGAAAGAATCTCACAGGAGAATCTGATCCAAAAAGGAGAATTTCGATGGCTGTTGCTGATTTCGTTGCAGGTGTCTTTGATGGAGAACCACCATTTCGTATCGAGGCCTATGACGGGAGTGTTGCAGGTCCACTCGATGCGCCACTGACGGTTCGCTTTCTTCGCCAAGACGCAATAACGAGGGCACTGACTCGCCCAGGGGAACTCGGGATTGCCCGGGCGTACGTTGCGGGAGATATTGAACTTGATGGAGCACTTGACTCGCTTTTCTCTCTCGAGATGCCCCCACTTCGAACCGTGATGAACGTGTCAAACATTCGCTCACTCTTAAATCAGACCGGCTTCTCGGTTTTGAAGCCGATCGCACCACCAACGATTGAAGCTCGCCAGAAAGGGCTCCTTCATTCAAAGTCTCGAGACAAGCAAGCCATCTCTCATCACTACGACGTCTCAAATGAGTTTTACGAGATGATCCTTGGACCAACAATGGCGTACTCCTGCGCAGTCTTCGACTCTCCTGAGGACTCGTTGGAGGATGCTCAGATTCGAAAAGTTGATCTCGTTGCTCGAAAGCTTGACCTTGCCCCAGGGATGCGTCTCTTGGACGTGGGCTGTGGATGGGGAACGATGGCTATTCATGCTGCTCGGGTCTACGGAGCCTCGGTCGTTGGCGTGACGCTCTCTGAGCCCCAGCAGCGTTTTGCGACTGAGCGAGCCAAGGCTGCCGGCGTTGCGGACCTCGTTGAGTTTCGAGTCCAAGACTTCCGAGATGTGAACGATGGACCATTTGACGCGATTAGCTCTATTGGAATGTTTGAACATGTGGGACGACGCTCCATGGAGCTCTACATCCGATCGCTGTATCACCTGTTAAAGCCAGGAGGTCGCTTCTTAAACCATGCCATTGGACGACCAGCGACCAGAGATCTCAATCCGAATCCCACAAGAATCAAAGAGCTCACTCGGCAGGTCTCAATCGCGGCAGGTCTTCGAGGGCCATCTCGAGTCCACAGTCCTTTCATTGAGCGCTACGTGTTCCCCGATGGCGAACTCCACGAAGTGGGGACGCTTGTCTCTATGTTCCAGGCCCATGGCTTTGAAGTTCGACATCTTGAAGGTCTTCGCGAGCACTATGCCCTCACACTTCGCCAGTGGGTCAAGAACCTTGAAGCGCGCTGGGACCAGGCTTGTGCAGAGGTTGGTGCCGAGCGAGCCCGAGTCTGGCGTCTGTACATGGCTGGCTCAGCTGTTGGATTTGAGCGTCACCATCTAGAAATTCATCAGGTGCTCTGCGTCCGCCCTGAAATTGGCGATGCCAAGATGCCCTTGCGGCCCATGTTCGAGCCTGTCAACGTTGATGAGTGGGCCAGTTCACTGGTCTGAGTGCAGCTCTCTTCGTCAAGAGGATGCGATGAAAATCGACGAAGTGCGCCGAGGATGGCGTCACTTGCGTGTTGAATCTCCAGGCATGATCTCGAAATTGCCTCGCTGATCTCTTGATCATCGCCGAGCCATGTCGCGAGATAGCCCGCACTGTAGGGCGACGAGTCGAAGCCCAATGCAGCAAGCACAAGAAAAGCAACCGCTTCAGCTTCGATCTCGGCGACGTCTCTCAGGACCTGGTGTTCGTGGAGAAGCGCGTGGGCAAGCTCGTGAACGATGGTCTTGACTCGTTGGAGACCAGGATTTTGAGGCTCAATAACAATGAGGCGACTTTGCCAGCGACATTCTCCATTCACGCCGAAGGGAAGCCGCTCGTAGTGGAGCGAAAAGCCAAAGGAGGCAACCACGTGTTCGAGTTCTGCTTCGATAGCTCCTGGACTCTCCCCATGTAAGAGCACAACAGGTGAGGGCAGTGGCCTCCCGTGCGTCTGGGCAATGTCGAAGACGCTTACCCAGCGAAACCCTGTGAGCGCTTCGTTGTCATCGGGTGAGGTTCTGGTGAGCACTGGGGCCAAGATATTGATGCCACGCTCGCCACGTATGACAGAACGTCCGAGTTCTTTCCAGGTCGTAAAGCCCGCCACGTTGGTTGCGTCAGGGCGCTGCATGGCGATCAACATGACGTTTCGTGGACTGTAGTGATGGAAGCGACTTTGTGCTCTGAGATATGCGACCCACGCATCACTCTGTTTTAGATTTCTGATGTGGATCTCGAGCTGATCAAGGAGATCGCGTCGAGAAAAAGTTTGTTGCGTGCCGTGGTGGTCAATCCCGTGGTCCATACCCCCACAACGGTCGCCAGAAATCAAAACCGCAGCAAGGTCTCCTCGAGAAACTAAATGACTTCTCCTGGGCCACCATCGCTCGTGACGAGGTCAAGGCCTGCTGCTTCCCACGCTTGCATTCCTCCACTCATGTTCGAGACCGTAAAGCCTCGAGCAGCGAGCAACTCGGCAGCCGCCTGTGAGCGACCCCCCGCCCGACAGAGAGCAATAAGGGGGATTTCTGGATCAAGTTCGTGCGCTCGAGCCTCAATTTCAGAGAGCGTGATGAAGACGACATCCTGGATATGGCCGGCAATAAACTCTTCATTGGTCCGTACGTCCAAGAGAATTGAGCCGTTCTCACGTAAGCGGGCCGCCTCGCTAGGCTCAAGTTGAGGGATTTCGTTGCCTGTTGGGTTTGAAGAAGTCATCATGTCCAATATGGTGCCATGAAATTGATTCGAGAACCACTACTAAAAGGAGAGCGTGTGGCAAGCGAGATAGAGGCCAGTGCACTCCTTCGACTCCTTGATGAGCCAGAGACGCTCCACGTCATTGATGTGCGCTCTCAAGAAGAGTTTGCTGAATGGTCAATCCCTGGTGCTTTCAACATTCCAGTTGAAGAAATCGATGCCCGGGTGAACGAAGTTGGCAGTGGACTCGTTGTGGTGGTTTGTGCGGCAGGACCTCGAGCTGAGCGAGCCGCGCAAATTCTGGCCGATCATCAGATGGACTCCTCGGTGCTCAGAGGGGGCATGGCCGCCTGGGGTGAGGTCTACGACGATGTCACATTGAAACTCGGCAACGCAACGGTCGTCCAAGTGCGACGACGAGGGAAAGGCTGCCTGTCATATGTCGTTGGCGGGAGTCAATCGTGTGTCGTGATTGATCCACCCGTCGAAATCGAACGCTCTATTGCTGTTGCAAAAGCCTATGGCTGGAAGATCACGCATGTCGCGGACACGCATCTTCATGCCGACCATGTCAGTGGTGCTCGCCTATTAAGCGAGACGACGGGAGCGCAACTCCTCATGAGTCATCTTGATGCCTACCTCTTCTCTCACCCATCGTTCGAAAACGGAGACGTCATCACACTTGGCGGCGATAGTGAAATCCAGGTGAGTCACATCGCAACTCCAGGTCACACGTCGGGATCCACGACCTTTGTTCTCGATGACACTGCACTTTTTACTGGCGACACACTCTTTTTGGAAAGTGTTGGACGGCCCGATTTGGCCGACAAGGCTGAAGAGTTCGCTGGCTACCTCTTTGACTCACTTCACCAAGAAATTCTCAAGCGAGATGATTCGATCCTTATCTTTCCAGCACACGTCGGACAGGCGCATCCATTTCGAACCGATGAACTCGCCTGTGCCACGCTTGGAGAGTTAAAAGGTCGACTTGAAGCACTTTCGATGAGCCGCCATGAATTCGTGGCGTGGGCATCGTCCCAAGCCTCCCCACGCCCGCCAAACTATGAGGCCATTGTTGAGGCAAATCGAGGTGGGAGCTCGCTCTCATTCGAAGAGATCACCTCTCTCGAAGCGGGGCCAAATCGTTGCGCAGTAAGCCCAAGCTGAGGCTGGTCGCTTTCAGTGACTCCAGTGGAACCCACTCGGACGTGAAGTGGAATACTCTTTCAAAGACCCGAGAACCTGTGTCTTGGGAAATTGAAGAACTGCTTCTCGAATCGAAGGGACGACCATGAAGATCAGTACCATGCTCAGTTATGCCGGTGGTTTTAAACAAGCTGCCGCCGAAGTGGTCGAGTTGGAAAAGGCAGGTCTTGATCTTGTCTGGGTCGCAGAAGCCTATGGCTTTGATAGCCCAAGTCTGATGGGATACCTCGCCGGTCTGACGCAAAGTGTTGAAATTGGCGCAGCGATCATTCCTATCTACACACGTACCCCTACCTTGATCGCGATGACCGCCGCTGGCATCGATGCTCTCAGTGATGGTCGCTTCCACTTGGGACTTGGGGCATCTGGTCCACAAGTGATCGAAGGATTTCACGGTATTCCCTATAGCGCACCGCTTGGTCGAACTCGAGAGGTCATTGATATCTGTCGAGAAGTCTGGCGCCGTGAGGGACCACTTGACCACCAAGGCAAGCACTACTCGATGCCGCTCCCATCAGATCAGGGAACCGGGCTTGGCAAAGCACTCAAGATCATCAGTCACCCTGTGCGAAGTGAGATCCCAGTCTGGGTCGCCTCTCTGGGTGAGAAGAATGTTGCCATGACTGCCGAAATTGCTGACGGCTGGATTCCACTGCTGTTTATCCCTGAACGCGCTAACGACGTCTGGGGCAACGCACTGAAAGAAGGAAACGCAAAGCGTGATTCTTCGCTTGATCCATTGATGATTACTGCGGGAGGGGTTTTGGCCATTGGAGAAGGTGACGACGTGATTGCAATTCGGGAACGTTCACGCCCAATGGTGGCCCTCTATGTCGGAGGAATGGGAGCAAAGGGAAAGAATTTCTATAATGACGTGGCGTGTCGTTACGGTTTTGAGAAAGAAGCCGAAGAGATTCAGGATCTCTATCTCTCAGGGAAAAAGCAAGAAGCTGCAGCACTTGTTCCCGATGAGATGCTCGAGTTGACGACACTCTGTGGGCCGAAGGGCTATATCAAAGAACGCTTAGCTGCCTTTGATGCTGCAGGAGTGACCCACGTGCAGGTGCACCCAGTCCCGCTCGGCGACCAAACTGCTGCTGAGCTCGTCAGCACGGTGAAGGACCTGCTTCCCTAGGGAAGAATTAGGCGATCACGCCCTGAGATCGCAATTCAACAAGCGTTGCGTCATCGAGCGTGAGTTCTCGTCGCAGGACCTCATCAGTGTGTTCGCCAAGCCAGGGGACCCGGCGCTCCGGACCTTCGGCGAGACCGTCAATCTTGATGGGGTTTCCCGGAAGCAAGACTGGATCGGCCAGGCCGTCCGTTCGCTCCATGGCCACAATCATGTGGCGGTCAGCCAAGTGAGGGTCATTGATGACCTCGTCATCGCTGAAACATGGACCAGCGATTAACCCACCACTCGTCAAGATTTCACAACACTCTTGACGAGTGAAATCCTTGGCCCACTCTTCGACCACAGGGCGAATTTCAGGTTCTAAGAGTTCGGTCCAGGCACTTCGACTCGCAAAGCGCTGATCGTCTTTCCACTCAGGCTTTCCAACGACGTCGCAGAGTTTCGCCCATTGGGGCTCTCGAATCACTTGCAAGATGAAGTAGCCATCACTGGCAAGAAAACCATCCATGATGCCCACTCCAGCCATCGTCCCCTTCATCCCGAGTGAGGAAAAGTTGACCACAATGTCAGTCATGGCAACAAGGACGTCAAACATCGCCACGTCTACCCGTTGTGGTTTAGAGGTTGCATCTCTCAGGCGTAGGGCGGCCAAGATCCCTATTGCTGAAAAGAGTGCGGTCGAGATGTCCCCCAAGGCCCCCATGGGCGAGACCGTGGGTGGTTTCCCTGGAGATCTCTTCATCTCGTAGATGCCACTCATGGCTTCAACGACTGCTGCGAGCGCTGGCCACTCCCCGTAAGGAGAAGCGCTGCCATCTTCTAATGCATGTCCAAAGCCAGAGAGCGAGCAGTAGATGAGCTGTGGATGAACAGCGACGAGGTCTTCATATCCAAGGTGAAGCCGTTCAATAGCCCCAGCACGAAAGTTTTCGCAGACGACATCGAAATGAGGAGCGAGGTCGAGAACGAGTTGGCGGCCCTGTGGGGACTTCAAGTCAATCGCCACTGATTGTTTTGACATGTTGTTTCGCAGGAACGTGGCACCAACACTTCGACCGCTTGGGTCCTCCATGGCAGGAAGAGAACTTCGACCTAAATCCCCACCATTCGGTGATTCGATCTTCACGACTTCAGCCCCAAGGCGTCCAAGCAACTGGGTTGCAAAAGGCAAGGCCTGCATCTGTTCTAACGCCAGAATCCGAATCCCATCGAGTGGTTTTGGCCCTGGAGAACCAACAGTGGTCCCTACGTTGAAATGAGGGGTCACTTCAAATCGAGGCTGTAGAGCTCGATTGCATTTTCACGCACCACCTTATTGATGGTCTCTTGTGAGAGCCCGTGCATCATCTTCTCGGCGATGATCTTGGTATCAGGCCACGTGGAGTCTGTGTGGGGGTAGTCAGTCTCGAAGGTGACTCGGTCTTCACCGATCACGTCTAACGACTGAAGACCATGGAAGTCCTTGAAGAAGCATCCCCAGACTTGGCGATGGAAGTACGTGGAGGGAGGCTCAGGCACAATGTCGGCCACGCCGCCCCATGCTCGGTGGTCTTCCCAAACCGCGTCCGCCCGCTCCAAGACATAAGGGAGCCAGCCGATCTGTCCTTCTGAGTAGGCAAGGCGCAATGTGGGGTAGCGCACGAGAACCCCGGAGAACAAAAAGTCGGTCAGTGATGCCATCGCATTATTGAAACTCAGCGTTGCCGAAACGGCGGCAGGTGCATCCACTGACGTAGCGGGCATTTTGGAAGAAGATCCAATATGCATGTTGACAACCGTGTTGGTTTCGGCACAGGCGACGAAAAACGGGTCCCACTCTCCAGAGTGAATAGAGGGGAGTCCGAGGTGTGGCGGGATTTCACTGAAGCAGACCGCCCGCACACCACGCTCGGCATTTCGATGTACTTCTTTGGCTGCTAATTCTGCGTCCCAGAGCGGGATCAAGGTGAGGGGAATAAGTCGGCCCTTCGAATCTCCACACCATTCTTCGACCATCCAGTCGTTGTAGGCCTTGACGCAGGCCAACGCGAGTTCTCGATCCTTGGCTTCTAAGAATGTTTGTCCACAAAACCGAGGGAAGGTTGGGAAACACAAGGAAGCTTCAACCCAGTTCAAATCCATATCGGCGAGGCGAGCCTTTGGATCGTAACAACCGGGCCGCATTTCGTCATAGGTGATCGGTGACATCGACATGTCATCTCGATCAAATCCAACGGAGGCGACGTGTCGCTTATTGATGTAGACCAAATCTTCGTAGACCCAGCAGTCAGCCTGGGGGCCGGCGTCATCGAAAGACTGTTCGTAGGTTCCACCGCCAATATGGCGCATCGCGCCTATTCCCCGTCGTTCCGCATGAGGTCCACGCTCTTTAAACTTTTCAGGGAGCCAGGTCTCCCAAAGATGGGCTGGTTCGACGACGTGATCGTCGACCGAGATGATCTTCGGGATCTCTGTTGGCTGGGGTTCGCTATTCATGAGGTGCCTTTCCTTTGACATCTCAAACTTTAGTGATCTCGGGCCCCGGATTGTCCATGATGCCTCCTTCCTCGTCTTTGGCTAGAAAAAGTGCCAGATCTCCCGAGTTTTTGATCGTTCAGCCCGTCAGAACAGAGCGAAGTGGACTCGGGTATTCTCAACAGACGGTTTCTACTCAGGGAGGTCACTATGGCGGCGTTGGCATCAACTGGGACTGTTCCATCGAATGGTGTTGATCTCACCTACGAGCTCTTTGGTGATCCCTCGGCGACGCCCCTGCTCATTATCCATGGTCTCGGAGCGCAGTACACGGACTGGGACCCACGGTTTTTCGACTTGCTGGTCACGCATGGTTATTTCGTGATCGCATTTGATAATCGTGATCAGGGGACGAGCACGTGGTTTGATCATGCAGGAACACCTGATTTCCTTTCAATCCTTTCTGGAGATACATCAGCGGCACCATATCTTCTGAGCGACATGGCGGCCGATGCGGCTGGACTTCTCGACGCGCTGGGCATCAGCGCTGCACATATCTTTGGAGTGTCAATGGGTGGCATGATCGCGCAACAGTTTGTTATTGACTTTCCGAAAAAATCACTTTCTCTCACGTCGATCATGTCGACACCAGACGCGACCAGTGTTGGGCAACCTACCCCCGAAGCAACCGCAGCCTTAATGGTTGAGCCAGCAACGACTCGCGAGGGGGCAATTGAGCAATCGATCACGACGAGCAAAGTTATTGGATCACCTGGATTCCCCTTCGACGAAGTGCTCGCTCGAGAGCGAGCAGGTATTCACTTCGATCGTGGCCATCATCCTGAGGGGACCGCACGACAGATGGCTGCCATCTTTTGTTCAGAAGATCGCCGCCCTGGGCTCGCCCACGTCACGGTGCCGACCCTCATTATCCATGGCGATGCAGATCCATTAGTCACGCCGCCTGGGGGACTGGCCACAGCTGATGCAGTGAAGGATTCATCCCTATGGGTTGTCGAAGGCATGGGTCATGACATGCCGAAAGACATCTGGCCCGAGTTGATGGCTCGACACGCAGAGCTTGTCAATAAGAGCAGCTGAATAAGTAAAACAACCTAACCGTCTTGTCGAGACGGCGTCGGTGTTCCCGACGATGCCCAGGTTTCAAACATCCCCGCGTAGTGACTTTCATCAGCGATGAGATCACCATGTGTTCCTTGCTCAACGATGCGACCGTCTTGAATGACCACAATACGGTCGGCGCGTTGTGCGGTTGAGAGGCGGTGGGCAATCAAAATAGCGGTCCTCGATTCCAAGAGGGCGTCAAGGGCCTGTTCGACCGCAGTCTCAGATTGAAGGTCAAGTGACGATGTTGCTTCATCAAGTACAAGAACTCTCGGTTGGGCTAGGAAGGCTCGACCCAAGGCGAGGAGTTGGCGTTCGCCCGCTGAAAGGGTCTGGCCTCGCTCGTGGACCACGGTATCGAGGCCGTCGGGGAGTCGCTCGAGAAGTTCTCGCAGGCCCACTCGGTCGACCGCCAAATTCACCTCGTCATCGGAGGCGCCAGGTCGAGCAAAGGTTAAATTGTCTCGGATTGTTCCTGCAAAAAGGAACGGTTCCTGAGGGACGACACCGAGTTGTCGGCGAAGCGAACTTGAATTGACACTGCGCAAATCATGGCCATCGATGCTGACGGTCCCAGAGGAGGGGTCGTAGAAGCGAATAATAAGTTTGGCCAACGTGGACTTGCCGCCACCTGTTGGGCCCACCAGTGCAACGGTTTCGCCGGGATGGATCACAAGATTAATTTCGTGCAGAACTGGGCGATCAGGATCGTAACCAAACGTGACATCTTCAAAAGTGATAGCGCCTTGCACTGAGCCGAGCTCAAAAGCATCAGGGACATCAGTCACGCTTGGTTCGGTCTCTAAGAGCGTACGAAGTTTGATGATTGATGAGCGACTCTGTTGCACCGCGTTGTACTGCTGAACAAGAAGCTGAATTGGCTGGAAGAAGCGATTGAGATAGAGGAAGAAGGCAACGAGGGCACCAATTGACAAGGTGTGATGGAGCACCATATTTCCTCCAATGCCGAGGAGGACCGCTTGCCCAAGTACGCCGATCGCCAGACTTCCTGGTCCGTAGATCGCATTAATACGTCCGGTGGTCACATTGGCGTCTCGGTAGGCACCAACCACATTTCGGTGATGAATCACATTGTGGATTTGTCGGTTATTCGACGCCACGACTCGAACTCCCTGGAGAGACTCACTCAAGTCACTCAAGACGTCTGCAATACCGTCACGGACTCGTTCGTACCCTTTTTCTGAGGCGTAGTGGAACCACCAGGAAAGCAGGAAAAGCGGTGGCACAATAATGCCGACCGTGATTGCGGCAAGAAGTGGGTTCATTAAAAAGAGAATGACAATAATCGTCACCATGGTGAGAGCCTGAAGAGCAAACTGACTGAGACCGTCTTGGAGGAGCTGTTGAAGATTTTCGATGTCACTCGTCATTCGAGTCATCACAACACCGGCTTTTTCATTCGTGTAAAAGTCCAGACCAAGGCGCTGAAGGTGGCGGAACACTCGGAGGCGGAGGTGGTGCATCACCTTGGCCGCCAATCTCCCTGAGGCTCGGACTTGGGATCGCTGTGCAAGTGATCCAAGGAACACAACAAAGAGATAGGCACTTGCTGCCCAGATAATGACTGAGTAACTGTGATGCCCAGGCGACATCCCCTTGTTGATGGCAATCTCCGTCAATGCCGGCCCGAGTTGTCCAGTGACGGCGACCACAACGACAAGGAAGGCTGACCAGCTCATGAGCCCAGGGTGCTCAAGAAGAAGTCGTGTCAGGGTGAGGCGAGCTCGCTCGGAAGGAGCTGGAATCTGCGAAAACGTCTCATTCGCTGGGTCCCTGCTCGGTTCGGTTTTGAGAATGGTGTCGACACCCTCTTGGAGCTCGCTTGGAATCCCGGCAAAGGGGAGACCAGGTTGCCCTCCGGGCCTGTTGGCCCCTCCCATAGGGGCACCGCCACCGAAACCGCCACCCCACGCCATTAGAGATCAACTCCTACGTCATCGAGGGGGAGAACGTCTGCCTCAACTTGAGCGAGAACCTCTGCGTATTCAGGGGTGTTAAGTAAAAGGTCCTCATGGCGACCGGTCGCGATGACTTTTCCATCTTCAATCAGAGCAACCCGATCGGCCAACGTAATGGTCGAGAGTCGATGAGCCACGATCAACGTCGTTCGGTGCTCAAGCAAGGTTTCAAACGCGCGGTGGATCTCTTGTTCGACATGGACATCAATCGCACTCGTTGCGTCATCGAGAATCAGGACCGGGGGATTGACCAGTAACGCCCTTGCAATGGCAAGACGTTGTCGTTGTCCTCCAGAGAGGGTGTAGCCACGTTCTCCAACAACGGTGTCAAAACCTTCGGGAAGTGCAGTCACAAACTCGTACGCATTTGCTGCTCGTGCCGCTGCTTCGACGTCTTCGCGTGTCGCGCTCGGGCGCCCGTAGGCGATGTTGTCAGCAATTGAAATTGAAAAGAGGAATGAATCATCGAGGACAACACCGACGTTGCCTCGAATCGAGGCCAAGGTGAGATCTCGAACGTCATGGCCGTCTATTGAAACAGAGCCATCGTCGACGTCATAAAAACGAAGCAAGAGTCGTGCAATCGTGGACTTCCCAGATCCGGTGCGACCGACGAGGGCGACTGTCTCTCCAGGCTCAACGCGCAGATCAAAGCCATTGAGCACGGGCGGTCCCTCGCCATAGGAAAAGCTGACGTTGCGAAACGTTAAGAGCCCTTCGGCGTGTTCAACGTCGTAGGCACCAGGTCGTTCAACAATGTCTGGTCGCTCGTCTAACACCTCAAAGATTCGATCTGCCGAAGCGGCAGCTCTTTGGCCCATCATCACCAACATCCCCAGCATCATGAATGGGGCTTGAAGCATCAAGAGGTACGCATTAAAGGCCAAGATCGCACCGATCCCTAAATGACCCTGAATGACCATCATGCCTCCGAAAAGGAGGACAAAGGCCAGTCCGACTTGAGGAAGGTTTTGGATAGCGGGGGTATAGCGAGCTCGGATATCTGAATCTTTGACGTAGGCCCATGCGACCCCTTCAGAAGCATCGGCCAAGTTATTCATCTCGTGGCCCTCTTGGGCAAACGACTTCACGACTCGCACGCCGTTGATGTTCTCATCAACAATCGTGGCGACTTCTGCAAGGCGAGCTTGGATAACCCAGGAGATGGGGAACATCACTTTGCGCATTCTCATGCCGACCCAGAAGAGAATTGGCATTGTCGCCATAGCGATCAAAGCCAAGGGAACACTGATGGCCAACATGAACCCAAAGGCCACAACGCCGATGGCACATTGCACCATGATTAAAGGTGCAAATGTTGCGTACATCTGGACAGATCGAATATCAGAGTTAGCCCGAGAGATGAGTTGGCCGGACTGCGAGCGGTCATAGAACGAGAACGACATCGCGGTCAAGTGTTCGTAGATCAAGTTACGCAGATCAAATTCAAAATCGTAGGCAGTCCGAAAGAGGAGCCATCGTGAGGAGAACCCTGCGATTCCTCCGGCAATTCCTATGACAAAAATCCATTCAACGTAGTGACTCAATGGAACAGATCGCGCCTGAATAGATTTATCGATTGCTTGGTTAAGAAGATTGGGGACGAGGACCTGGAGGACGAGGGAGACAAACGACAAGGTAATAGCGCCAACAAACGGCCACTTTCGTGCTCTGAGGAGGGGAACGATACGACGCCACCACTTCTTCTCTCTGTCGGGGTCAATTCCAGCAGGGGGCCGGGCGTAATCCGCGGAAACGCCGACAGGCTGAAATATCGAATTTGCTCGATCGCCTTGGTCGGTTGCCCTCACGAATGATCGATTTCAGCAATTCTGAGACGGCCAAAGTCGTCGAGGAAAGTAGAGTTCACAAAGCACAGCCTATTGAACGGCTGTGGCATCCGTACAATCGCTTGAGATATCAGACAATTTGAGTGAATTGAATGAGGCCAAGATGAGTAAGGACGAGAGATTACGCGAAGGAACTGAAAGTGAGAGTGTTGCTGCAATGACGACCAGCGAGTTCTATCAAGCCACGATTGGATCGCAGTCATTGCGACTTCCAATCGTTGAGTTGTCGAGTGATCTTGGAGTTGCACTCTTAATTAGTGTTGATCACGGGGTTGGATTCTCCGAGCAGGCTGGGCGGGACCTTGCAGAGAAACTGCGATCACTTGAGGTTGAGGTCATTGTCTCCGTTGCCACGATGGGGATTCCTCTTGCCATCGAAACGAGTCGGTGCCTTGGAATTGACGACTATCTCATTTTGCACAAAACAAGAAAAATCCATCTGGCTAATGGCTACTCACATGTCGTCAAGTCAATTACCACTGAGAATGAACAGCGACTCTTCCTTGACCGTGCTCGAGCCCACATCATCAGCGACAAACGAGTCGCTGTAATTGACGATGTGATCTCAACAGGTGGTTCGATGGCTGCCGCGGTGAATCTGGTTCGAGAAGTTGGCGGTTCCCCCGTGGCGCTTGGTTGCATGGCAACCGAGGGAACGGGGTGGAAAGAGGAACTTGGTGACGACGTTGAACTTGTTGTGTCTCTTGGTGCGATGCCGCTCTTCCGAAGAACGACTGATGGCAACCTTGAGGAATCCTGGACGTAAAACGCTCAACTCGTCGATTCGGCGGCCAGCGTATCTTCATGACCGAGTGCATTCTCTTGGCGCTTGAGGGAATGGGTGAGAGATTCGAGGACGATATAGAGAAGTCCCGCACTTCCCATTCCAAGGAATACAGAGAAGTCCGCTCCGCCAAACCATCCGGCTGCGCCACAAGCTGCTTTGCTTGAGCCGTCACAGTAGAAGGCGCCAAAGTGATTTGAAATTGGAGTCATCCAGTGAAAGGGGAAGTTAGCGGGAGGTGGTGCTTTGGAGAATGACATGGTGGCAAGAACAACGCCAGCGAGGAATGCAATGACGCCATTGAGGTTGAAACCATTGGTGCCGTAGTAGCGAGTGTGTGGGTCGCTTCGTTGTAGTTCAGCTGAGCTGTAACGCCGCCGACGCAGAAGCCAGTCCACGAGGAAAATCGCCAGCCACGGTGCGATCCAGACGATGATGATCCCGACAAACTCCTTCATATAAGTCGCGAACGAAGATTGAAACTCAACCCAGATGGTCAACACCATGGCGATCATGCCGTCGAGAATGACTGCTTGATATCGCTTGAGTTTGAGGCCAAGTGCTTGGAGCGAGACGCCAGATGAGTAGAGATCAAGAGAGTTAATGGCGAAGAGTTGCACGATTGCAAACAGCAAAAGGGTAACCACAAACCAGGTTGGGATGACATTTTGATTTTCAAAAGCAAGAAAAGGATTAGCACTATTCCAGACACTTGAAGTGGAAAGAAACGTGAAGGTGACTGCTCCCAGGGTCATAAGAATGATTTGTGGAACAGCGGTGGCAAGAAAGATCCAACCAACCACTGATTTTCTTGACAAATCTTGAGGTAAGTAACGGGTGTAGTCGTTGCCACATTCCGTCCAGCCGAGTCCAGAGAGCGCAATTGTGAATGCCAGCCCTGCGCTGTAGAGCTGCCAGTTAGAGAATGATGCTCCATGGATACTTAACGTTCCATGACCTGAAAGAAATAGTGAAAGTGCAAGAAAGATAAGTATGAACGGAACAATGAGAGCTTTCAAGATCCTGACCATGGTCGCATGGCCGAAGAGGGGCATCAACATCTGAATCCCAACCGCAGCAATGATGATTATCACTTTTGAGGTGCCACTGACCGCTACGCCTGAAATGTTGGCCAATACAATGACGGCACCAACAATGAGAATGAGACCTTCTGTTTCAAACCCAATCAAGGTGATCCAGTTAAAGAACGCCATGATGCGAGATCCCCGGACACCAAAAGGGGCTCGATTAATAATGAATGAAGTGGTCCCTGTGTCCTGGCCTTGAAGAGAAGCGAGACCCAACAGAAAAAACGAGAGATTGCCGATGAGTATCAAACTCAGCGCAGTTGGAAAATCAAATCCAAAGCCCATAAGCAAGGCGCCATAAATGAAGTATTCAATGTTGACACTGGCTCCGGCCCAAAGACCAGCGATATCTCGCGGGCGAGCCCACCGGTCAGAAGGAGGAATGAAATCAATGCCGTGTTGTTCGATGTGAAACGGCACGTTGGCGCCGGACTGGCTTCCTCGTTGACGGTTAGAGAGCAGCGACACTGAGACTCACCGCCAGTTTGTTCATCATTCGGCGAGTGAAGGTGCGGGGTCGTAGGTCACGATCATGGGTGATGTCGCCAATCTGAATGCACCTGCCAAAAGAATTATGAAACCAAGACATTCAAAGGCCAGGTGGAGTGGTGTGTGATTCACAATATCGTGAAAGGCGAATACTCCGATAGCCACACTGGCCAGCGTATCGACAATGACCATGGCGGCTCGAGACGCCGCCACGTGTCCAGCACGGAGACTGTACTGAAAGAGCAAGAAGCCAAAGATGCCGCCAAAGGCGAAGCCGAGCCAGGCGGGCGAGGTGAGAAGTTGTCCAGCTGGCGTTTCGGCAATCAGTTTGGTCATAGCGGCCTCATAGGCAAAACAGATAGCTGCCGCAGATCCGAGGAGTGCTGCACGCCCAGAACCATGGAGAAGACGTGACAGGAGAAAAAGGATGCCAGCAACAATGATCAGAATCACGCTCAGGCTCACTGCCCACTTTTGAGTAATGGTGTTGTCGCCACCGTTTGGTTGTGCAGCAATAAGAAACATCGCAAGTCCGACAACTATGCCCGTTGCCCCAAGCCATTCTGGAAGTCGTGGGCGTGCATGGTGGGTGACAATAAGGATGCCAAGAAGAAAGAGAAGTTCAGTTGGGACCATTGGCTGTACCTGGATGAGTGTGCCAACTCGCAACGCAAGGTATTGAAAAAGAGGTGCACCAATAAGGAGCCCCATCCCAACCCACCACACTGGCCGCTTCAGTGAAGAGACCATGAGGCGAAGGCCCTGTGCATGGACTTCTGGGATGTCAGAGACTTCACGATCTTGAAGAGCAGCTCCACCGGCAGCAAAGAACGCAGCACACAGTGCAAGAAAATATGTCACGGTTCTTTTCTAGCCGCTTCGTTTGCCGCCTGAGTGGTTCTTGGTTTCAAGCTAACCCCAGATAGTTTGAAGATGAGTGAACTATTTAGATGCAAGGTAAAGGATGAAACAAGGTTGGCGGACCCATCGGCAAAAATAATGGATCCCGGATTACGTCGGTCCGAGCTTCATCAGTGCAGCAGAAGCGTTCATATCCCCTTCGACAACTAGCTGTTGTGAGACAAAGGCATCAGTACCAGAGAGGACCCCGTTAATGATATCGATATAGTCCTTGGCAGTTGCCTTTATGACCGCTGCAACTTCGCCAGCCACCTCCACTTTCTTGATGCTGACAGTTCCGCCTGATGCAGCCATCACCCAGATACCACCACCTTCACCGGAGAGATCAAAGGCCACGGCTAATTCAAGATCCCCCGCATCGACTGCGTTGAACTTCTCGGGGAGTGTTATGCCAAAGTATTCTGCCGCATTTGCCACTGTTCCAATTTCTCGTTTCGGACGAGATCGATCTCGGGCAAGGATGTCTGCCTCCATGGCTTCGATGGAATCACCTAAAATATCGACCATTCTGTCGACCGTTTCGGTGTCCATGGTCAATGGAGGAGCGAGACCGACAACTTCAACGCCCATTGCCCTGCAGTAGAGGCCTCGTTCCCACGCTTCGTGTTCAACCCGCTCACAGGCACGGTGAGGGTCTTGAAATCCTCGCTTTGATTCTTTGTCGGCGACGAGCTCAATACCCGCCATAAGGCCAAGTCCACGAACTTCACCAACCGAGTCGAAACTTTCCAATTCTTTCAATCGAGCCATGAGGTGATCTCCGACCACTCTCGCGTTCTCGGCCAAGCCTTCTTTTTCAATAATTCCAATATTGGCGAGTGCTGCTGCGCAGCAGACTGGGTGTCCCGAATAGGTGAATCCATGACTCACCGGCATGCGGTCTGCCAGTTTTGTTGAGATCGTGTCCCAGATCTCATCGGAAATAACGGAGGCGCCAAGTGGCTGATAGCCGCTTGTGATGCCTTTCGCCAAGGTCACTATGTCGGGTCTCACTTCGAACTGTTGTGCTCCAAACATGGTTCCGGTTCGTCCAAATCCAGTGACCACTTCATCAAGAATTAAGAGGATTCCGTACTTGTCGCAGATCTCTCGAATACGAGTGAAATAGCCAGGTGGCGGTGGAATAATTCCACCTGCACCAATCACTGGCTCTGCGATGAATGCTCCAACAGAGTCAACTCCTTGGGCAATGACGTACTCCTCGAGCGCGTCTGCGCATGCCAGGCCACAACTTGGAAACGTTTTATTTAAGTCACAGCGATAACAGTAGGGAGCTGGAATGTGGTCAAAACCTGACGCGTCGGGCCCAAAATTCCACCTCATAGGCATGATCCCTGTTGCTGTCATCGTGGCAATTGTGAGGCCGTGGTAGCCATGATTTCGAGCCACAATAGTCTTTCGTCGATTTTCACCTTTGAGAGCCCAGTAAAGGCGAACCATTTTAAAGTTTGTTTCGTTCGCTTCTGAACCCCCCGAAGAAAACATAACGTGGTTTAGTCCATAAGAAGGGTCAAACATTTGACTTAACTTCTCTGCCAACTCAATAGCTTTTGGATGTGATTGTCCGTGAAAGGTCGTTCCATACTCCAAGGTTGCGAGTTGTTCAGCGATTGCATCGGCGATCTCTTTTCTGCCATGCCCAACAGCAACACACCACAGTCCTGCAAAGCCATCAATGAGAGTATTGCCTTTGTCATCTTTGATAAATAAACCATCTCCTTCGACGATCACTCGAAGATCACCATTTGCGAGATCTTTCGGTGACGTCACCGGGTGAATCAGATGCGCAGCATCTCGGCGTGTAAATTCAATGTGGTCCGTCGTCATTGCTCCCCCTTGTTGCCGGTCATGGCAGTAGTTAATTGCGGATGTTCTGGATCTAATCGGAGTGATTCGATGAGATGAATGACCACAGCGACGGTTTGATCTCGCTCTCCGGTGGTCAAGACATGAAGTGTTGCCTCAGCAAGTGCCCCAAGGAGAACCGCTGCAAGCGCTGACGGGTCAAGGTCAATGATCTCCTGGCGTTCCATGCCTCTTGCGAGGAGCTGTTCGACAAACGAAACGGCATCTCGATGGTCGCTTCTTCCCGCCTCGTCGAGTTCTGGAATCATCCACGCATCTCGCAGAAAGAATCGTGCGGTGCCGAGCGAACCGAGTGCCTCGAGATAGACATCAAAGGCTTGTCGCATATTGGTGACGACATCTCCCTTGGGATCTAGACCTTGGAGTGAGAGGGTGGTGAGATGTTCATACAGTTCATGTTGGAGATCGCGAGCTAAGTCGTTTTTGTCGGTGAACCAGTAATAGACGGCACCCTTGGTGACGCCCGCTGCCGCTGCGATACCTTCGATTGAGACAGAAGCAAAACCTTTTTCACCGAACTGCTCAAGTGCAACAGACATGATCCGCTCTCGAGTTTCAACCCCTCGTGCTTGGCGTCGTGCCATTAGTCTCCCTGACGACCAGTTATGTACTCAGCGGAACCAGCAATGAACGCCTGTGGATCTTTTGCCTTAGAGACTGCGATGTCAGCAAACCAAGTTGGTGCGTAAACTTGGAGTGCACCTTGAGCAAGACCATCAAAGACAATGGCCACCGCATCAGCGACAGGGATTGCTTCAACGTCAGCAACCATGGGATCGTTGTCGGGAAGCGTAAACAACTCAGTGTCTACGACGCCGGGGTACAGGATGAGCACGTTGATGCCCGTATCCCATAGGTCTAGTGCCATTGACTCAGAAAAAACTGTCATTGCAGCTTTCGAAGCGCTGTATGCAGCCTCGCCTGGAGGGCTCAGTGTCGCTGCGACAGATGAGACATTGATGATTGTTCCGCTGTTTTGCGCAAGCATGTGGGGAAGCAGCAAGAGTGTGAGTTGTACAGGACTTGAATAGTTAATTCTCATGACGTTATCCACAGTCTTGTTGTCGAGACGAGTGAGATGCCGCCGTTTTGGTATCCCAGCGTTGTTGACAAGAATGTCGATGCCGCCGAAAGTATTTGAAAAATCGACCGCGAGTTTGTCGACGGCAGTTTCGTCAGCGAGGTCGACGACCCACATCTGAGACTCAGGCGAGAATGCTTGGCACTGATGGAGGACGTCTTCGAGGCGGTCTTGTCGTCGAGCACAGATCCCAACGACGGCACCTCGGCGCGCGAACTCCACGGCAAGCCCCGCGCCAATGCCGGAAGAGGCGCCTGTCACGAGCACACGTTTGCCCTCAAAGTTCTCCATGGCACCCCCCGGTTCGTTTTCCGTACGGAGCGTACGATACCCTGACAGATCGAAGGTTTTCAATTCGGGATATCTTGAGCGATGCGAGGCCTAGGGATGGGGGGACAAGGTGCTACTGCCTGAACAACTAGGGATGATGGCCGAGGCCTACCCAGAAAAAGTCGCGTATTCAGTACTTGATCAGGGGGTACTCACCTTTGGCGAGTGGGACCGAATGGCGAACCGTATAGGGCGTGGTTTGGCGCGACGTGGGCTCCGAACTGGAGAAAGGGTGGGACTCCATACTCCTCACGAAGATGCAGTCCCGTGGCTTATCGCCTATGCAGCAGTTCATCGGGCAGGTGGAGTCGTCGTCCCCATGAACCCACGACTTTCAGTTCCTGAAGTCACCAGAATGATGTCACATTCTGGTGCTCGAATGGTGCTGGCTGGAAAGCCACAGCTTTCGATTTATGAAGAATTGCCAGAGGTGTTTGAGGGAGTCGAACTTGCGTTGGAGTTTGTCATTGATCTTGAACCACATGAACGAGATCAGTTGATCGGCCGTCGTCAACGAGTCCGATGGGATGACCTCCTGGATGAAGATGAAGATGATTTTCAGGTTTCACTAACCGATGATGATCTTGCAGATATCCTCTACACCTCTGGAACAACGGGGAAGCCAAAGGGTGTAGCGGTTCGGCACGGGAATGCGTCTTTGGTCCCAGGAGGTGTCCCAAAGTGGTCTGGTAACAGATGGCTCCACGCCAGTCCGTACTACACGTTCGCAGGATCATCATTTATTTACAACCCGATGAAGTTAGGGATGGAAGGCGTGTACATGCCTCGCTTTGATGCCGCTCGTTGGTTTGATGCTGTCGAAGAGATTCGACCTCTAGCTGTGTTTCTTGTCCCGGCAATGGCGCATTTGCTCATGGCGCATGAGCGATTTTCCGTTGCTGACCTAGGTTCGATCTACATGTGTTCTGTAGGGTCTGCTCCGTTGGCACCTCATGCGCTTGAGGCGCTTCAAGAACGCATGCCTGATGCTTCGGTCTCGAATAACTACGGAATGACAGAAGCTGGTTCGGCCTACTGCGTCATGCCAAAAGGCGAAGCGGTCCGTCGGCCAGGCTCAGTCGGTCAGCCGGCACCACCTGCCAAAGTTCGAATTGTTGACAGTCAAGATGGAGAAGTTACAGCAGGTGAGATCGGCGAAGTCCATCTCCAAATGCCAGGCCGCCAGCGCGAGTATTTCAATGATCCCGAAGCAAGCGCAGCGCTGTGGGGATCAGATGGGTGGATTCGAACTGGGGATGTCGGGAAAATCGACAGCGATGGTTATCTCTACATTATTGGGCGACAGAAAGACGTCATCATTCGTGGTGGAAATAACGTGCACGCGTCAGACGTTGAACACGTAATTTCTTCCCACCCTGACGTCCTTGAAGTTGGCGTGGTGGGGATTGAACATGAGGTTCTCGGTGAAGACGTCGTCGCTGCAGTTGTATTGAAGTCTGGTGCTACGCCAAACCCTGACGAACTTCGAGCGTTTACCTTGCAGCAACTCACCAGTTACAAAGTTCCTCGACGCTGGTATGTCGTTGACTCGCTTCCTCGAAATCCAACGGGGAAAGTCATTAAACCTGAGTTGAAATCGATGTTGGCATTGCTCGAACCCTACGTCGCCTCCCCCTAAGCCAGGCAAGAAAATGCTGGAAATCATCTGAGTTTGATTGTTGAGTGGGCTTTCCTCCACAATAGAGTTCACACGTGATCGTGAATTCGTCACGGGAAGGGTCCGGAACTTCCGGCCGAATGAGGAGGTTGGTTTCGATGGCCCAATTTGTAGAGAACGCACCGGAAGTTGTCTTAGCGACGGCGAAGGAAATGTTGAAGAAGGGCCTGGTCGAAGGGACAGCTGGAAACATCTCTGCTCGCCAGGAAGACGGAACGATCTGCATCACGCCTTCCTCAATTGATTATGAAGAGATGACCCTTGAAGACCTCGTCATCATCGACATAGACGGTGAGCTTGTGAGTGGCACGAGGGCACCGTCGTCTGAGAAGCTCCTCCACCTTGCGGCACTGCGGGCTTACGATGATGTTGGATCAGTCATCCATTCTCACCCGGTCTACGCCACCATGTTCGCTGTTGCACACCTACCCGTTCCTGCATGTATCGATGAGTTCGCAATTTTCATTGGGGGAGACGTGAGAGTCACGGAGTATGCAATGAGTGGCTCTGATGAGCTCGGCGATCAAGCAGTCAAAGCGCTCAAAGACCGCGGTGCAGCGCTGATTGCAAACCATGGAATGGTGGCCGTTGGCCCGAATCCAAAGAAAGCACTCCACATCACCGCACTCGTCGAGCGCAGTGCGCAGATCATTTGGGGGGCTGGTCGACTTGGTGAGATCCACGAACTTCCAGAAAGCGTAAATACAACCTTTGCGAGTTACTACGAGTACATGCGTAAAGGTTAATTATGAGTCAAGTGATCCGTCAGCGGATTGCTGACCTTGGGCTTGTCTTGCATGGTCCACACCCACCACACGACCCGCTAGTTGCAGTGGTTATTTTTGAGCGAACTGCTCGCACCTCTGGTCAACTCCCGCGAATTGACGGGCAACTGACCTGTATTGGCCACCTCGGGAACGACGTCACCGTTGAGGAGGGTCGTGAAGCTGCTGCAGTGTGTGCATTGAATGCGCTTGCTGTTCTTGAAGAGGCTCTGGGGGATCTTGATCGCATTGAACGCGTGATGAGTGTCACTGGCTACGTCGCTTCGGCCCCAGACTTCCATGAGCAACCGGCCGTGATTGACGGAGCGAGTGCGATCCTCTTCGATATTTTTGGAGAGGCTGGGCGACATAGTCGTTCCGCTCTTGGTGTCGCAGCCCTTCCGCGAGGTGGCGCTGTTGAGATCGAGGTGGTTGTCGCTCTTAAGAACGGTTGACTCTTAGGGTGATCCTCGGGGATGGGTTTATTTGGCGAACTCCCACCACTGAATTTCGCACATCATGGGGAGGACGTAGCGCACGTACATTGAGTGGATCTTGACGACTCCCTGGTCATCAATAATCCTCTCAATCAGATCAACTCGATCATCGTGTTTCGCGTATTCTCTTGCCCTATCTTCGACTCCTTGCAATTCTTCGCTCGTCTGGACCAAAAACCCAAAGTGATCAAGCCGGGGGCACGTCATTGGCTCTTTCTCGGCGATGAGGAAAATAAATTGGTCCCATTGCAGACAGGACAAAATAAGTTTCTCGTCCGGGATTGTCATCTGTTCGAGTTCTGTGAAACCGAAGACGTCTTCCCAGAACCTAGCGATATCTTTTCGATTCGCGTCATTGAGTAACTCAGCAGGAAGACTCATTGCAACATGATTCATTTTTGGTGAACCAGATGGATAAAACGGATGAATCATTGGTTTATTCCTCTCTTACGTTGGTGTTTCTCTTACAACCATGGCGCAACCAGTACTTTCCCTGCAACTCGGCCTTGAGAGATATTGACAAGTGCATCTCCCAGTCCAGCCAGTGAGACGTCCTCAGGCTCAAGAATTTTTTCCGAAGGAAACGACGGATCATTGAGGAGCGCAAGTGCATCTTCAAAGCCAAATTTGTCGTAGATAAAACTACCGATGATTTGAAGTTCATTAAGGATGAGGCGATTGGGATCAAATGAGGGATGTTCAATCCCAGAGCCAACCAGCACAAGCACTCCGCCTCGGCGAAGTTGGTTGAATCCTGCCTCCATCGCAGCTTTCTTCCCGGAACATTCAAAGACCACACTGACTGGATTCTCGGTAATGTGCTCTGGCTCCCACGAGGGAAATATTTCGAGCTCCGAGGGCTCAGCGACTCGATGCGCTCCTAGCTGAAGCGCAAGATCCCGGCGGGGTTGAGATGGCTCGACCACAGTGATCGGCCCGATCCCACGGTGTCGCAAGACGGCCAGTGTGAGCGCTCCAATTGGGCCTGCCCCAATAATCATTGCTGAATCATCAGCTGTAATTTTTGATTGGGTGACTGCGTGGAGGGCCACGGCTAATGGTTCAGCAAGAGTCGCGCTTCGAGGATCAAGGCCATCAGGCATTCTCAAGAGGGAGTTGACGGGAGCCACTTTGTAACGAGCGAATGCTCCATCGTATGCATCTGAGATTTGACCCGTTCGGTTTTCGCACTGTGAAGGCTTACCTTCTTGACAACGGCGACAGACCCCACATTTTGGAGTCATCCCTCCCACGACAGCTTCACCGACGCTCCAGTCAGTGACACCGTCGCCCAGGGCAACAATCGTCCCCGTCCATTCGTGTCCCGCTACTGAGCCAGGTTTATCAGACCACCCCTCAAGCAACATATGAATATCGGTGCCACAGATTCCGCATCGATCAATTTCAATCAAGACGCATTCTGGGGCCGGGGAGGGAACAGGGCGAGTTTCTACGGGAATATTTCCCGCTCCTTGGTATGCCGCAACGGGCATGTCAGTCGGTAGCTTTTTCATTGCACCCCCCAGTACAACGATGAGCATAGGCGATTCTCGTTGTTGGTCTCTATGGTGACCTATCGTCGTTGAAATGGAGAACAATGCCACCGCCACACTTGCCCAACTAGGTGCAGCCACTCTTGGCGAATCTGGGGCACGACGAATGGCGTCTCGAATTCGGCCAGTATGGAGAGGAGCAGCACTGTGTGCACCGGCCTTTTCGATCCAATGTGCTCCAGGTGACAATCTCGGAATTCATGTAGGCCTCACCCGGGCACCTCGTGGGAGCGTGCTTGTAGCCAACGTAGGAGAAATCCCTGAGCGGGGATACTGGGGTGAAGTGCTCACCACTGCCGCTCTTGCCAAGGGAATAGCGGGCCTTGTCATCGATGGATGTGTCCGCGACATTGCAGCGCTCGAAGCCGGTGGCTTCCCAGTGTTCTCGACAGGAGTCTCGTTGCCTGGTGCGACAAAGTCTCTGCCAGGAGTTACCGGAGCGTCGGTGCAAGTTGGTGGTGTCAGTGTGGTGACTGGAGACTGGGTCGTTGGTGATGTCGACGGCGTTGTTGTCGTGCCGCAACACATCCTTGATGAGGTTGTGGCTGCTGGTCAGGCGCGATTCGATAAGGAAGGAGAGATGTTTCGTTCCTTGAATGAGGGTGCAACAACGGTGGAACTTTTAGATCTCGATGAGTCCTTGATTCGGGATGACTCTGAATCGTAATTAGCCAAGCACAATATTGATAGGTGTTTGCCCTGCGAGGACGGCACAGACCCCCTGACTCGCAAGACGAGCCATGTTCATGCGTGTTTCGACCGTAGCGCTCCCAATATGGGGCAGGAGCACTGTTCGAGGAGCTGTCAAGATTCGTGGATTGATTGCTGGTTCTCCATCAAAGACATCGAGGCCGGCTCCAAAAAGTTTTCCGGCTTCAAGTGCATCGACAAGTGCGTCTTCGTCAATGACGGGACCGCGTGACGTATTAACCAACGTAGAAGTTGGATGAAACATTGCGAACTCTTCAGGCCCAATGAGATGGTGAGTTTCAGGAGTGAGCGGGACGTGAACGCTCAGCACATCAGATTGCTCAATGAGTGACAACAACGATGCAACATAACCCGGATGACCCGTGGGGGTGCGGGTGTGGTGAAGGACAGTCATGCCAAATCCCTCGGCACGGCGCGCCACTTCCTGCCCAATTCGACCATAGCCAACGAGACCCAAAGTGGCGCCGTGAATATCGTGAGCGAGGTGGTCAAGAAAACCCCACCCCTTCCATGTCCCATCGCGGAGATCGGCTTCGGCGGTGGAGGTTTGACGCCGCGTTGCCAAGATAAGTAAAAACGTGAGGTCTGCGGTGGTTTGATCTAAGACGCCTGGTGTATTACAGACTGAAAGTCCAAGACGATGCGCTGATGCAACATCGACATTGTCGTAGCCAACGGCAGCGTTGGCTACGACTTTAAGCAGTCCAGAAGCGCCGGCTTGAAGGATTTCCCCCGTGATCTGATCAGTGAGCATCGAAATAATTGCGTCGACACCCGGCGCAAGATCTCGAAGTTCGTCTGGTGAATATGGAGCATCATTCTCTGACGACACAATTTCATGGCCAGCTTCCACCAACGGGTCAAGACCCCCAGGTGGAACATGGCGGGTCACGAGAACTCGTGCCACAGATATTTAGTGGTTGGTGTAATCGATTGGTCCAGCACCCTTGACGCCAATGGCAAAACAAAAGCAGTGGATTGGGGCGTGGTCACTGACGGGGCGAAGGGTGTGCACGATGTCAGGTGGGATATGAACGAGATCACCTTGACGGATTTCACGTTCGTCGTCACCTATCGTCATGATTCCTCGACCATTAAGGACGTAGTAAAACTCGTGAGTTGGGTGTGAGTGGGGTTCGACGAAACCACCTCCAGCAACTTCAAATTCATTAACAAGTTCCAGAAAGCCCCCATCTGTCATGTCCTTAAACTCACGGGATTTCACCATCCACCACACAGGAACGGTCCCGTTATGCTCAACGATTGGCTCTACGTCTTCAATGCTTCGTACATCCATGGCTGGTTTCCTCCTCATTGGAATGAGCGTCATATTAGTGCGTATGGTTGGTGGAGCAAGGTTGAGAAAGGATCAGTGAAACTCCTATGTCAAAGAGTGAACATCCCATGCCTGTGATCCCCATTCAACCTTTCACGGAGGAAGCGTGGAGCCCATTTGGGTGGGTCCCAGTTGATGACAGCGATGATCGAGATGGAGAGCATCGACTTCACTTTGACTTGGATGATGCGCACGTCAACATCATCAGCCACTCAACAGACGAATTGCCCACAAGCTCAGAAGGTTTCCTCTGTGAGAAGTTCTTTCGGCATGCAACGCACACACAAGTTTTAATGTCGCTTGATAATTCATGTGTTGTCGGGGTTGCCCCTCCCAATACTGATTTTTCTCAGAGCAACAGTATTGAGACAGTTCGTGCATTTTGTCTCAGACCACTAGAACCTGTTGTACTTTTCCAAGGGACGTGGCACTGGGGACCCTATCCCAGCGATGAAGAAGAAGTAAGACTTTTCAACGTACAAGGGCATGGTTTTGCCGGTGATAACGAGATGGCTGACCTTGCGAGCCTGGGACTCGTTTTGCGCTTTGCCTTCGCGTTGTCCTAAGGTTCAACCACGATCAAAGAACCGCTCTGCATAGATTGCAAAACGGGTCTACGATTTGATGAAAAGCGTGCCGGGGGGCATGACGTGAAGTCAACAAGGGGGTACGAATATGCGTAATCGTTTCGTTCGTTGGATGGGGACCACAAGTGTCGCAGCAGCAGTTGTGGCATCTTCTTGTGTGGTTGTTCCATTGATGTCCGCAGCACCTGCGGGTGCTGCAACAACGGCAACTGGGAACTGTGCACAAGCCGACAAGTCGCCTGGAGTTACCTCAAAATCAATCACCACTGGGTCAATGTCGACATTGACTGGTCCAATCGCCTCAAACTTTCAGGCACTTGTTCCAGGGATAAAGGCGTACTACTCCTACATCAATGCACTTGGTGGAGTGAATGGTCGAAAGTTAAACCTCACGTACCCGCTTGATGACACTGGAAATCCAAGCCAAGACGTTACCTTGGCCCACACGCTGATCGATCAAGACAAGGTCTTTGCAGTGGCAGGAACTGCGACCGCGTTCTTTACCCCCAACTATTTTGTTGCGACGTGTACGCCAACCTTTGGCTACAACGTCACCGGGAATTGGGCTGGTCCTCCCAATATGTTTGCCGCTGGTGGATCGGTTCAAGAGTATGGGACCAACACCTCATCGATCATTTGGGCAATTCGACACGTTGTGAAGACGCCATCTGTCGCAGTTCTTGCCTTGGGTATTGCTGCATCACATGACTCATGCGCCGCATACATTCCTGCGCTGAAGGCGGCAGGAGTAAAAGTGAGTTACGAAGACACCAATGTCTCGTACGGTGGGAGTTTGGTGCCAGACGCCCAGAGGATGAAGGCAGCTGGGAGTAATTACATCTTGAGTTGTATGGACATAGGAACTAATTTGAACTTGGCACGAGCCCTCAAGCAATACAACCTCAAGCCAAAACAGATGTGGCTGAGTGGGAGTGATGCGACCACACTTCAGGCGAATAAGAGCCTTATGGATGGGGTGTACTTCAATATTTCCCACGTCCCATTTACGGCATCTCAGTCCGCCTACCCAGGCCTCAAGACCTACTTGGCAGCAATGAAGAAGTACCAACCGAAGTACGTCTACGACGAAGTGGCGTTCCAGGGTTGGCAGTCAGCGTCACTCCTTGCCACTGGTCTCAAGGGAGCAGGCAAGAACCCCACGCAGTTGTCATTGATAAACGCAGTTAACTCTTTGTCTGCCTTCAATGCCGGCGGCATGACGACTCCTGTGAACTGGACCTCGTCAGGCAGTGGTCACAATCCGCCGATCACGTATCCGACGTGTAGCGCCTATATCCAGGCGAAGGGAACCCAGTTCTACTCTGTGTTCACAAAATCACCCAAAGTGTTCCTTTGTTTTAATCAGAACAGTAAGAACCCAGTCACTGCGCCAGCTGGAACACCTGGCGGCTGAGAGTTCAGGTTCAGTAAGGACTGAGAGAGGGACTGTCCGGGATGTTCGAAACCTTCTTTGGATTCGCCATTCCTGGCATCCCTTTCGGCTGCACCTATGCGGTGATCGCTGTCGGACTCGTTCTGACATATCAGGCAACGGGAGTTTTTAACTTCGCATTTCCGGCACAAGCCTATGCGGCCTCACTTGTGTTTACGGCACTTATACAGAGTGCCCATCTTCCGTCGTGGTTGGCATTCATCATTGCTGCGGTCATCATGTCGCCACTTTTGGGTCTCGCGTTTGATCGACTTCTCTTTTCCAAAATTCCAAACACCAATACGACGGCAAAGTTGGTAACGGGAATATCTCTCCTTGTCGGGCTCCCGTCGCTGCTCCTCGTAGCATTTCCCAGCAACTACTACAACCCACCGAGTCTTATTTGGGATATCAATACCGTGTACCTGACGTTCTGGGAGATCCCAATTAACGGAGCTCAGATCAGTAGCGTTGTCGTAACAGTGCTGATGTTGGGAGCCCTTGTTGGTCTTCTTCGCTTTACCAATATTGGGCTTCAGATGAGGGGAGCAGTTGAAAGTCGTCGCCTCGTCCAATTGGATGGGGTCAACGCCGGCGGTGTGGTTGCTGTGGCATGGATGGTGTCTAGTTTCTTGGCCGGTATGTCCGGAATCCTTTTTTCACCAAATTTTGGAGAGATCCAATCGCAAAACTATGCGCTTCTTTTTGTGTTTGCTCTGGCAGCGGCGGCATGTGGGTCGTTTCGTTCACTCCCAAAGACAGCAATTGCCGCGGTCTTGATCGGCATCGGCCAATTCCTTTTCCAGGGCTACCTGCCAACTACAGGATTCCTCTTTACAACCGTGCTGCCTTCGTTCCCATTCTTGGTGCTCGCTGGAGCGCTATTGCTGATGCCTGGTCTGCGCAATTTAGATTCGAGTGCAGATCCATTGTCATCGGTAGATCCTCCTCTTCCCCCAACCGCAGCAGCTTCTCGGCTTCCTCAAATGGATCGCATGATAAAGATTGCGTGGTACACAGTCCTTGGAGTCTTTGTCGTTTCAATGTTGACCTGGATTCCAAAGGACTGGGAGTCAGTACTAAATCAAGGACTGGCGTTCTCTGCGTTGTTCTTGTCCATCACGCTCATCACTGGGATGGGAGGGCAACTCTCGCTTGCTCAAGCGACGCTGGCAGGAGTTGGAGCGTTTACTGCTGCGCAGTTGGCGCTCCATCTCGGTCTGAACTTCTTAATCGGTGGGCTGATTGGTGCCGTTGTTGCGGCGATGGTCGCAGTGGTTTTGGCGGTGCTCTCGCTTCGCCTTCGTGGGCTCGGACTCGCTCTCATGACCCTGGCCGCCGCGTTGCTCTTTGATACTGCGATCTTTAGTAATCAAACCCTTGCGGGTGGATCAGGTGGATTGAATATCCAGGCCAAGTGGCTTGGGCTGGATCTGAACAATCCAAATGGTCATCTCTATTTCATTGTTGCCTTTTTGGTTGTTCTGCTCATTACTGGGATGATCCTCTTTATTAGAAAGGGCACAACGGGCCGTGTTCTTGGTGCGCTCAAGGGGAGTGAAACAGGAGCGGCTGGAATCGGCATTAATTTGACGAAAGAACGCATCATGATCTTTGCGCTGTCTGGAGCGGTTGCGGGGATCGGTGGGGTATTGCTCGTCATCCAGGAAAACGTGGCAAACCCGCAGTCCTTTAACTACGCCTTTGGACTTATTTTCATTGTGATTGTGGTGACGACAGGCGTGAGCACCGTCGAAGGTGCTATCCAAGGCGGTTTTGGCTTTGTTGTCATACAAAAGCTTCTGGGCTACGCCCCAGCCCGCTTCGCCGACCTCACCTTTGTATTTTTTGCCTTTGGAGCCCTGACCTACGCAGCGCACCCAGAAGGAATTTTGGAATTTCAGAAACGAAGGTCTTATCAGCGCATTGAACGTTTTTTCCCTTCCGCAATGAAGAAATCTGAAGAGAACGAACTAGCTATTGGCATTGCTGGGGGAGTGAGTGATGACTGATCCAGCAGTCACGCTGAGATTAAAAGATGTCTCAAAGACCTTCGGCATCGTCAATGTCGTCGACAGCATCTCCTTTGATGTGAAAGCTGGGGAGAGCGTGGGCTTGGTGGGCCCGAACGGAGCCGGAAAGACGACGCTGTTTAACTGTGTCTGTGGGCAGCTTCAAAACGACCATGGCGCTGTCTATTTTGAAGACCAACCGTTAAACGGAATGCCTACCTATCGACGAGCCCGTCTCGGGATCGGAAGGACCTACCAGCGGACTGAAGTCTTTCCAGATATGACAGTCCGCAATCACCTTCTCGTCGCCGAACGAGTTCATTCGGGAACTGGTCGACTCTGGAAAGACCTGCTCAATATGAGTAAGCCCACAAAAGAGGAGATTGAAGTATCAGATCGTGTGATGGATCTCGTTGGACTAATGGAGTTGGCAGACACGCCAGTTGCAGCTCTTGGGCTTGGCCACTGTCGCCTGGTGGAGTTGGCACGGGCCCTCGCTGGCGAGCCAACCCTTCTCCTTGCCGACGAGCCATCATCAGGTCTCGATGAGCGAGAAACAGCAGCGATGTCTGCGGTGCTTCGAACCGTGCAACGAGAACGAGGTACAGCAATTTTGCTCGTGGAGCATGACTTAGAAATGGTCTCAGAGGTTGTCGACAGAGTCGTTGTCATGGATCTTGGATCTAAAGTTGCAGAAGGAACTTTTGATGAAGTCATGGCGAATCCTGCTGTTCGTTACGCATACCTAGGCGAGTCGGCATGAGTGATCCAATGGGAAATATCATGGAAGTCGAGCATGTTGATGCTGCGTACGGTCCGTATCGTGCACTGTTCGATGTGTCCTTTACGATTCCTGCCGGCGGCGTTGTCGCACTGATCGGATCAAATGGTGCGGGGAAGTCAACGGTCGCTCGAACCATTACCGGCCTGGTGCAGGCAACGGCGGGGACGATTCGTTTCGATGGTGTTGACGTCACACAGAAGCCCGCATGGCAGATCGCTCGACTTGGAGTTGCCAGCGTGGTTGAAGGCCGAGGGGTGTTCTCTCAATTGACGGTTGAGGAGAACCTCACGCTGACGTTTCGCCAACGGGGAACTCGAAAGGAACTCTCACGCAACTTAGAGAAGGCCTACGAGAGTTTTCCTGCGCTAGGAGAGCGAAGAACTCAGATGGCCGGGACGCTTTCTGGAGGACAACAGCGACTGCTCTCACTGGCCAAGGTGCTCGTGATTCCACCGAAACTCCTTGTCGCCGACGAACTCTCGCTTGGACTTGCTCCCGTGGTGATCGACATGGTCTACCAAGGTCTCGAAAAGATTAGAGCTGCGGGGACCGCACTTCTGATTGTAGAACAGCAAGTCGATCGAGTACTGAAGATCTCTGACAAAGCAGTGGTGCTCGATCGTGGGTCTGTGACCTTTGAAGGGCCAACTAACGAAGCGGGAAATGTCATTGAGTCACTGTTAGCTCGAAGGGAACGAGCAGGAAGTACGGCGGCCAAACTTGTTGATGAGGCAGTCAATGATGGGGTCGACCCTGAGCATGTTGTCAGTAAGTTGGTAGATGAGGCAACAAAGGGGCTCGACGCGTAAGAATACGTTGTTGGCGCGGTGCTCTGCTCTCTAGCGCTTTTGCAAACCCTTTGGAGAGTCTGTTAGGAACGAGACGACACTTAGAAAGCGAGTAATACTGTGAGTGAGATTCGAGAACCAGTTATTGTCGATGTGCTGAGAACAACATTTGGGAAGCGCAACGGTTCACTAGCAAACTGGCACCCTGTCGATCTCCTCGCCTTTTCACTCTCTCATCTCGTTGAGCGAACTGGTGTTGATCCAGAACGAATCGATGACGTGATCGGAGGCTGCGTCACCCAGGTAGGCGAACAGAGCAATAACGTCACTCGAAATGGTTGGGTCGCTGCAGGCCTCCCGCAATCGGTTCCTGCAACCACCGTTGATCGCCAGTGTGGTTCTTCCCAGCAAGCCATGCACTTTGGTGCTGCTGGAGTAGCAGCAGGACACTATGACTTGGTGGTGGCCTGTGGCGTTGAAGTGATGACAAGAACGCCCATGGCCTCGAACGCTCGAGGCGGAACCGGGCCATTCCCCCCATCTTTTTTAGAAGCGATCGATGGGAGACTCTGGGCGCAGTTTCGAATTGCTCAAGTCCTCGCAGAGCGTTGGGGCGTGACTCGAGAAGATATGGATGCATTCGCTCTCGAAAGCCATCGCCGAGCAGCAGAGGCTTGGGATAGTGGTCATTTCGCCAAAGAAACAGTGCCAGTGCCAATCAAGGCTGAAGACGGAAGTTTTACTGGAGAGTTTTTAACAACTGATGAAGGAATTCGACGAGGAGGGACGATGGAGTCCCTTGGTGCGCTGCCGCCCGCACAGAGTTGGGAAGTGGAGACTGCACCTGACATCACGGCAGGGAACGCGTCACAGATGACCGATGGTGCTGCAGCGATGCTGATCGCAGATCGATCAACCGCAGAGAAACTTGGTCTCCCGATTCGAGCCAGGTTTTCTCACTTTTCAGTTGCGGCTGATGATGCCGCCATCGTCCTCTCTGCACCAGTTCCAGCGACCAACAAACTTTTGGAGCGTTCTGGCATGAAGATTGATGACTTTGACACGATGGAATGCAATGAAGCATTCGCGTCCATTGCCCTGATGTGGAGAAACGCTTTTTCTCCAGATCCCGAGAAGTACAACCCTCGCGGAGGAGCGATTGCAATTGGTCATCCCTTAGGTGCGAGTGGCGTTCGAATGGCTGGAACCGTCCTCAATCAACTTGAAGCGACTGGTGGGCGATTTGGATTCCAAACAATGTGTGAGGGTGGAGGCCAAGCGAACGCAACGGTGATTGAACGTCTCCCTTAAAGCGTTCCTGCCTTAGCGGTTCTTCCAGACCGGTGGGCGTTTTTCAGCGAACGCTTTCGGGCCCTCAGTGGCGTCTTCACTTGCGAAGACTTCCGAGGAGATTTCAGATTCGATTTTGTACGCTTCTGACATTGTTGTTGCGAGACCTCGCAAAACCGACTCTTTTGTTTTGCGAACTGCCAGCGGACCGTTCGAAGTGATGCGAGACGCGTAAGCCAGTGCTCGTTCCATGAGTTCGCCTGGGTGGCACACTTCGTTTAAGACACCCATTGAAAATGCTCGTTGGGCAGAGATTTGGTCAGCACACAACAACATCTCCATGGCGGCGGGGAATGCAATTTGTCGGGGGAGTCGAACGGTGGTTCCTCCCCCGGCGAAGAGACCTCGCTTGGGCTCCATCACCGCAAAGGTTGCGTTATCAGACGCAACTCGAATATCGCATCCTCCCAGCATCTCCATGCCGCCTGCGACACACGTTCCATTAACCGCAGCGATGATCGGTTTGTAAATCTTGGTTCCTCGAAGCACTGCCTTGACGCCATCGTCTATTTGGTAGCCACCGATATCAGTGGTCTCACCGGCTGAGATTCGCTTGGAGAGCTTGGTGATTTCAGGGATGTAGGTCTTGAGATCGGCTCCAACGCAGAAGTCAGGACCGACACCGGTGATGATGGCCACCCAGAGCTCGTCATCAGCATCAAAACGCTCCCATGCTTGACGCAACTGGAAAAAGTGTTCCATATCGAGCGAGTTTCGAGCCTCGCTCCTGTCAATAGTGATGGTCACGACATGGTCGTCACCTGGTTCAAAGTGAATAGGCATCGTTTTTCTCTCCTCTACTTATAGTGGCGTGAGTCACTGGCCTGCATCGCAGATCTCTCATGAGACCAAACTGGCGTGCGTCACGCCCGTCTCGTCTGGGGAGAGCAGCACTGTGGTTCCAATAAGTTCATTGTCTTCAGCGAAAACCAGAGAGTCTGGATCCTCGAGACGGGCGTAACAGCGACTCCCGTCAGCGAGGTCGCAGACTAACGCTCCCCATTCTGGAGTTCCTTCTCTCCCATGAAGAATTGAATAGGTCGCAACCTGAGCACTGCCAGTGAAGCTCTCTCGCAGAGTGACAACCTCAAGGTCTTGTGCTGTCTTGTCTTGTATGGCGGGAAGGTTAGGGGGCGACACGGGCCCAGGAGTTGCCGACCACAGCGCACCCACGTGTTTGGTCATGTGCATCCCCACACCACTGACGTAGCCCAGAGAGTCAGGATCATTGCGAAGGCGTTGAGCCATTGTTGCCAGCGAGTGTGTCATGTAGTTGCTTCCAGGACCACCGTGATAGGGAAGGCCCCCCGTCACGCTGAGAGAACGAGATCGGAGAGGCGATGAGAACTCTTTCTGATCTAATCCAGCGGCATCAAGTGCGAAGCCCAATGAAGAGGCGAAGCATGAGTAGAAGTCGAAGTGAGCAACGTCATCGATGCTGTTCCCGCCCTGTGCAAGGACCGAAGAGGTCACGGCTTTCATCGCAGGTGATCGCCACAGGTCTCGTCGCTCACCCACGTAGAACGGGTCGGTCGCTGAGGCCCAACTTCGCAGGTACACACGCTTTTCCTGAGGAACGCCGAGGCGATCTGCCTTTTCATCGCTCACGAGAATCAGGGCGGCGGCCATGTCGACGTCCATAATTGCTGTCATCAGTTTTGTGTAAGGAAATGCGACCATTCGATTCGATGCGCTCGGCTGAGAGATCTCTGATGGGGTGCGAGCAGTCGGGAACCACGCATCTGGGTTGGTGGCTGCAATCTCACTCATCGGTGCCATGAGTTCTCCTAGTTCGGTTGCATACTCTGTGGTCGAGTGCTGCTGGTGAGCTCGTCGGGCATTGTCAAAGAGAGCAAAGGTGAGATACGCCTGAAAGATTGAGTGCGATATTTCAGCGGGATGGTAAGGGATATCCATTGGAAACGGTTGTTTCTCAGCAGGTGGGTATGACCAGTTTGGCCGCTGATCATTTTTTTTGAGTCGTCGAATAGTCGCCAGTGCTTCTGCCCCCACGACCATGGCGACGTCGAGTTCTCCTTGAAGTATCGAAGTAGCGGCACCATTAAGAAGTGTCTGTGGCACGGAGCCCCCAATACCCGAATAGATGCCTGTTGCAGGTGTGGCCCCAAGGCGTTCTGAAAGACGAGCAACAGGATTGTCATACTGCCAGGACTGCGAATAGACGACATCAAGACGCTCAAGCTCAGAGAAAATCTCCGGTGTGCCGGCGTCTTCCCCAGCTTGACGAGCAACGAGTTCCCACATCTCGAGCGGTTCAGGTGCGCCAAGATCGCCGACATCGTCTGCGTGCCACGTGTGGTGCGCGACGCCAATCAAACAGGGAGAGCGAGGATCTCGTCCTGTGCCCATGCGTTAAGAGGCGCGTGATCGACCGGGCAACTTAATCGCCCTGTCAGCAATGATGTCCTTCTGGACTTCGGTAGAACCACCACCGATAGAGCTGTATCTCTGGAACGAATAGAGGCGTGACCACTTCCCTCGGTCCACCGCATCAGGGCCACCTCGGGTAAGTGCTCCTGCTGGGCCCAACATGTCAACGGCAAGTTCCGAAAGTGACTGCGCCAAGGATGACCACGAGAGCTTTGCGAACTGTACTTCTGGCCAGGGCTTTTCTCCTTTGATGATGCGGCTCAGGGCTCGAAGAGAGAGAAGTCGTGCGAGTTCGATTTCGGTCCAACATCGAGCAATTCGATCTTGAATGGATGGATCGTCTAAGGCGTCTGGATTCACGGTCCGAGCAACTTCAACCATGGCTCGAAGGTCTGCGCCAAGAAGGGAGAGCTGGCCAGCGATCCCAACTCGCTCGAATCCAAGCGTCCCCATCGCCACGTTCCATCCTTCACCTTCGCCACCGAGACGACAGTTCGCAGGAATTCGAGCATCAGTAAAGAAGACTTCGTTAAACATCTCTTCGCCGGCCATGTCTCGAATGGGACGACATTCAATCCCAGGTGTCTTCATGTCGATAATGAAAGCGGTAATGCCTTCGTGCTTGGCGCCACGCTCTATTGCCGTTGGGTCAGTACGCATGAGAAAAAGTCCCCACTTGGCAATATGGGCAGTTGAGATCCAGATTTTCTGTCCATTGACGATGTAGTCGCCTGAGTCTGGTTCAAGGATCGCCATGGTGCGAAGATTTGAAAGGTCGTTGCCCGCTTGAGGCTCGGAGAATCCTTGGCACCAGTGATCATCTGCTTCGAGAATGCTCGGAAGCCAACGGTCTTTTTGCTCGTCAGTTCCCCACGTAATGATCATCGGGCCGATTTGCCACAAGCCGTTTGTATTAAACATTCCCGGCGTTCGGTACTCGGCCATGATCTGTGATGCCAAAACTCGCTGCGACGCTGTGGCGGCCCTGCCTCCGAATTCTTCAGGCCAGTGAATAGCCGCCCATCGATCGGTGTTGAGTTCACGTTGCCAAGCTGCCCGACGTTTCTGAGAGGCATCTCCGGAGAGTCGAGCCTCATCGTCAATCACTTCTTTCTCGAGGAAAGGAGGGAGGTGGGAATCAAGCCAGGCTCTGAGTTCATCTGCAAATTTCTGATCTTCAGGTGCAAGGGCAAAGTCCATAATTCGACAATAACCCACGGCTTTGCGTGAGTGTCAACTTGAGTGCTTGACTCCACCTAGGGGAAGACCCTTTTCAGGGCCTGAGAGATAGGGAGGAGAGGCAATGAACTTCACCTTTAATGAAGAGCAAACCGCACTCCAAGAGATTGCGCAACGTTCGATTGAAAGCTCAATCGACCACAACCTGCTCGCTGAATTAGCTGACAGTGAAACAGGTCACTCAGAGTCATTGTGGAAGCGATTCGTTGATCTCGGATGGACGGGGCTTTTGGTGCCAGAAGACGAGGGTGGCGCCGGCGCTGGACTTTTAGAAACCTGCATCGTCCTTGAACAGATGGGACGCATCCCGGTCCCGGGACCATTTTTCTCTTCTGCAGTGATGGCAACGTTGGCAGCGCGCACGCTTGGTGCTGATCACTTACTTCGGGACTTGGCAACTGGTGCTCGACGAGGCACGGTTGCAATAGCGGAGATGGGCTCTGGTGATCTCTTAGGTACAGTGAGAACGCGGGCTCGTCGCAAGGATGCGAACTGGGTCGTGAGTGGTCTCAAGCCCCTTGTCGTCGATGGCCACACTGCGGACTGGGTCATTGTGGTCGCTCGAAGCGAAGAGGGAATCAAGTCATTCATTCTCGAAACGGCTGATCATCCTCTTGAGTACGTCCCAACCCTTGACCCAACTCGCAAGGCCGCACGCTTAGTGCTTGATGAGACCCACGTCACACCTATTGGACCCTCCGGGTCGCACGCTGCGTTGTGGCAGCGCATATTGGATGACGTCGCTATCGGTCTCGCCGCAGAGTCGGTAGGAGCCTCTGATCGAGCATTGGTTGAAGCTATTGAATATGCGAAGGTACGAACCGTCTTCGATAAAGAAATTGCGTCGTTTCAAGTGGCCAAGCACAAGATCGTTGATATGTTCCAAGCACTCGAAATGGCAAGAGTGGGATGGCAGTTCGCAGCTTGGGCGTCAGATGCGGAAGCTCCTGAGAGGGAGACCTCCGCAGCGATGGCGGCGTCCTATGCGTCAGAAGCTGGCGTGCTGGTGACGGGTGGCAACATTCAACTTCACGGAGGGGTTGGATTTACTTGGGATAACAATGCCCACTATCTCTTTAAGCGAGTCAAGCAAAACGAGATTCTCTGGGGTGGCTCTGGCCATGAGCGACAACGTCTCTCTCGCCAATTAATTGAATCTGCATAAGCAAAAAAATCTCTTCTCGTCAAAAAGGGTAAGAGATTAGGCACGAGCGACACAATTCAGTATCTCGATTGGTCATCTTGAAGACCCGAAGATTATCGTTCGCAAAAGAGCCATATGGTCGAAGACACGACCACATGGCGTTTGAATCCCTGGGGGGGAATGACATGGCAGCACAGCGTGAAGCAATCAATGGAATTTTACCGTTTGACCCAAATGAGTTAAAAGACACCGTCTCAGGCAATATCGTCAATCCCTATCCCCGCTATGAGGAACTTCGTCGAGAGTCACCAGTGCACGTCGGGGCTGTTGACTTTGGCGAGGGAGCGAGTGATCTCAACCCTGATGTCCCTCTTCCTATAACAGTCGTCGGATTTGATGAGACAGTGGCGGTGCTGCGTGACAATGGGTTGTACTCATCGTGCGTCTATGAAATTGTGACCGAAGCCGTGATGGGCCGAACAATCTTGCAGATGGATGAACCTGAGCATCGTGAACATCGAGCGTTAGTCTCTCCCACGTTTCGGTCAAAAGTTCTTGCTCGTTGGGAAGAAGAACTCGTGCGAGGTATCGTCGACGACCTTATTGACTCTTTCATCGACAAAGGCCATGTTGACCTGGTACAAGCCATTACGTTTAATTTTCCCGTACAAGTCATTGCTCGCATTCTTGGACTTCCCCAACAGGACTATCCAAGTTTCCAACGGTGGGCCATTGAACTCAACTCGGTGGCGGCGAATTGGGAACGCGGTATGGCCGCCTCAGCAGCCCTTCGAGATTATTTTGCTGCAGTTTTAGACGAGCGTCGGAAAAATCCTGCTGATGATCTGATCAGTGAACTTGTCCACGTTGAACTTGATGGACAGCGGCTTGACGATGAGGAGATCTACTCTTTTCTTCGTCTCTTGCTTCCCGCTGGCGTAGAAACAACGTATCGAGCGTCGGGGAATCTTCTCTTTGGCCTGTTGACGCATCCCGATCAGTTGAATGCTGTCAGAGAGGACCGTTCGCTCATCCCTCAAGCATTTGAAGAGTCACTGCGATGGGAGCCGCCTGTTGCAGTCGTCCTGCGACGTGCCATGGAGTCAACCGAGTTGGCCGGTGTGCCAATAGAAGGTGGGGCTGATGTTGCCCTGATGCTTGGTGGGGCGAATCGAGACCACCGAAAGTATGAGAATCCCGATGAGTTCAATATCTTCCGGAAAGAACGCCAACATGTTGGCTTTGGCTTTGGAGTCCACGTTTGCATGGGCATGCATCTCGCTCGTATGGAGACCCGGATCGCACTCGAAGCGATTCTCGATCGTTTGGACGACCTCAAACTCGATCCTGCTCCCGGTCAAGACATTCGCATCGAAGGTCTGGCCTTTCGCTCGCCAGTGTCGCTTCCCGTGAGTTTTACCGCTCGGTGAGGAAGCCCCGATTGGTATTGTTGGGAACGCAAGAATGAGGCTCTCTCGATGAGACAATCTCTCAGGAGAGGCACAGTACTTCGAAGTAGACGTATGAGGACATCGTGGCTGAGATCCGAATAGACCTAGAAAAATGCATGGGATCAGGAAACTGCTCGTATTGGGCCCCTGGTTCCTTTGACCTTGATGATGACGGCAAGGTCCTCGTCCGTGATCCTGCAACCGATGAAGAGAGCAGACTTGTCATGGCCGCAGAGGGATGTCCCGTAGGGGCGATCTCGATATGGCATGGTGAGAGAAGAATTGACCAAGGAGCCCCCTAATGCCACTCGCAGTATCTGAAGACCACGATGAACTTCAGCGAACGATCCGTCGTTGGCTCGAGACCTATTGTCAGCCAGACATCCCTCGTGCTGTTGTCGAGGGAGACGCGGGCGGCGTGCCCGGAATCTGGAAACAGATAGCGGACCAAGGGTGGCTCGGGCTTCACGTCGACGAAGCATTTGGCGGGCAAGGCTTTGGCTTCCCAGAGCTCGCCATTGTTCTCGAGGAGTTTGGTGCGTCGCTTGTGCCAGGGCCGGTCCTTTCGACGGTTGTCGTCTCGAGCGTTGTGCAACGAGTTCTTCGTGCACATCCAGATCGCACCGAACTCACTGCACTCTTAGAAGGGCTCAGCGATGGGTCATTACCCGCGGGGCTTAGTTTTGGATCTGAATCCCTTCGTCTTGAGAGTGGATCAATGGGGGCAGGTGTCAGCGTCTCTGGAACGATTGCACCCGTCCTTGGTGCCCCGAGTGCGTCTATCTATTTGGTGCCCGTAGCTGACCTTGGTTGGATCCTGGTTTCGCCAGGAGATGGAGTGAGCGTAGAGACACGTCCCGCATTGGACGCGACGAGAACTCTTGGTGCACTCACGCTCGACAACGTTTCGATTCCAGCTCAGCGCTGCTTTGGGGATATAACAAGAAGTGACGTCACCGACATCGCCCTCGTGTTGAGTGCTGCAGAGTCGACGGGAAGTGCTCGATGGTGTTTAGAGACCACGTCGGCCTATGCCACGACGAGAGTGCAGTTCGGACGACCTATCGGCCAGTTTCAAGCAGTGAAACACCGATTGGCAGACATGTTGGTTCAAGTGGAACAGTCAACGGCAGTTGCATGGGATGGTGCGCGTTCCGAAGATGATCGGCTCGATGAGCGACAACTCGTTGCAGCAATTACAGGAAGCATCGTGATTGACGGGTTTGTTGAATGTGCCAAAAGTTGTGTTCAACTCCATGGAGGCATTGGATTCACGTGGGAGCATGATGCACATCTGTATTTCAGACGGGCATTAGCCACACAAGCACTTCTTGGATCGTCTGACATCCATAGCGTTCGTGTTGAACAACTCGTGAGTTCAGGAGTGCGACGCTCGTTGAGTTCGGATCTCCCCGCAGAGGCAGAAGAGATTCGTGGCGAGATCGAGCCGCTCGTTGCTCAAGCAAAAGGATTGAAAGAAGAAGAACGGCGGGATTTCCTGATCGAAACCGGCCTCTCTGTGCCGCACTGGCCTCGACCGTGGGGACGAGAAGCATCGCCGCTCGAGCAGATCGTTATTCAAGAAGAAATGACCAAGGCCCATGTTGCCGGTCCACACCTCAGTATTGGTGGCTGGGCCTTGCCGACAATCATTACTCATGGCACATCGGAGCAACAAGAACGTTGGGTTCGCCCCACCCTGCGAGGAGAGATGGCGTGGTGCCAGCTCTTTAGCGAGCCAGGCGCAGGTTCAGATCTCGCATCGTTGTCGATGAAAGCTGAAAAAGTTGAAGGTGGCTACTCGCTAACCGGCCAGAAGGTATGGACATCGATGGCCAGGCAAGCAGACGTCGGGATCTGCTTGGCCCGGACCGATAGTTCAGGAAAGCGACATGACGGAATTACCTACTTCATCGTCGACATGAAGAGCGAAGGGATTGAGATCCGGCCGCTTCGTGAGTTGACGGGTGATGCGATGTTCAATGAAGTGTTCTTCACTAACGTCTTCGTCCCTGATGACACGGTCATTGGTGCGGTGGGCGATGGTTGGAAAATCGCTCGAACAACGCTTGACAATGAGCGAGTCTTTATGTCGACAGGTTCATCGTTTGGTATTGGTGTCGAACAAGTCGTCGATGCCCTTGGGAAAAAGGGAGAGCAGGCGAGTGTCCTCGAAAGGCTTGCCGTTGGTGGACTGCTCGCCGAAGCACAATCGATCGCCATCATGGGTCAACGAGCGACGTTACTCTCACTCTCTGGACTTGAAGTTGGAGCGAATGCCAGCGTTCGAAAGTTGCTTGGTGCCGAACACGAACAACGCGTCCAGCAGTTAGGACTCGGCCTCACCGGAGCAATGGGGGCAGTCGCAGACGGGGAAGCCGCCGCGTGGTCCAGAGGAACGCTGTTTACGCGATGTCTGACGATTGCGGGTGGCACGAGTGAGGTGCAGCGCAACGTGATTGCAGAGCGACTCTTGGGCCAACCAAAAGACCCTGAGCCAGGCGAGTAGGGACTCAATGCTGATCTGGTTGAGCGAGTCAGAATTTGCGACGCTGCAATCAGTCTGTGATCGAATGGTTCCGAAGAGTGACGCCACGCCCGGGGCCGTTCAATCTGGAGCCCCGGAGTACATCGATACGTTGCTTGGGGCATTCAGTTTTGACCCCCCTCGAATCTGGGCGGGTGGTCCAAGCTCAGGACGAGCGGGGGGAGTAGCTGCGTTCAAGAACTTTCATAGCCTCACTGCGATGGACGAACTGGCATGGCGAACTCGCATTGAAGGGTCGCAAGGAATTCCAGAGCGAGAGTTCAACGGTCCAGTCATAGGACTTCAACAGGCCTATCGAGACGGACTCGCAGCATTAGGTAGCGATTTTGATGCGCTCACCCCTGAGGAGCAGAGTGAGCGACTGCACGCCACCCCTGATTTTGCCGAGATGGTATTTACCCATGTGTGCGAGGGAATGTACGGCGCTCCAGAGTACGGAGGAAATCGAGAGACACGAGCCTGGGCTGCGATTGGATTTGCCGGTGACGTGCAACCCCGTGGGTGGACCGACCAAGAGGTCAGTGCCCCATGAGCGTCGATGCAGTCATCATTGGGTCGGGTCCTGGTGGCTCAACTGCTGCAGACGTCCTGACACAAGCAGGATGGAATGTGGTGATTATTGAGAAGGGTCGCAATCACCTTTTAGACCCTAAAGATCTCTCGAAACCGGCATCAGACTTCTCCAACGATGAGGTGAAGTTTATGGACCGCTACTTCCTTGGACCGGACCCTTTCCTTGAGCCTCGAACATTTCGCGTCAGTGTTGAAGAAGGCGACCGCAGCCATGTTGGAGAAGTGAACTCGATTCCTTCCACGGTGGGTGGGGGAGGCACGCACGCCGACGGAAAGACACCCCGCTTTCGAGAGGTCGACTTTGCGATGCTCTCAGAGTTTGGACCTCAGCCTGATGCACAGATGGCGGACTGGCCACTGAGCTACGACGATCTCGAGCCCTGGTATGCGCACGTGGAAAATGCCATCGGGGTAGCGGGAACAGAAGGAGCGAATCCATTTGCAGCTCCTCGCTCGGGCCCGTTCCCTATGCCCTCTGGCGCACCTATGTACGCTTCGACAATTTCAAGTGCGGCTGCCGAGAAACTTGGCTTTCATCCCTACGCGGCGCCAACTGCGGCCAACAGCGTTCCTTACGGTGGGCGCCCGGCCTGCAACAACTGTGGCTTCTGTGCGTTCCTTGGATGTCCTATTCACGCCAAAGGCGACCCCGTCGCCCTCTTGACCCGCACCATGGCAACGGGTCGAGCCGAACTGTGGTCAGAGACCTACGTATCTCGGATTCGCACACAAGGCCGCCAAGCTACGGGCGTTGACTACATCGGGCCCGACGGGGTAGAGCGATCCATGGATGCCAAGCACGTCATCGTTGCGGGAGGTGCATTTGAAACACCACGACTGTTGCTGTTGTCAGGAATAGGAAACGAACTTGTTGGCCGCAATCTCATGTGTCACTACCAGAGCATCATCGTCGGGATGATGCCGTTTGACGTCCACGGTGATCGTGGGCGAGCAGTGACCCACGTCCACGATGACGCCATGATCCCCGACAAGCGTTCGATTCAGGCGGCAAAAGATGCAGGTCTCCCCTGGATCCGCGGAGGACTCGTTGAACACAGCGGCGGTGGCATGCCGGCACGTGAAGCAAAGATCTATCCCTGGGGGGCAAATCATGGGGAGTTGATGAAGAACTCACCCATGCGCCGGCATCTGTTTGCTTTCATCATGCAAGGAGAAGATCTTCCGTACGCAACCAATACCGTGGATCTTGACCCACACATTAAAGACGTGCGTGGATTTCCTGTTGCTCGCATTACCTATAGGCCAGGACGCCATGAGTTGGTCGCCTCGCAGCATTATGGACCACAGTTAGAAGAGATATTGCTTGAGATGGGCGCGACGTGGACGACAAAAACAAGTTCTCCGGGGACGAGTTACAACGGGCCACATGCAACCCCTGTTCCAGAAAGTCGCCATATCATCGGGACAGCCCGTATGGGTGTTGACCCTGCCACGTCGGTGGTTGATGAATGGGGGAGAGTTCACGGCCTTGACAACGTCATCGTCGCAGATTCCTCGGTATTCCCAACATCGGCTGGCTACGGCCCCACCTTGACCTTGGTGGCGTTGTCGGCCCGAGCTGCAGGCCATCTTGCGGGGGTCACCCCTGCAAGTCTGAGTTAATGCATCGTCGCCCATTCACTAATCCATTCACCAGTGGGGTGTGATCATGAGAATGAACTTGGTCCCCTCGACAAACTTCAACGACTATCAGTTCACGCACCAACTTCGAACTCGCTTTGCCGAGACCGATGCGATGGGCATTATTCACCATGCGTCATATCTGGCCTACCTAGAAGAAACTCGGGTTGAGTTCCTTCGCCACAGTGACCATCCCTACGCCAAGATTCGAGAAGACGGCATCGACCTCGCCGTGCTTGAGGTATTTGTTCAGTATCGAAAGCCACTTAAATTTGATGAGGTCGTCGATGTGGCCATGGTCATTGGTGGGCAATCACGAGCAACCTTCCAGGTTGCGTACTTACTCAGTGTCGACGGTGACGTTCGGGCAACAGCCGTGACGGTTCATGGTGCCGTTGATCAGTCTGGACGAGCGGTTCGACTTCCAGAGTCCCTGCCAACGAACTCAAAAGAACAGCGTTAACTCAGCACCTCAGGGTTCACAATGTGGAGTGGCCGAGCACCTGCAAAAAGTCGACAGAGGTCCTCGGCGATGATCGCCGTGTGATTGGCCTCTGTGTCGTAGGTTGCTCCACCAATATGAGGAGTCAAGACAACATTTTGGAATGTCGTTAGCGGATGAGCAGGATCAAGGATCTCGCCTTCAAAGTGATCCAGCCCGGCAGCTCCGACTTTTCCTGATGCCAATGCGTCAACGAGTGCATCAGTGTCGTGAATTTTTGCTCGTGCAGAGTTGATAAAGACAACGCCATCTTTCATCTGCGCAAATTCTGCGGTTCCAATCATGCCGCTGGTCTCGTCTGTGACTGGTGCGTGGATGGAAATCACATCGGATCGCTCAAGGACTTCGTCCAGGGTTGAGGTGGCATCGGGTGCGTAGGGGTCGTAGGCGATGACGTTCATCCCGAGTCCCCGTGCACGCCATCGAAACGCTCGACCGACGGCACCAAGTCCAACAAGGCCGACGGTTTTGCCGGCGAGCTCCCACGCCCGAAAGCGTTGGTAAGGAATTGTTCCGTCTTTGTAAAAATCACCAGCTCGAACGTCGGCATCTGCGCCGATGACTCCTCGAGTCGCAGCGAAGAGGAGGGCAACAGTGATCTCCGCAACGGCATCAGCATTTCGACCAGGTGCTCGCAACACGGGGACACCAGCAGCTGTTGCTGCGGCAATGTTCACGTTTGTCGGATCGCCTCGAGTACTGGCCACTGCACGAAGTGGTTGTTCAAAAAGAGCAGGGCCACAGTTGTCTGTTTCGACGATGACGACCGTGGCACCCTCAGCGGCAACACGCTCAGCAAGTTGTTCGTCGCTCAAAATCCGCAACGTAGGTTGGTCAAGCCATGAATCGAGCACCAGGTCTGCGAGTTCATGAAGGAGTTCGAGGCCAGGGCCGCGAACAGCGGCTGTCACCAGTGCTGTAGCTCGAGGTTCCACGTTTATCTCACTTTCTCGTCTGTCTCTGTGGCACCATCATGCCAAGGAAGTGGCCTTCTGCGCACATCGAGAACTGAGCACCTAGGGATTCCCCTCGATTGTTCTTTTCTCTGAGCATTTCGCTAGAGTTGGCCTTGCTACGCGGGGGTGGGGGCATTGAGAATTCCTATGAGTCACAAAAGGGCATGTGGTGGCGATGCAAGGTAACGGCGTCACCGTAGGTGTAGACGTAGGGACGACCTCGGTCAAAGCAGTAGCGGTGGATGCGGACGGCCAGATTATTTCCCGCTCAAGAATCCCGCACTCGATTGTCACGACCCAAGCTGGGCGTCTCGAACATGATGCGCGTAGAGCGTGGCGAGATGGAACGAAGAAGGCCTACCGAGCAGTGACTGAGAATCTCAATTTCCCAATTGCTGGCGTGACGACTGCGTCAATGATTCCCTCGATGACTGCGGTGAATAAGCGTGGTATCCCTATTCTCCCCGGGGTGCTTTATGGCGATGAACGAGGCCAACCTCGCCATGAAGATAGTGAGAGCCAAGGGGCACAAGATCTGTCATTCAATGGTGAGTGGTTTCTCCGGTGGGCAAAAACAGAAGCACCAGATGCCTACGGCTATTGGCCATGCCAAGCGGTTGCAACCCATGCACTCGCCGATGTCCCAGCAATGGACTCTGCAGCTTCGTCATCGCTAGGGACGTTGTTAGGTCGAGACGGATGGAACCAACCGCTTCTCGACGACATTGGTATTTCTGATGCAGCGTTGCCGAAGATTGTCCCTATGTGTGCCCCTGGTGGAACCTTGCCAGGATCAGACACTGTGTTTGGTGGAGGAACAATCGACGCACTGGCTGACCAAATCGTTTCTGGGGCGACGCAACCCGGTGACGTCTTGGCAATCTTTGGTGCAACAGTCGTGATTTGGATTGTGACCGATGCCTATGTTGAACATCCTCCAGAAGGACTCTTCTCAGTTCCACATCTGGTAGCTGGAAGAGGTCTCCTCGGAGGCCCGAGTAATGCTGGCGCACTCTTTGTTGATTGGGCACGGGAACTCTCTGGGATGTCGGCTCGTCACGCCCGGGAACTCGAGCAGCAAGAACGACCAGATAACCCCGCCCAGGTGCCAGTCTGGTTGCCGTATCTGCGAGGAGAGCGAACGCCATTTAATGACCGCTCACTTCGAGCGATGTTGGTTGATGCCGACATCACTCATGGACCAGAGGCCATTCGACGGGCGGCCTATGAGGCAAGTGGCTTTGTGATTCGCCGTATGGTCGAAATGTCTGGCGTTCCTGCGACGCGTGTGGTGGCGAGTGGCGGGGGATCCCGTTCGAGCGCGTGGATGAGAGGGGTTGCTGACGCGACAGGTATTCCCGTGGAATCAGTAGCAGTCTCAGAAGGAGCGGCCTACGGAGCGGCCTACCTGGCTCGTATGGCTGCGGGGCTCGAGACATCACTCGATGATGCGCAACGTTGGACTGCAACAGGAGAGCGATACGAGCCAGATCCTGGTTGGGAGTCAGCGATACAAGGTCGCTACGATCGATTTCATTCACTTGGAACAGGTGTCTAATACGGGGGGAACTCTATGAGGGAAGGTGTCGAAATGATGATGACAACACAGAAACGAGGTGAGCGATGAAGGCCTTAGTCTTCGGAGTAAAGCCTGATCGCTACGAGGTTCCAGATGACGCCAATGCGTTGATGCAGGGGCTTGCTCGAACACCTGTCAAATTGATGGACGTTGATGATCCGGTTCATATTCATCCCGACTGGGTGGTCACAAAACCATTGTTAACTGGAATCTGTGGCTCAGATTCAAAACAGTTCTTGTTAGATTTTGGTGACAACGAATTAGATAACGCGATGTCAAGTTTTTGTTCGTTCCCTCAGATCATGGGACACGAGGTTGTCGCGGAAGTGGTCTCGATGGGGCCAAAGGCTCGAGGCCTCGAGATCGGACAGCGTGTGGTGTTGAATCCGTGGCTGAGCTGCGGGCCTCGTGGCATCTCGCCGGTCTGCCCCGCATGTCAAGAAGGAGACTTCAGCCTCTGTTGGAACTTCACGAACGGTGACATCTCTGTTGGCATTCACACTGGAGTGGCAGCAGACGCAACGGGTGGGTACGCCGAATTGATGCCCGCACACGATTCGATGCTCTTCCCCGTTCCCGACGACATTACGGATGAACAAGCCGTGCTTGCCGACCCGTTTTCAGTGTCACTTCACTCGATCACGCGCCACCCACCACCACCGGGCGGGAAAGTTTTGGTGTACGGAGCAGGATCACTCGGAAGTTGTGCCGTAGCAATCTTGCGAGCGCTGTACCCGAGCGTTGAAATTGCGGTGGTTGCTCGATTTGATGCACAAGTTGCACTCGCAAAGAAGTTTGGAGCATCCCTTGTGGTCAGAGATGAACCCCGCCTTGAGATCATCGAACAAGTGGCTGCGTGGTCTGGAGGAGTGCTCCATATGCCAATGGACGGTCTTCCAATGGCGTATCCCGGTGGGATTGATGTGGTCTACGACACCATCGGAAAGCCTGAGACGTTTGAGGTGGGTGTTCGTGTCCTGAAGGCGAGAGGCACCTTGGTCAAATCTGGGGTGCACGCGTCTGCGAGATGGGAGTGGAGTCCCCTCTATTTCAAAGAGATCTCCCTCGTAGGGTCGAACGCATTTGCAACAGAAGACGTCGAAGGAGTGCGCAAACACGCAATCGAGCACTATCTTGACATGGTGGGACAAGGGCGCATCGAGCTCACCGATATGTTGACGCACTCGTATCGCCTTGATGAGTGGCGAGAAGCATTCTCGACGATCGCCACTCAGGGCGAGACTGGTGCTATCAAAGTCACGATTGATCTGCGATAGCCACCTTCAGAGTGTCGCGTAGCTCGATGAATGCTCAAAGGAAGTCCAGAAAGGGAACTAAAGGAGTTCTTGAAGGCTGTTCGATTGGAGTTTGAGGGAGAAGGCCAAGTACTCTACGAACTGGGGAGAAAGAGGGGCGTTGTGGATTCAGAGTCAAAGTTGGCGCCGGCGCCCATTGTGGAATGCCGTGACTTAGTGAAGCGGTTTGACTCATTTGCTGCGGTTGATGGGATCAGCGTTACCGTGAACCAAGGCGAGTCGTTTGGATTTTTAGGGCCGAACGGTGCGGGGAAGACCTCGACGATGAGGATGATCTCGTGCATGTCGCCAGCGAGCGAGGGATATCTTCGTGTTCTTGGCCAAGATCCAGAGACACATGGGCCCGAGATCAGATCTCGCCTTGGTCTCGTTCCTCAAGAAGACACGCTCGAGCTCGAGCTTTCCTTGCTCGACAACTTGTTGATTTACGGTCGCTACTTTGATCTTCCAAAAAAGGAGATTCTTCAGCGGGCGGATCGTCTGTTGGACTTTGCTCAGCTGACCGATCGTAAACACGACAAGGTTGACCTTCTCTCTGGAGGAATGCGTCGTCGACTCACGATTGCTCGAGCCCTTATCTCTGAGCCAGACCTGTTGATCTTGGACGAACCGACGACGGGTCTCGATCCTCAGGCTCGGCACTTGTTGTGGGATCGTCTCTATCGATTAAAGAGCGATGGCGTGACGTTGATCATCACCACTCACTACATGGATGAGGCAGAACAACTCTGCGATCGGTTGGTAGTCATGGATCATGGCCACATTGTCGCTGAAGGAGCGCCTCGACAGCTCATCGAAGACCATTCGACCCCGGAAGTCTTGGAACTTCGTTTTGGAAACGTCGGTCACGAAGAGTATTCGGCAGGTTTTGAAGACTTGGCCGAGAGAATCGAAGTTTTGCCTGATCGCTTATTGCTCTATGTCCATGACGGCGATGAAGTCTTGAGTGCAGTGCACAGCAGAGGTCACACGCCTGAGCGTTCGCTGGTTCGGCGCTCCACACTTGAAGATGTCTTTTTGGTTTTGACTGGGCGAACGTTGGTCGATTAGTGACACTCGGCACGCTCAGCACTCGAGGAAGTTCTCAACCACGCATTGGCTGGCCCACGTGGGTTCGAGCAGTGTGGCATAACGCGTTCGTCTACTCAAAGACATGGCGCTCGTCAATTGTCACAGGGCTCCTTGAGCCATTTATGTATTTGGTGGCGATGGGGGTTGGTATTGGTTCGCTGGTCAACAAAGGAAGCGGTGGCGTCGATGGTGTCCCGTATCTCAACTTTGTCGCCCCTGGCCTGTTGGCTGCGACCATGTTGCAGATCGGCGTCAGCGACTCTTCGTTTTCAGTGCTGGGTGGATTGAAGTGGGCCCGAACCTATTTTGCAGCCATTGCAACGCCCTTGAACTATCACGATGTCCTGATTGGCCACTTGGCTTGGATCGCAATTCGCTGTAGCGCGGTGGCAACGGCATTTGTTGCAGTGATGGGAGTCTTTGGGCTGTTGGCAAGTCCCTTGGCGATTCTGGCGATCCCCGCCGCTGCACTTTCAGCTCTGGCCATCTCGTCGCCAACAACAGCAATCGCTACTCGTCAAGATGACCATCTCTCGATGACGGTGGTCTTTCGCCTTGGGGTGTTGCCAATGTTTTTGTTTGCAGGAGTATTTTTCCCACTCAGTCGGCTTCCATACTGGCTTGAAGCCATTGTTCAGATCCTTCCGTTGACGTCTGGAGTAACGCTCTGTCGAGCGCTTACCTTGCATCAAGGTCTCCATCCGAGCCTGTTCTTGAATATCGGCTACATGTTGCTGTGGTTTGGTGTTGGGTATTACTTCTCGCTGACCGGATTCCGAAAGAGGCTGGTGATATGAGTTCGCTGACACTGCGGCCACATCGGCCAATTCCTCGCAGCACAGTCAGGGTTGTGCTCTTGGTTCGAGCCAACATGCAGCGCTATTTCAAACATCGGCTGCTCTTCGTTACTGGGTTCCTTGAGCCGTTTCTCTTCCTCCTCTCTATCGGCGTTGGAGTGGGAGGTCTTGTCGGTGGGATTCACGTTGAAGGCGAGACGATTCCCTACGCCGTCTTTGTGGCCCCCGGCCTGATGGCGACATCGGCCATGAATGGGGCCATGATCGACTCGATCTTTAATGTCTATTTCAAGCTGAGAATTAGCCACAGCTATGACGCAGTGTTAGCAACTCCCATGAGCCCAACGGACTTGGCGCTTGGAGAGATTGGTTGGTCGATAGTGCGTGTCGGCATCTACTCGGTGGCGTTCCTCATTGTCATGGCCGGACTCGGTGACGTGCATTCCTGGATGGTGATCTTCTGCCTTCCCGCGGCGATGCTGGTAAGTGCTTCATTCTCGGCTGTTGGTATTGCTGCGACCACCTACATGCGCACGTGGCAGGACTTTGATCTCGTCATGATGATCCAGATGCCAATGTTTTTGTTCTCGGGCGTGTTCTTCCCCTTGACTGTTTACCCAGGATGGCTCCAGTTGGTCGTCTCACTCACGCCGCTCTATCAAGGCGTGGCCCTCTGTCGAGACTTTGCCTTAGGCCACCTCCACCTCTGGATGCTCTTCAACGTGGCCTACCTCTTGATAATGGGAGCGATTGGGCTGCGGATTACTATTCGCCGTTTGGCGATTCTCTTGCTTCCCTAGCGGATCCCTTGGCCAGAAGGCTCCAAGCCAGGGAGTTTTTATTCTTAGATATCTCTTACTCCCACCTTGTGATCCCCTTGAGTTGGCCGAGCAATCTAGAACTTGTCGCCAGTGAAATACATTGGTGGAGAAGCCACCGCAAGGAGGAGAATGAAATGTCAACACATTCCGTTCGCAATGTAGTGAGAAATGTTGGAGTGTCAACCGCAGTTGTTGCTGGCCTTGTTGCTGGTGGCGTGAGTGCTGCAGGAGCTGCCACGACTACCACCCAGCCAGCAGGTTCTTCGAATCAGCACGTTGAAAAAGGGATGCCAGGCGTACCTGGACATCACGCACCAGGTGGAAAAGTGACCGCCATCTCTGATACGTCGATCACTGTTTCAAACCCGAAGGGCGATTCCAAGACCTTTACGATCAACAGCGATACCAAATTCATGAAGGGGAGCGAGACAGCGACTTCTTCTGACGTCACGGTTGGATCACTCGTTCGGATCATGCCAACGGCCAAGGGATCAAACACCGCCGCAAAAATCATGGTTGGTGTCCCTCATGTTGCTGGAAAAGTCACCGCCGTTAATGGAAGTTCTGTGAGCATCACGAATCGAGAAGGGAAATCTTTCACGGTCGTTGAAAGTGACTCGACAAAATTCACAAAGAATGGCGCCGCTGCCACATCAGCTGATGTTGTGGTTGGCCAAGTCATTGTTGCTCAAGGTTCCTTTGCGTCTGGGAGCACGACCACATTGAATGCCACAAGCATCATGGTTGGACTTCCTGGACCAGGCGCTAGCGGCATGCAGCATGGACCTGACGGCGGACCTCATGGAGGACCTGATGGTGGTCCACACGGAGGACCTGACGGTGCTCCTCAAGGTGCCGACCAAACTCCACCTCAGTAACGAAGTTCTGTCCCTCGGGGCAGACCAACGTATCGGCAAAGCGCTGGTCTCGTGAAGTTCTGCTTCTTCGAGACCAGCGCTTTGTGCGTTCTCGCCCCCTCTCGAGATATGTGAATTTTCGGGAAGCGCCGTGAATTGAGCGATGGGCTCGGGATCGAGCGGCCACCTTTGAAAGGACGAGAGCGGGTGGATCGTTTTTCATGCCCATCTCAATCGCTCTACCGATACCGCTCTCGGCAAGGGATTCGCCTCCGGCACAGCCGTTTCGGTATCGGATTACTCCTATTTCGAACGGCTCTTTCCCCATAATGAAGGCCAAATCCTGCCCCCGTAGCCTATTTTTTGGCAAAACTCGGTGGCCACAGGCTCCACGGCGGCAAAGCGACACGACAATTCTCGACGTGAGTGCTAGGAATAGGGTCAAGAATCAGGCACAAAGCCTGACGTCAAGAGGGGGATTCTCAATGGCACAGGAATTTGATCGTCGTTCATTTCTCGCACGCTCTGCGCTGACCGCTTCGGGCATCGCTGTCGCCGGTGGTGCAACAGGATTGCTCGGTGAAGGAATTGCTGGAGCGGTCCAGACAAATGGTCCAGGGCGAAACGGTGTTTCGACCAAGAAGCCAAAGCGCGGTGGGTCACTGACAATTGGTCTCAATGCCGAAGAGCAAGGCTTCAATCCCACCACCGGTCGTTTCGATACTGCCGGCTTTGTGATTGCTCGTACTGTCTTCGATCCACTGATGATTATCAATGGAAGCGGAAAAGCTGTCCCCTACTTGGCCGAGTCCATCACCTCAAACACCGACTTCACGAAGTGGACAGTGACACTCCGACCCAATCTTTTATTCCAAGACGGAACACCCTGTGATGGAGCAGCGCTCCTCCAAAACTTTGAAGCACAGTACAACAGTGCATTAGTGGGCCTTGCCATCAAGCCACTGATCGACAGCTTTGATCAGACCGGACCACTCTCCGTTGTCATCAATACGAAGAACCCATGGTCGACGCTGCCAGTATCACTCGCCGAGCAGCAAATCTGTTTTGTCGCTGCTCCCTCGATGTTGAATGCGCCAAATGGTGGGACAGACCACCCAATTGGAACGGGACCGTTCACGTTTAAAGAGTGGGTGCCAAACTCCCACTACACCGGTGTGGCGAATGAGAAGTATTGGCGAGCTGGGTTGCCCTATTTAAGCCAAATCACGTTTAAGCCAATTCCAGATGACCAGGCTCGCGCCCAAGCACTTCAGGCTGGAACAATCGACATGATGCACACCACTGACCCAACGAGCATCAAGAGCTTTAAGGGCAATCGCCAGTGGGGCTACACCAACAACGTTGGCAAGATGGTGGGGTCTCCGAACTTAAACCTCATCATGTTGAACACGGCAGAAGCCCCCTTTGATGATCTCCTCGCTCGCCAAGTCGTCGCGACGGGTACAAATGCTCAGCAGTACAGCACCGTGATTGACCAAGGAGTCTGTGCGCCAGTCAATGGGATCTATCAGCCTGGCTCTCCCTACTACTCAAGCGTTCCGTATCCAAAGTACAACCAGTCCAAAGCCAAGAGCTTGGCCCAGCAGTATGCCAAGAAGCACGGTTCAGCGCTGTCATTCACGTCAAACATTGTTGCGGCCCCTCAGTCAGTACGACAAGGTGAGTGGTTCCAGCAAGTCATGAAAAATATTGGCGTCAAGGTTTCCCTGAAGCAGGTTCAACAGAACACGCTCATCAATGACGCGCTCTTTGGAACCTTCCAAGCCACGGCCTGGAGCCAGTTTGGTGGCATGGTCCCGGATCTGAACTATCCATGGATGTCAGCAGCCACTGTCGGTAAGTCTGGCATTTCGATCAACATGGCCCGAAACGACGACCCACAGATTCAAGATGACTTCTTGAAGGGAATGGCAAATCCAATTGGATCATCAGCTTCAGTCGCCGCATTTAAGAACATCAACCAACGCCTTGCCGTTGACTTGCCCTACATCTGGCTTGATCGCACGACGTGGGCGTTGGTGGCGAACAGTAAAGTCCAGAACTGGGCAAACCCAAAGACGCCTTCTGGGACACACGCACTCGGCCAAGACCAAGGAACGTGGTGGATCACTCAAGCCTGGATTAGTTAGGTCTCTTCCGCTGAGCGGACGTAGGTAACTCACTTCTCTAACCTGTTGACATCATGGTTCATGAGGCGGCATTCACTGAGATCGATCATTACTTTCACCAGGGCTATCTCACTGCCCAACAAGCAGAGAACGACGCCGCAGAAGCACTTGCCATCCTCGGGATCTCTCCTGGGGCTCGCATCCTTGACGCAGGATGTGGAGATGGCCGGCTCGCAGTTCGATTGGCTGCCTTGGGCTTTCGGGTCACCGGTGTTGACAGAGACGCCGCTCAGTTAGAGCGCGCGCGAGCGGCAGCAGACCAAAGCGGGATCTCCCTTGCGTTTGTGAATGCCCCGCTCGAAGAGATGGGCGATATTGGAATCTTTGATGCCGCTCTCTTGTGGTTCACGACCTGGGGATTCAGTGACGACAGCAGGAACGCACGGGTGCTTCGATCCATTGCCACGCGTCTGGTGCCTGGCGGATCTCTCGCTCTTGACACGCTGAATCCAATTGGAGTTCAGAGCTATCTCTCAAAGCACCCAGCGCCGGTTGTCACTCGACAAGGTGAGGATGAACAGATTGATGCGTACTCATTTGATCTCGTCTCTTCTCGGCTCTGGACGAATCGAACCGTGAGGAAAGACGGAGTGGAGTCTTCTCGGCTCCTGAAGCTTTCGCTCCCCACGATCCCGCAATGGGAACAGGTATTGAAAGAAGCAGGACTCATTCTTGACTCGGTCCATGGAAAAGAGGGGAGCGAGTTCACGCCAGACTCGTGGGGGATGGTTCTTGTCGCACGGGCTCTCTGAATAAGCGGGCTCGCACGTGACAGAAGAGTCATCAGGTGCGAAGATGAGTTGTATGGCAAGAACTGACTACGGATTCCCTGATGTTCGATGGGGGAAGAGTGATACTGGCATCGCTCGGGCCGGTCAGTATTTCGTCAGCACAAAACCTGGTTCGTGGGTCGTGCGCCAGATGGTCCCAGTGGACCGATGGGTACTAAAGAAATCAAAATCTATGGAACTCGCACCGATCACACAATGTGAGTCTTCTCTCCTCGTCATGCGACGGCGTAATCTTTTCTACTCGTGAGCACGCAAGAATTTCGTTCCCTTGAGGTTCCCTCGAAAGAGATTATTGATGAAGCGAGGGCGTTTGTCGCTTCGATTCTGCCCCCCACGCCGTTAGTCGAGTGTGAGATTCATGGCCTGCGACTCTGGCTGAAACTTGAATCGCTTCAACCCACGGGAGCGTTCAAAGTTCGTGGCGCACTGGCCGCAATCCATCATGTCGCCGAAAACGAACCGGGGCGGCGGGTCGTGACGTGTTCTGCGGGAAATCACGGTCTCGGCATCGCGTGGGCGGCATCGCGCCTCGGTGTCGCGGCGACCGTTGTCGTGCCTCGAACGGCCTCACCGGCAAAGATCTCAAAACTGAAGGACTTCTCGATCGATCTACGCCTCCTTGGCGAGAGTTATGACGAAGCCGAAGAAGCGGCACTGGAGTTCGCCCAAGAACAAGGTGCTCGTTTTATCTCGCCGTATAACGACACCTACGTCATTGCCGGGCAAGCAACGCTGGCCCACGAGGTCACCGAGCAACTCCCACATGCTGCGCACCTTGTAGTGGCGGTTGGTGGCGGTGGCTTGGCCTCTGGTGCTGCACTGGCCTTAGAGGGACACGCCTGTCAGCTGCATGGGGCCCAGATAGAGCAGAATGCGGCATTCTCCGAAATCTTCGAGGGTCGAGACGTGGACTTTGGACGACTCGAGCCAACAATTGCAGACGGGATTGCCGGAGGCTTTGAAATCGATGCAGTGACCCTTTCGATTCTTCATGCACACCCTTTTGATCTCACCTTGGTGAGCGAGGCTGCCACGAAGGAAGCCATGGCGAGAGCATCTGCTGATGCTGGAATTGTGATGGAAGGATCAGCGGGCGTCGCTCTAGCGGCAGCCTTCCAACGAGCAGATGCGTGGGATGGCGAAATCGTTGTGGCGGTGACGGGGCAAAATATTTCTCAGTCTGAGTTTCGAGAGGTCCTCAACGCTTACGCGCTGTAGCCCCCGTCAACGCTGATGTGCTGACCGCTAATGAATGCAGCGCGATTGCTCGCCAAGAAACAGACGAGTTCGGCGATATCTCCCGCAGTCCCAAAGCGATTGAGGGGGATATTCGCTCGAGCCGCATCAAGTGCTTGATCATCTAATTCCCCTGAGGCGATAAGTCTCGCCGCCATACCATCGCTCAACATGCCTGGTCCCACACAGTTCGCACGCACGCCGTAGCGGCCTTCCTCAACGGCGAGTGCCGCGATGACTTGTTCGATCGCTCCCTTGGCACCAGAACTGAGACCATCTCGTACTGGGAATCGTTTCGTGGCAGCCGTCGTGACGGCCACGATTGAACCATTCGATGCTCGAAGGTGTGTGAGTGCTGGTTGCACGATATTAAAAAATGCTGCCGCTTCTCCGAGGAGTGCGTCTCGGTACTGTTCGGGTGTCACCGTTGAGAGATACTGCTGAGCAACGAGAGGCCCCGCAGCATGGACCAGTGTGTGGATCCCGCCAAACTCTTGGACGGCATCGCTAAGCGCACGACTTGCTTGCGCCACGTCGTTTAAATCTGCGTGAAGAGCGAGAGAGCGTTGGCCCATGCTCGAGATCTCTTCAACGAGAGCCTGGGCGTCGTCAGCATTGGAGCGATAGGTAAAGGCCACGTTGCTTCCTCGCTCAGCGAAGAGTCGAGCAATAGAACTCCCAAGTCCGCCTGTTCCTCCAGTGATCAACGCACAGCCCGTGCGAGCCCCGAAGTCGCTCACGAGGTGTTCCCAAACGCTCCAGATTCTCGAGCAGCGTTGATTTTCTCAGGGCTCCAGCCCAAGAGATCTTTCAACACGTCGTCAGTATGTTGTCCGACGCTTGGAGCTTTCGAGGGGGTAGGGAGGGTTTCGCCTATGAACTTGAGTGGGGTGGGGAGTTGTTCAGCGCCAAGTTGTTCGACAGAGAAAAGTGGGAAGCGATCTTTGAACTGAGGATCATCGAGAAGTGTGCGTGGTGAATTGATCGGGGCGATAGGGGTGTTGACACGATTACCGAATTCGAGCCACTCGGTAGCGGTCTTCGTTAAAAAGATCGCCTGTAGTTCACGTTGCATTTCCCGGTTGCCTCGTGCGTGGTCGGCGTACTTGCTCCCAGGCCAGCGTTCAAAGAGATCAAGCCGCTCGACCCCTTCGCAGAAGTTTTTCCAGAACTCTTGTTCTGAAGCCATGAAGAGGACGAACAGACCGTCGTTGGCTTCGTAGACCTGGTACCGCACCCCTTCTTGCATGCCTGCTGTCCCAGGAGCTCGACGCTCAAAGTTATCGGACTTATTCCCGGTCACTTCTGAGTCAGGTCGTTCATAAGCACGCCACGTTTCTGATCGCAGCCAGTCCATCGACGCCGAGGCGTCAGACTGTGCGATCTCAAAAAATGAACCCTCGCCGGTGGTGCGGGCACGAATAATCGCAGCCAACAGCCCCAGTGCCCCAAAGAGGGGGCCTGCGTGAATTCCGGTGGAAGGATGCTCTGGCAAGTAGGCAAATCCCTCGTCGTCTCGAGCCACGTTGACGAGACCAGCCCACACGTCATAGGCCACGCCGTGACTCGGCATGTCTTTATAAGGTCCCGTCATGCCGTAGCCAGAGATTGAACAGAAAACAATTTTAGGGTTGTCGACTTTGAGATCGTCATAGCCAACTCCTCGGCGAGCCAAACCACCTGGACGCATTGCTTCGACGACGGCATCGGCTCCATGGCAGAGTTCCTTCAAGATCCCAACTCCTTCTGGAGTTTTCAGATCCAAGGTGATTGAGCGTTTGCCTCGATTGACGTGAAGGTGCATCAGCGAGACTCCTTCGACGATCGGCCACGTCATCTCTCGGATGTAGTCACCTTGTGGCGGTTCAACCTTGATGACGTCGGCACCAAGATCAATTAACGGAGCGGTGATCTCGGCTGGTCCTAGAGCTGAGCATTCGATAATGCGCACTCCAGAAAGTGGGGCTGGTGTTGACACGGAGTCTCCTTTGGTGATCCTCTAAGGCTAGTTGAAGCGAATCTTTGACTCTCTCTTCAAGAGAGAGTGCGTCCATGGAAGGATAGTGAGATGGAACTCCCCGACAGCCTCGAACCCCAGCCCGTCGATGAGCGGCGCCGCACCTTGCTGGCGCTTGCAGCGCTGGCGGTCCTTCAGCGAGATGACGCCACGCCGCTCGAGCATCAGTGGGCCCGTGAGGTCTATGACTTGTGCATGGCTCTCGGCGAAGAGCGAGAGACGAATCACTAAGACCCCCTTGATATAGGGCATTGTGCTCCTAATCCACCATTTCGGTGAATCAGTGGAGAAAAATGTCAGAGACCGAACACCCACGGCACAGTCAAAGGAGACGACGTCATTATGTTCAATCCACGAAAGCTATTTGCTGAGTTTCTCGGAACCGCCATCTTGGTCTTCATTGCTGTAGGTGCAGCGACGTTGGCCTTCGGCTTCCATCTCACTGGTCTGAGTTTCGCCGCGGGGGTCACGATGACCGCACTGGCTTTCGGATTGGTGTTGATTGCGCTGGTCTATGCCATCGGTCCGATCTCGGGTTGTCACATTAACCCTGCGGTGACTATTGGTTTTGTGGCCGCTGGTCGAATGAAGATTCAAGAAGCCATTGGCTACTGGATCGCACAGTTTCTTGGCGCAATTGCTGGGGCCTTTGCGCTCTGGGGCGTCTTTACGAGTTCGCCGGACTACTCCAAGTCACAAGTGGGCCTTGGAGCTGACGGCTACGGCGATGCGTCAAAGCTCCACGTCAGCCTTGGTGGCGCATTCGCCATCGAAGTTATCTTGACCTTCATCTTTGTCATGGTGGTGTTGTTCGCCACGTCAAAGATTGCTCGAGAAGCTATGGCTGGTCTCGCAATCGGCGTTGCACTGGTCTTTGTCCACATCGTTGGCATCGCATTGACCGGAACGTCAGTAAACCCTGCGAGAAGCCTTGGGCCAGCGTTGGTCCTCGGTGGAACCGCCTTGAGTCAGGTGTGGCTTTTTATCGTGGCGCCACTCGTGGGTGGCATCATCGCTGCGCTGGCCTACATGGTGCTCGTAAACAAAGCTGACGTTGACGCTCCAGGCGACGCAGTCGCAGCCGACCTCTAACAGGGAAACACATCAGCGTCGATACAGGCGCTCGACAACTTAGTGATGATGTGCACTGGCTTTGAAGCAAGCGAGCCCGTGCGTTGAACAGTGACTGCGAGATGCTGTCGTTCCTGCCAAAGCGAGAAGTACCGCCAAAATGGGTACGTCGCTAACATGGGTAGTATCAACTGTCGAAAAGTTTTCCCCTTGTACGACTGAGAAAGGTTCCATGGCATCGTCAATTCGCGCAGTGCTGCACGGTCGGCGCCGCTGGGTTGCGCTCATCGTCGTCTGTTTTGCGATGCTGATGAATACCTTGGATCAAACCATCGTCAATGTGGCCTTGCCGACGATTCAGCATGATCTGCACTTCACGCAGGCAGCGCTTGCGTGGGTGATCGACGCCTATCTCATTACCTTTGCTGGAGCGCTGCTCTTGGCGGGCCGACTCGGTGACCTGATCGGGCGAAAGAAAGTCTTTCTCTTTGGTGTCGGGCTGTTCACGGTGGCGTCGGCTGCGTGTGGTGCAGCAAATTCGCAAGGTCTTCTCGTGGGGGCCCGGTTCGCCCAGGGTCTCGGGGCGGCGTTGTCGTCGTCGGTGATCTTGGCCATCATCGTGGCCGACTTTCCCATCCCCGCCCAACGGGCCAAGGCCATGAGTTCGTACATCATTGTGGCCGTTGGCGGCGGTTCTCTCGGCCTCTTGGTTGGAGGCTATGTCACCCAAGCACTGAGCTGGCATTGGATCTTCTTCATCAATATCCCAATCGGAATCGCCACCTTCGTGATTGGCACGGTGTTGATCGAAGAGAACACAGGAATTGGCATGCGAGAAGGACTTGACGTGGGTGGTGCCGTGCTGAGTACGGTGGGACTGATGCTGACGGTCTACGTCATCGTGAGCTCGAATAAGTATGGATGGACCTCGCCGCACACCTTGGTGATCGGCGCAGTCGCCCTCGTCATCCTGACGGGGTTCGTCATTTTAGAGCGTCAACTCGCCCATCCCATGATGCCGATGAGCGTGTTGAAATCGCCCGGGTTATTGAGCTCGAGCGTGATTCGTGGACTCATCGTCGTCGGGATGTACAGCACATTTTTTATTGGCGTGCTTTATTTTCAACACGTCTTGAACTTCAGTCCCACCCTCACCGGGATGGCGTTCCTACCTCAAACATTGATGGTGGCGGTGATGTCGGTGGGGATCACTAACCGAATCATAAGGAGATTTGGCCCCAAACTCACGGCGATCTCGGGCATGACATTGATAGGGGTCGGGCTCTTGCTGTTTGTGCTCGGTGGCTATCACACGGCATATTTCCCCCAGATCTTTCTCGCCGTCTTGTTGATCGGCTTTGGTGCCGCCACCGCATTCACACCGTTATTGTCGATCGCGTTAGCCAGTGTCCCCTCGAAGGACGCGGGCATTGGTTCTGGAATCGTGAACGTCTCTCAGCAAGTTGCGGGAGTCCTCTCAGTGGCGGTTCTTGGCGCAGTTTCCTCGAATCGCACTGCGTCGCTGTTGGCGTCGGGCGACTCATCAGTTTCTGCCCTCTACGGTGGCTACCACGTGTCCTTTCTCGTTGCACTCGCCAGTGTGGTGGTGGCAATCATTGTTGCGTTCCTTCTCCTGAAGCGGGGGCGTGAAATGCCAGAGGCGTCTGCTGCTCGAGGAGACACCTTCGACGCCGAAGCCGAGACGCTCATTGTTGAGATTATGTAATTGTTGGCTGTGGTCCCTGAGACGCCTTACAACAAGGTCTCTCGGGGGGCCAGGTCGAGAAGTTCAGGCCCATCGTTCCTCACGTTCCCAACGGCTCGATCGACCGCATGGTGCACGAGCGTCCCTTGAGGAGCTGGCTGCAGGAGTGACGCGACGGCGTCGAGTTCTGTCTCGTCGTCGCTGAGCCACAGGTCAAAGGTTTCCTGTTCAAGGACGACCGGCATCCGATGGTGGATCTCGTCCATGTCGTCTCCCGCAGAGGTCGTAAGAATGGTCGCCGACGAGAGTGGTGGTGCATCTGGCGTCGTGGGATCGCTCCATGTTTCATAGAGACCAGCGAGCACGAGGGGAGTGCCGTCCGCTCGTGAGAAATAGTGTGGCTGTGGTTTTGGGGCAACGCTGCGATCCCATTCGTAGAAGCCATCGATTGGGACCAAGAGGCGGCGGTGTTTATAGGCCGAGCGAAACGACGGCTTTTCCGCGACAGTCTCGGCTCGAGCGTTAAAGGTTTTGGTGGCAATGCTCATGTCTTTGGCCCACGAGGGGATCAGTCCCCAGCGATATCGCTCAAGGACCCGAGAGCCCTCGAGGTGGCGTATCCCATCGAGTCGCCGAGTTGGGCCAATATTCCAACTGGGGCGGCCCTCAGGGTCGACCCCGTCACCGAGGGCCGCATCAAAGAGTGAGGCCATCGCTCGGGGCGGGCTGAAGAGCGCAATGCGGCCACACATATCGCTTAGGCGTCCAGGGCGTCAATCATGAGGGAAATCCCTGCTTGCAATGTGGTCACGATCTCGGCATTCTCCTCGCTGAGCCGGCTGAGCGTCTCTTCATCGGTGATGGCCAAGCGGGCCGCCGTGGCCGCCAAGATCAACTGCAGGGCTCGAATCCACTCTTCAGCCTGTACTTCGCTGAGCAGCGATTCATGGGCGGTTTCGATCAGTACGCCGAGTGAGCCTTCGACACCGAACTGGCGTTGCAGTTCGGTGACTGGATCGTCGTGGTCTTGACTGGGATCGATGGGCCCAAGCAATCGACGGTGGACGGGGTGTTCCATTTGGACTGCATCGGTCGCTGCGGCACGAGCTTGTTCGGCGAGCCATGTTCGCAATGGATCGGGAAGATCAATTGAGATTCCTTCTGGGACTCGACGAAATGGTTCGCTCATTGGCTCTGTTGAATCGTGGCCGAAAGTGCGTAGCCGTGAAGGGCCACGCAGTAGGCAGCGGCTTGTTCTTTGTCGCCACTCCACACAATTGATTTTCCTTCGTTGTGGACTTGCATGGTGAGTCGCTCAGCCTTGGCGAGGTCGTAGGAAAAGAGTGCGCGCAATACTCGCACCACTAACGAGATCAGGCTTACGGGATCGTTCCAGAGGACGACTTCCCAGGGGATATCGAGTCGCTGATCGCTCTCGGTGATGAGGTCGGTATCGCCTTGGGTCATATCCCTATTGTCTCGTAGTTCGAGGCAAGAGTGCTCATCTCAAGACCAAATATTGATTGTTGAGGGAATTTTGGAGAGCGAATGCTTCGCTCGGTGATTCTGTCCCATTCGCAAACCCTCAACCATGAAATTCCTAGTAGTTTTCTCCACTTTTAGGGTCACCTCAACCTTCGGTTGAGAGTACAAAGAACTCATAAAGTATTTAACTAGATGAAATACCAGTATTTCACCAGCAAATTTAGGGGTCCTGACAAAGCATGTAAGAAATATTCAACTACTATGCCGTAGGTGGGTAGGTGGAGAAAAGTAACAGGATATGTACCTGAGCTCTGGGAGACTGGTTCCTCCCTTGGTTCTCTCCTGTCCCAAACCAGAAGCGGTGCTTCGGGGCTCCTTGCCAGCCAGCGAGACGGCGGGCGTTCGTGAGCTTGGTCCGCTCGGCGACAGAGAAGCGAGGACTGCGGCGTTCTCTGTTGCGATCAGTTCGAGCAGGTGCGCATCGTTCCTTGCTCGGACTTGTTGTTGTGGTTTCGCTTATCTCGGGTTTAGTTTTTGATCCCGAAAGTGCACACGCCACCGACGCCGTGTCGGTGACGGCATCTCCCAATCAAGTGGCTCCAGGTTCCGTGGTTAATCTCACTGCCGGAATTCCAGCCACAAGTCAAGCGGGACAATCGACACAGACAATTACGCAGACAATTGACCCAACGAAGGTCAGATTGCAATCGGTCAATGACATCATTGCTCCCACGGGATGGACAATCTCATATTCGACTGATGGGACGACCTTCACAGATACTGCACCCACGACGACGGCTGGATGGAACGCCGTGTCCGCTGTCCGGGCGACAGGCACGCTCACGAGCCAAGGGTCAACGGCTGATGGAAAACAGATTGGCTCAACGTCTTCGGTCATCGACAGTAACCAGCCATCAAGCCTGATGAACGCGTCATCGAAGAGTGGCGATGGTTGGGACGTGTCCTTCGATAACCGTGGCTATGTCTTTAATGTGTACCACGGTGGAGGTGCGGACGGAAATAGCGGTGCACTCGATTGCCATACGCTAAGCGGGGGAACGTGTCCTGGGAGTTGGCCGTACGGAATTAACTACAGCTCAACTGGGAATACCTTGACAACTCCCGTGAACTCTTCTGGAAGTTTTGATCCATCTACGAATCACATGTGGGTCAATGTCTCGTCGAAGGCTGGCTACGTCGGATTCGTCTGTCTCGACCTTTCTAATATGCTCGCCGTAAACAAGTGGTGTGGTGGAAGCGCCGCTACGGCGTTCGTCCCTCTTGAAGCAGCCAGTTTGTCGACGTTTCCCTGCGATGGCTCCTCGAGGTTCTGGTGCATTTCAATGCCTGTGGCATCAAACGGGCGTCTCTTCGCCTGGAACAACTCAACTGGCCACCTCTTATGTCTCGTTATGGCCACAGGGACTCCCTGTTCGAGTCAACCAGTGGCTCTCACGCTCGCGGGTGCTATCGACAAAGGTATGTCATCGACGTATCCCATGATTGCTTGGCAAGGTCGAATCTACGGGGTGCCTGACTACAACCATCTGGGTGCAGTCTGTTTTGATGCAACCACGCTACAACCCTGCCCCGGTTTCAGTTTGACGCCCAATGTCCTTACAAAAAATGGGCTGCGAGTAATGCTTCTTCCAGATTCGAGTGGTACGAACGTTGCCGCTTGTTACTTACTTGCTGGTGGTACCGCTGGCACCTACCAAATGAAATGTTATGACGCGAGTGGTAATGCCTACACGCCACCGGCAACATTTGTGCAAGCGTTTGGGGCGACGGTATCGTCTAGTTACGACATCGAAACAAATGAACCTGGAACCATAGGGAGCCAGATCTTTTGGGCTAATGCGAAAAGCAGCGCAACTGGAAAAGTGTACTGCTGGGATATGTCGCTCAATAGTGGTGCTGGCGATTTTTGTCTTAACTGGAATGGCGCAACTGGAATTGCTGATCCCAACTACACCCTCAATGTCCAGCCTTCGAACCCCCAGTGCATTTGGTCGAACGGCCACGATGGTCAAATTGTCGCTCTGAATACGCTGACCGGCATGATCGGTTGCCCCATCCCGCCATCGCAAGCAATGCCAACCCAGGTGGCGTTCAATCCGGCACTCTCGGTTCCTCGAATGGGATGTAACGCAACTTCAGCGATTTCACAATGGCAGCAGTTCACGTTGACAGGTCCGGCGAGTTATTCAGGGGCAACCCTTTCGGTTTATGACTCGAGCGGTGCTCCGATCAACGGTTGGACAAATCTTGCTCTTGGCACTGCGCCGAGCAGTATCGACTTGACGTCGCTAGCTGTATCCCAGACGGGACAGACGCCACAGTTCCTCGTGAACTTTGCTGTTCGAAACGGAACTGACGCAGTTGCGGCGACAATTTCTGCATCAGGTGATGCTCCTCAGCTCTGTCTCAGCCCGACCGCGGTCAAGAACTGTCCGTCATCAGCCTTGGGTCGAGTCGATAGCAGTCAGTTCGTGGGCTCAACGTCGACTGTCCTTGGCGAAGCGACAACAACAGACTCGGGTGGGACAACAGTGACCTTGGCGCCAGGGTCACAGTCCTTCTCGATTAGTGCGCCGTTAATAACTGACTGTGGGTCACAACTCTCGGGAACGGCAAGTGCGGTGTTCGCTGCAACGACGCCGAAGATCCCCGGAGCGGTGGTGTCATTGATAGACGCCACAACTGGACTTGCTGTCCTTGATGGGAACGGAAATCCCATCACGACAACGACCGCAGCGGATGGAACGTATTCGTTTGGGTATCTCACGCCGGGCAAGTACTCGGTTGCCTTTAGCAACCCTCCAACAGGACCTGTTTATACCGTGGTTTCGGCAACTGCGCAGCTTGGAGGTCCAGGTACGGCCAATGGCACCATCTATAACGCAGTGGGATCTGTTGCCACGGCAACACCCATTTTCATGGCGGTTGGTACCAACTCGATTGTCAATGCGACCTACAACATCCCAGTGCTTGCCACGCCTGACACGACGAGCGCTGTCATGAATGCGGTACAGACTTCGTCGGTAACAAGTAATGATGTGCACGCAACGGGTGGAACCGGCTATGTGATCAAACTCTGTCTGAGCACCGATACGCCCCCAACCTGCACGGGAGCGACGACTGGTACGAGCGCTTCGGTCTTTAACGTGGCCGGCCAAGGGGTGTACAAACTAAGTACTTCCAATAGGATTACCTTCACACCTTGTTCGGCTGCCAATGTTCCCGCTGGCATCGGCTGTACTGGTCCCTACATAGGAACGGCGAACCCTGCGACGTACTCGGTGACCGACTCCTCAGGAACGGTTGCATCGACCACTTACACGGCGACGGTCACTCCACCAGCACCTCCAACCGCCGGGGCGGATACGTCTGTAGGGCCAATCAACACCGCTCAGACCATCTCTCCTTTGACGAACGATTCAACAGCTTCTGGGACGACGCTCAACGCCGCCAGTGTGAGGCTCTGTATGACCGGAACCGCCGCTGCGTCGTGTTTGGGCACGACACTTACGATCCCGAACGAGGGAACGTATGTTGTGAATACAACGACTGGGGCAGTTACCTTCACTCCGGTGACAGGCTTTGTTGGCGTAGCAACACCAATCGAATACGCGGTGACGAACTCAATAGACCAAACTGCCACGTCGACGATTACCCCAACGGTCGCCCTGCCTCCAACCCTAAACCCCGACACCAACACGGGGCCTTTTAATACTGCCCAGACCATTCAGCCCTTAACGAACGACACGGCTGCTGGGACGGCGACACTTAATGCCACCACTGTGAGACTCTGCGTCACTGGCACCGCCGCTGCTTCTTGTACAGGAACCTCACTCACGGTTGCCAACCAGGGGACCTACATGGTCGACACCACTACCGGCCTTGTCACCTTCACACCGCTGGCCACCTTCACCGGCACGGCTACCCCAATTGAATACGTTGCCGCAGATTCGTTTGGCCTCACTTCAACCTCAACGATCACGCTATCGGTCTCAGCCCCTCCCGTTTCGGTCGCAGTCCCAGACACCACCTCAGGAATAGCTGGAGCTGCGGAAAGTATCAACTTGTTGGCCAACGACACCACGCCAGCAGGGGTTACCTTGACGGCGTCAAGCACCAGGCTTTGTAACCCTGCCACGCCGCAGACTGCCCCGAACTGCACTGCGACTTCAGTGACAGTTACTGGCGTGGGGACCTATTCGCTAAGCAATGGCACGGTGACCTTTACTCCGGTAGCTGGTTACTCAGGAACCCCAACACCTCTGGGCTATCAAGTCACGGACTCTGTTGGTCGTGTGGTCTCTTCGACCTACACCCCAACGGTGATTGCACCTCCCACAGCCACCCCTGACACCAACACCGGCCCGTACAACACGGCCCAGACAATCTCTCCCTTGGGCAATGACGCAGCTGCACCACAGACAAGCCTTGTTGCCTCAAGCGTGAAACTCTGCGTCACCGGCACCGCCGCTGCGTCTTGCACGGGCACAACCTTGACAGTTGCCAACCAGGGGACCTACACGGTTAACACCACCACTGGCGTCGTGACCTTCACGCCACTCTCAA